>Ga0207671_10000006_pt1 | contig 836809 bp, 793 predicted proteins | sample KBSC24metaG_FD_184352 | JGI IMG/M metagenome (GOLD analysis project Ga0207671, IMG submission 184352) | Corn rhizosphere microbial communities from Kellogg Biological Station, Michigan, USA - KBS C2-4 metaG (SPAdes) (version 2) | ecosystem: Host-associated > Plants > Roots > Rhizosphere >...
CGTAGCCGAGCCGAACCCCATACTGGTTCCACATCGGCCCCGCCGTGTCGTTAAACATCGAATTCGAATCGTATTTCGACATATCACATATATCCTTCTAGGTCGATCTCCCACTGGGTCGAGTCGTCGTGGAACGAGCCCGTCACCCGGTAGTCGAAAGTGCGAGCCGCGGTGATGGGCAAAAATCGGGTGAGGCTGTCGCGGTCCACGTCCTGCGAGCCCTCGATCTGGTCGATCTGCGCGCCGGGAAACGTTCCCCCAGCCGAGTCGCGCCGAAACTCGATCTCGATATGGTCCCCCGATTGCCGAGAGGTCGCCTTGCAGTAAAGATAGGCAACGCTCGCCCCGGCCGGTATCCAGGAGCTGGCGTCGAAGGTCGTCCAATCCGCCCCCACATGAACCCCCGAGGCCACCGAGATGGGCTCGAACTGGGTCAGGGAAGAAGAAGCCTGCACCACGGCCTTCGCCACGATCGACTGCACCTGGGCCGCCGTCAGGCTCCGGTTCGGGCGCAAGTCGCGTTGGGCCAGGGAGGCCACGGAGACGTTCAAGTCTGTGTTATCCGGCATCGGCTCTATCCACCTCGTAAGAATCGAACTCGTAAACGAGCGCCTTGATGAACTTGCCCGGCGGGTAGCTGCCCGTCAGTTGGTACACGCACGATGGCGCGTCCATCCCCGTCGGCACATGGTTCGCCCCGCTCCCGTCCCACCGATAGGCGCGATCCGTGGTAGGCGAGTTGACGTCGATCGAGCCGGAAAGAATGCCCGCGTTCGCCGAGTTCAGCGGATCGGTCCGCGAGGTCGTCAAGGTCACCGGGGTCGGGGTCTTGTCGCACACAATCCCCAGCCGGCCCCAAAAGCATTCCGTCCACAGGTCCTGATGCAGTTCCGGTGTCTTGAGCGTGATCGCGATGGCCGTGCCGTCGTCCGTCGGCTGACCCGACTTCTCGAGCTGGTAAATGCGCCCCTCGTTCGTGAAGCCCAGCAGCCGCCGTCCCGTCCCAATCCCCTGCTCCGCGAAGCCCGCCCAATTCTGGTTCGCCGCAGAGTAGGAGTCGCGGCACCACTCCCCCGCCATGATCTCGTACACCAACACTCGCTGATTCGTCGAAGCGCCGTTCGCCCGGTAGGCCAGCCCGTACCGCTCCTTGTAAAAGAAGCCCGCCGCCTTGCTCGGGTCCCCGTTCTCCAGCTGGTCGTCCACCTTGTACAGCGAAAGGGGCGGATCGTCCACTCCGCCACCCAATCGCCGCACCACCAGGTCCGCGTCCAGGTAGCAAACCGTCCCCCGAAACTCCGTTACCGAGCGCGGATATACCGTCCCATGGGCCGCGATCTTCGTGGGCCGCGAGAGGGAAGCCGTGTCGATTCCCTCCAGCCGCCAGGTCGATTGGTTCGTGAAAACGACCACTGGCGCGACTCCCACAAAGGAACCCGGCATCGCGATGATCTGGTAGATATCCTCTCCCGGCAACGAGCACGAGAGCCCCGACGTCTGATCGGGCAAACCGTCCCCATCCTCATCGGTCGGCAGCGGCCTGAACCGCCAGGGAAACCCGTCGTCCGATATCCAAATCTGGTTCTTTCCGTCCGAAACCCCGCCCACGTAAAGCCGGTTGTTCGCCCCCAGCGCGCATTGCCCCGCCCTCGGATTGATCATCGCCGCCGACGGCGCGGTCCGAAAGATCACCCGGTCCAACGACGGAACGTTGTCGTAAGCGAACTGGTCCGGATACTGCGAGAGAGCCGATGCCAATAGCGGCAGCACGTCGCCCGGCTCCGACCGGTAGATGAACAGCGAGTCCGTCCCCGCAGGCGCGCCGTTTCCGTAGTTGATCCGATATTGGTAGCGCAAGCTGTCGGCCTGGGGCAGCAGGTTCGTTACCGCTGGCGGGCATCCGTAACTCGTCAGGAAATCCGTCCTCAGCTCGACCGGAACGATCCCTGCGCTCTCGTTGCGGTTCCCGCTAGCCGCCCACGTGTAGGTGTAATCGACTCCGTTGAACACCCGCCCGCTCGCCAGCATGCCCGACAGCCGGAACGTCCGATCGGCCACGAAAGCCCGCGAACACTTGAAGGCGATCGCATCGACGTCGTTGAGCGAGATTTGCAGGTCTCGGGGTAGGGCGATCCCCGCCAAGTAGTAGCCCCCGCTAAGTGGAACGATGGCAGGCGCAACCCGATCCGCCGCCGTCGCCTCATAGACCGTGATCGGCGTGTTCAGGCCGAGCGAGATATCCAAATACGTCGTGACCGGGTCCGTCGCATCATCCTTGAGCACGAGCCAAAGCTGGTCCGATTCGCTACAGTCCAGCGAGCCCACCGTCGACTCGGGGTTGAACTGAAATTTCACGCACGAGTCGCTCAAAAACGCCGTCGTAGCCGTACCGCCGACCGTTCCCGACCCCAAGTGAAACGTGTACTGAATCTCGTTCGCCGTCGAACCGCCCGTGTTGTTAAATGAAATGTGCGTCCCATCCCCGTTCCCAAGCGGGAAGAAGAAGTTCGACGCATTGCTGATCTTCACGAACCCACGCGGCATGGCGCGAAAAGAGCCGATCGGGAGGGTCGAGGTATCGATCCGAGAAAGCCGCGAGACATTTGGCGCAGGGTTCGCCCATGCCAGTGGGTCGTCCGGATTGTCGGTGCCCGCTGGGTCCTGGAAGCCGTTCGAGATATAGAGATAGTCGCGCCCTTCGTTATAGCCGTTCCCTAGCCCAAGCTCGCGGACGCTGGCAAAGCACACGTCCCCGTCATGGGTAAACCGGGTCACGAAGTCGTTCGCTGTGATCTCGGTAAAGGCCCATGTCGATAGATCGACTCGGTAAATGCGGGTCTGGGTACCTACCCGATAGGCTGCCACCAGAACCTCCTCCCCATTCAGCCGCCCCAGCCAATGCCCTCGATAGCTCGCCCCCGAGGTCACCGCCGCCGAGGTGAGCTGAGCGCACCCCAGCCGCGTCTGCAACGACTGCCGCGTAAACCGGATGTTGTCCAAAAGCTGCCAATACCCACCCCCGACCGCCGCCGGATCGATGGACGACCGCATCCCCAACACGGGGACCTTGCCAGGAAGATAGAGAAATTTCGTCACCGAGATCCCCCCGAGCGCCGCCACCGCATCCGCTGCCGAAAACCAAGAATCTCCGTCACCTTCCGCGCCTGGCGCTTCATCTTCAATTCCCCCTGCCGGGCCAGCGAGTCAAGGAAGACCTGCCGCCGGAACTCGTAATCCTGGGGCCGCTTCAGCTTCGCCCACAGCATCGCCATCCCATCCGAGTAGAGCGACTTGATCGCGGGCGAGGCGGGCATGCTGGTAGACGTCGTCAAAGCCACCCGCTTCGAGCACTCCAACACCAGCTTCGGCGAGCCCGAAGTCGCCACGATGCCCCCGCTCGTGTAAGCCGTCCCCGGCCCGACAGGCTGGGTCAAAGCCGCGTCCGAAAAGAGGCTGAACTGCGAAGGGGGCGAGACCGAGACGTAGAACAGCCCGTTCGCCGCCGTGTTCCCCACGACCTGCGAGATCAAAACCCTCGACCCACTCGTTAGCCCGTGCGGCGTGGATGTCGTCACGACGATCGGCGTCGCCGTCGAAGCCGCCGAGACCCGCAACGTCCCCTGCGAGGGAGGAGGCGTAAGCCCGATTTGCCCCGAGGTCATCGACGCCGTCTCGTACCACTTCAAAACCGAACCCGAGCCGGAAGACCGCCAGTCGGGAGAATCCAGGTCGAGCGAGTCCACGTCGGTCGCCGTCAGCTTGTGAAACGAAACCGCGTCCGTATAGAGCTGCACGCCCCAAATCCGCAAGATCGTCTCGCTCAAGTCGTACTCATAGGCCCCCGCCGTCAGCGCCAGGTCCTCAAAGGAGCGCCGCAAAGGCACCGCTCCCAAAATCTCCTCATCGATCTCGTTCAGCCACTTCAAAGCCAAAGCCGCCGAACATCCCGGGTAGGAAACCAAAAACGAATCGATATGATCTTGAGCTGTGTAAGGCATGGTTTTCTTTGGAGGAGAAACGTGATGGAGGTGAAGGGTGATGGAGGTGAAGGGCGTCAGGAAACGAAAAACGCTTCCATCACGACCTCACCTCCATCACCCCAATCACGGCTATGACTTCCGAAGGAAGCCGTCGATCACGACTGTGATCGTCGAGCCCGCCGCGAAGCTGGCGTCTCCCTTGAAGACAAGCCCCTTCCCGGCCGTAGCGCCGGTATTGGCACGGTAGCCCGCGCCGTTTGTCACGTTCGACATCCCAGGAACCACCGTCGTGTTCGCCGTCAAGCCCGCCTTCGCGACCTCGAAGAACGTCACCGGAGAACCGTTCGTGTCGTAGAGCCCGACCTTCGTCGCCGTCGAGTCGGTCCATGCTGTGGCGCCGCCGACGTCCACCATCCAGTCGCGAACGTACGCCGTGAACCCAGAGGGGATTTCCGCGTCTCCCAGCAGGGAAATCCCTGCCAGGGCCGCCGAAGACGCTAACGTCCCCGACCGTGTGAACTCGATCACCTCTTCCGTCTTGGATTGATGAAGCCACAGCTTGACGAGGCCCTTGAATTTGCCCGCGAGGAGAGGGAAGTAGTTAGGCATCCTAAAAACCTCCCTAGCTCGCGAACGAGTAGACCACGCCTCGATAGCCCATCGAACCGAAGATGTAGCGCGAGCGCGCCGTCGCCTTCCAAGAGTCCGTGTCCTCGTCGTACTTCCAAGACACCAGCGTGAAGCCCTCGCGAATCTGCACGAACCGCTTGTGCTTGCGCTTGTTCGCCGACCGAACCGCGAACCACTCCGTATTCGTGAAATACGGGTTGCCGACGACCCCCGAGATCAGCTTGCCAACCTCGTTGGAGCTGTTCGAGTTCTCGCCCTGCTGCTTCACCGAGTTCATGATCTGGCGCGCCAGCAGCTCGTTTTCCGCCGAACACTCGATCACGCCCGGACCCACGATCGGCATTAGATATCCCTTGTGCGCCTTCGTCTTCTTCAGCCGCGCGAACATCTTCGTCACCGACTGCGGCGCCAGGGTCTCGGCGGGCGATAGCATGTTCGAATCTGTGCCCGTCTCCAAGGGATGCGAGATCGACCCAAGAGCAGCTCCGTCCGGACCCGCCCAAGGCGTCGCCGTGCTGTTCGCCATGTTCATGAACTGGTCCGCCGCGTCCATCTCCATCTTCTGCTGGAAGACGCCCGCCATGTCCGTCCCATAGGCCCGCACGATCCCGTAGCCCTGCTCATCGTCGAACGCTTCGTTCGAGATGCGGAACTGCAGCATCATCTTGTTGTTGACGTACGTCGCCTTGTAGATCTGCTCGTATTCCGTGATCGGCGGATTGCCGTATTCCGTGGTCTTCGAGGGCAGCGAGAGACCGCCGTAAGCCGCGATCTCCTCGAACGTCTGCTGCGAGTCCACGATGTTGCCCGCCATCTGGCGAGCGAAGTTGACTTCCTGCTTGGGATCGTAAAGCTTGACCGCCTGGAGCAGGTTCTTCCGGCCAAGCCGGTCCACCATTGCAAGTGTAGTAGCCATAAGAAAAAGCGCCTCCTAGGCGAGCTGGTATGTGGGAAGAAGACGGCAGACCAAAAGCCCGCCCACCTCGCCGACCGGATAAGCCGGATCGATGCCGACGCACTCCACGATCGGGTTTGCGCCTGGGCCGTTCGCCGAGGTGTTCACGACGTAGTTCCCGTTTCCATCCCGAAAGAGCGCGTACTGCTTGTTCTTCATGTTGTCCGCCGTCGCCAGGGCCACTCCCGTAGAGTTCGCGCAGGGGAGCGAAAGCGTGCAGTCCTCGTCCCACTTCTCGATGTTGCAAGCCGCGTTTTGCGCGGCCGACGCATCCATCTTTTGCCCCAGGATCGCCACGCGCGGAGGCGGGCTCGGGCTGCTATTGAGGGCCGTGCTCGTAGCCACCGCCTGGTCCGCCCGCCCGTTGGTGTCGATCACGACAATGTCGTGCTTGATCCCAGCCTTCGAACCCACCCACCCCAAGTTGGGAATGTCGATATTCGAACTGCCGGATCGGCGAAGAGTAGCGATAACGCTGCCAATACTTGGCATAGCTTTGCCTCCTTAGTTAAAGCCGGTGATCCGGCATGTCGTTTGAAAAAGTGCGCCCAGGGTGCGTTAGTGCGCGTAGAGTGCGTAAGCGCAAACCGACGCGGAGCGTGTAGCCGCGGTTTCGTCCGCGCAGCAGGCTTGGAGATGATGCTTAATGTTTGACCTGTAGCCGAGGGCTTCAGCCCTCGTGAGCGCTTGCGCAAAACAGAGCGAAAGGAATCAATAAACCCCGAAGGGTGTAGCCGTGGACAACGACCACGTCCGAAAAGAACCCCAACGGGGTTCCGTCAAATAGCGAAGGGTTGGACCGGAACGGGCCTACCCTGGAACATGGACCGCCCCGGAATTTCAACCCTGAAGGGGTTGCGTCCTACGTCCGACCTGTCCACCGTCAAGCGCAGCGAAGATAAACGCACTAACGCACCCCCAACGCACTAACGCACTCAAAATCACTCGTCAACCGGCGCCCCAGCCGAGGCCGCGATCTCCCGCCCCGTCGTGAGCGTAACTTCCTTCGAACCGCGCAAAGGCGTCGCCTGGTCGCCGTGCTGCCCGAAGACCTCTTCCTCGCCAGGAGCGAAGCCGCGCGACTCCTCGTACCGCTGCTTCCGCAGCGCCTCGACGTCCGAGGTCGGAATCGCCATGTCCCAGACGTTTCCGTCCTTGTCCACCTGCCGCTCCGGCACGAAGCCCAGCGCCTCCAACTCTTCCTTCTTGTCGATGCCCATGTTCTTCAGGGCCGGCCAGTTGTAAACGCGGACCACGTGCGTCTCGCCCGAGGCTTCCGCTTTGGTCAGGGACCGCTCGCGCAGGTCCTTCGGGGGTTTTTCGAAGTTGGACGATGTCATCCGATGAGTCCTTCCGCTTCCATCGCGGCGAGTTGCTTGCTGGTCGGCGGCTTGCCCCCGTTGTGGGCGCCCTGCCACTGATTGATAAATCGCTGGTCCGCCCGCGAGAGGCGGCTGATGTTGAAATGCGAACCGTGGCTGGAGCCCGTCGTCGGCGTCACCATTCGCTTCGGCTCGTCCTTCGGAGCCAGCGAGTTCCGCCCCGCCATGTGCTCGCGGATCACGAATTCGCCCAGGGCGTTCGCTAGCGCCACTCGCTGGGCCTGCGGGTCCTGCGCCGCGTTCCGAAACCCCTGCTTCGTCAGCTTCAAAAGGTTCTCGTAGTAAGGCCCCGCCGCCTCCGCCGGAAGCCCCGACCGCTCGAACTGCTGCGCCAGCACCGGCACGTGCACCGAAGCGTTCGCCCGCATGTTCGTGATCGCCTGCCGCTCTTCGTAGATGTCGAACGCCCGGTTCTCCGCCCACTCCGAATCCCGCCCCAGCATCTGCGCTTCGTAGTAAGCCTGCTGCCGAGGGTTCATCGACCACTGTTCGGTGGCTTCTGTCGTCGTAGCTTGAGCCTCCGGCTCAAGGTTTCCATGGGCGTCCCGCCCATGCTCCCCAGCCTTCTCCTCTTCAGCAGATTCAGCCTCAGACGCCGAAGAGCCTAACCCAGAATCCGACTCCGATACCGAGTCCCGATCCGAAACGTCCTCCGAAGAATCCTCCACCACGGACGAGTCCGCGACGTCCGAAACAACCTCCGACACCAGAGACCCACCCCCAGCATCCTCATCGATCGCCCGAACCCAAAAAGGCCCAAACCTCTGAACCATAGCGAAATCTCCTTAAGGGGCGCCACCTTCCCGCCAGCACCCCAATCCAAAATCAAAAATCCAGGAATCCAAAATCGAAGGGCCCCGTCTGCCAGGGGGATGGCAGCGGGGCCGGGGATGAGACGAGGCCGAGGGATTCAGCCAACCCGCCTCAAAACGTAAACCGGGGTTTAGGTGACAGAGTGCTTAAATGCTCGATCAAGCCCTCTTGTTCCATCAAGTTAAAGAAAACGATCTTCCTACCCAATCAAGCAATCAAAGAAGGCACAAAACTCCCCAGATAGATTAATTATAGCAGACAATTGTCCACATATCCAAGCCCAAGAAAAAAAATCGAGCAATCCAGCAATCAAAAATCAAGCAATCGAAGAAAGCCACTCCCGGTAGCTCTCATAGATACCCTTCGCCTCCGCCTCCCGAAAAAGCTCGTCGAGCTGAAACAGCCGGCCCTTCAGCTCGCTAGCCCGGTGGGATTGGGCCTGGAAATCCAGGGTCGCCAGCTCCTCCAGGAGCGAAGACCGGAGGTGGCCCACCCATTCCCGGAGGAATCGGTCCCGCTCCGCCGTGAGGGAGGTTCGCCAAAAATCCGGCGAGGGCGGGATTGCCTGGGCCTTGCGGGCCGAAAGGGCCGCCTGGGAAAGGGATGGTCGGGATTTTGGACTTTTCAGCATGCATCTCCTCCAAGGGATCGCGCACGAGCTTCGCCGTCGAGACGTGGAACTCCAGCGCATTCAAAACCAATTCGAGCAGGTCGTCCCCGCTCAGTTGCTTCGTCGAGGGCAACGTCTGGATACCGAGCTGCTTGGCCGTATCCAAAAGCGCTTTCGTCTTCTGAATGACGCCCGACGGGTTGTTCCCAACCGTCTTCCCATTCACCTCCAGCACGTACCGGTCCTGATAGGCCGCTTTCGAAGTAGCAGAGACTACAGATTTTCCGTTGTACCGATGCCAGTCCCGAAAATTGCGGGCCAAAAGGTGCAACCCATACTTCGCCATCCGCACCAGTTCGTCCCCGAAGATCACCCGCTGCTCGCCGAGCGTCGAGGCCGCGCCCTGGGCGATGACGTTCACCTCCGTCGCCGTCTGCGAACCCTGCAAAGGCTGCCCCTGCGACATCTGCGAAGACCCCGCGATACCGTCCGCATACCGTTCCGCGTCCATCGAAGCGCTCTGCGTCCCGCTCGGGTCGAATCGGGAGGGGATCGGCACGAACTGGGGATTCCCCTTGAACCCCACGAGCTGCCCAATCCCCAGCCGCACCGTCTGCGCATCCGCCACGAATCCGCTCGCCAGCACCGTCTGAAAAGCGTTCTGCGCACCCCCGAAAATCTTCAAAGAAACCGAGTCGTTCACGATCGCCTGAAGCTCCAAGAGCCGCGTCGCCGGAGAATGCTCAGGATAGAACTCGTCGATCTCCTCCTCGAAAGCCGGAGCAAAGTAATTCGGCGTCGGATCGTCATAAGGCTCGATCCGCAAAATCTCCTGCGACGTATAAGCCCAAATCACGCGATACCAACGACGGGGGGAAGATTCCTCGGTTTCTCGATTGCCGGAGCTGTCCCCTAATCGAGGAATCGAGGAATCTAAAATCGAGGAATCCCCCGCGTCCGGCGCCCGCAGTTTCACCAAAACATCGTAAACGCGAACCGGCGCTTCCTCCGCGTCGTCCACGATCGTCGGCGTGCGGTCCTCGTCCACGTTCCCCGAGTCGTCCGTGCCCAACGGGTCCCAGTCGTCCAGGTACTCGCCCGAGAGCTGCTTCTCCCGAACCTCCACCGCCGCTTCCTCGAACCAGTGGCCCACCATCAGCGACTTCGAAGGGTTCGGCGCGTAGGTCGGGTAGATCACCATCCGCTCGGCACGGATCGGGTCGATCACGAGTCCCGAGTAAACGACATCCCCGTCCCCGGCCCCCTGAGTCTCCCCAAACGACCCCTCGCGCACCGTCTGGTAAGTCAGCCGGGCCGGTCCGCGAGCCTTCAGCGCCGCCACATAGCCCATCTGCCGAACCTTCAAGTCGAACCCGGCAAGCTCGAAAGCCTTCGTCAAATCCGACTCCGCCGACTCCCGCGCCGCCTCGTCCTTCCCGCCTTTCAGCACCCAGTAGGGCGTCATCGTCGTGTACCCGCCGCAGACGTTCTGCACCAGCCCCCGAACCCGGATCTGAAGCAAAGGCAAGTTGTAAGGCGTGTAGTCCTCCAGGAAGTCCAGCGAAGACATCACCTCCTTGTCGTCGTAAACCCGCTGCGCCAGGTCGTACCGCGCAAACTTGTCCGCGACCGAAGCCTCGAACGCCGTCACCATCCGCTTCAACCGCCCCGCCAAGTCCTTCCGAACCTGCGGGTCCTCGAATCCTTTAGGAATATTCATAGATCTCCTGGAAATCGTAAATGGTAAGTAGTAAGTAAGGGAAGGTAAACGAATAGTCTCGCCATTTACGATTTACTATTTGCCACTTACAGTAAACTAAGAATGTGTTCGACCCCGACCCCTCCCTCCACCGCTGGCAACGCCTCTACCTCCTCCCGAGGGTCTTCATGTATGCCTGCTGGGCGATTGGGTTTATCTGGGGCTATTCGTACATCGAGGTGCCGCCCATGCCCGCCGCCATCGGGGCTACCGGCTGCGCGCTCGGCTTCGTCTTCCTGCTGATGCACCTGAAGCTGCACCCGAAGAACATGCGCCCCGCGGGCATCCCCTACATCATCGCGCTGACGATCGTCTGCGACGCCATCTTCCCAGCCGTAATGGTCATCCGCGGCGTCCCTCCAACCAAGCCCACCACCTTCACGACGACCTCAACCAAGGCATGACCCGGTTCATGCGTGTGATGAGGCCCCGGCGTCACGTCCATCACGCAATTCACTTCCATCACCTCCATCACAAAAGCCCCATAGACTGATCCCATGTACCGAAACGCGTTCCTCTCCACCCTCGCGCTTTTCGGCTGCTGGCTCATGGGTATCCCCTTCGGCAATGCGCTTCCCCAGAAGTCCGAGGGCCACCCCGCCACCGCAATCCTCTCCATGGCTTGCGTCGTCGTCCTTGTGCTGCTCTGCGCCCGTACCTACGGAGGCAACCCCCGCGTGCGAGCCCGAGATTGCATGATCGGCTTCACCATCGTCGCCGTCGTCTCGGCCATCCTCAGCCCCATCTTCGCCAGCGCCCACAAGGCGGCGGCAATGGGCATCAGCAGGAAAGCGGCAAAGAACCTGGGTCAGGCCGAGCTCACCTACGCGAGCGATCACGACGACCGCTTCCCACCCGCCTCCGCTTGGTACACGCTCAGCGCACCCTACTTCGAGGCAGGCCAACCGGTCCGCGACCCCCGCTCCGAGGCCCCGTACACCTTCGCCATGAACCGAACCCTCGGCGCTGCGAAGCTGGAAGAGATCGACGACCCTACGAACACGGCCCTCATCTTCGAGCACGACGATACGAATCCAAACGCCAGCGGCGGCAAGGATATCTTCACCAGCCGTCACGGCGAGACGGGCGACATCTGCCTCGCCGACGGAACCGTCGCACATAAAGATCCTAACGACCTCACCTGGTCAAGCTCCAAAGCGAAAATCGGTGGAAAATAGCAAGGTGCTGGTCTTACGCCGAACCGTCCTCGTACTCCTCTGCTGGTCCTTCGGCGTCGGCGCGTCCATGGCCGCTACCGATAAGGCCAACAACGCCAACCTACCCCTCGCTCTCGCCCTCCTCGTCGGATCGGTCGTCGCCCTCGTTGCCGCCGCGCGTACCTACCCCCCGGAAGAGCGGCACGTGCGAGCCCTGCCCATCGTCTTCTCGCTCATCCTGTTCACCGTCTCTGGGCTGATCGTTTACCCCGTCCTCCTGGGCGCCCGCGCCGCTGCCGGACCGGCCACTTGCCTCAGCAACCAAGGGCAGGTCGCCCTCGGCCTCCTCATGTACGCCAACGACAACGACGACCATTTCCCCGAGGCCCAAACCTGGTTCATCCACTGCGCCCCCTACTATAAAAGCGAAACCCTCCGCTGCCCCGAAGCCGAAGCCTCCTACACCTACGGCATGAACCGCTCGCTCTCCAAGCAAAAACAAACCGACTCGGCAGCCCCCGACGCCACGATCCTCACCTACGAAACCGCCTCAAACACCCCCAACCCCAACGGCGGCCCCGAATCCTTCGTCCCCCGCCACAACAAAAGAGGCACCGTCTCCTTCACCGACGGCCACGCAAAACTCCTCCCCGACATCACCACCCCAGCCATCCATTGGAAGCAGTAGCTCAAAGCCGCGCGATCACCCGCCGCACACCCTCGCAGTCCACCTCGCGTACCAGCCAAACCGTGTCGTCCCACGGGCCCCACTTCGTGGTGAGCCACTTCGCGTCGTCGTCCGACTGCTGCCCCTGATCGTCCGCGCAGACCACGCGGTCCCCAGGACGCACCGAAGCCAGTGGCCCCGCGTCCAAGACCGTCCCCTTGATATCCAAAATCGTTCGCGAGGAAACCAGCCCCCCGAAAGCCCGGTCGAACCGGACCACCACCCAATTCGTAAGCGGCCGCCACTCCCCTCCCCCCACCGCGGGGGAGGGGCCGGGGGAGAGGGGGAGCCCAGGCTCCGAAGTTTTATCGTTCTTGCTCTCCGAAAGAGACTCCGCTTCCGAACAAGCAACCCAGCGCAGCACCGCGTCCTCCTGCCACCCGTCCGTCTGACCAAAGAAGCAAAGCCCCCGCACTCCGAACGCCTCCTGGAGCCGCGTCCCCGACCAGGGCCGCACCATCACCCGGTCGCCGGGCAAGAGGGAACACTCTAGGAGCGAAGCGCATTCCCGCCGCGAGGTCCCCGCGTTCCACCCCTCGGAAACCCCCATCGAGAGCCCGCCGACGGCAAGCACCGTCACGCAGTCCGGCCGCACCCGCTCCGCCGCCGCCCCCTCCGACTCCCAACCGCCCCCCGAAGAAGGTAGCAACACCCCGCCCGACTCCTCCCGAGCCGAATACATCTCCCCCGCAAACACCCCCGGCATCAACCGAAAAGGCATCTCCCGAGGCGAGAAAGGAGGGTGCGAAGAAGGGAACTCCAACACGTCCTGGCAACGAGGCGTAGCCGAAAAAGAAAAGTGCTTCATAAAAAAGTGCGCGAGTGCGCCGAGGGTGCGTGAGTGCGTAAGTAATCCCACCGACGCGGAGCCTATGGCCCAAAAATGTAGCCGAGGGCTTTAGCCCTCGTGAGCGCTTTCGTTTATAGAGCGCTTACTCCAAGCCCACGCGAAGCGTGTAGCCGTGGGCAACGACCACGTCCGCAAGAACCCCAAGGGGGTTCCGTCTAGTAGCGAAGGGTTGGCCAAAGGCCTACCCTGGTAACAACGCCAACAACCCACGCCTACCCCAAAGGGGTTGCGGCAAAACTAATCTTCAGGAAAAGGATCGGGCATAACGGGAGCAGCCCCATCCCCCCAGGGAAAAGGGAACAACTCGGAAAGCCCCTGCCGCAAATGCCAAGCCCGCCGCTCCGCTAAAAGGAACCCAAGCCCCACCCCCGGATGTCGCCAGGCGACCTCCGTGATATAAGCATCCCAAACCGACCGCATCAGTCCCGCCGCCCAAAAATCCGCTCGATCCCAGCGATCACCAGCGCAATGCACAGGAGCAAACACCCCACAAGAGGCACCGCCCCCACCGCCCCGATCAAAACCCCCGCGAACGCCTGCCAAACCCCAAACCGGGCTCCAATCTGCCAACCGATGATGCCAAAGACGACCATCCCCCCGACCACCAACATCTGCGCCAAGCTGCACCCACCAGACTGCTGCTGCTCATCCATTCAAATCCCCCAGCTGAGCCCGCGCATACTCCGCCACCCGGGCGTCGCGCGACTTCGCCAACTCCCGCAAAACCGCATCGCGGCAGGGCAGTTGCAAATAGACGATCCGATAGACGGTGGAGTTGATGTCCGTCGAATCGAGCCCCCTCAAGATGCGCGGAATCAAGGTCGCCCCGTGCTCCTTGAGGTACTCGTCGGATACCACGAGTGCTTCGTACCGCACATCGGAATCGCGGTCCACCGCGACCCGGTCTAGGTACAGCGGAGCGAGGTTAGGCGAGACCATCAGCTCGACCGCCGCCACGCGCCGGATTTCTGTGCTCTTCGAGCGAAGCATCCGCTCGGCGACCCCCCGGAACCGAGGCCACCCCTTCGTTAGCCAGGAAGCCGTGCCCGAAGTGCCATCCGCCTCCTCCAAATAGGAGATCAACCCCAAGGCCATCTCCTCCGGCTGCGGATCGTCCGCCGAGAGGGTAGACATCAGGGCCCGGGCCGCCTCCGCGCCGCCCATTCGTAGGAGCGTGCGCCAATCCCACCCTTCTGCAAGAAGGTCGGGAAAGACCATCGAGTCCACGTAGGACCCAAGCCGTTTCGACTGCCGCAGCCTGGGCCAAAGCGCCCGCAGCGTCTCCAGTACGTTCCTGCCTCGAAAAGCGGCGAGGGCCGCGACTTCGACGTCGGGGTCGGAGGATGCCAGAGTCAGCCCGTCTTGCGCCGTCTCCTCGTTCCAATTCGCGATCGAGAGGTAGCGCGCTCCCGCCGGAAGCTTCTCGAATGGCGTCGAGGGATAAAGCTTCTCGACCAGGTCCACGCTCCCAAAGACCGCCAGCCACGCCAGCGTATCCGGGTCCGCCGTCTCCACCAGCCGCCGCGCGTCCTTCGCGTACTCCGGCGGAATCGGCGAAGCCAAAAGGTGCGCCGCCGCGATGTGCCGCACGCCCGGGTCCTTGTCCCGCAGCCGCCGCAGAGCCTCCGCCCGCACCGCATCGTCCCGGCCCGCCTCCGAAGCGCCTTTCATCGCCGCATCCGCAACCCGGGCGTCCGGGTCCTTCATCAGCGGCACGATCCGATCCGCCGACTGCTTGCAGATATCCGAAAATGCCGTCTCGCACTCGTAGGCGAAGAACGGGTACGAGCGCGTGCCGCAACCCGACCCCATCTCCATGCCCCGCCCAGGAACCCCGTCCGATCCCTCGGCCCAGGCTAACTCGCGAAGCGCTTCCGGATCCTTCGAAGCGAAAGCCTTGATCGCCTCGGCCGCGTCCTTGTACAGGCTCTCATAGGAACGCCAGCGCTGGACCTCCTTCAAACGGGTGAGGTATTCCTCGTAGTCGCCCCGAAGCCAGGCCCGTGTCAGCACCCGCTTCGCCGCATCGTCCCCCGTCTGCAAAAGCTCGACCGTGCGCCGGATACCCGCCGAATCCGGCGGCGTCGCCACCAGCTTTCGAGCCTCCTCCACCTGCCCCCAAGCCGTCGAGCTTAAAAGCAGGGTCGCAAAAACGAGCCAACGCATCCTACAAACTAGGACGCGTTGACATCGCTTTCCTTTCGCAAACCGGCATTAAAAAAAGGAAAAGGGGGCTGACATGCGTACGTCGTCGTCTTTGCGAGAGGCGAGATAGCGCCCCCAGTTCCTAATTGCAAGGGATTTAACCAAAGGCAGGTCTCGCCCGCCAAAGGCATACTTGTCCCTAGATGGTCTTATTATAGCATATATTTGTCTACTATAAACGAAACAAAAACGTAGAAAACTTAAGCCCAAAAAAGAGGCCTATAATCAGCCCTTCGCAAGCGACCGCTCCAGCATCTTCCGCCACTCTGCCGGTAGCGAAGGCTGCTTCAACTCGTCCTCGAACGCCTTCCGCCAAACGGCTTTCCTCTCTTCGTTCATCATCAAAAACTTGATGTTGTCCTCGAACGTGCCCGGCCCGAACTGCATTTGCGTCGCCCAAAGCGCCCGCATCGCCGCTACCCCGCGCGCGTCGGGAGTGGTCAGGGCAAAGCAGTAGAAGTCGTAAGCCAGCGTCCCCTGCGGCGGATACCCGGAAGCCCCGTCGAACATGAACGCGATGTACTCCGGCAGCACCTTCATGAACCGGTCGTTGTCGCACTGCTGCATGTACAAAATGGCCTGCGACCGCGGGCTGTCCGCAGTGGAATTCCAGCTCGGACGCAGCATCGTATACATCCACTTGTCCGCCATCTCCGGCCTCGCATCCTCAGGCGACGGCGAGGGCGACCGCGGCACATGCGCCCCGGTGTTCATCCAGCCGTTCCCGGATGAGTTCAGATAGGAATTCCAAAGCCGGGCCACGTCCGCCAGGTCGTCCTTGCTCAGCTTCGAAAGCCGGGTCAGCTCCGCCGCCAAAAGCGGATATCGCTTCGAGGTCGCCGGTGTGCCGCCGCCCCGAATCCGCGCCATCACATCGTCGAAGGATAGATGCTTCGTGATCGGATAGTCGCGGCCCACGAAGTGCATCGCCCGCACGACGTCGTCGTCCGAGACCTCCTCGAAAGACCCGAAGAAAGCCGTCCCCGTCTTGTGAGGCGCCGCATCGAAGTCCCCGGTGGTGTAGGCGTCCGCCATCCGAACAGCATGCCCGCCCGGAAAAACGTAGCGCGCCTTCACCAGCAGGCTGTCCTGCCCGACCATGATCACCTCGAGGTCCGGCCCCTTGCCATCCGTCGCCGCCAATAGGGCGCCCGGCTTCACCCGCTTCGCCGAAGGGGTGCTCAAGCTCACCAGCCCGACTTCCTGGAACCCATCGACCGAAGCCAAAACCGGCCCCTGTTCGTAGAACGAGCGGTAGCGCTCGGGGAAGACGGGCGTCTTCACCGGCTTCCCGGCCTCGAATTTGGTCAGCTCGGGATGGCTCTTGCCCGCCCGCGCCATCGCCGCGAAAGCCGCCATCTGGTTCTCATCGATCAGGTACGTAAAATGCGACCACCGCAAGGGCACGTAGCGCACTTCCTCATCGGAGCCCGCCTTTTCCGGCTCCAAGACGACGACGCCGTCTTTGACCCGCCAACTCCCTTTGTCATTCGAATGGAGCCCATGGTAGCCGTAACGATGATCCGCCCCCAAATTGAGCGTCATCCGCGGGGCCTGGGGAAGGGCCAGCGAGTACACCCCCACCAACCCCGTCTCCGAAACCTGCCCCAAAACCAAAGCCAGACACAATCCCGCTAACATCTTGCAAGATCAGACGGACGAACCCACCGAAGGGTTTAGGAGATAACCCTAAGCTCCTCCGCCCAAGATCGTCCCAATCGACCGCCGCAGCTTCACGTCCAGCGTTGGCTTCTTCAGCTCGTTTTGCAAAACCTGCCGCCACGCATCCGTGTTTCGCCCGTTCAAGTTGTTGAGGAAGAAGGTGAACGTCTTCTCGAAGTTTCCGCTCGCGAACATCATCTCCGGGTACTTCGCCACCGCCGCCTGGATCGACGCCATCGTCGCCATGCCTCGCGCATCCGGATACTGGTACGCCGCGCAGAAAAAGCTGTAGAGCAAAGTCTGCTGCGGAGGGAAGCCCGAATCCTTGTCGTAAAGAAAATCGATCAGCTCCGGCAAGACCCGCAGCGCCCGCGTCTCGTCGCAGCGGAGCAAGGCCGAGAGGCACACCTCCCGAGGACCGTTGACCGCCGAAGACCAGCTTGGCTTGAGCAGGAGGTACATCCACTCGTCCGCCATGTCTGGCCGGACGTCCTCGTCCAGCAGCATGCGCGAATAGGGCGCCCGGCTCCCCTTGTTCGCTTCCGTGGCCAGGTAGTAGTTCCAAAGCCGCTCCACGTCCCCTACCCTCGCCGGGCTCAAGCTGGAAAGCCGCCCAAGCTCCGCCGCGATGGCCGGGTACTTCGTAGCCGACGGGCTCAACAGCCGGGCCTGCGCACCGAACACGAACTGGTCGAAAGGCAACCGCTGCGTCACCGGATACGTCTTGCCCGAGTAGTGCAGCGCTTGCGCCACTGGATCGCCAGAGCAAAAGCCGATCGCCGCCAGCCCAAGCGCAAGTAAGACAATCAAGTTCCTCATTAGTTGTTCACCTTATTCCACCAGCTATCGAATGGCGTTCGCCACACGTTCGTTCCGCAATGCACCCCGCCTTCCTCCGCGTGATACAAGCTCCAGTTGTCCACGAATACGCCATTGATCAAAATGCTCGCCGCCGCCGTCACGAACGGGTCCGAGCTCGCCGGAAGGGCGACGAACGGTGAGCCGACGTACGAGTTGCCATTCGCCACCTGGTAGTTCGCCAGGTCCGGCACGAAAGCCAAACCCCTAAGGTTGCTTGATACCGCGTTGAATTGACCGATGTACAAGGCCGGCAATAGCTTGATCTGGCTATCGTCGATCCCTCCCACGTCCTTCATAAGCTGGACGTCTGCATCGATCTTTGCCTGCATGGCACTCTGCTGGGGAGCGAAGTTGGGATCGTTCAGAACCTCCGAAGCGCGGATAAACGACGGACACCCGCTCACCAGGTTGCCCTGAGTGTTAATGGCGTTCCAGCATTGCGTGCACCCGTCCGCCACGAAGGCGCCGCTGTGGTTAATCATGTCGTTAAGCCCGGCGGTAAAAACTGCCTTGCTTGCAAAGTAGCCGCTGTTGAGGACGGCGCCAAGTACGCTTCCCGGATCGCCGACGTTCCCTGAATCGCCGGTCGACATCAGGTGACCTCCGTTCCAAGAGCCATCGCAAACGTATTCTCGCTGCTGGTTGCCGTCTTCGGTATGGGCCGCCGTGAGGTGGAAGCAATACCCTTCCGAAGGACCGGCCATGACGCGGAAGTAGCCCGCGTCGATCGGCCCTGAGCCCGATGTCCGCCGGAGAGTGATGGCAAGATTCGTCCCGTCGTAGGTGAATGAGGCGACGTTCATGTTCGCATACGTGCCCGCTCCCTTCAAAAACAGGGGAGCGTCGTCGTTCGCCGTGGAACGGGCCTGAAGGTCGCTCAGCCCCTGCGCCGTATTCGCGACGTAGACGTTGCCGTCCGGACTCACCGCGAACGCCTCGTCCACGTGCCCCACCGACAGCCAGTCCGTATCGATCTCCACCAACGGCTGCGCCTGCTGGGCTTTGAAGAAGGCCAGAATCTCTGGACGGGCCGTGTTGCCCACGACGATCGTCCCCAACGGATTCTTCGTCGTGGGAGGCAAGCACTCGATGTTGCCACCGAAGTTGCCCGACCGCCGACTGTCGCCGTAGAAGCGGCTGAGGATGCTAAAGGTGCCCTTCCCGGCCCCTTGCAGGCTCAGTTCCGCATGGTCGGCCGACCCGCTCGCCGACTTGTTGATCGGCCAAGTGGGGTTTTGCGTGCCGTTCTGGGCGCTGTTGGGAAACCGTCCATACGGAAGCCGGAACGTGGCCATCACCGGAGACTTGCCCGGCCGCTGATAGTAGCCGATCTCCATGTGGTCCTGAATCCACTGGTTCGTATAGTCCCCGTTGGCGACGAGTTCGCGCTGAGAGGAAGCCAGGCTGTTCACCAGGGCGGTGTTCGATTGGAAGCCGAAATTCCGGCCATCCTCCACCCAAACGTTCTGCGAAGGCTGCGAGTTGGGCAGGAGGATAAACGGCGTGACCCGCATCTCCAGGTGGCCGGTCTTCACGTCCGCCCCGCTCGCGTTGACTACCGCCACGTCCATCTTGACGAACCCTTCGAAGGCCCCCTCGTCGACGGTCGCGACGATGGAGCTGGGCTGGTACTTCACCGGCAAGCCTGCGAAGTAGAGAGCCTCCGCTCCCAATGTCGCGTCGCCCGAGGCATTGAACAGCGACGTGATATCGACCTGGTCGCGCGACTCGTCGTAACCGCCGTAGATGACCGACGCCCCCGCCGCCAAGGCGTTGAAGACGTGGACCGCGTTCCGGATCTTCGTCGGCAGCCGCAGCACCACGTGGTTCCCCGGCGTCAGCGCCTGTCCGGTCCCTCCCGTTCCTCCCGAGCCAAGCAGCGTCGGGTCGATGTGGATCTGGATCGGTGTGATGTCGCCGACGTCCGCCGACTCCAATGTCGCCGATTTCCTCGGCTGGGGATCGCCGTTGTCGTTCATGCTGATCGCATCGGGCACGACCGGGTCCGAGGTACCCGGGTTGCTCGTGTCGTAGTTCACCCCGATGTAAGCCCCCGACCTCCACGACCAGTTCGCCGCCGTGTAGTCGTTGTCCGAAGCCGAGACTGTCCCATCCCGGTTCGTGTCCGAGAAGATGTCGATCCCGTTGCTCGGCCGCCCCAAGGTTCGCAGGGTGTGGAAATCCCGGTCGTAGCGGTTGTCGTGCTGAAAATCTCCGCCGATGACAAAGCCGTCGTAGGGGTCGGCGCAGAGCCCTACCGGATACGCCGAATCGGTGTAGGTGAAGCTGGGCGTGATATACCCTTGGCTTCCGATGAACCCTTCGCCGCTTGCGCCATTCAGCGGCGCCCCGTTAAACGAATCCATGACCAGCCACCGCATCGGCCCGACCGCGTCGAAGACGTCGTCCGCAGCAAGGCAGACTTTGCCCACGTTGTTCACGGCAAGGAATTGGGTATAGCCCCAACCATTACCGCTTGGAGCCAAGGTATGCGTCGCGCTGGGAAATGGAGTGGTCCACGTAGGCGTCGTCGCGTAGGTCGCGATGCCAAGAGAGGCCGCCCCTGGCACCGTCGAATACTTCGCCACGAGCGAATCCCAACTTACATAACCGGCATTTGGACTTCCGCCGAGCTCGGCTGCGTAAGAGACGTAGATATTGTCCTGCCCGTCCAACGTTACTCTAGCTCCCATAGACTCGTAGAAGCCGTCCGGCACGGAGGCGGCTGGGAACGCTACCGTTTGGCTAAGCGTGCCGTCCTTCGTATAGGTCATGAAGCCGTATTGGCCCTTGTCCGAGTTGATTGTGCTGCCGTTGCCGTCGTAAACGACGACGACGTTCCCTCGCGAGTCGAAAGCGACGTGGCTGGGCATCTGTTGGGGATAGGTATAGATGTGCGTGGGCGTCACCCCATTGAGGAAGCAGACGACCCCTAGCTGCGTGTAATATCCTCCGCCGTTATCGTTGTACGAGATGTAGCCGACGAACACGTGCTGCGACGATTTGGGGTCCGCATAGACGCGCCCGTAAATGTACGTATAGGGGTGGTTGCCAAGGCCGAGGTCCGACTCGGTCAGTTCGCGGGACCCCGCTTCGTTGACCCCCTGCTCGTGATGGATCACCGCGCGGTAGTGACGGTAAGTGCCGCCTACGTTGTCTCCGGTATAGGAGCCGGTAATCGAGTAGATGTCGTCCGTTTTCGTGATCGTCGGCAACGCGTCGGCTTGGTCGACTTGCGTGTTCGACTCATTTGCCTTTGTCCCGTCGGGATTTAGCTCCAGCAGGTATTGATGTGTCCAAAACGTGCCGCGGTTGTCGTAGGAGATTTCGCTGAAAATAACGAGGTGCCGGTTGCTGGTAAGCACCGCATTGGTGAAATACATGAAGTGGCCGCTCGTATCCACCCCCGGAGGCGAGTAAACACGGTCCCACACGACTTGCCCAGTGACCGAATACTTCTGTGCTCGGATAACGGGTAGGCCGCTAGCGTCGTGTGACATTCCCTCGACATAAGTGTTGCCGTCGGAATCCATGTTCACCGAGTCCATCTCGTCGCTAAAGTCGTAGCCGGACGGGATAACCGTGTCCGGCCCCGAATCGAAATCGATCGTCCACTGACCGCCGGAAGTCGTGTGCGTGAACCCATCCGACCCCGTCGTCCCGCCCGTCCCACCGCTTCCTGTCGTGTTGCCGGTCGTCGTCCCGGTGGTTGTCCCGGAAGTCGTGCCAGTGGTGGTGCCCGTCGTCGTGGTCGTACCGGTGGTCGTTCCTGTCGTGGCTCCGTCCGTCGTGCCGGTAGTAGTCGTCGTGCCCGTGGTCGTGCCGGTCGTTGAAGTCGTCCCGGTCGTAACGCCCGTCGTCGAACCTGTCGTCGTTCCGGTCGTCGTCGTTGTCCCCGTGGTAGTTCCGGTGGTCGACGTCGTGCCGGTGGTGCTCGTCGTTCCAGTCGTCGATGTTGTGCCGGTCGTTGAGGTCGTCCCAGTCGTCGAGGTGGTGCCGGTAGTGCTCGTAGTGCCCGTTGTCGACGTTGTGCCGGTCGTGCTCGTCGTTCCGGTTGTGGACGTGGTGCCGGTTGTCGACGTCGTCCCCGTGGTGCTCGTTGTTCCAGTAGTCGAGGTTGTGCCCGTCGTCGACGTTGTTCCTGTGGTGCTCGTAGTGCCCGTCGTCGATGTCGTGCCGGTCGTGCTGGTTGTTCCAGTTGTCGAGGTTGTGCCGGTAGTGCTCGTCGTGCCTGTCGTTGAGGTCGTTCCTGTCGTGCTAGTCGTCCCGGTAGTCGAGGTTGTGCCGGTCGTCGACGTTGTTCCAGTCGTCGACGTCGTGCCTGTCGTAGAACCCGTCGAAACCCCTGTCGTAGATCCGGTCGTAACCGCCGTCGTTGAACCGGTTGAGACGCCCGTGGTGCTGCCCGTCGTCGTCACCGTCGTGGAGCCGGTAGACGCCGTACTGCTCGCCGTGGTCGTCGCGTCCGAGACTCCCACCGTCGAGGTCCCGACCGTGCCCCCGCTGGCGGGGACCACGTAGGCGACCATCGAAGAAACCTGGTTGAACAACCCCCCGATCCCCGGCACCGCTCCCAAAACGGAAGCCAAAGCGCCGCAGTCCAAAGGAGCCTGAACGCCCCGCCCCTGTTCGACAGGTCGAGTGTCCGGTGGCATCGAAACGGGAGCCGCCCAAAGGACCAACCCAAAGGCGAGGGAAAAGAAAACGATTGACGGTATTCGGTTCATACACTCCTACCCAAGGCAGACAGAACGAAACAGGGCAATACGGCTAAAGGAACCGCAACGAGAAGTCCTTGTTAAGGCCGGAAGTAACCAGCGAAGAGACCCAAAATAGGCGGCTTTAGACCAGAAACGCCTGCATTATATGACAGGCTTCAAAGCCAATTTCCTTGCAAAACAACTCCCCTCAAACATCAAAAGTCCACCATCAAAAATCACAAAAAGCCCGCCCCCCGCGAGCCGTCAAACCAACGTGACCTGCCTCCTCGCCCTCCTTGTCGCCGCGCCCCCGTCCTATACGATCCAGCTCTTCGAGGACATCTTCCCTGTAGCCGTCGACGCCTCCGGCCGAGTCGTCGGAGATACGGGAACCTGGGACGGTAAAGAGGTCAAAGCGCTGCCCAAACACGACCTGGCCGAAGGAGCCAACGAAGACGGCGCCATCGTCGGCGGCTCGATTGTCGGTCAGCCCTGGAAGCTCAAAGACGGAGTCGTGACCGTCCTCCCGATGCTTCCCGGCCACAAGGTCGGATGGGCGCACTGGGTCAACGCGTCCGGCGTCATCGTGGGAGGCACCGGAGTGCACGTCGGGAGCGATGTGCCCGACGACTGCGAGGCCGTGGCTTGGACCGACGGCGTTCCGAAAAGCCTGGGCCTCCTGCCCGGCGACGCGTCGAGCGATGCCAGCGGCATCAACGATAAAGGTTGGATCGTCGGCTACAGCCACGGCGTCACGTGGAGGCCCTTCCTCTACCGGGACGACAAGATGACCGAGCTCCCCACGCCCAAAGGCTTCTCCGCGGCCGGAGCTTTTCGAATCAATGACCGCGGCGTCATCGTCGGTTGGTGCAGAAATCGGTTCCAGCAAGCCTGCACCTGGATCGATGGCCGCCCCAACCTTCTTGGCATCCTTCCCGGGCAAGACCTGTCGGAGGCCAAAGCCATCAATAGCGAAGGCGACATCGTCGGCAAAAGCGGCCCTGTGGTCCCCTCTGCCGGGGACGGCGGAATACCGAAGCAGTTCTACGCATCCCACGCCGTCCTCTGGACCCACGGCCAAATGATCGACCTCACCGAGATCGTCAAGAAGATACGCCTCGACGTTTCCGCCTACGACGCCGTCGCCATCAACGACAAGGGCCAGATCGTAGGCTCGGCCAGGGTCAAGTGGAAAAGCTACTGCTACATCCTCACCCCGGCGGTCGAGGACGCCCGTCGCTAACCCCGAAACGCCCGCCCCTGCCCCTTGCCCTTTCGAGACTTCGAAGAGGCGAAAGCCCAAATCTCCTCCGCCGAAACCACCTCCGGCTCCGCGCCGTCCGAAGCGGTAGGCCGGTTCAAAACCACCGGCGCGTCGTCCGAACCCGAGGAAGCCCCCACGCACAGGTACCGCAGCGCGTCCGCCCGATGGAACGAGTGCTTGTCCGCGATCGCCAGCAGCGGTTCGCCTTGCTCGTTCACCTCGCGGCTGTACACCAAAACCTCCGAGATCAGCCGCTCCAGGTCGTCGAAGAAGACCAGCCGCCCCGTCTTCAGCAACGAGTAAACGGACTGAATCCCCGCCTCCACGTCCCGCACCGGCGGACGCAGCACGCTCAGCCCCGCCGACAGAAAGTCGGCCCGCCAGTCGTCCTCCGACCAGGCCCCACCAAAGCACAGCGGCGGCCCCGACTCCCCGAGCAGCAAATTCGAAACGTGCCCCTCCGCCCCCGAGACCGGAATCTGCCCCTTCAGGTAGGTCCGATAGACCACATACCGATCCAGCCCAGGGTCGTAAGCCGCGAACACCGCCGCCGTATTCACCACCCCAAAGTCCAGCCCCACATACCGCCGCCAAGTGGGCGGAATGGGGAAGCGGGGAACGCAGCAAGACGACCGGTCGAAGCAGTCGTAGATCATCCCCGCCGGCTTTGTAAACTTCCCGTCGTACATCATCTCGAACCGCCATTTCGGCATCCGCGAGCGCGCCCTCTCGTAGCGCGAAGCGGGAAACGACGGGTTCATCAGGGAAGAGAAGTTGATGACCGCGATAGAAGAATCCCCCGCCAGCCACCGGTCGTAAACCTGGGCCTTCAGATATCCCCAGTCGTAAGGTGTCGACCCCATCAAATGCCGCCCGCCCGAGATCGCCAGCCGCCGGTCGATCGCCTCGAAGGAGGTCGCCGCGAACCCCCGCTGCCCGCACTCGTCCGAGGCGAACCCGCGCAAGGTCATCGACTCCAGCGAATCCGAGTTCGAGGCGTGGCAAAAGTGCAGCACGCAAGGCTCGTCGGCCCGCCCAAAAACCTTCATCAACCCCGCCTCCGAAAGCTCGAAGCGCGGAATCGGCGACTCGATAAACCGCCCCAGCCCCAGCGAAAGGAACACCCGCCGGTATTCCGGCAGCAGCTTCCGGTACATCAGCTTGAAGGTCGGCGAAGCCGCCCCATAGTCCCCCGGCCCCCGCCGCTGCATCTCCCGCAGCATCCACCAAGGCTGAAAAACCGTCTTCCCCGACTGCGTCCCGCAGAGCAGCAGCACGGTGTCCTCCTCCCGCTCCCAAGCCGCCATCTGCCCCCCATGAAACCACCCCGGAGCCCCCCCAAAATCCACCCGTCCCCCAGAAGAAACCCGCCCCCAAGCCGCCGAAGCCACCCGCCGAACAATCTCATCCGCCTTATCGAGACGCAATCTTTTTGAAGTCATGGTTAAAAGGGGAGCACAAAATGCGCTTTGCGATGGCCCTGCATGGCTTTGCATGGCCGACAAACAAAAAATGTAGCCGAGGGCTTCAGCCCTCGCGAGCGCTTTCGTTTATAGAGCGCTCTCTCCAAGCCCGCGCGGAGCACAAAATGCGCTTTGCGATGGCCTTGCATTGCCGACAAACGAAAAATGTAGCCGAGGGCTTCAGCCCTCGTGAGCGCTTTCGTTTATAGAGCGTTCTCTCCAAGCCCGCGCGGCGCACAAAATGCGCTTTGCGATGGCCTTGCATGGCTTTGCATGGCCGACAAACGAAAAATGTAGCCGAGGGCTTCAGCCCTCGTGAGTGCCAACAAACCAAAGAGCGCGCTCTCCAAGCCCACGCGGAGCGTGTAGCCGTGGGCAACGACCACGTCCGGAAAAACCCTTCTCCCTCCACGTGCGCTGCCTCCAGACGCGCCGTCTGGAGGCTAAAAAACCGCCCAGACAAGAACCCCAAAGGGGTTGCGTCATACACGCGCGTAATACACAACCCTTTCAGGGTTGAAATCGCGGATGGAACCCAATTTCCAGGGTAGGTCGTTCCGACCAACCCTTCGCTTTGCTACATAGCCCCTTCGGGGCAAGAACCCCAGAGGCGTGATGCCTACATCCGAAAAAAGAACCCCAACGGGGTTCCACCTTTAAGCGAAGGGTTGGCCCAACGGGCCTACCCTGGTAATCGGGCAACGACACGAAAACAACCCTGAAGGGGTTGAATCAAACGCACTCACGCACCCAGAACGCACTCAAAAAAAGAACCCCAAAGGGGTTCCGTCAAATAGCGAAGGGTTGGCCAAAGGCCTACCCTGGTAAACGAACAACGCGCGATACCTACCCCAAAAGGGGTTGCGTCAAAACGCCGGAACCTAACCGCGAGAAATCCTGGCCCGCAAATCCCGCCGCAACGCGTCCCAACCCGCCTCCGTCGAAGGCATGTGAAACGAATTGGGATCGAGCGCCTGCCCCGCCGAAAACATCGCCGCCTGCCCCACCGTCTGCACCCCGTAATCCTCAAACGGCTTGCAAGGCGTCGCATCGTCGAAATACCGAGCTAAGAGCCGCAGAACATCCTTCTCCCGGAACCGGGCGTTCTTCGAAAACCCGGTCCTCCCGTCCGCCATCTCCGAGGCCAGCAAGGAGGCCCGCAAGGCCGGATCGGCGCGCCGCACCGCCGCCTCTAGGGCCGACCAGCAACGGTCGTCGTCCGACCAGGCCGCGCAAACCGCCAGCTCCCAGGCCCCGTCCGCCTTCCCAAAATCCTTCGGCATCTGCCGCAGTTCGGTAAGCAGCAATCGGTTGAACTCTGCCCGGTCGTAGCCCTGAAGGTAGGGAAGCGCCGACGCCCGCTGGCCCGAGTCCGGAGAAGCCATTGCTTCGAGCAGCAAAGAACGCTTCTGCCGATCCGGCAATCCCACCCTCGAAAGAGCGAACAAAGCCTGCCAGAGTTCAACGGCGGGACGCTCCGCCAGCACCCGCCGGAAAGCCTCCGGGAAGAGCTTCGGAAACTGCTTCGCGATTACCGTGAACGTATCGCCATCCGCCGTCGGCGTCTGGTGCCCCTCCTGGTCCACGTCGTACGAAACCAGGTGCTGCAGGTAATACTCGTCCGTCCGCCCCTCCCGCTTCTTCGCGTACCACTCTAAAAGCTGAGCCTTCGTCGGCCCATCCAAAAAGGCCTCGTCCGTGATCTCCCGTATGAGGCCGTGGACGACGACGTCCATCCGCTCGATACGGGCAGGCATGTGCTCGACCGCATCTAAGAACGTGCGAGTCAGGCGATGGTCGTCCAGATGCTCCGCCAAAGCCGGAATCGCGTCGAGGCCCAAGTCCCAAACCGGCTTTTCGAGCTCGTCGGTGCGCTGCTCCAAAAGCGCCTCCACCGCTGCCTCCGCCGAACCAGGCTTCACGGGATGCGCCTTCACCGTCTGCTCCAAATCCGCGCAAAGGTGGTCGAAATCGCAATTGCCGCTTAACGGCGAGCCAGAACCCAGCAAAGCCTTGGCGCGAAGCTTCTGCGCCAGCGGCAAGACCGCGCGCCGGTCGACCTTCGGGTCCACCATCTCGTTCGCAAGATGGGCGGCGATCGTGTACGCCGTCGCCGATAAGAGGCGGCCGTCCTTCGGCAGCCCGATCTCCGTTCCGCCGAAACCACCGACCGGAAAGACCTTCCCCGAAAGCTTCAAGGCAAAGTCCCGATGCCCCAAAATCTCGCTCACTACCGCTGCCGATGCCTGAACAGGCTCATCGAACCCGCCCGCATTGAGCGATGCCGTCTTCCGAAGCTTCGCCGCCGTCGAGATCGACCAATCCGCCTTCGTCACGGAAAGGTGGTTCGCCGGATAAACCGTGCCCCCCAGCAGCACCCAAGCTCCGTTACCAAAGGAAAACCCGATGCTCGGAGGCTCCACGGTCCCGTCGCTGTTCGAAATCCCCGAAGGAACCCAAACCGGCTCCGCGTCCGCACCCGGCACCGGCATCCCCATCTCCCGCCAAAGCGCCGCCGAGTCCGCCAGATCCTGAACCGGGTCCGCCGGACGGGAAAGAATCGCCGCCAAGAATAAGCCGATCATCCAATCGCTACTCTATCACAGCCTTTTGGGATGATTGAGGTGATGGAGGTGATGGAGGTGATGGAGGTGACTAGAACGTTGTGCCTCACGCAAAAAATCACCTCCATCACGATCTCACTTCCATCACCTCCATCAACAAAACCCTCATTTAAGTAACTTTTTTACAAATAAAGTAAAAAACAGCCTGAGCCTGGCAAAAAAACTGCCGTTAAAAACAATTGGTGATTTACAGATCAATCCCTTCGGGTGCGACATGTCGTGCTGCGATAGAAGATTTGTATGTGTGCAGAGAGGGGGAAGCGTCTTCGAGCTGAGCGAAGGAAAGCCCCGAGGAAGACAATGAAAAGTTTTGTAAGGCCCGCAGCCAGTCTCATGGGACGGCTGCGTTTTCCCGTTAAATTTGGGCTCATTCTGATTGCGTTCGCATTGCCGCTCGCCGTCGTCGGCTACTTCTTCTTGAAGGAGATCAACACGGCCATCGAGTTCGCCGTCAACGAGCGACAAGGCGTCGAATACGACCGCCCCGTGACCGCCACCCTGAGCGCCCTGCTGGAGAATCAGCGGCAAGCCAGCGCTCCCCACGGCCAGGCAGATGCCTCCCAGGTCGATCAAGCATTCGCCAAGATCGACGAGGCCGAAAAGAAGCTCGGCGCCGATCTGAAAACCACGGAAGCTCTCAAAGGCGTGAAGGACCAGTGGCAAACCGCGAAGACCACCAAGGGCGACTGGGACAAAGTCCAGAAAGCCTACGGCGACCTCGTCTCCGGAGCCATCGCCTTCGTCACCACCATCGGCAATAACTCACAGCTCATCCTCGACCCCGACATCGACAGCTACTACCTGATGGACACCACCATCACCCAGCTGCCCGCTGCCATGCAAAAGGCCGCGCTCGCCCGGGACCTCGCCGCCCACCTCGCCCGAAACGGCAAGATCACCGCCGACGACCGAACCGACCTCACCGTCCTCCTCGGCCAGTTCCGCGCTCCCGTCGGCACCGTGGCCGGAGACCTCGACCAGGCCGTCGGGTTCAACCCCACCGTCAAGCCGATCCTCGACGCCGACCAAAAGAAGGTCGCCACCGACTGCGAAGATTTCGCCTCCAAGCTCGAAAAGGCTTTTATCAAAACGGATAAGCCCGCCATGACCGCCGAGCAGGTCGACGCTGCCGCCAAAACGGCCCTCGACTCCATGCTCTCCTACCACGGCAAGGCGCTCAAAGGTCTCGACGACCTGCTCGTCAAGCGCGCCAGCGGCTTCTATTTCCGCCGCATGGCCGTCACCGTCACCGTCATCCTCTCGTTCCTGCTCGCGCTGTACCTGTATCTGGGCTTCTACCAGTCCACCATCTCCAGCGTCCGCAGCCTCGTCGGCACCGCCCGCAAGATCGCCTCCGGAGACTTCGACCACGAGGTCACCCTGAACACCAAGGACGAGGTAGGCGAGCTTGCTGCCGACCTCACCGCCATGACCGAAGGCCTGCGCGACGTCGCCCAGACCGCCGAGTACATCGCCGACGGCGACCTCACCGTCCACTTCAAAGCCCGAGGCGAAAACGACGCCCTCGGCCGCTCCCTGGAGCGCATGCTCTCCAACCTCAACGCCCTCATGGTCGATATCGTCCAGAGCGCCGAGACCGTGGGCCAGATGAGCGAAGAGCTTTCTCAAGTCTCCGCCGACTCGCGCGCCGCCATCGAAGCCATCACCGGCTCCATGGAGGACGTCCGCACCGCCGGTTCCGAGACCGCCGCCGCCAGCCAGTCCATGGCCAAAGGCTGCGAGGACCAAACCCACTACGCCGAGCACGCGAACAGCGCCATGGCCAAGCTCCGCGATGGCGTGGGAGTCGTCGCCGACGACATCGCCATCCAGCTCGAGCGCACCCAGAAAGCCGCCGAGATCGCCCGCGATAGCGACAAAACCGTCCGCTCCACCATCGGCAGCATCGACCGCATCAGCCAGGAAGTCGAAGCCTCCGCCGCCCACGTCCGCTCCCTGGGAGCCCGGGGCGAGCAGATCGGCAGCATCGTCCGAACGATCTCCGAGATCGCCGAGCAAACGAACCTGCTGGCGTTGAATGCCGCCATCGAAGCCGCCCGAGCAGGCGACCAGGGCAAAGGCTTCGCCGTCGTCGCCGACGAGGTCCGCAAGCTCGCCGAGCGATCCGAAAACGCCACCAAAGAAATCGCCGCTCTCATCGACGAGGTGAGAGGCGACGTCCAAAAGGCCCTGACGGCCATGGAGCACAGCCAAAAGGAAGTCGAAGCCGGAGCCGAACTAAGCGCCGAAGCCATCAAGTCCCTGGAAACCATGCTCGCCACCACGGACCAGGTCAGCCAGAGCGCCGTGACGGTAGCCAACACCGCCAGCCACATGTCCGAAGACACCCAAAGCGTCCTCGAAGCGATCAGCGAAGTAGCCGCCATCAGCCAAACGACGACGGCCGGAGCCGAGGAGTTAACAGCCACCGCCGAAGGCGTAAGCGAAAGCGTCCGAATCGTAGTCCAAAGCATCCACGAACAGGACCGCCTGATCGGCGTCGTGGCAACGACGGCCCAAAGCCTCCACCAACGAAGCCAATCGCTGAACGAAGTCGTAAGCAGCTTCAAGATCCGTCAGGAAGAGGAAGTCAGGAAGGCGGCCTAAAGTGGCGCCGGCTTCCAGCCGGCAGGCCCAGAGCGCAACAAGCCTCCGCCCCTAAAAAAGGCGGAGGCTTGTAAAACTAAAACCCAGGCTGCAAAGTAATCCCGCCCAGACTGATGCACCGATACTCATACGTGTCGTACGCATGGCTCCAAGCCGTGAGCATGGACCCCGAGATGCTCCCCGAGGCCGCGCCGAAGACATACAGGTCCTCATCCGGATAATCCGCCGGGATGGGTACCGGAACGGTAACCGTCGTCTCCCAAAGGTTCGTGCCAACGGAGGTCCATCCGCCCGGCGCGGTTCCGGTCTCGTTTCGATGCGCCACATATCCGGGCTGGTCGAATTCCAAGCCCCCCGGCTTTTGCGATTCGGAGGTCCAGCTCTGAACGAGTGTCCCCCCTGGCGGAATATAAAACGCCGTCGCGATCGCATGGTCGGGATCGCCCGCATCGACGAAGGTGTCCGCCTCGCATCGAATCGCGAACACCGGCGCGCCCGGCGTGGGTGGCGTCGAGGTGTAGCTGCAACGAATGGTGAAGGTGATCGTGATATCGGTGCGGTGCATCTGGTACGACTGTCCGCTCGCCGTGGCCAAGCCGTAGACGTTGACGTCCCCCTGCATCCAGTAATTTCCGTCCACGATCGAGTGAGTGCCGTCGCTCTGCAACCCGCCCGGGCTCAACAGCCCGCCGCCCGTCGTCACGTCCCACGTGTACCCGTTCGACCTTCCACTCCTCGTATTCACATGAACGCTCGGCCACCCGCTGCTGTGGGTCACGGTGGCCGAATTCACCCAATACGTCTGCGCCGAAGCCGCCGAAACGACAGCCAATCCTGCGAAAAGAAACAACTTTCTAAGCATCCTTAGGTCCCCTTTTTGGCACAACATTGCCAAAGCTGCCTAAACGATGACTTGGAAAAACAATACAAAAAACGGATTTCGGAAGAGCTTAACGAGAAGCCGATTCTTAAGCTCGGGAATAGGCATGAATGAAGCTAGGAACCAAGCACGCGCTTGCTGAACTCAGGAACCGTGTTCGCAAGCCTTCCGAGAACGACGGTCCGGCTGCACCCCCGTACCGCCGCGATCTCATCTAACTTCTCGATGAATAGCTTGGTTCTCGCATCGAAAAGAGAGCGAAGGAATTCGTCAGGATGTACGGCGACGACCCCGAAAGGCTGGCACGCCGAGGGAGGGAAGTCCCGAAGGTTCGCCGTAACGATCGCCTTCGCCTCGCAATGGACTGCCGCCGCCAAAACGTGCCGGTCCTTCGGATGATTCGTACACTGCGGGATCAAATGTTCATAGCCTTTGACGAAGGCCTCGGGAAAGTGCGTATCGACCGCGGATCGCCAAGATGCGACCAACTCAGGCGGCCAAGAAAGCTTGTCCGCTTGCACCCGCTGAACCTCGTCGAGGATTTCATCGGACCACTTCGGCGAATAGAGCGCTGGGTCCTCAGCGAGCCGCAGTAGCAAGTCGCATAACCGAGCAGGCGCCAGAACGCAAGCGTCCAGTACCGCAATAGAATCTGATCCCACGCTTACTCGTAAAACCCGGCCTCGTCGATCTTGTCAAACAAATCGTCCAAGGCTTTCTTTCGCTCCCGGTTCCGCTTGTCCCCAAACGTCCGCACGTCTTTCGTCGCCAGCCGCCGATGCTTTCCAACCGTCTGAAACGGAATCTCCCCCTTCTCAAGCAGCCCAATCAAAAAAGGCCGAGAAAATCCCAAGAAGTCAGCCGCCTCCTGCGTCGTCATCGTCTCCTCCTGTGCGACAAGTTGTAGCGTCTCTCCGCGCCCTACCGACTCAATCGCCTGCTCGATCAGATTCAAAATCGGCCCGGGCAAGTCGATCTGCACCCCGCCCTGCGAGGCGATATAAGCCCCGCGGTGCTCCCGCAGAACCTCCCCCAACGCCTCCAGATCCTTCTTCTCAGCGGAAGAAAGTGTCGAAGGGTCCAATTGCCGTTTCGAATACCTCACACATAGGAATATACCACACAATCGAAATAAACGAAATAATCGAAATAAACGAATCGACAGGACTCAACCAAGTCTGGCAAGCACTTCACGCACGGGATCTTCTGGTTTGACTTCCAGAGCCTCCACCAGGTCCAGGAACTCGATCATGCCGACACCTCTCGTGCCGTTTTCGATCTTCTCCATATAGCTAACGCTCCGCTTGATCCTCTTGGCTAAGATCTCGATATTGATATCGCGCTTTAGTCTGAGCTCCTTTAGGAACTCCCCGACGACCTTGTTGACATGTTCGTGGCTGTAAGTAACTTGTTTTGTTTGCTTCCGTCTTTGCTCCATACCTTTCACCTGCTTTCTCGAGTATGTGTTGCCATTTAGACCACACTCAGTAAATCTTACTCCGATCAATGCCGGAAGACAAGACAAGTGGGCGAACGACGGTCAAAGGAAGCATCGAATTCCATATCGTCACCGAGGCGGTGAGAACGATCAGGGAGTCCGCTGGGTTGTCCCAGGGCGAGCTAAGCCGGTTGATCGGAAAGGAGCGAACTTACGTTCACAAGGTTGAAAGCGGCAAACGAGTGCCCGATATCGTGACCTTCATGAAGATTCTGAAGGTATGCGGCGCGGATGTAGGGGAAGCGGCCAAAGAGCTAGCCGCAGAGTTCGACAAGCGCGGCAGTTAATAGACCTACCCCGAAGCCTCCAACGCCCCCCGCACCCGGCCCCACCACTCCTCATACCGCTCCGGCCCAATAAACTCCGCCGTCACCGAGGCCACCGCCTCCAAGAGGTCCGCGTTCGCGATCTCGTAGACCATCGTCGTCCGAGGCTGGCCCGCGAGCTGGTCGAAGATGTACTTCGCCGCCGTGAAGTTCCCCTCGTCTACGTTCTGCCGCAGCACCTCCACCGCCCGGGAAAGCAAATCCGTCGCCGAATCCGAAGGGCAAAACGAAGCAAGCCGCGACAGCAGCAAGTCCCGCCGCAAAGTCTCCCGCGAATACAACCCGTGCTTATAGGAAGGATGAGAAGGCCCCGACAGGGAAGCCCCGCCGCACATCCGGCACCGCCCGTTCTCCATCCGCGCCCGCGACCGGCAAGGGCCGCGCGACCGCGAAGCCCCGCAGATCGGCCGGCCTGAATCGTCCACCGCCCAAACCGGCCGCCCCTTCGCGTCATAACCCAAAGGCTCCTTAATCACATAAAACCTCCAAAAAACAAAAAACTTTTTCTATAACCAAGCCGATTCGGTGAAGATTGCCTGCCCCCCAAACCCAAACAAAAAGGAATCCTCGCTCTAGTTGCAAACGGAACATTGCGGTAATTAGCCCCCGTCATATGGGGCTGGCAAAACTCGTTTTGCGTCGATGAAAGCCCCTCGAAAGAGGGCCTCGATAAGGGAGAAGCTTTGAATATACGCGGACACAATGTCGTTATCCGATTGATGACTGCCATCGCCCTGATGCCGGTCACCCATTTGCTTGCGCAAACGCTCACGATTTCCCCCACGATGCCCCAGATCGGGCTCGGTAAGACTGTCCAGTTCTCGGTCCGCATGGGCGACGCCCAGCCCCCGGCCGTCAACTGGGCGGCGGGCGGCATCGTTGGCGGAAACTCCAAGTCCGGCACCATCACCGCCACCGGCCTCTACACCGCGCCGTCGAAGATGCCCGCCCAAAACCCCGTCCTCATCACGGCCACCACCAAAACCAAGCCGAACCGCAGCGCCAGCACCTATGTCTTGCTGCTCAAAGCTGCGCCCACGATCTCCTCCGTCACCCCGAACCCACTGGATCCGGGCACGATCACCGTGACCATCACCGGCTCCGGCTTCGAGCCAAATGCGGTCGCTAACGATAGCGGCGTCCAACTGAGCACCGTCTCCGTCACCTCGACCAAGCTCGTCGCCACCGGCTACCAGCCCCCCGCCGCGTTCGCCACCTTCACGGTTAAGAACCCCGGCTCCGAGTTCAGCAACGCCATTACCGTCCCTGTCACAGGCGGTTCCAACAACCACACGCTGACCGTCGTGAACGGCTCCGGCAGCGGCTCCTACGCCTCGGGCGCGGTCGTCAATATCGCCGCGAACCCGCCCCCGCTCGGCCAAAACTTCGTGAACTGGACCGGCTTCACCGTCGCCAACCCGAATTCCGCGAACACGACCCTGACGATGCCAAACGCGAACGTCACCGTCGTCGCCAACTACACCTCGACCACCGCCCACACCCTCACCGTCGTAAACGGAACGGGCAGCGGAAACTACACCGCGGGAACTGTCGTCCCCATCGCCGCGAACACCCCGCCCGCGGGCCAGTTCTTCGTGAATTGGACGGGAGCAACCGTCGCCGACCCGAGCAATCCGAGCACGACGCTGACCATGCCCAACGCAGCGGCAACCGTCACCGCCAACTACGGCACCGCTCCCACGATCCCCTATCCGGTCAGCACCCACCCGCGCCTCTGGCTCACCGTCAACGACCTCGCCCGCCTACGCAGCTGGGCCGTCAATAGCAACCCGATCTACAGCCAAGGCATGGTCCCCCTCCTGAACCAGGCCCTCAACGTCTACAACACCCAGTTCTTCCCCGGCGGAGTCCAAAACCCGAACTACCCCGATCCCGGCGACACCCAAGGCTACACCGGCTACCTCACCGAGCAGTACGCCATCGTCCTCGCCTTCAACTCGCTCATCGACCCCAGCACGACTAACCGCATCTCCTACGCTCAAAAGGCGCGCAACATGCTGATGGTCGCCATGAACCAGGCCGCTCTCGGCCACCAGGACAATACGCCCTTCCGTGACCGCCTCTTCGCCGTCTATAACCGCGCGAACGGCTCCGGCGAGCAGTGGCCGCTTATCGTCGACTGGATCTACAGCGCCGTCGACGGCCAGGGCAACCCGATCCTCACCGCTGCCGACAAGGCCACCATCCGCAAGGTCTTTATGATCTGGGCGAACGACTGCCTCCAGGCCTCAACCACCGGCGGAGACCATCCCGAGCCGATGGGAGTGACGAACAGCCACCAGCTCCTGCCCAACAACCTCCCCTACCGGATGGCGTCGAACAACTACTACCTCGGCCATGCCCGCCTCCTTACGATGATGGCGCTCAGCATCGACCCGAGCGACGACCCCAACGTGGACCCGAGCCAGCCCGCCTCCAAGACCGGCAACTCGCTCCGCAGCTACATCCTCAACGCAAACGGCGCCTGGCTCTACCAGGAGTACGCGATGATGGGCGAAGCGGCTCAGGTCGCGAGCGACTACGGCATCCCCGGCAACGGCGCGGGCTTCGGCCTCTCCAGCGGAGGACTCCCGCCCGAGGGCATGCTCTACGGCCACTCCTACGCCTACATCCTCTCCCAATTGCTCTCGCTGCAAACGGCCGGATTCCACAACGCCAGCTTCGCCGGACCCCAGATCAACCTCATCGGCTCGCCGGTGTGGGACCGATTCGTGAACGGCTTCGCCTCGTCGCTGACCCAGACGTCCAAGGTCTTCCCCGAGGACTCCTGGCTCGGCCCCATCTACCAAGACGCCAGCTACGGCGACCTCCTGCGGCTCTGGATCACCCCGGACTTCATGCAGCCGTTCGCCCTCCTCACCCTCCTCGACCACCAGAACGGGGTCACCACCCACGACAGCGCCGCCAAGTGGCTCGCCGTCGAGGCGGTGGAGGGCGGCACCGGCGCGCTCATGCAGCGCATCACCGACCCGTGGAGCTGGAGCTCGTCCCAGTCCATCCTCTACTACATGATGCTGGACCCCGCCGCGGCCCCCGCAAACGATCCGCGCCCCAGCCTCCCGACTACCTTCTACGACCAGCCCGCCGGACGCATCCTCGCCCACTCGGATTGGACCCCCACAGGCTCCATGTTCGACTACCGGTCGAGCTGGATCTCCATCAACCACCAGGACGGCGATGCCGGGCAGTTCGAGCTGTTCCGAAATGGCGAGTGGCTCACGAAGGAGATGAGCAACTACGACAACAACGGCGTCGGCCTCACCACCGTCTACCACAACACTCTCGCCCTCCAAAACTGGTGCGCCAACGGCACCCCGAACCTCCAGTGGTACGAGCAGGGAGAGTGGGCCAACGGCAGCCAGTGGATCATCGGCCTCAACGCGGGCGACCCCGTGAACGTCATGAGCACCGGCCCCGGCTACGTCTACACGGCCAGCGACCTGACCAAGCTCTACAACCGCCCCGACTTCTGGACCCCCGCCAACGGCGCGGTGGACATCGCCCAGGCGACCCGGTCGGTGCTGTGGATCAACAAGGACTTCATCGTGGTCTACGACCGCGCCACGTCCAACCACGCGGGCCTCTTCAAGCGGTTCAACCTGAGCCTCCAGGCCAACCCGTCCATCAACGGCAAGGTCGCCACCGACACCCTCGCCAGCGGCCAGAAGCTGTTCGTCCAGACCCTCCTGCCCTTGGCTCCGTCGATCACGGCAGCCTACACCGCCGGAAACCTCAACCCCATCGCGGAGCTTGAGCCGACCAAGTACATCCTCACCGTCGAAGACCCCGCGAAACCCGCCAACGTCCGCTTCCTCCACGTCCTCCAGGGCGCGGATGCAAGCACAACGATGACCACCGCCACCTACCTGAAATCGTCCTCCGGAACCGATTTCGACGGCACCGCGGTAGGCGCCTTCGCCATCTTCTTCCCGGTGAATGTAGGCGCGGTCGCCACGACGACCTTCACCCTCCCGGCAGGAGTCCACACCCTCCTCATCACCGGCCTAACCCCCAACACAGCCTACGGCCTAACGATCCAAGGCACCACGATCACAGTAACCCCCGGAGGCTCCGGAGCCCTAAGCGACAACGCCGGGCTGCTCAGGATCGTGTTCTAAAAACAAAAGATGCCTCCACGGGTTTGGCGTGGAGGCATCCCAATCCCCTTAAAGCCGACGCGGAGCGTGTAGGCGCACCTATTCGGTGCGAACAAATGAGGCAAGAAACAGAGCGCACGTAAATCACAAACCCCGAAGGGTGTAGCCATGGGCAACGACCACGTCCGGAAAAAGAACCCCAACGGGGTTCCGTCAAATAGCGAAGGGTTGGCCCAACGGGCCTACCCTGGTAAACAAAACGCAACACGAAAACAACCCCAACGGGGTTGCGTCATACACGCCGGTAGATACGTCGGGCGCGACCGACGACTACACCCTCCGGGGTTGGAAATTTCCACCCACTCAACTCCCCGGCCCACGCGGAGCGTGTAGTCGCGGTTTCGTCCGCGCAGCAAGCTGTAGCCGTCGGATGGAGCAAAGCGACACGCCGACGCGGAACGTGCGTCCGTTGCCGACGAAAAAAAGTGTTAGATCCCCCCATCGCCCGCCGTTCTTACGGCGAGATGGCTAAAGACCGGCGAACTTTGCTCAATAGACTGCTTGACAACAGGGACAAAGAGGACTACCTGAAGCGCACCTTTCGGATATCCGTCCAGCGCTTCGAGGCGTTACCCGACTCACCCGCAAAGCAAGCTGTCGTGCCGACGATCGAGCACCAACTCGGGATGAATCCAGCCTTCGTCGACTGGTCCGACCTCTACGCGCTCGAAGTCGCCACCGTCCGCGCCTCCCCCCTGCGCGACTTGCCCCTTCTCTCCCGGCAGTTCGCCGATCGCTACAAGTCAATCGCCGGATTTCCCGTCCAAGCTTATGTCGACCGCCTCGGCCTCGAGTCGCGGGAGGGCCATATTACGTCGGCGGAGAACGCCCCGATCGACCCCAGCGACCTCATTAACGTCCTCACCGAGTCCTACAGCGTCTACTCCCTCGCTCGGGACAAGGAGGACACGCGCACAAGGGCCATCGTCAATGTCGCCGTCGTTAACCTCGTGCTCTTTGTCATGGGCATGCTGCTCATCAAGCTCGCATACGGTCCTTCGTACACTCCCAGCAAGGCGCTGTGGACCATCGGTCCCATCTGGCTGCCGACGATGATGCTCGTGATCTGGGCGGGAGCGCTGGGCGGTATGACGAGCCTGCTCTGGCGTCTCTCCCAAGTCCAAACGCGCAGCGAAGATACGACCACCCTGCTCGTCGAGGTGCGCCAGGGAATCCGCTCCGCGAGTTACACGTCGCCCGTCGTCGGAGCCGTCTTCGCCTTCATCCTCTACGCCGCGTTCTGCGCGCACCTGATCGATGGCGAGCTCTTCCCGAGCATGAAAACCGCTCCCAGCGACGACACCGGGAAGCCCGCCGTCTCTCGCCCCCTCCCCGATCCTCCCCCGCCGGCCACCGTCGTTCACCCACCCTCGCCCTACGAGAAGCAAAGCGCGGAGATCGCCGGGTTCATCCTCGAAATGGAACCGGAGCACGGTCGAGACTTCAGCCTCATCCTCGTCTGGGCGTTCATCGCTGGCTTCTTCGAGAAATTCGTCCCCGACTCCCTCGACAAGCTCGTGAAGAAGTCAGACTCGTCCGGAAAAGGCGGCCGCTAGCAACGACCACGTCCGGAAAAAGAACCCCAACGGGGTTCCGTAACAAAGCGAACGGGTTGGCCAAAGGCCTACCCTGGTACAAGGCCGCAACACAAAACAACCCTAAAGGGGTTGCGTCTTACACGCGCGTAGATGCGTCGGACGCGACCGACGGCTACACCCTCCGGGGTTGGAAATCTCCACCCGCCCAACTCCAAAATCCAAAATCAAAAATCCAAAACCCCCAGGGCCCGCCGCAAATCCGCGCCGTCCAACCCCGCCCCGCTCAACAAAGCCGAAACGGAACCCGCATCCCGCGCCTGAGCCGCATGCCAAAGCTTCATCGCGAACCCCTTGAACCCTGGCATCACCTGCTCCATCGAATCCAAAACGAACGCTTTCCCCGAATCCGCATCCCGCGAGGCCACGAAGGCGGCCCCCAGGCTCGCCCCCGCTCCAAACCGCAAAGCCGGTTTCTGGGAGCTAAACACGACCGCCAACTGGGAGGCCAAATCCTTCGGCGAGGGCATCGAGGCCAGCGTCCCCGTCACGATGTCCACCACCTGCCCCTCGTCCACCAGCCGCCTCGGACCCCCGAAAGCCGATGCCGCCTGGTTCGCCAAATCCGCCAGGAACCCCGCGAACGGCTTCACGATCGGGCGCAGGCTCTTCGCCACGGGCTCGTCCGCCCGCTCCCGCGTGCGGTCCCAAGTCCCCCGGGCGTCCACCAACCCCGGCTGCATCAGCTGATCGGGGAGCGCCTGCGAAAGCGGCTCCGGCGAAGAGGGCGGAGGCAAGGCCAGAGCCAGCCGGTCCAGCGAGGAGTAGTCCCCTTGCTGGGCAAACGAAACCGCGGTGCCCAGGTCCTGCACGCTCCTCCCCGAGCGGGCGAAGAACCGCCGCACCGAGGTCCGCTGCCCCTTCGTCAGCTTCGACCCGACCTGCGCCTCCACGTGCGCCACCGCCTTGTCCAAAGGAATCTGAGGCTCCCGCTCCACAGGCCCCCCGCCCGAAGCCGAAGGCGAAGGGGCATGGGGAAGGGAAGGCCCCGAAACCGGCACCGCTCCCGGCGTCTTCGGCGCGACAGCCTGCTCAGGCGCCGCTGGCCCAGGGGCCAAGGGAGCCGGAGCCCCCGCCTGCAAACCCTGGAACTTCGACCAGAACGCCTGCCGGGGGTCGGGCAAACTCGGCAGAGAGGGAAAGTCGGGCTGCGCGGCAGGACGCTGCACGGCAGGCAGCGGACCCACCGGCGTCGTTGCCGCAGAGCCAGGCCCCATCCCCAGCCGAGCCAAAGCGTCCGGCGTCAAATCCGGAAGCGAATTCCCCGTGCCGGGAAACGACCAAGGCGGGCTCCAAGGCCCCAAGATCGAGTCCACGCCCGACGAGTCGCCCAGCGTAGGAAAAGGATAGGCCGGAGGGGCTCCGCCAAACAGCGGCCAAATATCCTCCGACCCCATAAACCCCGTCGAAGGCACATCGCCACTCCCAACCGTTGAATCGTCACTCATGAGAACCTCGCTGAAAACTGCTTTTAGTGATGGAAGTTAATGGGGTGATGGAGGTGATGGAGGTGATGGAGGTGATGGAGGTGATTTTTTAGCGTGGGTTTTAGGCGTGGGGCGCGTTGGGAATGTGCCTCACGCATCTTGAAAGGCAACCACAACGAGCACAACGAAGGCACAACGTTCTTTTCACCTCCATCACGTCCATCACCCAATTCACCTCCATCACGATCTCACTTCCATCACGATCTCACGTCCATCACCTCCATCAAGCCGCCCCCTACAAAAGCTCCAACAAAACCCCATGCCCGTCGTAAAGCGTCCGCTTCCCGATCGGCGGCACGATCAGCCCCAGGTTCGCCAGATCGTACGTCTCGTCGATGCTCGCGAAGGTGATAAAGAACGCGCGGAACTTAACTTTTAGGTGAATCTTCATCCGATGGTTTCTCCTTGAGCCGCTTGCGCAGCCAATCCAAAAGGAACGGCGGAGCCTTGACCCCCATCCGCCCCACGTTTTCCAAAATCGAAATCCCCTCCGTCATCGTCACGAAGCCCAGCACCCCCGGCACCAGCCCATCCGCCACCGGCACCGAGTGGGTCGCCACCCCGCAGACCGCCACCACCGACCCGTATCCGAACAGCTTGGAAAACACCCGCGAGAACCGCGCCGACGAGACCTTCTTCCCGCTGACCAACGAGGCCCACATCCCCGTCCCCGTGTCGAGCAAGACCAAAAAGGCCGCCGCCAAAGCCAACTGCCGCGAAGCCTCCTGAGGCAGCAGATACTCCCCCACCGAAGCGGCCCCCGCCACCAAAGCCTTCGGCAGCCAACAGTCCGCGACCAGCTTCCGAAACACGTCCGGCAGCAACCCAAAAATGCTCATGTCCGTAGGAATGCTCCTTGACCAAAATAGAAAGAGAGGTGAAGCGAATCGTCGTCCTGGGATGCGCCGGAACGGGCAAAACAACCTTTGCCCGGCAGCTGGGCGAGCGCACGGGAGCGCCCGTGATCTGCCTCGACGCCATCTGGCAACCCGACTGGACCGACAAAGACGTCCCCGCCTTCCGAGAAATACTGAAAGAGGCCCACGCCGGCGAAAGCTGGATCAGCGACGGAAACTTCGCCGCCGCCACCTTCGACATCCGCCTCCCCCGAGCCACCCAGATCGTCTGGCTAGACCGCCCCCGCCCAACCTGCATCTGGCGAGCCGTCCGCCGGGTCTTCAAAAGAGGCGAAGCTCACCAAAGAGCCAACCTCCCCAAGGTCCTCAAGTTCATCTGGAACTTCAACCAAAAAAACCGCCCTCTCATCGAAAAAACCCGCCTAACGATCGCCCCCGAAGTCCCAGTGATCCACCTAAGAACCAACCGCGAAGTAGCCGCTTATCTAAGGAGCGCATCCCCCAGCGAACGCGAAGCGCAGCACCCCAAAATGTAGCCGAGGGCTTCAGCCCTCGTGAGCGTCATCTATCGCTACAAGCGGTCTGCGAAGCCGAAACGTGTTCGAGGGCTAAAGCCCTCGGCTACCGGCGAACTGTAAGCCCGCACGGAGCGTGTAGCCGCGGTTTCGTCCGCGCAGCCAATGTAGCCGTCGGATGGAGCAAAGCGACACGCCGACGTACGCGCTTGTAACTAAACACCCAATCCGTCCCCTCTCCGCGCGCTGCCTCCAGACGCGCCGTCTGGAGGCTAAAAAAGTCCGGAAAGAGAACCCCAACGGGGTTCCGTAACAAAGCGAAGGGTTGGCCGTAGGCCTACCCTGGTAATCGGGCAACAACACGAAAACAACCCCAACGGGGTTGCGGAACACACGCGTGTAATACACAACCCCTTCAGGGTTGAAATCACAGACGGAACCAAATTTCCAGGGTAGGTCGTTCCGACCAACCCTTCGCTTTGTTACGTAGCCCCCTCGGGGCAAGAACCCCAACGGGGTTCCAGATTTAAGCGAAGGGTAGGCCCAAACGGGCCTACCCTGGTAACCAAAACGCAAAACAAAAACAACCCCAACGGGGTTGCATCAAACGCACTCCAAAACAAGAACCCCAAGGGGGTTCCGTCTAATAGCGAAGGGTTGGCCCAACAGGCCTACCCTGGTAACAACGTCAACCACCCAGACCTACCCCAACGGGGTTGCGTCAAACTCACGCACTCACTAACGCACTCACAACCGAACAAACCGAAACCGCGCCGTCACGGCCCGCCACTTCCGCACCACCGCGTCCCCCTCCCGCGAGCCCGCCTCGTTGGAATTCCCCTCCAACGTCCGCACCCACCAGAAGCCGAGCTTCCGCGCCACTTCGCAGACGAACCCCGTGTGCCCCGTCCCGTCCTCGTTTAGCCACAAAAACAGGTCCCCCCGCCGCGCGAACGCGCCGCCGGAAAGGAGCCGCCCCCGGTCCTCAGCCCACTTCGCCCAGTACCGGACCGCTCCCGCCCCCGCCTGCGGCCCGCCCTGATACCCCGCCTTACGCAGGCACCAGGTCACAAAGGAAGCGCACCAAGGATTCCCCGGCCCCAAACCCGCCGCGGCCAAATACTCCTCCACCCGCTCCCCCCGGTTCTCCCCGCCCACCTCGTGGACATGCAAAACATCGCACTCATGAGCCGCCACAAGCAAAGCCCGCTCCAAAATCGCAGGATCGTCAGACATAGAAATCTCCAAAGGTAAGAAGTAAAAATCTCGCTTCTACAAGAAATGATCATAGTAGAATGTCAAAAGTATCAAAATGAAGAGGTCTCGCAAATGACCGGCACACGGGTAGCAATCCTAGGCGTCTCCCTGGCGGGAATCGTCATCTATGGCTGCTCGTCTGGCCTGCCGAACCTGGCCGTCGCCAAGTCGATGCACCCCACGAAAGGGACTGCCAGGATCATGCAAAGGGATGCGGATGCTGCCCAGAATCTAAAGGACGGGTACGCCATTTGGGAGCATAACCACGACTTCAAAGGTGCGGAGGCGAAGTACCAGGCGGCGATTAGCCTGTCTCCACATAGCTTCCAAGGCAAGGAATTCCTCGCGAACTTGTATTACGAGGCCGGCCAAACCGACAAGGCCTTGCAAACCTTCCAAGAGTTCTTCAGCAAGGACAATCACTCGTCCGCCGTCTTCGATCTCCTTCCCAATTACCGGTACGCGCAGCTATGCCGTAAGAAGGGCCTGCCGGAACAGGAGTATCAGTCCTACGCTCGCATCGCCAGCGCACAATGGTTCACTCCAGCGCGCACGGCAAATGGGTCCGCCGACTCGGAAACGATGGCGCTCGTCCACCTCCGGGTAGGCGAAGACCTTCTCAGCCACGGCCGCAAGATCGAGGCGTCTCAAGAATTCCTCGACGCCTACGACTGCAATCCGACGACCCCAGAATTCGTTTCAAGCCTGGCGCAGGGGTTCATGGAGGTAGGCGATAAACCCAAAGCGGTTCAACTGTTTAAGAAGATCTACGCGACCTCACGAAGCAACGAGCAAAGGCAGGTCGCCTGGAATGCTCTCTACTCGATGGGCGTAGTTGGCGGCGACAAGGGTGGCACCCCTCCACCGCACAACCCCAATAGACGACCCATAGACGTCGGCAAAGGCCCCGCCGCTCAAGTCCCGGTAACGGGCTCGGCGTCCAGCTCCCATTAAAACCCAAAATCAAAAATCCAAAACCTAAGATCGGTGGTCGAACTTCGGGTCGCGGAGGAGGTCGCCTTCGAAATCCACCGAGTCGTGGCGGCCGAAGGCTCGCATCTCCTCGTCGGCGATGCGGGATAGGAGCGAGCCCATGGCCACGCCCCAGCGGGTGTCTTCGTCCGGGTCGGAGGTGCGGTTCTTGATCTTCCGCCGCTGCTCTTCCACTTCCATCTCGCGGTCGTATTCCGCGCGCAGCTCGGCCAGTTTGCTCCCCTTCGGAGCCGGGGTCTTCCAATAGGCGATTCTCATGTCTCTCCTTACTCGATTGTATGCTAGCGACGGGGCCGGAAGAAATGCTCCACGACCTTCGGCGGCGTCCCCTGCGGCACGTTGTTGTTCAGGTGCCAAAACTCTTGCCCGTACTGGCTGGCCTTCAGCTTCTGATAGGTTTGGCGGGCCTTGAGGTTGCTTTCACGGACGTTGGCCTCTCCCGCGTCGTGTCCGCCGCCCGCCACACGTCCCGAATTGCGCGTCACCGCCACATCCTCCGGCACGTCCACGAAGACGACCCGCACGTGGTACCCGTGGTTTTCCAGGTCGGAGATCGTCGCCGTCAGCTTGTCGTAGTCGCCGCCCAGGGTGGGCCGGACGATGTTGTCGCCGTGGCTCATCGCCCGCGCCATCAGGTCGTTCGCCATCGACGACGACTCTTGGTGCGTGACGTCCTCCCAACCCGGGAATAGCTTCGCCTCCGGCAGCATGAAGCGGAACGTGTCTGGATCGACCAGCACCGCGCCCTTCTCGTAGGTCTTCGCCGCCACGTCGCTCTTGCCCGCCCCGGCTCCGCCAATCAGGATGGTCGCCTGGCGCTCCTGCTTCGGGTTCGCAGTCATGTAGTACTGCTTCACCGTCTGCACCCGCAGTTGCTGCCGCTCGGGGGTATCGATGTTCGCCGTCTTGAAGTTCGTCTCCTTCGGCCGGAACTCCGTCTCGCCCTTCGCATTGACCCCCGCGTAATCCAGGTGCGGGTTCTCCTTCAAGACCTGGCCCACCGTCTTGCCCTGCACGCCGGGCCCCGTCGCGATCCGGTCCAACTCGGAAGCGCCCGCTTTGCCCGCCAGCTTGCTCCCCTTGCCGAAAGCGTTCGAGAAGACCTCTCCCACCTCCGGCCCTTGCTTCAGGAAGGCGCTGACCGCCGGTCCCGCCGCCTCCGCGATCGCCGGGGCGAAGAGCCCCGTCACCGTCGCTAGGGGCAGGCCGTTCACATCGGTCGGTACGCCGAGGTGGTCCAAGACACCCTGCGAGATCTTCCGCCCCTGAGGCGTCCCCATCGTCGAAGGTGAAAGAAAGCCCAGCGGCCCCGAGAGGGGCCCTTGGATCATGCTCCAAGCCTGCTGGGCGGTCGGTCGGTGGGTCAGGGATTTCCGCCCGAAGTTCGTGGCGGAGTCCATCTCGTCCTGGGCCTCCACGTCGCTCGGCGACATCGAACCCCGGCTCGCGATCTCGTCCCCCAGCCGCGCCCGGACCTGCCGTTGGGCCGCCGCGAGCGGGATGGAGTCCGTCGATCCCTTTATCCGCACCCATTGCCCGTTCGGGTGGTTCAACGCGTAGTAGAAATCCTGCCGCGAGAAGGGGAAATACTGGTCCCACAGGTCGTTCAGCATCTGCTCGTGCCGAGGGTCGGAGGAGGGAGTCCAGTCCGCCTTTTGGGAAAGGGGAAGCGAGGTCGGCTTCTGCGCCTGGGCCGAGGGCGGGGCCTGCGGCTTGGCCGTCTTCGTCCCCATCGTCCAAAGCTGACCCTGCCCCAGCCGCCGCATCGCATCGTTCAGCCGCGCCTCGGAAACCGCCCCATCCGGCCCCCCCGCCGGGGTCAAAAACTGCTTCACCGCCGCCCGCTGGTCCGGGGTCAAATCGAAGTGCTTGTCCACCGCCGCCATCGCATAGGGCAGCGTCCCCGACGGGTAGGTCCCCAGCCGCCGCATCGCATCCAGGAAGCCCGGGTCGAATAGCGTCTGCGGCGAGTTCAAGTCCCGCTGCTTCACCGCCGAGAACTTCTTCAAAGTCTCGACCGGGTTTGGAATCGGCACCGGCCCCATCGGAGGCAGCGGAAAGGAGGGAAAAGCGCTCGTATCCGAAACGCCTTGATCGCGAGAGGGAAGATTGGGAGAAACTGCCATGGGAATTTTCCGGCCTGAGAAAAGCCCCCGAACCAACGGCCAGCAAGCCGCCACGGACTCAAGCGAGTTCGGGGATGAGTGGAGGGAGTAAGGAGCAATGACCGGCCCCTCGCAAAAAGCGAAAGGGCCCCCGAATCGCTCACGACTCGAAGGCCCCTCAAAAAGGCGCAATGCTCCTCAGATGGGTTTATTATAGCACGTTTTTGTCTGTTAACAAGGCGTTATTTGTCTGCTTAATGTGATGGAGGTGAAGGGATGATGGAGGTGAGATTGTGATGGAAGTGATGGAGGTGAGGGAGGTGAGGGAGGTGATTTTTTTGCCTGGGGCCTGGGGCGTGTGGGGGGAATGTTCCTCACGCCTCACACCTCGAAAAGGCAACCACACCTCCATCACCTCCATCACCCCCTCACTTCCATCACTTCCATCACCTCAAAAAACCAACCCCCTCAACCGCCCAGCCCGTCCAATCCACGTGGAGAAACGAATTGCGATTGCCGCTTTGCTGTGTCTGGCCGTCCTGGCCCCCGCCCAAAGCGGGAAGCGGGAAGCCTTCGACTGGTTCGATTCCCTGAAGATCGACCACCTCGACCCCGCCACCTTCGTCAAGGTCCAGCAGTGGAGCGAGAACAAGGGCAAACGGTACGACCAGCCGCCCGTCTACGGCTTCCTCGCAGGGAGCAAAGACGGCGCCTTCGAAATCGTCACCCTCGGCCTCACCCACGCCTGGTTCTTCGAAAAAACCTCCGCAACCGCACCCTGGTTTTACGGCGTCGCAGGCAAGCCAACCCGCATGGACTTCACGAAGTGGGCGAAGGCGCGGTACGCCGAGGCGAAGGAAACCGCGGATACCGGAGTCTGGGCAGGCCAGCCCAACGACCGGCCCAACCGCACCGAAGCCTTCCTCGTCGCCCGCCTCCTCGAAAAGGACGATCCCGCCCTCAGCGCATCCTTCTACAACGTCTTCGCCACCTGGCCCACCTACTACGGCCAGCCCGCCCAGAGCCCCCTCGACGCCATCCGCGGCGACCTCCAAAACAGCCTGGGCGACGAGGCGACGGCCACCCTCAACAGCGGCTGGTTCTCCCGCGCTGAGCAAGCCCGGCAGATACGCTGGTACCTCGACCACTTTCCCCAGGGGCGCTTCGCGATCGTGCTTGCCAGCCTTCTGCCCCTGGTGGAGCGCCTGGTCGTCGACGAGGGCGCCCACCACCCCAAGATGTGGAAGGACATGAGCGGGGAAGAGCGGATCGCCGAGCTGGTCTACCGCCTCCGCGACCAGGCCCCCGCCTGGTACGCCAGCCGCGACGACTCCGGCGTTGGCAAGGATGGCTCCCCCATCGATCCCGCCGCCGCCCTCAGCCAGATCGGCTACCCCGCCGTGCCCGCCCTCATCGCCGCCATGACCGATCCGGCCCCCTCCCGCTCCTGGCCGCTGGCCTTCAGCGGTCCCGGCCCCATCCTGCCCATCTCCATCGGCCAAGTCGCCACCAACGTGCTCGCAACGATCTCCAACCGGCACTTCTTCGGCTCGGGCGAAACCGAGGAGGCCAGGCTCCTGGACGGCCAAAAGCTGGCCCAAGCCTGGTGGGATGAGGCCAGCAAACGGGGCGAGCGCCAATCCCTCATCGATGACGTCCGCGGCGGAAAGGCCGGAGCCGCCTGGCGACTCGTCTACCGCTATCCCGCCGACGCCGAAGCCATCATCGCCGCCGCCCTCGCCAAGACCCCCACCGCGGAGCTCGTCTCCGCCATGGGCTTGATCCCCACTCCCTCCGCCCGCCAAACCATGCGCGAGACGATGGCCAACGGCCCCACCGACGAAATCCGCTTCACCGCCGCCCGCTTCGTCGCCAAAACCGACGTCGATGCCGCCATCAAGCAGATCGTCTCCGACCTCCCCGGCTACTTCGCCAAGCCCAGGGAATCCGACTATTCCGGCCTCGAGCGGCTCCAGATCCTCGCCGCCTCCGGCCGCCCCGAAGGCATGCGAGCCGTCGCCAGGTACTTCACCAAGATGCCGATCGGCCAACGCGGACAGATGGTCTCGTTCTTCGCCGACATCCACCGCCCGCCCACCTGGTACGGCCTCGACTTCTCGAACCAGCCGCCCCCGCTCGCCGACCAGGCCGCCTACGACGAAGCCCTCGAAAGCTTCCTCGTCTCCGAGCTCCTGGACGTCACCGTCCTGCGGGGAGGCTCTGGCTCCATCGGCAGCTTCCAATATCACGACGCCCGCATGGCCGACTTCGCCAACTACGCCCTCACCGTGCACTGGCCCAAGAAGTACCCCAAGGCCAACTGGCTTTCCCCCTTCGACCTCGAAGCCGGGCGCATCCGCAGCCTGAACGTCTGGCGCAAGGAGCACGGCCAGGCGGTGCAAGCCGTGCCCATCCGCCCCCAGATCGCCCGCGTCCCCACCGCCGAGATCGACCCCTTCCTCACTCGCTATGTCAATGCCAAAACCGACGCCGAACGGGCCGAAGCCGAGGCCGCCATCCAAGCCAAGGGCCTGGGCGCGCTCGAGGCCGTGCAAGCCGAAGCCAAGCGCCGCCCCGAGCTGGCCCCCGTTGCCGCCCGCCTCGCCAATATCGTCCGCGAGGTGCGCGTCTCCCACGATGGCCCGGTGGACGAGAACTTGGCCAAGCTTGCCCAGGCCATGCGCGGCAAGCCGCTCACCGCTCAAGCCGTCCGCGATCTCATCCTCAAGGGCGCCCAGACGGGCAAAAGCTCCTTCGCCCTCTCCGCTCTCCGCGACTCCGATGGCACCGGCATCGTCGTCACCCTCGCCCTCAGCCCCGTCGGAACGAACGGCTCCAACTACAGCTTCAGCCAGAGGGTCTTCGTCGACGCCACCACCCTCAGCGGCATGTCCGGCGGCGGCAACGGCGACTACTGCACCCGCCCCGAAACCTGGACCCCCCTCCAATCCGCCCTCACCCAAGCCCTCAGAGCGGCTCCCGATAAAACGGTTCAGCTCGATGTGGACGTGAAGATTGGGGGGTGAGATCGTGATGGAGGTGAAGTGGGTGATGGAGGTGAAAGGAACGTTGTGACTTCGTTGTGCTCGCTGTGATTGCCTTTAAAGGCGTGAGGCATGAGGCAATCCCTCCACACGCCCCACGCCAAAAAATCACCTCCATCACCTCCATCACGATCTCACCCACTTCACCTCCATCACCTCCATCACTTCCATCACCTCCATCACTTCCATCACGATCTCACCCACCTCACCTCCATCACCTCCATCACCTCCATCACCTCCATCACTTCCATCACGATCTCACCTCCATCACCTCCATCACGACCTCAAACTCGTTCCCCTCCCTAACGACCAACTTTATTCAAACTTAAAGTAATCACATAAACCGTGTAAACGCGCGTTACTTTCCTCCCCGAAAATTCCACTGGCCCGCATTAAAACGATTAATTTCTTAAGCTAAGGGTTTTTGGATTGCTTCCGACCATTCTCTCAAGCGACGTGTTTGCCCCATATGTGTCGTTGCGCAAGGTTGTGGAGACATGGAGAGCGCAGGGGGCGAAACACCGTATACCGGCGCGAAATGTTGGGATAGCCGGTGGTTGAGGAGAAATGAAAAAATACTTTGGAAACCTAAGAATCAGCGCTAAGCTGGGACTGGGCTTTGGACTGAGCCTATTCCTCGCCTGCGCGATCGGCCTGACCGCTTGGTCGGGCTTCTCGGGCATGAAGGGTGCGCTGGCGGACATCACCGAGGATGCGCTGCCCGGCATCCAAGCCCTTGGCAAATTCGATGCCGCCGTGCGTCAGTTTCGAGTGCTGCAATACCGAGTGGCGGGCTATACGGATCAAGCCAACCTGGACAAGGTCAAGGCTCGAATGGCCGAAGAGCTCGGCAAGGCCGACAAGGCTCTAGACGACTACGCCAAGACGATTCACAGCGAGGACGACCGCCAGAACTTCAACGAATTGAAGCAGGTTTGGGCCGCCTTCCTCGCCAAGTGGACGGAGATCGAACCGCAGATCGCCGCCGACAACCCCGAGAAGGGCTTCCTGCAACTCGAGAAAGAGACGACACCGCTGTTCTTGCCGAAGGTCGTCCCCCAGCTCGACAAGATGGTCGGCACGAACGATAAAACCGCCGCCACCGCCAAGAAGCGCGCCGAGGAAGTGCTCGCCGCGTCGATAGCCAAGCTGCTTGCCGCCGTCGTCGCCGCCTTCATCGTGACGATCTTCTTTGGCGTCAGCATCTCTCGAAGCATCACCGTGCCCATCGCTGCCCTGCTCAACAGGCTCAGCAGCGTGCAGAACTTCTGCATCACCGACCTGAAGGCCGGTATGGTCGCCTTCAGCCAGGGAGACCTGACGAAGTCCGCCAAGGCCGTCACCACCCCCGTCGATGCCAACACCAACGACGAGCTGGGCCAGGTCGGGAAGTCGTTCAACGCGACCCTCGGCATGATGCAGCAGACGATCGACGCCTACAACGAGGCCCGCATCTCCATGACTGACCTCGTCAGTCAGGTGAAGGACAGCAGCAACTCCGTCTCCGCCGCCAGCCAGATTCTGGCCGCGAGCAGCGAGGAGAGCACGGCTGCCGCCAGCGAGATCGCCGCAGGCAGCGAAAAGCTCGCCCGCAGCGCCACCGAGTGCGCCGCCGTGATGGAAGAGCTGACCGCCCAGGCGTCCCAGCTCGGAGATACGAGCGAGCAGCAGCAGTCGCAGATCGTCGACGCGAGCAAGTCGCTCAAGACGGCCGTGACCGAGATCGACGAAGTCAGCGCCGCCGCCGAGAACATGGCGACCATCGCCAAGAGCGGCAACACGGCTGTCGCCCAAACCGTCGAAGCCATGGAGCGCGTCAAAGAGCGCTTCGCCTTCTCCGCCGAGAAGGTGCGCGAGCTGGACGAAGCCGGTAAGAAGATCGGCGACATCGTCCAGACCATCGAGGACATCGCCGAGCAGACCAACTTGCTGGCGTTGAACGCCGCGATTGAAGCTGCGAGAGCAGGCGAACAGGGACGCGGCTTCGCCGTCGTCGCCGAAGAGGTCCGCAAGCTCGCCGAGCAGGCCGGTGGCTCCACGAAGGAGATCTCCAAACTGATCACCGGCGTCCGCGAGACGGTCGACCAGACGGTCGCCGCCATCAACGGCACCACCGTCGAGGTCGAAACCGGCAGCGAGCGAAGCCTCGAAGCGGGCGAAGCCCTCGGCCAGATCGTAGCCGCCGCCGAGAAGGTCCTCGGCCAGTCGAAGCAGGTCTCCACCCTGACCGCCAAGGTGAACGCGAACATGGAATCCGTCGCCTTCGGTTCGCAGGAGAACGCCAAGATGGTCGGAGAAATGACCGGCGGAGCCAACCAGGTCGCCCAGTCGATCCAAGGCGTCGCCGCCATCAGCGAAGAATCCGCCGCCGGAGCCGAGGAACTAAGCGCCTCGATCCAAGAAGTCGGATCCGCCGCCGGCGAACTGGCCAAAACGAGCTCCAAGCTCGAAGAGCTGGTCAGCAAGTTCCGCTACGACGAACCCAGCCACAACGCCCATCTCAAGATCGCGGCGTAAGCCAGCGACCAACGACCAGAAGGGCCGGGCAGATCAAAATCTGCCCGGCCCTACTCATTCAAGCTCCTTCGTCTTTTCCAAGAGCCGGTCGAAATCGCTCACCGCATGGGTCGCTTCGAAGGCGCGCCGCCCCGCCTCCCATTTCTCAAACTCGCCGAGCGCATGCCGGATCGCCGCTTCGTGGCTCGTCTTGCCCGCATGCGTCAAAATCTCGTGCTCGTTGACCTGCAAGAATGCATCCAGCTTGGCCTTCCACGCCGCCATCGTCATCGTCTGCCGCCGCTCCGCCATCGATTCCGCAAAGTCGAGATACTGGGCCACCAAGCGGTTGAGCTGGCGTAGCTCCTCCTCGCTTAAGTAGTTCTTTGCGATCTTCACGTCCTCGCGCCGAAGGGGACCGCCGGGGGCGTTCTTCCATGTGCGCAGCCCCATGTTCGGCTCGTCCGCACCCACTCGGCCTTGGATCAACTCCGCCGCCGTCTGACCGTGGATCGCCCAGTGAAGCTTGTTTTGCACCGTCGCGAAGAAGTCCTGGCTGAGCGGGTTGTTCGGCTCGTAGTCCACCGCCGTGGCGTAGATGTCCGTGACCTTCTGGTAGAACCGCCGTTCGCTCGCCCGGATGTCGCGAATGCGCTCGAGAAGCTCCTGGAAATAGTCGTCACCCAGGTTCCGCCCCTCGCGCAACCGCTCGTCGTCCAATGCGAAGCCCTTGACGATGTATTCCCGCAGCCGCTGCGTCGCCCAGATCCGAAACTGCGTCCCCCGATGCGACCGAACCCGGTAGCCGACGGAGATCACGACGTCGAGGTTGTAGTGAGCGACGTCGTATGTCTTACCGTCGTCGGCAGTTATTAGAAAATTTCTAATAACTGACTCTGGTACGAGTTCTCCCTCGAGGAAGAGGTTTCGGATATGCACATTGATGGTCGGAATGGTCTTCTCGAAGAGCTCCGCCATCTGCTTCTGAGTCAGCCAAACCGTCTCCTCCAACAGCCGAACCTGCACCCGCGTGCGCCCGTCCTGCGTTTGGTAGAGAAGAAACTCCGAACCGTCAGCCATTTGCAATAACATACCCAGACACGTCAACGTTCGTCTACGTATTTAATAGGGCGGCCCGCGCGCAACCTCCCCCCAATCCTCTCATCCTCCAATCCTCAATCCTGGCCCCCGGGGCCGCCTAGCTGGCCAAGATGACCGCTCGCTGTTTTCGGGCGAAGTCGTGCATGGCGGGTGGGAGGTCGGACATGGCGAGGATGCGTTCGCAGCAGGCGATCGCCTCCGGGTCGCGTTCGAGTTGGTAGAGGACCTGGGCCATGACAAGGAGGGTTTCGGCCGTGTAGCCGCTTGATAGCCCCGGCAGCGCCAACACCTGCTCGTGGCAGCGCAAAACCTCTTCGGGCCGCTCAAGCTCCGTCAGGGTCATCGCCTGGTTGGCGAGAGCCTTCGCCTTTTGGTCGGTGGTCGCGCCCGGGAGGGCCGCGATCTGGCGGTACGCATCTATCGCCTCCTGCGAAGAGCCAAGCTCATCCAGGGTAACCCCCAAATTCATCAGCGTCCAAGCCCGCTGCTCGTCGGGAATCCCCGGCGCCGCCAGGGCTTCCCGGAAACACCCCACCGCCTCCTCGTGGCGAAGCAGCGTATAAAGCGCCAACCCCTTGTTGTAAAGCACCTTCCCCCGGAACACGCCCGCAACCTCCGGCAGCGCCAAGAGCTGGTCATAACACCCCATCGCCTCCGCCACCCGCCCCTCCTGTTCCAGCTCAAAAGCCTGATCGGCCAATGTGTCCACCTGAGAATTCGTTTCCATGTCGCCTTTGGAGCTAAGACGCAACCGAAACAAACCCGGTTGCGGGCTACTATCGAAACGTCATGGACGAGATCCTGCGGGCGGCTATCTACCGAGACGTGAAAGCCTTGCTCGGAGGACCCCCATCAGCTCCCGCGTGCGTTCCGGATCGATGCCGCCGTCGGGGACCGCGAGCGCCTCTTCCAGGCAGGCCAGAGCTTCGTCTAGCTGCCCAACCTGGCCGAGCAGAGCCCCTTTGTTCAGGAACGCCATAGCCCGCTGTCCGGGCGGGGCGTCGGCCAAATCCAAGACGAGATCGAAGCAGGCAAGGGCTGCCGAGGGCTCGCTGGCGAGGGAGAAGCCTTTGTTGATGTTGGTTTTCGCGACGAGGTCCGCAGGAAGGTCCGGTGTCGCGAGAACCTGGTCGTAGCAGGCGACCGCTTCGGCGGTCTGCCCGAGTTGGCGCAGGGCGAAGCCCTTGGCTAAAAGGATCTCGACTCCGGGCTCCAAAGCCAGGGCCGCGTCGTACCGGTCGACCGCCTCGGCGAACCGCCCGAGCTGCCCCAGGGCGACCCCCTCGTTGAGAAGCGCCTTCGCCCGCTGCTCGACCGGCGCGTCCTCCAGAGCGAGGACCCGATGAAAGCACTCGATAGCCTCCTCAAGCCGCCCCATCTCCCCCAGTACGGCCCCCAGGTTCACCAAAGCCTCCGCCTTTAGAGGCCCCTCGACCGCTCGGTAAAGCCGAACCGCCCCCTCCAAATCCCCCGCCTCCCACAACCGAAACCCCTCCCGAAACAATTCCTCCCCAGCCATAACCCCCATCTTGCCCGAGAAGCCGCCTACTCAGACCCGTTGAATCGGTCTTCGAACCTGCCGACGATATCGAGGATGTGGTCGAAATTCGGCGGGTCGCCGTAGATCATTTCCCCTCTCATGCCGTCGTAATCCCCGCGCCAGCCTGCCATGTCCTCAGCGGAGGGCCGAATGCGGATACTGCCCGGTTTCAGCGTGCTGTAATCCATCCAGGGGTAGCCGAAGAAGACCTCCCGGTGATGGACGACCTTTGCGAATAGTTCGACATCTTCGAGCGCTTCGTCGGCCAGCCCTCGTTCGATGAGCGAATAGACGTCGAAGTAGTGGCGTGCCAATTGGGGCTTCCTCGGCTTCTCGCCGGCGCGCAGGTTCTCTTCGTGAAGCAGAAGGAATTTGTCGATGAAGGTCCGCCGCGCGGCTACGGCCCGCACGGGAAAGGCGCCGTCGCCTAGTTGCTCCGGAAATTCTTGGCACAGAAAAGAGCGGATCGGTACCGTTTCCGAGGGCTCGGCATCGGACCGTGCGCCCATCTCGATCTTGATCGCGGGGCGAAGGTAGCGTGCCGTCTCGTGGAATTCTCCCGGGTATTGGAAGATCAGCGAAGCCTCGTCGGAATCTTCCTCTTTAGTCGCCATCCGCAATTCCCAGGGCGCGTCCTGGGGCAAAGCCTTTTCGAATTCGGCTTTGAGAGCGGGAAGCAGTTCATCGCGGATTTTACGCGAGCATTTACCTCGGAGCTTTTTCAGTTGACCCTGGCTCGGCTCTTCGTGGCCAAAGCCGAGGAACTTGCGGTCGATGACGATGTCGATATCCTCGGAGAACCGCTCGATGAGCCCCCAAGCTTTCGAAAGGGAAGTCCCGCCCTTGAACGAAAAACAGTCTTCCCAGCCGGGAAGCCGAAAGAGTTCTCGAAGCGTCCAGCAGACCCAGAAATCCTTTTCGATGCTGGCAGGCGGCAATCCCATCTGTGCGGCCGCCTGCTCGCAAAAGATGCGCCGGTCGGCGGCCGAGAGGTTTAGGTAGGCGTCCATATTTTTAGTCCGCCGCCACCTGCCGCATCACCTTCGCCACCCAGGAAGGGGCGAATTGGACGTCCTTCAAGAGCCGCTTCCGGTCCTCGTCCGAGAGCCGCTTCCGCAGGATGGCGACCGTCGAATCGTCCACGTGCCGCTGCCCCAAGTGCCGCAGCGCCTGGATCACCAACCCACTCGTCCGCCCCGCCGTCGCCATGTTCTTCGGCGTCGTCGATTTCAAAGCGATCTGCTGGTTCCCGATCTTGATGACTCGGGAGAAGTCGTCCGTCAAATAAACGATCCGCATGGGCACCTGCTCGGAAAGCCCGAGGAGGTTTGCGGCGTAGGCTCCTGCCGGTTGAAGCCTCGCCGTCCGTCCTGCAACCGCTTTTGCGACATCGTCGGACGAAGGAGCGAGCAGACCCAGAACCTTGTGCTTTCGAGGATAGTCGTAAAGGCCACGATCCAAACGGCGGATATCTCCGCTCTTCTCAAACCGCATGAGGGCCGCCCGGACGATGGCATCGGAGCCCAGATCGTCGAAGTCGTCGGACGTAAAGGCCCACCCGCGTCCGTGGCGGCGGATGCGGTTCAAGATTTGCGCGCTGACAGATCCAGGATGCCTTCCCATTTTTTGTCACAAATACTACCCATTATTTGTGACAAATAGAAATCTAGTTGACCCATAAATTCCTCGTTAGTTTGACCTTAAATAGATGCCCTAGGAGATCGGAATCGAAAAAACTATATATCAACTTATCGATTTATGCCGGATCGCGTTGTGAATCGCGCCCTTGCGGCGACACTCCGGGCTCAGTATCAGAATCCTAGCCCTCATCCGCGAAGAGGCGGTAGTAGCGTTCGTAGATGTACGTCTTTCCACGCGGCTTGCCCGTCGTCTCACGCAAGATTCCGAGGCGCTCGAGGGAGAGCACTTGCCGCGCGGCGGCGGGATAGGAGACTTGCATCTGCTCCTGCACGACCGGAATCGTTACGATGGGGAAGGAAAAAAGCATCTCGTGGATGCGCAGCAGGTCGCCGCTCATGCGTCGCTCCTGACTTACGATTGACATCCGATCTTCCTCCCGCATGGCGACGATGCGCTTCGCCACTGCCGAAGCCTCATCCGCGACCGAAGCCACGCCCTTCAGGAAGAACTTCAGCCATGCCTCCCAGTCCCCATTGTCGCGAACCGACTGCAGACGATCGTAGTATTCGGTCCTGTTCTGCTTGAAGTAGTAGGAGAGGTACAGAAGGGGCTGATGGAGGATCTTCCTTTGGCAAAGCAGGAACGTGATAAGGAGCCGGCCGACGCGTCCGTTGCCATCGAGGAACGGGTGAATCGTCTCGAATTGCGAGTGGGCCAGGCCGACGCGAATCAGAAACGGCATGGGGCTCTCGTCGTGTAGAAAGCCCTCCAGGTCGTTCAGAGCCCGGTGCATGTCCTCCACGGTTGGAGGGATGTAGCGGGCGGTAGCGAGGGCGCCGCCGTCCGCGCCGATCCAGTTTTGGCTTCGGCGGAACTCGCCCGGACTCTTTTCCTGGCCTCGTGTGCCCTCCAAAAGCTTCTCGTGAATCTCCCGAAAGAGCCGTAACGATAGGGGCAGCGTGTGTAGACGCTCCAGCCCGTGCTTGAGCGCTGCGATGTAGTTCACAACCTCGAAAGCGTCCGTCGGCTTGTGCGGGTCATAGACCTGCGCCTCGACCTCCAGAAGCTCCGAAAGCGAAGCCTGCGTTCCCTCGATTTGCGAGCTCAGCAGCGCCTCTCGGCGGATATACATGAAGGAAAGGAGGTCCGGGTTCGGCAGTGCCTCGGTAGAACCATCCAACCGTCCCAACGCCAGGTCGGCCTTGGAAAGCAGGTCCAACATTTCGGTGTCGACCTCTACCGGTGGCTCAGGGGGCAGCGCCCGGGGAACAAACGCCCGGTAACCGGTCGGTTGTTCGACGTACCTACCCGCTCGCTCCGAAGCCTGCCGCATCCTATCTCGATTATGGCCTTTCTGCGGCAAGCTATTAACGTTTCGAGCCGAAAACGTTAATAAGCCGCCCAATTTAGGGGGCGTTATTAACGCCGGTGTTGATAGCGCGCTTCGTTTGCCCCTCCTTATTAACGTTCTAATCGTAAATCGTTAATAAGAACCCCTTTCCAAAGCCCGTTATCAACGCCAGCGTTAATAGCGCCCCCGTTTTGACCCTTCCTATTAACGTTTCAGTCGCGAAACGTTAATAGGGCAGCCCTACATCGGCAAATAAGGGATCTCGCTGAGCCGCACATCCGCCGAGTCGAAGCCTCGGCACCGTAGGAGTTTCTCGACGCTTACCAGGTGCTTCTTCACTCCCATCCCGGGCCCAAGGCGGACTCTCGTGAGGGGGGCCGAGGCTTGGTGGTCGAAGTCTAGTTTTACGAAGGGGACGAAGGTGGAGGCGGCTAGGCGGACGTCCGACGGGCAGGCTCGTTTTCGCACCGGGTCGGAGTAGATGACTCGGTACTCGCGTTCCTCGGCGAAGCTGCTGTGTTTGAAGAGCAGGCAGAGTGCGGGCAGCAGGTCGAGGAAGGTTCGGGAGGCGAATTCGGCGGCTTTGACTTGGAGGGGGATGGTGAAGGGCTTCCAGAGCCGTTCGACCTCCTCCATGAACGCCTGGAGGATTTCGTTGGCGATCTGCGACTGTTTCTTCTCGTCGTACACGACCCACGAGCCGATGCCGTTGATGGAGGATTCGAGCTTGGCGAAGTCGAAGCTCATGCAGCAGCCGTTGCCCCGGTCGCCGTAGCCGCGCCACTGGCCCAGGTGGTCGCCCTCGCTGGTGAAGCAGGCGCAGAACACCTCGTGGCCGTCCAGGTCCTCCAGCGAGCGTTCGACCTTGGCCAGGAAGGTCTTCTTCCACTTGCTTTTCGTGCTCGCGTGTACCGCCTTCACGGCGTCGGCGAAGATGTCGCGCCCCTCCTCGAACTCGCGGCTGTCGTTCATGAAGGTGGCGGAGGAGGCCCAGATCTCGCGGAAGCCGGTGCGCAGGGCGTCGTCGAAGGCGCGCAGCGACGTGTATTGGTGGATGAAGCCTTCGCGATCCGGACCGAGGTCGGGGCTGACGGTCGTCACGATACGCGCGACCTGGCTGATGTATTGCCCGACAAACTGGGTGGAAAGGGTGTGGCTCAGCGAGGGGCTTGCGCGGCGCGGTTTAGGCGCCGATTTTGTCGTAGCCTTTCGTGAACTCATCGGGGGTCAGCATGAATAGAAAGCCGATGGACCGCGCGTCGATCTCTTCGCCCTTCTGGGCCTCTCGAACCTTGTCGCGGATGCCGTAATCCAGCATCTGGGCGCGTTCGAGGGGGGTCTTGTCGGCGAAGGACGCATCGACCAAAAGCCCGGCGATCCGACCGTTCGAATCCACCTCTAAATGGGTGAGATCCGCGTTCGGAAAGACAGCCTTGATCAGCTCTTTACCGCTTACTTTCGACACTACAGCCACGCCTCGGAGTTTACAGGCATCGGTGCGATCTGTCCAGCCTCCATCGTTGTTCTTCCGTCGCGAAGACGCCAAGGAGACGGCAATTCCCACAGTTTGCCTGCCACTCATCCCTTAGACCGCCTCCGGGGCTTTGACGTTCAAGACGTCCCAGTCCCAAATGGTGGCGCTCGCTCCTATGATCGGCAAGTTTACGCTCGCCTTCACCGTTCTAACGCCCGCGCCAGCAGCCCAGTTTCGGTTCGCGAGCGAAATCCAACTTAAGGCTGGGGGAGGGGGGTGAGATCGTGATGGGGGTGAAGGGACGATACGGTGCTAGCCACCCGTCTTCAGCTCGCGTGGCGGCTGACCGCCTAGCTGGAGGTATTTGTCTCTCGTCTCTTTCCGGAGGAAGGACCAGATGAGGAATTCCACGCCGTCGCCCCGGGTGATGGTGGGGCGCTCGCGATCGATCCAGTCGTAGGGCTTGCCGTTGGATGGAGATTCGTTGAACATAAGTTCGGAGGCGCGGCGGAGCGAGCTATCGTAGAAGCTGGCTTGCGACCGCTCGGCGAAGAGCACGGCCAGGCGGTCCCGCTCGTCCTGGGGGATGCCCAGCATGGCGGCGCAATCCGCCCGGAGCACGTTCTCGTAGACGGGCTGAAGGGAGAAGGCGAGTTTGTGGTAGCGCTGCTTTTGCTCGGGGCTCATGAGCTTCCAAAGCCGGAGCGCGACGTAGGCATCCGCCTCGAAGCCGCTGGCTTGGAACTCGGCGGCGTCCAAGTTCCCCTGGTGCATGGCCGCCCGTACCGCTTCCGCCGAGACGCCGATCTTCGGCCCCCAGGCTTGCTTGCCGAAGACGGCGATCAGCACCTGGTCCTCGTCGAGAATCCCATGGCTCGCCCAGCAGCGCTTGTCCGGCCCTGGCTGCCCCATCAGCATCTCCAGCCGCCCCTGCTGCCCGGGGTCGAGCACCTGGCGGATCGTCGCCCGCTCCAGGGCGGCCAGGGCCTCCGACGGATACTGCGGGGTGACGCCAACGGTCAAGGGGTCGTCGACGTCTTCCACGGCGCGCTGCCTCCAGATGGCCCGGCGCTGGGCGAAGTTGTGAAGGATGTCGTCCAGGGTCTGCTTCTGGGCCGGTTTCAGGTCGAGGCGAGCCGCCACCTCGGGAATCTCCGCGATCAGCACGTCGGCGTCCTGGTATTGCAGCTCCTGGTACCGCTTCCGCTGCTCGGGCGTGAAGGAGGCTTCCACCCGGGCTTCCCGAATCTCGCTTTCGATCATGCCGTTGGTCGCGGGGTCCCCGAACCGCTGCTTCTCGGCGCCCGTCACATCCCGCAGCGGCTTCATGCTGTACAGCGTGTGCACCTGCTCCGGCGAGAGGCCGACCTCCAGCCAAATCGCGGGCTCGCGCAAGAACCGGTAACCCGGCAACGGCCACCCCTTCAGGGAGATCGTCGGTGGCGGTGTCGGACGCGATACCCACCACCCGACGAAGGCACACCCAATCACCCCCACCCAGATCATCCACCGTTTCCCTTCAGGCATGGGTTATATGATGATCGCCTTCGGTGGTATTTGCCTCATCCGCCGGGACGTCGCCGCGAAGGTTGACGAGGAGTCCCGCGATGTCGCCCAGGCTCGGTTCGAGGGCGAGGTGTTTGGCGAGGCGGGCCTGGTCGGAGACTTCGGGGAAGTTCGCCTTCAGCACGTCGGGGCCGTAGGTGGCGAGGGCGTCCTCGAGCTGGGCCAGGAAGGCGGGCTGGCGGCGGATTCGAGCCGCCACCGTCGGCCAGCGGTCTTGGAGGACCAGCCACTTCGCGAGCTGCTGGGGGCGTCCGCCGTCGAGGGAGATTCCGTTGGAGCTCAAGACCTGGTAGAGCACGCGCAGGGCGTTTTCGTACCGCTTGAGCTGGCGGGGGGTGATGGGCAGGCACTCACGCACCAGGTAGCCGATCGCCTCCGCCGTCGCGTCGTACCGCTGCTGGGTCGCCTGGATCGACTGCTGGATCGCGTCGTCGTCGATGACGCCCGCCTCCTTGAACCGGTTCAACAGCTCCTGGACGGAGAGGTTGGAGGGGAGGGTGTCGGCGAGGATCATGGCCTCCGCGTGCTGGTCGATCTGCTTTGCCCGTCGCGCGCTGGTGGCGCGCAGGACCAGGCGCCCGATCAGGTCGGCGAAGGCGGAGACGCTGGTGATGCCCACCCAGATGCCCTGTAGAACGCGCACGGCCAGCCCCTTCTTTCCCGGCTCGGGCTCGGGGGGAGCGGGGCGGATGAGGGTGGTGAGGTCGGCGGAGGCGGGCGGGGGCAGGTCGAACTGCATCTGCACCACCTTTTGCAGGTAGCGGCGGCCGTATTTCAGGCAGGCGATCCGCTCTTCCAGGTCGTCGCCCAGCAGCTTGGCCTGCTCCTTGAACTTCGACCCCGCCGAGGCGGCGATCATATCCATGTCGCCGCAGATGAGCACTACCACGTTCGGGTGGCCGAGGAGTTGGTTCACGAGGTCGAGGATGGCGAGGGCGTTTTCCGCCTTGCACCGCTCCAGGTCGTCGATGACGATCACGAACCGCCGCCGCCCGGAGGTCGCCTGCTGGAGCAGCTTGCCCAGACCCTCCCGAACCTTCGAAATCTGCCCCCTCGAGGCCACCTTGGCCGGGTCGTTGATGAACTTGTTGAGCGAGTCGAACCAGTTGCGAAACTGCGACCACAGCGGGATGGAGGCGGCGAAGAGGGCCGGCACAGTCAGGCCGTTTGCGGCGTCGCGCAGCTTTTGCAGCGGGGCGAAGGAGCCGACCAGATCGTCGACATTTTCCTGGAAGAAGGCGGAGGTGGCGTACAGATGCTCGGCCCGCTGGGTGAGCAGGACGAAGATGGCGGCCCCCACGCCGATGGTCAGCAGCCGCACCAGCCACGTGCTCTGGCGAAAGGCGGTGGGGCGGAAAATCTGGGCGAGGATGAACCGCGACTTGTTCGCCTCCCGGGTCACGATCTGGGCGAAGGTGGCGGTCAGGTTCGGCGAGTCGTCGTAGTTCCAGGCGTTGAAGTGGCAGATGGTGTGGCGCTGGATCTTGCTCGGGCTCCGCGCCTTGCGAATCGCCTCCCCCCAGTTCCGCAGGCTGGACCCGTCGGGGCAGTCGAGCAGCCGCTGGCGGAGGTCGACGAAGAAGGGGCGCTTGCTGAGCTTGATGGGGCGGTTGAAGAGGACCTCGCCGATGGAAGGCCGCTCCAGCTTGCTCTCGATCAGGTTCGTCAGCGAGGTCTTCCCGGCCCCCCACTCCGCGTTGATCGCGATCACGCAAGGCGTCTTCGTCCCCTCGTGGTGGAGGAAATTGGCAAGGGAAGTCGCAATCCGGTCCAGCCCCAAGCAGTCCTCGTCGGAGACGGCGATCGGCTGGTCGGACAAGAACTCCTGCGCCGTGATCCAGGTGGGCGCCGGGGCGGGAGGAGTGGGTTGTGGCTCGGGTTCGAGGTCGGGTTTTGGGGGGTCTTCCTTTATGGGCAAGTCAGCTTCAGCCGAGGGTGGGGGCGATCCAACCTTGAATTGAAGAGGGTCCGCATTAAAGTAAATCGGTGGATTCGTGCCGTTGAATTCAATGGGGCCCGCATCGGAGCCATTCACATGACTTGCGCCGTTATCGCCCCCGGACTCGCTCTCCTTCCAATCGAGCTCGAAGATTCGTTGGGGCAAGTCCCGCCAAGGCCAGTCGGGCAGGGCGTCGCGAATCCCCCTCGTCGCCAAAATCCGGCTCATCTGCAGGTCGAATTGGCGGATCACCGTCTCGTTGGCGAGGTGGACGAAGCAGGTGGCTTCGGCGATGGCGGCGCCCTCGTCGAACGAAGCAATCATCAGGAGCTGCTCAAGCGAAACGGCAGCTCGAATTGCTTCCATCGGAGAAGTAAAGATAGCCGTGTAGCGCGTGGCCGAGGTCGTTAGATGGGTACCGCCACGTTGGACCAGGTGGGCATAAACCCATTCGGTGAGATGCTGCCGAGCCCGTTTAGAGTTCCAAACCTTCTTCCGTTGATAGACCCGCGTCCCCACTCTCAGGATCACAGAGTTGGTCGAGCTTTCCGTGGGAGCGTCTGCTGGCTGGGTGCTCATGGCTGGCGAAAGGGCACGGTCGCCCTAGATAAAGAAGGGCCAAGGACCACCGAATCTAACGGCGGCGGACATCATTTCTCCGAGACCACGACGGCCGGGAGGTGGCCGTCAGACTCATGGTCCCTTCGCGTCGCCGCCAATTGGATGCAAAGGCTGTCTTCCAGGTCGCGTCCGTCCTCGCCATCCCTGCCCCTTTCGTCGAAGAAGGCCATCACCGCGTTCTCCAGGGGGAAGTTGCCGTCCTCCTCGGGAAGGTAGCGGCGGGAGGCGGCGATCCATCCTCGGATTCGCTCCTCCGTCGGCTTGAGGCGCTTGACGATTTCGTGGAGGGTCTTCGTGGATTTGCGGTTGTGCCAGCCGCGGAAGAAGTTCGCCCGCAGCTCTTCGTACATGAACTGCACCTCGTCGCCCTCCGTAAAGTCGATCACCTTGAACGCCTTGGCTTGGTCGCTGACTTCCTGGCCCTTAAGCTCGAAGTAGGGCTGGATGTCCGACAGGATCGTTTGATAGCGGGCCCGGCTGCAATAGAAGGTGCCGCAGTCCAGTAGGCAGAAATCGTCGAAGACATAGCCGCGGCGCATATCGTTCGCCCCTTTGGGCTTGAGGAGGGAGTAGCGCTCGTCGTTCGTGATCGGGATAAGCTGGCCATCTTTCACGAGCAGCACGCGACCGCGTACCATGCAGGCGAATTCGGCGATCATGAGGGGGATCAGCTCGTCCTGATAGATCTCCAGATCCTCGTCCTTGATGATGTGGAGCCTCCGCGCCAGGCAGTTCGTCTCCTTCGCGATGGCCAGGATGTGACCCTGATATTTGCGCCAGTCCTCGTCTTGCCAAAGGCCGGGCCGGATCAGGCTCGATAGCTCCAAATAGGTGTGCGTCCCCTTGAGCTTGAAGAGGGAAAGCTTGCTCTCCACGGTGCGCCAGTTCAGCGGCTGGGCAGGCTTCACCTGGAGCAGGTGGGAAAGCCGCTTTTGGTGGGCGTAGAGCATGCTCAGGGCGAAGGTGCTCGTGCCCGATTCGTCGTGGTGGGTGGCCTTCGAGAAGACGTTGAAGGCGTGGAGGAGCGAGTTGCGCAGGTCGTTCGGAAGCATCTCCACGCGCGGGCGGTCCACCGGCTGCTCGCGGCGTCCCACGATGCTGCCCTTGAAATCTCCGTACACGTTGCGAACCCTTATTTGGATGAGGTGTTTGGAGTGGACCAGCACCTCATCGCGAAAAAGGTGTCGATACTCTTGGCTGTAGCTGTTGAGCTCGTTGGCGTATTCCGTCGAGGCCAGAATGGCCCCAGGCAGGGCCGCATCCATGATCCGCTGGGCGAAATTGATGCCTGGGCCGACCACGTTGCGCCGGTCCTCGACGTCTAGAACGGGGACGACGGATTGGCTGTGGAGCCCGATGCGAAGCTCGAACCGATCTTTCTCCAGGGCGTTGCGGTTGTATGTCTGAAGGTCGGTCCAGATAAAGCACGCCCAGCTGAGGGGAAGCGAGAGGAGGTCCTGCTGGTTTCCCTCCTGGAGAAAGACGATCGCCATGCCGTCGCCGGTAGGCAGGAGCTGGAGCCTCTTGGGATTGATCGTTTTCTTCAGTTCTCTGACGAATCCGTTGAGAACTTCGAGGATTTCCGTTTGTTCCGGGGCAGTGCGCAGCGAATACTCGACGATATCCAGAAACAGCACATATGCATGGACACGGGCCAAAAAATATCCTCCGCGCGAGAACCCTCCCCTGGCCGGTTGTTCTTACGTGGAAGCCAGCGCGTTGATGGGGCGATACACCTTCGAGTACTCGAACCCCGCGATTATATACGAAACTACGGTCATTGTAAATGCCATGAGTAGGTGGGCCGCGGGAGGGCCGGAGAGGCATTTGATAAGCACCATGACGGAAATGAAATTTCGGTGGATGTGGAACGAAGCGATGGCGGTACTTACGCGATAGCGGCGGACGATCGCCACCGAGATCAGCGTGAAGGCGACCCCGATCCCCAGGGGAACGTAGCCGAGCACGGCGCCCCCCGCTTGGCCGAGGGCGGCCGCCACAGCGAGCGTCACCTTGCTCGACCGCTCGCCGAAGACCCGCTGCATCAGCTTCGGCAGCCCGAATTCGTCGAACGGCTCGTCTCGCACCTCCGCCACCAGGCTCCGCGAGCTTTGGATGAGCAGCAGCCCGCCCGCCAGCGGCAGGAGCGAGAGCTGGAACGGCCCAAACAGCATCGCCACGAAGATGAAGTGGAGCGCCGTCTGGATGCCGCGAATGACGAAACAGACGTCGGCGATGGCGGGGGCCGCCCGCTTTTGGGCGTAGACGATGGACACCAGCCAGTACGCGACGAGGGGCACGATGGCGATGAGGTTGCGCGCGCTCACGAAGCCGAGGGCTGCCACCAGCGGCAGGGCCGCCATCCAGAAGGGAACGCGGATGCGCCCCACGTCCCGCTGGCGAAATTCGGAAATCCAGTTCAGCCCAAACCACAGGACGAGCGAGCTGAGGACGGCCACCGTCAGCCCCTTCCAAGCCTCTCCCGTCGGCCGCATCACGAAGTAGCCCAGTAGGCCGGTCGAGATCGCATCCACCCATGTGTAGGTGCGGGTCAGGCGCAGGTATTGCAGCCACTGCGGGGTCTGGGGGCTGCGGGGCGAGGTCGTTACCTCCACCTTTCGCCGGGACGGGGCTTCCAGGATCGCCACTATCCGGCCTCCACGACTTGCGCGAGTATCTCCAGCCCGCGCCGGAAATCTGCCGGATCGCCGGCGGTTTGGATTCGGATCGCGTTCGGTATCGGCATAGGAAATTCGTGGCCTCCGACGACCGCTACGTGAGATTGTAGAAGGTCGCGGCAGAGAATCGAAGTTTCAGGGCCTTTGGATAGTTGGACGAGGGCGTAGTTGCCCGTGAACGGCGATATTTGAAAGTTGGGACCTTCTCTGGCGATCCGCTGGGCCGTCTCCGCGTTCGCTGCGATGTTCCCCAAAACCTCCGGCAGCGGCACGATCCCGCCCGCCGAAACCACCGCCTCCGCCGCCCGGAAGCAGCCCGCCACCGTGTTGCCGAGGGGCCGGAAGGGGGCCAGCCGGTCGGCCATGGCTCCGTTCGAGCAGAGGGCCACGCCGACCCTCAGGTGGGCCATCCGCCGGTACTTCGAGAACGAGTGGAGCACGACGAGCGGACGATCGGCGAACCTCTTGAGCAGGTCGCCGGTGGAGATCTCCGGCTGGATATTCGCCAGCGACCGGTCCACGATGCCCCAGGTGCCTTCGGGCATGGCGTCGAGGATGGCGACCAGCTCGTCGTCGGGCACCGGGCACCCGGTGGGGTTGTTCGGGCTGGCGAGGTAGATCGCGGAGGGAGCGGCCTCCCGCATCCGGGCGATAAACGCGTCCGTGTCGAGCTGGAACCGGCAAAGGTCGACGGTCCGCACGTCGAACCGCCGCGCCAGGGCGGCTTTGTGAAAATAGTAGTAGGTGGGGTTCGCGATCTGCACGCTCGGCTGTTTTGTACGCGACGACGCCATCGACGCGACGAGGATCGTGTCGATCGAACCGTTGCTCCCGTAGTTGGAGATCACTTGCCGAGGTTCGATCCCGTAGGCTGCGGCGACCGCCGAATCCAGCGCCGTCACGCCCTCCAGCACTTCCCGGTAGAGCTCCCCCATGACGAGGTCCACGACGCCTTCGCGTCGCCGCCGCTGGGTCAGATACTCAACCAAGCGGGAGTCGTCGCACAGGCGCGACAATTCCCCCAAGATCTCCGAAGGGAGCGTCTCCTTTGACGTACCACCGTTGCTCATATTTCTTGGTCCTGGCAGGATACAACAGTCGGCCCCTGGGCGATAGGCCCGTTTTGGCATACGACCTCAATATCCATGCCAGCGGTACTTAATTGTCATGTTTTAGCTCCGTCTCCCTCACAGCAGCGCCCCAAAGGCCCTACCGCACCTCTCGTGCTCCCTTCTCAGCAGGGCCTGTTTGGTGGTTCGCCAGTGGCGGGCTACTTCTTCTAGTTCGGGGGCTTCGAAGGTGGTTAGGTCGTAGGTGTAGATCCTTTCGGCTCTCGTCTTCACCTCGCTCACAGGGACCAGGGGTGGTTCGTGGGTGTCGGCTTCTAGCCAATCGCTGGTGCTGCCGTCGGTGAAGATGTATTGGATCTCCGTTCGGTAGTCGGCGCCGTCGACGTAGACGAAGTTGATGAGGCTGGCCTGGCGCCTTGTGGCGTTTCGGTCGAGGAAGCGTTTGACTTCGGTGTATTTCAGCAGGATGTCGGCGACGTTCGAGGGGGCTCCTCTCGAGCCGCCTACCACGGCCGACTCGGGAGCGGGGACGGCGGCGGGGTCTCCGGTGACCTCTCGCTCCTTCACCACCGCGCCGTAGGCCTCGAAGTAGCCCTTCACGGCCTGGCCGCGCTCGGTGTCCCAGAATTTGCGAGGGAGCGGCGACGGGCTACAGGCCACTGGCGACGGGACCGAACTCCCCGTAGCCAGTGGCCGGTAGCCAGACAACCCTTTCCCACCCGTTTGCTCCCCCAAATTAAAAAGATCCATTCGATACCTCCATCGGCGCGTTTTCGCTTTGTCTGTGAACCGGGCGGGGCCGGTTCTGGGATTGAGAAGGTCCGGCGGGCAATGGCCGGACAATAGTCCACCCACCCCAACCCCCTCCTATGAGGGCGTCCGGGAAGGCAGCTAGCAAGGGGGCACTCCCCGCTGGCGTTTTGAACCTGAAAATCGAAAGGGGGAAAGGGGGCAACAGGGCACTCCGAAAGGGGGCACTGGAAGGGGGCAAGGGTGCAAAGAGTGCCCTCTTCCCTATCTGTCGCCTGCGTTCACCTCCTGCGCGTTGGACCGTCTAAGGAATGGCAAATGGGTCCTCCGGTTCCTCGGGGGCAGGGAGGTGGGCCATCCAGCCGCCCCTCCCGTCCTTGATTGCCTTCACGCCCAGATTTGCGCGCGCCTTTTTAAGGGTCCGTGGGCAAATATCGTTTTCGGCGGCCCAGGCGGTAAGCCGGGTGACCGCCACGTACTGGCCTGTCAGTAGCTTGCGCAACATATCTTTCGCGGCGCCCAGCTTGGTCATCGGGGCCGAGATGCCCTCGTCGAAGGGGTTGTCCACGTCCAGCACAAACTGGACCTCGTTTTCGTCCACCCGCCGGTAGCAAAAGTGCGGCCCGCGAGGCACCAGGAGCGAGCCTTTCTCGTCCGTCACCACGACCAGGCCCCGGTTCGTGGGGTGCCAGCGGGCGACGAGCTGGCCTCGGTGGGAGTTGCGGAACTGCACGCTGCCCATGCCGAGGTCGCTGGCGCGTTTGCCGACGGTGCCTTTGGTCGTGTGGCGGATATTCACCACGGTGCAGCCCGTGCGGCCGGCCATTCGGTTCAGGCGGTCCATCACGCGCATGGCGTCGAGGGCGACGTTGGTGTCGGGCATGAGGCCCTGCAGGAAGTAGAAAAAAGCGTCGAGGACGACGAGGTCGAAGCAGCCGTCGCGCACCTCCTCCTCGATCTGGCGGATGCCCGCGTCGTCCAGGCAGAGGTCGCCGTTGTAAAAATCGATGCAGTCGAAATCGCCCCCGTTCGCGGCGAAGACGGTGGCCAGCTCGTCGTCCTGGTCCTCGCCTTTGTGGAGGTAGAGGGTTCGCATCCGGCGCTCGAGGTGCATCTCGTTCACGGGGTCGTAGCCGTTGGAGAGGGCGGCGGCGAGGGCGATGGCGAGGGAAGTCTTGCCGGTGCCGCCGTCGGCGTCGAGCAGCACGCACTTGCCGCGCGGCAGGTGGGGCTCGATCAGGAAATCCAGCTCGACGGGGGCGAAATCCTCTTTGTGGAAGCGCCGGGTGCTGAGGCCGCGTGGAGGCAAAAGGTCGTGCCGATCCACCCAGTCGTCCTCGCCATGGCCCGCCGCCAGGTGGTCGAAGGCGTCGTCCTTCTCGGCCTCCGTGCACGACTGCACCACCCGCACCGAGCAGGCCACTCCCTGAAGCTGGGCGGCGATGTGGCGAGCATACTTCTCCCCCACCTCGTCCCTGTCGGCGACGATCACGGCGTGGGCGTTTTTTAGGAGTTGCGTGTGCTGCTGAGACCAGTTGGAGCCGTTCGCGCCGAAGGGCTGGCAGGTGGCGGCGAGGCCCTGGGCAGCGAGCGCGTCGCACGCCTTCTCGCCTTCGTTGATATAGACGGTCCGCCCGCCCTGGACGGCGCTCAGCACCTCCGGCAATCGGTAGAGGGGCGCGCTCGCGGCGCCTTTGCCCATCACCCAAGAGCCGTTCCGCCAGTTCTGGACGTGAAAGTCCTTGCGCCCATCCCGCATCGTGCGGACCTTGCGCAGCAGGGGTTGGCCATGGGTGTCGCGGTAGACGTATTCGACCTGGTCGGGCCTCTTCTCGTAGCCTGCGGGGCGGCGGTCGTCGTCGGTGACACCCAGGGCCGCCATGATCGCAGCGGGGGAGCAGATGGCGCAGCGAAGGTTCAGCCATCCATCGGCGCTGACCCAGGCGTAGAAGCTGGGACTCCGGTCGTCGTGAGCCGGGCAACACCCGACAATCCCCTCCATCCCCCGCCACTGCTTCCGCTTGCACTTGGAGATTCGGCTTTCGAGGTCTTGGAGGGTCATGGGTTTTGGGGGGAGTAGGTCGGATATGTAGCCGAGGGCTTCAGCCCTCGTGAGCGTTTTCTATCGTTACAGGCGGTCTGCGATGCCGAAACGTGTTCGAGGGCTAAAGCCCTCGGCTACAGGTGAACAGGATTTCGCGCAGAGCGAAACCAGGTTCGCCGCAATCCACGGGCCGGGTCCGCACGGCTCGGGCTTGGTGGAGCTTGCCCTGCACGGCAAGAAAATCGGAAAGGTCCCCCCGAGCGCTCGCCTCACAAAGCTCCGCCTGACAGGCATCCTCGACGGCCCGGGCGTTTCGGCGGGTGACGGGAACCGCGATGAGGCCCGCCACGTTTGCGGTCAATTGGGGGCTCCGGCCTGGGCCAGGATTGGACCTTCGGTCAGGACTGGACCTTCGGTCAGGACTAGGCCCCAGGGGCCAGGATTGAAGGATTGAGGATTGGGAAGGCTTTCCGGACCCAATCCTTCAATCCTCCAATCCTGGCGAAGCCTAATCCTGACCGAAGGTCCAGTCCTGGCTTGAAGCGTGCAGCGCTTCAAGCCCCAAACCTCCGCACAAAATCCCCGATCCGCAGCACCTCCTCCGGATCGCGGTAGTGGCGGGACTCCATAAGGGCGATTTCGGCGGCGTCGTAGGCGGTCACGAGGTCTTCGCGGTTACGGGTCTGCTGCCGCTTCGCGTCGGCCAGGACGTGGATCTGGACGGCGCGACGATAAAGGTCCGGCGCCTCGCGCCAGGCGGGGGCCCTTTGGGCAGGATTGGGGCTTGAGCCCAGGATTGAGGGGCCAGGATTGGGGCTTGCGCCCAGGATTGAGGATTGAGGATTGGGGCCGGAATTCCCTCCCAATCCCCGATCCTGGCCCTCCGGGCCCAATCCTGACCGCAGGTCCCATCCTGGCCAAAGGCCCAATCCTGACTGAAGGTCTAATCCTGGCGCTCCCGCGCCCAGTCCTGCCTCGAAGGGTTCTTCGAGGCTCAATCCTGGCCTCCTCCCGAGGCCGCCGGGAACTCGTTTGCATACTTGATGAGGGTCGGTTTTGAGACCCCGAACTCTTCGGCCAGGCCCTCGACGGTGCCGAGGCTTTTTAACGCCCAATATCGGGCGGCCATTTCCCGCCTTGTTTTCTCCGTAAAACTTGCCACAAATAAATTATGACTTATATTTGACAAAACGTAGTATATTGTTTGACGTTTTACATTTCATAAAGAAGGTATGGACGTGCACGCGGCTCAGAGAAGAAGAATTCGGGAGCTCCTAAAGGAGCGCGATCGTAGTCAGGAGTGGCTGGCTCGCCAGATTGGCGAGTCGAAGCAGAACGTAGGGAATTGGCTTGCCGAGGAGGAGCCGTCGACCCCGCGCAAGCCGGTCGTGTTCATCCGGATGCTGGAGGCGCTGGGCTCCGGCGACCTGGATCGCGCCCTCATTCCGGCGGGGTTCAAGGCGCTCATGATCCGCCTCGCGGGCAACGTGCCGGCGGGGGAATGGGGCGATCCGCTCTCGTCCGAGGAGTTCGTGGAGGTCACGGAGGTCAAGTTCGAGCACCCGAAAAGGTTTGCCGCCTACGTCATCGGCGATAGCTGCTTCCCCAGCCTCCAGCCCGGCGACCTCACGATCTGGCACGTGGATAACAACCCGATGTACGGCCGCTTCGTCCTCGCCCAGCGCAAGGGCGACCACGGATGTACGGTGAAGGAGCTGACCTTCGACACCGAGCGCAACCGCCACGTCCTCAAGCCAATCAACCCCAGCTACTCGGAACCCGAAGACGGGGAGGGCTGGGGGGTCATCGCAAGGCTGGTAGGGGTCGTCCTCGAGCACGAAGGGGCCACGCTTACGATCTACCAGGACAAGGGCGTAACGAAAAAACACTTGTCTTTTCGACAAGTTAATATTGACTAATAGTAAAAGATAGCCTATACTGAATATGCGCCCGCCGACTCCGGTCTCGGGAGATCAGACATGGCTATTTCGATTGCTCGATTTTCGATTTCTCGATTCCCCGATTGGGGGAGCTTCTCGGTTTTAGGTTCCTCGGTTTTTGGTTTTAGGTTTTCTAGTTGCCCAGTTGCAGAGGTTTCCCAGGTTTCCAAGGTTAAGGAGATCCCACTGGGAAACTTGGCAACTTGGCAACCGGGAAACTCAAAAACCGAGGAACCGAGGAACCTAAAACCGAGGAATCAACCGTTTCGTCTTTTATCCACCTCGCCCCAACGGGCAGGATCGAGGGCTCGAGGGTTCTTCGGACTGGGAAGGGCAGTCCCCCCTCAGCCCTCTCCTGCCGCCGCCGGGCGCCGGGGCGAAAGGGGCCGAGGAGAGCGGCCCCGCCCCACATTTGGCGCTGGCGCGCCAGGATTAGGCCTCCGGGGAGGCCAGGATTGGGCGCTTGGGCGCCAGGATTGGGCTTCGCCAGGATTTGGCCTTCGGCCAGGATTGGAAGGATTGGGAAAACCCCTTCCGGCCCAATCCTTCAATCCCCTAACCCTCAATCCTGCCCCAAGGGGGCCTCGGTGACGAGGGTTCTCGGCTACCAAACCTTTCCCGACCCCGACGGGGGCAGCGCGGAGCTGCTGGTCCGCCACGAGCGGGGCCGGTTCGTCGTCGAGAGGTCCATCCCCTGCGACCGCGCCATCCCCGAAGGCCGCCTCTACACCGACGGCCACGCCTTCTTCGTCGCCTACCGAGGCCGGTACCGGGAGGTGAGGTGAGCGTGATGGAAGTGATGGAAGTGATGGAAGTGATGGAGGTGATGGAAGTGATGGAGGTGATGGAGGTGAGCGCCAATAAGCGGGCTCTCCCTCTCACGTCCATCACGATTTCACCTCCATCACTCATCACCTCCATCACCCACGCACCTCCCTCACTCCTCACCTCCATCACGATCTCACTTCCATCACCTCCATCCCTCCCCAACCAGGAGCAACCAGTGTCCCAGAACAGCATCGTCCACTTCCTATCCCAAGCCCCGCCCGAGCGGCGCGCCGAGGCCAAGCGCAAGATGGCCGAATTCGCCCGCGCGCGGAGCGAATACCACCAGCAGCGAGCCGAATACTGGTACCGCATCCAAACCGAATGCGACCAGGAAGCCTGCGACATCGAGGACGCCACCGCATGAATACAAAACGAAATCTCCCCTCCCCCCACCGCGGGGGAGGGGCCGGGGGAGAGGGGGTAAGCAAGCTTGGAAGCACAAGCGGACTACCGAAGGTGCCCCGAGCAGGCCGCCCGAATCTCCTCCAAAACATCCCCGAGCGCGTCATAGACTTTGGCGTCGGCGAAGCGCAGGATGCGGATGCCTTCCGACTCCAAAAGCCGCTGCCGCCACTGGTCGTATGCCGCATGCTCGGTCTCGTCGTGGACCGCCCCATCGCATTCGATGCCGATCCGTGCGACGGAGCAATAGAAATCGAGGATGAAGCCCCCGACCGGCTGCTGACGACGAAAGCGCAGCCCATCGAGCTGCCCTCGGCGCAGATGCTTCCAAAGAATCTCCTCGGCAGGCGTCGGGTCGGAGCGCATAGACCGGGCGCGGTCGCCCAAGGTTCGCCGCCGGACTCGCTCGTTGCCTGTTCGCATCGAGGGCGGTTTCGACGGCCGGGGGTTCGTCTCCTGCCGTACGAACTATGTCCCAACGACAAGCTGGGTGGCCCCCTCTCCCCCAGCCCCTCCCCCGCGGTGGGGGGAGGGGAGCGATGAGGCGCGGCCTGCAGATCGGCGGGGTTTCTTCGAACGGCATTCTGCGCTGCCGCATCCGAAGCTTCACCCACGGCCCTACCTACGAGATCGGGGTGCGGATCGATAACGGCCTGGTCCACTGCACCTGCCCCCACTTCGAGCACCGCTGCCTCCGCTACCACCCCACCCTCTGGAGCCCCAAGCTCTGCAAACACCTCAGCGAGTACCGAGAGACGCTCATCCAAGAACGCCTCGACCGAAAATCGCTCGCCTCCTAAGAGAACCCCAAGGGGGTTCCGTCTAGTAGCGAAGGGTTGGACCGCTAGGTCCTACCCTGGTTAAGACGCCGCCCCAGATTCCTACCCCAACGGGGTTGCGTCTTACGAGCGTGTAGGCCGCAACCCCGTTGGGGTAGGTCACGGCGCCACCCAAGAACCAGGGTAGGACCTAGCGGTCCAACCCTTCGCTACTAGCCGGAACCCCCTTGGGGTTCTTCAACGCCGACCCGAGGTAGGTCAGCATGCTTGGATCCGAAAACTAGGGTAGGGCTTTGCTTAACCCGTTCGGGGTTCTTTGGCTCCGGCCCAACGTAGTCAAGCTGCTCCGACCTGCCCAAGCCGGAGTTTGCGTCCTCCCCACGACCCGCTGGGATGGGAGGTTCACGGTGGAACGACTACGCCCGAAGAACCCCAAGGGGGTTCCGTCAAGTAGCGAAGGGTTGGACCGCAAGGTCCTACCCTGGTTAAAACGCCGCCCAGATTCCTACCCCAACGGGGTTGCGTCTCACCCACGACTCGTTCGGCGTGACAGGATCACGGTGGAACGACGGCGCCCGAAGAACCCCAACGGGGTTGCGTCTAGCAGCGAAGGGTTGGACCGGAACGGGCCTACCCTGGTGAACGAACGGCAGTATCAGACCTACCCCAACGGGGTTGCGTCATTCCCAAACGTAACGCTCATCCCAAGCCAACGAATGCTCCTCCAGCAACCGGCGGAATTCATCCTGGAAGGTCACTTCCCGGTGGTGTTCCTCCTGACTGGCGATGTATTGGCGAATCGAATCGATATCCGAGACGCTTACCGAAAAAATCCCATAACCGCTCTGCCAGCCGAAATTGGCGTGCCGTTCTTTCATCCAAATCGAGGAAACGCGCTTCATTTCCTTGATCCAATCCGCCTGGGAAACCCCACGCCCCATCGCGGCGAGGATATGCACGTGATCTTCGACTCCGCCGACGATCAGAGGTTGGCAATCGACCTTCTTGGAAACCCCTCCAAGGTACGAATGCAACTCCGATTGCAATTCAGGCGTATCCAAAAACCGGATGCGATCCTTGGTCGAGAACACGGCGTGGAGATACACGGACGACAGCGATTGCGGCACAACGGAGCGATGATAACCGATGGCCGCCGCGGAACGACGCAACCCCGTTGGGGTAGGTCACGGCGCCACCCAAGAACCAGGGTAGGGCTTTGCCCAACCCTTCGCTATTTGCCGGAACCCCTTTGGGGTTCGTCAACGCCGCTCCACCCTGCCCAAACCGGAGCCAGCATCTTGCCCGCGACCCGTCGCGCAGGGGAGGATCATGGTGGGACGACGACGCCCAAAGAACCCCAAGGGGGTTCCGTCGAGTAGCGAAGGGTTGGACCGGAACGGTCCTACCCTGGTCAAGACACCGCCCCAGATTCCTACCCCAACGGGGTTGCGTCTTACGTGCGTGTAGGCCGCAACCCCGTTGGGGTAGGCCCGTGCTCCCGTGGCCCAGTTACCAGGGTAGGGCTTTGCCCAACCCTTCGCTACTAGACGGAACCCACTTTGGGGTTCTTTGGCTCCGGCCCAACGTAGTCAAGCTGCTCCGACCTGCCCACGCCTCGTTCGGGATGGAAGGTTCATGGTGGAACGACGGCGCCCGAAGAACCCCAACGGGGTTCCGTCGAGTAGCGAAGGGTTGGACCGCCAGGTCCTACCCTGGTTAAAACGCCGTCTCAGATTCCTACCCCAACGGGGTTGCGTCTTACGTGCGTCTAGGCCGCAACCCCGTTGGGGTAGTCACGATGCTTCGATCCGACATCCAGGGTAGGGCTTTGCCCAACCCTTCGCTACTAGCCGGAACCCCGTTGGGGTTCTTCGACCCAGACCCAAGAACCAGGGTAGGGCTGCTACTGGCGGAACCCCGTTGGGGTTCTTACGGGAAAATCGCCGCTGTCTCCGGCGCCTTCGCCACCGCGAGGGCGGCGACGTGGCCGAATTCGGGGAAGCCGTGTTCGATGGCGATGATGCGGTCTTTGGACATGACCAGGAGGTTGGCTTCGCTGCCGTCCATGCCGGGGCCGACGAGGAAGCGGACTTCCTCCCAGGGGATCTCGATGGGGCCGGAGCCGTCGTCGTAGCGGATGACGGTGTCGTCGATCTGGACCCTCTCCCGGCGGAGGCGGCGGATGGCGCGCATGCAGCGCTGGGTCACGTCGTTCGCGATCCAGGCGAGGCCGGTGGCGGTGAAGAGGTAGAGGAGCAGCCAGAACCGGCTCATCGAGGCCATGTTGCTGCCGAAGCAGACCAGCACGAGGAGCAGCAGAAGCGGCCCGGCGGCGAGGAGCCCGACATCCCGGCCACGCCGCGCCCGCAGGATGAGGGGCTGGGTGTAGTGGGTGGGCCACTTGCCGGGTCGGGTGGCGTGCTGGAGGGCGACTGAGGGCACGTGGCGCAGGATCTCGATCTGGAGCTCTTCCTTGTTCTCGACCTCGGGCAGCCACACCTCGGCGTCGGCGGTCTCGAGCTTCCAGCGAAGGTCGGCCATGCGCTGGTACCGCTTGACCCAGGCCCAGAGCGCGTTAAAGACGAGCCGCCCCCGTTCGTCGTACACGCGAATGCCCGCGATGTCGGTCTCCACCCGCGCGCACCAGGCGCCGATCGTGGGGAGCACGGAAATGGCGAGGAAAGCGATGCTGGCCACCAAGGCGACGATGAACTCCGACAGCCGTTCCACCTTGGAGGTGATCTCGAACAGGATCGAAAACACCCCGGCCGCGAGGAAAACCGTCATTGCCAGGTACAGCAACCGCGTGTGTAACGATTTGCGAAACACTCTCATGCGTTTCACCTTCAGTGTAGCGCGGAAATGCCGTAGGTGAGTGAGTGCGTTCAGGGTGCGTTCGGGGTGCGTTGGAGGTGCGTGAGTACGGGGAATTCCTCTTCCGGCGCACTTACGCACCCTTAACGCACTCCCAACGCACCCTGAACGCACTCAAAAACAGCAACGACCCTTCCAACCTGCCGCGTCGAAACGCGGGTTCGGGAGAGGGCCGCTGCATACTTGTCCGGTGGCTATGACGCAAGAACTATTCCAAAAGATCCGTATTTTGGGACTTTTCGGGTCCTGTAGCCCGAAAAAGCCACGAAAAACGGCCTGTCTCAAGAATTTCTGATTCGAGACAGACCGTTTCGCCCAGGCAAACGACCGGGTACGTCACCCTATCTTTTGATCGACACCACGTCCTGGGCGGCCGAGCCGACGGTGGCCGTACCGAGGGCGGTCAGCGTGCCGTCCGTACCGATAGCGAACTCGGAGACCAGGTTCTGGTTCGCGTTCGCCACATAGACGAACTTGCCCGCCTTGTCCGTGGTCAGGCGCCGGGGGGCGTTTCCTGCGGGCACGGTACCGGGGGTGAGGGCGGAGATGGTACCGTTCGCGGCCACGCTCCACTGCCCGACCGGGCTGCCGGGGACGCCGCCGTTGAACATGCCGTTATAGAGGAACTTGCCGTCCGGAGTGAGGGCGATCGCGTCGTTGCCGGCGGCTGTCGTCGGGACGAGGGCAGGGCTCAGCGGGGTGAGCGTGCCGTTCGCCGCCACGGAGAACTGGGCGATGCCGTTTACGGAGGTCGCCGCGTAGAGGAACGCGCCATCCGGCGAGACCTTGGGCGAATCGGCGGCGGGCACGTCGTAGGTCGTCACCGGGGTCAGCGCGCCGCTCGCGCCCACCGAGTAGACGCTAACCTTGCTGGAGCTGTAGCTGGTGGCGTAGACGAACTTGCCGTCGGGACTGACGGTGATGTCGTCGCCGTCCGATGCGACGCCGACCGTCGCCGAGGCGAGGGGAGTCAGCGCGCCGTGGGAGCCGATGGAGTACTGCGAGATATTCGCCGAGCCCTGGTTGATGGCATAGGCGAACTTGCCGTTCGGAGTGACGGCCACCCCGACTGGGCTCGAACCCGCCGGCGCCTTGGTGGGCGAGAGGGGACTCAGCTTGCCGTCGGAGCCCACCGAGTACTGCGAGACCGAGCCGTCGTTGGGGTTGGCCGCATAGACGAACCGCCCGTCCTTCGTCGCCGTGATCGCGAACGCGCCCGGCGCAGGCACCGAGGGAGGGCTGAGCGGAATCAGATTCCCCTCCGTACCCACCACAAACTGGCCGACGCTGTCGTTCGAGGCGACATAAACATACTCGTGGGCCGTATGGGAGGAGCTGCCAAAGCCCCCACACCCCGCCAGCCCAACGCTCACTCCTATTCCAATCCCAATTTTTCCAAAAGAACGCATTTCTGGAATATACACCTTGTCCTGAAGGCATGGTAGGCCTATCGTACAATCTGCCTATGCGGGCGTGGATCGGGTTGGTCGCTTTGGCCTTGGCGGGGTGCTCGAGGTCGCCGGGGACGGTGGGCGCGACGATGCGCCAGATGATGCCCTCCGAGATCTCCGCGCTCGCCTCGGCGAAGGGCCTGCCGCCCGGCCCTGGGGTCCTCCTCGTCACCAGCCGCTTCGATCCCTCCGACCCCACGCCACGACTGGTCAAGTTCCTTATCGAGAAGGGCTACTCGTACGACGCCGCATACCTGCGCAACCCCGGCGTGTACGCCTGCGTCGTCCGCCGCAACCCCTACGGCCAGACCCTGAACGAAGGGGACCGCAACACCCTCACCAGCTACGCGACCCAGAACGGCGACCAGGTCTCGACGGCCCTGCGAGCGCAGGTCCGTTACGGCCCCGACGGCAAGACCCCGATGATCCTGCAAGACGAGATGAAGTACTCGCCGGAGGATCCAAAGGCGATGGGCCAAATCATCGTCACCCTGACCCTCCCCTCCCAAGCCGTCGCCGCCGAAGCCGCCCACTACATCGCCCCACCCTACAAAACGAGGATCGAGCACGACAAAACCGCCTGGCGCCTCATCGCCGAGATCCACGAAGACACCCGCAAAGACACCGACGAAATCCCAGTCTTCGAAGCGCTCGCCAAACGCTTCGGCGGCACGTCGAGCTTGGAATCTGTTCGGGAGTACTGAGTCGCGGCTGCACTGGCCTCCTCAGCCGTTCGTATCGGCTATCTTTCGCAACTTAAGCGTCTTTATTGACATACCTTTTCTGTTTTAAACTCTAAAATCTTGTTTACGTGTTGCGACTATCGATGTATAGTTGAGCGCAATGAATATCTTTGACCTACGTAATAGGTTCTTACGTAGCAAATTGAGGCTCGTGCCAATCGTGGGCACGTTGTTCCTCGCCCCTCTCGCAAGGGCTGGGCATTATTCTGTGTCGTACAACGTCAGCAATTGCCACGTGGCTATCGTCGGACCCCTTGGAGGAAGTTGGTCCGACGTGTACACCACCTCCTACAGCGGCGCAAACGGTTTGGGTGTTTCCGAGCAACAGGTAAGCGGTGGCGATGAGGTCATGTGGCTCGTAGGCTCGGGCTCGGTGCACTGCTACGGCCAGATCGTCGCCACCTTCACCTGGGTGCCGGACGTCGCCGAGGAGCCGCCAACGGTCGCCATCGTGGAGGAGCAGGGAGCCGCCAGTTGGACCGGCACCTCCGGGTCGTGCGCCGACGGCCTGGGCGACACTGCGACCGCCATCACCAACGGCCAAACTTCGACGGGCATCTACTACTGGGTCAAAGAGAATCCCGGAAACTCGTTCACGATAACTTGCTCCCCCGAGGCTCAGGCAAGCAAATCGTCGTCCGGTGGCCCAGGGTCACCTCCGAACGCCGCGGCAGGGGTCTGGTACAAGGCCCTCGCCATGCCCCTTCGCCTCTCACTCTATGGCACCACGCCCGGTGTCGATGAAGAGGAGATCACTCAAATCGACTATGCCGAGATTGGGCAGCAAATCTCCGCGGCCCCGACGGTCGATGGCGGCGCATCGGGGATCACGTTTCAGCACTACAACTGGACGATCGACGGCGACAAGTTCAAGAACTACGTCGTGGGAAGCGGGCCACCCGAAAACGATCCCAACGCTCCCGCCGTCGTGAACTACCTGACCGCCACCGACCTTACATCCAGTCAGCCCACTTGGGCATGGCAAACCAGCAACAAGGCCCCGGAGGAAGTTCTGTGCCATCTCGAAATCCTCGTGGGAGGTGTGAGTATCGGATACGGCGATATCTCGCGGTATGCCACGGTTTTGGAGCCTACGAGCGAAATGCCGCGCGACGTTGGCCCGATCACCTACACCTACAACGGTATCCAGGCGGGCGATCCCCTCAACGAGGAGGTTCCTGCTCCCGGAGTTAATTTTAGGGCAACGGTAACAACCAACTCCATCATTTCGGACAACCTCGGTCCGGGCAAGTGGATGTACGTCCAACTCGCCAAGATCAACGCCGACACCACCCTCTTCTACACGGACGTTTTCGGCCATTGGCATATCCGCTACCACTCCGACGTCTTCGAGCTCGACAATCAATGGGGTTACGAGCCTGGGGACCCTGCCAATGCGTGGACTGCGGATACACAGATGCATCCCGCCGGAGATAGTCCAAGTTGGTCTCTAGCAGGAGGGATGTCGTTCGATATCGCCGACCTCTTCACCATGTATCTCATGTACCGCCCCCCGGGAACGTACAGCCAATGGGTAACCCTCAAGAAAATAGATTGGTCTTGGACCACCTCGGGAAGCCGGGAATCGAGCCTGGATAGCTGGCCGGAACCGCCTCCCGGAGTCATTACGGTTTCGGAAGCAGTCGAGTGCCGCACCCATCCGACCTGGACCACGGTCATGTCAAACACCGTGGAACTACCAGCCCCGCCGCTCGCGCAAATTCTCCACAATAAGGGTCAAGATAAAGGCCCTAAGGACTACAATAAGATCAAGTGGGATCTAGGGAAATAGGTACCGTGGACAAAAATCGAAAGCTACTATACGGACTTCTGGGAACCGCATCCCTGATCGCCGCCGTCTGCTTCGCCTCGTTCGCCTTTGGCGTTTCGACCCGAAGCATAAGCCCGAACGAGCGGCGGTGGATGGACAAGCTCGCCGAGCTTTATAACAAGGGCATAAACTTCGAAAGCCAGGGGCAGTGGGACAAGGCGGAGGCCGCTTACAAAGACGTCTTGGCCTACGACCACCGCGAAGTAGAGGTCTACGCGTACCTTGGAAAGCTCTATCTCAAGGAAGGGCGCTCGAACGATGCTTACCTTGCGATCGACAAGTTTTTATCCAGCCCGAACTTCTCAAGCTCCCTGGACCGCGACCCCATCTTTAACTACCAATTTGCCATGCTCTGCAAAGCACGGGGCGAACGGGTGAAAGAAAACGCCGCCTACCTTAGGATTCTTTCCAACCAGAAATCGGGGGTCCGGAAATCGGCGGACGTTGTCGCGACGCAGGCAAGGATGGTCAAATCCGACGCGAAGCCGGACGGCAACATCATGGCCCTCGTCCACTTGGAGATCGCGGATGATTGCTACATACACGGCGACTTTGGGGAGGCAAGGGAGCACCTCCGTATGGCGCTCGACGCCCAGCCGACCGATTCGGCCATCCAAATGGAGGTCGCACATATGGCGGGGAACCACCATATGAAGCAAGAAAGCATCGCCCTTCTTAAAAAGGTGGCCAGCACGAGCCCAGACCCAATCCTGAAGTCCATGGCCCAAGACAAGATCGCAGCCTACGAGTACGTTCCCAAACCCGAAGGCCGGCCGACAAACGGAGCCCATTTCCCCCTCAGCCCCGAGGCCAAGAAGATGGCCTTCGAAGCCATCGCCGCCGCCCAGCACCATCCCGGCAAAAGGATATTCGTCCCCTAATCCAAGTCGCCCAGCGGCAGGTCGAAGTCGATCTCTTGAGGGGCGCCTTGGACGGCTCCGTCGGGGGCGATGGTCTGTAGGAAGTCGGGGCGGAAGAGTTTCTTGACTTCTTCCGGAATGGAGCCCATGCCTTGGAGGCCCCGGACGCGGATGTGGAGGGTGGATTTGTGGGGCCAGCCGGTGGAGCTGGAGAGGTCCATCTCCAGGAGAGCCGGGGTGCCTTTGGGGGGAATGATGACCCCTTGGACGAGGCCGACGCCTTCGCTCACGTTGCTGCCGGGCGGGTTGACGATGGGCGGCTGCACCTCGATGCGGATCAGCTGGCCCGCCAGAAGAGCGTTCTTGCGGAGGTAGCGGATTGCCTTGCGGCCGATCCCGAAGAACATCTCGTCGGAGAAGCCTCGGTCGTATTCGGGGTAGCTCTCCATCCAGTTGGCGGGGTAGGCGAAGCGCAGTTTCAGGTTCGCGGAGCCGGATGGGGTGAGTGAGCAGAGGCACGGTTGGCCCCCGAGGGTGGCGGTTGCCGGGCCGGTTTTAGCGGCTTTCAGGAGGGCTTCCAGCTCCGGGTGGAGGACCACCTGCTGCATCGTGGGCGACAGTTCCATGTCGATCTCGGCGGAGGAGGGCTCCTCGTTCATCCCCCGGTAGAAGAAGATGGCGTAGATGCGGCCGTTATCCGCCTCGCGCCCAAAGACGCTGCCCATCACGTGCATCGTATCGTCGGCGAACATGCCCAAGGGGAACTCGAAGGTGACGCTGTTCAGGCTCGGAATCTGGCGGCTCAGGAAGGCGCGAAACGACGTGAGGTAGCGGGTGTAGAGGACCTTCTCGCGCTTCTCCGTGAGCGTCGCCCAATCCCTGCCGACCGTGCCCCGATTCCAGTACCACGACACCCCACAGGCGGCGAGGACCAGGACGGCGCCCACGACATATCTTGCTTTCACCGGCCCATTGTAGCCCGCGCGTCCTTCGAACCTGGGAGACGCGAATTGTATTGATTTAAGACGTCAAAAAGGCGCTTTGCCGTACCCCTTTTCGCATTATTAACGGCTTAGTAACGGCAAGATAACGTTCCCTTAAAAGAGAAAAATATTTGCTACTTTTGTCTGGGTTCGAAGTGCTTAGATGTTCCTGAGCAGGCCTCCTAGGGTCGGCTCGATGAGGAGAACACTTCACATGAATCTCAAAACTTTTGCCTTCCTCGCAATCGCAGCAATGACGACGGCGTTCGCTCACGCCAGCGCCGACCTGGTCATCACCCGAGTCTTCATCAACCCGCAAGGGAACAACGACGACAGCCAGGGCTACGAAGGGTTCGTTATCAAGAACGTCGGCGATGCCAGCATCGATCTCGGCGCAAGCCATATCGCTCTCGTCGCTGTCGAGAACGAGCACGGCCAGAAAGGCGAGCTCGACTGGTACTACCAGTTCTCCGGCACTCTCGCTGCTGGCGCTTCGCTCGCCATCCGCGACCTTCCCTCGTCGGGCAGCCTGCCCACGGTCACGACTCAGTTCGGCGCCGCCCAGACCGGCAGCACGACTTCCCTGGAGTTCTTCTCTGGGAATGCGGGCACGGACATGTCCAACTCGGGCGACAACTTCATCCTCGTAGCTGGGTTCAACGCGAGCGCGGTCAACCCGAACACGGGCGTTGCCTATGCCTTCCTCGATCAGCTGGACACCAACTCCAACCTGATCTTCGACTTCACGACCACGATGACGACGAATGACGACCTCTGGACGGGCATCGTCTACGACTACGTGGCCGTCGCTCCCGATGCGGGCGAGTCGCCCAGCGGCTTCGACAACTACTGCGCCAACCTCACGGCTAACCACGGCGTCACCGGCGTCGTCAACTCCGACGGTTGGACTGCCGACTGCATCATCCGCCTGGATGATCCGTCGCACGACTACGACGAGGCCATCCAGATGGACGTTCTCGCCAAAGACGGCAACAACCGCATCAAGAACGACATCGGCGACACGCCTGTCCAGTTCAACCTGATGTCGCACAACTCGTACACGATCACGGGTACGAGCAGCGTGCCGAGCACGGTTCGCTTCTACTTCAGCTACCTGTTCGGCGGCAACATCACCGACTGGTCGGACTACACCGGTCTCACGATCGGCGGCGTCCTCTACACCACGGCCTAAAAAACCGCTCTCTCCGAGGGGCTGCCCGCTTGGGCGGTCCCTCCTCCGTCTTTCGCAATGAAACTCAAGCTCGCCTTCTCTATCGCGATCGCCCTCGTAGCCTCATTCGCCGCCGCGAACGAGGATCTCATCATCAATCGCGTCTTCCTCCGCTCCCCCAACGAAGCGTTTGAGATCAAGAACGTCGGCGCGGGCACCATCGACCTCGGCGCCCAGCACATCGCCCTCGTCGGCATCTCCAACCTCCACCCCAGCAAGGGCAAGATCGATTTCTGGTACGAGTTCACCGGCCTGATCGCCTCGGGCGAAACGATGTGCGTCCGCGCCAAAACCGGCAGCGGAGCCCCGCCAGACATCGAGGTCCCATTCGCCACCCCGAACGGCGACGTCATCCGAACCACCTTCAAGGGCTTCACCCTGCCCGCCAACGGCGACAATTTCATCCTCGTGCGCGGCTTTCACGCCATCGCCGTCAACCCGCGCACCCATGCGGCCTACGCCTTTTTGGACAAGCTGGACGAGGACGGCGACTACTACCTGGACTTCCTCTCCACCCCCTCGAAAGCCGACGACCTGTGGGACTCCGCCCTGGACGCCCTGACCGTCGCCCCCGACATGAAGGCATATCCCGCTGGGTGGGACAACTACGCCCTCGGCCTGGACCTCCCCCACTCCGTAGCCGGGCTCTCGAACCCGGATTGGACCGGCACCTACTTCCTCCGCCTCCAAAACCAGGACACCGGCCAATACGACGAAGTCCTCCAAATGGACACCCTGCCCAAAGACGCGAAGGACCAGATTCTGGGCGGCGAACATCGCGGCCTGATCTCCCAGCACGCCTACACGCTAAGCGGCTACGGCCGCGCCCCTGCCAAGGTCCGCTTCTACGCCGGATACGCCGTGACGGGCAACATCACGGACTGGGACAACTTCACCGGCCTGAGCGTCGGCGGGCACGTTTACGTGCACTGAAGTGGCTTCCTTAACGTTTAAGCAATTGCCGTATTTGGTTAAGCGTTAAGGCGGAAAACATCCTCATTTTTGTTTTGTTCTTAAGCCCTTTTCAAGTACGGTCTAGCCTTGCTCCCTCTTAACAGAGAAAAACTTTTGCTAGGTCGTAAATATCTCAGGTGCTTACCTATCTCTAAGAACCAGCCGCAAGCTGGTTTGCAAAGGAGATATTTCTGTGAAGCTCAAAACTTTTGCCTTCCTCGCAATCGCAGCAATGACGACGGCTTTTGCCCATGCCAGCGCCGACCTGGTCATTACGCGCGTCTTCATCAACCCGCAAGGGAACAACGACGATAGCCAGGGCTACGAAGGCTTCGTCATCAAGAACGTCGGTGACGCCAGTATCGACCTCGGCGCAAGCCATGTCGCGCTCGTCGCTGTTGAGAACGAGCACGGCCAGCACGGCGAGCTCGACTGGTACTACCAGTTCTCCGGCACTCTCGCCGCTGGCGCCTCCCTCGCTATCCGCGACCTTCCCGCTGCGGGGGGCCTGCCGGACGTCGTAACGGCCAACGGCGCCGCCCAGACCGGCAGCACGACTTCCCTGGAGTTCTTCTCTGGGAATGCGGGCACGGACATGTCCAACTCGGGCGACAACTTCATCCTCGTAGCTGGGTTCAACGCGAGCGCGGTCAACCCGAACACGGGCGTTGCCTATGCCTTCCTCGATCAGCTGGACACCAACGCCAACCTGATCTTCGACTGGACGGCCACGATGAGCACGAGCGACGACCTCTGGACGGGCATCGTCTACGACTATGTCGCCGTCGCTCCCGACGCGGGCGAGTCGCCCAGCGGCTTCGACAACTACTGCGCCAACCTCACCGCTAATCACGGTGTTACCGGCGTCGTCAACTCCGACGGCTGGACCGCCGACTGCATCATCCGACTGGACGACCCGTCGCACGACTTCGACGAAGCCATCCAGATGGACGTTCTCGCCAGGGACCCCGTCACCCACATCATCAAGAACGACATCGGCGACACGCCTGTCCAGTTCAACCTGATGTCGCACAACTCGTACACGATCACGGGTGCCGGAAGCGTACCGAGCACGGTTCGCTTCGAGTTCAGCTACCTGTACGGCGGCAACATCACGGACTGGTCGAACTACCAGGGGCTCACGATCGGCGGCGTTCTTTACACTACGGCCTGAGGCCCTCGGCTGCCTTTAACTAAAAAAGACCGGGCCGCCCTCCACGCAAATTTGGGGCGGCTTCGGTCTTTTTGGCGAAGGGCCAAGCCGCTCTCCCCCTTTCGGGGCGGCTTGGCTTGGAGGCTTACTTCGCGGCTTTCTTGCGGCGGCGAAGAAGAGCGCCTGCGCCGATGGCGAGAGCGGCCATCGTCGTGGGCTCGGGGACGGGGGCGGCGGCTGCGGTGATGCTCAGGTCGTCCATCGCGGTGAAGGAGCCGTCGAGGTGGGTGCTGATCGTCTGGTTCCAGTCCGTCCACTTCAGGAAGATGTCCTGGCCGGCGGCGAGGCTGATGCCGGAGATCGTGGCGGTCACGAGGCGCTGGTTCTCAGGCAGGTTGCCGTCCACGAAGGCGGTGCCGCCATCGGCGGGAGCGGCGACGACGTCCAGGTCGGCGTCGGCCGTGTAGCCCGCATCCGTCAGCGACGTTCCGCCCACGAGGTAGGAGAACGTGTTGTGGTGGGGGGCTCGCCCGGGCTGGATCGTCTTGGTCCAGTGCTCCTCGACGAAGGAGACGTTCAGGCCGGTCACGACCGAACCCGTGTTATTCGTGAGCCGGAGACCGACTTCGGTGGCGTTGCCCGAGGCGATCTTGAAGGGGCTGAACATGCCGAGCGATCGCTCGCCGTCGAACTGCTCGCCGACGCTATACATGCCCTGCACCGAGCTGGTGCCGGTCGACAGGTAGATCGCGTCGCCGTGGTAGCCCGCGTCGAAGCCGTAGTCGATGTGGGTCTTGTACCAGCCGCCGAGGGTGGAGTTGTCGGTCCAGCCGCCGGCCAGGTTGTTCTTGTCGGGGTCGCCAAACACGGTCAGCGAGTTGAAGTTCTGCGTATAGCCACTGTTCGTCAGGGACGCTTGTCCGTGAGCGACGACTGAGAGTGGCGCTAGGGCGATAAGGGCTAGTGTTTTCTTGGTCATGATTTTCCTCTCCGAAGCGAAAGAACGAAGTCTTTAGAGGCCGACCCTCCGTCGGCGCGCAAACAAAAGCAGGCCGCACGAGGCGGCGATAAGCGAGCAGGGCTCCGGCACGGGCTGGGCCTGGGGAGCGGTGATGGTGAGATCGTCGATGGCGAGCAGGCCGTCGTTCCCCTTCCCGTTCACCCCGTCGTAGCGGAACCAAAAGGTGTCGCCGGCGGCGAGGCTGAGGCCGGTGAGGCTGGCGGTCAGGTGCTGGCGGTTCAGGTTGCCATCCTGGGGGGTTTGGGCTCTGGCCACGCCGGTCGCGCTCGTGACGTTCAGCGCGGCGGCGGGCAGGTAGGCGCCGTCGTTATAGGCGGCCCCGCCCACGCGGTAGCTGGCGGTCATGAGGCCGGGGTTCGGCTCGACTTTGCCGTTTGCAGGATTGATATAGGTCTCTGGCAGTCGCCAGACCTCGCCATAGAGGTCGAAGTCGAGCTCCGTCAGTGTCATCCCCGTGTCGTTCGTGAGCGCGAGCAGGAAGAAGTTGGCGGAGTCGGACTGCTCGATGCCGAGGGCCCGGTCGGTGCTGCCGGTTTGGCCGACGCTGTACAGGCTGGCCGAACTCAGCGACCCATCGTGGACGCGGTAGCCGATCTGGTTGGGCGCGTACCAGCCGGGCGCTCCCGGCAGGCCGTGGTCGGCGTCCGCGGAGACGAAATCGTCTCCCAACATCCCATCGAAATTCTGCTGGTAAACGCCACCCGTGAAGCCCACGGCTCCCGCGCTCGCAACCAGTCCCATAGCCGCAAACGCGGCGAACTGCTTATTCATATTTCCCCCTCAAACTCGGGGAGCCATTCCGCTCCCCAAAAACGCGTTTTCTTAGTCGCAGTCGCTACCAGCAGGCTCGGATGGGTCCGTGCCGGGCAGGATGTTTGGCGAATAGAAGTACTCGCCCCACATGAAGTGGGCGGCCGCCGTCGTCTTGCCCAGCGGCATGAACTTCGCGTGGCCGTCGGCCATCGAATAGCAGGCGCCGTTGCCGTAGATGTCCCAGTAGGTGCGGTTCAGCAGGTTCTGCTTGTCGTCCACCTGGAACTGGAGGTCGGCCACGGCCTGCTTCTCCGGCATCCGCGAATAGGCTCCGGCGGTGGGCATGTCCAGGTTGTTGAAGATGCGCGCGCCCGGTCCGGTGGTGCACGGCTGGCCAGGCCAGAAGCCGCTGGTCCCCTTGAAGGGCTTCAGCTTGCCGTTGTGCTTGAAATTCGCCCGGCGCTGGCCGATCAGGATCAGATCGGCGGGGGCCCCAAACACGGAGTAGTTGACCGTCCCGAAGTCGTGCGCTGGCATGGCCGCGTAGTTCGTGATGTAGGAGTTGTTCTTGATCGGCGACCAGGTGTGCAGATCCTCCGGATTCGGGTCCACGGGCGAGAGGAAGACGCCGCCGTTCTTGACGTACGGGTACACGAACTCGATCCAGTAGACGCGGTCGGCGGGGTAGTTGTAGTAGCCCCGGTCGGCCATGTAGGAATCGGGCACGTCGGTGCTCGTCCGCACCATCTGGTCGTCCCAGTCCGCGTGGTACATCATGAGCGCCAGCCCCTGCTGCTTCATGTTGCTCAGGTCTACCGCCTTCTTCGCCGCCAGCTTCGCCTGGGCGAAAACGGGGAAGAGAATGGCGGCCAAAATCGCGATGATCGCGATGACCACGAGAAGTTCGATCAGGGTAAACGCCCTATAAATGCTCTTTTTCATGGGTGGATTTGCTCGTCGCTGCACACGGCTTTAACGCAACCTTAACTCGATCTCCAATATTTCGGAAATCGATGTAATATTGCCACCCATCAGCAGGCCGAGAGAAACCCTTAACAATTCCTTATACGAACCTTAATGTTGCGGACTCGGGCCGGACCTTGGAACCGCGAACAGAGCGAAATCTCTCTCGTCGGCGCGAAGCGTGTAGCCGTGGGCAACGACCACGTCCGGAGAGTTTAATATTCAACTTGCATTGCGAAATATACTCATAAAAATTCGCATTATAATTTGTTTTTTGATCATAAAAATTCGTGCTATACTGCGAAATATGGCGAGGGGCAACGATGCGCTACGAAGGCGACAGCTTGACCGGCGGTTTGAAAACTGGCGGTCGGAAGCCGTCGAGCGGCCACGGGATGGGTGGATCAGAGGAATCCGCTCGGCTCTGGGCATGAGCTTGGAAACGCTCGCCTCTCGCCTGGGCATCAGTTTCCAGTCGGCGCAAAAGCTGGAGAAGGCGGAGCTGCGCGACGCCGTGACGATCGGCAAGCTGCGCCAAGCCGCCCATGCGCTGGATTGCGATCTCGTGTACGCCCTCGTCCCGCGTGAGCCCCTGGAGCAACACGTGCGCAACGCAGCCCTGGCGGCGGCGCGGAAGGAGGCGGCGGCGGTCGCGAATACGATGGCACTCGAGAACCAAGGGCTCGACGAGGACTCACTGGACGACCTTGCCATGCGCCTGGCCGTCGAGATGATCGCGCGTCGCGACCAGGCGATCTGGCGGGGATGAGGTTCGAGCAACCGCCGGGCAGCACCCCGATCGACCTCGACGAGGCAGCCGGGCTCATCCCCGGCCTCTCGCTCCAATCGGAGTTGAACGAGTTCGAGGCGGACAATATCTTCCGTGCTCTCCTCTGGGCGCGGAGACGTCGGCTCGTCCCCACCACCCCCGACAGCCTGCGCCTGCTCCACCGCCGGATGTTCGACCGGACCTGGCGCTGGGCGGGGGAGTTTCGGCTTACCCAGAAGAGCATCGGGGTGGAGGCGTTTCGCATCCCCTCCGAGCTCCGAATCCTGTGCGACGATCTCGCCTACTGGCTGGCTAACGGGACCTACCCTCCGGACGAGCTGCTCGCCCGATTCCACCACCGGCTCGTCTATATCCACCCCTTCGCCAACGGCAACGGCCGTCACGCCCGCCTCGCCGCCGACCTCCTCGCCGTCTCCCAAAACTGGCCCCCACCCACCTGGGGCTCCGCCGACCTCAACCGAACCGGCAACTCCCGCGAGGCATACATCGCCGCACTCCGAGCCGCCGATGCCCACGACCTCGGGCCGTTGGTCGTCTTTCTAAGAAGCTAGAGACCTGGCCCCAGGGAGATAGAGCCGGCTCGTTGGCTTGGTCCTAACACTTGTCACCCCTGCATCGGGTGGTACTTTAGAAGAGCAGGCCGGAGCATTATCGGAAATGACTAACAAACAATTCTTGCGCGGAATTGTTGCTGTCGTGGCGCTTTGGGCCGCGGCAGCAATCGCCCATGCGGATGAACCGCGAGGGTACGCAACTTACGACGACATCGGTCTAATCTATCTTGAGGACATCAAGTCGGTTCCCAAGAATGTCCAAACGGCTTGGTCATTTTTCAAGTCATCCAACTATGCCGCAGCCTATCGACAGTTTGAATCTCAGGTTATCGAAGACAGGTTCAATGACGAAGCAATCTTGGGCTTGGTAGAAAGTTCCAAAAAGTTGGGAACGACGCAGGCACTGCTGACGAGAGCAAACAAACTCTTTTATCGCGGAACGAATAAAGATAACTATGCACTGAACCTCATCCGGGCATTGGTCAAGTGGAGCCGCGAAGTGGAAACGAAGGGAAATGCAGATGTTTCCCACTATCTTGAATATGCTCAAGAAGCCAATCGCGACGGCTTTCTGCCAAAGTTGCGTCGTGCTTTGATGTTGTTTGGCGTGCCGAAGGAGAAACGTAAAGTCTGGGATGAGCTTTGCGCTCAATTTCCGAAGGCCGAAGGCATGCAGTATTACCGCTGCAAGGCATATGTCAATGGCTATATCGGTGAGGGATACATCGATCCCGTTACGCACAAGATCTTCAGCACGGTTGACAAGGCTAACTATCCGAGGCCGGACATCGCCCTTCAGATCATCAAACCATACCTTGGTCGAAACGAAGTTCCCAAGTGGGCGGCCTATGTGGCCTGTTTCGCCTATAAAAATACGCGGCAGCCGGATAAGATCGAACCCTATCGGCAGATTATCAAGAATGCGGCCGCAACGGGAAACCCGATCTACGTTCGCTGGAACAACAACCTCGACAAACTGTTGAAACCAAGAAGCTGAACTCGCGTGCGTGTTGTCACGCTCGATCTGAGCGTGGCAACACGACCAGCCCGACCCCCACCAGCACCAGGGGGAAGGCGGCTGCCAACTGCCAGGTCGGCATCTCGCCGAAAACGGCCCAGGCCGCGAGCGACGCCAGCAAGGGTTCCATCATGAGGGCGAGGGTCACTCGGTGGGGGGCGATGGGGCCGAGGGAGCGGTTGACGAGGGTGTGGCCGATCATCTGCGCGCAGACCGCCATCGCCAGCACCCAGCCCCAGGCGGCAAGGGGCAGGCTCAAAACGGGCGGGCGCATGACGAGCGCCACCAAGAGCAGGCAAGCGGCGGCCGAGCCGTAGCACCCCGCCACGTAGTGGACCAGGTCCATCCGTTCGATCAGCCGTTTGCCGAGCAGCACATACACCGCCATCGCCACTCCGCCCAGCAACGCCAGAGCCGCCCCGAGCAGCGAGCTGTGCCCACCTAGCGAACCCGAAACCGCCACCGCGCACCCCGCGAAGGCGAGCACGATCGCGGCCAAATCCCGCCCCGCCGGTCGCTGGCGGCTCAGCAGCAGCACCCAGACCGGGGTCGTGTTCACGAGCAGCACGCTGACTCCAACGGTGGTCAAGCTCAGCGAGGCGATCCAGGTCGCCAGGTGCACCCCCAGCGCGGCCCCCGCTCCCACCATCCGCCACCGGTCGCCCGTCGTCAGCCGGTAGGAGACGGGCCGAAACGACGACCAGATCAAGAAGACGACCGCCGCAAAAAGGCACCGCCCCAAAGCGATCAAAACCGGCGGAGCCCCACTCAACCGGGCAAAGATGGACCCAGAGGAAACCGCACAAACCGCCACCCCCATGATCCCCCAAGCACCCCACCGCGACGGCATCGGGCGAGTTTACTTGGGAGAATCCGTCCTGCAAAAATGTTAGATATGCCCGCCGGCCGAGGTTAGTCCCTGTATGGGGCTATTAAAGTTCGTCGCCCTCTGTGTTTTGTTGGCATTCCTGGCAGGCTGTTCCGCTCCTCCGGGCAAAGAAGGTTTCGCCTACGGCTTCAAATACGTCGACCTCGTGCAGGTCGCGTTCTGGTTCGTCGGTGCGCTCGGCGTGATCTACACGATCTTCAAGGGGCTTAAGGAGATTCGCGACGCGACGGAATCTCGCCGGGCCGACCACCGATGGCGGCAAGCCTCGTTCGCCATGGACCTCATCAAGGAGCTCCAGGCCGACACAACGGCCAAACTCGCCCTCGACATGATCGACTACAGCGGCAAGTATTTCGCCGTCCCCGGATTCAAGAGGCCGGTTTACATGGACTACGCGAGGATGGTCTGGGGATTGCGAACCGAGCCCCTGGACGACCTGGATCACATCGACGAGTTCATTCGCTCCTCGTTCGACGCCCTGTTCGAGCACGTGGCCAGGATGCGCTGGGCCGTGGCGAGCCGCCTCGTCGAGTTCGAAGACGTATCGCGGGTTCTCGAATACTACATCGAGTGCGTTTGCGGCGACCCGCAACTGCTGGAGGCGGTGGAGAACTACATGAAGGAGTTCAACTACGGCCCAGAACTTCACTTCCTGAACCGGTTTAAGCTGAAATAATCAAGCCTGCGGAGCCCCCGCGAAGGCATCGGGCGAGTTTACAACCATCTGCGACAAAACCCAGATTGGAAAAGCCTTAACATGATCCTGAAGTAATGCCTGATATTATGATTCTTAGATATTTAATAGAGGTATCTTCAATGCGTAGTCAAATAATAAAAACTCAAAGAGGGCTTAGTGTTCGAGCGATTGCTGGGACCTACGTCGTGTTGCTGGCCTTCGATTGCTTGGATTCCTATCGTTCGGACCTACTTGGTTTCGGCATCCAGCGGCTAGATCACGAGAATGGCGAAGTCATCTGGTTACGTGGCCTGAAGAGATTCGACATTCCCGAATCAGAAGATGGAGACGATGTCAGTACTCGCCACCACCCGATCCAAAAGTTTCATTGGGGCGACTATACGGCCAAGCCCGGACGATCCTATACCTATTCAATCCACGCATTGAGTGGTCGACCGGGAGCCCTTTCAGACATCGAATCAGTCGACATCCAAGTGACTTGCGAGGATCCGGACAACGTGGGCGAAAACAAGCATGCGGTTCACTTTAACCGGAGTGCTGCCGCAAGCCAGGCCTTTGCTTCTCGCTTTCCAAATATGCCCCCTGGGGATGTCGTTGACCCTCGTGCACGGGTTTGGCTTTCACGGGGTCTTGTCGAGGCAATGATCGCATTTATTGATGCGGTTCCGCCTGGCGAGGGACTCCATCTTTTCGTCTACGAGTTCACAAAGGAGGACCTTCTAGCCGCCTTACGTCGAGCCCTCGATCGAGGGGTAAAGCTTGAAATCATATTTGACTCAATCCTAAAGACGACCAAGAAGCAAGGGATTACGAAGACGGAAGGGCCAAGTCTGGAAAGTAAGCCGCTCATCCAGAAGTTTAAGTTGGAATCCGTTTGTCGGGGGCGTGACGGAGCGGGAATCAACATTTCGCACAATAAATTCATGGTACATACCGATTCGGCTGGCAATCCACTAGCCGTTGCGACTGGTTCAACTAACTTTACTGACAATGCAATCTATGGCCAATCAAATGTTTCACATGTCGTAAAGGATGCTAACGTTGCCAGTGAGTATCTGAAGTGGCATCAGACGATTTGGAATGATCCTTCCACTAGCCTTTCGGATTCACGTGTTGTTGCGATGAATGTCTCAGTTATGCCCTTGGGAACTTTTACAGGCATAAGGCTAGTGCTAAGCCCTCGACAAAGCATTGAAGCTATAAGTGAGTGCATCACCTGCGTTGACCGGGGACGCCGAATGGTCTGCTTCACGGCCCCTTTTGCGATGCACGATAAGCTCGAAGATGCTCTTGCGAAAGCTCCGGCTCAAGTTTACGGGTTATTGAATAAAGAGGACGTTGTAGGCAAAGAGTTACACGAAGCGGCGAACACTCAACTTGCCGCTGCCGGAGCCATTAACGAAAACTCCATACTGGAGGCGTGGCAAGGCAAGCTTCAACGCGAATCAATGCAGCATAGCGGAGTCTATATCCATACAAAAATCATCCTAATTGATCCACTATCCGATAATCCAATCATAGTCTCCGGATCGGCTAATTTCAGCAATAACTCATGCGTAAACAACGACGAGAATCAACTGTTTATTGTAGGTGATACTGCCGTAGCCGACGTTTATCTCGGCGAATTCATGAGGATGTTCGACCACTACTATTTCCGCGACCACATGAAAGAAATAGCGAAGGAAAGAAAGACTAACCCCAAGGCTGGCTTCCTCGACCCGACACCTGCATGGACGGATCGTTACTTTCAGGGAGGAGAGCGAGAATTAGAACGCACCGCATACTTTGCCTAAGCCAGCCGTTCAAGGGGACTTGCGGAAGTCTGGGCCGTCGGCCATCCAGTCTTTCGGCTTAAAGACATTCGCATTGGCGCGGTCAGTAGGGCATAGCTACAAGCTATGCCCTATTTTCTTTACCCAGAAATAATCTCAAGCACTCGCCCCACCCATTCCGGGTCGTTCCAGTAGGAGCTGTGGGACCAGATGACGCCGGGGGAGGGGAGGCGGACGTCGTCTTCTCGGAGGATCGTAAAGTAGGAGCGGTCGCGCTTCTTCATCCCCAGCAGCCGCCGCAGCCACCGCCACGACCGGCGGGGACGGGGGCGGATTTTGGTGAGCTGGTCGGCGAAGAGGTCGCTCCAGTACCAGAAGTTGTACCAAGTGGTCTTCGTCGGGTCCTTGTCGACGTCACCGAAGATCTCCACGTCCGTCTCATAGGCGAACTCCACCGTGTACCGCTTGTACGCCTGCGCCTTGTAGAACTTCCGAATCTTGCGCAGGGGCGAGCCGATGGTGATGTAGGCGCAAATCTTCTCGGGCAGGCGCGGGTGGTTGGGGTCCAGGGTGTGCTCGTCGGCCACCCGGCGCAGGGCGCTCACCGCCACCGCCGAGCCCAGGCTGTGGCCGATCACGTAGACCTCGTCGTAGAGCGGCTTCAGGGTGGCGGGGTCCTTCTTGGCGGCGATCTCCCCGATCCGGTCCGCCACCAGGTCCACCGCCGACTCGCGCACCTTGAAAAAGCTGCTGTTCGCGTTCGCGTTCACGAAAATCTGCACGTCGCCCAGGAAGTTGGTCAGCCAATACTTGATGCCCCACACCACCAGGTACAGCAGCGAGAAGCAGACGGCCAGCCGCACGAGCGGCATCTCGAAGAGGGGGTCGAGCAGGATGTAGACGCCGGTCGCCATCAGCCCCGCCTCGAGCTGCCCGAAGAGGGTCTTCCACTCGCGCGCGTAGATCTGCCCCCGGGCTCCAGCCTGGTCGCGGAACGAGAGCTTCATCCCCGCCAGGTGGGCGAGGGTGCCGACGAGAGCGTAGATCATGTAGGCCCACGCCACCGAGTACACGATGGCGATCACGATCGAGCTCGCCGTGTAGTTCTTGGTCAGCTTCTGCAGGTCGGTGAGCTTGACGAACGACTTGTTGTGGACCAAATCGTCCAGGGTCTGGGGAATCTGGGCGAAGCTCGTCTCGATGAACTTGCCCGTCTCGATCACCCGCCCCGCGAAGTTCAGATTCTTGTTCTTGAGCTCGGCGGAGACGCTGCCCTTGTCGATGGCCCCCACCGCCACCTTCGTACCGGAGGCGATCAGGGCGAGGGCGAAGAAGATGAACCCAAGCGCCAGCCCCGCCTGGATCAGCTCCGTCAGCCGCTTCTTCCGCACGACGTCGCCCAGCCCCACCACGGCCCGCGCCATCGCGCCGAACGCGAAGATGCCCGCCGACTGCCACTTGCACACGCCGTTGAACAGGGAGCCCCAATACGCCTCGTAGCAATCCAACTGGTAGGGATCGCCCGGCCCGCCGTCCACGAAGAGCGAGATCTCGTCGTGCAAAATCTTCTGCGAAGGGTCGTGCTCGATCCGGAACGTGTGGCCGCGGACGGTGGCTCCGTCGCCAAACGCCTCGATCCCGTCCGAGACGTCCGTCACCATCTCGTCCTTGTCCTGCACCCCCATCCCGTGGACGAAGACGAGCGCCTTCCGCCGCTTCGGCTCGATCCCCTTCGGAGGGTGCCGCAGACCCACCGTGAACCGGCGCGGAATGATCTCCCGGGCAATGATGACGAGCAGGATGAACAGGGGCACCCGCACCATGTATTCGCTTCTCGGGTCCGTCATCAGGCTGGAAGCCTTGTCGTAGGTGAGGAGCCAGGGAATCACGGCGACGAGGGTGACCGAGATGACGGCCAGGGCGACCATCGCAAACACCCGCTTCCCCAGGTCCTTGCCCCTCTGGTAGCCCACCTCCGGCTTCACCGGCCTGCCCAATCCGCTCATCGTACTGAAAGTACTCTAGCAGGATTGCTGGGATATGGCAGCTATCTTTAGTGAGCCAGGTGGAGTGCGGCCTCGATGCACCGCACTCCACCTATGCTCAGGATCAATACACCGTGTAGGTGCCGAGTTTCATCAGCGTCATCGCCTGCGAGATTTTGCCCTTGAGGCCGCCGACCTCGGAGCCGAAAAAGACGCCGTTGCCGTATAGCCATGTGCTCACTTCGATCGTGGCGTTGGCATGCCAATACCCATTGGCGTCCGGGCCGCCGAAGATGAAGCTAGTCGGATAGGGGTAGCTGTAGTTCGTGGTCGTGAAGTTCACGTTGCCGCTTCCGCTATCGTAGATCACCGATGCCCAGTTCGGCGATTGGTCCTGATAGTAGGTACCCGACGTGTCGATGTAGCTGCCTCCTGTAGGGCTAATCACGCCTCCGAGCTGCATGATCCCCACCGAGGTGACATCGAAGTAAGGCACGAAGGTGGTCGCCGGAATGGTGTCGCCCGGAATCATCGGGTCCGGCCGCCATTCGATGTTCATGACGTAGGCCACGCCGGTCATGCAGTTTCCGTTGGGAGCCTGGGTGAAAACCTTCTTGGGCGTGATATCGAGCTCAACCCCGATCGTTTTACCGCCGCTCAGATCGAAGGACGACGTGGTATGGCCGCTGTTATAGGAGCCCACCGGGATGTAGTTCGTGCACGAGATGCTCGTGCAGTAAAACGTCCCCGCGTGGGCCACGGAGGCAAACGACAGCAATGAGAGAGCGCAAAGGCCAAGGCCCCTGAAGTTACGAATCATTCGGTTCTCCTTGCAACCTGGCAAGCACGAAAATGCCAGTTAAGACCAGATGCATCTCAACGACGAAGTTGTCTGGGTGATTTGTTTTATCTGATGGAGAATTGATCTAGATAACGACGCAATCGGGCATATTTACAGCCTTAAACCTGTAGTCGGAGGATTCCGGCGAAAGCCGGAACGCCTCCGTGAGCGCGTTCGGTGGAATCGATAAGCTTGTAATCGTCGGCAGCGCGTACGTCGGCGTGTCGCTGGCGCTCCATCCGACGACTACACGTCTCGGCGTATGGATCTGTAGTCGGAGGATTCCGGCATAAGCCGGAACGCCTCCGTGAGCGCGTCTGGTGGAACCGATAAGCTTGTAATCGTCAGGCCCAATAGGGAGCGAGGTAGAGCAGCGCGTACGTCGGCGTGTCGCCTGCGCTCCATCCGACGACTACACGTCTCGGCGTATGGGTCTGTAGCCGGAGGATTCCGGCGTAAGCCGGAACGCCTCCGTGAGCGCGTTCGGTGGAATCGAAAAGCTTGTCATCGTCGATTGCGCGTACGTCGGCGTGTCGCCTGCGCTCCATCCGACGACTACACATCTCGGCGTATGGATCTGTAGTCGGAGGATTCCGGCGAAAGCCGGAACGCCTCCGTGAGCGCGTCTGGTGCAACCGATAAGCCTGTAATTGTCGGTAGCGTCAGGCCCAATAGGGAGCGAGGTAGAGCAGCAGGAGCGTCACCTGGCCCTGGATCTGGCGGTTGCCGTCGTTGTCCTGGAGCACGACCGTTCCCGAAATGGCGCTCGGGATACCGGAGAACGAGGAAATGGTGACCGACAGGTTGCGGACGTGGTGGTCGTCCCCCACATAGTCCATCGAGAACGACTGGAGGGCCGCCACGACCTGGGTGGCGTTGGCCGGAGCGCCGCTCTGCACCCCAAAGATCGTCCACAGGGCCGAACCATTTCCGGTGGCGAGATTGGATTGGAGCGAGGACGTGCCCACCACGAGCATGCCCGGGTTGCCGGGGGAAGTCGCTCCGTCCGGAAGGACGTCCGCGATGTTGGCGACGAGAAAATCTTGTTCAGGCATGGGGTATCTCCGTGGGGTTGCGGGTTATGCGACGGGAAAACTGTAGAAGAGCTCGGCGTGAAGCTCGATCATGTAGGAGCGTTGGCTGTTGTCCGTAAAGCCGACGAGGAAGCCCAGCGTATTCATCGAGCCGGCGGTAGGCTGCACGCCGCAATCGAGCTCGCGGAGGTGGTGGTCCTCCAGCGGCTCTCTCCAAAACGTGAAGCCGTTCAAGGCCGCCGTCAACGCGTTTGCCTGGGCGGGCGGCGCGCCGACGTTCTCGGAAAACGTCGTTGGGGTCGTCGAGTACGTCTGCTGGGGGGTCGTGTACGTTGCGCCTTGGATGCGCGCGGCGTCGCTGGGGCGTTGATAGCTGACGTCGAGATCGGCCAGGTTCCAGACGTCTTTCGCCGTCGGACCGCCGAATCCCCACAAGGGCTGATTGCCATCGACTCCCTCCGGCAGGCCGGTGACGTTCAGCGGGGCATAGGCCGCCGAGGGGCAAACCTCTTCCCAACGAGCCCAGAGCCGGTCGATGTTCGCATGGTGCAGCCAGAAGATCGGGTCGTTCGGGGAGATCGAGGCGTCCGTCATGTGGCCCCCGATGTACATATGAACCCGGTTGTGGAGGACCGTCTCCAGCGCCAGCCGAAACGTGGACCGAGTGGAATCGTTCCAAGGTGCGGTGTCGTAGACCGACGAGCCCGACATCACCGCGATGCAATCGGCCATCGTCGGCATGGTGTAGCCCATGTAGCCAAACTGCCGCTCCAAATCCGGGCTCGGCATCGGGTTCAAGGTCGTGCCGTTCCATTCGACGCAAGCCCAATCGCCCGCCTTGAACGGTCCAGTATCGACGATATAGCCCTTCGAGCTGTTGCCGTTGCCACCCATGAAATCGTTGGTGAAGACCGACGCGCCGGTGGGGTCGTAGCACCAATCCCAGAACGGCAAGGTCACCGTCGGATCGATCGCCTGCAGGTCGTCTTCGAATTCCAGGAGGAACTGCCGGTGCCAAGGGAGAAAGCCCGGGCTGCGATGGGCCACGTTCATCGGATACCCACTGACGACCGCCTTCATTTCGATCGCCTGGGCATGCATCCCGACGTACCTGTCGTATCCCCCGTTCGTCTTCAGCGTCTTCACCGCCGTCACAAAAGCGCTCTTCTCGGCGGCGGTCAAAGAGGCCGCGTTCTTCCTTACCCGAGCCGTGCTCGGGACGCTGTTCTCAGAATCCATGAGCGGCAGTCTACGTGCACCTTCGGGATTTTTAAGACCCAAAGTACCATATAGGTGCGTTTAAGAATCTAAGTGTGGTGGTTCGGGCTATCGCTGAGAACTCGGAGAAGGCGATACCTTCATAGCGGCGAGGAGCGTGAGTTTGTCCATGCCGTCCTGAGCCGCCTTCTTGAGGCCGGGGTCCCTAGCGTAATCCCTTGATCTTCGGTAGATGTCTAGTGCCTTCTCGTTCTCGCCGACTTGGGCCAGCCCGTTTGCGAGGCGGTACAGGAGGTAGGGCTCATGAGGGCAATCTTGATACGCTTGGAGATAAAAGTCGCGATTTCGTGGCGCGCCATGTCTTTGTCCCATTAGGAGGTGGATGAAGGCCATCACTTCATGGTCAGGGCGGCCGTCCCAGTCGCGTCGTGCTTGACCTCCGTTTTCCCGGACCACCTTTTCGTAGGCTTTATAAGCCTCGTCGATCATCCCATGCTCTTCGCAGAGTACGGCGTAGCGATAGCGGGCATCGTCGAAAAGTGGGATTCCGAATCGCCGGACGGAGGCCCGATACTCGGCAAAGGCAAGGTCTCTTTTGCCTGCCTCGTAGAGAACGTCTGCGATAGCTTGCCTTGAAAAAGGACTTCTCGGATCGAGAGCTGCGGCCATCCTCAGCTTATGAAGGACGACAGGGAGGTCGTGCTTCTCTTCCCACATCTTCATTGCCTCTTGCCTTATTTTTTGGGCAGCCTGTACTTGCGGAGGCGGTCGACGGGAGCCTGAGCGGAACGTGAGCGGATAGAACCCCACGGCGTAGAAGCAAAGAATGACAAACCCTACGATTCCCGTGGCAACCCAATCGGAGCGTTTCATCCTAGGCCGCGTCTCCATTGACACAAGAGGACTATACTACAAGGACCTTATTCATTGCCTCCGGATGGCCTGTCCGGAGGCTAAGAAAAGTTATTCCGCCGCCAAGAACGGGTAGCGGTAGTCGACCGGCGGAACGAAGGTTTCCTTCACCGTCCGGGCGCTTAGCCAGCGGTAGAGGTTCAGGATCGAGCCCGCCTTGTCGTTGGTGCCGCTCGCGCGGGCGCCGCCGAAGGGCTGTTGGCCGACCACCGCGCCGGTGGGCTTGTCGTTGATATAGAAGTTGCCCGCCGAGTTCTGGAGCCGGGTCGTCGCCAGCTCGACCGCGTAGCGGTCTTGGGCGAAGATCGCGCCGGTGAGGGCGTAAGGGGAGGTCTCGTCGACCAGCGTCAACGTCTCCTCGAACTTGTCCGCGTCGTAGACGTACATGGTCAGCACCGGGCCGAAGATCTCCTCGCACATCGTCGTGTACTTCGGATCGTTGACCTCGATCACGGTAGGTTCGATGAAGAAGCCCTTGGACTTATCGTAGCCGCCGCCCGCCAAAATCCTCTGCCCGTCCGCCTTCGCCTTGTCCAGGTAGGAGGCGATCTTGTCGAAGCTCCGCTCGTCGATCACGGCGTTCACAAAGTTCGAGAAGTCGTCCACCGGCCCAACCTTGAACGACTGGATGCCCGCCACCAGCTTGGTGCGAACCTCGTCCGCGATGTTCGAGGGGATATAGGCCCGCGAAGCCGCCGAGCACTTCTGCCCCTGATACTCGAACGCCCCGCGCAGGAGCCCCGTCACCACCGCGTCCGCGCTCGCCGACTTGTGAGCGAGCACGAAGTCCTTGCCCCCCGTCTCGCCGACGATGCGCGGGTACGACTTGTAGTTGCCCATGTTCGCCCCGATCGTCTTCCACATCGTGTTGAAGACCCCCGTCGAGCCCGTAAAGTGGACCCCGGCGAACTCGCGATGGGCGAAGCAGACATCGCCGATGGTCGGCCCGTCCACGTAGACCAGGTTGATGACGCCGTCGGGCAGGCCCGCTTCCTTCAGGACCTTCATGATCATCTGGGCGCTGTAGACCTGGGTGTTGGCCGGCTTCCAGACGACCGTGTTGCCGCACATGGCGGGCGCGGTGGGCAGGTTGCCCGCGATGGCCGTGAAGTTGAACGGCGTGATCGCGAGGACGAAGCCCTCCAGCGGCCGATACTCCAGCCGGTTGTGCATCCCCGGCCCGCTGATCGGCTGCTGTTTATAGATTTCGCTCAAAAAGTGTACGTTGAACCGCAAAAAGTCGATGATTTCGCACGCGCTGTCGATCTCGGCCTGATACGCGTTCTTGCTCTGCCCCAGCATCGTCGTGCCGTTCATATAGGGCCGGTACTTGGTGGCGATCAGGTCGGCCGCGCGAAGGAAGATGTTCGCCCGGTTCTCCCAGCTCATCTCCGCCCATTGTTCTCGGGCGGCAAGGGCCGCTTCGATGGCTTGGGTCACGTGGGAAGCATCGCCCGCATGGAAGTGCCCGAGGAGGTGCGCCCGCTCGTGGGGAGGCCGCAGCTCCACCGTCTTCCCCGTCCGAACCTCGGCTCCGCCAATGTACATCGGCACATCCACCTGCTGGGACTTGAGCTCCCTCAAAGCCGCCTTAAGCCCCTCCCGCTCCTTGGTGCCCGGAGCATAAGAAAGCACCGGCTCGTTCACCGGCAAGGGATAGCTGAAATAACCACGGTCCATCGTCCGAAGAGTTTACCGGTGCGCTTCAAAACCGGTCAGGGCAAACGATCCAGCAAATCGTTTACGCGCTCCCGCGCCTCGCGGGCGAGGAGGGCGCGATCTTCTTCATGCCCCCGAGAAGCATAGGCTACCGGCCCCAGGGAACTATCTTTGGCAAACAGGGCTGCCAAGAGGCGCAGGCTCGGCTCTACGAACGGCTGATCCTCAAAGGGACGATATGTCTGTACGATGGCTTCAAGGCCACCTGGATAGTTGCGAAGGCAATAGACGATGTCGTAGGCGTCCTTTGCGATCTTCGAAGGATCACGTTTCTCGAGCGCGGTCGCCTTCATCGCGAAGAACGCGGGAATCGAAGCCGCTCGAACCACGCAGCCGTCCGCGAGCGTAATCTCGACCGGCTTTTTGAGCGCTACCTCCATGCCTTCCAAAATACTGACGTAGATGTCTTCGGAGGCGATGTAGTCCAAACTGTCTTGGGCTGGTTCTCCCCCGGCCAATAATTCGAGAAGGACCGGCAAGCCATCGATATATTTTTCGAAGCGAAACGGGCGTTTCTTGTCCTGCTGGAAATCCGCTCGCATGAGGTGCTCGTGGAGCGTCCAGTCTGACTCGCTTCCCAGACCATTTCGATCTAACACGACGTCGATATCGACGGTCCCCTCGTGCGGGTCCCGATCCTGGGGAACCAGCAGATAAGGGACGTTTCCGCCCACAATCACAGCCTGGGGAAAGTCTTCCAGAATGCCCGAGACTTCGGAGAGAGCCCGGCGAGTCGCCTCGAAATGCTCGGGCCTCGCGTCTTCGCGTCTCATTGCCACCTCGGAAGGATCGCGACTTCGAGCAAACGCTCGGCAGAATCTTGCGCTCGTCCTGGCAGCAACCGTAAGTCGAGGTAGGCCAGGATCGGCGAGACGCACTGCGCTTCGCCGAGCTCTTCAGGAAACAATGCCGCCTCTCCTTGCTCATAGACGGTTACGTTCGTCGCTCCCTCGCCCCCTCGGAGGCCCAAAGATGTGGCATCGAAGTCGTCTAGTCGCGGAACATAGAATGCGGCCCGTTGGGCTCGTGTGTAGGGTGCGTATCGCTCGGCGGCGGAAGACTCCGTGAACCAGTAGTCGAGAGAAGAATCGATCAGCCGTTGTTCCAGAGTTGGAATCGAATCGAGGGTGAAATAACGCGCCTCCAATCTCTGTGGGCGATATTGCTCGCGCCAGGCTTCCAGCAAGCCAAGGGGGTCTTTCACTTCCATCCGCCCGTAGGCCGCTTCGATCCATCCTTGTTCTAGCAGTCGGCTGCGCGTGTTCGATATCGAGCCGTAGCTGACCCCCGTGCGTGCGCCCAAGTCCTCGATTTTCCAAGTTCGGTGTGGCTCCAAGAGCAGCGCGTGAAGAATCTTGGAAGCTTGGGGGGTGAACAGAGACACCAGGCTTCTCTTTTCTCGGTACGGATTGTCATTACCGTTGATCCTCAGCACAGATTTGCCGAACCGAATGTCGCAGTTGCCCGCCAAATCCGCCCAATTCACGCCCAGTTCGCGGCACAGGTGCGCCGTAGGGGGAGCTATATACGGAACGACTAGGAGAGGCACGCATCGCTCTTTCGTCGCTTCGCAGTAGCGGTCGAATTTAGTCACAAGGTGGGACAAGTCGGCGCGCAGAACCCGAGACTTGACCTCGGCGACGAGCAAGTAGCGCCCCGCTTCCGTCTCCAGCCGCGCAATGAAATCGGCTTTGCCTCCATCCTTCAAAACACGCGTCTCGATGCCAGCCTCCGTTAAGAGACGCTCGATCATTTTTGTCGCTGTCGACTCCAAAGCCTGACCTGAGATTTTCATTAAATTGCCAATTTTCATCACGTGCTGAAAATCATTATATCACTGAAAATCTAACGGTCCCACCGGGGGGCGGGGCAGGGGTGGGTAGGCGGCGATGATGTCGTCGGAGGAACTGCCTGTTTCTCGCGCGGAGCGGCCGCCTTGGTCGCGGAGGTCGGGGCCGAGGCTGTAGATGCGATAGCTTCCGTTGACCTTTGCCATGTGAAGCGGCCCGCCCGTATAGGGGTCAATCCAGTTGCCGGGGATCTGGGAGATCGATGTCGGAAAATGCCCCGTCTTGGCCCGCACCTGGAGCGCAGCCAGAAGGGCGCGCTGGACGACGAAACCGGCGCTGTTCATCGTCATCGCGTCCGTCTCGGCGAAGGGGAAGAGGATGGAGTTGCAGGAGTTGCTGAGCGACTTCCGCTCGCAAAACTTGTCGCGCAGGTCCGAAAGGTGCCGGGTAAGCGCCTCCGGATCGTCCCGGTAGCGGTCGATCGCCGGCTTCGCCTCCGTCCACATCCGCAAGAAGACCGCCATGTAGGCCCTCTCGCGCATCCCGTCCGGCAAGTCAGAGGGAGGCGGCTTTTCCTGCTCGGTCTGCGGAGGCTCGACATCCACCTCCAGCATGGCCCCAAAATCGGACGAGCGTCGGAGGGTGGCAAGGCGCAGATAAGCCTCGCCTTCCAGGGCGCGGGCAAGGTCGTCGTGCAGGCGGGGCTCGTCGAGGAGGGCTTGGAGCCGCTTCAGCGCCTCGGGCTTTTGGGCGAAGATAGCCGCGCAGGCTTCGACCGAAGCTTGCGCCTGGCGACCCAATCGGAGGCGATTGTTCAGCGCATTCCAAGTCGGCTCCTGACCTGCGCGGTCGGCCAACCGGAGGATGGTGCGAAGGTCGGTAACCGCGCCGTCCACGTCCCCCAACCCTGCCCTCGCCCTCGCCCGAGCGCCGAAGAGGGTGCCCCATTCCCACATCTTCGTGTACTCGGGCCACACGCTCTCCATGCCGTCGTCCCAGTTTCGCCCGAAGTCCACGCGCGGACGCTCCGCCGCCTCCGCCGCCAACTTCAGCATCGCGGCATACTTCTGCAGGTCCTTGAAGCCGCGCGCATACTGACCGCTATCGACGACCTTCGAAATGGGCCGGACGTCGAAATCGTCGCTCCCCGGCCAAGCCCGTATCGCCGTGCGGATCAAGGGCCCGGCGTTCTCCGCGTCCGTCACCGGCGGGTTCGGCGCGAGGTCGGAAGCATGCCACGGCAGCCCGACCTTCCGGTAAGCCTCCACCGCCCCGTCCAGGTCGCGAGATGCCAGCGGGTAATCCCAATACCGCAGCCCGTAGTAGGCAGCCCCGCCCAAAATCCCGCAAGCCACCAGCACGATCGCCTTCCCCACCGGGTGCATCTTGCGCCGCCGCATCAGGGGTACCTCTTGATTTTTCGCAGCGGGTAGATCGCGAACACGTCGTCGCTTTTCGCGTTCTCCCGGCGGGTAAGCCCGCCGTCGTCTTTCAGGTCCCAGCCCACGCTGTAGATTCGCGTCGTCGAGCCGACCTGGGCCATCTTCAGCAGCTGGCCCGTGAACGGGTCGATGCACTTCGTGGGGATATCTTCGATCCGGGTTGGGAAGTGTCCCGTCTTCGCCCGGACGAGGAGCGCCGCCACGAGGGCGCGCCGGACGGCGAACTTGGCGGGAGTGCGCCAAAACTCGGAGGGCTCGAAGTAGGGCAGAAGCTGGTCGTTCAGGGCGTTGCTGAGCGACTTGCGATGCCGGTAGGTGTCCACCAGGGCGTCGAACTGGGTCTGAATTTCCCGCAGGTCGTTGTGGCAGCGGTCCAGGACCGGCTTCGCCTCCGTCCAAAACTGCAAGACGCGGGTCATGTAGGCCCGCTCCCTCATGCCCTCCGGCAGGTCCGGGTGGCCCGTGTCGTCGTCGTCGCTAACGGCAGCCCGCATGTAAAAGCCCCTGGTGAACCGCGTCTTCCCGATGTCGTCGTACCGCCGCAGGTCCGCCAGGCGAAGATAGCCATCCGCGATGAGGACCGCCCCGAAGTCGTCGGGAGCCGTCGGTTCTTCGAGCAAGGACTGCAGGCGCCGAAGGGCGTCCGGGTTGTTCGCGACGAAATACAGGCACTCGTCGAAGTCCTCCAACATGGTCATTCGCACCATGTTCCGCACCCACAGGAAGTACGTGCCGGGCTCCTGGCCGATCAGGTCGGCTAGCCGCCTCTCGGCCCGCAGGTCCTCGATAGCCGCATCGAGCTTTCCCTGCCTCGTGCGGAGGGTGGCCCGCTCGCCGAGCAGCGTGAGGCAGTCCAGCAGCGCCTCGTCGTCTTGGTAATAGGTGCCCGACCCATCGTTCCAGTCGTAGCCGAAGTCCAGCCGGGGGCGGCGGGAAGCCTGGACCATCAGTTCCAGATTCGGGTTCACCGGCCCCAGCTTCTTGGCCGCCAGGGCAAGCCGCCCCGCCTCCAGGTCTTCCGAGACCTCGAACATGTCGGGCGAACGGGCGTACCAATCCTTGAAGGCCGCCCGGAGCAATACCGCCGCGTTCTCCTCCGGCTTCACCGCCTTCGGGGCGATGTCGGAAGCATGCCAAGGCAGCCCCGCCTTCCGGTAAGCCTCCACCGCTCCCCCCAAATCCCGGGCGGCCAGGGGGTAATCCCAATACCGCAGCCCGTAGTAAGCGGCTCCGACCAGAATCCCGCAAGCCACGAGGATGACCGCCTTCCCCACCGGATGCATCTTGCGCCGCCTCATTTCCCCTCCGGCTTGTAGACGGTAACGATCCCATCGGGACGCAGCCACAGGTGGCGGGGAGGGAAGTAGGCGGGGATGTCGTCGGCGCCCAGGGCGAGACCGCCATCGTCTTTGCGATTCCTGCCAACGCTGTAGATGCGCCAGCCCCCGTCGGCAGTCGCGATGCGCAGGGGTTGTTTGGTGTAGGGGTCGATCCACTTGCCGGGAATCTCGGCGATTCGGGTAGGCATCCGGCCCGTGCGAGCGCGGACCAGCAAGGCGGCGAGGAGGGCGCGTTTCGTGTTTCGTTGGGCGTCGGCCCGCAGGAATGAGTCGGAGAAGTCGGTTGCGAGTTCGTTCTGGTTGAGGGCGAAACTGGGCTGCTCCTTCTTCCCGTAGCGGTCGCCCAAGGCCTGGAGCCGGGGGTAGAGCTCTTCGGGGTCCTTGCCGTAGCGGTCCAAGATCAGCTTCGCCTCGATCCACATACGCATCGACTGTGCTGCATAGGCGCGTGCCTTGAGCCCATCGGGGAGCCCGGTCCGTTGCAAGGGCGTGCGCATGATGGGGATCGTTGGGTTTTCCGAGTCCTCGTGTGCGAAGTCGATAGCTTCGATATTGACCGTATTTCGCAGCCCCGCCAGCGCGCAGTAGGCATCCGCGACGACGACGCGGGCATGTTCGTAGGGGCTGCGATTGGCGAGGACGTCGTCCAGACGCCGCAGCGCCTCGGGCCGGTCTTTCAGCAGCCAGGCGCAATTCTCAACCCCAGCCATGACGATGCTCTCGCATCCGATCCGGAAGAGCAGCCCGAACAGAAGGGGCTCTTGCCCCATCAGGTCTGCCAGTCGCCACCCGGCGCGGAGGTCGTCGAGAGCGCCATCGACGTCGCCGAGCCCAGCCTTCGCCTCTGCCCGCCTGGTGAGATACCTCACCCAGGTCTTGACCGGCGCAAATTCCTTGAACGTCATCCAGTAGGACATATCCAAGTCCCAGTGAAAGTCGAGGCGCGGACGCTTCGAGGCCTGGATCGCCACCTTCAAAACGGGATCGAACTTCGCCAGGTCTTTGAGAACGCTCCCGAATTGCCGTTCCTGGATGGCATACGACCAGAGGCCCATCTTCTTGTAGTCGTAGGGAGGCGTCCGCATCGCCATCGCCTTGTGGATCAGCGGAGCCGCGTTCTCTGCGTCGGAGACGGGCTTCTCGGGAGCAAGGTCCTTCGCCTCCCAAGGCAGCCCGGCCTGCCGGTACCGAGCCGCCACCTCCGCCACGTCGTAAGCCGCCAGCGGGTAGTCGTACCGCTTGACCATCCACAGATAACCGCCCACCGCAAAGCCAAGCGCGACGAGCACGGCCAAGAAGATCACCCCATACCGTCGCTTCATCATTGAACAGTACGGGTTGGCTGCCGGTTAGGGTTCGATTCCCTGAAGCCGATGGCTACATCGCTCCGCCCGCCTCCCTGATCAGCGCCATTGCAGGTTCGCTTACGAACACCTTCCGCGCGAAGCGCTCGCCCCAGGAGAGCGGGCTGAGGTCGTGGAAGTCTGAGATGGGTTCCTCGCCGTAGCCGGGGTGGAGCTGCTTTCGCAGCGACACCCGGGGCGGGTTCGGCGCGGCGCCTGCCTTGAGGAGCAGCTCGGCAAACGGCGCGACCTGGGGACGGCTTTGGAAGTTCATCCAGAAGTTCGGCTGCGACACCACCGTACCGAACAAAGCCGTGTGCCCGCCGTACCCCTCCGCGTCGGTCGCCGCCCTTGCGTCGGGGTCCATCCCCTTGGCCAGCAGCCACTCCGCGATCTCGTATTCGTCGTAATCGACGCAGAGGTGGAGCAGGGTTGTCCCCTTCAGCGGGGTTCCCTGGGTCATCTGGATCTCGTCCCCGCAGCCCATCTCGGGCGGATAGATCTCCTCGTGGGAGAAGGTCCGGGAGAGCAGGGAAGGATCGCGACGCAGGTGCTCCTCCAGCAGGTCGAACCGTCCCCGGTGGAGGGCCATCGTCGGCGTATCGGGCAGTTCGAAGCCGTGGCTGACGTACATCTCCAGGATCGCGTGCTTGGCCTCCGGCTTGCGGCTGTCCGTGCCGAGCACAGTGCCGATCGGTACCAGCGATTTACCCTCGTCGTCCCAGAGCCTTGCCCCAAGCTCAAGCATAAGGGCCGTGCCGGACACGCTGAGGGTGTAGGCCGGGTCGCCCAGGCAGCCGTCGGCTGGGATCGGTCTGCCCATCATCTGGTGGATCAGCCGCGCCGTCTCGATCTTGCCCTGCAGGGTGGCCCGCTCGAGCGCGTGCTGGAAATCGGTGGCTCCGTAGCTCACGAACATCTCGATCATGTCGTTCCAACCGAGGTTCGCCGCATACGACATCGGCCACCCCCAGTTGCTCTTGCGGATCAGGACGTCCTCATGGATCAACTGCGGGTTCGCGGAGATGATCCGCTGCGCGGCGGGCGTGTCGTGCTCCCAGATCGCGTCGACCAGCTTGCAGGCCGTGACGAGCCGCATCCAGCTCGGGGCCTCGTAGCTGCGGGCGAGCGTGTGCTGAGCGTCGGCGAGCTTGGCCTTCACCGGGTCGATGGGGTGATACTCCGCAAGCTCCGCCAGGGCATCCGGGTCGCCGCGCTTGATCGCGCGCAGCAGGTCTTTGGCTTGATGCTTGAGCTGGTCCAGATTCGGACGAACGGGCAGACGACGATTAGACATAACGAGCCTCCTAACTTGCCCGAGGTCCGCTCGCACGGGGCTTAAAAGGAGGTTCGCAGTCGAACCATCTTCCCGAAACCAAAACCCAGGTGGACTCAGTCCTCCCCGCGGACGGGAGGCGCCCTGCACGCCTTGCCACCTATTGTACAATCGAACCGGTGTCTATGCAAAAACGAGGCGAGGTTCCAAAATGGCTCGATGCGCCGAACATCTTCCTCGGCACTGGCCTCGTGGTGGGTTTGAGCGGCTTGTTCGATCTCTACGATCTCCACTGGCATCTGCCGCCGGGTCAATGGGCGGGCATCGCCGTCGCCTTTCTAGGCCTCGGAGCCTGGATCTTGCCATGGCACAAGAAACAGGTCGGGGCCGGACTCATCGCCCTCGTCCTGGCGGCCTTCGCCATCGTCACGCTCACCCCCGGCCGCTCCCGAGTCAGCACCGACCTCGTCGAATCCCTCACCGCCATCTCCGCGTGGCTCCTCATTCGCGCGTCGTTGCGCGGAGCAGAGCGAGAGTAATCCTATACGATCCCCGTTGGGGTTCTCTTGCCGGACACCACCGAGATCTGCTCCCCCGACACGCCACGTGTTGGGGGTGCGAGCCGCGAACGAATACCCACGACACGGAGCGTGTCGTGGGAGCAAACACGATTGTAAACAGCCGACGCGGAGCGTGTAGGCGCGGTTCCGTCCGCGTCCGGCAAGAGAACCCCAAAGGGGTTCCGTAACATAGCGAAGGGTTGCGGCAAGGCCGCTACCCTGGTACACAGCGTCGACCCGCGTTTCTACCCCAACGGGGTTGCGGCCTACTGTAATACGCAACCCCGTTGGGGTAGGCCCGGATGGGTTGCCCGGTTCCCAGGGTAGGGCTTCGCCCAACCCTTCGCTACTAGCCGGAACCCCGTTGGGGTTCTTTCCTGACCCCCGAGATCTCTGCTCCCCCAACACGCGACGTGTTGGGGGGTACGAGCCGCGATCGAATACCCACGACACGGAGCGTGTCGTGGGAGCAAACCTGTCCGGGTGCGTTATTGAAATCGACCGAACCGTTCGGATTCGTCCAGATCGACCAGCATTTCGGCAAAATCGCAACCGATCGAGCCCAAAAACGGATAGGACATCATCTCCTCGACTAGCCCTGCCCGAACCGGGTTTCTGGCGATATACCGCACTTGATTGCGCAAGTCTTCGGCCTTGCGAACGATATGATCGTGGTAACTCAATTGCCAGGAAAACTCCGGCGCGCTCCTGCAAAACCATAGCCCCGAGTTCGACTTGAACGCGTCCATCGCGCTCTTGGCATCGCTCTGTGGAGAGATTCCCCGCAGCACCGCATGCAAGTGATCGGGCATGAAACAGTAAACGGGAACGATGCATCGGTATTTGCCTGCAACGTCCGACAACATCTCTATCATCGGCCCGACCGTCTCGTGGCTGACGAACGCGTGCTTGCGATCCTGGATGCAGCATACGAACGCCACCGCTTTCTCGCCTCGGTAAGCGGCGGGTGGTAAGCGATGAGGCTTGGTCCTTAGATTGGACATAGCGAAATCTTATCTCGCACCCAGGCAGGTGCGCCTACACGCTCCGCGTGGGCTTGAAGTAGAGCGCGTGGAAATCGCAAACCCCGGAGGGTGTAGGCGCACCTGTCCGGGTGCGAAAAACCCCTTGTCCCACGACATAAATCCCCAAAAGCCCATTTTAGCCACCCTTTAGTCATCCTTTAGAACCAGGCATTAGCTGTAAAGATGCACCTGCGCCGCAAAGGGAGAGTGGGTGTGGAGGAACTGTAAATGTCGAACTGCTTTCGCAATGGCGCGGGCTTGCTTGCGCTTAGCCTTTTAGCCGGGTCTGCGAGCGCGCAGCACATGTACTACAACGACAACGGCGCCGGCGACATGATGATCAATGAGATCATGATCGGCGCCACCGGGCCGACCACCTACTACGAAACCCTCGGCTGGAACAATGGAGCCGAGGCCGGGGGCTACACCGGCATCCAAGACACCCCCACCGGCCGCAACTACATCTATTCGATCTGGGACCCCTCCAACGGCCAGGCGATCACCGCCGTCTACTACGACCCGGCGGGCTATGTCGAGCCGTTCGGTGGGGAGGGGACCGGACTCCACTTCCTGGACTACGGCTACCCCTGGGTCCTGAACCAGTGGTACACCCTCGTCACCCGCGCTTGGGACTACAGCGGCCACACCTACTTCGGCCTCTGGGTCCAAGACCAGACCGCCGGCACCTGGCGGCACATGCTCACCTTCGACTATCCCATGGCGAGCATTCGCTTCAACACCTACGCCAACTCCTTCCTGGAGAACTACGGCGGCCAGAGCACCGGCACCACCCGCCACATGAACCTTCAGCACGGCTGGAAGCGCTACGCGAGCACGGGCTGGGGCTACTTCAACCAGGTCTACTACGACCGCCCCACCACCCAGGCCAACTCCGGCGTCAGCAACAACGCCTACTTCATGGAGACCGGCTCCTCGACCGTGCCCGTGGGCAGCGACACCGGCTATCTCTACACGACCCCCACCGGCTCGGCTCCCAGCTTCGCCGTCGGCGCGCTCAGCTCCGTCAGCCTCAGCTATTCGAACACGACCAAGCAGCTCACCGCGACCTGGACCACCGACGCCGCCAAGAGCCCGCAATTCAGCTACAACGTGCAGGTCTACAACAACGCGGGCTACACCGGCTCGCCGGTCGCGTCCAAGTCCGACACGGCCCCCCACATCCGCACGGCCACGGTGAATACGAGTGGCTTGGCCGACGGCGTGTACTACGTCAAGAGCACCATCACCGACATCTTCGACCAGACCTCGGCGGTTCTCGGCACCAGCTTCGGAACGGCCACCCCCAACGCCGTCGGCCTCTCGACCGGCACCGCCACGGGCAGCCCGACGAATATGGCGAGCAGCGACAACAGCTACTACCAGGTGGCGAGCGCCACGAACAAGGTGGACTACTACGCCGTCTTCTCCGGCCTCGGCACCGGAACGGTGACGGGCGGCACGGTCACCGTCGAGCTAAGCGCGAACCACACCGGCAGCGCCAGCATCCAAGCCTGGAACAACGCCACCAGCGCCTGGGTCACCCTCGGCACGGCCAGCGTCGGCACCTCCGACGCGACGTACACCTACAACCTCCCCGCGACCCCCACCAACTACATCACCTCTACGGGAGACGCCTTCGTCCGAGTCCTCATGACAAGGACAAGCAGCTTCACCCTGAAGAACGACTACATGCGCTTCACCGCCACGCGGTAAGAAGGAAAAGCCCCTCGCACGCTGCCTCCAGACGCATCGTCTGGAGGCTCCATCGCCTGTTTCCTTTAGCCTCCCGACGGCGCGTTGGGAGGCAGCGCGCGATTGGGGGTGGTGTCTATTCGCCGCATTTTTGCGGCGAATGGAGGAAATGTCCCGTCCCGGCTTGGGCAAGAGTCGACAGTAGAGGCGTTTTCCCCAGCACTTTCACCGGTTAAAATCGCCTCGCGTGGGAAAAATAAGCGAGTACTGACACTCATAAACTAATATTTAATGGTCACTGAAGAAATATCAACTTATCTTATTTTTAAATAATTGGTATCTTGGTTCTCAGTGAATATGATTTGCGAGTTGGTTTCTATGCTTCGTAAGCGTCCGCGAAATAAAAACTTGCTTGTGGCAAGGCAAACGAGGATGATTTACATCGCCTGTCTGACCTTTTCCGCCGCAGTCGCCAAGGCTGGGCATTATTCCGTGTCGTACACCCTGGATTCGTGCAGCGTCGATATCGTAGGGCCGTACGGTGGACATTGGTCAGATGTCTATCATGTCTCAGGAACGGGCGTCACCGCTAGTGGGGTCTCCGAAGAAACGGTTGGCAGCGGGGAAGAAACGATGACCGCCGTCGGAGCCGGCTCGGTCCACTGCCACGGCACGATCCACGCAACTTTCACATGGGTTCCCGACGACACGTATGACGATCCACCCCCAGCGGCCATCGTGGAAGAAACGGCGGCCTCCGGCTGGCAAGGGAGTACCGGAAGCTGCGCGGATGGTCTTGGAAATAGCTCCGCGGCGACTGCTCACGGGGCAAGCTCCAGCGGCTCCCTCTATTGGATCAAGTCGAGCCCAGGCACATCGTTCACGATCTCCGAAAGTCCGGATGCTCAAGCCACGTTGACCTCCGTGTCACCCGGCGGACTGCCAAATGCATCCGGTAGCGTTTCCTATAGCGCCATCGTAAAACCGCTCCGCCTGAAGCTGACGGGTACCGTCAGCGAGGTAGAAAGCTCCCAGCGGGTCGATCTGGCCATGCCCGGCATGGCGATTTCGGCGACCCCTTACGTCGATGGAGACGCGCTCCCTTCGATCATCGGATTCGACAGCCCGATCTTCACGATCGAGAACGATCACTTTAAGACGTTCGATGTCGCTTCCGACCTAAGCCACGGGTGGCGAGTCGATCTTTACTACCCGACCGATTACACAACTTTTAACCCGGGCTGGTGCTGGACGACGACTACTCAGATCACGCCAAATGTGTCCTGCAACGTCCTCGTCTCGGTGAACGACGTCTCCGCAGGCACCGCGACTATATCGCGGCACTGTACGGTCATTCCCCCGGATTACACCTACGACGTCACCGGGCATGGAACGCCCTGGATAGATGGGAACCTCTTGCGGACGAACGACAATTCAGGCGGCGTGGGCATCGGTTTTAGTGCTTCGGTCGATACCCCCGAACCCTTCGATTCGACCTTTGGCGATTCGGAGTGGATGGCGCTGCAAACCTGCAGCCTCGACCGAGACGTCCACTCGTCGCACGATGGAGTTGGCATTCACTGGCCACTTCACATCACGACCGCTCTTGACACAGCCTTCGGCTACAAGCCCGATACCGATGAGACGACGGGCACCTACAACCCCGGGCCGCCAATGACTTGGGATGCGGACCATTCCGAGCACGATTGGGACGATTCTCCGGATATTGGGTTGTGGTACCTCTGTTCCGACTTCTCGGTTTCCGATTCATATATTATGTACGTGATGCTCAAGCCGGCATCGCCTGGTAGTCAATGGGTTCCGCTCGCTAAAGACGCGTGGAGCTGGGACAGTAGCGATGAGCAAGTAAACCTAGCTTGGCCACCTGTGGATGGAGCGGGCATTTCGCCTGGAACGCCCACGGCCACCGCAACGCTCCCGTACTGGAACAACCTCTACACCACTCACTCGGCCGTCTGGCCAACCCTCACACCCTAGCCAAGAGAACCATGATTGACAACATCGAAAGAATTGCAAAAATCTCTGCCTTGGGTCTGGGAACGACTCTCCTCCTCACGGGGTGTGGCTCGATATCGAACCAGACTCCTGTGATAGGCGGACCGGTGTCGGCCGCAAAGTTGGCCTCCGACAGGCGCTCGCCTGGCGCTCTCGAAAGGGCCGCCTACCTAAAGGCGCACAACGAAGGCCGTCTCCTCATCAAGCAAGGCAGGTGGCCGGAAGCCGAGCAAGCTCTCGTCACCGCCACCAAGATGCAGCAGGGCAGCCTTGGCGCTTGGGCGGATCTCGGAGAGGTCTATTATCAGGAGCATAAAGACGATCTTGCCCTGGAAGCGTTCAGGCGTGGGTATTCGAAGGGGCCTGGCGGCAACGTCCCGATCGGCCTCTATGAGTACGCGAAACTCGCCCGCCGCAAGGGTTTTCTCGAAGAGGAGTACAAAGCGCTTTTGGGTGTTCTGCAGTGCGAGTGCGTCGATAAAACGCATGTCGTCAAAGCGGACAACAAGCAAGGGCTCGACAGCGACTCTCTCGCGATGGTCCACATGGCCGTCGGCAACTACTATATGAAGCACGGTCGGCACGACGATGCTCGAGAGGAATATGAAGCCGCGAAGTTCCTCGAGCCGCGGTCGACCAAGATCCGCTACGCGCTCTCCTGGGATCTCAGGCGGGTCGGACTCATGAACGATGCCTATCGGTTCCTCAAGCTCGTCGCCGCCGAACGCAATCCCTCGCAGGAGCAAAAGGACGCCGAGGAAGAGGTTCGGACCCTCGGACTCGACAAGAAGCCTGGCGAAATCACGCCTCGCCCGACGGAAGGCGCCCTCTACGATGCCAACCGAGGTACCTGGACCCATGTTGGCCCGACCACAAAGCCTGCTCTCCGCGAAGGGAAGCCCCACTAACAACCCCCTGGTCCCGATATAGATGTTCCTTAGCGCCTACCGTCCGAAAAAGCTCAAGACAAGCTGAAGAAGCTAGGCGGTCTTCATGCAAAACAGTAACCCGCGAACCTTTGTAGTTGCACGCGATTAACGCATACGTGCAACCTCAATAGTGTGCGAAACACCTGTGCGAATTCTTCGCTTTTAAATGCATGACTAGAGGGATAGGTGTTGCAATCCGACATGAATCCTACATCGATATATTGCGCCCAAAGCGACGATTAGTTGATTGCCGGAAATCGGTCCTCCCATGGAATAAGGGATAGAGGGACGTTCCGTCACTGGGGCGTGGCTGGAATAACCGGAAAGGAATCTGGGGCTGGGATGCGGAAGTCGTTGCGACTGAAAATCTTGATATGGTTGATTGGCGGGCTGCTGTTGTTGGTACCCGCGATCGTCCTGTTTGGAAACATACTCGTGGAGTCGCGTTTCCGGGGGCTTGAGGAACGCGAGGTAAAGCGAAACATCGACCGCGCCTCCAGCGTCCTGCGCCGCGAAAGCGCCGGTATCGGAGCACTCGCCAAAAACTGGGCCGCCTGGAACGAAGCCTACGATTTCATGGCCAACCAGAAGAGCAGCTTCTGGAACGAGAACATGAAGGAGGGCTCCCTCGTCGGGAACGACCTCGACTTCATCTCCTACGTCGATCTCAAGGGCAACACCGTCCGCTCGCGAAGCCTGCGCCGCTGGGCCGGCTACCCCGCCCTCGACCCCAAAAGCGTCGCCCACACCATCGGCGTCGACCACCCGTGGGACCCGATCCTCGGGCACATGAGCCTCATCTCCGGCATCGTCGCCTACCATGGCAAATACCTCTTCGTGGCCGCCTACCCGGTGAGCCGAACCGATTTCAGCGGCGTCCCGCGGGGCTGGGGCGTCGTCGCCCGCTACCTCACGACGGAGACGCTGCTCAAGCTGAACGAGCGGGCCAAGGTCCAGGCCTCCGTCGGACCCATCGCCTCCAGCTACGTCAACTGGGATCGCCAGTCGCTCGCCAAGGCGTACGACATCAAGCCCATCGACAACAGGATCATCGAGGTGGAGATTCCCGTCCTCGACCCCGTCGGAAAGCCCGTCGCAATGCTTACCCTCTTCGAGCCGCGCGAGGTGTACCAGGAGGGCCGCGAGCTCGTGTTCCTCGTCGCCTGCTTGGTGGCCGTGTCGGGCCTGTTCGTCACCATCTTCATCTTCGGCCTCGTCGATAGCATCGCCATCAGCCGCGTTACCCGCCTGAGCAAGGAGGTCGAGGAGGTCAGCGAGACTGCCGCCGGAGGCCTTTCCCACTACGGAAACGACGAGCTGGGCGTGCTGGGCGACAACATCGTCTCCATGCTGGAGCGCATCCGCGAGAGCCGCTTGGAGCTCGAGCTGGGCCACCAGGAGCTCGCCGCTATGAACGAGACGCTGGAAGTGATGGTCTGCCAGCGCACCGCCGAGCTCGAGTCGAAGACCAACATCCTGGAGCACGCCCTCACCGGCATCGCCCAGATCGACGCGCGGGGCCGCCTCGTCGCCCCGAACACCGCCTTCGCCATGATGTTCGGCTGCCACGTGGACGAGCTGACCGGCAAAGCCTGGAAGCACTTCGTCAGCCTCGAAGACCAAGCCCTCGCCAAGATGGCCTTCCGCGAGGCGATCTGCCACGGACGCTCCGACCTGGAGATCAGCGGGGTCCGCCCGAACGGCGACCGCTTCCAGGGCCAGGTCGTCCTCGTCGCCGCCCACGACCATCGCGGCCAGCTTTGCGTCCACTGCTTCCTGAAGGACATCTCCGACCAAAAGGACCTGGAAGCCCGCATCCGCCACCAGGCGTTCCACGATGCCCTGACCGGCCTGCCCAACCGGCTCCTCTTCCTCGACCGCGTCCACCAGTCGCTGCGAAGGATGAAGCGAAGCCAAAAGGGCATGGCGATCATGTTTATCGACCTCGACAACTTCAAATACGTGAACGACAGCCTCGGCCACGACGAGGGCGACCAGCTTTTGAAGACGGCCGCCCAACGCCTTGAGGAAGTCCTGCGCGAGGAAGACACCGTCGCCCGCCTGGGTGGAGACGAGTTCACCGTCCTGCTCGAAGGCCTGCACGACTCCGTCGCCGCCATGGACCTCGCCGAACGCATCGTCGCGAACCTCCAGCGCCCCATGACCACCGGCTCCCGCGAGCTGTTCATCACGACCAGCGTGGGCGTCGTCTACAACGAGGAACCCACCGCAACCGCCGACGAGCTCCTGCGCGACGCCGACACCGCCATGTACCAGGCCAAGGGCGCGGGCAAGAACCGTGTCGCCATCTTCAGCCCGGAAATGAACCGGCGCATGGTCGAGCGGATGGAACTCGAATCGGCGCTGCGAAGGGCCGTCGAAGACGAGAAATTCAGCGTCGTCTATCAGCCCATCGTCGACATCAAGACCTCGGCTCCCACCGGCGCGGAAGCCCTCATCCGCTGGAACGATCCCAAGTGGGGACCGATCCCGCCCGTCAAATTTATCCCCATCGCGGAGGAGACCGGCCTCATCGAGCCCATCGGTCGCTTCGTCCTCCTGGAAGCCTGCAAGCAGGCCCGCATCTGGCTCGACCGCCTCGGCCCCGACGCCGTCTTCACGATGAGCGTCAACGTCTCCGTCAAGCAATTCCAGCGCGCGGGCTTTACCCAGTTCGTCGTCGAGACGCTGCGCGCCACCGGCCTCGCGCCCGAAAACCTGAAGCTGGAGATCACGGAGAGCGTCATGCTCGAAGACAGCGAGACGATTATCGAACGCCTCCACGAGCTCAAGGCCCTCGGCGTCAAGCTGGCCCTGGACGATTTCGGCACCGGCTACTCGTCGCTGTCCTATCTCCGGCGTTTGCCGGTCGATACCGTGAAGATCGACCGCTCCTTCATGAGCGTCCTCGGCATCGAGGAACAGCCCACCGCCATCGTCCGAGCCATCGTCACCCTCTGCACGGCTCTCAGCCTGAACGTCACCGGCGAAGGCATCGAAACGCCCCACCAGCTCGCGGAGATCGAAAAGATCGGATGCCAGATGGCCCAGGGCTACCACTTCAGCCCCCCGGTTTCCCCGGAAGACTTCGAAGTACTCCTGGACCAACGATCCCTGGCCGCTTAAGCGGGTTTCTTGCCGACCTGCCGCAGGTTGACGAACTTGTTCACGAAGTCGAACCAGAACGTCGAGCCGAGCGATGCGGCGACGGCCGTCAGCGCGTAGCCGACCCACTTTAGCCAGTCCGGTTCCGGCGGATTCTTCGCCTTGTCCTCGGCCTTCTTGTCGGCTTCCGCCTTGTCCACCGCCTTTTTCGCCAGGTCGGCTGCCTGCTGGCTGTCCGCCGCCGTCTTGGCCGCCTGGTCGGCTGCCGCGGCCTTCGCCTTGTCGTCCGGCAGTTTTTTGGCATCGGCCAGCGCCGCATCGGCTGCCTTCTTGTCGGCGTCCGCCTTCTTGGAGGCGTCGTCGAGTTTCTTCTGGAGCGTGGTGTCCGCGGGAGGCGCCTGTGCCTTCTCTGCCGTCGTCCACAGGTTCTGGTAGGCCGCTATCGAATCCGCGTGAAGCCCCCAAGCGAGAAGAAACCCCAGCAGAAGCGTGAGAAACGTCGTCCGGCGCTTGAAAGATCCCGAAAGCCGATCCATCGTCGCCTTGTACCAAGTCACGAGGTTGGCCTGCGTTGCCGCATCGTCGGCCCCTTTCAGGCTATTTAAGAGCTCCGAAATCTTTGGGTGATTTGGCTTGAGCGTGGCCGAGGCGGTCGGTAGATCCGCCGCATTCGCGACCCTCTTGACCACCTCGACAAAGGCCATGGCGAAGCTCTGCTCGTCCACATACGCCGGGATCGTCCAGCTCTTGGGCTTGTAGAAGACCTCCAGGAAGCCCCTCTTCAGCGGTACGTTATCCACTCGAAAGGCCTGGATCAAAGGATGGGCGAAGAGGTCCGGCCCGATCACACGATCGATCCCGATGATCCACTTGCGCAACATCCACGCCCGCAGCTGAAAAAGCCCGCTGATCATCTCCATCACCGTCGACACGAGCGTGCTGACGATCAGAAAGAAAAGCGCGAAACTAATGATGAATTCTAAAAGCGAAGAGCCAAACATAGGAGGCCTCCTGGCCGCACCTGGGAGTGCGGCCTTGTGGTTAGAATTTGCGGCCGTACTCGATCAGGAGCGAGTTCGTCCTCTTGTCGGGTTCTGCCTGAGAAAAGCCGTTCTCATAGCGAACCGTGATGAAGCCGTTGTCGGGCCGGTAGGAGTCGAAGTAGTACTGGAAGTTCCCCGACCAGATGCTGCGATAGCGTCGGTCGAAGACCTGCTTCGTAAGCGAGTAGGTCCCCTCGAACTCGGCGAATACGGCATAGCGCGGCTGGTTTGGAGTTAGCCTGTCTCGATAGGCCTTGGCCTCGTCGCTGTTGGGGTTGTCGATGGCTTTTTGAATGTCTTCGAGAGGCCCCTGGAGCTTTCCGACAAGGTAGGGAATGGTCTTTTCCAGCTTCTCCTTCGGAAAAGCAGCAACGTCCTTCAGGCTATGCCCGTGCTGCTGATTGTCGTCAGGATAGGCCTTGTCGGCCGCATCGACGATGAGCGAGCCCATGTTCGCCGTATATTCCGACTGGTAGACCCCGCCTGTGTCGATGTCCTTCGCCATTTGCCCGAGTTGGGTGGCGTTTAGGTTCTTGACCAGCTCATAGTAGTGCTTCAGAAGCTCGACCCGCCGGTGATTGACGGCGAAGTCGAAGCCGAACCCCAGGCGCCCACGGTAGATGGCCGCGACGATATCCTTGGATTGACCGGTCGGATCGGATTGGTGCTCGCCCGTCATGCCGAAGGCCAGGAAGGTCTCGCTGTCCGAACGGGCCTGCTTGCCGAAGACGTTCATCGGTTTCAGCTTGGGCGCGTATTCAAACCCTGCCTTTGAGGTGGACTGCTTGTCCTTTTCGAGTTGGGCATCGAGCCCGACGATGAATCGGAATCGGTCTCCGAACCCGTTCTTGAGCTGGATGGGCGTCACGTTTAGCGACTGCAACAAGGTGCCGCCGATGGAGGTCATGCCGTTCTCAAGCTTGAACGACAACGGCTGGTCGCCGAAGTCGATGGGGTCGCCACCGATTTTCGTGGGATCGGGCTCCGTGCCTTTACCGAAGATGGTTTGACCCTTGTAGCTGAGGTTGAAGATGGAATTCTGGGACTTACTTGCGTAGTTCCAAAAGTGTCCGACCTTCAATTGAAACCCCAGACCCGTAAGGGGTTCGTCCAGCTTGGGGGCCTTCGCGGCTGGGGCCGCTTGGGCGGCTGCCGCAGGCGGGTTCTGTGGCGCTGCCTGGGCATCCTTGGCCTGAGCCAGGGAAAGGCTGACGGCAGAGACGGCGAGGGCCAGCGTGGCGGTGAGTCGAGCGAAGGTCGTCATTAGATCGGACCTCCGTGAAACACGTACTGGACGTACACGAGGATGAAAAGCCCATCGGTCATCGGCGGGGGAGGCGGTACACCGTTGCCGACGAGCTCGATGATCATTGGGACGAGGCATTCGCCGCCCAACCCCGGATAGTCGCTCTTGATGGTCGTGTCGAAGATGTCCCGCTCGAGTTCGGTGGGCTCATCCTGGCCTGCGTTAAATTTGTCGAATATGCCAGACAGCTTCTCCGTCGCAGGCTGTCCGCCGCAGGCGAGGATCATTTTCATGATCGTCAAGCGGGCATTGTCTTTAGGTGTCATCTCGTTCTCCTCACTGCGCGAAGCGATTCGCGCGTACATGGCGAGAGCGAAGCAGGAGGACGACATCTAACAAACTTCTTTGGCAATTGCCGAAAAATCACTCCAGCAGCCCCCCGCTCACGAGGTAGTTGATGTAGTAAAAAACCTCCGTGTCGTCGGAGGCGGGGCGGGGATGGTGGGGGTTTTTCTCCTTCGTGACGGCCTCGTAGACGCCCGCCGCGATCCGGCCCCCGGCCGCAAAGGGCGCGGGGAAGTAGTCCTCCATTCGCGACGTGTCGAACTCGTCGAGCTGGTCCACCGAAAGCTCCTCGCCCGCCTGCAAGGCGTCCACGATTTGCCGGAGCGACGTCGTTCGGGGGGCGCCCCCGCAGCCGGAAATCACGCGCATTACCGCACGCCGGCCTTCGTTGAAAGTCATGAATCCTCCTGTTCGCGCACGCCTATAGAAGGGAGCCAGGGGACCACATTTAACTCGTAAAAAAGGCGACTTATTTTTGCCGGTGGCTGTTAGATGAGCGGGTGGCGGACCGCTTTCATAGACATCTCGCCGCTCGACTTTCCAGCGGCCGGATGAGAGGGAACCAAATGGTCACACAAGTAGAAAACGTCATCATCTCCGCCGACGATACGCGCTGGTTCGCATCCGCCGATATCGACGGCTTCCGCCAATTCCTGCGCGATCCCCGGCAGTGGATTTCGGACAACGTGGGCTGCATCCTCGCGAGCAGCTACCTGATCGAGATCAAGACCGACACCGGCCTCGGCGGACCCCGCAACGCGGTGGACTTCGTCGGCACGTCCAGCGTCATCGGAGCGAGCTGCGTCACGAAGACCATCACCGTGCGTATCCACGCCCAGTCGATGGTTCGCAGCATGCGCGTGCGGGCTCGCAGCCTCCAGCGGCGCAATGCCACCTTGACCGTCTCCAGCCTTTGGCCGGGCGTGGCCGCGTCCATCGCCAGCGCCATCGGCGGACCCGTCCCCATCGAGATGACCTACCGCCCCCCGTCGGGCGGCGCCTTCTCCTCGGGCGACGTCTACCCACACTTCGACCTGGGGGACCACCCGGACCTCCTCGCCGACCTCATCGTCGCCATCGTCGTAGAGCCCGAGGGACTCGACGACTGGCTCAACGCCCAATCCATCGTCCAGCGCTTCGTCTGGATCTCCATGGCCGCCCGCCCGCAGTTCAACCGTCCGGCCGGAACCGCGGACACCTTCCATTCGGACCAGGGTCCCATCTCCATCATGATCGAGGGGGACGAGGGCACGGGCTGCGACCCGGGATTCATCTTCGTGGCGTGCAGCTCGGACAGCGGCACCTACACGGGCGACCCGACCACCGAGGACACCGACATCGATATCGATGAGATGGTGTTCAAGACCTACTGCAAGCCCGCACCCACTGGAGGAGGCGGCGGAACGGGCGACGGCGGCGGAGCCCTCGTCCAACGAGAAACCCGCACCCTTGGCCTGAACCTCAGCCAAAGGCCCAATCTCGTCGAACCCGCCAAAGCGCCGGAAGCGGCCCCCCAACCGGTCGCCACCAACGGCCACCGCTCGGAGCTCGTCCGAGTCAAGACCGGCGGCTGCGGCTGCTAGATAAACCTACGCCCCCACCTCTGTAAGTGGGGGCATTTCCTTTACAAGGTCATCGTGTTAGAATGGCCGAAGTAACCTATTCTGGGGACCAGCGTAGGTCATTTTGTTTTTGCGGAGAACCCCATATGGCTAACTCGGATCAAGTAATCGTGTCGTCCGACGACACACGCTGGTTTACGTCTACCGACTTCGACGGGCTCGAAAAATTCCTCGCCACGCCCCGAACCTGGCTGTCCACGAACATGAGGGTGACGCTCGCCCCGAGCTACCTCATCCAGATCGAGACGAACGCGGCCCAAAACAGGGGCAACGCCGAGATCGATATCATCGGTACCTCTAGCCTCATTGGGGGCAAAAGCGTTACCAAGACCGTGATGGTACGCCTGCACCGCCGCTCGGTGGTCCGGGCTCTACGCTTCAAGGCCCTGCGCGAAGGCAACGAAGCCCTCGCCCTTCCCGCCGCCAGCCGCTGGCCAGCCGTGACCGCTGGGTTTACGGGCAAGGTGACCCTCGACCTCACCTTCCGCCCCGAGATCGACGACACCGGCGACCTCGACAACGGCTCCGGCCAAATCTATCCCCACTTCGACCTCGCCGTCGATCAGTCGCTGATCGCCAAGTACGTCGTCGCCATCGTCTCCGAACCGGAAAAGCTCCACACCTGGCTGAACACCCTGCCCGTCCGCAAAAGGAACTTCTGGTTCGCCGCCGGAAACAACCCGCCCCTCCAGCGAACGATCGGCACGAAAGACGTCTTCAACCCCGTCGACGACAACATCAACATCATGATCGAGGGAGACGACGCCCCCGTATGTCCGGGCGGCTACATCTACGTGGCCTGCAGCTCCGACGGCGGAAGCTACTCCGGCGACCCCGAGGGAGCCGCCAATAGCCACATCGACATGGAAGACATCACCCTCAAATCCTACTGCATCCGCCAAACCGGAGCCGGCCTGGACCACGCCGACACCCTCGAAACCCGCGCCGCCGGTATCGACTTCACCAAGGCCGACTACGTCGGACGAAAAGAAGGAGGCTGCTGCTAGCTGTCAGAACCCCTTTCTCCTGGTGATCCAGGAGAAAGGGGCAGGGGATAGAGGTCAGATCTCCTGACGAGTGCTTACAACGGTGCAGCTAAGGAATGCGCTTCCGAAATCCAAGACCAGGTTCGCTCGAGCGCGCTCGCGAAATGCGGCGCGAGATGTCCGTTTCGGAAAAGGTGCTTTGGGTGCATCTGAGGAACGACAAACTGGGATTTCGGTTCCGAAGGCAATACCGAATCGACCCCTACTTCCTCGACTTCTACTGCCCCGAGGCCAAGCTCTGTATCGAAGTCGACGGTGAGCAGCATGCGCTCAGGCTGGACAAAGATGCCATCCGAGACGCAAAACTGGCCGCGCTGGGAATCGAAACCTATCGCATCCCAAGCCTCGACCTCTTCGATCTCAAAGGCGACGGAATGGCCAAAGCCATCCCTGAAATCCTGCGCCGTTGCGAAGCCAGAACCGGCCGAACCGGAATCAGAGACTGGGAGTGATCGTGCCGTCAGAACCCCTTTCTCCTGGTGACCCAGGAGAAAGGGGCAGGGGATAGAGGTTAGATTCGCCTGCCGAGCGATCGAACAAGAAAGCTGGATCGATCTGGGAGGAGATTCCAAGCTGGGTTTTCTAACCTCCACCCCCAACCCCTCCTCCTGATCTCATCAGGAGGAGGGGAGCCTTAGCCGCTCAACGCATCCCGGATCGCGTTCTCCAGATCGTCCGTCGGCCCTCGATAGCCGACGAACGACGTTCGGATGACGCCGTTTTTGTCGATGATGTACTGGGTCGGGATGCCGGAGACGTTGAAGAGCTTGTGGCTCATGTTGGGGCTTAGGTCGGCGGTGGAGGCGAACGTCATGTTCGGGTACTTCTCCTTGTTGCCGTCGATCCATCTTTGGAAGGCATCCCAGGGCTCGCCGTCGTCCACGGCGAGCACCACCACCGGCAGCCCCTCGTCGGCCAGCTTCTTCGCCACGTCCTGAGTGTGGGGCATGGAGGCCTGGCACGGGCCGCACCAGCTGGCCCAAAAGTCGAGCACGACGACCTTGCCGCGCAGGCTGGCGAGGGTCACCTTCTTCTTGTCCACGCCGGAGACAGCGAAGGCGGGCGCCTTCGTGCCGCTGGTGAGCAGGGCGGGGGGTCGGGTCTCATCCGTCGGCTTGTCGAAGGTCACCCCCGTAGGCGCCTTGTAGGCGTAGATGCCGGGGTCCTTGGCAGGCTCCATCTTGATGTCGCGTAGGTTCGCCGTCCGCGTGAAGCCGGGCTGGCCGTTGATCATGACCTCGGAGACTTCGCGCCGGACGAGGTGGTCGTCGTGGCCGATGAAGTAGGTCGCCTTCTCATCGACCTGACGATCTTCGACGGTGCGGGTCGAATGGATCAGGACCTTGTCGCAAGCCACGCCGTCCACTTCCGCCGTGCCCGCGAGGCTGATCTCCGCGGTGCCTTGCTCCTTGCTGGCGTCGAAACCCGCCGCGAGGGACGTCTTCGTCGAAAAGAACCCATCCCAGGGCTCCTGGATCGTCCTCAAATCCTCGGCGGCGATTCCTTTCTTGATCCGGTATTTGTCGCCGAACTGGCCGTAAAGGTCGACCGTCTCGCAGGCCAAGGTGACGTCGGGCACCGCCTTCGGCCGCTCGATCTTTCCGGTCGGAAGGGCCTTGACCTCCCAACTGTCGTATCGCATCTTCATCGGCTTTTCCGCGGAAAGGATCGAGACCCCGTACGCCAGCTTCGGCTCAGGCTGCTGGAAAGAGATATCCGTCAGGCAGTTCGCGCTATAAGCCTTCAGCGCGTACATCGTCTCCTGGTTCTTTTCCAAAATCGCCAACGCATCCGCCCCACTCGCCGTGTTAGCGGTATTCGCCGTACTCGTCGACGTCACCGGCGCAGGTGCGGGTGCAGGCTTCGAGCACCCCACCATCGCCAGCAGTCCAGCCAAGCCTATTCCCAACGATCCTTTCATAACTCCATCATATGGTACGGCCTACGAGCCCCTAAGTTGGGCGCGAGCGTAGGAAGAAGGCCGATGGACGCAAAAAATTTGAAAGCAAGAGCCGGAGTGCGGGCGCGCCGGGGCGAGGGAGATACTTCCTTTCACCACAACCGAAACGGAGAGGAAACGATGAATACCACCCAAACCCGCGCCGACCAAGACTCCCGATGGCAAGCCATCGTGGACCACGACGGCGCTTTCGACGGCAGCTTTTTCTATTCGGTCAGCACGACCGGCGTCTATTGCCGCCCATCCTGCGCGGCTCGATTGCCGAAGCCGGAGCACGTGGCCTACCACGCCTCCATCGAGGAAGCCGAAAAGGCGGGCTTCCGGCCCTGCAAGCGGTGCAAGCCGAACGAGCCCAGCCTCGTCCAACAGCACGCCGACCGCATCCTCGCGGCTTGCCGCGCCATCGAAGCCGCCGACGAGATCCCGACCCTGGAGGAGCTGGCCGAGGTGGCGGGCATGAGCCCCTACCACTTCCACCGCGTCTTCAAAGAGATCGCCGGGGTGACCCCCAAGGCCTACGCCGCCGCCCGCCGCACCCGCCGGGTCCAGGAAGAGCTGACGCGGGGCGATATATCCGTGTCCGAGACGATCTACGAGGCGGGCTTCAACTCCAGCGGGCGTTTCTACGAAGCCGCCGATGGCATGCTCGGCATGACCCCATCCGAGTACCGGGCCGGGGGTGCGAATGCGGAAATTCGGTTCGCGGTGGGCGAGTGCTCGCTCGGCTCCATCCTCGTCGCCCAGAGCCAGCGCGGCATCTGCGCCATCCTCCTCGGCGACGACCCCGACGCCCTCGCTCGCGACCTCCAAGACCGATTTCCCCAGGCCAACCTCATCGGCGGCGATGCCGCTTTCGAGGAGCTGGTCGCGAAAGTCGTTGGCTTCGTCGAGCAGCCCGGGCGCGGTCTGGACCTACCGCTGGACGTGCGCGGCACCGCCTTCCAGCAGCGGGTCTGGCAGGCGCTGAGGGAGATTCCCGCCGGAGCCACCGCCAGCTACACCGACATCGCCGAACGCATCGGCTCGCCGAAGTCGGTGCGCGCCGTCGCCCAGGCCTGCGCCGCCAACGCCATCGCCGTCGCCATCCCCTGCCACCGAGTGGTCAAGCAAGACGGCGCTCTCTCCGGCTACCGCTGGGGGGTCGAACGGAAGAAGGCTCTGCTCGAAAAGGAGGCGGCCGCGTAATGAACGCCACCTTGGACTGGAACCAGGTCGAGCAGGACCTCAGCGGCTACGGCTGCGCGACGTTGAAGGGGCTCTTTTCGCCCGCCGAGTGCGAGGGGCTGGCGTCGATGTACGCGCTCGACGAGCCCTTCCGCAGCCGGATCGTGATGAGCCGCCACGGGTTTGGGAAAGGCGAGTACAAGTACTTCGCCTACCCCCTCCCGCCGCTCATCGACGAAGCCCGCCCCGCCCTCTACGCCCACCTCGCCCCCATCGCCAACCGCTGGAACGAGCGCATGCGGATCGAGGCCCGCTACCCCGCCCAGCACGAAGACTTCCTGGCCCAGTGCCGGGCCGTCGGCCAAACCCGCCCTACGCCTCTGCTGCTCCAATACGACCCCGGCGACTTCAATTGCCTCCACCAGGACCTCTACGGCGACCTCGCCTTCCCGATCCAAGTGGCGGTCCTGCTATCGGAGCCCGGCAAAGACTTCACCGGCGGCGAATTCGTCCTCACCGAACAGCGCCCCCGCATGCAGTCCCGCGCGGAAGTCGTATCGCTCCGGCAAGGCGACGCGGTGGCCTTCGCCGTCCACCATCGCCCGGTGGACGGCGCGAAGGGAACCTACCGAGTCAACCTACGCCACGGCGTCAGCCGCCTGAAGTCGGGGCGGAGGCACACCGTCGGCATCATCTTCCACGACGCCCGGTGAGCTCCTTCGCCACCGCTTGCGCCAATGGGATCAACGCCGGGTTGGGGAAAGGGAAGACCGAACTGACGTTGATTTCGCAAAGGACGTAGGTGTCCTCCCCGGATGCGGTCTTGGGGCCGAGTAGGAAGTCGGCGTCCCAGAGCAGGGGGAGATCGTCCAGACCGAGGTCGAGCGTTCGCATCATCTCACCCAGCCATTCGTCCTCCATCCGGCGACGGATGGCCTGGAACTCCGGCTGGGTCGGCGGGTGGTAAAGACGCGGCCCCGGTTGCGGCGCTTCCGCCGGGAGGGCGCCGGGCGCGGCCGGATAGAGGGCGTTGATTTCCTGATGTCCAAAACCGGCCACTTTGTCTTTGACGAGGTAGCAACGGATCATTCCATCCGTCAGCCGCTCCTGGTACGCCTGGTCGATCATGCGGCCCGGCCCCTGGAAGTAGGGCGCGCAGTCGGCGAGGAATTTATCGAACGACATCTCCTCCTCGACGCTTCCCCGCTGAGCATGCCGCACGCCGATCGAGGTGGCGTCGGTGGGATTGGCCGAGACCTTCCAAACCCCGTGGCCGCTGTGACCGCGATATTGTTTGAGGACACGAGGCTTCCCAGCCGCGAGACGCCCGGGAAGCTGCTCGCGCATTTCGTCGAGCGTCGCATAGACGTAAACGTCCGAGCCCCAACTCATCTCGCGCGTCCGGAAAAGCACCTCCTTGGTGCCCATCTTCTGGATCGTATTTGGGTGGGCGCTCACCAAAACGCCGCCATCGGCGACCTCGCCCAGCATCGCATCGAGCAAAGTTCGATCGCGGCCCTGTTCGATGGGGTTCACCCAGACCAGAACGGCGTCGACCTGGGTAAGTTGCTCGCGAACCTCGTCCGCGAAGTCGTCGTTATAGACCGCCGGTTCCGGCTGAAGGCCGACGGAAGCAAGCGCCTCCGCGACCTTCGCCAGGCGATGATCTTCCAACCGCGCCGTATCGCGTGCCTCCCGATCGCCATGCCAAAGCAAAGCGACCCTCATCCTCAGTGTCCCATGTCCATGCCCTTCGCCGGCTTCTTGCCCAGGACATCCAGAGCTGCTTTGAAGCCGCGTGCGAGGGTGGCGGCAGAACCCTTGCCCCAGTAGTGCAAGAAGATAATCATCGGCTTGGAGCCGGTCATATGGTGGTGGATGGCGACCACGTCCAGGTTGTTGGCACGCAAGGCTTTGAGCACGGGCGTTACCTCGCCTTCCAGCATTGCGATATCCCCGGCCACGACGGCGTTCTCGTCCGTGCCGTAGAACGCGGCCCAGGTGTTCAGCCCCATCCGCGCGTTGATCGTCGCCCCCATCTCCTTCACCTTGAGGTCGCTTCGGCCGATGGTGTATTTGTAAACCTGGCCGTTTTGGTCGCCCGTGGCGCCGACGATGGCGTCCAGCGCCTTCGTGTCGATCGTTCCGCCCACGATGTCGGAGGCTCCGCTGGGAGGCGAACCGGGGTGAGTGATGGTCACATGCCCGAGAAGGTCGAGGGCAGGCTTGATCTTGTGGGCCAGCTCGTCCGGCGTGCCCATGCCGTGGACGTGCATGTAGTAAATCTTGGGTTCGTCCCAGAAGAAGTGGTTGTGGAGGGCGGTGACCTCCAGGCCGTTCTCGAGCAGTGCCGACATGACGGGGTTGACCTCGTCTTGCAGCAGCACCAGGTCGCCCATCATCACGTTCATCCCGCGATCGCCCTTGGTCATCGCAACCCAGCCTCCGAAGCCGAATGGGGTTGGAACGTCCGTCCCATCGACCCTGATCTTGAGGTCGCTTCGGGGGATGTTGACCTTCAGCACGTTCGACTTGAAGTCGCCCTTCTTGCCGAGGTAGCTCAGAACGTCCGCGTAGTCCTTGGGCATGTCCTGCGCAGAGGCGACGGTCGCGGCCAAGGCGCATATCCATATAGCGAGTCTTTTCATGAGTTCTCTCCGTTTATCGTCGATAGCCTTCTTCGATGGCTTTGTAGAGCGCGTCCATGAGGATCATGCCGCGCTCGATGGCCTGTTGGTCGGAATCCGATACGAGCCTTAGCCCGCGAAAGGCGAGGTCGAGGCCGGGGCTTTCGAGCGTCGAATCGAAGTCGGCCACGATGTCCGCCCCGTGGATAATCTCGCCGATCTGTCGCAGCGTCGGGTCTTGCAGATCGTGGAGGTCCAGCAGCACCTCGAAGGTGCACAGGTTCCCCTTGTGCCCCCACTCCACGCCGGTCATGTCGAAAGGGATCGCCCCAGCGGGCACGCTCTCTTCCGATACGAAAACGAACTGCGCTTCGGGATCGATGAACCGCTTGATCAGCCACGCCGAGGCGCACCGGTCGACGTGGACGTTTTCCCGTGTCGCGTACGTCATTTGCCGCCTCGCAGGTAGTCCTCGATCCGGACGCGAAGCGAATCCAATCCCGCCTCGACCCGCGTCTCCGCTTCCGACCCGAAATAGCTGAGCCGGCGCGCCTTCAGGTAGGCCGACCGCTCACGCTTGAGCGCATCTTCCGCCTCCTGGAGGGCTTCCAGCGAAGGGACCTCGGGAAGGTCCGCCAGGCTTTCGATACGGGCAGCGATTTCCGTCATGCGGGAATCCGCGGCGCCCCGGAAACGCTCGATCATCTGGCGTTCGTCCGAAGGGTTGAGCCCTGTTGCCCGGAGGAGCAGGGCCGTACCTTCCATCTCCTCGATGGAGGAGGCGATGTAGCTCAGGTTTTCGTCCAGGTCCTCTCGCGAGGGTAAGGCGGCCACGCCGTCCTGCACGTAGACCGCGCCAATGGCCTGGAGCTTTCGCCAAATCTGAATTCGCAGCCGTGTGGGCTGTGGGGGCAGCTTGTAGACGAGCAAACTCCAGTCGGTTCTTTGGCTCGGCATGTACGGCCACGATACCCAAATATGTAACCGTGGTTACATGCGGCTGTCGAACTTAACAGCCGTCATAATCATCTGGTGTCTGTCCTCGTTTCCCTCGTTGTCGCCGCGGCGGTGTCCCAAGTGAATCCACCCGCCCCGTTCGGGCCGACGCCGTCGGCGAAGCAGGTCGAATGGTACGGGCGCGAGATCATCGCGTTCTTTCACTTCGGCATCAACACTTTCGGCGACGAGGTGAACGAGGGAGATGGGAAGGCGAGTCCGGCGATCTTTAATCCCACCCAGCTCGACTGCGGCCAGTGGATGAAGGCGCTCAAAGGGGCCGGGATCTCTTGCGGCATCCTCGTCGCCAAGCATGCCGACGGCTTCTGCAACTGGCCCAGTGCCTACACCGACTACTCCGTGAAGAACAGCCCCTGGAAGGGCGGCAAGGGGGACGTCGTGCGAGAATACACCGACGCCTGCAAGGCGGCTGGGATCAAGGCCGGTATCTACCTCGGCCCCCACGACCGGCGAGAGCCCACCTACCGCACCCCCGCCTACGGCGACTACTACGCCAACCAGCTTACGGAGTTGATGACCCACTACGGCCCGATCTGGGAGATCTGGTGGGACGGCGCGGGGGCCGACTTCCTGACGACCGATTTGTATACGCGATGGGCGGAGATCATTCACAAAACCCAGCCCCAATGCGTCTTTTTCGGCACCAAGCACTCCTACCCCTTCGCCGATTGCCGCTGGGTCGGAAACGAGGAGGGCCATTCCGGCGACCCCTGCTGGTCCACCATCGACCCCACCTCCATCCGCGACGAGTCGGACCATATCCAGGACCTGAACCATGGCCAGCTCGACGGCACCGCCTACATCCCGGCGGAGGTGGACGTCTCCATCCGCCCAAGCTGGTTCTATCACGCCTCGGAAGACACCCGCGTGAAGACGGTCCCCGAGCTGATCGACATCTACTGCAATTCCGTGGGCCGGAACTCGGTGCTCCTCCTGAACTTCCCGCCCGACCGGCGAGGCCTCGTGCCCGACACCGACGCCCACAACGCCGCCGGGCTGCACCAGTGGATCGCCAAGACCTTCGCCCACAACCTCCTGCACGGCTCCAAGATCACCGCCGAGCACCCCCGTGGCCCCGGCTTCCAGCCGGCAAACCTGGTCGATGGGAAGGAGGGCACCTACTACGCCTCCGCCGACGGCTCCCTGTCCGACACGCTGGAGTTCGACATGGGCAAGCCCAAGACCTTCGACTGCCTGATGATCCAGGAAGTCATCCAACTCGGCCACCGCACCACGTCCTGGTCGGTCGAGTACTCGAACGACGCCCAAACCTGGTCCCCCGTCCCCGGCGCGACCGACAAGCAAAGCATCGGCCACAAATGGATCGTCCGCTTCCCAGCGATCACCGCGTCCCACATTCGGCTTTCGCTGAAAGGCCGGGCGACGGCAGCGATTCACACCTTCGGCGTCTATAAGCAGCCCTAATAGATTGCTTCCTCCCTTCCGTGCGCTCGCTCTTCTCACCGCGCGCTGCCACTCATCGCGCGCTGCCTCCAGACGCGCCGTCTGGAGGCTAAAAAGACGCTTCACGGAGTGTGCCAAATCTCACGACGGAGGCTTCCACAAGCCTCCAGACGATGCGTCTGGAGGCAGCGCACGATAGTGGCAGCGCGTAAGAGGGCGTGGCGTTCACAAAGGTGCAGAGCACGGTACGATTGACACGTGGCGCGGTACCGGCATTACCATCACTTTGGCGAAGGTGGCGATACCGTTTTTATCACGACGAAGTGCCTCGACTTCGCTCACCTGCTTCAGCGTTCAGAAATTCGAGAGAGGGTAGTCGAACGCATTTGGTCGGACTGCGCCTACTACGGCGCCATTCTTCAAGCCTACGTTGTGATGTCCAACCACATGCACCTTGTCGTCAGGTTGCCCGAGCATCGGAATTCCGGTTGGTTCATGCAGCGGCTCAAGAAGAACTGTACGAACGAGTTGCTGCCTTTGCTCACTCCCGAGGAAATTGCCCTGGTTCAGCACCAGCAAGGACTCGATGGGCGGCAGTTCTGGGAGCGTTCGTATGATAGCCTTGTCCTGCGAACCGAGTCGATCTTCGGCCAAAAAGTCCGCTACATCCACACGAATCCTGTCCGGGCATGCGTGGTCGAAAACGAAGCCGACTATCGCTGGTCCAGCGCCGCAGCCTACGAAAACGGTCTCTGGGACCCGGAGAACGGGCTAAGAAGGTAGCCGCTCCCAGAGCACCTCCACGGCAGTCGCGCCGCCTCTCCAAATGCGCGGCCTCCCCATCGCGCGCTGCCTCCCGACGCGCCGTCGGGAGGCTAAGAAAGGAAGCCTGGCTCGAGATGAAAGCCTCCAGACGACGCGTCTGGAGGCAGCGCGCGTGGTAGGCGAAGGCAAACGCGCGTCGAGAGTCAGCACGCAACAGACTGTCCCCGCTACGAACCCAGGAAATCCGTGGCCGCGACGACCTCGCGGACGATCGTTTCCCAGGGTTGGGACTCGAGGTCGCTGACCGGCACCGCCGGGTTGCGTTCGCGGAACGCCGCGTAGGCTTCCTCGGCCCGCTGGCGGTGGCGGGTGGCGTATTCGTTGTGGACGGCGACGGCGGCCACGAAGCATTGCGCGGCGAGGTCCAGGCGGCCTTGGCGTTCGAAGAGGGGGCCGAGCTCGCGGAGGGCCCAGCCGGAGAGGACGGCGCGCTGGCCCTCGGTGGCCTCGCGCAGTAGCTTCACGACCGCCGCCGTCTCCGCCTGCTCCACGCCGAGCGCCTTATAGACGATGCCCATACTCTGGTACACGAAGAGCAGAAGCTCGCGCACGTCGCACTTGGGCAGGGTCTCTTCCGTCTCCACCATCCACCGCCGGGCGGAGTCGGTGTCCCCCGTGCGGGCGAAGATGCGGGCGCGGATGACGTGAGCCGTGGCGACGAGCTCCCAGATTTCGGCTTGCTCGGATCGGGTGAGGGCTTCGTCCAGGTAATCCAGCGCCTTCGGCACGTCGTCCAATTCGACCCGCTGCCAGGCAAGGTCGGTGAGCGAGTCGGCGATGGCATAGACGTCTCCCTCCCGCTTGGCGAGGCGCAGGCGCCGTTTCCAAAGCCGCTCGCAAGCCGCCTCGTCGCCACGCAGGGAAGCGAGGGCCCCCTGGAGGCCGAGGAGGCGGATGCGGAGGGCGTCGTCGCCCAGGCGGCTGGCCGCGTTCGTGAGGGCTTCGAAGTCGGCAAGGTAGCCCGCTTCGAAATAGGTGCGGGAGATGCCGTCGGCGAGCTGGGTGAGGGCGACGGGGTCGTTGGCGCGGACGGCCTGGCGGATGGCCTGCCGCACGTTTGCGTTGCTCCGCCCAAGCTCCGCCGTGCCCAGCGCCCACTGGCCCTTCGCCATGAGCGCGCCGATCTCGGTGGCGCGGCGGGCGTAGTGGGCGGTGTGGCGGACTAGGCACGCATCCAAAGCCGCCTGTTCCCCGGCGTCGGGAGCGATCTCGGCGAGGTAGTCGCCGACCGAATCGAGGAGCCGGTACGTCCCGCCCTCGCCGGGCTCCAATAGCCCCCGCAGTTCCAGATTCGAGAGAACGGCCTGGAGGTGGCCACCCAAAACCGCTTCCGCGTCCGCCACCGTAAACGGCCCCGCGAAGACGCCCAGCCGCCGCAGGTTTTGCCGGTCTTGCACGGAGAGCAGGCGGAACGACTGGACGATGCTCTGCCGCATCGATGGCGCGGCGGGGGCCCCCGAGTCGTAGGTGCGCAGAAGGTCGGGCACGTCCTGCTGGGCCAGGCAGCCCGCCGCGATGGTCAGGGCGAGGGGCACGCCCATCAGGCGTTTGCAGAGGGTCTGGACCTGCAGCGTATTTCGGGCCGTCAATTGGAAATCGCGCATGACCTGCCGTGCCGCTGCCACGAAGAGGTCAACTGCCGCGCCCTCCTTCTTCATGGGGGCCAAGCGGTAGACCGTCTCCCCCGGCAGCCGGGTCTTCGCGTGGCTCGTGGTCAGGACCTGAACCCCATTCGCCTCCAGCAATCGCGGCAGTTCTTTGCGCAGGGAGGGGGCTTTTTCGAGGCCGTCCAAGATCAGCAGCAAACGCTTCGAAGCCAGCGCGGGAAGGGCGCTGTCGGCGCTTTCCAGCCCGAGGCATTTGGCGATGGCCCCATACATGTCCGCCGGTTTGGCGAAGAGGGCGCAGTCGAGTTGCCAGACGCCATCGGGGAAACGGTCGAGGTTTTCGAGGGCGACCTTGCGGGCGAGGCGCGACTTGCCCATGCCTCCCGCTCCCACAAGGGCGACCAGGCGCGTGCGACCCTCCACCAGGGCCTCGCGCAGGCGCGCCTGCTCCACCTCGCGCCCCACGAACGGGCGGGAGTCGGGGGCGATGTTGTGGCGGGGCTTCGCCCTGCTCAGGGTCCAGGCTTCCACGATCTCGCGGGCAAACGGCTCCGGGTTGAGCACGATCGTGCCCGCCTCCAGCTCACGCACGATGCGGAACGCCTCCGTCAGCCGGTAGCGGATGGAGTCCACGGCGGACGAGGCCCGCACCAGCGCTTTCACCGCAGGCTCGTCGAGGGCGCCCAGGCAGAAGGCGACGAGCTGTCCCGCCTCCGGCTCCGGATAGAGGGGCCGCCGGGAGGATTCCTCCGCCGCCAGTCGGGCGATCTCTTCTGCCGTCAGTTTGCGACTAGGCATTACCTGACACTCCGTAGACTACGTGAAGATATTCGCGAAGCTCCTTGACCAGTCGTTTATTGGCGATCCATCCTTGAAGCGTCTCCGCACTGAAGGCGAACCCGGTTCCCTCGGCGCACGGGCAGAGCCAGTCTTCGAAATCGTGCCTGCGCAACCCGTCCGCGATGATGCACTGGAACGCAAGCCGCTTCCAAAACCTCGCCTCGCCGAATGCTTTCTGTCTCGTCGGATTCGTCTCGAACCCGTTCCAGACATCCTTCATTACTTTAGCAAAGGGTAATCGGAGGGCACATCTACCAACGATTTCGCAAACCTGCTCCTTTTGCAGGCAGCCGATGCAATGCTCGTGGACGCGCAGGGTGGGCTGGTAGCGATAGAATTTGTGCTCGATGACGGAGAGCTCCTGCCAGGTCCAGCCGCCATGGGCGTGGTCGGTGGGAACGCAGGTTTGAATCCTCTCGAAGAGGGCGGCCAGGTCGTCCTCGTCGCAGCCGACGATCCGGGCCGTGAGCTTGGGAGCGGTGTGGTAGACCTCCAAGTAGGCCGCCGAGCGCACGACCCGCACGTCGGCCAGCCACTGCCGCAAGTCGGCCTCGCTCTTTGGTACGTAGCGCGGAAGGGTATGGGCGACCATATCCACTACGGTCTCCCAGGGAAGCCCATCCACGCAGAGCAATTGAGCGGCTAGAAGGCGCTCCTCGAAGTCGGGCGGCTCCGAGCCCAGCCAGTGGTCGTCGGCCGCTTTCAGGATCTGCAGCGCCTGGTCCCGTACTTCGGAGTCCTTTTCGTCTTGCTGAGTCCGGGGGTCTTGGTAGTCCTCCCCGTATTCGACGATCGTTCCCCGGCGGCGAATCGCGTCTTTGGTTTTGCTGTCGACGGTCTTGCCCAGGTATTTGATCCAAGCTCCCGCCTGGGTGAACTTCAGAGCCGGATGGTGGAGGAGGTGGAGGACGGAATCGACGGCCACGTCCTGCGCTTCCTCGGGGGTGCAGCCCTTCCGCCGGGCCAGGGGTTCCGCGATCCCGATGCCCTCGCTGAAAAGGATGGCGGCTCCGTCCCGACGAGAGGACTCGTCGTCCCTGTTGAACGCGTCGAGACCCGCTTGTATCCGGTCGTAATCCATGCTGTAGTCGAAGATCCCTTCGCGAGTGCAGAGACAAATCAAAGCAGACGAGTAGCTTTATACTTTAATCACCCTTGGCGGCGGCAAGTGAATAAATGTTGATTCAAAACGCATTGTTCCGCGCCGAGTACTTCCCATCCTCGTTTTCACTCGGTTAGCGCGTGCGGATTTAAAACGTTATTTTCGAATACACGAAAATCGCATAATCTGTGCTAATATCCTCTTTGTCATACGACCGGGCTTCCAAGAGGTCCTCGGGCAGCGTTGGGTTGGGCGGCTTGCCGCCCTCCCCTTCGTTGTTGTCACGCTTGGCGACCCGTAAAAGGTCCTATATACAAGAGCGCCGATGAGGTTTACGACACCAACCCAGACAGATGTCGTGAAGCGGGAAACTCGCTTCTAAAGGGATAGAAATAGGTTCGAATTTCGTCTAACGTGGACAATAATGTCGCTACCGGACTTTCCAATTAACTCGCCAGTGTACATAAGTAGTGCGGATAGGGCTTTGCCCCCGCATGGTGTGCATGGTGTTTTTGATTGTGAAGTCGGTTGTTCGTCGTCGGTTGCGGTGTGGGCTCGCGAGAGCTGCCGCCGTCGGAATGGGAATGGTGCTGATGGCTTTTGCTAGCGCAGGGCACTATACGGTCAGCTACTCCATCGGTAGCTGTTCGACCGACATCGTCGGTCCCCTCGGAACGCATTGGTCGGACGTGTACCACGTCGCCTCCGGCTCCGCCACGGGAAGCGGCACCTCCCAAGAGCCGCCCGGCGGGACGGTGGCGATCGGCCAGGGCAGCGCCCACAGTCATGGCTCCATCACCGCCACCTTCACCTGGCAAGGGGACGATGCCAACGACCTGCCGCCCCCCGTCGCCATCGTCAAGGAGACGGCCTCCGCAGGCTGGACGGGAACCTCTGGAAGCTGCGACAACGGTCTGGGCAACCCTGCTACCAACACGACCTACGGCCAGTGCTCCTCGGGCACGAGCTACTGGCTAAAGCCGAGCCCCGGCACGTCGTTCACCCACATCGTCTCCCCCGACGCGAGCGCCTCGTTCAGCGGCTCCGGAGTCCCCGGCGGACCGATGGCCGCCCAGGTGAGCGTGAGCTATACCGCCACCGCTTCCCCCGTCCGCCTCGCCCTCGAAGGCACGGTCAAGGACCTGGAGAAGCACGACCACGCCCTGATCGGGCGCGGGGTCAGCGGCCACGTTTCCATGGATGGCGATGCCCTCGCCAGCCAAACCAACTTCTCCAACTACGGCTGGTCGCTCACCGGCGACACCTTCAAGCAGTACACCATCGCCTCCGATCAGAGCTCGGCCACCGTCACCTACCTGAACACCACCGACCTGGGCCAAGTACACCCCACCTGGTACTACAAGGCTCCCGGCCTCGCCGATCAGACGGTGACCCTCCAGGTGAACATCTCGGTAGCCGGGAACGCCCTCGGCTGGGCGACCTTAGCGTGCCCTGTGACGGTCTGGTCCGTTGGCAACTGGGACCTGCACGGGTTTACGGACGGCTCCGTGAACTACGGTTACCACTACAGCGACATCCACGCGGGGGGACCGCCGGATGACGATGGCGGGCCTGGCATCGCGGGAATGGCGACCTACGCGATGGCTTCGACCCCGCTTGTCTTCCAGAGCCAACTTGGCAACGGTCAATTCGCCGTCGTCCAGCTCTGTCAACTGAATCACGACGAGGCGGTCGTGCTCTACCTTCTGGGGCCTCTCGGACACTTGGGAATCTATTTCCCGGACTTCCGGCTGGACGGCTCCTTCCCCTACGACAGCACTTACTACCCCGCGAACGGCACCTCGACGAACGCGATCGACGATTCGCCTTCCCAGGACCTTTCCATTGCCGCCGTCAGCGTCAATGTCAGCGACCATTGGAACTCGTACCTTATGTTCCTTCCCCCAGGGGGTGGACAGTGGGTGCCTGTCGCGAGGATGCCATGGACATGGACCGCCAGCGCGTCCCGCTCGACCCTCTTGTCGGCTTGGCCGAATCCACCTTCAGGCAGCATCGCTTGGAGCACTGCCGTCAGCGAAAGCAACCACCCCACCTGGACGGCCCTCTACAGGGCTACCAGCATTCTTCCTCTTTAAAACGTCATGGGTAATAACAGGCTTACCGATACTAAGACTTTAGGAGTATCATCGTCTCTTCAATTTTAGGTGTTTAACATGGATATTAAGGCCGGTAAATACACGAAGGATGCGTTAATATTTATTATTAGCCTAAGCGTGATTCTGTGCGGTTTTCTGATCTTCCCGCTTCCTATCGCACGAGATAGGCACTGGAGTTCCACGCTCGAACACGAAGCGATGGCTTACGCCAAGCGGCAGAAGAGCCCGCAAGGCCAAGCCTTCTTCCCGCGGTATCTGGTCGAGAAAGGGAACACCTACCTGAAGAAGAGCCACGACTACGCCAAGGCGGAAGAGGATTTCAAGCTCGCGCTGAAGATCGATCCCAACTACACCCCCGCCTACGCCGGAATGGCGATGGCCTATGCCGGATTGAACAAGGACGACGATGCGCTCAAGGCTTTCCAGCTAGCCTTCAAAGACGATAGAAACCTCGGGGACGTGCAAACGAACTACGCGTTTGCACAGCTCGCCCATCGCAAAGGCTTTATGGAAGATGAAGTCAAGGCATACAAGAGAATCTTCCAGAAGGACTATCGGGACTTTCCGTTTACCCTCCTTCCAAACGGCATGCCCGATAACGAGACGATGGCCATCGTCCACCTCCTCGTAGGAGAGGACATCTGGCTGAACGTGGACATGGAAGCGGCGAAGACGGAGTATCTGGAAGCCTTCAACATGCGTCCGAAGCTCCTCCAAACCCGAGTGCTCCTCGCCTCCCGCCTTGGCCACGTCGGCCTGACCAACCAAAAGATCCAGGTCCTCACCCAAATCGCGAGAATGGCCCCCGGCACCAAGGAAGGCGACGCCGCCAAGCAGGAGCTTTCTTTGCGAGGCGTGACGGTAGCGGAACGGTAGTCAGGCGAGGGTAGTGATGGCGTGAGATCGTGATGGAGGTGATGGAGGTGAGAAAACGTGAACGTATTTGATCGAATCGAAAAGAAATGGTGAGTTCCTGATGGCGAAACCCCATCACCTCCATCACGATCTCACGTCCATCACTTCCATCACAGTTCCAAAGCCGTGACAAAAGTTATACAATCGCGTCTGGAATGAAAGTCAGCAAGCTTGCTCCCGGGCCCAAGCGGGCTTGGCAGGAGTATCAGGACTGGATAGGACAACAGACGCTTGCGGCGCCAATGGCGGCCAAGGCCCTCGTCTCCACCCCGCCGTCCAAGACCGACGAGGTTACGGCAAGCGATGTGAAGTCGGCGGGCGAAGACCTGCAGCGGTTCCTCTTCTGGCTCGGACCCACCTACCAAAACGACCTCCGCCGCCTGCGCCCCTACTTCCTCGTCCCCCTCGGCGACGCCGCTCTCCCCGGCGAAAGCGATCTCGTGCTGGAGAACATGCGCGGCTACATCCGCGCCGCGAAGGGGCAGAAGATCACCGACCTCTATGTCCTCTCCCACGGCTGGCACCGAAACCTGCTTTCCGGGGTGGCCGCCTACGACCGCCTCGTCAGCCGCTTCGCCCTCCTCGGCGCGCGCGGACGCCTCAGCGAGACTCCCGACGTCGCCCCGCCTGCGGATTTCTGCCCCCTCTTCGTGGCGCTGCACTGGCACTCCGACCCCGGCGACGACCGCTGGGTGGACAAGAGCGGACGCCGCCACAAGGACAGCTTCGTCGAGAACTGCCGCGCCGTCTTCGCCATCCCGGCGACGGGCTCCGATGCCCAGTTCCTGTCCGACTTCGAGAACCTCTTCGAGTTCATGTCGAAGATCTCCGTGGCCGACGTGGACACCCTCGGCCAGGACCTGGACGCGGAAGCCGCCCGCCTGACCGCCACCCTCACCCCGTACCTCATCCGCAGCGCCCCGCCCAGCACCGTCACCCCCTTTGCCGACAAGGTCGCCGCCCTGTGGCGTTGCTACTTCGAATCGGAAAACAAGGCCCTCCTCGCCGACCAGACCAAGAAAGCCCGTCCCGTCGGCGATCTCCTCGACGCGTTCTCCGCCTTCATCAAGTTCGTGATCGGAGCCGCGGGCATCGGGATCGTCACGAACCTCATCCCCCTCGCCGGGATCAAAACCGCTATCGCCAACGCTTGGAACGGTCTCGCCGACCTCGCACACGCCGACGACCTCTGGAAGCGCGTCCTACTCGGCATCGGCGTTTACGCGGTGGCGACCGTCCTCCTGATCGTCCTGTTCCTGTCTTACGGCAAGGCGGCGGTTGCCGTCCGCGGCCGCAAGCTCACCGGCACGCCCCTCCTGGGGCTGCTCCTCTGGCTGCCGCTCCAGGTCCTCACCGCGCTCCCCGTCCTCACCTACCTGCTCACCAGCTTCACCTTCCGCACGGTCTGGGTGCTGGCGGCCCTCATCCCGGGCATCGTCTCCCACGACAGGTACGCCTGGTTGTGGTCGCTGGCCGCCTTCGGCGGGTTCGGGCTCGTCTCCACGCTCCTCTCCGCGACCGGCGTCCAGGTCCCTGGCCTCTACGACGAGCGTCCGACCGGCAAGTCCGGCAAAGGCTCGACCCGCAGCCTCCTCGCCGGCCTCGCCCGCACCCCCATCCGCTGGCTGCGCGACTTCCTCGCTCCCGACTCGAACATCATGCAGCTCGGCGAAACCCTCGACAGCCAGTTCGCCTTCTTCGAGATGCAGGAGAAAGGGGCCAACGTCGGCGAGGAGGCGGGCAATTTTCTCACCAACTTGACCGCCATGCTCCAGGCGGAGGGTCAGCCTGAACTGAAAATCCACCTCGTGGGCCACTCCTTCGGCGGCCTCGTCGTCTGTAACGCCGCCCGCACCTACCTGCAGCGCAAGGACGCCAAAATCCAATCTCTTTGCCTTGTCGAGGCGGCTATCGCCAGCAACTGGTTCGAGAAGGAGCAGGGAACTCCCACGATCCCCGGCATCGACGGCGCGCTGACCTGCATCTACTCGGGCTACGACACCGCCAACGGCTTCTACTACCCCGCCGCCAATAACGGACGACTCGCCGCCGGCTACGTCGGACTCTGCAAGGTCCCAGGAGCTCCCAACCCGCCGGTCGCCGGACAAAAAGGCGCCTTCGCCATGCTCGTCCGCCCGCCCGACATCGAAAAAATGGCACCCCCGGCCACCCCCTATGTCGTCAATCTGGACGCCAGCCGCATCGTCTACCAAGGCGGCGTTGCCCTGGGCGGCGGCCACGACGACATCTTCAAAGACGACGTCGTGAATCTAATCTGGTCTGCTACGAGGATCGAACCATGATGCCAGTTGAACCCACCCTAAGCCCCAAACAGGCGATTGCCTACTTCAACTCCATTCGCGAAGCAAGCGGCTGGAAAATTACGTCCATCTGCCAATCCGACGTCGAGCAGTTTCTCACCCAAGGTCTCTCGAACAACATCGACAAGACGAACGACGAACTGCGAGACGACATCGACGAAATCCTAAGGCTGATGATCGAAGAGGCGGAAAATCTTAAGCGCGAAGATCTTGGCGAATCGACGTTCCAGAAGATCTTCTTCAGCTTCTGCCCGCGTCCACCCTGGTGCCGATGAAGTCGAATCGCGCACTCTTCGAAAACCGGGCGATCAAGTCGTTCGACGCGGTCGGCGACGTCACGAAGCAGCTCATCACCCTCGCCACCGGCATCATCGGCGTCTCCATCACGTTTGGCAAGGACCTCTACTCGGGTGGGCCGCTCTGGACGCGGATCGTGCTCGTCGGCGGGTGGATCGTCTTCCTCTTGTCCATCGTCTTCGGGGTGCTCACCCTGCAGGCGATCGCCGGGCGCTTCGACAGCGCGTCGAGACCGTTTCGCGGGGAGATCACCGTTTACGACTCGCAAGTGAACGGAACGTCCCTCCTTCAAAACATCCTGTTCGGGCTCGCCACACTATGCATCATCGTCGCCGCGGCAGGTCTCATGTTCTCAGGGCCAGTCAAGCCCGAGGTCAAACCGGCCCCGTCCGTGGTCGTCGTCAAGCAGGTATGCACGTGCGCGAACTGTAACCGGCCGCCGCGCAAAATGTAACCGGAGGATTCCGGCAAAGCCGGAACGCCTCCGAGCTTGCCTTAGCCGTGTGGGCGCTCTAATTCAAACGCTTGTACGTCGGCGTGTCGCTTTGCTCCATCCGACGACTACATTTGAGGGCCGCTGCGGCGCACGACCGCCGCGCGGTGCATTTCTCTTAACCTCAAGATTAAGAGTGGACGCGTCTCCGGCGTCTCCAAAGCTTCCGCGCGCTCGAACCAACGCGCCTCGCGCTCGGCGATCGAGAGCGCCCAGAAGCCCTCGAAAAGGCCCTCCGGCTCGGCGTTGGAAACGGTCATGTGGAAGGGACGAGGCGGCCTTCTTTTTAGATGCAGGAAATGAGGAGATGCCGCGCCCACGCCACCCTGCCTCCAAACACGCGCTGCCTCCCGACGCGTCGTCTGGAGGCTAAGAAGCTCTCGGTTGGAAGCCTCCAGATGGCGCATCTGGAGGCAGCGCGCTAATGGCACTCAGGCCCTTCACTTATCCCCGAAAAGCCCGCAGAAGCTTCTCGCCGTTCGGCGTGCCGAGGCCCGTGCAGGGGTCCCAGCCTTGGGCGGCGGCGTAGCTGCCGTTGTTCCCCTGGGTGATGTCGTTCAGGACGCCCGTCGCGCAGTGGCGGTACAGAAACGGGTTCAGGAACCCGACCGGCGTGCCGACGCCCTCGTTGAGCCGGGCGACGAGGCCCGCCCAGAGCGGGGCCGCCGCGCTCGTGCCACCCATCGCCTCGACGTCGCCGTTCGTCATGGGCACAAGCGGCCCCGTGTTCGGGTCGGCGACGGCGGCCACGTCGGGCAGACCCCGGCCGATCACGTGGCCCGGGTTCACGGAGGCGGGCACGTTGGCCGTGGACTGGTAGTCGGGCAGGGCGAAGAGGTCGCTGATGCCGCCCCCGCTCGCGTCCCCCCGGTTGTCGTTCCAGACCGTTTCCACTACCGAGCCGCTGTCCACCATCATCCTCGTGCCACCGCAAGCCGTGACCCAGGGGCTGCTGGCGGGGAAGTCGGCGTGGGCGAGGGGAGCCCTCCCGCCGTCCGTCGAGCCGTTGTCGCCCGAGGCGCAGAGGATCGAGACCCCCTTCAGCGCCGCCACTTGAAACGTGCGATTGACCTGAATGATCGCCGCGTTCGTCCAGAGGGAGCCAGAGTCGCGGTTGGGGGTCGTTTCCGGGTTGCCGTAGCTGCACGAGACGATGGAGTTGTTGTCCTGGATAATCCGGTTGATGACGTTCACCCACCCCTGCTCCGAGAACTCGGAGAAGTAGACGACGATCTTCGCCCCCGGCGCGGTCGCCGCCACCATCGTCAAGTCGAGCATCACCTCCTCGCTGATCTGCCCGCCGTCGGGTAGGTTGCCGGGGCCTTGCACGACGACCGTCTCGATCTTGGGCAGAGCCAAGCCGAGCCGGTTCGTGAAGAAGTCCTGCAGGACCGCCTCGTCGAAGCCGCCCCCGAAGGACGGGCCCGACTCGCCGATCCGCCCGTTGAAGGCGAGAATCGCCACCGTCTGCCCCTCGCCGGTCGTGCCCGCCGGGAAGTTGTAGTTCTTGGCGAGATCGGTAGGAAGGAAGGGCAGGGGCGGGGCGATGGAGCGCCCGATGGACGGGATCGAAGCCCGCCGGGAGTAGGAGAAGCCCACCCGCCGGTTGTCGAACCCAAAGGCCCCCGCGATCATCCACTGGAGTGCAGGCGGAACGGACAGCGGCCCCTGACGTCCTCGATAGTCACCCGACGCGTGCCGCCAGATCGAAAGCTTCGTATCGAACGCCTCCTGGAACTTGCCAACCTCCCCCCGCGCCACCACCGAGCGCGCGCACTCCGGCTGCTGACTTACCTTCAGTCCGTGCCCATCCAAGAACTCCGTGATGGCTGCCAGGTGCTCCGGGTCCGCCGCGAGCAGCTCCTTGGCCTCCTCCTGGCTGAGGTAGGACCGCTTGTCGGGAGCCCGCGCCGAGAACGTTTCCGGGTCGGGCAGGCGGTCGCGCACCATACGGCTCGCCCCATAGATGCTGACGTCGATCACCTGGTCGGAGTCGGCCATACGCACGATCTCCGCCCCAGGCATGGATTTCCGGACGCTGCCGGGAAGATGAACTTTATCCATTGCGTTTTCCCTCGATTGCAAAGGGGAAAACGGACCTCGCCAGGCAATTCTAACTTCCTCGATATATTTGTAGACAACGCAATTTTAAAGCAATTAACAACCCTCATTTAACCCGCCGTTGATATCGTTTCCACGAAATGTTCGGGGACGCGAACCGTGTTGGGAGGAGTTGTTATGAAACGAGCTTTTACGCTTATCGAACTGTTGGTGGTGATCGCAATCATCGCGATTTTGGCGGCCATCCTATTCCCCGTCTTCGCCCAGGCGAAGGTCGCCGCGAAGAAGACGGCGGACGTGAGCAACGTCAAGCAGATCGGCACCGCGATCTACATGTACTGCACCGATTACGACGACACGACGCCCACGATCAACGGTCGGCGAGGCGGCAACCCGGCTCCCTACGACGTGGACTACTACGTGGCCTTGATGCCCTATGTAAAGAACATGCAGATGTTCGTCAGCCCGGGCCGCAAGACCGAGTGGGACAACCTGGGCGGCACGGGCGACAACTGCGACGACGGCTACAACCAGATCAAGCAGTGCCTGGGCTACGGCTGGAACTGGGGCATCACCTCCGCCGCCGGGTCGGGACTCGTCTACGGACGCGCTTCCGCCGGTCAGCCGGGCTACGACCCGCTGTGGAAGACGAACGTCGGCAAGAACTTCAGCGTCATCGGGGCTCCCGCCGACATGATCTCCGCCGGAGACACGGGCGACAGCACCCGCTACACGATCTGCGCCAACTACATCTTCCAGTACTACACCGCCGCGAAGGGCTCCATGTTCTTCGGCGGACGCCAGAACGTGGCCTTCCTCGACGGCCACGCCAAGAACCTGCCGTGGACCATCGGCACCACGTCGCTCACCGGCACCGACACCTACGGCCTGCCCGCCAACAAGAACGACGGCTACAAGTACTGCGACAACCCCGATAGCGTGGACGCGAACGTCGGCATGACCTGCCGCGCCTACGTCGACCTGCTCTACTCGATCTACACCCCCAAGAACAACTAATGCTGACCACGCTTATCGCTCTCTGCTCGATCGCGCCCCTTGGGCCGGTCGAGCGGCCCCTGCCGTTCATGGCCCGCTACCTGCGGCCGGGGCACCACTTCGTCGTCTGCGCCCACCGCGGCGACCACGTCTTGGCTCCCGAGAACACGCTCGACGCCTTCGAAGAGGCGGCTCGTAACGACGTGGACTTCATGGAGATCGACCTGCGCACCAGCAAGGACGGGGAGATTGTCGTCATGCACGACGACACCGTAGACCGCATGACGGACGGCACCGGCAAGGTCGCCGACCTGACCCTCCCCGAGCTGAAAGCCCTCAAATTCAAGAAGGCCCGCCGCGACGGCGAGAAGGTTCCGACCTTCGACGAGGTCCTGAAGAAGATACACGGCAAGATCAACATCTACATGGACATCAAGGCCGTCCACCCCGCCCAAATCCTGCCCCTCCTGAAGAAGTACAAGATGGAGGCGAACGTCATCGCCTATGTCTATTCGGCGGAGCAGCGCGACGAATGGCGCACCGGAGCCCCCAATATCCCCCTCATCTCCGACCTCCGCGCGATGGCCTCGCCCGAGCAGATCGAGGAGGACTGGAAGAAGAGCCCCTTCGCCATCACCGACGGCAGCGCCCGCGCCTACAAGCCGGAGCTGATCGAAAAATGGCACGCCCTCGGCGTCGGCGTCGTGCCCGACATCCAAAACCCGGCGGAAGCCCCGAGCCAGTGGAAACCGATGATCGACATGGGCGTGGACGGCCTCCAAACCGACCACCCCGAGCAGCTCATCGCCTACCTGAAGGAGCTAGGAATCCGATGAGACCCTTGCTCCTCCTGGTGATCGTCGTTGCCGTAGGCTGCGCCTCCGAACCACCCCCCGAAGCCGCCCAAGGCCAAAAGCTGACGGCCGAACAAGCCCAACAATACAAATCCATCGTCCCCGGCAGCCGAAAGAGCCAGCAAGCCGGGGAGAAGTAAGGCGCTGGCCCCAACGCGTGCTGCCTCCAGACGCGCCGTCTGGAGGCTTCCAACCGAGACTTTATAGCCTCCCGACGACGCGTCGGGAGGCAGCGCGCGTGTGGTAGGTTGCAGAAAGAACCCCAACGGGGTTCCGTCTAGTAGCGAAGGGTTGGACCGTAAGGTCCTACCCTGGTCTAGGGCGGCCCCAGATTCCTACCCCAACGGGGTTGCGTCTTACGCGCGTGTAGGCCGCAACCCCCTTGGGTAGTCACCATGCTTCGACCCAAGAACCAGGGTAGGGCTTCGCCCAACCCTTCGCTACTTGACGGAACCCCGTTGGGGTTCGGGCGCTCACGCACTAACGAACCCCGAACGCACTCAAAAGAAAAGGGCAGCCCGAGGGAGGCTGCCCGTGTTTGCCGCAGACTTCCGAGCGTTTGGGGGCAAGGAAGATGCACTTTTGAGACGACGCCGGCCCGGCTCCTGTTCCTGGCGTCCTAGGCGGTTGGCCGGGCGGGGTCGTAATAGAACCGTTCCCGCACGATTTTGCCGTTCTCCCAGACCTGGTAGGCGATCTCGTCGAGCCTCAGCCGGTTCCCCTCATAGTCGGTGTACTCGAACACCCAGTTGATCGCGGCTCGATCCCCATCCACCAGGACCGAGTCCGCCCGGCAGACGTGGATCTCCTTCAACCGGGTCGCGAGGGCGCGGCGCTCGCCTTCCAAAAGAGTTTGGAGCCCCGCTCGGGGCTCCATGTTGTTCTCCTGCATCGTCGCGTCTTCCGCGTAAAACCTGGCGATCGCCTCCAGGAACTCCTGGGCCTCCACCATCCGCACCAACTCCGTCACCAATCCTTCGATTCCCATGCCTTGTTCTACGACGCGGGTTTCTTGCGGACGGCGATTCGGAAAGCGCGAGCGTCGCCGGGAGACACCCGGATCGTCGCCGTATCCTTGAAGGTGGCGATATCGAGCGCGTCGATCTCGGCAGGCATCGCCCCTGGACCAACCTTGCGGATGACGAAGCCGTCGCTCGCCGACAACTCGTAGTCGGTCCCGCTCCCCGAGGCAGGGAGGGTCCGGCTGATCTGGTCGCCCTTGCCGAGCATCTGGCCAATCGTCATGGCGCCGGAAGCTTCCTTGGAGACGACCGTCAACCGCACCAACCGGCTGGTGTCCCCATCCTTGACCGAGAAGGAGACGGAGGGGTGGGTTTTCATGTCCGCGTCCGTGAGCTTCGATCCCACGACCTCGATCACGGCCAGGCCGTGGTTGGTGGCCGTATCGTCGATATCGGTCCACAGCCATCCCGGGCTCGGTCCCGGCTTCATCTCGATGGGCGGCTTCGGCTTTGTGAAGGCGCTGGCGAGGTCGATGCTGAGGGCCCCCGCCCACCGCGCGCTCGTCGAGCCGTCGCTGCGGCCAAAGAACCGTCCGCCGACAGAAAGATCGAAGATGCCCAGGTGCAAAGACGGCCCCACGTAGAACGCGTTGTTCGCCTTCGGAACGATGCCGTAGAGGATGCCGAACGTCTGGTACTCGTCCAGCGGATAGTTGATCCCGTAGAGGCTGGTCGTGGCTCCATGCCCGATCAGGCCGCCCACGAAGGGTCGCGCCGGGCCGGAGTTGAAGATGCCGTCCAGCAGGCCGGTCGTCGTCACGTTCGAGATCGTCGCCAGGGTGAGGGTTCCCACGCTCTGGGTGGAGGTGTTGTCCTGGGTCAGCCCCGAACCGGCGGGCACGATGGAATCGAGGGGGAAGGCGTCCGTGCTGGTCGTGCCGTTGATCGTTGCCGGCTCCATCACGTAGTTGTCGCCCTCATGCTGGAGGAGACCCGCCCGTACCGCGTACGAGACGCTGCTGTCCGTCGAGGTCGTAAAGGTCTGCTTCACGAGCGGGCTTTTCACGCTCACGTAGAATCGGTAAAAGCCGTTCGTCATCGTCGCGTCTTTGGTCGTCGCCGCTTCGATGTCGATCTTCCACTCGCAGTCCTCGCGGTAGGCCAGGGTGGCCGGGCCTCGGGGTGGGACGGAAGCCGTCAGCAGCACGCCGAAGGGGCGAGGATCGAGGTCTCCGCTGGCGTTGCCGCCCAGCAGGTAGTAGAGGGAGAAGAAATCGCGCCGGGCTCGAATCCAGTTCTGCCAGGTCCGCTCCGGGAATCCGGAAAGGTCGGCCCACCCAAGCTGATCGGCGATGGAAGTCTGCGTCCAAAGTGCGAACCCTTTGTCCAAAGCGTCTTTCAAGTTGGTCGCAGAGCCGCTCCCGCTCAGCGCCTTCAACAGCAGCTTATAGTCGCCGGGCGAGTCCTTCGAAAACTTCGTTTCCCAAGCCCTCAGCGACTTCGCATCCATCAAAGCCGCGTTCGAAAGGTTGATCGAGGTCGTCGTGACGGGGTTCGCGCTCTGGGGAGGCTTGATCCGGTTTCGGTCGTTCGTCGTCTTCGGGAAAAGGTAGGTCTGGCTGGCGCTCGTGCGGGGGAGGTAGTTCCACTTTAGCGAGAAGCTGACCTGCTTCGTATTCTGCAGGGTACGAACGAGGGCGTTGCTGACCTCGACGCGAGCGGCTGTTCCCTCCGTCGGAGTATCCGCGCCCCAGGCGATGGCCGCGCCGATCGCCAAAGAGAAAGTCAGAAAGCCCTTCATGCCAGCACCGCCCGGATCGCCCCGATCGCATCGGCCATGGAGATCGCGAAGGTCCTGCCGTCCGCGTCGTTGCAATCCACGACCATCGCCCAGCCGGACAGATCGCTGCTCGAACCCGTTCCGCGCGCGAGGGAGCCCTCCAACTCGCGCCGAGGGTTCCCGTCGAAGTCGCACGGGCAAAACGGCTCCGTGGACCGCGCAAGGGGAGCGAAGCTGTAGGCCGGGCTCGCCTGCGCGGCGCCCGTCACGTGGAAGCTGCCAAGCCCCGTCGAAGGCGGCGTGACTGTGGTCGTCGCCCCGTCCAAGGTGATGTGCAGGGTGCTTCGCAACATATCGCCCGGAGCCGGATCGACGAGCTTCACGAGCACGAGGCCGCTCGCCACGCCCCCGTCCTTCGCCACGTCGTTAACCCACGCGTCGTCGAAGGAGAAAACCTTTCCCGCCGTTCCCACGCAGTCCACGTCGGAGCCCAGATCGCCGTCCGGAACGGAGGTGCCCGTCAGCAACAATCGAATCGTCGTCAGCACGTAGGTTCCCGGCGATCCACCGGTCTTGCTCTCAATTAAGATGCCCGCGCTCGCGGACGCGTCCTTGCCATCGATAATCAAAGTTACATCCTTGACGCCATTACTGACGCCTTAAAGAAAGAATGTTACTAGCATAACCGTTCCCGGTATTCCGTACAAGGCAAATCGGCTACGAGTGCTTCAAATCGTGGTTCAGGATTTCCGCCAGCCGGTACCCCGCCAAGAGGACCTGCTTCTTACAAATCACCGCTTGCTTGGCCGTGTAAGCGTCGCTCGGGGCCTGCCCCTGCGGCAAGTCCAGATAGACGTCGTCCAGGGCAAGCTGACGGCCCTTCTTCGCCCAGTCCATCGGGTCCAAGTCCTTGTAATCGGCCTCGGTGGGCTGGTCGGCGGTGTCCGTCAGCCAGAGGTCGGCTACCGACGTGTTCCGCTGGCCGGAGGTCAATCGAGAGTCTGCCTTCTTCGCGTGGTCCACTCCCGAGTCCCAATAGCTGTGCAGGTTGCCCTCCGCCAGCTTGAACTTGTTGCCCCCCGCGTCCCCCTCCGCCTTGTCCACGATGAAGTTGGAAACGCAGTGCAGCGGCTGGTGCATGTCCCCCACGATGTGCTCCAGGAAGTACAGCCAGAGCGCCTGCTTCTTGCTGTCCTGGCCCGCCTCCAGGGCGACGAGGTTCTTGCGGGCCTCCGCGATGGCGTAGATGGCATTCGACTTGATCGGCTCGTGGAAATCCACGTCGTCGTCGGCTCGGATCGGCAGGTCGATGTAGTGCCAGCTCTTGCAGCGGGTCCGCTCGCTTGGCGACGCCTTATCCACCTCGGGCGAGGCGTCGTTCAGGGCCTTGATGTCCGCCTCGTAGTTCTGGCTCTCGCCCCCCTTGATCGCGTCCGCCCAAGTGGATGCCTTCACGAAGGCGTCCCGCACCGGGCCCTCCAAATACGCATCGTCGATCGCTCCTGAAGCGGAAGGCTTCACGAGGAACGCGTTCGGCGTTCCCGCCTCGCCGTTGCGGCTCCGTCCCGTCACGGTGTCTCCCGCAAGGAGGATGCGCGCGATCTCGACCTTGGTGCCGTGGTCCAGCCGTTTCCAGGCGATGGCGGCCACGACCTCATGGCCGGTGCCGTTCCAGGCGTACGTGAAACAAGAGGACAAGGCGAGAAGGGCGAGACCGAAAAAGCGCGTCGTTTTCATAGCAAATCTCCCCCTATTGTAGTTTCGCCGGGGAGCCCCTCGCCCGATTGTTATGGTCCTTAATAGACCGTTCGCTCCTGAGGTAGCATCCCTCCCCCATGCCGCTTACGGAAACCCTTGGAGACGCCCGGCGCATCCTCGTCTACGGGGTTACCGGCGCAGGAAAGACCACCCTCGCAAGGACCCTCGGCGAGCGCACCGGCCTGCCCTGGCACTCCGTGGACGACCTCACCTTCGAACCCGGCTGGGTCACCGTCCCCCTCGAAGAGCAGAAGCGGCGCATCCAAGCCATCGTCGATGGCCCCGAGTGGATTCTTGACACCGCCTACGGCAATTGGCTCGACATCCCCTTCGCCCGGGCCGAGGTCATCGTCGGCCTCGACTACCCCCGCTGGTTCTCCCTCCAACGCCTCGTCCGTCGCACGATCACCCGCCTCTTCGATGGCAAACCCATCTGCAACGGCAACCGGGAAACCCTTAAAGAGATGTTCTCGAAAAACTCGATCATCGGCTGGCATTTCAAATCCTTCCGCAAAAAACACGACCGGATCGAGAAGTGGTCGAACGCCCCCGACGGCCCGAAAGTGATCCGGCTCTACAGGGCGCAAGAGGCCGAACGCCTCCTCGAAGGCCTGAAAAAATGACAGGCCTCCTCAGCCCTTTTTGCGCTCTTTAGAGCGTTTTACGCGTGCTCGCCGAGAACCGGATTTCGCCGTCCGACTATCAGTATCGCGGCGAAGAGTTAAGTGCCGTTGAGATCGAAGATGGCCGACATTCGTACCTTCCAATCCCGTTCCCAAGATGCCCGCGAAGCGGTCCGAGAGCTTCATGCCGGTATCTCCCAAGCGGACGCGGCGTTCGTCGTTTTCTTCTGCGCACCCTCTTACGACCGCGACGCCTTGGCCGAAGAAATCAACCGCCTCTTCGCGGGCGTTCCGGTCGTTGGCTGCACGACGGCGGGGGAGATTGGGCCGGAGGGCTACTGCGAGGGCAGTCTGACCGGCGCCAGCTTCCCCAAGGGCCTCTTCGACGGGGTCGCGGGCCGGATCGGCAACCTCCACGAGTTCAGCCTCGGCGATGGGCAGGCGGCGGGCCAGGAACTGATGCACCGGCTCGAGGCCCAATCCCCCCGCTCCAATCAGGACAACAGCTTCGCCCTCCTGCTCATCGACGGCCTCTCCATGCGGGAAGAGCAAGTGACGCGGGCCCTCCAGCACGCCATCGGACGCGCGCCTCTCGTGGGTGGTTCGGCAGGCGACGGGCTAAGGTTCCAGGCGACCTTCGTCTTCCACGACGGGGCGTTCCACACGGATTCCGCCGTCGTCCTCCTCGCCAGCACCATCCTGCCCTTCAAGGCTTTCAAGAGCCAGCACTTCCGCTCCACCGACCGGCGACTTGTCGTGACCGAGGCCGACACGGCGACGCGTACCGTCTTCGAAATCAATGGCATGCCCGCCGCCGACGAATACGCGCGGATGGTCGGCATGAATCGCGAGGACCTCTGCCCGGACGTGTTCGCGAAGTCGCCGGTCGTCGTCGTCATCGACGGGGGTGATTACGTGCGTTCCATCCAAAAGGCGAACCCCGACGGAAGCCTCACCTTCTACTGCGCCATCGAGAGCGGCCTTGTACTCCGCATCGCCAACGGCCACGACCTTCTGGACGGCCTGCGCCAAACCCTGGGCGGCCTGAGCGACGACGTCGGCCCCCTGAGCTTCGTCTTCGGCAGCGACTGCATCCTGCGGCGCCTGGAGGTCCTGCAAGGTGGCCTTTGCGAAGAGGTGAGCGAGGTATTCAAGCTTCACAAGACCGTCGGCTTTAGCACCTATGGCGAGCAGTTTGGGGGCGTCCACGTCAACCAGACCCTCACCGGGCTCGCATTCGGCCAGGGGCCGGAGGATGCCGTTGCCTGATTCCCGTGTCCCCGAGCAGACCATCGAAGGGTTGCAAGCGGAGGTCGTCCGGCTGCAAAAGACGGTCGGAGCCCTCATGGATCGCGCCGAGCGCAGCGTCAGCCGCCAAGGCTCCGACTTCGGACTCTTCCAAACGACCATCGTGCTGGAAGAGCAGGTCAAGACTCGCACCGCCGACCTCGAAAATGCCCTTTACGAGCTTGAGCTGGTCAACCGCATGCTCCATAGCGCGCAAGAGACCTTGCTGCAAAGCGAAGAACGGTTCCAACTTTTTACCGCTGCCACCAAGGACGTGATCTGGGACATCGATCTCACAACCGGTGAATCCTGGGTCAGCTCCAGCCACGACCAGCTCTACGAACGATCCATGGGCAGCGGCGAGCAGCATAGCTTCGAAGAGTGGAAGGCGACGATCCACCCCGAAGACCTCGACCGCGTCCTCGCCAGCTTCACCCAGGCCATCGCGGAGAAACAGCGAACCTGGTCAGCCGAATTTCGCTACCGCCGCATCGATGGCAGCTACGCGAACATCCTCGACCGGGCGTTCTTTATCGCCAACGATGCCGGGCAGCCCGTGCGGGCGGTAGGGGCCATGACCGACATCACCGAGCGCATCGAAATGGAAGAAGCCCAGCGCGCCAAGGGCCTGGCCGAAAAGGCGAATCAGGAAAAGAGCCTGTTCCTCTCCCGCATGAGCCACGAGCTGCGCACCCCTCTGAACGCCATCCTCGGCTTCGCCCAGATCATGGAGATGTACGAGGCTCCCGACGGACAGAAGGACTGCCTCGATCAGATCCTCAAGGGTGGACGCCACCTGCTTGGGCTAATCAACGAGGTGCTCGACATCAGCCGCATCGAAAGCGGAAACGTGGCGATGTCGCGCGAGCCTGTCGCCGTCGAGGAAGCCGTCGGCGAAGCCCTCGCCATGGTCGCACCCCTCGCGGCAGGAAAGGGCATCTCTATCGGACAAGCCAAGGGCGCCGAAGGCCTGTTCGTGATGGCCGACCGGCAGCGGCTCATCCAAATCCTCATCAATTTGCTCACGAACGGCATCAAATATAACGTCGAAAACGGATCTGTGGAGATCCTTTGGCACGTGGCCGAGACGGGAGAAGTTCGAATTTCGGTACGCGATACGGGAGTGGGAATCGACAAGGACAAGGCGCACCGCGTCTTCATGCCGTTTGACCGTCTCGACGCCGAAAAGCTGCTGGATTGCGAAGGGACGGGCCTCGGCCTTGCCCTTTCGAAAAACCTCGCGGAAGCCATGGATGGCTCCATCTCTTTCGAGTCGACCCCTGGAGAGGGGAGCGTGTTTCATCTGCGGATGCCTCAGGCGGGAGCACCCCAGATCGCGCTCGAAGACCTACTTGTACACAAGGAAGGAACATTGGACAGTCTCACTAAGAACATCCTCTACATCGAGGACAACGGATCGAACATCCTGCTCATGGAGCACATCGTCGCCGCCCGCTCGAACTGGCACCTCGAAACCTCCACTACGTCCGCCGACGGCTTGCGACGCCTGGAAGAACATCGCCCCGACCTGGTCCTCCTCGACCTCGATCTCCCGGACGTCCCGGGCCTCGAAGTCCTCGACCGCGTCCGCGCCAACCCGGATTGGGCCAACCTGCCCGTCATCATCGTTAGCGCCGACGCCACCCCCAGCCGCATCGACCGCCTCATGGCCGCCGGAGCCGACGGCTACGTCACCAAACCCTTCGGCGTAAGGGACCTGATGACAAAAATCGACGACATCCTGAGCGCAGCCTGAACGGGTGTGTTCCGAAGAGAACCCCAAGGGGGTTCCGTCCAATAGCGAAGGGTTGGGCGAAGCCCTACCCTGGAGACCGGGCCGAAACCCAGGCCTACCCCAACGGGGTTGCGGCCTATACGCGCGTAAGACGCAACCCCGTTGGGGTAGGACCATTCCGGTCCAACTTGACGGAACCCCCCTTGGGGTTCTCTTCGGACACTGTAATCTGTCACCCATTCACGCACCCCAATCAGCCAAGATAAGGGCGATGCTGCCACTGATCGCGTGCACCCTCTCCACCTACGCCGCTCCCCTCGTGCTGGCGAGCCCGTCGGACTCGTTGAAGCTCACGCTGAGCAGCCCGGGCGGACGCCTCACCTACACCCTGGCGAGGGGTGGGAAGACGCTCGTCGAGCCTTCCCGGCTTGGACTGGTCTTCTCCGGAGACGCGCCCCTCGACGGCGTGAAGAGCTATCGTGTCGTCTCCCAAGAGAAGCAGAGCCCGACCGTCTACCCGGCTTACGCCCAAGCGGGCGTCAAAGTGCCCGAGGTGCGGACCGTCGTCGAATTCGACACCGCAAACGGTAAGGCCCAGATCGAGTTTCGCCTCGCCGACTACGGCCTCGCCTGGCGGCAGTCGGTGCCCCGCGGTGAAGGCCGCCACGTCGCCCTCGACCGCGCCGAGTGGAACCTGCCCGCGGGCGGCAAGCTCTGGACCGAGGACGCGGGTTCCTCGCTGGGGGCTTGCGAGGGCATCTGGGGAGTGACCCCCATCGACGAAAAGACGGGCCTGCACGCCGTCCGCTCCGGACCCGTCACCGCCGATCTCGGCGAGGGCCGCGGCTACCTCTTCATCTCGGAGGCCGCCAACTTCGACCTCGGCTTCGGCGGGGTCAAGTACGTGATCGACGGCCGCCGCGTCGGAGTCTCGTTCGTTCCCGACCCCACCGGCTTTACGCCCGACGACAAGGCCCAGTGGTCGCCCTGGCGGGTCACCGTGGCGAGCCCCGACCTGGACAAGCTCGCGATGGGCGGGTTCATCGAGACCCTTGCTCCCGCTCCCGACCCGAGCCTCTTTCCCCGAGGAGCCCAAGAGGATTGGATCAAGCCGGGCCGCGCTGCCTGGTCGTGGTGGGATGCCAGCGACGTCAGCTACGAGGCCCAGCAGCGCTACACCGACATGGCCGCCGAATTCGGGTTCGAAAACAACCTGATCGACGAGGGCTGGGAAAGCTGGAAGGGGCCGGGCAAGGACAAGTGGGACAGCCTGCGCATGATCGTGGAATACGGCAAGGCGAAGGGCGTCGGCCAGTGGGTCTGGAAGCATTGGAGCCAGATCGGCAACCCCGAAAACGACTGGCAGCAGATGCGCGAGTTCATGGACAAGGTGAAGGCGGCGGGCGTGGCCGGGATGAAGATCGATTTCATGGACAGCGACTCCCAGCAGCGCCGCCGGTTCTACGATGCGGCCATGCGCCAAACGGCGTTGCGCCACCTGATGATCAACTTCCACGGGGCCAACATCCCCGGCGGCGAGAACATGACCTACCCCAACCAGCTCACCCGCGAGGGCATCTTCGGCATGGAGCAAAACCGCTGGACCCAGATCCCGCCCCGCCACTACGCGGCCCTCCCCTTCACCCGCCTTGCCGCAGGCCCCGCCGACTTCACCCCCGGCTACTTCGGCCACGACCTCAAGCGACTCGGCGGCAGCACCTGGACCCTCCAACTCGCGACGGGGGTCATGTACACCTCTCCCGCTCTTCACTGGATCAGCAACCCGGACGACATGCGCGCCGCCTTCCCCGCAGGCTCGCCGGAACGTGAGGTTATCAAGTCGATCCCGCCCACGTGGGACGAGACCCGAGTCCTCCCCGGCAGCGAAATCGGCGGCTTCGTCCTGATGGCTCGCCGAAAGGGCTCCGCCTGGTACCTGGCAGGTCTCAACGGCGGCTACGTGAACGCCATCCAACTCCGAGACCTGTCGTTCCTGGGCAGCGGCACCTACGACGCCATCGCCATCTCCGACGGCCCCAACGCGGTCTCGTTCGCATCCCAGGGCGGGATCATAAGGTTCGACGCCGGAAAACCCGACGCCTGGACCGTCACGAAGGAAGTAACCGACAAAACAACCCCCGCCCGCCTCAGCATGCCCACCGGAGGAGGCATCGTCATCCGCTTCACACCCCACGAAACCCGCTCACCTCTCGAAGGCCTCGGCCGCTTCACCGGATGGTAGTAGAAAGGCGTCGCTCCCGGTCGGCGGCGAAGGTAAGACAGGCTTGTATCGAATCTCTGGTGAGTGCGGGAAAGTCGGCGAGAATCTGGTCCTCGGACATCCCTTCCGCAAGATATTCCAGGACATCCCGAACGGTAATTCGGGTCCCGGCGATGCACGGCTTGCCATTGCGCCTACCAGGGACGATTTCGATGTGTCGGCGGTAGTCCACGACGATATTGTAAGCCGCCTCGGAACTCCCCGGCATCGGAAGCATTTCCACCAACGATGCTATTCGACCGCCGAGAATTCCTGGGGTTGGCCGTTGGGGCGGCTGCGGCCACCGCGCTGCCCAAACCGCCGAAAGCCGAGACCAAAGCCGTCGCTTTCGACGCGTTCCCTATCCTCGACCCCCGGCCCGTCTTCGCTCTCGCCGAAGAGCTTTTCCCCGGCAAGGGAGCCGAGCTGAGCGCCGCCTGGCGCACGCGCCAGTTCGAATACACCTGGCTGAGAGCTCTGTCCCGTAACTACGCCGATTTCAAGCACGTCACCGAGGACGCTCTCGTCTATGCCGCCCAAGCCACCAAGCTGGACCTCGACCAAGGCAAGCGAACCAGGCTCATCCAAGCCTACTTCGAGCTCAAGGCCTACCCCGACGTGGCTCCCGTCCTGAAAGCGCTCAAGGAAAAGGGCCTCCGCCTCGCCTTCCTCTCGAACATGACGGAGGAGATGCTGAACGCGGGCATCCGGAACTCCGGCCTTCAAGACGTCTTCGACCACGTCCTCAGCACGGACGCCGCCAAGACCTATAAGCCCGATCCCCGCGCCTACCAACTGGGCGTCGACAGGCTCAAATTGAAGAAGGAAGAGGTCGTTTTCGCCGCCTTCGCGGGCTGGGATGCGGCAGGGGCGAAGTCGTTTGGCTACCGGACCTTCTGGGTCAATCGCCAGAAGATGCCCGCCGAGCAATTGGGCGCCCTTGCCGACGGCGAGGGTTCGGGAATGGCGGACCTGCTGGCGTTTCTGTAGCCCCGCAATTCTCATATCTGTGACGACCGGGCATACTCAGAGGACAGACCATGATGCTGTCGCTGATCTTTGCCGCCGCTATGTCGAATCCCGCTGCTCCCGCAACTCCCCTCGAAATCTGGTTTCGGGAACCCGCCGCGACCTTCACCGAGTCTTGCCCGGTCGGAAATGGCAGGCTGGGAGGCATGCTCTTTGGCGGCGTCGAGCACGAACGCGTCGCCCTGAACGAGATCACGCTCTGGTCCGGCGGCGTCCACGACCAGGACAGGCCCGACGCCTACAAGGTCCTCCCCGATATCGTGGCGCTCCTCAAGCAGGGCAAAAACCCCGAAGCGGAAGCCCTCGTGAACAAGTCCTTCACGAGCAACGGCCCCGGCTCGGGCAGCGGGGCAGGGAAGGATAGCCTCTACGGCTGCTACCAAACCCTCGGCAACCTCGAACTGACTTTCCCCAAGCCCGCCGAGCCCCCGACCGACTACCGCCGTAGCCTCGACCTCACCACCGCCGAGGCCCATGTCGAATACTCCCTCGGCCCCCAGCAGATCAAGCGAGAGTTGATCGCCTCCGCTCCCGACCGCGTCCTCGTCTACCGCGTCACCGCCAGCACGGGCACCCTCGATTTCGACGCTGCGCTCACCCGTAGCGAGCGCGCGACCGTCGAGCCGGACGGCGATGCCGGACTGAAGATGTACGGCCAAATGGCGAACGATAAGGCCGAGGGAATGCGCTACCTTGCCCTCCTCCGTGCCGTGGCTATTGGTGGAGGATCGGTAAAATCTGAAGCGCCAAAGATACACATATCTGGAGCAAAGGAAGTCCTCCTCTTCGTCACCGCCGCCACCGACTACGACGGCCCCGTCCCTGGCGATTGGGACGGCCTGAAGTACGAAGACGCCTGCCGCACCCGCATCGATGCGGCTGTCAAGAAGCCCTGGCGAAAGCTCGTCGGCGACCACCGCGACGACTACCGCAGCTTCTTCAACCGCGTCAAGCTCGACCTCCCCGTCACCGACAACTCCAAGCTCCCCACCCCCGAGCGCATCGCCGCCTTCTCGAAGGGAGCCCAAGACCCCGCTCTTGCCGGGCTCTACTTCCAGTTCGGGCGCTATCTGATGATCTCCAGCTCCCGCCAGGGCAGCCTCCCCGCCAATCTCCAGGGCCTCTGGGCGGAGGAGTATCAGACCCCCTGGAACGCTGACTATCACATCGACGCAAACGTCCAGATGAACTACTGGATGGCGGAAACCTGCAACCTCTCCGAGTGCGCGCTCCCACTCACCTCGCTCATCGAATCCCTCGTAAAGCCCGGCGAGAAGACCGCCAAGTCGTACTACAACGCCCCTGGGTGGGTCGCCCACGTCATCACGAACGTCTGGGGCTACACCCCGCCCGGTGAAAGCGCCTCCTGGGGAGCCACTAACAACGGCTCCGGCTGGCTCTGCGAACACCTCTTCGAGCACTGGGCCTTCAATCGCGAGCGCGACTACCTGCGCCGCGTCTATCCCATCCTCAAGGGCTCCGCTGAGTTCTATCTGGGCACCCTCGTCGAGGAGCCGAAGCACGGCTGGCTCGTCACCTGCGTCTCCAACTCCCCCGAGAACCAGTTCAAGATGGCCGACGGCCGTACCGCCAGCATCTGCATGGGGCCCACGATGGACATGGAGATCGTCCGCGAGCTCTTCACGAACACCGCCGAGGTCGCCCGCACCTTCGGGGACAACGACTTCGCTGCCAAGCTCGCCGCCGCCCGCGCCAAGCTGGCTCCCTTCCAGGTCGGCAAAGCGGGGCAGCTTCAGGAATGGCTGGAAGACTACGACGAGACCGACCCGCACCACCGCCACGTCTCCCACCTCTACGGCCTTTTCCCCGCCGACCAGATCACCCCCACCGGCACCCCCGATCTCGCCAAAGCGGCTCGCGCAACGCTGGAAAGAAGGGGTGACGAATCGACCGGCTGGAGCATGGCCTGGAAGATCAACTGGTGGGCCCGACTGGGAGACGGCGACCGTGCCTTCCACCTGCTCGGCGCGCTCCTCAAACCGACCGGTGCAAAGGACACGAACTACGGCTCCGGCGGCGGAGGCTCCTACCCCAACCTCTTCGACGCCCACCCGCCCTTCCAAATCGACGGCAACTTCGGAGCCGCCAACGGCATCGCGGAAATGCTCCTCCAAAGCCAGCGCGAAAAGCCCGGCGAGGACTACACCATCCACCTGCTCCCAGCGTTGCCCTCCGCCTGGCCCACCGGCTCGGTAGCCGGCCTGCGAGCCCGTGGAGGCATCGAAGTCTCGATCCAGTGGGCCGCGGGCAAGCTCGTTAAGGCGACCCTGAAGAGAGTCGCCGGGGACGGTCCCGTCCGCTTGCGCACCGCCGGAGACGTCGTCGTAGACGCCGCCCTCGGCAGCACCACTCCAACCCTAAAAACGGTATCCCCAGGCCTCACCGAATTCGCCCTGCCCCTGGGCGCATCGGTGGACCTGAAGCCCAAGGTGTAAAGACGTCTCCCACGCGCGTTGCCTCTTTACGCGCGCTGCCTCCAGACGCGCCGTCTGGAGGCTAAGAAAACCTTAGAAGTAAATCGGCCGTCCGTCCTTCAGTCTGCCCTCGAAGCCCAGGTCGGTCGACGGCTTGGGCAGCAGCCGAATCTTGACGGTGTCCAGCGTTTTCAGGTCGATTTGGCCGACCGACTTCAGCCACTTGTTCGCCAACTTCGCCCGGGCCAGGATCAGTTGCTTGACCTTCGGCAGGTAAGCCGCGCTCACGTCCTTTTGGGTAAGGACGGACGTGCCCGCTACCCCTTCGGTCGTGATCCCCTGCCACTTGAAGTCCGGCAACAGCGCATCCTTCAAGGTTTGCCCCAGGCGCAAGGGGGATTTGTCGTTCTGGAGATTGGGTGCGAGTTTGGGGGTGAAGGGCGTCTGGCCGTTCTTTTTGGGCGGAACTTCCGCGGCGTGTCCCGTCCCCCCGGGCGGCTTTGGCTTGACGATCACAACTTGCTGAAGATCGAAAGGATTGTCGCAGTAGGGGTCGCTCGTCGACCGGTCGTTGTACAGCCGCATGTAGTCCATGTAGACCGCTGGCTGGGTGACGGTCGCGGCGAAGCCGACGAGGGTGTAGATCCGCTTGCCGGTGGCGTCGGGCGTCGTCCACGAGATTCCCTGGGGGAAGACGCCGCTGTTGAAGCTGCCATTCATGGAGCTCGAGAAATCGACACCGTTACGTCCGTCCAGGCCCGGCCGGTCCATATCGGTTTCCGTGATTTGGTAGGTAAATGCGTCGCCCGACGTCACCGTTAAAGGCGCCGCGCCCGTGCCGGTCAGGGGAGGGTTTGAGAAATAGGGGGTTCCATTGAAACCCGTAATGCATACCAATAGACACGACAACATGACCCATTATCATCCCATTTAGGGGACAAAAATAAAGGAATCCTCCACCCGCTCGACACATCCGCGAACGTCGCCGTCGGATGGACCCCCGAACCCCAACGGGGTTCCGTCAAGTAGCGAAGGGTTGGGCGAAGCCCTACCCTGGTAACCGAGTTCAAACCCCATACCTACCCCAACGGGGTTGCGGCCCACATGCGCGTAAGACGCAACCCCGTTGGGGTAGGACCTCGTGCGGTAACCCGACAACCAGGGTAGGACCGTTCCGGTCCAACCCGTTCGCTACTAGACGGAACCCCGTTGGGGTTCGTTAGGGCCGGGTCCACCCTGCGGGCCAAACGACGTCCTTCGTCCGCGACTCCGGCGTCACCACTAACCGCACGATCTTGCCGCCCTTCGCCTCGCATTCCACCGTCGTGTTCCCCGGCGCGTGCAGCTTGAACTGGACGTCCCAAGCCAACGGCCAAGCCGGGAGTAGGCGGATGGCTCCGCCGTCCTCCAGGGAAGAAGCTTGCAGGAGCATCAGGTTCGTTTCCTTCAGCAGATTCCCGCCGTGGTTCTGGTCGGGCAGCCAGTCGAAGTTCGGGCCCCACGTCGCGGGCCAGCGGTAGAGCGCGTTCGAGTTCGCGCACTTGACGGTCAGGATGCGCGCCGCCTCATCCGTCATCCCCAGCAACGCCGCCACGTTCCCGTCGTAGCCCCAGCCGACGTCCAGCTTATTCTTGCGGTGGGCGTAGGCTCGCTTCGCTTCCTCCAGCAGGGCCGGATGAGCGAGGGAGACGTTTTCGAAGGGCCAGACCGCGTACAGCTCCGGGTTCTCCACGTTGGAGGTCTTGTTCACATACTTCTCGGCGGGGGAAAGCTCGCGGCCGTCGGAGGCGTCTTGCAGGGGCAGCGCCGGGCAGGCGGCTTTCATGTGGGCGAAGAACGCCTTCTGGGATGGCGAAACCAGCGACGGTGGCAAGGCGCAAAGCCGCGTCGTCACCGCGTTGAGGCCCGCCATGCAAGGCATGTCGTTCACGACGCCTTCCCAATAGGTTTCGATGGACTGGGCGGGGTCGAGGATGATCTTGCCCTGAGCGTCCTTCTTGAACCTCGTGTCGAAATATTTCAGCACGGATTCCGCCATCGGCAGCACGCGCTTCTTAAGAAAGGCCTCGTCGCGGGTGTAGTCCCAGCGGTCGAGCATGAGGGCGCTCAGCTCGAGGCCTTGGTTCCAGGCCCAACGCCACCACGGGCTGTTCACGTCCTTGGGCTGCTTACCTGTCCGGTCCCAGCCATAGTCGCCGCCCGAGTAGGTGCCAAACGCGCTCATCGTCTCCGGGAAGTAGGCTCCCTCGGCTCCGTGATAGAGCTCCGTTCGCGATTCGGCCAGAGGACGCACCCGCTCGTAAAGGCGGAAGAAGGAGTCCATCATCTCGTAGTCCCCCGACTCGATCATCGGGTGGTACATGTGCCGCACGTTCTGGAACCACTGGCTGTCGCCCCACTGCCGCCAGTCCGCGTTGTAGTCGTGGCCCATCGCCTTCGGCTCGACGGTGTAGAAGCCGCCGTTGAACTTGATCGGCATCTCCCCACGCCCCTGGCAAGCCTGCACGTACCGCTGAAGCTGATAGCTCTGCCCGATGGTGGATGGCTTCGAGGGGGCGTGGTGGGCGACGCGCTTGCCTTCCAGGTAGATGGCGGCTTCGCCGGTCTTCGCATCGTACGTGGCGACCACGTTCGCGGGCTGCCCGGCTTTCAGGCACTTCGGCGCGGACAGCACCATCCTGCCCACGATCAGGCGTAGGCCATCGCCGGGGTAGGTGTCGAAGAGAAAACCGTCGTCCACCCCCGCCGTCACGTTGTCGAAGATACGTCCCGCTTTCAGCGCATCGGGCTCGATCCAAGCTTGGAGGGTGAACCCCTTCGACGTATCCGGTCGAGGCACGGAGCCCGGGGCCAACTCTTGCATCACGTCGGTGTGGAGGAGATCCGCATTCGGGGTCGGATAATAGCGCCACTCGCGGATCTTGCCCGGGAAGACGTTGCCCCCGCCCGAATCCACCCCGCGCCTGAGCGGCATGTCGTTCTTCGGAACGGCGAAGTCTGCCGGGGAGCCGTCCGCGATCACCCAGGAACGATCCCAGAAAGCGTGCCACCAGTCCATGGTGCGGGCGACATTCGCTTCGGTTCCCTTGGCGAGCTTCTTCTCCCACTCGTCGACGCTCTTCGTTTGGGCCGTGTGGGTCGCGACGTCCACGCGGAATATCTTCACGGACTCGCTCTGCAATACATGGTCGGAGATCGTCTTGAATCCCCTGCCCGTCATCCGCCCGCCGAAGGTGCGATGCAATAGCGGATCGAAGGCGCCTTTGAGCCCCGTTAGCGACTGGTTCTTCCAAAGCTCCGGCACCACCGAGGTTTCGTTCCGGTGGTACCAGGTGACGGCGTCCTTGCGGGGCAGGAAGGCGTCCGCCGATTCCACCAGCTTGAACGGCGCGTCGTACACGGACCAGGCCGACCGCTGCTCGTCCTTCGGCAGCTCCCGCTCCTTGTCCCGCCAATCCTCGATCGTTGCCGTTACTTGGGTTGGCTCGGCAAACGTGCCGGCGAGGCTGACGATCGGAGCCTTGGCATCGACATAGAGGACAAGGTTGGCCGTCCCTCCGGAGATCGTAATCACGCCGTCATGGAGGTGCAACTGCTGGCGGAATGGGTGATCGCCCTTGAACGGGTCGGTAGAGAAGTGCACCCGCACCCGTCCCAGCTTCAAGTACCGGCTGATCTCCGACATCGCATCCGTCCGCGCGATGTAAAAAAGCAGATCCCCCGTCGCCTCCTCCACCCAAACGTTAAGCACCACCTCCCCATTGCCAATCGGCATCGAGCCGGCGGCGTCCACGGAAGGCGTCGTCCAAACGACGTCATAAGGATCGATCTTGCTGGGAGAGGACTGGGCCATGACAAGGAGAGGAACAAGGCTGAGCATGTCGGTGTTCGCAAGGCTATCCTAAAACCCTTCCCCAAGGCGACCGCCTTCTCACCGGCGAGGATAAGATCGGAAATTCCCGCCGCGTCTATCGTTAACATAGATAATAAGTACCATATACCGGCTTGATGTAAGTCTGTATGTATATTTAACCGTGTAATTAACGGACGATAGCCTTTTAACATTTGTGTTTTGTGATTGCAAGTTTGCATTTATGCTTGTAATACCAGGGCTCTTCGTACTTTTCTTAATTTTATTTGTAGGATGTGGCCTGAGCTTTAAGGGGAATTAATGCTGCTACGTAATACGCATTTCTGAATGCGTGGGTGTCTGGTTAAAGAAAGAAGAGAAAGGTCTCTACAGACCTAGGATTTTCTGCGCCATCTCGCTCGGCGAATGTAGCTATCGATCCTGAGAAACTCGTTGGAAAACGCAGCCAACGATGCCTGCCTTTTCCGTGCTCGTCGCTGTGCCGAAGGGCCTTCTGGGGCCTGACGAATGGAACCTAATGCAAGCCTTGCTTGCCCGTGATTTGAGACTCGGAAGGTGATTTAATGAGATCTCCCGATAGTCCGGTTGATAATTTGCACTCGCTTATTCATCGCTTTGCTCGACCCATTTCATTTGCGATGGCGTCGGCGTTATTGGTGAGTACGGTCGCACCCGCGATCGCCTCACCCTACGACATTCACGCGGCGAAGGCGCCGCCTGGACCGAAAGGACTGACTTCGAAGGGAAACCCGACGATGCACCCGCATCCGTCCGTACCTTCGCCCGCACCGAGCGGCCCATTACCCGCGACACCCGTGCACCTGGGACCGGGCGTGACGATGCTCGACGAAGAGGCATACCTCCACCGAGGCGTCTCTCCGGAAGAGCTGAAGACATGGCGCTCCGAGCTGATGGCCAAGCCTTCGCCGGAGAGGAAGGGCCGTTTGCTAATTCAGGTTGGAGAGGTCACGCTCGCCTCTCACGAGCCGGATCAGGCCCAGGTCTTTTTCGACAAGGCCGCTTCGATCCTGCCTAAGGAGAGCCCGGATCGGGGCCTTGCCCGCTTCGACACCGCGCTCTGCCTGTTCCTGGAAGGGAAATTTAGCCCGGCCAAGGATGCCTTCACCCAGGCGGCGAAATCGCCCCTGCACGGCATCGACCACAAGCTGGCCGCTATCTATTCCCGCCACGCCGCTGCCTGCGAAGGCTATCACGAGCAGCATCTCAGGTTGGGCATCCCCCAGCCACGCCGCCTCGACCCGCTCTGCGCGATCTCTGCGATCTCCGTCTGCCTCAAGGGCCTGAACATGCCCGCTGAGAAAAAGGACGTGATGGCCAAGGTCTATCACAACGGCGAAGGCAGCAACATGGGCGATCTCGTGAAAGCCCTTCCGTCCTTCGGCCTGATGGGCCGCGTGGTCGCGGCTGACGACAAGGGCCTCCAACTTTTGCCCAAGCCTATCGTCGCCCATGTCGAAAAGGACCACTTCGTGGCCGTCACGAAGGCTGACAAGGATGGCGTCACGTACGTCTGCTCCGACTGCGGCCCATGGCCGGGCGGCGCCGCGCACCTGACCTGGAAGCAATGGAACGCTCTCGACGCTGACCGCTACCTGGTCGTCGCCAAGATCGGCTCCACCAATGCTCTCACGCTGGAAAGCCTTCCCACGGAGCGCAAAAATGGCCAGGGCCATGTGCTCCTGACCGCGATGGGTATGAACGTGAACGGCAACATCGCCGCCGCCGAGCAGGCCCTCAAGTCGCTCGGCACGAGCGTAGTCGCCCAGACGAACCCCGTCTCCTACCCCTCCGCCACATGCGGAATGCGCGGCGCTTCGCCTCACTGCAACTGTGCCGTTTCGTGCCCAATCCAAGCGGCTCCCACGCCCTTCGCCTACGCGACGAACGATCCCGTTAATCTCGCGACGGGCGAAGAAGAATACGAAGCCCCGGGCGCGCTGATGGTCTACAACCCGATCGGTCCGTCGCTCCACTGGACTCACGCCTACTACAGCTTGGCGAACACGACGCCGAACGGCTTTGGATCTGGCTGGACCCATCCCTACAACTATCGGATCGAGGACAACTCCGCGATGTCGGGCATGACGGTGCTCGTACCGGGTGGAGGAAGCACGACGACGGCGACCCCGTCGGTCCTCGTTATGCCGAGCTCGGCGCGCATCCAGTTCACCGCCGATCCTGCCAATCCGCCTACTTCGGGCACGCCGGTCAAGCACCTCGCGGTGCAGGCCGGGAACCCTGTCTTGGTCGACTGGTGCTACAACTCCGCCACGTCTGGGAAGTACTTCGTCGTCACCTTCCAGAATCGTGACAAGTGGACGTTCGAGGACTGTAACGGTACGTCGTCGGCTACCGGCCGCGTCTATCCGATCAAGCTGACGGACGCGTACGGCAACTACGTCAACCTCAATTGGTCGACGTTCACGTTCAAGACCCTGGACCTCGTGTCCATGGGCTACTCGGCGAAGGGTCTTACGTCCATCACCGACTCCTCGAGCACGGCGCTCCTCACGGTTAACTACGACTCCAACGCACGCGTGACGTCCGTAGCCGACCGTTACAGCCGAAGCGTCTACTACTCCATCTCCTCTCATGCCAACGCGAACGTGCCTCCGAGCTGGCCGCAGGCTTGCGACGAAATCGACCAGGTGTCGCAGATCGTCACGACGGGAACGTCGAGCCCGCCTGTCCACTTCTCGTACGGTTACGCGAACTACAGCAATAACGAGGGATCGGAGACCGTTCCCTTCCTTCACACGATCGGCGTTCCCTCGCCCACCGGCTCCGGAACCGCGACTGCGACCATCGACTACGGCACAGCGGGACTGGTGACGGATACCGTCGATGCAAACGGTAACAAGATCGTTTACTCCGCCGTGCCGACCCAAACGGTTGGCCCGCACGGTCTGATCATCTGGGGCTGGGCTTCCAACTCGGGGCGCGTCCAATTCGAAACGTCGACAGGAACCGTCGTGCAGCAATACGACAAGCTGTTTAACAGCGGGATGTCGGAAACCAGCCTCGTAAACGGCACCGGTCAGACGGTTTGGACCAAGACCTACGCCGATTCGAACACTCCCTACGGAATCAGCTCGATCACCGACGGCAACAGCCGCGTCTGGTCGTATACCTACGACCAATTCGGCCACATCCTCACGGCGACCTCGCCGAAGAGCGTTGTGACGACCAACTCCTACAGCTACACGAACTTTGCCATCGGCGAACTTACGTCGATCCAGCAAGGCTCGAGAACGGCGACGAGCTTCACGTACAACTCGCCGAGCGGCACCCTCGCCACGATGACGACGCCTATCCCGGGTAACTCCGGTTCGTCGAGCACGCAGACGACGAGCTACTCCTACGACACCCTGGGCAACCTGACCCAGATCACGACCCCGGGCAATAACGCGACGACCTCGCACACCATCTCGTTCGGATATACGACGGACGGCACCTATTCGCAGTCCGAGGCACTCGACGAGCCGATCAAAATCACTGACACGCTTGGCAAGGTCACCCATCTGCGGTACGACAGCCAAGGCAACCAGACATCGCGAACGGATCCCCTGGGCAACCAGATCCAAACGTCGCGAAACATCGCGAACGAGATCACCAGCCTGACGCTTCCCGCCACGGGCCAAACCGGCTCCGGCAACGCAACCGAAACGAACACCTTCCTCTATCCGGGCGGACCGATCACCCAGACGCAGGACAAGGACGAATCGGGTAGTACCGTTCGCACGATCAGCCTGACCTACGGCCCCGAAGGAGAAATCCTGAGCCGGAGCGGGGGAGCCGAAGCGGCGACCCTGACCTACGACTCGGCGTACAACGTCAAAACGGTGGCCGATGGCAATTCGCACGCCACGACCTACACCTGGGACCTTGCCGGGCGCGCCACGAAGGTGGCCTACCCCGGAGCGACGGGCACGAACTTCGACCAAGTTCTGTTCACCAGCTACGACGGCGTCGGCAATCTGCTGAGTCGCACCGACGGTACCGGGCAGGTCACTTCCTACACGTACGGCGACACGGACGGTAAGTTGTCGGCCATTTCTTACACGGGCCACTCGTCGAGCAACGTTTCGATGGGCTATGACTCGTACGACCGAATGACCTCCACGTCCGATGGGACGGGAAGCTCCACGGTCAGCTTCGACGACCTCAACAACGTCACCTCGACGTCGAGGACCTATACGGGCATCGGCTCGGCCAAGACGATCAGCTACGCCTACTACCCCGACGGATCGCGCTATACGATGACGAACCCCGCCGGAACGTGGACCTACAGCTACGACGTCAACGGCAGTTGCACGTCTCTCGTCTCACCGGCGGGTACGTCGTACAACACCTATCAGGACAATGGCTTCCGGTCCAGCCGAACGCTGCCGACGGGTACTGTCACGAGCTACTCCTACAATGCGGTCGGCTATCTGACGGGGCTCACGAACCAGACCTCTGGTTCTACCACTCTCTCCAGCTACGGCAGCTTCACCTACGACGGAGCGTTCCGCATGACTGGCCTTACCGCCAGCATCCCCGGGGCGTCGAGCCAAGGCGGAGCCACCACCTGGAGCTACGACACGGTAAATCGGGTAACCCAGGAATCGAGCGCTCGTTCGAGCGGGTACACGAATAACTTCACGTACGACTCGGCCGGAAACCCGACGTCGTTCAAAGGATCGAGTCAGTCGTATAACTCCGACAACCAGCGCGTGCTAAGCGGCGCGTTCACGTTCGACGGGAACGGAAACCCGACGCAGTACATGTCGACGACGTTTGGGTACGACCCGGAGAGCCGTGTTTCGGCGATCGGTTCGAGCTGGACGGCCGGCTATCGTATGGACGGCCTTCGCGGCTGGAAGACGAACAGCGGAACGACGACCTACTACCTGTACGACGAGGGCAAGCCCGTCGTGGAGATGAATAGCTCGGGAACGGTGACGGCGGTAAACGTCTTCGCCCCCGACGGACTCGTCGCACGCCAACAGGGCGGCTCATGGATCTACTACACGTTCGACCAGCAGGGCAACGTCGCCCAAAGGCTGAACAGCTCCGAAGCAGTCCAATCGAGCTCGTACTACGATGCCTACGGTGTGGAGACGACCACTGGGTCGCCCTCCGACCCGTTCGGCTACAACGCCCAGTCCGGTTATTACTTGGACCGGGAGACAGGACTCTATCTCTGCGAGCACCGCTATTACGATGCGGGCGCTGGCAGGTGGATCAACCGTGACCCAGCAAGTTACATCGGCGGCTTCAACCTCTACGGTTACTGCAAGTCGCGCCCGATGGGTTACATAGACTGCACGGGCTTCGATGGAGACGAGAACAACGGCGGCGATCACGAAGGTGGCGGCGTCGGAACCCTCTTGGAGGCCATCCAGGGATGCGTCAAGAAGTTCTTCTCCAACCTCCTGTTCGGCAAGAATAACAACCTCTGCAAAGAGTGCATCAAAGCCGCCTGCGAAGCTATCGGAACCGGCGTCGGAGCAGGGCTCGGGACCGCAGTTGGTGCGGGCAGCGGCGCTACGATCGGCGGCATCATCGGCGGCATCGTCGGTGGCATCGTTGGTGGCATCGTCACTGGCGGAGCCGGCATTATCCCAGGGATAATTGCAGGAAGTACCGCCGGAGCTGCCATCGGAGGCGAATACGGTGCTCCCATAGGTGGAGTTATCGGAGGTGGCCTGGGCGGTGCGATGGGCGAGGAGGCAGGCGAACGCCTCGCCGAGAAGTGGTGCGGAGGGAAGGAGGGATGCGAATCTCCCAAGAAACCTGAAGCAGCGCGTCCGGTGGCTACCGCCGCACCCGCAATGGCCTAGTCTATGAACGGTCCCGAAGACATCAAGGGATACGCGACCCGAAACGCCGTCAGGATTCTTATCCTGGCGGCCCTCGGGTACTGGGTGGTCTACGTGCATCTGATGACGGAGTCCACTCAATTCCTTTGTGGCCTCCTCGCCGTGCAAGCGGCGGGGAGGAAGGACCGGCAGGACACGTTGCCGTTCCAACTCGCTTGCCTTGTCTTCGGTATCGTCCTCGGCGTCTTCCGTCACGAGGACGCCATTGTCTGCATCTTTATTCCCGCGATTTCGACGATCCTGTGGGGCATCCGCTACTCGCGTCCCCTGGCGCCCCCACCCGAGAAAGTGGCCGCGCCGTCCCTGGCTTCCATGCGCTTTTGGACCGACGCGAGCCAGGGCTATCAAACCTTCCTGCTCATTGCCACGGGAGTCGTCGTCGCCGCTTTCGGCATCGTGCTGGGCTTGGTCTACGGCCTTTGGGCTCAAGCCCTCGTAACCGCCGTTCTTGCCCTCGACAATCCGATTTGGTCCTTCTTTCGCGCCACCCCCTGGCTGGGCATACGGCAAACGCCCGCGGAGTGGCCGGACCCCTCGATCCAGGCGAAAGCGATATGGCGCTCGTTTTATGTCTCCTTCGGCATGGCGATCTTGATCCAGATGTCGGTCGTCGCCTCGATCTTCGTCATGAAAGCCCCAGAGGGCATCTCCGAAATCGCTGGAGCCATCGCGGCAGGGGTCGCGATCTTCCTCGTCTTGCGCGCCGTCTCCTACCGTAAGGAGTTGAGCGCCATTGGAAAAGGGATGGATACCGCATGATTGCTTTCGCTCTTCTCGCCCACCTCGTCGCCGGCCCCTGCACCGTCCAGGTCTTCCTCAGCCACGATTGCCCCTGCAATGTGATCTGCAAGGATGAGCTGAACGAGATCGCGGCGGAGCTTCGTGAGGCGAAAATCTCGTTTACCGGCGTGACCGACCTCCCGCCGAAGGAGGCCAAGGAATTCGCCGAGAAGCTGACCTTCGACTTCCCGGTGGACGGCGACCCGAAGCTGAAGCGTATCCACGCCGCCCATGCCGAATACAGCCTCGAAATCGGCGTCTTCGATGCCAAGAACAAGCTTGTCAAGTTCTATGCGGGCTACGACCAAGGCATGGTGAAGGAGATGGCGGCCCTGCTCACCAAGCTCGCCCACCGCCCAGTCAAGATGGACCCCTCCAAATTCCCCGACCTACGCCGCGTCGGCTGCGCCTTCGAGCCTAGCTGACGTCGATCGTGACCATCTCGTCTTTGGCCGAGAGCACCTTGATCCGGCTGTGCCCGCTGAGCACTACCGAGTCCACGTGGATGGCGTACCGCGCCTTGCCCTGGAAGTGCAGAATCCGCTTTTCCTTCGGGTCGAAGATCACCGCTTTGTAGTGCCTCCGGTCGTTCGTCTCCGGGGTCGGCAGCACGTAGGGGGTCAGGGCGACCTTGTTCTCCCGGAAGTCGATCAGCACCTTGGAAAGCTCCAGAACGTTCATGCCGAGGGTGCCCAGGCTGTGGCCGTTGCCTCCTTGCGCGACCTGCACCGCCACCTCGGAACCGCCCGCCAGGTCGAAGCCGCTGGAGAGGATCGAGTCCACCTTCGCCGTCGAAACCCGCCCCGGCGTGTCATGCTCCATCGCCAGCAGGTTCTCGAACGGCTTCGACGGCAGGATCGTCGTCGCGGAAGCCGTGTCCAGCACGCAATCGATGGTGACGCCTGCGATGGTCGCGGGCAGGCAGCACCGCCCGTCGATGACGCTCGAATCGACCAGCGATATCCCCGCTCGAGGGATGAGTCCCGTCATCGTGATCCCTCGATCGAAAGGCACGCGGGCTGGGTTCGAGGACCATGGAATCCAAGTCGTCCCCCGCGGCCCCTCCACCGCCATGCTTCCAAACCAGATGCGCTGCCGCCGCCCAAAGTCGGTCTCGGCGGGAAAGAGGGCCACGACGTCGCTCGCCAAATCGAGCCCCAGGCCGCAACCGCTAAGAGCGTCTAGACCGAGAATCCCGTCTACGTCGATTTCGAGTGCGGCGAGGTTCGCTTCCGCATCCTCTGCCATCGCTCCCGCCGTCACGGGCAAGCTCAAGGCTCCGCATTCCACCGCCACCTGAGCCGCCCCGGTTCGCGGTAGCCCAAGTCGCTTCCAGGCCTTCGCCGTAAAGGTCGTAGAGGGCGCTCCCGTATCCAACAGAAGCCAAACCGCCTTCCCATTCGCCCGCGCCTGGATCGCCAAGAGATCTCGCCAGACCCGGCGGCAGGAAGCCACGTAGGGGGTCGGAGAAAGGAACTCCTTGAACTCGATCTCAAACGATTGGGCGACGTACAGCAAGGGCGGTGCGGACATTTTACATGACCGATGTACTTCTACATGTATTTTTCACAACCATCATGCCGGTAAATGGTAAATCGACGGGGGATAACAAGCCTCCATAATCCCAAGGTGTCCCGCCTCTTCCTCATCACCGGCTGTCCTGGCTCAGGCAAGACAACTACGAGCGAAGCCCTCCTGAAACGCTTCCCGCTCGGACTTCGTATTTCCGTGGACGACCTTCGCGACCAGGTTGTTTCAGGCATGGCCCACCCGATCCCTGAATGGACCGAGGAGGCCAACCGGCAGTTCAACCTCGCCCGCGCCGCCGCCGCCGCGATGGCCCGTATCTATCTGGAGGCGGGCTTCGCCGTCGCCATCGACGATACGATCCCCATCCACAAAGCCGACGCTATGCTCGCCCCCCTCGCCGAGTGGTCCCCCATCCGCATCCTCCTCGTCCCGACGGTGGAGAAGTGCCTGGAGCGCAACCGCACCCGTACCGGCAAGAACTTCGACGCCAAAGTTCTCGCCGACGCCATCGCTTGGATGCACCCGGAAATCCTTAAGGGACACGCCGACGCCCCCGGCTACATCAAGGTCGACAACGGCGACATCGGCCTGGAGGAGACGGTGGATCGCATCTTGGAGGTAGCCTCCACCCACCATGCCTAAGCGACCCGAAGAAGCTCTCGCCGACATGCTGGCGAACCTGGAAAAGACGACCGGAAAACCCCTCTCCGAATGGACGGAGATCGTCGGGAAAACCGGCCTGACCAAACCCGGCGAGATCATCAAGCGCCTCCAGGCCGACCACGGCATCACCTACGGCTACGCCCGCCAGATCGCCATCAAGGTCCTCGAAAACCAGCGTCAAGCCGAAGCGGGCGACGTCGATCTCGTGGACGCCATGTATTCAGGCGCGAAGGCCGCCCTCAAGCCTGTCCACGACGACCTCATCGCCAAGATCCAAGCCTTCGGCGACGACGTGGACCTCTCCCCCAAGAAGGGCTACGTGAGCGTCCGCCGGAACAAGCAGTTCGCCATCGTCCAGCCCTCCACCGCCACCCGCCTCGATGTCGGAATCAACCTCAAGGGCGTGGAACCCACGTCCCGCCTGGAACCCTCCGGCAGCTTCAACGCCATGCTCAGCCACCGCGTCCGCGTGACCTCCGCGAGCGAGGTAGACGAGGAACTGGTCGGCTGGCTAAAGCGCGCTTACGACTCGGCCTAGGCTCACGGCATGGGGTTGCCGATGGGCACACCGATCAACCCGCTCATGACCTCGGCCAACATCCGAGATTCGCCCTCTTGCCCGCCCATCGTTACCTTTGCCTCAAGCATATCGCCCCAATACATCCAGTCCGGCCAAGGCCCGTCGTTCACGAAATCACCCGCTCCGTAAAACCGAAAAAGGGTGATCTCCTCCCCCTTGTCCAGCTTCAGCCCAATCATAAAAAGGTCGCTCTGCTGGTGCGCCCAGGTAAGGGAAGTGGTCGGCGAAACGTCCGCGTAAGAGTAGAGAACCTCGTGGATGGCATCGAAGGGGATGAACCGCGAGGAGTGGACCAGCCACAGATAGCGCGACCGGATACGCACCAGCCGCCGGTTCGGATCGAAGGTGACGTGGCGGCTGCCGTATCCCAAACTGTAGATCAACGCCCGCAAGCCCGTCGATACCACCAGCACAGAACCCTTCTTCTCGATGCGCGGACGCACGGCGAACAGCCGAGAGATCACCGCCGCAAACGCCAAATCTTCGAACATCGCTGAGCCGAAGTTACCCGCCGCTACGCATAATCGAGGCCTTTTGTCTCGGCTAGACGGCATGGTGGGCGTCGCTTAGTGCTTAATAAGCACAGGCACTATCGATAAGGTCTAAATTATTAAGGCGGACGCTTCTTTCGTCGCGCCCGCCTGTGGCTTCTCTAAGGCCCATGCGGTTAAGCAAGTGGTCATATGGCCCAGAGAAGAGTCAGCAATTCGTCTGTTCGGTTGCCCTCGACGAACTCTAACCTCCCATTGCAAACGATAATACTACCAATGTTAGGGAAATGTGAAGATTTTCTTATTTGAACTACGAAGTGAGTTCAACAAAGGAATCAGGTGCGTTAAAAAACGTGAAACGGAAGGTCAATATTGTGGCGAGTAGCAAGTCCCCAGTAAATGTAATAGTGACATTCATAAAAAAAAGACGGTGATGCCTCGCAGGATCACCGCCTAATGCCGGTTGCTTGTCGCAACTGTAGCCGCTCATGACGCCTCTTTAGTGGGCGTCTCTATCTTTCGCTGTCAAGAAAGGATCATACGGTTAAAGTCCAGCCTTCCCAATGCTCGGAAATAAAATAAATCCCGGAAATTGGTCAATAAGAGCGCTTAATGTTCAAATTCGGAAAAGTTTTTTCGCGGCAAGGCACATTAAGGGCGTGATAAGGCCAAATACAAGCCTTGTTCTGGCACCTCGGGGAACCTTCCGCGAGATAGGCCCAACCTTCGTCTTCCGTCCCAAAGTTCGTCCAAGAGGGACGCGGTGAAAAAGATGTCTGTAACAACGATTCCCAGAGGTTCGCAAACCATCATTCCATACCTGCTCGTGCCGAACGTCGCGGGGCTTATCGACTTCCTCCGGGAGACCTTCGATGCGAGCGAGATCTACCGCAGCAACGGACCGAACGGGACCGTCATCCACGCCCAGCTCAAGATAGGAACTTCCATCGTCATGATGGGCGAGGCCAAGCCCGACCACCTGACCATGCCGACCATGCTCTACATCTACGTCCATAACGTGGACGAGGCGTACCGCATGGCCATCGCCGCCGGAGCCACTTCCATCCGCGAACCAATGGACGAATACTACGGCGACCGCACCGCAGGGGTCCAAGACGTCTCCGGCAACCAATGGTGGATCGCCTCCTACCCCGAAGAAATCTCCACCGAAGAACTCGCTCGCCGCGAAGCCGAATTACGGAAGCACTAGGCCCCAGGGGGCCAGGATTGAGGATTGGAGGATGAGAGGATTGGGTTGGCCCCTTCTAGCCCGATCGCCTCCGGCCCAATCCGCCCAATCCTTAATCCTCCCATCCTGCGCAGCGAAGCGAAGCCCATCCTGCTTTGCAAAGCAAAGCCTTTAATCCTGCTGCCATGCCAAAGGCATGGCAGCCTGGGTAGATTGAAGGAGTGGGAACCAGGGTTCAACTCCTTTTTCTCCTCGGCCTCACGCTAGCCGCATCCTTCGCGCGCGGCCAAGGGGACTTCCAGCCGTCCGTCGCTGCGGCCCCGGCCAATGTCGATACGAGCAAGATCTACATCGACCAGCGGCTCGGTAACCAAATCCCCCTCGACGCCACTTTCAAGGACCAAACAGGCGCCGCCGTCACCTTCGGCGATGTCGTCTCCAAGCGCCCCACCCTCGCCCTCCTCATCTTCTACCGGTGCCGCGGCGTGTGCAGCGTGGAGTTCGCGGAGCTCCTGAAGAACCTCTCGAAGATGCCCTCCAAGAAGGTCGGCCGCGACTTTGACGTCACCGTCCTCTCCATCGACCCCCAAGAGGGGCCCGACCTCGCAAAGGGCAAGCTCCAGGAGGCCATCGACTCCTCCAAGGACTATCAGGACACCCAGCCCGGCTGGCACTTCCTCACCGGCGACCTCACCCAAATCCACAAGGTCTCCGACGCCCTCGGCTTCCACTTCACCTACGACGAGAAGACGGACACGATCAACCACCCGGCCGGGATCATGTTCATCGGCACGGACGGGAAGATTTCCAGCTACATCCTCGGCGCCAAGTTCCCCCCGGAGGCGATCTCGAAGAACCTGGACATCGCCGCCAAGCACGAGGTAGGACAGAAGGCGCAGGACATCTTCTTCGGCTGCATCCACGTCGATCCCCTCACCGGCAAGCGTAGCCTCGCCATCGAGGCCGTCATGCGCCTCTTCGCCTGGGTCACCCTCTTCGGCGTAATCGCCACCATCGCCACCCTCTCCTACCGCTCCCGCCGCCGCTCCGCTATTTGACATCCACCGGAAAGTCGTCTACAAAAGGGATATGCCGATTCCCGAAGACCGCCGCTACGCCATCCCCATGCTCGCCGTCAGCGACGGCAAAGGGGCGATCGCCTTCTACGAGAAGGCGTTTGGGGCCATATTCGACGTGAAAATGGAGGAGAACGGCAAGATCGGCCACGCCGAATTCCATATCGGCGACGCCTGCGTCATGCTCGCCGACGAGTGGCCCGGCCACAACGCCAGCCCCCGCCAACTGGGCGGAACGTCGATGTTCGTGTTCCTCTACGTCGAGGACGTGGATGCTCTTGCCGACCGAGCCGTAGCGGAAGGAGCGAAGTTATTGCGCCCCCTCTCAAGCCAGGGACAGGATCGCATCGCCAAACTCCGCGACCCCTTCGGCCACGTTTGGATGTTCGCCACGAGGGTCGGTTAGCCCGGAAGCTGGTTCTGGAACTGGTCGGCGAGGAATCGCACGATCTGCTGCATCTTCCGCACCTCGGGCCAAAGCTTGGGCTGGCTGTCCGGGTTGTCGTACATGTAGGTTCGGTAATGCCCGTCCTGGTTGATCTCCACCACGTACGACATTCCATCCAGCACGGTCGCCTTCTGGCCGGGCAGCGACTCGAAGTCGGGAAGGGTGAGGATGTCGAGCATGCTCAGCTTCGTCCACCAGGCGTCCCAGCCGAAGCGGGGCGGGCGGAGGTCCATCTTGAAGCCGATCTTCTTGAACTCGGCCGTCGCGGGCAGCAGGTAGGAAGCCGACCACTGGTCCGCCGTGCGCTTGAAGACGTAGCCCTGCAGATAGGTGATCCCAAACCCCTGCCAGAAGCGGATTTCGAGGTCGCCTTTGGGGAGGGAATAGGTGCGCAGGTCGGGGAGTTTGCTCATGGCTTCTCGGCCGACGATGGTCTGGGGGTCTTTGGCGCTGCCGAAGAAGATTTTCTCCCAGGAGCCTCGTTTGCCTTCTCGTTCGACTTGGTTGGATTTGACGGTGTGGATGTTGATTTCGACGATCGCGGGGTCGAGCTGCTCGTGAAACGCGTCCCGCATTAGCCGTTCGATGTTGCGAAACTTCTTGACCTCCGGCCAATTGCCACCGGAGGGGTCGGGGTATGCGTATTTCCGATAGCGCCCACCGTTGTTGATCTCCACGGTGGTCTCTCCGGCGTCGGTGATTTCGTCCTTGGGGCCGGGCAGATCGTCGTAGTTGGGCAGGGTCAGGAAATCTTGTTCCTTGAGCTTCTTCCACCAGCCGTCCCAACCCCATGCGGGTGCCTCTAGCGCCTTTGGAGCCGGTCCCGTCGGTTGGGTGTCGGTCGCGCACTCGATGATCCTCAACGGGATCTCTTGATAGGTCCCAGCCCACGCGCCATGCTTGCGGCGAAATACGTAGAGGCTGCGATGGTGGACAAGGCCGCCATCCTCCCAGTACCGGATTTCCAGATCTCCTTTTGGCACCTTGACGTTTTGAAGCTCGTCCATTTTCTGCAGTCCGGCGAGCAAAGCGATGGCGGCGATAAGCATCGTGGGTTAGACGGGCTGAGAGGGCTTTTTGTATCGATAGGCCGCGTACGGAATCCCGACGAGCAGCATGGTGACGGGGGTCAGCGCCGGACCGGGAAGAGCGTGGCCGAGCCACCCGTAGACCAAGCCCACGACGATCCCGACCACGACGGAAACCGGAATAAGCAGAACGAGTCCCAGGATCACGAGCGCCGGATGGTCCTTCACGCCTTCATTGTAACGCGACGATTTCCACCAATAGGTCAGCGCGGAAAAAACCCCTGCCGCGAGACACTGATAGCCATGGAAATGACAGCAATGAAGCCAAAAATCGTCCGTGCCGGGGAAGGCATCCCCATCGTCGCTACCGGCGGCCTCGCCAAGTTCGTGATCAGCGCGAGCGAGACAAACGGCCAATTCTGCCTCGGCAACTTCTGCCTCCCGCCCGGAGTAGGCCCCGTCCTCCACACCCACAGCCGTGAAGACGAGGTCTGGATGATCGTCGAGGGCACGTTCCAGTTCTGGGTAGACGGCGAGACCTTTACCGCCGGCCCCGGAGACGTCGTCTTCGGCCCCCGAGACATCCCTCACACCTTCAAGAACATAGGCGAAAGCTTCGGCCGCTTCTTCTTCATGTCCACAGGAGCCCACTTCGAAAACTTCCTCCATCAATTCCTGGAAGCCGAACTCGGCACGCCAAGAGACGAGGAACGAATGAAGCGCTTGGCCGACGAATACGGCATCAAGATGTAGCTTCGCAGGATTAAAGGATTGAGGATTGGGAAAAACTTTCCGGCCCAATCCTCAAATCCTCAATCCTGCGAAGCCCATCCTGCTTTGCAACGCAAAGCCAATCCTGCGTTGCGCAGCGAAGCAAATCCTGGCCAAAGGCCTAATCCTGCCCCCGCGGCACCATCCCACAGACGCGCATACCGTCGATGGGCTTGGACATGATGACGCTGACATAGTGGGGAGCCGACGTGTCCCACGGGTCCACGATCTCGAAACCCCACTTTCCGTACAAAGCGATGAGCTGGCTCGCATCGACCGCCGTGTCGAGGGCCAGCTCGATGCCTCGCTGGGACTTCGCATAGTCTTCGACCGCATCCACCAGACGCCGACCGAGCCCTTGGCCCTGGAATGAGGGATCGACGGCGAACTGGCCGAAGTAGAAAAGCCCAGGGCGGCGATAGTAGGGGCAGGGGTTATCTTGAGTCCACGCGTAGATCGTCACCGTCCCTACGACCTTTCCTTCCGCCTCCGCGACGAGGCAGTAGCCTTCCTCGATCCGGCTCAAGGTTTCTGCGTCGTCTTGGGTCATGGCGCTGAACCGGAGGCCTTGCGCCGCCAGCGGGCCATAAGCTCGATGGAGGAGCGCCGTGATTTCGGGAATGGAATCCTCGCGTGTGTAGGGCCGGATGATCATAGGGGCTTGGACATGATGACGCTCACGTAGTTCGTTTCCGGCCAGTCGATGGTGTCGACGATCCGATAGCCCCACTTCTCGTATCGCGCGATCAGTTCGGTGGCCTGGTCGGAGGTGTCCAGGGCGAGCTCTATCCCGTATTGCGACTTCACGTACCGCTCCACCTCGTCCAGCAGCCGACGCCCGATTCCAAGCCCCTGAGCCGAGGGCTCGACCCCGAACTGGCCGAAGTAGAAGAGGCCGGGGCGACGGTAGTAGGAGCAGGGATGATCGAGGCCGGATCGGTAAACCGTCACCGTCCCCACGATCCGCCCTTCCTCCTCCGCGATCAGGCAATATCCGTACTCGATCCGGCTCAAAGTCGTCGCGTCGTCCTGGCTGGTAGCCACAAACCGCAACCCCTGAGCGAGCAGGGAAGCATAGGCCCGGTGAAGCAAAGAGGTGATCTCTGGAATCGAGTCCGTGCTGGCGTAGGGACGGATGAGAACCACGTCTGGGAGCTTACGCTACCGGCAAACGCAAAGAGGGCCGGAAGCATCGCCTCCGGCCCTCAATTCAAAGTTAAGCCATTGGGAAGTTCGGAATCGGACAGAAGGGCAAGTTAGGTCCGCCGGTCTGGTCCTGGGTGGCGGAACCCGTCTTCGGGGCGACCACCGGTCCGCTCGTGGCTGCCGTCTCGAGGGCCGTAAGCGGGTCCTGCGACAGGGCCTGCGTCGGGTCCGTCGGATCGTTCGCGTTCTTGAACTGCACGTGGCGATGGTGGTGGCCGGACTTCAGCACCGATTGCGCCTCGGAAAGCTCGTTGTCCGAAAGCGACGATACGTCCTGCTTAAGCTGGCTGGCCACGTCGGACATCGATCCGCCGTTCGTCAGCGTCTGCTGCCCCTGCTGCTGGAACGTCTCCAGCTTCTGAGCCAGCGTCGGGTCGATCTGTTGTAACTTCGCTATCGCCTGCTGAAAATAACTATCAGCCGTACCGCTCGTTCCATCCCCGCTCGTCGACGTCGTCGAAGCCGACGAGGTCGAGGAGGCGGGGGCCTGAAATACCTGGGCGAACCCAGTCTGAGCGGGCGAAGTCATCAACGGCAACTTGTTGTAATTCGAGATGCTGTTAATGTTCATTCTTATCTCCGAGTGCCGGGCACTCAGAAAAATAGTCGGTATTCCATATCCGATAGGCAACGGACCAAGGCAAATTTACTGGGAAAAAGCCGACAACCTAATTTCCCCAGATTCATTTCTCCTTCACATGAACGCTCAAAACCCGGCGTCCTTAACGCTATAGGCTCCGCGTTTTTGTGGCCGTTTGACTAGAAAGGAGAACCGAATTGAAACGAGCGTTTACGCTAATCGAGTTGCTTGTCGTGATCGCGATCATCGCGATCCTCGCCGCTATCCTCTTCCCGGTCTTTGCCCAGGCAAAGCTCGCCGCGAAGAAGACGGCGGACCTGTCCAATATCAAGCAGATCGGCACCGCCCTTGCGATCTACATGAACGACGCCGACGACCTCTACCCAGCCATGGTCTCGGAAAACGTGACGACGGGCATCAACCAGCACCCTGTCTGGTCCAGTTCCGACGTGCTTGGTCCGTATGTGAAGAACACCCAAATCTTCCTGAGCCCCACCGGTACCAACGGCAACGTCACCTTACCGGCAGGCACGCTGCCCAATAACGTGACCTCCGTTGCGCCTCGCTCCTACATGGCGAACGGCTTGGAAGACACCTACGTCGCCTCCAACGGCGCCAACCTCTTCGGCCCCACCTTCACAGGCTCCGGCGGTGGAGTCTTTGGCTACTGGAGCGATAACGGCAGCGGACTCGTCGTGGCCCAGCAATCCCGCTCCCAAACCGCTCTTGATGCCCCTTCCGAGATCGTCGTTCTCACAAGCGGAGCCGAGGATTGGAACGTCTACAACAACTCCACCTACCGCCCGAACGTGGAAACCCTCGTCAACTCGACCTACGACCTCTACAACGGCCTCGACATCCTCTCCCTGGCCACCGGGCGTCCAAACGGAGCAGGCAACATCAACAACGACCTCCAACGCGCCTGGAACCACTTCGCCAACGGCTCCAACTTCGCCTTCGGAGACACGAGCGCCAAGTTCCTACGCCCCGGCAACCTGATGAACGGCATCTACCTGAACCCCCGCCGCTGGGTAGCGAACCCGGGCAACGACTAGGCCGTTGGCCAGGACTAGTCCGCAGGGCGGACAGGATGGGTCTGCGTTGCAGACAGGATTGAGGATTGAGGATTGGGTCGGAAAGTCTTTCCGAATCCCCAATCCTTCAATCCTGGCCGAAGGCCAAATCCTGCCCGCTAGGGCCAATCCTGTCCGCAAAGCGGACCAATCCTGCTCCCAACGGGAGCCAGGGGCGGGCCGGTTTCCCATCCCCCACGATGCCGGCCCCACACCCCTCCAGGGGTAAAAATCTAAGGATTGAGGATTGAAGGATTGAGGATCGGGTCCTACCCAATCCTTCAATCCTGTCTGCAATGCAGACCAATCCTGCCCACCAGGGCCAATCCTGCTCCCCCAAAGGGAGCCAATCCTGTCCGCTAAGCGGACTACGCCGCCTGCGCGAAGACCCGAACAGTCTTCGTATCCTCGACCTTGAACCGTCGTGCGACCTCGTTCAGTTCCTCGGCCAACTGCCGAAGGTGAACCGCCGAGGCTCCGACTTCCTCGATCTGAGCCGTCTGCTCCTGGATTGCCGCCGACACCGACTCCGTCGAAGCCGCGACCTCCTCCGCCGAAGCGCTCATCTCTTCCGCGCCCGAAGCGGTTTCCTCACTGACGGCCGCCGCCGACGAGATCGCGTCCGATACCTTGCCCGCGTTCGTCGCCATCTTGTCGATGGACGCCGCGTTTTGGGTCGTCGCGATGGTCACCTGCTCGACGGCGATGGTGATCCGCTCCAAGGCGTCTCCCGCCTCTTCGCTGTTCACCGCTCCCGCCTCGACCTCGCTGGTCGACGCCTCCATTTGGGCGACCGCGAGGTCCACCCCGGAGCGTACGCTCGAGATCAGCGAACCGATCTCCTGCGTCGAGGACGCCGCCCGCTCCGCGAGCTTGCGAACCTCGTCCGCCACGACGGCGAAGCCCTTGCCCTGCTCCCCGGCGCGCGCCGCTTCGATGGCCGCGTTCAGTGCCAGAAGGTTCGTCTGCTGGGCGATCTCTTCGATCGTCTGGACGATCTGGCCGATCTGCTGCCCCTTCTCGCCAAGCTCCCGAACGGCTTGCGAGGAGGCCTCGACCTGCTCCTGGATGCGCTTCATCGAGCTCACCGTGCGACCCACGGACTCGCGTCCCGCCGTCGCAATCTCCTGCGCCTCGTCGGTCGCCTTCTTCTGCTGCTGGCTTCCCGATTCGACGCTCGCGATCGCCTCGTTCAGGATCTCCATGTATCCCGCCGCGTCCGTGGTGGACCGGGCAAGCTGCTCGCCGCCCTTCGCGATCTGGTTGGCGCTCTGGGCCGAGGCGTCCGTCGCCGTGGCCACTTCCTGCATCGACGCCGCGATGGAGTTGGCGGCCAGGCCCGTCTGCTCCGAAGCCTGCTCGAGCTGGGCGCTCGTCCCCGCGACGTTCGTCGCGCTGTGCTGCAAGTGCCGGACGATATCCGAAAGGCTTGCCCGCATATTCTCGTAAGACTCGAACGTGTCGCGAGTCTTGTCGAGCATCGCGTTGAACGTCGTCGCCATCTGGCCGACCTCGTCCTTCTGGTGAATGTCCGCCGGGAGCGTCGTGACCCGGGCGCTAACCGTCAGGTCGCCTGCTTCCATCGCCGACATCGCGCTCGCCATACTCGTCAGGTCGTCCTGGTTAAGCTGGTCGAGTCGCTGCTTGATCGCCACGATCGGACGAACGATTGCCGCCGCGATCATGCAAGCCAAGAAGATACCGATGACGATAGCCACGCCCAGTACCGTAATCGAGCGGGAGGATGCCGCCTGCACGGCCTCTTCGGTCCGCTTCGCCATTGCCGCCGAATGCTTGTCGTTCCAGTCCACCAGCTTGTCGATCAACGGCACGACCTTCGACTCGAAGGCACTGCCTGTCTCTCGGCTGAACTTCTGGTCCGTCTTGGACGTGCATTTCGGATCGCTGATAATCGGCTTCCATTTTTCGAAAAGCTGGTCGTACTCGTCCCACGCGGCGGATAGCTTCTGAAGCTGATCCTTTTCCTCCGGGTCCGAAGCGACCTTCCCGTACTCCTCTAAGGCCTTATTGGCTTCTGCACGCGATTTATCGACAGACTTCAAAGCTTCCTGAATATCCGCTTCGTCGTCGAAAATCGCAACCTGGTCTTCGAAGATACGAACCTGCCGTGCAGCTCCATTAAAATCGTCCAGATTTTGCAAATTTGTAACGACTTTATCGTCGATAACGTTGACATTGGTCCGGGCCTCTTTCATCCCCAACCATCCTACGAGGCCCACTACCGCCGTCAACGACAACGTAATGCCAAAGCCTATGGCGAGTTTCATCGCCACTTTTAAGTTATTGAATCCCTTCACAGTCCCTCCGCGCCGCAGCGCTACTCCCTTATCTGTGCTGGGGTCACGAGGACTGCCACGACCGCTTTTGCGCGAAAAACGATAGGAAACCACCTGAGGAAACGAGAATCGATCCGAAAAAGACCCTTGTCAGAGAATAGAGGTATATAAATACCTATAATTTAATTATCTTTTTAATAGCCAGCCCTTTTGCTATCACATGATTAACATTGACGTGCATTTGAAATAGCTCTCAAAGCGAACTGTTGACCGCAGTTTCCAAGTTCGCTTAATATTAGAGGTTAATACACCATTTGAAAGGAGCCCTCAAGAAATAGAAAGATGTTAGGCTGGCTAACGGTTGCCGCTTTTTCAGTTCAAAAATGACGGCTCGGAGAGCATGGGTAAACGTTTACTGACCTACCGGTTCGTAAATCGTCACCACTGTATGGCTGTTGCCGGAAATGACGTTTAGACCGTCCGAAGTAAGCCTTCCGCGCTTCACCGCCACGAATTCCACGCTCTTCCCATCCCCTGGCCCCGTAAATGAGGAGGAACCCTCCTTTACGTTCCAGCCGTCCTTCGACACCTGCGCCGCCACCGACTTCCGTACCTCCTCGAAGGCGTCCGTTAACTCGTAGGCGAAATACTTCCGCCCGGCCACGGTCCCCGCGTGCTTCGGCGTCGCCCCATGCACCGCCTCCAAAGTAAGCCGCGGAGCATTCTCGTCATGCCCTTTGCAACCTGCCAGGCAGAGAAGAAAAGCCGTCAGCAAGATAGAAAGTCGCATCGTCGATCTAGATTAGCAAAAAGCCCAAATCACTCGGAAGGCGTGCTCTTCTTCTCCCCCGGCCGCAAGGCCACCACGATCAGAATCAGCGTCGGCTCACCCTCCGGCGGAATAGGTTCGGCAGGCTCGTACTGGTGGGGCAGGTTCGCATCGAAGCAGAGCGAGTCCCCCGCGTCCAAAATGCAGGGCGTCCCGTTCACCGTAATCTTCGCCTGCCCCCGCAGGCAGTAGATGAACTCCTCCCCATAATGCCGGTCCACCCAACTCGGCCGGTAAAGCTCCATCAGCGCCTGTCCCGTCACCCCATTCGGCAGCTCGCTCTCGAATACCGACGTGAAGAAGGGCTGGAAGCCGATCGCTCCCAGCCGCCGCCGTTCCTCCAGGTCGTTCACGTGGATCGGGTCGTCGTCCAGCAGCCGCTTCTGATACTGCTCCTTCGGGATGCTCACGTTCCATTGCAGCTCCGAACCGCGATTCACCACGAAGTCCTCGTTCTCCGGCAAGGGCCGCGTCATCTGGTCCGTAAAGAGGCGAAGGGCTCTGCGCACCTTCTGCAACGTCCGGCGCGTGCTAGGCTTACCCTGTTCGATGCGAATGACCGTGTAGCGTGCTACTCCCGCCCGCTCCGCCAGCGCGTCGATGCTCATGCCAAACTTCTGGCGGCGGATCCGGATTCGGCGGCCGATGGTCCCGAAGTCCAGGGTAGAGGCGGAGGGCGAAGGGCTCACACCCCTCATTGTATGAAAGCCGCCCCAGATTTTCGTCGAAGATTAGACGGTTTTGAGGCAAATAGTCTAATTTGGTCTGTCCGCCCCCTCCCGCGAGACGTAAAAATTCTTAACACGTCCTAGGATGGATTACCCCAAGCCTTCGAACACGACGAAGTGACGGGCGGGAGCTTTACCGAATGATAACTCCGCGCAATACATCCCCTAAACAAGCCTTCACACTCATCGAATTGCTCGTCGTCATCGCCATCATCGCGATCCTGGCGGCCATCCTTTTCCCCGTTTTTGCCCAGGCGAAAGAAGCTGCCAAGCGGTCCGCCTGTCTCTCCAACACAAAGCAGATTTCCGTCGGCTGGATGCTCTACGCCCAAGACTACGACGACGTCATGTGCCAGGCCGTCTATGCCAACTTTGCCACCGGCCAGCAATGGACCTGGGACTACTACTTCGACGGCTCGAAGTACCACTACGACCAGGGCCTCATCCAGCCCTACATGAAGAACCAGGCCATCCAAGAGTGCCCCTCCACCGGCGCGCTCTACCTCTACGCCGGAACGAATAAGACCGGCCTCGGCCTCAACTCGAACCTCGCGAAGACCGTCTTCGACGCCTCCGTCCCCGGCATCCACACTGCTCCCACCAGCTACACCGACGTCGACCGCGTCGCGGAAACCATGCTCGTGGCGGACGGAGTCTACGTCCGAGCCGCCAACACGACGAGCCCGGTCCTCGCCTTCGGCGACTACGTCAGCTATGGCCAGACCGTCAACATCGCCCACGGACGCCACTCCGGCTTTTCGAATATCGCCTGGCTGGACGGCCACTCCAAGAGCATCAAGGTCACCCCGTCCGGCGTCAACATGCCTGCCTATCCCGGCATGACGGCGAACTACCAGAAGCAGAACAATCTGGGCTGGATTCTCAAATACCCGCTCACCGGCAACCCGTTTGCCTATCCGGCGGATCCCCAGAACACCTACTACTACGACCTACAAAAGGGCGCGGGCCTCTAAGCCTTCGCTGACCTCGGGAGGCGCCGTTCGTTGGGATACGGCGCCATCCCCCTCTTGACCAAAATGCGAAAGACTTTCTCCTACCGGCTTCTCGTCGTGGCGCTCACCGGCGCTTCCGCCCTCGCGGCGTTCGGCCAATCCGCCGACCCCGAAGCGATCCTCCAATCCATCGTCGAGCACCGCAAGACCTCGAACGCCGAAGCCATCGAGGAGGCGAAGAAAGCCGTCGCCGGGATCGATCCTACAACCGTCGCACCCAAGGACGCCTACGCCTGGATGCAGATATTCGGCATTGCCGGGCTGACCAAGGAAGCGGGCGAGCTCTCGTCCAAAGCCTCCCAGTTCGCCACTATGCGCGCCTGGGAAGCCCAGCAGATCGAGCTCGAATACCTCCTCACCCAAGGCCAAACCGACAAGGTGATGGAGAAGTTGGATTTCGTCTGCGCCGGAAGCATCCCCATGCTCGGCCAGATCGGCGAATGGGTCAAGTACCGCTTCGCCCCCGCCGTGCAAGCCAAAAATCCCCAACTCGCCCTCGACGCCTTCGACCTCATCCTCCGCCGCGTGGACCTCAAGCGCCCGAAGAGTAAAACCGACCAAGACTGGGCCGATTTCGCCATCGCCCGCATCACCGCCTCCCGAAGCCAGGTCCTCTTCGATTCCGGTAAGCAGGCGGAAGCCCTCGCCACCCTGAAAAAGCTGCACGCCAAGTACCTGAACAACCAGCGCTGCCTGGACCAGGTGACGGAGGTCGAGAACCAGCTCACCGTCGTCAGCCACCAGGCCCCCGCCATCCCCGCCCTCCAAACCCTCGGCACGTACAACGGCCTCGCCGCCTTGAAGGGCAAGGTCGTCGTCCTCGACTTCTTCGCCCACTGGTGCGGCCCCTGCAAACGCGCCTTCCCCGAAATCCGCGACCTCTACGCCGAACTCAAAGGCAAGGGCCTCGAAGTCGTCGGCGTCACCAGCTACTACGGCTACTACGGAGCCAAACAGGGCCTCGCCAAACCCCAAGAGTACGACGCGATGAAGGGCTTCGTGACCGACTTCAAGATCACCTGGCCCGTCGCCTTCACCGACGGCGCTCCCGCCAAAGCCTACGGAGTCTCCGCCATCCCCCACGTCGTCGTCATCGACCGGAAAGGCGTCGTCCGCTACATGCGGGTAGGCGTCGGCCCCGAAAACGCGGCGGCCCTGAGAAAGATGGTCGAGAAGTGCTTGGCTGAGCCGGAGTAGAGGGCGCTCACAGCCCGGATTCTAAACTTGATCCCTTCGCGGTCTTCGGTCGGACCTGTTTAGGCTCTTCCCTCATATCGCCGCTTAAAGATTTAAAAGCCGACTTGCCGCCGCCAACTTTGAGGCCGCCAATCTCCTACTCACACAGTCATGGGACTGCTTTTCACGCGGCCTTCATCTCGTTTTGGAAGGGCCGCCGTAGGATCGATTCAGCTATTTAGATCAAAGGGGAAAACATTGAAAAACAAGGTACGAACCGTTCGTCCGCGGCGCGGATGGGCGGCTATCATCGTTGCGCTCGGACTTGCTCTCACCGCCGCCGCCGATACGGCCTCTTGCCCCATCTGTGGCCTCGACTGTCTCAAGGACACTCGCGACGCGGACTATCAGGTTTCGATGCAAAACGGGGGCAAGAGCCATACCTATCGGTGCGTGCTGTGCGCCATCGAAGACTCGGCCCGGATCAAGGGCGACATCGTCATCGTTGCTCCTTCGACCGTGAAGGGCCAGCCGGTGAAGATCGAAAGGACGCAGGGCGCCTGGAAGGTGACGCCCGAAAAGGCCCTCTTCGCCTACGCCGAAGGGAGCCACACCCAATGCCAATTCCGGTACAGGGCGGTCAGCTCGAAGGAGGCATTCGATAAGTACGTAGAGGCGAACCCGAAGCTGCTGAAAGGCGCGAAGGCGATCGACCTGCCCCAGTTGCTCGCGAAAGCGAAGGACGACAAATAAATGGCGCGTCGCGGTGCGGCCTTCGTCGCCCTCTCCGTCGCGGTGGCGTTGGTGTTCATCGTCGATTCGAAGCCCGCGAGCGCGACGCCCCAGTTCGCCCGGGAGACGAATATGCCGTGCTTCTCCTGCCACACGCATGTTCCACGGCTGAACGAATTCGGCCAGAAGTTCCTTGCTAACGGCTACCGGCTGCCGAACGGGCACAAGCCGCTGACGACGTACCCGTGGTGGTTCGAGATCGTGGCGAGCCAGACCCGCGACGCGGAGGCGGATGAGACGTCGAAGGTGACGTACGACGACAGCTCCGTATCCTCCTTCGGCTACTTCGACCGGCAGCGGCTCCAGTACCGGTTCACGTGGAGCCCGCTCGCTCGCGAGGTCGAGTTCAGCGCCCTCCAAAGGATCGGTGGCTCCGCCGCCATCCAGGTGGGCAAGATCATGCCGCTTTCCCAGTACGACCCGGGCATGGACTGGTTCCTCTCGACTCCGATCTACCTGGAGCCGGAAGACAACGTCTCGACCCCCGAGGGCTCCTTCGGACCCTTTGCCGCGAGCGGCGACATCTTCGGCGCGCGCTTGGTTCTCGCCAAGGGGAGCCCGATGCCCTATGGTAACGGCTGGGTGGCGGCGATGACGGTGCCTTTCTCGAACGAAGGTGGCGACGGCGTCCTCTTCGATACCGGGCACAAGGCGAAGGGAGCCTTCTTCGAAGCCTATCGTCGCCAGGGCCTGGATTCCTTCGGCGTAAATATGTATTCCGGGGTGGACGGGCGGCACTACTATGGCGCGATCGGCCAGTACAAGCTGGGCAAGTTCTACCTGCAAGGCGGCGGGAGCTACGCGATCTGGGACGGTGGCAAAACCCACGCCTATAGCATCGGCCTCGACTGGACTCGCTCCTTCCACGACGCCTACGCCCTCCGGCTGGACGTGCAAGATGGCGTCGTCAGCTACGTCCCCACGGCAAGCTTCATCTTGGGAGCCCCCAACTCTGCGTTCCAACTCGTCGTCGAATCGAACATCCGTGCAGGGACGAAGCCGGTCACGACGGCCGCTCTGATCTATCGGTTCTAGGACAGCAACCGGTAAGCCTCCCCCTGCGTGCAGGGGGAGGGCAGGGTGGGGGTGCTTGGCTGTGTAGAGTGTTTGGCCGGGAGAGATGCCCGACGCATGAACAGCGTTGCATTGCCAAATGTGAATGTTGTTCTGACCGGAACGCGCTTGCGATACTGGGGCTGGGACTTCGATGAAAAATAAACTCTTGCTTGCCGCCCTTTCCCTTGCGTTTTGCGCCGCGGCCGTTGCGCAGACGCCACCCAATAAAAAGAAGACGGTCTACGTCGTAGGCACCGCCCACCTCGATACAAACTGGCTTTGGACCATCCAGGACACTATTCGCGACCACCTGCCGAAGACCCTTAACGTCAACTTCGACTACTTCAAGACGTACCCGGACTACATCTTCAGCTTCGAGGGCGCGTTCCACTACATGCTCATCAAGGAGTACTACCCCGAGCGTTTCGCCGAGCTCAAAGAGTGGGTGAAGAAGGGTCGCTGGAAGGTTGCCGGTAGCTGGGTAGACGCGGTGGACACGAACATGCCGTCCCCCGAATCCCTCATCCGCCAAACCCTCTACGGCAACGGCTTCTTCAAGAAGGAGTTCGGCAAGACCAGCGTCGACATCTTCCTCCCCGACTGCTTCGGCTTCAGCTACGCCCTCCCCAGCATCGCCGTCCACTGCGGACTGAAGGGCTTCTCGACCCAAAAGCTCACCTGGGGCTCCGCCACAGGGATCCCGTTCCCGGTCGGCGTCTGGCAGGGCGTGGACGGTAACTCCGTCGTCGCCGCTCTCGACCCCGGCAGCTACGGAAGCTCCGTCCCCGCCAACCTCGCCTTCGATCCCCATATCGAAAAGCGCGTGGATGCCGTCGGCGACGTCTCGGGCGCCTACGTGGACTACCGCTATCACGGCACCGGCGACACCGGCGGCGGCCCCGCCAAGCAGTCCGTCGAGAACCTGGAGAAGAACATCCACGCCGACGGCCCTCTGAAGGTCATCAGCGTCGCCTCCGACCAGCTTTACCGCGACCTCACCTCCGCCCAAACCGCCGGGATGCCCCGCTACAACGGCGAACTCGTCCTCACCACCCACGGCACCGGCTGCTACACGTCGCAGGCCGTGATGAAGAAGTGGAACCGCGAGAACGAGCAACTGGCCGACGCTGCCGAGCGCGCCGCCGTCCTCGCCGACTGGCTGGGCGGAGCCGCCTACCCGCGCGAGAAGCTGCAGGACGCCTGGGTCCGCTTCCTCTGGCACCAGTTCCACGACGACATGACCGGCACCTGCATCCCCGAGGTCTATCCGTTCTCCTGGAACGACGAAGTCCTCTCCCTCAACCAGTTCTCCGAGGTGCTCACCCACTCCGTCTCGTCCATCGCGGGAGCCCTCAATACCGAAAGCCTCCCCGGTCGGAACAACCAGCCTCAGGCCACCCCGGGCATCCCCCTCGTCGTCTTCAACCCGCTGGGCATCTCCCGCGAAGACGCCGTGGAGGCTGTGGTGGCATTCCCCGGCGATGCTCCCGCAAACGTCCGGGTGAACGGTCCCGGCGGCAGGGAAGTCCCGTCTCAGATCGTCAGCCGCGACGGCAACCGCGCCCGCATCCTCTTCCTCGCCCAAGGCGCTCCTCTCTCGGCCAGCGTCTACGAGGTCCGAACCGCCGCCGCTCCGTCCCAGGTCCGCACCGGCCTCACTGCCAGCGGAACGGGCATCGGCAACGGCCGCTACGACGTCAAGATCGACGCCAACGGCGACGTCTCCTCCATCTTCGACAAGAAGCTCGACCGCGAGCTCCTGATGTCGCCGATCCGGCTGGAGATGCGCGACGACTACTCCCCCGACTGGCCAAGCTGGGAGATCAAGTACCCCGTCGTCCAAGGCGCTCCCCGCGAGTATGTCGGCGGAACGCCTGAGGTGAAGGTCGTAGAGAATGGCCCTGTCCGCGTCGCCCTCGAGATCACGCGCAAGGCCGCCGGTTCCACCATCGTCCAGCGCGTCCAACTCTCGGCGGGCGACGGCGCCCGGGTCGAATTCCCGACCAAGATCGACTGGCACTCCAAGGGCACCCTCTTGAAGGCCGACTTCGACTTCGTTTCCGGCAACCCGAAGGCCACCTACGACCTCGGACTCGGCACCATCCAGCGCGGCAACGACTACCCCGAGAAGTACGAAGTCCCCGCCCAGCAGTGGGCCGACCTCACCGATCCTGCAGGCACCCTCGGCGTCTCCGTCATGAGCGACTGCAAGTACGGTTGGGACAAGCCCTCCGACAATCACCTCCGCCTTACCCTGCTCCACACCGCCAAGGCGAACCGGGGCTACGCGTTCCAGGAGACCAACGACCTCGGCCAGCACGAGCTGACCTACGCCGTCGTCGGCCACGAAAAGGACTGGCGGACGGAAACCCAAGACGACGCGGCAAGGCTGAACCAGCCGTTCCGCGTCTTCCAAACCGATCGCCACGAGGGCAAGCTGGGTCGCAGCTTCCAGTTCGCCGAGGTCGATAGCCCGCAGGTCGCCCTCAAGGCCCTGAAGAAGGCCGAGAACTCCAACGAGGTCATCGTCCGCGTCTTCGAAAAGAACGGCCTGGACCTCGCCTCCACCTCGATCCATTTCTCGACCCGAGTCCTGAAGGTCCGCGAGGTAGACGGCCAGGAGAACCCCGTTTCCTCCGTCCAGCTTCTAAGCTCCGATGGAGGCCGCATCCGCTTCTCCCTGAAGCCCTATCAGCCCCGAGCCTTCGCCGTGACCTTCGCACCCAGCGACGCCCGAGTGGCCCCGCCGGTCTCGACCCCCATCAAGCTCGCCTATGACGCGAACGTCGTGAGCAAGCGCAACGAAACGGCTTCCGGCGGCTTCGACGCCGACGGACACTGCATCCCTGCTGAGCTCTTCCCAGCCTCGACGGAAACGGAAGGCGTCCGCTTCGACTTCGGCCCCATCGGCGCGGCCAACGCCGTCACCGCCAAGGGCCAAACCATCGACCTCGGCACGGGCAACGTCAACCGTGTCTACATCCTCGCCGCCTCCGGCGCGGAGGATGCCCAAGCCACCTTTAAGGTCGGCGACCACGAAGAAACGGTGACCGTCCCTAGCTTCACCGGCCGCATCGCCCAATGGACCAACCGCATCGTAAACGGCCAAATCCAAAGCGACCAAGCCAACTTCGAAGCCCCCTACATGAAGACCCAGCCCATCGGCTGGCTGGCTACGCACCGCCACGACAAGCAAGGCAAGGACGACCTCTACACCTACTGCTACCTGTTCAAATACAGCTTCGACGTCCCCCAAGGCACCCACACGATCACCCTCCCGAACAACCCGAACATCCGGGTGATGGCGGTGACCGCCGTGGACGCTAAGACGCCCGAAGTCAGACCGGCAGGAGCCCTGTACAAGTAACCCAACACCCCCCTTTCTCCTGGTGACCCAGGAGAAAGGGGCTGGGGGATAGAGGTCAGATCCTTTCAGAGTGCTCCCTCCCTGCCCGCGCGAAGCGCGTAATCGCTACCCCGCCAACTCGAACAACCGCGTAAACAACGCCCGGGCCTCCGAACCGGAAAGCCCCAGAGCCCCCGCTCCGACGGACACTTCCATCTTCCCATCCGCGCCCAAGGCAAAGAAGAGCCCCACCTTCTCCTCCTCCGCGATCCGAAGCGCTGCCGCGACCAAAGCGTCCGGCGAGCCCTTCAAATAAAGGTGCATCATGTTCGTCGGCGGAGTCTCCGGCACGACCCGGACCCGCTCTAGTCCCCGCAACGCGGAAGCGATCTCCCCAGCCTTCGCCACATACTCCCCCATCCGGGGCAGGTGCTCGTCCATCCCTAGCTTCGCCGAGATCGCGCTTGGCGATTGCTGCTGCAAATTTCCCCCATGGCGGCGTTGCCAAACCCGGGCCTTGGCGATAAAGTCCGCAGGCCCCGCCAGCATCGCTCCCGGGAGCCCGCCCAGAATCTTATAGAACGATACATAGACCGAGTCAAATAGGGCGGATATCTCCCCGTAGCTCCGCCCGTAGAAGGGAGCGCACTCCCAAAGCCGCGCCCCATCCATATGCACCCGCATCCCCCGCGACCGGGCTTCCCCGCAAATCGCCGAGAGCTCGGACCAGGAGGGAAGCTGGCCCCCGATCTCCCGCTGCGGAAGCTCGATCAGCAACGTGGAAAGCGGATTCTCGACAGCCTGAATGTCGGCCAAAGTAAATAACCGGTCGGCTGAACCGAGCAGAACGGCCTCCAAGCCGTGAAGCTCCCGATAAGCCATCTGCTCGTGAATCTCCAGGTGGCAAGTAGGATGAAAAGCCACCCGCCCAACCCCCACCTCGTCCGACCAAATCCGCAGAGCGATCTGCTGAGCCATCGTCCCGCTCGGCATAAAGACCGCCGCCTCTTTCCCCAGTAGATCCGCAACCTCAGACTCGAACGCTGCCAAAAACCCGCCCTGCCCATAGTGGTCGTTGCGCTCCAGCGAAAGTGGGCTCTCCGCAATAGCCAGCATCCGCTCCCGAACCGACCGAGGCCCATGCCCGCTAAGGAACCGCGTACACCCCGCGGCGATCTCATGAATGCTAGCCATCCCCTAGTTCATACCCCGCCCTCCCCAAAAACGCACGAACACACTTCCATCGCCTCAATCCCCGATTCCGATATAGAATGCGAAAAAATGCTCCTCCATCTGGGCTTCCTCGCGACCTCCACGCCAACGAACTGGCAACCCATCCTCGACCGCTTGGCCGCCCGCACTGCCGAATACCGCCATCTCATGACCGGCGGCAAGGCCACAGGGAAGCGAGCCCAGAAATGGATTGATTCGTCCGGGATATCCGTCCAGGTCGCGGGCGATGGCGCGACCGTCGCTAAACACCCGGGCGCGCTGATTGTCCTTCTCAAGAGAGCCGGACTAAGCGACCCCTGTTGCCTGGCGCTCTTCCAAACCGATGGCGCGAAGGTGAGGTCCACTATTCTCGAGGAGCAGAGCTTCTTCTTTGGAAGCTGCATTCCGGACAATGCTGCGAAAGTCGGGCCGAATCTCGTCGTCTCGGGGCTGCGGCACTTCCGAGACAGGCCTGCGATGGCAGTCGTCTATTCCTTCGCCCCGTCCGCGGGCAAATGGCGACAGACTGGCAAGGCTGCGACAGGCTTCCGTACTGAGGGAGCCGTTCGCCTGCGCTTCGACAAGGCAGGCCAATTGCAGCCAGTCGACGCCTTCAACCTGACCACACCACCCCACATCCAAGCCAACTTCGGCGACTCTTTCTACATGATCCAGCACCGCTGGACCTTCGCGAACGGTGTTGTGAAAGAGGCCTGGGCTCGCCCTGCGGATACGCCTTACACCCATCTGGATACGCTCATGGGCTACCTCGACAAAGGGGATGCCGAAGGTGTGCGAAAACTTTGCCGGGACGATCAGGTGTTCAAATCGATCTGGGCACTTCGTTCGAGGATCGACGACGGCACCCGGCATGCCGTCGTCCCCGGCGACGCCGACCCCAACAAGTCCAAAACCCTCGGCCTCGACAACCTGCGCACCTACTTCCACTTCACCCGCTACCAAGGCCACTGGGTCATCTCAAGCCTCTCGCCCCTGGACCTCTAGACTGACGGTTGGAGCTATCCAGTCCGGTATACACAAGGGGATGATCCTTCGACGAACGTTCCTGCTCTTGACGTGCCTGGCGATGGTGGGGATGTCGCTGGCGGACGACCTCGACGCGTACGTTCGAGACTACATGAAGACGCGGCATGTCCCTGCCGTCGTATGGGGAGTGTTCAAGGACGGCAAGGTCGTGAAGAGCCGTGCTTACGGGTTGGCGAACGTAGAGTTGGGCGCGCCCGCGAGGACGGACTCGGTCTTCGAAATCGGGTCGGTCTCAAAGCAGTTCACCGCGACGGCGCTCCTGATGCTCGTCGATGAGGGCCGGCTCTCCCTCGACGATCGGATCGATAAATTCATCGCCGACCTGCCCGAAGATTGGCGCCCCGTGACCCTGCGGCAACTTCTCCAGCACACGTCGGGCATTCCCGACATGGAAGCGATTTTCGGATATGAGTCGTACCGGAACATCTACACGCCGAGACAGATCATCGACATCGCCAACTCGCATCCCATGGACTTCAAGCCCGGCGAGGGGTGGAGCTATTCGAATACCGGCTACTACCTGGCGGCGATGGTGCTCGAAAAAGTCTCTGGGAAAACGTACGGACAGTTCCTTCGAGAACGGATATTCCAACCGCTCGGCATGACCCACACCCGCGAGAGCGACCCGACCCAGATCATTCCGAATCGGGCAGCAGGGTATCGAGTTCTCGACTCCGGAATATGGGAGGTTCGAGACCCGATGCAGCCAACGGCCTGCCTCGGCGCAGGGACCCTGGTTTCGACCCTCGAAGACATGGCCAAATGGGATGCCGCGATCACCCAGCATCGATTCCTGAAGCCGGAGACGCAGCAGCTTATGTTCACGGAGGGGCGTACCACCAAGGGGCCAACTGGGTACGGCATGGGCTGGTTCATCTCGCCTTGGCGCGGGAATCCGAGCTATGAGCACTCGGGAGGGACGGCTGGGTTTTCGTGCGACTATCGACGCTTCCCGCAGGCCGGAGTCTCGGCGATGGTCTTTACAAACCTCTACGCGAATAGCGTTGGCGGAACTCTCGCCCGCGCCGCCGATTTGGTGTCCCCAGGGATCTCCTACACATCGTTGAAGCCGATGCAGGAGCCGGTTCCGGGACTACGGGCAAAGCTGCTCGCGGCGATGGCTGTCGTCTCGAAGCAGGGTCCCCGCCCGGATTCGATCTCGGAGAAGATGTGGGCATCCTATTCCCAGGTCTCATTCGACGCCTGGCGCGACCGCCTGGCGAACCTGAAGAGCTTCGACCTTATCCTTCACGAACAGTTTTCCGCGCGGAAAACAGGCTTCGGTGAGGAGTACGTCGACAGCTATCTCTACCGCTTGACCACCACGAAGCAGGTGCTGTACATCGAGTTCCAGATGAACCGCAAAGGGCAAATCGTGCTCCAGGTTCGCCGCGACTACTAGAACATCGTGTTCGAATTCGCCGACTTCTCCGGCACCGCCTGGATCACATCCCAGTGCTCCACGATCTTCCCACCCTGCACCCGGAAGATGTCCACCACCGCGTTCCCCCGGTCCGTCTTGTTCATCTTCGCGTGAACATGGAGAAAGACGAGGTCCCCGTCGGCGGCTGCCCGTTTGATCTCCGACCGGGCGTCGGGGAACGCCTTGAAGAAGCCCGTGAAAATGTCCATGACCGCCTTTCGCCCCGTCGCCGCCATCGGGTTGTGCTGCTTGTAGTCTTCGGCCAGGTAGGTCAGAGCCGCATTGACGTCGTGGTCCTGGAAAAACTTGTTATAGAACTCCACGACCAGCTTCTTGTTCCGCTCAGCCTGACTCTCTTTGACGGGTGCGGCAAAGAGGAGCCCAGCGAGGACCAGGGCGGCGAGGGTGAGGCGGGTGGCTTTGAGATTCATCTTGAATTAAGGGTACGCAATCCACGCCCTCTCCAGACGAAAAATGTAGCCGAGGGCTTCAGCCCTCGTGAGCGTTATCTGCCGCTACAAGCGATCTGCGAAGTCGAAGTACGTTCGAGGGCTGAAGCCCTCGGTTACAAGGGGCTGAGCGACAACGTCGCCATCACATCGTCCGTAAACGCCTCCAACGGCGGCCGCTTCGCTTCTCGGGCCCAGCGCATCCCCGCGCCGTAAAAGGCCCAACTGAACACCGTCGCCACGATCTCGTTCGACTGTCCTCGCTTCAAATCCGAGTCCGGCGCGTGCGACATCCACATCGTCAGAAACTCCTGCACCGTGCCCTGCATCGTCGTATCCAGCAAAGGCCCGAACTCCCGCTTGTGGGTGCACCCCGAGTGGATATTCCCCAGGAACTCGATCACCGCCATCGCGAAGGTCCGCACGTGCGAATGGTCGAAAGGCGACCCCGGCTGGATCCGAGCGATGAGCGCGTTCCGTAAGTCGGAAGCCAGCATGTCCTCCAACAACGCGTACTTGTCTTCGAAGTGGGCGTAGAACGTCGCCCGGTTCACCGTCGCCCGCTCCGTGATGTCCTGAACCGTGATCTCGCTAAACCGCCCCTCTCCCAGCAATTCCTTCAGGGCCTTTTGGAGCAGTTGACGCGTCCGAACGACCCGCGGATCGAGCTTCTCTCCGGGACATCCGGTGTGGTTTTCCAACGACTTTATAGACATTTCACAAGCTTTGTTGCGTAAGCAACGAATCTCCTCATTTGATGGTTGACGTCGCAACCAATTAAAGCGAATTATACAACAGATGTTGTTTAAACGGCAAGTGACGCAAAACCGACAAGCGCCGCTTACTGGAAAACCAGAGAAGACGAACCGACCATGAGCACGACACAGTTAGAACAAACCAATCAGCCCGTCTCCGACGAGGTCCTCGACCAACTCTTCCGCAAGGCGCGCACCTTCTCCGCCTGGCTCCCCAAGCCCGTCTCCGAGGAAACCATCCGCGAGCTCTACGATCTGACCAAGTGGGGACCCACCGCTGCCAACGGAGGCCACGCCCGCTTCGTCTTCGTCACCTCTCCCGAGGGCAAGGAGCGCCTCCTGAAGGGCATGGCCGAAGGGAACCAGGAAAAGACCCGCACCGCTCCCGTCACCGTTATCGTCGCCTACGACACGCGCTTCCACGACCAGCTTCCGAAGCTCTTCCCGATCTACGATATGCGCGCCTTCTTCGAGGGCAACGACGAGGTGATCGCCGAGCATGCGCTCCGCAATAGCAGCCTCCAAGGCGCCTACTTGATTCTCGCGGCAAGGTCCCTCGGCCTCGACGCCGGTCCCATGTCCGGCTTCGACCCCGAAACGATCAACGCCGAGTTCTTCCCGGATGGGCAGTACAAGGTCAATTTCATCGTCAACCTCGGCTACGGCGATCGCTCGCAGCTCTTCCCCCGCCTCCCGCGCCTCGACTTCGAGGAAGCGGCCCAGATCATCTGATAGGAGTAAAAAGGATGAACGTCAAACCCGCACCCGGCATCGTCGTCCTCATCGGACGCATTCTCTACGCCGCCATCTTCCTGGAAGCCGCTCCCGGCCACTTCAGCGCGGGAACGATCGGCTACGCAGCCTCCCAGGGCGTGCCCCTCGCGAACATCGCCGTTCCCCTCTCGGGGATCCTCGCCCTGGTAGGCGGCCTCAGCGTCCTCCTCGGCTACCAAGCCCGAATCGGAGCCTGGCTCCTCGTCCTCTTCCTCGTCCCCGTGACGATCATGATGCACCCCTTCTGGACCGTCAAGGACCCGATGGCCGCCCAGATGGCGCAGATCATGTTCATGAAGAACGTGGCCCTGATCGGGACTGGGTTGATGCTCGCTTATTTCGGCGCCGGGCCCCTCAGCGTGGACAATCGAAAGGAATCGACGTCCGCCTCGCTGCAAGTAGCCTGAGCCTTGCTAAGCCTCCACCCCTTGGGTGGAGGCAAACTCCCATTTGACCCAGAGCGCCCACAGCGTCAAAAATCGACGTTATCCTAGGTCAGGGATGAAGCGAACTCGCCGCACCACAGTCTGGCAAATAGCCCCCTCCCTCGTCGTGTTCGTCGGAGGCGGATTGTGGCAGCTACGGAACGGCATCTTCTCAATCGTCCACCAGTCGACGCCAAGGAGCCTTCACCGCGGCGAGCCCTGGCTGGATGGAGGGGATGCTGCGATGTGGGGCTACCTAAACCTCTTGATCGGCGCAGCGTTGATCGGGCTAGGAATCTACTACATCCGAAAAGTCCGCCAAACCGACCCATAGTCGAGGGCTTCAGCGTAAAGACCGCGCTACCGACCCAATCCTCAAATCCTAAATCCTGCGGCGCAGCCGTCTATCCTGCCGAAGGCCTAATCCTGCGGCGTAGCCGCCAATCCTGCCGAAGGCAAAGGCCAGCCCTCGGACGGCATCCACTTCTCCGTCCACTCCCGCAAAGCGACGACGACGTGCCCCAGGTCGCGCCCGGGCTCGGTCAGGGAATACTCCACCTGCACCGGCCGCCCGTGCGTCACCTCGCGCAACACCAGCCCCGACTCCTCCAAATCCCGCAGCCGCTCCGTCAGCAGCCGATCCGAAATTCCGGGAATCGAGTGCAGCAGTTCGTTGAACCGCCGAGGCCGCACCAGCAGCACTCGCAAAATCGAAGGGGCCCAGCGCTTGCCGATCATCCCCGAAACGCGGTGAAACCGAGCACAGAAGTCGGACATCGGGGCCGTATCAGTCTGTTCTGCCTGCATCTTTCTTCCTTAATGTACGCCATAGGGCCCAGAAAAGAGACCCACTAGGCATAAAGAGATAGGTAGGCTACTATTCGTTGCCTTCTAAGAGGCAAGGATAGAAAAATGAAGTCGGTCCGAACGGTATCTCTGCTCGTCGCAAGCGTCGCCTGCTTCATGGTCATCCTCGACACCACCGTCGTCAATGTTGCCGTCGATGGGATCCGAACGGGTCTCCATGCGCAGCTCTCCGGTCTCCAATGGGTGATCGACGGATACACCCTCAGCTTCGCCGCCCTCCTCCTGAGTGCGGGAGCTATCACCGACCGCATCGGTCCTACCCGGACCCTTACCGTCGGCCTCGTGATTTTCACCGTCGCCTCCCTCTTCTGCGGCCTCGCCCCGTCGCTGGAGGTCCTCGTGACCGCCCGCATCGTCCAGGGCATCGGCGCGGCGCTCCTGATCCCCTCGTCCCTCGCCCTCATCTCGCGCACCTTCACCGAGCAGCACGAGCGGGCCAAGGCCCTGAGCATCTGGGGCGGCATCGGCGGCGGCACCGCGATCACGACCGGCCCCGTCATCGGCGGCCTCCTGATCGGCGCGTTCGGGTGGGGAAGCGTCTTCCTCATCAACGTCCCCGTCGGCCTCCTCGCCCTCTTCCTCATTCTGAAGGTCGTCCCCAAGATGGAAGGCCCGGAAGAGAAGCGCAGCCTCGACCTGCCCGGCCAAATCAGCGCCGTCGTCGCCCTCGCCTCCGCGACCTACTTCTTCATCGAAGGACCCCACGCCGGTTGGGGCAGCCCCATCGCCCTGACGTCGTTCGTCGTCATGATCGTCGCCGCCGTCGCTTTCCTGCGGATCGAGAAGAGAACGCCCGAGCCGATGATGCCGCTGGAAATGTTCAAGAGCCGAGCCCTTAGCGCTGCCACCGCCGTCGGGTTCACCCTGAACTTCGCCTTCTACGCCCAGCTCTTCTTCCTGAACCTCTTCCTCCAAGAGCACCTTCACTATTCGCCCGGCCAGACCGGCCTCCACTTCCTGCCCCAGAGCATCGCCGGAATGACCTTTGCTCTCAGCATTGGCAGGCTCTCGCGCAAGATCCCACCCGCCACCGCTATCGTGCTCGGTACCGCGTCCTCCGCCCTCGGACTCACGCTCCTCGGCGCCGTCGGCGTGGGAACCAGCGTCTGGACCGACGTCCTCGCCTTCGCCCTCATCGGCGTCGGCATCGGCACCCCCGCCTCGCTCATGGCCGTCGCCCTGTCGAGCGTGGACGGCAGCCACTCAGGCCTCGCGGCGGGAGCGATCAATGCGGCTCGCCAATCGGGCGGCCTGCTCGGTGTGGCCGTCCTCGGCTCCCTCGTCGGTGGACGCGATATGGTCGGCGAAATCCACGTCGCACTCTGGGTCGCCGCCGCCATCATGGGGGTCGGCGCGCTGACCGCCGCAAGCATCCGCCAGAAGCGAGAGGAACCCTCCCTGGAACTCTCCGAAACCCTCGCGGAAGCCATCGCGTAAAAATCTGACTACACATGTAGGCAAAGTCGTCGTATGATGACTACATGTGTAGTCTGCTCGCCCTCTGGCTCCTCTCCACCCCCGCCAAAGCGGACGCCTCCGCCAGCGTCGCCTGGCTCAAAAAGAACGCCGCCGTCGTCCGCACCATCGACCCCAATGACGACGATTTCACCGACCTGGCTCCCCTCGGCAAAGCCGTCGGCAAGGCCCGCGTCGTCCTTCTCGGCGAGCAAAGCCACGGCGACGGAGCCACCTTCTACGCCAAAGAACGTCTTATCCGCTACCTCCACGAAAAGAAGGGCTTCGACGTCCTCGTCTGGGAGTCCGGCACCTACGAGTGCGAGAAGATGAACGCGGTTCTCCGCCAGGACGCCGCCCCCAAACAGGTCGCCGAAGCGGGAATCTTCCCGATCTGGAATGAGAGCCCCGTCGTCATCCCCCTCTTCCGCTACGCCCTCGATACCCAAAAGACCATCGCCCCCCTCCAAATGGCCGGAGTCGATCCCCAGTTCTCCACCCGCACCAGCACCCCCCGCTTCGCCAAAGACCTCGCCGCCTTCCTCCAAAGGTACGATCCAAACCTCATCGACGACGATCTCACGGGAGCCCTCACCGAATGGGGAAATTGGGGCGAGCACCCCAACGGCGTCTCCGAAAGAGCCCGCCAGAAGCGCCGGGCTCCCATGGAAAAGCTCCTCGCCGAGCTAAGAACCGCCCCCAAACCGACCGCTACTCCCAGAGAGCTCGACTTCTGGATAAGGGCCGTCGAAAACGCCCTCGTTTACGAAAGCCTGTGCTCCAAGCCCGCGCCTAAGAGCGACGGCCCCCTCGACGACGAGCGCGATGTCCGCATGGGCGACAATCTCGTCTGGCTCGCAAACGACTACTGGAAAGGGCACAAGCTCATCGTCTGGGCCGCCAGCTTCCACACGTCCTTCAACCCCTCCACCATCGAAACCCCGGCTCCCCTCACCTACAAGGGCCTCGACACGATGGGGCACACCGCTCGCAAAAAGCTTGGAAAGGACATTTACTCCATCGGTTTCATCGCCTACGGCGGCAAAATCGGAAACCCATTCTCCGGCGCCGAAACCCTTCCCCCTGCTCCCGAGGGCTCCCTGGAAAATCTCCTCCACACCGTCGGCACGCCCTACGCCTTCGTCGATATGCAGGCCGCCGAACCCGGCTCCTTCATTCGGGAGCCCCAACTGGCCGCTCCCCTTGGCTACACCGCCATGCGCGCCATCTGGCCCAATATCTTCGATGCCTTCCTCTTCACCGACCAAATGTTCGCCGCAAACGACATGTCCGGCGTCCCCGAATCCCTGCGTACCAGCACCACCCAAAAGCGCACCGCGGACCTGGCCGACACCGTCCGCACCCGCCTGGAAGAGTTCCGAAGAGCCGCTATCTCCACCCGAATGGAGTTCAATACCGTCCTCGAAAATAGCCCCGTCGTCCCCGATCCCAAGCGTATCGAAGACTTCCCCGGCGAAGACATGTGGCCCAACTTCCTCGGCGAAAAACCCCCGGCCGCGGACGAATTCCAGCTCCTGAAACCCGACTCGAGTTCTGGCCAGGGAGGCCAAATCCTTCTCGGAAAACCCTACGCCAAGAAAGCCCTCGTCGAGAAATACGCGACCTGGATTCTGGACAAAGGCGTCGCCCCCGCAGGCACCGTCACCTGCACCTCCTACGACAACGTCCTCAGCTTCGGAAACGTCGAAGGCAAGATCCAGCTCACGTCCTACGGCAACGTCTACGTCAAGGGCGACGTCGCCGGCATCGTCCGCAGCACTTCGTACTTCTGTTGCTACATCGCGGGTGACGTCACCGGCACCGTCGACTGCCAGGCATCGTCCAGCGTGCACATCATGGGCAAGCTGAAGGGAAGCTTCAAATCCGGCCAGTCGAGAGTCAAACTCTACATCGGAGGCCACACAACAAAGGCCGACCTGGAAAAAATCGAAGGCCCAGCCGCCGTAACTCTCGCCGACTCCGACCTCCCCGTAGGCGCGCAAAAGATCGGCGCACTGACGGTCAACGTCCTACCGAAAGGATAAAAGGGGGAAGTGTAGCCCTGGGTTTTCTGGTGTCTGGTCTTAACAAAGGGAAGAACCTTCGGGCTACGCAAGTTAGTGTAAACGACCAACCGTCAAAAAGCAACCCACTTTCAATTACTTTTGCATCTTTTTTATGGATGCCCTCCCTTCTCTGGCGCGCTGCCTCCAGACGCACCGTCTGGAGGCTAATAAAACCGCAGAAGCCCACCAACGTCTATTCTTACGAATAGCGTGAGCGTCTTCCTCTTCATCGCCTGGTGTCTGGGCGTTGGCTTAATCGTCTTCAGATTCGTCAACAGGCGAAAGCGCCTCGGAACGCTCAACCTTCACATTCCCGGCGTTATGGTCGCTATCGACAAGGTACCCATGCCCCGGCACAAGATTGCCTTAGACCAACTCCAACCCATCGTCCAAAAGATGCTCGACGGCGCCCGTTTCGATTGCCTCCTCGTCCTCCCCGCCGAAGGCGACAACGTCGGTTTTGCCCTCAGTCTTGAGGAAGATCACGTAGAGCTAAGCGTCTCCCTGGCCCTCCCAGACGACTTGCGCACCTACAAGAAATTCAAAGAGGTGGCCGAAAGTTTCGCCACCTTCCAAGACGAAAACACTCAGATCACGGGCCAAAAAGACCTTGCCTACACTCTGCCGCGCCAGGCCCAACCCATCGCCGTTGCCGCTTGCACCCTCCTCACCGAAGTCTACGGTCTCACCGAAGACTCCGCCTTCCACGTCTCCGCCCTAAATCTCGCCCAAGCCCCAAGGAAAGACTTCGGCCTAACCCTCCAACCCAGCGAAGACCTTCTTGCCGACGTTATCTAGCCGGAACCCCGATGGGTTGCGCCTGATGCCACCCTCCAAACAAACCGCATCAAAAATCAAACATCAACCTTCACGCAAAACAGGGTAGCGTTGCGAAACTACCTATGTTAAAGCCGTGCTCCCTTCTTTTCGCCGCTTTCGCGGTTGTCGGTGTCGCCAGCGCCCAGTTCGACGACGGAGGTGGTGGAGGCCAGCGGCGCTCGCCGTTCGACCCGCCGAACGCGTCCCTTAAGTACGCCCCGGACCGAACCTGCGACCTCCTCAATATCGCCGTCGATATCGACGTCGACTACCCGAACCGCACGATCGTCGGCAAGAGCGTCAACACGATGAGCCCCCTGCGAAGCGGCATCACCGAGGTGATCCTGAACGCTAGCCCCGAGATGACGATCACCAACATCCTCGTGGACGGCCAAACCGCCAAGTACACCCGGGAGGAGCGCAACCTCCACATCCAGACGGCCCCCCTCACCAAGGGCAAGGTCATCAATATCGAGGTGGACTACACCATCAAAAACAGCCGGGGAAGATCCTTCGGCGGAGGGGAAGGCGGTTGGCACTGGATCGAGCCCGGAGATACCGGAAACAAGGATCGCGTCGGCTTCTGGACTCAAGGCGAATCCCATTACAACTCCGGTTGGGCCCCCACTTGGGATTATCCGAACGACCTCACCACCAGCGAGACTCGCTGCACCGTCGATGCCGACTGGGATGTGGTGGGCAACGGCAAGCTCGTCTCCACCAAGCTCAGCTCCGACAAGAAGCGTAAGACCTTCGACTGGAAGATGACCCAGCCTCACGCCACCTACCTCCTGAGCCTCGTCGGTGGCCCCTTCGATATCAAGAAGGACAAGTGGGAAGGCGTCGATCTCTGGTACGTCGTCCCCAAGGGCGAAGGCGCCCTCATCGACGAATCCTTCGGCCACACGAAGGACATGCTCAGCTTCTATAGCAAGATCACCGGCGTCAAGTACGCCTGGCCGAAATACGCCCAAGACGCCATGTTCGACTTCGGCGGTGGGATGGAAAACGTCTCCTGCACCACCCTCCAGGAGAGCGCTCTCACCGACGCCAAGGACGGTTGGTACAACATGGACAGCCTGAACTCCCACGAGCTCGGCCACCAGTGGTTCGGTGACCTGGTTACGTGCATGTTCTGGGGCGATACATGGCTAAATGAGAGTTTCGCTACCTACATGCAGTTCATGTACTTCGAGCACAGCCGGGGTAAAGACGCCTATGACTGGGAAGTCGAGGACGCGATGCGGAGCTACTTCAACGAAGCGCGCCGCTACCACCGCCCGATCTCGACCCACATGTATCCCAACGACGACATCATGTTCGACCAGCACACCTACCCGAAGGGTGGTGTGGTGCTGCACACGCTGCGCAAGCAGCTCGGCGACGAAGCGTTCTTCGGAGCCCTGAACTACTACCTGACGAAGTGGCGGCACACCCCCGTGGAGAGCGCCCAACTCCGCCGTGCCTTCACCGAGTCCACCGGCATCAACGCCGAGCCGTTCTGGGCGCAGTGGTTCGATAAGCCGGGCCACCCCGTCATCGACTACACCTGGACGTACGACGCGGGCAAGGTCAAGCTTACGGTCAGGCAGACGCAGGACACTCGCGACGGCACTCCGATCTACGACATCCCGGCCAAGGTTGACCTGATCTCCACGACCGGAGAGCACACGGTCCTCCCCGTCCACCTCACCTACGCGAACCAGGTCTTCGACCTGCCCGCGGCGACGAAGCCCGGAGCCGTCGTGTTCGACCCCGAGCACGAGTTCCTACGCGAGATCCCGACCCTCCACTGGTCCAGCGAAGAGCTTCCGTTGATCTTGAAGTACGGAAAGAACGCCCCGGACCGGTTCAACGCCATGCAGCGCCTCCTCCAAAACGCTAGCGACGAGACGATCCAAATGGTCGCCGACGTCGTGGCGAAGGATACGGACCGCGAGCCCGCCTTCCGTTCCGTGATCCCCCTCGTCGGAACCGACAAGGCGTTCCTCCGCCCCTTCTGGATCAAGGAGCTGGACCACGCCAGCACCAGCATCCAGGCCCAAGCCGCCGCCGCCCTCGGTCGCCTCCCTGCCGATCCCGCGACGACGACCAAACTGCGGTCTCTCATCGACGACAAATCCTCGACCTCGGTAGTGGTGAACGCCATCAACGCCCTCGCTAACTGGGACGCCAAAGCAAACGCCGACGTCTTCAAAAAAGCCCAAGGCATCAAAGACCACCGAGGAGCTATCAAACGAGCCGCCGACCGGGCGCTCGCAAAGGCAACCGGCTAACCTTCTGAACCCCTTTCTCCTGGTGATCCAGGAGAAAGGGGCAGGGGATAGAGGTCAGAAAACAGAGCGCTCGAAATCACAAACCCCAAGGGACGCGTCAAACCCGCGCCTGATTCTTCAAGCGCCGAAGCGCAACGAGGGTCGAGGCAACCCCCAAAGGCAAGCACAACAAGGCCCGCAGCCACTCGTTGCTGGTGTCAGACCAATACACGGCCCAACTAAACGGCGTAATCGTCGTGCTGAGCCCGTTAGCGACCGAAACCATCCCAACGAGGGCTAAAAAGGCCCCAACAGAAGCCCAGCCGAAATTAATCAGGTGGCTGCGCCACATTGAACTTATTCTACGCCGCTAGGCAAGGGTCTCCACCCAATCCTTAAATCCTAAATCCTGGCCGAAGGCCCAATCCTGTCGCAAAGCGACAAATCCTATCGCGGAGCGATCAAGGGAAACGAGGCCTCGACGGCGACGGACACCTCCAGGCTGGAAGACGGAGGCCCGACGTACACACCCTTGAAGGGCGACGCGTCCGCGTAGTCGCGCCCGAGGTGGACGCGAATGTGGTGGTCGTTGGCGAGGATGTTGTTGGTAGGGTCCAACCCCAGCCACCGGCCATCAGGCAGAGGGCAATCCAACCACGCATGCGTCGCCTGCTCCCCTCGGATTCCCTCGCCGCCATAGATGTACCCACTCACATACCGGGCCGGAATCCCAACCGCTCGGCAGCACGCCACCATCAGGTGCGCGTAGTCCTGGCAGACCCCCGCTCGCAGGGAGAGCACCTCCTCAAGCTGGGAATGCACGTGAGTCGCGTCGGGGTCGTAGGAGAGCAGCCAGTTCAAGTGGGCGTTCAGGTCGAGCAGGTAGTCGGTCACGCTCTGCCCATCCTTCCGAACCCGCCTCACGATCTCGCGAACCTCGGGGATGAGCTTCACATAGAAACTCTCGGCCAAGAACTCTGCATAGGCTTGCCGGGTCTCCTCGGAAGCGTAAAAGGACCAGTCCTTCTGAAAGAGGTCGAGGTCCTGAAAAGGATCTTCCAGCTGCGTTTCCACCCTCGCTCGAGCCACCACCTCGAGCCGCTCGTGCGGCGCACGGACCACGAAGTGATGCACTGCTCCTCCCGGCCCTTCGTAGCAGCTATATTAAAGTGCATTCTTAGACCGGTGAAATCTATTGGCTAAGAAGGCAAAACCAACGAACCCAGCGGCGGATGTACTTGGACGGCTGATAACAGAAGTAAGGCGTGACGCGGCCCCAAAAGCAAGATGCAGTGGCCGAACGGTTGGGATTCACTGCGAATAACGTTGTAGCGCGCATCGAGGCGGGAGACCGAGACATCCTCCTGATGGAGTTCATCCAGTTCTGCGAGCTTGTTGGTCAAGACCCGACGGTCCTGCTACAAGAGTTCCTGACTCAGATTGAGGGAATGCCACGAACGACGGTACGCGCGATGAAACGTGCTGAACGTGGCAAATAGCCGATCGGGCCTATCCCTAGCTTCGCGTTGCCCGATACCGTTCAATCAACGCATTCGTCGAGCTGTCGTGCCCCAGCTCCGAGGAGCTGTCCAACTCTGGGATGATGCGTTGGGCGAGGACTTTGCCTAGCTCGACGCCCCATTGGTCGAAGGAGTCGATGTGCCAGACCACGCCCTGGACGAAGACCGCATGCTCGTAGAGCGCGACCAGCTTGCCCAAAGCCGCAGGCGTCAACCGCTCCAACAACAGCGTGTTGGAAGGCCGGTTGCCTTCGAAGACTCGGTGCGGTACGAGCCAGTCGGCGGTGCCCTCCGCCTTGACCTGCTCTGCCGTCTTGCCGAAGGCCAAGGCCTCGGTCTGAGCGAACACGTTCGCCATCAGGTAGTCGTGATGCCGTCCCAGCGGATTCAGGGAGCGAGAAAAGCCGATGAAGTCGCACGGAATGAGCTTTGTGCCCTGGTGGATGAGCTGGTAGAAGGAGTGCTGCCCGTTCGTCCCCGGCTCACCCCAATAGATGGGGCCGGTTTGGTAGTCCACGTGCTCGCCGGTGAGGGTGACGTACTTGCCGTTGCTCTCCATCGTAAGCTGCTGGAGGTAGGCGGGGAAGCGCTTCAGATATTGGTCGTAGGGGAGCACGGCGACGGTCTGGGCGTCGAAGAAGTCCACGTACCAGAGGTTGAGCAGGCCCATCACGACGGGGATGTTCTGGGCGAAGGGCGTCGTGCGGAAGTGCTCGTCCATCTCATGGAAACCAGCCAGCATCTCCCGGAAGCCGTCCGGCCCGATGGCGAGCATGGTGGAGAGGCCGATAGCCGAATCCATCGAGTAGCGCCCGCCGACCCAGTCCCAAAACTCGAACATGTTCGCCGTGTCGATGCCGAACTTGGAGACCTCCTTGGCGTTGGTGGAGATGGCGACGAAGTGCTTGGCGACGGCGCTCTCGTCCTGCAGCGTCGCGAGCGCCCACTCGCGAGCCGTGTTCGCGTTGGTCATCGTCTCCAGCGTCGTGAAGGTCTTGGAGGAGATGACGAAGAGGGTTTCGGCAGGATCGAGGTCGTGGGTCGCCTCCGCGAAGTCGGTGCCATCCACGTTGGAGACGAACCGGCATGCGAGGTCGCGCTTGCTATAGTGGCGTAGCGCCTCGTAGGCCATAACCGGACCGAGGTCGGAGCCGCCGATGCCGATATTCACGACCGTCCGAATCGGCTTGCCTGTGTGCCCTTTCCACTCGCCACTTCGCACGCGGTCGGCGAAGGAGGACATCTTGTCGAGCACGGCATGAACCTTCGGCACGACGTTCTCGCCGTCGACCATGATCGTGGCTCCTCTCGGAGCGCGTAGAGCGGTATGCAAGACGGCTCTGTTCTCGGTGACGTTGATCTTTTCACCGGTGAACATCGCCTCGATCTTCGCCTTGAGCCCCGCCTCCTCGGCGAGAAGGATCAGCAGCCCAAGCGTCTCGTCAGTGATCCGGTTCTTCGAGAAGTCGTAGTAGATCCCGGCCGCCTCGATGGCGAACTTCTTGCCACGCGACGGGTCGTTGGCGAAGAGGTCGCGAAGGTGCAGGGGCCGGACGGCCTCGGCGTGGGCGTCAAGGGCTTTCCAAGCGGCGCGCTGGCTAATTAGGGCTTTGCTCATAGCTGTCTTGCGAGCCTACCCACTAGAAATTAAATGTAGCCGAGGGCTTCAGCCCTCGTACCTGCTTTGGCTTGGCGACAGCTTGTAAAAGGAGGTCGCGCTCACGAGGGCTGAAGCCCTCGGCTACATGGGCATCAGGTTTTTTCCATTTCCCGCCGGATCGCCCAGAGGTCGTCGGAGGACATTTTTGGATTGCCTGCCGAAAGGGTTTTGAGGAAGGTGGGAATGGAGGAGTAGCCTTCGGGCTCGCCTTCGCCGGTGGAGAGCAACTTGCCTTCCTTGTCCACGATCACCCAGAAGGGGATGCCGCTTTTCTCGCCGCCGTAGCGGGCAATGAGTTTGTCGGCGCCGGGGTTCATGAGGTTGGCTTTATCCGGCTTTTCGTAGAGATCGAGGTTGACGAGGACGAAGTACTTCTTCACGATCCCGCCGATCTTGCCCTCGTGAAGCAGCTTCTCCAGCTTGTGGCATGGCCCGCACCAGCTTGCGCCAAATTGGATGAGGACGCGCCGGTCGCCTTTCACCGATTCCTTTGCGGCACGGGCCACGAGGACGTCGGCGAACTCCGCTTTCGGACCGCCGAGCAGGAGTAGAGCGAGACTAGCCGCCACTATCGTGAATCACCCCCGGCGTGTCGTTCTTGTGCTTCTCGAGTTGAGCGTCCAGCGTGAGCTTGGGGTCGAAGTAGAAGGCGATCCCCGGACCTTGGGGTGCGCGGACCATGACGAGCACTTCCTTGGCCGCCAGGTACTTCGTGAGATCGAAGGTGGCAGCGGGAATGGCTTTCGCGGAGATATTGGACAAGTGGAACTCCGTCGCGAGGAGCGGCTTGTCTTTGTTCTCGAGTGAATAGTAGCTGTAGGTGGAAGATCGCGCGACCCACTTGCCGGCGAATTTGAACGGGTCGCCGAAGGTCCACTCCTCACTCCGCGCGCCGGGGCGGCCGATGGTCAACTGTTGGAGTTGGAGCTGGCCGTCCACCATCTTCGCCAGGGCCGAGCCAGCCCGGAAGGAGAAGGGGCTATCTTTCACGTTGGCCACCCTCCTTGGGGTGATGACCTCGCACCGCATGAAACCCTCGGCGACCGCGTAGTCGGAGTCTTTTTGCAGGGGACGAGCGGTGGAGAATTGGGGAAGGCCGATGCCGGGGAGCCAGAGGCGATCGAGCTGGTATGCCTGTTGTCCCTCGAACACGGTGATCTGGTGCCCGTTCATGAAGAACATATAGGTGCGCTTCCCGTCGTAGAGCAGGCGCCACTGGCCCGCGTTGTCTCCCTCGATGGGGTCCGGTTTTTTGTCGGCGGGCTCCTGCATGAAAAGGTATTTCTCGCCGTCGGTCGCGAAGGTGAGGTGGAGCTTGCGCCCAGTCTTGTACCGCTCGTACACATGCCGTTGGCCTTCGAGGGCCTGCTTGATCGATTCTTCGGGAACGTTATGCTTGCGGAGCTGGTCTTCGATTCGCTTTAAATCGGAGCTCGCGATGGCGTCGATTTCGGCGGGCGTTAGCTTTGTGCCTTCGTCAACCGTGTATTCGATGCTGACCGGGCCGGTCAGGCGGAATTTGTTGAGATCGTCCGGGGTTTGTAAAAGAAGAAGAGCGGCTAGCGCAATCATGTGACGGATAAGACGCTCGCAATCCAACCGCCGTTCACTGGCTTTACAGGAGGTGGTTCACTTTCAAATCGCCGACGATATAGACCGCTAGGTAACCCAGAGTTGCGGCGCGGATGGCGACAAGGGCGAAGGACGGGTTGCGCCATTTAAGGTATTCGCAAGCTACGACGCCGGGCACGAACGTGGCGACTTTGGCGATCAGAAAAACGGCGATCCCTTGCTCAATGAAGAACGCCATGAGAGGATTCGCCTCGCGGGCCCAACCATTACCGATGACGAGCACCGTCACGAACGCGTCGACGAGACATAGGAGGCACAACACCACAGATTCCCAGTAGACGGGGGCTCGAAGGAGTTGGCGGGCGCTCATTGCTATGCATTATTGGACGTCACGCATCCAAAGTTTCGTCCTTTCTTTTGCCAAGCATAGGGCAAAAGGGGGACTACTGCAAGCCACCCCCGACATCGACTCGGTAGACCTTCTTGTTGTGGGTGAAGGTGGCAAAGAGACGATGAATTCTGTCCACGTGGATTCCATCCCCAAAAGTCTCGCCCTGTTTCACGTAGACCGTCGTGCCGCCGTACGTAATGACAGCCATCGGCCCTTTCGCATTTGAAACGATGCCCTCGAGCTTGAACGACTCGTTGAGCGCTTCCGTCGGCTGGAATGGCTTCACCTGCGACCTCGCGTCCGGCAAGGACATCTCACTCGGCGGCATGGGGTAGTCAACAGTGGGCTTCCTCCGGTTTGCCTGGTTGCTAGCCTTCACCTGGGCGTCGGCCAGGGAGATGGAGTCCTTGCCTGCAGGAGTGTCAGGGGCGAGGACCTTGCGGAATGGGTCGCCAGTTGCCGGAGGCGCGGTTTTCGGGTCCGGCGGTGTCGTTGTTTTGCCCTGGACGTTGCTCGGAACGGCGTCGCCGGTCGTCGCAGGCCCGCCCGAAGCCGGAGTGCCGGTCGTTGGTGGAGGAGCCGAAGCGCGATTGTCCGCCACGACGGTTGGGGGCGTGGTGACGGCAACCGGCGACGGCTTCTGGCTCGGATCGCTTATGATCGAGTGCACCCAGAAGACGCCGCCGATGAGGACGACGCCGATCGTCGAGGACAGAATCGTGACTTGTTTGCGTTCGTGGGGGCTCATTGCTTTGCCTTTTATCCTTTCTTGCCCGTCTCCTTTTTGTCTCCATCCTTCTTGTCCCCGTCTTTGCCGGGAACCTTCGGGCCAAAGGGATTGGGTACAGCCTCGCCGTCCTTGACGATGTGCGTCGTGATGAACACGAGCACTTCCTTGCGGGTCTTGTCGTGAGTACGGTTGCGGAATAGCTCGCCGACGATGGGCAGCTTCGACAGAATCGGAATTTCCGAAACCGTCTTCGTGTCCTCGTCCCGAATCAGGCCGCCGATCACAATGGTCTCGCCGTCGCGGGTGACGACGTTCGTGTCCGCCTCTCGCTCGCTGGTTTGGGGGAGTCCATCGCTGTTAATCGCGGTGATGCTGCTGACCACCGGGTGAATCCGCATCGTGATGTTTCCGTCCACGTTCACGCGGGGGCGGAGGATCATGATGATGCCAATGGGGAATTCCTGCACCTGGGTCGTCTGGCTTCCCAGCGCGCCGGAGGTGGAAAGCTGGACGCGGAGCGTGTCGCCGACGAAGAAGTTCGCCTGGTCGTTGTCCGTGACCATGATGTTCGGACTCGCCAGGAGCTTCGTCTCGTTCTTCTGGATCGAGGCGCTTAGGAAAGACTCGAACGACCAAGGCACGCGGCTAAAGAGTCCGAACCCGGCCGGTCTCGTGTTGAAATCGGTGAAGTCCTTTCCGAGCCCACCGTTCGCAGCCGTGACGTGGGTGCCCGCAGGGCTCTCGTAAAAGCCGAACCGAGTCCAGTCCCAGGTAAGACCGAGCTTCGAAGTGAATTGCGGCGTCGTGTCGATGACACGGACCTCGATGACCACTTGCTGAGGCTTGACGTCGACCTGTTCAAGCAGTTTGACGGCTCCCGCGACGAGGTCTTCGGGGCCGCGCAAGACGATCGTTTTGGCTCGATCCGTCGGCTGATAGGGGTTTTGGGCCGGGTCGTGGGACACGTAGCCGCCGGATGTGCCGGTCCCGCCTCCCGACGAAGTCCCGCCGCCGCCGCCCGAACCTCCACTCTGGCTGCCAGAACTCGATCCGGTCGCTCCCGTGCTGATCGGGTTGAACGCGGGAGGCTGGGGCGAGTAAGCCTCCGGTCCCGCATACGCCTCGATTTCCGGAGCGGCGTCCTTTAGGAATCCCAAGAGGGAGGGCGCGCTGCTGTATCGGATCGCATAGACGCGATACCCAACCGACTGAGAGCCGCGAGTCGGAACGTCGATCTTCGAGGAGATCGCCAGTGCCGCTACGACGTCAGTCTCCGCGCCAGTGACGACGAGGGCGCCCGATCCTTTCCCTGGGATCGGCGAAACCTTCATACCGGGGAACGTGGAGATGAGCATGTCCGAGACCGCTTTGGGGTCCGCGTAGAGCAGGTTGATGACACTCGTCGTGGACTTGCCCCGGTCGTTTTGGGTCTTCAGCAGCCGCTTTGCGGTGGCGATGTCTTCGAGGACGCCTGTGAAGAGCACCTTGCCTCCTGCCACTTTGGCGGTGGCTTGGGGAAGGGCTTCTTCCAGCATCTTCGCCGCCTCGCCGGGATCGCCGACGGTGGTAAAGGTCACCTTGTAAGCGTAGGGCTGGAGGGCTTGGCGCATGGCCTCCGGCTTGGCGATGATGTACGTTTTGTCGATCTTGCGGTAGGTCAAGCCCGCCGCCGATACGGTGCACCGGATAGCCTCGTCGACCGTGTCGACGGCGACGTTGAGGGTGATCGGGAGCTTTTCCTGCCCCGAATAGACGATGCTGGCCCCCGTGCGAATCCCTATCGCGCGCAGAACCTGTGAGACATCCGTGCCCGAGAATGAAAGGCTAATCGTGCTTTGTTGCGCCCCCGCAACTTGGCACGCGAACAGGACAATGCCCGCAACGCATGCTGCCTTGATAGATTTCATGGTGTTCCTCCTGAACTCCTCGCTTCCTTTGCTTCCGTAACGTATCGAATCACGGTCATTTGAAGGTGGGTGCCGCTCTGGTTCCCCCGACGCCAAGTCACGTTGTTCATATTCACGAGCCTTGGCCAGGCCTCCAAACGCTTCACGAAAGCGCGAACGCCTTCGTAGCTTCCAAAAATTTCCAGTTCGCTGACGACCTCGGTGATGCCCTTCAGCTCGGGGGGCGGCGCGCCTCGCGGGCCCTGGTCATCGGAACCGGCGGGGCGGGTGGTGGAATTCCACTTCACGATTGCCGCGCCCGCTTGCTGGGCGGTCGTCTTCAGAACGGCCACGAAGCGGTTGTTCTCTTCCTTCGTGGCGGGAACGGACGGAATCTTTTCACCCACCGGTTCGATTTGCGACTTCTTCAGGGTCGCCTCGAGCTCGCTGAGCTTCTTTTCCGAGCTGGCAAGGTCGGACCGGGCCTCGGTCAGGCGGTGGTACTGAACGTAGACCATCACGAGGGCGAAGACGACGAAGGCGACGGGCATTCCGACGGAAACCCACTTGGAATCGCGATAGCCGCTCATTGCGCACCTCCCGGCGTCTTGGGTGGCTTACCGAACCTACCCGTGGAATTGATGCGAAACTTGATGCCTACTTTCGAGCCCTCTGGGTCCAGCTTTTCGAGGGAGGAGACGTTCGCCGATTGAAAGATCGGGTCGGTGGTCAGCCAGTCCGCGGCTTTGATCACCGAGTTCTCGTCCTTCGCCTCGCCGGAGATGGTGACCTGGCCCGTGTTGCCGGCTTGAATGTCGGTCAGGCCAATCGATCCCGAAAGCTTGGAGGCGACGGCGTCGATCAGGGTGCCGAGGGGAACGCCGTCCTGGGTGAGCAGATCGTATTGTTTGCGCTTCTTGATCTGGTCTTCCGAGGTGCGCTGGAAGGTGGTCTGGAGGTCGGTGATGTCGTCGGTCACGTGTCCCAGCGCGTGCTCGACGTGGTTGGCGTCGATCCCGAATTTGTAGGCGAAGACGATGCCGATCGCGACGGCGGCGATGGACACGAGCAGCGATCCCGCGATGCCCTTGCGCTTCTCTTCGAGGGCGACGGCCGAGCGCTCGCGGACGAAGAGGTCCATGATCGGAATCCGCTTCTCCATCGAATAGGCGCCGCGCATCGCCAGCCCGTAGGCGGCTCCGTACCGCGCGCCGTTCGGTGGCTTGAAGTCGGAGCGCACCGACTCCTTCTCGGCGTTGGCCTTGTACGACGAGACGATCTCGACGGGAAGGTTCAGCTCGCCGGAGAGCCAGACGGTCAGGTCGGAAATGGCGGGCTCCGTCGTCACGACAATCAGCCGGTCGATGGGATCCGCCGCCGGATACTCGCGCTGGAAGTATTCGACCGACCGCTTGAGTTCGATAGACAGGGTGTTCGCGCTGTCCATCTTCACCCGCGCCGGGTCGATGGTCGCGACGTCATCTCCGATCAGGGCCGGATTGGTGAACGGATCGTCGTCGTAGTGGTGCGTCAGCAAGGTGTCCGCACCAAGGTCGATCTCGCGGAAAAGGCAGATCTCTCCGCCGGAGTGGAGGGTGACGTCGCACCGCTCCTCGCTGATCGTGAGGACCATCGCACTCGAATCCCGCAGAGACTCGGTCGCCGTTCGGTACATGCCGATGTGGATAGGTTCGAAGGCTAAAACATTAAGCGATGCTTTGTCCGCGATTTCTCGGAGAGCCGAAACGATGGGCCCCTCGGCGCCGACCATCAAGACGTTGGCAGACCGACCGCTTTCCGAACCGCGCGGCGCGCGGAGCAGGAAATGGTTGTAGACCGCGTCGTGAGTCGAGAAGATGCGGAAGTGCTTGATCTCGCCATCCACGATCTGCGCGAGCTCCGCGTCTGGAACGGGTGGAATGGTGAGCGTCCGGAGCGTGCAGGCCGTAGCTGGAATGCCGAAGATCGCGTCCTCCGCGTTGATCCCCGAGACCTGAAGCAGGCGGCGAAGAGCGGCCGCGACCGTTTCGGGCCTGGTGATGACACCGTTCCGAATCGCCCGTTCCGGCATCGCCGCCTCGGCGACGTTCAGCACCGTGGGACGCGCGGCGTCCGTAACTTCGACGACACGGATGTGGCGTTCCTGAAGCTCTATTCCTAAAACCGAGCGCTGTATACGCGCCATATGCGTCTTACCATCCTTAGTTGCCTTTTAGATTTCCCCTCTTCGGACTGTTTCGCAGCCTAACGATGCTTGAGTACTGCACCGTCCGTCCATCCGTGGTCGTAGAGGCTGTGATACCGATGGCGGCAAGCTGTGGGAGTTCGGCTGCCGTCGGCGCGTGTGAGTTGGCCGTCGCGGTGAGCGACGTGCTGTTGTAGGTCGAAGACGTGTAGTACGTGTACGACAGGCTCGTCACGTTGGTGAGGGCCGTTGTCGTCGTGCCGCCCGCCGTTCGCTGCAGGTTCGTACCGGAGAGGAAGTAGCGAACGGTGGTTCCGCTGGAGTCGCTGTAGTAGGTGACGTCGTTCGTCGCCCCACTGCCGATGGACGCGTTCGTGACGAGCGAGCCTCCACTGGCCGTACAAAGTTGGGACGTCCGCAGGTGGTCAGCCATCGTATCGAGGGCATTGCGGGCGTCCCGGGTAGAAGCGGTCATGTCGGCGGTGACGGTCTGGACGACGTTCAGCGCTCCCAAAAGCGAATAGAGCGCCGTGAGAAGAACTGCCGTGCAGAGGAGTCCCACGATGGCTTCGATCGCCGTCCAGCCTCGCCGCCTGTTCATGGGACTAGATGCCTCCCCGGGCCAAGGTCGTCCCTGCCGAGTAGATCGTGCTCGACGTGCCGAGGTCGGTCACGACGACTTTCACGGCTCTTAGCGCATCTTCCGCGACGACGGTGACTCCGCCCGTCGTCGCGAACTTGTCGGTGGTGACGGTGACGACGACTCGGTAGCGGTTCGAGCCCTGGGTGGAGCTGGGGCCGGTACCGTTCGACGCGTAGTAACTGGTCGTCGTCCCTTCGGTGGCGTTGTAGAACCCTAGCGAGCGCACGTTCTCTAGCGAGTTTCTCCCCACCGAGTAGGCAAAGGAGAGCGCGGTCGTCTTCTGGGTCATGCCGTAGCTAAACGAAAACAGGTTGACCATGCCCATGAGGGCAACGCCGACGATTGCCGTGGCGATGATCGACTCCAAAATGGAGAACCCGGATCGCTTAGTTCGACGTGCCATCGGGGAACGTGGAGCCTCCATTGATCGGGACCTCTTTCCAACTGTCCTTGATGCCGAACCAGAGCCAGAAGGTGTCGGACGAGCTGCCGACGGTGCCGCTGGGGAACTGGACGGACGAGTTGCCTGAGATGGTGACGTTGTCGGCGATGACGGACGCGTAGGTGAACGAGCCGCCCGTGATCGTGAACGAGGCGTTGGCGGTGGCGTTGTGCCCATAGAACGCGCCACCGCTCGCCGTGTTGCCGTCGATCTGGAAGTTCCCCGGGCTGTTGTAGTACATCCGGAAGAGCGACGGATCGTTCGGGCTCACCGTGTAGGTGATCGGGTTGCTCATGATGTCGCCGCCGTTCCCATTCACCCAAATGCGAACGAGGCCCTTCGTGCCGCCCGTGGAGAGGGCGCCGTTATCGACGATGAGCTGCCCCTGACCGTGGACGTCGATGGACGTGAAATAGTAGTCGCCGGGGGGCAGGATGATCGCTCCCTTGGAGAGCTTGATCGTCGTGCCGAGGGCAGAAACTTGCGTTGTGCCCGGAGAAACGGTGGTGCTGTTCCCGATGAACGTACGGGCGTTGCCGTTATTGTTGTGGGTGCTCAGCCAGCTCCAGCCCGCGGGAGGTCCGGGGAACGTCGAGTTGACGATTTGGTCGACGGTGGGGAAGTAAACCGGGTCGGGGTTCACGGTCACGTTGGAGCCGCTGACTCCGCTTGCATTCGAGCCGTTCAGCGAAATCTGGCCCGTGGTCGCCGTGTTACTGCCGGAATAGACGCCGTTCGTGCCGAGGTTGCCGATGACGCTGCTGCCGGAGCCATTGAAGTTGACTCCGTTGATGCCATAGACGGCGTAGTTGTCGAAGAGGCCGTCGCCGTGCACCCCGTGGGCGGAGATTTGGCGGCTGACTCCGTTGACGGTGCCCTTGGCGTAGAGGATCATCTCCCCCTTGCTGTTGTTCCAAGTGCCGCCGCTCGTGTCGGTGACCCAAACGGAAAAGGTGCCGGAGACGCCGGCGACGCTGCCGGTATCGGGCGAGTCAGCGCTGGGGACGGTGAAGCCGCCCGCGTTAAATTGGTTCTTGGAGATGTTGCGGAGCTCGTAGTTGAGTCCCGCGTCGGCGAGGTGGATGGCCGATGCGTAGTCAGCCTCGCGCGCGGCCAGGTTGTTGTTGCCCACCGAGTAGATGGCGACGCCACCCACGATGAGCGAAAAAATCGAAACGAAGGCCAGCGCTGTGATGAGCGCGGCGCCCCTTTGCTTTCCCCTCGGTATCGACTGGCATTTCATGAGATTCAATCCTTTGAGAAATAAAGGTCCCCGCGGCTGCCTCGTCGCAGGGACCGGTCATGTTATTGGCTGTCGACACCCGGCTGGAATGAGCCGTGAGCCGACACGCTGCAGACGACCTTGTAGGTCGTGTTGTCGCTGGAATTGCCCTGGGCAATCGTGTAACTTCCGCCGTTCGGGCAAACGGGGACAGAACCCAGGTCGGGCTCCTTTGCGGCCGCGACGCTAACCGCGCCGATAAAGCCGGAGTAGTCCGCCGATCGGAGAGTGATCTTGTTGGCCTGGACGGCGTTGGCGATGGTCTGAAGGTTCGCGCGACACGTCCGCTTCTCCGCGTTCTGTTGGGAACTGAGGTAGAGCGGAAGCGCGACCGACATCAGGATGGCCAGGATCAAAACGACCACCAGCAGCTCGATGAGCGTAAACCCGCGCCGTTGCGGGAGTCTCTTTCTTAAATTCATTTGTTCTCCGTTCAATCCGGGCCGCCTTCGGCCCGGCGTCCTAAACAACGCAAAGCCCCCGGGGTGATTTCTCCCGGGGGCAAAGCCGCTTTTACTGGTTGTCGACGCCCGGCTCGAAGGAACCGTGGTTGGCATCCGTGCAGACGACCTTATACGTGGTGTCGTCGCTGGTGTGACCCTGAGCGATCGAATACGTGCCACCGGTCGGACAGAGCGGAACAGACTGGAGATCGGGTTCCTTAACCGTGGTAACCGTACCGATCAGGGTGTTGTAGTCGGCAAGCTTGCCGGAGACCTTAGCCGCCTGGACCGCGTTGGCGATTGTCTGCTCGTTGGCGCGACACGTTCGCTTCTCGGCGTTCTTCTGCGAGCTCAGGTAGAGCGGGAGCGCAACGGCCATGAGGATGGCGAGAATGAGAACGACGACGAGAAGCTCAATGAGCGTAAAGCCGCCAGAGCGACGGCGATTAAGTAATGAATTCATGTATTTCACCTTGTCAAAAACGAATCAGCCCAAAGGAGTCACGATTGACTCGCCTGAATCTCAAGAAGAGCGATATGCAGATTCCTGGCCATTCAGGAAAATTTTATCGATTTGTTTATCGACTTTTATCGCCATTTTATCAAGATATGTTCCGAAATTACATAAAAATTGAAAGATTCAGGCTTTTGTGTACACGTTCAAGCGAATTTATCAGTGCCGTTTAACGCTTGATAACGTTTCCGAGATTGAAGATCGGCATGTATAGGGCCAACAACACGAACAAAACGATGCCTCCGACGAGGACCGTCATGGCCGGTTCGAGGAGACGCGTGAGCTTTTGCACGGAGTATTCGACGTCCCGATCGTAAAACTTCGTGATCTCTTCCAGCATCAGCGTCAGGTTGCCTGACTTCTCACCCGCCGCGATCATGCGGATGACCATGGGGGGAAACTCTTTCGTGTCGTCGAGGGGCGGGGCGAGAGAAGCTCCCTCCTGGACGTGGGTCGCCACCTTCATCACGGCATCGCGGATGACATAGTTGCCCGCCGTGTTCGCGGAGACGGCGAGGGCCCGCAGAATGGGGATGCCGCCGTGGGTCGCGCTGCCGAAGGTCTGGGCGAAACGCGAGATGGCGATTTTTCGGACGACCGTGCCGAGGATCGGCAGCCTCAGGAAGAAGCGGTCCGTGGCCAGCCGTCCCTTAGGCGAGCGCCGAATCCGCCGATAGCCCAAGATCATCGAGATCAGCCCGAGGGCTCCGATCCACCAGTAGGCAGCCAGAAAGTCGCTGATCTGCACAAGGAGCTGGGTCGTGCCGGGAAGCTGGGCGTGGAACTGGGTGTAGACCTTCTTGAAGATCGGCACGATGAAGAGGAGCATGAACAGGACGACGCCGAACGACGCCACCACGACAAGCTGGGGATAGACGAGTGCCGCTTTGACCTGCTGGCGCAGATGGGCGTCGCGGTCGAACTGGGTCGCGGCCACGTCGAGCGTCTGGTCGAGTACGCCGCCGACCTCGCCCGCCTCGACGAGCGAGCAGTACAGCTCGCTGAAAATCTTCGGATGCCGCCGCATGGCGGTCGCGAGTCCCTCGCCGGCCACGACCTGGAGCCGCACTTCGCGCAGGGCCTCGGCGAGGACGAAGTTCTCCGTCTGGACGGCGACCGTGCCAAGGGCCTCGACGACGGGAATACCGGCGCGGACGAGGGTGGCGAGCTGGCGGCTCATCACGACGAGGTCGCCCAGCTTCACCTTTCGGGACGCAAAAAGGCGTTGCTGCTGTTTGCCGACGCTGTCGTGTCGCCGTTCGAATTCGGTGAGATAGAGGTCGTTGGTGCGCAGGGAGTCTCGAAGCTCCTGGTCCGTCTCGGCGAAGATCATCCCCGTGGTTAGATTTCCGCCTTTGTCGCGAGCTGTGTAGAGATATTCAGGCATGAGAATCAGTCCCCTTGGGCGAGCACGCGCACGATCTCCTCGGCGGGTACTTCTAAGTTCAAAACCTTCCGCAGACCCGCCTCGCGCATGGTCAACATGCCATCGGCGGCGGCTTGGTCGGCGATCTCGGACGATGGCGCTCGTTTGAGCACGAGGCTCCTCAAAGAGTCCGACATCGGCATGATTTCGTAAACGGCGGTGCGCCCCTTCGTTCCCCGGTTTCCGCATCGGCGGCAGCCCTTGCCCCGCGCCAGCCGGACGTGGCCTGGAGGAAGCCCGAGAGCTTCGACGGTCTCTTCCGTCGCCGTGTAGACCTCCTTGCAGCCAGGGCAGATCGTGCGCAAGAGCCTTTGGCCCAGCACGCCGATGACCGCCGAGCTGATGAGGAACGGCTCTACGCCCATGTTCTGGAGGCGGACGAGGGCGCCGGGCGCGTCGTTCGTGTGGAGGGTCGAGAGCACGAGGTGACCGGTAAGCGCGGCCTGCACGGCGATCTCCGCCGTCTCGAAGTCGCGGATCTCGCCGACGAGGATGACGTCCGGGTCCTGGCGGACCAGGGTGCGAAGGCCGGTGGCGAAGGTCACCCCGATCTTGGGATTGACCTGCATCTGGTTGACGCCCTTCAGCTTGTATTCGACCGGGTCCTCGACCGTGTTGATGTTCAGGCTGGAGTCGTTGATCTGCTGGAGGCCGCAGTAAAGCGTGGTGCTCTTGCCCGAGCCGGTCGGGCCCGTGACGAGAATGATGCCGTGGGGACGGCGGATCATCTTCTCGAACTGCTCCTGCTGGTCGGGGAAGAAGCCGAGCTTGCCCGTGGACTTGGCTCCGCCCGCTTTTTCGAGAAGCCGCATGACGGCTTTCTCGCCGTGGACGGTGGGCATGATGCTCAGACGGACGTCGTAGTCGTTGCCCGAGTCGTCCTTCGTGGCGAAGCGCCCGTCCTGGGGTCGCCGTCGCTCGGCGATGTCGAGGCTCGACATGATCTTCAATCGCGAGATGACGGCCGCCAGGTGGTGGTGGGGGATCGTCATCTGCTCGTAGAGCATGCCGTCCACGCGGTACCGGACGCGCACGTCCTCTTCCTGCGGTTCCACGTGGATGTCGCTGGCCGACTGGATCAGCGCGCCGTGGACGATGCTGTTCACGAGCCGGACGATCGGCGCATCCTGAGCCTGCCCGATGAGCGATTCCAGGGAGTCTTCCAGGTTGCCCAGGGTGGACTTCGGAATCTCCTCCAGCACTGTCAGCGCCTTGTGCCGTCCGTCGTAGGTGCGCCGGATGGCTTCCTCGACGTCGAAGGCGAAAGCGAGGCAGGGGACGATGGGCTTGTTGAAAATAGCGCGAAGCTGGTCGACCGTGACCAGGTTCAGGGGATCGACCATCGCCGCATGGACGGCGCCCGCTTCCTCTTTGAAGGGAAGGATGCGGCGGTTTCGGGCGACTGCTTCGGGTACGGCCCGGGCGATGTTAAGGTCAACGGTGTGGTCGGCGAGATCGACGAACGGAAACCCCGTCGCCTCCTCCAGCGATTGGCCGATTTGACCGCTGGAGGCGAAGCCGAGGGCGACGATACTTTCCCCAAGGAACTCGCCCGTCTGCTTGTGGCGGTCGAGGGCCTGCCCAAGTTGGTCGGCGGAAATCGTGCCCTGTTCTACCAGCCTTTCGCCAAGCCTTTGTAGCACACGGTGTTTGAGTTTAAAGCTCATTTCAATCAAAGATCGTCAACGTAAAAACATGCGGTGGCACACATTTATGCCAAACGCTTTATCCTGCAATAGTGCAGTGTTACATGAAATGACGTGCTTTGATGCTCGCTTTTATCTGGTTTTTTATCGTCTAGAGCCTTCCTCTAGTCTGCGGCGACCGGAGTCTTGGCAAGTACTTCCGCGGCATCGATGGGATTTTCGACCTTCTCGTCGGAGATGAGGTGGCCGTCGCGAAAGCGGACGATTCGGTTAGTGTGTTCGGCGATATCCGGCTCGTGGGTCACTATGACGATGGTCTTGCCCTCTTTGTTGAGCTTCTGGAAAATCGCCATGATCTCCTCGCCGGTGCGGGTGTCGAGAGCGCCGGTGGGCTCGTCAGCCAGGATGAGGGGCGGATCGTTCACGAGAGCCCGGGCGATGGCCACGCGCTGCTGCTGGCCGCCGGAAAGCTCGTTCGGCGCGTGCCCCATGCGATCGGCCAGGCCGACTTCGCGCAGCCGCTGCTCGGCGGCTTCCCGCCGCTTGGCGATGGAGCGCCAGTTGTAGAAAAGGGGAAGCTCGACGTTGTAGAGCGCCGACGTGCGGGCGAGCAGGTTGAACGTCTGAAAGACAAAGCCGATGCGGGCGCTTCGTACCTGAGCAAGGTCGTCCTCCGTCAGGTTCGAGACCTCGCGTCCGTCCAGGAAGTATTTGCCCTGGGTCGGAATGTCGAGGCAGCCGATCAGGTTCATAAAGGTCGATTTGCCCGAGCCGGAGGGGCCCATGATCGCCACCATCTCCCCCCGCCGGATCGTGAGGTCCACGCCCTTCAAGGCAGTGACTTCCAGCTCGCCGTTCGAGTAGGTCTTGGTCAGGTTTTCGACGCGGATCAGGTCTTCCATAGTCGTTACTCGAAGCGAAGCGCCACGATGGGGCGCAGGTTGGAGGCCTTGTAGGCCGGGTAGAAGCCGAAGAAGACACCGACGATCATGCTGAAGCTGAACGCCATCAGGACCGTCGTCGGGTGGACGCTCACCGGCCAGCCGTTGTAAACGCCGACCGCCGTTGAGCCCACCATGCCCAGCACGACCCCAAGCAGGCCGCCCGCCGCCGAGAGGAACAGGGCTTCGAAGAGGAATTGACTGAGGATGTCCCGCCGCCGCGCCCCGATCGCCTTGCGCACGCCGATCTCGCGGGTGCGCTCGGTGACGGAGACGAGCATGATGTTCATGATGCCGATGCCGCCCACGCCGAGCGACACGACGGCCAGCCAGGTGATGAGCGAGGAGAACGTGTCCTGCTGGGCGTTTTGCGCCGCCATCAGGTCCGACTGGTTGAAGATCGTGAAGTCGGGTTGACCCGTTTCCGAGATGTTGTGCCGCTTTCGGAGGAGGGCGTCGATCTCGTCCTGGGCCTGCTGCATCAGGTCGAGCGATTCGGCCTGGCAGGTGATCGTCTGGACGTAGGTGATGCCCATCAGGCGGCGCATCGCCGTCGTGACGGGGATGTAGACGCCATCGTCCGGGTTGCGGAATCCTTGCCCGCCCTTCTCTTCGAGGATGCCCACGACCTGGAAGCTCTGACCTGAGATACGGATCTTCTGGTTCATCGGGTCGGCGCTACCGAACAAGTTCTGGGCCGCGCCCGATCCGAGGATGGCTACGCGCTTGTAGGCGGCCACGTCGGTAGCTGTGAAGAACTTGCCCTCGGCGATGTTGTGATTGTTGATCGGGCTGTAGTCCTGGTTGACGCCGTAGACGGTGGTGCTGACGTTTTGGTCGCCCGCCTTGACCTGGGCGTTCTGGTTCACCTGGGGGCAGATCCGCAGGACGGAGGGGCACTCCTTCAAGATCGCGTCCGCGTCCTCCAGCTTGAGCGTGTTTTGGGAACCTGCGCCCAGATTGATATTGCCCGTGCGCTGGGCGCCCGGGCGGATCGTGAGCACGTTCGTGCCCAGCCGTTGAATGCTCGCGGCTACCGCTTCGCGGGAGCCCGCGCCGATGGCGATGGCGATGATAACTGCGCCAACGCCGATGATGACGCCGAGCATCGTCAGCAGCGAACGGAGCTTGTTCGCGGTCAGACCCCTGCTCGCCATCGTGAGGCTTACCCAGAGGGAGGTGAGCGCCCAAGTGGCGGGTGGCTGCTCGGCCCAATCCAGCTCCGGGGTGCTAGGGGGGCGGGAGGAGATGGGGGACTCGACGACCCTACCGGCCACGTCCGCCACCTCCACCACCGCCCAGACCTCGTGCTCCGCCTCCGCCGAACGGCGAGGCTTGCGCGCCAGCGGCTGGCGTCTTCGGCTGCGGCTTGATCGTTTGGGTCACGACGCGTTCACCTTCTTTGAGGCCGGAGAGAATCTCTACAGAGTCGTCGCCCTGGAAGCCCACTTCGACCGGACGCCTTTCTAGGACGACGTCGCCGTTGTCGGTGATCGTCACCTGCTGGTTACGGTTTCCGCGTTTCCGCTGCCCCGTACCCGCCGCGCCAGAACCTGAACCCTGTCGGCTGCCGCCACTGGCCTGTCCCCCGTTCCCCGTCGCCGGTCGCCCTTGCCCGGTCGCCGTTTGGGCAGGCGCGGGCGGAGCGGCGGGCTTCACCATGACCTGGACATACGAGCCCTTGTCGTCGGTCTGGACCGCGTCGCTGGGGATAGTGAGGACGCGTCGCTTCTCCTGAACGATGAATTCGCAGGTCGCGTTCATGTTCGGCTTGAGGTCGCTGAAACCGTCCTGGGTGTTGTCGAGCTCGACGCGGACGGCGATGCTGGTGACGTTCTGCACGACCTGTGCGAGGGGGTCGATGAGGGCGACGGTGCCTTTGAAGGGCACGCCAGGATAGGCGTCGAGGGTCACGTTCACCTTCTGACCGACGCTGACGCTCGCGATGTCCGTCTCGTCCACGAGGACGTTTACGTAGAGCTTCGTGACGTCGCCAAGCTGCACGATGGAGGTACCCGTCGAGTTGAGCGATAAGCCCGAGGTGATGATCGTGCCCTGTTCCACATACTTCTGAAGCACGACGCCCTCGGAAAGGGCCCGCACCGTCGTCTGGTCGAGGGTCGTCTTCGCGTTGGTCAGGGCCGCGTCTGCGTGTTCGCGGCTGGCCTTGGCGGAGGCGATGTCGTACTTGCGAATTTCGTTGTTCGAGATTTCGGCGATGGCGTTTCGGAGGGCCGCTTCCGATTGACCGGTCTGGGCGTGGGCCTGCTTATAGGCGGCCTCGGCTTCCGAGACAGCGTTGCGCTTTGTCTGGATGTCGGCCTGGGATTTCGCCACGTTCAACTGGCCCAGCGCCTGCTTGACCTTCGCATCGGCGGCCACCATCGCCGCCTTCTGCTGGGCGGCGATCGTGTCGAGGTGGGCCTTGGCTGCGGTCACCTTCGACGCGGCGACGGCAGCCGTCGCGACGGCCACGTCTACAATCTGCTTCGCGACGTAGCCCGCGTCGAGCAGGGCTTGCTGGCGCTTCAGGTCGGTCTGGGCGTTGTTGTTGTTGGCGACGGCTTCGTCGTACGCCCCTTGGGCGTCGGCGCGGTCCTGCGCCTGGGTCGCCTTGAGCTGCTCGCGATCCTGGATCGACGAGTCGTAGCTCGCTTGGGCGGCGGAGATGTTGGCCGAGGTTTGGCCGGGCTGGACCGTGTACTGGTCGCGAGCCGTCTGAAGCCGGGCCGCTGCCGCCGCTTCGTTAGCTTGCGAGGCCTTCAGGTTCGCCTGAGCCTGGTCGACGGCTTCCGTCGACTGCTTGATCTGCATCTGGTAGGTGACGGCGCTCTGCCCCTCCTTCGCCTTCGCCGAATCGGTGTCGGCTTTCGACTGGTTGTAGGAGAGCAGGGTGTCCGTTGGGTCGATCTTCGCGATGATCTGGCCGGGCTTTACGTGGTCGCCCACGTTTACGGCGAGGAGGTCGATGCGACCGCCTGCCTTCGACTTGATGTCGACCGTCGTCCAAGGTTGCACCGTGCCCGTCGCGGAAACCGTTTTCCGGACGATGCCCGTATGGACCGTGGCCACCCGATACTGAATTTTCCCTTCGTCGCCGCCGGAACGAGCCCGGATAAAGAAAAAGGCTCCAAGAGCCACGACCACTACAACCAGTGCCGTTTTGACGCCTTTTTTCATAGGGGACAATCCCCCATTGCCGCGCGAGATCGAAACATATCCCTACGGACGAAAAACTGGGTCTGCCGTTCGCTGGGACCTAGTGGCTAGTCCAAACCGAGAGCCGCGAGCTTGGCCCGGGTGGTCGGAACGTCCTCGTGATGGACCCCGTTGATGCCCAGCGTCGCCGAGACTTCCACCGACAGCTTGAGGTTGTCGATGAAGACGGCGTGCTGAGGGGCGGATTGGGTGACGTCGAGAGCGATCTTGAAGATCGTCTCCCCCGGTTTGCGCCAGCCCACAAACGAGGAGATGAGGAAGGCGTCGATGTATTCGTTCAGCCCGAACTGCTTGATCCGATACTCCTGAAGCTCGCGCCCTTCGTTGCTGACGGCGGCTACAAAAAGGTTGTGCTTCGCTTTCAACTCTTTCACCAGGTCGGCCATATCCGGCAGCATTTGCGACTGGGCGAACATGAAGTCTTTGAATTCTTCCTTGGTGAACGTACGCGGCCTATGGCACACGACGCGGTCCAGATACTGGTCGAGGCTGATCCGCCCGACCTCGTGCTCCTCGAACGCCATCTCGTGGCGCATGGCAAACTCGTCCGGCTCAAGCTGGAACTTCTCGATCGCCTTTGCCCGCTCGTGACGGTCCCAGCCGTTGGTGAGGAGAACCCCGCCGATGTCGATAAGAATGGTCGTAATCATGGTTATTTGGAGTAGCGGCGCTCAATCTGGGCGACCTTGTTGAGCCGACGGACATGCCGCTCCTCGCCGCTGAATTCTGCCTTGAGAAATGCGTCGACAAGTTCGGTGGCCAGCGCTTGGCCGATGACCCGCGAGCCGAGAACGAGCACGTTCATCTGGTCGTGCTCGACGCCCTGGTGGGCGGAGTAGGTGTCGGTCAGGTTGCCCGCCCTGATCCCCGGAATCTTGTTCGCCGCGACCGAGGCGCCGATCCCGCTCCCGCAGATCAGTACACCTTTTTCCGCTTGACCTTGAATGATTGCGTCGCCGATCTTCTCTGCGAAGTCCGGGTAGTCGTCGTCGGGGGCGTAGGCGAAGGGGCCGACGTCTACGACATCGTAGCCCGCCTCCCGGATGTGCTTGTCCAGCATTTCCTTAAGCTCAAAGCCCGCATGGTCCGACCCGAGCGCGATCTTCGTCATGCCGCTAGATTACTTCGTAGGAGGCGACGGGCGACGGGTCACGGGCAACGGGATTTTGAGGAGCCTACGCGGAGCGTGTAGCCGTGGGCAACGACCACGTCCGAAAAAGAACCCCAACGGGGTTCCGCCAAGTAGCGAAGGGTTGGGCGTAGCCCTACCCTGGTGAAAGGACAACCCGTGAAAACTACCCCAACGGGGTTGCGGCACGGGCGCGTGGAATACGCAACCCCGTTGGGGTAGGAATCTGGTTTGCCCCTATTCCAGGGTAGGCCGTTCCGGCCAACCCTTCGCTACTTGACGGAACCCCGTTGGGGTTCAGAACCGCTTTCTCTTCTTCGGTCCTTGACTGTCCTCCGAAGCCCCTTCGGCAGGCCGCGCAAGCTGCACCTTCACCCTTCGGTTCCGCAGCTTCGCATTCCCAAGGGCCTGGATCACGTTCTCAGCCTGGGCGGAGGGGACCTCCACGAAGGCGGCGCGGTCGAGGATGTCGATGACGCCGATGGACTTGCCGGTCAGGCCCGCCTCGTTCGTGATCGCACCGACCAGGTCGCCGGGGCGGAGGCCGTCTTGGCGACCCATGCCGACGAAGATTCGGGTCATGCCGAGCTCCGGCTGCTCGAAGTCGTGAGCCATATCCTCCGCCGCATCCGCCTTCGCCGTGTGCTGGCTCTGCCAGAGCATGTGCAGCGCGGCCGCCGCGATCTCCGTCGTGTCGAATTCTTCCGAGAGGTCTTGGACCGATGCCAGATGGTTCTCGTAGCCGCCTGCTTGAAGCGCCTCGCGCAAGGACTCCTGGAAGATCTCCGTACGGCGGGCCACGATATCGGCAGCCGTCGGAATCCGGGCCGGTTTGATCGTGGAACCGATCAGGCGCTCGATATTGTGAAGCTGAGCCCGCTCGCGCCCCGAGACGAGGGTGATCGCGTCGCCGCTTCGCCCGGCTCGGCCCGTGCGGCCGATGCGGTGGATGTACTGCTCGACGTCCCACGGTATGTCGTAGTTGATGACGTGGGTGACGGTCTCGATGTCGAGGCCGCGCGCGGCGACGTCCGTCGCGACGAGGATGTCGGCCTGCCCGTCCCGGAACTGGCGCATCACGCGGTCGCGCTCCTGCTGGCTCATGTCGCCATGGAGGGCCACCGTGTTGTAGCCGCGCAGTCGCAGGTTCTCGCTCAGGTCGTTCGTGTCCTGGCGCGTCCGGCAGAAGACGATGGTCGGCCCCGGCGTCTCCATGTCCAGCACGCGGGCGAGGGCTTCCAGCTTTTTGCCCTTCGGCACTTCGTAGTAGGTCTGGTTCGTCGTGTCGAGGGTCCGCTGCTTCGACTTGATCGTGATGTGGGCAGGGTCCTTCAGGAATTTCTTCGTAAGGGCCAAGATGCGGGCAGGCATCGTCGCGGAGAAGAACGCAAGCTGCCGCTCGTCCGGAAGCTGGGCGAGGATCGCTTCAAGGTCCTCCGCGAACCCGAGGGCCAACATCTCATCGGCCTCGTCGAGGACGCAGTAGCTGACTTCCGAGATCGACAGTGAGCCCCGTCTGAGGTGGTCGAGAACACGCCCCGGGGTGCCGACGACGATATGGGCTCCACCCCTGAGAGTGCGGAATTGGCGGTCGATGGGTTGGCCGCCGTAGACGGGAACGATCTTCAAGCCGGAGTTCTTGGCGAGATCGTAGATGCCGCCCGCCACCTGGACGGCCAACTCGCGCGTCGGGGCCAATACGAGGGCCTGCGGGACGACCTTCTCGGCATTCATCTTCTGAATGAGCGGAAGCGCGAACGCGGCCGTCTTGCCCGTGCCCGTCTGGGCCTGCCCGATAAAGTCCTTGCCCGTGATCAAAACGGGAATCGCCTTCGCCTGGATCGGCGTCGGCGTCTCAAACCCAAGCTCCGTCACCGCTTTGGCGATGGCTTCGTCTAGCCCGAGTTCGAAAAAGGAGAGCAGCTCCTGCGGCTCTTCGACCTCAGGCTCCAAGACTGGCTCCTTCGGCTTGACGGGCTTGTCCGCCTTGTGTTCCTTCTTGAACGACTTCGCCGGCTTTACGAAATCCGTGGGCTTGGAAGGCTTATCGAAGCTCTTCTTCTTTTTCTTGGGAGGCGCAAAGCCGGACGCGGCAAATTTCTTCGGGGGTTTGGGCATGATGGGGGCGGAACGAATAGTTCCACCCCTTAGTGTGACGCCTCCGGCGGCAAGGGCCTGGGATTCCTGGGAATCCTGGGAGCGCCGGCTTCAGCCGGCGTACAAGCGTTGTCTCGTTACAAGTCAGGAGATGGAGGACGCCTCAACGCCGGCTAAAGCCGGCGGTCCCAGGGTCAAGGCTGCCGCCTTGAGCAGGTCGAAGCCTTGGCGGTTTTCGACCTCAACGTGCAGAGTCCCGCTGTAGCCGAGCTTGTCGAGGCGGATAGTTCGCAGGAGAACACCCTTCTCCCAAAGCTTGAGACTGAAAAGCCCGTCTTCGTACTCGTCTGCACATATCGAGCGTTTTCTCCTCGCCGACGCGGAGCGTGTAGCCGTGGGCAACGACCACGCATGGGGCTACGGCTAAAGCGATAACGCGTAGAGGGAGATAACGCTCACGAGGGCTGAAGCCCTCGGCTACAGGGGGCGTTTCCAATTTTTGTTGCCGGAGCGATCTTGCTGCGTGGTCGTTGCCCACGGCTACACCCTTCGGGGTTTGAGGATTCCTCGCGCTTTGTATGGGGGTGCGAAACGCAACCCCCATAAACAATTAAGCCAGCGACCCCATCGGGTCCCAGGGCTCGAGGCCGACGGGTTCCTTCTCGAGCATCTTCACATAGGCTTCCGGCAAATATTTCTTGTGGACGACGACCTCGTAGTTGTATTCGTCGAACCAAGTGTCGGTCATGCCATAAAACCCTTTATCGCCGCCCTTTTCGCCCCAAGAGTTCTCGACGCGCCACTTTCGGGACTTGCCGTCGTCGCCGAGGTCGACGCCGGTGAAGACCATGGCGTGGGTCATCAGGGACTCGCCATAGTCCAGCCGCTCGGCCTTCGTCAACGTAGGAGCCGAGCCGTAGACGAGCTCGTAGTTGAACAGCTCGTCGTCCATCCAGCCAAGGTCCCGGTCGAGGTACTTGCCGACGTCGCAGCCGAACCAGACGGGCTCTCCGCTCTGAAGCTGCTTGATGGCGGCTTCCTTCATAACGTCCAGGTTTACGTTTAGATACTTAATCGTTTCGCCGCCAACGACGTTGCCGAGAAACTTGACCGTGTAGACCTCGTCGAACTGCTTCGTGGCCTGCGGGCAGTGGATGAGGCAGATCATGTCGGAGAGGTCGACGTCGATGTGCTTTCGGTAGAACTCCTGGGGGGTGATGACGCCGTCGCGGTGGAACGCCTTGTCCTTGTCACGCCATTGCCAGTCGAATTCGGTGGGGGGTTCGCCGAGGTGGATGCAGAGCATCTTGTAGATGGTCTCGAGCATCGCTGGCTTCATCTTGCGGAGTTGTTCGTTCGACTTGCCAGCGGCATGGGCCTCCCGGAGGCGACAGCCAAATTCCTTGAGCCGAACCGTGATCTGCCAGTTCATTTGGCCCGTGCTGCTGCTGCTCTCCGTCTCCGGCATGACCGACTTCGGCACGAGCCCGTGCTTCTTCACGAGGTTGATGAACATGTGCCACTGCCCGCCATCTTGGATCGGGGATGCGAACAGGTGGGCGATCAGTCGGCCATCGGTGGGTTCGTCGAGGGTGCTCAGCACCGACTCAAGGAAGTAATTCGCCTTCTCGAACTTGTCCCAGAACATCGTATGGTTCTGCGAGATCTCGAAGTCGTCGCCTAGGTTCATGTTCTTGATGGCGACGACGCGCAGAGTATTCAGCGCGGCGAACATCCAGCACCGTCCGCTGCCGTTCTGACTCGTGATCTTGTTCTCCGGCAGGTGGACCGAGAACGTCATATCCGAGCGCGTCAGCTTGCGCCGGTTCAGGGCGACCTTGGCGACGGGCGTCGTGCAGACGGCGTTCATGGACTGCCGGTTGCGAGGATCGGCATCGAAAGCTTTTTGAAAAGAGGCGATCTGATCGAGCGAAACCTCGCCCATCTCCGCCTTGAGACCAGAAGTAGCGGCCATAACGCTATTGTAATTGCTCGGATGCTGGATTGCTAGAATGCGCGATCGGAATTGCTCAACATTCAAGCAATCGAGCATCCTAGCAATCCAGTAATGAAAAAAGTTTCCGTCTTCATGGACGTCGAGGACCCGATCAACCCCCTCGCCGACGATGCGGCTCTCGAATTAGCCCTCCTCTTCACGGAGGCAGGAGTTCGAGGCTCGTTTTGTTTGACTGGCGAGAAGTGCCGAACCTTGCAAAAGCGCGGTCGTACCGACGTGGTCGAGGCCTTCCGCCCCCACTGCCTAGGCCTCCACACGGATACCCACTCGGTCCACCCGACGACAATGGAGTTGTTGGCAGATCTGGATTTTGAGGAAGGCTGCGAGGCAGCGCTGAACGCGGAACGGAAAGGTTTTGACGCGTTTACGGATCTGTTTGGGCGGAGGCCGGCCTTTTGGGGCGGGGCCGGAAATACCTGGTCGCCCGAAATCACGGAAGCCTTAAAGCATCTCGGGATTCCCGCCTACGTCTACGCGCTCACCGCGATTCCGTGCGTGCACCGCTTCAACGGCGTCACGGCCCTTCCTCAACACCTGAGCATCGCTGAAACAGATTGGATGGATGACGCTCGGGCCGCTGCCCAATCGGAAGAGATCATTAGGATGGCGAATGATATTTTCTCGCCTTGGGTCGGGGTCTTCGTGGGGCATCCGACCAAGATGCGCTATGCGGAATATTGGGATACGCCCTACAACGCGGGGCGGACGCCGCCGACCCCGGAATACACGGAACCGGTGCCCGATGAAGCTTACGAACGGGCAAAAGCTAACCTGAGAGACTTTCTCAAAAGACTCGGGCAATCGACCAACATCGTCGGGGTCGATGAGGCGCTCGCTCTTGAGTGGCGCTTCTATCCGCCTTCCAAGCGCGATCGGGACGTCTTCGTCAGATGGACGACGGACAATCTTCGAAGCGCCGCGAAATGGCCGATCCATCGCCCAGACCTCGACCCGTCGAAGATCGTTTCAAAGACGATGAGCTTGGCCCATACTCTCGAAATCGGGGAACTATGAACCTATACGAGAGGCCGGTAGGCGTACAGACTCGCTGGATCAGCTTCGAGGGCCCAACCACGTCGCGAGCCAGCGCCGGGTTGGAGAATCGAAGCTCCAAGGGCCATCCGTTCGAGGCGGTCCGGGCGGGGGAGACGAAGACCTTGCTCGACGTCCAGGGCAGCGGTCAGGTTTGCCGCATCTGGCTGACGATCGACGACCGGTCGCCGGAGATGCTTCGCAGCCTGCGCTTGGAGATGTTCTGGGATGGGGCTACGAAGCCGGCTGTTTCAGTGCCGCTTGGCGACTTCTTCGGCGTCGGCCTGGGGCGTACCCTCGCTTTCGACACGCCCCTCTTTTCGAACCCGGAAGGGAAGAGCTTCAACTGCTTCGTCCCCATGCCGTTTCGGAAATCCGCCCGGATCACCCTGACCAACGACTCTGCCACCGACCTCAAGTACCTCTTTTACGATGTGGACATCTTGCTTGGGGTCGAGCACTCTCCCCAGACCCTCTACTTCCACGCCGGATGGCGGCGTGAAAAGCCGAACGTGCTTGGGCAGGAATTCGCAATCCTGCCCGAAGTGAAAGGCTCCGGCCGTTTCCTTGGCTGCAATCTTGGGGTTATCACGGATGCGGCTTACACCGGCTCCTGGTGGGGCGAGGGCGAAGTGAAGGTGCGCTTCGGCGGAGAGGACAATCCGACCCTCTGCGGCACAGGAACCGAGGACTACATCGGCACCGGTTGGGGCCAGGGTCAGTACATCCAGCGCACCCAGGGCTGCTCCGTCGCCGACTCGATGAACCGCCACTACGCCTTCTATCGCTACCACCTCGACGACCCGGTGTACTTCGACGATGCCTGTCAAGTCGGCATCCAAACCATCGGCGGGGCGAACGTCAAGCTCATCAAGGAATTCCAAGCCGCAGGCGCAGCCCTGATCCCAATCACTTTCGACCGGGGCAACGTCGGCGAGTTCATCCACCTCATGGTGGATGCGCCGGAAGCCAATTTGGACACGCCCGGCTTCGAGGAAGCGTGGTGCAACTTCTGGCGGCAAGACGACTGGTCGGCAACGGCCTACCTCTATCTGGAGTCGCCGGAGGGTGCTTTGCCGCCCTTGCAAGCGGTGGAGGAGCGGACGGTCGGCCTAGAAGTCGCGGCCGTAGAGGGTTAAAGCCGAAGGCCTACTTCGTGATCCACTCGCTCATCTGCTTGAGGAGCGGGGTGTCTGGGATGTACGGGTGATCCTTGGGGACCCAAACTCGGGTCTCCTTGCCGGACCGGAAGGCGAAGATTCGCGAGGGCATATCGACGGGACCGACCAAGATGGTGCCGTCCTCTCGGGGCTTGGCCGCGATCAACGCCAGCTTGTCGGGGTCGAAGGCGACGATGTCTTTGCGAAGCTGGGCAAGCTCTTCCTTCTTCAGCTTCCATTGCGTCCTCCCCCGGCCCCAGGTGGTCGTGGCCGACCCGTCGTCGCGGATCACGAGCATCAGGCGGTTGTCTCCGGTTGGCGTATAGCCGCCTTCCTGGCAGAGCTTCGCAAGCTCTCCCTTCCCCAAAGTATTTCCCTTTTGCCAGAAGTCTTTGGGGACCTGATGGACGGCGACTAAGGCGACGGCGGCGAGAAGCATAGGAATAGGGTAACCCAAACAGGAGTGCGGCACCAAAGCGCCGCACTCCAAGGACGCCTTAGCCCGGCAATGGGATCAGGGTCGGCACGCGGCTCTTGTAAGGGCCGATGGGCGAACCGTCTTGCTCGGGATGGTCGATGTAGTAGAGGCCGACCGTCGTGTAGTGGTTCGTGAACGGCTTGCGATCCTCGTCCCAGCCGCCGCGGCCGTGCTCCAGAGTGAACAGGAGCGACTTCGTGAACGGAACCGGGTCCTGGATGTGCCAGCGGTAGACCGTGTTCTGGATGCCCCGCTTCTCGCCACCGTGCTCCGGGTTGTCGTAGTAGGTGACGCCGAAGTAGGGGGTCTGGAAGGTGTGGCCGAAATCCCACGCCCCGTTGAAGTAGTCCTCGCTGCCCGTGCCGCTGAGCTGGGGCTTCTCGGAGCCATCGACATAGAAGTTGTCGTCCCCCTCGCCCCACCAGCCGTCGCTGTTGGCGAGCACCGTCACGACCGTACCCACGAAGTGGCCCGCTCCCTTGACCTCGCAGATCGTCACCGGCTTGCCCACGGGAGCGGGGAAGTAGTTGTGGTACTGGGTGTGGAAATAGCGGACGTCCTTCTGAGTCTTGTTGTCCAGCCGGTAATCGAAGTTGTAGTAGAAGGCGTTGACCGGCTTGCTCCCTTCGTTCGTGACCGTGATGAAGGCGTGCTTGCGGAAGGGCATCGGCCAGTAGCAGTTGAGCGCCATCTGCCCACCCACCGAAACGGGGGCGCTGTGGTACTCGACGTACTTGCCAGGGCCCTGGGCGAAGAAGTCGCCGACCGGGCATTCCACGGCGGGGGTCGTCGAGTCGTCCCAGTACATGCGGAGGACGAGTTCGCGTAGGTGGTCGGGGGATTGGGCGGCGATGGTGATCCAAAGGTGGGTCATCCGGCCGTTGCCATGAATGTCTGATAACGTCAACACTTGGCCGGGATCGATATGCCGGGCATCGCCGTTCTTGCCGTCCAACGCCGCGCTCGACGACTTGAACGCTTTGAAATCCTTCTTCCCGGCCAGATCGTCCGGCACCTGCGCGCCGACGAGCGACGGCAAACAAAGGGCCGCTGCGAGGCCCAGGCAACTTCGAGACAACTTCGTCATAAACCCTCACTGACCGAGCCTTTGCCCGGCGGGGCCAGTTTAACCCATCCCTTAACGAGGAGGTGGCACGCCACCCTGGTCGCCGGGCTTGTACTTGTCTAGAGCCTCGCGGAACTGCTTCGCCATGTCTGCCGGAAGCGACATCCAGACGCTCTTCTTCGCCTTTGCGTCCGGGTAAACCTCGGAGAAGCCGGTGACGATCGGCTCCGAGCCCGGCTCGTTCTTCGTCATGCCGATCGTCATCTCCAACTTGCGCCGCGTGGCAGGCTGGTAGAGGGGCTCGCGGCCGAGTTCCTTCAATCTCAAATCGTGGTTCGCCGCTGCGCTGTCGATGTTGTACACCTCCGCCGCCACACCGGTAAAGCCGATCAGCACCGGCTCCTCCTTGATTCCCGCCACGATCACGAGGTCGTTGGGAGCGATGCTCGACCAAAATCCTGGATCGGGCTTTTCACCCATGATGCAGTTCCGAGACTGCAGCAGCAGCTCGCGCAGCATCTTCTGACTGGGGATGCTCAGTTGCGAGGCGCGGAATGGCTGGCCTGACTTCAGCACCGCCCAATCCGCGTCGGAAAGCTGGGTGTAGAGGCGGATGTTAAACGGATAGTCGCCGATGTACTCCTGGTCGACGACGACGCTGTCAAGGACGAGCATCATGGCATCTGTCCAACTATTGCTCGCGCAGGGCCGTTGGCTCTTGACGTAGTCGCTCAGCACGGCCACGTTCGCCACCCCCGCCTCCCCGATACCTTGCAGGAACTTCGCGATGACGCTGCGGCGAGACTGGGAAGGTGAGGTCAGTTCGATGTTCGGCAGCCGTCCGATAAGGGCGTCGTCGGAGACCGTCCAGTCGATCGCCTTGCTGTAGCCGGAGAGAATGCTCCGCACAGTCCCCGGTCCGTTCGCGGCGTCGAAAAGGGTGAAGAAGCTGAAGTCGGGCAGGGCGATGACGAGGTCTTTGGAGATCCCCTTGCCTACGGCGGGCAGCATGAGCTCGGCCATGGTTGCCGCTGGGTCGTGCTTGTCCAGATCGGTGAAGTCGAGCTTCAGGCTTTGCGGGTCTTTCTGCATTTTGTCGAACTGCGCCTTCATCTCGTCCGTGACGACGACATTGTCCGCGTCCGCCCCCAGCAGTTTCGCTGCCTCGTCAGGCAGCCAAGAGAAGTTCGCCTCTTTCATTCCTGTGAACTCGAAAACGCCATAGGTCAGCCGCCGGACGGCCAAGCCTCGCTCGTCTGGCTTCCTTCCAGCCACGGGCCACTTTTTCACGTACGCATTTGGGACAGCGCCGTATCGGATGATCTCGCCCGGAGCCATCTTGTAGACGTCTTGGATTGGGAGGGCCGGGAGGTCCTTGTTCGAGCCATACGCCAGCTTGAACGCGGCTTCGAAGTGGGCAAGGTCTTCCCCGGGAACAATCTTCGATTGGATCAGTCGTAGCTTCCCGGTTCCGTCGTCGCGCCACTCTGCGTGCATGGCCGTCGCCACCAACTTCTCCACCCGCGCTGCGTCGCCCGACTTGACGGAGACAAAGACGGGGTAATCGCGCACGTTCGTGTCCATCTGGTGCACGACACTCGTCGCCGCTGTCAGCTTCCGGCAGAGCTCGGGCATGGAGTAGCACCCGGAGGGGAACGGGTCGGCGATGAAAAGCGTCAGGAGCGCTGCAATCATGCCCCAAGGACGTTAGGCTGTTGCATTAAGGTTCAGGGTCCTAGGGCGTGAAGTTGGCGCTGCTTTTCTTGAACGTGTGGTTGTACCAAAGCCGGATGCGGTCGAGCATCGAGGGGGTGCGGTAGGTCTGGATCACGATGGTGACCTCGCCGTCGGAGGGACGGTCTTGGAGGGTGACGTACTGGTTTTCCCTTTGGAACATGACGGTAGAGGGCTTGACCGTCTCCCCCCATGCCGGTGGATGCAGGTCTTTGCGCACGGTGTCCGTCACCGTCTCGATGCTGCCGGGTAGGCGGAAGGTGCCGTTCGTCTTCAACCGGCCCCAACCGCTGGTGCCCTCGATCCACTCTTCGTTGTGCAGCACCCGCGCGTTGTTCAGGAAGGGAAAGGCGACCGTGCGTCGGAGGGCCGCGTTGAGAACCAACCCGCCGAGCAGGAACACGAGCACGACGGACGCGATGACGATCTTCAGCGCTGTACGCCCGCGTGGCTTTTGCTCGACCAGATCCTCCTCTTCACCCATGACAGTTGCAACATTACAACACGTGCCCCCGTGCCGGAATTTGTCGTTGCCGACGAAAATCTTGTAGTCATGCGCCAGATCGGTCTCCGACCCGCCAAAATGCTTCCGATGACCACCCCGCAGGACGCGCTTCGCCACGTCAATCCCCTGCAAGGAACGGACTCCCACCACGGATTCTCGACCGGCAACACCCTCCCCTTGACCGCCATGCCGTTCGGGATGAATCACTGGAGCCTCCAGACGGAGGAAGGGCGATGGTTTTTCAGTCCTCCCGCGCGGAAGTTGCAGGGTGTCCGTTGCACCCACCAGCCAAGCCCTTGGATGGCCGACTACGGCGCATTCGTCATCATGCCCCAGGCCGGACGCAAGTTCCTTTCCGCGTTGAAGCGGGGCACGAGCTATCGGCCCGACAAGACGACGTTCGCTCCCCATCACTTGAGCGTGGAGCTGGAGGCAAGCGGGTTGCGGTTCGAGATGACTCCGACGGAGCGCGGCGCCATCTTCCGCTTCCTCTTTCCCGAAGGGGCAGATGGACGGCTGATTTTGGAACCTGCCGACGGCGAATCGTTCGTCGCGGTTGGTGAGGACGGGCGTAGTTTCTCTGGCTACACCCGCCACAACTCGGGCGGCGCCCCCGATGGCTTCGCCCACTATTTCGCCGGTGTTCTCGATGTGCCCATCGCATCCTCCCACGCGTTCATTGGGGACGAGGTTTCCGAGTCCACGACGGGGAACCGGGTTGGGCTTTGCTTGGAACTCGGACGACCCGCCGGAGCCGTGACCCTGCGTGTTGCGACTTCCTTCATTAGCGTCGAACAGGCCCAGTTGAACCTCCGGAGAGAGATCGGAGATGCGCCCTTCGAGATTATCCTCGACCGGGCAAAGCAGACTTGGGAGGGAAACCTCGGACGGATAAGAGTCGAAAGCGACGACGAGTCGCGCCTGCGCACCTTCTACTCCTGCCTGTACCGCACCCAGCTTTTCCCCCGCCTCTGGCACGAGCTCGACGAGCAGGGCGTGGCTCACCACTACAGTCCCTACGACGGCCAGGTCCACGCAGGCGTTCTTTACACGGACAACGGCTTTTGGGACACGTATCGCACCGAATACCCGTTCCTCGCCCTCATCTCCCCCAAGCGGGTTGGCGAGATCATGGAAGGCTGGACGAACGCCCTCGCCGAAGGCGGCTGGTTCCCTCAGTGGGCGACTCCCGGCTACCGCTCCTGCATGGTCGGCACCCACATCGATGCGGTCATGGCCGATGCCGTCGTGCGGGGAGTTCGCAACTTCGATATTGAAGCGGCCCTCGCAGGGATGGTGAAGCATGCCTACGAAGTCGGGCACCCGGATGGAGCCTACGGGCGCATCGGTATCGAGGACTACATCCGCTTTGGCTACGTCACCACGGATCACGAGGAGTCGGTGGCGAGGTCGCTCGACTACGCCTACGACGACTTCTGCATCGCTCAGGTGGCGTTGGCGCTGGACAAGGAAGAGGTCGCCGTGCCCCTGCTCGACCGGGCCTCCAACTATCGCCACTCATACGACCCTTCGGTTGGCTTCATGCGAGGCCGTAGCGCCGACGGAAACTGGCTGGAGCCTTGGGACGAATTCCACTGGGGCGATCCATATGTTGAGGGTGGGCCGTGGCAATCGTCTTGGGCCGTGCAGCACGACCCGGCTGGGCTCATCGACCTGATGGGCGGGGAGGAGGCGTTCTCGGCGAAGCTCGACCGGATGTTGTCCCTGGAACCTCGCTTTAGCGTCGGCGCGTATCGGTACGAGATCCACGAGATGACGGAGATGGCCGTGGCCGACTTCGGCCAGTACGCCCACTCCAACCAGCCGGTCCACCACGTGCTGTATCTGTTTAACGCTGCCGGTAGACCGTGGCGCACTCAGAAGGAGGTTCGGCGGGTGATGGATGTGCTCTACACTCCGGATTCGCTTCCCGGAGACGAGGACAACGGCGAGATGTGTGCCTGGTACGTGCTGAGCGCTCTCGGACTCTTCCCGCTGTGCCCGGGGCACCCGTCTTGGACTTTGGGCACGCCGCTATTCAAGCGGGCGGAGGTTTCCTTGGAGAACGGTAAGACGCTCGTCGTCGAAGCTCCTGCGAACTCCTCGTCGGCCTTCTACGTGGACGCCGCTTCGTGGAACGGGGTGGTCCTAGACAGCCTGTCCCTCGCCCATCACACGATCGCCAACGGTGGCACGCTGCGGTTCGAGATGTCGGAAACGCCTTGCGAAAAGGTCGTGCCGGGGTCAGGAAGACCGTTCTCGATGACCCCTTACGCATAACGCACTTACGCACCCTTAACGCACTTACGCACTGTCGTGATATGATCGTGCGCATGAGCCTCATCGTTGCTGCTTCGATCCTCGCTTTCGGTCATCTTCAGGAGTCGCCTGGCGTCCTTGGTTATTACCGGACGCCCGCGATTCATGGCGACACGGTTGTATTCACGTCGGAGGGCGACCTGTGGCGTGTGGGCGTCGGGGGTGGGTTGGCTCAGCGGTTGACGACGCACCCGGCGACGGAGTCGCTTCCCGCGATCTCACCGGATGGCAAATGGGTGGCGTTCTCGGCTTCCTATGAAGGGCCGACCGAGGTTTACATCATGCCGATCGATGGCGGCCTGCCGACACGGCTTACCTTTGAAGGCGGCAACGCGCAGGTATCGGGTTGGACGCCGGATGGGAAAGTGATCTACGCGACGAGCAAATACTCCACCCTTCCCAACTCGCAACTTTGCACGGTCGATCCGAGGAGCCACGCCCAAAAGCTGCTACCCCTCGCGCAGGCGAACCAGGGCAGTTTTTCTGGCGATGGGAAAGAGTTGTTCTTCACGCGCTTGGCGTTCCAAGGAAGCCAAACGAAGCGGTACCAGGGTGGCACGGCCCAGAACCTTTGGCGATGGGATGGCGGCGATACCGAGGCCAAGCCGCTGACCGCCGACTTCAAGGGCACCAGCCGCAACCCCATGTGGTGGAACGGACGTGTCTACTTCGCCAGCGACCGCGATGGGGTGATGAATATCTGGTCGATGGACTCTGACGGCAAGAACCTGAAGGAGCACACTCACCACACGGACTACGACGTTCTCACACCGAACCTGGACGCCGGTCGGATCGTCTACCAGCATGGCGCGGACCTGTGGGTTTGCGACCTGAACAAAGGGACGGACACGGAGATGTCCGTTCGCATCGCTTCCGACTTCGACCAGATGCGTGAGAAGTGGGTGAAGACCCCTCTGACGTGGACGACCTCGGCTCACCTTTCGCCCGATGGCACCAAGGTCGCCCTCACCGCTCGCGGCCAGGTCTTCGTCGCCCCCGTAAAGCCCGGGCGGCTGATCGAGGCGACGCGGCGCAAGAGTGTGCGGTACCGCGAGGCTCGATTCTCTGCCGACAGCAAGTCGCTTGTCACCTTCTCCGACGAGAGCGGGGAGGTGGAGCTTTGGAAGCTTGGCATCCTTGGCGCGGAGGATGCGACGAAGCCGGAACAGCTTACGAACGACGGCAAGATTCTCCGCCTGACCCAACTCCCTTCGCCTGACGGTAAGTGGGTCGCCCATACCGACAAGTCGCACAGCTTCTACCTCTACGACACGGCCACGAAGACGAACAAGCTGATCGAGGCATCCAACGTGGACGATATTGGGGCGATGGCATGGTCGCCGGACAGCCACTATCTGGCCTACGTGGATGCGGCGAAGAACACGTTCACCCAGATCCGACTCTACACGGTGGCCGATGGGAAGATCGCGGATGTCACCTCCGACCGCTTCAACAGCGACAGCCCCAGCTTTAGCCCGGACGGGAAGTGGCTTTACTTCCTTTCCGATCGGCACCTTCAGACGTCGGTCGGCAGCCCGTGGGGGACTCGGCAGCCGGAGCCTTTCTTCGACAAGAAGGACCAGGTGTACTTCGTCTCGCTTCAGCCAGGTCTGCGCTCGCCCTTCCAGCCGGACGACGAGCTGAACCAGGGTCCGGAGCAGCCGCGACGGCGGCCCGGTGCAGGGGCGGCAACGGCGGAGGAGCCGAAGCCTGCTTCTATTCCCGCAATCGACACGAACGGGATCGAGGCGCGCCTCTTCCTCGCTCCCATTCCTCCGGGCAACTACCGCGACCTGACGGTTTGCGGCAGCCGTCTCTTCATGATCTCCGCGCCTGGCAGAGAGGATGGTCCACCGTCCCTCGTATCCGTGGCGATCACGAATCAGGATGTAAAGGTGACGCCGGTGCTGGCAGGTGTCGGCAACTTTGAGGCGACGCCGGATGGGAGGAAGATTCTTGCCCGCGCGGCGGGCGGGTTGCAGGTCTTCGATGCCAACGGCATGCCGCCCGATCCGGCGACGAGCCGGGTGAACGTGGACGGCTGGACCTTCTCCTTCGACCCGAAGGAGGAATGGCGGCAGATGTTCGACGAGGCTTGGCGGCTGCACCGCGACTACCTTTATGCGCCGAACATGCAGGGCGTGAATTGGCCGACGATGCGCGCGAAGTATCGCCCGCTGGTGGACCGGGTGACGGATCGGTCGGAGCTTTCCGACCTGCTGGCGCAGATGGTCGGAGAGGTTTCACTGCTGCATACGTTCGTGAGCGGCGGGGACCGGCGTGCGGGGACGGACACGGTGGACGTGGCGACTCTCGGAGCCGCGTGGGAGCGGAGCGAGGGGATGGGCGGCTATCGCATCACCCGGCTCTACAAGACCGATCCCGACAATCCCGAGGACACAGGGCCGCTTCAGAAGCCTGGAGTGGATTTGAAGGAAGGGGACGTCATCTCCGACATCGACGGGGTGAACGCCCTTTCCGTGGAGGATGCCCGGGCACTTCTTCGGGCGAAGTCGGGGCGGCAGATGCGCTTGCGCGTCTTTCCCGGCGGGGACAAGGCGAAGGCTCGGGACGTGATCGTCACCGGCTTGAACGCGGGGCAGGATGCCGACTTACGCTACAACGACTGGGAGTACACGCGCCGCCAGGCTGTCGAGAACCAGAGCAAGGGCGAGATCGGCTACGTCCACTTGCGAGCGATGGGTGGGGGCGACTACGACCAGTGGGAGCGGGATTTCTATCCTGTCTTCGACCGGCAGGGGCTGATTATCGACGTCCGCCACAACAACGGCGGCAACATCGACAGCTGGGTTTTGGAGAAGCTGATCCGCAAGGCTTGGATGTTCTTCAACCAGCACACGGGGCAGTCGAATTGGAATATGCAGTTCGCGTTCAGGGGGCAGATCGTCGTGCTCTGCGACGAGAATACGGCTTCGGATGGCGAGGCGTTCAGCGAGGGTTTCAAGCGGCTTGCCCTGGGCAAGGTGATCGGCACCCGGACCTGGGGTGGCGAGGTTTGGCTGACCAGCTCGAACACGCTCGTGGATCGGGGTGTGGCGACGGCGGCGGAGTTTGGCGTCTATGGCCCGGAGGGCAAGTGGCTCGTCGAGGGCCACGGCGTCGATCCGGACATCATCGTGGACAACCTGCCCCATGCGACCTTCAAGGGTGGCGACGCGCAGCTCGATTTCGCGATCAGGTACTTGCTGGACGAAATCGCGAAGCATCCGAACCCACCGACGGCGGTCCCGCCGTATCCCGACAAATCGTTCCCGCCGAAGAAGGGTGGGGGATAGCCATAAAACTCGCTTAACGTAGGAAAAGGATATGCTCGGCGGTAAGAATGCTAGTTGCTCTTACCGCCGCTTTTCTGTCACCCGATCCGGCCTTTCTCGAGCGGACCCACTCCCACAACGACTATGCCCAGGAGCGGCCTTTGCAGGAGGCTTTGGACAATCGGTTTGCGAGCGTCGAGGCGGATGTCTTTCTTGTGGACGGCAGGCTTCTCGTCGGGCATAACCGGGAGGATTTGAAGCCGGAGCGGAATTTGGTGGCGATGTACCTTCAGCCGATCTCGGACCAGGTGAAGGCGAATGGGGGATGGGTCTATCCGAAGGTTCACAAGGTCTTTTGGGTTTTGATCGACATCAAGGAGAACGGGGCGGCGGTTTACGAGGAGCTCAAGAAGGAGATCGGGGAGTTTCCGAATCTTGGGTATCGGGCTCGGAATACGAACATCCGGTTCGTGGTGAGCGGGGATCGGCCGGTGGACTCTATCGTTCGGGACGAGGGGAAGTTTGCGGGGTTGGATGGGCGTTGGGGAGACCTGGACAAGGGGTACTCGAAGGAGCTGATGCCTTGGGTGAGCGAGGACTGGTCGGACCACTTCAAGTGGATGGGGCCGGAGCCGATGCCGGGGGACCAGGAGGGGAACCTTCTGGCGATGGTGAAGCGAGTTCACGATCAGGGGCGGCGGATTCGTTTTTGGGGAGCGCCGGATTCGGAGGCGATTTGGTCGGCCCATTGGAAGGCGGGGGTGGATTTTGTGAACACCGACCACCTGGCGGCTTTGCGGAAGTGGATGCTCGGGCAGCGTTAAGTTCATTTGGCGACCCTAGGCGGTTGGAGACCCTAGGGCTTTCCTGCTTTTTCTTTACATATATAGAAAAATGTTATATGATGAAAACAGGAGGTTCTGAATGGCTTTTCGGGGTGACATTTCGGCGCTGGTCTTGGGCGCGTTAGATTCGGAGTCGCTGCATGGGTATCAGATCGTGCGGCGGTTGAAGGAGACTGGGGTGGCCGGGCGGCTTTCTGAGGGACAGATCTATCCGTATCTGCACAAGTTGGAAGAGGCTGGGCTGGTGACGGCGGAATGGCAGACGGACACGGGGGCGGCGCCGCGGCGGGTCTATCAGATCACGGCTCAGGGGCGGAAGGAGCTGGAGCGGCAGCGGGCGCTTTGGAAGAAGTTCGTGTCGGGCGTCGGCTCGCTTCTCTCGGTGGATGCGAAGAAGGTGGAGGGGAACAATGCCTGACTACATCAATTGGTATTGCATGGAGATTCGCCTGCGCATCGTTCACCACATTAGCGAAGAGCGAGTGGAGATTATCGTTCGGGAGATCGAAGGGCACCTTCGGGAGTCCGCGCAGCGGTTGATGGAGCAGAACTGCCTCAGTTCAAACGAAGCGGAGAAGGCGGCGGTGGAGGCGTTTGGGAAACCGGGCCGGATCGCGATGGGCTACCTGCGGGAGTCGCGGCCGAGGATCGCGGGGCTGCGGCCTTTGTGGGTCGTGTTGGCGGGAGCGTTCTTGGCGACGGCATCTTGGGATTTCCACTGGATGTCGCTGGGTGGCTACTTCGACAATTTTGGGGCGACCTGGGAGAATGGACTTGCGGGGCTTGTCGGTTTCCTTGGGCTAATCCTTTTTGGGTTGGGGGTTCGAGCGGGGTACCGGTCGTATCGCTTGCCGGTCTTGGGGTTCGGGGTCGCAATGTCGCTTGGGGTCCTGATGCTGACGTCGTTTTGGATCGTCGGTTCGACGTTCGACCATCAGGGTTTTTCCCGCCTCCACCTGTCACGCGACGCACGGCAGGCACAGGCTTCGATTGCGACGCTCGACGAGTTCAAGGGTTACCTGGCGCAGGGGGCGAAGGCCTATGTGAGCGCGAAGTCGGCGCAGGATCTTCCGAGTTCGATTCGGTTCGCTGCGATCATCGATCGGGTCTCGGGCTTGGGGCCTGGCGAGTTGCGCGAGCAGCGCTTTTCGCCTAACGAACTTTCTCCGACGGGCGATTACTTCTTCGTTCCGCGAAGCGTGATGGCGATGGTCGATGGCCGGATTTGGGGCATGGATACCGTTCAGGGCTTTGCGAAAGCGAAGGCGGAGTGGGCGAACGCGGATAAGTATGCCGGGGATATCGACGTCGAGCGGCGGAAGTTCGAGGGGCTCTTGGCGAGCGCGGACGAGGCGCGGTCGGGGCGATTGTTCTTCTTCAATCCTGACGTTTACCGGGACCCGGTTTGTTGGACGATCGTGTTTATGCCGTTGCTGTTGATCGTCGACGGGATCGTGTCGGGGTTGGTTCGGCGGCGGCCTTCTTGGCGGGGGCGGGCGTTGGCGTGAGGGTGTTGAGTGCGTTTGGGGTGCGTTAGTGCGTTCAGGGTGCGTTAGTGCGATTGACGCAACCCCGTTGGGGTAGGTGTGGGTGGCTTGCGCTATTACCAGGGTAGGCCTGTTGGGCCAACCCTTCGCTATTTGACGGAACCCCTTTGGGGTTCTTTTTCCGGACCTTTTTGTTAGCCTCCAGACGGCGCGTTTGAAGGCAGCGTCGCGAAAGGGGGAGGCTTTGCGGTGGTGCGGACCATGGGCGGGACGCCCATGGAAACCTTGGCCGGGACGGCCAAGCCACATGCCGGGATTCCCGGACGTGGTCGTTGCCCACGGCTACACGCTCCGCGTGGGCTTGGAGGGGGCTTTGCGGTGGTCTGGGCTAGGGTTGGAAGTTTGGTGGGGGTTGGGGGGTGGCGCGCATTTCGGCTACTTTGGCGGCTATTTCCGATTTTTTGACTCCGAAGAAGCCGCCTTTGAGGCCGTATTTCTTCATCTCTTGGAAGGCGAGGTTTTGGACGATTACGTAGCCGATGATGCCGCAGCAGAAGACGGAGTTGAGGGCCATGAGGACGGAGGCTAGGACGGCCATTCCCGGTTTCCAGTCGGCGCCGAAGGCGATCTTCTTGTTGTTGTGGTACGAGCCGAAGCCGACGACGAGGCCTACGACCAGAGCGTATCCGGCGAGTATTCCCAGCGCCTCGGAGGGGGTCTTGGCGGTGACGCCGGAGAACCGAGAGCCGAGGGAGAGGACGATGTTGATGAGGAAGATGATGTTCAGGCCGAAGTAGCCGTCGGAAAGCGCTTGAAGCTTATCGGCGGTTCCGTATTGCCCGGCGCCGGCGCCTCGGGGGTAGGCGGCGTACTGGGGCGGCGGGTCGGCAGGGGGCTGTCCGGGTGGGGGAGGCATTTCTGACATAGGTTTAATCTCTTTTTTCGAAGCGTTTGCCGTTCTGTTGGACGATCCGCTCCAGGGCGGAGACGTCGGTTTTTTTGTTGAGGCCGAAGGTTTCCATGCTCTCGCCAGCAGGGCCGACGAGGGTGACGGAGGGTTCGGGTTCAGGGCCGGAGCGGTCGGTCCAGATTTGCACGGCGGCGATTTTATCCCAGGCCCAGAAGCGCATGCGGATGCTTGTGCCGAATTGAAGGTTGTTATTGACTCCTTTCTCGGAGAAGATGACGTGGGAGAGGCTCATCAGGGCGGCGAGGGGAGGCCAGAGGGCGGCGACGACGATGGAGCCGACCGACAGCCAAAGCAGGAACGGGCCCCATTCGGGAGGGTGCCGGTCGGGGTGGTTTCCGAGCCCTCCGAGAAAGCGGAGGAAGACGAGCACGACGAAGATGATCAAGGCGTAGACGGCGACGTCCTTGACGGTTTGTTTCTTAAATCGGGCACGGCGGTACTTGCCGGGTTCGGTCCAATTCACCCTCATCGCCTCGATTGTACTGAGACGACAAGCGCACGTCAAACGTGTTTTTGCTAGTCTGCGCGGGCGTGGGATTTAAAGAACTCGACGATGGCCTCGGTGGTCCCCTTGGGCCATTCGTGGCCGCCGTCGTGGGTGTGCCAGATCACCTGGTTGCCGTTTTGGGCAGGGGTGTATTCCGTGTAACCTGGCTTCCATTCTTTTTGGACGTTGCCCGCGCCGTTGTTCCCGATGGCTACGTCGCGGCTGCGTTCCGCTCCGGCGAATGGGAGACGGGTGTCCTTTGTGCCGTGGGTGATGAGGATGGGGGTGGCGGGGGCTCCCTTGAAGGTGCGAGGGGCGATCCCGGCAACGGGAGCGGCGGCGGCGAGGGTGTTCGCCCGGGTGCAGAGGAGTACGTAGGTGAAGATCGCGCCGTTGGACATGCCGCACGAGTAGATGCGCTTGGGGTCGGCCTTGTAGTCGCTCTTGACCTTGGCGAGGATGGCGTCGTAGAGCTTGACGTCGCGGTCGCCCTGCATCCCGGGTCTGATCTGCCAGCCGGGGCCGGTGGCTCCGAGGTAGCTCTGTTGGAGGCCTTGGGGATAGATCACGTTGGCCTCGGGCCATGCCTCGTGGACGCGGTAGGCGATGGCGGCTTGGCGCATGCCTCCGGTGTAGCCGTGCCAGACGAAGACGGTGGGGACGGGGTGGGTGGTGTCGGACGCACGGTAGAGGTTGGCCTCTCGCTGGACCCCATCGACAGTGAAGGTCAGGTGGATGGGGGCGGATTGGGAGAGTGCGACGGCGAGCAGTACGGCAACCATGAACCCACAGACGTTTAGGGTCGCGGCGAGTTCTCCGACCTTACAAAACCTTACAATTCAGCCGTTTTGGGTTAGGGACCGACGGCCTTGACGTGACCGTCTAGGTGGACCATCGCATTTCTTCCGTTATGGCGTCCTTCCGGCGGCAGACTGGTGACGTAATCGTAGGCATTCTTGTTCGTGCTCGTCGAGTCGTAGGCGATGGGCGTCTCCGCTGGGTAAGCGAACCTATCGGTTCTTGATTTGGACAGGATAGCGTTGTAACTGTAGCTAAATCCGTCAGTTCGTGCCGATGGGCACCGGTACGCGGTGTAGGATTTGGTGCGTTCAACTGTGAGGTCGACCCACGCCTCTTTGGCCGGCAGCCTATCGTCCCAGTCTTGGGCATAGGCGAGGACGGACATGCCGATATGTTTCAGATTGGAAAGACAAGCGGATCCCTTAGCGCTTCTATGACCTCCGGTATAGGCCGAGACGATCGGAGCGAGGTCGACAAAGACTGGAATGGCAATCACTATCGCCACGAGAGCGAAGAGGCCATAGTCGCGCCCTATGGGTCGTTCGCGATGCTTGATTTGATCTATTCCCGTCACTTTCGGAGGGGGCGGAATATTCATCCAAGTACACTATACAATAGTCATGTTTCTTGCGTGCATAGCTATTGCGGTGCTCTTAGACAGGGACTAACGGTTCGTGAGGTTGAGCGGGTAGGACGACCTGGATGGGGTCGCCCGGTTTTACTTCTCCTCCCCTTATCACGGTGGACATGACTCCGGCTTTTCGGATGAGGTTGCCTTCGGGGTCTCGGTCGAGGCAGGCTTGCAAGAGGCCCTCTTGGAGGCCGTTGAGCTGGCCGCAGGGGTTGCGGAGGCCGGTGATCTCTACGACGGCTTCGTCGCCGAGGTGGAGACGGGTTCCGGTGGGGAGGTTGAGGAGATCGACGCCTCGGGTGGTGACGTTTTCGCCCATCGCGCCGGGGTCGATTTGGAAGCCTCTGTGGCGTAGCTCCTCGTGGAGCTCGACGTGGATGAGGTGGACCTGGCGCAGGTTGGGGGTGGTGGGGTCTCGGGCGATACGGGAGAGGTGTTGGACGGTCTCGCCCCTGTGGGCGTCGCCCTCGACGCCGAGGCCTTCGAGGAGGCGGATGCTTCCGGCGTTCTGCTTGGAGAACGAGTGCGTCGGGCTGACGCTTACGGCGACGACTTCCATCGATTTCAGTTTGGCGAAAAATATGGCGGCCCCTTTCGGGACCGCCTATAAGGGCAATGGCAACAACGTCTCCGGAGAGACCAAGTTATTTATGAAGCCGCTTTTATGATCGGCGGTGTACCTGACATTTATCTGACAGGGAGATGAACGTTGGATGAACGGGCCTGGGGCGAGTTGCGCGAGGAGGTGAGGATGTGATGGAGGTGATGGGGTGAGGGGGCGTTTTGGCCTTGTGCCAGGGTAGGCCGTTCCGGCCAACCCTTCGCTTAAAGATGGAACCCCGTTGGGGTTCCATCTTTAAGTGCGTTCAGGGTGCGTGAGTGCGTTTGATTCAACCCCTTCAGGGTTGTTGCCCGATTACCAGGGTAGGCCCGTTGGGCCAACCCTTCGCTACTTGACGGAACCCCGTTGGGGTTCTTTTCCGGAGGTGCGTTTTGAGTGCGTTGGCTGGTGCGTTTGATGTAACCCCTTCAGGGTTGAACCGTCGTTGCGGCCTTGTGCCAGGGTAGGCCTTTGGCCAACCCTTCGCTTAAAGATGGAACCCCGTTGGGGTTCGTTTGCCGGACGGTTTTTTAGCCTCCAGACGGTGCGTCTGGAGGCAGCGCGCGAAAAGGGAGGTAGCGCGCGAAAAAGGGGGGCAGCGCGCGAAAAGGGAGATAGCGCGCGAGGAATGAGGCTTTGCAGTGGTGCGGACCATGGGCGGGACGCCCATGGAAACCTTGGCCGGGGCGGCCAAGCCACAAGCCGGACGTGGTCGTTGCCCACGGCTACACGCTCCGCGTGGGTTTGGAGATCGCTTGTTGTCTGCGGTGGCGCTCACGAGGGCTGAAGCCCTCGGCTACATTTTTTGGTTTGATTTGTTCGAATAGGTGCTGGAGGCGTTGGTCACGCACAATGGGGCATGGAGCTTGGGTGGTGCGATGTTTGTCTCCGGGTGGCGAGCGCTTCCGCGTCGCGTGCTTTCTATTCCGATTTGGGTTTTTATCGGGTGGAGGGTTCGGATGACGAGGGGTGGGCGGTGGTTACGAATGGGACGCTGCGGCTGGGGTTGTTTGAACCTACGTTTATGTCGGGGCCGATCTCGTTGAATTTCCGGGGCGGGGACGTTTTGGCGGTGGCGGAGCGGTTTGGGTTGACGGCGAAGGTTGGGGCGAGCGGCGGGGCGTCGGCATCGATGCGGGACCCGGACGGGTATGCGATCTTTTTCGATTGCGCTCCGGGGGAGGAGCGGAAGGATGAGGCGTTGCCAGGGTGACGTTGTGATGGAGGTGAATTGGGTGATGGACGTGATCGAGGTGATTTTTCATCTCAACGCCACGACGGGGTCACAGTGCTCTAGTTCGTTTTAAGCCAGTGTTCTCCGTGCGTTACGCTTGTCCGGCGTTGGTGGGAGCACCCCCACCCTGCCCTCCCCCTGCACGCAGGGGGAGGCTTTTTGGGCGCTCTGTTAGTTAGTGGGGAGGGCTTTTGTGGATTCTTGTTGGGTTATGGTGCTTTTTAGGCGCCAGGCTTTGCCGATTTTTGTCCAGGTGTCGAGGTAGCGGTGGGTGTGGAGGAGTTTTAGTTTTTTGTTCGTCACCGGGTCTTCGGAGAGGGTGGTGGAGGTTTCGTCGGAGATGACCTTGGCGGTTTGGCCTTCGACGGTGACGGTTACGATCTGGGTCTGGTAAGCGGCGGCGGGTTGGTTGGCGGCTTTTCTTTTTCTGAGGCTGGCTTCGTAGGCTTTTCTGGGGACGACCGTGCCGGTGAAGGTTTTTAGGGTGTAGTCGGGGGCGAGGACATTGAGGATGGTGTCGACGTCGTTGGCCACGGTGGCTTTCGCCCAGCGTTTGTATTGCCTTTCGATGTCGGTCTTCACGGAGGCTTGGGCGGCGACGGTGGCGAGGAGGGCGGCGGCGATGAGGAGGGGTTTCATAGGGTCACCGCCACTCGGATATCTTCGACCAGGTTGGCCTCGACGAGGAGGGCGACGTTTTCCATCACTTCCGAGACTTTGCCGATGGCTTTGAGGCGATGGTCTTCGCCGAGGACGACGGCTTTTTCGGCGACTCTCGGGACGAGGTCGAGGGTGTGGGTGGCGATCAATGTCGTCTTGCCTGCCTTTTGGAGGTCTTGGAGGGTGCGGACGAGCCAGGTTTGGCCCCTTGGGTCGAGACCGAGGAAGGGCTCGTCGAAGAGGAGGACCTGGGGGTTCATGCTGAGCACCGAGGCGATGGCGACCCGGCGCTTTTCGCCACCGCTGAGGCGGAAGGGGGGACGGTCGGCGAGGTGTTCGATGCCGAGGAAGGCGAGGGTGTCTTGGACTCTCGACAGGACGATGGATTCGTCGAGGCCGAGCTGGCGGGGGCCGAAGGCGACTTCGTCGAAGACGGTGGCGTTGAAAAGCTGGGCTTCCGCGTTTTGGAAGACGAAGCCGACGGACTGGCGGAAGGTTTGGCTGAAGGCGGGGTCTTGGAACGCTTTCTCGCTTAGCTCGCGGCCTTGGAAGCGGACTTCGCCTTCGGTGGGGAAGTGGAGGCCGCTGAGGAGGCGGAGGAGGGTGGACTTGCCGCTGCCGTTCGCGCCGAGGAGGGCGGTGCTTTCGCCGGGTTCGATGGCGAAGGCGATCTTTTCGAGGGCGGGGGCGCCATCGGGGTAGCGGTATCCGACGTTGTTCAGTTCATAGAGCATGGAAGGCTCCCTGGAGGAGGACGAGGGCGAGGATGAGGACGCCGGCGAGGGCGGTGGCCGAATCGGCGAGGACCCAGGTTTTTTGGTGGTGCCGCCGGACGGTGCCGTCGAAGCTGCGGGCCTGCATGGCGAGGTGGGTTTCCTCGGTGAGGGCGACGCTTTTGGCGAAGAGGACGGCGGAACCGGCTCCGGCGTAGGAGCGGGCCTGCTTTTTGTCGCAGTTGCCGACCTGGCGCGCGGTGCGGGCTTCGACCATGTCGCCAAGAGTTTCGAGCATGACGAAGAGGTAGCGATAGGTGAGGGTGGCGGCGGTGAGGACGGCCCTTGGCACCCCGATGGATCCTAATGAGCGAAGGTGATGATGCCAGCGCGTGGTGAGGTTCCAAAGGAGGGCCAGGGAGATGCCGGTGGCGAGGCGAAGGAGGATCATTCCGGCGCTATGGAGGCCGGGGACGGAGAAGATGCCGAGGGCGGGTCCGGGGGTGACGGCTTGCAGCGAAATCGGGGCGGCGAAGACGATGCCGAAGAAGGCGGTGGTTCCTGTGACGCGGGCGGCGAATTCGGCCAGGGGGACGCGGGAGAACGACGTGGCGGCGAGGGTCGCGGCGAGCAGGATGAGCAGGGGGTAAGGCGAGGCAGAGATTCCAGTGGCGACCAGGGCGCAGAGGAAGCCGACGGCTTTGGCGGTGGGGTGGATGGACTGGAGCAGTCCGGGGGCGCGGGCGACGGTTTCGGCGGCGATGGTTTTGGCGACGGTGTTCCGCATGCGGAGAAGCGTTTTTTCGAACCACTGGGATTTGGCGATCTTCGCGGCAGGGAGGTCCGGGTTGGGCTCTTTTAGCCAGGAGGGGAGATTGGGGCTGGCTTGGGTGGTTTTGGCGGGAGCGGCGGTTTCGGTCCTGGGGCGGCGGAGGAGGGCTCGGGTGAAGAGGGCGACGATGGCGCAGCCGACGAGGGCGCTGACGAGGTAGCCAGCGATCTCCCAGGGGCGGCCTTCCATGCCGTTGAATCCGTAGTCGGGGAGGAGGGGTTTTACGATCTCGTGGGATTTGGCGATGCCAGCGGGGGCGTAGCCGACGAGCTTGGTGAGCTCGGAGAGGTCCCACTCGCCGAAGGCGGCGCCGGTGGCGAGGAGGCCGACGGGGGTGAGGACGAGAACCCAGGCGAGGCCTTTGAGGAGGCGGGTGGCGACGCCGATCTTGGGGCGGGCCCTTTCGATCACGAGCTCGGGGAAGACGCGCCAGAGGTAGCTGAGGGCGGCCACCGTTATGATCGCTTCGGCGGGAGCCGCGACGAGGAGGTGGGTGATCGTCATGGCGGGGACGGTGACGTTTAGGCCGAAGGGGCAGTAGAGGGCGTGGCCGAGGGCATCGTGGGCGAGAGCGGGCTGGATGCCGAGGAGGATGCCCGCGCTGAGGGATGCGGCGGCGGTTCCGACGTAGGCTCCAAACCCGGCGGCGAGGAGGCCCCGAGTGGAACTGGGGGCGCTTTGACCGGCGAGGAGGCGGTAGACGGCGTAGGCGACGAAAGGCGCGACGAGGGCCATATCGAAGCAGTTCGCACCGAGAGATAGGATGCCGCCATCGCCGAAGAGGAGGGCCTGGATGGCGAGGGTTAGGGTCATTCCCAGAAGGGCTGCCCAGGGGCCAACCAAGATCGCGAGGAGAGCCGCGCCGAGGGCGTGGGCGGTGGTGCCGCCGACGGCGGGGATGTTGAACATCTGGACGGCGAAGCAGAAAGCAGCCCCGATGGAGAGAAGGGGAGCCTGGCGGGTGGTCAGGCTCTTTGAGGTTTTGCGGGCGGCGATGGCCCAGGCGGGCAGCATCACGCCATAGGCGACGGCCTCGGTGGCGGGGCTGAGATAGGCGTCCGGGATGTGCATCGACGTCTTCCTTCTATCTTGCCATTTTCGCGCCGTAGATCATGTCGGCGTGGGCTTGGAGGAGGGGATCCTTGGTGCCTTGGGACAGAGCTTTGTCCATGGCCTTCCGGGCTTCGCCGAGGTCGCCCTTTCGGAAGCAGACCCAGGCGAGGGCGTCAAAGGCGTAGACGTCGCGGCGAGCTTGGAGGTCGCGGATGGCGCAGGCGTAGGCGGTGTCGAGATCGCGTCCGTGGTCGGCGCAGAAAATAGCGTATTGGCGGTCGAGGGTGTGGCCGTGGCCTCCGCTCGTGCCGGTGAACTCGTGGAGGCCGTTCGCGGCGGTGGCGGGTTTTCCGGCGAGGGCGACGACTTTGTTGTACATCGCTTCGGCCATTTGGGTTTTGCCCTGGTGGGCGTAGGCGTCTCCGACGAGGGCGAGGATGTCGGCCATGGGGGCAATAGCGTTGCTCTTTTCGCCGTTGGCGACGACGGCGGGCCAATCTTTTCGTGTGGCGGCGAGCTTAGCGAGGTTCGCGTAGGCCTTGTAGCTGCGGGGGTAGAGGGCGAGGGTTTTTTCGAAGGCTTTTTGGGCTTCCTGGGTTCGTCCCATGCTGGCGAGAGCTTCGCCGATCTTTTGTTGGAACCAGGCGAGGTTTTCGTCGGTGGCGTTCGCGTTGGCATCGACGACGGCGTAGGCTCCTTTGAGCATGCAGAGGGCTTCGCCGGGGCGGCCTTCGATGGCAGAGAGGCGGGCGAGGACGGATTGGCCGGTGGGATCGCGGAAGGCCTGAGGGACGGTGGCGAGGACTTCGCGGGCGTCCTCGTAGCGACCGACCTCGATGAGGATGTCGGCGTGAAGCTGGTTCAGTTGCGGTTCTTCGCCCCAGATTTTGAGGGCCTTTTCGTCGGTGGCCAGGGCATCGGCGAAGCGGTGCTGTTGGAGGAGGGCGTTGATGAGGCGGGTTTGACCGCCGAGGTTGCCCATGGTGCGGAGGGCGAGGGACTTGCGGGCGGCCTGCTCGGCCTTGACGGCGTCGGGGTAGGAATCGCTCTCGCGGGATCGGGCGAGGTAGGCGCCGCTAAGCATGGACCAGCCGATGGCTCCGCCGGGGTCGCGCTGGACGCGCCCTTCGTGGAAGAGGACGTCCGCATCCTTGCGGGTGGGGTCAAAAGCGGGATGTTGGATGGGGGTGCGCGTGGTCTTGTCGGCGGCGGCGCTCATTTGGGAGGCGACGCCCAGCCAGCCGAGGACGACGAACGTTCCGAACAGGGGGATTGCGGCGATGGACTTCATTGTCTTTTTGGGTTTGGCCGGCGAGTCGCCCCGCCGGCCTTTCGGTCTTTCCTTAGCGAGGGTTGCCAAGGTAGGGGAAGCGCGGGAGGAAGTGCTTACCACCCGGACCTACATGGTCGCTGGTGAGAGTCGGAATCTCGTTTCCGTCATCGGCGGCGAGGCCGAGGGCGGGGACGGTGTTTCCGAAGACCACTCCTAGGGAGATGTCGACGACGTCGTCATCGAGGGCTCTTCCACCGAAGGTTCCGCCGGTAGCGCCGCCGGTCTCGTAGCCGAGGTAGGCGGCTCCGCCTCCGTTCAGGTTGACCTTCATCACGTCCGGCACGAGCACGGCCTTCACGACGTTGGTGATCGCTTGGGATCGCCCGGCGGGGAAGGTCATGAAGCTCTGGATGTCGTTCGCGAGGTTGGAGGAGTCCTGGCTGGGCTGGGCGAGGTCGTTGATCTTATGGCGGTTATTGGCAACCGTTGCGAAGACCTCGTTTACGACCGGGCGGGCGAGGCGGTCCATCTGCTGATAGAAGCGACCGCTCTTGACGGCGGTGGTGGTCCACATGCCGATGACGCCGTTGCCGCTGCCTCTGAGCCATTTCTTGGGAACTTCGACGACGATCGAGAGGACGTTGAATCCGCCGTTCGAGAGGAAGTCCACGGCCTGGCCCTGGGGGCGCCAGCTTGTCTGCTGGGGCTCGTTCGGGTTGGCGACGGCTTGGCCGGTGAGAGGCGTGGCGCGGTCGGGGAGGATGTTGAAGAACTGCTCGAGGTCGAAGAAGAAGGGATCTTCGCGGGCTCCCGTGAAGATCTTCGTGCCTTCGCCGCCGGTCCAGATCGTGTTGATCCGGTCGGTGGCGTAGGGGCCGCCTTCGAGGACGTTCGAGCCGCCGATGGTGTGGGGACGGACGGGGCCGGTCACGTGGAAGCGCTGGTTGGGGCCGCTTCCGAAGAAGGACGCCTGGATGACGAGGTCTTCTACTCCGTCACCGTTGTTGTCGATCTTGAACTGATAGAGGACGTTGGGGTCGAAGGAGACCTTCTTACCTTGGCCTGGGCCGATCAGGGGGTGGACGTTCATGGCGAGGACGATGTTGTTGCGGTTCGTCTCGCTGGGGAACATATAGACATCGGTGATGTCTGTTCCGGGGGATGCGGCGATTTCTGGGGTGTCCGCGTGGTCGGATGCTTTGCCAACTCCGATGAGGATGATGGGGGCAGCGACCGCGGCAAGTCCCAACATTGCGATTGCCTTCGTCGATATTTTCACTATAAATGCTCCTGGGAGAGATATCCCGATGGAATCAGTGTCGAATTGCGACGTGACGCGAACGTGACGCGAAGATGAACGGAAGCTGAACTCGTTTTCGAGAAACCTCAAAGAAAACAGAACCTTAATCGCCGGGCTTGTTAAACTGGCGCTACAACCCCTCATGAAAAGAGCCTTCACCCTGATCGAGCTCCTCGTCGTGATCGCGATCATCGCCATCCTGGCCGCGATCCTCTTCCCGGTCTTCGCTCAGGCCAAAGAGAAGGCGAAAGCGGCCGCGTGCCTCTCGAACATGAAGCAGCTCGGCATCGGCACCCAGCTCTACATCACGGACTACGACGACCGGCTCTTTTACCGCGTCGGCTGGAAGAACTCCCGCTCAGGCTTCATCACAACCGTAGATTCCCAGCGTTGGTGGAACCAGCTCATGCCGTACGTGAAGAACGCCCAGGTCTTCAAGTGCCCCAGCGACTCGACCCCGACCCTGAGCCAGGACGTGAACGGGGTAAAGAACATCCCCCGCTCCTACATGGCCCTTTGCGCCTCCGAGAGCCTGAACGCGTCCCAGATCGAAGACGTCGTGGACACGATGGTCATCACGGAGAAATGGTCGACCGTCACCGATAGCTGGATCGAGGCGTTCCAGGGCGACATGGGCAAAGAGCCGAGCGATCCGAAGAAGATGCACGTGACGGCGAACCGGCACTCGGAGATGATCAACGCCGCCTTCTTCGACGGCCACGCCAAGCTCACCCAGCCGGGCCGCATCCAGCGCAGCAAGGACCTCTCCGGCTGCCAGCTGATTTTCAACATCCCGTTCCTCGACTACCCCGGGACTCCGGCCCCGACCGTCTTCACCGCGAGCTCGAACTCGACCACCCCGAACATCTGCAATCCGACCGCTGAAAACGGTTTCGTTTACCCCTGATCCAAGCCCATGAAGAAAGCCTTTACGCTCATCGAGCTGCTGGTCGTCATCGCCATCATCGCGATCCTGGCCGCCATCCTTTTCCCCGTTTTCGCCCAGGCCAAGGAGCGCGCGAAAGCGAGCGCCTGCCTGTCGAACATGAAGCAGATCGGGATCGGCGTCCAACTCTACATCACCGATAACGACGACCGGCTCTTGTACCGCGTCGGCTGGAAGAACTCGCGGTCCGGCAACATCGCCTCCGCCGACCCGCTGCGCTGGTGGAACCAGCTCATGCCGTACATGAAGAACGCCGACGTCTTCAAGTGCCCCAGTGACTCGCAGCCGACGATGAGCCAAGACGTGAACAGCCTGAAGACGATCCCCCGGTCCTACATGGCCCTCAGCACCTCGGAGAGCCTGAACGGCTCGCAGGTGGATTTCCCCGTCGAGACCATCGTCGTGACGGAGAAGTGGTCGGACCGAACGGATAGCTGGATCGAGCCGTTCCTCGGCAACATGGGTCCCGATCCGGTGGACAAGACGAAGATGTACGTGACCGCCAACCGCCACACCGGGCAGATCAACTGCGCGTTCTTCGACGGCCACGCCAAGCTCATGAAGCCGGGCCAGATTCAGCACGGCCAGGAGCTTTCGGGCTGCAACCTGATGTACCGCAACCCGTTCCCGGATTTCCCTGGCGCGCCCGCCCCGACCGTCACCTCGCCGAGCAACAACCCCCTCGCCCCCAATATCTGCACCCCCACCGCGCAGAACGGATTCGTCTATCCCTAAGCCTAAATCTATGAATAAAACAGTGTATGCGTTGTTGGCGGCCACCCTCGTCGTGTGCGTTTTCGCCCAGGACAAAGACAAGGACGATCACGACGGGCCCCAGAAGGGCAAAGAGCCCCACTCCTCCCGCTGGCGGGTGAGCTGGGCGGTGGACGGGGACGGTGCGAAGATGAACATGACTCCCAAGCGGGCTACGATTGCCAAGCTCGTCTCCTTCAAGCGCCCGGCTGTCCTGCCGAAGAACGGCAAGCCCGCCGAGAAGTACCGCACCCACCGCGTGGCCCCCGTCGAGACGACGATCTGGACGATTCGCGGCAACGTCGTCTCCGTGGCGGCGGAGCACGACGGCGACTACCGACTGATCGTGGCCGACGCGAAGGGAAACAAGGTGTCCTGCGTCATGCCCGACCCCGCCCTCGCTCCGATCCGGGGCAAGTATTCGAAGATGGTGGACGAGGCCCGCGCCGTCGTCGTGAAAAAGTTCAAGCCCACCTTCGATCCGCGCGACGTGAACGTCCCCGTCGAGGTCACCGGCCTCGGCTACTTTGGCCGCCTCAACAGCGACGCCAACCCCTCCCCCGAGGGCTTCCAGCTCCACCCGGTGATCAAGGTCCGCTTCCCCGCGAAATAGGCCTCTTTCATAAAATCCTCATTTTCGGGCGTTAAAGTAACGCCCGACGATGCTTCTTCAGGCTCTTATTCTCGGTGCGGTTCAAATTCAGACGCTCAACGTCGCCATCTCCGGCGGCCACGAGACCGATCCGCGCGACCGAGGACGGCCGGTTGTGCTCGTCGCGGCGGGGCTTGGCGTGCCCGCCGATGTTTTCCGCGAGGCTTTCACCCACGTTCGTCCGGCTCCGGCGGGCTCCCGGCCCGATCCGCAGCAGGTCCAGCAAAACAAAAGCGCCCTCTTGACCGCCCTGGGGCGCTACGGCGTCACCAACGAGAGGCTGGACGAAGTTTCGAATTATTACCGCTACCGCCGGGAGAGCGGCGAGATCTGGACGTCGACCCCCGCGAAAGCGTTAGCGACGATCCGCAAGGGCGTCGTGTCAATCAGAATCGTCCAAGCGGGCTCCGGATACTCGTCGCCCCCGAGCGTCAGCATCGAAGGCCATCCCGAGATTAAGCTAATAGCGAAAGTTTCCTATGGGAAGGACCTTGCCACGAACGGCTCCATCTCCTCGATCTCAGTCGCCAAGTAGAGTCATAGATCGTTCAGGTCGAACTCGGCGTAGGAGATCTTCTTTTCGGTTGCGATTTGGACTCGGAGCTTGCCGCGAGAAACGGCGAGGCCGACGATTCCGATACCTCCGGGGTCTGAGTTGTGGTAGCTCTTTTCGTCCGCAGGGGGACGTTCGATTTTGAATGGGGCGGGGATGGTGAGGAGAGCTTCTTTAGCGTTTCCGGTTTTGAGGTCGGTCACTTCGATAGGGAAGGTCAAGTGCGTCGCTTTGGCGCTATCTGCGAACCAGCCTTTGTTTGACCGAAAGGCAGCCGTGTCGGAGAAGGCGGTGAAATCGCCCGCTGAGCCATGCGATAGCCAGTGTTCGCCGATGCCCGAATCGTGTTGTGTAAACCAGTCCAGCTTGCCTGTGCAGTCGGGATTCTGCATCCCCATGCCATAGCCACCGTTGCTTTCGAGGGCTCTTGCGCGGAGCATGCCGTTGTTTTGGGTGCTCCACACGGTGCTGTAGGACACCGCTTTCGACGTGGCTCCGTCGACGAGCTGCGGCAGGACGGTTCTTCTAAGAATCTTGCCTTCCCCGTTCACTTCGTAGAGGATGCAATCGCCGGTATAGCCGCCCCATACATCGGTGAATGCGAGGGAGACGGCGACGAAGATCCTGCCATCCCGTGGGTAACTGGCGGACGGATTTACGTAGATCGGCCCTCCCACGATCTGGCCCTCGAACTGCTTGTCAAATTCTTGGCGAAGCTTCTTCTCGTCTTCTTTTTTAAGCTCGTATTCCTCGACACCGAAGCGCCCAAGATAGTTCGCATACACGCTCGGTCCGATGAACCCGCGACGGAACTCCCAAGGCCGGTCTAGGGACCAGGCGGGCTTTCCATCGGCCGTGGACAACTCCACGATCGGGCCGGTCGCGTCGGGGCAGACGAGGAGTTTGTCGCCTACCCAATTGAAGACGCGGACGTCCGAGTCGGCGAAGTTGGGATGGAAGTTGGCCAAGAGGAGGACTTGGCCAGGGGTTCGGCTGCCGACCAGAGGAATGTCTTTCGTCCAGAGAGGTTTGAGCGATTTCTCGTCGAAAAACTTTACGGTCCTGCGGGTGACCTTCTCCGGAGGCTCGGGGTCTTCTTTCCAGAAGACAAAGAGAACGGCGATCTGATGGTTTTCGACGGAGGCGCCTGCGATCTGGACATATTGGTTGGCCGACAATGGTTCTCCGACGGTCAGCGGAGGGAGCCACTTATGGGTGGCGATATCGAGGCGGAGGATTTGGTCCGAGTGAAAGTCGTACTCTTTGGGGTCCGGCACTTCGCTTAGAAAGGCGATCTTGGGCGTGGCTCCTACAACGACGATCCGCCGTTTGCCAGGAGCAGGCGTGGACCAAAGCGCTTCGCCTCGGGCATTTCGAAGTTCGACCTTTTTACTGTCAGACCATACGACGCTCGTCTCGGTCGCCGATTCGGTGACATAGCCATCTCCGAAGCCGACGGGGGTCAACGTCTTGCCTTGGAAGCTAAGGCGGATTCCCGAGTCTGGGGCAGAGGCATGGGAGCGCAGGCCGAGGGAGAGCGCTCCGCCAAAGATCGCCGTAAAGAACAACCACGACGCGACACGTTTTCGTTGTGGTGTCATGTTGTAGAGACGTGTAGATGGGTGGATGTTGTCGTTAACCTGTACTCTAGCGAGCCTGGCGATGATACAATCCGGGCGTGATCCTGGTCCTTGCACTTGCAACCGTTTTGTTATCGCCTCCGCAGGATTCGCTTGCCGCGAGTTTTCGGAACCCGCCTAATTCGGCCAAGCCGCATACGTGGTGGCATTGGATGAATGGGAACGTCACCAAGGAGGGCTTGACCGCCGACTTGGAGGCGATGAAGCAGGCGGGGATCGGCGGGGCGCAGATGTTTACCGTCGACCAGGGGATTCCGGCGGGGAAGGCGCTTTACAACGGTCCCCTTTGGCAGGAGATGGTCACCCATGCGGTGAAGGAAGCGGGGCGGCTTGGGATGGAGCTTTGCATCCATAACTGCGCGGGCTGGTCCAGCAGCGGCGGGCCTTGGATCAAGCCGCAGTATGCGATGCAGGTGGTGGCCTGGTCGACGACCAAGGTGCATGGTCCGGTCCACTTCAGTGCGGCTTTGCCGAAGGGCAAGGCCCCCAAGGTCTACTCGAAGGTGGACTATTACAAGGATATCGCGGTCTACGCATTCAAGACTCCGGCCGAGGAGAAGCAGTGGGATCACTTCCTTGGGAAGACGGGCGTGGTGCGCGAGGATAATCTGACGGTGGATACCTCAGAGGCTCCCAACGACGTCGTGGTTCCGAGCCAGGGCGTCGTGCAGCTCAAGGTGGACGGCAACGGGGTTTTGAACTGGGACGTGCCGGAGGGGGATTGGACGATTTTGCGGGTGGGTCACGTGCCTACCGGGATCGACAACCACCCGGCCCCGCCTGAGGGCGACGGCCTGGAAGTGGACAAGCTCAGCCGCGAGGCCCTCGACCAGCACTGGGCGGGGATGATGGCGAAGATTCTGAAGGACGTCGGGCCGCTTGGCGGCAAGGTCCTGAACAACGCCCTCATCGACAGCTACGAAGTCGGCTCCCAGAACTGGACGCCGAAGATGGCGGCGGAATTCAAGCGGCTGCGCGGCTATGACATGATGCCGTGGCTTCCGGCGATTGCCGGTTATACGATCGACAGCCGGGAGAAGACGGAGCGGTTCCTGTGGGACCTGCGGCGCACCATCGCGGACCTTTTTGCCGAGAACTACTTCGGCTACTTCGGCGAGCTTTGCCATAAGGCGGGGCTGAAGTTTTCCACGGAGCCCTATGGCGATGGCGGCTTCGACAGCATGCAGTCCGGCGGTACGGCGGATATCCCGATGGGCGAGTTCTGGATCGGCGGGCTTGCGATGGAGACGACGAAGCTGGCCTCGTCGATCGGTCACACCTATGGACGGCCTGTGATTGGGGCGGAGTCGTTTACGGCGGACGACGTGCGTGGGCGTTGGCTTGAGGAGCCCTATGGGATCAAGGCTTTGGGCGACCAGGTTTTCTGCAACGGGATCAATCGGTACATCTTCCACCGGTATGCGGCGCAGCCTTGGCTGGATTTGAAGCCGGGGATGACGATGGGGCCTTGGGGTACGCACCTGGACCGCAACCAGACTTGGTGGACGGAGGCGGCGACTTGGCTGAAGTATGTGGCGCGGTGTCAGTACCTGCTGCAGAGCGGGCGGTTCTTTGCGGACACGCTTTACTTCAATGGCGAGAAGACCCTTTCGGATTGGGTTTACGCTCCGACGGGGCGGCCGATGGCTCCGGCGGGTTACGACTACGACAACTGCGACCGGGCGACGCTTTTGAAGCTTTCGGTGAAGGCTGGGAAGCTCGTTTTGCCGGATGGGATGGTTTACCGGCTGCTGGTTTTGCCGGACGGCAAGTTTATGACTCCGGCGGTGGCGGCGAAGATCAAGCAGCTTGTGGCGGACGGGGCGACGGTGGTTGGGCCGAAGCCTAGCCAGTCGCCCAGCTTGAACGACTATCCGAACTGCGACGACCAGGTTCGCCAGATTGCGGATGAGGTTTGGGGTTCGGTCGATGGCGAGACGGTGAAGGACCACGTTTACGGCAAGGGCCGGGTTATCTCGGGCGTGACGGTCGCGGACGTCTATGGCGCCTATTTGAAGGTCAATCCCGACTTCGAATACAAGAGCATGGGTGGGCGGGCGAAGATGTCGACGATCCACCGCGTGATCGGCGACGCGGACGTCTACTTCGTTTCGAATCAGCTTTATCAGCCTTCGAGCGTGGAGTGCACGTTCCGCGTTTACAACGAGGTTCCGGAGCTTTGGCACGGGGACAGCGGGGTTACGGAGAACGCGCCGGTCTATCGGACGAACGGGGTTCGGACGGTGGTGCCTTTGAATCTTGGCCCGGCGGAGTCGGTGTTCGTCGTCTTCCGCCACCGGGCGGGTGGGACGCATTTGACGAGCTTCCGCTCGCAGGCCCAGGCTCAGGCGGCGGCTCGGGAGCCGGTGGTAACGATTCGCAGCGCGCGCTATGAAGCGGCGGACGGACGCGGCGCGGATGTGACGGACAAGGTGGCGGAGCTAGTGAAGAGCGGGCAGCTCGATATCCCGGCTACGAATACGCTTTTCGGCGATCCGGCTTACAACTCGGTGAAGAAGTTGGTGGTCGAGTACGACCTGGACGGGAAGCCGATGAAGAAGACCACGGCGGAGAACGACACCATGGAACTGGTGGCGTATCCGGTCGTTTCCTCGGAACTGGATTACTCGCTGGCGGCATCGGGGGCGGGCGCGGAGCTGACGGCTTGGAAGGTAGGCACCTACCAGGCGACGACGAGCAACGGGCGCAGCGTGGTGGTGAAGATTGGCAGCGTGCCCAAGCCGATCGATCTGAGCTCGGACTGGCGCATCAGCTTCCCGCCGAAGTGGGGAGCGCCCGCTTCGGCTCAGTTCGCGAAGCTTATTTCCTGGCCGGACTCGTCCGATTCGGGGATCAAGTACTTCTCAGGCTCGGCGGTCTACACGAAGACGTTCACGGTGCCTGCATCGTTCCGGCGTGCGCCGGTAATGCTGGACCTGGGGCGGGTGAAGAACTTCGCGACCGTTACCTTGAACGGGAAGGAGCTGGCGGTGCTTTGGAAGGAGCCATTCTGCGTGGACGTCTCTTCGGCCCTTCGGACGGGGAGGAACACGCTGTCGATCAAGGTGACGAACCTTTGGCCGAACCGGCTGATCGGGGACGAGCAGTTGCCACAGGATGCGAAGTGGCACGGGGTCACCCTGGACGGCTGGCCGGACTGGATCGACAACCGGTCGCTTCGACCGAAGACGGGGCGGTACACGTTCACGACTTGGAAGTTCTGGAACAAGGACTCGCCGCTGCTGGAGTCAGGGATGCTTGGCCCGGTGATGCTTCGGGCGGCGGCGCGGCAGGCGGTTCAGCCTTAGTTGTCTACTGAATAAATTTGAATAAGTAAGCGGTAAGCCGATTAAGGCTTACCGCTTTTTATTTATCACAAAGTCGTTTATCTCTTTAGAAGATAGCGGCTAAAAAATCTTCAAAAATCCTCGACCGGTTTTCGACCTTCTCTCCGACTAATCAAGCACGGAGGAAAGATGCCACTTCACAAAAAAATCGAAACCGAAGTTATCCGAAGTTTGCTGCGAAGTCAGCACGGTGCGCTTTCTCATTATTGCATCGCTCGGACCGGCTGCTTCTCCACTGGGAACGACCTCGCGGAATTGGCCGAGGACGAGCTGATAGCAAGAATCGAGGCTGGGGAACAGCTTGACCCTGGACTCGCCACTGCCAAGTACCTTGCTAACAAGTTGCTCGCCAAATCCTTGCCGGGCGTAAACGCCGGTGGGAGGTGTTCATTGGACGACTTTAACGGGCTTCTGAAGCTCGCACCGAAGCTAACGCGCTCCCAGCGACTCGCCTACCTGGCGTATCGCTTGGGTTACGACCTGAAAGACATCGCGGACACGCTATCCCTCCCCATAGAAGGGGTGAAGGAGATCATCACGTGCGTGAGCCGGAAATTGGAGGAGGAACAACCATGAAGAAAACCTGCGACGCTGGGCCGGACTGGATTTACAAGGTCCGTCCGCCCTTGATAGAGCAATTCGTCAACCGTGAAACCACGACTCGCCAGGACTTAAAGATTCTGGAAGAGATTTGTGACGATCACGCTTCTTTCGAGTACTACCTGACGCTCAAGATCGCGGCGGTGGAGGCATCTCCCAAGACAGCCGCCGAGTCGATCGCGGACGATCAGAACGACCCCATTCCCTTCCCTGCGGGGAAGATCTAACCAACCCAACAAACAAGTTCAAAACGATCACAACAAGAGGTAGAAAATGAGACAGGTCAAGAATCTAATCGCAGCGATTACCGCTCTCGGAGCTCTCACCGTCGGTGGCGCACTCGCATGGACCGGCAGCCAGAAAGGTGGCTTCGACCAGTTCGACGGCAGTACTTCCTTTAAGCCGCAGTTCGAAGCGTTTCAGTCTGGATTCGGGCGGTTTGTATTTTTCAACGACTCGGGTTTCGTCACGAAGGGATTCACGCGCGGCGCTTTCGCCAACGTCTTCTTCTTCCCCCAGTTCGACCACAAGTTCGAGTTCGCTGTGGAAGCCAAGGGCGGATTTCACAAGACGTTCAGCAATTTCGGGCGCCCATTCTCGTTCCGTTTCTTCGTTCCGAGCGACAGCAAGTTCGACGACTTCAAGATCAGCTTCCGCGACCTTACGACTCAGAAGAGCGGGTTCCAGAAGTTCGACGTTTTCAATCCCGACTCACACAACTCCAAATGACAGACACCCTACCTCTCTCCCTCCACCCGGTTCTATGCCGGGTGAGGGAGTGAGCGGGGGCATGTTTTTAGCCAAGTTTTAGCCATTGATTTGCCAAAGAGGAAACGTTTCATGAAAGACGGCGTAAGGAAAGCAAAAGACTTTAGTCCAATGTCGTACCGTGTCAAATCGCCAGAAGAACAGCTGTCGGCAATCGAGGATAGAGTGCGTCGACTGTTCGTCCGTTGGGTGGACGATCCTTGGGAGCGCGAAGATCTCATCCAAGAAGCGTACGTAAAAATCCTCGATCTCGCCCACAAGTTCGAAGGTCGAAACAAAAGCCAATTTTTTACTTGGGCCTATCCTATCGTCCGCGGTATGTATGCGGACCACTTAGAAAAAAAGCAGAAGACTTCGAAATTGCAATCGTTTGAGGATCTGCCAGAAACCCATTTAGGTGGCGACACATTCGACGACTGGGTAAGGGGATACATGACCTCAACCCTGAATAACTTATTCCGTAGTAAGTTAACGTCAACTGAGCGGCTTCTCGTCGCATGCCATGTCTTCGAAAAAATGACCTTCGAAGAAATCGTTGTGGGGTTTCCTCGCTACGGAAGTGCGGAGGCCGCACGTTCGCTTTTTCGCCGCATCATGGCCCGGCTCAAAAGGGAGTGCATGGCAAAGGGCATCGGCTTCGACGAAGTTGCCTAGTCCGTCCCTTCATTGCGTGGGTGAGAGCGGTCGTGGTACAACACGCGTATGCATCGCACGTCGGCCGGCGGAGAGATCGTCCGTGTCGTCATCCGAGCCCTGGTAGCGGCCCTGGCACAAAAGCCTTTGGCCTCCCAGTCTCAGGCCAAGAAGCGCCTTTTCGAAAGGATCGTCTCTAACGACGAGGCTTTTCGCATCTACCTTGAAGAGAAGATCGATTCCGGTCGTCTCGCAGGCGCGCGCTAACGGCCATGTCCGAAGACGAGAATCAATATTCAGCGCTGCGTGGTCAGGCTTTGACCGTCGACCGCGCAGCGGTCGGGCTTCCTGAGCCGCCCAACTCCGGTGTGCCTTGGGGGGTGGTGATGGATATGGCTTATAACAATGCCGTCGTCACCGTTTGCGGGTTTGCGGATGGGTCGGCGAGTATTTACTTCAGCACGGGCGGCGGGTTTATTGGGGGCGGGCGGCATGAGAGCGTTCGCCGGGCGGCTCAGGTTTTGGTTTACCGGGCTGGGGAAGCGGTTTCGCAGATGGTTGCGGCAGCGGAGTGTCCGTTGCCTGAGGTGGACCACGTGGCGTTCTATGTCCGGACCGACGCGGGCATCTTGATGGCGAGCGCGTATGGGCCGGATTTGGCGGAGCGGGAGCATCCTTTGACGCCGCTGTTTGCGGCGGCGCAGGATGTGATTACGCAGTACCGGCTGATCGATCAGGCGAACCAGCCTTCGTAGATTTACAAGGCTTGTCTCTTGGGCCTCGCTGGCTCGGAGGCGTTCCGGCCTTTGGCCGGAATCCTCCGGCTACATTTTCGAGGCGGCTATTTAGGGGTGGCAATAACGATCGATGAGCCGTCGGGGAGTTTGATGGTGTCTCCGGGGCGGAGTTTTCGGCCTCGGCGGTTGTCTTCTTCGCCGTTGATGACGATGCCGCCTTCGGCGAGCATGGCTTTGGCTTCGCCTCCCGAGGAGACCACGTCGGCGGCTTTTAGCAATTGGCCCAAGGTGATGAATTCGTTTCTTAGGGCGAATTGGCGTTCTTTGGACATCGTCGTTGGGAAGGGTACCGCGTCAGAATAGAGCGATGGGGAACCCGGTGTTTGAGGGGTGGTGGGCGGACCCGGAGCTTCACCTTTTCGAGGGGCGGTATTGGATCTATCCGACTTACTCGGCGAAATATGAGGAGCAGACCTTCTTCGACGTTTGGTCGTCGGCCAACCTTGGGGACTGGACTTGGGAGGGGCGTATTCTCGACTTCGCGGACGTTCCTTGGAGCACGAACCGGGCGGCTTGGGCGCCGTCGGTGGCGGAGCGGAACGGGAAGTATTACATCTACTTCTCGGCGGGGGACGGAGCGGGGATCGGGGTCGCGGTTTCGGATCGTCCGGGCGGTCCGTTTGTGGATGCCCTCGGTAAGCCTTTGATCGCAGAGTATCACCACGGGGCGCAGCCAATCGACGCTCACGCGTACGTTGACGACGATGGGAAGGCCTACCTGTACTACGGGGGTTGGCGGCATGCGGTCGTGGTCGAGTTGGGCGACGACATGATCTCGACCCGGGGCGAGTTTCGGGAGATCACGCCGGAGAACTACGTCGAGGGCCCGTTTATGCTCAAACGGGACGGCGTTTACTACTTCATGTGGTCGGAGGGGTCTTGGGGCGACGCGACTTACTCGGTGGCTTACGCGAAGGCGGATAACCCGTTGGGGCCGTTTGCGCGGGCGGGGAAGGTTTTGGAGAGCGACCCGGCGGTGGCGACGAGTGCAGGGCACCACTCGGTGCTTCAGATTCCGGGGACGGACGATTGGTACATCTGCTACCACCGCCGGCCTTTGACGGAGACGGATCGCGACCACCGGGTGACTTGCATCGACCGGATGTATTTCGATGCGGACGGGAACATCGTTCCGGTGAAGATCACGAACGAGGGCGTGGAGCGAAGGGAATCTCGATGATTTCGCATTTTTGTCTTTTTGGTCCCAGTTTCAGAACGACCGTTCCAGAACGGTGGGTAGATTAGAAAACCGGTGGCACGCCCGAAAGAGTTTGAGAAAGAGGACGTCTTGGACAGAGCGATCCAGGTGTTTATCTGCAAGGGCTTTGAGGCGACATCGATTCAGGATTTGGTCGACGCGATGGGCGTTGGCCGAAGCAGCATCTACGATACGTTCGGGGACAAAGAGGCGCTTTTTTTGGAAGCGCTCGACCGGTACGACGAGCTTTGGGTCGCCGATCTGAACGCCCGTTTGAAGGCCCACGGGTCTCGGGTCGAGTCCATCAAGCGCAACTTCGCGCGGATCGTGGATGAGGGAACGAAGGGGAACGATCCGGGTTGTTTGATGGTGAACAGCACGGTGGAGAGGGCTCTTTCCGACGCTCGATGCCGCGAAAGGTCCGACCGCAATTTTCAGCGGGCGGTGTCGGCGTACTTTACGGCGCTGACGGAGGCGGAGGCGGCGGGAGAGATCACGAAGGGACAGGACCTGGAAGCGCTCGCCCGGTTCCTCGTAACGGTAGCGAAAGGGCTTCGCGTAGTTGCGAAGGCTACTAAGGATCGAAGGACGCTTGAAGACGTGGCGGCGACGGCCATGGCGAAGCTGATTTAAGTGAGGAAACGACTTAGCTTTTTGAAAGATTTTGTGACGTAAATTCTGTAACGCTCATTCCAAAACCTAGAGTTGCTCTAAGTATTTGCTCTTTCGTAGATTTGAACCAACGGCGGTTCCACGACCGATCCCGATAAGGATGCATCGAAACTAAATGTGGATCGTCAGACTGGCAATCAAGCGCCCCTACACGTTTATCGTGATGGCGTTGCTCACGCTCATCTTGGGAATCGTATCGATTCTCAAGACCCCGACGGACATCTTCCCCGTCATCGATATTCCCGTCGTCACGGTTATCTGGTCGTACAACGGTGTTTCGCCGAGCGACATGGAGAAGCGCATCTGCACGATCAGCGAGCGCGCGGCGACGACGACGGTGGCGGACATCGAGCACATCGAGTCGCAGTCGATGCCGGGCGTGACCGTGATCAAGTTTTATTTCCAGCCGGGGGCAAAGGTCGAGGCGGGCGTCGCCCAGCTGACCTCCATCAACCAGACCCTGCTTAGGATCTTGCCTCCCGGCATCACCCCTCCCCTGATCATTCGGTACAGCGCTTCGAGCGTTCCGATTTTGCAGCTTGGGCTGGGTGGGAAAAACCTTTCGGAGACGCAGCTATCGGATGCGGGCACGAACATTATTCGAACCCAGCTTGCGACCGTGCAGGGCGCTTCCGTTCCCACGCCGTACGGTGGCAAGCCGCGCCAGATCATGGTGGACCTCGATCCGGACGCCTTGAAGGCGAAGGGGCTTTCGGGGGTGGACGTTTCGAACGCGATCAGCGCGCAGAACCTGATTCTTCCGGCAGGTACGGCGAAGATGGGCAAGCGCGAATACAACGTGCTTTTGAACAGCAGCCCGGACGTGCTGGACGAGCTGAACAACCTTCCGATCAAGGAAGTGAACGGGGCGATGGTGTACATCCGCGACGTCGCTCACGCCCATGACGGCTTCGCCGTGCAGACGAATATCGTGAGCACGAACGGGAAGCGGGGCGCGCTTCTGACGGTGCTGAAGAGCGGCGACGCTTCGACGATGAGCGTCGTGCAGCGCATCAAGGACGCCTTGCCTTTGATTCAGCCTTCGCTGCCGCCGGGGATGGAAGTTTCGCCGATGTTCGACCAGTCGCTTTTCGTGCGGTCGTCCATCGAGGGCGTAGTGCGGGAGGCTTTGATCGCGGCTTGTTTGACGGCGGCGATGATCCTGCTCTTCCTGGGAAGCTGGCGCAGCACTTTGATCGTGGCGGTCTCGATTCCGCTCTCGATTTTGACCTCGATCATCTGTTTGAGCTTCCTTGGGCAGACGATGAACGTTATGACCCTGGGCGGCCTGGCTTTGGCGGTGGGCATCCTGGTCGACGACGCGACGGTGGGGATCGAGAACATCCACCGCAACCTGGGCGAAGGGAAGTCGCTGATACGGGGCATTCTGGACGGTTCGGAGCAGATTGCGACGCCGACTTTGGTGGCGACGCTTTCGATCTGTATCGTTTTCGTCTCGGTCGTCTTCCTCACGGGACCGGCGAAGTTCCTCTTTACGCCTCTGGCGCTGGCGGTCGTCTTCGCGATGATGGCCTCGTACCTGTTCTCCCGAACGCTGGTGCCGGTGATGGTGCATTTGATGCTCAAGAAGGAGCTTCACCTCTACCAGGCACACGGTCAGACGGTCGTCACGAAGGACCCGATTTGGAACTTCCACCAGAAGTTCAACGTGCGGTTCGACCGGTTCAAGGTGGCTTACGCAGGGATGCTGGAGCGGGCCCTTCAACACCGGGCGCGGACGATGCTGGTGTTCTTTGGACTGTTCGGGCTTTCGGCGTGTCTGCTGCCGTTTATCGGTCGCGACTTCTTCCCGTCGGTAGACGCGGGTTCGTTCCGGCTGCACGTGCGGGCTCCGGTTGGGACGCGTATCGAGGAGACGGCGCGTATCTTCGGGCAGGTCGAGAGCGCGATCCGGGAGAAGATTCCGGCGCGAGAGATGGGGACGATTTTGGACAACGTGGGGCTGCCTTCGGCGGTCAACCTGGCGTTCGGCGATAGCGCTTCCATCGGTCCTTCGGACGGCGAGATTTTGGTCTCGCTGAAGGAGGGGCACGCGCCGACGCAGGAGTATGTGGAGGGCCTTCGGAAGAGCCTGCACCAGCAGTTCCCGGAGTTGACGTTCTTCTTCCAGCCCTCGGACATCGTCAGCCAGATTTTGAACTTCGGCCTGCCTGCGCCGGTAGATATCCAGCTTGTAGGACGCGACAAGGGGAACTACGCGGTGACCCAGAAGATGGCGAACGAGATTCGGAAGGTGAGGGGAGCGGTGGACGTGCATATCCACCAAGTGGTGGACGCTCCTGCCATCGACGTGGACGTGGACCGCGTTCGAGCGAACGACTTAGGACTGACTCAGCGGGACGTGGCGAACAACCTCTTAATCTCGTTGAGCTCAAGCGGACAGGGAAGTCCAAACTACTGGCTGGACCCGAAGAACGGCGTGAGCTATTCGGTGGCGGTCCAGACGCCGCAGTACAAGCTGAGCACGATGAGCGACCTGACGGGGACGCCGATCGTGACGGCGGGGCGCGATCCGCAGGAGCTATCGAACATGGCGACGGTCCACCGGGGCCGCACCGTGCAGGTGATCAACCACTACAACGTCCAGCCGGTGTACGACATCTACGCGAACGTGCAGGGGCGCGACCTGGGCGGGGTTTCGGCGGACATCTACAAGATCATCGGGAAGTATCAGAAGGGCTTGCCGAAGGGCAACCAGATCGTCGTGCGAGGGCAGGTGCAGAGCATGGACGCCTCGTTCGTGGGGTTGGGCGTGGGTATCTGTTTCGCGATCCTTCTCGTTTACCTGCTGATGGTCGTCAACTTCCAAAGCTGGATCGACCCGTTCATTATCATCACGGCCCTTCCGGGCGCATTGAGCGGCATCCTTTGGATTCTGTTCGCGACCTCGACCAACTTCAGCGTGCCGTCGCTCATGGGAACGATCATGTGCATCGGCGTCGCGACGGCGAACAGCATTCTCGTCGTGACCTTCGCTAACGACCGTCGCAAGGAAGGCGACGATGCGCTGACGGCTGCGCTCGCGGCGGGCGAGACCCGTCTTCGACCCGTTTTGATGACGGCCCTCGCGATGATCATCGGCATGATGCCGATGGCACTGGGGCTGGGTGAGGGGGGCGAGCAGAACGCTCCGCTGGGCCGTGCGGTCATCGGCGGGTTAAGCCTGGCTACCGTTACGACCCTCTTCTTCGTCCCCGTCATCTACAGCCTCCTGCGAAAGAAGCAGCCCAGCTTCGTGGACCCGGAGCTGGAGGATGAGCAGGCTCATCAGGCCAAGGCGCACGAGGCGCTTACCACCGCGTAGTCCGACTCTCTTGAAGAAAACGAACATGAACACACATCAACCGAATCCAACTCCGAACCCGCAGAGCAAGGGAGGACGGGGCGTGGCGGTCATCGCCGGGATCGCCCTCGTCGCGCTTGTGGCGGCGGGCGTTATTCCGAGAATCAAGCAGCAGAACAAGCTGGACGCGGACAGCAAAGAGGCGGCGACGGAGTCGTCGGTGTTCCTCGTGACCAGCCCGCATCTGGCGGCAACTGAGGACCTGGTGCTTCCCGCGAACGTGCGCGCCATCGAGGAGACGGTCCTGGGGGCTCGCTCGACGGGGTATCTGCGCAAGCGCTACGTGGACATCGGCACGCGCGTGAAGGCGGGGCAGGTGCTGGCGGAGATCGAGTCGCCGGACGTAGACCAGCAGCTGTTGCAGGCTCAGGCGGACCAGGCGAAGTCGGTGGCGGCGGTGGGACAGACGCAGGCGGATGTGGCTCAGAAGCAGGCGGGGGTCGTGCAGAGCCAAGCCGACGTTGCGAAGGCGATTGCGGCGGTGGCTCAGGCGAAGGCGGTGGAGGCTGGTTCGGTGGCGAAGCTCTCCCAGTCGAAGGCGGCGCTTTCGGGAGCGCAGGCTCGGGTCGGGCAGAAGCGGCAGGCTTTGGACCTTCAGAAGTCGAGCCTGGCCCAGGCTCAGGCTCAGCTGACTTTGGCGACGATCAACGCGAAGCGGTCGAATAACCTTTTGCAGAAGGGGTTCGTGGCGCAGGCGGAAGTGGACCAGGCGAACGCGACCCTTTCGACGACGACGGCGGGGGTGGCGGCAGCGCAGTCTTCGGTTCGGTCGGCGCAGGCGGACATCGACTCGGCGCTGCAGGACGTGGAGGCTGCGAAGGCGGCGGTTCATTCGGCGGAGTCGGACGTGGCGGCCAGCAAGGAGAGCGTGAGCTCGGCGAACGCCGCGGCGGACGCAGCGAGGGCGGAGCTTGCGGCGGCGAAGGCGAACGTAGGGGCCAGCGAGGCGAACGTGAACGCGAGCCGGGCGCAGGTGCAATCGAGCAGCGCGAACACACGGCGATATGCGGTGTTGCAGTCGTTTTCGAAGATCGTGGCTCCGTTCGACGGGGTCATCACTTCGCGCAACGCGGACGTGGGAGCTTTGATCGGTTCGACGGCGACGAGCAGCGACAACAGCGCGGGGACCTCGAAGGGCGGACTCTTTGGGATCGCGCGAGTGGACACGTTGCGGATTCAGGTGAGCGTGCCGCAGACGAACTTCCGCGACGTGCATCCGGGGACGAAGGTGCAGATCGCGGTGAAGGAACTTCCGGGGCAGACGTTCGAAGGGGTCGTCTTTGAGAACGCGGGGGCTCTGGACGCTTCCTCTCGTACGTTGCTGACGGAGGTTCGGGTGGTGAACAAGACCAACCAGCTTCTGCCGGGGATGTATGCGCAGGTGACGTTCAAGGCTTCCTCGGTGAAGTCGCTGCGGATTCCGGCGAATACGTTGATCGTGGACGCTTCCGGTTCGCGAGTGGCGATGGTGGGGGCGGATTCGAAGGTGCACATGCAGCCGGTGACGATCGGGCGCGACTACGGGAACGAGCTTGAGATCGTGGCGGGTCTGAAGGGGACGGAGAAGCTGATCACAAACCCGCCGGACTCGCTGGCGGAGGGTCAGGCAGTGAAGACCCAGGACGCTCCGGTTACGCCCGCGAAGAAGTAAGCATGTAGACTTTCCAGCATGCTGGAAGGTCTCGCTATGCCTGCGGAGCTGGCGGAGATGTTTCCGCCGGACCGGGACGGGCTTTTGCGGCTGATGTGCGGCATGGTGACGCCGGACATGCTGGTGGAGATCGCGGACGCGGACTACGGTTATGAGGCGGATGAGCACCTGGCGGCCCTTAAGAAGATCGTTGGGGAGAGGCACGTTCCCGAGGAAATCGGTTGGTATCCCCGCGAGTGTTTGGAGCTTATTCGGTGGTCTCAACCGGAGCACCCCTCTTGGCAGCCGGGGGCGACCGGTCTTCGCGGGCACACGATGCGGGGGTTTTGTTGCGCGGCTTTGATGAGCTGCTACTCGTACGAAACGTATGTCGACGATTGCGAGCCCGCGACCCTGATCCAAATGATCTTCTCAGCTCTGGCTTTGGGCAAAGGGGTGCCTGAGCAGACGTTGAGGTTCCTGTCTTTTCGGGTGAGGCAGATCGACACGAGACAAAAAGGCTATTTCAGCGCCCGGGACTATGCCTCCATAGCGTTCGGATTTGTGGGCTTATGCCTTTTGTTTGACAAGCATCCAGCGGAACCTTTTCTCGTGAGCTTATTGGTTCGGTGGCTGTTTGCCATCGACGAGATTTCTCAAGAACAGGGACCTGGCTTTCGGGAAGTTGCCTCGGATGTCTTTCGCGAGATTCCAGCGAATGGTATCCGTGAGCAGGAGTGGCTGCGGCTTGTGAGGATGTTGAAAGACCGGTACCAGGAGACGAAGGGGTTTCAGGAGATTTTGGGGCGGATCGTTTCCGGGTAGCGTTGCGATCATGCAGGCGTTGGTCGCTTCGTTGGTTTTGGCTTTGGGGCATTGGGGGCAGGGGCATGAGGCTTTGCCTCGGCGGCCTTTCTTCGGGGCTTCTTTGGCGGCTGCCGACAAGGGCGTGAAGATCGTGCAGGTGACCCCGGACACCACGGCGGAGTCGGCGGGGCTCAAGACGGACGATGTGGTGACGGCGATTGGGGACTCGGCGACGGCTACGGCGGCGGACTTGGGGAAGGTCGTTTCGGGTTTGAAGACGGGAGTCCACGTCAAGATCGCTTTCTTGCGCGGAGGGCAGGGGCAGAGCGCGGACGCGACCGTGAAGCCTCGGCCTGCCGATAAGGGGGCGGGGTATGAGACGGTTTACGACGACGTGGTGAGCAAGGGGTCGCGGATTCGGCTTTTGGTGACGCGTCCGACTTCGCCGGGCAAGCATCCGGCTTTGTTCTTTATCCAGGGTATCGGCTACTACTCGTATGAGATGCCGCTGGCGAGCGACCATCCTTACGCGCGGGTTCTCAAGGCGTTCAGCGACAAGGGGTATGTGACGGTCCGGGTGGAGAAGCCGGGGCTGGGGGAAAGCGAGGGTGGTCCGGCGGACAAGGTGGATTTCGACACGGAGCTAGACGCATTTCGGCAGGCTTTGCTGAAGACGAAGAGCTATGAGTTCGTGGACGCGGACCGGGTGTTCATCTTTGGGCACAGCATGGGCGGATGCGAGGGGCCGATTTTGGCTTCGGAGATTCCCGTGCGGGGTTTGGCGGTGTATGGGACGGTGGCGCGGACTTGGATGGAGTATGTGGTGGAGATGTTCCGCAACCAGTATTCGCTGAGCGGGGCGAGCGCTTCGGCTTTGGATGCGACGGAGCGGAATACGATCGCGGCGCTGCACCTGCTGTTTAACGAGGGGCTTTCGCCGGATGAGGTGAAGGCGAAGTATCCGAAGTGGGCTCCGGCGGTGCAGGGGCTCTTTCCCGACGGGCAGCACTTCTCGGGGGTTGGGTTGCCGTTTTGGCGGGGGTGCTTCGCCCAGAACTTCGCCTCGTATTGGGAGAAGTTGGATACGAACGTGCTGTCGATCTATGGGGCTTGCGATTTCGTGGCCGACCGCGAGGATCATCCCTTGATCGCGGAGATCGTGAACAAGGCGCATCCGGGCAAGGCGAAGTTCGTGGAGATTCCGAACTCGGACCACGCGTTTCGGAACGTGGCTTCGCAGCGGGAGAGCCAGGAGTTTTGGTCGAAGGGCGGGAAGGCGATGAACCCGGCGATCTGCGACGTTTTGGTTTCTTGGGCGGAGGGACTGCGCTAGGGTTTGTCTAAACTTGGGCGATGACGCCTTTGCTTTGCGCGGTTCGGCGCGGGGATAACGGGGAGGTTCGGCGGCTGATCGGGTTGGGGATGCCGGTCGACTATGCAGAGACGCCTTTGGTGCATGAGGCGGTTTCCAGTCGGCGGGCTTCTTTGGAGACGCTGTCGATCTTGATCGAGCATGGGGCGGATTTGAATGCGCTCGATCAGTTGGGGCGGCCGCCTTTGTTTGTGGGCAAGGACGTGGCGACGATGCGGCTGCTCGTCGAGCATGGGGCGGACCCGATGTTTCGGTCGAGTTGGGGGCATAACGCTTTGAGCTTTGCCCGGGGCGTGGCAGAGGCGGGGTATTTGATTGGGTTGGGGGTCGATCCGAATTTGAAGTCGGACTATGGGGAGACTCCTTTCAGCGAGGCGGCGTTGTCCGGTTTGCGGGAGTTGACTTTGTTTTTGCTGACCCATGGCGCGGACCCCGACGTGCCGAATTGGTCTCCGCTTTTGAGAGTGGTTGCGCTTGGCGACGTGGGTGAGGTGGGGCGGCTTTTGGTGGATGGCTTGGGGGCGGATGATGGGGTTTTCGGGTCGCCTTGGCATTTGTGCGTCCAGCAGGGGGATGTGCGGATGGCGGAGGCTTTCGTGAGGGGTGGGGTCGATGTGGGGGCTCCGATGGAGCGGGATATCTTGCCATTGGTGGCGGCGTGCGACGCTGGGAAGCTTGAGATGGCGAAGTGGCTGGTGGCGCATGGGGCTGGAGTGAATGCGGGGAGCGGGTGGGGGGAGACGCCGCTTTTCGCGGCGGCGCGTTCGAAGAATCCGGAGCTTGTCGCTTGGCTGCTCAGTCAAGGGGCCGATACCGAGGCGGAGACGGAGACCAGCGGGCGAGCTATCACGAACAGCACGGACATCGAGACGGTGCGGCTGCTGGTGGGCGCGGGAGCGAAGATCGATTTCATCGACGGAGAGGGCGACTTCCTTACGCGAAAGGCGGTGGTGGAGGGGGACGTCGCGTTTTTGAAAGGGCTGCTGGAGTTGGGAGCCGATCCGAATCTTGCCGATCATGGGGAATCGGCTTTGATGGCGGCGGCGCGGTTGGACGAACGGGAGATGGTGCGGATTCTTCTCGACGCTGGGGCCGATCCGAACTATCAGGATGTCGATCGGGACACGGCGTTACATGGGGCGATGTCGGCGGTGGTGGCGCGGATGCTCTTGGAAGCGGGGGCGAATGCCGGGAGCCGTAACGTCATGGAGCGAAGTCCGGCGGATACGGCGAGGTGGTCGGAGGTGGCGGATGTGTTCGGCGCCTGCCAGGAAGGCGCCTCGTCCCGGGCTTTGCTGCAGGCGGCGTTGAAGGGGGATGTGAATCAGGTGTCCTACCTTTTGAGCATGGGGGCCGATCCGAATGCGAGGACGGCTTTGGATGCGACACCTTTGATGAATGCGGCGGATGCGAATTCGCTGGCGACGGCGGAGGCGCTGTTAAGGGCGGGGGCCGACGCGGCGTGCGTGGATAGCCAGAAGAACAATGCGTTGCACTACCTGGCGGGGCAGGAGAAGTTTGGGTTCGACGTGGACATGACGGTCATCGGGGTGGAGTGGTCGTTGCCGGAATGCAGGGCGTTTGTGGATCGGCTGATCGAGGCGGGGGCGAATCCGAGGGAGGCGAACGCTAGGGGGCATACGGCTCTTGAGACGGCGGTGCTGGCCTACCGACCGGTGGTCGTGGCGGCGCTGAAGCCGTACCTGCCGGAGGCTTACGTCGAATGGGCGAGGCACAGGGCGCGCAACAACTTTATGGGCGACACGCTTGCGCGGCTGTTAACGGCTCTTTCGTAGCTTCGATGGCTTCGGTCAGGCTGGCGAAGAAGTCGTCGACGGTGGTGGTGCGCTTGACGAGGTCGAAGTAGGGGAAGTCGCCGTGGCGGTGGGCGAGGTTGAGCCACTGCTTGAGACGGGCCACGGAGCGGGCGACGATTTGGCCTTCGTAGCGCTCGGTTGTGGCTACCAGGCGCTTTAGGAGGGCGACCCAATCGTAAGGGTTCCTAATTAAGAAGCCGGGGCCTTGGCCGATGCCCAGGGCTTGGGCGATTTGCCAGGGGAGGGGTGGGTTGGCGAGGGCTCCTCTGCCGATCATGAAGTGGTGGCAGCCGGTCTCGTCGCGGCAGCGCTGGAAGTCGTCGAAGGTCCAGATGTCGCCGTTGGCGACGACGGGGAGGGCCAGCCGCTCTCTTACCTTTCCGATGGAGGGCCAGTAAACGGGCGGGGTGTAGCCTTGGACGCGGGTGCGGGCGTGGATGGTGAGCCAGGACGCGCCGCCTTCGGCGGCCATAGCGGCGTTTTCGTGGATGGACTCGATATCGTCCCAGCCCAGGCGGAGCTTGGCGGAGACGGGGATTTCCGGTGGGACGGCTTGACGGATGGCGGCGACGACGTCGCGGATTCGGCAGGGGGTTTTGAGGAGGGTCGCGCCGCCGTCGTTCCGGTTGACAGTTGGGGCGGGGCAGCCGAAGTTGATGTCGACGCCAGGGGCTCCTGCTTTTACCGCGTTCATGGCGGAGATGGCCATGCGTTCGGGGTCGCCGCCGAGGATTTGGATTTGGACGGGGAGACCGGTGGGTTCGGCGAGCTCGGGTACCTCGCGGCGGAAGACTTTGGGGGGAATGGGATCGGTGCTGACGCGGAGGAATTCGGAGACGGCGTAGGTGAACGTGCCGGACTCGGCCATCAGGGCGCGCATGGGGGCGTCGGTGATGCCGTCCATCGGAGCGAGGACCAAGGCCGGGGTTTCCGGATTCAGCATGAACGCTCTACAAGATACTGCGAGATGGGATAACCTCGATGGGTAAAGGGAGGACGCGATGTCTATTCGACCTGTCAAGAAGATCAGCAAGGCGAAGCCGACTTTGGAGGGCGCGGGCGTTCATTTGAAGCGGGCGTTCGGGTTCGGCGACCCGTCGGAGTTCGATCCGTTTTTGCTCCTGGACGATTTTCGGAACGACATTCCGGAGGATTACCTGGCGGGGTTTCCGTGGCACCCGCACCGGGGGATCGAGACGATCACGTACGTGCTGGCGGGGACGGTGGACCATGCGGACAGCATGGGGAACAACGGGTCAATCGGTCCGGGCGACGTGCAGTGGATGACGGCGGGGCGCGGGATTATCCATCAAGAGATGCCGAAGGGGGACGCGGCGGGGCGGATGCATGGCTTCCAGCTTTGGGCGAACCTGCCTTCGGCGGAGAAAATGACGGCGCCGCGCTATCAGGAGATCCAGTCGATGCAGATTCCCGAGGTGGTGGACGACGACGGGACGCGGGTGCGGGTGGTCTGCGGGAGCTATTGGGGAGCGACGGGGCCGGTGGACGGGATCGCGGCCGATCCGATCTACCTGGACGTCTCGATCCCGCCGGGCATGAAGAAGACGTTGCCGATGGATACCCGGCGGCACGCGTTCGCCTACGTGTTTGCAGGGTCGGGGAAGTTTTGCAACGCCTCGGAGCCGTTGGCGGTGCCGACGGAGGGGGTGAATTGGCTGGATACGTCGCCTCCGGCGGGGGTGGAGGATCGGACGCTCGTCAACTTTTCGGCGGGGGACGAGATTACGCTTCAGGCGGGGGAGGAGGGGATGCGGTTCTTGCTCATTTCCGGGAAGCCTTTGCAGGAGCCGGTTGCTTGGTATGGGCCGATCGTGATGAATACGCAGGAGGAGTTGCAGACGGCGTTCGAGGAGCTGCGCGAGGGGACGTTTTTGAAGTAGGGCGCGGCGTCCTGCCGTTTGCTGCAACCCCTTCAGGGTTGTTTTTGTGTTGCGGCCTTGTACCAGGGTAGGCCCGTCGGGCCAACCCTGCGCTTAAAGATGGAACCCCGTTGGGGTTCTTTTTTGGGACGTGGTCGTTGCCCACGGCAACACCCTTCGGGGTTTGTGATTTATGAGCGCTCTGTTATTGGTAGGAGCACCCCCACCCTGCCCTCCCCCTGCACGCAAGGGGAGGCTTTCGCGCTCTGTGTTTATCTCCGTTGCTATCGATTTGCGGGTTCTTTCCAGTATTCGGTGTAGAGATCGCGCCAGCGTTCCAGTTTGAAGAGGGGGAGTTGGCCTTGGTCCAGGGATGGTTCCAGACGTTCGATCCAACTGTGCCAGCCGGGGAGGACACTCTTTTGCATGTTGGGGTCGTGTAAGAGGTGGGTGAAGGTAAGCATCGTGCCGTCGCCGTCGGGGGTCAATTCCCAACGGACGATGTCGGGTGGGGAGCCGAGACCCCAGGTGTACTCGAGGACGCGGGGCGGGTCGAAGACTCTGACGGCGCCCTCGATGTCGTATTCCTTTCCGAATTCGGTTTCGTGGTTGAAGTGGAGGGCCACCTTGCCGCCGGGTTGGGGTTCTAGGATGCCGGTTGCCATCCATTTCGCGATCTCGACGGGGTCGCTGATGGCGTTCCAGACTCGCTGGATAGGGTAGTGGAAGCGGTGTTCGAATCGAACCTCCACTTTGTCCCCCAAGTCTTTGTAGGTCCCAAGATCAATCATCACTATTCTCCAAATGCCGTTCCAGCCTTCGAAGCTGATCTGCCCAGTGTCGGCGAAAGGGTTCGATCCAGGTTTCCAGATCGACGAATCCGGCTTGCCTCAATCGGTAAAGGCGGCGCTGGGCATCTATCCGAACAGCAACAAGCCCCGCGTCTCGCAGCGTTTTCATATGCTTTGAGACGAGGGGCTGGCTGAGACCTACCTTTCCGACGATGTCGTTTACCGACATTTCGCCCTGCTGGAGGTAGGAGAGGATTTCTCTCCGGTTCGGTTCAGCGATTACTTCGAAGGCCGTCACGCCTTTAATATACCATATTGGTTATATAACTGTAATGGTATTTTAATTCCCGGCGTTGGCGGTCGGGTCCGTGGAAGGGCGGACTTCGACGCTTCCTCCGTAGGCGATGCCTGGCCAGGTGTTGGCGAGGGCGAGGGCGGATTCGATGTCCTCGGCTTGGAAGAAGAGGACGGCCCCGACGGAGTCGTCATTGACTTGACCTGTGGTCGAGCGGGCTTCGTCGGCGAGGACTCGGGCGAGGACGAGTTTTCCGGCCTGGTAGTGACCGGAAGCCCAGGTGCGGACCTCTTGGGATCGGCGCTCGGACTCTTCCTCGGTGACGGGCCGCGTGCCGCGGCGGAGAAGAAATGCGTATTGGTTCGTATTCGACATGCCTTCAGTTTGCGGTTGGGGCATGTTGTGGGAATTGTAAGAATTCGGCGTTCTACCAAAAGACGCAGGTCTTGAAGAAGGCCTGCGGGGTCTGGTCGGTGAAGCCACGGAAGTCTTTGATGAAGTGGGATTGGTCGAAGTAGCCGGCTTCGTGGGCGACGTCGGAGAGGGGGCTTCCGGCTTGGTAACGGTCGATGGCGTAGCGGAGGCGGAAGATGGAGGCGAGCTTTCGCGGGGAAGAGCCGACGGTGCGGCGAAACTTTCGTTCGAGAGCGCTTTGGCTGAGGTTCGCCTCGCGGGCGAGGTCTTCGATGCGGATGTTTCCGTTGGCTTTCTTCAAGCGGGCGACGGCGTGCCGGACGTCGCCGTCGACGACGGGATCGTGAAGCTGGGTGAGGAGGAAATCCTCCATGGCCGAGGCTCGTTCGCCATGGGCGGGGGCTTCGATGAGCCGGTTTTGGAGGGGGCGCAGCTTCGACTCGGGGAGGAGGCAATCGACGGGGACGGTGTCGTTGAACATGGAATCGGCCGGTTCGCGGAAGAACGCCGAGGCACCCGTTTCGGTGAACTGGGTGAGCATGATGCCACCGGGGGTGTGGAGTATCTGGCGGGTGGAGTCTCGCAGCCCGGCGAGGGCGAAGTTGGCGAGGCTCGTCGTTTTGCCGCGCAAGACCTGTTGCCCGGAGCCCTTGAATCGGAAGCTCATGACGAGTGCGGTATCCGGCACGAGGGTGGAGGCCAGGATCGTGTCGGTCTCGATGACGAGGAACTGCCGGACGTACGGCCGAAGCTCGGGGCAGGGCTGGATGCGCGTCGCGATCACATCCAAGCTTACGTATTCGCGGCTAGCCGAATCTCGCTTTAGGCGGCTTGATTCTTCGACTTCGGCTCTTCGAGGTCGGTGTGGCGGGCGATGATGTCTTCCGCGTCGGCATGGCGGCGGATAAGGGATTCGACGACGTCGGATTTGAAGTGCGTGCCTGAGTCCTCTTTGATCATCTGGAGGGCGACCACCGGCGGATACGAGTCCTTGTAGGGTCGCTTCGCCCGGAGGGCGTCATAGACGTCTGCCACGGCCACGATCATGCCTTCGAGGGGAATCTCGTCGCCCTTCAAGCCTTTGGGATAGCCGCTTCCATCGACCCATTCGTGGTGGGTGAGGGCGATGTTCGCGGAGAGCTCCAGCAGGTTGTTGCGGGTCTGGACTTCCTCGACCTCCTCCAGGTGGGAGAAGACTTCGTTCAGCTTCGACTTAAGGAGCTTCGCGCCCAAGTCGCAGTGCTCCTGCATCTCGGCGCGCTCGGTGTCCGTTAGCTTGCCGGGTTTTCGCAGGATGGAGTCGGCGACGCCGATCTTGCCCACGTCGTGCATGGTGCTGGCGAGGAAGATGCTCTCGCAGAAATCCTCGTCGCAGCCAAGGTCCTCGGCGAGCATCTTGGAGAGGAGGGCGACGCGCAGGATGTGGCAGCCGGTGTTGAAATCGCGCATTTCTGCGGCGATTGCGAGACGGAAGATGACTTCCCGACGGGAGGCTTCGAGTTCTCTCGTGCGCTCACGGACCTTCCTTTCGAGAATCTCGTTCTGCTGGCGGACCTGGTCTTGGAACGACTTGAGGGCGATGGCGTTGTTGAGGCGGGTGAACAGCTCCACGAAGTCGCAGGGCTTGTTCAGGAAGTCGGTGGCTCCCGCTTCCAGGCAGGCCAGGCGTTGGTTCATCTCACTGTTGCCGGTGAGCATGAGGAACGGGAGGAACCGCGTCGCCTCTTCGGCCCGAACGAGCTTGAGAAGGTCGATGCCGGACTTCCCGGGCATGTTCAGGTCGGACACGATGGCATCCGGCGACCATTCCTGGATGAGTTGCCAACCCTCGTCAACGGATGCGGCGAAACAACATTCCCAATCGTCGCGTTTGCTACGCACCATTCGCCGGAACGCGTCGAGGATTCTCACCTCGTCGTCGATAAACAAAATTTTATTCATGCAGCTTCGACACCCTCAGCTATACCTTCGCCGTTGATCGGAATCCTGATCACGAACTCGGTACCCCTACCCATTTCCGATTCCACTTTGATCTCGCCGTGGTGGCCCGCGACGACGACCGAATGCACAATTGCAAGACCTTGACCGGTCCCAATTCCCACTCCCTTCGTTGTAAAGAAGGGATCGAACATCTGTTTCTGAACGCTCTCCGGAATGCCACCGCCGTCGTCGGCGATGCGCATCACGACCCATTCGCCCTCTTCTCGCGTGGAAATCTTGATCAAGCCGAGGGAGCCTCCCTCGTGGCGATCCTTGATGGCATGGGCGGCGTTCACAACGAGGTTCAAAACAACCTGTCCCAGCGCGCTGGGGTTGCCCTGGATATGGGGCAAATCTTCGGCGAGATCGAACTCGATCTCAGCCACGTACTTCCATTCGTTCCGCGCGACGGTGACGGTGCTTGTGACCACCCGATTCAGGTCGAGAGTGGTCAACGACTGGACGCCCTGGTGGGAGAAATCTTTCATCGAGCGGACGATGGCGGCGACCCGGTCGACGCCTTCGAGAGCTTGGCCAAGAGCGCGGGGAATTTCTTCGAGGACGAATTCCAGATCGGCGCGATCTTCGAGGGCCTTAATCTCTTCGCGGCGCTCGGGAGCGATGGAGGATCGATATTCCTCGACGAGGTTCACGATGTCGCCGAAGCTGTCGGAAACGTACCGGACGTTGTCGCCGATGTATTGGTTGGGCGTGTTAACCTCGTGGGAAACGCCGGTGGCGAGGCGGCCCAGGCTTTCCAGCTTGTTCGACTGCTGGACGCGCATTTGGAGCTCTTTCTGCTCGCTGAGGTCCTTCACGATGATCGTGTAGATCATGCGGCCCCTGTTGGTGAGCCCGATCATGGATGCTTCCACGGCGAAGGCCCGGTCCTCGCTTCGCCTTCCCAGGAGCTCAACGCGTTTGTTCAGGAGCGTTTCGTCTTCTTTGGCCAGGGTTTTCCGGATCATCTCCCGCGAGTCGCCGGGGGCGAAGAGGTCGAAGATGGTACGCATCAAGGCGTCCTTCTCCGACATTTCGAACATCGCGGCGGCGGCGGGGTTGAATTCGATGATGGCGCCATCCCGATCGGCGGTGACGATGGCATCGAGGGCGTGCTCGAGGATGGCGGAGTTGCGAAGCTCTGTCTGGCGGAGCTCATCGGTCCGCTCGACGATGGCGGCCTCGATGCTCTCGTTCGTGACCTCAAGCTTGGCTTGCCGCTCGGCGATGCCCTTCAGCTCGCGGACGCTTCGAACGCACGAGATGACGAGGACGACGTCTTCGAAGACCACCCAACCGGCGTGTTCGAGGAAGCGCCATTCGGCCCCGACCGCCGATCCATATACGGAGAGCGGCGCGTAGATGCCACGGAAGATATGGTCGGCTGCCACGACGAGGGTCGCCGTGATCAGGATCCTCCAATCGCGGTACAAGGCAAGGAACGCGAGGGAGCCGAAGACGTGAAAATGGGTCTCGATTCGTCCGCCCGAGATGTGGATCAGGAGAGCGGACATAAGGGTCTGGCAGAACGCCATCGTATGGCGAGAGAACGCCGTTCCCGGCTTCCAAAGAGCGATAGCGATGGCAGGCCCCGCGATCAGGACGCCCATCACGGTGGCGAAGATGACGTGGGGATGGATAAAGCTGGACGAGCCCTCGTAGGTGCGTGGGCTAAGGATGAGCGAGGCGACGATCGCTCCGACGACTTGGACGACCATCAACCAGAGGAACAGGCGGTCGGTATTGCGGTAGATACGGTTCAGTAGCCGGGCGTGAAGCTCCGCAGTCCGCGATTGCAAGTCGATCATAGTGTTTCGCTCCCGAGGGCGCAGCCGTAAACCGGGTAGTTGGGTAAGGGTGCTTTGGCTTTCAGGGCCTTGTCGAAGATTTCTTCTGCGAAGTCCAGGTCCTCATGACCGCGCGTTGGGGTGATGCCGCCGGAAAACATAAGACGACCACTAGGGTCGAAGATGAACGTTTGCCCGGAGGTGTGGGCGTCGTACCGTTTGGCAGCCTGGTCGGCGGACATTTCGGAGACTTCGACGTGAGGAATCTGATGGGCGAGGTCCCAGTTATCCCCTCGCTCCAAACCGGCGAAAACGACTTTCACGCGGAGGTCATGGTCGTGCTTCTCGGCGACGTCGCGAAGTTCGGCGAGGCCAGCGCGTGTGCAAGGGCAGGATGGGTGGGCGACGAGGAGCCACGTGTAGGTGGGTTCAGCTCCTAGGGAGATCGCCTTGGAGGCGGCTCGACCTGGAGCGGTTTCGTAACGCATTGCAACGTGCCAGGCACCCGCAAGGGCGACCAACCACACGAACATCGCACCCCCGACCGCCCAACGGCGACGGATGGTGTAGCTCTTCCCCAAAACCTTCACCGTTTAGAATTCTTGGCTTTCGAAATCGGTAACTCATGGTGGGTACCGTTTCTTCTCAAGAATTTATCGTCTTGAGTTGCGAGTAACGTTAACGTTTGTGGGCCGGAACGCTTCCCAATGGGGTGCGGAACGTTTTCGATAATAAGCTTATTTGAAACTCTTCTTCAACGCCGAAGGAAGACTGAATTAGGCGATTCCAATCGAGGGAGAAACCAATGAGTACGAAACCAAACACAATCGTTCTGATCCATGGCCTGTGGATGACGCCGCTAAGCTGGGAAAACTGGGTGAAGCGTTATACGGACGCGGGTTATAACGTCTTGGCTCCGGGTTGGCCCGGGCTGGACGGCGACATCGAGGAGATTCGCAAGAATCCCGACGCTTTGGCCGGTCTGAGCGTGGAGCAGATCGTAGGGCACTACGAAGAGATTATCAAGAAGCTGGATCAGCCGCCCATCATCATGGGGCACTCGTTCGGCGGCCTCTTCGCGCAGATATTGATCGACCGTGGACTTGGGGCGGCGGGGGTGGCGATCGCGTCGGCGCCGGTGAAGGGGATTCTCCTTTTGCCGTTCTCGACGTTGCGGGTCTCATTCCCGGCTTTGAGCAATCCCTTCAACACGAACAAGGCGGCGGCATTGACGCCGGAGCAGTTCCACTACGCCTTTGGCAACCTGCTCAGCGAGGAGGAGTCGAAGAAGGTTTACGATCGGTACGCCGTTCCGGGGCCGGACCATGTGCTGTTCCAGGCTGGCTTGGCGAACTTCAACCCTCACGCGGCGACGGCGGTGGACTTCCACAACGACCACAGGGCTCCCTTGCTGCTTATCGGTGGAGGCAAGGACCATATCTCCCCGGCGTCGATCATTCGAATCAACCATAACCTGTACAAGAAGTCGACGGCGGTTACGGACTACAAGGAGTATCCGGAGCATTCGCACTACGTGCTTGGCGAGCAGGGATGGGAAGAGGTCGCGGACTACGCTCTGGATTGGGCGGTGAAAGCGGCGGCGGGGACCACTACTGCCGTTACGATGGCCTGACGATCTTTCAAGCCCGCGCCCCTTTTGGGAGGCGCGGGCTTTTTTGTGGCTATTTTGCGCTGAGCGCTCGGTTCAGGAGATCGGCGAGGCGGTAACCGGCGAGGACGGCTCGGCGGGCGGCTACGTTCTGACCCTTGGCGATGTAATCCTCGCTCGGTTCGGTTCCTTCCTCGACCGAGTAGGCCATGGAGGTCGCCAACTCATGGCTTTCGTTTGCCCACTTCATGGGATCGTTGTTGCTCCGCTCGGGGAACTCCGTGGTGGGGAACGCGGCGATGAGGGTGTCGGCCTGGCGGCGGATGAGGGCGGTTCCGTCGACGGTGAGGGGCCGGTGGACCTGGGGGAAGAGGCCGACGCCGAGGTCCCAGAGCGAGTGAAGCTGGTTGGGCGCGCGCTCCATGTCGGCGAAGTGCTTGGAGGGGAGGATGGCGTAGGAGTTGCCGCCTCGGTCGCCTTGGGGATGCTTGTCGCTTTCGTAGGTGACGGCGTGGAGGGGCTGGTGGATGTCGCCCACGAAGTGCATAACGAAGCGCAGAGCCTCGGCGCGCTCGGCGTCGGGTTTGGACTTGTCGGCGAGGATTTCGGTAAAGCGCTTGATCGCGACGACGACGTTTTCCTCGGCAGGCTTACCGGCGGGGGTTTTGCCGTCCTTTCGGAAGTAGAGGCTGATGTAGTGCCAGGGGGCGCTTTCGGGACGGCCGGAGCGGACGTCGTCGGCCCAGACGGCGGCGCCGAAGGGGTCGGAGTTTTGGTCGGTCGCGCCGATCTTGGCGAGGCGGGCGACCTCTTCGCGGACCTCGGGCTTCAGGAAACGGTCGGCGACGGCGGCGATAACCATGTGGCCGGTGGCGTTCCAAGCGGACGAGATGGCGGCCAGGCTTGCGAGAGCGCAGAGCAGGGACACGCGGAGAAAGAGATGGGATTTCTTCATAGTAGTTATATAAAAAGAGGCCCATCGAGTCGGAGTCCGAACTCGATGGGCGGGTGAGGCTTTACGGGTAGGTGATGCCGGCGTACTTCGGATCCCACAGGTCCTTGGGACCGGAGCCGAGGTTTCGCTTGTACGTGTAGTAGTCCACGCCGTTGCTGGGGAACGCGGCTGCGCCGCTGACCGTGACGGGGTGGTTGTGCACGTAGTCTGCCGTGGCGGCCGTGTAGGTCGTCCAAGGCTTCATCGACCGCACGTGGCCGTCCAGGAACAGGAAGTCCGAGAAGCCCATGTGGTAGTCGGCGGGTTGGAGGCAGGGCACGTTGCCGCCCTCGTCGTTCACGTAAGACTGGCATGGGGGGCTGCCACCGAAGCCCTGGTAGAAGGGCGTTCCGTAGCGGTTCACGCTGCCGTCGAAGACCTGGCCGGGAGCGTGCTCCTGGGCGGCCTCGAAGAGGAGGATGACGTCTACGGGAGCGTCGGAGCCGGTAAGGCTAAACGCGGCGTAGTTGCCCTTGGCATCGTCCGTCGCCTTGGTGATGGTGCCGCGCGAAGAGACGTGGTAGAAGCCGCCCCAGTTTGCCTGGAGGTATTGGTTCATCACGTAGTTCTGGCCGGGAGGGGCCGTTGCGCTGATCGGAGTGCCCTGGGGGGCCGCCGTGGCGTTGGGGCAGGCGAAGACGTTGGTGGACCCGCCGTTTCCGCGCTGCTTGACGTAGGGGTAGATGCCTCCCCGGTCGTTGAAGAGGGTGCCGCCCGAGGTCCCGATGACCCACGTGGGGGGCGTCGCGCCGCCGAGGTTGGTGATCGGGGCGGGAAGGGTGTCGTCGTTGTCGCCCGCGTACATAAAGAACGCGACGCCGAGTTGCTTGAGATTGCTGAGACAGCTGGCCTTCTTCGCCGACTGCTTCGCCTGGGCGAAGACCGGGAAGAGGATTGCTGCCAAGATCGCGATGATTGCAATGACTACAAGGAGTTCAATAAGGGTGAAAGCACGCTTCATAAAAATATCCTCCGGGTAAGAGAATCGCGGCTAACTGTTAAGGAAGTTGGGGACTGGCTCGTCCCTTAACGAGAGGTTAATCGCTCGTTAACCAAGCGACTTGAACCTGGTTCTTAATAATTAGGGATGCCGTAAACGGCTAAAGCGGGGCTTTCTGTTCTGTGCAGTCGGGTTTATGGCTTCGGTGGAAGTTTTGCCACGAGGTATGCGGGCTTTCCGTAGACCCTCGACTCAAGCTCGAATGCTTCGATGTCCTTGAGGGCGACCTCCGATTTTATGGAATCGAGCATCGGCTCTCCGTCCTTGTCGAGGTGGAAGATGTAGACGGGACCGCTTGAGGCGGGATCGTTGTTGCTGAAGGACGCGCCGTTGTTGTAGAGCTGCAAGCGTCCTCCCGATTTCAGGCGGGCCATGAGCCGAATCTCGCGGCCATCCGCGGGCCAACGAACGAGACCTTCTTTGAGCTCGCTTTTGCCGTCGGCGGTGTGATAGAAGAGGTCCAAGGAGCCTTTCCCCCGGATACAAACGGTAAGGGCGTCGATGATGACTTTTGTGCCTGAAGCCATCTTTCGGAGTTGGTCCGGTGTGTATCGGATGAGTGGGTCGGAAGGGGGATTCGTTTCTCCTTCCTTGTGCCAGGACTCTTCGGACGGCTCGACTTTGAATTGGACGTATTCCGTGTTCGGACGCACAAATGGCAGTTGGCAGATGTTGTGTTCGAACTTGCCTGGCAGCAGCGATGGGAGTTTATTGCCAAGGCCTTGCCCCGGGGTGGAGGAGGTCGCTACGTACGCTTCGACGGTGACGGTTTGACTATTTGCGACGAGGGAGGGATCGAGGGTGAGGATGCCGACCAACGGCTCGCCGGCGGGCCACTCCGACGTCGAGAATCTTGCTCGGAGATTGTTCGGTTCGGGGTATTCGCGCCAGGCTTTGCCATCGGGAGCGAAGAACTCTCCGGGGGTCCAGTTTTGGCCGTCGATACGGGGGCGAAGCAAGCCTTCCAATTGGGCGACTCCGGGGGCTTTGGCGATTTTGGATTCTCCTTCCGTTCCCCAGTAGGAGCTTCCCCACTTCCTCGAATCGGGATCGAAGTGAACGTTTTTGAACTCGATATAAGAGATGGGGCGGCTCTCGACCACGATCTTTCCGATGGTGGACAGGGCACGCTTTGACACATGGGCCTCGAAAGCTCGCTGTCTTATAACGCCATGGTTCATTTCATTGCCGTCCCTGTCGTACAAGGTGATGCGGTAGCTCATCTCGGACGGTTCGGCGAATTCCACCAAGAACCTTACGGCTGGCATGCGTCCGCCGTAGGTTCCCAGTTTCTTCGGGGCTTCCATGACCAGCCGACCCCACGGACCCTTTCCAATCTCCTGGTCGACAGGGGCTGCCGGTATCGAGCTTGATGAGAAAATCTGCTTCCAGGGGCCGCCTGCCAGGCCGAATCGATAGCTGGTTGCGTTATGGCCTTCCACGACGATCGGCGTGCGGTAGTGCGTTTCCCACCGGTAGTTCGATTGGATGGTCGACAGGACATCTCGCCCATGAAGCTCGGGGGCGGTGCTCCCCTCACGGGCGGTTTCCGGAATATAGCCATAGACTTCGATGTCGCCGTCGGTCTCGGAGGCGATGTCGAAGGACAGGCAACGCACGCCTTCCTGATCTTTACCGAGGAACCGTACGTCTCCGGTCCTTCGAAGGTCCTCGCCGTAGTAGGGGCTTCCGTCGGGCAGCCAAGCCCTTTCGTTGACGGAGTATTGAAGCTCCTTGGGGCCTTCGTATCCGCGTGAGATCGCCTTTAGCCGGACTTTGTAGCCACCTGGGAAGTCTGCCGAGTATCCGTCCGCGATCTTCAGATTGGAAGGTTCCGGCAAGTGAGCTCCCGAGCTTTCGGGAGAAGGATGATCGTCCGTATCCCACTCGGCAACCCCCGTATGGTCTCCATTTTGGCAACCACTGCCGATCAGCAGGAGACAGATAGCTGACGCAACTACGAGGATCTTCATCATTACGCTCTTTACTTGTAAGTATCCCTTAGCTTACGATTCGTTCAATGGAATCGCTTGTCAGATATCAACAAAAAGCGTGCCCGTCGCGTTACGGCGACGATCGACTTTGACCTGAAGGCGAAGTTGTCATCGGGTCTTTCCTGGGAAATAGCCGGACTCGGCTGTCCCGATAGGGATGCGCTTTTCTGACTTTTCCAGGAAATGTTGGACTACGGGAACGATGCGCTCCGGCTCCGAGTGCGGGGTGAAATGGCCTGCGTCGGGGATGACGGCGAGTTCGGCTGTGGGGATCAGGCCGTAGGCTTCCACTGCATGTTCGAGGCGAACGAAATCGTCGTCGCCCAGAGCGATCAGCAGTGGGGCTTCGATCGAAGCAAGCTCTTCTTTCGTGAAGCCGGCCCAAGGATTGGCTAGAGCCTTGTCCCAGATCTTGGGCCAGTAGTCCGGATCGGGAGCGACGCTTTTGTAGTTCTCCCGCTTGAACTGCACGGCGTGGCTGTCGTGCGTCGTGTTGGCCTGTAGGACTTCATCCTTGACGGCAGTCTGCGGTGCGCCGAATGTGGCGCCGTAGGTCGCGACGCGGCGGACGACCTCAGGATGACGGACGGCGATCATCGTTGCTGTGACGCCACCCCAGCTGTGACCAAAGATATCGGCCTTTTTGATCCCGAGATATTCCAGCAGCCCCACGACGTCTTTGGCGTGCTGCTCGAAGGTGATCGGGCGGTCGGGGATATCCGCCGTTCGGCCGTGGCCTTGAAGGTCGACGGCGATGATGGAATGGTTTCGAGCCAAGGCGGGGAAGCGGCTTACCCCCGCATGTTCGAAGACAGGCGGAATGAAAACGAGCGGATCGCCGGTGCCTTCGACTTCGAAATACATATTCAGGCCGTTGACAGGCGCGTATCCGGTGGTGTTTTTCATTGTTTCCCCTTGCCTGCCTTTGAGCTAGCCATCCTTGAATTGCCGTGGGAATATGTCCAAGAAGTAATTCCAACCGTCCTCGTGGCCCCTTCCGTTCTCCGTGTCGGGAAGTCCGGAATGCACCAGGGTCATGAGGGTGCCGTCTCCCTGTTGCTTAAAGGTCACGGTAACCGTCGACTCTTCTCCCAATGTGTTCGGGGACACCCAGGTGTATTGAATTCGGCCGGGCCGCTCGGTTTTCGTAAAACGTCCATAGTGGGCGATGTCTTTGAAGGCCCAGTAAAAGAACCCATCCACCTCGGGATTTAGAATCAGCTTTTCCGCCATATTCCAGGGGGTGCCCGGGATCTTAGGGTTTAGCCACGCTTCGTAAACCTCATCCGGAGAGGCGGATATCGTCCGCTCAAGTTTCAGCTCTAGTGTTTTCGTAGTCGTTTCCATCTTTACTTCTCGTTAGCGTCTTTCTTGTCCTTAAAAAATTGCTCGAATTCGTCGAGGCGTTCGTTCCAGAAGCGCTCGTAGTAGGCAAGCCACTCCCCGGCTTCTTTCATGGGCATGGCGTTGATTCGAACCATTTGAAAACTCCCTCGTTTCTCACGCCGGATCAGGTTGGCCCTTTCCAGAACGTTCAGATGCTTGGATACGGCAGCCAGAGATATCTGGAATGGTTGCGCGACCTCGGTAACTGTCTGTTCACCGAGGGCGACCGTGCGGAGGATCGACCTTCGAGTGGAATCAGACAGGGCATGAAAAACCGAGTCCAGGCGAGGCATTTCCGATGGCTCCAATGATTTAACCATGTGGTTGAATGATAGCATGGTTTTCCGAGGATTCAACCGATCGGTTAAATAAATCGATGTTTTTCGATTTGCCGGATCTACTGGTCGGTTGTGGACCGGGTTTGAGTCTGTGGAATTTTGAGCCTAACCCGTACGAATCTGGGCCAATACAGGCTTGCGTTCCGCGCGACTTCCCAAGAGTCGGTCGAGTTCACCACGTAACTCAAGACCACCTCGTCGCCCTTCGATAGGCTTTCGTGAGCCTTGGCGGCATAGGTAAAGGCGTGCGGCATCGACGCCATCTCCGGGCAAGTGTAGAGGGTGGTCGCCTCTGACCACGGACCCCATGGATGCTGGGAATAACGGGCTACGACCTTGGGGGAAAGACCATTTAAAGTGTAAACCGCCAAGTAGCCGTGCCCGAAGCGGGTGACGGAATGTTCGGTTGCCAGTCCATCGGCTACGTGGGCGGCCATCCGGAAATCCTTCGACCAAGCTTTGCCGTCGAAGTACTCCCATGCGGATGTATCCTCGATCTGATTGGTGGGAACCCGGGCAACCGCCAAGTATCGGTCGAGCCTGCCGTTGCGTCGAAGATCGTCCGTACCGTAGACGTAGGCGGTTTTGCCTTGGAGCAGGACCGATGAGCCCCAGGTCAGGGTTCGCGTGGGCTCGAATAACGTGTTGGATAGTTTGATTTGTCGGGTCTGCCAGCCGGTCGGGTCTTTGTCGACATTGGCCGTAACCCCTAGGCATAGGCCAACCGACCGGAATCCAAAGGCGCCGGGCTCTCCGGAACTTTCGAGTTGGTTCAGGAACCGATGGAGCCTTCCGTTGGCAAAAACGGCGGCCTGTTGCCAGAACCAGCCGTGACCGTCCGCGGGCACGATCAGCGAGCGGGCCTTGCCGGCCGGGTCGGTGGCAATAGCGTAGTCGAGCGGAGCGAGTCTCGAGCGCTGAATCCCGATGGTGTTGTTGACCATGGCCGCTTCGGCCCGCTTTCCATCGCGAATTTTCCCGACCCATGTATCGCTGAAGAGCCACGCCACCCGGCCTCCGGGGAGGGGGACGGAAAATGCTCCATCACCACCGATCCATCCGTCGGTCCGTTGGAACAACGCGTCGATCTCGGGTGCGGGTTTCGCCGAGAGAACTTCTAGGCTGGGATTTAGAATTGCCAGCAGCAGGGAACCGAGGCAGATCACGGTTAGAGGATAGTCTTTTCAGTTGTAAAAGTCGTTGTGAAGGCTCCTTGACGCACTTCGAACTTATACTCACCTCGTGTTGTCGCTCTTGCTACTTGCCATTTCGCGCCAAGCGCCTCCGCAGCTAAAGTCCGAAGGGCTGCATGGTTACATCAACGCATCCATCCAGGACCCACCGCCGGAGTATGGCTACGGGGTCAGCCTTTACTCCACGGCGTGGCCGTTGCTTGAACAGCCGGTGGCGGGCTTCCAGGTTGGCCTTGCGTCGACCTGGATTCTGCCGGACAATCGGTCGATCAAGGAACCGCTGGTGCCGCATGGGACGGTAGCGAGAGACTCGATGCCAGAGCGAGGGCCGAGCTTTTGGACGGTATTCCAGACTATCGAGGGCGGGCTGGGATTTTGGGCCAGCAACCGATATTTTGCGCCGACCGCGAAGTTTCGAATGAATGGAAGCGTCGACGGCTACAACCACGAGGTCTCGACGCCGGGTTGGGACTTCTATGGCAGGCCCTTGCCCGGCGAGTGGATGGGGATCGCGCAGCTGAGCTCAAGGCTTCTTGTCCCGCCGGACGGTGTGACATTGGCCGGCGATACGTGCGGTCAGATCTTCGGCTACGCCTGGATGGCGTTACCACTGGTTCCTCCTCATGAGCAGCCTGTTAAGACGGGCAATCAATGCTGGACGGTGTTTTTGAACACGGCGAACTTCCGCGGTCCGGTCGCGTTCTATGTGCCGGGTATTTGGTCGAAGATGTCGCAGAGCTACGCGCCTGCGGTGGGTCGCGGGTTAGACGCTCTGCCGGGGCTGGCGACCAGCGGCGCCATCGAGATCGGCGGCGTGCCCGAATGGGTTAGCACGAAAGTTGGCGACTCCACCTATCACCGCATCCCGCAGATCCAGTTCCCCGTGGACAAGGATGGCCACACCCTACTGATGCATAACATCACGGCCTACTCCAAGCAGGCCCTGTGGGACCAGGTGGAAGCGTGGATGGCAGGCGGCACGACCCCAAGCGGCCGTTTCGACGCCAAGGGTGCGTTTATGCCCATCGTGAAGGCCAATCCCCTCGAGGTGGAGCAGGGCGGAAAGCTGCGAGCGCGCGGTGTGACCGATTGGGTGAAAACGTCCACCTTCGATGACCACTCTTTCGGCCTTGAGTGGAATAAGGACCGGCTTTCGCCTTGGAAGGCGGGGCTATGGAAGGGGCAGTTCCCAGCGTATTTCCGGCATCGGGACGATGCCATCGAGGCGATTCCGGAGACGGCTGTTCCGGAGTCGACCGAGCTGAAGACGGCGAAGTTTCCGTCCCCCGATACTTCCCAGTCTTATGTCCCTTCGGAGAAGGGGCAGGGAGTGTGGATGCACCCAGGACCACGTTCCGGGCCATTCAAGGCGAAGTTGGTCGATGGGAGCGTGGTGACCTACTATTGGTATCGATTTGTGGATCAACCCGCCCTTCAGAATGCCGGTCTGAGCGAGGCGGAAAAATCCCGGCTTCAGGCGTTGGTGGAGAAGATGCACCGCGAGTGGACGCCGGATAAGCAGTACATGGCCCCGCCGTCGCGCGGCCAACTGGCATCCTTGGACTCGGCTTTGCTCGTCAAGCCTCCGAGGGGTTTGGAGATTGGTTACGTGCCCGTCGCGATTCGTCAGGACCCCGCCGGAAGGTGATAGGTGAGTGCAGGGGTAAATTCTGCTCGTGAACTTCCGGGTTGCCCGATGGTCGATTTTGCCTGTCGTTTTGGCGGTTATCTCTTTCCGTAGCCCCCTTGGACGCTCGTCCGCGCAAGCTGGTTTCGGAATGACGGCCCAACAGTTCTGGCGAACTCCATTTGGGTCGGGGCCGTGGACTTCCCTTGCCGGGGACGCCGACGGCGATGGTCTGGCTGATCTCTTGGCGGTAGGAGATTCCGGCGACAGCGTGATCGCGTTCGCCCGCACCTCCCCGCGGGGGAAGCCTTTGCCGGACAACGTCGCCAGACCGAGCGTGGGGAAGGGGGTCGTCGCCGTTGCCAGTGGAGCATTCTCTCCCGAAGTAGCCGCGGCCAGTGTCGTCACGATCTTCGCAGACGGATCGATCAGAGTTGCGTGGGGCATGCAGCGAGGTTCGAATACGTTCTCTCGAACCGATAGCGGGGGCCAGGTTCCGGAAGGTTCTATTCCGGCCGCTCCGGCACGGTCGGCTGTCGCGGATTTTGACGGGGACGGAAAGCTCGATGTGCTCGTTTTGGACCGCGACGGCCGATTGCTGCTCTTACGGAATATTACCGACGCGGGAGGCGCGCCGAAATTCGCGCCCAGCCTGCTCTATTCCAATCTTGTCGGGGCGCGCAAGTTCTCTGCCGGGACCCTGGGCGTCGACAAGCGAGCTCGGGCGGTGTGGCTCGACGACGCGGGGGCCGTCAGTGGCGCGTTCATCGATAAGGATTCCAACGGAGCCCTGGAACTTGGCGCGCCGAAGGCGGTGGCACAGGCATCGCCGGACGACCACATCGCGGTTGGACGCTTCCGCGGCGGGAAAGGCGCCGATCTTTTGGTGGGGCAGAGGCTATTCGTAGGTGGCGATCCCAAGGCGATCGTCAACTTGCAGGGCATCCCGCCGACGGACATTGCCAAAGATGACGGCGCCTGGGAGGTTGCCGACATCGATGGCAACGGAAAGGACGACTTGATACGCCATCGAGAAGGTCACGAACGGTTCGGTGGGCAAGACGTCTACGTTCACTTCTCCTACGACAACACCGACACCGCGAAGGGGTTCTATTGCTCCGCAAACGACGGCCTTTTGGACGCTTGGAAACTTGGGAAGATCAAGCCGGGAGGACTCGACCTGGCAGCGATTGGCTGCAAGGTTGGGCGTCGAGACATTGTCATCGAGATCGAGCGGTTCGACAACGAACCCGAAGAGCGGCTGCGGGCGAACCTGGATCGCGTCGTTCGCTACTTTGCATCGCTACCCGTTCGGAACCCAGATGGGTCGACCGGCATTTTCGTGCACTTGATCTACCGAACTCCCTGGCCTCTCGCGAAGAAGGATGAGGTGATGGCTCACTTCGACGAGCTCTTCCCGCCGGTCGAGCATCGGGGCATCGTCCACTCCGCCTTCACGATGAGCGGCGGTCCATTGGTAAGCCAGATTTGCGGAGATCACGGGAAAACGAATGAGGGTTGGGCGGAATTCCTCCACGAGTTTGGGCACCAGCTTGACCTTCACCACGATGGTTTCTATCCAAGCCAGACGCCTGGATTCGTCTATGACGTCGGCTGTGCTCTTTACTCGAGCCTGATGAGCTACTCCTATTCGTATACGGTCGGCGACTCCCATGACCGGATCGGATATTCGGATGGTTCGTTTACATCGTTCCCGGTGGACGAGCGGCATCTGCCGGAGAAGCTTCCGTTCCCGATTGAGAAGCTCAGCTTCCTGGCGGGCGGTCCCTACCGGTTCAAGATCAAGGCCGGGCCGGATGGGAGCACTCTGGTCGATTGGAATTGGAACGGAATTTTCGACGAGCAGCCAGTCGTCGCGGACATCAACTACACGCATGGAGTCGACCCAGGGCCCCTCTACAACGTCGGAAAGACGGATACGGCTCCCGTACTGGTTGCCCATGGAGATAGCCGGAGTCCGGTTCCTCTATTGATCTATAGCCGGGATTCCGGTCTGGCGGTTCGGACGTGGGTAGGAACGAACCGGGATACGGAAGGGAATAACTGGTCCGGCGAGGTATCTGATTTAAGGGCCGGGCTCATCGGCGACCCAACGGCAGCTTATTTGAACGGAATCACGTGGGTCGTCTATCCCACGGCGCGAGGCACGGCGATCCGTTCGGTGACCCTCGACGGCGTCAAGCCAACCCTCGGCCCGGCCAGCGTCATCCCGAACACGACGGGCGCCCAACCCACGATCGTCGCATTTGGCGACCGCCTTGGGCTGCTTACGTGGCGTTCGAAGAACTCTCCGGTTGGGCTATCGATCTTTCGGATCAATGGCACCGTTCTCACTTTGGGTGGCGAAAGGGCGTTGGACATCGTCAGCGATGTTCCGGTCGGCGCAGTGGCCGGCCAGGCGACCGACGAGGCTTCTTCGCTCTTCGTCGGGCGCATCCAGAGCGATGGGAAAGAGAACGGCGGCCGCACCGAAATCGTACGCTATGAAATCGGGGTGGACGGAACGGCCAAAGCTGCCTCCCGGTCATGGGTTGGAGGCACTTATGCCCGTCATCGCATGACGTTGCTTTGGAGAAAGGAACCGGGCCTGCTCCCCGATGGGCGGATCTACCAACTGACGGGAGGCACCGATCCTCCGGGAAACACTCAGCAACAGTGGATCACGATGAATGTGCCCTACGGAGATGTGAACGGCGGCTGGCTGTTCCGTCGCTACCATCAGGCGGGTTTCACAAGCCCGTCCGCACCGGGTGCATGCTTCTTGAAAGGCAGCATCCTTTACGCGGTCCGGTACGAGGGAAGCAACGATCTTAACGTCGCCTTCTACGCCGATGGGGCGACTCCAACACCGCTGGGAGATTTCGACGACATCGGGCATATATCCGACTACGGGCTGAGTCGGTCGATCAAAGGGCTGCTGAAGTAGCGGAAAGGACAGGCGAAATATGAGAACGATCGTAGCCCTTCACATAGGCGCTTGGTCAAGAGGCCTGACGTCTGACATTGGGTTTGACGCCAGGTGTTCAAGCCTGCGCTCGAATCTAACTGCGCGATAAGTCCACCTGGCGCTCACCAATCTTTTGCCGAGATCAGCGCAATACTATGCTCTACACTATAAGTATTAAAGCGAGTGCCAATAGATAGGATGTTTCCCCCAGAAACTAAACCGGGTCTCCCCACAGACCCACCTTGACACCATTCCTTAGTCGGGCTGGTCAACCGGTTTTGCCGGCCCCGACTTTGGGAAGGCTCCCAACATTGTTTCCAACTTTGCGCCGTCATTTTTACCCACTTGCTTGTCAAGAAAAGAGGGTTACAATTTTCTTGCGGCCGGTTGGAGTAGGAGAGTGGTTGGCCTGAGGATCGACTGGGGACTGTTATTGGCTTGCCTGATCGGCGGATTGGCCGGTTTCGTTCTTTACGGTCTCGTCCTTTGGTTGGCTCCGGTCGGTAAGCGAGCCAGAACTCGCTTCCGCAGTTAACCCACGCACTTGATAACCCGTCTTCAAGAGACGAGTAATTAACCCCCGATTCGGGGTCTTGCTCTAAGTCTCACCAGGGCCAATGTTGGGTCCTAGTGAGACTTAGAGCGCAAGTGCAGTAGAACTCGTCCAAAAAGAGCGAAGACAACTTCGCTGCTTGGAGTTAACAGTCGAGAGGGAGTCCTTACCCAACTCTAAATCCCTCCCTCTCACTTTTTCGGCGCTCGGTTTTAACCAGTCCTCGCAGGCGTCCCTTGGGTGCGGTAGGTGCGGAGGCCGTCTCTCCCCTTCGTTTGGCTTTGAGAGCCGTTCGTGAAGGACCGCGATACTAGTGTACGGCACCTTTGGCGAATCGCTGGGAGAAATAGTGGCCAATGCGTTCCGGCCAGCATTCTGCGCACAGACTCAGATCGATGATATTAAATTGCAATTACATTATTTAGCATTGGCCTAAACCTAGCGATTTACGTAAATCTCTTTCTCTTTATGTGCCTTCCGTTTGGCTGACCGTAATTTTCGTGTAAAAATTAAGCTTAGCCGGGGCTTAGCGCCGTTGCATAAGATCGGTATACATTAAGTAAAAAAGTCCTGAAAAGCCTAACGTGAGCTGCCAGGTGTAGAAAGCAAGTCTGAGGGATGGGAGGGTTTGGATGAGTGAAGCAACTAAGGGCAGTCGCTCGCGAGCGGCGAAAGGGACGAGCTCAAAGGAAACGTCGTCGGAAATGCTGCGTCTTTTGGTAGACAATCTGAAAGACTACGCGATCACAATGCTTGATCCGAAGGGGACGGTGACGAGTTGGAGCCCGGCTGCCGAGCGGCTAAAAGGTTATCGCTCGAACGAGATCATTGGCAAGCATTTCTCGACCTTTTACACGCCGGAAGACAGTGCAAGCGGCAAGACGGAGCGGGAACTTGAGATTGCTGCCCGCGAGGGTCGTTTCGAAGACGAGGGGTGGCGGATACGTAAGGACGGCTCAAAGTTTTGGGCCAACGTTATCATAACGGCCCTTAGGGACGAGAGCGGCAAGGTTATTGGTTTTGGCAAGGTGACACGCGACCTATCCGAACGTAAACAGGCGGAAGAGCAGATTCGCCAACAAAGCCGCGAAATCCTTGAAATGGCCACCGTGCCGGTCGTTCAGGTCTGGGAAGGCATCCTTCTCGTCCCACTAATCGGGGTGCTCGACAGTGAACGGAGTCAGCAATTAATGGAGCGACTGCTCGAACGAATTACCGAGACTGGCTCGCCCGTGGCGCTAGTGGACATCACCGGCGTCCCCGCCATCGATACAAAGACGGCACAGCATCTGGTGGAAACCGTTAAGGCAGTTCGTTTCGTCGGGGCCGATGTCGTTCTGACCGGCGTGAGGCCTGCGATTGCGCAGACTTTGGTTCACCTAGGTATCGATCTCTCTACCGTAACAACTCGCTCGTCCCTTTCGGCGGGCCTGAGAGTCGCCTTCGCCATGATGGATTTGCACGTGGGCGCGGCTCAAGCCGTCGCCCACTAGGCCGGGAGGCGTTCGATGAATAGAGAAACCATTACGGTCATCAAAGTTCGTGACGTTCTCTTGGTCACGATGCCTGCCGATCCTGACGACGCCACGATCTCTGCATTGCAAGAAAAGACGCTCGAAGCGATGGAGCAGCACGAAGTCAAGGGCCTCATCTTGGATCTCTCGAAGGTCGATACTCTTGATTCGTACTTTGCTCGAACGGTCACGGAAACGGGCAAGATGGTGGGCCTGATGGGCGGCGAAACCATCATCGCTGGGATGAGACCAGCGGTTGCGATCACGGCAACCCAGTTAGGACTCAACCTTGGTATTACGCAAACAGCCCTCAGTGTCGATGAGGGGTTGAACCTTATCGGTCGGAATTGGCGGGGCTTCCATAAATGAGTTCCCTGGATCAACGAACAGTCGCGATCAAAGTTGAAAGCGATATTGTTTCCGTACGCCAAGCGGTTCGCGAAGCAGCGACCAAACTCGGCTTCGGCTCGACCGATACGACCCGTATCGTCACCGCGGCATCGGAATTGGCTCGTAACGTTTTCAAGTATGCCGGCGGTGGTGCGATGGTTTGGAGCGAAATACAAAACGGCACAACCGCCGGAATCGAATTGCGATTCGAAGACAAGGGTCCGGGCATCATGGATGTCGAGGAGGCCCTTCAAGAGGGCTTTACCACCGGCGGCGGGCTGGGCATGGGGCTGCCAGGTGCGAAAAGGTTGATGGATGATCTAACGATCACGAGCCAGCCTGGCCAAGGAACGATCGTCATTGTAAAGAAATGGCGAAGGACTTGAGCGGCTTGGAGACACCGAAGACTTGTCAAATGCAGGTGGTCGATTTGATCGATTGCCACCTTGCCCAGAAGACCGCTCGCAAGCTCGTTAAGAGCCTTGGTTTCAGGGAGGCAGAGGGTGAAGAAATCGTTATCGCGACTTCGGAACTCGCTTCCAACCTGATCAGGCATGCTGGGAGCGGGAGTTTGACCTTCAAGCCATTGCAGATCGACGGCCAGGCCGGTTTGGAAATCGAGTCGCAAGATCAGGGACCTGGCATCATCGACGTCGATCAATCGATGACCGACGGCTACTCCACAGCCGGGGGTCTCGGTTTAGGCCTGGGAACGGTTAACCGTCTGATGGATGAACTGGAGATTAACTCAACGCCCGAACGAGGCACCCGAATTGCCTGTCGCCGTTGGGTTCGCCCTCCGATCAAGGAGCGAACGTTCAAGTGGGACGTCGGGGCTGCGACTTATTCGCGCCGCTTCGCCCCTTGCAATGGCGACGCGTTTGTCATCAAGGAATGGGGCAGTTCCTTGCTTGTCGGTCTGATCGACGGCTTAGGCCATGGCCAAGCCGCCCAGGAAGCCGCTCTAACCGCTCAGCGTTACGTGTTGGCACACTACGATCGCCCGCTGGATATGATTTTCGCTGGAACGGCGAGAGCTTGCCGATCGACCCGAGGAGTGGTAATGGCCCTGGCTCGCTTCGAATCGCCAACTTTCTTGAAGTTTGCAAGCATAGGCAATGTCGAAGTCCGAGCTTTGTGCGGCGAAAAGAAAACCAACTTTCTCGCCCAACGCGGCATCTTAGGCGCCGACCAACTCAAGGCGACCGTTCACGAATTTCAGTGGGACCCAAATTGGTTGTTGATTCTCCACTCCGACGGCTTACGAGGACCCTGGCAATGGGAAGATTTTGCTGGGCTGGATCGAGATCCAGCCCAAGCTATTGCTCAACGCTTCCTACGCAAGTTAGCAACGCACGATGACGATGCGACCATTGTCGCGGTGAGGAGTTAGAGATGACGACTCAACCGCGTAAGAGTGGGCATTCGCAGGCTCAAACGATGATCTTGCTGCTGCAAAACGAGCTGGCGGCTACGAATCAAGAGGTCATGCTGTTGACCCTTGAGCTTGAGCAACGCGTCGCGGAGCGAACGGCTCAACTCTCAAAGAGCAACAAGGCCCTCCGGGAGGAAGTCGCCGAGCGAAAACTCGCTGAGGAGGAAGTTCGTAAGCTCAACTTGGATTTGGAACAGCGTGCCGCAGAACTTCAGTCGGTCAATCAGAATCTCGAGGCCTTTTCATATTCCGTTTCCCACGACCTTCGTGCCCCAATTAGGCATATCGGTGGCTATACGGCCATGTTGCGGGAAAGTCTGGCGGGACAAACCACCGATGAAATTGAGCAGTACCTGGAGGCAATTTTAAGACTCTCCAAGAAGATGGGCCAACTCATCGACGATTTGCTCCAGTTCTCGCGCATGAGCCGGGTCCAGATGACCAGCAGTCAAGTCGACTTTAATCAGCTTGTTTCCGCTGTCGTCTCGGACCTGCACTCGGACATTGAGGGCCGGCACATCATTTGGCAGATTGGGGAGTTGCCGGTCGTCTATTGCGATGGCAGCCTGCTTCGGCACGCACTTACAAATCTCGTGTCGAATGCGCTCAAATATTCTCGCCTACGCGATCCCGCAACGATCGAAATCGGTTGGTGGCCTGAGAAAGATAGGACGATCTTTTTCGTGAAAGATAACGGCGTCGGCTTCGACCCTCAGTTTGGCGACAAGCTCTTCGGCGTATTTGAACGGTTGCATAGTGAGCGGGAGTTTGAGGGCACCGGTATCGGTCTAGCCAACGTCCGCAACATCATCGAGCGTCACGGTGGGCAAACCTGGGCAGAGGGAGCCGTAGGCAAAGGCGCAACGTTTTATTTCAGCCTACCTACGCATGATCTGGGTGGTTAGTCGAAACCTCGCGCCACTAATGACTTCCGCTTCTTCCCGCTGAACCTAGATAGGGTCAAGTTCAAAGGAACTTGGCGGAAATTACTGGTCGCGGTTCGCAACTTGGCTCGCATCAGGGGGCGGTCGACTGAAAGCCAGTTCATGGCCAAGAGGAACTCTCAACCGTCGGCTTTGACGTGGCCTTGGAGCTGGGCGATCGGCCCAGCTCCACCGATGATTCAGAACTCCGACGTATAGGTGCTGGTGTAGCGAGCGTTAGCGGTCGCGTCGTCGTCGCCCCGCGGTAGGTTCGTCGGCATACCGGGATTGAGTTCGGGTGGGCAACCAAACATCGTGTAGGTGACGGCGTCGCGCCTCTTAAAGCTCGCGTGGGTGTCGGTGAAAAGGAAGTTCGCACCTCCCACATGAGCGTTGTCGTAGAGGTAGAAGGTGAAGTACCTCCAGTTCGTCGTGGAGCGATTCTTCACCCCGGCCAAGCTGAAGTCAGTATGGATGGGTCTGATCTGGGCGGTTCGTGTGGTTACTGTCAGTTCGTGGATCGCGATCGTCTCCGCCGGTCGAGGCACGACGGTGAGGGTCTTGCCATCCACGATGCCATTGATGAGATAGCTCGTGTTCATGGCTCCCGGGGCGGTAACCGGACGATAACCCGCTGTGCCCGTGTAAGGTGTCGCAACCGGGCAGACAAGGATACCGGCACTCTTTGAGTAAGGCCCGATCGCGCTGGCCCAACTGACGCCCGCTGCCGGATCGAGAAATCCGAGTGGCAGGCCAACGCCCGAATCGAAGTAGGTCGCATCGGGCATCATGTCGTCATAATCCGCGGTATAGATCGACAGGGCGGCGCCAATCTGCTTCTCGTTCGAGAGGCAAGCGGTCTTCTTCGCGGCGGCCTTTGCCTGGGAAAAGACAGGAAAGAGAATTGCCGCGAGGATGGCGATAATGGCGATCACAACTAGGAGCTCAATAAGGGTGAAAGCGTTCCGAAAGTATGAATGATGTCGCATAGCAGTATCCATTGGCCTATTTGGGCGGTCTCTAGTCTGGGTCATGCAGCATCGTCACCCCTGTCAGGTATCGCGTATATCTCTAGTGTTAGTGAAACAAATGGGCGTCTAAAATGAAGCAATGGCCGCGCGGATAAGCATCGCAATCGAGTTGCGCGAGCTTCGGCGTGCGCGCCGTCTCTCTCTAAGAGAAACTTCTGCCCTCGCGGAGGTTTCGCGGGCAACGCTGGCAAACTGGGAAGCAGGAACTTACGTCCCGGGCGGAGCCGCGTTAGATCGACTCCTCCACGCTTTGGAAGCAGACGATCGGACGCGCGCGAGGTTGCTGCAAGCTTGCGACCCCGCCCATGCACGGCTTGTGCTCTGCCACACACGGCTAGGCTCGCCAATCGGCGCGGGGGCAATCATTCGTGGAATGCGGTTGCGGCGGGGTACGACTCAGGCCGACCTCGCCCGAGAGGTCTCGGTTACGCAGGCGACGATCGCGCGGTGGGAGTCTGGCGATCTCGTGCCATCGCCGGAGGCGCTGCACTCGGTCGCCTTTGCTCTTGGAGCGTCGGTAGATGAGGCCGTTGCGCTCGCCCAAGCGCAAGGCGAAGAGACGAATCTCGTTCCTTGGTCCGGTGGTGAGTTCGATCTCACTCTGGGATATCCACAAGGACATCCACTCACGGAAGTCGTTGCGCTTGGTTTAGAGGCTGAGCTCTGGCACAAAGCGACACTCGATCCCATTTGGGAGCCATACCTTTGTGCGATCATTGGCGCCCGAGTAACACGGCTCTTCTTAGACGGAAGGTACGAGGAAGCGGGGACGCCCGCTCGACAGGCAATCCGCCTTGCCTCGACGCCGGAGACTCGGCTTGCCGCTACCTATTCCGTCGGGGCACTTGCGGCGATCGATCGGCGTCAAGGTGGCCCGCCTGACCGCGCCGAACGGGTGTTGAACAACTGGTTGCAACAACTCCCTGAATCGCCTCAAAAAGCATGGATGATGGCATGTCATGCTTTGCGGTTGGCAAAGCTGAAGGGCGCCGACAGGGCGGCCGATGCCACGGAACGGGCCGCCGAGATGGACTCTCGTTTCGCTCCCTATGGCACGGCCTACTCCGAATTTTTGATCCGTGCGCGGCAATGCGAAACGGAATTGGCCGCCAAGCGACCTGAGCGAGCGCTCGCCGCCCTCGATGGTCCTTACCGGAAAGTCTCTAAAAGCGACCACACACCGCTTTCAGTTAGAGCCAGCCATGCAATGGGGCAAGCGGCTCCCGAAGAAGCGATCGAAGCGATCCGACCGCAGTGGCAAGATGGTATTCCGCCGGTCTGGTTGGAGTGTCACGTTTTCGATCTCATCGAACGCGATCAGCGGCGGTTGCTCTCGGCCGGCAACTAAAATGCCTTGCAAAGACCGGTTTGTAAGAACGGAAACTCGAAACAGAAGAAAAACAGTTCGTTTTCACGAAAACTGTAGAGTGGTGGAGATTAGGGGGCTCGAACTTCTTCTTTACGACTTCTTTGCAATTTGTCGCTTAACAAAGAAAAACAGACTTAATCCAGCCAAAGAATCGTAGAAGACGGCTAGTTCTAGGCTGCCAGAAAACGCAGATTTATGCTGAAAAGCATAAGCTATCATTAGGCCAGAAAACAAGAGATTCCACACAGCAAAAACGATATGAGCCCAAGCTTTTCTTAAAACTAGTGCAATCAAGACCAAAATGCAAAACCATATATCGAAATCGAACAAAGGAGCGACTAGGGCTATTCTTAGTGGGAAACGATGTAGAGCCGTTAATATTTGCAAAATAGACTCAATAACTAGCGCAAAAAGAACAGGCACGTATTCGTAAGCTTTCATTTTCGCTAGATCAGTATTTCTCTGGTAAGGGATAAGGAAAACAAGGAGGTGTTCCTTGACATCCAAAATCGGCAGCTATTTGATCCCAATGAAGAGTCCCATATAGGGGATCTTGTGGGAAGGCTTGATAGATAGTTTTAGGATACAAGCATTTCCTAAAATCTTATTCACATTGATCACAGCAGTGTTGCGTGCCAAATGTACTCGAAAGGAGCCAGTTGGGGTCTATATACTTTAGCTGGTCGATAGCCCAGGGTCTACATGAAACGCCCAGGTAACACCCGATCTGATAGATGACAATTCACCTCCCGAGGCCGGATTACCGGTCGAACCTCTCCGTAACTGGCGTCGCCGATGTAACCATCATGGCGATCCTCGGGCATTCGAATTTCAAGACGTCACTCAGATATCAAAACAACCGTAGCGACCGCCAGGTGGCCGCTTTCACCGATGCCTTCAAAGTCGCGATGGAAGGATAGAAAGACGCAGGCCCAGTAGGTAGACAAGTCTTCAGGGGGGACACTGTCACGGGGAAGGGGGTGACATTGCCCCGAAAAGTTAGGTTCAAAGAGTGGTGGAGATTAGGGGGCTCGAACCCCTGACCTCTTCCATGCCATGGAAAAAATTCTAGGTGAAAACCTGGTAATCAGAACCTATTTGAAGGTCGCTTGTCGCCATAGATGGGCATATCCGACTAGGAACCGATCTAGGAACCCAAACATAGAAGTGCTCTATCTGCAAGTTATTTGCTGGGACGTAATCTCCTTTCATAGGGCTCGTTGGAGCTCCTAAATCTGATCGAAAGGAGACGGCTCGGGGCCGGTGTTGAGCGAACTGTTGGTACCAGTCGCCCGGCGTGTCCCGATCCGGGCACGAACATGGAGCAAGCAACTCGGCTGATCGATTACGGTCGATTCACTATCGCGAATTATACGTCTGTTGACGACATTCTCAACCGCTTGGGCTTGGAGTTCGAAAGGGTCGATTACGGACGCTGGCGGTATCGGAAAGGAGCATTCGCCGGCGGCCACGCCATCGAAGTCTTTTGGGACGGCATCAGCGAGGACATGGGCATCTGCGTCTCGATCTCCGGCGAAGGTTGTCGCTTGATCGAGATGGAGGAGAGGTTTCCTGGTTGGCAGGAGTGGGTTAGGGCTTGGATAGAGATGGGGGCGAAGTTCTCTCGCCTTGACCTCGCCATTGATGAGACCTCGGGGGAGCTCAAATTTGAAGACGTCTTCGAAGCGATCAAGTCCAGAGACTATTCTTGTCGCTCCTACTCCTGGGGCCTCTACGTGTCGAACGGGCGTCGTGGGACCGGAAAGACAGCGTACGTGGGCTCGCGGCAAAGCATGGCGATGTTGCGCGTCTACGACCGAGGGTTCAAGACGCGCGCTTGCCACTCTTATCTTCGCTTCGAATGGGAGTTCACGGCTGAGAAGGCAAACGCCATTGCTCTGTGTTTTGCCTACGAAGGCTGGGACAAAGCGTTTGGTTGCTGTCGTGGTTTCATCGAGTTCAAAAAGCAATCTGAGCGTCACAAGGTTCCGTCGTCGCGCAACACAGCCTGGTGGTGGGAATCCCTAATCGTTGCAAGTCGGCATGTGCTGAAGTTTTCGAAGATCGTACAGGAATCGGTCGGTCGCTCCTATGCCTGGATAAAGAGGCAATGTTCACAAACCCTCTATGCTCTAACCGAGCTACAAGGCGGCGGTTTGGATTGGATTCATGAGCTTATGACGGAAGTCAGAGCTAGGCCTACCGACAAAATTAAGCGATTGATATCATGTGGCAAGACGATGGCATTCACCACTAATTTCAGCCTATCGGATTGATGCCAAGTGGGAGCGTAGCGATAGGAACTCTACAGTGAAGAGCTATTGCGGTGCAGATAACAAAACGCCAACCCGCTGTTAATGCAAAACCTTGACGTTATTATATCGATTGTGCCCTTTCACTAAGACTGAAAGGATGTTAACGGCTCTTTCCTTATCGGCTTTGCCAACTAAGAGAAACCAACCGCGCATGCCATCGTACAAAGATGCGATTCCTTTTTTATGTAGGGCATTTGACAGTTGAGTTACCTCATCCAATGTCTTTGATTTAACAAACGCAACGGCAACGTATCTTCCGGCCGTTTTGCCTGTCTTGTCTTTTTCGCTAGCAAGTACACTAACGATTGACGTGACCATCACAATAACTACAGCTAAAAGGAACGAAGTTTTTTTCAAGGGATCTCCTTATGGGTATTTGCAGTAATTTGCCATATCTGCCGGGGCTGATTCCGGCGGTTTCTTTGTAGGGTATCGCGAAATAACCACGCCATTTCGTAATACTAACTTAAACATATGCATTTTGACGAGCACCTGGCCGGAGCACCCGTCGGTTAGTTCAATCCGAATACAAAGCTTTTTAGTCAATGTCGCCGCTGGGTTCCTAGTCCACCCTACGCCTACTGGGTCCAAATCTTTCCAATAACCAGCAGTCTTTTCTGGGCATCCTTCGGGAAGAACGAAGGTGTCCGTGGGCTGGCCAAGTTGTGATGAGTAGTCCGCTACGTCAAACCACATATTAATTGGAATAGGCACTATCTGCCCTCCTTGACTATAAGGAAGGTTCGATTTTTCACGCCAAACAAGCTTGCATTGTCCTCCACTCTTACCTTTCGTGAGGATATTATGCATAGAGGCAGACGAATTAATATCCATTCCGACTCGTGTTGGAGGATTGTTAACTAGTGTAGGTATGCTACTGAAATTGGTGACACTGCAGCAACACTTTGGCTTGCAATAGTAATCCCAATATTCTAGACCAGAAAAGTCTATCCCATTCACTGGGTTTGAACCGACATAAGCGTAGCTTAGCTGATCTGGCCACAAAGGATCTAAAGTTGTCCAGCGTCCATCTTCGTCCGCGTAATGCCTAGCTCGAACATAATGGCTACTATGAGACAAATTTGTAGATTTGTAACCGCTAGAGCCATTCCACAAAAAGTTAGGATCGGCTCCAACGCCGGTTTTGGCTAGTAGCGCCCCAAAAGGTTTATGGCGGTAGGTGTTGATGATGGCGCCAGCAGAGTCCGACGTGCCGGTAATGGAGCCCAGAGCATCTCGTAAATAGTCGGTTCTGGCCCCAGTACCGGCACGTTCGGCGAGAATCTCGCCGTTCACCGAATAGTAATTTTTCACGCCCACGGCAACTCCTCTATGGCCGTCCCGACTTGTCTGCAAAGGCTACTTCTACACACATTTGCTGCCAATCAAGTCCACAACCTGCGTCGATCAAGAGACTACTAACATCTTACACACTTTCGTTCGAGGGCTAGCATCAATATTGATCGTAGCCGCTGATCCGTGCAGGATTCCAGCCACCATTGTTCGAGAAATTTAGAGCAGAACATCGAGGCTCCTGCGGCTTGAATCTTGATCAACCCGTAATATTTCTAGTAGTAGATAGACTTTAGTCGTGGTAACGTGATAATGCATCTATAAAACAAATGACCCCGCGCTGGTTCTAAGCAGCCGGGGCCGTGGATGACACCTACTGTGAGGTATCACCGTGATAGAGATTACTCTAGGCACTAACCTAGTCATTTGCGAACGTCCTACGTTCCCGGCCCTTCACCCTCTCTTCGACCTGGCGGACGATTTACCCGTCGCCCGAAAGCTCATCATTGCCGTTGACCGGTTCTTCGGTCTTCACCTTCGTAAAGTGCGGATGAGTGGCTACGCTCGAAAGCACGATTCTTACGACGGCGACCCGGGCGATGTTGGTCCCGCCTTCTATGCCCAGATTTGGCGCGGGGACAAGCTATATCGAACGGCGGCGTTTCGCCACCTCGGTTACACCGGCATTCTTCATATCGAGATCCCAGGCGAGGAAGATCCGACGGACTTCTTCGATTACGACATGATCGGCGACATGTGCAACGGCCATGAAGCACTTCGCGATGAGGGCATCGCCGAGAGCTGCATTGGCTACGTCGGCGAAGGGAAGCTCTGCATTACGGTGCCGCAAAGCTATGATGCTCGCTAGCCCCTTCCTCGAATATCCGTTGACCAGGTGTTCAAGAGAGTCGTTTCCACGGCTGCGAACTCCTACCGACCTAACGCAGAATCTTGACGTCCTGCGCCTGATCCTGGCCCGAACCCGAACGTTCTTTGCTTTCGAGGGCGATTGGCCGCTCTTTAGCGGCTTTGCTCGACCGGCCACCGAAGACGACGGCGCTCATCCGCTCTTCTATGCCCAGTTCTGGGAGGATGGCGAGGTCGTCCGCTCTTGGGCGTTTCGCGATCTCGGCTTCGTTGGCGTCCTGAACATCTCCTATCGGGAGAGCTCCGAAGACTCGCTTATCTTTCTGGATTACATCCAGGCGGTGTATTTCGGAGTCAGTCAAGAACGACTCTTGCCGCCAAGGGCTGATGAAAAAGTGCTGGCGCTGATCGACCGGGACAAGTTGCTCGTACCCGTCATCTGGCGGCCGTGATCAAATGCCCTAGACGCTAGTCTAGGGCTTTCTTCTTATTGGAGCTGGAAGAGCTTGGAAGCTCAGAAAGGTTATAGGACGATATAGTTAGCCGTCCAGCGGACATCTACCAACTCCACTCCAAACCCAAATCGAAAGTTCGAGCAAGAAGCAAGCGGAAACCAAAAGAGTGCCTGAGAGGCACCCCGGATATTAAGAAGCTCGGCGGGACCTTAAGAAACGCAAGTCACGCGATTGAAGCGGCCAACAGGTTACGGCTTAAAGGCTCTGAAGCGAGAAGGCTGTGCGCGAAGCTGCGGGGCCTGGTGATGATTCAAGACACAAGGGCGGCGGGCTTCCAACGGCCCTAGGGGCAGCGACCCGCGAAAGCGGGCGAGGACCCTAGGGACGGTGGAGAATCCGCTCGCGGTCTTGCTCATTCCGGAACCACTCTTCGAACGCGGCTTCTCATTTCCGCCGGTCACCTCGTGGGTAGCTCAACTCGGCGCTTGCCGATCTTGGAGGCCCTGCGAAGGTCTTGGTTCCGGGGAAGCCTCAGACCTCCTTTGGCGTTCGCTTGCTGCCTGCTTGGACTGGGGCTCGAAAGGGACACGGTTCCTTTTCGGAGAATCCCCCCATCACTCCACCAGGACGCAGGCGGCGAGGGGTGAACCCCAACGCCGTTGCGAAGCGAAGCGTAGCCGGTTGCGAAGCAAGGGTACGGCCCTTGCCGCCTGCGTCCCAGACTCCGCTTGCGGGGGATTCGACCGGGCGAAATCGACGGGAAGCCCCCGAGATTGTAACTACGGGGGCAGTTATTACGCTTGAAAAGGAGTTGAGAAAATGAATAACGGAATGGACGGTCCCCCACTTTGGAAACTCGCTTATCGGATTCCAGAGGTTGCCTACCTGCTCAGCATGAGCATATCAAAGGTAAAGCAACTGATTCGCCGGAAAGAGCTAAAGCATGTCAAGGTTGATGGGGCAACACTTGTGACAAGGCGGCGGCTCAGGGAGTACTTGAGAAGCATCGACATTTAGGCATTCCACATTTGGAGATCCGGATTGTCGAGGGCTTAACATACCAGTGAAGCGGTAACTCGAAATCCGGAAATCCTATAGTGAGTTCGAAGGATTATGCGTGTGAAATTTCTTGAGGTCGCGGAGAGACACCTTAGTTGGCTCGTATCCTTCGGGAATTTTTAATCCAGCGCTGTGATACATGACCTCCGCACCAGTGTACTTCAGCTGAGCTGTATAAACAATACGATACTTTAATGCGGGTTGGCTTTCATAAATCTTTTCGATCTCCGGCGTCATGTCGTAGGTGATAAGCCATGGGAGTTTGACTGAATTGGTAATTAGGGTCGCTATCTTTCCGTGATCATCAGGTGTGTAATGGTTGTCATAAAGATCCTTCCCTTTGTTGAAATATGGAGGATCAAAATAGACAAAGCTTTTAGATGGCAATCGTGTTAATATTTCGTTGATAAAAACTACCGCATCCATCCTATATAAAGAAATTCTATCCTTGAATCGAGCGATCCGATGTATGCGCCTAATGAGATCCTCTTTGTTGAATCGTACATCCAGCTTCCATGGCCCTGCTTGAGCTTTGCCGCCAATAACACCGGCCTTCAATATTCCAGATCTGTTGGTGCGATTCAGGAAGAAGGCGCTGAATCCTAGAGTTAGTTCGTCCTGATTTTTTGCGTCACTCTGGATTTGACGTTGAAGATGCCATTGATCTATGTTAACCGGAGTGTCGATAATAAGGCGACATAGATCATCCGTCGAGTGAAGGACTGAGTGCCAGAAAGAATATACCGACGGATCAATATCATTTATGTGTACGTGCGATACGTACTCCTCTATCAACAATGAAAGAGCAACACCGGCCCCGCCTGCGTAGACTTCTGCGTATTCGCAATCAAGCAGTTCATTGGCCGACAAGACAAGTTTAATGAAATTCGAAAGTTGCCCCTTTCCTCCCGGGTAACGAAGAGGGCTCGCGTGGGTAGAAGGTTGGTCAGGCATTTGCGTGTTTACTTCCAAAGAGCCTCAATGAACGGTCGAATGTTATCGAAACTGAGGCGTAATTCACTTGGAATGGGATTGAGGTCCTTGCTGTGGATATATTCATGTAGATCTAAGAGTGGAGTGTTTATAAGCTTCTTAATGCCCGCAGTTTGATGCTTAGTCAATATACCATTCGATTCCATGTAGTCAGCAACGAATCGTGTTTTTTCAGCAAACGTCATGTCTTTCTGAACCGTGCTCAGTGCTTTGTTACAATGTGGGCAACTGCGAGCTCGGCCAGGATGTTTGAAGTTAAGGTTCTTTTCTTCACCAAAATGATCCACGCTAAGTTCAATAAAGACTCTTAGGAGCACGGCTGCACTGTTGGTGAAGGCTACAGTGTCTAGTTTTAGTAGTTCTAGATAGACACGATTTAGACGTGGATGTCTTATGTTGAGAACGCAATCTTTAGGAATTAGGGTCTTGCGTTCGACATTGGTTGGCTTAGGTTTATTCGGTTTCGATGGTTTTGAGTTTGGTTTTGGATTCGCCTGTTTAGTCGGCAGTGGTCGCTTGAGTATGTCTTCCACATACTTGATGCGTGCATCTTTGTCGTATAGAGAACTTACCGACTTTTTCGTATTGATCATGTCGGAGATCAAGAGTGATAGCTTTGCCGTAACCTCCTCTTCTGATTCGAGGATTTTTAGCTCACCTTTCTTGACGTCGATGCCAAATAGCGTTGCCACACCTTGTGTTTTGATAACTCGTTCGATATTGGAAAGTCCGACTTCGTCGATTCGTTCTTTAGTGGCCATGTCAAGATAGCCGCCATCGCGCACTAGATCACGAATAGCCAACTGGGGACTTTCTCCGGCAAAGCGGTGCTGGGCAGCCGTATCCCAATTGAGTGTCGAAACGCCATCTTGCTTGGGAACATGCTCGATCTTGAGCCAGTGGTGGGCCTCATCGTCCGTTAACACGACGCACGGTGCGGTTGCGATTGGTTCCCGGGGGGCTAGCTTCTTAAGCTTATTCGAGATACGTGTAGGCATCTCCAGTGAATCAAGCAGAGTAGGTTCTGAAAGCAACTTTAGTGCAGTGATTCTGCGATTGCCGTCCAAGACTATAAAGCTATTTTTGCGGTTCCCATTGTGTCTAACGATCAACCTACGGGATGGGTTAAGGCCGCGCCGAGCAATGTCCGCCACAAGTCTCGCTAGCTTTTCATCTTCATCGTTGATGACCTGTTGCATCGCTTCGCGCTGGTTTGCCTGTTCTGATTCGAAACGGGGGTTCTTGACGTGAAGCAGCAGCTGCGCTATTGGGGGATCAACATATTCGTGGCTTGGCATGGAATTGGCCTATGATAGTACTTTTCGCCAAATTGGGCGAGTCCAGATCCGCGCAATAAGCGGTTCTTTGCACTTGTGAGCTTGATGAGGCACCCGATTCTTCAGCTTTCATGGTCGATCAGGCTCACCATACAGCTATTTGCCAATCCCAGAACTTCTTCAAGTTGCCCTCGAAGGACATCGTGAGCTTCGGAAAGGAACCGCGTGTAATTGGTCAGATTGACTGCTAAACCCTTATGATCCGAGTCTTTCCGGGTCGTAGAGTGGCCGAGGTGTTCAAGGCGCGTAGACAAGCTGACCGTGGGCATTAGCTTCTCGATCCAGTTGTTATGCGAAAGGCGGCAATCCTTGATCTTCATATTCATCGGCAAATACTTGGAATGATTCTTGATCCGCTTCCAGTTGCGATAGACCAAGTTCTTCATGCGCGGGATGTCCTCGGTCGTCGCTCCGAAGACATATCGATTCGGGCTGTCCATAAGGGGACAAAGCAAAGCGGCAAGGGAAGGGCACATCACGACCAGGCGCGTCCGTGGTTTTCCGAGTTTGCTTCCTTTGGGATCGCCAACGGTCTGTCTGCCTTTCTCGTCAAGGCAGATCGCTCGATCTATCATGATCACGCCTTTCTTGAAGTCGATCTGCTCCTTTGTAAGCGCCATAAGCTCGCCCAGCCGGACCCCACCCAAAAGCAGCATCCCAAGCATCGCCCGATCTCGGACGGTCGTCTGCCGTGCAATGGCCTTCTTGGCTTGTTTGACCGTCAATGCGACGGCTGCGCGGGGTCTGCTCGCTTCGAGCTTGACCTTCTTAAACGGATTGCGCATGTACGGCAGCTTTTCGTAGGTCTCGATGGCATCGTTCATGACCTTAACGAGATCGCTCCGCACGGCTGAGATGGTGGCCTCGCCCACGCCGTCCCTTTTGAGTTGCCGGAATAGGGCACGGCTGTGATCCGTCGTGATGAACTTCATTGGCAAGGTGGCAAGGTCGCTTTTGCGCACGTACTTGTCAAATCGACCGACGCGGTAACCGATGGTGTTGGGCTGGGTTCCATCGTCAAGCCAACGGCCCTTGAAACCACTCGCCCTGGTGCCTGAGAGTTCATCGAACCAAGCGACCAGGGTAAGTGCCTTTTTGACGTTGGCCTCAAGGATCATCTGGCCGGTTCGGAGCTGCGCCTTGAGGTTGTCTAGGAACTCCTGGGCCTCTCGCTCTGTCTGGAAGGTCTTGTCAATGCTGACCCACTCCTTCGTGATCGGGTCTTCGTAGCCGTATTGAAGACGCCACTTTCCGGCCAGCTTGCCGGTCTTCCGCTGCCGAATCGATCCAGAACCTGAACGTGCCTTGTGCATTTAGACCTAGATTGTTGTCTAGGAACTAAAAAAACTCCAAGGGGGTTCTAGGACCTGGTTTAGGGACCAATTCTAGGAACCCAGGTAATGTTGCTGGTGTACGCGGCTCTAATCGAAATTGGCGATTTGAGCAAGTTTTGAAGTCAAAACTTAATGCGAAGTGAGTGGTGGAGATTAGGGGGCTCGAACCCCTGACCTCTTCCATGCCATGGAAGCGCTCTCCCAGCTGAGCTAAATCCCCACGCGGAGCACAATATTAAACCGCAAATGGGAGGCCGTAGTCAACGGCGGGATTAAGTCCCGCCGAGAAACGCTTGGTGGGCGGGCGCTGGTAAATACCCTCTAAAGTCGGTATCGCCGGGTGGCGATGGCGAGCTAACTTGGGTTAGGAAATGGCGAACTTGCTTCAATCTTATTCGGTCGCGCCACGGGTGTTGACCTTCCGTCGGGCTGTGCTCGACGACTTCTTGCGGCACCGCGACTTCTTGGTGCGGGGCTACGTTTGGGACGCGGAGCTTCGCCGGAACCTGCCGGAGATCTGGCGCACGATCTTCGACGAGGGGAGCATGATCGCGAGTGTGACGGAGGACGTCGGGCAGCCGAAAGACCCCATCGTGATGACCCTGGGCGCCAGCGTCATCGTCACGGACGAGTTCTATGACGCGATGATGACCTACGAAGGGCCGTGCATCGCCTCGACGGTGGCGAAGTGGGTGATGGAGGGCAAGCGGCCGTATGTGCCACGGGCGGAGATTCCCGAGAAGCTGGCCGGGGACGGGGTGAACGTCGCCGTGATCCACAACCTGTATTTCGGGCCCGAGGACTTCTTCGAGATCGACCGGGAGATTTGGGAGACGCAGGTGGCTTCCTACTTCGCTCTTCACCGGGGTCTGAAGTTCAAGACCTATATTCAGGATTGCCATTCCATCGGGGTGTACCAGTGGATGATTTCGAGCGGCGTCCAGCTTCGAACGGCCTATCCCGACTATCGCGAGGAGGGCTATCCGCTCCTGCCCGCACCCGACCATCCCTTTTTGATGGGGCTGAATCGTGAGGAGAGCGAGGAGGCGATCGGCAGCCGGGCGGCTCCCATGTTCGCTTACTATCCCCCGCTGCTGGGGCTCCGCCCGATTCATCGGGAGCTTTTGGAGCCTGCCCTGGCCGGACGAACCGACGAGGAACTGGCCGCTATTCTCTGCATCTCGCTGTCGGCGGTGAAGAAGCGCTGGACGGCCCTCTATGACCACCTATCAGCAGCAGCGCCGGATCTGATGAACCTACGCTACTTCGACACCAACGGAGCGCGGGGCTCGGAGAAACGGCGGCACCTGCTCAACTATTTGCGGGCTCATCCCGAAGAGATGAACCCGCATGCGGCGCTTTCGTAGGCCCGAGATTTACTCGGGCGCTTCGACCTTCCATTCGTGGACGCCGGCCGCCCAGCCGTCCTTCATTTTGAATTCCAGGCGAAGGGCCGTCGTCTTGACCGGCTCGAACTCGACCCGGCACCAGCGGTCCAGTTTGACGGGGTAGCTGTCGCTCGTGAGTTTCACGGGCACCCAGTCGTTGCCGCTCTTATACAGAATCCGCCAGGAGGATGGGATTCGGCATTCGCCTCGGCCGGTGTCGTCGAACCAGTAGACGCTGGAGGCGTTGAGGCTGACCGGCTTTTCCCAGTCGTATTGCGCCCATTCCGTGGTGCCCTTGTGGGGCCACCAGTGGCAGAGGGCGGCGGGTTGTTCGCCGGAGCTCTTGGGCTGGATACCGTCGTTGATGCCGTAGGGCTTCGCGTACCCGCTGTTCGGGAAGGAGATCGTGACCCGCGCGTCGCCCTCGATGGTGGAGACGGTGGGCGGGGGCGGCGACATCGGCATCCAGACCTCCATCGGGCCGGGCTTGCGGTTATCCCACGCGTAGTAGGGAACGGCGGTGAAGGCGACGGTTCTCGCGGTGGCGGAGGGCTTGTAGAGGCCACCCGCCCATTTGCCTTCCTGGACCTTCGCTTCGCCGTTCAGGATGGTGACGCCACCGAGCAGATCGCCCTTCCAAGTGGAAGAGAGCTTGGTGTCGGCGGGAACCCACATGTTGCTGAGAGGAGCCGTCTGGTCGACCGCTTCCAAGCAGTAGACGAGGGGGCCGCGCGCGTAGGCGAGCAGGCCTCGGTCGGCTTCCACGCGGGGGTCGGCGGAGACGCGACGGGCTTCCATCGGAATGTCGAGTTCGATCGTGTCGCCCGACTTCCAGGTGCGGCTGACGACCATGTAGCCTTTGTCCATCGAGGGTTTGACGCCCTGGCCGTTGACGGATGCCTTCGCCGTGCCCGCCCACTCGGGGACGCGCAGATCGATATCGTATTCGCCGGGGGTCGCCAGCGTCATCTTGACCTTGCCATCCCACGGGTAGTTGGTGGTGACGTTCCACTCGATCTTCTTTCCGTTGCCGAGCTCCGCCGTGGCGTGGCCCTGGATGTAGAGGTTCACGAAGAGGGAGGTAGAGTCGGTGGCGTAGGCGTAGTTGCCGAGGGCCGCGAGGGTGCGGGCCACGTTCGGCGGGCAGCAGGCGCAGCTAAACCAAGGGGACCGGTGGTGGTCACCCAGGCTGGCCAGGGGATTTACATAGAAGAACCGGTCGCCGCTGAGGGAGACTCCGGCGAGGACGCCGTTGTAGAGAGCCCGCTCCACACGGTCGGCGTACTTGGCATCGCCGTAGAGCAGGTTCAGGCGGTGGTTCCACATCGCCATCGCGACGGAGGCGCAGGTCTCCTGGTAGGCGGTGAGGTTGGGAAGGTCGAAGTCCTCCGTGAATCCCTCATTGCTTCCGGAGGGGCCGATACCGCCGGTCACATAGGTGTTGCGCTCGTCGGTGTTTTTCCACACGCGCTGCACCATGTCGAGCATGGGCTGGTTGTTCGTCTCGCCCGCCACGTCCACGACGCCCGACATCAGATAGGCGGCGCGGACGGCGTGGCCTTTGATCTTGCGGTGCTCGGTGATGGGCACGTCGTCCAGCCAATAGGTGCCGTCGTAGCGGTCTTCGGGGGTGTGGTGCTCTTTGGCGAAGAAGTGCTCGCCCCGGTGCTTGAGGAAGAAGTCGGCGAGGTCCAGATAGCGCTTCTGGCTGGTGGCGCGGTAGAGCTTGTAGAGGGCCAGCTCGACCTCGGGGTGGCCGCAGTATCCGGCTCGCTTCCCGGGCTCGTCGCCGAAGGTGTTGCAGAGGAGGTCGGCGTACTTGGTGGCGACGTTCAGGAAGGTCTTCTTGCCGGTCGCCTGGTAGTGGGCGACGGCGGCTTCGAACATGTGTCCGGCGCAGTAGAGCTCATGGTTGTCTTCGAGGTTCGTCCAGCGCTTGCCGGGCTCCTTGACCTGATAGTAGGTGTCCAGGTAGCCGTCCGGCTGCTGGGCAGCGGCGAGCTTGCCGATGACGTAGTCCACCCGCTTCTCCAACTCAGGATCGCGGTTGAGGGCGAGGCAGAAGCTTGCCGCTTCGAGGACCTTGTACGTGTCGGAATCGATGAAGACCAGCCCCTGCCAGCCCTCCGTCTTGCGCTCGGCAGCGAGCTCGAAATTGCGGATATCGCCGACCTTTTCCAGCATGTCGAGACTCGTCTTGACAGAGACTTCGCGGTTGGTTTTCTGCCGGGGAGCCCAGAATTTGTCCTCGATGCGAACCTGGGTGAAAGGAACTTCCTTCAGGTGTTCCAAGACGAGGGCGGGCTTGGGCAGTACGAGGAAGGCCAAGAAACCGATCATCGGGATGCCTCCCGGAAATGATTGCGAATTGAATCGTTCGACATTGACTTAATTCTCCAGAACTATCTTACACCTATGTCCGGGAGTTTACTTTCCGAACTTGGAAGGTTTATTCGATATAGAGAAAACAAAGGCGGGGCGACCACGCCCCGGGGAATCTGGCGTTGTAATTAAACGAAACCGTTCGTAAGGGTCACCCATCAGATATGGGTACGAGGACGATAGGAGCGGTAGGAATGTTAGTCACCACCTTGATAGCAGCATCGTTGCTGATTGGGCGGGCGCCGGCCCAAGAGCGGAACGACCCCGCACCAGGACAACTCACAATCATGAGAAAGGACGGGAAGGTGGGCGACCTTTGCCCGCTCGACCGAACTTCGGTGACGGCCGACGTGGCGGGCTTCGGGGCACGCGTCAACGTCGTCCAGAACTTCAAGAACCCCTCGGACGAGCCGATTGAGGCGGTTTACACGTTCCCGCTGCCGAACGACGCGGCGGTCGACCAGATGCAGATGGTGATCGGGGATCGGGTCGTGGAGGGGCAGATCAAGCGGCGCGAGGACGCCCGCCTGGTGTACGAAGCGGCCAAGGCGGCAGGACAAAGCGCGGCGCTGCTCGACCAGGAGCGCCCGAACATCTTCACGCAGCAGGTGGCGAACATCATGCCCCATGCGAAGGTGCAGATTCGGATCAGCTACGTGCAGATCCTGAAGTACGAAGAGGGGCAGTTCGAATTCAATTTCCCGATGGTGGTCGGTCCGCGGTTCCTGGGCAATGCGCCCGATCCGGGCAAGATCGCGCCGCCTATCGTTCCACAGGGCACCCGTTCGGGAGCGAATATCGACCTGACGGTGAACCTGGATGCAGGCGCGCCGATCCAGGGCTTTACGTCGGTTTTGCACAAGGTGAACGTGAATCGCCAGGGGGACACCCGGGCGAAGATCACGCTCGCGAAGGCGGACGAGATTCCGAATCGCGACTTCGTCTTGCGGTACCGCATGGCTACCGACTCGGTGCAGAGTGCATTTTTGACCCACATGGGGTCGAAGGGTGGGTTCTTCTCGCTGATCCTCATGCCTCCCAAGGCTCCGAGCGCCCAGCAGATCGCCCCCAAGGAAATGATCTTCGTGATGGACCAAAGCGGAAGCCAGAATGGGTTTCCGATTGAAAAGTCCAAAGAATTGACTCTTAAGTTGATTAAAACATTAAGGCCGGGCGACACTTTCAATGTCATCGGCTTTAACAACACCGTCCGGTCGCTCTGGCCCACGGCGAAGCCCAACACGCCAGCGAACATCGCGGAAGCGGAGAACTTCGTCAAGGTCATGAAGGCGAACGGGGGGACGCAGCTTCGCGAGGGCGTCGTCGCCGCTCTCCAGGGTCAGAATGACCCTGGGCGGCTTCGGATCGTGGTCTTCAACACGGACGGCTATGTGGGCGACGAGGCCTTGATTTTGGACACGATCCAGAAGCGGCGCGACCGGGCTCGGATGTTTACGTTCGGCATCGGCAACGCCGTCAACCGGTACCTGATCGACGAGATGAGCTGGGAGGGCAAGGGCGACTCCGAGTACGTCACCTTGGCAGAGGCGGCGGACGGAGCAGTAGACCGCTTTATCAAGCGCACGCGCACGCCGGTCCTTACCGACATTTCCGCCTCCTTCTCGGGAGTGAACGTGGAGGATGCTCTGCCGGAAGCGATCCCGGACGTCTTTAGCGACAAGCCGGTCGTGATCACGGGTCGCTACCTGGCGGCGGGGCATGGAAAGCTTACGTTGAGCGGGAAGCTTGGCGGTCAGCCGTGGTCGAAGACGATCGATCTCGATTTCCCGGCCCAGGCGAACGCTCCTGCGTTGGAGTCGCTTTGGGCTCGGCGGAAGGTGGACGAATTGACCCGTCAGACCTATCTCGCCTCGGTGGCTCCGAGGGCCAACCCGGCGACGGTCGAGGATATCACCCGCATCGCGCTCGACTTCGGGATCATGACTCAGTACACGTCGTTCGTGGCGGTGGAGAAGAAGGTTGTCAACGTCGGCGGCAAGCAGCGGACCGTTGCTGTGCCGGTGGAGATGGCGGACGGCGTGAGCTACCAGGGCATCTTCGGGGAGGGCGAGGTCACGCGACGTCGTGCGTTCCAATTCGGCAACACTTCGTTGATGGCGGCGCGGGGCGCGGGCCCTGGTGGCGGTGGTGGCGGCTTCGGCGGTGGGGCGGGCGGTAAGGTCCTTGGCGGCAGAGTCGACCGCGACTCGCTCGCTCCTATGGCCGATGAAAAGGCAATGAAGCCTGAGGAGCTTCGCAAGTACCGCTACGAGAACCGGGTCGAGAAGTCGCTTCGCGCTGCGAAGGGCAAGGTTGAGGTCCAGATTCTCCTTAAGAAGTACGACCCGGCGGTCGTAGAGAAACTGAAGAAGCTGGGCCTGAAGGTCGACGTCGAAGATAAGACGCTGAAGGTTCTCTTTGGAACCTGCGACGCCAAGGACCTGATCGAGCTTGCGCAGATCGACGAGGTCGACAAGGTCACCAAGCTCTGATGAACTTGGTGATCAGGATTGAGGATTGAAGGATTTAGGATTGGGTTTCGGAAGCTGCCCAATCCTTCAATCCTCTAGTCCTCAGTCCTGCCAGGGCATTGGATTCCCCGAATACAATGCCTTTCATGCATCCCGCTCTGGCCGCGATCCGCGAGGCTACGACCGGCACTCCGTTTAAAGGCGACCTTTGGCTCGTCGGTGGGGCCGTGCGAGATGAGCTGCTGGGGCGGCCGCCGAAGGCGGATTTCGATCTGGTGACGCGAGGGTCCTCGGCGGAGTTGGCCGGTTTGTTGTTCGAGAGGGGTGTGTCTTCGATCGCGCCGGTCACCTATGAGCGGTTCGGAACGGCCATGGTGCAGGTCGCGAACGTCGATATCGAGATCGTTACGGCACGGAGGGAGAGCTACGACGAGGGGTCGCGGAAGCCGCATGTGGAAGCGGCCAGCTATGAGGAGGACGCCCGGCGGCGGGATTTCACGGTCAACACGCTCATGCGGAATCTGCATTCCGGCGAGCTCCGCGATCCGCTCGGTCTCGGTCTCGGCGACTTGGAGGCCAAGGTGCTCCGGACGCCTCTCGATCCCATTGCGACCTTCCACGACGATCCGTTGCGGATGATGCGGGCGGTGCGGTTTCGGTGGCAGCTCGGGTTCGAGCCTGCGCCGGGGCTTTACGATGCGATCCGGGAGACGAGGGATCGGCTGAAGATCATCAGCTTCGAGCGAATCCGCGACGAGCTTTTGAAGATGCTGGCACGGCCTACGGGGCCGGACGCTTTGGATGATTTGCTGAAGCTCGGCCTCATGGAGACGATCGCGCCCGAGTTCGAGGCGATGGTGGGGGTGGAGCAAGGGAATTTCCACCACCTGGACGTTTGGGATCACACGCTGCTGGTGATGAGGAATGTGTGGCGTATCGAATCCTCAATCCTCGATCCCCAATCCTCAAACCTGCACCCGGTGCTCGGCGCCCTCTTTCACGACGTCGGAAAGCCGCCAACGCGGATGGTGGACGAGAGTGGGCGGACCCGGTTCTTTGGGCACGAGGACGTGGGGGCGAAGATGACGCGGGAGATTTTGCGGCGGTGGAAGTTCCCCGAAAAGGAGATCGACCCGGTCGTGAAACTAGTGCGCAACCATATGCGGCTGGGCAGCTCTCCAACGTTTACCAAGCCTGCGGCGCGTCGCCTCATCCGGGATTTGGGGGACGATCTGGAAGACCTTTTGGTCGTGGTGGAGGCAGACGTCAGCTCGCTGAAACCGGGGGTGCGGCAGATGGATCTTGGGCCGATCCGGGAGCAGATCGCGGCGGTTTCCCACGAGACGCCGCGGGAGACCTTGGAGAGCCCGCTCTCCGGCGAGGAGATCATGGAGCTTCTGGGGATCGAGGCGGGGCCGGAGGTTGGGAAATGGAAGCAGTTCCTGACGGAGAAGGTCTTGGAGGGCGACCTGGCCCCCGGCGATAAGGACGCGGCGAAGGCTTTTCTGCAAAAGCCATAACAGTTCCGATTGCCGCGAAAGAATCAGGAAGAGCCGAGGGGTTGGAGTACGTCACACTCGGACGATGACTCGCGCCACCGAATCGCTCGATCCCGCCGACCTTCAGGAGTTTCGGGAGCTGTCTCACCGCATGGTGGACGAGATGATCGACCACCTGGCGACGATCCGCGAGCAGCCTTCTTGGCGGTCGATGCCGCATTCGGTGCGAGGCGCTTTCGACGATCCTCTGCCGCATGAAGGGGAGGGTGAAGAGGCGACTTACGAGCGGTTTGTGCGCGACGTCATGCCCTATCCGAACGGGAATATCCACCCGCGCTTTTGGGGTTGGGTCCACGGGAACGGGACGATGCTCGGGATGATGGCGGACATGCTTAGCTCCGGCATCAATCCACACCTGGCGGGGTACGACCAGGCTCCGAAGCTCGTGGAGTTTCAGGTGATCGAGTGGATGCGCGAGTTGATGGGATTTCCTTCGTCCACCTCGGGGCTTTTGGTGAGCGGGGGGACGATGGCGAGCGTCACGGCGCTGGCCATCGCGCGCAACTCGAAGGCGGGTTACGACGTGCGGGAATTGGGTTTGCAGTGTGGGCAGCCGTTTCTCACCCTTTACGGCTCGACGGAGACTCATAACTGGGCTAAGAAGGCTTCGGAGTTTCTGGGCTTGGGTTCATCTGCTTTTCGGCAGATTCGGGTGGACGACCGGTACCGGATCGATCTCGATCATCTGGCATCTACGGTGGCGGAGGATCGGGCGGCGGGGCATCGGCCATTTTTTGTCATCGGGACGGCGGGCACAGTGAATACCGGTGCGACCGACGACCTTCCGGCCCTTGCCGACTTCTGCGAGCGGGAGGGGCTTTGGCTGCATATCGACGGCGCTTTCGGGGCACTTGCCAAGGCGTCGCCGGAGCTTGCGCCGATTGTGGAGGGGATGGAGCGGGCGGACTCGGTGGGGTTCGACTTGCACAAATGGATGTATCTGCCGTTCGACATCGCTTGCGTGCTGGTGCGGGACGGGCATCTGATGCAAGAATCCTTTGCGCAGAGCGCCAGCTACTTGGCGAATATTTCGCGCGGGGTGGTGGCGGGCGGTTTCCCCTTTGCGGAGCGGGGGATCGAGCTTTCGCGGTCGTTCAAGGCCTTGAAGGCGTGGATGAACCTGCACGCCTATGGCATCGACAAGATCGGGCGGATCATCTATCAGAACGTTTTGCAGGCTCGCTACCTGGGGGAGCGTGCGGAGGCGGACGAGAGTTTGGAACTGCTGGCGCCGGTGGATTTGAACGTCGTCTGTTTTCGGTTTGTCGCTCCCGGTCTGTCGGAGAAGGTTCTGAACGACGTGAACGAGGAGATTCTGATTCGCCTTCAGGAGAAGGGAATCGCGACTCCGTCTTCGACCGTTCTGCAGGGCCGGTTCGCCATTCGGTGCGCGGTTTGCAACCACCGGAGCACTTTCGAGGACTTCGACCTCGTGGCGGATTCGGTAGTGAGTTTGGGGCGCGACATATTGGCCGAGTCCAGCCGGTAATCTGGGGGCATGGTTCGCAGCACTCTTTTAGGGGTCGTCGGTTTGGCGGCGATCGCTTCCGGCGCGTACGCCCAAGACGCAAAGGATTATTCGAAGCAGGTCATGACGTTGGGCAAGGAAATTCCCGCGCCGCCCATCACCATCGACGTGACGGACGCGCCCGAATTGAAGGCTTGGGCGGAGACGGCTCAGAAGCTGGCCTCCGACTGGTGGCCCCACATCACGGCGCTTCTCGCGACCGAGGACTACAAGGCTCCGGTGACGATGCACTTCGTGTTCAAGAAGGGCATCGACGCACCCGCCTACACGGTTGGCAATACGATCACCTACAAGGTCGAGTGGCTTACGGCCCACCCCGACGATTTCGGCATCGTCATCCACGAGATGACCCACGTCATCCAGGGCTATCGCCGGGTGCGCGATGCGGGCTGGCTGGTCGAAGGGATCGCCGACTACATCCGCTGGTGGAGATTCGAACCGGAGTCGAAGCGGTCGCCGATCAACAAAGCGAAGGCGACGTACCACGACGCTTACCGAACCACCGCCGCCTTCCTCGCCTGGGTCGCCGCCACCTACGACCGCAACATCGTGCGGGAGCTTGATAAGAGCCTGCGCGACGGCAACTATTCGAACGATCTGTTCGAGAAGTACACCGGCAAGAAGGTGGACGATCTTTGGACGGAGTTTATCGGCACTATCAAGTAAGCCGTAAGGGGTAGCGCTGCTACTCCCTTACCTCTTTACATTTCCAGCGGGCGGACGACCATGATGCCGTCCTCTACCTTGGAGTTCTTCAGTACATCGGATAGCCTCGGCCCCAAAACGACTTTCATGTTTGCCTTCAGCGAAGAGGCATTCAGGAACCGAAGGACGCCGTCGGCGTCGCGGTAGCACATGCCTGTGTGGGTGATGTCGAGGCCCTGGCTGTGCGTGGTGAGGCCCACGATGTCGCCGGTTTGGAGAAGCTGCTCGTCGTCGGCGATCTTGGCCGTTGGAAGGTAGAACGTGCGGCGCGCGTTGATCTCGTCCTCCATTTTGGCGATGATCGGAACGAGGGCTGGGTTGGCTTTGAGCTGCCGGTAGCTATCCGGGTTGTGGCTCATGAAGGAGACCTTCTGGGTGAAGACCTCCGCGCCGGGCAGGTCGGCGGTAATCATCTTCACGGTGCCCTTTCGGTCGTTGTCGAAGAAGTAGTCGCTGGCGTAGTGCAGGCGGCTGGTGTATCCGTTTAGCTTGCCCCCTCGGTAACGGATAAGCGTGATCTGTTTTTTGAATTCCTTCTCGTTAAGGTGGCCCGATTTGATTGTGCGGGCGAGGGCCAGAGAGGCTTCGTAGAAGGTAGCGCAATCGACCCCGGCGAGGTTGATGACGCAGACCTCCTTATCGTCGAAAAGCTCGAAAGTGTGGGCGACGTAGGGGGTGCCAACGAAGGTCATTCCAATCGTCCCCACAAGCTCGCCCATCGGCAGTTTTTGCCACTTCTTGTCCTTGGCATCCTGCATCAGCTTTTGGAAGATGTCTCGTCCGGTGAAGTAGTCGTCTTGGCCGTGCGATATCTGCGTGGCTAGGATCAGGAGGGGCAGGAGGGCTAGTAGAAATTTGCGCCGGGTCATGAAAGGTCCTCGATCAGCAGTTTCAAAAGGGTCATGCCCGCCGGGTTCCAGTCCAGGCGGGGCGGCTGAGTACCGAGTCCGCCTTGTGGGCGGAGGGTCGTAATCAGGGCCGAGCCGCCGGGGCCGGTCGCGCGGACGAGCACGGGCGATTCCTTATAGGTTCGTACGTCGATGCGGTTGATGAGCGTTTGAAGCCGGTACTCCTCGGGCAGATTCTCGCGCAGCGGCTCCGTCTCCAGGACGCGGTCGCCGCTGACGGCCAGGAGGCGTTCCCAAGCTTCGGCGAAGGGAACACTCGGGCCGAATTCGTAGGCGCTCTCTCGCCAGAAGGGGGCGTCCACAGTGCCTGCTCCGTCGAGGAATACAACGGCGTTGTGGCCAGCCGACAGGTGATCGGCCAATCCTTCGGTGGTCGAGACGAAGATGCGATGGTCACCGCCTCCGAACTCCACCTCCTTGAATGCCTCCGCTGGATCGAAGAGCGACCAGCCGGGGAACTTGGGCTCTTGGTCGACGTGGAACGTCCACGCGTTATGGGCCGAGCCGAAATCGACCTCTAACCGGTAGCGGCCTGGCGTCGCGCATTCCCAAGAGATTTGGCCGACTTCGGTGGAAACGAGGGGCGAAGCTGTCAGGGCAGAGCAGGCGCCGTGGGCTACGACCTTTTCGTCCGAATCGCGGACGACCCAGACCAGACCCGACGATGTGCCGGCTTCGGAGTGAACTCCGATCCGGAAGAAGATCCGGCCGACGAAATGGCTAAACGGATCGACCCACCCGACCCGGTTGCCGCCGTGCTTCCAAGGCGGGCGGCGCGAGGGGATTAGGTAGACGACGTCGGGTCCGTTCCAATCGAGGCAGTCGGCGGGAGCGAAGCGCGGGCGGTCCCAGTCGTCGAAGAAACCTGCCGAGGAGATGGGAGTATCGCGCCAGCCGGTGATGACGTAGCCCGAGATCGGGTCGCGGGCTCGGACCCATTCGTGGACCGTCTTGCGCATGAAGAGGGCCTTGGCGGCGGAGGACTTCATCAGCCGTTCGTGCCGGTCGTATTCGTCGCCGGTCGCCATCGGGTTGTTAAGGAGGATGGCGGGAAGGTCCTGCTGCCAGCGGACGCCTTGGTCGTTCAACTCGCTCATCGCGCTGCCCCAGTAGGGAAGCTCGTCGTGGAGGCGGGAGAGGTCCCGGTGGAGGTCGATGTCGTTGAACTCGCCAAGGAGGATCGGCATCTTGTCCCGCGAGCCGGGGAGGAGGCTATCCAGCACGGCGGGATAGTAGGGGGTGTCGCAGTAGGGATGGTAGTCGTAGAACGTGCCGTACTCGCGCAGGTCGCCCCCATACATCTCGGCGCCGCCTGAATTGTCTTTCACGAGGGGGCAGCCCGTCAGGTTTCGGACGAGATTCACCAGGTACTCGCGGTATTCGGGCGGAGTGGATCCGCTCAATTCGCAGCCGATGGTCCAGGCGATGATGTTGTCGTGATGGCGGTACTGGCGGACGATCCGGTCGAACTCCTCGCCGATGGCATCCTGCTTCGCGGGGTCGGAGGTGGGGTCCCAAAGGGGAAGCTCCACCCATGCCTCCATCTCTTCCTCGGCGAGGATGTCGAGATAGCGGTGGGAGGGAACCCAGAGGCAGAACTTGACGAGATTGAAGCCCAAGGCTTTCGCCTCGCGTACCTCGCGACGGATCACCTCTTCGGGTGGATTGATGTGCCCGAGTTCCGGGTACCAGCCCCAATGGAGCAGGCCGCGAATGTAGAACGGCTTGCCATCCACGAAGATTTGGGAGCCGGAGACGGAAACGCGGGTTCCCCTGGGGGCCGCCAGGCGGGCCGGAGTGAGCTCGGGCCCTTGCGTCTTGTCCTTCGTCCCCTTCTTCACGACCTCCACGTGGCCGTGGATGCCGCCGAAGGTGTGATAGACGTAGGGCAGGAAACCGCTCGCCACCTCGCGCACGGGGAACTTTGCGCCACCGTTCTTGGTGACGGCGACGGAGAGCTCGACCTTCTTGCCCGCCCAGCCGTCGAGGGGTACCTCGAAGGCGTCCCACAGCCCACGGTGCTCCCCGGCCAGAGTCCCGTTGATCGAGACGATTGCCTCGTAGCTCACGCCGTGAAAGATGAGCAGCGACGGTTCGTAGGGGACTTGAAAGGTCGTCGTATACGTTGCCGGACCCTCGAAGGTGACGGGGACCTCTTGCTGCCATGCGTGGGGGACGATCACCGCCGCCGCTTCGCCTTCACTGTAATCCACCTGCCAATGCGTCAAAAACTCGCCCATGCCTTGGCGGATTCTTGCATAAACGGCGACGGTTTGGAAGTTTGGGGAGACGAGACGACTAAAGGTGAGCGTTGATGGACGTCACACTATCCTTCCTGACTCTATGAGGGAACAATCGGCCTTAAAATGGAGTAAACATCACCAAGACGGCGAAGCCGTTACTTCCCCTATGCGTCACAATCGTAAACGTTCACGGAGGAACACATGACCGCTATTTCCATGCTTCTGACCCTCGCGGTTGCCCAAGGGGCGCCGAAGGCTGCCGTTGTGCCGCCTGCTTTCTCGATCAAGCTCGTGCGCGAGCTTCAAGGGCTGCGGCCCTTGGCCTATGCTCCCGCCTCCACCGGTACCCGGGTGGCGGTGACGCTCGAGGATCGGTCGGTTCGCATCATCGACATCAAGACCTGCCAGACGCTGAAGACCTTCCAAGGTCACCCGCAGCCCGCTTACGCGGTGGCGTGGAGCGACGACGGACAGTTCCTCGCCACAGGCGACGAATCGGGCCGCATCTTCATCTGGGACACGATCACCGGACAGAAGAAGTCGATGATCTACGGCGATCACCAGCGCGGCATCCAGAAGCTCAGTTTCAACCATCCCCGCACCCTCCTCATCAGCACCGGCAAGGACGACAAGATCGACGTTTGGTCGTTCCCCAGCGGCAAGAAGGTCGGCGAGGTGCTCGGCAAGGGCGCGAACCTGTATAGCGGCGTCTTCAATCCCCTGACCGACAACTTCATCGCGGCTACCCTCACCGTTAGCTCCCGCGTCTACCGCGAGACGGGAACCGGACCGAAAACGGTTGGCTTCCTCACCAGCCCCGATCCCCAGGGCGCGCTGGATATCAACTGGAACAAGGCGGGAACGATGATCATCACGGGCGAGAAGAGCGGCAACGCCGTGATCTACGACGGGAAGGTCTGGAAGAAGCAGGGGACGCTCAAGGGACACGGCGACTTCGTGACGTCGGTTGGCTTCTCGCCGAACGGCAAGTACGCGGTCACGGCTTCTCCGGACCGCACGGTGCGCGTTTGGGAACCCAAGAGCCTGAAGCAGGTTGCGATGCTGGAGAACCAGAGCGCGGTCGGCTCGCCCCTCGCCTTTACCGCCGACGGTAAGTTCCTTTTGACGGTTGGCGTGGACGATTACATGCAGGTCTACTCCGTGACCGACTCCGGCGCTCAGGAGATGAAGACTCCCGTGAAGAAGGCAGCCGCGAAGTCGAAACGAAAAGGCCGAGGTTAAGCCTGGAGCCCTCGCTCGATCCGGAAAGATTCGAGAGCGAGGGCTTTTTTGTGCTTGAAGGTTTCGTACCTCCGGCGACAGTAGAGGCTTGGCTCCCTGAGTTGGAGGCGTTCCGCGAGCAAGCGGGCGGCGGGCATTCGATCCGCAACCTCGTCGAATCGCCCCTCGTCAGGTCGATCGCGTCCTCGCCCCCGGCCTCCGATCTGGCGCGGTCGATTTTGGGCGAGGGAGCGCGGCTGGTTCGGGCGATTTTGTTCGACAAGATTCCTGGCGCCAACTGGACGGTGCCTTGGCATCAGGATCTCACCATCGCGGTTGCGGAGCGTCACGACGTCGAAGGATTCGGGCCTTGGTCGGTGAAGGAGGGGGTCGTCCACGTCCAGCCTCCGGTCGCGGTGCTCGAAGAGATGGCGACCTTCCGTATCCACCTCGACGAATGCGGCCAAGACAACGGGCCGGTGAGGGTGATTCCCGGCTCTCACCGGCATGGCCGCATCGCGGAAAGCGATCTCTCCCGATACCTGACCGACGAGACGCCATGCGTCGGCGGAGTGGGCTCGGTCTTGGTCATGCGTCCGCTCATCCTGCACGCTTCCTCCCCGGCAAAAAGTCCCTCGCACCGCCGTGTACTGCACATGGAATTTGCGGGTGGCGATCTTCCCAAACCGCTCCATTGGCATATGTCAACGTTACGTTAAGTAACGTCAAAACCTTCGTTGCACCGTATTTCCACCTACAATGCACCTGTCATATTTAGACAAGTCGGTGTACTCTAAGTTTGTTTATTTGAGGGATCGGAGATGGATGTTTTTATTGGATCGAGAGGGATGGGGATCGTCGCGGCAGTCGCGATAGCAGGTTTTGCGGGAGCGCAGGTCACGAACCCCGGTTTCGAAGACGCTACCGCTTTTAATGGCTGGAACACGACCGGCGACGCGCAGATTCAGACGAGCGCGCTGGGCATCGTTCCACCCGAGGGGGTCAATCAGGCCTTCCTCGCTACCTTTACGAACGCTTCGAGCACACCACCCGTCGCGGGCGGGAGTGGCGTTTCGGAAGCGACCCTGACGGCGGCTCTTGGGCTAAACGCGGGGGACCTGGCGAGCTTCTCAGGCGGCAACATCGACATGGGTTCTGGCGTCGTTCAGACGGTCCACCTGGAAGCTGGGCAGACGCTCACCTTCAAATGGGACTTCCTTACGAACCAGGTGTTCAACGACGGCGATCCGGGCGATTCCTTCGCCCCCGATCCCGCGAACAACGACTTCGCGTTCGCCTCGATCGTGCCAACCGGGGGCGGGGGCACGATTTTCAAGCTCGCGGACACGTTCGACGGATTCGTGGACGGTACCGGCTCGGCTGGATTCCTGAGCGGGCTTGTCCCGACGTCCCTGCTGACGCCCTTCTTCTCGGAGACGACCTACCGCACCTTCTCGTGGACGGCGGGGGCGACCGGCGACTACCTGATCGGGGTCGGCGTCGCTCAGGTGACTGCCGTCGGTGCCGTCGATAATGGCGTGAACTCCGGAGTCCTCGCGGACGACTTCCAGGTGTCCAACCCAGTGCCCGAGCCGGCGTCGATGGTCGGTCTTGGCATCCTTTGCGCGGGCCTGCTCCGTAGGCGGGGAAGGCGGTGAGCCTCGAGCTCTCCGTCTTTCAGGCCAACGTCGGGCAATCGTTCAAGGTGTGCGGATTCGAAAACCAGGAGGAGCTTGCAACGTTGGCCCTTAGCGAAGCGACGTCCCTCCCGCATGCCAGCGAGAAGTGCAAAGAACCCTTTTCGTTGATCTTCGAAGGCCCCGACTCGACACCGCTCGATCAAGGGACCTACGTTTTCGAGCATTCGTCTATCGGCGTGGAGCCGATCTTCATGGTGCCGCTCTCCCAGAGCAACGGGATGCGGCGCTACCAAGCGATCTTTAACTAGAGGAAAACCAAATGGCAGATCCATATGTAGGAGAAATTCGCCCCGTCGGTTTCAATTTCCAACCCGTTGGCTGGTCGTACTGCGACGGCAGGCTTTTATCCATCGAGGAGTTCCCAGCCTTGTTCCAGTTGATTGGAACGATCTACGGCGGAGACGGAGAAACCACGTTCGCCGTGCCGGACTTGCGAGGCCGCTTGGCAGTCCACCAAGGAGCAGGGTTCGTTTTAGGCCAGGAGGCAGGAGAGGAGGCCGTCACCGTCACGCTCAGCCAATTGCCATCTCACGGCCACTTCTTGAATGTGAGCTCGGCGGACGGTACGACGAACCAGCCGAACGGCAATTTCTTAGCCGTGGCGCCCGCCGCGATGGGACACGTTTACGGCACTAACATCGACACCACCATGAACGCAGGAGCGGTGGGGCAGAGCGGCGGAACGCAGCCGCACGAAAACATGCAGCCGTCCTTGGTCATGAACTACATCATCTGCCTCGAAGGCGTCTTCCCGCCTCAACCCTAAGGAGAACACTATGGACCCCTATCTTGGTGAAATCAGAGCCGTAGGATTTAACTTCGCACCCCAGGGCTGGGCCGTTTGCTCAGGGCAGATTCTGCCCATATCGCAAAACACGGCCCTCTTCTCTTTGTTCGGAACGTTCTATGGAGGCAACGGTCTTTCGACATTTGCTCTCCCGAACCTCCAAGGCAACGTCATCGTTGGCCTTGGGCAAGGGCCCGGACTTTCACCCCGAGACGTTGGCGAGGTGGTCGGGGCGGTCTCGACATCGCTGACCTTCAACACGATCCCCAGTCACTCGCATGGCCTGAACGGTTCCGCAGAAGCGGCCCCGTTGGCTTCGCCGCAGAACGCTGTTCCAGCGAAGGCAGTCCGGAAGGCCTACGCGGCGGCCCCGGCGACGGGAGCGCTGCACGATCACGCGGTCTCCAATACGGGATCGACGATTTCTCACAACAACCTGCAGCCTTATCTCTGCATCAACTACATCGTCGCCCTCCAGGGCATCTTCCCGCCTCGGTCGTAAGGAGAACAACATGGCAGAACCATTTCTTGGCGAAATCAAATTGGTGCCGTACACCTTCGCTCCGAGGGGTTGGGCGATGTGTGATGGGCAGCTCCTGCCCATCAACCAGAATCAGGGGCTTTTTGCTCTGCTTGGCACGATGTATGGGGGGAACGGACAGACCAACTTCGCTCTCCCCAATGCGCAGGGCCGTACGCTGGTCGGCGTAGGCAACGGCTTCTCCCAAGGGCAAGTGGGCGGTGAGCAAGCCCACACGCTTTTGGTATCGGAGATTCCGGCGCATAACCATTCCGTCGCAACGGGTGGCGTCGGTACATCCACCGACGCGACGGGCAACCTGCTCGGCGCGCCGGTCGTCGCGACGATGCCTCAGAAGATGTATGGCACGACGGCGAACGTCGCCTCCGGGCCGATGCTCGCTCCGGCAGGTGGCAACCAACCTCACGACAATATGCAGCCCTATTTGACGTTGTCTTACGTTATCGCCTTGATAGGCATCTTCCCGAGCCGGTGAAATTCTATGAACTTCTCTGAAAAACTTAAACGGCGCGATGTGCTTACGGGAGCCGCCTCGCTCGTAGGATCGTCCCTCCTGTTCCTGGCCCCCGGGGTAGCCGCTGCGCAAGGGAAATCCGCCGGGGCGCCTACTGGAGTGGTCGGCGGTATCGGCACGACGAAGGCTTACTCGCTCTACTATTGGAGCGACGGCGTCTTCATTCCCGCCGAGCAGATCCAGGCCGGGCTCCAGGGGTTCGACCATGTGAAGGTCAATATCCGGACTCAAGGCGGCACCGGCAACTACACCGGGATCGACGCGAAGATGCCGGGCGGGATCTTCTACGCTTTCTCCGCCCAACCCCAGGGCGCGTCCAGCGTCGAATTTCTCAATCCTGTGACAGCGACGACGGGCCTCTCTCTGCTCGTGAATACGACTAAAGGGACCACGCAGCTCGATCTCGTACCCGACCGCGCCGTGGGGACAAAGTTGCAGACCGGGGTCTATTTGCTCGTCGAGGGCAAACTTAACACGCAAGGGCTGATCTACAACGACGCCCTTCCGAACCCCGTGATCACCCAGAACGGCCTCCCCGCGTCGGGAGCCTTCACCATCCTTACGATCAGCTAGGAATGACCACGTCGGGAGTGCAAACCCGGATCGCTACGCCGCAGGACGAACCGTTCCTGCGGCGTCTCTTCTTCGCCGTCCGCGCGCCCGAATTCCAAGCGGCTGGCTTGTCGCCTGAGCAGTTGGACGAGCTGCTGGGGCAGCAGTACAAGGCGATGCGCAGCCACTACGACCAAGTTTTCGCGGACGCGGAGTACCGGATCATTGAGGCGGACGGCGAGTCCATCGGTTACGAGGCGACGGTAGACCGCGACACGATCCATCTTCTCGATATCGCCCTTATGCCCGAGTGGCGAAACCAAGGCATCGGCACCGCGCGCATGGAATTGCTCCAAGAACGCGCCCGTCAGTCGGGGAAGTCGCTCACCCTGTCCGTAGAGAAGTTCAACCCTGCGCTGCGGCTCTACGAGCGGCTTGGGTTTCGATTTGCCGCCGATATGGGGATTTACCAACGCATGCAGTGGGGGTGCGTGAGTGGGGAAGTGCGTTAGTGCGTGAGTACCGATCCTCCTTTACTAACGCACTCACGCACGCAACGCACTTACGCACTGCCCTAGAGGTAGACTCCCTCCCGGTTCGAATCGGATAGGAAATGGCAGCGGCAGTTCAAATCGACACGGTCAACATCACGATCAACGACATCGAAATCGCGGTCCCGAAAGGGGAGCTGATCGTCGAGTCGGTCAAACGCCTTGGGCTAGAAATTCCCATCTTCTGCTACCACCCGCGCATGAAGCCGGTCGGCATGTGCCGCATGTGCATCGTCGAGGTCGGGTTCAAGCAGCCGGACGGCACCGTCCGAAAGATGCCCAAGCCCCAGGCCGCCTGCACCCTGCCCGCCAGCGAGGGGATGGCCGTCTATACGGACTCCGAGATGGTCCATCGCGACCGCAAGGGCGTTCTTGAATTCCTGCTCATCAACCACCCGCTCGACTGTCCGATCTGCGACCGCGGCGGCGAGTGCCCGCTGCAGAACAACACGCTTTTCTACGGCCCCTCCACCTCGCGCTACGTGGAGCTGAAGCGCCACCTGCCGAAGGCATTCCCCCTCAGCCGGTACGTGACGCTCGACCTGGAGCGGTGTATCCAGTGCGGACGTTGCGTGCGGTTTACCGAGGAGATTTCGGGAGACGCGCAGCTCGCTTTCCGGTTCCGGGGCGCATCGATGCAGCCCTCGACCTTCGAGCTACGCGAATTCGAATCGAAGTTTTCCGGCAACGTCATCGAGATTTGCCCTGTCGGCGCCCTGACCTCTGCCAAGTACCGCTTCCGCGCCCGCCCGTGGGACCTCGAAACGAAGCCCGCCGTCTGCACCCTCTGCTCCAACGGTTGCAACGTCTGGTTCGACTACCGCGTCGGCAAGATGGTCCGCATCAATGGCCGCACCAATGACGCGGTCAACGAAGAGTGGACTTGCGATAAGGGTAAGTTTGGACACGAATTCTATAACGCAGAATCTCGTTTGACGATGCCCCTCGTCCGCCAAGGCGACCAACTGGTCGAGTGCGATTGGGCGAAGGCTTACTCGGACGTGATCCGCGCGTTTGCGAACGGTGGAGACAAGGTCGGCGCCATTGGCGGAGCCGCCAACTCCAACGAGGACCTGTTCACCCTGAACCGGCTGCTGAGCGACGTCCTCGGCACGAAGAACTTCGACTACCGCTTCGAGAAGAACCTGGCTCCCGGCGTTTCCGCGAAGCTCCCGGTGGCAGACGTCCAGAGCACCATCGCCTCGCTCGAAGACGCGTCTTCGATCCTCGTCTTCGGCACTTCGCTTGCCGACGAGCTGCCCATCGTTTTCCTCCGTGTCCGCAAGGCTTGGTTCAAGAACGGTGCGAAGGTGATCGTCGCCAACGACGCTCCCACCGACGCCGACTCGTTCGCCCACCTGATCCTGCGCTACAACCCGGGAACGGAAGCGGCGGTTGCCGCCTGCCTCCTTGGCCTCCTCGCCGCTAGCGGAAAGGCGCAGGTGCCACCTGCTACCGCCGAGCAGCTTAAACTGTTCACCCCGGAGCACGTCGAGAAGGTTTCCGGTGTTCCCGCTGACCGCCTTCGCGAAGCCGCCGACCTCGTAGCGGGCGCTCCGATTGTCACCACACGGTCGCTTTACAACCATGACGGCGGGGAAGACGCCGCAGAGACGTTGGCCGGGCTCGCCATGTGTACGCAGGGCAAATTCAACAGCTATGGCCTGCGCGCCAACGATGCGGGCGCGGCGGTCCTTCGGTCGAAGGACGGCCTGAACACTCACCAGATTTTGGAAGCGGCCGCTAACGGCGAGCTCAAGTCGCTCTGGCTGATCGACGTCGATCCGTTCGCCGTCCACCCGGACCGCGACCTTGTGAAGCGAGCCCTCGAGAACGTCGAATTTCTCGTCTATCAGGGTGTCTCCCAGTCGGAAGCGTTCCACTACGCGAGTGTCGTCCTCCCACAGTGCGCTCCTGCCGAGATGGATGGGACGTACACGAACGTGGAGCGGCGCGTCCAGCGGATGCGTCAGGTGCTTGAGACGAAGGGCGAGGCGAAGCCCGGCTGGAAGATCTTCACGGAGATCTCTGTCCGCTTGAAGCCGTCGACTCCTTTCTTCAACCCCGGCGAAGTCATGGACGAGATCGCGAAGGCCCACCCCGAGTTTGAGGGTGCCCGCTACTCGCAGCTTCCCGCCGAAGGCTATCTGCTTCCGTAGGCAGACATGCTTCAAAGGCCCCTCGGAGATCAATCCGTTCGCATGTTGCGAGTGGTCGCGGTCTCCCTGTGGGTGATGAACGCCTTCGCCGCATTCGTTCTGTGGATTCAAATCGTGACGGTCGACCGAGACTTTCTGTTGCCTGTCGGAGCATCGGTCTACCTTCGCCCCGAGCGCGACGACAGCCTCGTCCCCGGTCTTATTCGCCGTATTGGACAGCTTTCGATTTTGTTGGTCGCCCTTGGAGTCCTCAATATCCTCGTTTACGTCTACGAAGGCTTGGGCGGATGGCGCGGGCTGTCCCATCACTAACGCCGATGTGTCCTTTTAGGTCATGTCTTTGGCCGACTCCTCTAAGCAACAATCGAGAGGCTATGGAAAGGAGCAAAGCACGGAGGTTGGCGCGGGCCGGAATTAGCGGCCTGGTCGCTTTGGAAGCGATCTTGGTGGTCACCGTCTTTTTGCTGCTGCCTCAGACATCGATGCCACGACGCAAGGATGCGAAACCGGCGACAACGCCTCCGGCTATCTATCGAGTATCTATCGGGCCATTCGCCCTCGACTACTCGCTGAAGGCAAAGAGCGAACGCGGATAGACGCCCCAGAGATGGGCGCATAAGGGGCTCGCCGATTGTGGCGAGCCCTTCTCCTGTTAGAACTGCTGCCTCCTGGACGTTCTAGGGCTATGGATATCCGCTATCCGCTTGTCTTCGCCCGTCACAACGGAGAGCCGAACCCCGAAAAGCCCGCCGACTACTCCCACCTGCGGGGCGGGAAGCCGTTTACCGCCGACGAGCTGAAGGCCACCTTCGGAGCATGCGTCGGGGGGACGAATATCTACGTGGGGATCAACGACCTGAACCAGGACCTGGGCGCGTTCGAGACGAACTCCATGCCCTTCGTCCAGGGGTGGATCGACTCGACTCCCGTGGGCGAGAGGTTCCGGATCATGATCGGCCTGGAGCCCAACACGTTCGCCGCTCCCGGTGCGGCGCAGTACCAATACGTCCTCGACAATCTCTCCATCGTCGAAAAGCTGGGCGCTCGGCTGAAAGAGATCATGAGTGCCTGCCAGGACCAGGGCAAGACGATGCAGACGGTGGTCCGCTACGCCTCCGAGATGAACAGGGCGACCGGCAACCCCTATTCGGGCCAGCCGGGGTTGTTCCAGCAATCCTATAAGAAGGTTTACAACGCTCTCAAGTCGGCGAGCGCGGATATCCGTATCTCCTTCTCCCCGGGCATCAACCCCGGCGATATGAGCGACATCGCCGATTACTGGCCTGGGAAAAGCTGGGTGGACATGGTGGGCTGCACGTGGTATTACGTTGGGGCACCGGATGTCGAACGGGTCGCGGCAAAGGCGAACCTGGACGCGTACTTCAAAGCCTACGCGACGGCGGAGCAGCCGCCTTGTGTGGACGAGCTTGGCGGAGCGGCCAACCGGAGCCCTTTTGGGCACAACGAGGCGATCTACGACAACATGCGCCAGCACCTGGTCAACCTCGACCTAGGCGGGCTTGCGTTGGAGCATGCGACGTTCTTCCTGGCCTCCTACTGGGGCGCGGGCGTCGAGCTCGATGGGCTTTGCGGATAAATGAAAAAGGGGCCCACCGTGAGCGGTGGACCCCTTCCTCGATAACGAGGTTACTTGATTTCGACCTTTCCGCCGGCCTCTTCGACCTGCTTCTTGATCTTCTCGGCGTCGTCCTTGCTCGTAGCCTGCTTGATGGGCTGGGGAGCGCCGTCGACGAGGTCCTTGGCTTCCTTGAGGCCGAGACCCGTGAGCTCGCGAACGACCTTGATGACGTTCAGCTTGGCATCGCCAGCGGCGGCCAGGATGACGTCGAACTCGGTCTTCTCTTCCTCAGCGGGAGCAGCGGCGGCTCCGCCACCCATACCGGCGAACATGGCCGGGTTGAAGCTGGGGGCGGCGGCGGTTACGCCAAACTTGTCTTCGAGGGCCTTCTTGAGCTCGCTGAGCTCGAGGGCCGTCATGTTGCTGATCTGATCGACGATGTTTTCAACTGCGGTGGGCATTGTGGTTTCCTTGGTTGCGGGTTTCGGTTAAGGAGCGCTTACTCAGCGGTTTCCTCGGAATTCGTTTCGGCGGGAGCCTCCTCTGCGGGAGTCTCGGCGGGCTGCTCTTCGGCTGCGGGAGCCTCGGCGGCGGGCGTCTCTTCGGCAGGAGTCTCAGCAGCGGCTTCGGCAGGGGCCTCGGCGGGCGCTTCGGCGGCTGCGGCGGGAGCGGGCGTCTCGGCCTTCGCTTCCACTGGGCTGCCTTCGGCTACCTTGTCTGCCACCGCGCCGATGACGCGGATCGGGTCCGCGTAGAGGGCTTCGATGGTGCTGACAAGGGTGCTGATGGGCGCGGCGATGGCTCCAATGACCTGCGAGATGAGAACATCGCGCGGGGGGAGCTCGGACAGCGCCTCGACTTCCTTGGCGGAGAACGCCTTGCCGGAGAAGTAGCCGCCCTTAACTTTGAGGACTTTGTTTGTTTTCGCGTAGTCGAGAAGGACCTTGGCGCACTCGGCTTCGTTTTCGAAGACGAAAGCGACTGCCGTCGTGCCGTTGTGAAGCTCGGTCGGCATGTTGGCGACGTCCTCGCCGGCGGCGATGCGGAAGAGGGTGTTCTTGAGAACGTGAATCTCCCCGCCCTTCTCGCGAAGGTTGCGGCGGAGCGCCTGCATCTCTTTCACCTTCAGACCGCGGTAGTCTGCGAAGACCACCCCGACCGACTTGGAGTACCACTCCTTGGCCATCTCGATTGTGCGTGCTTTTTCTGCGGTTGGCATCTTGTTTTCGCACCTATCCCGTCTCAGACGGGGGTCCGAAGAAAGCAGAAGGGCTTCCGCAGGAGGTGGATTGCGGAAGCCCTGTGCGCCGTATTTCACGGCAACGCGACTCGCCATCGTAGACGGCTCATCGACAAAACTTACTTTTCCATCCCCTCGGCCGGTCGATCCGTGATTGAATCGATTAAGGCTTTACGCCGCCTGCTGTCTTCAGAGTGTTTCGCAATTATGTCCAAGCCATTGTGGAAAAGTCAACCGCCGCTGGGCATGGTCACGTTCCAAGCCCGGACCTCGTAGTTGAGATTTCCGCTCTGTACGGCGGGGTCGTTGCGGGCGATGGCGTTCGCTTCGTCGTCGCTGTTCGCGACGACGATCGCCATGGAGCCGGGAAGGTCGCGCCAGGGGCCGAAGAGGAGAACCTTGCCCTTCTTCTGCTGATCGCCCAGGTACCGGGAATGGACGTCGAAGGTCTGCTGCCGGGCCTGGGCCGAGGCGGCCTGCCCGCTCAGGGAGTACATGATGGCGTGGGTCGGCTTGCCGTTCAGGCTGAAACCAGAGCCAGAGCCTGAGCCAGAACCGTTCGCCGAGCGGCTGCCGTTCGACGAGGCGGATGCGGAGCTGGAAGCGGTGGCGTGACCGGTGCCCGATTGCGACGTCTGCTGACGGGTCTGAGTGGTCGTCTGTGCGACGACGAGGCCGGCCAACAAGAGCGTGGCCGATACGAGAGCCCATCGATTTCGATTCATCTTAAATCCTCCTTCCGGGTGTTCAAAGACGCACTCTTAGCTACGAAGAAACGACTACGAAAAATTCCGTAGTCGTGCAAGCAACAAGAAAAAGATTGAAGGGCTGGAAATTCGATCTTAAATCTCCTTTAACCAATCGCTGGTTAACATGCCGATTGTCGAACGGGCGATGAAGCGTCCGGCAGACACAAAGGGTAAAAGCTAAGGGCCGGATTTCCTCCGGCCTCTTATCCGGTAGCCGTCGAAGATGATCAAACCGAAAGCCTGGGCAAAGGACCCCGATTCGTCCCTATGGCCCTTGGTCACGGTGGTCTTGATGATCGTCGGCTACTCCGGCTACTACCTCTGCCGCTCCAACCTCAGCGTCGTCCGCCCCCTGATTCTTGAGGAGTACAAGGGGCTCGATAAAGCGGCAATTGGCCTCATCACCTCCGTGTCGATGTTCTTCTACGCGGGCGGCAAGTTCGTCCATGGGATGCTTGCCGATGCTTTTGGCGGAAGGTGGCTGTTTCTCTACGGCATGTTCGGAGCCGTGGTCTTCACCGTACTGTTTGGCTTTGGCACGGGCTTTACGGCGTTCCTGATCCTGTGGTGCTCGAACAAGCTGATTCAGAGCGCGGGATGGGTGGGGATCGTCAAAATGACCTCCCGCTGGTTCTCCCACCAAAACTATGGCCGGGTCATGGGGCTGATCAGCCTCAGCTATATGTTCGGTGACTTCGTGTCCCGGTGGCTGCTGGGCACGCTGATCGATCTTGGTTACAACTGGCGGCAGGTCTTCTTTATCTCCGCCGGGATATTGGCTGCCATCGCCCTGCCCTGCGCGGCGCTTCTGCGAAACGCGCCGGGCGACCGGCGCCTTCCCGAGCCTGAGGCGGGCGAGAAGACTCTCTTCAGCCGCGACAAGCCGTCTCGTATGCCCCTGCGAAGGGTTCTGCGGATTCTCTTTCGAAGCCGGGGGTTCTGGACGGTCTGCATCCTCTCGTTTGGTTTCACCTTCATGCGCGAGACGTTCAACGAGTGGACGCCAACCTACCTCCACGAGGCGGCAAAGATGTCCGAAGGGCAAGCGGGGAAGGCGTCCTCGCTGTTCCCGCTCTTCGGCGGATTCAGCGTTTTGGCCGTCGGCTATCTAGCGGATCGCCTCCGCAACCGCTCGGCTTTGATCGCGGGTGGACTTGCCATCGGCACGCTTGGGTTGCTGGCCCTTGGGTTGAACCTCTTTACCTCTCCATTCGCGATCGTCGCTGCGACGGCGGGCATTGCCTTCGTCCTGATCGGCCCCTACTCCCTTCTCGGCGGAGCGATCGCTCTGGATTTCGGCGGCAAAGATGCGAGCGCCACCGCTTGCGGCTTGATCGACGGCATCGGCTACGTGGGGGCGATCCTGAGCGGCCAATTTATCGCGGAGATGGCGCAAGGCTTTGGCTGGAACTCGGCGTTCCTGGTCCTTGCCGGAGTTTCGGCGGTGAGCTGCATCGTGTCGCTGGTCTACCGAAAGGCGGAAACTTCCGCGTAGAATCCCCACATGCGGTTAGGGGTTTGTTGTTCGCCGGAACAGGCGTCGGCGGTGATGGCGGCGGGTTTCGACTATGTGGAGCTTCCCGCGAAGGCGGTGGCGAGCGGTTCGCTGCCACCAGGGGCGGAGGCGACCAACCTCTTCGTCTTCACAGACCTCAAACTGGTCGGCCCCGAACGGGGCGACATCGCGGCCTACGGAAATGAACTGCTGCCTAAGGCGGTATCGTTAGGAATCCAAACGATGGTCATCGGCAGTGGCAACGCTCGCCGCTGCCCTGAGGGTTACGACCTCGCTCGCGCCCACGACGAGTTCTACGAGGCGGCCTCGGTGTTCGACAAGATCGCCCGGCCCCTTGGCCTCACCATCGCCCCCGAGTCGCTGCGAAGGGAAGAGACGAACGTCGGCAACGACCTCGGCGACTTCGCCCACGCCCTCGCGGAGCATGGCGTCCGCTACACCTGCGACACCTACCACGTCCTCGCCCAGCCCAACGCCGACTCGATGAGCCTCGACTACTGGCGAACCGAAATCCCCTTCCTCCCCGCCCACGTCCACCTCGGCACCACCGACCGCACCTGGCGAGTCCTCGAAGACCCCGGGCTGCGGCCCTTCGTCGAGCGGCTGAGGGAACTCGGCTACGACGGGAGGGTCAGCTACGAGGGGAGCTGGGGCGACTTCGAGGCGGAATTGCCGGAAGCTTTGAGACAAATCCGGGAGCTTTTCGGGGTCTAGAAAACGGCTTGAAAACCAATGAGAAGAATGACTGCGAAAAAACTTAAAGGATTTTCTTAAGATTTTTTGGGACTGCCCTAAAGAAGCGGCGTAGAATCACCGAAATCCAAAGTAGCGACGTAAGTCGGCGACAGAAAAAGGCACGGTAGAGGCGACTCTACACACGCAAAGCCTAAGGGTCTCGGCCTTCTGAGAGATAAGCTCGAATGGAGGGGAGAAAGCCGGGTTACCTGTCTGAATCAGTAATAGGTGAGAACCATGCGGATATCAGACAATGAAGTGAAAAAGATTCTCGGTGGCCATGCCATCGTTGAGGAAATCGTGCAGATCGGTGAGGAATCGGACCGCGAGGCGGACGAGACTCTTGCCAGTCAAGTGACGCAAGACGTCCTACAGATGGGCGACAGAGAAGACCTGATCGCGGATTTAAAGGCCCGGATCGAAGCCGGAACCTACAATCCGACAGGCGATGAAATCGCAGACACGATGATTCGCCGTTCCATCGCAGACCGGATTCGGTAGCTGAGAAGCCGCATGGCTTCCGCGCTACCGGCGACGGGCTCACTCTAACCAGAACGCTTAAGAGGTGAAAACCTTTTAGGCGTTTATGGACGTTACGAGCTCTTGAGCCAGGTCTGCCATCACGACGCCCACGTACCACGCCCCGTCCGCGTTGTCCGGCGTCTCGTGCCAATCGTAAAGATAGCCCTGCACCAGCGTCGAAGCCGGTAGTTGCCGCGAGAGGTTGTGCCGGGGAAGCCAGGTTTCCATCAGCACCGGATAGAAATCCGAGGGCATCGGCGGCTGCATGAGCTTGTAGTCATCCGTGACATCGACGATCACCACCTTTGCGAGGTTGAACTCCCAAAGATTGCCGTAAAGCTGTGCCATGTGTTGTGAGTCCCTTCGCTATTCGGGACGCGACAGGCTCGACAAAGGGAGCAGGCATTTGGGTTTACCGCCCGGAGTAGTCCAAAGACCGCAGAAGGCGTTCGTACTCGATCCGACCTTTCACCGCGTTCTCTTTCGCCGCATGGCTCTGCATGTAGTAGACGACGTCGCCGTGCTTCCACAGGAAGAGTAAGACGCGATAGGGGTGGTCGTCGTACGTGTAGTCGCCCACCATCTCCAGTCCGTCCTCAGCTCCGATCTGCGCCTCGGAGGTCTTGAAAGTGAAATTCGAATAGGCCGAGAAGTGCACGAACGACTGCTCGAGCTGCCTCATCACGTAGTCCATCCGCACACCCTTCGGATGGGTGTACCAAATGCCGTTGATTGTGAATCTCGCGATGTGGCTAAAAGCGTCGTAAGTCATCCACGACTTCATATAGGTCGCCTCGTTGCCCTTGAAATCGGGATGCGTCCTTTCTGGTTTGCTCGGCAATTCCACCTTGAGCGGTACTTCGGGAAGGAGGTAGAGGCCCCACCCGCCAGGCTTCGAATCCAAGAATACGGGCGTCCCAAAACCGGGTCGCGCCGCCACCGGCGCCCTCTGCGCCTTTAACCCATAGTAGACGGCAAAGCCGATCACGCCGGCAACGCAGGTGAAACCGAGCCCGATGATGACGACGATAAGCGTCCACGGGGTGGAATTCGGCCTCGGATATTGGGGAGGCTGAGCGAAAGACACGACTCTTTATCCTAGCCGGATTCGGCTGCGCATGGCATGGCAAATCGCGATGGCTAGCGCATCGGCGACGTCGTCCGGCTTGGGAGGCTTCGCCAGGTTGAGCAGCTTTGTGACCATAAACTCCACCTGCTTCTTGTCGGCGGCCCCGTTCCCGACGACGGCCAGCTTGATCTCCGGCGGCGTGTATTCCGCCCACTCCAACCCCTTCTCGTTCGAGGCGAGCAGGATCACGCCGAGGGCCTTTGCCACGTCGAATGCGGTCGTTTTGTTCGCGGCGAATATCTGCCGCTCCGTCGCCATCGCGTCCGGCCGGTGGGTCTCGATCAGAGTAAGCACTTCGTTGTGAATCTGGGCCAAGCGCTCGGTGATCGCTACTCTGGGAGTCTGGATCAAGCCGTGGGCAAGCACTTCCAAACGCGAACCCTCGCGCCGGATCACCCCGTAACCCACACGCTCCAAACCGGGATCGATGCCAAGGATGATCATTTGCGGTGGAACGCCCTACTGAGGTCGTCGCCGTCGATCGTCACCGTGATCGGGCGTCCGTGGGGGCAGTAGTACGGATTTTCCGTACCGGCGAGGTCGACGACGAGCTTTTCCATCTCGGCCAGGCTGAGTGGGTCGCCCGCTTTTACCGCCATCTTGCAGGCGCTCGTGATCCATATCTGCTCGCGGGTCGGGGGAAGGCGGCGGGTGACCGTCGCCTCCACCATCTCGTCGACCATGTCGCGCAGTACCTTCAGTGGGTCTTTGCCTTTGATCGCGGCGGGCACCGCCCGCACGACGTAGCTCTCGCCTCCGAACGGCTCTATCTCAAACCCGACCTGCACGATCTCGTCCAACCTCTCCCGCAGCAGCACCGCCGACCGCCGGTCGAGATGGAGCGTCTGCGGAACGAGCAGCGGCTGTTTCTCGATGGCCGTGTGCCCTCGACTGCCGCAGAGATATTCGAAGAGGATCCGCTCGTGGGCGACGTGCTGGTCGATGATGACGAGGCCACGCTTCGTTTCCGCGATGATGAACGTATTCCTCGCCTGCCCAATGACGCGTAAACCTTCAAGTAATTTCTTATAGGGATAGGATTCGTCCCCGCCCGTCGGCGGCGGAACGACGATGCCCGAAGCGGGCAGCGGCGCTTCTATCAGCGTTGGCTCGGCGGCAGGGTCGATCATCCCCGCCTCGACCCGGTAGTCCACGAGAATCGGCTGCGACCCGGCGGAGCGAAGCGCCTCATTCGCCGCTATCAAACCCTCTGCGCTTGACATCATCCCGTGACTCATCAACGCCCCGGTGATCGCATGTTTGATGACCCCAAAGAGCCGGTCGTCGTTTTGGAACCGGACGTCCTGCTTGGTCGGCGTCACGTTGACGTCGATGGTCGTGGGATCGACGTCGAGCATCAGCGCATAGATCGGCTGTCGCCGCTCCGGATTCAACTCGCGGTAGGTGAGGTCGACCGCCATTTGGACCTTCTGGCTCTTGATCGGGCGGCCGTTGACATACAAAAACTGAAACCGCCGGCTATGCCGGTTGAGGTGGGGCGGGCTGACGAACCCGCGCAGTCGGAATCCCGACACGTTAGCGTCCACCTCGACAAGTCCTCGGGCGATGTCGCGGCTCCAAGCCTCGGCGATCGCCTCCAGGCGGTCTCCGTTTCCCGTCGTGCGGAGCACAGGCTGCCCGTTATGAGTCACCGCGAACGAAACGTGGGGATAGGCAATCGCATACCGCTCGACGAAGTCGGTGCAGTTCGCCAGCTCTGTGGTCTCCGACTTGAGAAACTTCAGCCGGGCAGGCGTGTTGAAGAAAAGGTCCTCGACGACGATCTCCGTCCCCTTCGGCCCAGCAGCTCCCTCGGGCGGACGAATCTCCGAGCCATCGACCCGAATCACGGTTCGTAGACCGTCCTCCCGGGCCGTGGAGAGGGTGAAGTGGGAAACGGAGGCGATGGAGGGAAGCGCTTCCCCTCGGAAGCCGAGGGTCCCTACCCGCGTCAAGTCTTCGACGGAGCCGATCTTCGAGGTCGCGTGCCGCTGGATTGCTAACTCGGCTTCTTCGCGCGACATTCCGCAACCGTCGTCGCTCACGCGGATCAGCGTTTTGCCGCTTTCGACGAGGTCGATTTCGATCTTCCGAGCTCCCGCGTCGAGGGCGTTCTCGATCAACTCTTTCAAGGCCGCCGCCGGACGTTCCACGACCTCGCCCGCCGCGATTTGGTTGATCGTGTGGGAGTCGAGAAGCCGGATTCGGGGAGAAGAGTCGATCACTGTGGTTAAGGGAATTATGACGCCGCCGGGGTCCCCGGCAATTATTGCGGCGAAATGGGTCCCGCCTAACCTAAAATCCAGTCCAGCGCTGACCGAGAATCTACGTGGCGACCTGGCAATTGCACGGGCCGCCATCTAGTCTTATGTTCGTCATCATCGGCATCGTCGTTGTTATCGGAGCCACCATGCTCGGCTACATCATGCATGGCGGCAACATCGGCGTTCTCATTCAGATCAATGAGCTCGTCATCCTGGCGGGCGCCGGCTTCGGCTCCTTCCTGGCGGCCAACGGCATGAAGAACGTGACGGGCGCCATTAAGGGCGTCCTCGGCCTCCTCAAGCCCGACCCTTACACCAAGGCGGCTTATGGCGACGTGCTGAAGATGATGTACCAGCTCTTCAACGTAGCCCGAAAGGAAGGCTTGCTCGGCCTCGAAAAGCACATCGAGGAACCTGAGAAGAGCGACATTATCAAGAACTTCCCGACCTTCCTTGCGAATCACCACGCCTGCGCGTTTTTCTGCGACACGATGAAGGTCATCCTCACCGGCGCTGTCGGTCCCCACGACCTCAGTGAGATGATGGAGCTTGACCTCGAGATCGCCCACGCCGAAGCGTCTATCCCTTCCGACGCTATCCAGACGGTCGGCGACGCGATGCCCGGTTTCGGCATCGTCGCCGCGGTTCTCGGCGTTATCATCACGATGGGCAAGATCGGCGGCGAGGCGGCGGAAATCGGCCACTCCGTTGCGGCGGCCCTCGTCGGTACGTTCCTTGGAATCTTGCTCGCCTACGGAATTTTCGCCCCCATGGCCCGCGCCATGCAGCTTCGGCTGAAGTCGGAGGGCCAGTACCTGAACTGCATCCGCTTCGCCCTCTTCAGCTTCGCACGAGGCGAGTCGCCCATCACCTGCGTCGAATTCGCCCGCCGAAACATCGAACCCAGTGTCCGCCCCGGCTTCGCTGAGATGGAAAAGGCCGTGAAGGAGAAGGCGGCGTAACATGGCCGACACACCCATCATTATCAAAAAGAAGAAAGGCCACGGTGGCCACGCCCACCATGGCGGTTCTTGGAAGGTGGCTTATGCCGACTTCGTAACCGCGATGATGGCGTTCTTCATGGTCATGTGGATCATGGGCCTCTCGGATCAGACCCGCGCTCAGATTCAGGGCTACTTCAACGACCCGCTCGGCTTTGCCAAGAACGAACCGAAGTTCAAGGTCAACCTTCTGCCGAAAGGCAACCCCAGCTACCGGCAGGGCAAGGGCAAGGGAGAGGGCGACAGCCCCACCAAGGATGACGAGCAGAAGCTCCGCAAGCTCAAGGGCGAAATCTCGGCCAAGATCGGAACGGCAGGCGGCGATCTCGCCAAGCTACTCGAGCACGTCGAGATGACCGTCACAAAGGAGGGGCTGCGAATCGAATTCGTGGAGTCCACCGTCGCCACGTTCTTCGCCAGCGGACAAGCCAAGATTTTGCCGGAGGCGATGGCCTTCGTCCACCGCATCGGCCCGATCCTCGCCCAATCCAAGCGCCCCATGATCATCGAGGGCCACACCGACGCCGTCCCCTATCCGAGCAATTCGTACAGCAACTGGGACCTCAGCAGCGACCGCGCCAAGGCGATGTACCACGCCCTCGAGGAGTCGGGAGTCCCCGAAAGCCAGTTCTACAGCCTCCGCGGCCTTGCCGACAAGGACCTGAAGCGCCCGGATAAGCCGTTCGACGTCTCCAACCGCCGCGTCTCGATCCTCCTTCCGTTCGACGTACCGAAGGACACCGTGAACGAGATGCCAAGGGAAGAATTCGAGCGCCACATCAAAGGCGACCACGGCCCGGCGCCCGTCGACATCGCTCCCAGCACGCCCGACGTTCAGAGTTCGAAGTAGCCCCTTCTAGGCATGGAACTATGCCAAACGCGAGTCGCAAGCCAGCAATATACGCTGATATCTTGTATTTTGTGGAATTCTTATATTATGATAGTAACTATACATAAGGCACTAGACCTTGTAGTATAGAGGCTACTCATGTCGACCCGCTCTCTCTTCGCCAAGCTCACGGGCGGAATGGCGCTCCTCGGAGCGGCGCTGTTCGCCGTAGGCGTCTGCGGAGAGTACGACGGCAAGACCACGCTGGTGACGAAGTCCGTAGTCGCGGTGTGGAATCCGACGTCTGAGCGGTTCGAGGGAACCTACATTCTTCATAACGGCCGGTTGACCGCCTGGGAAGCCTGGCCATTCCCGAACTGTAGCTGCGAAGTCTCCGACTTGCCAGCGACGCTTTATCCCCTAAGCGACCACGTGGTTCGCTTTTCCTTGAAGTTGAACCGGAGCAGTTCGGGAAAGGAAACGTTGTTGACAGTCGGCTCCGCCGACCGCCGCAATCGAATCTATATCCCGACGGAGTTAGTTGGACGGTAGTTTCCCGCCCGGAAAGGGCTGGAGGATCTCATGTGTTTTTGCTCTCAAACAACGCGGAAAGTGCTCATTCTCGCCGCCGCGCTCGTCGTGCTCTCGCTTCCGGGACGGAGTTCGGCCGATCCCGAGACCGGCTACTTTTGCGTCCGGAATGAACCCGAATGGTCTTACATGATGCAAGGGGATTGCTCGGAAGACCATTGGTGCATGGAGACGAAATATTCGACAGGCAGTACTTGCTGCGTTTCGACTTTCGGAGAATGCACTCCTTCTTCCGTCTACGTCGACTTTTACAATCGACCTGGCGTCTGCAAACAGGACGACTTGAACGATTGGTACTGCAGCTTAGAAGGGAGCGATTGGACTATTGCCGGTTCGATGCTTACGTCCACATGCTCGTGAGGAGGTGATGAAGATGAAGATTATCGGATATGCCCTCTTGGTTGGCGCTCTAGCTTTCCCACTTTGCGCCTCGGCGGCAGATCAATCGTTGGATCTCACTTTCAAGTGCGATGTTGCATATCAGACGTTTCATCCCACCAGCGAACAGACTAGGCGTTATCGCGATAAGTTGCAGGCCGATAACAAAATCCCCAAGGAAGTGATCGACCAACTCGTCACTCGATTTAGCGACGGGCATTTTTATGGCAACTCGCAGGAAATTTATCTGCACTCTGTAAGTGCGGGCGATGCCGTCAAGTTCTCGAGATCTGCGAAGCTCGGAGGTCCGGCGGGCGCCATCGACTATCTCGACGCAAACTTGAATAACACCGGTCTTCCGGCGGTGAAGGGAGGGCTGGAATACAACATCGTACGATCTAGCTTCTATGCCTCGCCAAATACGGTTGGTGAAGCCTTCCTACCCTGGTACCTCGGCATCTTTACATTAGACAAACTCTTCGACAAGGCATCTGAACGGCGAGCGGTCGGAGACTCCGTCGTAGTCCGACAGAAGTTCCACATAACAAAAACGCGATCCGTTACGATCGAAGCATTGATAGGCCCGGACGGTCGCCCTTCAAAGATGCAGACGTTCTACGGAATTGGGAAAGAGCCTTATGATGTCTGCACGATTGACGGCTGGGAGACTCAGAATGGAGTAACGGCCCCACGGCGTGTCATCGTCAACTCCTTCGACGTTCGTAATAGTCGCCTCTACAAAACGCTGACCGTTAACCTCATCTCAGCCAGACCGGCAGCCATCAGCGACATCGCCGATTTGGCAAGTCTCGGTCCGAAAGGAGCAACCGTCGAGGATTGCCGTTTCGGCAACGATCAATGCGTTCAGTATGCGATTGGTGACCGCGTGCTCACCGACGCCGAGGTTCAAGACCTCATCTCCAAAAAGGAGCGAAGAATCCCGATGCTCCCGCGCCGGACGGAGGTTCCTAGCGAATCCTCGCCCATCCTGATGATCACCGGTCTTGGAATCGCCGGGGTCGCTGGTCTAGGTTGGCTCTGCGTGAGGATGGTTGCACCTAAATAACGGAACTTGTGCGGACTGGACTTCGCATTTGCTACGATAGCAAAAGAGTCCATGTCCGCACTCCTACTTGCTGCCGCTATTTCGATCTCTCCGTTTTATGCTCCGCCGATCCCCTGGGCGCTTAATTTCGCGGTACCGCCGCGTATTCCGCTCGTTGGTGACGTCAACAACGACGGCTACGCCGATCTGATCGCCGTCTATGGGCCGGGCGGATCGATCATCGATGTCTCGATCAACCAGAAGGGAATGAAAGCCGGGCGTCCGTTCCAGGCTCTTAACAATTGGGGGCAGGATTGCCAATCCGCCGTGGCAGGGGAGTTCGACGAGACTCCCGGAGCCGACGTGATGGGCGTCTACGGGGGCGATACTCTACGCCTCGCCGGGGCGTTCCAGAACGGCCACTTCAAGGACGAGGGAGAATGGCTGAAGCTGCCGCGCAAGCTGGACAAGCCCGGGCTCGCCCTCACTCCCGACGGCAAATCGATCCTTGCTTTCACCACCAGCGGCCGGACCTGCCTACAGATCGATATCAAAACGAAGGCGATCACCAACGGCACCAAGCCTGTGATCCCGCCTGGCCCAGACATCGTCCGCGAAGGCGACATGGATCACGACGGCGATATCGACCAGGTGATCTTCCACTACGGCAAGGAGCAGCACACGGCCTACGAGGTCTATCTCAAGCGCCTCATTTCGCCGGGAGAAACAGACTCCGACTGCGACGGGCTGACCAACGAAGAGGAGATCAAACTTGGCACCGATCCCTATAACCCGGACACCGACGGCGATGGCCTGCTCGACGGCTGGGAGGTCGGTACCTACCGAGGCATCGACTTCAAGGCGATGGGCTGTAACCCTCGCAAGATGGACCTCATCTGCTACACGGCTCGCTTCGACGACGTCGACGACAACCACTTCAAAAAGGAGACGGCCCGCGTCGTCGAGACCTATAGCAAGCTGGACGTCACCAACGTCGACGGCTCCAAGGGCTGGAACCTCCATCTGATCTATCTCGACCCGATCAAGGGCGACGATATGAAGAACCCTTGGTGGACAAACCGAGACAAATTCCTTCCCGCCCAGCACCGCGGCATCGCCCACTTCATGCAGGTGACCAATGGCGGCGGAGGCCAGGCCGACCAGCTTGGCGATGGGGGCGGCTGCGGGTCGAACGCTCTCTGGGCGGTCTTCCTGCACGAGTTCGGCCACCAGATCGGCATGGACCACAACGGGTTCTGGGAACCCGCCTTCTGCCCGATCTACCGCAGCCTCATGAACTACGCGTACTCCTACTCCCTGGAGGACGACTACAACAAGATCGGCTACTCGAACGGGCAGCTTGCGAGCTACGTCCTGCGGGAGACCGATCTGGACGAAGTGATCCCGCTTCCCTACGATCAGGTCAAGTTTCTAGAGAAAGGGCCTTACCATTTCCGACTGAAGCCGAACGGCAAGACAACCCTTATCGACTGGAATTGGAACGGCATCTTTGGCGAGCACCACATCCGCGCGGATATCAACTACTCCTACGCGACGAGCGCGGGACGGCGGGACGAGGTGGACAAGACGAACTGCGCACCTTGGCTGGTCGTGCATAAGGGCGAAGCCTACGTTCTCTACGGTAAGCCGAACAAGGCGGGCGATGGGAAGACCGATCCCACCATCTCCCTGAACAACCCCGGCACGCTCTACATCCGCAAGCTCGTCGAGCCCTTTAAGTGGGAAGCCGCTGAGAAGATCGCCGACAATCTGACCGGCGACCCCGTCGCCGCCAGCCATAACGGCTATATCGTCGTCATCTACCCAACCTCGCGCGGGATCATGAAGAAGACGCTCGGCGTCGCCAGCGATCCCGAGGTCGTCTCAACGAACCCGGCGCTGGTCCCCACCGTGGGCACGAGCGGGCGTCGCCTCTACGTTTTTCTGTGGGACCCGACGGATAAGTCGGTCATCTACCGTTCGATGGTGAAGGGTCAGTGGGACGCCGAACAGGTGCTGCCCGAGAAGAGCACGATTCCCGTCGGTTTCACCGTCGATCCGATTCACAAGCAGGTGGTCCTTGGCATGGCCCAGGATCAAGACGGAGGACGGACGAGCCGGTGGCAAATCCGCCATTGCGTAGATAACGACGGCGAGTTGGTCGAAAAGACCATGGAATGGGTGGAGGGTGACAAGGGTGGCTCTCGCGGTTCGTCGCGCTGCACCCTCTTGTTCGATTCCAGCCGCGATGCCGGGCCTGAGGGTCGCGTCCTGTTCTATGCCCAAGGCCTAACGTCGGACAAGAGCCCCTGGGCCTGCGCCTACGTCGCCCAGCAGATCGCGGACAAGACGGTGCGGGGCGGCTGGCTCGTGAAGCGGTTCTACGACGAGTGGACCCAAACCCGCTCGGCTCCCGCCGCCGTGTTCTACAAGGACGACATCATGTACGCGTACCGTTGGGTGGATGGCGGCCAAGGCACAACCGACAACAACCTCCACGTCGGCTACAAAGCCTCCGGCATCGACTCCGCCCCCATGGGCGACCACGACGACATCAGCTACTTCCGAGACTTCGGCATCCGCCACTCGATCATCTATCTGGCGAACGAATGATAATGTCTCAACATAAGCACCGATGGTTTGTGGTTATCCTGGCCGCTTTGGTCGTACTCGTGCCGGTCACGTATGCTGTTTTTGTCCCCAAAGAATACAGGTTTCTCCGTGATGCTAGATTGGACTCTACGTCAACGGGCACGAATCCCACGGTCGGAGAGATGGAGATCGTTCGCAGTTTCGAGATCCAGGTTCCCCTGGGACAGATGGTTGAACGGGTTCGGAAAGAATTGCTGGACGACGGCTGGAGCGAGGCTCCTACCTTCAAAGGCGGGTTTAGGTTCGCGAAGGTCCGTGGGGACCAGGTTTCGGATATCTCAATCTTTGCCGGGAGGTGCAGGCAGCCTCAAGATCGTCGCATCAAAGTTCCCAACAACGAGAAATACACGTCCATCGAGTACTACGAGGGGCCTCAATGGATGCTGGAGCGTTTCTTAAGGCCACCCTTTAACTGACCTTCCGCCAATCGAATCGCAGCACCGCCCCGCCGTCCTCCTGGCAATACTCGACCCTGATCTCGTGGACTTTCTCGTCCAGGTCGAGCGTCGCCTCGTCCGCCTCGGCGCCGTGGTGGTTCCACCTGGAGATCACTTCCTTGCCATCCACAAAGACGCGGATGCCGTCGTCGGAGAGGGAAGAGAAGGCGTACTTGCCGGGCTCCATCTTGACCTTCGTCGTCGCGACCATCGCGAAGTGGGTGACCGGGACTCCGGCGGCAGGCGAGCGACCGTAGTAGTCGCCTCCCAGAATATGCGTCGTCTCCTTGAACAGGGGGTCTCCGGCAAAGAGAGCCGTCCAGCCATCCCGGTCGTCGTAGGTCAAGGTCGGCCAGGCGTACCACTTGACGTTCCAGGTCGCCGTTCGAAGTGTGGCATTCACGGCCTGGCGATGCTTGCTGTCTCCGCTCGCAAGGTTGACCTGGATCGGCTGGTCCTTGCCAGGCTCATTCGGGTCGGGGTTGACGGAGATACGCACCATGCGCGGGTCCTCCATATCCTCATACTTCACGAAGTTCGGCGCGGCGACCCGCACGCCCGTCTGGAGCAGATAGAGCTCGATGGAGCACGGGTCGGGCTGTCGCCAGGCGGCAAGCTGGTTGCCAAAGTTCCGAGGCGCCCAGTCGTCGGCCTGAATCCAGCCGAAGCCGCGAGGCATATCCGCATCGCGGTAAAAGACGAAGTCCTTGGGGCGGGTCTTGAGGATCTCCTCGACGCGTGGAAGCTGGTCCCTATTGAATCGATCCTCCCGAGCCTGCGTATTCGGCGACGAGGCGAGGAACGCTCTGTAGGCATCCGAGAAGGGCGACGATTCGACCTTGGCGTCCTTGATGTAGGCGCGATCTCCGTGGCGGAGGTCGTAGCCGTTAGCGTTGTCCTTCAGGACGTTGTCGAGAACGTCGTTCTGAGCGGAGGGTTTGGCGGAAGTCTTCCAATCGCCGCTGCTCCAGAGACCGACGGCGGCTCCCTTCGTTCCCCCGATCTCGTTGCGCTGGATCACGTTGATTCGCCCATGCTCGATGGCCACCCCGTAGGTGCCATTGCGCATGATCTTATTGTCCAGCACGAGGGAGTCGTCGGCGTAGCCAAGCCAGAACCCAGCCGCCGCCGAGTCGTTCGCCCAATTTTTGTAGTAGACGTTCCCCGTCGAGAACGTGCCTTCGAAGGCATTCGCCGTAGACCAAGAGCCGTCGTTGTACGCGATCACGTTGTCGTTGGAGGGGCCGTAGAGGGTGATCTTTTTATCCGCTTCGCGGAAGTCGTCACCCTTGTGGGTTAAGAAGAAGCCGTCCCCGGAGTGGGTCATGCTGTTGCCCACGAAGTAGTTCCGGTGCGAGCTGTCCGCGACGGCGATGGCCGCCGAGTCTCCGCCCCAAAAACCGCCCCAAGGACGGTTGCAGAAGTCGGTCTTGTTCCAGGAGACGGTGTTCTCGCTCGATCGGCCCAGGCAGATGCCCCACCCGGAATTGAACGAAAAGTCGTTGTCGTAGACCGTGCTCCCCGTCGTGTCGACAAGGATCAGTCCGTTCTGGGCGTCGTTCGCAGAGCACTTCGTGACCGTCACGCCTTGCGATTTCTCGATCCAAATGCCCGCCCCATAGCCCCGCCAAACGTCGATGTCCCGCAGGTTCATAAACGTGTCGATCGGCTTGCCGTCCTGCGCCATTCGCAGGGTTCGGCTTACGCTCGCTTGGCAGTTTTCGAGCCTGACATTCTGGCTGTCGATCACCCGAATGTTGAAGCGGTAACCCTTGACGGTCAGGTTCTTGATCGTCACGTTCTTGTGGCCTTGGATAAGCAGGCCGGTGCCCGTGAACTGGCCGTGGTCTGCGTTAAGCGGCTTGCCGGAGAGGATGACTCCGCCCTTGAAATCGAGCACGACGTCGTCCTGTTTGACCTCGTACACGGCCTGGTCGTCAGTCGCGCCGAAGTAGCGCGTGTGACCCACCCAGGCCGGATCTTGCCCTAGGACAGGCAACCCAAGGCAGGCGATAAGCATTGGGATCATGTTCCAAGCATACTCCCAGTCGTTTTGGGGCCATCCGCCCCAGCGGAGGGACCCGTAACTGCGATTCGGTCGTCATAAGGTTAAGAACAAGCCCTCCTCTTCAGGGCGGAAAAAGGGAGGTCTCTTATGACTCATTCACGATTTGCTTCCACAATTCTTTCCATCGTCGCCATTGGCGGGATGGTCGTCGCACCGGCGCTTTCGCTAGCCGCCGACCAGCACAAGGACCACGGAAAAGACAAACACGACAACCGTGGGCACGGTAACGATAACCGGGGCCGTGGCAACGACGACCGAGACCGCGGTAACGGCCACCGTGACCGTGGCAACGATCATGGCAAAAACCCCAAAGACCACGGATTTCACGATAACCGGAATCAATGGTGGAAGGACGACCATCGCCGAAGAGACGATAACTGGCGCGAAGAAGCGCGTCGCCGTGAGGAAGAGCGTCTCCGCGCCGAGCGTTGGCGGCGAGACGAGGACTGGCGTCGCCAGGAAGCTTGGCGTCGCGACCACAATAATTGGTCCCGAGACTCTGTCCTTCAGCGTGAGTCCAACCATCGCCAGCAGACGAAGAACGAGTGGCGCAACATCGCCTACGTTGCTGGTGGCGTGGCCCTCCTTGGCCTGCTGAAGCACGACAAGACACTGATCTTCGCCGGTTCCGCGGGAGCGCTCTATTCGCTCTACCGCTACGAGCAGGATCGCAAGAGCCAAAGCCGAATCGATCGTCTTCGCGCGGACTACTTCAGCCGCCCGTACTTCGTCCGCGACGGCCACCGGTACGACCGCCGGATCATGATCCACAACGGACAGCGCTACTACCAGTTCCACCGCCACTAATCGGTTCACCGGTGGAAAATTATATGATTGAGTCAACTAATTTAGTTGACTCAATCATATAATAGTTTATGGACTCTGCCGTCGAAGCCATACGCGGCTTCAACCGTTTCTATACGAAACAGATTGGGGTGCTTCAAGAGGGCATGCTCGACAGCCCCTTTTCCCTCACCGAAATGCGGGTTCTCTACGAGCTCGCCCACACGCGCGGGCTTACGGCTACGGCGCTGGGGAAGGAGCTTGGCTTGGACCAGGGCTACCTGAGCCGCATCCTGCGCGGGTTCGAAGGGCGCGGCCTCATCGTACGCACGCCCTCGGCGGAAGATGGCAGGCAGCACTTTCTCGAACTCACCGAGGCGGCCGTGCTCGAATTTGGCCGGCTGAACGAGCGGCAGAACCGCGAGGTGGAGGCGATGATGGCCCGCCTAAGCGAAGCGGAGAAGGCAAGTCTCATTTCCTCGATGGGCGAGATTCGGCGAGTCCTTGGGGATCGGCCCGAATCCAACAACGCTTATTTGCTCCGCGACCACCAACCGGGCGATATGGGCTGGGTCGTCTACCGCCACGGCGTTCTCTACGCCCAGGAATACGGCTACGATCACAACTTCGAAGCCCTCGTCGCCGAGATCGTGGCGAAATTCCTCCGCGAATTCGACCCGAAGCGGGATCGTTGCTGGATCGCCGAAAAGGACGCCCAGGTCGTCGGCTCCGTGTTCGTCGTCCGCGAGACGGACGAGATAGCCAAGCTCCGCCTACTCCTCGTCGAGCCCAGCGCCCGAGGCCTGGGCATCGGGGCGAGTCTCGTCGAAGAATGCCTCCGCTTCGCTCGCCAAGCAGGCTACAAAAAGATGGCCCTCTGGACCCACAAAGATCTCACGTCCGCCCGAAATATCTATGAGAAAGCCGGTTTCCGGCTAGCAGAGACAACCACTCATCACGACTTCGGCTTGGAGCAAGTGGCGGAAACCTGGGCGATGGACCTCTAAGAAACCAAACCGAGGAACTTGAAATCTAAAAAAGCACCGGCTTTTCTCTGCTTCGGATATTCAACAGCAGACCGACACAGGAAAGGCAAAGCCACATCGCCGTGCCGCCATAGCTCATAAACGGCAGCCACAGGCCCACCACGGGCATGAGACGGACCACCATCGCGATATTGATGACGGTGTGAAACGCAAGCATCCCCAATATTCCTGCCGCGATCATCCGGTAATACGGCTCCGTGGCGTGGAACATGATGAGCCAGATCCGGTAAAAGAAGAATCCGAAGGTGCCCAGGACGAGAGCGCAGCCGACGAGGCCGCCCTCCTCACCGATGATCGTGAACACGAAGTCCGTGTCCTGCTCGGGAATACGGTCGAGCCGCTTCTGCTCGCCCTTCAGGAATCCAGTCCCGAAGAGCTGACCGGCGCCGAAAGCGATCTCCGCTCGCTCCTGCTGGAACTCGATATCCTTGTCGTGGCTGAAGAGACGTTTCTGGTGGTAGCCATGAACGCCGATATTGAAGGCGAAGGCGAGAACGAGCAAGGCCAACGCCCCAATAGCCGCCCCCAGCACATACTTCCATGGCACATTCGCCGCCAGGCAGATACAAAGCCAGGTGACGAGCAGCGCCATCCCCGCCCCAAGGTGAGGTTGCTTGATGATCAAGGCAACCGGAATAGCGACGTGGAGAAACGACAAGGCAAAGGTCGAGAACTTGCCGATCTGGTCCTGCCGCCGGGCGAAAAACGTTGCCAGCGTGATGATGATCAACAGCTTCGCTGCCTCGCTAGGTTGGAACTGAATCGGGCCGAGGTTGATCCACCGGGCTGCCCCGTTGACGGTCACCCCCATCTTCAGCACCAAGGCAAGCATTCCGAGGCTCAGGAAGTAGAGCACGTTCGCGACGCGCATCCAAAACTTCGGCTTGACCAGCCAAAAAATTGCGAACGGACCCAGGCCGACGACGACATTGAACATCTGCTTCTGAAAGTCGCGGCTGCCCGTGCCGTAAGATTTGCTGAACTGGGAAAGAAGCCCAAAGCTCAGGAGGAGACACGCGCCCAAGAGCAGAAACCAGTCGAAATTACGCGGCGCGCGCTTCTTACGATCAGCTACTTGGTCTAGGGTGCGAGAAATGCTCGCCATTTGCGTTTAGTCTCCCGGATCGCGCGACGAACCGATACCGAATTGTCGTTTTACCAGTCCGCCACCCTTTACAAACCAAAATCGGAGCTTTCGAGTTGCCGGAGTAGGCCCCCCGCTTTCAATTGATAGGTCCACGGCTACCAGAACGCAGTTCGTGGCGCCCGATACGGGCAGCAAAACCTGCTCCATAGACGTCCGGACGGTCGCGGTCGCCTTGTGGGGAAGGTTGCCGGAAGTCATCGTGCCACTCCAATCCCACTGATTGCCGATGGTGAGGGGAAACTTCAGCAAGGGCAGGGGCGAATCATAGTTGTCCCCAGCCGCATACGAAAGGCTAAAGGAATCCTGGTCAAACTTATAAACTTCCTGCTCGAACGATTGGTCGAAGGCCCGCAGATCGAGGGTGAGGGTGTCGTTGGTTTTCTTTTGGACCACCTCGACGGGCATGTCGATCTTGCCCAGTTCCAGCTTCCCCTTGGCATCGATAGGCGCCACCGGGTTGAGGTCGGCGAAGGTGGGGTAGTCGGCGGTCTTCGAACCCTGGCGACAGCCCAGGATTCCCAGCGAAAGGGCGACCGCCAGCGACCAACTACGGCCCATCTAGGAACCCGCTCCGGGAACCTCGAACTTCACGAGCTTTACGGTCTTCTTGATCGTCTTCTTGCCGGATTGGGCGCTGTCTTGCGCCTCGACCAAACCGACGCCCTTGGCGTAGATCGAGGTGTTTTTGAAAATAGTCGCCGTCTGCACGCTTAGGCCGATCTTCGCCTCCGACTTGACCTCGATGCAGTCGCGACGGACGCCCAACACGTCACGCGCGCCGATCTTTCGGGCCGAGCCGGTCAAATGCATCGACGCGCTTGTATCGTCGTCGTAGGGAGACGGGCCGACATACTCCCACTCCGTGGGTTTCTCACCTATCCGAAAGATCGGATAGGGATCCTTCAGCGGCTTCTTGGGGTCGCTGCCGACCACGGACACGGACGCCGCGTCCACGTTATAAAACGTTTGCTGACTCACTTTGCCTTGCTCCATTACAAGTACGTGCGGGGTCGCAACTCCGGCGATATCGACGGGCTCCGTCACCTGGATCTCGAAAGCGCCGAAGACATCTCCCTTCGCTTCGTACGACCACTTCATCCCTGGGACCAGGGGAAAGTAGTCCGCCGCGTCGAACGCGGGAGCGGCCAGGCAGATGGCAACAGCGGCGAGAAGCATCGTTACTTCGTTTCCTCGATGACGATTTCGTTGGGGGTCTTGCCTTGGAACGTCATCGTGACCGAGGCTTTCACCATCCCCTTCCCTTTGACGTAATAGGTCGTCGTATCGTATTTCGCCTTCTTTTGACCATCGATGGTCTTTACGAGCGCGGTACCCGTCGATGTGACCACGAGGGCGTCATATTTGCCCGCCTTCGTCGTTATGCTCTGAACGCCCTTCACGACGAACGTGCTGTCGTCCTCCAGTTCTTGCCCGTTCGAGCTAGAAACCTTCGACTTGGAAGGCCACTTGGTCCCCGGGGTTACCACCGCGGGAAGCTGCAGGCTCTTCGCCGGGCTGATCGTGCCCGTCGTGTTGCCCGTGATGTAAACGCCGGTCTTGTCCACGACGATGGTGTCCGAGCCAAGCTCGTCCGCGATGCCGCCCGTCCTCTCGACTTCGTAGGTGGCGCTGTCCGCATCGACCTTCGTGAGCTTGACAGTGACGCCGCCCGTCTGGGGCTCGCGACCCGAGACGCGCAATTCGACGTTCATCGTCTTGTCGTTGTCGAGCCCGAAGTAGCTAAAGGCGTCCGTCTTGACCGAGGCGGGAACCGTGGAAGGATCGGGCGCTTTGGCGGTGGTGGCATCTCCGTTCGGCTTGGTCGTGCCCTCCGTCGATCCGGTCGCGCTGGTCGTCGTGGTTTTGACGGTAGGCGTCGTATCCGGAGCGGGAGCGTTCGAACATCCGAGAACGGCGAGAAGGGCGAGGAAGGAGACTGCGTAGCTTTTCATTTCAGCGTATGGCTCTTAAGTTTGATCAACATTTCCGACGCCGATGTCGGGCTGACCGTCGAAATTCGGTTGCGCACGAGGCCGACGCCAGGTACCAGCCAGTTGGTCTCGTCCGTTCTTTGGACGATTTTTCCGTTCGAGTTAATCCCCTTGGTTTCGACGGCGACGGCCGAGTAACGTTTCTCATCCGTGTCGATCTCTTCGCCGACGCGGATGGTGGAGGAGGCCGTGCGGTTCACTTTGCCGCCCGTGCCCTGCCAGGTGAACGTCTTGTACTTGTCGAGGGGGAACAGGATGATGGGCGAAGGGGGAATGAACGTCGTGACCGTCTTGATGCCTGAAGACACCTTGTAGACGCCCTTCGGCCCGACGAGCCAAACCTGCTTGTCCTGAAGCTTGTCCTTGGCCCAAACCTCCAGGTCCGCCTTCTTACCGTCCGCCGTCTGCTCGACGTTTACGACTTTGAAGGTGATTTCGCCCTTCGTCTTCTGCTGGGCGCGGTTGTCCCGAACCAGCGTCTCGAATTCGTAGGTCCACTGATTGCCGACGGCAATGGGCATGAGGGTGGTCTCCTCGCCCGGCTTGACGTTTGCCGGATCTACTTTCGGAGGCGGCACGGGAACGTAGCCGCTGCCGTCGCCGTGACATCCGGCGACAAAGGCAAGGGCAACCAAGGGAAACAACGATTGGATTTTCATTCAGCCTTACTTCCTGACTTCTGATTGATCGCATCCACGGCGTCCTGGACAAGAATCTTGTCCGGCATTTGCGTGATCTCGAGCTCGCCCTGCGCCAGTTCGTGCTGGATTCGGGGAGCCGCGATCGCCACGCCGTTTACGATCAGGAGGAGCTGCGATCCGACTTTGTTGTGGCTATATTGCCAGAGCCTGTTCCGGCCCTCGTCGCTCAGCTCGATGGTCATGTCGTTCAAATTCTGCCCGCCATTATCGTAATTGCGAAAAGTTGCTTTCGTGATATAGGCGTTTGTGCAAACGATTTTCGCACTTTCCAGCACCCGCTGGGCGGCATCCGCCAACTGGGCGTTGCGCTGGGGATCGATAATGGTGAGGATCGACTGGGCTACGTTTTCCTTCCGCCGCTCCCCGCTCAGCACCATCTTGCCCTCGTCGGCATAGTAGTTCGCCAAATCTTGGGAGTCGTAGCTCTTATCCTTAAGACGAGCCTCGACGGCGCGTACGAGCTGCGGACGGAACGGCACCTGGATCGGTCCCCGCATGTCCATGACCTTATCCCCGACCCGCACCTTGCAAGGCACGGTGGTATCGATGATGATGCCGTTTTGAAGGGCCGTCAGACTCACCTGGTTGGTCGGAGTGCCGTCCAGGTGGACGTTGATGTCCTTCTCCAGCTTCGCCTTCAGGACGGCGTCGCCCGAGATCGCCTTGCGCAGGTCCTCGTCCTTCCACTCGATCCGCTGGGTGGGCCAGTCGTCGGTTTCCTGCATGTCGTTCATGATCGCCACGAACTGACCGAGGGCCTTCTCGTCGCCCTGCATGGCCTGCAGCATCTCGCGGATCGGAACGCGCTTCTTGTTGGTCTCGTCGAGCTGGTCGGGATTCTTGTTGCCGTCGAAATCCTCGCGCCCGCCCTGGATGAGCTGGGCAGCCTGGTTCGCGACAAGAATGCGGTAGCCGCGCCCGGTCTCGATACCGACGATGCTGACCTTATCCGGCTTGATGGGCGGGAAGTGGATGGTCATCACCGTCCTTTCCGTGTAGGTCTTCCACCCAAACCAAAAGGCGGCGACTAGGACGACAAAGACGATTGCGATTTTTGACGAAGCTCGGATCTTCATGGCTTACTCGATCAAGCAAACAACAGCCGGGCCGTAAGAGTTCGCGTTGGCGTAGCGGCGTTGCTCCTCCATGTCGATTCACACTTCCAGGCAAGAAGTGTACCGCCCTATTCGCTTGGATTGAATTGGGCGTACTGGTTGCCCGCCAGGGAGGTGACGATGGTCGCGACCCCCGCATTCAGAATGCATACGGCGAGAGCAGCCAAAATCGGCGAGAACCCCAACGCCACGCCGCCCGCAAATAGCAAAACCCCCGGCCCGCAGGACATCGTAATGCCCACCAAGTTGATCAGTCCGCGGAAGCTCCGCTGGGAAGGATCGTCGAAGTCGGGGAACACGATGGTGACGAGGCAGGTCATCGAGCACACGAGCACGGCGATAAACGGCATCGCGATGATCGACGCCACGGCGTACTGCCAAAGCACCGGCTGCATGACCGTGACAACGACGGCGCCCAGCCAGGCCGTCAAGGTTCCCGGCAACGACTTCGCTAGCACCTCGAACAGGACCGTCGTGGAAAAGCTGAAGGGAAGCGGCTTTTGTACATCCACCCGCCGCAGCATCTCGATAAAACCCGCCTGCGACAAGGCCGAGGAACACACGAAGACGCCAAACGCCTGGAAAGCCATGAAGACATAGCCGCCCACGCTCGTCTGCCGCATCTCGTTCATCCCCGCGATGGCGGGAATGATCGAGATCGACAGCGACATCAGCCCGAGCAGAATCACCACCGCCAGCGAGCTGCGGACCGTGATAATGGATTCCTTCCAAAGGATCGCCCAAGCCCCCGGCGCGTTGATCTTGGAAATCCAGCGCGACCGCCTCGCCTTGATCTTTCCCCGCCTCGCCTGCTCCGTGATGAGCGCGATGGTGTCTCCCTGCTGCTGGAGCTTGCGGGTGTTCACCGTATCGAACCCGCGCACCGCCGCCTGGTCGTACATCCAGGAAGCCTGCGTCATCGCGATCCGGATCGAGACGGCGATGATCAGCACCAACCCGCCAAACCCAGCCAAGATCAACGTCGGGTCGCCCTGCACGATCCCGTGGATCATCCAGGTGGCGAGGGTCGAGGTGAAGAAGACTATACGGAGAATCGGCGACTCGGAAAGCGTGACCGCTTCCTGCCAAGTGGTCGAGGAGGCCAACTCCCACGAAATGAAACCGACAACCCCTGCCGCGAGAGCGAGCACGCTCCAACTGATAATCCGCTTGTTCCGGTCGCTGGCAAGGTCGCTCCGGTTGATGAACAGCGAAACCGCGTAGTTGATGCACACCCAGCACAGCGCCACCAGCAGCCACGTCGCCGTCGCGTACCGTAGCGTCATCGCGATCGATTCCGGATGGCTGAAGGCCTGCTGCAGGCTCTTGATCCCCGCCGAAGCGGGACGGAATCCGACGATGATGAAGAACAGCGGCGTCAGGAGGGTCAGCAGGTAGTCGCGGACGATGCGAAACACGAGCACCAGCTTCGGCTCGATAGGGGTCGGAAACAGGACGTCCACGTCCGCCGGACGGAACCCGCCCCGCGCGTTCAAGACGCCAATGGCTAAAAAGAACGTCATCAGTGCGAACAACGCGAAAACGATCGCATCCAAAATCCGCACCGCGTCGATGTGGCTGACCAGGTGGTTCGCCCGGTCGAGGCCGGGAATGTGAAAATCCTGAATCCGCTCGCCCCGAAAGGGAATAAAAACGTATCGAAGCAGCCCAAACGAGGCGACGAGCAGCCCGATCAGACGCGAAGGATGGGTGAGGGCTCGCTTGAAGCCGTTGATAATCGTCCTACTGGTGAGGAACAGCAACGGCTTCATGGCCTTCCTCCGTCAGCTTCAAGAAGACCTCTTCGAGGCTGCTCGTCTCCATGCCGCTGAAGCGGCGAAGATCGGCCAAGGTGCCCTCGATCATCTTCGTGCCCCGATGCAGGATGATGACCCGGTCGCAAAGCTTTTCCGCCGTATCCAGCAGGTGGGTCGAGATCAGGACCGCCGCGCCATCGTCTCGCGCGCGCTGGATCTCCATCTTGAGCTCATGAGCCCCCGCCGGGTCGACGCCGATCATCGGCTCGTCGAACAGCAATACGGTCGCGTTGTGTATGAGCGCGCAGGCTACGGAGAGCTTCTGCTTCATTCCCTTCGAAAGGGTCGCCACCAACTCTTTTCGCTTTTCGAGGAGGTTGTAGCGCCGCAGCAGCTCCTCGTTCTTCTCCTCGAAACGGTCCATCGTGTTGAAGCACATCGCCACGAACTTCATGTGCTCCTCGACGGTCAGCAGTTCGTATAGGGAAGGAACCTCGGGAACGAAGGCGAGCCCCGCTTTGGCTTTCGCCTGATCCGTCACGATGTCCCAGCCGTTCACGAGAACTTCGCCGTGGGTGGGCCGAAGGATTCCCGCGATGCAGCGTAAAGCGGTCGTCTTGCCCGCGCCGTTTGGGCCGAGCAGACCCACGATTTCACCGGCGTTGATCGTGAGGGAAAGGTCGTTTACGGCGCAGTAGTTCTTGTACTGTTTGACAAGGTGCCGGGTCTCGAGCATGGCGGGTTGGTCAGGTTACCATCACGCTTACGGTCGTTGAAGCTTGATCGTTGCGCTTTTGGATCGATCCCTGTCTTTTGATGGTTGATGTCGTAAGGTAGTTTGCTATATACAAGAAGGGCAATATGGATGCAAAAGTTTGGAAATTTAACGCCGCTCGGGGCATGAATGGCGCCGGGTACGTGTTCCTTGTCTTGGCCGTCATCATGGCCGCGATCACCATGTCGCACACCGATAAACCGGGCGACATGCCGGTGGGAGAGCGGATCGCCTTCGTCTGCGTTCCCCTCGCCATCATCTCAGTGCTCCTGATCCTCCGGCGCGTGGAAATGGTGTACTCGCCCGACGCAGGAACGGTCAAACTCGGCAAAGGCTTTCTTCCCTTCATCACCTGGCGCGAGATCTCCGTCTCCGGCAAGAAGTCCGTCGTCCTCTCCGCCTCGCGGGTGAAGGGCACCCCGATCTTCGAATGCAACCTCTTCTTCGAATCCACCGAAGAGAAGTTCCCCCTGATCGGATCGGGAAGCTCGAAGGACCTCAAAGGCTGCATCGACTTCGCCCGCGCCGTCGGAGCCGAAGTCGTCGTCGAGCCCTCTATGGCAGCCATCGGCGGCCACTGGCTCAAGCAGTATTTGCCGGAATACAAGGGCTAAGCAATCGCCTCCGGATCGAAGGTCGGCGCCTGAAGCCCTTCGAGTATCGATAGCCGTCTGCGCAAGTCTTTGCTGGGTTCGTAGGGCTTCGCCGCTTGCCGTGAGCCAACCTGTTTAGCATTCCATTCGGCTTGTTTGGCGATGGCCCGCCCCACGATCTTCGGGTCGCCAACGATCCAGGCCGCGTAAGCGTCGCCGCGAACCATTTGCTTGAACGTAGGTCTGAAAAGCAGCCTACTAAAGATTACGATCGCAACTTCGGCAATCGGCACGACCCAAACCCTGTCTGTAACACCGGCCAAGACGAGGAGGCCTACGATGCAGGCAATAAAAAGCGCATATTTGGCTTTCGTCCTGACGATGCGCTTCAAGGCGACCCTGCGCGCAATAAGAGCCTCGATCTCCCTCTTGTCGAAGTTGTCAAGTAACCCGGAGGACAACCTCAGACTTTCGTTGCCTGCCAGAGAAACCGCCGCGAATCGATTCTCCTGGCGCTTGACCGTTCGGATTGTCAGGCTCATCTTTGCCCCGACCTCTTTTGCAAAATCCAACCAAGGATCGCCTGACAAAAACTCTCTTTCTGCGGTGACGCGTGACAGAAGCACGAACGTCCACCCAATCCCTAAGATGCCGCACAAAGCGACTCCGATGGCGAAGCTTTTCTGGAAGTAGAACGGTCGAAGCGCGAGCATGATTAGCATGGTGCCAACCATCGGCGACGTGCAGGCCCACAGGCGCACTAACAGCATGTTCGGAGCATTTGGCCGATCCGCTTGTTCGGGGGCACTGCGGTGTTTTCGGCAAGCCAGGACCGCAACGAGTGTGCTGGCCCAGAGCAGGCCGAAAATCACGGTCAGGAAACCAAGCGGGCTCATAAGGTCTTCGAAGTCCCAGGATCGAATGCGCCCAAGTCGAGCCGCCGGAGCGCCTCGATTCGGTTCACAAGCGATGGGTGGCTGCTCAGCACCTCGTCGATCGGCTTCAGCCGCGCTGGCGACTGGTTGATCTGGGTCATCTTCGTCAGGGCCCGAATCACAACCTCCTTATCCCCCACCGCCCAAGCAGCGAAGGCATCCGCCGAATGCTCGTGCTTCCGCCGAGCCTTGCCAAAGACGAGCGACTGAAGAAAAGGGACTAGGAAGAAGAAAACGAGGGGGCCGGATAGGATATTCCGAGTCGACGGCGACCAGTGGAAGTGATCCGCGATCATATCGAACGGATAGTTGAAGAAGAGGATGATGCCGAGGAGGAAGATGAGGGACGCAAGAAGCATCTTGCGAACGTCGTTCCGCCGATGGTGCCCCAACTCGTGCGCGATCACCGATTCGGTCTCATCGGGCTCCATCTTCTCCAGCAAGCCCGAAGTGAGCCCAACGTCGTGGAAGAGGTTCGCATAGGCGTTCACCACCGGCGACTGGCGGATGATCACGTGGCGAACCTTCACCCCGACCTTCGCCGCCAATTCCTGCGTCCTGTCGAACCAAAGATCGCCCGGCGCCAGCCTCTTTCTCTCACCCTTGGTGGCGCGAATCATGAGGACGACGGACGCCGCCAACGCCAAAAGCACCGGGCCCATGATGACTGCACGTAACCCAAAGCCACTTAGGCCAAGCCGGTTGAAACCCGACCAAGTCGACATGACAATCATGCAGAGCATCACCCAGCCGAAACCGAACGCCAGTGGCAGCATCGCTTTGCCGAACCGCTTGCCCTGGGCCAGCTCGGGTGTGACCGGAAGAGGCCCCCTCTTGGTGCGGCGCATTCGGAAAACGCTGAAGGCCGCCAGCATATTGACAAGCCCGACTCCAAAGAAGATCGGCAGCATCTGGTGGATCAACAAAGGGGGCATCATCGTCATTCCGGACGCGAAGGCCTTGTGAACGGCCGGACTGTCCATCAGAAGCGCGGGAAAGAGGAGAAGCAACGGCCACAGGAGCTGAAGTCGAGGCTTCTTCCGGTCGTATTCTCGCTGCACCTCATCCGGCGTCTTAACCTTCGGCTCCGCCACTTCCTCCACGGCCGGTCTGGCCTTTAAAAAGATACGCCAGGGAAAGATCAAGAATCCGGTGAACGCGGCCGCCATCAACACGAGGACAATGTAGCCAAAAGGGCTCACCGACCCCCGATAGCGAACGATGGCGTCGTCCGCGATCTCTCGCGACGAAAAGAAGTCGATAGCTGCGATGCTTCGATCCGGCTGGCCATGCTGGACTAGGGCCGCCGTATCCGCGTCGAGGCCCTCGATGCCCACGTCGATCGGCCTCGACAGCCCATTCGCTTCCAGAAACCGGACGATCTTTCCCACCGGCATCTCGAACTCCGTACGGCCCTTCTGGGGAAACCGGAGATAGTCGTTCATCTCCAGATCGATGGAGACGCTCGTCGGATACGGGTAGACGATGAAGTCCCCCTTCGGCATCCCCAACTCCACTGCCAGCCGCTTCATCGTGTCGAGCAGTCGCGCTTCGCCAAAGGCTTTCTGGGTGGAAACGACCACGTCCGTATTGCGCGGGTCGAATGTGATCCGCACCGACGTTCCCTTGTCCCCATCGCCGAAGACGGGCCAATCCGCCCCCGAATCGCGCGCCGCTCGGCGGAACGTCGAAGCGCCGTTTCCAATAGGCGACTCCTCGCGGACCTCCTGGGTCCAAGCCATCGAAGCGAGAAAGAGAATCAGGAGCAGGGAAGGGACACGCATAGATGTTCTAGGAAATGCGACGTACGCGACCTGCCGAAAGGTTGCGCTAGCGCCTTCGGAAAATGGCCCAGGTCCCCGTCAAACGCGCCTGTAAACTCCCGCCAGAGGTATTCATGCCAAACCAAGAGAGTGTAAGCGAGCATTACGGAGTCTCCGATCTGACCGCTACGATCGAACAGGCGCTAAAGCAGACCGGGTTGGACGGCGACAGAATCGATTGGTCGTCCCTCGAGCCCCTCGATCAGTTCCACGTGCGAGGCATTGCCGCCATCAAGGAACTTGCCGAAGGTTTACATCTTTTCCCGAGCGCTAAAGTGCTGGATGTCGGGTGCGGTATCGGGGGCCCTGCCCGCTTTCTCGCCGCCAATTACGGCGTGCACGTGACGGGCATCGACCTCACGCCGCGCTTTATCGATGCCGCCAAGATGCTTTCCGAACGAACGGGGCTCGCCGATAGGACCGAATTCCACCAAGGGGACGCCCTCGACCTCGTCCATGCCGATGCCACGTTCGATGCAGCCTGGACCATCCACGTTGCCATGAACATCGCCGACCGATCCCGGCTTTACAAGGGCATCTACACAGTTCTCCATTCGGGAGGACGCCTGGCGATTTACGACGTCGTCGCCGGAAATGGCGCACCGCTTACCTTTCCTTTGCCCTGGGCAAGCTCGGCCGATGCCAGCTTCCTCCTCACGGCCGACGCCATGCGCGACGTGCTGACGAAAACCGGTTTCACAGTGGAAAGCTGGGAGGATACGACCGAGGCCGGAATCGCTCAATTCGCGCGGCAAGCCCAAAACATCCAAGCCTCGCCGCTGGGACTCCAAATCGTCATTGGCCCCGAATTTCCAAAGATGGTCGGCAACCTGGTTCAAGCGCTGAAAGACGGGCGGCTCAGGCTCGTTCAAACGATTTTGGTGAAGTAGGGCAGGGTTCCAACCCTGCCCGAATACTACGGAAGCGGCAAGCCAAACGCGCTCAAATACGCGCGCTGCTTCTCGATCCGCCCAGGTGTGTTCAACTCCATATTGAACGGACGGCCGCGCGTGTCGATGATCAGCCCGACTTGGCCGTCGATCAGGTTCGTCGTCTTGTCGCGATTGCCCTTGCTCGTGTCGAATCGTTTGACCACGACGTGCTTGCCCTTGCCCTCGCCGACGTCGAAGTTCTTCGCTGGTTCCACCGTCAGCTCCTTCGTCTGCTCGATGTCGATGGGTACGACCTTGATTTGCCCGAACGGAACCGAGATATCCAGTCCGTTGCCGTGGACGCGGACGCAAGGCTCACCGTCCTTCGCGATGCCCACGGGCGCGATGCAGGTGCCGATCTTGACGATACAGTCGCGCTCAAATACCTCGCGAGCCGCTTCGTATACGTGCTCACTCAAAACGCCGAGGTGCGGCATCATGAAGATGGAGTCGACCGTGAGCATCGTGATGCCCTCCGGCTGATAGGCGTCCATCATCATCAGGGCCGATTGGGCGCGCTTCGGCGCGTGGCTAAGCACGCCGCCCGAGCCGATGACCATGTCCAGCGCCATCATGTTCACGAGCGTCTGGCCGGTCGCCTCTTCGCTCATGAGGCGGTCCAGGCCGCCCTGCTGGATGCCGACGAGGTTGCGAGCCAGGGTCTTGTGGTGCTCGAATGCCAGCCGCAACGCCTCTCGCGAGACCGCCTGCTCGATTAGCAGGTCCTCGTAAGTCTGGGGGATCGTCGTCGGGCGGATCATCTTGTTCCGCAGCCGGTTTCGGACCTCGGCGGGCGCGATCTCGAACGGAAGCCAGCGGGCGATATTCTCGATCCCCGCCTCCTTCAACACGTTGCAGATCGAATAGCTCATGCCCAGGTTCGCGGAAACCGTGCGGTTATAGACGCGCTCGCCCGTGTTGTTGAGGAACACGGAGAAGACGTCGGTGGTCGCCCCGCCGATGTCCACACCGAGAACGTTGATCTTCTCGTTCTCCGCGTACTCCTTGAGGAGCTTTCCAACCGCGTTCGGCGTCGCCATGACCTCTTCGCTCGTCCACTCCAGCAGCTTCGAGTAGCCGGGAGCCTGCTGCATGACGTGCTCGAGGAACATCTCGTGGATCTCCTCGCGTGCCGGGCCGAGGTTCTCTTGGGAAAGCGTCGGTCGCAGGTTGTCCACGATCTGCATGGCGATTCCGTCGCCCAAAACCTTGGCCACGTCGTCGCGGGCGTCCTTGTTGCCCGCAAAGATGATCGGCAGCTTCATATCGCCGAAGCGGGGCTTCGGGTCGGCGCGCCGCACAACCTCCGCCATTTCGATGAGGTGGGTCTTCGTACCACCGTCCGTACCGCCCGACATAAGGATGATGTCCGGGCGAAGTTGGCGTAGCCGCTCGACCTTCTGATAGTCCTTGCGCCCGTCGTCCACCGCCAGGGTGTCCATCAGGATCGCGCCCGCGCCCAGAGCCGCGCGCTCGGCGGATTCCGCGGACATCGCCTTCACGACGCCCGCGACCATCATCTGAAGGCCGCCACCCGCGGAGGAGGTGGAAACGTACAGGTCGGACCCGTCGAGCTCGTCGGAGCGCTGAGCCGTCTCTTTGCCCTCTTTGCGCAGCCGGTAGACCTTCCCGTCTTTCAGCAGCTTCCGTCGGCCCTTTGTGTAGCCGGACGGAACGACCTCTTCGGTGATCTCTTCGAGCTCGGTAATGGAGTTGATGACGCCCATCGTGACGTCTTCGAAAGGCTTTTCAACGGTCGTGGGCGCCTCGCCCCGCGCGACCAGCCGGTACTCGCCCGCGTCGTTGCGTTCGATAAGGATCGCCTTGGTTGTGGTCGAGCCACAGTCCGTAGCGACGATACGGCGGATGTCGTTGGACATAGTGTTCGATTATGGCGCGGCCCACCGTTAAGATTCATCGGGACCTTAACCTTGCCGCGCCGATTCCTCGATTTTAGATTCCTCGATTGATTCAGCTTTTCGCCAATACAAAAAATAGAGGAATCTTAAATCGAGGAATCGAGGAATCGAGGAATCGAGGAATCAGCGAAGGTCGCTGCCTCCAATTCCATCGACCGTCACATTCGGGTCGGGAGTATCGAGGTGGCTGGCGGTCTGGCGTTTGGCAAAAATAAAAGCGGAGTGTCCGTCGGCGAAGGTGTGGTTACGCGCCCCCTGCCAGCGGTCGGGGCCGACGGCCCAATTTCCCGCGAAGGTGAAGGTGCCCCACGGGCCGATGACGTTGGCGTCGTGCATGTGGTTGTTCGTCCACTCGAAAATCATGCTCTTGCGAGCCGGTTCGACGACGCTGCTGCTCGTATAGGTGATGCAGTCGGGACAAGGCTCTGAGAGGGCGAGGTCCTTCAGGAAGAGCGTCTGGAGCACGGAATAGGGTCGGTAGAAAGCCATCGAGAACGCGTAGCTCGTGTTGTCGAAGGTGTTCTTGGTTGGGTCGGAGGGGCAGTAGAGAAGGGCGCTGCTGCCGTTGGCGGTCAGCGGACTGCCGTTCTGCTTGAGGGCGACCGCGAGATACGGCATGATCGGCCAGCGGAACTGGCGACCGATCCACAGCACGTTCGTGCCCGTGTTCGGATAGCCGTCGTCGAAGTCGCCTTGGTAGAGCATCATCGCTGTACCGATTTGTCGAAGATTGGAAAGACAAGCTGTCTTTTTTGCGGCCTCCTTTGCCCGGGCAAAGACCGGAAAGAGGATCGCCGCGAGAATCGCGATGATCGCGATGACGACGAGGAGTTCGATAAGGGTGAACGCACCAAAGGGCTTCGTTGCCCGGCGGACCGGTGCGTCTTTATGAAGGCTCATCATAGACGGCCTAGAAGTCTGGCCGACCTCCGCCAGAATATTCCCGGCCCATCGTCGCGAGGAGCAAGCGAAGGTCAAATTTGCTGGTTTATCGATGATTCAATAAACCGGCCTATCGAGCGATGACGTCGTAGGTGACGAACGACGACGTCATCGGCGGCTTCTCGCCCCGCTCCTTGGCCGTGCGCAGGTCTTCGAAACCCCGCTTGTGCCCCTCGATGAACTCAGGCGAATTGGTCCAAGACTTGAAGTCGTCCTCGCTCTTCCAATGGCTCACGATCAGGTAGGGCTCCCCCTCCTTGTTCGGGCGCAGGACTTCCATATTCAGGAAGCCCGGCATGCGGTCGATCGCTTTGGCCCGGGAGCCGAATAGCTCCTCGAACCGCGAACGATAGCTCTCATCGCACCGGATGAAGTTGATTGCCACGAATCCCGTGTCGGAGTGGAACGAAGAGGTGGAAGCCGTCATTTCAATAGTCACTCAAGAATTATTTTTGATTAGTCAAAACTTTATCTTATCTTCCCAGAAAAATCAAGATTCGCATGATATTTCTGACGATGATTAGATGATATGACGATTTTGAACCTTAAGCTGGTTCAAAGAACAGGCTTAAGGTTCGAGAAAGTAAGGGTTCGGGTCGCGATCCCCTGTGGCGTCGTAAGCAGCATCCGCCGAACGCCCGGGTAGGCGATGCCGCCGCGCTGGTCGAAAGTGTCGGTGATGGCCTCGGTCGCCTTCAAGGACCCCTCGAGGGTGAAGTGATAGACCGTCATCTGCGTGGTGAGGTTGTGTCCCCCGCTCGTGTGAAGCGTGTCGAGAATGCAGACCACGAGCCGCTCGCCGCCGATTTGGCGGTCTACTTCCAAAATCTCGTTACCCCGGATGCGGTACCGCGACTGCATGGAGTCCGCCACTGCGACCTCCTTGCCCAGCCCGTTCTCCGAACCCGTGAAGGTGATCGCATAGGCGCCGTCTCCCTTATCGAAAGGCACGCCCGAGCGGTGGAGGATCTGGCTGCGAATCTGTCCCTTCACCCAATCCTGGTCTTTGTCGGTTCCGCCCTTGATGTCGATGGAAAGGTCGCGGCCCCGGTCGTAGATCACGTGCCCGCTGACCGTCCGCCCCTCCACGTCCGCGCTGAAGTCGGCGCTGAAGCCAAGGAGAGTGGTGGGGAAGGAAGCTCTGGCCTCGGAGGCTTGCTTCAGGAAATCCCACGCCGCCGGGTCGTTCTTCGACTTCGGACCCTGGACGCCCAGGGCGAGGGTGGCGTAGTTTCGGATCAGCGAATACCTCTTGCCGTCCCATTCGCCTTCTTCCTTCTGCGCCACCATCGCCCGAGCCGCCAATGCCTGCCCCGGCTTCCAATCCACGCTCCACTGCCCCTTCTCGTCCGCTTTCGCCTCGACCGGCTTGGCATCGCCGACCGCAATGCTCAACTCCGCGCCCGGAGCGGCCTTGTCGTCGAGGAGAATGGTGAGGACGAGCTTCCCATCCTTCGGCATCGCCACGATCTCCGTCTTGAGACCGAGCTTCACCCCTGCCCCTTTCAGGTTCGTCGCACCCTTCGCGTAATACCGAAGAAGGAACACGCCCCGGTTGTCCGCGCTGCGGTCGAGAATTCCATAGTCGAGACTTGCTCCCGCGACGTCTTCCGCTTCGGCCGTGACCAGGCCGTCGTGGCGGGAGAGGCTAAGAGGGCGTCTCCGGGGAAGCCAGCCCTGTACCTTCGCCCCTTTCCCCGCCACGTCGGCAATTGACTCCTCGCCTGGAAGCTCCGCCAACTCGATCCGAAGCTGCTTCGGATGGGCGCCGTCGAAGGAGGCCCACAGGAAATGGGCGTGAGAGGTGGCGGCGAGAGCCAAGCCGAGTAGGATGAGCGTCTTCTTCATGAAATCTTGTCCCTCAGGAAAACCTTTCTTTTGATGACTCAAAATTTAGGTTTAGGCGGAATCGATGATTTCATAATCTAGACAAAAAAGTCAAGTATCAACGGAGGCCGGACCCAAAATCCAAAATCCCAAATCTAAAATCCACCTGATCGCCCGATATATCGCTTTTAGTTCCGCTTAAGCGGGTGCTAGGTTATAATGCGGGACGAAACCCCCAAAGGAGGGCCCCTGGTTGGCTGGAGTCACGTTCAACAGCATTAGCAAGGTTTTCGGCAAAGACGTCAAAGCCGTCGATGATCTAAACCTCAACATCAAGGATCAAGAGTTCATGGTCCTCGTCGGTCCGTCTGGGTGCGGAAAGACCACCGCGCTCCGCATGGTCGCCGGACTGGAAGAAGCGACCGGCGGCGACATCATGATCGGCGAAGTCCGCGTGAACGACGTTCCCCCAAAGGACCGCGACATCGCGATGGTTTTCCAAAACTACGCGCTGTATCCGCACATGAACGTCTATGACAACATCGCGTTCGGGCTCCGTCTCCGCGAGTTGAAGGGGTTCTTCTGGCAGGTCGGCCACATGGCCGAGGCCAAAAAGATCAAATCCGACATCGACAGCCGCGTCCACGAAGTGGCGCGCATGCTCGACATCGAGAAGTATCTCCACCGCCGTCCGAAGGAGCTATCCGGCGGCCAGCGCCAACGCGTCGCCCTCGCTCGCGCAATCGTTCGGAAGCCTAAGGTCTTCTTGATGGACGAGCCGCTTTCGAACCTGGATGCAAAGCTTCGCGTCCAGACTCGCGCCGAGCTCATCCGCCTCCACCGCTCGCTGGGCATCACGACGATCTACGTGACCCACGACCAGGTCGAAGCCATGACGATGGGCCAGCGCATCGCCATCATGCGGGACGGCCTGCTCCAACAGTGCGACGTTCCGGAGACGGTCTACAATCAGCCCGCCAACAAGTTCGTCGCCGGCTTCATCGGCTCGCCTCCCATGAACTTCATCGACGCGACCATCGTCGCCGACGGCGGCGACATCTTCGTCGACACCGGAGAGTTCAAACTCCCCCTCGGCGCAGGCCATGCCGCCGGCGCCTTCGTGGGCAAGCCAGTCTCTCTCGGCATCCGCCCCGAAGCGATCTTCGACAAGAACCTCGACTCCCACGTCAAGGCGACTCCCGCAAATACGATCCAGTCGAAAGTCGACGTCTTGGAGCCCCTCGGCCCCGAGTACGTCGCCTACCTGGGCTGCGGCAAACACAACCTGATCGCCACGATCGACACGGGCACCCGAATCAAGGAAGGCCAAACCGCCGACTTCGTCATCGATCTGGAGCGCATCCACATCTTCGACGCTGAGACCGAGAAAGCCATCCGCTAAACGCGATACAAAAAGAGCCGGGGCCAGAAAAGGCCCCGGCTCTTTTTGTATCACCGCAAGGGGAAGTTGCCGCTATAGGTCGTCACGAGCCCCGCCCCGTTCGTGAACTTCAACACGACGGTGTAGCTCTTCGGCCCAACGCGCGGATTCGGAATGGCGACGCTGATCGCCCCATCCTGCGGAATAACCTCCGTCTCCGGAACGATCTCGTTGCCGTTGCTCAGGACACGGGCAGTGATCTTGTCCACCCCCGTCTCCGTGTCGTAAGCCCAATAGCTCAGGCTCATCACCGAGCCGCTCCCCGCCGAGCCATGCGTCACGAACCGAACGACCGGCGCCGTATCGTCCCCGTTGAAATAGGTCCCGCACCAGAAGTCGAACCCCGTCAGGTCGCTCCCCGCTGCCACGTTCATGTACTTCGTCTTGAGCTGCCCAAATGGAGCCGCCCAGACCTTGTACGCGCCCGGAGGCAAGGCCTCGAACCGGTACGTGCCATCCGCTTGCGTCGTGGTCGTATAGGTCGTGCCACCCGACGTCTTCTGCGCCCGTACAGCCACGTTCGCAATGGAGGTTGCATTCGAGTACACGATCCCCTCGATCGCCCCCACCTGAGCGCCACGCGGGTCGCCACCCGTGAGCAGGGAATAGATGTCCAGCGAACCGTAGCCCTGCGTAAGCTCCCAGCCGCCATAGGGAGCGCCCATCACACCCTGCGCAGACTTCTCCAGCGCCCGATACGTCTTCAGGTTCGTAAACCCGTTCGCGACCCTCAAGTTCCGCTGCCCCATGTACAGCGCCGCCGCTCCCGACACCTGCGGACACGCCATCGAGGTCCCCGCCAGATACGCATAGTTCAGGTGATAAGGCGGATACAGCGCGCCCTGATTGCTTAGGTCGAACAGGTACCCCTCCGTCCGCATCGCCGTCGACCAGACGAACTGGATCATAAAGAAGTCCACGTCCTGCACGATGTCGCCCCCCGGCGCCGCGATATCCACATACGACCCGTAGCCCGAATAGCTCGTGTTCGCCGGGATATACCCAGGCCCATTGGCGCTCACCGCCAACGCCCCGCTGCAAGCCGCCGGATAGATCGGCCCAAGGTCGCCGCCCCCCGCGCCATTCTCGTTCCCCGCACAGACGACCAAACTCCCCTTCTGCCACGCATACGTCACCGCGTCCTGGAAGACCTGGGAGAAGTTCGTCGTGCCGAGGCTGAGGTTGATCACGTCCACCCCGTTGTCCGCCGCATAGACGATAGCCGCAGCCGCATCCGCGTCCGTCCCCGTCCCCGAGTTATCGAAGACCCGAAGGATCACCCCTTCCGCGTTGTAACCGATCCCAATCACTCCGTGCGAGGAGAACGACCCGTTGTTCGCGGCCGCGAGCGCCAACCCCGTCACATGGGTTCCATGCCCATGCACGTCCTCGATGCTCCCCGTCGGGTCCGGCTCGCCGAGCACGAACTGCCGGCTGAGCGCGAGGTTAAGCTGCCCGCCCAGGTGCACGTCCGACGTAATCGCTCCCGCGTTCATGAAATCCGGGTGCATCGTGTCGCACCCCGTATCCACAATCGCGATCTTCGGCGCGTTCTGGGGCCGCGTCGCCGCCGTGTAGAACTGGTTCGGATAGACCGACCACCCCGCCACCGCGTTGTCGTCGTCCAGGTGCCAAAGCCGCATAAAGAACGGATCGCCGTCCCCGAAATTCAAAATGACTTCCTCGTCGTGCTCTTCCACGCCGAAGTCCCCGTCGTTCGGGTCGAGCAGATAGATCCGGTTCAACGGCTCCGCCGCGACGACCCCTGGCGAGTGCAGCGCGCCCTGCGCCGCCACCCTCGGGTCGGCCCCCGCGGGCAGCTTCCACATCGTCCAGCCCCCCGTGGCGACCGGATGCAGATACTGGGTCCCCTTGGGCAAGCCCTTCAGGGCAAAAGCCGACATAGCCGGCCTCATCTTCACCATCAAATAACCGGGAATGATCCCATTCTTGGGACCGGATGGGATCGTCGTCCGAAGTCCCTCGGGCAATCCACTGGCAAAAGCAGAACCAAGCACCGCAAATGCGGCGACGAAGGCCCGCGTACAGCAACTGTTCATAGGCGGAAATCCTCCAGGGGGCAAGCGCCCCTCCCGGTTCTCATGGTGCGAGTTTTTAGTGGCCTTGGCCCCACCAATTCCGCCTTAAGCGCCAAAAAGGGCGGTTATTCGCCAAACCTTCAAAAAAGCGCAATTTCTTGCGAAAAGAAGCCCAAGAAACTATAATACTAAGATAGTGTTCGAGTAGGATACTATTTTGCCGGACCCGCCTTCTGAAGGCAAAGCAATCTTAAACCCTCATCGAGAGGACCGGATCATGCGGGCGACTTCCCCCGAAACCCAACGCTCGCACCCGGTCCCTCGGTATCAGCCATACCGGCTGAGCGTATCCCCATGCCGTCGCAGCCTGGCCCGCCCCTGGAGGTCGCTCAGAAACCCTTCCCGATCCGCGGGCGAAACCATCACCGATCCCTTCACATGGGTGATCGCCAAGCGGTCCAGCGACAACGCGGGCGAACTCAAAGGATTCCGGCTCGGCTCCACCCGTTCGATGGAATCGTACGGCACCCGGATGCGGATCATGCCGCTCTGAATCAAAAGCTCCTTCTCCAGCAGCACGTACCGCACGGGAATCGCCAGCATACAGACCATGACGGTAGAAATGAATCCGGCGGGGATGAGAAAAGCCTGGTGGGTAGAAAGAGCTACGATCCCCACCATGATCGGCGGAAAAACGACCGCCAGGAAAAGGATCACCGCAAGCCAGGTATCCACCTTCGAAGGATAAGCGCGCTCGTCAACACTCATTGCTCTATACTCGAACGATAAATCGAAAGTACTGGTTTTCTTTTAAGAATAGTGGTCGAGAATATTCACAAGGGGCGGACCACCATCGTCTTCGGCTCGGTCATTTCGTCCATCGCATACCGGACGCCCTCCCGCCCAAACCCACTCTGCTTCACGCCCCCATAGGGCATATTATCGAACCTCAGAGTCGGATAGTCGTTGACGATCACCCCGCCAACCTCCATCTCCCGAAACGCCCGGTCCGCCGCCCGTAGGTCCTTCGTAAATATCCCTGCCTGAATCCCGTACTGGCTCGAATTCACCCGCCCGATCGCCTCGTCCAAGTCGTCGAATGGCTCCAAGGTCAGCACCGGCCCGAATACCTCTTCGTTATAAAGCTTCACCCCAGGCCGAACCCCCTCCAGCAGCACCGGCTTCATCACCGTCCCCGCGACCCCACCGCCCGCGATCACGGAAGCCCCGTCCGCCACCGCTTCCGATACCCAAGACTGCACCTTCTCCGTAGCCTGAGCAGAGATCAAAGGCCCGCAAACCGTCGCCTCGTCCCGAGGATCGCCCCAGCGGCACTCGTTCGTCTTCCTAATGAGTAAGTCGCGAACTTCCGAATACACGGAGCGAGCCGCCAAAACATGCTGTACGGCGATACAAACTTGCCCCGCGTACCCATAGCCCCCGGCCACGATCCGCGTCGTCGCCCACTCCAAATCTGCGTCCGCGCAAACCACTGCCATCGCGTTCCCGCCCAACTCCAACGTAACCTTGGTCGTAGGCGGCAGATCCTTCTTCACCTGCCACCCCACCGCCGCCGAACCCGTAAAGCTCACCATCCGGCACCGGGGATCGCTCGCAACCTTCGAGATCACCTGCGAAGCTCCGTTCCAAGCGTTCACCACTCCCGCCGGACACCCGGCCTCATGAATGATCCGTGCCAGCGTCAATGTCGACAGGGGAGCCAGCGGGGAAGGCTTCAAGATCACCGTATTCCCAACCGCCAATGCCGGAGCCACCTTGTGCGCCGCCAAGTTGAACGGCCAGTTGTAAGGCACGATGCAAAGCACCGGCCCGATCGGCATCCGCTCCACCAGGCACCGATGTCCAGCCCCCCGAGGGTCCAAGTCCACCGGAACCGACTCCACCCCCCAAGAAGACAAGGCATCCGCCGCATAGTCGAAGGTCAAAGCAAGCCGGGCCACCTCGCCCCGAGACCAAACCACCGGCTTCCCGATCTCATCCGTTAGGAGACCTACTAACTCTTCCCCACGCGAACGAACCAAAGCCGCGATCCGCCGCAGCAGCTCCTGCCGTTCGTTCCGAGGGGAAAACCGCCAAGTCTGAAAAGCCGACCAAGCCGAGTCCAAACAACCCCGAAGCTCATCCAGCCCACCCTCCGCCGCCGTCCCCACGGTCGAACCATCGTATGGGTTCCGAATAACTTCTTTGCCCGTGGCCTGGTCGCAGGGACCGCCGATAAAGTGGCCGTCGATCAGCAGCTCGCAATGAACCATCGTCTACTTGTTTCCGGACGCCAATTCGTTGCCGACCAGATAGAGGTAGCTCTCCTCCACCGCCGACATCATGTCCCCTGCGCACTCGTCGAGCTCCACGACCAGCCATTCCGGGTCCCCCGCCTCCAAAACGCCCGGAATATCCATCGCTCCCGCACCCACCGCTACATGCGGCTCGCCCTTCACCAGCGGCCCGTCCTTCACGTGCAGCAACGGAGCCCGGTCACGATACTTCGCCACCACCGCCGCCGGATCGTTCGCTCCAAACGCCGCGCACCAATAGATGTCGATCTCCAAATTCAGCTCCGGCACCATCTCCAAAAGATGCTCGATCGCCCACCGACCATCCACCATCTCGAATTCCATCCAGTGGTTATGCAAACTGAAGTTCAATCCCTCGGCGCGTAAAGCCGCCAAAGCTGGCCCAACCCGATCGGCCGTTCGGCGAATCGAATCCACCGAGTCGAAGTCCTCGATCCAGAGCCCGGAGACCGTCTGTGTCACCCCAAGCCCCTTCGCCGTGTCGATAAATTCGTTGATCTTGTCCGGATCGGGAAACGGCCCGAAGTAGCTGGAGACCACCATCCCCATATCCCCCACCACCCGCCGAAACTCCGGTGGAGTCATCCCATACCCATGCCCCTCGACCCCCTTGTAGCCGATGTCGGCAATGCGTTGAAGCACCTGCATATGGTTGCCGTCATTGGCCTGCTCCCGAACGGTGTAGAGCTGAATGGAGATCGGTTTCATCTCTTCCATCTTACAGGAGCGAGCCAAAATGCAACCTAGCCCAAGACCGCTCCGTTTTCATCGAAAAGCCATGGAAATTATCAAGATCGTCCTTGCCCTCGTCTTCGCGGTCGCCGGAATCGTTGGCTCGATCATCATCCTCATCGAGGCGTTCAAGGACGAAATCTGGAAAGGCATCGTCTGCCTCCTCTGCGGCCTCTATTTCCTGTACTACGCGATCTTCGACTTCGAACACGAGAACAAATGGCTCATCGTCCTTCTCTCGCTAGCTGGCTCAGGCATCGCCGCAGGCATCTTGCGCGCCTAAGGCGCACGCGCCGCGTCGTGCAAAGCCAACGTCGTCGCTTCGCTCTGCTCTCCCGCCAGGAGCACCGTCACATGGTCCCCATAACGGATGCGAGTCGAGCCGTTTGGCACGATGAATCCCCCATCTCGCTCGATGGTCACGATGAGGGCGCCCGGCGGCAACTTCAAATCGCGAATCGCTCGCCCGTCCATAAATGCATCCGGCTCCACGACGATGTCGATTGGCACGGCCGCCTCCGGCAATTTCCCCAACTCCCCCGTTCGGTGAAGGTCTCGTTCCAGCAAAGCCTCGTAGATCGGCTCGTCGCGTAACAGATCCGCCACGATATAGCTCACGAAAGCCCCCAGCAGGAGGGCGTACAGCAACGCATACTGCTGCGTCATCTCCACGATCAGCACGACGCCCGTCAAAGGAGCCCGAACCGACGACGACAAAAACGCCGCCATCCCAATCGTCGCGAAGACATGCGGTGAGATCCCGAGGTCCGGAAAAGCCGTCCCCATCAACGATCCGATCAGGTAACCGGTCAAGGCTCCCATCACCAAAAGGGGAGCGAAAATTCCCCCCGGGACCCCCGTCGCAAAGCTGAACGAAGTCAAAGCCAGCTTCACGACCAGCAGTATCGCAATGAAGCCCAAAGTCACCTTCAAGTCCATTGCGCCCGAAAGCAGGTTCTCGGCCAGGCTATGCCCACCCCCGGTCGCCTCGGGAATGAGCCGTAAGCAAAGCGCCGCCGCAAGCCCGATGACCCCAGCCGCTATCCAGCGAGGCATCCGCAACCGCTCCCGAAGCGTAATCGCCCCCAGAGTCAGTTTGTTGAAGACCACCCCGCCGAGTCCCGCGGCGATCCCCAAGAGAACCACAACGGGCAGTGCGTGAAGCGGTACCGGAGCCGGGTTCATAAGCGTAAACGACGCCGACTGACCAAGCTCGATCCGCGTCACTGCCACCGCGCTCACCGAAGCGATCAAAGCCGCCCCGTAGGTCAACGGCGACATCTCTCGCTTCAGCTCCTCCATGACGAAAATGAACCCTGCCAAGGGCGCGTTGAATGCAGCCGCCAACCCGGCTCCCGCTCCCGCCGCGATCAAAATCGGATACGACCGCCGGGGAGCCTTTCCAAATCGGGCGACAAGTTGCCCAATAGCTGCTCCGATCTGGATCGTTGGTCCCTCCCTCCCCAGGGACATGCCCGACATCAAGGCCAGGAGTCCGCCCCCGATCTTCACGGGAATCAAGACCAGGGGCCGAAGCTGGCGCATGTTCATCAGAACCGCTTTCACATGGGGAATCCCACTCCCACCCGCCTCCGGACAAAACCGCTCCGTGACGAAACCTGCCCCCGCTCCCAAACAAGCGCCCAACAAAGCTAAAAGTGGCCAGCCGGCTGTGGAGTCCGCCAGATGGTGCGCCACCCCTTCCGCCCACCGGACTGACAGCTGAAAGAAAACCGCCAAGGCGCCCGCTACGATTCCAACCAAGGCCGCCGCCAACAAAACGAATCGCCGCTGGGCTTGATGAAGCTTCCGTCGATGAATCTCGCTCGCGCGAAGATGGGGAAGGTGGCCGGAAGGTGAGTCCGCCATGAACTACAACTTACCTCCGAGGCTAAACGCAAGGTAGTCTCCCTTCCCGGATACCACCATGCCGCTTACGCCTCTTCTAGCCCTGTTCGCCATGCACGCGCAAGCCGCGTTGCCCTCCTACAAAGACCCCAAGCTCCCCATCGAGACGAGGGTCGAAGACCTCCTCAAGCGGATGACGATGACGGAGAAGCTGAACCAGCTTCGCTGCGACATTCACGAGAACGTCTGGGGACCGGCCCTCGATACCACGGGCTTCGGCGAAACCTACGACATCCTCCGCCCCCTCACCAGCCTCGCCGCCGCGAAGAGGGCGAACGAGGTCCAAAAGCGCGCCGCCAAAGGCCGCCTCGGCATCCCCATCGTCATCCACGACGAAGCCCTCCACGGTCTCATTGGCAACGGTACCACCAGCTTCCCCCAATCCATTGGCATGGCCGCTAGCTGGGACCCGTCTATGGTGAACAAGGTCGCTACTGCCATCGCCGAGGAAGTCCGGGCGAGGGGCGTTCGCCACATCCTGTCCCCGGTCATCAACGTCATCCGCGACGCCCGCTGGGGCCGCGTCGAGGAGACCTACGGCGAAGACCCCCTCCTCAGCTCCAAGATGGGCGTCGCCTTCGTCAAGGCGTTCGAATCCCACGGCATCGCCACTACCCCCAAGCACTACGTCGACAACTCCGGCGACGGCGGACGGGATAGCCACTCCATCCAGATTTCCGAACGGGCTCTCCGCGAGATCTATCTCCCGCCCTTCGAGGCGGTCATCAAGGAGGGCGGTGCGAGCACCATCATGTCCTCCTACAACTCGGTGAACGGCGTCGCCGCCTCCGCGAACCACTGGCTCCTCACCGACATCCTCCGCAAGGAATACGGCTTCAAGGGCTGGGTCGCCTCCGACTACGGCGCCGTCAGCGGCATCCTCTTCTCCCACCGAAACACCGCCAATCCCAAGGAGACCGCCGCTGCAGCACTTAACGCGGGCATGGAATCCGAATGGCCTGACGTCTACATCTGGGGCGAGGGGCTCGATGACGCCGTCAAGGAAGGGCTCATCACGAGGAAGACCGTCGACGAAGCCGTCCGCCGCGTCCTTCGCATCAAGTTCAAACTCGGCATGTTCGAGGACCCCTGGTCCGACCCCGACCACGCCGAGCAGATCGTCGAGTCCCCCGCTCACCGCCAGGTCGCCCTCGAAGCGGCCCGCAAAGTGATGACCCTCCTCAAGAACGACAACAACGTCCTCCCCTTGAGCAAGAGCCTCAAATCCATCGCCGTCATCGGCCCCAACGCCAAAGACGCCATGCCTCTCGGCGGCTACAGCGGGTTCAACATCCCCACCGTCTCCGTCTTCGACGGCATCAAGGCTAAGGTTGGCCCCGGCGTCAACGTCGAATGGGCCAAGGGCGCCGAGTTTCGCAGCAGCGATTCCATGCCCCCCATCGGAGCCTCCACCTTTAGCGGCTTGAAGGGCGAATACTACGACAACCAAGATTTCTCCGGCACGCCCAAGCTGGTCCGAAACGATCCCCAAATCGCCTTCAACTGGGGCGACGGAGCCCCCGCCGCCGATTTCCCCGGAGATCACTTCTCCATTCGCTGGACCGGCAAGATCATCCCTGCAACGTCGGGCGACTATAAGGTCACCCTCACGTCCGACGACGGCGCTCGTCTCTACCTGAACGGCGTCAAGGTCATCGACGACTGGTCCGTCCACCCCGCCAAGACCGACGAGGTCAAGATGCACTTCGAAGCGGGCGTCCCTGTCGAAATGAAGCTCGAATACTACGAGCAGGACGGCCAGGCAAGCTGCCAGCTCGGCTGGGGAATGGCGAACGATAACAAGCCGGAAATCTCCGAAGCCGTCGACCTCGCCAAACGCTCCGACGTCGCCGTTATCGTCGCCGGGATCATCGAAGGCGAGGGCCAGGATCGAGCCTTCCTCGACCTCCCTGGCAATCAGGAAGAGCTGATTAACGCCGTCGCCGCAACAGGCAAGCCTGTCGTCGTCGTCCTCGTCGCGGGAGCCCCTGTGACCATGAGAAACTGGATCGACAAGGTCCCCGGCATCCTCGACGCCTGGTACCCCGGCCAAGAGGGCGGCACCGCTATCGCCGACGTCCTCTTCGGCGACGTTAACCCGGGCGGAAAGCTCCCCATGACCTTCCCCCTTAGCGTCGGCCAGTGCCCCACTTACTACAACCTGGAGCCCTCCGGTCGAGGCTACGACTACGTCGACCTCACCGGCAAGCCCCAGTTCCCGTTCGGCTTCGGCCTGAGCTACACCAGCTTCGGCTACTCGAACCTCCACGTGACGCCTTCCAAGGCGAAGCAGGGCGAATCCGTCACCGTAACCTTCGATGTCCAGAATACGGGCAAGGTCGCGGGCGACGAGGTACCCCAACTCTACATCCACGACCTCGTCTCGTCCATCGTCCGCCCCATGAAGGAACTGCGCGACTTCTCGCGCATCACCCTCCAGCCCGGGGAAAAGAAGACGATTACCTTCACCCTAAAGCCCGACCAGCTCGCCATCTGGAATGCCCAAATGAAGCGCGTGGTCGAGCCGGGTGAGTTCGAGGTGATGATCGGAAGCTCGTCCGACGACATCCGCCTCCACACCTCGTTCTGGGTGAACTAGCTAGCGGGAGATCCCTGCCTTCGTGAGCCGGTCCTGAATGGACCGGCTCCACTGGGCTTGCTTGTCCGGATCGGTCCCGCTCACCGTCTCCTTGTCGTACCGTAGCTGCTCCGCCCGGTTGCCCGCCAGGATCGTATCGACCATCTGGCCAAGCTTTCTATCCAAGTCCTTCATCGCGTCCGGCCCTGTTCTCCCCTGACCTTCGGGTAGGTCTGCCAAGCCCCGTTTGGCCAGGGCGCGCGCGTAAATCTCGTTGATGTCCAAATGCCCCTGCTCGTGGGGAAGCATCTTGTCCATGTCCGTAAACCAGCTCCGCCGGGAGGTCCTGTTCTTGTTCAGCCCCGACCGAACCGTCCACGAGGTCACCCAAGCCTGAGCCGGAATCCGATGCTCATCCCAAGCCGCCTTGTAGGTCACGGCTACGAACCCCTCCGTATACATCCCCGTATCGGGATGATCCGCGTCCCGGATCGGATAGTCGTCTAAAGTCACCCGCCGATAAGGCACCCGCCCCGCCGCGATATCCGCCTTCCAATCCGCCGACTCATAGGTGGCCCCAGCCTGCTGAGCCGCCGGTGCCACCGTCGCCAACAACCCCAAAAACAAAGTCCCCTTTCGCATCTCACTCCTATCGACGCCCCCACAACGAATCCCCGTTCTGAAGCAAAGATGAAGTTAAACCCCCTCACTTCGCGCGCTGCCTCCAGACGCGCCGTCTGGAGGCTAACAAGGACCGAACCCCAACGGGGTTCCGTAAAATAGCGAAGGGTTGCGGCAAAGCCGCTACCCTGGTACAAGGGTCAACCACCCAGACCTACCCCAACGGGGTTGCGTAAATTGCCCTAACCCCGAAACCGCAAAACCCGATCCAAATCCACCACCAACCCGGAGGGACAAAAATGCCGAACCGTCTCCAACCGAGCCCGCTGCTCCGCCGTCGGCGCCGCCCAAAGATAACTCTTCTTGATCCACTTGCTCAGAGCAGCAATGCCCGCGTCGCGTACCTGCGATTCCTCGTCCCCGCAGGCCGCCAATATCCAATACCCCGCGTCCCAGTGGGCGATCCGAAAGAGAAGCCGTGCTCCCGTCTTCCGCTCGATCAGATCCGCGCTCCGAAACAACGCCACCCGCTCATCGATGGAAACGATCTCTTGGTTGCTCCCCAAAACCCCAATCGCCAATTCCCGAATCTTCCGATTCGAGTCCTTCACCAATGCCGCCCCATGACTCGCGAGGCGGTCCGCATCGAGCCGCGCAACCCCCCGAACAGCCAGAAACCGCATCCGCTGCGCCGGGGAGGACAAGAAAGGTTCTAGCAGCCGGGCATCCTCAACCGTGCCAACATCCCCCAGTCCCGCGACCGCTCCTAGCGAGGGAAGCAAACCCAAGTAGTGCGAACGGTAGTCCATGCCTCCCCGGTGGTCCAAATAGAAGCGCGCCGCGTTCCGCACTGGCCAGCTTGGGTCGGACAGGGCCTGCACCAATATCTCTTCCGCCTGATCCGGCAGCAACATGGTCAGGGCCTCCAGTGCCAAGACCCTGATCTCGGGAATAGGCCCACGCTGAAACTGCCGCAGCGCCTGAATGTCCCCGGCCGTTGCCGCCATCGAAACCGCCACGCGGTTGACGTAAAGGTCTCCGTCCCGGTGGAGATGGCGAACCATCGCCTCCCAAAGCCGGTCGTCGATCTGGAGGTGGTTAACGGCCATCCGCCGAAACACCACCGGCATTTGCGCCCAGCGGCTCACGAACCGAGGATCCCGCTGTAGGAAAGCGACAATGAGGGGCAGGCTTCGCACCGCGGATAGACGCTGGCTGTTCGCGAGGGATGCGATCAGATACCCATGCCGCATCAGACCTTCCCAATTCTCTGGGACGAGCATCGCCGCCAACATACGCTCCGCCGAGCCCGACACCTGCGCCACCCAATCCGTGAGGCGCACCAGCACAAACGGCCAGTCGCTCGGCAATGGCTTTGCCGCCAAGGCCTCCAAAGCCGCCTGCCGCACGTACCCGTTCGGGTGCAACGTCGCGAGTTGGAACAGCCCCCGGTCGGGCCGGATATCGAACCTCCGCAGCGCCGATGGACTCAGCCGCTTCCAGTCCCCGCAGATGCGCCACGACCTCCACCAGGTACGGGAAGAGAACCGCAAAATGTCCTGACCCGAAAAGTGGGGAAGGGCTCCCTGCACGACAAACGCCGCCGCCTGCCGCTCTCCCCGATCCTCGCTCAAATAGAAAGAAGCCGCATCCCGCACCGCCTGCACCACGTCGAAGTAAAGCAGCCGATGAATATAGTCCGCCCGCCGAACCCGCTCCCCGGCCGCATTCCGCGGATCCTCAGAATCCAACAACCGGATCAGCTCAAGGTACTCCTCCAAACTTTCCGGCTTCATGAGCCACGTTGTAGCAGATTTCACAAGAGCGACACGCAACCGACCAGCCGAGTGTCTCCTCCCGCGGACGCGAAGCGTAGCGCCCCAAAATGTAGCCGAGGGCTTCAGCCCTCGTGAGCGTGACCGCACACAGAGCGCTTCCTCCAAGCCCACGCGGAGCGTGTAGCCGTGGGCAACGACCACGTCCGGCTAGTGGCTTGGCCGTCCCGGCCAAGGTTTCCAAGGGCGTCTCGCCCATGGTCCGCACCACCGCAAAACCCCCGCAAGGTCTTCCCCCCTTCGCGCGCTGCCTCCAGACGCGCCGTCTGGAGGCTAACAAAACCGTCCGAAAAGAACCCCAACGGGGTTCCGTCAAATAGCGAAGGGTTGGCCGGAACGGCCTACCCTGGTAACAACGCAAACCACCCACACCTACCCCAAAGGGGTTGCGTCAATCGCACTAACGCACCCTGAACGCACCCCGAACGCACTAAAAAAGCCCGGCCCGCCAAAGCGGGCCGGGCTTTTTGCAGAAAAGACTTACTTGTCCTTCCCGCCCATATTCTTCATCCCGTTGGCGATCCCTTCTTGGATCTCCTTCGAGATCTTGTCCGTGTCGATCCCCATCCCCTTCAGATTGCCCAGGTCTACGTCCTCGTACTTCACGTTCTTCGGGAACGTAGGCTCGAGGTCGAGGCGGTCGTTGTACCGCAGCGAGATTTGCACCTGACCGTCCTTCTCGGAAGGATCGTTCGCGTTGATGCTGATCGGCAGATCGGTAGCGGCGTCCACCGTCAAGAGGGCTTCGCCTTTACCCTTCGGATCGCGCATCGCCACGTCGTAGACCTGGCGGCCATCCTTCGAGTAGATCGGGCTGATCTTGATGTTGTCGCTGCCGAACTCCTTCTCGAACTTCGCAAGCTCCTGCTTGAGATCGATATGCGAGGCGATCTCGCCGACCGCTTCGGGAATGATCTGGCCCAGATTGACGCCCGGAATCGTCACTCGCGTGACCGTGTTCTGTTTGGGATCGTAGACCTGAATCCTTCCGTTGTCCATGTAGACGATCGTGCCGTCGTCGCTATCGACGCGCATCTTGCCGTCGGCCGTCGCGATGCGGACGTCCTTTTCCTTACCGGTGTGAACCACCATCTGGAAGGTACGAACCTGTTCCACGGCCTGCTTGACCAGCGTCCAGCTCTTGGCCATCGCTGGCTTCGGCGAGAGCAGGTAAGCGCCCAACGCGAGGGCCGCGAAGCCTGCCGTCAAACCTCCGACCACCCAGGGTCGGCGTGCTGTGCTGGGACGCTTGCGACCCGTTTCCGTCGCAAGGTCCATCAATTTCCATTTGAGTTTTTGGGGCATTTCCGATGACATAGGGACTTCCTCCATTGCTCTTCGAATCAAGACTTCGTCATCCAAGTGTTCGTTCATCGTGTTCCCCTCCCGCTGGCCTCTAGTTGGAGCCCAGGGAGTTCGGCGATGCCCAGCTCGCGAAGAGCTTGGCGTGCCCGTTGAAGAAGGCTGTTTGTCGCCTTCGGAGACTTCTTCACGATCTTTGCCACTTCGATCGTTTCGAGTCCGTTGACATATTTCAGGATCAAGACGTCCCGGTGCGTATCCGGTAGCCGGTCCACCAGCGACCTCACCTGATGGGACATGTTCTCGTAAGACGGCCCGGCAATCTGGAGCGCGGCGTCAAGCGGGAGCTCCGACCTTCGGTAGGAGCGCCGCAGACAGTCCATCGCTTTGCGCCTCGCCACCACGAGAAGCCACAACTTGGGCGAATCGGCCTTGCGAAGGCTTTCGATATTGCGAAAGGCGATGCCGAACACTTCCATCACGACGTCCTCGATGTCCTCTCTGCGGCGAAGCTTGGACGCCACGAAGCGCCATACGTCGTCGCTATAAGTCCTGACTAAACCCTCTGGCGTCAGTTCCACGTCGATTTCCTTGAGCGCCACGGTATTCGGAACCTTCGGTTCTTCCGCCCGGGGCGCCCATCGGTTGATTGTTTTTCCAATGCTCATGCCCAACCTTTCGAGCTACCAGTCGCCGCAGATTGGGCCTATCTATCGCGGTCCCGAATTTTTTACGAAAATTGGGTCTACTTCGCTTTCGACTTCCGAAACTCCGCCAGCGCGGAAGTAGCGATCTTGCCCCGCTCCGTCAAAACCTTCATCCACTTCTTGCGATGCGGCTCCAAGGTATCCACCAGCAGTTCAGTGATCGCCAAATCCCGAAACCACTTGTGGTCCGCGGGCACCACGTACCAGGGCGCGCAGTCGTCGTTGCACTTGGTGAGAGCCTCGTTGTAAGCCTTGGTGTAGTCGTCCCAATACTCCCGCTCCTTCCAGTCTCCCACGCTCAATTTCCAAGACTTCGTCGCATCCGCTTCCCGAGCCAGCAGCCGCTTCTCCTGCTCCTTCTTCGAGATGTGCAGGCAGATTTTCACGATCAGCGTGCCACTCTCCGAGAGCAACTGCTCGAATTCGTTGATCTGGCCGTACCGCTTCTTCCAAACCTCTTCCGGCACGATGTCGTGCACCCGCACCGCCAGCACGTCCTCGTAGTGCGAGCGGTTGAAAATCGAGATCAACCCCTTGCCCGGCACGTGGGAATGAACCCGCCACAGGAAGTCGTGCGAAATCTCCTCCGGCGTCGGAACCTTGAACCCCTTCACGTGGCAGGCCTGCACGTTCAGGTAGTGGCTCAGCTTCCGGATCGTCCCGTCCTTGCCCGCCGTGTCTCGGCCCTGCAGCACGATCAGCATCGAGTGCATCCCCGCCGCATAGAGCAGTTCCTGAAGATCGTCCAGCTTCTCCCCAAGCTTCGCCGTCTTCTCCCGAGCTTCTTCCTCGGTCAGCCCACTATGCTTCGCCGGATCGATATCCTCCAGCTTCACCTTCCCGTCAACCTTGATCGCGTATGCCATGCAAGTTCATCTTACTGCGTGTACCGCAACCGGGCCGGAGTTGGGTTAGTATTCACTCGGGATGGATGTTCTGACCCGGCCCATGCCCCTCCTCTAGGTCCTTCTGATCGGCCTTTGCTCGGATTCACCGTCGCCAAGTAATTCGCCCTACGGGTTCGTCGCAAAACGCCGAATCTTTCGTCTGGGGATGCATGGCAATGCGAATCCACACTCCGGCAACTCGATTCTCCGGCGCGGGACGACTCGTGGAGTCTTGCCAAGCCTTGCTGAGGAGCTTGGCCGACACCCTGGCGATTAAGCCCGCCCGCCCCCTGCCCGACGATTCCGACACCTCCGCCGAGATCGGTCTCCTCCAGGCGCTCAAAATCAAGAAGAACGACCCCTACGCATAGAGGGTCTTAGGCTTTTCAGACAACCGGCGTCCATGGCCTATGTAACCTAAGGTCATGGATGCCCTGCCGCCCGATGCCAAGCTGATCCGGTTTCAGCCTGAGCGCCGGGTTGTCGTCTGGCGTCCGATCGTTCCCCGAATCCGCTCGACCATCGTCTCCCTCCTCATCGCCATTCCCACGTTCGGCGGCCCATTCGTTTTGGATCGGCTCCCAGTCTGGTTCGGCACCTTCCTCTTCCTCGCTCTCTTCACGATCGCCTGCATAGAGTCCGCATTCCGAAAAGAAAGAGAGCTTGCCGAGAAGGGAACCGCCTCCCTCGCCAAGGTCCGCGAGATCACCGTTCGAATGAAGGGCCACGAAATCGTCACCGTCCCCAATCGCCTGGAATACAGCTTTACCGACGAATACGGCGAGCGCTACACGAAACAAACAGACAATCTGACTTTTGCCCAGATGGAGCTACTCGCCAAAGACGGCCACGCCGTGATCCTCACCCTCCCAGGTTGGGAAGAAAAACTCTGGCCCCTCTTCCGCTTCGTCGATATCCTCGACGTCAATCCAGATACTTCGCCGGACTGACCACCTCGAACCCCCGCCCTACTCCACCTTCATAAGCGCCCGAACCGCCCCCAAGTGGTAGGCCGCATGCGGAAGGACCGCGATCTTGCCCGTAACGCCATCCTCATCCCCCCACTCGTCGTGCGAATCCAGCCACCCAATAACCTTCGCGTATTCCGACTTCAGGTCCGCCCCCAACTGCCGCCACTCGTCCTCGGAAAAAACCTGCTTCGTCCAAGACCCTTCCCAATCCGCAATCACGCTCTTATCCCGATTCACATCCGCGCTGAAGAGAAACAGGAAATACCGCACATGGTTCAAGTGCGCCCCGATCGAGTTGCTGTTCGGTCCGTGTCGCCGGGAAGCCCCTTCCGCCGTCACCTTGGCCAAGGCGTCGAAAATCGCCTCCCGCCCCTGCACGAACCACGTATAGTTCTGCCCCTCCGGCATCCCCTCGATGCACTCGCGGAACAGCATGACGATGTCTTTCCGGTAGTCGGCGACGGTGCTCATAACATCGATATTATAGTAGAATCAATTCTAGGTATCAAGCCCCTAAATCGCCTTCTGCCTGTTTTTTCAAAGACTGCAGCAACCCGTCCATCGGGTCCGCCCGAATCAGCCCCAGGCGCGGAAACTCCAAGTCCGAAATCACGTAAATCGTCGTCGATACCACGAGCGCGAAGATGACATGGTGGACCCGGCTGTGCTTCTTGGAAAGCATCGTCTTGCCCGCCATAAACCCGCTCAAAATCGCCAGCAGCACCAGCAGACCCACGATCAGCCCCGGAATGTGCGTCTGCGTCGCCACATCCCGCAAAGTCGCATCGTCGAACATCTCGTTCAAAGCCGGGATCAGCGTCCCCGACACCTGGCTCGGAGCAGGCCCTGCCGCATTCGCCACCGCCAGCTTCCAAATCGCCCGCTGCGCCTCCCCCGTCGCCTTCCGAGGCTGATCCAATAGCGAGTCGTCGTACAAACTCTGGTTGAACGCCAACCGCGCGTCGATATACCGCACGAAGTCCTTCCGCATCTCCACCTGCGCACCCGCGGGCAGCAGGTCGACCCGCAGATAAGCCGTCCCAATCGAGTTCGCCTCCTTCGCCGAAAGACTCCGCCGGTTATCCAACCGCGACCCCGCCGCCGAAAACGAGAAAGCCAAAAGCAGGCCCAAGAGCGCGAACACCGAAGTCTCCACCGCCGACCGCCCATCCTCCAACTCGTCGCCCATCTTCAGTCGCCGCAGACCATACCGATGGCCGACCTCCAGCGCCACCAAAAGCGCGATGAGCACAAGGACCGAGGCGACGATGATCATGAAGCGTTTATACTCCGCCCACGGACATACTTGAATCATGGCGAGCCCCACCGAACGCTTCTCAAGCCGCGTCGAGAACTACGTCAAATACCGCCCCTCCTACCCCCAAGCGGTGATCGACCTCCTCCAAACCGACTGCGGCCTAACCCCCCAAAGCAAGGTCGCCGACATCGGCTCCGGCACCGGCATCTTCACCGCCCTCCTCCTCAAAACCGGCGCGCAAATCTACGCCGTCGAACCCAACAAGGAGATGCGCGAGGCCGCCGAATCCACCCTCCAAACCAACGAAAACTTCCACACCATCGACGCCACCGCCGAGCAAACCACCCTCCCCGGCCACGGCATCGACCTCATCACCGCCGCCCAGGCCTTCCACTGGTTCGACATCCCGCCCACCCGCGCAGAATTCCAACGCATCCTCAAGCTCAACGCCCAAGTCGCTCTCATCTGGAACGACCGCCACGTCGATACCAACCCGTTCCTCCAGGAATATGAAAGAGCCCTCGAAACCTACGGCACCGACTACAGCGAGGTCAACCACCGAAACACCCAGCGCGACGCGCCCTCCGCCTTCTTCGGTCCCGGCGGATACACGCTCAAAACCTTCCCGAACGTCCAAACCTTCGGCTGGGAAGGCTTCCAAGGCCGCGTCCTCTCCTCCTCCTACGTCCCCCAGGAAGGCCACCCCAACCACCAACCCCTTATCGAAGAAATCCGCCGCATCTACGACAAGTACAACCAAAACGGCAACGTCAGCTTCGAATACACCACCGAGGTCTACCACGGCCCCCTGACCTAAATCGCCGCTCCCACCGCCAGGTACCCTTAACCCAATGATCGACCGATACACGACCCCCGCCATGACCGCGATTTGGAGCCGAGAGGCCAAATACCAGCGATGGCAGGACGTCGAAATCGCGATCTGCGAAGTCCACGCCGAGATGGGCGCGATCCCCCAAGACGCCCTCGCCGAGATCAAAGCCAAAGCCAAATTCGACATCGCCCGCTGCGACGAGATCGAAAAGGAAACCCGCCACGACCTCATGGCCTTCGTCCGCAACCTCAGCGAGAACATCGGCCCCAGTGGCCGCTACGTCCACATGGGCGTCACCAGCTACGACGTCATCGACACCGCCCTCGGCATGATGCTCCGCGACTCCTGCGACGTCCTCCTCGCCAGCGCCCAAAAACTCCAAAAGGAGATCGCGAGGCTCGCCAAAGAGCACCAGGACACTCCCTGCATCGGCCGCACCCACGGTATCCACGCCGAGCCCATCACCTTCGGCTCCAAGTGCGCCAATTGGTACGCCGAGCTCACCCGCAACGTCGAAAGACTGAACGCGGTCAAGCAAGACGTTGCCCAAGGTAAGGTCAGCGGTGCCGTCGGCATCCACGCCATCACCTCGCCGGAGATGGAGAAGCGAGTCTGCGAAAAGCTCGGCCTCACCCCCGCCCCCGCCTCCACCCAGATCATCAACCGAGATTCCCACGCCGCCTTCATGAACGAGCTGGCTCTCCTCGGCGCGGGCCTGGAGCGGATCGCCACCGAGCTCCGCAACCTCCAGCGAACCGAAATCCTCGAGGTCCAAGAGGCCTTCGCCAGCGGCCAAACCGGCTCCAGCGCCATGCCCCACAAGCGCAACCCCTGGAACAGCGAAACCGTCTGCGGCCTCGCCCGCCTCCTCCGCGGCAACGCCCACGCCATGCTCGAAAGCGTCGCCACCTGGCACGAGCGCGACCTCACCAATTCCAGCCTGGAGCGCATCGTCTTCCCCGACTCTTGCTACCTCGCCGACTTCATGCTGAATCGCGTCACCGCCATCCTCAGCGGCCTCCACGTCTTCCCCGACCGCATGATGGAGAACCTGAGAAAGATGGGCGACCTCGTCTTCAGCGAACACGTCATGATCGCCCTCATCGCCAAAGGCATGAGCCGGGAAGCCGCCTACAAAGTAGCCCAAAGAAACGCCGCCAAAGCCTGGGACGGCGAAGACTTCAAGACCTCCGTGGCCAACGACGAAGACGTAAAAACCCGCCTCACCGAACCCGAAGTAGAAGAACTCTTCAGCCTCGACCACCACTTACGGCACGCAAGATACACCGTCGAAGCCGTAGGCATCGCCTAAACAAAGAAAATGTAGCCGAGGGCTTCAGCCCTCGTGAGCGCCAACAAACCAAAGGGCGCCCCCTACAAGCCCACGCGGAGCGTGTAGCCGTGGGCAACGACCACGCAGCGAAGTCGTAACATAAAGCCCAACATTGCTAACCGACAAGCAAAAAATGTAGCCGAGGGCTTCAGCCCTCGTACGCGCGACCGCAAACCTCATCGCTGAGGTTTCTCGGTTAAAGTGAGGCATGCTCTCCCTCGGCATTGGAAAAATTGGCGTCGGCCTGTTCGCCGTAGGGATCGGACTCGTCATCGCCAACTTCGCTCTCCGAGGCAAGGAAGGTCGGAAAAACGCATCCGTAGCCTGCCTCGTTCTTGGCATCGTCGCAATACTCGCCGGAGGCATCTGTCTTGTCCTCCCAAATGTAGACGTCATCTCGAAATTTTCCTACGGTGAAGGCGACGACGGCGACCCACCTGTCTCGCCCAAACCAAGCTCGACACGAACCTCTAAAACCACCCAATCCGTCCCATCGCCATGAGGCGGACTCGCAAGTGGTGGATTCTCCTGGCAGGAATCGTCCCCCTTGCTGCCGGCTTGTGGTGCTTGCAAACCTACCGTCCCCATCCGCAATTCGCATTCCTTGGCGGTCAGTCCCCAGTCTTCGGCGAGGTTCCGCCGATGCCTGGATTCGTGGCCGACGTCTACTCATTTCCCGCCCGAATGGAAACCGTTCACAAACAGGCCCTAAAGGAGCTATCGGCCAAGGGATACCGATTCGATTGCTGGACAGTCGCGCCGTCGCTGCAAGGAGCGTTCAATTCCAAGGCGACCGTTTCGGGATGGCCCGCCTGCTCCGTAGTCATCACAAGCGGACGTACGACCGGCAAACGGTTCGACATTGACGGTGACTCTCCCACCCACGACAAAGACCCAAACTGGACCACCGTCGAAGTCTTCTCCCCAGACCCGCTCCCCGCGCTGCTCCGAGACCTAGTCGGCTACTGAAAAACAGGGACAAAAACACGCCCCGACAAGATAATATAGACAGATGACTACTACCCGAGCCCCGCTGGACGTTCTCCGCGAGGTCTTCGGGTACGCCGCCTTCCGGGGTCGTCAGGCCGAAGTGATCGAGGCCGTCACCAAAGGCCAAGACGCCTTCGTCCTCATGCCCACCGGCGGCGGAAAGTCCCTCTGCTACCAAATCCCCGCCCTCGTGCGCGATGGCGTCGGCATCGTCGTCTCCCCCCTGATCTCCCTCATGAAGGACCAGGTAGACGCCCTCGCCGCGAACGGCGTCCAAGCCGCCTACCTCAACTCGTCTCTCTCCGCCGACCGCGCCCGCGCCGTCAATAAGGAGCTCGCCAGAGGCGAGATCGACCTCCTCTACGTGGCCCCCGAGCGGCTGATGATGCCCGACTTCCTCGAAACGCTGAAGGGCATGAAGATCGCCCTCTTCGCCATCGACGAAGCCCACTGCGTCTCCCAATGGGGCCACGATTTCCGCCCCGAATATGTCCAGCTTGGCGAGATTCGCGACCATTTCCCCAAAGTCCCCGTCGTTGCCCTCACCGCCACTGCCGACGAGCAGACCCGCGAAGACATCCGCAAACGGCTAAGGCTCGAAGACGCCCCCGTCTTCATCGCTGGCTTCGACCGTCCGAACATCCGCTACACCGTCCAACCCAAAATCAACGCCTACGGCCAACTGAAAAGCTTCCTCGACGACATGAGCGGCGAATCCGCCATCGTCTACTGCCTCAGCCGCAAACGCGTCGAAGCCGTCGCCGAAAAGCTCCGCGACGACGGGATCAACGCCGCTCCCTACCACGCCGGTCTCCCATCCGAGGAGCGCTCGCGCGTACAAGAGGCTTTCCTCCGCGACGACCTCAAAGTCGTCGTCGCCACCGTCGCCTTCGGTATGGGAATCGACAAACCGAACGTTCGTGCTGTCGCCCATTACGACCTCCCGAAGAACCTGGAAGGCTACTACCAGGAGACGGGCCGCGCCGGGCGAGACGGCCTTGACTCCCAAGCCCTCCTCCTCTACAGCCTCAGCGATGTCGTCGTCGCCAAGAAGTTGATCGACACCAGCGAAAACCAGCAGCAGCGCCAGATCGAGTCCCACAAGCTCGACGCCATGGTCGGATTCGCCGAGGCCATCACCTGCCGCCGCCGAGTCCTCCTCGGCTACTTCGGCGAGGACCTCGGCCGCGACTGCGGCAACTGCGACGTCTGCCTCAGCCCGCCCGAGACCTACGACGCCACTGAGGAAGCCTACCGCGCCCTCATGTGCGTCTACCAGCTCCAACAACGCTTCGGCATGATGCACGTCATCGACGTCCTTCGCGGAGCCGATACCCAACGCATCCGCCAGTTCCGTCATACCGAGGTCGCTATGTACAAGCAGGGTGCCGACCTCAGCCACGACCATTGGGCCAGTGTCCTCCGCCAACTCATCCACCTCGGCTACCTTCGCCAAGATATCGCCAACTATTCGGCTCTAAAGTTGACGCCACTGACGAAGCCCATCGTAAAAAGGGAAGCCACCCTCCACCTCGCCAAGCCCGTGCCGAAGGAAGCCGTCAAGAAGAAGCGCGACCGCAAACCCGTCTTCGAAGGACTCGTCGACGAAAACCTCTTCCAAGCCCTGAGATCCCTCCGAAAGCGCATCGCCGACGCCGAGGAAGTCCCGCCCTACGTCGTCTTCTCCGACGCCACCCTCGTCGACATGGCCAAACGAAAACCCCGCTCCCCCGACGAAATGCTCGACGTCAACGGCGTAGGCCAGCACAAGCTCAAGAAGTACGGCGAAGAATTCCTAACCGCCATCGCCGAAAATAGAAGCTAACCTCGAAAGCCCCAATACGTCCTACCCGCCCTATTTGTCCTATCCAATACAAGCGAGGGAAAATAACGAAGCCATGAGCCTCCCGGAACCAACCGAAGACAGTCCGGTGATGGACCTGGCCGCCGAGCAGCGCAAGTTCGTTGGTGGTTCGGCAGTCGTCGTCGTGATCATGACGAGCGTAGACGCGATCTCCACCATCTTCGGCGATCCTAAGCACAGATCGATCTCGGACTCCTCTTTAGGACAGTCCTGGGAAGTGTCCTGCTCACGTCCCTCTTTGTTTACTATTGGTGCATCGACCATCTAACAAGGAGCAAGCCGTCGCCCTTTCGCAAGCGTCGCCTTTGGAGCACTATCGACGTGGTTTTCGTCTTTTCGAGCTTGATTCTCGTCCTCCTCGAAACGATGAATCCGGCGCTGCATTTTGAGATGAGCAAGGTGTGGCTCCTCTCAGGGGTCATAAACCTCGTCGCGATCTTGGCCGCTTGGGGCATGGTCGTTTACGCGAGGCGCCATGCCCGCCGCAAGGCCGACGCCCAACCCTAAGAATCGTGAAAACGAATAGCCCAAACTATTCGTAACATTCATGCAGGTTTACGAAGATGAAGACACGCCTCCTTCTCGCTGCTGCGCTCACCCTCCTGGGCGCAGCCACCCAAGCCCAAGAGCTCCTCACAAACGGCGACTTCGCCAAAGATAGCGGCGGCTGGAACTTCAACGGAGCTCCCGACACGAACGTCGAATACACCTCGACCGGAGGTCACGCGAACGGCTGTCTCCACTTCACCTCCACCAGCAGCGAAGCCCAAGCCATCCGTATCGCCCGCCAAGAGGTCAAAAACTACAAACCAGGCACGACCCTCAAAGTCACCGCCTGGATCAAGGGCAAAGGCGCGGGTCTCGGAGCCGTCGTTCTCCAGGGTTGGGACAAGGACTACACGAAGATCACCTCCTTCGGCAGCACCCAACAGTCCAGCCCCCTCCATGGCGATTTCGATTGGACCAAAGTCGAAGCTAGCCTCGCCCCTTCCGACGACACCGTCCACGCCTCCGTTCTCCTCTTCCTCGCCGGCAAGGGTGAAGTCTGGATCGACGACGTCTCGCTGACCGTCGCCGGCGAAGGCGACCTCGATCCCAAGCGGTTGGACGGCCCCGGCCTCTTCGAGGCGAAAGGCGCGTTCAACTACACCGCCACCCAAAGCGTCGGCGAAACCAAGATTCTCATCCCCATCATGCTCGCCTACCGCGAGCAGGTCCCCCTCAACTACCACTTCACCGCCACCCCGCAGGAGAAGGTCAAGGCCACGAGGGTCTACGAGGACAAGCCTGGCAACTACGTCGCCGAAGTAACTCTCGCTCCCATGAAAGCGAACGAGTCTGTGGCCATAGAGTGGAAATCTCTCGGCCTCGCCGGTGAGCGCAGCTTCAAATCCGTTCCCGCCAACGCCCCGATCCCAACCAAGTGGCCGGAAGAGGTGAAGCCTTGGCTCAACAGCACGACGAGCGTCCAATCCGCCGATCCCAAGATTCAAAAGGTCGCGCGAGAGATTCGCGGAGGTGAGAAAGACGTCCTCAAGATCATCGCCGCCACCCTCGCCCGTACGACCCAAATCTACGCCCAGCAGCAGGGAAGGTGTACCAGCCTCGACGCCGTCCAAGCCCTCGAAAAGCAGGGCTCCTGCACGAGCAACGCCAACCTCGTGGCCGCCCTCCTCCGGGCCAACAATATCCCCGCCCGCATCCTCGCCGGTTACCCCCTCTGGTCCGGCCCCCTCCAAACCCACTACATCGTCGAAGCCTACGTCCCCGACTACGGCTGGTACCCCATCGAATCCACCATGCTCCGGGAGCGTTGGGAACCCTACATGCAGGTCCAGGTCTCCATCGTCCCGCCCGAGTATGAGAACAAGTCCGGCACCCGTCCCGGCGGTTTCGCCGGTGTCCCCTACCTGTCCCTCACCGAGTTCGGCGAGGGAGGCCAGCCCGTCTTCACCATCGGAAAGCTCGACAAGGAAAACGCCTGCGACCACCAGGCCACCAAAATCCGCGTCCTCCCCGGTGAACCCGAAAAGTGGCAGCAGGCCCTTCAGATCGCCCGCCAGAAGTGGACCGATTGGCTGAAGTCCAACCCCTCCAATCTGGACATGGGCAGGGACCTTTCCACCGCAAAAACACTCGATGAAGTGATTGCCGGGCTCGGCAGCTAACGAGGCCGTGGTACCATCCCGCTTCCATGCTTCTATCGGGTGAGCGAGTCGAGATTCCGGGTTACAAGGCCCGCCATGTCTTTGGGGTCATCCTTGGCGTACCCCTCGTCCTCGGTTGCTTCTTGGTACTGACTCATCCCGCCGCGGGTGACGAGCCGCCGATAAAGAACGTTGCCATAGGTCTGGCGGGCGTCCTCCTTTTTGGCGCGGTCCTCGTAATGGCGACCCTCCGCCTCTTGCGCCGGGGTCCCATGGTCATCCTCGACGAGCGCGGCATCACCGATTTCATGTGGAGAAAGCCCCGCTTCATGGCGTGGACCGAGGTCCAGCGTGTGGATGCGAACCTCATGCGGACGGTCTTTAACAAGGTCTCCCTCGTCTCCGTCATCCCCAATGACGCCACCCGGTTCATAGCGGATTGGCCGGACTGGCGCAAGAATGCCGCCGCTAAGAGGGCCGATCCCTACAAAATGACGATCACGGAGGCGAACATGGACCCATACCAGTTGAGGGACTTGATCCTTCAGTTCAAGGATCGATATGGCTCCCCCGGAGCCCCGCCTGTCGTTACAACCTATCCGCGTTCCTAAACCGCCGCGATATCCCGCCGAAAGTGCTTCCCTTCGAACTCGATCTGATCGCAGACTCGATACGCTTCCGCCCGCGCCTCGTCCAGCGTGTCGCCCACTGCCGAAACTCCAAGCACACGCCCTCCGCTGGAAACGAGCCCGCCATCCTTGATCGCCGTCCCCGCGTGGAATATCTTCACCTCTGGCGCTACCTCGCTCGGTAGCCGAACAGGGATTCCCTTGGTATAGGACCCCGGATACCCGCCACTCGCCACCACCACGGTGATCGCGCTGTTGTCGAGCACTTCGACGGCAGGGATCTCCTCCCCACGAGCCGCCGCCATCAGCGCCGCCCCAAGACCCTTCCCGAGCCGTCGCATCACCGTCTGCGTTTCCGGGTCGCCGAACCGCACGTTGTACTCCAGGCAGTAGCTCTTCCCGTTCGCCACCATCAGCCCCGAGAACAGCGTTCCCCGGTAGTCGATGCCTAGCGAGCGCAAGTGGTCCAGCATTGGCCGCACCACCTGCTCTTCCGCGTCCCGCACCATATCCGGGCTCACTGCTCCAACTGGAGAATAGGTTCCCATCCCCCCCGTGTTCGGTCCCCTGTCCCCGTCCAACGCGCGCTTGTGGTCTTGAGCCACCGGCAGCGAGTGATAGCCCTGACCGGAGCAAATCGTAAGGAGGGAAAACTCGAACCCCAAAAGCCGCTCTTCGACCACCACCGTCGAGCCCGCGTCGCCGAACTCGCGGTCCAGCATCATCATGTCGATCGCCTCGTCCGCGTCCGCCACGCTGTTGCACACGACCACGCCCTTGCCCAGCGCGTTGCCGCTCGCCTTGATGACCGGCATCGAGCCGGAATCGGCTAAGTCTCTGGCATAAATCTTTGCCTGATCCGCTTGATCGAACGTCCCGAACCGAGCCGTCGGAACCCCCGCCGCCGCCATCAGCTCCTTCGAATACGCCTTGGAAGCCTCCAACTGAGCCCCATCCCGCCCCGGCCCGTATACGAGAAGCCCAACCTCCCGTAAAACGTCCGCTAGCCCCGCGATAAGAGGATCTTCCGGTCCAACAACGACCAGGTCTATCGATCCAGACTTACAAAGATCGATAATCCCCGCGACGTCGGTCGTCGCGATGGGCACGCACTCCACGTCCATCGCGATCCCCGCGTTTCCAGGAGCGACGAACACCTCCGCCTCCTGGGAGAGCTTCCAAGCCAAAGCATGCTCCCGCCCTCCGCCACCGACGATCAGGACCCTCACAGTTGCGCGATCTCTCCCTGATGCGGAATCGTCACATTCCAGCCGAACTGTTCCTTGATCTTCGCCGCCAGCACCGCCTGTGCCGGAGGCTCGCCGTGGACGATAAACGTCTCCTTCGGCGGACTCTTAAAGTGTCCCAGCCAGCTCAAAATCTCTTCCTGATCGGCGTGAGCCGATAGCGAGTTGAGCTTGGTCACGTTCGCCCGAACCTCGATCTCCGCATGGTGGATGTAAACGGGCGATTGCCCCTCCAGCAAGCGTCGCCCCAAGGTTCCCTGCGCCTGGTAGCCCGTGAAGACCACCGTCGTCGTGGGATCGCTCAGCCGGTGCATGAAATGGTGGACGATACGCCCCCCGTTCGCCATGCCGCTTCCCGCGATCACGATGAGCGGCCCCTTCGTCGAGTTCAAAGCCTTCGACTGCTCCCGGTCGCGCACCAGCGTCAGCAGATGCGGTTCCAGCGGGCTCGCGTCGTGCTCCAGGGCGATCTTCATCTCCTTGTCGTGCTCGTCCGTCGCCTGGGCGTAAAGCTGGGTCGCGCTGATCGCCATCGGACTGTCGATGTAAATGGGAATTCGCGGCATCCGGTTCTGATCCTGAAGTTGCCGGAAGTAATACAGCATCTCCTGAGTCCGCCCGATCGAGAAGCTGGGGATGAGCACTGCGCCGCCCACCTGGAAAGCGTCGTTGACGATCTCCTCGAGCCGTCCGACCGTGTCCTCATGCGAGTGGATCTTGTCCCCGTAGGTGCTCTCCATCACGAGGTATTCCGCGTACTCCACCAACGTCGGGTCCTTGATGATCGGCGTATCGAACCGCCCAAGGTCTCCCGACATCAAAATCCGCTCCCCGTTCTCGAAGTAGATCTCCGCGAAGGCTGAGCCCAAAATGTGTCCCGCGGGCATGTATCGGAACGTCGCCCCGCCCGGAAGCGGCTGAAAATCGTAGTAGGGAATCGGTACGAACCGCTTCAGACAGGCATAGGCATCCTGCTCGGTATAGAGCGGCAGCGCAGGCTGGTGCTTCGTCCCGTGCTTGTTCGCGAACCGTGCGTCTTCTTCCTGAATCCGCCCCGAGTCGGGCAGGCTGATCCGAGCCAACCCAAGGGTCGCTTTCGTACAATAGATCGGCCCGTGATACCCCTGCTTCACCAACTTCGGAATCATCCCGATGTGGTCCATGTGGGCATGGGTCACGATAACCGCGTCGAGCTCGGTGGGGTCGAATGGAAAAGGCTGCCAGTTCCGCTCGCCAAGCTCACTGCTACCCTGAAAGATCCCGCAATCCACGAGAATCTTCTTGCCATTGAGTGTAAGGAGGTGCTTCGAACCGGTAACGGTTTCGGCCGCGCCATAGAAGCCGATCGATTGGCTCATCGCGCCGGAGTTTACTGCTAAAGTGCGTGAGTGCGTTAGTGCTCAGACTTTCAATGAAGCACGTAGGGCAGTGGTGACGCGGCCAACATCGTAGGCTAGCTTGCTGAGGTCGTCGAAGCCATTATCGTCGACATATCCCTGATCCAGGGCAACGTAAAGCAAGGACCGGACCTCCGCGCAGGAGGAAGTCGCGACGAACAAAAACTGCCGAAATTCGCGGTTCCCACCACGTTCAAACCCCTCCGCGATGTTGGACATCACGGAAACCGCCGCGGCCTGAACTTGACCACAAAAACGAAGATCGGACGCGACAAGGCGAGGCTTTGTCATGGCGTAGATTTCCCGCACGAGCACACGAGCCCTCTGCCAAGCAATCAGGTCCTCAAAACGTCGCACCCATGTCCGCACTAAACAATTTTAACGCACTGAGAAAGCTCCCTTCAAGATGGAAACTTCTCACTGCGCTAACGCACCAACGACGCACTCCCAACGCACCCAGAACGCACCCGGCAAAGCCGTTACCAATAGGGAGGAAACGAGATGCCGTCCTTATTAAGCCGGTCCGAATAAACCAACCGGTAAGTATCGACCTTCCAGGTCTGACCGTCCTTCTTCAAATTCAAAACCGCAAGCGGCCGGTCGGTGCCGCCCCAACTGACTTTTTCGAGACCAATGACGATGACCTTCGCCGTATTCGGCGTGTACCAGATCACCTTGTAGGTCTGCATGTCGCCCCGGATGTCGACGCTGTCGTAGCCTTCCTTGATAGCCTTCACCATGCTGGTGCCGACCGTACGCGTCAACACCTCGGCGTAGACGTAGGGAGCGCTGAGAACGAGGACCATCCAAACGATGAACGCACGCCAAGGTCGGCTTTCGCCCTTGTCCTGGATCGGCCGAAACATCTGGGAGACGAACGTCAGGATGCCCGCGATGAAGAAGCAGCCGATGGTATAGAAGAGTGCGCCAAACATGGTTTAAACAGATCCCTCGGGAGATCTATTCCATGTTTTCGTCGGTGATTGTGGACGCTTTGACCACGTCGTAAGGGTCGACGTGGATCACGACCGCCGCCGGAGCCAAAGCATCGACGATCTTCTTCTCAAGCTCGTCCGCGCAGTCGTGGGCTTGCACCACCGACCATTCCGCGGGAACCACGATGTGCATATCCACATATCGAACGTTCCCGCTGAGCCGCGACCGCAGCCGATGATGCCCCAGCACCCCCGCCTGGCTGCCCACAAGCCGCCGGATCGTCTCAAGCTGCTCCTCCGAGAGACTGCGGTCGATAAGCTGGTGAAAAGCCTCGACGCTGAGCTTCCAAGCCCCGATCGCCAGCCAACCGGCGAAGATGATCGCAAACACCGGGTCCGCATACTGCCAGCCCGTCAGTTGCGTGGTCAAAAGTGCCGCCAAGACACCCAGGCTCGTCACGCAGTCCACCATCAGATGCTGCCCGTTCGAGGCCAGCGCGATGCTCCTCGTCCTGTCCGCCACACCTTTGATATGCCGCCCGACGATGTAGCTCGTGAGCGCCGAAAACCCCATCACATAGAGGCCGATCTGAAGGTTCTCCACCTTCGTCCCCTGGATCAACCGCTGCACGGACTCGAAGACGACGTAGCAGACGATGATCAGAAGAAGGATCGACTCCCCAAACCCCGCCAAACTCTCGATCTTCCCATGGCCATAGGGATGGTCCTCGTCCGGAGGGGCCGCCGCCGCCCGGACGCTGATCAGCGCGATGCCGGAGGCGATGATGTCGGTCGTCGAATGGATCGCCTCGGAGAGCAAACTGACCGAACCCGTGAGTACAGCCGCGGCTAACTTTAATAGCGTGAGGACGACATTGTAGGCTAGGGACGTCGCCGCTGCGGACTTTTTGAGCCGCGTATCTTCGAGATTGGCGACGGCGAACGATTTCGACACTTGTCCCCTATATTATGGCCCGCTGACGGCGGGCCTATAAACCTATCGGCGGTTGCGACACGGGCCACCCGGAGGGAAGACGAAGGTGGATATTCCGCCTACTCCAGCCGCGCCACAAGACCGCCTCTTCTTGAACGAGCCTCCATGGCCCAGAAACCGTAAAAACAACCCAACTAACGCGTTAAAACTATAAGAAAACGTATAGGTCCTAATAGTCCTATACGTCCTAAAAAACCAAAACCCCGCCTACGCCGCCAACTCCTGGGCTGCCGCCTTCTCCTTGTATCCAAAAGCCACCCAAGCTCCAAAACCGCCCATCGCAACCGCCCCCAATCCAACCCAGAGCCAACCAACCTGCTCGCCAACCAGCTTCACGTTCAATACCGTGATCACCGCGCACATGAGATAGCCCACCACCGTCAGCCAAAGCGGGTTGGCAAAATCCCCCATCCGCTTCCGGCTCGCCGTAAACATCACAAGGGGGAAGACCGCGAAGGGAAGCTGCATGGAGAGCACGACTTGCGACAGTGTAAGGATATTAACGGTGTCTTTCCCACCCGTCGCCGAGATGAGAATCATAGCCGGGATGATCGCCAACAGGCGCGTGATCAACCGCCGCAACCAGGGCTTGATCCGAATCTTGAGAAATCCCTCCATGACGATCTGCCCCGCAAGCGTGCCCGTTATCGTCGACGACTGCCCCGAACAAAGCAAAGCCACCGCGAACAAGGTCGCCGCTGCCCCACCCAGGGCTGGCCTCAAAAGCTCGTGGGCCTTCTGAAGCTCCGTCACGACCTGACCCGTCTTGCCGAACACCGCCGCCGCTAGAACCAAGATCGCCGCGTTGACGAAGAATGCCGCCCCAAGCGCGATGATAACGTCGAGGGTAGCCAGCTTCATCGCCCGCTTCTTCCCCTCGCCCGTCTGCTCATAGGCCCGCGTCTGAACGATCGAGCTATGCAGATATAAGTTGTGGGGCATCACGGTAGCTCCCAGAATCCCAACCGCGATCACCAGCGCCCCAGCGGGCAGCGATGGCGTGATGAGCCCATGCGCCGCCGCTCCCCAATCCGGCTTACAAAGATAGATGTTCACCGCGAAGCAAGCGAAGATCGTCGCCACGAGCGCGATAACGATCGCTTCCAGTTTCCGAAACCCAAACCGCATCGCCCCCAGCAAAATCAAAACGTCGAACCCCGTGATCAACACGCCCCACATCAGAGGAATGCCCATCAAAAGCTGCAAGGCCACCGCCGACCCGATCACCTCCGCCAGGTCACAAGCGATAATCGCCACTTCGCAGAGCAGCCAAAGCGCGATTGCCGCCGGCCTCTTGTAGTAGTCGCGGCAAGCCTGAGCAAGGTCCCGCCCCGTAGCGATTCCCAGCCGCACGCATAGCGTCTGCAAAAGCATCGCCATGATGTTCGAAACCAGGATCACCCAAAGCAAGGTGTAGCCAAGCCGAGACCCACCCTCCAGGTCCGTAGCCCAGTTCCCCGGGTCCATGTACCCCACACTCACCAGGTAGCCAGGCCCCGCAAAAGCCAGCGTCCGCTTCAACCAAGTAGCGCCCGACACCGACACCGACCGGTGGACATCCGGTAACGACGCCTCGTCGTGGTTCTCTGGTGAAGCCTTGAATATCATTTGTAACCTTGGCTACATTTTCAGTCGCCTAGGCTATATTATTGACCATAGGGTCTCCAAATCAAGCCCTATTCGGCAAAAGGGCAAAAAGGCTATAGTCGCCCACGCTCCAAAGCGGAGCCCCGCCCGGCGGATCGATCCCGATCTCTACCTCGGACTTCCCAGCCGTAAACTCGGCCGCGATCCCAAAATCGCCCAACCCCCACCGCCGCACCCGGTCCTGCGAAGCCTCATACCACCACCCCGCCAGCACCCCATCCACAAACACCCGAGCCCGCTGCCGTCCATGAAACCGGTCGTAGCTCCGCCGCAAGATCAACCCCCGATTTTCCGCCGGAATAGCAACCCGCCAAGAAGCCCGGTTCAAGTGACTGGCGACCGCCCCTCGAACGCCCCGTCCCAATTCGTCCGTCGAATCTAAAACGGTAATGGCGCTAACGTTCTGCACCCGCCACCCCCGCGCCCCCAGCGCAACCCCGTCGTCGATAGAAAACCGATCGACAAGCTCGCAACGAGTCGAAGGGTCTACAACCACGGTAAAGCCCTCCGCGCAGTACGCCTCACGGAAGAAGGGAGTGGGAAAGAGCGGATTGATCCCATCTCCGTCCAGCCTCCCATCCGCGATCACCGCACCCCGAGCCGCCACAACCCACCCACAGCCTATATATCTGCTCTGGACGGGAATCGGACTCGGAAGCGGAAAGGGCAGTACCGGGCTCGTTGTTGCAAAAGCCATCGCCCGCCACCTGTTGGGTTTAGTAATGAGAACCGATTGCTCAAACACGCCTTCAGTCTCCTGGACGATACGCCCGTCAACCTCGATCGTGGCATTCGGCGGGCCAACGCAGAAATACCGCCCAGCCCCCTCGACGTCTAGCACAACCTCGCGTCCCAGATGGTCGCGATACAGGTATTCCGACCCCTCCAAAATCCGCCTCTCGGTCCTTTCGACGGATAGGATGGAACGAACCATGAGTTTATGTAGTCTCGGGATACGGAAACGACGGCGTTTGCCGATCTATAGATGGTAGCACCATGGCCCTAAACCACCGAACCAGTCCCCAGAATCGACGCCGATTGGCGGTCGCAAATCTGAAGCGATGCCCGCTCTGCGGAGCGGTGAACGCTCAGCAAAATCAGGACTGTTTTGCGTGTGGTTGGCACGGTCAATTCGACCGCGATCCCGACACCGTCGAAGAGGGCCTGAATCAGCTCATCGACCGCTGTCCCGAACTGGCCAACGCCGCCAACTTCACCCCCAAGAAGCCCACCCTCTGGCAAAAGATCCGCGCGATCTTCCGCCGCAAAGTCGACTACTGGGCATAGGGGTCATTTGACCGCCTAATATTTAGGCTCCCCGGCACATCGGGACATTTCCACATTTCCACCGGAAAAATGTGTGTAAGTTTGTCCACTATATGTGGTTCAATAACATCCTCATCTGAGGACATAGACTTTGCGCCTGGCTACTGAAGAACTCATCCCTTTGCACTCTCTCGAAATGGAGATGAGCACCCTTGGCTCCATGATGCTGGACGAGCGCGCCGCCGAGGAAGTCCTCGCCATCCTCGACGCCGACGACTTCTACCGCCCGGCTCACCGCGAGATTTTCAGAGCTGTCCGTCAACTCGTCAATAGTGGAAAGCCACCCAACCTAGAATTCGTCATCCAAGAGCTGCGCGACCGTGAGGTCCTGCAGGATATCGGAGGCGAGGACTACCTGATTCAGGTCGCGGAGTACGTCCCGAGCCCCGCCAACGCGAACTACTACGCCCACATCGTCCAGGACAAAGCGACCTTGCGGCGCTTGGAAGAAGCGGGCCGAAACATCGTCGGCGTCGTTCACGACGCCGACCAGGGAGACGCCGATGAGAAGGTCGACAAGGCGGAACAGCTCGTCTTCGAAGTGGGCCGTCGCCGTCTCGGCACCTACTTCAAGCACGTTAGCTCCCTCGCTAAAGAGTTCTTCGTCGACGTCGATCACATCATCGAGACTGGCGAACCTCTCGTTGGCATCACCAGCGGTTTCGGCGATCTCGACAAGATGACGACGGGCTTCTACGGAGGCGATCTCGTCATCGTCGGCGCCCGACCTTCGATGGGCAAAACCGCCCTCGTCCTCGACTTCGCCCTCGCCGCCGCCCGCGAGAACAAGGGAGCGGTTGCCATCTTCTCGCTGGAAATGAGCGGTATGCAACTTGTACGCCGCATGGTATCCATGGTCAGTGGAGTGAGCGGCCATGTCCTCAAGAGCCCGAATCTGGGGATGGATGTCTATAAGAAGCTCGCCGACGCCTGCGACCATCTTTACTCGCTACCGATCCACATTGACGACGCTTCCGATGTGACCCCGCTTGAGATGCGCGGCAAATGCCGCCGACTAAAGGCGGAAGGTGGCCTTTCCCTCGTCGTCGTCGACTACTTGCAGCTTATGCGAGGCAGCAAGCGGACCGAGAACCGCACGCAGGAAATCTCCGACATCGCCCGAGGCATCAAGGCAATGGCGAAGGAGCTCCAAGTCCCTGTCGTTGCCCTCTCCCAGCTTAACCGTGGCGTGGAAAGCCGCGAAGACAAACGCCCAGTTCTATCCGACATCCGCGAGTCGGGCTCCATCGAGGCGGAAGCTGACGTCGTTATGCTTCTCTATCGCGACGCCTACTACAAGGCGAAAGAGATGAGCAAGGACACCGACTTCAATCCGGACAACGTGGAGGAGGCGGAAGTCATCATCGCCAAGCACCGAAACGGTCCAACCGGCAAAGTCATCCTCGGCTTCCAGCCATCATACGCCCGGTATCGAAACCTCTACCACGGCTAGCCTGCGATCTCAGGCCCCTCTTCACCGCCCGGACGAACTCGTAGCGTAAGGACGACGTGGGCCAGCCAGAGCAGGGTGACGACCCCAATCAGGCCGTAGGCGGGCAGAAACGGCGTCAACAGCCCGGCGAACGGTGCGATCGCGCAGACGACATTGTGGGGGATCAGATACTTCTTGATCGAATCGTCGCACAGGTACAAGGGGTCGGTACGCGAGATAAGGTTCATCGCCGTCATCGCGATCCAAGACCCCGCGACGAAGACCCAGCCTTCGAGCAGCGTGAACGATGCGCCGTCCGTCATCGCGACGCCCCGGTTCACCTCGACGGCTGCGACAACGATGCCGAAGGTCAGTGGGAGATGGTAGTACATCCACCGCTGGAACTGTCTGGCCTCCAGCCGGTTCCCCATTCCCCTCGCCTCCGCGCCGCGGATGCCGTCGAAGTAACACCACCAAATCGAAAACGCCCCGATCCAGGCGAGCGCGCCGCAAAGGATCGCTGTCGAGCTCAAGCCCCCGCTCTGGAGCCCAAGAACGACTCCCGCCACCGATTCGCCGATGACGATGAGGGTGAATAGCCCGAACCGCTCGGGAAGGTGGGTGAGATGAGGAGGGAAGCGCTGGGCGATGCCCCTGGCCGTCAGCGGCGTTCCGTAGTCGACGAACAGGGCGACGATCCAGACGAGGCAACGAATGGAAGGCTCGAAGGCAAGCGAGGCGAGCCAAATGCCAGCGGCGAGGGTGAAACCCAGGCCGTAGTGCAAGGCGAGGGGGCGCGATTCGGGAATGTGATAGGCGGCGCGAAAGTACTCCAAGATCAAGACGAGCCGCACGCAGCAGTAGGCGATCACGAACGTCGACGACCCCTCCGCTACCGCGTGGGGAATCGCGATCGCCATCGCCGCCACCGCGAACATCTGGATCATCGTCACGATCCGGTGGATCAGGTCGTCGGAGTCGAACCGGGCGAGGTAGAAAGTCTGCCCAACCCACGCCCACCAGACGGCGACGAAGATGACCGCTGTCTTCGCCACTGCCGCCCAATCGTGCCCCTGCTCTAGCGCGACCGACACCCGACCGATGGCGACGACGTAGATCAGGTCGAAGAACAGTTCCAGCCAGGTTACGCGCCGGTCTCGTGAGATGTCCCTTTGCAGTTTTGGAGGAACGATGAGGCCAGGGCGAAACATTCGAGAATTCTACGCGCCAGTCGCCTTACAATAAGCCGATCATGCTCCCCTTTTTGGTCGCTTTAGCATCCGCGCCTAGTTCGGAGCCGCAGGTCGCGTTTGTCGCCCGATTCTATTACCCACCTGGCGACAATCGGATCAGCCACCAGCACGTTTATCTATGCCGACTGAATGGCTCGGGTAGGCACCTGTTGAAAATCGGTAACAAAGAGCCGAGCGAGGTGCATTGGTTGGGGCGGGATCGGCTCTTGGTGACGTTTTCCGAGGACTCGGCGGTTTACGATCTGAGGAAAAAGCGTGTGGTGCGCCACCTGCCACGAACCGAGTTTGTGGAGACGCTCCTCGCAATTCGGGGGCATGTCCTCGTCAATGACGAAGGCAAGGAGCTGCTGGCGAATGGGCGCCTTCGCGATTACGCGCTACCTTGGACGGAGACTCCAATCAGTACGGGATTGAAATATAGGACGCCGAAGGGACATATGATCTCCTGCGATCCCAAGGATGACTTTGACCGTCTCGGGGACATGGGGAGTATGCCCTTGCGATACGTTTTCAACGGAAAGATGAAGGAGGTCGGGGAGAGTGGGGTTCCGAACACGCTGATCGCGTTTCGTGGCAAGTGCTACCTTCGGTCGTACAGTTCGTCGGGAGCTACCTGGGCAAACACCTGGTACTACGATGTGGACTTCGAAGCGGGCAAGTCGGATCAGCTTTTCTACGGCGGGGGCGTCATCGACTTCGACCCTGGAAGCCGATTCTGGTCAGTTGTCGATGGCGGGAAACACATCACGCCCTACGGAAAGACCAAGCAGGTTTGGACGCAGGAGATCAACGTGGGTGATTTAAAGACGGGACACGAGTGGACGATCGCGAAAGGGTTGGTCTTCGGGCAATACGTACAAATCCGACCTGGCGTGTAGGAATTCCTGCCCAAACCCGGTTCTGGCCCGCCTCGGCCCTCGTCCAATCCATGAGTTACTTTCATGAAAAAGAGCGCTTTCCTTGCTTTGATCCTTCTCGGGGCTATCGCCCAGGCTTCCAACTACACGACCAAGACCATCAAGACGGCGAAGGCTGGATCGTATGAAGCGACGACGAGCTACCTCGTCTGGGCCTCCTCTCACCCTCTGGCGAGGGTCGCGAACCCGGTCCTGAAGAACTGGGCGATGAGGCAGCATGAGAGCTGGATCAAGGAGATCCTTAAGGCTCAGAAGGAAGAAGGGAAGCCCTCCTCCGCCTGGGAGCAGGAGATCGACATGGAGGTTGTGCGGGGCGACATCCGAATCATCAGCGTCAACGCTTCCATCTACGACTATTCCGGCGGCGCTCACCCGAATCACGGGAGCGAGTCGTTCAACTTCGCGATGGTCGGCGGGAAGCCGAAGCAACTCAAGCTGGAAGACCTCTTCCGCAAAGGTTCGAGCCCGGGCAAAATGGTCTCCGCCCTCGTCATCGCGAAGCTGAAGAACGAAGAGGGCGCGGACCTGGTCCAGAGCGGCGAAGTGAAGGCGCTTACAGTTATGCAGCTCAACCACTTCTCCATCGGCGTCGACGGCATGACCTGGTACTTCGACCCCTACGAGGTCGGCCCCTACGTTGCCGGAGCCTTCGAGGTCAAGCTGACCTGGAAAGAGCTGGGTCCGAACCTGAATCGCTCAATGGTCTTAGGCCGCTGAGCGATTCGAGATAGCCCGGTCGATGGACCAAGCGCCGCCGCCCTTCCAAAGGAGCGTGATGGCGATGCCAATGGCAAGCAGGTGATATTCAAATCCCTCGCCCTTCTGGCCGCCCGTCCAGTTCATGAAGAACCCGTTGTTGATGTGGACCGTAAAGATAGCAACGAGCATCACGACAAGGATGCCGAACGCGGCTACCCGCGTCAGAAGACCGGTGATTAGCCCGAGCGCACCCAGGAATTCGGCGGCGATGGCGAGGAGGGCGAACACTGCCGGAATATGCAGATGTTCCGTGAAGCCGCTCATCGTCTCCGAGAAGCCTTGGCCGCCGAACCAGCCGAGCGCCTTCTGGGCGCCGTGCGGTAAGAACACGACACCCAGGACGATCCGCAGCCAAGTCAGGTGCCCGGCGTTTTCCGTCTGAAGGAGTTTTTTCAAGCTACGAGTCCTTCTTGCGGGTTGTAGAAGAACCGCTCGCTAACGATTCGACCGTCTTGCCACTTTTGATGGGCGAGCTGGTCATAGCGATACCGCTTGCCGTCGGCAGCCGTGAACTCCAAATTCCAGTGAATGACGGTCTGGTCTCCATCGACGACGACCGAAGCGGCTTTGTTCTCATGGACCTCGGTGACGAAGCCGACGAACTGCTCTTCGCGTGCACGGTTCGCATCTTTGCCGACGGTCGGGACGCCGCCGTTCTCCTGCATGGAAACGTCGTCGTGATAGAACTGCTCGAAGGCCTCCAGGATCTGGCCGTTTTGGACGAGGGCGACGAGGGTGTGGACGGGGTGTGACATTTCAATAGGCTCCTTATTTGTTGCGTAAGCAAAGATTGCTATGACAACTATTATGACCTACTTTCTTGATTTGTCAATAGTTGCGTGGTAAATTATTTTTATGCCCACAAATTTAACGGAGGTCCACAAGCAGGCTTGGGTGGCCTTTTTGCTTTCGAACGCAAAGATCGTCCGGGAGATCGATCGACGGATCGGCGCGGCTGGAGTGGTCGATATGGCGTCTTACGACGTGCTCCTGCAGTTAGAGGATGCTCCCGACCGGCGGATGAAGATGACCGATCTCGCAGAGGCGGTGATCTTCAGCAAGAGCGGGATTACCCGGCTGGTGGATCGATTGGAGAAGGATGGCTTGATCGAGCGCCAGTCTTGCCCGAGCGACCGGCGACGGGTTCATGCGGCTTTGACGGACAAGGGACTTGCCGAGCGAGAGCGGGCGTGGCCCGCTTACCAGCAGGCGATCGCAGAGCTTTTCGCCGCCCACATGAGCGAGAAAGAAGCCGCCGAAGTTGCGCGGGTGCTTGGGCGGATGATGTGACCGCTTAGCTAGGCAAGCAAACGGCTTGGGTTTTCCAGGTTAGCCTTGATGACGTTGATGAACTTCGCGCCTACCGCGCCATCGACCACGCGGTGGTCGAAGGAGCCGGTGATGTTCATTCGGCTGCGGATTTCGATCTCGTCTTCCTCGGTGGCGACGACCTTCTTGCGGACCGAACTGATGGCCACGATGGCAGCGTTCGGCTGGTTGATGATCGCGACGAAGTTGTCGACGTCGAGCATGCCCATGTTCGAGATCGAGAAGGTGGAGCCGCTCAGTTCGTCGAGGCTGAGCTTGTTCTCCTTGGCGCGTCCCGCGAGGTCTTTGACCTTGGCCGAGATGCCGCGTAGGGAGAGCTGGTCGGCGTTGTGGACGACGGGGACGGTCAGGCCTTCTTCGAGGGCTACGGCGATGCCGATGTTGACGCTGCCGCTTTCGAGGAGGGTCGTGCCTTGGTAGGTCGAGTTAACGATGGGCATCTCGCGGAGGGCGAGGGCCGATGCTTTCACGACGAAATCGTTGATGGAGACTTTGCCACTGCCTTCTTCCTCGAACATCGCGCGGAGGGCGAGGATCTTTTCGACGTCCACTTCGACGGTGACGTAGAAGTGCGGAACCTGCTGCTTGGACTCGACGGTGCGCTTGGCGGTGATTTGCCGCAGGCGGTTTAGCTGGACGACGGTGTCTTCGGCCTTGGCGGCAACTGTCGTGGGAGCAGACGTCTTGGGCGTGGCTGCGGGGGCCGAGCGGAGGTCCTTTTCAACGATGCGCCCGCCGGGGCCGGAGCCTTGGATCGTCGCAAGATCGATTCCCTTTTGGGCGGCGATCTTTCGGGCCAGCGGGCTGGCCTTGATACGGTCGGAGGTGGCGGACTTCGCGGCTACAGGTTCTGCGGGTTCGGTGGGAGTGGAGCCGTTGGTGGCTACGGGCGCGGCGGCTTCTTCCTTCTTGGCTGGTTCATCGGTCTTCGCGGCGGGCTTTCCGGAACCTCCTCCCCAACCGGCGGGAAGCTTTTCGCCATCCTTGAGAAGCGCGGCGATGGCTTGGCCGACGGGGACGGTGTCGCCTGCCTGGATCAGGATGCCGGTCAGAACGCCGGAGCCGGGCGCTTCCAATTCCAGCGTCGCCTTGTCGGTCTGAATGTTGCCGATGACCTCGCCGGATTTGACGGAGTCGCCCTCCTTCTTAAGCCATTCAAGAAGGGTGCCCTCGTCCATTCCGTCGCCCATCTTGGGCATGATCACTTCGGTCATCCGCGTTGCTTCCTCCGGTTCAAAACGGGTTTAGGATACCTTTTGACGCGAGGCGTCTGCGGACCAAAACGCTTGCCTTATTGGTCGTCTGTGCCGCCGCCGCTTTTATCGGCCATGTTCGAGAGGGTGTAGCCCGCGCCCATGGCATCGTCCACCGACCGGAAATAGACTCTCCGACCTTCGGGGACGGCGGATGTGTTCTTTCCGATGTTCTTGTAGACGATCTTGGTTTGGGAGTCGCCCACATAGGCCCCCAGTTGCTGGTTCTTCAGACTTTTGCACCCGAACAGGGTTACCGCTAAAACGAATAGAACGAGAAAACGCAGCTTCATTGCGGCTTTATTATCCGACAGCTTTCGGTAGGCTTGGCGCATGCGGATCGATGCGATGCACTGGCAGCAGGTCGAGGCTTATCTTGAGAACGACGACCGTTGCGTGGTGCCTTTGGGCTGTACCGAGCAGCATGCCTATCTGAGCCTGAGTACGGACAGCATCTTGAGCGAGCGGGTAGCGGTGGAGGCGGCGGAACCTTTGAGGATTCCCGTCTTCCCGGTGGTGGCGTATGGGATCACGCCGAACTTTCGCGCCTATCCGGGAACGGTAAGCGTGAGGGTGGCCACCTACGGGGCGCTCTTGCAGGACATCGTGGACGGGCTGACGGAACAGGGGTTTCGGCGGATTCTTTTCGTGAATGGGCACGGGGGAAACATCCCTGGACAGGCGTTCGTGGAGGAGTGGTTGGCGGATTCCTCCGAGCTTGAGGCGCAGGTTCGCTGGCATAACTGGTGGGCGGCCCCGGAAACGATGGCGAAGGTGACCTCCATCGACCCAGACGCCTCGCACGCGAGTTGGATGGAGAATTTCCCTTGGACGCGGCTCAAAGGCGTAGCCCAGCCGAAGGGGAAGAAGCCGATGGTGGACTACGGAGGTCTCAGGTCGGGAGGTCCCGGAGTGGTCCGGGACGGTTTGGGAGATGGGAGCTTCGGCGGCCTCTATGAGCGGTCCGACGAAGACATGCGGGCGATCTGGGCGGTCGCCGTTGCGGAGACGCGGGCGAAGCTGAAGGACTGGGCTTAGTCCTCGACCAGCAGCCCGTGATCGCCTGCCCAAAGGCGAACGATCTTCATTTCGTTCGTCTCGGCCAAGCGGTTCATGTGCCCGCGGATTTGGACGATGGCCCGCCTTTGCGGGTTGATCTCCAGCGTCAGACGGTTCAACTCTTGCGACCAATATTCGCCTTCGCCCGATGGGACCACCCATCGGAGCGATACGATCTTCGACATGCCCCTGGAGCAGGCCAAGGTGTAGCCGTAGACGCAGTGTCGCTGACGCTTTCCCTCGTCGGCAAGCGCTCGATTGTTGGTCAGTTCGACGGCGGTTACCACCGACGACTTCAGGTTGTGCTTCCAGGTCTGGAACGATGGCGCCCATGACACGTCTTGGGCTATCCGCACGGAATAGACCGTGTGGTGCCATTCGTGGCAGAGCTTGAGCATCGAACCGAACGTTCTTCCTTTGAAGGAGAAGTCCGGCGTCCGGACCATCGCCTGGACAAAGTCAGTGATTTCGCGCAGGTCGCTTTCCCGCATCGAACCGCAGGCGTTGGCGTAGAACCGGATCACGTCTTCGGTCCGGTCTCCCATCGCCTTTCGCATCTCCGACGCGCCGAGGCGCTCCGTAAGGAATTGGCAGACCTTGGCAGGGATACCGACCGCCGCGCACTGCGCCCAGAAGATGTTCTGGCCGATCGAGTTCTGTGTTGGAGCCTGTTGAAACCAATGAGCCTCCTTTCTGCTCAGGTGGTCGGACATCGCCTTCGCGAGCGAACCACCTTGGGCAGCGACGAGGAACCAGCGAACGTACGGCTGGGTACCGCAGTCGCGCCAGAAATCCACGTCGATCTGGTCATTGCCGAACACGAGTTGGACGCCCGCACGGGACAGGACGCTCCGATAAAGGAACATCGGCGTCGGATAGCGGACGAAGACATGGTCGATGAGCGCGACGACCTGGCGGCCCAAGTTATAGGACTTGGCCGTGAATTCGCTTCGCGCTCGGATCGCGTTCTGGCTTGCCAGGGGGACGCCGAGGTAGCGCGCGAGGAAGATGATGTCCTTGCGCTTCTTCGGCCCCGTATGGTCGGCTTTTTCTCGATCCTTTGCTCTGGTCAGGGCACGCCGGACGGCGGCCAATTTGAGTTCAAGTTCTTCTTTTTGAATCTGAGTTTTGGTCTTCTTTTTGCCCATGGCAGTGACGCCAGACGCGAGCAAGGTAGCTCCGGCAATGGGGGTGCGCAGGAATGCGCGAGGGGGTGGAGAAGATTTTTAGGGCGTCGGGATGACCAGTCCTTGCCCTGATCGCTCCTAACGGCCCGAACTGGTGTCGGAACGTTGCATAGTGCGTGGATTATTCCTTGCCGGCGGAGGGCCGATCAACGGGCTATCCCAGGATCGGGACTTTAAGCGGTTGTTCATTTGGTTTTTTAGCCTCCAGACGGCGCGTCTGGAGGCAGCGTGCGCGGGAAGAGGAGGCTTAGCAGCAGTTTGACTTTGGATCGCAGCAGGATGAAGGGTTGTTTTCTTGTTGGGTGCAGCAGTCGGTGATGAGTTCTCCTTTGGCAATGGCGCGGAGGTAGTCGGCCAGTTCTTCCACTCCTTCGGGGCGGAGGGTGCAGATCATTTTTTTGCCTTTTCGTTCAATCCGCACCAAGCCCGCGGCTTCGAGCTCGTGGAGGTGGTGGGAGATCGTGGAATTGATCTTGTCGACGCCGGTCAGGTGGCAGCAGACTTCGCTTGCCGTCGGGCCTTCGTACACACCTCCATCTTCATCCACGGCGGCGGTTCGGCAGCATTTCTGGGAAAGGAACTCCACGATGTGGAGCCTGCTCGGGTCGGAAATTGTCTTGAGAGCCTTCTTAATCATTTCGTTCTCCATAGAAATAAACTATATCACAACATTTCGATGCAGGACGAAATATTTTTGTTGTTCCTGCGAATTGAGATAGATATATCGAAATATATCGAAGTGTTGCAGTATCCTGTCGGCATGGATTCCATTCAGGGACGCGCGCAGGCGTTCAAGGCCCTTGGGGACCCGACGCGGTTGCAGATATTCGAGTATCTGTATTCGTGCGCGGCGCCCGTGGAGGTAGACGAGGCGGGGGATGCTCGTCCAGTGTGCGGCTCCACGGTGGGGGAGGTTTGCTGCCACCTTTTGGGAGATGGCAGGATATCTTCGACGATCTCGTTTCACCTGAAGGAACTTCGGCTGGCTGGCTTGATTACGATGGAGCGGCGGGGGAAGAATATTCTGTGTGCCCCGGTTCCTGAGGCGGCCCAGGCCCTGGAGCGTTACTTCGGCCAGATCGCCGGATGCAAAGAAGGGCTCTGCCGATGATTCGCCGCTACGCGGCTGAGCTTATCGGCACGTTCACGATCGTTTTCGCTCCGGTTGCCCTTTCCGGCTCCGGGCATCTACCGGGAGGCGATGGGAGCTTGCTAGCGGCTGCCTTGGTTTCTGGCCTGGCGGTGCTTGCCATGATCTACGCGCTGGGGCCGATCTCCGCCGCACACTTTAACCCAGCGGTGACGCTCGGCTTTGCGCTTGCCAAGCGGTTTCCCTGGCGCTTCGTCGTTCCGTATTGGCTGGCCCAATTCGCCGGGGCGATCCTGGCGGCAGGTGTTGCGGCTGTGTTGTTTGGGGCGGGGCATGGCACGCATGTGCCCGGCGACCCTTCGCAGATCGTCCGCAACCTGGGGACGGAAATCGTGCTGTCGTTCTTTCTGATGTTGGTCATCATCGCGGTCGCCACGGATCGGCGCGTTTCGGGGACGGTCCCGGCGATCGCGATTGGGTTTACGGTGGTGTTTAACGTCCTCATCGGAGGCCCGGTGACGGGTGGATCTATGAACCCGGCTCGTTCCCTTGGGCCGGCCTTGTTTGCCGGTGGTCCGGCCCTTTCGAACTACTGGCTTTACGTGGTGGGGCCTTGTGTGGGGGCAGCAATCGCGGCGCTTGTTTTCGAAGCCGTCCGGCTTGAGCACGAGCATGCGACAGGGGCTCCGAACGAGCTTTTGGAAGCTTTGCAGGAAGTTGCGAGGGCTCAGTGACTCGACTCGCGATCTTTTCCGACGTTCACGCCAACCTGGCCGCGATGGAGGCAGTCCAGAACCACATCGATGCGGGCGGCTATGACGGCGTGTACTGCTTGGGCGACCTCGGCGGGTACGCGGCGGAGCCGAACGAGGTGCAGGACCTGCTCATGTCGATGGGGACGCCGACGGTGATGGGCAACTACGATGAGGGCGTTGGATTCAACGGCGAGGACTGTGGATGTCACTACGTGAAGCCGTTCGACATCGAGATGTCGAATATCTCCTTCGTGTGGACGAGGGATCACACCACCGATGCACACAAGGCTTGGCTCCGGGATCTGCCGCGCGAGATTCGGCTAGAAGTGGGGAGCAAGCGTGTTTTGCTCTGTCACGGCTCACCGAGGGAGACGACCGAATATCTGTTCGCGGAGCGATCAGACGGTTACCTTCGGCAATTTACGGCGGGTGGGGCCGCCGATGCAGGGGCGGACGTGGTTGTGTTCGGGCACACGCACGTTCCCTTTCATCGGGTGGTGGATGAGGTGCACTTCGTGAATACGGGGTCCGTTGGAAGGCCGAAGGACGGCGACCCGCGTGCGGGGTATTGCGTGCTCACCTTCGACGGCGATTCGGTGACGGGTGAGCAAATCCGAGTGGCTTACGACGTAGAGCCGACGGCCCAGCGATTGATCGCGGCGGGGTTGCCGGGTTACTTCGCGGATTATTTGCGGGCGGGTGGGAAGGTCGAGGTTCCCGGATAGAAGCGACGCGGACAAAACCGCTCCGCGGAGACTTGGAGACAGCGATTTATTTTTCTTGGGTCTCTGGCTCGGATTCGGGTTTGGGGGCGTCGGCGATCTCGAACTCGTAGCTGTAGAGCTTTCGGTTGCCGTCGATATCGACGGTTTTCTTGGTCATCTTTACCGGGTCTTCCATTTCAGCTTCTCCAGGGCCATGGCGGCTCCGCCCATCATACCGGCATCGTCGATCTGTTCGGCGAGGACGATTTTGGTGTCTTTGAAGAGGGAAGGAATGGCGACGTCGCGGGCGGCGCGGCGGGCGGGTTCGAGGATGTATTTGTCGGCTTTCGCGACTTGGCCTCCGACGGCGAGGATGTCGGGAGCGAAGATGTCGATGTAGTTTCCGATGGCGACGCCCAGGTAGTGGCCGACTTCCTCGAAGACCTGGATGGCGAGCTCGTCGCCCTTTTCGGCAGCATCGAAGATTGAGCGAGGGGTGACCTTGGCGAGATCACCCTCGACGAGGTCGTCGATGATCGACTTTCGGCCTCGACGGAGGCGATCTATGGCCCTTCTGACGATGGCGTCTCGCTGGACGAGACCTTCGACCGCGCCGTAGCTCCCCGCGCTGCATGGGGGGCCTCCATCGAGGATCACGGTGTGGCCGAGTTCGGCTCCGCCCTGGTTGCCTCCGACGAGCATGAGGGGGCCTCGGGCGTCGCCTTCGACGGCGTCGGGGCTGAGGATGACTCCTCCGCCGATGCCGGTGCCGAGGGTAACGAGGACGAGGCACTTGGCGGAATTTCGGCCCGAACCAAATTTATATTCGCCTAAAGCAGCTAAATTCGCGTCGTTGCCCAACTCTATGTCGATATCGAGCGACTGACGTAAGGGTTGTCTTAGCGGCACATCGTTCCAGTTATGAAAAACCCCTTCGATTGTTTCGCCGAAATTAGGGGCCCATCGCACGATTCCCGACGTATTATCGATGTGGCCGGGAACGGCCATGCCGCAACTAACAGGCTCACTTTCAGCGGCGGCGATCGCTTGGCGAATGGTCGCCACGATCGCGTCGATGATGGCAACGGTGCCTTCCTGAGCTCTCGAAGGATGACTGAACTTTGGACCCGCGGGAGACCCGTCTTCGTAAAAAGCGCCCGCGCGGACATTGGTTCCCCCAAGGTCGACGCCGATCACACACTGCCGTTGCACCCCGAGATTCTAGCATCGCCGAACTCGTAGGTCTGTTGGAGCATTCTAAACGCTGCATTAAACTGCTTATCGAAAGATGGAAACCGAAGCCTCCGGTCCTGCAGTAGGACAAGGGGTAGAAGAGAGGGCATCTGATTGAAAATTGATCGTATACAGTCCAAATCGCAAAAAATAGCTGAAGAAGTCGAGCGTGTTATCGTTGGAAAGCGGGAGACCGTGGACCAAGCCGTATTGACTCTTCTTTGTAATGGCCACTTGCTCATCGAGGATATTCCCGGCGTCGGTAAGACGACGCTCGCCAAAGCGCTTGCCCGCGCTATCGGCGGAGAATTTCGCCGCGTCCAGTTCACGCCGGACCTGCTGCCTGCCGACGTAACCGGTTCGTCGGTCTTTAACCAGCGGGAGTCGGAGTTTACGTTTCGGGCCGGTCCGATCTTCGGCAACGTTATCCTTGTCGACGAAATCAACCGTGCGACTCCCAAGACCCAATCGGCCTTGTTGGAAGCGATGGAGGAGCGGCAGGTGACGGTGGACGGGGAGACTCGCAGCCTTCCGCGTCCGTTCTTCGTCATCGCGACCCAGAACTCGGTCGAGATGACGGGCACCTACCCGTTGCCGGAAGCTCAGCTCGACCGATTTTTCGGACGGGTTTCGTTGGGTTACCCTTCGAAGGAGAGTGAGATCGATATCCTGGCGCGCCAGCAGATCTCTCACCCGATCGATCTGGTTCAGACCGTGACGGAGCCGGAAGAGCTGATGGAGATTCAGAACGAGGTGCGCGACGTTTTCGTACACGACTCGATTCGCGAATACCTGGTGGATCTCGTCGTGGCGACTCGCGAAAGTCCGCATCTGCTGATGGGCACGTCGCCACGTGGCACTGTTCACCTGATGCGAGCCGCTCAGGCGAATGCGGCGATGAGCGGTCACGAATTCGTCCGGCCGGACGACGTGAAGATGGTGGCCCCGCTGGTGCTCTCGCACCGCGTGCTGCCTCGTGCGGAGGCCCGAGCCCGGGGGGAGACGACGAACGACCTGATCTGCCGAATCGTGGAGACTGTCCGAGCGCCAGTACCGGTTAGCTAATGGCATCCGTCGGCTATCAATCGACCCGCAGCAACATGGCCGGTCAATCCCACCGGAGCGTGGTGGGATTGGCGCTGGGTATGGCGGCTCTCTTTTTCGCCGTAGTCGCCGTGCTTACGAACTCGCCGGTGCTCTTCTACATGGGTACGGCGCTCATCGCGACGATTGGGGCGAGCCGGTTGCAGGCTTGGCTTTCCGTGCGCGGCTTGCGGTTCCAGCGAGAGGCCCCCGACCACGTGAAGCTGGGCGACATGGTGACGATCAACCTCACCGTTTGGAGCGAGCGGAAGCTGCGACGACCCCTGATTACGGTCGCCGACGCCTTTCCTCCCCGACTGCTTTTCTCGGATAAGACGGTCAGTACGCCGATCGCTCCCGCTTTCGACCGGCCGATCCGCACGCAATATCGGTTTCGTCCGCTTCGGCGCGGCGTTTATCGATGGAGCGGGATCGAGGCGGTGGGGACGGACGCGCTCGGGCTGATCGTGATGTCGAAGGTTTACGAGACGGACATGGTGGAGCTTACGGTGCTGCCGCGCTCCATTCCGGTCTCTATCGAGCTTCCAACCGCGCGCGGTTGGGGGATCAGCGAGGCGGAGAGCGGGCAATCGCGGGGGGCGGGCATGGAGCCTCGCGGTGTGCGTGAGTATGCCTCGGGCGACTCGTTGCGGCATGTGCACTGGTCGTCTACGGCTCGACGGGGGCAGTTGCTGGTGAAGGAGTTCGAGGCGGGGTCGCATACGGCAGCTTCCATCGCCCTTCAGCAAGTGACCGGTTCCGACCTTGGCGCGGGGACAGATACGACGCTGGAACTGATGTGCGGACATGCGATCTTCCTGGCCGAGCATCTGATGCAGCAAGGCGCTTTGGTGCAGTTTCCGACCCTTGAAGGCCGCCCCACGCGGACGAGCGGAGCCGAGCGGACGAATGAGATTTACGAGATGTTGGCGCGCGTGCAGGCGAATGCGACCTCCTCACTTTCGAGCGCCTTGCACGACGCTTTGCCAAGGCTTCCGGCGGGGAGCATTCTGATCGCGATGCTTTCCTTGGCCGATCCCGGTTTGGCGGGGCTCGGTAGGCAGCTACGGGGAATTGGCATCCAGGTCGTGGCGATGGTCTACGATCCGGCGGAGTTTGGCTTGCCACGCGTACAGAACGCGGCCAAGGAAGCGAGCTATATCGACGAATTGGAGAGCGCGGGGATCGCGGTGCGGCTGATCTCCAGGGCAGGGGAGGCGAGTTGAAGGGGCCTTCCGATCAGTACGCCGATCTGTATCCTTCCGGGTTCGATTTCCTGCTGACGGCCATTGGCGTCGTCGTCACCGCCTACTCGGTTGGGCGAGCCGTTTCGAACGACACGGTCGGTTACATCTTTATCGTCTTGGCGCTGCTTGGCCTTTGGATCAGCTTCGCTTTCCTCCGCGCGCTTCGAGGGACCAAGCTCGTGGCGGCGAACGGCTTTATGTATGCGGGGGTGGTGGCGCTTTCTTTCACCGCCTCACGCTGGCTGTGCGAGTTTTTGCCGGAGAACCCTTTCAAGGCGCAGATCGCGGTTTGCGGTTCGCTGTGCTGGATGCTCGTGTTTGGGAGCTTCTTAATTTGGAGCGACCAGACGCTGCTGTTCCAGGCCGTTCCTAGCATCGCGATTTTTGGCCTGGTGGGCTGTTACGACACCTACCGGAACGCGACTTGGATGTTCTTCGTTTTCCTGCTCACCTTCGCGATGCTTCTGGCGAGGGTGCATGGGCGGACGATGCTGCGGCAGGCGAAAGAGTCGGGCTATAGCCAAACGGGGGACCGGATGGACCGGTCGGCGACCGAGTTGGAGCGCATGCGCAGCGGGCCTTGGCGTTGGGCGGCGGGGCCTCAATGGGCGCTGGGTTCGGCGTTCGTCGTCATCTTCTTCAGCTTCATCGGCGCGCCGCTGATTCGCGAATCGGTGCAGGGCGTAACGGCAAACGTCATCGTGCAGGCGCCATCGCTTGGGAACGTGCGTGTGGCTCCTTCGTCGAGCGGGGATTCTTCGATCTCGCGAGTTGGGCGCGGGCCGAGCGAGCCATCCAGCCTCGAGGCCTTGCGGGTCACGCTCGACGAGCCTCGATACCTCCGCACGAACATCTATCAGTCGTATTCTCCGGCGGGGTGGTCGTCGCTCTTCTCGGGCTCGATGGGGGACGATGCGAACCGCGTTTTGGATCGGTCCGTACAGCGGAAGGCGATCGCGGCGATCTCGAAACGGAAGACGATCGAGTATCAGATCGAGCCGCTTACCAGCCGGGTAACCGTCTTGCCCGTGCCAGGCGAGGTGATGCATGTGGACCCCTCGCAGGGCGTGGCCGTACGTCAAGATGCGACGATCAGCATCAACCGTCCGGGCAGCGTGGATGTCTTCAAGGGGACTTCGCTAGTGCCCGATCCTTCGATAGTTCCGAAGGCGGCTTGGGCAGATGCCCCGGATATCGGGGTGATGATGGATACGGCCAATATCCCCGCGTCGGTGCTGAACCTGGCGCAGCAGGTGGCTCCTCCCGGCACATCGGACTTCGACCGGGCGGAGAAGCTCAAGGCGGAGATCGCGCGACGGGTCAAATACAATTTGAACGCGGCGGCGACTCCCGAAGGGCGCGATCCGGTGGAATATTTCCTTTTCGAGAGCCATGAGGGCTACTGCGACCTTTTCGCGACTTCGATGGTTTTGATGGCGCGATCGATCGGCATCCCGGCTCGCTACGTGACCGGCTACTACCCGATCAACGGCGAGCGCGACGAGAGCGGGCGGTTTATCATCCGCGACTCGGAGCGGCATGCCTGGGCGGAGCTATTGTTCCGCGATGCGGGATGGGTCGTTTTCGATGCAACCGAGGATGCGGAAGCGGTGCCGGGTGGCGAGCGCGGATCGTTCAACCAGGGCGGAATCGGTGGGACCAATTTGATCGAGAGGGGCGTGGACGTCCTGATCGGGATCGGCGTCCTGACGATCCTCTTCTTGAGCGTGCGGACCCTTCTGCGGACACGCAACCGGAAGCCGACGCGAACGGATCTGGATCGGGAATACCTGCGCTTCGCGGCGATCCTCGCGAAGGTCTCCGGAAAGACGCGGAACTTCGATCAGACGCCTGCGGAGTATGTGGCGGCGGTGGGACCGATGCTAAACGGGGCCGCGGCGGAAGCGGAAGATCTCACCCAACGGTTCGAACGTTTGTTTTACTCTCCGGCCGTGCCGACGGCCGAGGACCTTCAGGACCTACGAGCACGGCTGACCGCCTTCCGGGCGAAGGCCCGGCCAAGGTAGCCTGAGGGCGTGGCATTTTCGGTCGAAAAGGCGATGGCGGCGAGGGTCGTCCTCCTCTCGGGTGAGGAGGACGCTCTGCGCTCGCGCGCCTTGACGGACCTCGTCGAGGCGGCCACGGCCCAGGACGATTTCGACCTTCAGATTTTCGACGCCGGGGATTACGGGCCTACCGAGTGGAGCGCTTCGGCGGGGACGGCGCCGTTTCTTTCCGCACGGCGCACGGTCGTTATTCGGCACCTGCTGCGTTGCGACGACGTCTCGACCACCGGTTGGGCGCAGCTTCCTGAGACGGCGCTGATGATCCTAGTCGCGGACGACGAGGGGGGCGATGAGAACAAGCAGCGCCGCCTTGCTTCGGTTCGCGGCAATTGGGAAAAGGCGGTCAAGGCTTGCGGCGGCTACATCGAAGAGTTCAAGACGAACCCGAAGGACCTGGTCGAATCGATCCGCCGGGAGGCGACGATCCTTGGCAAGCGCATCTCGCCGCAGGGTGCAGAGACACTGGCGGAGATGTGCGGCGGAAGCTTTAGCCGGGCGCTTGGCGAGTTGGAGAAGCTAGTGATGTACGTGGGGGCGAACGAGGCGATTAACGACCACGACGTGCGGACGGTAACGATGCCTTCTCGAGAGTGGAACGTCTTTCGCATGACGGACGCGGCGATCTCAGGGGACGCGGCGGAGGCGGTGCGGCAGCTACGGATTCTGGTGGGTTCGCAGTCGAAGGCCGAAGATGCGGCTCATAGCCGAATTCTGCCGACGCTTTCGCGTCAACTGAGGATTATCTGGCAGGCGCGCGTCGTGCTCGACGCGAAGGCCGATCCCGAAAATCCGCCGGAGGCGGTGGCGAGGTTGTTTCCCGATAACCCGAATTTCGCCAAGCAGGCGCCGTTCGTCAAGTCGAAGGCTGTGCGCTCTGCGCGGAGCGTGACGTTGGATCAACTGGCTACGTGCATGCGGATCGTGAGCGACGCGGATGCGCGCTTAAAGGGCATGCTGCCGTCGTTTAGCGCCATGGAGTCTTTGGAGCAGATGCTGCTCCAAATGGTCCAGACGGTGCGCCGCTAGCCTATTGGGCGAGCACGCGGTACCGAGCGAACGGCAGGCCTTGGACGACGATCTGTCCCTTGGCTTGGAAGGAGATCACATCTCCGCTTTCCAGCACATAGTCGCGGTCGTCGCCTTCGCGGGTTACGTAAGCGGTGCCGCTCACGACTTGCACCCGCAGCGGTCGCTCGTCAAGGAGCCGTGTGGCTTGGCTGTTATCCAAGACGCTTTCGCTTGTCGTCTGATGGGTTCTCATGATGTCCTCCTTTAGGGTTCTCACAGTTACTTCTACGCCTGAGAAATTGATTGCGGAGAATAGGGAGCACAGCATCCTGGGACTAGGTGTAATTTGAATCCTAAGTTAAAACTGTATTCCTGATCTAGGGAAAAGGGGATGTACAGTGTGCTTATGGCGATTGTAGGACAAAGACTCTACGAGCAGGTGGCCGGACGCGTGAAGGATCAGATCATGAAGCGTACGTACCGTCCTGGCGATCGCTTGCCCTCGGTTCGGGAGTTGAGCCGGGCGTACAAGGTGAGCATCACAACTGTGCTGGATGCCTATCGGCTGCTTGAGGACCAGGGCTACATTCACCCCCGCCCTCAGTCGGGGCACTACGTGCGGGCTCGGCCCTCCAATCAGCCCGCAGAGCCAGATCGGACTCGGCCCTACTACGAACCAGCGGAATTCCGGCGGGAGGTTCTGCTCGACCAGATCATGCACGACGCCTACCAGCCGAACATGACAAACATGGCTTTTGCCAACCCCGATCCGTCGCTTCGGCCCGTGGCGAAGCTGAACCGGATTACCAATCAGGTTTTGAGGGACCAGTCGTTCGAAGCTTATGCCTATGTGGAGCCGGGCGGATGTATGCCTTTACGGGAGCAGATCGCGCAGCGGATGTTCGAGGCCGGGTGCTCCGTTTCTCCGGAGGACGTGACGATCACGTCCGGTTGCCAGGAGGCTCTTGCCCTGGCTTTGCAGACGGCATGCCGCCCAGGGGGCGTCGTTGCGGTCGAGTCGCCTTGCTATTACGGCGTTCTTCTGGCGACTCGGTTGGCCGGGCTCAAGGCGGTGGAAATCGAGACGCGAAGCCGGGAGGGGATCTGCGTCGATAGCTTGGAGAAGGCGATGGCGGCTGCCTATGGGACCAGTCGGCAGATTCAGGCGGTGATGCTTTCCACGAACTATGGCAATCCGCTCGGCGGGCAGCTCTCCGATGTCGACAAGCAGCGCCTGGTCGCCGTCTGCCAGCGCTATGAGGCGGCGATTATCGAGGACGATATCTACGGGGAGTTGGGCTTCGACGATGCCAGGCCCAGCGTTGCCAAGGCGTACGACGAGGCGGACAATGTGCTTCTCTGTTCGTCGTTCTCAAAGACGCTTGCTCCTGGCCTCCGAGTCGGGTGGGTTGTTTCGGGCAAGCACCGGACGACGCTCCAACGCTTGAAGTACGCGACGAACATCGCGGCGGCTTCGCTTCCTCAGCTTGTGATCGCGGAATTCCTCAGCAACGGCGGCTATGACCACTATCTGCGCAAGGCGCGCAAGTCTTACGAATCGAACACGAATCAGATGTCGGATGCGATCTGCCGCCATTTTCCGGCGGAGTCCCGGATTACGCGCCCGTTAGGAGGATTCGTTTTGTGGGTGGAGCTTCCGGCGAGCATCAATTCGATCGCGCTCTATGGCAAGGCAGTGGAGAGAGGGGTGACGTTTACGCCGGGGATTCTCTTCAGCGCTCACGACCAATACCGGAATTTCATGCGCCTCTGCGCCAGCCGATGGGGGCCAGACTATGAGAAGGCGATCAGTGTGATCGGCCATTTGGCGAAACAGATGATCGGCTAATAAAAAAACGGCCCGAGCCAACAAGGGCTCGGGCCGTTCGATTTCTTTTAGGCTTCGACGAGCTCTTCCTCGGAGGCCTCGGGCTTCTCTTCCTCGGCAGGCTTCTCGACGGGAGCGTTCGGGTCGAAGACATCGACCTTTACGATGGCATCGACTTCGCGGTGGAGGTCGAGGTGGACATCGTGAACGCCGAGGCGCTTGATCGGCTCGATCAGGGCAACCTGCTTCTTGTCGATCGTCTGGCCAAGCTGGGCCTTGATCGCGTCGATGACGTCTTGCGAGGTGATGGCGCCGAAGAGCTTGGCGGAATCCTTGCCGACTTTGCCTTCGATGCGAACGGTCTTGCCGTCCAGGTCAGCCTTCAAGGTTTCGGCGGAAGACTTCTGCCCAGCCGTCTTCTCCGCGAGCTTGGCTTGGCGTCGCTCGAGGGCCTGGAGCTGGTTCTTATCGGCGATGATCGCCAAACCGCGAGGGAACAGGTAGTTGCGGGCAAAGCCGTCGGCAACCGTTACGACCGTTCCTTCCTTGCCGACTTTCGGCACCGTCTGATTCAAGATAACTTTCATTGCTGCAGGTCCAATTTGCGGGACTAGTTGCGGATTCCAAAGCCGATCATCGGAGCGTTCTTGTTGAAGATACTTTCAACCCCGATCCAGCCATAGAAGCCTTTCCCAAATTCGTATCGTGCGCGCAGGTCGAAACGCGGGTGGTTGATGTCGAACAGGTCCCCCCGCAGGGACAACGCAGGCGCGATCCGATAGTCTACCCCGACGCCGGGCTTACTTGCATAGACGCCATACCGGTATTCGCTTCCCTTGCCAAAAGGCTTACCGATCTGCGCGGTGATCCGATTGCTTTCAAAGGCGTCCCAGACACCCAGATGCAGGTTGTATTTATTGAAGCTGACCTTGGCGGAGATATCCGTTCGGAACTCGTTCGGTTCGGTTTCTCGCAAGAGGTCGATGTTCGTCTCGACTTTGGGGATATTGACCTTTGCCCCGCCCTTTTGGAAGAAGCCCTTGATGTTATCCACGGCCTTCTGGACCTCGTCGAGAAGGGCGCTCGCCTTCGTTTCGATCTCGATGGCCTTGTCGCTCATCACGACGGCATTGCCGCTGATCTTCTCTCCATCCTTCGCCATCTTCTCGGCGCTGGTGGCGATGCGGGTGCCGCTGTCAGTCATTTTTTGAACGTTCTCTGCCGTCTTGGTCATCGAATCCTTGATCTTAGGATCGCCGGTGAGGGCGTGAACGTCGGCAATGATCTGGTTGGCTCCTTCGGCGGCCTTGTTCAGCTTTTCGAGCATGGCCATCGCCTGCTTTTGGAACTTGCCTTCGCTCAGCAACTGAGTGAGCATTGCCGTCCCCTTCCTGACCTCGACCATGGTTTCGGTGGCAGCGGAGAGGGCGGTTTGGATCTTGGGGTTGCTCTGGGCGAGCATTAGGTCGAGGTGCGATGCGAGCTTGCCGAAGTTCTCCGCCGTTTTGTTGCTCGAGTCCATGAGGGCGATGAGCTTGTTCTGCAGTTGCTGGTTCTCCAGCAGCTTGCGGGTGGCGGCCAGGGTTTTCGTCAGTTCGTCGACCGTCTCTTTGGAGTTCGGCAGGATATTGTCCAGGGCTCCCATCTTAATGCCTGTCAGGGTCGCGCCTGCGGAGAGGGGGCCGGACGAGTGCTCAGGCGGGACGACCTGGACGGCTTTGTCGCCCAGGCCGATGAGGGCGGTGGGGATCGTGGCGGTGCTGCCGGCGGGAATCTTTACCGCCTCGTCGACTTTAAGAGTCAGGCGCGCGGTGTTCGGTCCCATAAGATCGACGGCGGAGACGGTGCCGATTTTGACGCCCGCCATCTGGACCGGGGAACCAGATGTGACGCCACCCGCGTCAGCAAACTGGGCGTAGTAGGTGTTCTGCTTTGGACCGAGAAGGTCGTGCCCGAGCACCATGTAGGCGCCGTAAAGGAGGACCACAAAAACGATGACTAGCGCTCCGACCTTCGCCGCACCTTGCATGCCGGTAGTTTAGCGCGGAATTGCACGTTTGTCGTCCCTAGCGACGATTGCGCAATTTGTGCCCTTGCATTGAGGCCTAGGACTGCCAATAATCAAGGGAACCAGGAAGAGGTGCGGGGTACTCTCACCTCTTGGGAATGGAGTCTTTCGGGACCGAATTTCGAACGACCGTGGCTAGATTGGGACCGTAGAGATAGAGCCGTGGTCCTTGGCGTAGATAACGCTACGTTGATGGGCCTCCGCCCGTCAAATAAATAGGTGAACCGAAAAAATTATGTGGCAACGCTTTACAGAACGCGCGCGGAAGGTGGTCTTCTACGCACAGGAAGAGGCTCAGAAGTTCGGCGAGGGTTATGTATCGACCGAGCATCTTCTGCTGGGGCTCGTCCGCGAATCTGACAGTGTCGCGGCGCGCGTCCTTGAGAAGCTGGGCGTGAGTCTAAATAGAATTCGTGCCGAAGTCGAAAAGCAGCTCCCGAGGGGAGATGCCCGGCCGTCGCAAGACATGACGCTTACGCCTCGTGCGAAGCGCGTGATCGACTTGGCCTATGACGAGGCTCGGAACCTCAACAACAACTACATCGGCACCGAGCATCTTTTGCTCGGACTGATTCGGGAGGGCGATGGCCTGGCTGGCCGTGTGCTCGCCAAACTCGGGGTGGAGCTAGAAAAAGCTCGCCGCGAGGTCATGTCGCTGCAGGACAATGAAAGTCAGACCAAGTCCGGCAGCTCTCGCTCGACCAGTAGTTCGAATGGGGGAACAAAAACCCAAACGCTTGACGAGTTCGGAAGAGACCTTACCGAGCTCGCTCGCGAGGGGCGGCTCGATCCGGTCGTTGGACGACAGAACGAGATCGAGCGTGTGATGCAAATTCTCTGCCGACGCACGAAGAACAACCCGTGTCTGATCGGAGAACCGGGCGTCGGTAAGACGGCGATCGCGGAAGGCCTTGCCCTTCGCATCGTCAGCGGCGACATCCCCGACCTGCTTCGAGACAAGCGCATCGTCGCTCTCGATCTCGCGGGTTTGGTCGCTGGCACTAAATACCGAGGCGAATTCGAAGAGCGCATGAAGAAGGTGATGGAGGAGGTCCGCAAGGCCGACGGCCAGGTGATCCTCTTCATCGACGAGCTCCACACGCTTGTAGGCGCGGGAGCTGCGGAAGGCGCTATCGACGCTTCGAACATCATGAAGCCGGCTTTGGCACGCGGCGAGCTGCAATGCATCGGCGCGACCACCCAGGACGAGTTCCGCAAGTACATCGAGCGGGACGCGGCTCTGGAGCGACGCTTCCAATCCGTCAAGGTGAAGGAGCCGAGCGAGGAAGAGGCGATCGACATTCTGAAGGGTTTGCGCGAGCGATACGAAGCGCACCACCAGGTGGAGATCACGGACGACGCCATCACGGCTGCCGTCACCTTGAGCCAGCGCTATATCTCGGATCGCACGTTGCCCGACAAGGCGATCGACCTGATCGACGAGGCCGCTTCGAGGGTTCGGCTCCACGAGAGCCTGCCGCCGAAGGAGGTCCGCGAAGACCGCGTCAAGCTGACGAAGCTGAAGGCGGAAGTGGACCACATGGCGAAGCGTGTGGAAGCAAGCGACGAACTGCTGAAGCTGCAGGTTGAGCGCGACCAACTCGAAGAGAGCATTCGGGAGCGCGAAGAGGCTTGGAACGCTATTGAGCGCAAAGAGCCGGTCGTTGGCGAAGCGGAAATCGCCGGTATCGTCCAGAGCTGGACGGGCATCCCCGTCACGAAGCTGGTCGAGGCCGAGAGCCAGAAGCTGCTCCGCATGGAAGAGGATCTGCACCAGCGGATCATCGGCCAGACGGACGCCGTTTCCGCAGTGGCACGCGCCATTCGCCGCGCTCGAAGCGGCCTGAAGGACCCGAAGCGGCCGATGGGCAGCTTCATCTTCCTCGGCCCCACGGGCGTCGGAAAGACCGAGCTTGCCAAGGCGCTCGCCGCCTACCTTTACGAGAAGGAATCGGCGATGGTGCGGATCGACATGTCGGAATACATGGAGAAGTTCTCCGTGAGCCGATTGGTCGGTGCCCCTCCGGGATACGTCGGTTACGATGAGGGCGGCCAGCTTACGGAGCAAGTTCGCAGGAACCCGTACACGGTCGTGCTTCTTGACGAAATCGAGAAAGCGCACCCCGAGGTCTTCAACATCCTCCTGCAGGTGATGGAAGACGGACAGCTCACCGATAGCCAAGGGCGAACGGTGGACTTCCGAAACACGATCATCATCATGACGTCGAACGTCGGTGTCCGTCCGATTGAGATTGACAAGGCGCTCGGTTTCCGTTCTCGAACGGAAGACCCGAACGACCCGAAGGTCTACGAGGCGATGAAGAACCGAATGACGGATGAGATGAAGAAGCTCTTCCGGCCGGAGTTCCTTAACCGCGTCGACGAAGTGATCGTCTTCACGCACTTGAAGAAGGAAGAGATTCTCGAGATCGCAGAGCTCTACCTGAAGCGAGTCAACGAGCAAGCGGCAGCTATGGAGATTACGATCGAACTCAGCGATCAGGTCAAGGACCTGCTCGTGAACGAGGGCTACGATCCCAACCTTGGCGCTCGGCCTCTAAGACGCGCGGTCCAACGATTCATCGAGGACCCGCTCAGCGAGGAGATGCTGCTCGGACGGTTCCACGCCGGCGACCATATCATCGCCGAGCTCCCGGACCCGGAGACGAAGACTGTCATCTTCCGCAAGAAGGAACAGAACGAAGGCAAGGAAAAGAAGAAAGAGCTCGTCAAGAGCTAACCTTCTCGAAAGCGAAATAAACGGGGCTCCGCAGATTCTGCGGAGCCCCGTTTTCTTTGGCAGACGAAAGGAATTAAGGCGACGTAGTTAAGCGCGGAATGGAATTTAGACAACTCGGCGGCTCGGGCTTGAAGGTGCCCGCGCTCAGTTTTGGAACGGCTACCTTCGGGGGCGGCAACGAATTCTTCAAAGAGTGGGGAAATACGGACGTCGATGGAGCGCGGCATTTGATCGACGTCTGTTTGGAGGCCGGCGTCAACCTGTTCGACACGGCGGACGTGTACTCGGACGGTTTGGCGGAGGACATCCTCGGGCAAGCGATCCAGGGGAAGAGGGACGACCTGCTTATCGCGACGAAGGCGACGTTCCGCACCGAGGCGGGACCAAATGGACTTGGTTCTTCGCGCCATCACCTGATCCGGGCTTGCGAGGCCAGTCTGCGCCGCCTTCGCACGGACTACATCGACCTGTATCAGCTTCACGGGTTCGACGCGGTGACGCCGATCGAGGAGACCCTCCGCGCGCTGGAGGATCTGGTTCGAAGTGGCAAGGTCCGCTACATAGGTTGTTCGAATTTCTCCGGATGGCACCTCATGAAGTCGCTCTCGATTTCGGAGAGATACGGCTTGCCGCGTCACATCGCTCACCAGGCCTACTATTCGTTAATCGGGCGGGACTACGAGTGGGAGTTGATGCCGCTCGCGGTCGACCAGAACGTCGGCACGATCATTTGGAGCGGTCTGGCGGGAGGGAAGCTGACGGGCAAGCTGCGGCGCGGCCAGCCTCGGCCCGAGGTGAGTCGCGTCAACTCGACAAGCTTTAACCTTCCTGCCGAAGAGGAGTACCTCTACGGAGTGGTCGATGCGTTGGATGAAGTTGCCTCAGAGACGGGGAAGACGCTAACGCAAATCTCCTTGAATTGGCTGCTTCAACGACCGACGGTTGCGTCCGTCATCGTGGGGGCACGCAACGAAGAGCAGTTGCGGCAGAATTTGGGGGCAGTCGGTTGGAGCCTGACCAGGGAGCAAATCGCCAAGCTCGACCAAGCGAGCCAGAAGCCGCTTCCATACCCGTATTGGCATCAGCAGAAGACAGTCCCGGATCGCAATCCGCTGCCCATCGCCTGAGACGCCAGGTTAAGAAGGGAACGGATTCGAGGAATTTTTAATAACAAATATCTTTGAATCTGTTCCCTTTACCATCCCTTAACAATTAGGCTCTAATATTCGCCTGGGTGTGGCTCAGCCACGAGGATTTGAATGTTAAGAGAGAACTGGGTTTTACGAGCGGCGATGCTCGTCTTCTGTCTTCCAACGTTAGCAACGGCCGACGAACCGGCCCAAGACAAAAAGCAGCCGCAAGGTCCGCCAAAACAGACGATTAGTCCTGAGCCGCCAAAGCCGCCGACGATGCAAGAGGTGCTGGACGCACGGGCGAAAGAGGCGAAGGACCTTTCCGTCAAGGCGACCGACCTAACCATCGAGATCGGTAAGCTTGCCGCCTCTGGCAAATTGCCGCAAGACGACGAGGCCATGAAGCTGATGAAGTCGATGGTCGACGCTCTTCAGCAGATAAAGGACCGTCTTAAGAGCATCGACGAAGAGATCGCGGCCCTGAAGGGGCAGGTCGATGGCCAGAAGAAGGCCCAGGACAAGATGTCTGGCACCCTTGGCGACCTGGCGAAGCATAAGGACATCGGCTACCTCCAGTTCCAATATCGCGATACCGATCAGCGTGGTGGCGCGCCCGATTCGTTCCGAGTTCGTCGCTCGGAGATTGGATTCGCCCATACGATCGATCCGCGTACGTCGATGAAGGTCACCTTCGACCTTGCGACCAGCGATTTCGGCTCGACGGTCAATACGACGACGGATGCGACCGTCCAGCTTAAGGACGCCTACCTTACCTACTTGATCGATCCGACGGGGCAGCGAGGCGGGACGAGGCTCGTGGGAGGCCAGACGCGCATTCCCCTCGGCTATGAGCTTCTTCGCTCTTCCAGCGAGCGGGAGTTTCCTGAGAACGCGATGTACAACCAACTCCTGTTCGACGGGGAGCGTGGGCGTGGTGTGAATCTCATCCACAACCTGGACAAGAACTGGACGGTGCAGACGGGCGTGTGGGATGCTCTTACTTACAACGACACGGAACAGAGGCAGTTCCAAGGCTCCCAGCAGAGTCGGCTGGGTATGACGGCGGGAGTTCGCTACACGGGTAAGAATTTCAACGTCGGGGTGTCGGGATTCAAGGCGGACCGCCCGGCGCTCCAGGTCGGCTACAACGGCGCGACGACCACGAAGGTTTTCGCTCCGAACATCGACCGCCAGTTCCTCTATATCGACGGCAGCTACTTCGGCCTCTTCACTCCGGGCCTCTTCGCTCGGGCGGAAGCGATGTTTGGCAAGGACCGTTTGCCGCTTACGCCCAACTCGACGAGTAGCGGCTCGACAGACTCGGGTGTGTCCGATCCGAACAGTGCGAAACTGGGGCAGAAGGACATGGCGGGCTACCAGCTCATGTTCGGCTACAACCTGAACTACCGAAATGTGCTGCTGGTGCGTTACGAGCAGTTCGATCCGAATTTGAACGCGGCCAACGACTTTATCCGGGGCTATGGGGCGGCGTACATCTACTACATCAACCCGAACGCGAAGATCACTTTGTCGCACGAGGTCTTCATCGACGACAGCCGTCTGGCGGTCGGTACGCCCGCCGAGGCGCAGCGTCGGTACGGGGTCACTACGTTGCGAGTTCAGTTTAAGTTTTAGGCTTTCGGTAAGGGCTAACTTAAAGTTAACAATGGGCGCGGCTTCCGGCTTTGGCTGGGGTCGCGCTATTTCGTCTTGGGCTTCTCCTTTGCGTCCAAAAAGCTCAAGAATTCGCCCCAATTGCATGCTAATTCGAGCCCCTGGGCACCTCGCACAGGGTTCGAAGAAGATCGTGTGTGGGGATGTTAAGGGACGAATAAGGCTTTGTTAATAATCAATTAAGCGGCTCTCCGTGGAGCAAGAATTGTCATGACACCCACAACCCGGCAGTCACTGCTTGGGGGGAATCCACGCATGAAAAGAGCCTTTACCCTGATCGAACTCTTGGTGGTTATCGCGATTATCGCGATTCTCGCCGCTATTCTCTTCCCGGTTTTTGCCCAGGCAAAAGCGGCCGCCAAGAAGGCTGCTGACATCAGCAACCTGAACCAGCTCGGCAAGTCGACTCTGCTCTATCTGAGCGACTACGACGACGTTTTCTATCCGCACCGATTTAACTGCAACACCGCGGGCGACCCGACGGGCGGCGCGAATGCTACCTGCCCCGCGTACTTGGATGCTTCGAACAACTTGAGGCCCGAAGCGGCGATGCTGAGCGGCGGCGCTGAGCAGCGATATTACTGGGTGTACATGCTCCAGCCCTATACCAAGAACTACGACGTCTTCCGAAATCCGGGCGGCGACGGAAAGTTCGTTCCGGGCGCGAAGACTGCTCCCACCTGTACGGCGGACGGTTGCCAGGGTACGGGCTACGGCGGACAGAACAGCTACGGCCACAACGACGTTTGGCTCAGCCCGTCGGGCGCTTATGGCGGAGGCGGCAACCTGCCCGCTTCGGTCGTGTACACGTCCGTTCCGCGCGTTGCCAGCACGATCATGGTTACGGACTCCACGTACTACGGCGTTGCTCCTGACGTCCGCAACGACTCCGGCCTCACCAACGTGGCGGCTCTGAACGGGAACGAGCTCAACTATGTGACCGGCCAGAACATTCGCTACACGTACTACTGGCGCAACATCGGCGGCGCGCACATGTCCTACGGTGGCGTGGTTGGCACGAGCTGGGGTTCCTATCCTCCGGCGCAGGCGGTTACCGACGGTAAGAAGCTGCACGGTGGCAACATCTCCACGCAGTTCGTCGACGGTCACACGAAGTCGATTCCCTATAACCGAGTTGTAGGTGACATCTGCCTTTGGACGACCGACTCGGACGGGGCTCACCCGAACTGCGGCGGCTAAGACATCAAGAGATTGGAAGGGGAGTAGCGGGGCCTTCGGGCCCCGCTTTCTTGTGTCTGGATGCCTTAAAAAATGAGGCGAGGTTTACCGGTTTAGGATGCTGGCAACCAGGTAATTATCTAAAAGTGCAAATACGCTAGCAGATGACGTAGGTTTCTCATTCGGACATGGAATAGGAAAAATACGATGGGTGCGTCAGGCGTAGCGAAGCGAGGGAAGAATACGTCTGGCGGAAGCGTCTCAAGCACCACGCTTGACCAGGCTATGATGCTTTTGAAGGCGATTGGCCAGACCCAGGCGAAGTTTATCGCCCAACGCGATCCACGCGAGGCATTCGCGGACCTCTTAGAAATTCTGCTTGAGGTGACCTCGAGCGGCTATGGCTTTATCGGGGAAGTTCACCATACGCCGGACGGGAAGCGGTACCTGACGTCGCACGCCATCTCGAACATCGCTTGGAACGCCGAGACGAAGGCTCTCTATGAAGAGAGCAAGCAAAATGGTCTCGATTTTCATAACCTTGAGACCCTTTTCGGCCGGGTCCTCAAGGATGGCCATCCGGTCATCTCGAACGAACCTGCCGCCGATCCTCGAAGGGGCGGTATTCCCGCTGGACATCCTTCGCTCGATGCGTTCTTGGGGCTTCCTATTTACGCCGGAACTGAGCTTGTAGGGATGGCGGGGATTGCGAATCGTCCTGGGGGCTATGACGAGAGCATCGTCGAATTCCTCGATCCGCTTTTGATGACCTGCAGCAATATCCTACTGGCCCACAGGAGTGAGGAATCGCGGAAGGAAGCGGAGAGCAAGCGGCTTGAGAGCGAGGAGCGGCTGTTGCTCGCCATGGAGGGCCCGGATATCGGGATGTGGGAATGGTATCTCCGGACCGGCGATACCGTCTGCAACGACCGCGTCTACCAGATGGGTGGGTTCGAGCCGGGTGAGATAAGCCTCGACCATGCGACCTGGAAAGAGCGCGTTCATCCGGAGGATCGTCCTTGGATGGAGAAGGCGCTCACTGCCTACCTGAAGGGGCAGACAGACAATTTTAAGGCGGAATTCCGCTGGCAGACTAAGTCTGGGGTTTGGGCATGGTTTATTTCCATCGGACGCTTTGTCGAATGGGACGAGGAAGGTACGCCGACCCGCATGGCGGGCATCCAACTCGATCAAAGCGAGCACAAGCGGGCGGAAGAGCAATTCCGGCTCGTGTTCGACGCGGCTCCCAATGGGATGCTGATCCTCGACCTGCAAGGCAAGATTTCGCTGGTCAACAATCGCATCGAACAGCTTTTCGGCTACGACCGGGCGGAGCTTATCGGGAAATCGATCGACATGCTCGTCCCCGACCCCTGCCGGGATGAGCAGAAGTCGCTGCTCGATCTCGTGAAGCTAGGCGTCGCCACCGATGGGCGGGAGCTTGCGGGTGTTCGGAAGGACGGAACGGACTTTTCACTGGAAATCGGGCTCGATCCTATCGAGACGATGGATGGCACGAACATCCTTGCTTCCGTGGTCGACGTGACGGAGCGGAAGCGGTTGCAGAGCGAGATCAAGCATCAGGCCTTTCACGACGCTTTGACGGGCCTGCCGAACCGGCTGCTCTTCATGGACCGCCTCAGCATCGCCCAGGCGAGGGCGAAGCGGCACATGCAGGGCGTGGCCGTCATCTTTATCGACCTCGACAATTTCAAGGTCATCAACGACAGCCTCGGCCATCAGGCGGGAGATCGGTTCTTGATGGGAATCACGGACCGGCTTCGAAGCTGCGTGCGACCGGAGGACACGGTGGCGCGGCTTGGCGGGGACGAGTTTACGGTTTTGCTTGAGGAGCTTCGAGACGTTGACGACGCGATCAAGGTCGCGGACCGGCTCGTGGAAGCGATCCGGCAGCCTTATTCGATTCCGAACGCGCACCGCGAAGTAGTCTCGACGGCCAGCGTCGGCATCGCGTTTTCCTGCAACGGCGAGGAGCAGGCGGATACGCTGCTGCGCGACGCGGATACGGCGATGTACTACGCGAAGGAAAGTGGGAAAGCGGCGTACGTTCTGTTCGATCCGAGCATGAATTCGAAGGCGGTCGAGCGGATGGAGCTTGAACTGGGGCTTCGGCAGGCTCTCGACCGCGATGAGTTCCGACTGTACTACCAGCCGATCGTGAACTTGTTTACGGGCCGGGTGGTTGGAGCCGAAGCGTTGATTCGATGGGAGCATCCCACGCGTGGGCTCGTCCCGCCGGATCAGTTCATTCCCATCGCGGAGGAGACCGGGCTTATCGGGCCTATCGGGCATTGGGCGCTGGAAACGGCGTGTTACCAGTTGCGGAAATGGCTGGACGCGTTCGGCGAGCAGAGTGGTTTGACGATGAGCGTCAATCTCTCGGGACGGCAACTTCAGCGGCGGGATATCGTGGACCAGGTGATTGAGACCTTGCAGACGACGCGGGTCGAGGCTTCTTCGTTGAAGCTTGAGATCACGGAAAGCGTTCTTATGAACGACGTCGAGGATGCGATTGGGAAGCTTCGTGGACTGCGTGGGCTTGGGATCAAGCTGGCAGTGGATGACTTCGGGACTGGGTATTCGTCGATGTCGAGCTTAAGCTCGTTCCCGGTGGATACGGTAAAGATCGACCGAGCCTTTATCAGCCGCCTCTGCATCGACGACGACGCGGAAGCGATCGTGGCGGCGGTGATTATGCTTTCCAAGTCGATCCGTCTGGAGACGACGGCGGAGGGGTTGGAGAACCAGGAGCAGCTTATGTTCTTGAAGGCTCTTGGCTGCAACTGCGCGCAGGGCTACTACTTCGCGAGGCCGTTGCCGGCAGAAGAGTGTGGTAAGTGGTTGGCGGAAACGTTGGCGGAGCGACGGAGCGCTTAATCCGGTGAGAGGAAACGGTAAGCGGGATCGCTTACCGTTTCGCTATTTATCCGAGGGCAAATTCCCTCAGGGCTTGTGGCACTGAGGCGTCGAACCCTACGACGTCGAGCATGCCCGGGTCGTTCGGGTTGGCGATGCTGAAGTCGTTCGAGCACATGCCCATGACGACGAGCTTCGCCGGGATTCCCATCACCTGGCGGTATTCCACCAAGGCTTGCGCCGGGTGGATCTTGCCAGCCCACGTTTCGTTGTCCGTGTAGACGACGAAGACGTCGACGGGAATCGCGTTCCTCATTGCGTAGTCGATCGGCTGCGCGCAGTCCGTGCGGCCGAAGTTCTGGTTTTTCGTGTGCTGCAGAGCGTCCGCAAGGCGCATCCGCTTCGAGAGCGGCAGCTTGCGGAACTCGGTCGCGAACGCCATTGGCGTGCACGCCGGCTCCGTGTGCAACGTGACGAGGGCCATGGCCGTCGCCGCTTCGCACGCGCTGAGCGGAGATCCCGCCACCGTTGCCGCGGACATCGAACCGGAGACGTCGATACCGAGTAGGTAGCGCTTCTCCGTCGGCTTGACGAACTCGAACGCTTTGTAGAACGCCTCATCCAGGGCATCGACGATGGCCGGGACCGGGTTCCACGTGTTCTGGCCCTTGAACCCCTTACCGCTGGCGTAAGTGGCGTGGGCGAGCAGCAGCGCGATCGGGTGGATACGCGCGCGCTTCAGCGTCGTTTCGTCCTGCAAGCGGGCGACGATCTTTTTGGTCGTCTCCGAGCCTACAGTCGCCAGGCCGACGCGCGTCAGGTTCGCCAGGTTGCGGATCATGGCCGTCATCGGCATGTCCTGCATCAGGGCTTCCCAGACCTTCGCTTCGTTCAGCAACTCCGTCGGTACGCACTCCCTCGGCATCCGGTTGTCGACGATCAGTTTGATCGCCTCTTCCTTGTCCGCGGACGCCTTCAATTTCTCGAAAGCCTCCAGGCGTGCGTTCTCGCCCGTATCCTTGCCGTCGACGATCCACTTGTACAGGACGCGGTGGTCATCGGTGATCGGCTTCGGGTGGGCCAGACGCAGGAGGTCGCGGTGCGACCAGCCGTTGCGCTGCTGATACTTGATCGCCTGGTAGGTGAGGTCCTCGACCGGCGTCTGGTTGTACCAGCGCTGGACGGCCTTCCTCATCCCGCGTCCCCAGCCACGGATCGCCTCGGCCTCCGCCACGAATTGGAAGAGGTGGGTACCCGTGCGGCATACCTTCGGAACCGCTGCGAACGCTGCCTGGCGTGCCGGGATTTCCCCGTACGCCGTCGTCATCGCAAGGGCGAAGATGGCGGCATCGTTCTTCGGCGCGCGGCCGGAGTCGCTGATCTCGACGATCCGCTCCACGACCTTTTCGCCGTCGGCCTTAATCAGCTCGACCAGGTTCTTGGCATGGCTTTCGGTGAGCTTGCGCTCGCCGATGTAATACGTTCCGCCTTCCGATCCCAGGATGAGGAATCGGTCGAGTTTCTGCCAAGGCGTGATCTCCCAGGCGTAGCCGCCTGCTGAGTTTGCCACCTGTCCCGAGTCCGGGATGGCCTTGTTTTGCGCCGTCTTCTTCGTATTCCAATGTTGCGTGAACTTCATGTTCTTCACCTCTTTCCAATCGCTTCCCTCTGAGGGAAGGTTTTCCCGGGCAAGGGAACGTCCTGGGTACAGAACCTTGCGGCTCCGGCGGGGGTTGAACCCGCTTGCTTGCGCTTACCGATAAACCAGAACCTCGGCCCGGAAGTTGTCGTCTCCGGGCAAGTTGGTGCGGCAGGGAATGGCTTCGACCACTCGCCCACAGGTCCAACGCGCTTGGACCTGGCGGGATTCGAACCCGCGTATCTTTATCGATAACCCTGATGCTCCGGCCCGGAGATAATTCGCTATTGATTTGTAGTTCCGGGCAAGTGATGAAGCCGGGGCTTGTTGGGTTTTGTGACCAGTAGATAACCCGACCTCTCCGGCCCGGAGAGAAATGTAGTCGCCTAGGCAAGCTGGTGAGACATGGGGCATTCAAGTTAGGAGTGATAACCCATGCTCTCCGGCCCAGGCGGCGATATTTAGCTGTAGCCCTCCGGACAAGGGGCGTCTTCGGTATAGCTATGCTCTATCCAGGCTGAGCTACCGATTCTTGGGCAAGAACCGGGCGGGATTTGAACCCGCGACCCTAGCAACCGATAACCGAAAACTTCGGCCCGGAAGGCTTGAAATTGTTTTTGTTTGGGGGATTTTGTCCGCCCAGGTTTTAGTCGTCACCTGGGCGCTCCGTTCTTGGAACGGCTCAGGCTACGAGAGGTCGAATTTGTGTTCTATAGCGACTGTTGGGGTCGCTCGAATCTCCAGGTTCTCTCATGTCTGTGTTTGCTGCCTTGTGGCAGGAGCGATATTTTCCCCAGATCGGGGTTTGGAAATGCAATAGGGCCTAGTGATTTTTTGATTTTGCATTGGAGACCCTAGGCGATTGGAGTCTCTTCGCTCGGTTTTACGATTTGGAAAGGGGGTGGCTGGACCTATAGAACGGGTAGGGCCTATAGGTCCGCTTTCTTGTCAGGCTTCTTGTTTTTCGAAGAGGCCGGTGTAGGCGAGGCCGGCAAGGCCAGCGCCGAGGAGGGGGCCAACGGTCCAGGAGAGGACGGTGTCCCATTTGCTGCTTCCCACCGAGAGGGCGAGGCCGACGGCGGGGTTGATGGCTCCGCCGGAGATGGGGCCGATGGCGAGGATGCCGATGGTGAGGGTGAGGCCGAGGTAGAGGGCGCCGTTCTTAGGGGCTCGGGAGTCTACGGCGGTCATGAAGATGACGCTGAGGAAGAAGAAGGCGGCGATGGCTTCGGCGATAATGGCGCGGGTGGCATCGACGCCGGGGCCCCAACCTACGGCGGTGCCCGCCCGGGCGGCTTCGCCGTCGGGACCGAGAAGGTAGGCGGCGAGGAAGACGGCGGCGATGCCGCCGATGGCCTGGACGATCCAGTAGGCGATCATCGTTCCGATGTCGATCTTCTTGGCCACCCAGAGGCCGAAGCTTACGCAGGGGTTGAAGTGGCCTCCGCTGATAGGGCCGAACGAGGTTCCCATCACCATAATCGTCAGGCCGACGCCGAGGGCGATGGCCAGCAACTGGACTGGGCCGCTGAAGTTCTTGATGGTCAGGAACACGACGAACAGGAGGGCGAAGGTTCCGATGAACTCTGCCACCAACGCGCGCGGTTTCATGGTGATTAACATGACGTACCAGGGACTACAATGGGCGCTACTTTTGCCATCTCTTAATGGGTGGCGGTGATCTTGGTGCGGATTGGTGGCGCTCTGTTTTCTAACCTCTATCCCCGGCCCTTTCTCCTGATCTCATCAGGAGAAAGGGGGGCGTTTGTGCGTGGGCGCTCTGCTTGAGGTCGCTTGCTGCCCCCTCTCCCACGGCCCCTCCCCCGCGGTGGGGGGAGGGGAGTTATATTCGGTTCAGGTGGGTGTCTTTGAAGTCGGTGGGGTATTTGAGGCCGAAGCCGAGGAGGCGGTCGAAGGCTATGTGGGCGGCCCAGATGAGGGCTATTTGGGTCAGGGTGGGGTTGGCAAGGAGGTCGCCGGTCAGCCAGAGGGCGATGGGGAGGACGTAGGTGTGGGCCAGGTTGTAGATGGCGGCTCCGGGCTTGGGGCCGGCGAGGTAGCCGAGCATGGCGAGGTCCGGCGCCAGGAAGAGGAGGGCAAAGAGGAGCCAGCTTCCGTGTTGGATGCAGTAGGCGGCGATGCAGGCGGTGCAGATGGCGAGGGCTTCGGCTCTTAGGGTTAAGTTGGGGGGCATTTTTTAGTGCGTTTGGGGTGCGTTGGTTTTCGGCTTCGGTGGGAGCACCCCCACCCTGCCCTCCCCCTGCACGCAGGGGGGGGGGGCTTTTTGGCGCTCTGAATTTACCATCGCTCTGTTTTCTAACCTCTATCCCCCGGCCCCTTTCTCCTGATCTCATCAGGAGAAAGGGGGGGTTAGAGGGGTCGGGCGTTGGGGCCGAAGTTGGCTGAGTAGTAGTTTACGAAGAAGGTTCCGGGGGCGAAGATGGCGTCTATTTGTTTTTGGAGTTTTTCGGGGATGTGGACTTGGCAGGCAGCTACGGATTCTTCCAGTTGTTTCTCGCTGCGGGCTCCGATGATGGGGCTGGTGATTCCGGGTTGGTTGGCTACCCAGGCGAGGCTCAGGGTGGCGAGGGACATGTCGTTTCTTTCGGCGAGGACCTTGAGGCGTTGGAGGCGGGCGACGGGGATTTGTTTCAGGCGGCCCATGGGGTCGCTCTTGGCGTAGCGGCCTTTATCGGTTCCGGCGTCGAGGTACTTGCCGCTGAGCATGCCTCCAGCGAGGGGGGACCAGGGGATGACGGCGTAGTCGTAGGTGCGGCAAAAGGGGAGCAACTCGCGCTCGGCCCGGCGGTCGAGGAGGTTGTAGGGGGGCTGTTCGCTGACGAAGCCGTTTAGGCCCAGTTCCTTGGCGACGTAGTGGGCTTCGCAGACTTGCCAGGCGGCGAAGGTGGAGCAACCTGCGTAGCGGATCTTTCCGGCGCGGACGAGGTCGTCGAGGGCTCGGAGGGTTTCGTCGATGGGGATGGTGGGTTGGGGACGGTGAATTTGGTAGAGGTCGATCCAGTCGGTGTCGAGCCTTCGGAGGGAGTTCTCGCACGCTTCGATCACGTGGCGGCGGCTATTGCCCCAGGCGTTGGGGTCGTGGTCGTCCATTTTGCCGTGGCACTTGGTGGCGAGGACGACGCCTTCGCGGCGGCCTTTGAGGGCTTTGCCGAGTATCTGTTCGCTCATGCCCCGGGCATAGACGTCGGCGGTGTCGACGAAGTTGACGCCGAGGTCGAGGGCCTTGTGGGCGATGCGGATGGACTCCTCTTCGTGCGAGCCCCAGTCTTCCGGCTCCCAGCCGAATGTCATGGTGCCTAGGCACGCGACGGAGACTTGGACGCCGGTTCGGCCGAGGGGGCGATATTGCATGGGCGGTGTTTACCTCACGCTGTTAGAGGCACCGCCCATGGTCTAGGTTCCAATTTAGCTAATTGCTGAAATCGAAGCTGAAGGTGCCCGGTTTGCCGCTTGCGTCGCGGTAGTGGCACAAGAGGGCGGTGGTGAAGTTCGACCGCAGGGTCAGTTCGATGGCCTTCGCGGCGTCCAACTGTTCGGGGAAGTGAATGAAGCCCGTCGGCGTCTTGAAGCCGGAGCCACCTTCCGGATCGGGCTGCGTGAGCGGCTTAGTGAAATCGCCGAACAGGGAGACGACGGGGCTTTCCCGGTTTACGGTGAACTTGGCGGAGCCGCCCTCCGTTTTGAACGCTTCGTAGATCGTGCCGGTGGTGGCGGCGTTGAGAATCGAGACGATCAACTTGAGCCGTTTCTGCTGCCCGATGGCTTCGTCTTCGTCGCTCCGGGCGAGTTGGCTGGGCCATGCGTCGATTCGCTTTATGGCGCGGCGGCGGATTTCGGCGGGGTCGAAGTCGATGGTGTAGGCCTTCGGGGAAGAGACCAACTGGCCGCCGACGCTTTTGGCGAGGTAGGTCAGGAATTCGTCTTCGGGCATGTCGTGAGCCCAGACGGAGACAGGGGTTTGGGCGAAGAACCAGTGGACGGTGACCGGCTTCGAGAAGTGGGCGGTGGCGAGAGAGGCGGGATCGAGACGTTCCTTGTCTTTGGTCTCGAAGGTGACCTTGCCGTTCTTGATGGCGTCTTCGCCAAGTTCTTTCCACTTCGGAGTTTCCGATTGGAAGTCGGCGTTCAGAATTCGATGGACGGGGACTAACCCATCGTTCAAGGTGAGGCGCACGCCGGGGGCGATGGCTAGGCCTGTTTTGGCGCGAAGGGCGCGAGCCATTGCGGTCAGGTCGCTGGGATCGTAGTCGACTTTGGCAACGGGCGTCACCTGGGATTGGCAGAGGACGATGTTTTGGTGGGTGGCTTCCCCGAGGGACTTCGCGAACTCGTTCGCGTCGCCTCCCGGGAAGCTGACGATTCCGACAAACGCAACTAATTGGATCAGCATGGCTTTCCTCTTGGACGTGCCAATGCGTGAAGAGCTACGCTGGGGCGATCTGTACGGCGGTGCCGTAAGCGAGCACTTCGGTGACGCCTTGGGCGATTTCGTTCGCGTCGTAGCGCATGGCGATGACGGCGTTCGCGCCCATTTGGGCGGCGTGCTGGATCATCAGCTCGTAGGCTTCGCGGCGGGCGGTCTCCGCCAATTCCGTGTAGAGGGTGATGTTGCCTCCCACGATGGTCTGGAGGCTTGCACCGAGATTGCCGAGGGCGGAACGGGAGCGGACGGTGATGCCCCGTACCACTCCAAGACCGCGTACTACCTTGTAACCGTCAAATCCGTTGGCCGTTGTGACCCAGGCGTGAATATCGGACATGACGGTTACGTTACCCGCCGGATGTTAGAAGTGGACAACCCCCGCGGAGCGGCCTCGGTTATCGAGAACGGCGATTTCGAAGCTTACGTCAAAGTGCGAGTTCACGATCAGGTAGGAAGCGCGAGAGGGATCGACGCGTTGAAGGACGCCGACGGCGGAGCCGTCGCCTCCGTTCCGGTTCATGCGCATTCGGCGGCGGCCCTGCTGCAGTGTTCCCTGATCGGCCTGAGCGTTTTGGACTTGGGCCATCTGCTGATATTGGGCGAGGTTTTGGACGTAGGTGCTGGCCGTGCGGGTGAGCGGGTTATTGGCGGAAAGCACGACGCGGGTCTCGCCGCCGGGGGTGGCGAGAGCCTGGAGGAGCTGGGTCGCATTGAGCGAGTTCAGAGCGGCGGCGCGGAAGCTTTGCTTCTTCTGAAGCATTGCGAAGGTGTTGGGGTCGGACTGGTCCAGCTTTTGGGCGAGGATCGTATTCACGGCGCGTCGCCGAATCTCGATGGGGTCGAGGGCGATGGTGTAGTCCTTGGTGGTTTCGACGAGGCGTCCGCCAACAGCTTTCGCCACCCACTTGAGGAAATCGGTTTGGGGCATGTTCTTCACCTGGACGGCGAGGTTGACGTCTTTGTATATCCAGTGGACGTTGACGGGCTTGCCGAAGGTCGAGGCGAAGGAGTTGATCGCGAGGAGATCGGTTTTCTCGGTTTTGAAGGTGACCTTGCCGGCATCGAGGGCAGCGGCGGGGAAGGGGACGCCTTCTTGGGAGGAGCCGCCTTCGGACTCGGTGACGAGGCTGGGGTCGATCTTGCCGTCGCTGATGAGGAGGTCCGGGCCGGGCAGGATGGCGAGCTGGGTTTGATTTCGGATGGCGCGAGCAAGCTCGTTCAGGTCGGAGGGATCGAACTCGCAGGGCTTTACTGTGGCTTTCATGCCTTGGATCACGGCAACGTTTTGCTGCGAGGCTTGGGCAAGCGACGCGGCAAAGTCGTTGGCGGTGCCGCCTGGGAATTTAGTGACGGCAAGGGCGGTAGCAGCTAACAAAGTAAACATGGTGGGTTCCTCTTTATTAGGACGCCCATTTGCGACGCGTGTTTACTAGAGAGATTAATCTTTGGTGAAGCCTTGCAACCAGCGCCGAAGCTTATCGCCCGTGGAAAGCTCGTGAGTGTAGATGGTTCTGAAGGCGACGCTTTTGTCGTTGCCGGTGGCGACGACGGTGTATTGGTCGTTGGGAGGACCCCCTTCCCAGGTCGCGGTCGGGGCATTCGGGTAGCGGGTGAATTTCCAGCCCTTGGAAGCCGGAAAGTCCCGATTGAGGCGATCGACGAACTCCCTGAAGGGCATCTGGATGGCCCTCTCCTTACGCTCGTAGACGATGGGTGGATTGGATTGGAGGAGGCTCTCGGTTTGGCCGCCGAGGGGGGCTTCCGTGATCCACTCCGGTTCCGGGGGACGACTTGGGCCGATGAAGTAGAGGGCGGTTATCGATCCGAAGAGGGCGACAAGGACCGACGCGAGGACGATCCAGAAAAGGCGCATTCCCTTTTTGGGCTCTTCGTTCCGTTCCATCCTATTTCTCGCCGAAGATCTTCTTCGTCCACCTGCGGACCTTGTCGGACCAAGAGGCGGGTCGTGTGTAAGACGTGGTCACTTTCACGCGCCGTTCGTCGCCGGTTGCCCAGAAGCTGAGATAGATGTCGCCGTTCGGCAGGTTCCAACTGGCGGAGTTTCCCGACGGCGGATGATAGAAATTCCAACCCGCCTTTTTGGTCAAGCTCTCGTTCATTTTCTTGACGAATTCGTCAAAGGGCATATCGAAGGTTCGTATCCGTTCGGTCATCACTCGTTCGGCGGGGGTAGAAGCACCACCGCCGGGACTGATGTAGGAACTGCTGGCAGAGTAGGACTCGTCGTCGACCTGGGCAGGAATTTTGGACAACCATTCCGGCTCGATGGAGGCGGACGGGGAGGGCAAGAAGGCGAGGAGAGCGAGGGCGGCGGCGATGACGACGAAGCCGATACCGATGCCGAACAGGAGCCGGCGGGCGAGAGGTTTTCGGGTGGTTTCTGGTGTCATCGCTGCTTTGTTTATTCCTCGCTTATTTTCGCGACAAGGTCGGCTGGGTGTACGTGTTTTTGAAAAACAGTTTCGAGAACCACGTTTTGGTTTGGTCGAACCAGTTGGCCTCCCGGATTTGGGTGATGCTGATGGAGGTTTTGCGGTCTCCGAGTGAGGAGAGGAGAATGTGGCTCGTATTAGCGCCCTCTTTTATCGCTAGAGTTTCGCTTTGCGGTCCCTGCCTTATGGGGGCGGCGAAAAACTGGCCATTCCCTTTGGCATCCCGCTCGATTGCGGCAATGACCTGGGCAATGGGCTTTTCGACTTCGAAGACTTGAGTCTCGGCAATCATCGGTGGGGGCCGGGAGTGCGTTCTGGACACTTCTGTGAAGTCGACGATAAAGGAGCCGGACTGCTTTGGGGCGATCCCGTCGAGGACACTCAGAGCCTGGCCGAGGCGGTGGGGGCTCGACCAGAAAACGGTAGCCACGACGGCGGCAAGGGCGGTGGCGATGCCCAATATCCACCAGATGCGGCGCTTGCTGGGTTTCTCTGGCTCCATGTCGGTCCTTAGGGGAAGCTCGATATCTTTTGGCCGATGAAGGGGTGGGTGGGGTCCTGCTTATGGAACAGGCCAGCGACCCAGGCTTTGCCCTTGTCGAGCCAGCCCGCGTCTCGGACCTGTGTTATGGTGACGCTCACCACGCCGTCGGTGGTTCGCGAGACGAGGATGGAAGATCGGCCAGCGGGAAGCAGGAGGTTGTACATCGCGTACGACATCCTTCCGCGAGCGGAGTTCGCGAAGGCGAGATTTCCGCCCCGGTCGTTGAGCTCCTTGAGCATCTCGTCGTTCGCTTGCTCGAAGGTTTGGGGGATGTCGAAGGTTTCGGACTCTTCGACCATGGGCTTCATGGTCGGTGTGTGGGTGATGGTACCGAGATCGACGTAGATGATGTCTGCCACTCTGGGGGTTTTGCCTTTCAGGAGGGCGAAGGTTTGGCTGAGGCGGAAATGGGGATGGGCATTGTAGGCTGTCATGAGCATCGCGGCGAGGACGGTTGCGACGCCGAGGGTCCACCAGAGCCAGCGGCGTCGTTTAGGTTTTTCCATCTTAGGGTTTTGCAGATCGAATGGGCTTGGCGATCACGAGTCGTCGGTCGGAGGAGATCCTTGTGGGAAAAAATCTCATGAATCTTTCGCGGACTTGGTCCAGCCATGTGGCGGGGCGTTCTTCGGTGAGAGTGATCGTCAATCCACCTTCGGGGCTTTGGCAGATGAAGATGCTCGCAGCTTTCGTTGGTTCGGTAGCGAAGGCGCTGTACCTTTCGAGCCACTTGTCATAGGAAACCTGAACGCGTTTGAACCGCCGTTTTATTGCTTGGTGGGCTTCGATGGTGAGTTCAGAGAAAGGCTTCGTGGTGTGGAACGACTCGCTGTCGTTGATCACGGGGCCGGTCATCTTTCCGAAGGGATAGGACGACCCAGATGCTAACCCATGGGACGATTGTATGGGGACAAGTTCGCGGAGCAAGGGAATGTCTTCGCTGAGTCGGCGAGGAGGCCGAGACGGAACGACGATGGCCCCTATCGCTGCTATGGCGACGAACGAGCTCAGGGACCACCAGAGCCAGCGGCGCTTGCGCATATTGTCATCATACGACTTTAAAAAAATGACTACCCATGTAGTCAAAGTTATCGTATAGTGACTACACGGGTAGTCGGGGCCCGGGAAGAACATGAACAAGGGAACGCTTGGAGAACAGGAACTGCAGCTTTTGCAGTATGTGTCGGACCACTCGCCGACGAGTGTGCGGGAGGCGGTGGACGGGTTTGGCGCAGCGAATGGGTTGGCTCGAACGACGGTTTTGACGATGCTCGAACGGCTTCGCACGAAGGGGTATTTGGTGCGGCGGCATGTGGGAGCGGTGAACGTATATTCGCCCGCCCAAGAGAAGAGCGAGGTGTTGCGAGGGGTGGTCGAGGAGTTCGTCGAGCGGACACTGGGAGGCTCGATGTCGCCTTTCGTGGCGTACCTGGCGAAGGCTCGAAACCTCTCCGACGAGGAGATCGAGATGCTTCGGGGGTTGGTAGCGGACGACAAGGAGGAGAAAGATGCTGGGTGATCTGATCGCTCGGTGGGCGGACCAACTCGTTTCCGTCTGTTGGCAGACGGCTTTGCTCGCCCTTCTCGTTTGGGTGGTTACGCGCGTCTTTCGGAAGCTTTCGCCGACGGTGAAGACCTGGCTCTGGTGGCTGGTGATGCTGAAGGCGGTGGTGGGGATGGCGGTTGTGACTCCGATCAACGTGCCGCTGCTGCCCTCGACGGATTCGCCGTTCGCGGCGATCAACGACCGGATGGACTTGCTGGCGCCGCGCATTCACGCTTCGCCTTCCTACCCCGTGTTGAATACGGCGCGGGCGGGAACGGGGGCAGAGGCGGTGGTGCAGAAAGAGACTTCGAGCGATTTCCCTTGGCTGTTGGCCGTTTTGGCTTTGATTTGGGCCGGGGGCGTTCTTGCGCAATGCGGTTTTTGGATTCGGGACGTGGTGCGGCTGCGGCGCTGGGTTCGGGAGGCGGCTCCTTTGAACGCTTCACCGATTGGGGAGCTGACGCGGGAGATCGGGATTTCGATGAGGCTGCACGCTCCGCCCCGGATCGCGGAGTCGGAGGAGATCACGGCGCCCATGGTGGTCGGACCCTGGCACCCGGTGGTGCTGCTTCCGATGGGGATGGCGGAGGAGCTTTCCCAGCTTGAGATGCGGATGGTGATCGCCCATGAGCTGGCGCACCTGCGCCGCAAAGATTTGGCGCTTGCGGTCGTTCCGGCGATGGCGCAGGCTCTGCTGTTCTTTTGGCCGACCAACTGGCTGGCGGAGAAGGAATGGTCGATCGAGCGCGAGGTGGCATGCGACACCGAGGCTATCGGGGCAACCCAGGTCGATCCGAACCGCTATGGCCGGCTGCTTTTGAAGATCGTCACCAGCGACCACCGGGGCGGGCTCTCGCCCGCGCTGGGCGCTACCGCCAGCTATCACACGCTACGAAAGAGGTTAACCATGATGAAGGAGACAATCGTCCGCCCTTCCCGCGGTCTGCGAGCCGCCGGAATCGCCCTTTGCACGTTCGGCATGCTGCTCGTTTTTCCCTGGCAGGTTTCGGCCCGTGGGGCGGAGGACAACGAGGTGAAGAACGCGGGATTCGAGAGCGGGCTTCAGTCTTGGGGGCAGAGCTCGATGCCGCCGAACGCGGACACGGGGGTCGCGGTCGAGATCGACCATTCGACCTTCCACAGCGGGAGCGCGAGCTTGAAGTTTACGAAGAGCGCGAACCGGTTTTTCCCGGTGGCGGTGCTGAACCAGGCGATCAACGTGCCTTCGGGGGCGAAGCGGATCAAGGTCGATATGTGGGTGAAGGCGGAAGACGCGAAGAAGGCGACCTTGGCCGTGATCATGAATGGCGGGGGCCAGGACGGGAAGATCGAGTGGGGGGCCTATGTGGGCATCGCGAACGACAGCGACAAGCCTGCCAACCACGACTGGAAGAAGTATGGGGCCGTGGTGGCGGTGCCGGATGGGACGGACTCGGTGATCATCTCTTTGCAGATGTACGGGCCGGGGACGGTCTGGTTCGACGACGTGAGCGTGGCCTACGTGCCGGAATCGACGCCCTTGAAGGCGGCGGTGGCTTCCTCGGGGAACGACGACGACGATCTGGCGGATATCAAGGACGTTTCGAACGAGGATCTGCGGGCGGGGAGCGACCCGAGCAAGCGGTATTTCCTGATCGGGGCTGACAAGAAGGACATTCCGGCGGCTGGGTACAAGCTGTTGATCGTTTTACCGGGCGGGGACGGGAGCGCGGACTTCAACCCGTTCATTCGGCGGGTGAAGAAGAACGCCTTGCCGAAGGACTACATCGTGGCGGAGCTGGTGGCTCCGAAATGGTCGGACGACCAGGCGCAGCAACTCGTTTGGCCGACGCGGAAGGTGCGTTGGCAGGGGATGAAGTTCTCAACTGAGGACTTCGTCGAGGCGGTCGTGAAGGACATCAAGAGCCGGGTGAAGATCGACGACGCGCACGTTTACGACCTGGCTTGGTCTTCGGGTGGCCCGGCGGCCTACGCGATCTCGCTTTCGGGCGGGCCGGTGAAGGGGTCGTTCATCGCGATGTCGGTGTACAAGCCTAGCGACCTGGGACCTCCTTCCGGGGCGCGGGGGCATGCTTACTACTTGCTGCACTCGCCAGAGGACTTCATCAAGATGTCGATGCCGCAGGCGGCCTTGAAGGATATGCAGGCGGCGGGGGCTCGGGCGGTTTTGAAGACGTACGAGGGCGGCCACGGGTGGCACGGGGACATCTTTGGGCAGATCCGCGATGGGGTGGACTGGCTGGAGAAAGGCTCTTGATTTTGGATTTTTGATTTTGGATTTTGGAGGCGGGTTCCTCGTGGAGGAGCCTGCCTCTTTGGCTTTTCTCGTAGGTTGTGGGCAGGCGGATGGTGGCCGTGATCGTGTATGGCTCCCGGGTCTGCGATGAATAGCTAGTCCTGGGATTAGCGGATTCGGACGCCGATCTTGCCTAGGGTGTGGCCTTTTTGAAGTTCATTCATCGCTTCCGTGGCTCTTTCCAGGTGGACGATGGTATCGACTACGGGACGGACCTTTAGGTCTTCGATGAGGTCGGAGAGTTTGCGGAGCTGGGCGGTGCTGGGCTCCATGCTGAAGCTGACGGCGGTTTTGCCTTGGGCCTTGGCTTCGTCGGCCATGGGGTCGGCGGAGATGGCGACGAGGCGGCCTCCGGTTTTGAGGGTCTTGAGGGAGTTGGGGACCTGATCCGGAGCGATGGAGTGGAGGACGAGGTCCACGTCGTGGACGACTTCTTCGAACTTCTGGGTGCGATAGTCGACGAGCTCATCGACGAACAGTTCGCGGAGGACGGGATGGTGGTCGGCGCTGGCGGTGCCGATGACGTAGGCGCCTTTCCACTTGGCGAGTTGGACGGCGTAGAGGCCGACTCCTCCGGCGGCTCCGTGGACGAGAACTCTTTGACCGGATTCGAGGTTGCCGTGGTCGAAGAGGGCTTGCCAGGCGGTCATGCCTCCCTGGGGGATGAGGGCGGCGTCGGCGGGGTCCATGGAGGACGGGCGCGGGGCGATGTGGGCGGCTTTGGCGACGGTGAACTCCGCGGCGGCTCCGACGCCGGACTTGGAGAGGCCGTAGACGCCTTGGCCGACTTCGTAGCCTTCGACGTTCGGCCCCAGCTTGCTGATCGTGCCGGAGAACTCCCTCAGGGCGATGGCGGGGAACTCCTTGGGCTTGTTGAAGATGCCTTCGCGGGCTTTCCAGTCGGAGGGGTTGAGACCGGCTCCGTCGACTTGGATCTGGACTTCGCCTTCGCCAGGTTCGGGGACGGGCATGTCCATGATCGCGTAAACCTCAGGTCCGCCGACGGCGGTCATCACCCATGCTTTCATGGGGGTGAGTGTACTTGGGTTAGGGGGTGGGATTGTGATGGAGGTGATGGAGGTGATGGAGGTGATGGAGGTGATGGAGGTGATGGAGGTGATGGAGGTGATGGAGGTGATGGAGGTGATGGAGGTGATGGAGGTGATGGAGGTGATTTTTTAGGGGAGGTGGTTTTGGAGCCAGGTTTCGATTCTTGCCCATAGGGTGGGGTTGGGAGGGGTGAGAGTGGTTTGGTCGTCGATGGTGACGAAGGTTTTGGAGGAGTTTGCAGGCTCGACGATAACGGTGTAGGTTCCATCCGCTTTTAGGCCCGTCCACTTATCCTGGGAAGTGCTCGTCATGTGCCGGTCGGCGCATTCTTTGGCCAGGCTCGATCGGACTTCGGCGATTGGCTTTTCGATGAGGAAGAGGGCGTTGCGATCCAGGATCGTTTCCTCGCTGGAGGCACCGGTTTTCCAATACATCGTGCTGGCGGACACGGGCTTTTGAGACCTTGTGGTTTTGAGTTGGGCCCAGAGTGGGAGGGTTTCGGCTCGGCCTCGGAGAAACGCGGCGAGGCAGAGAATGGAGATGGCGAGGGCAAGGATCGCTATGGAATTACGCCGTCGGCGCCTCATGGTCCCATGATACGGCTGGGAGCGTCGATTCGGGGGCTCGCGATCCGCCATAATCAATTGAAAAGCCAAGGAGCACGCATGCCAGCTTTTCGCGAAGGACTCAGCTTCGACGACGTACTATTAATTCCTAAACAAACCCAGGTCTTGCCGAGCGAGACCGATACTTCGACCACGTTTCTTCCGAACATCACGCTCAAGGTCCCCATCGTCTCCGCGCCGATGGACACTGTGACCGACGCCCGATTGGCGATTGCCATGGCCCGCGAGGGTGGGGTGGGCGTTATTCATCGAAATCTCAGCATCGAGCAGCAGGCCGAGCAGGTGGATCGTGTGAAGCGATCCGAGAGCGGGGTTATTACGAATCCGTTCAAGCTCGGGCCGAACGAGACCATTCAGGATGCGGTGAACCTGATGGAGCACTTCCATATCTCCGGGGTGCCCATCGTCGACGAGGAAGGGAAGCTTGTCGGCATTCTTACGAATCGCGATATCCGCTTCGAATCCGATTACTCCAAGGCGATCCACACCCGGATGACCACTCGAAACCTGGTCACGGGGGCGGTTGGGACGACGCTTGAACAGGCTCAGGAGAAGCTGGCTGAGCACCGGATCGAGAAATTGCCGATCGTCGATGGGAACGGTTTGCTCAAGGGACTCATCACGATCAAGGACCTTTTGAAGGTTCAGCGGCACCCGTACGCGACGAAGGACAAGCAGGGGCGCTTGGTTTGCGGGGCGGCGATTGGGGCTTTGCGCGAGCCTTATGAGCGAGCGAAGGCTTTGCAGGACGCGGGCGTGGACTTCGTCGTGATCGACGCGGCGCACGGGCATTCTCGCGGCGTGATGGAATGCGTGAAGATGCTGAAGTCCCGATTGCCGGATTTGAGAGTTATCGCGGGCAACGTGGCGGCGAAGGAAGGCGTTCGGGCCCTTTACGACTTGGGAGCGGACGGCTTGCGGCTTGGCATCGGTGCGGGTTCGATTTGTACGACGCGCGTCGTGGCGGGCGTCGGCGTTCCTCAGTTCACGGCGGTTTTGGACTGCTGCGAGGAGGCGGTGAAGCTTGGGATTCCGACCATCGCGGACGGCGGCATTCGCAGCTCGGGCGACATCGTGAAGTGTTTGGCGGCGGGTGCGAGCAGCGTGATGATGGGGAATATGTTCGCGGGGTGCGAGGAGTCGCCGGGCGAGCTTGAGATCTATCGGAACCGGGCTTACAAGGTCTATCGAGGCATGGGCTCGATGGCGGCGATGAAGCAGGGCTCTTCGGACCGATATATGCAGGTCAAGGAAGCGGGTGGAGTGATCGTTCCGGAAGGGGTCGAGGGGCGCGTGCCCTATAAGGGGCCTTTAGCGGATACGATGGCGCAGCTCGTCGGAGGTCTGAAGTCCGGTATGGGCTATGTCGGCGCGGGATCGCTGTCGGATCTTCGGGCGGCGGCGGAATTTATCAAGATTACGGGCGCCGGTTTGCGGGAAAGCCATCCGCACGACGTTTGGATTACGAAAGAGCCGCCGAACTATAGTTCGCCTTACGCTGGCGGCGAAACCGAGTAATTGTGAGGTGATCAGGCGGCAATCGCCGCCTGATTTATCGATTAACCCGCATTCCGTTCATCAAAACGTCAGCTTTTGCCGTTGAGATTTTGCAAAAGCGGACGTAGTATTCCTACGTGGATACCACAAAAGAGCGAAAGGACGAGGGAGTCCAACTGCTCGACGCGGCACCAAACGAGGATGTAAGATTCCTGGCCGCGATTGCAGACATCGTGCGCGACATGATTCAAGTCGAGCAAGGCGCGATCGTGCTTGAAAATATTGGGCGCGACGAACCGGTGTCCTGGATGGCTTATCGCTTAACCTGCTTAGCGCCTACCGAGCTGAACTAGGCCATAATTGGCGCGGTGAAAGATCTCCAGCTTAGGGCGGCGATGTGCGAAATCGGCCGCCGACTTTGGCAACGTGGTCTCGTGGGTGCGGCGGAAGGAAATATCTCCGCGCGACTGAGCACTCGTCAGATCCTTTGCACGCCTTCGGGCGTGAGCCTCGGCCATATGAAGCCGGACGAGCTTGTCGTGATCGACAACCATGGGGTGCCGGTGGGGGATGGTGTGCCTTCCTCGGAGATCAAGCTTCACCTGCGGATTTTCGCGAAGCGTCCCGACTGCCAGGCAGTGATTCATGCCCACCCGCCGACGGCTACGGCGTTCTCCTTAGCTGGGGAAGAGATTCCCGATAACTTGCTGCCGGAGTCGGCGTATGTGTTGGGGAGCGTCGCGGTGGTGCCTTTTGCGATGCCGGGGACGAACGAGGTGCCAGATGCGATCGAGCCTTTACTGGAGGATCACAAGACGTTTTTGATCAGCCACCATGGGGCGGCGGTGATGGGGAAGGATTTGACGGACGCGTACAACCGGATGGAGACGCTGGAGCGGATCGCGAAGGTGATCTTGATTGCGAAGCTTTTGGATTCGCCCAGGCCGATGCCAGATCGGGCGTTCGACCAGATGCTGAAGGTTGCTTTGAACGGCGCGCTGGAGTAGCGCGCCGTTCAAAGCTACAGGATTGGTCGCTTTGCGACAGGATTGGCCCTTTCGGGGCAGGATTAAGGATTGGGTTTAGTCGGGCCTCAATCCTTAATCCTGGCGACGTTTTTTAGCGGCTTCGCTTGGCGGCCAGTTTCTTCTCGATCAGGGCGGAAAGGCCGGGGCCTCTCATGGTGTCTCCCGTTGCCAGGATCTCACCGGTGTCGCCGTCTACGAGGAGGGTGAAGGGGATGGCGTTCACGTCGAACATGCCGCCGATGTTGGTGTCCCAGAACTTGCCTTCGTAGATTTGGCGCCAGGGCATGCCGTTTTCCTGGGTGAATTTCTTCACCTTGTCGGCCATGTTGGCTTGGTCGAAGGTGACGCCGAGGATTTCGAAGCCCTTGTCGTGGTTGGCTTCGTAGGCCTTCTTCACGTTGGGGAGCTCGCCGATGCACGGTCCGCACCAGGTGGCCCAGAAGTCGAGCATGACGATCTTGCCTTTGAAGTCGCCGGGGAAGTTGACCTTTCCGCCGTCGAGGGTGTCGGCCTTGAAGGTCAGGACCTTCTTGCCAACGCCGAGGTCGGGGGGAAGCTCGGCCACAGGGAGCTTTTCGGTGGCCTTCGTTAGGGCGAAGCCGTCGTTGGCTACGTTGAGGACGTACGTGGTGCCCGTGAAGTTGAAGGGCTTGCCCACGATGATCGTTTCGCGCTTGTAGCTGATTCGACCGTCGCCGTTACGGTCGACGGCGAGGGAACCCTTGGGGTTCGGCTCTCCGGCGATGAAGCTGGGGAAGGGCTTGCCGTCGAGCGTGAGGGTGACCTCGTAGCCGAAGTCTCCGTAGTAGAGCATCGTGTCTTTGAGCTGGGCTCTGGACGGATCGCTGGGATCGAAGCGGTACATGGTAACGCCGACGGGTTCGCCCTTACCGATGTCGATCTTGGTGCTACCCATGTACATGGTGTAGTCGCCGCGCTTGTTGCCAGTCCATGTGACGGCAGGATCGTTGGTGAGGTCGCCATCGTTGTTCGAGTCGACGTAGAGATGGGGCGTGCCGCCCGCGGGCTCGTCGAGGAGGAACATGACAGACTTGGCGCCGAACGTGAGCTTGCCGTAGTGGGGAGCGGTAACGCCAGAGGGCTTCGTTTTGATTCCGGCATCGCTGGTGGTCATTTCAGCGCGGACGGGCATATAGCCGCCGGCTTTTTGAACGGCCCCGGAGGGGACGAATTTCATTTGTACGCCGTCCGCGGGAGCGGCGGCCGTAAGGAGCAATACGATTGAAGACAGCATAAGAATAGGAACCTCCTTCGGTCGGTTGGTTATGCTTTTACTATAGCGCTTTAGAGCGTTAGTCGCTACAATCCGGCGATCTTCCAACCAGTTTAGGGGCTGGGTTATTCCCCATAGACCTCCCATAGGGAAAGGTCTTATTTCCACAAATCTGCTAGACACCGGTAATTGTATGGTGCATAATGCTTGTTGGTTGGGCACGCCCAGCCGCCAAAAAGCGCAGGATGCGAGCCTGAGAGTACGTCCCTGGATTGGGAATAAGGCGACTCATAGGAAACTCAAGGATAGTTGTGAGTTACCGGCCCCCGGACTTGGGTAGGTCGTTTCGGATTCGACTCCTGCTTGGATTGGCAGAAATAACCTAACAAAGGAGTCAAGGAATTGAAGCGAACTGCTAAGTACGCATTAACACTTGTTCTCGGCGCGGCGATCGTAATGCCGGCAATCGCCCAGGACAACTTCCCCGACGTTCCCGAGAACCACTGGGCTTATAAGGAGCTCGCTCGGATGAAGGCTGAAGGCCTTCTGGTCGGATATCCCGACGGTCTGTTCCGCGGTGGCCGCCCGGCTTCTCGCTATGAGCTTGCTGTTGCGATCCACGCCGTTTGGGCGAACCTGAAAGGGATCACCGACGGTTTGAAGGGTCAGATCGACGACATCATGAAGCGAATCGAAGGCGCGCCTACCAAGGCCGACATCGATAACCTTCGCGCTGCGATCGATGCTCTTCAGAACCAGGTCAAGGTTAACTCCGACGACATCGCCGGTCTGCGCAAGCTGATCGACGAGTTCCGAGGCGAGCTCCAGAAGCTCGGCGCGGACGTCGATCAGATGAAGAAGGACATCGCTTCTCTGGACAAGCGCGTCACCGCGCTCGAGAAGAGCAAGCTTCCCTTCGACGTCCACGGCGACCTGAACATCTTCGCGCTCGGCGGCTATAGCGGCCACGACGGCGAGTTCGGTATGGGCGTCGACGGTCGCATTCTCGGCTTCGGCCGCGGCGACTATGCCGGTCAGCCGGTTGGCATCACTCGCGACCTCACGGTCCTCCACGAGGGTGCGCTTCGACTGGACAGCAACAACGAGACGGGCCCGCACTTCCATGCGACCTTCGTGCTAGGCAATATGCTGGGCGCGAGCGAAGAGGCTGCCATCGGAGGCACCGGTTTTGGCAACCAATCCCGACTCTCCGTCGGTTCCCCTTGGAACGAGGGCAACACGTCCTGGTACGCGCAAGATTTCTATGTCGACTTCGACACTTCGGTTGCGAGCCTCGGCTTCAACGCGAAGATCGGTCGCGTCGGCTACAAGATCGATCCGTACCTCTTCCAACGACCGGACAACACACCGTACTTCGACAACGAGCGGTGGGACAACGGCCTGTGGATGTTCGACGGCGCGATCCTCGGCTTCAAGTTTGGCTCTGCCAAGCTGAACGTCTTCGGCGGCCGCAACAGCGACCGACTGGCGACGGACGGCACGGAAATCCAGCCGATGTTCGCGGGTAACCACGACTTCGAGTTCCACCCCATCGGCGAGACGAACGGTTCGCTTCAGGTCGATCAGAGCCTGGGTGTTCACCTTCAGCTCCCGATCGGTGGCAAGGGTCACATCAACCTTGCTTACCTGTGGCTGGACAGCAACACGGTGGTCAACCAGGGTAGCTCGACTCTCGAGCCGTACAACCGAGTCGCGGTTTACGGTGGCGACATCGACTACAACCTCTCCAACCGGCTCTCGTTGAACGGCGGTTACGGCAAGTCCGACCTCCTGTACAACGACAGCAAGAAGTTCGACTCGAACAACGCCGCTTGGTGGGCCAACCTGAAGTACAACGCGGACAAGTGGGGCCTCGGTGCGGGATACCGCTCCATCGACCCGCTGTATGCCGCTCCTGGCGAATGGGGTCGCATCGGTACCTACTGGAATCCGGTGGATATCGAAGGCTTCAGCGTCGACGGCTGGCTGAAGGTCACCGACAAGCTGACGCTCATGGCGAAGGGCGAGTTCTATCGCGGTCGCGATACGGACGACTCCGCTCTGACCCACGACGACAAGGTCACTCGCTTCACGGGCGGCCTGGGCTACAAGCTCTCGGCGAACTCCTCGCTCGACCTCGGTTTCGAGAACGTGGGCTGGGACTTCGACGGCGGCGGCAAGCCTCGCCAGACCTGGTACTCGGTCGGCTTCAACTTCGGCCTTGGCAGCAACACCGATCTTCGGCTGTTCTGGCAGGTCTCCGATTCGAACTCCGACGGCATCAACGCCTTCAACTTCGGCGGCGAGCGCGCCCGCGGTGGTTTGATTGGCACTCAGCTCACAGTCAAGTTCTAAAAACAAGAACTGAGAGATACGCCTCAGAGCTACAAGCTCTGGGGCGTTCTTGCTTTAGGATTGGGCTGCGCCAGGATAAGGCCTTTGGCCAGGATTAGAGGATTGGGGATCGGGTTTGGTTTTCCTAATCCTTGATCCTGACGAAGTCAAATCCTGGGCGTAGCTCCAATCCTGGCGAAGCCCCTCCTGCGGCCCTGGCCGCTGGCCTGCCAGAATAGGGCCTATGCGTATTCAGGCACCTCGCGGCACAGACGACCTTTTGCCTACCGTGTCGCATCGCTGGATTCGCTTGGAAAACGAGTTCCGGGCTTTGACGGGGTTGTATGGGTATCGGGAGATCCGGACTCCTACGTTTGAGGACATCGATCTTTTTATCCGTACGAGCGGTGAGACGAGCGACGTGGTTTCCAAGGAGATGTACGACTTCTTCGACAAGGGGGAGCGGCACGTCTGTTTGAAGCCGGAGGGGACGGCGGGAGCGGCTCGGGCGGTGGTGGAGCACAGTCTTTGTCCGCAGGGGCAGGTGCTTCGGCTTTCCTACATTACGCCGATCTTCCGTTACGGGCGGCCCCAGAAAGGGCGGTTGCGGGAGGCGCACCAGGTCGGACTCGAGCTGATGGGAAGCGGGTCGCCGACGGCAGACGCGGAAGTGATCGAGATCACGGCGAAGTTTTACGAGCGGATCGGGATTCCGGACGTGGTCGTACACCTCAACTCCATCGGGCGGGCGGAATGCCGGGCCCGGTACCGGGACGTCGTGCTTGGGCACTTCGCGAGCTATCTGGCGGGGCAGGAAGGCGAGGAGCGGGCGAAGTCGGAGAAGAACCCATTGCGGTTGTTGGACAGCAAAGACCCGGCCGCAGCGGAACTTGCGAAGACGGTTCCGCCGATCCTGAACTATTTGGAAGACGAGTCGAAGGCGAACTTCGAGACGCTTCAGGCTTTGCTGACGGAAGCGAACGTGCCGTACAAGGTTTCGACGGATATCGTGCGAGGGCTGGACTACTATACGGACACAGTGTTCGAGGTGCTTTCGAACAAGCTGGGGGCACAGAGCTCGCTTTGCGGCGGTGGGCGGTACGACAACCTCGTGAAGGAGCTTGGGGGGCCTCCCACGCCAAGCGTTGGCGTGGCGATGGGCATCGAGCGGGCAATGATCGTTTTAGAAGAGATGGACGCGGCCTGGGAGGATGTGCGACCGGCGGTTTTCGTCGTACAGGCGACTCCCGACGCGGCCTCGGCCTGCCGTTTGCTCGTTCGCGAGCTTCGGGAAGCGGGATTGGAGACGCACGTCGATCTGGACGGGAAGAAGATGGCGAACCAGCTCAAGCAGGCCGACCGGGCGGGGGCACGGTTCGCGGCGCTGATCGGGACGGAGGAGCTGGGCACTTCCTCGGTGCTGTTGCGCGACTTGACGAGCGGTGAGCAGGTTTCCACGCCGCGTGGGGAGATCGTGGCTAGGGTGCGGGAGCGGTTATGAGGGGCCTCGTCGCCGGGTTGCTGGTGGGGCTTGCCGGTTTGGCGTGCGCTCAGGCCCCCGATGTGACGATCAAGCTGGATGCGCGGCTGAACTATCGGACCGCGCCGGAGATGCCGAACACGCAGCGGCTGTACGACAGCTTGGGGCATTACAGCGTGGTTTCGATGTCATTTCGCCTGGAGCCGGGTTTTCGGGTCTTCGTCGGGCAGAAGCTGCAGCGGTTCGACGGAGGGAAGGACAAGGACCTGCTGGACGAGTATTACATCGAGGACGAGGGGATTTGGCGGGTGGGGAAGCAGTACGTGCCCTTCGGAGCCAACAACCTTATCCGGGAGAGCGTCCTGGCGGCGCGTGGCGACACGAACTTGATCGTGGAGGGGATTCCGATCAAGGCGGCTTATTGCCAGGGCGACAAGGGGCGTCAGACGGGTTTGGTGGCTCGAGTTGGGGGGCGGCTGGGGGTCAGCGCCTTCTATGGCGATCATTTCGGAATCGACGGGACCTCGCTGGCTCTCTTGCGGCCCTCGGACAAGGCGATGGGGCCGGGGCGGGGTTACAAGCAGGCGTACGGGGTGGACTACTCGAAGGGGCAGGGGCCTTTCACGTTCGCGGTCGAGGGGATCGCGATGCGGGAAGGGAACCAGGCGATTGACCGCGACTTCGAGGCTTTCGACGTGAGTGTCCTGTACCAGCCTTCGCATTACCAGTCGTATACGGTGGGCTGGACTCGGCGGACGCATCCTTCGGACGACTTCGTGCGGCTCCAGGGGAGCATCTTCGTCACGAACAACGTGTTCATCGAGCCGATGGTGCGATATCGGGGGGGATCGGTTTACGATTTCAACCTATCCGTCCGCGTGCGGCTGTAGGGTACCGTTGCGACTTCCATGTCGCGCATCGACCACCAGGACATCCGCATTGGCACCCTCGCGGAAATGAAGAAGGGCGCCGCTTACCTCTCGCAGATTTTGCCCCACGGGTTTGAGTCGTTCGAGCTTACGAACTGGCAGTATCTGGGGGATCAGGACTTGCCTTCCGTTGCTCGGGAGGTGTTGGACTGCATCGGGGACGAGGCGATTATTTCGAGCGTCGGGCTCTATGGAAACCCGCTTCAGGACGAGCAGACGGCTTCCGATTGGGCGACCTTGATCAAGGGAGCGAAGCTGTTTGGCTGCAACGTCGTTTGCGGATTTGCGGGTGCGGTCGAGGACAAGCCGATCGACGAGAACATGGCGCAGTACAAAAAGGTTTTCGGACCGCTCGCCAAATTGGCGGAGGACGAGGGCGTGAAGATCGCCTTCGAGAACTGCGACATGGGCGGTACCTGGAGCGCGCCGCGCTGGAACATCGCGCACAGCCCGCGGGCTTGGGAGATGATGTTCAACGAGGTGGCTTCGGAGGCGATTGGGCTGGAGTGGGAGCCTTGCCACCAGATGTACAGCTTGGTGGACCCGATTCCGCAGTTGCGAAAGTGGCTGGGGCGCATCTATCACGTACACGGTAAGGATGCGACGGTGAACTGGGACATTATCGAGTCGGAGGGTATCCGCGCGGGGCGGGACATCGTTTGGCACCGGACGCCGGGCTTCGGCGACAGCAACTGGTCGGACATTATTTCGATCTTGCGGCGGGGCGGGTTCCGGGGAGCCATCGACATCGAGGGCTGGCACGATCCGGTGTATTCGAACGACCTGGAGATGACGGGGCAGGTGGCGGCCCTTCAGTATCTGCAGAGCTGCCGGGGCGGGGACTTCGTGGCGAACCCGGTCTAATTGCTCGATTGCTGGAATGCTTGATTGCTTGATTGGGGGACAAGGCCTGCAAATGTAGCCGAGTCCTTTAGGGCTCGTCCGGACGAGGGCTAAAGCCCTCGACTACATTCCGAACCCAATCAAGCATTCCAGCAATCGAGCATTCCAGCAACCCCGAGGGGTACCCTCAGCGCTTAGAATGATCGAGCGCAAACCTTTTCGGCGCATCCTCCTCAAACTAAGCGGTGAGGCCCTTGCGGGGGGCGAGGGGTTTGGTTTAAGCCCTCAGATTCTCAACTACATCGCACATGAAATCGCAGAAGTCCACGCGCTCGGCACCCAGATCGCGGTCGTGGTGGGCGGGGGCAATTTCGTACGGGGCGAGACCTTTTCGGCGGCAGGCGGGATCGACCGTACGGTAGCCGACCAGATGGGAATGTTAGGAACCCTCATGAATGCGCTTGGTTTGCAGTCGGCAATCGAGAAGGCGGGCGTCCAGGTTCGGGTTCAGAGCGCCATCGCGATCTCCCAGGTCGCGGAGTCGTTCATCCGTCGTCGCGCGATTCGGCACCTTGAGAAGTCTCGGGTGGTGGTTTTCGCGGCGGGGACGGGGAATCCTTATTTCACGACTGACACGGCGGCGGTGCTGCGGGCTTTGGAGATCGACGCGGAGGGGCTTATCAAGGCCACGAAGGTCGATGGGATCTATGACAAAGACCCGCGCAAGTTCGACGATGCCGTTCGATATGAAACGCTCGAGTACAGCGAGGCGATTTCCAAGCGCCTTGCCGTCATGGATCAAACCGCATTCACGATGTGCCGGGAACATAGGCTGCCGGTCATCGTGTTAGACTTCAACAAAAAAGGCGCTCTCGTGAAAGCCGTTCGCGGCGAAGCGGAGGGCACTCTCGTGGGAGGGGAGTAAATGTCAATCCACCAGATATTGCAGGACGCAGAACATAAAATGAAGGCCGCCATCGACGCGATGGCGCACGACTTTGGGACTTACCGCACGGGGCGGGCTACTACGTCCGTGTTGGAGCGAGTCCATATCGACTATTACGGCACGGAGACGCCGGTCAGCCAGGTCGCGAACATTAGCGTTCCGGAGCCCCGGCAGCTTTATATCCAGCCTTACGACAAGTCGATGATTCCACTCATCGAGCGCTCGATTCTGAAGAGCGATCTTGGGATCAGCCCGGTTAACGACGGGGGCGGCATCCGCTTGAACTTCCCCCAGATGACGGAGGATCGGCGCAAGGATATGGTGAAGCAGGTGAACGCTCGTACCGAGCAGTGCCGCGTTTCTATCCGTAACATCCGCCGCGACGCCATCGAGCAGCTCAAGGGGCTGGAGAAGAAGAAGGAGATCACGGAGGACGACGTCAAGGGCAACGAGACGAAGGTCCAGAAGCTGACCGACAACTTCATCCACCAGGCGGACGATCTCGCCAAAAAGAAAGACGCTGAGCTTATGGAGGTCTGAGGCTGTGCCGTCCCACGTCTCGAACAAGACGCAGATCAAGGCGGTCGAACGTGGGATCAATCTCGACGCGCTGCCAGCGCATGTGGCCGTCATTATGGACGGGAATGGGCGGTGGGCTAAGAAGAAGGGGTTGGCTCGGCTTTTGGGGCATCGGGAGGGGTATCGGACCCTTCGCGGGATATTGCTGACGGCGAGCGAGCTTGGGATCAGGTTTTTGACCGTCTACGCCTTCTCGGCGGAGAACTGGCGGCGGCCTCAGGATGAGGTGAGCGGCCTTATGACTTTGATCGAGACGGCGGCCAAGGACGAGCTGCGGACGATGCATCAGAACAACGTTCGCGTGCAGGTAGCAGGGCGGTTGGACGAGATTCCTCCCTCTTTGCGGCAGGCCCTCGAGAACGGGATCGAGACGACGAAGTCCAACACGGGGATCACTTTTACGTTGGCGGTGAACTACGGCGGGCGGGCGGAGATCGTGGACGCGGTGAAGGCGCTGATCGCGGACGGCGTGCGGCCCGAGGACGTTACTGAAGAGGCGATCTCGGCGCGGCTTTACAACCCCTTGACACCGGAACCGGACTTGATGATCCGGACGGCGGGGGAGATGCGGTGGAGCAATTTCCTCATCTGGCAGTCGGCTTATACCGAGCTCTACGTTACGGAGACGACGTGGCCGGAGTTTGGCGAGAAGGAATTGCTGGATGCGGTGGCGACTTTCCAGCAGCGGACGCGGAAGTTCGGCGCGGTCGTCGAATAGTTTTCTCTCCCCTATTGTAGTAAAATAGGTTTTTCAGGTTTGGAGGAGAAACATGCATTTTCGCTTTTTAGCTTTTGGGGCGTTGGTCTTGGCGGCTTCCATCGGTTCCGCGCAACTTTACAGCCAATTGCCCGATCCCAATGGGGAAGGCGGAGCGTTTAGCGACAGTGGTCAAACCATTGCCGACAATTTCACGACTTCCACTTCGGCGCCCGTAACGCATATCACGTTTTGGGGGAGCTTCTTCGGGGCGGGGAATCCGTTTCCCGGTGGTGGCTCTCGCAACGTTTCCGTCTCGTTTATGAACGATGACGGATTCGGATTGCCGGGCTCGGTCATCGGACAGGAGACGGGGGCGGCCAGCTTTGTACCGACGGGCTTGCTGACGAATTTCGGCGGGGCTCCCGATACGGTCTACCAGTTCGACATCGACTGGACAGGGCCGGCTTTCTCGCCGACGGCGGGCACGCAGTATTGGCTGTCGATTTTCGACACCGAATCGACCGACAGCTTCCGCTGGCATAACGGCTTGACGGGCGACGACCGTACGAGCGTTTCGTTCGACGGTGGCACGACTTGGGGACCCGACTTGAGCCGTCCCAATGCGGCTTTCGTCTTGAACCCGGTGCCGGTTCCCGAGCCTGCCAGCATGGCAGCTTTGGGCATGGGCGCGCTGGCGCTTTTGCGTCGACGCCGCAAGGGTTGATGTTAGGGTTCGGAGCGTCCCGTTTGGGGCGCTCCCTGCTCTGGTATCCTTTACCCTCCCATGGGCTTTCTCCAGCGTACGCATACGTGCGGCGTTTTACGCGCTGAACACGCCGGTCAACAAGTTGCGCTCAACGGTTGGGCGCACAAGGTTCGCGACCTCGGTGGTCTTTGCTTTATCGACCTCCGCGATCGGACGGGTCTGGTTCAGCTCTACCTCGATCCTTCGCAGTTCCCCAATTTGGGCGAGATCCGCCACGAGACGTGTCTGAGCGTGACGGGCGAAGTGCGCGTGCGGAGCGAGGAGACGAAGAATCCCAAGATGGACACGGGCGATATCGAGCTCGTGGTGACGGGCTATACCGTGCTCGGGCCGGCGAAGCCACTGCCGTTCCCTTTGAGCGACGAGGACCAGATGCAGACGGTGAACGAGGAGTTGCGGATCAAGCACCGCTACCTCGATATTCGGCGGCCTTCGATGTATCGAAAGCTGGCGATTCGGGCGGGGGTTATCCGCCGGATGCGGGCCTATTTGGACACACGAAGCTTCATCGAGACAGAGACACCGATCATCACGAAGTCGACGCCTGAGGGCGCTCGCGACTATCTGGTGGCTTACCGGCTGGAACCCGGGCAGTGGTATGCGCTGCCGCAGAGTCCGCAGCAGTACAAGCAGCTTTTGATGGTGGGCGGAATCGAGCGGTACTACCAGATCGCGAAGTGCTTCCGCGACGAATCTCAGCGGGCGGACCGGCAGCCGGAGTTTACGCAACTCGACCTGGAGATGTCCTTTGTGACCCAAGAGGACGTGCTGGAGCTGGCGGAGGGCCTACTGCGGGACGTGCTGAACGGGGTGATCGAGGAGTTTTCGCTGGACAAGGTTCCAGTGGAGCCTTTCGAGCGGCTGACTTACGACGAATCGATGCTGCTCTATGGCTGCGACAAACCGGACTTACGGTTTGGGCTGAAGCTGTTCGACATTACGCCCGCGGTGGCGAACTCCGGGTTCGGGGTGTTCAAGTCGATCGCGGAGTCGGGAGGGATGATTCGGGGCGTCCGGTATCCGGGCGGGGCGAATCTTTCGCGGAAGGAAGTCGGTCAGCTCGAGGAGTTCTGCAAAGAGTTTGGGGCGAAGGGGATGGCTTCCATCGCGGTCGCTACCGAGCCGGATACGGACTCTCGGGTGGTGAACGGATTGGCGGTTCGGTCTTCGATCGCCAAGTTCTTCGGCGACGAGGAGCTTGCGCAGATTTTGAAGCTCAGCGAGGCGGAGCCAGGGGACCTGCTCTGCTTTATCGCGGACGAGTACACGGCGGGGAACAACGTGCTGTACCGGCTGCGAAACGAGATCGGGGAGCGATGCGGGCTGCGCGATCCGCGCGTGCTGAAGTTCTGTTGGATCGTCGACTTTCCGCTCGTGGAGTGGAACGGGGAGGACGGGCGCTGGGATGCGGTGCACCACCCGTTCACGGGGCCGAAAGACGAGGACTTGATCTACATCGATTCCGACCCTGGGCGGATTCGGGCGGACTGCTACGACGTGGTCTGCAACGGGACGGAGATGGCTTCAGGCTCTATCCGAATTCACCGGCCGGATATCCAGTCGAAGGTTTTCAAGCTGCTCGGTATCGATGAGACGACGCAGCGGGAGCGGTTTGGGCACATGCTGGATGCGTTCTCCTTTGGGGCTCCGCCGCACGGTGGGATCGCTCCGGGCGTGGACCGGCTCGTGATGCTGCTGAACGATACGGAGAACATTCGCGAAGTGATCGCGTTCCCGAAGATCGGAGGCGGTTACGACCCGATGATGGAGGCACCAAGCACCATCGACCCACAGCAGTGGGCCGAGCTTGGGCTTCGGATGAGCCAGTAGGTTCGCCTACTGGTCTTGTTTGACCATCTTGCCGACCTTGGCGAGCTTTTCGCTGGGGGGCGGGAAGGATTTCATGTCATCCGAGAGGGTTACCGTCTTCGCGGGGGCGGGCTTGCCGTCTTTGCCTTGATCGGTCATGGTCAGGTTTTTGCCGTCGAGCTTGTACGTGCCTTCGATGGTTTGGGCCTGCTCCATGACGGAGTAGGTGACTTTGTATTTGCCGTCCTCTTTGAAGTCGACGCTCACTTCCAGCCCGGGAGGGGCTTCGCGCTTTTCGATCGCTTTCTCGTCGATCTGGAGTTTCCAGGTGCCGAGCATGGGGTCGGCTTTCTTGCAGCCTACGAGCAGGGCGGCGACGACGAAGAGTAGGGCAACGGAAATCTTCATTGGCGACGCTAGACTAGCACGTCGGAGGGGTTCTTGGAATAGAAAAGCCGCCGAAGAAACTCTTCGGCGGCTTTGTGGATTCGAGATCGGGTTTTACTGCTTGACCATTTTGCCCATGCCGTTGGCACCGGGCAGATCGAACGACTTCATGTCGTCGGAGAGGGTAACGGCTTCGTCCTTGGGAGCCTTGGTCGTACCGTCTTCCTTGGTGGTGGTCATCGTCAGGGCCTTTCCGTCGAGCTTGTAGGTGCCTTCGGCGGTTTGGGTCTTGCCGGCGGCGGCGATGGATGCGGTGAAGGTGCCGCCGTCCTTGAACTCAACAGACACGTCGGGGGCTTTCATGCCAGCGGGCATTTTGGAAGCAAGGGAGGGATCCAGTTGGAGCTTCCAGGTGCCTACCATGGCATCTCCGCCTTTCTTACAGCCGGACAAAAGGGCGACAAGCGCAACCATTAACGCAACAATAATCTTTGATTTCATTTTTTACTCTTGTTTAGAAGCTTTTTTAGGTGCTTAAAGCTAGGACGAAGTTTACGGTCTACTTTGACTCACGGTGTCTTCGTTTATGGGCGAGAAACCAATCGTAAATCTCTTGGCCCTTGTAGATGTCAGTCCAGACGTCGTGGGGGCCATCTTTCACGATTGTGAAACGTACATCGCCTCCCGCTCGTTGCAGCCAATCTACCATCGTTTGGTCGTCTTGGATGGGGACCGAGGGGTCCTTGTCGCCGTGGATGACCCAGACGGGGACATTTTTGAGCTTGGGGGCGCTGACGGGGTTACCTCCGCCGGAGATGGGGGCGATGGCGGCGAAGCGGTCGGGTTCGGTGGCGGCGAGGGCCCAGGTACCGTAGCCGCCCATGCTGATGCCGGTTAGGTATTCGCGGTCTTTGTCGACCCGGAATTTCTTCTCGACGTCGTCGAGGAGGCCGATGAGGGTGCCTACGTCCCAGTATTCGTCATCGGGGCATTGGGGGGAAATGACGATGAAGGGGAGTTTGCGGCCTTGCTCGATTTCTTTTGGGGGGCCGTGGACTTTTACTTTGTTGAGATCGTCGCCGCGTTCACCGGAGCCGTGTAAGAAGAGGATCAGGGGCCACTTCTTGTTCTTTTCCGTCTCGTAGCCTTCGGGCACGTAGGCCAGATATTGGCCGGTGACGGTGCGGGTGATCTTTCTTTCGAAGGTGACGGGCTGCTGGGTTTGCTGCGTCTGGAGGACGAGGGCTGCGAGAACCGCGATCATGCTAGTTGGACGTTACCTGGTAACTTGCGCGCGGACCCTGCCGGTAGTAGATGCTCGGAGCTTAATCTTTGGAAATGATCTTCGAAACCGAACGCCTTCTTGTACGCCCTTGGACCGTCGACGACGTGGAGGGCGCCTTTCAAATGTTTGGAGACCCGGAAGTGATGCGGTACCTGGGGCGATACGGGGCGGCGGATACGGTGCCCAGCTTGGAGGCGATGCGGGAGCGGCTTGGGAAGATGGTCGAGCGACTGGCGACGATGCCGGAGCTTCAGGGGTGGTTTTCGGCGGCGGTGGTGGAGAAGGCGAGCGGGGGCGTTGTCGGGGGGAGCATTCTGAAGCCGCTTCCGGACGGCAACGACGTTTACACGCCGGACATCGAGGTCGGTTGGCACTTTGCCCGGGCGCACTGGGGGAAGGGTTATGCGACGGAGTCGGGGGCGGGGGCGATCCGGTATGGCTTCGAGGTGAAGGGGCTCGACGTGATTCATTCCCTCGTTTATTCGGACAATTTGGCTTCTCGCCGGGTGATGGAGAAGTTAGGTTTGGCGCACGAAGGGGTTACCGATCGGTATTACGGGGTTGAGTTGGAGCATTACACGCTCTGGCGTGGCTGAGACGTCGCGCTCTTTTGGCGGGAGTTTGTTCGCACCCAGGCAGGTGCGCCTACACGCTTCGCGTGGGCTGGAAGGCGGCACTCTGGATGTTCTTTGCCTAGTTGATTTCCAGGGTGCGGAAGCGTTTTTCTGTGACGTCCATGCCTTCGGTTAGGACGCCGTAGGCCCACTGGACTCTTCTTTGGATTTCGATGGCTTGGGCGGCTTCGGGGGAGCCGCTGGGGAAGTTGCTTGCGTCGCTTCTCTTTTTCAGGCGGTCGAAGGCTTTTTGGATATCAGCGAAGGGGGCGTTGATGGGGACGCCTAGGATTTTGCTGGCAGTGAGTTGACGGTCCAAGGTGGGGACTTCTTCGGCTTGAGGCGTGGGGTTTGAGGTTTGGGGCCTTGGGGTGGGGTTATTAAGGGCCTCTTGAAGCTCCTGTTCGGCGGAGTCGAATTCGACGCCTTTGATCCGGTCCCATTCCCGGTTTACGTAGCCTCGCAAGATGTCGTAGGCACGTCGCCCGCTGCTCATGGCTATTGATTATGCGCGAGACGGGAGACGAAGTCGGCCAGGGACTCGCGGGTAGGGCGCATGGCGGGGATTCCGGCGGCCTGGAGTTTGGCGTTGGAGAGGACGCTGTACTTGGGGCGGGTGGCGGGGGTGGGCCAGTCTTCGGTGCGGATAGGGGCGATCTCTACGGGGCGGTCGATCTTGTTTTGGTCGCGGTAGGTTTCGACGGCCAACGTGGCGAATTGGCGCCAGGTCATGGCGTCGGGGCCGGTGGCGTGGTAGATGCCGGGGAAGATGTCTTTCTCGATGGCTTCGGCGAGGGTGTTGGCGAGGTCGCCGGTGTAGGTGGGGCAGCCGATCTGGTCGTCTACTACGCGCAGGTTCTTTTCGGCGAGCCAGGCGTTGATCATCGTCTTTGGGAAGCTTTTGCCATTCGCGCCGTAGAGCCAGGCGGTGCGGAAGATGAGGGCGATGGGCAGGGCGGCGAGGACGGCTTCTTCACCGTCGCGCTTGGTGCGGCCGTAGACGCCGAGGGGGCTGGTGGGGGTGTCTTCTGGGTAGGGCTCGGTGGCTTGGCCGTCGAAGACGAAGTCGGTGCCGACGTGGAGGAGCTTGATCCCGGCCATGGCGCAGGCGCGGGCTAGGTAGCCGGGGGCGAGGGCGTTCAGCTCGGTGGCTTGCTGGACTTCCTCCTCGGCTTTGTCGACGGCGGTGTAGGCGGCGCAATTGACGCACCACTTGACGCCCTCGTAGGCCGAGACGGCGGCTACGGAGGCGGGGTCGGCGATGTCGAGGTCTTTGGAGGAAGGGGCGAGGACGGAATGTTCTCGTCGTTGGAGTTCGGCGACCAGGTCTTGGCCGAGCATTCCGGAGCCTCCGACGACGAGGACTTTCATTTCTGGGCTAGCAGCCGCATTCCTTGATGATGGCGTCCGTGTATTCCTTGGTCGTGGCTTTGCCGCCGAGGTCTCCGGTGACGTGGGTTCCTTCGGCGCATACCTTTAGGACGGCCTTTCCGATCTTGTTGGCCCGCTCGTTGTCTCCGAGGTGGCGGAGCATCATGACGGCGCTGAAGAGGAGGGCGGTTGGGTTGGCGAGGCCTTTGCCCGCGATATCGGGGGCGGAGCCGTGGACGGCTTCGAAGACGGCGCCGCTGACGCCAATATTGGCGCCGGGAGCGAGGCCGAGGCCGCCGACGAGGCCGGCGCAGAGGTCGCTGACGATGTCGCCGTAGAGGTTTTCGGTGACGAGGACGTCGAACTGCTCGGGCTTGGTGACGAGCTGCATGCAGCAGTTGTCGACGATGATGTCGTCGGCGGTGATGTCGGGGTACTGCTGGGCGGCCTTGTAATACTCTTCGAGGAAGAGGCCGTCGGCGAGCTTCATGATGTTGGCCTTGTGGATGGCGGTGACGCGCTTGCGGCCTTGCTTGCGGGCCATATCGAAGGCGAACTCGCAGAGGCGCTTACACCCGGGGCGGGTGATGACCTTGATGGCTTGGGCCATGTCGGGGTGGGGTTTGAACTCGATTCCCGCGTAGAGGTCTTCCGTGTTTTCGCGGACGATGATGACGTCGATGCGGGTGTCGGCGAAGTGGCCCTTCACGCCGGGGAGGGTTTTGGCGGGTCGGACGTTCGCGTAGAGGTCGAGAGCTTTTCGGAGAGCGACGTTCGCGCTGACGTGGCCACCGCCGACGGGGGTTGTGGTAGGCCCTTTGAGGGCGATACCGATTTCTCGAATCGCTTCGATGGTTTCTTCGGGCATCGCGGCCTTGCCTTTTTGGACAGCGCCCAGTCCGGCATCGAGGTAGATCCAGTCGGCTTCGAAGCCCGTCGCTTCGAGCACGCGCAACACGGCGGCGGTGATTTCGGGTCCGATCCCGTCGCCTGGGATCAAGGCGATGCGTCGCTTACTCATTAACTAGTAATGTTGGCTTTTCCTGGGCATACTTGGAAAGGTCCTAGTCAACGAAACTCGTGTAGAGTGAATACGTCGTAGTAAATATCATGAGCAACCGCAGAAGTCTGTTCAGTATGGTGGCCGCGATCGCCTGTCTGGGCCTCGCTTTCACCGCGTCCTTCGGGGACGATCTCACCGGCAAGCACAAGAGTGGCGGCGGTGAACAACGCGGTGGCGGAGGTGGCGGCAGCAACAATGGCGGCGACCACCAACGCGGCGGCGGTGGCGGGAACAGCGGCGGTGGCAGTAACAACGGTGGAGATCACCAGCGTGGCGGTGGCAGCGGCAATGGCGGTGGCGGTAGCAGCAGCGGCGGCGACCGGCAACGCGGTGGCGGCGGCACCGGCACGAACACGGGCGGCCAAGGCAGCGGTGGCAGCAATAACGGCGGCGACCATCAGCGCGGTGGTGGCGGCAGCGAAGGTGGACGACGCGGCGGCGGTAGCGACGGCGGAAGCCGGGACCGCGACCGGGGCGACCGGGATCGCGGCAGCTCCAGCGGCGGCGGTGGCAACGGTACGGGTGGCAACTCCACCGGCGGTACCTGGCCTGGCCGAAGCAGTGGCGGTTCGGGTGGATCTTCCGAAACCCGCAACGGCGGCGGTTTTAACACCGGACAGGGCAGCGATCTTCTCGGCAAGCGAGGCAGTTCCCGAAGCGGCGATCCGCAGTACGGTTCAAACAGCAACAGCCGAAGCCGAGACCGCAATTCCGGTCCGCTCTCGATCGGACGCGCTCCGACGGATGTGATTCGTGGTTCGCTGGGCAACCAGGTTCGGCGCTCCGACGTGATCCGTGTGGGTGGGACGACTATCCGGTTCGGGTACACGCACTACGATTACCGCTGGCGCGACGACTATTTCTTCTACTCGCACTATGTGTTCGACCCGTTTGCCTACCCGAGCTATTGCTCGCCGTGGTACTACTACCCGCAGCTTCCGCCTTACTTCCTGGCGAGCCGGTGCGTGGTGCTGCAGGGCTACGTGTGGAGTCCGTTCATGGGCGTGAACTATGTTTACTACCCGTCGCCGAACTACGACAACGGTTACAACAACTACAGTAACTACAACAACGACCGACGCCGAAGCGACCTCGACTACTCGCTCGACGACATCGCCAACGCGTTTAACAATGACGACCGCCGGGCCGTGAGCCGACTCGTTCCGCGCAGCGGACGGGTGAACATTCTGATCGACGGCAAGTATGCCTATTCGATGAACGCGGACGACTTCTACGACACGCTCGTGGACGCGACCGAGAACTCGAAGACGACAAACTACAAGATCCTCGACGTGCAGACGAACCGGGACGGCGCAGCCGTCTGGGCCCGCCACGACTTCGAAGATCCTTGGGGCCGCCGACAGTCGGTGTACCACTACTTCCGGCTCGAGCAGGAAGGCCGGGATTGGGTCATCCGCGAGTTTGGGACTAGCGAGAATCGCTGGTAAGGAGCGATAAAAAGGGGGCGAGCGGAAAACCGCTCGCCCCCTTTTTCGTTTGCTTGGCTTTTGGATTTCACGCCGAGACCGAAAAGGGCAGAAAGGTTTTTGAGGCTTGAATTAGACGCCTGGGTCGTCTGCGGCGCGGACAGAACCGCGGCTACACGCTCCGCGTGGGCGGGAAGTTAGCGCTCTGTTTTTGCGTCGGCGTGTCGCTTTGCTCCATCCGACGGCTACACCGCGCCGGTAGTTACTCCCCCGACACATGGGTGTGTTGGGGGAGCCAAAGGAGGCGTATAATTTGTCGAGTGAAAATGAGCCTGCGATGATGCGCCAACATAGCGGTCTCCTTCTGTTGGTGGGGGTCTTGACTTTCGCTTTTACCGCTTGCTCGAAGAGCACGTCGATCCTTGGCAACTACAAGGTCGACCTGAAAAGGAGCCGGTTCTTTACGACTCCAAATCCAAGCGTGGCAACGATGCACATTCGTCTTTCACAAGACGGTACGTTTCTGATGGACCCATTCGATATGCACGGCACTTGGTCACGAAATGGGACCGACATTCACCTGAAACCGGTTCAGACTGTTTGGGCGATCCAGCTAATGGAGACAGGCAAGGCTGCGGGAGATCCTGCCGAGATGGTTTTGCATCTTTCTGGTGACGCGTTAACGTGGGTACCTGCGGCAATGAAAAAAGGCGGCCAATTCTCGTTGGTGTTCGTCAAGTCCGATTGAATTGTCTAAGCCTATGGCTTTGCCGGATTTCACGCTCCGCGTGGGCGGGGAGTTAGCGCTCTGTATTTGCGTCGGCGTGTCGCTTTGCTCCATCCGACGGCTACACCGCGTGCCCCTTTTTGTTTAGTGTGGGGTGTTTGATTCAACCCCGTTGGGGTTGGTTTTGATTTTGCATTGGTTGCCAGGGTAGCCCCTTTGGGGCAACCCTTCGCTTAATTATTGAACCCCGGTGGGGTTCGATGGGAATCTCCGTCGCCTTGCGTACAAGGGGAGGCTCTTAATCTTTTATGGGCAGTACTTGGAAGTTTAGGGAGCTTGGGTGTTTGGTGTCTTGGTAGATCACCTGGTTTGCGGTTTTCATCTTTGTTGCGTTGTAGATGGGTTCACCGGTGTTTAGGTTTCGGGCGTAGGTGGGGAACATGGTGGAGGTTATTAGGAGGGCGAGGCGGTGGCCGGGTTTGAATTGGTGGGCTACGTCCCAGATGTCGAGGTGGGCTTTGTAGATTTGGCCGGGGGTGATGGTGTGGGGTTTGTCCAGGCCCTGCATGTAGCTGACGTTCAGTTTGCCGGGTTGGGCGATGAGGCGGGTGACTCCTTTTTCGTCGACGTCCATGAGGAGGGCGAAGAAGTCGGTGCTCTTTACGTTCGTGGAGAAATAGAGGTCTACCGAGATCGGGCCGGAGATGGACATGGCGGCCTTCATGGGGGCAGAGCGGTAGACGAGGCCGTTGGGGCCGGAATCCTTCAGCGGGATGATCGTGGAGCCTTCTTGCATGAGGTTGCCGGAGGCTTTCTTGGGGATCGTGCCTGCTTTGGCAGGGTCGTAGGTGAAGGTGGCCTTCTTGCCGTTGGGAGTGGGGGTTTCTTTCAGGTCCTTGGCGTTGGATAGGAAGAGCTTCTTGGGGGTGGAGGCTTTGTCGGGCCAGTCGCTTAGATCCAGCCAGCGGTTGGCTCCGGTGAGGAAGGCTTGGACGTGGGGGATTTTGTCGAAGCCGACGTCTTTGCCTTTGAGCCAGGTATCGAACCAGCGGAGGTAGACGGAATCGAGCTCGAGGACGGCGGTGGGGCCGTAGTCCATGTCGCCGAACTTGGTGGAGTTGTTGAAGAGGTGGGGCCAGGGGCCGTAGATGAGCCACTGGTTCTTATGCCCGGCGGCGCGCATGGTGGCCCAGTTCGTTTTAGTGCCTATGCCATCGCCATCCCACCAGCCGCTGATGTGGAGAGCCGGGATATCGACCTTGGGCATGTCGGCGATGGTGTCGTAGCCGTCTTTCCACTTCGCCATTCCGTCGCGCTGGAGCCACTTGTCGAAGAAGGGGACGTCTACGCCCAGGACGGCATCGTCGATCTTTGAGAGGGGGAGGGTTGCCAGCTTATCGGGATGGGGGAGTCCCTGGGTGGCGCGGTCCATGTGGGAGTCGTGGTCTCGGACGATGTTGGTCCACCAGAGGTTGGGGAGGAGCATGAAGATGCCGCCCTCGTAGGGGATATTTCGCATGGCGTCGGGCGGGGAGACTTGGGGGACGATGCACTTGAGAGCGGCGGGGCGCTCGACGGCGGCGGCCCACTGGACATAGCCGACGTAGCTGGCGCCGATCATGCCGACCTTGCCGTTCGACCAGGGCTGCTTGGCGATCCAGTCGATGGTGTCTTTGCCGTCCTGCCGCTCATAGACGAAGGGGTCCCATTCGCCGCCGCTGTCAGAGCGTCCGCGGCAATCCTGCGAGATGAAGATGTAGCCGCGCTTGGCCCAGAAGTCGGCTCCGATGAGGCCGGTAGCTCGTCCGTAGGGGGTGCGGGAGAGGATGACGGGGAACTTGCCCTCGGCGTCGGGTACGACCATATCGTGGACGAGGGTGACGCCGTCGCGCATCTTGACCTTTACAGCCGTGACGGTTTTGGTCTTATAAGTCGGCTGACTCAGCTCTTTGTATTTGGCGACGGGGTCTTCGAAGGCGTCGTCGTAGCCGGTGGCAATGATGTCGAATTTTTGGGTGGTGACGTGTTCTCCGACAACCTGGCCCGCCTCGTTGGCGGCGAATTCGATGTTGATGCCGCTGACAACGACGAGGAAGGCGCGGAGGGTGACCTCTATGCCATCGACCTGGATCTTGCGGGTGCCTCGGGGCGAGACCATCATCGGGACGGCGGTGCCAGCGGCTTCCATGACGGAAACCATCGTCTGGCGGGCTCCCTCGATCTTGGGGTCCATGTTGGCGAGGATCGTGGCGGAGATGCCGGGGTGGTAGTTGGAGAAGAGGGATTTCTCGAACTTGACAGCGACGTCGGGCTTGGTTTCGCCGTTGACGGTGGCGGAGGCCTTGCCGTCCTTATAGACGACTTTGAGTGCGCCTTGGGGAGCGGTTTGATCGAGGAGGAACTCGACGAGAAGGCCGTTTTCGAACCTGCCCGTGAGCTTGCTATCGATTTTGACGGTGCCGACGGCGATGCGGGTGTCGGAGACGAACGTTCCGTCGGGTTTGAGGTCGTAGCTGTTCGTTCCGATCTTCACCCCGCCTTGGGTCAGCGTGTAGTTGAGGGGATCGGCGTGGGCGAAGACCGCACAGGCAAACAGAAGCAAGGTCAGGGCACGACGGAGGGCCATGCCGCTAGGATACAAAGTTTCGGCGTTAGTGGGTACGGAGTCTTAGGCCCTTCGGGGGGGCGTAGCCCTTGGGGGCGAGGACGGTGATGCGGTCGGTGCTGGGCATCACACGGTCGTCGGGGAAGTATCGCAGGCCCTCCATGGTGGCTTCGTGGAGGTTTCGGATTTGGCCCGCGTTCCGGTAGGCGAGGGCCAACCAGCGGTAGGCGTTTTGCAGGGCAAGCTTCTCGTTGTCGGAGAGCGAATCGAGGCGGGCCCGGCCATTCTCGACGGCTTTCTTGAAGAAGCGGATCGAGCGCTCGGTGTCGTGGTTGCGGGTGATCTCGAACATGCCGAACATCATGGGGATGTCGACGCAGTCGGGGTTGTGCTTGAAGCCTTCGCGCAGGAAGGCGATGGCTCGGTTGGTGGACGACTTCGAGCGGTCCATGCCGATGACCATCGCGCCGGTAGTCCATGCCTCGACGAAATCGGGGTCGAGCCAGGTCATGAGGCGGAAGAGAGGGAGGCAGAGGCGGGGGTCGTTTTGGCGGTGGTTCTCATCGCCGGACCAGGCGTTTACGGAACGCTCGACGTCGCCAAAGACGCCTCGGAAATCTTTATCGGCACCCGGGATGACGGTGATGCCGTGCTCGCGACCATCGTTCAGGCCGTTGGCTCTCTTCTCCTGCTCGGTTTGGCGGCGGAGCTTGATGCCGTTATGCAGGTAGACCTCGGTGTAGGTCCAGAGATAGCCGGAAGCGCTCGTCTGGAGTTGGCTAACGACGGACGAGTCTTCGACGCGGACGTGGCGGATGGGCGGGTTTACGACGGGGGAGACATCGATGGAGCTCCAGCCGATGGCGGCCATCAGGGTAAGGCCGGCGAAGGGGGCGAACCAGGCCCTCAAATGGCTCTCCGTTGGAACCTGGCCCAGGCGAGGGCGGTGAGGCCCGAGGAGTAGAGCAGGAAGTAGCCCAGGAGGAAGCCCATGACCCAGAGTGGGACGGGGCCCCAGCCCACGTTCGCGGCGCGTCCGCCGAGGTCGAACAGGGTGAATTGGGGCATGAGGGCGTTGATGAATTTGAAGACGAACTGTACGGCGGGGGTGGCGGAGTCGTAGGCGGAAGTGAGCCCGCGTACGAGGATGGAAGCGCCGAACGTGAAGATGAAGCCGGTGGTGGCGGCGGCAGACGGGGTCATGTAGACGCTGAGCGTCATGCCCAGCGAGCACATGAGGGCGAGGCCCATCATCTTCGCGAGCACATACTGGAGCATGATCGGCTCGAAACGGACATGGAATCCGACGAGGGCGATGGCGGTGAGGGCGGCGAGGATGGCGAAAGCGATCCAGGTCACAAGGATCGCGCCGAGCAGTTTGCCGATCAGCAGGTCGAGGCGGCTGATGGGGCGCGAGAGGAGCGGGTAGAGCGTGCGCTGCTTGATCTCCTCGGGGAGCATCCGGGTCGAGGTCAGGATGGCGACAATGGCGGAAAATGCGCCGAGGACGGTGACGGCGAGGTCTTTGACGAAGACCTGGAGGCCTTTGACGCCGAAGAAGCCGACGGCGCTGGAGCCGACGAGGATGAGGAAGCCGAGGATGGCGACAACCCAGAGATCTTTGCGCCGCAGGGATTCGAGGACGACGCCCCGGGCTAGGGCTTTGTAGACCGTGAGTTTCATCAGGCGGCCCCCTCGATGGCTTGGATGAAGTACTCCTCGAGAGAGCCTTCCTGGGAGACGAGATCGATCAATTGGGCATTGCTTTCCTGAACCCTTCCGACGGCACGGATGAGGGATTCCTTGGTGTCGAACCTGGCCCTTACGGAGCCGTCCTCCAGGGTGTCGATATCCTGGGTGAGGTCGTGGAGGGTGGCGATGCCTTTGAAGACGATGGAGTAGTTTCGCAGCTCGTCTTTCAGCGGATTCATCAGGCGCTCTTCGACGAGGCGGCCCTTATTGACGATGAGAATTCGGTCGCAGAGCATATCGACTTCGGCGAGCTCGTGGCTGGAGAAGAAGAGGGTGGCTCCTTCCTTTTGGCGCTGCTGGAGCAGGAGGCGCAACTCCTTTCGGCCAACGGGGTCGAGGCCGCTGGTGACTTCATCGAGGATGAGCAATTCGGGGTTGCCGAGGAGGGCTTGGGCGATGCCGACGCGCTGGAGCATGCCTTTGCTGAGGTTCTTGTTCAGCTTCTTTTCGGAGCCCTTGAGGCCGACCATTTCGAGCAGTTGGTGGGACTCTTCGCGGAGGACTTTGCCTCTCAGGCCCTGCAACTCGCCGTAGAGGACGAGGGTTTCGATGGGGGTCAGGTAGGGGTAGTACATCGCGACCTCGGGGAGATAGCCGATGCGGCGTTTGGCACTGAGGGTTCCGGCTTTGTCGCCGAAGACTTCGCAGCGACCGGCGCTGGGGGTGACGAAGCCCATGAGGGCTTTGAGGGTGCTGCTCTTTCCGGCTCCGTTTGGTCCGAGGAAGCCGACGATCTCGCCTGGCGAGACTTTGAAATTCAGCCCTTGGACGGCTTCGACCCAGCGGCCGCCTTTGGAACGGTAGCGAACCTGCAAATTCTCTACCCAAATCGCGTCTTGCATACCCGGTGTATTTATCGGGAGAAGTGCCTATCGACTGAAGGGTTAAGCGATGTTAGAAGTGAGGGGCGACTTCCGTTTGTACGAAAGATAGGGGATATTTATATTCATGTAGGGGTATTTGCAATGATCAATAAAGTAATCGACTTGTCCCACCATAACACGCTGACCTCCAACGCTTTTCACCAACTGGCGGCGGATGGAATGATCGGCATTATTCACAAGGCAACCCAAGGGAAGACGATGGTCGACGAGAAGTATGCGGACCGGGAGCGGCGGGCGCGGAGCGTGGGGATGCTTTGGGGGGCTTACCACTTCCTCGTGGCGGGCGTTTCCGTGGAGGACCAGCTTGGTCATTTTCTTGGACAGGTCGATCCCCGGACGACTTTGCTCGCGCTGGACTTCGAGACGAATGGGGCAACAGGGACGACGCCGACGGTCGACCAGGCGCACGAGTTTGTAACGCGGATCGCGGAGGAGACGGGACGGTACCCGGTGTTCTACAGCGGCCACACGATCAAGGAGGCACTCGGCTTGCGGAAGGACCCGCTTTTGGGGAAATGCCCGCTTTGGTGGGCGCAGTATGGGCCGACGGCTTCGATCCAGGCTTCCTGGGACCAGTACGCGCTTTGGCAGTATACGGGCGACGGGATCGGTGACACGCCTCACAACGCGCCGGGGGTGTTGGGGAACGTGGATCGGAACAAGTTCAAGGGGTCGGACGACGAACTGCGGACCTGGTGGCTGCAACAGCTTGCGCATGCGCAGGCGGGGTCGCCCGCTTCGGACGGGCATCACTAGGCTTTTCGAGGTTGTCGAGCGTCTAGACAGTTAATGATCGTTTCGTTGCTGTGCGGCTTGGTGCTTGCCCCTAACATCTACCGGGATCTGGTGTATGTGGGTGGAGGTGGGAAGTCGCAGTCGCTGGACCTCTATGTTCCGGAGGGGGCGGGGAAGAAGCCGCTGGTGATTTGGATTCATGGCGGGTGGTGGCGGTCGGGGAACAAGTCGGGCGGTCCGATCCAGCCTTTGCTACGGGAGGGGTTGGCGGTGGCTTCGATCAACTACCGATTTTCGAGCGAGGCGATTTTTCCGGCACAGATTTACGACTGCAAGGCAGCGGTGCGGTGGCTGCGGGCGAACGCGGAGCGGTATGGGTTGGACAAGGAGAAGTTCGGGGCTTGGGGCGGCTCCTCCGGCGGTTATTTGGCGGCACTGCTGGGGACCTCGGGCGGGGTGAAGGAGCTTGAGGGGGACCTTGGGAATTTAGGGGAGTCGAGCCGGGTGCAAGCGGTTTGCGACTTCTATGGGCCGATCGATTTTGCGGCGATGATGACGGGGTCGGCGGGTTCGGAGAGCCGGAATTCGATCGCCTTGCTGCTGGGCGGGGCAGTTTCGAGCAAGCTGGATCTGGCGAAGACGGCGAACCCGGTGACGTACGTTTCCCGGGACGATCCTCCGTTTTTGATCTGCCACGGGGGGAAGGATGCGCTGGTTCCCCTGAGTCAGAGCGCAACGCTCCATCAGGCGCTGCAGTCGGCGGGGGTTTCTTCGGAGCTGTTCGTCGCGCCGAATGGAAGCCACGGCAATATCGGCGCGGAGGCGAACGAGAAGGCCGTGGCGTTTTTCAAGGCGCAGCTTTAGGCGAAGCTGCGCAGGCGCAGCGAATTGAGGATGACGGAGACGCTGGAGAAGGCCATGGCGGCGGCGGCGAGCATGGGGCTCATGACGCCGAGGATGGCCAGGGGGATCATCACCACGTTGTAGGCGAACGCCCAGAAGAGGTTGCCTTTGATGGTGGATAGAGTTTTGCGGGCGAGGCGGATCGTTTGGGGGACGCCTCGCAGATCGGAGCGGAGGAGGGTGACGCCAGCGGTTTCCATCGCGACGTCCGTTCCGCCGCCCATCGCGATGCCGAGGTCGGCTTGGGCGAGGGCGGGGGCGTCGTTTACGCCGTCGCCTACCATGGCGGTCTTGGCTTGCTTCTGTCTTTGCTGGACGATGTCGGCTTTATCGGAGGGGAGGACTTGGGCTTGGAAGCTGTCGATGCCCACCAGCTTCGCGACGGCCTCGGCGGTTTTGGCGTTGTCGCCGGTGATCATTTCCGACCGGATGCCCAGTTGTTTGAGTAGGGAGATCGCTTCCTGGCTGTGCTCGGCAATTACGTCGGAGACGGCGAGGATGGCTTGTTTGCCGTCGTTGGTGGTGACGGCGAAGACGGTTTTGCCTTCGGCTTCGAGGGCTTCCATTCTTTGTTTGAGGTTTGGCCGCAGGTCTTCGGCGGGGCGTCCGGCGGCGATTTGGCGGCCATCGATTTGGGCGGTTACGCCTTTGCCTCGTTGGGATTGGAAGCTTTGGGCTTCTTTGAGGGGGAACCCTTTTTCGCGGGCGGCGTCGACGACGGCTTTGGCGATGGGGTGCTCGCTTTGAGCTTCGACGGAGGCGGCTGCGGCGAGGGCTTCGTCTTTGGTCCAGCCTTCGGCTTCGATGTCGGTGAGCTGGGGCTTGCCTTGGGTGAGGGTGCCGGTTTTATCGAGGAGGACGGTTTGGATCGCGGCGGCTCGCTCCAGGGCTTCGCCGTCTTTGACGAGGATGCCTAGCTCGGCTCCCCTTCCCGTTCCGACCATGAGGGCGGTGGGGGTTGCGAGGCCAAGGGCGCAGGGGCAGGCGATGACGAGGACAGCGACGGCGCGGAGGGTGGCTTCGTCCCAGCCTTGGGCTCCAAAGATGAGGGCGGTGGCGAGGGCGACGAGGATGACGATGGGGACGAAGATGGAGGAGACCCGGTCGGCGAGGCTTTGAAGGGGCGCTTTCGACCCTTGGGCGTGGCTTACCATCTTGGCGATTTGGGCGAGCATCGTTTCGCCGCCTACCTTTTCGGCTTGGAAGGTGAAGGAACCGCTATCGTTGACGGTACCGCCGGTGACGGGGTCGCCGGGGCGTTTGGAAACGGGGATCGGCTCGCCGGTGATCATGGATTCGTCGACGAACGATTCGCCATCGACGACTCTGCCGTCTACGGCTATTCGCTCGCCCGGTTTGACCCTGATTCGGTCGCCGACAGCGACTTGGTCGAGGGGGAATTCGTGCTCTTCGCCGTTTTCCATGACCTTGATGGCGGTCTTGGGAGCGAGATTTACGAGTTTGCGGATGGCGTCGGACATCCGGGTTTTGGCTTTTGCCTCGAGAAAGCGACCGAGGAGGATGAGGGTTACGATCACGGCTCCGGTCTCGAAGTAGATGTGCTCGCTTTGCATGTGAGCGTCGGCACGGTGGGCGATGAGGGAGTAGGTGCTGTAGGCCCAGGCGGCCCCGGCTCCCATAGCGATGAGGGTGTCCATGGTGGCGCTGCCGTGGCGGAGGGCCTTGGCGGCGATGACGAAGAACTGGCGTCCGGCTCCGAAGATGACGGGGGTGGCGAGGCTGAAGAGGAGCCAGTTTGCCCATTCCGGACGGACGTGCCAGAACATCGAGAGGGCGAAGATGGGGATGGTGAGGACGGCGGCGACGGCCAGGTTGATTTGGAGGGCTCGCAACTCGGCGGCCGATTCTTGCTTCAGGTGCTCGGCGTGTTCGCTGGCCGTATGGTGGGCGTGGATGGATTGGGCCTTGTATCCGGCGTTCTCTACGGCCTCGATGAGGTGGTGGGGTTCGGCGTGGCCTATGACGGTGGCCTCGTGGGTGGCGAAGTTTACGTTTGCGTTGGTGACGCCGGGGGTTTTGGCGAGAGCTTTTTCGACTCTTAGAACGCATGACGCGCACGTCATGCCGGAGATATTTAGTTTCGTTTCCACTTGATACTCTATGGGGTATTTATCGCATGAGGCGGCCGAGGACTTCGTCTAGCTCGTCCAGGAGTTCCTCTTTGGTCATCGCTTCGGCCTTCGCATGGCCGGTTCCCGCGCCATGTTCGACGACGCAGTGTTTGATATGAGACGCAGCCACGGCGGCGGCTACTTGCTCCATGGCCGACTTCGCGGCAGTGAGCTGCGTGAGGACATCACAGCAGTATTCGCCTTCCTGGACCATCCGCCGCACGCCTCGAATTTGGCCTTCGAGGCGGGCGAGGCGGCGGTCGATGTTTTTGTTGTCTTCGGCGCTCATGTAAGGGTTATACCCTGGTGGGTATAACCCTTACATCTTCGTAGGTCTTACGCGGAGGAAGATTCCGAAGGTGAGGGGGTTTTTGCCGTAGAAGGAGTTCAGGCTGCTTGGGTACGAGTAGAGGCCGACGTAGGCTCCCAGGCCGTATTCCCAGCCGTTGGCGGTGTGGAGGTTTTTGATTCCTCCGAACGTCAGCTTATTTATGGCGTAGGTTCCGGCGGGGACGTCTACCAGCTCGTCCTTGTCCACTCGCTCATAGCGGGCGAAGAGGCTGCCTTTGGGGACGGCGTAGGTTCCTTCGAAAGCCCAGGCGTCGCTGGTCGTTCCTTGCTTGACGTTCCTGGCCCAGAGGGCGAGGAGGGAGAGGTTGCCTTGCTGGCGCATGGCGCTGAGGACGATGCGGTGGACGTCTACTCCGGGCTCCAGAGCCTCGGGGTCCTTTATGTAGCCGTAGGAGGCGCTTAGGGACCAGTCCTTCGTTGGGTTGAAGGTGAGCCTTCCCGATGCAGAGTCGAGTTTGATGGGGTCGATGTCGTAACGGTTTTCGTCCGGCTCGCGCCCGGTGAACAGGGATGCGTCGAGCTTCCATTTGTCGGCGATCTCAAGGCCACCGGTGACGACTCCGGAGCTGATGTGGGTGCCGTCGTTCCAGTGGTGGCCGATGGGGGCCTCCGGGTTTTCCCAGGCGCTGGGGCGGTGGGGGAAGGCGGCGGTGCCGAGGGCGGGCTCGCCGACGGGGGCGAGGTAGAGGAAGGCTTGGAGGTCTTTGCCGACCGGTCTGGAGTAGGTGGCAGCGATCTCCATGATGAGGTCGTGGGGATGTTGGCGGTCCTTGAGGGGTTGGCCGTGAGCGGTTTCGCCGGTTTGGAAGAGGTCGGGGTAGCCCTTTTGGCCGTTGGTGATGGGTTCGATGGAGCCCATGACCCGGAATCCGAGGGTGCCTCCGGCGACTTCCTTTTGGGCCATAAGCATGGCCATGGAGTTCGAGAAGAACTGGCTTTCACCCCGCTTGCCGCCCGCGTCCACGTAGTTGACGGTGGCGAGGCCCATGAAGTTGAGGTCGAAGCCGTGGAACTTGCCGAGGCTCTTCATGTACATGGGGGAGCTGGCGGGGAGCCAGCTTGTGCCGCTGCCTTCCTGGGCCATGTTGGAGCCGAGGGCGCCTTTCATGGCCATATCCATGTCCATGTCGGGCATGACTTGGACCTGGGTGAGGTCCACGTTGGGGACGCGGCCTCGCCCGGCGTGTTGGCCGTCGAGGCATTGGCCGCAGATGCCGTCCTTCTTTTCGGCTGGCTTCTTCTTGACGTCCTCGTTGAGGTTGACGGCGCAGCCGCAGTATTGCTCCATGGCGCACTCGTCGCAGCCACCTTGGCCTACGCAGCAGTTGAAGCGTTTTTCTGTGACGAGGACCTTTTTGGAGGCGAGGATGAGGTCTTTGTAGGCTTTGAGGTGGGGGTTAGTTGGGTCTTGGGCGGAAGCTGCCTGATGGTCGCTGGGCAGGATGGGGATGGCCTGTGCGTTTGCGATGTTCAGGTCTTTGAGATCCATGGCTCCGCGACCGTTTAGCCATCCGCCTTTGCATTCGCCGCAGACTCCTTTGCCCTGGGCAAGGTTTGCGGCGCAGTTGCAAGAGCCGTTTTTGACGGCGCACATGTTGCAGCCTGAGACTTTGCTGCCAGCGGGGGGCTTGATACAGCAGCCGTATTTGCCTTCCTTCTCAAGGCCGGATTTGTAGAGTTCCAGCTCCTTTGCGGCTTGGGCCAGTTGTTTGGCGGCTTTGCTTGGAAACTTGAACTTTGTGATCGGGTGGGCTTGGGCTATCGACGCTATCAGCAGGGCAGCGGCGACCAGGATTGGTAATCGTTTCATAGGCCCTCCTTCCCTTTATCCGCGCAGTGGCCGCAGCCGCAGTCGGGTTTGGCGAGGCCGATGCCCGCTTTGCGGAGCATGGTGCGGGTGAGGAGGATGGCGCAGATGGCGACCAGTCCGATAACGATGGCGGTTTGCATCACTTCACCTCCAGCGTGAACTTCAGGGTGTGGACCTTGCCGGCTCGCTGGAATTGGGCGAAGGCTCGGTATTTGCCTGGTTTGGGGAAGCGGGCGTTGAAGCGGACGATGCCTTTGGCGACGAGGGCTTTGGTGGCTTCGTCGTCGGCAGGGTGGCTATGGACGGTGGTTTGGCCGTCTTGGCTGAAGATCATGAGGTGGCCGGCGGCGCCGAGGTAGGGCTCAAGATCGGCGACGGGTTGGCCGGTGGCTTTGTCGGTGAGCTTGACCTGCATGAGGGTCATCGTTCCGGCGGCGAGCTTGCCGCTGACGGGAGAGATGATGCCTACGAGGTCGGTGTCCTCGGCGGGGCCGGGGTTCGTGGTCCAATCGACCTTCCATGTAGGTTTGGGGCCGGAAACATTGATGGAATTGGGGAGGATCATGGAGCCTTTTCCGGCGGGAGCGACATCGGCGTAGATGTAGTAATCGCCGCCGGCGGGGAAGTTCAGGTCGATCTTCCAGGTGCCGTCGGGCTGCATTTCGGGGTGGTCGTGGAGGAACCACTCGAAATCCTTGCTGGCTACGAGCAGGTGGAAGTTTCGCTCGTGAGCGACGTCGAAGGCTTTCACTACCTCGTTGGACTTCGAATCGACAATGCGGAGGTTCAGGGCGAAGGGCTTTGTGGCTTCGGCTCCGGTGGGGGTGAGGACGTCGAGGCGGTAGGGCTTTGCTTTCGGTTTGCCTTTGGCCGTGCGTTCGTCCTGGACGTCGATGGTGAAGACGGCTTTGAAGGGTTGGTCGCCGGGAGGGGTGATCTTGAGGGCGACTTGGAATTTGCCGCCGTGGGGGAAGAAGAAGGTGATGCCGTAGTCGCCGGGGACGCCCTCGGTGTGGATGGGGGGCTTGGCCTCGGGCATGCCGGGCATTTCGGGCATGGTCTGGACGGCTTCGGTTTTGGCGTTGGGGACTCCGGCCATGCCGAGGATTTCGTCGTTTTTGGTCGAGTCCATTAGGCGGAACTCGATATCGGTCTCTTCTTGGGCGAAGACGCCTTCCTCGGGGACGCGCAGTTCGACGACGTATTTGCCGGACTTGACGGTCGGGTTTTGTGGGGCAGTGCTTGGCGCTCGTAGGGCGAGCATTGCGATGGCGGTTAGAAACATTAAGACTCCAGTGATCGGGGCGCAAAGGCGCGTTGGCGAGCGTGGCGCTCAGATCACGGGAGGGGCGCGGGTTTGGGTGGGGGCCTGAGAGGGGCCGGGAGGGCCGTGGACTTCGGGCCACCGGATTTGGCTGACGACCACGATGGGGTTCGCGAAGACGAACTGGATTGGGGCGTCAAGGAGTATCGGGAAGTCGAGGCGCAGGTCCAGGGAGGTCGTGGTGGCGCTTTCGTGGGGAGATTTTTGGGCGTCGAGGCAGCAACACTTGTTGGCTTTCTTCGGCGCGGCCTTTTGCGGGTGGCAGCAGTCTTCCTTTTCGGGCTGGACCGGCTTTTCGGCCATGGAGCAGGCCATGGGGATGCCGAGTAGGCAACGGATCGTGCCGGCGGAGGCGACGACGGTCGAACCTGCCAGCAGGGCTGCCAGGAAGAATTTGACCGCTATCGTTGCCAATGCCTTTCGATGCACTTAAATCTCTAAAACGAGTTTCGGCACGATTTCGTGCCTTCCCCTGTTTATTGTGACGGGTTTCCGAGGCGGAAGTCGGCTCTTTGTCCCGGTTCGAGTCCGCCTTCGTCGTCTCCGGTGACCTTTGCGCCTTGGATCGTGTAGGCGTCGACGGCTTCCTGGAAGGTGACGTTTTCGGATTGGTCGAAGCCTTCGGGGCGGTAGACGGCGGTGGCTATTCCATCGGCGGGATCTCCGGCGACGATGGGGCGGTCGGAGCTGAAGCTGAGGCGGATTCCGGCGTCGATGACGGAGCGGGCTCGTTTGAGGTGGGCGGCTCGATCGGGGCCGAGCTGGCTTCGGTAGTAGTGGCCGAAGCGCATGAGGAATTCGGGCTGCATGGTGCAGAAGCAGTTGAGGCGGGCGAGGCGCTCGATCTGGGTGTCGCTCATGATCATCGCGTGCTCGATGCGGTGGCGGCTGGGGTCGTCGAGGGCTTCGTAGGCGTCCATGACGAGGTCGGTGGCGTAGTCGCCTATGGAGTGGATGGCGACTTGGAATCCGGCGTCGTGGGCGGTGCGGACCATCTCGTTCAGGCGGGAGGGGGCGTAGATGAGCTGCCCGCTGATGAGCTCGTCATCGGGGGCGTGATCGGCGGCGTTCTTGCCGTGGCGGCTGATGGCGTGGCCGGTGGGTTTGGCTCCGGAGTAGGCGCCGTAGATGGCGGCGGTGGCGGAGCCTATCGCGCCGTCGGCAAAGATCTTGATCCCGGCTACTCGGCTGTATTCGTTCTTGTAGGTCTGGGCGAGGCGTTTGGCTTCCTCGGAGCGCCAGGAGCCATCCTTGCGAAAGACGGCGCTCCATTGGAGATAAAGGCGGGTTTGGATGGGGCAGCCTCGTTCTCCGGCGAGGCGGTACGCCTCCAGTTCAGTGGGGAGATCGTAGATACCGGTCATCATATCGCTCGCGCAGGCGATGCCGAGGGCGGACATTTTGTTTGCGGCGGCGAGGATGGCGTCGACCATCTCTTGAAGGTTGGGGCTGGGCGAGGCGTGGCTGACGGCTTCGTGTGCCTGTTCGAAGAGGACTCCGGTGATGCGTCCGGTGGCATCGCGGCCGAAGCTGCCTCCCGGTGGGTCCTGGACGTCTTCGGCGACTTTGGCGGCCTTAAGGGCGGCGGAGCTTACGACGCAGGCGTGGCCGTTCACGTGGCGAAGAAGAATTGGAACGGTGGTGGAGATCCGGTCGAGGTCGTCGCGGGTGAGGTGGCGGGCTCCTTCGTATTTGGTCTGGTCGTAGTGGACAGCGAGGAGCCATTTGCCTTCGGGGACTTGGGGTAGGCGTTCGCGAACGGCGTCCAGCACTTCGGCGTGGGTTTGGCACTTGCCGAGGTGGAGCTTTTGGAGATCGAGACCAGTTGGGAGGATGTGGCAGTGGGAGTCGATGTAGGAAGGGAAGAGGGTTTTGCCTCCCAGGTCCTCGGTTCGGTCGGCTTCGGCTTGGCCTCGACCTCGCCAGACGACGCGGCCATTTTCGACGAGCATCTCTTGCGGCTCGCCGGTTCGCCACCAAAGGAAATTTTTGTAGAGGGTCGTCATTGCTCCAGGTTTTCGATTTCGGCGGTGACTCGCTCGGCGCTTTCGAGGGCTCCCTCGATGAAGCCGATCCAGGTGGCGGTGTGTTCGCCTGCGAAGTGGACGCGCGACTCGGGAGTGGCGACGTGCTCCATATGCTCCAGGACGTAGCCAGGGGCGAGGTGGGAGAACGCGCCGAGGGCGTAGCGGTCGGTTACCCAGTCGTGCCACCAGCCGCGCACGAAGCGCTCGCTGGCCTGTGGGCAGATTTGGGTCAATTCGTAGAGGCCGGCGCGAACGGGGTCGCCGAGTTTGGCCCATTCGGCGGCTTGGTCGCCGCAGACGTAGGCGGTGAGAACGGGGGCCTCGCCGAGGGAGCCGTCCCAGGTTTGCTGGAGGGGGCTGTCGCAGTTCATGGAGCCGCCCCAACCCTCTTCCAGCCACCAAGGTTGGTCGAACTCCCAGCAGATCTTGACGGCGCGGCTCATGCCGCAGGCTTCGATAGCGCAACGTTTGTTGACGCCGAGGGCGGGTTCAAAGATGACGCGCTCGAGGGCGGGGGGCGGGAGGGTGAGGACGACACGGTCCACGCGCTCTTTGCTCCGCTCGAAGTGGAGCCAGACGCCGCTCTCATCTTGGGAAACCTTGTGAAGGACGGCTCCGAAGATGGGCTCCTTGCTGAGGGTGCCGAGCATCTTCTCGCAGAGGCCACGGAAGCCGCCGGGGACGCGGTAGGCGCTCATGACGTCGCCGTCGCGGTCGAGGTAGTGCAGGTAGCCGCATAGCCAGCCGAGGAGGCCAATTCGGTCGGGATCGTCGCCCTCGTCGCTGCGGAAGTTGGAGGTGACCCACCAGAGGCCGCAGTCGCTTTGAGTGTGCTCGCGCAGAAAATCGCCGAGCGTTCGTTGGTCGAGCTCGGCGTGGTTTTGGTTGAGCCAGGGTGGGTTTTGGAGGTCTCTACAGAGTTCTTTGGCGGCGGCTTCGACGCGCAGGTCATCTTCGAGGGCGTCGTTCCATAGCTCGTCTTCGGTGGTGGTCTCTCCACGCCAGACGACACGACGGGGCCAAGTGGGGCGGCCTTCGGGCTCCATGCCGAAGTCGCGGAGGAGGTCGATGATGCGGTCGTGGTCGGCGTCGATCCATTCGCCGCCTGCCTCGTAAACCGTGCCGTTGCCTTCGTTGCTGGTGTGGAGGCGTCCGCCGGGGCGTCCGCGGGCTTCGTAGAGCTTGACGTCGAAGCCACGCTTCTCAAGCAGCATGGCGGTGCGAAGGCCGGACATGCCGAGGCCGACGACGCCAACGGTCAAGGCGTGCCTCCGGGAGGCACCTGGTCGCGGGCGCGGACGGCGAAGTCGCCCACGAGAAAGAGGAATGCGATCGTTCCCATCAGCCCCACAAGCCATTTTTCGGCATCGGAGCGATAAAGCAGGAGGGCTCCGCCGACGGAGAGGAAGGCTCCGGCAAGCAGATAGGCGCTCGTTCCCCGCTTCTTGAAGCGGACGAGATTGAAGACAGCCATCAGCACGCAGAGGCCTGCGGAGGCGAGGAGAAACATATCGAAGTCGGCTTTGGTCATTGGGAGACTCCTACGGCTCCCACGACGGCTTCGATTTCTTCGGGCGTGCGGACCGTGACCAAGTTCTCGGGGGCGATGATCCCGACACGCCTTTCGCGGGCGATGGGGGCCAAGGTTTGGTACGCCTCGTCGTCGCGGACCAGCAGTACCTCGAACGCGTCGTGAAACTGCCAGAGGCCGAGAACAGCGAGGGATGGGCCGTCGCAGGCGAGGCCGATGTAGCGGATGTGGCCTTCCTGCTTCGCCATTTCGAGAGCTTCCAGCGCGCCGTTGATTTGAAACTCTTCGAGGCCGCGCCGGACGCGCAGGAAGTAGAAGTCGATATAGTCGCGCCCGATGGCGCTGAGGGTTTCGATCAGGTGGGCTTGGACGAGATCGGTGGCATGGCTCGTTTCGGTGGCGCGTTCGATTTCGAGGCCACCCATCGACATCAAGCAGGCCTCCGTGCCGCGCATCTGGCCGCCCCAGAGGGCGGGATTGTGCGAGATATCGATGACGGTGTTCGCGGCGAGAGCAGCTTCGACGAGTCTGCCAGGCCAGCCTTCGCCGGCGTTTTCGGAGGGGGAGGCGAGGCTCAGCCAAACGGACGGGAATACCCTGTTCGTTCGGCCTAAGACTTCGTTCGCCACTTGGGGAGGGTACCCCGGCGAACGATATGGCACGCCGGAGCAATCCTCGGAGTTACTGGACCTTGAAGAGGGAAGGATCGACCTTCGCGTTCAACTCCATCTTCGTGACCTTTTGGTCTTGGAGCACCACGGTGGTGTCTTCGAGGTTGTAGACCACGGTGCGGACGATGTACTTCGTCTTGGGGTCGATGAAGTAACGGACGAAGACCTTGCTGCGCTCGGCAGTCTCTTCGAGGACCATGTAGTCCTTGTCCTTCCAGGTTTCCTTTTGGAGGAGCCGGAGCTTGCTATCGTGCATGTTCGCGCCCTTGTCGGTGGAAAGCTGGCGTTTGGAATCCCAGAAGCAGAGAGTTTCCAGGTTAAGCGGGGCGGCGATCTTGTCGGGGTCGTACTTTGCTTTGGTGGTCTTGCCGTCGGGGGTCTTGGTGGAGCTTTGCTTGCCGTCGATGATCTGGACGAGTTTGTTGCCCTGCATCGTGGGGCCTTGGGAGACCAGGCGGATATTGAGGGGGGCGCGGTAGGTAACGACGGAGGTCAAGGGAATGTCCTCTCCGCCCTCGCCTCGGACGATGGTGGCGACTTCGAGGCGGACCGACTTCACTTTCTGGTAGTTGTCGCGAAGGGTCTTCAGCATCGCCTCGACGTCCTTATCCGCGGCGAAAGCGCCTGCCGCGAGGGCCGCGAAAACAGAGAAAGCGATAAAGCGCAATTTCATGAAGGTTTATACGCTTTTGGCGGTCGGTAAAGTACCGTGAAAACGATGTTTCGGTCGATTTGGCTAACGTTCATTACGGTTGCGCTTCCCCACGGGGCGGCTTCGAAGATCGTCGAAGGAGCCCACAGGCAGGTCGCGGAGGCGGCGGTTTACACGACGGGCTACTACAAAATCGGCTACCCGAACGGGGATTTGCCCCGGAATCAGGGGGTTTGCACGGACGTCGTGATCCGATCCTTTCGAGCAGCGGGTTACGACTTGCAGAAGCTGATCCACGAGGATATGGGGCGGCGGTTCAAGAGCTACCCGCGCCGCGAGGCCCATCCCGATTCGAACATCGACCACCGGCGCTGTCCGAACCTGGCCTGGTTCTTCAAGAGCCATGGGCGGACGCTGCCGAACGCGGTTTCTCCGGCGACGCTCAAGACTTGGAAGCCGGGGGACGTCGTGTTTTGGAAGTTGGACAACGGGCTAGACCATACCGGCGTTATCTCGGATCGGGCGAATTCTTCCGGCGTTCCTTTGGTGATTCACAACATTAGCGTTTGCCGGGAAGAGGATGTTTTGACGACGTGGAAGATCGTCGGGCATTACCGGTATCCGAGATAGAAGGTAAATGGTAAGTGGTGAGTGGTTGGTGGTCTTACGTAGGCCTTTGGGTTCATGGCGGGAGCACCCCCACCCTGCCCTCCCCCTGCCCGCAAGGGGAGGCTTTTTGCGCTCTGTTTTTGGCTTCGTTTGTTGCGCGGACGAAACCGCGACTACACGCTCCGCGTCGGCAGAGAGATAGCCTGGGGGCTCACATGCACTGCAGGTTCATTCGGGCGTAGGCCGGGTTGGCGTTTTTTAGGTCGTTGGTTTTTATGCCCAGGTAGATGGTGCCTTGGTCGAACCACATGACGTTCATCGTCTTGTCCGAGTCGATTTGGAGGAGGCATTGCCAGCCTCCATCGTCGTTGTGAGCGAAGCTTAGGTTCTCCATCGGGTCGTTTTGGATGGGGATGGGGTAGCCGCCGATTTGGTGGTGGACGTCGTGCATGAAGGCTTCATCGTAGGCTTCTTCCTCGTCCTCGTCCAGTTCGATGTCGTCGGGCAGGTAAGGGGTTTCCGGGAGGGAGAGGCGGTAGGAGAACCGTAGGGCGAACTCCTTTTCGGGGTAGGACGGGATTGGGGCCTCGGGTGGGACGTGGTCCATCCGGTCGACGTCGGGGTACCAGGCGACGGTGAAGAAGTTCAGGTCTTTGGGATACTCGCTTCCCCAGGTTCCTTCTTCGAGGTCATAGAAGAATTGGAGGAGTCCCTTCTCGGGGACAGAGGTTAGGAGCTCGGGGACGGCGGCGACGATTTCGGCGAAGTTGAATTGGCCGACAAAGGTTTGGGGGCGTTTTTTGGTGGTCAGGTGGCCGTCCGGGACCATGCTGCTAGGCCAGTCGGTGTAGATGGGATTGAACGGGACCCCGCCCATCTTGCTGGACTTGATATCGAGACCCGCGGGGGCGGGGTAGGCCTCGAAAGTGGCGGAGGGTTTGACGAGCTTGAGCAGGGCTGCGCGGTGGGCGGCCAATTCGGCTGGGAACTCCATTGGCCGCCAGTTTACGCCCTTAGTCGCAGCGCCAGTACCAGGTGTCGTCGTAGGGGGTTCCGGTGCCGGTGGCCTCGCCGGACATGTGGCCTTCGGGGTCTACCTTGACCTTGTCGAAGGCTCCGGCAGAGACGACGCGCTTGGCGTGGGAGTCGGCGTAGATGACGGAGCCGCCGTTGGAATCCCACTGACGGAAGTAGCCGCAGTCGTAGCCGTAGCGGGTGCAGTCGGGGTCGTTCTTCTTTTCGAAGAACTGCATCATTTCGAGGCGTATGATGCGGGTTCCGGCGGGGTCTTCGGCTTGGGTGTCGTTCACCGTCTTCGTGTAGGTGTAGACGTTGTTGTTGCCGCTTGACTCGCCGGCGATGACGGAGAACATGCATTTGCCGAAGCGGTAGGAGGTGCCGTAGGCGGCGAGGTAGGTGGCTTTGTTCGTGCCGACGAGCCCGGGGTCGGCGCTCAGGTAGGGTCCTCCGGAGTCGAGGGGGCTGCCGAAGACGTCTTTGTTCTTTGAGTAGGGCAGCATAAGAACTTCGGTTCCCTTATGATTAGGGAGACCGGCATATGCGGGATTGTTGGCTGGGTCGAGCGTGTTGTAGGCGTAGAAGATGGGCGCCATGTCGTCGTAGTCCGTCATGTACATCTTCTGGCAGGTGCCGATCTGCTTAGCGTTGCTGAGGCAGGCGGTTTGCTTGGCGGCCTGCTTGGCGCGGGCGAAGACGGGGAAGAGGATGGCGGCGAGGATCGCGATGATGGCGATCACGACGAGGAGCTCGATGAGGGTGAACCCGTTTTGGATTCTGGATTTTGGATTTTGGATTTGCATGTAGCCTCCGATTTCTTGTCGAGAGCCACCGTCGCGATTGCGAAGGAGGCTCCACGTTCGGAGGCCGGCTTCCACAATCCCTACACCGGTACTAACCGGATCAGGTTCTAGGGGTCGTTGTCATTTCAGACAACCTCTCAGCCTTTGCGGCTCCCCCTGCGGACCTCGAAATTTCGAGGTAGGCAGTTCTCACCTTAAGTATACGCCCTGGGGCTTAGCAGAGTTGGAATTCGGGGGAGGAGAAGAGGAGTTTGCAGGTGGAGCCGAGGAGGTCGGAGGCTTTCTTCTTATCTCCAAGGGAGGCGGGACCTCCCGCTTTGTCGATGGCTTCTTTGAGCGTGCCTAGCTTGTCGGCGGGGAGGGAGGCGTCGAAGATTTCCAGGATGGACTGGGCCACCTGGGTGGAATCGGTGGGTTTGCCGCTTGCGATCTTCGTTCCCAGGTAGGCGGCGAGAGGCTGATCAGGTTGGCCGACACCGAAGATGAGCCCTGCGAACTTAATGCGCTCGGTCATGTTGTTGGCGCTGATCCAGGCCTCGCCCCACTTCCAGCCGGAGACGTCGGGTGGGAAGAGGAGGAGCATGCCCTGTTGGTAGAGTGAGCCGAGGACGAGGCCCGCGGTATCCCGGAGGGTCTTGGCAGGGGGAGCGAGGGATTTAGCGTCCTTGGCGCGAGAGGCGAGGATGATGTCTTGCAACTCGAACTGGCGGAGGATGGGGACGACGAAATCGACGGGGCTCTTTACCTGGCGGCGAACGCACTTTTCGCTCCAGAACTCGGGCATCTTCGTCATCTCACGGACGATGGAACGGGTGTCGCCTCCGGTGGCGTTCCAGACGCCGGTGAGGTGGTCTACGACGGCGGGCTCGGGGGCAGGATAGGCGAAGAACGACCATAGTTTCGAGCAGACGAACTTGGCGGTTTCGGGGCGGGCGGCGAGGAGTTCGAGGACTTCGAGCCCTTCGAACTTGGAGGTGTGGCCGAGGACGGTTTTTTGCCCGGGGTCCTGAAGGGTAGGGCTGACGGAGAAGACGACCATGGGTTCGTCTTTAGCGGCGGCTTCCTTTGCCTTGTCTTGGACGTGCTCGCCACCTGCTTCGAAGATGAGATAGCGGATACCCCAGCCGGTGAAGGTCCGGGCGGCTTCTTGGACGTCCTTCTCGGTGTAGTTGCCGATGCCGAGGGTGAAGAGCTCCATGACCTCCCTGGCGAAGTTCTCGTTCGGGTGGGCTTTGGTGCTGGAATCGGTATCGAGCCATTTGATCATGGCGGGCTCGATGCTGACGAGCTTGAGGAGGTCGGAGAACTTGCCGGGGCCGAATTTACGCAAGGTCTCGGCGTAGGTGAGCATCATGGGGCCGATCTCGACCTTGGCGCCGCTGACGGCGAAGTGGTTATGCCAGAAGAGGGTGAGCTTCTCCTGGAACGGGCGCTTGGTGAGGAGGAAGCGAAGGCTCCACCAGGTGGCGGTGCGGTAGGGATCGAGATACATCTCCTCCTTGCCTTCCTCGAAGCAGAATTCCCACGGGGTGATGGGGAAGCCTTCATCGACCTTTTCGAAATCGATCAGGTGGTCGATGGCGGCTTGGATGCCGAGCTTTTCGAATTGGTCGAGCTCGGTTTTGGTCGCGCCCAGCCCCAAGCGGCGAAACACGTGGGCGATCTTCTCGCGTTCGGTCATTGGAAATCCTCTCTCGATCCATTGTCCGACAGGGTGGGCGGGACGCCCACAGGATTGAGGATTAAGGACTGGCGCTTTGCGCAGGATAGGGATTTAGGATTGGGCCAGTTGGCGTTTCCCAATCCCATTATCCTGAGCGAAGCCCTTAGGCGTGGGCCAGTTCTACGATCTTCTTGGCCGCTTCTTGGACGGTGGGGGCGGGGATGACTCGGGAGCCTTCGAGGATCTTTCGGCCTTCTTCCGCGGCGGTGCCTTCGATACGGGCGACGACGGGGATTTGGACGTTTAGCTCATCGAACGCTTGGAGAACGCCCTTTGCGACTTCGTCGCAACGGGTGATGCCGCCGAAGATGTTGATGAAGAGGCCTTTGACATTGGTGTCCATCATGACCAGCTCGACGCAGGCCTTGACGCGCTCGGCTTGGGCTCCGCCTCCCACGTCGAGGAAGTTGGCTGGTTTGCCTCCGGCGGCGTTGATCTCGTCGAGGGACTGCATGACGAGACCGGCGCCGTTGCCCATGATGCCGATCTCGCCGCCCAGGTTTACGTAGGCGATGCCGCGCTTGGCGGCTTCGGCCTCGATGGGGTGCTCGGCGCTGTCGCTGGTGGTGCCCGCGTATTCCTTGTGGCGGAACATGGCGTTCTCGTCGATGGAGACCTTAGCGTCGGCGGCGATCAGTTTGCCGTCGGGGGTGAGGGCGCAGGGGTTGATCTCGACCATCTCGGCGTCGGACTCGATGTAAGCCTTGACGAGCTGCTTGATCATGGAGACCATCTGGCTTTGGGCCTCCTTGGGAATCTTTGCGTCCTTCACGGCCTTGCGGAGCTCGAAATCGCTGAGGCCCCAAGCGGGATCGACGTGGAGCTTGACGATGGACTCCGGCTTTTCCTCGGCGACCTGTTCGATCTCCATGCCACCTTCGGCGCTGAGCATCACGAGGACCTTTTGGTCGGTGCGGTCCAGGAGGACGGCGACATAGAACTCTTTGGCGATGTCGACGGTTTCGGCGATCAGGACTTTGTCCACGATCATGCCCTGGGGGTTTTGGATGCTGATAAGGCGCTTGCCGATGAGGTCCTTGGTGAAGTTGGCCGCGTCAACCGCGTTTTCGAAGAGCTTGACGCCTCCAGCCTTTCCTCGGCCGCCCATCAGGACCTGGGCCTTCACGACCACCTTTCCTCCAAGGCGCTCGGCGATAGAGCGGGCTTCGGCCGCATCGCTGGTCACGTCCCCAGCGGGGACGGGTACGCCGTATTTGGAGAGGAGCTCTTTGGACTGGTACTCGTGAAGCTTCATGTGAGTCTTGAGGATACCTGGTGGCTTCTGTCTTGAGCCGGTTGCCTAAAGCCCCCGATTTCTACTAGGATGGTGTAGCCATGAGAGCAAATTTAAGTATCGTTGCAATTCTTTCAATCGGGGTTTTGGGCGGATGTGGTGGTTCTGGGGATTCCGGGGGAGGCCAGACGCTCGTTTATGCTTCGGATGCGAACAACCTTTCAGTGATGAAAACCGACGGCTCGAACAAGAAGTCGCTTCACCAGACGCAATCGTTCGTGGGTTCGATGGATAGCAACGGTCGCGTCTTTACGTCGTTGAGCGTCGCGGGGGTCGAAAACATCTATTCGATGAACAAGAGCGGTGCCGACTTAGAGCGCGTTACAAATAGCGCGGGACCTGACTTCAGGCCGTGCGTCTCGCCCGACGGCACGAAGGTCGTCTTCGTTTCCAACCGGGATGGGAACTCTGAAATCTACGTTATCAACAGCGACGGAACGGGCGAGCTAAGGCTGACCAACAACGCGGCGGACGACACTTTTCCGGCGATCAGCGCGGATGGGACGCAGGTCGTTTTCGATTCGGATCGGGATGGGAACGAAGAGATTTACAAGATCAATATCAACGGCACTGGGCTTACGCGGTTGACGAACAACGCGGCGATGGACACGACACCGGCCTGGTCGCCGGATGGCACCCAAATCCTGTTCACCAGCGACCGCGACGGGAACGGCGAGATCTACCGCATGAATGCCGACGGTACGAGCCAGACGCGAATCACAACGACGGCCGGCGTAGGTGAGTTCCACGCCTCCTACAAGCTCGACGGAAGCGCGATCTTCTACTATCAGGACTCCTCGCCCCGCCAGGTTTGGCGAATGAATCCCGATGGCACCGGGCAGGTGAATATCTCGAACAACAGCGACCCAGAGGACAAGACGGCGACCTGGGTCTATTAAGCGAAAGCGGAATCAGTGCCGGAGGCCTTTGATCCGGCACTGGATCGCATAGACGGATTTTTGGGCGGTGACGTAGAGAGTTTTGCCGTCCTTTCCACCCCAGCCGCAGTTGGTGGTCGTTTCGGGGATGGGGATGAGGCCGAGGAGATTTCCCTTGGGGTCGTAGACGGCGATGTTCTTGCTGGCAGCGGCGTAGAGGTTGCCCTTGACATCGACGCGGATTCCGTCGGGATTGCCGGGCATGTGCTCACAAAAAGCACGACCGTTCGTAAGATTTCCGTCTTTCGCGATGTCGTAAGCCCAGATGCGCTGGCTTTCCGTGTCGGCGACGTAGCAAGTCTTTTCGTCAGGCGAGAGGACGATGCCGTTGGGGGTTTTGAACTCTTTCGATTGGAGCGTTACCTCGCCGTTGGATAGCCGGTAGACCCCCGCGTAGTCCAATTCGGCCTTTCGTCCCCACAGGCCGTAGAAGGGGTCGGTGAAGTAGATGTCTCCGTTCTTGCGGACGACGAGGTCGTTGGGACTGTTATATCTTTTGCCCTCGAACTTGTCGGTAAGCACGGTGACGGAGCCGTCGGCGTTGGTGCGGGTGACGTTTCCCGAGACGTGCCCGGCGTTGTAGAGGAGGCCGTCGGGGCCGATGGTGTTGCCGTTCGCTTTGCCGGAGGGATCGCGGAAGGTGGTGGCGTTCGTGCCGTCCCATTCGATGAGCTTGTCGCCGTCGATATCGCTGAAGACGAGCGTGTTTTTCCTTGTCCAGGCGGGGCCTTCGGTGAATTTGTAGCCGGTGAGGACCTTTTCGACCTGGGCGCCGGGGGCGACGATCGCGTCCAGACCGGAAAAGAAAGAGACCGCCATCAGCGTCAGCAGCATGCGGGCATTCTACATAAAAAAGCCCTCCCGCCGCGATTGCGACGGGAGGGCTTTCGGCTAGCCGTTTACTGGCCGACGGCGAGGTAGACGAAGTGGTTGATCTTCGCGCCCTTCGCTTCTTCGGCGAGGTACTGGGCGACCGTCTTGCTTTGGTCGATATAGAAGGGTTGCTCGAGAAGGACGACCCGCTTCACGAACTCCTTATTGACGCGACCCTGGGCGATGTTGCGGGCGATCTTCTCGTCCTTGCCCTCGTTGATGGCGCGCTGAGTCTCGATCTCGATCTCGGCGTTCAGCTTGTCTTGCGAAAGCTGGTCCTTCGACACGACCTCGGGCGGGAAGGCGGCGGAGTGGACGGCGACCTTGCGGACGGCTTCCGTTCCGGCGTTGTCACCCTCGGAGAGGATGGCGGTGCCCTTCGTCTTGTCGTGGTGGACGTACGTGACGATCGGATGGTCGGACTTCAGAAGGATAGCCTTCGTGATCTGGACATTCTCTCGGAACTTCGCGATAATGTTCTCGGCGAACTCCTTCATCTTGGGATCGTCCATCGGGTTGCCTTCGGGCGCGCCGTGGGCGAGCACGTAGTCGGCGACCTCTTGGGCCATCTGCACGAAGCCTTCGTTCTTCGAAACGAAGTCGGTTTCGGACTCGACGACGACGCCTGCGAGGGTCTTGTTGTCCGGGGAAGCGGCGAACGCCACGACGCCTGCCGTGGTCGCGCGGCCTGCCTTTTTACCGGCGGCGGCCTTTCCCTTTTGGCGAAGGATGTCCTTCGCCTTGTCGTAGTCGCCGCCAGCCTCGTCGAGCGCGGCCTTGCATTCCATCATGGGCGCGTCCGTCTCTTCACGAAGCTTCTTTACGTCGGCTGCTGTATAACCTGCCATTTCTAGACCTTCTCCTTGTACTAAACCTTTGCGGATGATCGTCAGATCGTGACTTCTTCCTCTTCCCCGAATGCTCGAAGCAGCTCTTCCTGGAGCGGATCGAACGGGATGCCGGCACCGTCGTCTTCGACTGCGGCGGTCTCGTCGCTGACCGTTCCCTCGGTGAGGGCCTCATCGATCATTCGCGCTTCGAGGATCGTCTCGCAGACCTTCGTCGTGACGAGCTTGATGGCGCGGATGGCGTCATCGTTGCCGGGGATCACGACGTCGACGAGATCCGGGTCGCAGTTCGTATCGACGATGGCGACGATCGGGATACCGAGCTTCTTGGCTTCGGCGACGGCGATCGACTCCTTGTTAAGGTCGACGACGAACATGCAGGCCGGGACCTGGTTCATGTTGCGGATGCCTTCCAGGTAGCGGTTGAGCTGGTCTCGCTCTTCGCGTCGCTTGAGGGCTTCCTTCTTCGTCAGGCGGTCGAAGTAGCCTTCGGCCTCCATGCGGTCGAGCTCCTTCAGGCGGTTGATACGAAGGTTGATCGTCTTCCAGTTCGTGAGGGTGCCGCCGAGCCATCGCTCGCTGACCCAGTACTGGCCCGACTTCTGGGCGGCTTCCTTCACAGCGGCTTGCGCTTGCTTCTTGGTGCCGACGAAAAGGATCGTGCCGCCATCTTCGACGATCTTGCGGATGTAGAGCAGAGCGTCTTCGAAAAGCTTGATCGTCTGGTGAAGATCGATGATATAGATGCCGTTGCGCGCACCGTAGATGAATCGCTTCATCTTGGGGTTCCAACGTCGCGTTTGGTGGCCGAAGTGAACACCGGCCTCAAGCAGCTCTTTCATGCTGAGCTGAACCATATTTTGCCTCCAGGTTTGCCTCCGAGAGCGGTGGGATTAGGCGCCGACAACCCCGAAGGGACCTGGCCGCGCCGCCGCACTCGTGCGTATTTCGGTTCGAATTGTACCTGAGGCGCGAAGTGGGGGAGAAATGCTTAGGCCTTTTTGGCGCTCACCTTGCGGCGAGCAAGGCGAGCTCCGTTTCGGCGGACTGGGCGAAGTGGCCGTAGCCGTTGGCTACGCATTCGTTGCGGACCCTTTCCAACTCCCTTTTCGCCATCTCGGGTTGGCCGATGGCTACGAGGAGTCGGCTGCGGCCCACGGTACTGGAGACCTGCAGGTAGGGATCGATGGTTTTGGGGATGGTGGGGAGGGCGCGGGATGCGCGGTCTATGTTGCCCCAGGCGAGCCAGGTGGCCACCTCGACCATGTCGCAGCAGTAGTGGTGAGTGGCGGGGTCCTCTTCTAGCTTTGCGCAGTGGCGGGCTTTGCCGACTTGCTCCAGCGCTTGGGAATAGTAGCCGAGGGCGGTGAGCTCGCTTGCCAGTTCGCGACGGACGAACGATTCGCTCGAGGTGCCGGCGAGGACGGAGAGAGCGGAGTCGAGGACGTTCAGGCGCTGCTCGGGTTCCTTGGGGCCGAACTCGCTCATGAAGACGTTCTTGGCGCGGATGACCCGGCCCCAGATGGGCAGGTGGCTGGAGCGGACGATGTAGGGAAGCTGGCGGTCGGCCCACATGGCGGCCTCGCGGTCGCGGTACCACCAGCCCAGCCACTCGATATAGAGAGTGCGGACGTGGGAGGCCATTTCGGTGGCGGCGGGGGAGACGTGGGACTCTTGCCGCGCGCGGTATTCGAGGCTGATGAATTCGAGGTCCAGCGGCTCAGGGACGCCTTCGCGGACGGCTTGGCGGAGGTTGACCAGGCGCTCCTCGATCGACCGGTTCTCGTTGGGGATCGAAGAGAGTCCCTGGGTCAGGGCGGCGGTTTCGACTTCGCTTGCCTGGAGGATGGCTCCGAGGCGAGTCAGGACGTCTTGCGACGGGGTCCGTTCGCCTGACTCCCACCGGCTGACGACGGACTTGCTGACCTGCATACGGGCGGAGGTCTGGTCCAAGGAGAGTCCGGCGCGATACCGGAGGGCCCTGAGAACGTCGCCGGCGAAGAGGGATGTGTGCAGCACGCGGCGGGATCGGGGAGCGGGGAGAAGCTCTAGGAGCACGGCGCGTTCCGATGCGGGGGTTCGGAGCACGGCGAGGACGGCATCCAGCTCGGGGATGCTGGGGAGGCATTGGCCCTGCTCCCAGCGCGAGATGGTGGAGCGTCCCACGCCGGACCTTTCGGCCAGGTGTCGGATGCTGATACCGTGTCGTTGCCGACTCTCTCGCAAGCGTTCCGCTAGACTCATATTTGCCGACTCCCGCGTCGACCTAGAAATCTACGACGATTTCATTAACGGGAAGTTATTGTGTCCCAGTTTTTGGAAACCCCTGTTTTGAAAATTGCGAACGTTGCAACAGTAGTGGTGACTGACTCCGTGAGGCAATTGAAATAATGAAACGAGCCTTTACGCTCATTGAACTCCTCGTCGTGATTGCGATCATCGCGATTTTGGCGGCTATCCTCTTCCCCGTTTTCGCTCAAGCGAAGGCCGCGGCTAAGAAAGCCTCCGACCTTTCCAACGTTAAGCAGGCCAACACGGCCACCCAGATGTATCTGTCCGACTATGACGACCTGATGCCCCTCCAGGCCGGCCGGCGCACGGACAACAATCAGTGGAATTACAACTCGCGAGCTTTGGTGCCTGCGGATTGGTCGACGGTCGTCGACCAGCGGTCCATCACTGCTCCGAGCCTCCCTGTGAACAGCATCCAGCCTTACTGCAAGAACATCGACCTGTTCCGCATGCCGGGCGCGTCGAACGACTATCAACCTCTGTCCGCGAGCTATGCGGAAGCTCCGGGCAAGAAAATGGCGATCACGTCGTACACGTTCAACGGCCTGTTAACGAGCTATAGCTCGACGGCGATCCAGTATCCGGCGGACATCCCGCTTTGGTGGGACGGCTTCGGGCAGGTTGCGAATAGGGGCTGGAACTACTCCAACCCGTGGCTTGAGTGCGACAGCGCCAACCAGGCTTGCGTCTTTAGCCCCGTAGGCTCGGGATGCAACGGAGCGGTCGACGGCCAGAAGGGCGGCTTCGGCACCAACACCCAGGGCACCGCGTGGTGCTTCAGCAAGGGTGAGAACTGGACGTTCGCCGACGGCCATGCCAAGTTCCGGCAGATGGGCTCCTCGCCTGTCAACACCAACTTCAAGAAAGATCCGTGGTACCAGTACAACTCGGCTGGCGTTCCTCTCTCGTGGGCATCCACCGGAGTGGGCCAGGACGACGGCTGCTACCCGCTTCTGTTCCGACCAGACTTCGTCCCAGGGTAAAGGGTGAAGGAGGGCTGCGGGCAACCGCAGCCCATTTTTCCGTTTATAACTATCGACAAATGAAGAGAATCACGTACGCATTCGCTTTTCTCGTTTTTATCGTCGTGCTCGCTGGATGTAGCGCAGGCACGGGCGACAATCCGCAGATGCCGCCCGCGGACCAGCGGATCGACAACAACCACGTCGAGTTCAAGGGCAGCAACCCGCCTCCGACCGGCACTCAGCCGTCGGTGCCGAACTCAACCAAGTAGGCTGGGGACCCCGGCGCGCTATGCGCCGGGGACTTGTACGTTTACCGGTTTATTTGCCGCTTTCTTCATCTCAATTTAAGAAGTTTTGAGGTCTTGAACCCGTCTACCCTCCACAGGGTCGGGTGACACGCTGCTAGCTCAAAATTTGAGGCTTTGGTAGAATGTCAGGAATCGGGGAAGGACTCGGCCCTGGGGAGCGCTTTATGGTTTCCTGCAAGCAGTGCAACACACTGAACAGTCTCGACAGCACTTTCTGCAAACGATGCGGAACGACGCTGGAATTAACGGACATCGCTGAGGCGGCTGAAAAGCTGACGGCGATGATCGCCGACGGCAACAAGCTGTTTGCCGACGGCCGCACCGAAGAGGCGATGATGGTGGCCGAAACGGCCGTCGCCAATAACCCGTCGTCCGCGGCGGCGATCTCCCTCAAGGGGATGTGCCATGAGCGGAAGGGGCAGATCGCGGAAGCCCTCGAATGTTTTGAGAAGGTCGTCGAGCTCAATCCCGACTCCACGCTCGACAAGATCAAGGTGAACGACCTCCGCAACACCCTCGTCGCCCACAAGATCGAAGCGCCCAAGCCCGACCGGAAGGTCGCGATGGTGGCGGCGGTGGCGGCGATGGTCCTCGTTGTGGCAGGCGGCGCGATCGTCGCGAAGGCCGCGACGAAGCCCAACAGCACGGATAATTCGAAGCTGGTCGCAGCGAACAACCAGGCCGACCCCGGCACGCACACCTTCGGCGACGTGATGGGCAATCAACAGCAAGTTCAGCCTGGGGCGGGACAGGGTCAGCCGAATTCCGGCCAGGTCCAACCTGCTAACGGAAACAACGGCAACGGCGGCAACAACGGTAATCAGAACGACAGGAACGATACAGGAGATACCGGAAACGATCCCGGACGGTCGCACAGCAATATCACCCTGCCTCACATTCCTGCGGGCAATCGCTTGCCGGGAACCGATGAGACTTCGAATGCGGGTTTTGGCCCCATCACCTTTACGAAGGATCAAGTCGATGGTATGACAGGCGGCGGGCACGCTACGACGAACACGCAGCAAGGCAAGCAACCCGTCGATCCCGATCCGGGCACTTTGAATCAAGGCGACAAGCAGAAGGTGGAACCGCCCAAGGACGATAACCCACCGGGAATCGTGGAGATCAACGTCAGCAAGCCGCAGGGGAATCCGAATCGGGGTGGCTCCGACCAGGGTGCACCGACAGCTAATGGGCGCGAGGCACTCGTTCAGGCAGCTCGAAGCCAGATGATGGCGGGGAACTACCAGGCGGCGGCGAACACCTACGAACGAGCTTTGCGAGCGGGGGCGGAGACGTCTTCCACCTATCAGCGGCTTGGACAGTGTTACGAGCGGATCGGTCGCACGAGCGATGCCATTACGGCCTATCAGCGCGCGGCGTCGGCCCTCGAAGCGGCGATCAACGCGGGTGGCGGCGACAAGGCGGCCCTCCAAAACCGGCTCGATAGCTGTCGCCAGGCGATCAAGGTCTTAGGCGGCTAATTGCGAACGGCAAGGCTGATTCCCGTCCTGCTCGCCATGACCCTCGCGGTCTTCGCGCGAGCCATTCCAGGCGTTCTCATCGTGCAGGAATCGATGCCGAACGACGACGCGGGCAACGATCCGAACGTCGCGATCGGCAACGTCCTCGCGAACGAATTGGAGAAGGTTGGATTGTTGGCTCCGGTCGTTTGGAGCCAGACCGATCCGATCTTTCGCTCGGCGGTTAACGACGGGCTCATCAAGGATTCGGACAAGACGCCCGACCTCGGGGCGGCACGCAAGGCGGCGGATAAGCTCCACGTCGAGTACATCATTTTCGTTCGTTCCTACCAATCTCCGAACGCCCTGATGGGGCGCCTTCAGCTTTACAAGGGCACGAAGTTGATTTGGAAGGACCCGGACAAGCCGCTTGAGCAGCTTGACGGTACGAAGCCCGAAGCGATCACAAGCAAAAACAAGAATGGGCAGACGGTCAAGACCTACCCTCAGCAGAAGATCAACAAGATCGACGCCCGGCCCATGACGGTGATGGGGCCTGACGGCCTGCTCGTAGACGACGCGGCCCTATCGCTGGTGCGGACTTGGGTGACTTTGATGGCGGCGGACCCGCTCAAGAGCCTTGGCGTGAGCCCCAAGTATCAGTCTCCAGACGCTTCGCCCGGTCAGCAGCCTAAGATTCCCGTGGAAGCGGTCGTCCCTTCGACGGTCAAGGTGGACAACAAGCAGCTTTTGACCGACCTCGACGCGATGATCAAGGGTGGGCAGTCGATTCCCGCGATTTTAATGCTCCGGGATGCGGTGGATGTGGCCCCGCAGGACGTGGAGCGGCGGGTTGCCCTCGTGCGGACCCTGCTCCTCGTGAACCAGCCCGAGCTTGCGGCGGCGGAAGCGCGGCGGGCGGCGGAGCTTTTGCCGGACAAGATCGAGCTGCGAGCGATGGCGGCCCGAGCTTGGATGCAGGCGGGGCGCGAGGACGAGGCGATGGCCGACCTCAACGAGGCGGTGGCTCGCGATCCAAACAGCGTCGAGACCCGAACCTTGCTTGCCGACGTGAATCTCAGCAAGGGGCGCCCGGAGCAGGCTCTGGAGCACCTGGACGCCGTCGTGAAGGAGAAGCCGACGGGCGAGGCCTGGTTCAAGCATGCGCTTTGCAATGCGCTGCTGGGCAAGAAGGACGCGGTCGTGAGCGACCTGGCGAAGGCGAAGGAAGTTGGCTATGCCGGGTCTTCCCAAGATGCCGAGGCTCGCTATGGTTTTGCGGTAGACCTTCTTCAGAAGCGGGTCGCGAAGATGGGCGACGATCTGCGAAGCCTTATGCAGCGTGCCCAGGTGAAGCGGACCGACCCGGAGGTAACCCAGGCGGCCACCGAATTGAGGAACCTGTCCCAGGCACTCGAGGCCCTGCTTTCAACCTGCGAAGTTCCGACTTTGCACCGATCTTCGCACGACCGGCGCGTTTTGGCATTCAATTTGCTCTCTCAAACTCTCGGTGATCTAACAAGCTTCCTTGGCTCCAACGACGAAGATACGTTGGCTGAGGCAAGAATAAATCTGGGCGAGGCTCTCAAGCAAAACGGCTTGGCGCAGACCGCGTACAGAACCGAGATCGAGGGAACATCAAAACGTGTCGGAACTGATTGAAATATTCGCAACCATCGGTGGAGTTTTCGTCGGCTCGTGTGTCTTAGGATACGCGGCAACGAAGATCAAGCGGCGACGCAAGCCGCCCGTGCCCCAGGTCAATGCGGTGCTTCGTATTCTTACTTCCGGAACGGTCTATCGAGCGCACTTCGTCGGTGTGCAGCCGGAGGGCTGGGCATTCACCCCTCCCCTGCAACGCGACAATTACGTTCCCCTTCGACCCGGTGAGCCGCTTGTGATCGAAACGGTGATGAACGGAGGAGTGATGATCTTCCGGACGACCCTCAAGGCTCGTCACAACTCGCCACCGCTTCTGATCGCCGACAAGCCAACCTCTTGGCACCTGGACGACCGGCGAGAATCCATCCGGATAGGGGAAGTCGGTCACGTCCAGACCAAGCTCGATGGGGACCGGGTTGGTCTCGTCGATGTTTCGGCCTGTGGCGCCCGGGTAAGGTCGCAGGCTCGAAAAGCTCCTGGCGAGCGGGTGAAATTGGAGATTACGGGCATGGCGGAAGCGATTTACGCTTGGGTGCTCGACGTATCGCGAAAGGGAGACCGTTATATGATTCGGCTCCGGTTCGAAGAGACCGCCGATCTCACCGCGCTTACAGCTTAGGTCAGGGTGTGGCTTGCAAAGGGAGCTCCGTAGGGGCTCCTTTTTGCTGTATGCCGTAAATAGAAAGACCCCCCGAGGGATGGGGGGTCTTAGTGGTGGCTCTGGAGAAGAGGGGAATCTTCTTCCAGAGAGGGAAGGAGGATATGCGTCAACCTACATGACGCCTGGGCCGCCAGCGGAGTTTCTTTCCCTGGGACTTTTAGCGAATTTGTTCAACTTTTAATCGATAGGGTTATCGATTAAGGTCACATCAGGACATCGATAAGGGCGAACACGAAGACCCCTATCGAGACGAAACCGTTTAACGTAAAGAAAGCGAGGTTGACCTTGCTCAAATCGTCCGGTTTCACGAGGCTCTGCTCGTAGCCCAGAAGGCCGGCGGCGAAGAGCACTCCTGCGTAATAGACGGGTCCGGCCTGCACCAAGTATCCGCCGGTAGCCAAAAGCACCACGGCGACGATGTGGCAGACCCTGCTGAGCATGAGGGTCTTGGCCTTGCCGATCGTTTCGGGCATGGAGCGAAGGCGGTGCTCACGGTCGAAGTCCTCGTCCTGCAGCGAGTAGATCAGATCGAATCCGGCGGTCCAGAAGAGGACGGCGAAGGTGATCGGTACGATGGCCCAATGAAGCTGCCCGGTCGCGCCGATCCAAGCCGCGGCGGGAGCGATGCCCAGGGAGAGGCCGAGGATGAAGTGGCAGAAGGGGGTGAAGCGCTTCGTCACCGAATAGAAGAGGGTGGTGCCGAGGGCGATAGGGCTGAGGGCGAAGGCGAGGCGGTTCAGCAGGAAAGCGGCTACGAAGAAGACGATGCAGCTTCCATAGAAGAAGATCGTCGATTGGCGCAATGAGAGCAGTCCCGCCGGGATGGCCCGCATTTTGGTGCGCGGATTGACGGCGTCGATCTCTCGATCGGCAATTCGGTTCCAGGCCATGGCGGCGCTGCGGCAGCTCACCATCGCGACGATAATCAGGGCGAACTTGTCGGCGCCGGGCCAAGCGGTGTGAAAAACGGACTTCGAGCCCCACATCATTCCCACCATCGCGAAGGGTAGCGCAAAGATGGAGTGCTCGAACTTGATCATTTCAAGGTAGATCCGGAACGCGGACCAACCTCGGGCGGCGGTAGCCATTGACGCTAGTTTACTTCGCGGATGCCATTCGCGGTTAGCGGGGCATGCGCCAGGTGACTAGAACTTTCACGCCTTGATGCCTTGGCACCGAAAAAGCCCCTTCGACCGTTATTACCTGTGATGGACATCGATCCGATGGATATGGCCGAACCGGATGACGAAGGGTCAAAGGACAAGGCCAAGAGTAGATTGAACGCAATGGTGGCGGTGACCGTCGCCCTCCTCGCCACCTTTCTGGGCGTTTGCAAGGTGAAGGACGACAATATCGTCCAGGCCATGCAGCAGGCTCAGGCCCAATCCATCAGCGCTTGGAGCACCTTCCACGCCAAAAGCACGGAGGTCAAGGTGCTGACGAGCGCGGCGGACGAGATGGAGGTCTTGGAGGCCGGGTCGTCGGGAGCGGTGAAAGCGAAGGCCGAGTCGGAGATCAAGCAGATGCAGGCCAAGGCCGCCGAAGAGACCAAGGAAAAGGACGATTGGCAAAAGACGGGCAAGGGTGACGACGATCAGTACAACAACCTGAACTACAAGGACGATCAATTCGACCTTTCCGATACCCTCGCGGCGATCGCGATCTCGATGCTGGCGGTGACGGCTTTGACGCAGAAACGCTGGCTGTTTTGGGTTGCGCTCGTGCCGACAGCGTTGGCGGTGCTGATGGGAGTGGCCGGGCTTTTCAACCTGAAGATTCACCCGGACGCGATTACGAACCTGCTTTCGCTGTTTCTGCCCTAGAATCTACACGTCGATGGATTGCGTGTTTTGCGGATCTTCGCAGCCGCACGAGCGGTTTATGCTGCGCGAACGGATGTTCGGGTTGCCTGGCGAGTTCGCGTACCTGCTTTGCTCTGGGTGTGGGGCGATGCGGATCGAATCCGTACCGGACCATTTGGCGGACTACTACCCAGAGGACTACTACAGCTTCGACGAGCCGTGGGTTCTGAGCTACTCGGCGGGGTTGAAATGGCGTGTGCTGCGCCTGCGGGACCGGTACGAGTGGACGGGCAAGGGATTCTTGGGTCGTCTCCTTGCGCGGGCGAAGCCGAATCCGCGGCCTCGGCACCTGTGGGGTTTGCAACTGCGCCCATCCGAGCGGGTGCTCGACGTGGGGTGCGGGAGCGGGCAGAACTTGCGAACGCTTCGCTCGGTCGGCTTTTCGAAGCTTTGCGGCGTCGATCCCTTTATCGCGGCGGACATTCGCGAGGACGGGCTGACGATTCGGAAGTCAGAGCTTTCGGAGATGGACGGTCCCTACGACGCGATCATGATCCATCATGCGTTGGAGCACATGGCCGACCACGTGGACGTGTTACGGACCTGCCGGCGGCTTTTGGCCCCGAGCGGGCGGCTGTTGGTGCGGGTGCCGACGATCTCCTGCGAGGCTTGGTCGCGGTATGGGGTGGACTGGTTTCAGCTCGATGCGCCGCGCCACCTGGTGCTGCATTCGCGGAAGAGCATGGAGCTCTTGGCAAAGCGGGCGGGGTTTGAGGTTGTTTCGGTCGTGGACGATTCTTCGGCGAATCAATTCGTCATTAGCGAACTCTATCGTCTGGGGTTGCCGCTGGTGCCGAGGGACGAGGTTACACGCGCTCGGAAGGAAGAAGCGATGGCGAAGATGCCGGTCGGCGAATTTCGTGAGGAAACCGAACGGCTTAACAGGGAAGGTCGCGGGGATCAGATCAGCGTGCTGCTTCGACCCTCATAGGGCAAGGCGACAGGCTCGAATGTAGCCCATTTCGTGCCCGCTATGGCTAACCCGTCTCTTCAGAATTGATCGGGCCTCCGCCTATGAGGGCGGAGGCCCGAGAACGGCTTAGCCGACAGTGGCGAAAGCTTCGTGGTGTTCGTAGTGCTCGCTGGCGGCTTGGGTGAGGGTGGTGAAGTGGGCGCCCTTGTCGCGGAAGTAGCGGATGGTCTTGCGCAGGTCATCGACGGCGTCGTGGTAGTCGCGAAGGCCCAGGCAGATGACTTCGCGGTCCATGTTCGCCTCGAAGAGGGGTTTGAGGGCGTCGAAACCGGCGTCGAGGTAGCCGTGCTGACCGGCGTGGGTGGCCATGGGGATGTGGAGGAGCCGGTTGTGTCCTTCCTTCTTGAGGTCTTCGCGATCGCTATGGTAGGGCTCGCGGGGGGCGCCGCGCCAATCGACGAACATCTTGTAGTCGGCGTCGGGGACGACGGAGCTATCGACGACGACGCCAATCTCCTCGAGGTAGGGGATGTCGCTGGGGAGGAGGGCGAAGGCTCCGGCGCGGAACGCGGTGACCTTGATCATGTGCGACTTCAGGGTGTCTTTGGCGAGCCAGATGATGTTGGCGCGTTCCTTCGGATCTTCGACATAGCCGCGCTCGTTCTCAAAATTGACCTTCATTCCCATCTCATGCCAACTGGGAATCTTGTGCACGAACTCGTGGTAGTAGAGGTTCGTGTTCGCGCTGGGGTCTTTGAGAGAAACGTGCACCAACCACGTCGCCGGTACGAACTCCGCCTCGAAAACTTTGATGTAGTCGGGCGTGAAGCATCGGTCGTGGTGGGCGCCTTCGCAATCTATGGTGAAAACAACGTTGGGCATGAGTCTGTTCTCCTTGTTTCTAGTCTGACGACGATGGCAGACATTGCGTCCGCGGGGGTATGGGAGCACGGCGGGATGGTCGCGAAAAGTTCGCGTCCTGCGGCTTTCGGGAGGTTTGGTTTAGGTGTCAACCAGGGTGCTCCGAGAAGCGGTTTCGACCCTTAGTGGGTCGATTCCTGCTTAAAAGTGTAACGGACTTTATCGCGTTTTGGGTGTGGTTATTTTCCGGGACCCGCACTAGATTGTTTGACGAGGACTTTATCGTTGGCGATTTCGAATGTGTATCGCTTCCCCAGGATAACGAGGTTTTTCAGCGTGAGTTTTTTCCAAGCTTTGGGGAGATGGGGGGCGATGCTGAGGATCGCGCCGTTTCTCAGCGGGATGGACCATTGGGTTCCGGGAGCTTTCTTTTCGTCGATGCGGATTCCGGCGAAACCGTAGAGGACGGCTTGGAGGGAACCGGCGGCTCCGGTGGTGAAGTAGGTGCGGCTTGCGCTTCGCTTTTCGCTGAAAAGGAGGAAGGGGGGCTTCACGAAGGGCTGCCAGCTTTCGTGCCACGCCTGGTAGGCCTTATCGGTTTCGCCGAGCCTGGCCCAGACGATGGCGTCGATGGAATCGCTCATGGCGGGTCCGTTCTTGGAGACCTTGCCGGCGAAGCGGTCCATCATCGCTTTTGCCTGTTGCTCGGCGGGCGAGTATTGGAGGGGGTAGATGCTGAGGATGGCGGCGGCCTGTTTGTAGCTTCTTAGGGGGTCGTTGTCGTAGGTGAGGAAGGTCTTGCCGTCTTTGGGGAGTTTATAAGTAGGTTGGGCGGGCCACTTGCCTTCGTTTGTGCACCACATGGCGAGAAGGTTGGTGTAGAGGTCGTTGTCCCCGGCGTGATTCTCGTCGGGGCTGACGACATCTTTGATCTCGTGCGGTGTCTGAGAGGTGGCCCTTAGGAAGTAGAAGCCACCGGCACTGAGTGGTGTAAGCGAAGTCTTAGTGGAAGTGACGAGCCCGAGGCTGGTGGCACGTGCGATTGAGAAGGCCACCGACCCAGTGATGTGATCCTCGAATCGGCTTGGCCCAGGAACCGTCTCCTTGCCCGTGACGCTCGACTCCCAAGGAAACTTGACGCCGAAGACAACTTTCTCCTCTACCGGGCCAAGCTTTCCGTTTGCGGTTGGCCGGTTATCGTCGACCCACCATTGCACGAAGTTCTTAGCTGCTTGATCCCCTTTGGCAAGTCGATACTCTGGGATCGCCTTTGCCCTCTCGGGATCGATCAGGGCAAGCGCGGGGAAGACCCAGATGTCGGCGTCCCAGAAGACGTGGCCGTTGTAGATGTCGCTGCTGAGGCCCATGGGGCTGATCGACATTTTGCCGCTGGGGTGAATGGCGCTGCGGAGGTAGAAGAGGAAGGAGCGGATGGCTTGCTGATCTTCCACGGGGCCGTCGATCTCGATGTCGGTTTGCCAGCGCTTTTCCCAATCGTCCTTCGCGGCTTTGGCGACGTCGTCGTAGGGGAGGGTCTTCTTGTCGGCCTCCATCGAGGCGGTCGTCGTGAAGACCAGGGGGGACGAGGTTTCCCAATCCGCTCCGGTGGCGGTTGTCTTGAGGGCGCCGTTCTGGTTGGTTAGGGTGTCTTGGATGGCGAGCGAAGGCCAGGGGCCTTCGACATCGATGTGGCCGCCGCTGGCCGTGACCTTATGACCCTCGCCCAGGTAGTGGCGGATGCGGAGGGGGGCGGTTTGGGCGGATTGGAAGGTCCACTTCTGGGCGACGATTCGCTTGTCGGGGTGGATCACGGTGCGGACCTCGACTTTGATCGCGCCCTGGGTCCAGGACTGTACGACCTCGCCCGTTTTCATGTCCAGCTTCTCGGCGAAGTCCTTGGATAGCGTTGGGGAGAAGTCAGAGCCGCCGCTGTCGATTTGGAGTTCCAGTGGCGAGGGGAGGTTGACGATCTTTTCCTCGCCGGTCTTCTCGTAGCAGGCGATGTCGTGGAGGGAGGACCTGCCGTAGCGCAGGGTGGAGATGCGGAGGCCGATGAGGCCGTTCCAGAGGAGGCTGGGGGCTTCGGCTTTGGAATCGTAGTTCGCGATGGTCCAGGGGTCGGCGGGGGCGGGTGGGACGGGCGCGGATGTGGCGGTTGGGCTTGGCTTGCTGCCGCAACCAACGAGAAGGGTGCCGAGGAGGAGTAGGGGAGTTGAGCGCACGACTGGTTTCATTACACAAATCGGAGAGGTCATCGGTTCCGCTTTCTCACGATCTTGCCAGATGGCGGTACGCGACAGATATTTTAGCTTTAGGGTTTTCGGGCACAATGGATGGGTTATGAGCTTGTTCGCAGCAATGCTCGTCCTGTCGGTGGGTCGGCCCGCCCATGAGCTTCCTTCTCCGCCTCCTTTGCCGAGCCGTGAGTTTCGGGCGGTTTGGGTGGCGACGGTCGATAACATCGACTGGCCTTCGAAGCGGGGGATTTCGACGGCCCAGGCTCAGTTTGAGCTGATCAAGATTCTGGACAAGTGCCAGGAGCTGAACCTCAACGCGATTATTTTTCAGGTCCGGCCGAGCGCGGATGCGCTTTACGATTCCAAGCTGGAGCCCTGGTCGGAGTATCTGACCGGGCAGCAGGGCCGGGCTCCGAGTCCGTATTGGGACCCGCTCAAGTTCGCGGTGGAAGAGGCTCACAAGCGGGGGATCGAGGTGCATTGCTGGTTCAACCCTTACCGCGCCTTTCATCCCGCTCAGAAGGGGCCGGTGGCGGCGAACCATATCAGCCGGACGAACCCGGAGGTGGTGAAGCAGTACGGGAAATATCTATGGATGGACCCAGGGGAGCCGTTGGTGCAGAAGCGGTCGCTGGATGTGATCCTCGACGTGGTCAAGCGGTACGACGTGGACGGGGTTCACATCGACGACTACTTCTATCCCTACAAAGAGAAGGGGCCGGACGGGCAGATCATGGACTTTCCAGACGACCAGAGCTACAGCCGACTTTCGCGGCGCGGCTCGACCGTTTCGCGCGGCGATTGGCGGCGGCGGAACGTGGACGACTTCATCGAGCACCTGTACGAAGGGATCAAGAAGGAAAAGAAGTGGGTGAAGTTCGGGATCAGCCCGTTTGGGATCTATCGCCCGGGTTATCCACAGGGGATCAAGGCGGGGGTGGACCAATATGCGGACCTCTACGCCGACGCGCTGAAGTGGTACCAGAAGGGTTGGTGCGACTACTTCACGCCCCAGCTTTACTGGCCGATCAAGCAGACGGCGCAGTCTTACCCGTCGCTGTTGAAGTGGTGGGCTTCGGTGAATACCTCGAAGCGGCACTTCTGGCCGGGGAACTACACCTCGCGCACGATGCCGAGCGAGGGGAACTGGCCTGCTCAGGAAGTTTTGGACCAGATCGATTTGACGCGCAAGGCGCCGGGGGCTGAGGGGAATGTGCACTTCAGCATGAAGGCGTTTATGGAGAACTCCAACGGTATCTCGACGGCGCTCAAGAACGGGCCTTACAAGGAGCCTGCTTTGATTCCCGAGAGCGATTGGCTTGGGGCGGCTCGGCCTTCCACTCCCAAGATTTCCCTGAATGAGACTGGGGTTGTGACGAACCCGCAGGGGGTCGCGCCGGTTCGCGTGCGGAAGTTCTGGCGGGTTGGCTGGGCGGATTCTCGATCCGCCGAGGTTCGGTTTTACGCCGTTGCTTTTGGGCGGGAGGATGGAGACGCGGTGAAGTGGTCTTCTTGGAAGATTCGCTCGGACGCGGTGACTTCGATCAACCAGGACGCTACGGAGCCGTTCAAGTACGTTGCGATCGTCGCGATCTCGCGGACCGGCGTGGCGGGTGAGCCGGTGGTCGTCGAGAAGCCTTAGGCTTGTTCCGATTCCCCGTCCAAGGGGTGTCCAATCGGTAGACGAACTGTGAACTTCGAGCCTTCGTTCAGGGCGGAGTCTACGGTGACGCGGCCTCCGTGGGCCTCGACGATGTGTTTTACGATGGACAGGCCGAGGCCGGTGCCTCCGCTGCCAGCTCTCGAGCGCGCCTTGTCCACTCGGTAGAACCGCTCGAAGATTCGGGGCAGGTGTTCGCTGGCGATGCCGAGGCCGGTGTCTACGACGTCTATTTCCACATCGTCCGTGCCGGGGCGGAGGATGACTCGGATCGTGCCCTGGGGGGTGTAGTTGATGGCGTTGTCGATCAGGTTGATGGCGACCTGGGTCATCTGGGCGGTGTTGGCTTCGATGAGGAATCGGCGGGGGCCTTCGAATTCGACGGTGAGGCCTTTCTCCGAGGCTTTGGGCGTGAGCTGGTCGAGGACGGTGCGGAAGGTTTCGGCGATGTCGCAGTTGTGCTTGCGGACGGGGTTCGACTCGGCGGCGCTGAGGATGAGAAGGTCGTTCGAGATCATGGAGAGGCGATCGACTTCGTTCGTGATCTTCGGTAGGTATTTGCGGGCGAGATCGGGATCGGGCGGGTCGTCGTCCATGAGCGTTTCTGCCATGGTGCGGATGATGGTCAGGGGGGTTCGCAACTCGTGGGAGACGTTGGAGACGAAGTCTTGCCGCACCCGTTCCAGGCGGCGCAGGTCGGTGATCTCGTAGATGCTGAGGAAGACGCGTTCGGCGTTGTCGTCGCTGGGCCAGGCTTTGGCGAGGCCGACTCGTTCGACTGGGTAGGCGAAGTTCAGCTCGGCGTGTTGGGCCTGCTTGATTCGGAAGGCTTCCAGCACGAGTTGTTCGAGGTCGTAGCTGAGGGTGATGGCGAGGATCGAGCGGCCGACGGGGTTATCGAAGCGGAAGAGCTCCATGGCGCGGCGGTTGGCGTAGAGGATTCCGGCGCGTCCATCGCAGATGAAGATCGCGACCTCGAGGCCGTCGGCGAGGGCGTCTACGGCGGTTCGCTGGCGGTCGAGCTGGGAGCGGGCGATATCGACGTCGCCGAGGGCGCGCTTGGTGGCCTCCATCTGGGTGCGGAGGGCGGTCAGGGCGTTCGCTCCGGCGACGGCTAGCAGAAGGCCGCCGAGGAGGAGAGTCCACGCGAAAGCGTAGCCGAGGGTGGGGTTGGCGAACGCGACGATAGCGATGACGGCAAGAAGAGCCGCCCCGCCGTAACAGAGCACGGTGGTCCAGAGGAACGCGCGATTGATCACCCGTACTAAGGACGGACGGGAGGCCGAATTCGGAGGTACCGTTCATCGCATGATTCGATCCACAACGGTCGTTGGAGTTCAGAAGGGTGGGAAAACGGCCATCGCCGCCGATGGGCAGGTGACGATGGGTGAGGCGACGGTCCTAAAGCACAAGGCGAAGAAGGTGCGACGGCTGGCGTCGGGCCGGGTCGTTTGCGGCTTTGCGGGCTCGGTGGCGGACGCTCAGGCTTTGCAGGACAAGTTCGAGGCGAAGCTCGAATCCTACGCGGGGAACTTGAAGCGGGCGGCTATCGAGTTTGCCAAGGAGTGGCGGACGGACAAGATCCTGCGGCAACTGGATGCTTTGATGCTCGTGGCGGACAAGGAGTCTTTGCTGTTGGTCGCCGGAAACGGGAACGTGATCGAACCGGACGACGGGGTGGCGGGGATCGGTTCGGGCGGGGCCTATGCGCTTGCGGCGGCACGGGCTTTGGTCGAAAATACGGACCTGGATGCGGAGACGATTGCTCGTAAGGCGTTGGGAATCGCTTCGGAGATTTGCGTCTTTACCAACGACCAGATCACCATCGAGATCGTCTAGGCCAAGAACTTTTCGGCAACGAATCCTGTCCTGCTGTTCGTCCGTAACAAAAGAAATCTCCATGAAAAGGATCGAGGCGTACATTCGGGTTAACAAGCTTGACGATGTGAAGCAGGCGTTGGAAGACGCTGGGATTCATGGGTTGAGCTGTGAGCAGGTGCGGGGTTATGGACGGCAGCTTGGCCGGACGGACAAGTATCGGGGGAGCACCTATGCGGTCAATTTGCTGCCCAAGCTGAAAGTCGACGTCGTCGTGAAGGACGAGGACCTGGATACGGCTATCGAGACGATTGTTGCGGCTACGCAGACCGGGGAGATCGGGGACGGGAAGATCTTCGTCAGCGAAGTGCTCGATGCGGTTCGCATTCGCACCGGTGAGCGCGGCAACGACGCGCTCAGTTAGACTTGACGCCGACCAAGTTGCAGTGACGGGCGACGTCCAGGAGCTTATCCAGGTCGAGTGTGCTCGACGCCAGGATGTAGGTCGTGGCGTTGTAGTCCCAGACGAGCATCTTTAACGGAAACGAGCCCGTTATCGCGTAGCTCTTCGCCTTTGCGAGGGGGCCGAAATCGACGTTGGCCGGCTCCGGCAGACGGGGCCAAAGGAGGGCGCCCTTCCAGTCTCTTCCTCGAATTTGTATGAAGCTGACGGTCTGTCCCGTAGCGTCGACGAAATCGGATTGGACGACGACGTTTGCCTTCGACAGGTCCAGGCGGCGTTGTTCGCGACGGGTTCGAGCCTCGTTCACGTCGAAGCCGGGGGTGATGACGAGGGCTCCGTCGGCTCCATAGAAGGCCGAATAGCTGAGCGAGGTCGTTTCGCCGCTGTCCGACTGCATGGTGATGTTGAATTTGCTCGTGCCGCCCTGGTCGTCGGGGAGTTTGATGAGGACGCGCGGGTTGCCTCCCTCGGGAGAGCCGAAGTTGAGGAGCAGGTTTCCGTCATCGTTGACGCTGGCATCCATCGTCCAACCGGCGGGTAGTCCACCCGGCTCGATCTCTGGCGCGCCCAGGCGGTTCGTTGGCCAGATCGTTGCGACGGGCTTGCCCTGCTTTTCGTGAAAGACGGTTTGGGCGTAGGCGAAGCCGGGAATTTCGGGGACCTGCTGGAGCCAGCTTTCGGGGAGCAGTTTGCTCTTCTTTTTGACGGCTTCGAGGTCCTTTGCGTAGTCTTTGTAGGGGCGGTCCAGGGACTTCGCGACGAGGATGCTGGGATCGGGGACACCCCAAATGGTGAAGCAGTTCACGGGGACCTCGAACCTTTGGGCCGGGATTTGGAGGCCGAAGCGCGCTTCGATGGCATTCCGCTCATAGAAAACGCTGCCCGCGGTATCGGAATCTTGCTGGCGGAGGGTGACGCCCGTCTCCTTGTCGATCCACAGCTTTTGGATCGGAGGTGTGAGGGAGGTCACGACGAAGCAGTCGCGACCGGCGAGCTTCTCCGAACCGGTGAGCTTCCAATCCTTGACCTCGCCCTTTTGAATGGCATCTTTGGAAAACCGGACGGGGGAGGACCAGACGGGGACGTCGCGTTGGCTGGCGGTGGGCAGAGCGAGGACACGGCTGCCAACCTCATCGTTCATCCATGTGAAGATGCCTTTGCCGGTACTGATCTCTGCGCGCGAACCTGTTCCAGGCCAGCTTCCGATGCCGCGATTCGTGATGACGAACGTCTTCGTGCCTTCGACCTCGAGCATGAAGCCCTTGCCTGCGCCACCGCCGAATAGCTCTGTCCCGTTGAGATACAGGGATGTGGGCTTTGTCCAGTCGGTGGCCTGGAGAAGTGCGGCGGCGAGAGCGATCGCGAACATGTTCTTTACACTTTACGGATTTAGGGTCTTCGGAAGTGTCGGCTTTCCCGTCGCTCTATCCCAGCCTTGGGCGTGGGCCATGCGGATCAGCGACCAGTGGAGGCTTGTTTCCATCATCCGTTTCCCCAACTTAACGAGCGACGGGCAGAGGCGAAGCTCGACGGTCGCTTCGGCCAAGGCTTTGAGACAGGGGCCGACCGGAGTTACGGAAAGCGGCGTGACGGTTTCCTCGCTTACGAAGACGCCGTGGTCTTGGCAATCGACGAAGCCTTCTTCGGCGAATTCGTAGCGATAGATGGGCACGTTTTGAAGGCGGCCTGCCCAGGCATGCTCGATGGCGACTACCATGCGGTTGGATTCGTCCGTCCAGTATTGCCGCATATCTTCAGCGGTCGTGGTCGGCAAGGGCCAGAAGCAGACGCGGGGGCAGTCGGAGGGGAAGTAGTAGAGCGGAGCGTGCCAAGCGTCGATGGCCCAAACCCGCGCCTCCGCATCCGGATGCCGGAGCGGAGGGCGGGGAACGAACTTCTCGATATTGGGATTTTCGCTGAAGTGAAAGAGCGGCATGAGGCGACTCTATTGTCGCCGATGCCGTATTGCCTCAAATGCTGGCGACGCGAAAATCCGAGCAGCGCAGCGCCTGCACGACGATGAGACGGCCTCTGGCCACGTCGAAGGTTTCGCCAGGTCCGAGTACGTGGTCGGATGCGTCGCCCTCTTGGGTGACCCAAAGGTTGCCGCACTCGACTTCGATCTTCATGTTATTGGTTGGCCGAAGGTCGATCAGGGCTCCCTTGTCGAGGGTGAGAGAAACGGTTTGGTTTGGATAGGTAATCGTCATTTTCAGCTCCTCGCGGCAAGCGTGCCGACGGTTTGAGCGGGGATAAGAGCGCAGCCGTCCTCGGGCTGAACACTCGACAGGGCGATGGTCGTCATCGTCTTTTGAACTCCAGGAATCGGCCGAAGCCGATCTAAAAGGTCCTGTAAAGCGGAGGTCGAAGCGGAGCGCGTGTAGACAACCAAGCACCAATCCCCCGCGATCCGGTGGCACTCCAGCACGACCGAGTCGTCTCCGGATAACACCATAATTTCCTTGATCACGGGATCGCAGCTGCCAGCCACGCGGACGAATATGAACGCACCGAGAGAAAGTCCAAAAGCGTCCCAATCCACCTGCGCCGCGTAGCCGCGGATCACCCCCGCCAGTTCCAGTCTTCTAATGCGGTCGTGGACCGCCGGGCGGGAAAGGTTGATCTCTTTCGAAATCTGTTCATGGGACATTCGCCCATCCGCCTGCAGTAGCCGTACGATCTCTCTGTCCGTGGTGTCCATCTTGCTTTACTCCTGACTATTAGACGGATTGTTGGTCAGATGAGTTTACGAATAGATGGCGTGTCGTGTGAAAACTTACGAATCGTCAGATGGCGCCATTTCGCCCCGGCTTTAAATCGTCCGAGCTGACGATTCGTCGGCAAACCTCCCGTTTTTTGACGATGTGAAAAGCCGTGGGGGATCGTCTCTACCTTCGCCGATGCCTTGGAGCAACTTTTCTATCTGGCGGGGTCGCTTGCCGCATTGGCGGGCGGACGACGTCCACTACTACGTCACCTTTCGCCACCGCCGAGACCTGGATGAAGGCGAGCGCCGACTGCTCCTGAAATCCCTCATGCGGCCCGAGGGGCGCAAATGGAACCTGCTTATCGTCTGCGTTCTCCCCGCCGAAACGAACCTGATTTTTACCGTCAACCAAGCTCCAACCGGGGAGCCTTACGAACTGAGCGAGATCATCGAGAAGGCGAAAGCGAAGGTTGGAAAGGTGATCGTGAAGAAGAGCGGGGAGCGGTGGCCGCCGTTCTACAACGAGAGCTACGACCGGATCGTGCGCGACGAGGAAGAGCTCGACCAACGGTGGCAGGAGATTCTGGACTCGCCGGTCGCATTTGAGCTTGTCGAGGACCCTGAGGAATATGAGTTCCTTTGGGTCGCCAACGCGAGCGAGTGAAGTTTTTTGAAATTTTCTTGAACGAATTTGCCGTCTTGGTGGGTCGGTGTATTATTACGCTAATACATCGATACAAGGCGGCAGGATGCAGATAAACATTTCCGAACAAGATCAGGTGCCGATCTATCTCCAGATCGTCAATCAGATCAAGCTCCAGGTGTCGTCCGGGCGGCTTACGCCCGACGAAGAGCTGCCCTCGATCCGGGCTCTCGCCGAACGGCTTACGATCAACCCGAACACGGTGGCGCGGGCTTACCGCGAATTGGAGATGGCGGGCATCGTGACGAAGCGCCGCAATACCGGCAGCTATATCTCGCAGGACGCGAGCGCGGTTGGCAAGAGTGAACGGTTGAAGCTCCTCATCGAAAAGGTGGACAGCCTGCTGACCGACGCGAAGCAGCTTAGCGTTACGGCCGACGACCTCGTCGGCCTGATCTACGAGCGCGAAGAGCGCCAGCCCGAGGGGGTCCGATCGTGAACGAACAGCCCGTTATCGACATCCAAAACCTGTCACGCCGCTTCGGCTCCAAGCTCGCCCTCGACGACGTTTCGCTGGAGATCCCCTCCGGTATCGTCATGGGCCTCGTCGGGGAAAACGGAGCCGGTAAGACGACGCTCATCAAGCACATCCTGGGTCTCCTGAATGCCCAGAGCGGGTCCGTCCGCGTCTTTGGCCGCGACCCGGTGCGAGAGCCGGAAAACGTGCTGGCCAAGATCGGCTACCTTTCGGAGGAGGGGGACGTGCCTTCGTGGATGAAGGTCCGCGAGCTTCTCCGCTACGCGGCCGGTTTCTACCCGACTTGGGACGAGACTTATGCCCAGCATCTCGTCAAGAGCTTCGGCCTCGACCTGAACGCCCAGCTCAGCAAGCTTTCGAAAGGACAGCGCTCGCGGGCCGGTCTCGTTACGGCGATGGCCTATCATCCGCCTCTGCTCGTGTTGGACGAGCCGTCTTCCGGCCTGGACCCTATCGTTCGTCGCGACATCCTTGGGGCGATCATTCGCACCATCGCCGATGAGGGGCGCACGGTTCTCTTCTCGTCGCATCTGCTTGGTGAGGTCGAGCGGGTCTCGGACAGGATCGCCATCGTGAAGTCTGGCAAGATTCTGCTGACCGACTCGCTCGACAACATCAAGGAGCGACATCTGAGGATGATCGTCCTTTTCGACGAGCCGCGGGAGACGCCCCCGGTCATCGAAGGCTGCATGGCCTGGCAGGGTTCGGGGCGCGAGTGGAGCACCGTCTACTACGGAGAGCTGCCTCTCTTGGAGGCCTACGCGGCCGTGTTGGGCGGCCAGATCGTCCAGCGGAATTCGCTCTCCCTCGACGACATCTTTATTGCCCACGTGGGGGCGGGAAGGGCGTCGTGAACGTCGGCATTGGGCTCGCCCGAACGCTTTGGGCTCGGCACCGGCTCGGCATGACGATCGTGATCGCCTATTGGCTGGTCTCGGTGCCGTTCATGGTGCTCGCAAAGCAGTCGGTCACCTACGGCTTCCTCGCGGGGATTCTGTCGATTGGGCTGATGTTTTGCGGCTTCTATCTCCTTACGGTCTTCGTGCATTCCGACTCGGACGTGGCGATTCCCGGCTCGACCTATCCCACCCATTACTTCACGCTGCCGGTCAAGACGTCCGCGCTCGTGTTGTGGCCGGTCGCCCTTGGTTGCCTTTGCCTGGGCGGTATGTCGCTGCTGATGGGCTTGGCGTTCCGGGCCTCCGGTTTCGATTTCTCTCCTGTGGATGTGACGCTCGGCATTCTCGCCATGCTGACCTCGCTCCAGGCGATCTTCTGGTTCCCCGTTGGGATCTCCTATTCGAAGCTGATATTGTCCGTCCTCGCTGTCGCAGTGGTGGCGACCTCGACGTTCGTTCCGGAAATATTGAGGACGGGGCCGCAAGTGCGCGAAGGTCTCTTCGGGATCATCTTTCTCGCCTCCGTCTCGCTCACCTGGGTCGGTGTCGGTCGGGCGCGAGCCGGTCGTTCTTACTTCAACTGGGCCCGTCCCGATGTGGCAACCAGGGACAAGGCCCCGCGGCGGGCGCTGCCACCTTTCGGCAGCCCCGACCGTGCCCAGGCATGGTACGAGTGGCGCCAGCACGGGCGCATCTTGCCGATCATGGCGATGGTCATGGTGGGTCTTTTCCTCATCCCTTACTACTGGAACGACACGCTCTCGCCCATCTATCAACTTTCCGACGCCAACGGGCGCGTTCTCTCCGTGCCGAGTTTCGTGATGGTCTATGGGCCGGTGGTGCTTGTTATGATCGCGGTCAGCGGCTGGGCGGTGGGGTGCGGGGCCAAGCGGACGGATTTGAAGCGGGGGGACAAGGGATTCCACCTCTTCTTCGGCGTGCGTCCGATGCGCGACGAGGCCCTTGTGTGGGCGAAGATCAAGGTAGCGACCCTAAGCACCCTTAAGGCCTGGGGCCTGGTCGCCCTTTGCTTCCTGCCCTTGCTTCTCGCCAAAGGTGGCATCTACGTCAACACGCAGCCCATCGACGGATTTACGGCGCCGCTTTACAAGCTTCTGCCCGCCTTTGTGTCCGGCCCGATGGCGCTGCGTGCGGCCTTCGCTATCGGCGTGCTCGTCTTTCTTACCTGGCGAAGCTACGTCCTCGGCTTCTGGGCGGAGTTGAGCGGCAGTCTGTTCTGGCGTTATTTCCAACCCGCGTGGAGTTGTATCGTCTACGTGGTCCTGGCGACACTGCCCCATGAGGCGGTCACGTGGCTGCTCTTCGACCGTATCACGTGGATCTTCGGCGGCCTGGTGGTCGTCAAGCTCGCTTTCGCAGTCGTGTTAGGGGTGCGTCTTCTCCGCTCAGGTCTACTCTCTGGCTGGTCGGCGGCGAATATCGGGCTCGGCTACGTGGCGGGGGCTTCGGTTCTGAGCCTCGCCGTTTCCTATATCTTCCGAGACGTGCCGGAGACTCCCCACCTCTTCCTGACCTTCCTCTGCTGCTTCGTCATGCCCGTTGGCCGAATCCTGTTGGCGATCCCGATGCTCGCCCGCACCCGGCACCGCTAGCCTGCTTCTTGCTGTTTTTTGTCCGGCTAGGGTCCCAGACCACCGGAACCCATTTGGTACAATGTACGTTAAGTAAAGCATTGAGCCTCAAGGACTCAAGTGACTTGAGCAAAGAGTTAACTAAATGGGAAAGACAGTAGGAATCGACTTAGGAACGACGAACTCGGTTGTCGCGGTGATGGAGGGCGGGGAACCCGTCGTCATCTCCAATGCCGAGGGCGGGCGCACCACGCCGAGCGTCGTTGGGTTTAAGCAGAATGGTGAGCGTCTCGTGGGTGTAACGGCCAAGCGACAGGCCGTGGTCAACCCGGAGAACACGATCAGCTCGATCAAGCGGTTTATGGGCCATACCCTCGCGGAAGTGAAGGAAGAGGCGAGCCGCGTGAGCTACAAGGTCAAGACGGGCAAGAACGGCCAGGCCGTGGCCCACGTACCCGCGCTGGACAAGGACCTGACCCCGGAAGAGGTCAGCGCCATGATCCTCCAGAAGCTGAAGTCGGACGCAGAGGCGTATCTGGGCGAGACGGTCGATCAGGCCGTTATCACCGTGCCCGCGTACTTCAACGACAGCCAGCGCAAGGCGACCAAGGACGCGGGCGAGATCGCCGGTCTGAAGGTGCTTCGAATTATCAACGAGCCGACGGCGGCCTCCCTGGCCTACGGCCTAGACAAGAAGGCGAACGAGACGATCTTGGTCTTCGACCTTGGTGGCGGTACGTTCGATGTTTCGATCCTGGATGTCGGCGAGGGCGTTTTCGAGGTTAAGTCTACGGCGGGCGACAGCCACCTGGGCGGCGACGACTTCGACAACAAGATCGTGGATTGGCTCGTGAGCGAGTTCAAGAAGGACCAGGGCGTAGACCTGAGCAAGGACAAGGCGGCGGTCCAGCGACTGCGAGAAGCGGCGGAACGCGCGAAGATCGAGCTTTCCAGCCAGGTCTCGACGCAGATCAACCTGCCTTACATCACCTCGGTGGACAACGTTCCCCAGCACTTGGACTACAACGTCACTCGGGCGAAGTTCGAGGAGTTGACGAGCGACCTCATGGAGCGCGTCAAGAAGCCGTTCCAGACAGCCCTCGACGATGCGAAGATGAAGGCTGCCGACATCGACGAGGTCATCCTCGTGGGTGGTTCTTCGCGTATGCCGCAGGTTCAGGAACTGGTCAAGAAGTTGACGGGTAAAGAGCCGAACCGTTCGGTGAACCCCGACGAGGTCGTCGCGATCGGCGCGGCGATTCAGGCTGGCGTCCTTGGCGGCGAGGTCAAGAATATCGTCCTTCTGGACGTCACCCCGCTCAGCATGGGCGTGGAGACTCAGGGCGGCATCTTCGACAAGCTGATCGAACGGAACACGACGATCCCGACGAAGAAGAGCCGGATTTACACGACGGCGGTGGACAACCAGCCGGAAGTGGAGATCCACATCCTTCAGGGCGAGCGGCCGATGGCGCGCGACAACAAGTCGCTTGGACGGTTCCACCTCGCGGGCATCCCGCCGGCTCCGGCCCGGGTTCCCCAGATCGAGGTCACGTTCGACATCGACGCCAACGGCATCTTGAACGTCACGGCCCAAGAGAAGGGAACCGGCGCGAAGCAATCGATTACGATCAGCGGCTCCGGCAACCTGAACAAGGACGAGATCGAGCGAATGGTCCGCGAGGCGGAGATGAACGCCGAGGCCGACCGACAGGCGCAGGATCTGACCGAGGCGAAGAACAAGTCCGAGCAGCTTATCTACTCCACCGAGAAGACGCTGCGCGAGGCGGGCGACAAGGTCAGCGAGGCCCAGCGGCAGTCGGCTCAAGAGAAGATCGAGGAGCTGCGTAAGGTCTTGCAGGGTGACGACCTGGACGAGATCAATGCTGCGTTCAACAGCCTCGAAACCGAGAGCCACGCGATTGCTGAAGTTCTTTACAAGGCGGCAAGCGAAGCGGCGGATGCCAGCGAGCAGCCGACGGCGGGCGTGGGAGCCGACAAGGGCGGCGACGACGTGATCGACGCGGAGTTCAAGGAAGAGAAGTAAGCATGTTAAAAAGCCCCCTCCCGGTTGGGAGGGGGCTTTTTTTGTTGGGTTACCGCCACTTGATTTCGGGGCGGATTCGTTCCGCCATCCGGATCGCTTCTTCGGCTTCCCTGGGATTTCCAAGAGCTCGTTGAAGCTCGTAGATCTCGTACCAGTCGAAGCCGCTGCCTTGGCCTGAGGGGTCGAGGTCGGAATCGAGGCGGATGCTCTCTTGGCGTAGGGCCAGGAGCTGGCGAAGGATGGTGGGATCGTACTTGCCGGGCTCGAGGTTGGCTCCGGGGATGGCGATTTGGATGTTCGGGCCTGCCGGGGTACCGGCAATGACGGGAGCGGGGCTATCCCGGTAGACGGTGTTGGAGATTTTGAAGTCCGGTCCCAGCTTGGCGACCCAGTGCCATAGCCTCGCGTCGTTCTCCCAAATCTTCGCGTAGCGCATCGTCGGAGGGTTGTCTTGGAAGAGGGGGAGGTAGCTTGGCAGGTCTACCGACGTAGCCGTTCCCGACACGGTTGCATCGCCGAGAGGCGTTACTGTGAACTGGGGATGGTCGTACATCTCCGAGACTTCCGGCTCCCATGCGCGGCGGAACCATCGGCCCGTGTGGATGGGATCGGTTCCCGACACGGTCAGCTTGTCGGCGTGGAGGGTGTAGCGGTGCGTGCCGCGTGCCTCCATGGGATTGACGGGAACGAACCAGGCACCATCGACGACCTGGCCGTCTACTGAGAGAAGAGGCAGTTTCGATTGGCTACCGGGAATCGCGCCCGGGTTGAAGTAAGCCCTTGAGTACACGTTGCCCGCGTCGTCTTTGAGATCGAGGCGGTAGTCGTTTCCGCCAATTTTGCCCGTCCACAGCATGTAGACCCAACCTTGGCGACTCACGAATACATCGCGAATCTCGACCGTCTCGGGCCCGACGGGGACTGTCTGGATCGGCCTAGCGAGCTTTTTGATCCATTCTTGGCGTAGACCGTCGAGGTCGACGACCTTTACGCCATTGCCGAACGAGGGGTCGAAGATTCCCGCCGGGGTGGGGGCGTTGTATTCGCAACGCATCTTCATCTGAATCTGCCAGCCGGTCTTCGTGAGGATATCGTGCTCGATGTTGAGAGGCAGGTCAGTGGCGGTGTCGACCTCGAAGATGTCGCGTTCGTTGTGACCCTCGCGGGTGGCGACGAACCGCTGGACGGTTCGACCGTCTACGACCTGCTTGGTTCCGGGCTCAAGCTGGATGTGGAAGCCCATGCGGCGCATTTGCTCCAATCCGGCGCTCATGCCGAGGCCGTTTTCCATGCCGGGCGGCTGCTCACCTGGTTGGCGGGCCGTCCGCAGCGCCGTATCCTGGCCGCTTGCATAGGTCCACTTGGTGTCTCCGGCGAGGAGCAGTTGGTCGCGGGGGGTTACGATCCGCCAATTGCCGTTGTCGTACCAGGCTTCCTGGTCCTTCTGCCATCCGCCGCGAGCGTTGAAATAGGTCTGAAAGTGGACCCTATCGACACCCTGGATGGCTCGGATCATGTTGTCGAAGAGGATTTCCGCACCGGCCTTTCGGGGGAGCATCGTGATCATCGCGGTGGCGGCAAGAGCGGCGACGGCGACGATACCGAAGACGTATCGCTTGGGCGCTTTGGCCCTGGAGGCGGCGCCGGCGGCATCGATGGCTCGGTCGCGCAGCGTCGCGGGGGCTACCGTGTTCTGCAGCGGGGCGAAGATGTTTTCCATGTCGCGTTCGTCGAAAGTAGTCATCGCTGGTCCTCCCGGTCGGTGACGAAGTGGCGCGCTCCCTTTGCATAGAAAGATTGGCGCGCTCGTTGGAGCAAGCTATTGACGGCGGCCTCGGAGCGTCCGAGTACGACGGCTATCTCTTGGAGCGAAAGCTCGTTGACGTATTTCAGGGCCAGGACCTCTCGCTGGTCGGGCGGGATTTGGGAAAGGACCTCGCCGACGAGGAGGCTTTGGTCGATGTCTGGGGCAGTGCCGCCTGTCGAGGCGAGGGAGTCGAGCGGTTCCTCGCGGCGGCGATAGCGCTTTCGCAGGCTATCGGCCACTTTGCGCCGAGCGATCCCGAGGAGCCAGAGGCGGGGGTCGTCGGTTCGGCGCATTCGGCCGAGGCTGGCGAAGGCGGAGTGGAAGGTTTCCATCGTCACGTCTTCGGCTTCCGCCGGGGGGCGGATAAAGGCGGAGACGTAGCGGAAGACGTCGTCGAGATAGAGAGCTTGCAGATCGCGCGGGGTGCGGCGTTCGAGCCGATCCGCATGATCCCAGGGAACGGTTCGGAGCGTATCAGGCACGGCCATATTCTTCTCCTGTGGGCATCATACGCCCAAGGGTTCGCTTATCGCCGTGGAAATCTATCGGCCTGCTTTTAGCTGGGCTAGTTTGGCCTTGGCGACCTTGTTTCCGGGATCGAGCTGGAGGGCCTTTTCGTAGGAGCGGATGGCCTCCTGTGGGTTGGATTTGCGATAGATTTGACCCCATTGGATGTACAACGGCGCGCCGAGACCCTTGTTGTCCTTGGTCCGGAGGTAGACCTTTAGGAACCGTCGCGCCATTTTCACGTCTCCCTTTTCCAGAAGGTAGTCGAGGACGGCGTAGGCAAGTTGACCCTTGTTGAGGGACGCCTTCACCTTTTGGAACCTCTCGATGAGCTTGAGCGCCTTCTCCGGGGAGGTTTCGAGGATGATTCGAAATTGGCGCGGGGTCGGTGGGGTGGCGCAACCAGTGTACGGCTTCGGCCCGGCGACGCCAGCCGGAGCTTGTTCCACCGTGAAGTGTTTGGGTGCCGTTAATACCTTTGAGGAGCCCTTGAGCTTGGCATCCAGGAACGTCAGGATGGTTTGGCAAAGGCCCGTGTAGCGCTCGCGAACGAATTGCACTCGCTCTTTTTTGGTCAGATATGCTTCGGCCAGGCCGTCGGAAGTGTATTCGTCGTGCCAGAGGTCGTCGACGATGAGATAGGTGCGGTCGGACTTGGTCAGGCTGTCGACGAAGTCGAAAACGGCGGGGCTATCGGCGCAGACGAGGACGGGGACGGAGAACGTCTTGGGGTCGACGTCGGCGAGGTAGCTCTTGAAGACGGCCTTGCTGCTGAAGTAGTAGTCCTGCGTCGTATCCAGGCTGACCACGGCATCGACGATCGAGCCGACCTGGGATGCGTAGGCCATCGACGATTGCGCGCCGCCGCTGTGCCCGGCGACGGCGACTTTCGCGATATCCACGTTTGGCATCTTGCGGGCCTCTTGGATAAGCCAGCGGATGTCGCTGGTCACGACATCGCGTCCCGCGATTTGGAATAGGTCGTCTCGTTGATAGGCGCTGCCGATGACGATGTAGCCATGGCTGGCGAGGTACTCGCAGAGGGTGCAGTTGTCTTGGAACGAGCTTCCGTAGCCGGAAATATAAACGACGACGGGGAACTTGCCGGGGACTGGCGGAGCGTCTCGATGGGCGGCGGTTTCGAAGTGGAGATAGGCGTCGGTGGTCGCTTTGCCCACGTCCTGGGTGACCGTCTCCAGATTCTTTTTGGCGAGGGCGGCGGCGAAACGATCGTTAGGCTGCCCGATTTGGAGATAGTCGCCTTCGGTCATCGGTGGCCCTTCGGCGCGCTCAGCCGGGTACCAGACGTTTACGAGGATGGGTCGAGGCGGACGGGGGCCGTCTAGCGACGGATGGTGGAACGTGCGCGTGGGATCGGCGGTCCAGAAGGACTTGAACCCGACCTCGCTCTCCTTCTTAAGGTCGCCCCAAAGCTTTGGCTGGGCCAGGCCGAACACCGTGCAGGCGAGAAAGAAGACCGTCATCAGCCATCGAAACATCGTATGGAATTTACGTTGTTTCCCTCTTGCGATGCATCCAAGCGGAGACGTGGTCGTTCGTTTGGCAACGAATTAACCTAGAGCGGTGCGATTTGCCAACGAATCGTAAGAATATGGTGTGACATAAAGCACGAACCGCCCGAGACCTTTCTGCGGCCTCAAGCGGTTCGAATCGGTGAATGCCGTTCGGCTACCAGGCGTAAAGCTCGTAGCTTTCTTTCTTTTCGTGCTTCGATTGGACGATCTGGTCGCCCTGCTTCTCCTGGGTGATCGTGACGTCGAGGTGCTCGAGACGGACATGGCCGCGCTCGATCTTGACGATCTTGGTCGTCGGGTCGAGCATATCGCCCTCTTTCATCATCGACGGCCATTCTTTGCCTTGGTCGAAGATGGCGACATCGCGTCCGGGGCCGCAAACGGTTCCTCGGAGCCGATACACGGGCTTCGGAGGTTCGGGTTGAGGGCCGGTGGCGGGTTTGCCGCCAGGAGCGTTCGGGTCCGAGAACGGAGTGCCTTTGCCGCCTAGGGGCGCGGCCTGGGGCAGCATGCCGCCGCCTGCGGGACCACCCTGGTCGGGATAGGCCACCTTCTCGTCTTCCTTGCGCTCCTCACCTTTGTCGAGGTCGCCCTTCAGGACGTCGGCTTGATGCTTGGTCATGAACGGCGTCGAGGCGGCGATATCGATCTTATGATCGAGCTTCTGCCGGTCCTTGCTCTTGGGCTGCGCAGTCTGCTGCTGGGCAAGCGCGGGCAGGATGCCTGCCACGAGGGCAAGGGCTGCTAACGAAACGGTCCAACGAAATTTCATGACATCGTCACCTACTTTGTCCATTGGTTGGGCGATGACGGAACCCAACGGCGTTGGAAGGAAACAGGGGGATTTACCGGGCATGATATGATTCAATGCGTGCCGACGAAGACCGCCACCGCAGCTCGACTGTCGAACCCCTGGCTCTTCGTTCCGTTGCTGTATTTCATGCAGGCGATCCCTGTCACGGTCGTGCAGGAAGTGGCGACCGTGTTCTACAAGGATATGGGCATCCTCAATGAGCCCATCACCCGCTGGACCTCCTTAATCGCCCTGCCTTGGAGCCTTCAGATTCTGCTTGGCCCTCTGGTGGACTTGAACTTTACGAAGCGCCTCTGGATTATTGGGGGACAGTTCCTTTGCGCTCTGGGGATCATCGCGACGGCGTTCGTTTTGAAGGTTCCCCACGCGTTCGAGATTTCGCTCGTGATCTTGGGAGCGACTGCCGTTCTTTCTGCTCTCTGCAACATCGCGACGGATGGCTTCTATCTGATTGCCCTTTCGAAGGATCAGCAGGCGAAGTTTGTAGGGGTGCAGTCCACTTGCTACCGGCTGGGGCGGCTGTTTTGCGTCGGCATTCTGGTCCAGGTCGCGGGCAAGCTGGCGCACGGCGGGATGGACCAGATCACGGCTTGGGCGGTGACGATCGGGGCGGGAGGCGGGATCTATCTCCTTGGGCATCTGGTCAACCGGATCGCCGTGCCGCAGCCGGTCTCCGACCAACCGGCGGCAGCCCAAGCCCCGGGCGAGACGAGGCGCAATCTGGCGCGGACTTTGTCCGTGGTGGGCATGGGTTTAGGCGGCTACTTCGCGCTTAGCGCGGTGGTTCGACTGTCCGCGCACGCGTTTTGGATGGGCATTGGCGAGAAGCTGAAGGGTTGGATGCTGCCCGCCACCTCGGACCTTTTGGGACTTCAGCTTCCGGGAGTTGTAGCGGAGGTCGTCCAGCTTGCCCTTGCGGGAGGGATTGCCGCGTTTTGCTTCGTGCTCGCCAAGCGCACTATCGCGAATACGTCGATGGGGGATGCGTTCGGCTCGTTCTTTCGGCAGCCGAAGATCGTGCCGATCTTCTTTTTCATCCTGTTCTATCGCTTTGGGGAGGCGATGGTGAGCAAGATGTCGCCCCTTTTCCTGAAGGATTCGCTCGTGAACGGTGGGCTGGCTATTCCGAACGATCAGCTTGGCGTCGTGAAGGGTTACTTCGGGGTGCTGGGGATCGTGGCGGGGGGGCTTTGTGGGGCTTGGATGGTCTCTCGGCTTGGGCTCAAGAAGGCGTTTTTGCCGTTGGCCCTGGCGATGCACATTCCGAACCTGCTCTACCTCTTGCTAGCCACGACGAAGATTCCGTTGGCTTATGTTTCTTTGGGCTACTTTGGCGACGTGCCGATGACGCTGGTCGGGGTGGACTTCGTGGACCAGTTCGGCTATGGCTTTGGGTTCGCGGCGTATATGGTCTACATCATGTACGTGGCTCAGCGTGGGCACTACAAGACGGCTCACTACGCAATTGGAAGCGGCTCGGGGGCTCTATGCATCGCGGTGGCGGGCATCGTGAGCGGGATAATTCAGTCCAACTTCGGCTATGCGGCGTTCTTCGTATCGGTGATTCTTTTGTCGCTGCCGGGACTGATTACCCTGTTCTTCATCCCGTTCGATGATGTTCAAACGGAGTCGAGCCAATAATTCTGGTATCGTCTACGCACTCGCGAAGATGCGATGTGGGCATGGAGTTCGCCCTCCCCAAGAACCGTCCTGATCTCTCAGGTCTGATGACTCCTACGGCGGTTTGCCGTGGGTCATGCTCCCGGTACAAACGCCTTCGAATCTAGAAAAGGTGTTTATATGTCCGGATTTCGCGAACAAACGGCCCTCGGCGCTTTCCTTTTGAAGTGGGGTGTTCTCGGTGCTTGGGTCGGTGCGCTTTCGGGGGCAGCTTCCGCGCTGTTTCTTTGGGCTCTAGACCTCGCTACGAAATATCAGGCGAGTCATCCCTGGCTGCTGTACCTGTTGCCCGTAGCTGGGATCGCCATCGCCTTTGTGTACATCGAGCACGGGAAGTCCGTGGCGGGGGGCAACAACCTTTTGCTGGAGCGAATCCACGATCCGGCGCCGGTTCCTTTTCGGATGGCTCCCTTTATCTTGGTGACGACGGTCGCAACCCACCTCTTCGGCGGTTCGGCAGGGCGGGAAGGGACGGCGGTTCAGATGGGGGGGACGCTTGCGGATCTTGCCGTCGGGCCTTTGAAGCTTTCCAAGATGGACCGGTCGATTCTCCTCATGACCGGTATCGCGGCGGGCTTTGGCTCCGTGTTCGGAACGCCACTTGCGGGGGCGATTTTCGGGTTGGAGGTGCTGACCATCGGGCGGATTCGCTACGATGCGCTCGTGCCTTGCTTAGTGGCGAGCTTCGTGGGCGACATCGTTTGCCGGGGGCTTGGAATCGTTCATCACGTGTATCTCGTGCCGGACAAGGCCACGATGACGCCTGCCTTGTTCGGTTGGATCGTACTTGCGGGTTGTCTTTTTGCGGGGGCCAGCGGGTTGTTTTCGGAGCTGACGCACTTCATCCAGGGGCTTGGGAAAAAGACTCCCTATCTGCGGCCGATAGCGGGCGGGCTTTTAGTAGTGGGGATGACGCTGTTGGTGGGGACGCGGGACTACAACGGGCTTTCCCTGCCGCTGCTCGAGAGGGCGTTTACGCCGGCATCGATTCCGATCTTTGCGTTTTTGCTCAAGCTGGTTTTTACGTCTGTGACGATCGGCTCGGGTTTCAAGGGTGGGGAGGTGACGCCTCTCTTTGTGATCGGGGCGACTTTGGGCCACGCGTTCGCCGTATTGACCGGACAGCCTCCCGCCGTGTTTGCGGCGCTCGGCTTTGCTGCGGTTTTCGCGGGGGCGGCGAATACGCCGCTTGCCTGTACGATCATGGGGATCGAGCTTTTTGGCTCTCACCTGACGATGCCTTTAGCCATCGCCTGCGTCCTGGCTTACATCCTGAGTGGGCATCGGGGGATTTACCTTTCGCAGCGCATCCACCAGCCGAAGACTCACCTGGCGAGGATCGAGGAGGGGGCGTCGGTGGGCAGTGTGATGGCGAACGGTTTCAAGGTGGCTCGGCCCTTTGCCACTCGCTTTAGGAAGCCGCCGGGCGATCAAGAGTAATCGGGTAGTGAAAACCTTGACATAAATAATTTGCTAAATTCTTATGTGGGACTTAAAGGCAAAGTTGTAACGTATGTCGAAGTAGGCTCTATCCGTTTCTGAGGGGGGACGATCGAGAACGGCCATGAATTTTGAGGAAGTCGATTCGCTAGTTTCGCAAGCGATCTTGGAGGGTGTATTCCCTGGCGCGGCCTATGCCGTCGGCCATGCGGGAAAGGTTGTGCATCGCCGTGCCCAAGGACGGCATACGTATTGTCCCGAATCGGCCGCCACTACGACCGATACCATTTGGGACCTAGCTTCCGTCTCCAAAGTCGTCGGTACTACCTCCGGCGCGATGGTTCTCTACGATCAGGGCAAACTCGATTTCGATCAGCCGGTCTCCGAGATACTCCCCCCATTCGCGCAAAACGATAAAGCGAAGATTACAATCAGGAACCTACTTTTGCATAACTCCGGCCTTATCGCATTTAGGCCGTACCAGCAAAAGTACAAAACACCGGAGGATTGCTTGGCCGCTATTTATGCGGAGAAGCTGACTTACCCTACCGGTTCGAAAATGGTTTACAGCGATCTTGGGATGATCGTCTTCGGAAAGATTATCGAGGCGTTATCGGGGCGTACTTTTACCGCATTTCTTAACGAGCAGATCTTTCAGCCGCTAGGCATGTCCACGACTCTCTACAACCCGGTTGCGCAGTTAAGGTTGTTATGTGCTCCGACCGAACCTATAGAGCCTTGGCGGCAGGAGCTTCGCCGTCTGCGAGGAACGGATACGGAAGAGGTTCGCAAACTTGAACGACAGCCAGATGGCACGAATTGGATTCAAGGCGAGGTTCACGACCCTAATTCGGAGCTATTGGCGGGTGTAGCAGGACACGCCGGGCTTTTCTCGGATTTATCCGATCTATGTAAGTTCATGACGATGATGTTGCAGCCCAACAACGACTTAATAAAGCGCGCGACCGTAGAAATGTTTATAAAACGTCAAACGGAGCAAAGCAGTCGAGCGCTTGGATGGGATACCAAAGAGGAGAAATCGAGCGCCGGGAAATTCTTCTCGATGAAGAGCTTTGGACACACCGGCTACACGGGAACTTCCGTCTGGGGAGACCCGGAAAATAATGCCTTTGCAATTCTGTTAACGAATCGAGTCCACCCCACAAGTGAAAACACAAAAATTATTGCCTTCCGCCCGAAATTCCATGACGCTATCTATCGCACTTTGCATGAATAAATGCGCGATAATTGCTCCCGCTGAGGGGGAAATTAATGAACGAAGCTGACGTGGAAGTCGGCCTGTCCGATCGCGAAAAAGAGGTTCTCTTTTTAGCGGGCGAGGGGCTGACCGACAAAGAAATCGCTTTGCGGCTTGAGATTGGTCAAAAGACCGTGCGGACCTATTGGGATCGTATGCGGTCGAAACTGGGGGCGGCGAGCCGAACGGAGGTTTTGGCAAAGGCGGTGCAGTCCGCTTTCGATGCGGTGGCGGCGAGCGAACTTCGCTTACGGCAGTTCGTAGCGAGCATGCCCGTGATGTTCAACGCCTACGACGAACAGTCCAACATCATCCTCGTTAACGAGGAGTGCGAGCGGGTTACCGGCTATAAGCCGGAGCAATTTTACGACGGCTCCGCCCATGAGGCGGCCATACCTGACGACGACTATCGAGCGAGGGTGCTGGGGCACTTCCTAGAGGTCAAGGGTCAATATCGCGACGAAGAGATCGAGATCACGTGCGCGGACGGCAAGAAGCGTGTCATCGCCTGGACCTCCCGCGCCAAGGAGGCGCCCATCGAAGGGTGGGCATCGTGGGCGATCGGGATTGACGTCACGGAACGGGTCAAGGCCCAGCGGTCGTTGGAGCAGAGCGAAGCGAACTTCAGGCGGCTGTTGGAAGATTCGTCGCAGGGCGTGTGGATTGTCGATACGCAGCACCGCACGATCTTCGCGAACCAGCGGTTGGCTGACATGCTGGCGTGCTCCGTCGAGGACATCACGAGCAACGACGAGGCGTTCTTCCTGGACAACGAGTCGCGCCAAGTGATGCGCGAGCTGATCGCAACGGGGCCGATCAGTGGTAGCCGCACACGTTTCACCTTCAAATTTAAGAGAAAGGACGGCCTCGACCTTTGGGCGTATGTGGATGTTGCGCCGATCTTCGACCTGGAGGGGGACCTGCAAGGGCATGCGGCGATCCTTACGGACATCAGCCGCAGCAAGGCGCTCGAGCAGTCCGTCTCTCTGCTGCGCCAGATGTTCGACACGGTCATTCGGAGCTCGGAAATGAGCTTCCTGCGGTTCGACCGCCAGATGTCGCTTGTTGAAGCTAGTCTTCCCGAGGCGAAGCCTTGGCTGGGACGGGCGGGGGAGGAGCTTTCGACCTTCCTGACGCCGTTCATGGCCTGGTCTCGAGGTTTCCAAAAGTCGTTCGCGGAGATGGAGAAGGTGGTCTTCGAGGGGCGTGTTGGCGAAGGCGACAATGCAGCCTGCTACGAGGTCACCCTCTTGCCTGAGCCGACTGCTCAGCAGAAGGTGGGGTATGTGCTCGCCTTGCTAAAGCCCTCGTCAAAAGCCTAGGTCCCAGGGTCGCTGTTGGCAAGTATCGTAATATCTTGTCAACAGCGTTTTATGAAAAAAGAGGAAACCCTGCGGGGTTATGACGCCTACAAAGCGCGTCTTCGTAATGGCGAGAACGTCAAGTTCCGCGAAGGGGGCAATAGCATGGTCCCCAAGATCTACTCCCGACAGGAGTGCGAATACACCCCTGTCACATCTCCCGACCAGATCGAAGAGGACGACATTGTCTGGTGCAAAGTCAAGGGTAATCACTTCACCCACATCGTCCTCGCCAAGAAGCGCGAAGGCGACGTCTGGCGATTCAAGATCGGCAACAACAAAGGCGGCGTGAACGGCTGGATCGGCATTGAGAATATCTTTGCTAAAGTCGTTGCCGTTGAAGGGCGGCCGATTTAGGCTATTGCTGGATTGCTTGAATGCTGAATTGCTTGATTCTTAAGAAATCCAGCAATCTAGCAATTAAAACGGCCACTTGAGATATCGGGCGCCGGGCTGGAGCAATGTCCAGTTCTGCGTCTCGTAAAGCTCTCGCCAACTCGTCGGCGCATAGCTCGTTTCAATCTCCAGCGTAGGTCGTAGGAGCTTCAGGTGTCCCGCAACCAGGCTTGCGAAAGATCCTTCGGCCCGGACGTGGGTGATCGCGGCGGCTTGCTCGGAGCCTTTCATCAGCGTCTTCACGGACGCGATCATCGAGCTGATCGCGTCGGCGCCGAGGGCGTTGGCTTCCCAGCCTTCGGGCTTGCCCGGGAGGTGGAGGTGGAGCACTTGGGCGACGAACTCGGCTGGGCTCATGCCCAGGAAGATCAACAGTCGGATATCTAACTTGGACGGATCGAGCTGGATCGCGCCCGCGTTCTCGACTTCCGTCAAGGTGATCTGGGTTCCGTTTACGGGAATTTCGAACGGGCCGTATTTGCCCCAGGGGGCAAGCCGGTCGAGCGGGTCGAAGTCCTCGGGATAGGGTTCGTCGAATCCCCGCGCAAGCAGCTCGCGGAACGTTACCGTGGATCGCTCCTCGGGCGAGGTCACGAGCAGTTCCGGCGAAGTCGCCGGTTCGGTCCCTGCCTCGTAGGGATTGTGGTCACCATCCGTCAGGGGACGCGGTTCGGGGAGGTGCCCCCTTGTAGGCTGGCCCTGGAGATGCTGGGCGAAGAAGGCGTACATCGCCTCCCGCATCCGGCGGTTGTAGTCGTGCTTGCCTTCGACGATCTCCAGCCGGACGTTCGCTTCGCTCTTGTAGCCTCGATAGATCTTGGCGAGCTTTTCCAGCGTCTTCTCGTGCCCGACATGCGGGAACTCGGGGTCGTCGCTGGCTCCGATGAGCATGATGGGGGCGGGGGCTCGGATGGCGAGCAGGTCGGCGCGATCGCCAATCTCCATGGCTCCTGGAAGGTGGTTGCAGAAGCAGCCGTAGTGGACGTTCGATTCGAAGCTGACGCATTGGCAGACTGGCACCGCCGCGGTGATGCGCTCGTCGAAGGCGAAGGCAAGCATCGAGGCTTGGCCGCCGCCGCTCGTGCCCGTGATGCCGACTCGCTTTGTGTCGAGGTCGTTGCGCGACTCGCAATAGTCGAGGGCTCGGACGAGGTCCCATACGTATTGGCCAGCCACTGGAGCGCCCATGGCGAGCCAGGGGTCGTCGTGGGTACCCATCGCCTTTCGCTCGTTCTGCTCGTTGTCGTCCCAACTGACGCCTGGCGAATCGACGATGAGACAGGCAAATCCGAGGAGGGCGAGGCCGATGCCACGCGCCTGGACAACCGGTGTCGACTTCTTGAACTGCCAGTGTCCGTGGGGACTCAGGACGACGGGGAAGGGACCCTCGCCCACGGGCAGGTAGAGGTGGGCGGTCACGAGCAGGCCGGGGCGGGATTCGAAGCGCAGCTTCTGAATTCGATATCCCTCGCGCTCGATCACGCCCGTGATTGAGTCGTTCAATTCCGTGCGCGGCGGCTCGGGGTGCAGGCCCAGCGATTTCGCAAGTGCCAAGCGCTGGTCTGCGAGCCGGCCGGTGTGCTCCGCCTTGTTGCGCGGCAAGCGGCGAGCCCCCAGATCCCGCACTCGTGCCTCCAGCATTCGGTTAAGCGCCTCGTGGTCCATCCGCACCAGCTTACTAGGCCGCCGGAAGTAGAATAAAGCGTGAACAAGATCATCCTCGCTGCTCCGCGTGGGTTCTGCGCAGGAGTCGCCTATGCGATCGAGGTGGTGGATCTGGCGCTGAAAATCCACGGAGCGCCGATCTACGTTCGCCACGCCATCGTCCACAACGAGTGGGTTGTGCGGTCCTTCGAGGAGCGGGGCGTGACCTTCGTCGAGGATATTTCCGACATTCCCTCGGGCTCGGTCGTCGTCTACTCGGCCCATGGCGTTTCGCCCCAGGTACGGCAGGAGTCGGCGGCGCGCGGCCTGACGATCATCGACGCGACCTGTCCCCTCGTCACCAAGGTCCACAACGAGGCCAAGCACTTCGCGAAGAAGGGCTATTTCATGATTTACATCGGCCACGAAGGGCACGTCGAGGCAGAAGGCACGATGGGCGAGGCTCCCGACCGGATGGTGCTCGTAGAGACTCCGGAGGATGCGGAAAGGCTAGAGATTCCTCACTACGAGAAGCTTGCCATCCTCACGCAGACGACCCTTAGCGTGGACGAGGTGAAGGCGACGATGGCCGTTCTGGAGCGCCGCTTCCCCCACCTGCACAAGCCACCCAAGGAAGACATCTGCTACGCCACGACGAACCGCCAAGGGGCGATCCGCGAGATGGCTTCCCAGTGCGATCTGGTTTTGGTCGTCGGCTCTCCGACCTCCTCGAATTCGAACCGTCTTCGCGAAGTTGCGGAGTCTCTTGGCTGCGAGGCCCACCTGATCATGCTTCCCGGCGAGGTCAGGCAGGAATGGCGGACGAACTACAAGGTCGTCGGTATTTCCTCAGGCGCCTCGACTCCCGAAAGGCTCGTGGAGGACGTTATCGGCGCACTCCTCGAAGGCCAGCAAGGGGTTCCCGTCGAAGTTTTGGAAACCGTCCGCGAAGATGTCACCTTCAAGCCCTCCCGCGACCTGATCCAGCTTGCCATGGCAAACTAGGGCGTGGAACCTAGAATCAGCGTCGATCGGGCCATGGCCCTCTTGGAAGGCAAGGACGAGCGTTTCGTGGAAGTCTTCCACCACGGAAGCTTGGCCGTGGAAATCTACGCCCCGCGCGGACGAGACCCTCAGACTCCCCACACTCGCGACGAGGTTTACGTCGTGTGGCAGGGAAGCGGTTGGTTCGTGAATGGGCCTGAGCGGCATCCCTTTGTCCCGGGCGATGTGCTGTTCGTTCCGGCGGGAGTCGAACACCGGTTCGAGGAGTTCACCGACGATTTCGTCACCTGGGTCTTCTTTTACGGTCCGGAGGGCGGGGAAGCGAGGTGATCGGTTTGGCCGACGGCCTACGAGCCCACCGCTACTTAACCGGAATCTGCCACTGGTCCGTCGGCTCCTCGTAGGTGTCGAACGGGTCGGGCATCTCGAAGTAGTGGTGGCGGTCGGTGGCTACCCCGTTCCAGTCAAAGAGATAGAACTTCGAGCTCTTCCGCTTGAGAATTTGCTCGACGAGCTTGGCGCGTCCTTTCGCCCGGGTGTTCTGGGGCGGATCGGTCATCGCGGTGACGATATCCAGGTCGTCGAGAACCCGGGTCGTCTCGCCCATCTCCTGCCAGGCGTAAAAGAGGGATTTCGACGGGTCGATGTTGTGGTACTCGAGGTCCACCGAGTGGAGGGCGTCGTCGGACCAATCCAGCTTCTCTTCCGCGATGTATTGCTCCACGATTTTCTTTTTCGCCACCCAGTCGATCTTGTTGGAGAGGGCCATCGGGTCCTTCTCCAGTCCGTCGAGAATGGCTTGCCACTCGTTCAGAATCCAGTCCGTTTGATCGTCGCTGCCTCGATAGCGCTCTGCCAGGGCGAGGTATTCGCGTTGAAGGTCGATGGCGGACAAGGTGGTGCCGTCGCCAAGGGTGATCAGCCATTTGTAAGTTGGGTCGCGGCTGACGTCGCGCAGGGCGACCAAGGGCTGGGAAAGGAAGAGGTGGCCGGGAATCAGGCCGTCTTCCAGGAGGCGCAACATCAGCAGGGTCGTACCGATCTTGAGCGCATAGGCGAATTCGTTCTGGTTGCCTTCGCCGAAGAGGAGGTGGAGGCGCGTCATCCCCTCGTGCGAGTAGTAATGCTCCCACTTCGGGTTGATGAGCGCGCGGTTAAAGCGGACGCGGCTTGCCACCGTCTTGATGATGTGGTCGGCCCTCTGGCTGAGCTGGAACTGAACCGTGTGGTCAGGCTCGACGCCATAGACGTGGGACACCCAGATGTAGTCCACGGGGTTGTCCATAACCTCGTGATAGCTGGGACGCCCTCCGGTTGTGAGGACGTGTCCTCCGACCCGTCCGACTCCCGCGTAGATCTGGCGCGTGACGAGGAAGGGATAGAAGAGGTGGACGGTGGAGTTCAGGAAATCGTCGTCGGCGCGGACGAGGTAGTTCTCATGGCAACCGAAGGTGTGGCCGCCGAAGTGGTCCACCGAGTTGTTGTAGACGCAGACTTCCTCTTCGAAGTTAAGCTCTTGGATGGCCCGGACGATCTGCCGCTGCCCTGCTCGGTCGTTGGCGACGAGGTCTTTCAGGTGGCGGCATTCCGCCGTCGCGTATTCCAGGTGAGAGCCGACGGCGTCGATGTAGAGGCGGGCTCCGTTCATCAAGAAACCGCCTGAGGCGGCGGGCTCGAAAACGTCGTCTCGCGCGTGCAGATCGATGGCTCCAAGCCGCATCTCGTAGAAGAGATGGTTCTTGATCATCTCGACGATTTCGTCGGGGCTGCCCAGGTCTGGGTCGGACACCAGACAGCCGAATTCGGTCTCGACGCCAAAAATACGTTCGCCGGGGAGCCTGCGCATATGCATATGTTCTACGACACTCGAGGCCGGAACGAACCTATTTTGCCCAAGGAAGCGGTTTTTGCGGGGGGAACTTCTTGTCGCTCAGCTTGTCGATCCGGTCTTGCATGTTTTTGATGCGGTTCTTGTCGTCGGGGTGGTCGCTCAGCCACTCCGGCTGCTTGCCTCCTCCGCCGACCTTGCTGAGCATCTGGAAGACTTCCTTCATGCCGTTCGGGTTGTAGCCTGCCTTGACCATCATATCGAAGCCGCCCTCGTCCGCCTCTTTCTCGTGCTTTCGGGAGAAGGGTAGGTCGAAGAGGAGGTCGTTGCTAATCGAAGCAAGGTTGCCGACGTTGCTATTTGCCTTCGTGAAAATGAGGACAAGGTTCAGTCCGAGAGCCCGTTTTTGGCTGTCGGCGTAAGCATAGGCCCAGTGTTCTCGGCGGACGTGGGTGAGCTCGTGGGCGAGGACGCCAGCCAATTGGTCTTCGGTGGAAAGCCGGTCGAGCAGGCCCGTGAAGAAGAAGGTCGATCCGCCGGGGAGGGCGAACGCGTTGACTTCCTTGCTCTGGATCACGTCGAACGAATATTGCCAAGGGTCCTTGCCGTCGTCGACCACAGAGAGGAGCCGGCTCGCCACTTTGCGCAGAATCCTTACGCGTTCGTCGGAGGCGGGAAGGATCTTCTCTTTCTTGCGGAGATCGTCCGCCGCGCGCTTGCCCAGCTTGACCTGGTCGGCCTTGCTCGGTTTGAACATGTCGGCATGGACCGAAGCCGCTCCGCCCAAAGCGAGGGCAAATACGATCGGCAGAACTCGGAAAGATCTCATAGTTATTTGGACGCTCCTCGAATGCCCTAGGTTTTCCCAGGTCCCGAAGTTTAGAACGCCTTTTGCCAGCGCTGGAGTTTCACTTTGTGGCTCTTCGGCACGGAGCTTTCGAGGGAAGCGACATCGGCCCAGGAGACGAGGCTCACGATTTCCTCTGGCAAGGTGACGTTGTTGCCCCAGAATGAGCCGAGGCATCCCGGGATGAAAGCGAGCTCGCTCAGCACCTCATCCGCGTCGCGTTCCAGCTCTTCCTGTTGGCCGGGATCGGAGAAACGTATAACAAAGGAGAGCAGCGAGCCGACGGGAGCTTCCTCGAAAGGCTTACCCTTTTGATGTCGCGGGGAGACGACGACCACGTCCGGCGGATCGATCGTCAGGGAGGCCACCATCGGCCCTGCCTTCGATCCTACAAGAGCCTTGAGGGCGTCGTTAGCGATTCCTTGGTCGGAGTAGCGCCAGATTTGTAAGATTGCGCCGTCCGCTTCCAGGGACCTCCAGGTGGAGAATCCCCTTAGCCCTTTTTGGTTAGGCTCCAGCTTTTTGAGCTCGTCCCTATAGGATAGGAGCTGCTTATCCGTGGCCATAACTCGCAGGCGGGCAAGAACTACGATTTCCGACATTTGTCCTATTCTTGCACGCCGGTCTGGGGCATCGTTTCGCGGTGGGGACAAATTCTAGATTGGGCCACTTAAGGAAGCGAAAATAAACTCCGATATTTTTACTTGGGTGGGAGCAAGGAATGCGTGGAACTTTGTCACCACGGGTTCTGCCCGTACCGCATTTGGAGGAGAACCAACGCATGAACCGAATTCGAAAGACCAAGGGCTTTACCCTCGTCGAAATCATGATCGTCGTCTTGATCATTGGCATCTTGATGGCAATCGCTGTACCTAACTTCATCAAGGCTCGCTCGAACAGCCGCCTTCAGACGGTTGTTGCCAACCTGAAGCAGATCGATTCTGCCAAGGAGCAGTTCGCCATGGAGAACGGTAAGAAGACGGGTGATGCCGTCGCTAGCACCGACCTCAACCCGACCTACATGAAGAGCTGGCCGGACAACACGCCGGTTACCGGAACCTACGTTCCCAACGCCGTCGGCACCAACCCGACCTTCATCGGTAAGGACTCCGACGCTTGGAAGACTGACCCGACGGGTCTCTAAGCTTCAAATCGAAGATGTTACGACGCCAACCCGGGTTTCGGGTTGGCGTTTTTTCTCAATTCGATTTGAAAAATCGAAAGAAGCAACCGAATTACAAATAGTTAGCAAACCGGCAAACCTACGATGAAGCGGGTTCGCCGCATGTGGAAGAAATTCGATAAAGGCCGTCGTAGGCGATGAGAGGTATTTGAGCAAATGAACCGAATCAAGAAGACGCACGGATTTACGCTGGTGGAGATCATGATCGTCGTCTTGATCATTGGGATTCTGATGGCTATCGCGGTTCCCCAATTTATCAAGGCTCGGTCAAGCAGCCGACAAAAGACAGTGATTTCCAACCTTCGTCAGATCGACGGAGCGAAGGAGCGGTGGGCGATGGAGCAGGGTAAGAAATCGGGAGACCCTGTCGCGTCGACCGACCTGACGCCGGACTATATCAAGACCTATCCGGACAACACACCCGTTACCGGCACCTATCTGCCGAACGCGGTGGGAACGAACCCCTCTTTCTTGGCAAAAGACCAATATCAGTGGAGCTCGGATCCGACCGGTCTATGACCTTTCCGCCCGTGAGCTTTCGGTTTGCGGGCTGATTTTCCTCGTTCCAAAACAGACGATTTAATCGCGAATTTTATCGTTAGTTTTATCAGAGGCGATACCGATTTTTTAATTTGTTATTTCCAAGTATGTGCGCGAGTAGTGCCCAATGTCGTACGTGGAAGGCCACTGGTGTTAGTGTGTCGTACGCCGTTGGAGGCGGAACAGAGGAGTAAAAAGAATGAACCGAATCCGAAAGACGAAGGGCTTTACCCTTGTCGAAATCATGATTGTCGTCCTGATCATCGGGATCTTGATGGCGATCGCCGTGCCGAACTTTATCAAGGCTCGATCGAACAGCCGTCTTCAGACCGTTGTTGCGAACCTGAAGCAAATCGACTCTGCGAAGGAGCAGTGGGCGATGGAGAACGGCAAGAAGACGGGCGATGCTTGTGCAAGTACGGACGTTAGCCCGACTTACATGAAGACCTTCCCGAACAACACGCCGGTAACCGGCACGTACCTTCCCAATGCCATCGGCACCAACCCTACCTTCATCGGTAAGGACGCCGACGGTTGGAAGACCGACCCGTCCGGCCTCTAAGTTAGAAGCCAATTTCGAAGGGTCGCCGTTTTGGGCGGCCCTGAATTAGAAAAGGAGAGCAACCGTGACCGCAAACAAACGAAGAACTCGAAAGGGATTTACTTTCGTAGAAGTCTTGTTCGCGATCTTCCTCGTCGTCACGAGTGCCACCATCGCGCTTGCGACGATGCCCCTATCGACCTCCGCACGCGTGAAGGCCGACCTTAACAATCGCGCGACGAGCCTTGCCCAAAAGCAGCTCGAAGCCATCCGGGGACGCGGCTACGCGAATGCGACCGCCGCCCAGCTCCTGTCGCTTGGCCTGATCGACAGCACGACCGAGGTCACCCCGAGCACTTACGCTTTTACCAACAACGACAACGCCGCCCTGGACAACCCGGCCAAAGTTCTACCGCAAGGCACGGGCACCGTCAAAGTGGAGCAGGTCGACCTCGACCTGCGGCGTATCACCATCACCGTCACTTGGGTTGACCGAGGAACGACGCGCTCGATGGTCGTTGGAACCCTGATCGCGAATCTATGAGGAGCAAAGCCATGACACACAAAAGATCTAGACGTCGTGGAAGCACCCTGGCCGAAGTCGCGCTTGCCGCGTCCGTAAGCGTCCTCGTTATCACGGGGGCGATCGGCACGTTTTTAATGAGCACGAAGACTTGGCTTCAGGGCGAAAGCGTCATTGACGCCGGAAACAACGCCAACCAAGCCATTCGCACCATCAGCAAGATCATGCGAGAGGCCATGTCCGTTACCGTCGATTCCAACGGCCTTGGACTCAGCTACCGCATGCCCATCAAGGACAGCGGCGGGAACTACGTGATGCCGATCACTTGGGACGGGGTCAGTCGCCGTATCGAAATGAACGGTACGAGCCTCCAAGTAACGGGAGACGGCACCCGGATCATCTGCAAAGGCATCCAGCTTACGGACCCGAGTTCGGCGGGTGGAACGACGCCTTATACGATTTTCACGGCCGGTTCCGGCTCGATTACCCGTTCTCTCACCATCATGCTGGTCACCCAGCGCGCTGGGTTGAACGGCAAGATCAACACTTCCCGCATCCGGGAAACGATCTATCTACGCAATATTCCAGAGCTCACCCAATAACGGGAGACCAAAAATGAAACGCATTTTAGTTCGACGTCGCCGAACGCAGCGGGGAACCGCGTTCGTCAGCTCGTTCGTGCTGATGTCCCTGGTCGCCGTCGCTACCGTCACCTATGTAAACAGCTCGACGCAGCGATACCGGACCTCCAAGCGGGAGACCTGGGACGTTCAAACAACCCACCTTTGCGAAGCGGGCGTGCAGTCCGTCCTGCGGCAGCTATGGCGGCCGTTCAAGGCTTCGCAGAAATTCGACGATATCGATAACCAGACCAACGGCGCCTCCACGGCTTCGCCGAAGGCAAATATCGCAGGCAACGTTCCCGGCGCGGGCAATTTCTCCGCGGGCGTGATCAGCGCCTACATGCCCACGGGGAATACCTATCAGCGGATCGTCACCGTCCGTGCGGTCGGCTGGGTCGACCTGAACGGCAACGGCCAGCTCGACCCGGGCGAGCCCCAGAAGATCGTGGACGTCACCGCCAGCTATGAGCTCGCGCGAAGTCAAGTGTTCGACTACACCTACTTCGTGAACAACTACGGCTGGATGGACGGCTTCAACCAGAACGACCTGATCGTCAACGGCGACATGCGCGCCAACGGAAACTTCAGCTTCACGAACGGTACGCCGACCGTTAACGGCTCGGTCTACGCCTCTAACAACGACAAGCTTTCGCCCCCGGCGACGGGTCTCATCAGCGGACCTCCGCTCAAGTGGAGCAACAGCACCTATGCTTCGAGCAATGCCTCGAACCCACGCGCCCGCATGGCCTATAGCTCGGCTGTCATGGGTGCGAAGGGCACGAGCCAATACGAGAGCTGGCGCGACTACGCCTTCGACTCCGTCGGCTCGATTGTCACGAACAAGGTTTCCGGCGCCGTTCTCGGCGACGCCACCGGCGTGAAGTCATGGGATCGTCAAAGCACGAGCACGACGCCCACGCCGACGATGCTCGACCCGAACCCCACTCAGGAAGTCGTCATGCCTGACCTGAGCGACCTGAGCTACTACCAGAACATGAGCTCCACATATGTCGACACGAAGCAGACGTACGGGGACGGCACGGCAAACCCGTACTACAACCAAGGTGCGTATGTAAAGGTCTGGGACCAATCGCTGAACAGTGGCGCGGGCGCTTATAAGCGGCTCGACACGAACGGGATCGTGACCGGTTCGGCCGCCATGATCGGCACGTCTACCAAGCCCATCATCATCCACGGCCCGGTGACCTTCACTCAGGACGCGGTTATCAAGGGCTATGTCCAGGGTCAGGGCACGGTCTACACGGGCCGCAACGCCCATGTCGTCGGCTCGATCAAGTACGTGAATCCGCCCGATTTCCGTGGAACCAGCCAGACGACGATCGACAACGCCAACGAGAAGAAGGACATGATCGCCCTTGCCGCTCGCGGTTCGGTCATCCTCGGCGATACGTCGCAGTTCACGGACAGCTATCCGCTTCAGTACATGACGCCGCCTTTCACGAAGGGTCGCTACGACGACAACGGAAACTGGATTCCCCCGTTCGACGCGAAGGCGACGGACAGCACGGGCAAGATGAAGTATCAGAGCGTTCTCGGCGACACCTACATCCATAGCATCTCCGAAAGCGTGAACCAGATCGACGCCATCCTCTACACGAACTTCGTGGGTGGAGGCGACATCGGCACCGGCGGCGGTGGCGTGAACTTCAACGGTTCGATCATCTCGAAGGACGAGGCGATGGTCATCTTCTCCCTTCCAATGTACATGAACTACGACAGCCGTATTCGTGAGAAAACGCTTACCCAGCAGCCGCTCATCGACCTGCAGCTTCCGCGCAGCCCAGTCATGCTTCGCAGCGCTTGGCAGGATCGCGGCTTCTACTTCAACGGACTCTCAGCAGGAGGCTAAACCAGGATGGACATGAAGAAGATCGGCCTATCAATCGTTCTCGCCCTTTCGTTCGGCTTCTGCTTCGCGCCGATCAACCTTGGGCCGGTGCCCGAGAACATGAAGAAGCGCGAGCTGACCGACGAGGAGCGTGGCAAGCAACAGAACAACACGCCCCAGATCGGCGAGGTTGGCATCGTCCAGCAGCGGGAAAACGCTCCGGAAATGCCGGACACGACGAACGACTTGAGCGCGCAAAACACCGTCGCGAACGCGATGAAGCACAAGGACTCCCCCAAACCGAGCGATACCGCCAAGAAGGACGTGCTGACGGCCACCGAGACGATGGAAGGAGCAAAGCCGAAAAGCAAGGCGTCGCTACTCGTCTGGGCCCTCGTCTTCGGAGCCCTCGGGTTTGGCATCGTCTTCGGACTACGTCGTTGGGCCGACAAGGTTGTCCCGGACGTTCCGAAGAAAAAGAAAGTCACCTGGTAGCGGAAAGCAACGCGGAGGACGCGATTCTCGTCCCTTTCAACGATGGGTCACATCGTGGAGGGGGCGAGAATTCTTTTTAGGGACCCTCGTCGCGGGCGCTATCTCCTCGTTCCCTGGCTCTGGTCCACCCTCATTTTCTTGGCCGTCGTTGTGGTGGGTTACCTGGCGGTCGTCCCCTGGCTGCAATCGCTGCTGGCGCCTCGGGAGAGCTGGTCCTCGGGGCCGCTCCGAGCTTTGGTGGCTTTCCTCTACTTCGTACTTTGGATATTCATCGCTGGGTTTGTCTTCTTGACGATCACCGCGATCACAAGCTCATTCCTTTGGGAAGGGCTTTCCGCGGCGGTCGAGGAGAGCCTGACCGGATCGGTTGCACCACGCTCGGGGTTGTCGAAAGGGCGGCTGGCGATGGACAGCCTCGGGCGACTTGCGTTTGTCGTCGTGATCTCCGTCGTTTCCCTGATCGCAGGTTGGTTCATACCGATTGTGGCTCCTGTCATCCTCGCCGGCTGGGTGGGGGTTCTCGACTATACGGCTCCCGCCTTTCTCCGCTATAACCGCACCGTCGGTATGCAGTGGCCAGTTGCCATGCGGATGAAAGGTTGGTTCGGCTTCCAGCTAGCCGCCGGATTCTTGACGCTGCTGCCGGTAGTGAACGTCTTCTGCTTGCCGTTGATGGTCGCGGGAGGGACAGTGATGGCGGTGCGATCGGGAGTCCTCAGACCTTTTTCGTCTTCCACTTCCCCTGTCTGAACGCGATCAAACAAAGGACGCCTTGCACGCCTTGGGTGAGCGACATCGATATCCAGGCTCCCCGAGCTCCGAGCCCGACGACGATAGCAAGGATGTAGGCGAGTGGCACACGCAAGCCCCATAGCGCCGTGATCGAAATCCAGAGCGGACGGACGGTATCGCCCGCACCCTGCATGGCGCCGACGATGACCATTGCGTAGGCGAACAGAACTTCGGTGGAGGCGAGCCAACGGAGAAGGGTCGCTGTCTCCGCGATCAGATTTGGCTTGTCGGCGAGGATCGTCGCGCATATCTGGGGCGCGAAATAGAAGATCGGCAACGAGAGGCAAAGTGTTACGAATGCGCCGTAGTGGCTGGCGACCCAGGCGAGCCGTTCGGCTCGGTGCGTATCCTTCATCCCCAAGCTCTGACCGACAAGCGCGCTCGCGGCGACGGCGAGGCCAAAGGACGGCATGAACATCACCGACTCCACGCCGAACGCGACGGGTAAGGCCGCGATCGCCGTGCTGCCGTTCGGAACGTAGTTCAGGAGAAAGGTGAACGTGCTGAGAGAGAGGACCCTCAAGACGGCCATCGTGGCGGCGGGGATGGCCACTCGCAGAATCCGGCGAATCCAATCTGGATTTGGCAACCGAAGGAGAGAGGCCTGGCCGAGGGGTGTTCTTCCGCTATAGATTACATAGATAGTCGCGGACACCCACGCGCTCGTACTCAGTGCCGTCGCCGCACCGACGATGCCCATGTTGGCCCCTGGGATCATCACTCCGAACAGCATCCGAGGGGGGAAGATGAGGACGCAGTTGAGGGTGATATGGAGCAGGATTTGAATTCCGGAGATGACCATCGGGCTCTTCGTGTCGCCGATGCCTCGGAGAGAGCCCGCCAGGGTTTGGATTACGAAGATGGGCGGCAGTCCCAGCCCGTAGGCCACCAGGAACCGGCTCATGTGCCCGATCGCCTCGTGGTTTTTCGCGTCCAGCATCAAGTGCGAGAGCAAAGGGCTCAAGGCGATGGTGATGACGCCGATGAGGATGCCGCCCATCCAAGCCATGCCGAAGGCTTGACGGCTTGCTTCGCGAAATTCGCTGTCGTTGCCCGCGCCAAACGCTCGTGCCACGATGGCGGTTGCTCCCGTCGCGAGGGCCATCGCCAGCGAGAACATCAGAAACATGACGGACGTCGCGCCGCCGAGCGCCGTGAGTGCCGCTTCGTGCAAATGCCCAACGAAAAAGCGGTCGAGGAGGGTGTTTACAACCTGGAGGGAATTCAACGCGACGGCCGGCCACGCGAGGGCCCACACGGTGCGCGCAGGATGCTCCAAAGCAAGGGAAGGATTGACAGACGGAGAGGCGGCGGCTTCCGCCATAGTCGGTGATGGTACCTGTCAACCTATAGGGTCCTAGTGTTGAAAAATTGCTGGAACATAGGACGAATTCAGCCCGTCATTTCGTTATTGCCACATTGATGTAGTCGGTTATTGCTACAAATCACCAGGTCTTTGCTAGGGTCGACGTTTAATGATCGAATATTCGAATAAGCTTTTTGCGAAAGATCAACAAGGGACGACGTATGCGCGTGCCGACTAATGTTGGCGCGCTACGTTAGGGGGGTTTTAAAGTTGGATGCGAGGTTGAAAACACGGTGAGAGGCGCTGTCCCCAAGGGGATCGTTAGCCAAATTTTTGCCATCGGAGGAGGGGAACTCCAAACCAGAGAAACGTTCGAAACGGATCGGCTGATCGCTGCGACGACAGGCCGAAACCGTCCGTGGTCTCTCTGTGTCACCGCCGCCAGCGGTGACGAGCCCAGTGTTTGCGAAGGCTTTGGGTACGTCTACGGCGACTCCTTGCGTTGCCGGACGGATTACCTACGCCTGCTGAAGGGCGAACCCGGAGGCGACGACTACGTCCGCAAGATCGCGCGCTCGGAGATCATCTACTTCGCCGACGGCGACGTGCGTCTCTTGGTGGAGACGGTTAAGAAGTTTGGCGTCGTCGATGAGCTTCGCAAGGCTTACGAGCGAGGCGTGATCCTTTGTGGCGTTGGCGCGGGGGCGGTTTGCTGGGGCAACGCGATTCTCGGCGAGGATTCGCTGGAGGGGCTTGGCTTTATCGAGGCGAATATGGGTTCGTCGGTAACCACCACTGCCCAGACGATGCAAAAGTCTGTGGACAAGCTTGGTGAGCCGGGAATCCTGCTCGACCGGCTTGCCGTCCTTCATGTGAAGGGTTCGGACTACCGGGTCATCGCGCCCGACGAAGCGCATCGCATTCGCCGTTTCTCTCCCGCGGGAGCGCCCGAGGAAGCGAAGACGGTGGCCGTCGATCAGCAGTTCCAGCCGCTTGCTTCTCTCAAGAATGTTGACGTCGAAACAGTGGCTGCCAAGTAGCCGTGCTTTGGCGTGAGGCTTACCGAACGCAAGTTGCCCGCGACGTTTCCTTGCCGCCTCTAGGGGTGGCAAGGGAAGGGCGTTACGTCTTACTCGGCGGCTTCGACCTTCGGGCCTACCGCCAGATGCAGATATGGCTCCGCCTGCTTCAGGCGGACTCGCCGGAAACGTCCGTCCTTCTGGTCTTCTTCAAGTCGCCTTGGAGCGCCAAGGAGCTTGGCGATTTGGAGGCGATGATTCCTCCCAGCTTGTCGGACCTGACTCACACGGTTGTGGATGGGGAGGGACAATGGCACTCGCTCATTGCGCCGGATTCGCCGGAACGCGCCTTCGCTGCGATTGTCGAGGACGACCGTTCGGACTTTATGATAAAAGGCGTCCCAACCGAAGAGGGCTGGGACGCCTTTTTGGAAGCCTTGCGAGAAAGAACTTAGCCGCTACCATTCGGGCGCGGACCAGCAATCGCCCTTGCTCCGGGCGTAGGAGTGAAGACAAAGTTGCCAGTCGAGGGAAGGATGGACGTGTAAACGTCCGTCCTCCAATCCACCAGCCGTGTAGTGGCTCCGATCTGTGAGGAGTCGGAGAAGTAGATGGTCCCGAGATCCCAACCCCCCGTGGTTGGGTTCTGCACGAGTTCGAATGTGAGCGACCGAGTTGGGATACCCGCCTTGGTCAGCCAGTAAACGTGAAACTCCGTTGTGGGTGTGGACACGTATGACCGTTTCGGTACCACCGGGTCCGTGGCGGTGGCTCCGCCAGAAATCGTCGCTTCCGACCGATTGGTCGAAGCGGGAATCCATGGCCTGTAGGAGGCCGCCAGTCCGCCCCAGATTTCGCGGGTCATCCGCGCGAGCAATGCACTCTGGCCGGAGGCGAGCAGGTTGAACGACTGAAGGCCGTTTTGGAAATAGTCGGTGGGCACGGTCGCCGTGTACGAGCCGTAGCGCGCTACGGAGTACGTGTTCTTCAGCAGGTCTGCGCTCCACAGGTGCTGCCCGTCCCCCACCACTCGGTGAGTCACGATGCTGTTTTGCGCCTCCAAAAGCTCAAGTTTCATGTCTTGGGCAGTCGAGGCCGCAGGCCGGTCCCAGAAGAGGTCCGAACTGATGGGCGTGGTCGTCGCGCCGTAGTAGATGTTTCCCTGAAGCCGGAAGAGGACCTTGTCGATACCGCGCAAGGTGATAAACGCTTGGTTGACGTCCGTCTCTGAAGCCGAAAGCGCCTGTGCCGAGGCGAAGCCCACGGCGAGACAACTGAATAGGGTTGTGGTGATGAGTTTAGATCTCAAGTCGGTCTGCTCCTATCCGAATACGACTTTGACTCCGCATTGGGGCGGAATGTTCGAACTTTTAGCGTGGTTGGCGATGACGTCTGAAAATTAGAATTGCAAAAAATATGCGTCAGCGGTCTGAAAAAACCCAGCAAAATCACCGAAATTGCCATTGGGACCGGTTCGCAAAGCAACCGCCTAAGTTAGCTTTCGCCCTCAACTCACGAAAGTTCAGGCTGGACGGTCCCTCTCTCTTTTATTGCTGGATTGTCGATTGTTTGATTGCTGGATTTCATTCAAGCAATCCAGCAATCAAGCATTCCAGCAATTTCTCAGAGCTCGCCTTGCAATCGCTCGACGAACGCCTTGAGGGGCATGGCGCCGAGGTCGCCTTCTTCTCGGCTGCGGACTCCCACCGTTCCCTGCTCGATGTCTCGGTCGCCGATGATGAGCATGTAGGGGACCTTCTGCATTTGATTCTCGCGAATCTTCTTGCCGAGGGTCTCGCGGCGGTCGTCGATGTGGAGCCGGAACTTGTTGTCTCCGAGTCCTTCCGACGCTTCGCGTGGGAAGTGGGGAAGGCCCTCTTCGATAGGCGGATGCAGGTGGCCGGGGCCACGGAGAGTTTCTGCGACTTCGTAGGCTGCTTGGATGTGCCGGTCGGCGATCGGGAGGATGGCGACCTGCACTGGCGATAGCCACAGCGGGAAGGCTCCCGCGTATTGCTCCGTGAGGAGTCCGATCATGCGTTCCAGCGAGCCGAATGGGGCGCGGTGGATCATGATGGGACGGTGGGGCTTGCTGTCCTCACCCGTGTATTCGAGCTCGAACCGCTCGGGCAGGTTGTAGTCCACCTGGACCGTGCCCATCTGCCAATCGCGTCCGAGGGCGTCCTTGATGATGAGGTCCAGCTTCGGCCCGTAGAAGGCGGCGTCGCCGGGCGACACGAAATATTCCAGGCCCATCTTCTGGCAGGCTTGCTCGATGGCGTCGGTCGCCGCTTTCCAGTTGTCGTCGTGGCCGATGTACTTTGCGCTGGCGGGGTCCTTCGTTCCGAGGCGGGCTCGGAAGTCGGTCAGACCTAGCTTCTTGAGGACGACCTTCATCAGGTCGACGACGCCGATGAATTCGTCCAGAAGCTGGTCGGGGCGGACGAAGAGGTGGGCGTCGTCTTGGGTGAAGCCGCGCGCTCGCAGGATGCCCGTGACCTCGCCGCTCTGCTCGTAGCGGTGTACCGTTCCGAACTCGGCGTACCGGACTGGGAGGTCGCGGTAGGAGCGCATCTGAGATTGGTAGATCTCGATGTGGAACGGGCAGTTCATGGGTTTGAGGATGTAGGTTTCCTTCTCCTCGTCTTCCATGAAGGGGAACAGCTTGTCTTTGAACGTGATGATATGGCCCGACTTCTCGTACAGCTTGATGCTGGCGATGTGGGGCGTCACGACCGGTTCGTAGCCGCGCTTGATCTGCTCTTCACGTAGGAATTGGACCATCGTCTCGCGCAGGATGGTGCCCTTCGGCAGCCAAAGGGGGAGGCCGGTGCCGACCCGGGGGGAGAACATATAAAGCTGAAGCTCGCGGCCGAGGATGCGGTGGTCGCGCTTCTTCGCCTCCTCCAGCATCGTCAGATGGTTCTGGAGCTCTTCGGGCGTTTCGAAGGCCGTGCCGTAGATGCGGGTGAGCTGCTTGTTTTTGACGTCGCCGCGCCAGTAGGCGCCCGCCAGGTTCATCAATTTGAAGTTCTTGATTTCCTTGGTCGAGTCGACGTGGGGGCCTCGGCAGAGGTCCAGGAACCGGTGGTGCTTGCCTTCTCGGTCCGTGCGCTGCTGGTTATAGAACGAGATCGTTTCGCCCTCGGGGATCGCTTCCAGGAGCTGGAGCTTGTACTCGGCGACTTCGGCGCCCATGCCGGGGATCGTTTCGTCGAGGATCGTGGAGCGGGCGTCTTCCCTGGAAAACTCGTGCCGTTCGATGCGCTGGTCCAGCTTGGCCAGCTCCTTCATCTTCTGCTCGATCTTCGGGAGGTCTTCTTCCTTCAGCGGCGTGGGGAAGTCGATGTCATAGTAGAACCCGTTTTCGATCGGAGGGCCGATAGACAGTTTTGCGCCGGGGTAGAGCTCGGTGACCGCTTGGGCCAGCAGGTGGGCGGCCGAGTGGCGGAGACGATAGAGATAGGATTGTTCGTAAGATTCGCTCATAACTTTTCCTTCCCAGACAATGGGATTGAGTTGTCAGCGTTGATTTTACCAGGGGGCGGTTTGGAGACCTATGGCGATTAGGGTCTAGGCGGCCGGATTTGCCGATTCGTTAATCGTTAAGGGTTGGTTGTTTGCGGCTTCCTGTATGCTGGAAAGCATATGTTTTCTTTGCTTATCGCCACTCTTCCCCTGGGGGCTCCGGTGGATGCTGACCGGGTGCTTGTTCTCTCCAATTCCAGCAGCCCTACTTCCGTTTCTATTGCGGCGGACTACGTGCAGAAGCGGCATGTCAAGAATGTGCTCAAAATCGCTTGTCAGGACTCGGCGGAGGATGCGGGGAAGGAGACTTTGGGATTCTCCGACTTTCAGAACGCTATCGAGAAGCCTTTGAAGGTCTATCTGTCGAAGCATCCGGAGATCGACTTTATCGTGCTCACGAAGGGGATTCCGATTCGGCTTACGGATGCGCCTACTGGGCTGGGGAACAACCGGCCTTCGCTCGACTCCTACCTGGCGGGCTTGGGTTATGGGGAGCGGAAGGATGTGGTGCCGGTGGCGCTGAGCGATAGCGGTTTCACTGGGAAATGTTGGGCGAATCGGTTTTGGAATTCGCAGGAGCGGTTTTCCCATGCGAAGTTTGGCGGGTATTTGGTGACCCGGCTGGACGCCTATACGGAGGACGAGGCGAAGCTGTTGACGGCTTATGCGCTCGAAGCGGAGAAGGCGCGGCCTTCGGGCAAGATTTTGATCGATATCGCCTCGGGACATGGGATGGGGGCGATGGACAAGGTGCCGCAGGGCGTGGTCAAAGACGGCAAGTTCGACACGCATTTCATCAACGAAATGGCTTACAACGACTGGGACGCGGACATGGCGGTGGCGGCCAAGGGGTTGGAGAAGGCGGGCGTGCCGGTTTTGCTCGACCAGACGGACGTGTTCGTGGGGCGCAAGGGGGATTTGGCGGGTTACTGTTCCTGGGGGAGCAACGATCCCAAGTTCGATGCCGACGCGTACAAGACGTTGCGGTTCAACCCGGGGGCCATTGCGGAGACGGCGGTTTCGACGAGCGCGCGGACCTTCTTGCCGACGACGGGCGGGCAGTCGCTGATCACGGACCTGATCAAAGATCGGGTGACCGGGGTGAAGGGGTATTGCGACGAGCCGCTGCTGCAGGCGGTCGCTTCGCCTTCGATCCTGTTCGATCGGTACACCCGAGGGTGGACTTTGGCGGAGAGTTACTACGCGGCATCGCGGTTTGTGGGGTGGGAGGATATCGTCGTGGGCGACCCTCTTTGCGCGCCCTATCGCCGGAAATAAGCAGTGACACTTTCTCGAGCGGCTCGCGTCTAGCTTTACGATGCTCGGCCTGATCTTTCTCGCGACCGCTCAGAACGGGGGCATGGTGAGCCCGGGCGACGGGCTCAAGGCCAAGGCGTACCGGATGGCGGTCGATGTGGGCACCCGGCTGGGGGGTGCTATGGCGGGGACGCCTCGGGTCACGCAGAGGCTGGCAAACGGACCCATCGAGATCGCTTGGCCCAGGCTGGTGGTTCAGATATCGGTCTCACAACTGAGGCCGGTTCTTTATTTCGATTCCTCGGTGGCGATGGCGGTGCCGGGGGTGAAGTGGTTCGCGGATGCGGATACGATCCGGCGGACGCCGTGGATTCGGGATGCGGTGAAGAAGGCGGTCGTCGAACCTGGCTTGGTTTCCCAGTTGACGCCCCAGACGCGGGATATCCGGAATCGGTGGCCGCAGCCGGTGGCGAATTCGACGGTGGAAGCGCGGTGGACCATCGTGCAGCGCAACGGTATTCCGTTTCATCCGGCGAGCCCGCCGAACATCATTATCGACTTCAACTCGACCACTCACCGAATCGCGGCGGTGGACTGGCATCTTAATTGGAGCCTGATGCCCTCGAAGACGACGGTCAAGCCGCCTGCCGCCCGCGCCAAACTGGCGTCGCTCTTCCAGAATTTCCTTCGGCGAAACGGCCTGCCCGCTTTCGTGCCAGGGAAGCTGCAGGTGAAGCCGATGTACGTGACGGACAACGGGATACGCGTCTATGCGGATGGGCGCGGCATTCGCGGGCCGGCGATGCATTTGGACTTTCAGATCTATCGCCTTGCCTATGTGGGGACCTACGGGCCGACTCAGATTTGGCTGAGCGCAGGCAACCTGGATTGCGTCGGCGGCATCGTCGGACCGGAGGCGAAGCCTGCGAACATGCCCTCCACCTTCTCCGACCGAGCAGACAAGGGTTAGCCCCTACCGCTGCCGTCCCGCCGGTCGTCCAAGAAGATGGAATGTGGCAAAATTACCGGCTCAAAAAGGACTGGACTTCGGACAGTGGGGTGGAGCTTAAGAAAGGGGCCGTGGTGACCCAGCGGGAGAAGGATTTCGACCCTGAGGACCGGGAAGTGCTGTGCCTGGCGCCGGGACAGATCGAGGTGCGAATTCCGCGCTCTGTGCTGGAGCAGGTTCGGGGTTAGGGACTTGACGATTTCTTGGGGCTTCTGAAATGTCCGTCGAAAAGTCCGTTAAGTAGACATTTGTCTGTGTAAAATAAACACGACATTTTCATCCCGGAAAGGGCATTTTATGGACCAGAAGACCCTCGCAATTTCTGATTTGGAGCTTATCGCTCAGGTTCTCAAAGAACACGTTCGGCATCATCACGGGCACGCCGTGGGCTACCTTGGCAGTGGGTCGGACCCTGGGTATCACCAGCTTCAGGACGAGCGGTTGACGATGGTCTTGGAGAAGGTGCGGGCGGAGATGAGTAACCGGCGGGGCTAGGGAAGGGCCTCGACCTTGGCGTGGAGCTCTTTGGGTGGAGCTTCGAAGTATTTCAGGAGGGCTGGGCAGAGCCAGCCTTCCATTTGGAGTTCGGGGGCGTAGTAGACGTTTCCGCTCATTTCGGCCCGCCGCCATTCCAGGTGCAGGGTTGCGCCGGGGAAGGGTGCGGCGGAGAAGACCATGCGGAATCCCTTGTCCGCGTTTGGAATGGCGGCGGTCAGGCGGTCGATGATATCGTCGGCTCCGCCGACGAACGGCTCCTGCACCAGCCCGACGCGCTCATCGTCGAAGACCCACATGCCGAGGTGCTTGTAGGGCGCGATCACGAAGAGGGAATTCATGGTGGGTGGACTTTACAGCGCGCCGGGTCTGGCCGGTAGAGCGTCGGGGCCAAAGGCCTTGCGGAGTCAGCTATTGCGTAGCTTTGGGCTTGGGCGCTCGAAGAGCTTGGGATTGCGGCGATGGAAGATGGCAACGCCACCATAACTTGCCGCGATAAGTGTTATGAACATCAAAGACAACCCTACGCCTTTGCCTTGATCTAGCCCGGAGAGCACGCAGGTGCAAACGACCGGCATAAGAGCGGCGGATTCAAATTTTTTCCCGCTAAAGAGGCTATTGGCCAAGAGGATCGTTAGGCAGGTCAGTATTTGAAACTCGGCGAAGAGCAGCCATAGGGGGAAGCCGGTGGAAGCTTGCACGCGTTGCCATGCGTCGAAGTGGTTCATCGCCTGGAATTCGTTCCAAGCGGCTATCGCGACTAGGCAAGAGCCAGCCAGCGGTCCGCTCAGTCTTAAGCTGTCCTTCAGCATCGGCTTTATTGTAACAAACGAATCGCAGTTTGTACCCACGACACGAAGCGTTTCGCGGGGCGAAAAGGCCCTCCGGAGTCAGCTATTGCGTAGCTTTGGGGTTTGGGCGCTCGAAGAGTTTGGGATTGCGGCGTTGGAAGATGGCGAGTAGGCAGAGAACTGTCGCATTGACGGTCGCGAACGTCAAAGTGAAGCTCGTGCCGGGGGCTCGATCCAATGTGGCGAGCATGCCCGAGCTTAAAAGGGCCGCGAGCGCCATCGGTTCAAATTTCTTCCCGGCGAAGAGGTCGTTGGCGGACTGGATGGTCAGGATGGTAAGGACCTGAAACTCGACGAAGATCAGCCATAGTGGAAAGCCTGTAGAGGCATGGGCGCGCCTCCAAGCACCGAGATGGTTCATCCCGATGTATTCGTTCAAGGCAGCCAAGGCCACCATGCACCCGCCGATGAGGGGTCCGCTTGATCTCCAGCCCTTCTTCAGCATCGGCTTTATTGTAACAAACGAACCGCAGTTTGTACCCACGACACGGAGCGTGTCGTGGGAGCGAAAAGAGTTACTTGTCTCGTTTTGCCCGCTTCGTTTCCCGAACTGTCTTTCGCGGCATTCCTTCGATTTGTGTTAGGAACTCTTCGAGGACTTCAACAGGGTCGCGATCAGCTAGTTCGCAGATGTGGATGAACTCGACTAAGAGGACATCGCGTTCTCCCGTCTCCATCCGGGTAACCACAGCGTTACCTGTAAATCCAAGTTCCTTGGATAGCTGACCTTGACTTAGTTCAGCGCGACGGCGGGCGATCAGAATCATCTCGCCTAGTATTTGCGCCGGAGTGGGTTCTTTCTTTCGTGGCACTAATAATAAGCGTGCACTATAATAAATATACTACGTAATAATCTCCACACTGTGTTATATTTAGATTCGAATATGGAACGATCAGAAGCAGGAAAATGGCGGAGTCTGGGAGCGTATCTCCGTCAACTGAGACTCGACGCGTCCGTCGCCAAGGGCGACCTTGCCGAATGGCTTGGATGGGATGAAGGCCAGATCGAACGGCTGGAGACCTATCCTGACGGGCTCGAACTGCTCCAACTCATCGACTACGCGCAGGCGCTAGAGGCCGATCTGGTCCAGGTGCTGCGCTCTTGCAAAGACATTTTGAGGTGCAACTAAGATGGAGAACATTCCGGTTTATCGGGTCCAACTTGTGCGGGAGCCTTGGGAAGTGGCGGTGGAACGGAAATTTATCGGCTGCCCAGAGGATGCCGCCAAAATCCTTCGCCCCTTGCTCGAATCGCAAGATCGAGAACACCTCGTGGTCCTGATGCTCGATTCCAGGAGCCTCGTCATCGGGGTCCATACCGTCGCCATCGGCTCGCTCACCGTGGTCGTCACCAGCCAACGGGAGATATTCAAAGCCGCGATCCTCGCCAACGCGGACCGCATCATCCTCGGCCACAACCATCCCTCAGGAAATTCCTTCCCCTCAGGCGAAGACTTCGATATCACCACCGGCTCCCTGGACGCAGGCGAACTCCTGGGCATCGAGGTCGAAGACCACATCATCATCGGAGCCCACGACCGCTATGTATCTTTCAAAGAAATCAACCTCATGTCGAACCTCCCCTGCATGAGTAACAGGCGACGGGCAGCGAAGAAGAAGCGGGACGAGGGGGCTTTGGGTAAACGGCGTGGAGCTCGCGCTAAGGCGGAAAGGGGGCGCTAAGGGTTTGAGGGAGGAGCACGGACGTATCAAATCAGAGCCGACACGATTTTCGCGTGTCGGCTCTAGCGATGTCTAACGTTGAGACGAATCGTAGACGGGTGCTTTTGGTGAGTTTTTAACAATCTGGATCGCGGCCAGACAATCTGCGCGATTGTAATAGCCCTCGCCAGAGTTGGCAACTTTGCGGTTGTTAGCCGCCTCTAAATACCAGCGCCATTGCCCGCTAATGTCCTTATAAAGAATGAACCTCATAAGTTGATCACTCCTCCCAGGAACCGAGCCTGGGTGTTATAATGAACCTGGTACGTTCCAGCGCACCAGGTTCTGATGACCGAATTGGGATCTTTACCGACCCTGGGAAGCTCGTAAGGATTTCGCCCAGGGTCTCTTACCTTCTTGGCATCCCTTCACATCCTCTTTTCACAATGTTCCTCAGTGGAATATCAAGTGAAATCTTCAAATTGTTGCTACCTCTGTCCCTTCGGAACTCGGTAGATGCCACTCCTCACTCGTTCTATTGCTCTTGAACTTACGCAAGAGGCCAAAACGTTATAAATAGTTCCAGGGCGCGTGGAAGGATATTTTGAAATTACGGCCTTAATGACATCTCCGGCTGAAAACTCTTCTGGAGCATGTTGGAAAAATTCAGTTACTTGCTCATTTACAGTTGGATGCCTTATCGGCAGTACGGCCTGCTCATCCCGGCCATCAAACGGGAGCGCTTGGTCTTGATTTGAACCCCCTGATTCTTCAGCAATCCACGATTTGGCCACTTCGATTTCCATGTCAAACCTGCGAAGCTCCTGTAAACGTTCCTCTAACGCTTCTCGAGCAGCACGTACCGCATCAAGGGCTTCCTGTTTCCTTGTCAGTATCTCCTCAAGCTTTTGTTGGTAAATCTCCAGTCGGCTCATGCTGTTCTCACTATACTCTATTTACGGAGAGAGAGATGGGTATTCTCTTCTAGGGAAGATACTGTTTTGATTATCTCATAATATTTATGGAAATGGAGACTTTCTGGTGCCAGCTTTGGTTGAGATAACTACTGAGGATAGGCCCTGAGGGGTGGAAGCAGAGCATCGAAGCGCTCTGTTCTGGGTGACTGTTGAGGCTGGCTTTGAGGGGTTAGTTGACGATTGTGTCCCCAACCGTTCCCGTTACCTTCCAGTGGCCTTCGATCTTTTCCACTTTCAGCGTCTCGCTGGTGGAGGCGTCCATTGCTTCGAAGGACTCGAAGTGGACTTCGACGGTGGAGGGGTTCTTTGCTTCGACGAGGCCGATTGACCATCGGAGGACCTTCTTGCCGGTTTTGACGTCTCGCAGGACTCCTCCTTTGCCCACAGCGGCTTGCGTGGCGTCGCCGAAGTTCATGTTTAGGTCCCTGAGGCGGTCGGGGACCATTTTTTGTAGATACGGGGATGGAAGGGACAGGTAGATGGGGAGGGTGGGTTTGTATTCTTTGAGCTTGGCCCGAAGGACAGCTTCACAGATTTCTGGGCCGGGGTCATAGTCGGGGCCGGAATGCCACATGTAAGGCGGAGGCTTGAAGAGGGCTATGCCGAGGATCACTCCGACGAGGAGTCCGGCGGCGATGGCTAGCCTTATCATCTTGGGTTTTAGTATATGCGGGGTCTTCTCTTGAGGTCGTAGGACGCAACCCCGTTGGGGTAGGTGCGGGTGGTTTGCCGTTGTACCAGGGTAGGCCCGTTGGGCCAACCCTTCGCTTTGTTACGGAACCCCTTTGGGGTTCGTTTTCCGGACGTGGTCGTTGCCCACGGCTACACGCTCCGCGTCGGCTTGTAGGGGGCGCTCTTTAGTTGTTCGCACTCACGAGGGCTGAAGCCCTCGGCTACACCTTCCGGGGTTTGTGGCTTTGGATGCGCTCTGTTTTCTAACCTCTATCCCCGGCCCTTTCTCCTGATCTCATCAGGAGAAAGGGGGGCGGAGGCGTTGCAGGGCGGCTCGGTTTAGGGTTACGTAGTCCCAGTCCTTGACGCTGGTGGCCCAGACGACTCCGCCTACGGCTCCCAGCAGTCGAAGGGCTTGGATTTGGGTTTTTAGGCGGGGGGTGAAGCCTCCGTAGCCTTCTTCGAAGGGAGCGGCCAGGTGGGGCTTGGCGACGAAGGCGTCGTCCCAGGGGCGGTTTAGGTCGGCGGCTTGGACGTCCCAGCGGGCGTGTTCCCAATCGATGACGGCGGTGAGGGTTCCGGTGGGGTCGGTGAACCAGTTTCGGGGGCCGAAGTCTCGGTGGATGGCGACAGGGGTTTCGCCCTCCAGAGAGGCGGTCCACTCGGGGGTGGCGGCGACGATGAAGGCATATTCCTCTTCGGTCCAGAGGCCTTGCTCGGTACCTCGGGCGATCCTGGTCTCAAGGCTTTCGCGAACGAAGGCGGCGGCGTCGGTGAAGGTCTCGCCCTGGGGCGAGCCATTGGGGAGGGCGGCTCCGAACCAGGCGTTTTGCTTGCGGTGAAGCTCGGCGAGGTATTGGCCAGCTTGCCTCCAGAGGCGCATTTCGGCTTCCCGGTCAAGCTCGATCTCGGTGGCGATCGTGCCGGGGACCTCGGACATGAGGAGGCTGGGGGGCTGGTCGCGGTAGCCGACGACCTCCGGTGAGGGAACAGTTTGGGAAGCCCAGTTCAGGAGAGCGTGGACCTCTCCGGCCCACTTGCCGGGGTAGGTGTGGAGCTTGAGCCAGAGGGGGCGGGTGGAGGTCATAAGCCGCCACAGCTTCGAATAGCCGTGCCCGTGGGCGAAGTGGGAGTCCACTTGGAAGGGGCCGACGAGGGACGTCACCCATTCCATCGTGTCTTTATCGGGCAGCTCCTGGGTGTTTTTCAAAGCTTTCGGAAGCTACCCGAGACCGATCTCCTAGGCCAAGCTCTTTCTAAATCTCCTGGTGCTCACGAGGATGAGTAGGGAAGAGATGAGGAGGAGCACTCCGGCGGAGGGGAGGAGGTCGAAGAAGCCTTCGCCTCGCACGATCACGCCACGCACGATATTCAAGTAGTGCGTCAAGGGCAGGACCTGGGAGATCAGGTAGATGGCTCCGGGCATCGTGTCTCGGGGGAAGATGAAGCCGGACATCAGCACCGACGGCATCAGGGTCAGCATGGCGAATTGGAGGGCTTGCGCCTGGTTTTGGGCGAAGGTCGAAATCAGCAGGCCCAGAGCCAGGTTCGCGAGGATGAAGGGGGTGGAGAGGACAATGAGCCCCAGGAGGCTTCCGGCGACGGAGACGTCGAAGAGGAAGTAGCCGAACATGAGGATCAGGGCGAATTCGAAGAGGGCGACTCCGGCGTAGGGGGTGAGCTTGCCGAGCATCAATCCCAGCCGCCCGATGGGGGAGACCATGAGCTGCTCCAATGTCCCCTGCTCCCTCTCGCGGACCAAAGAGAAGCTCGTCAGGGACACCGTGATCATCTGCATGAGAAGCCCGATCAGGCCGGGGATCATGAAGGTGGCGGTGCGCATGTTTGGGTTGAAGAGGACGTTCGCGCGGGCCTGGACGCCTTCCGACGAACCGGCCGAGGTGAATGCCATGCGCGCCCTGGTCGCCACCTGGCTATCGGAGCCGTCGATGAGGACGCCGACTTGGGGGTTGGCGGTGCGGGAGAAACCTGGCGGGATGATGACGGCGACCTTTACGTCGTTGATCTGCACGAGGTGGGCGGCGTCGGACTCGGAAGCGGCGGTGAGGTCGGGGTCGAGGTATTGGGTGGCGCGGAGCTTGCGGACGTACTCGCGGCTCTCGCGGCTGCGGTCTTGGTCGACGACGACGGTTTTGATATGGCGGACGTCGAAGTCGATGGCGTAGCCGTACAGCATCACCTGGATGAGGGGGAGCAGGAGGGCCATGACGAGGGTCGTCATATCCCGCCGCAGGTGGACGATCTCTTTGCGTACGACGCTCAGGTAGCCATTCATTGTGAGGCGATCCTCCGGGTCAAGGTCACGAAAACGTCTTCGAGCGAGGGCTCGATGGGGCGGAACTCGCCCACGTGGAGGCCATCCAACGCCTTCTTTACTCGGGGAAGATCGACGTTCTCCGGTACGAGGAGATGGATCTCGGATTCGACGAGGGTGGCGTCCAGGATTTGAGGTTGGCCGCGCAGGGCCATGAGGCCGCGGGCGGGTGGGTCGACGGCGATGGCGAACCGGCGGGTGTGGGGCGGCGAGACCTCGGGAAGGGCCTTCAGCTCGGCGGGGGTTCCGCGCACCATCAGCTTCGAGAGGTAGATGTAGGCGATATCGCTGCACCGCTCGGCTTCGTCCATGTAGTGGGTGGTGACGAAGAGGGTTTTGCCCTCGCCCGCGAGTTGGAAGAGGAGGTCCCAGAGATCGCGGCGGGCGACGGGGTCGATTCCGGCGGTGGGCTCGTCGAGGAACACGAGGTCGGGCTCGTGGATGAGGGAGGCGGCGAGGGCGAGGCGCTGCTTCCAGCCTCCGGAAAGCTGCCCGGCGCGGCGATCCAGGTAGGGGTGCAGGCCGACAAGCTCGACGACCTTGTCTCTTCTTTCGTTGAGGTGGGTTCCTTTCAGGCCGTAGACGCCGCCGAAGAAGTCGAGGTTTTCGCGGACGGTGAGGTCGCGGTAGAGGCTGAAGGCCTGGCTCATGTAGCCGATGCTGCGCTTGACCTTTTCAGACTCCTTGACGACGTCGAAGCCGTTCACCTTGGCGTCCCCCGAAGTCGGTTCGAGAAGGCCGCAGAGCATGCGGATGACGGTGCTCTTGCCGCTGCCATTGGGACCGAGGAAGCCGAAGATGGAGCCCTTGGCGACGTCGAGGGTGAGGCTATCGACGGCGGTGAAGTCGCCGAATTTGCGGGTGAGGCTTTGGATTTCGATGGCGCTCACGACCGTGCCTTCCTTCGCGCTGTCGATCTGCGGGCAGGACGCACCCCCACCCTGCCCTCCCCCTGCACGCATGGGGAGGCTATCAAGAGCTCCACGCTCCCAGTTTCTTGACCGTCACCGCCATTCCGGCCTTGACTCGGGGGTCGGGGGATTTGAGGCGGATTCGGATGGCGAAGACTTGCTTGCCTCTTTCCTCGGGGGTTTGGAGGTTGGCGGGGGTGAATTCGCCTTGGGTGGAGACGCTTTCGACGGTGGCGGGGATGAGGTCGTTCAGGCCATCGATGGCGAGGTCGGCTTCGTCTCCGGCTTTGACCTTGGCGAGGTCCTTTTCGGGCAGGTAGACGCGGAGCCAGATGTCGGTGGGGTCGCTGAACTGGATCGCGGGAGCGGTGGGGCCCACGAGGTCGCCGTCGGCGACGAGGATGCGCTCGACGATGCCGTCCTTGGGGGCGTAGATGGTGCGCTCGTCGGCGGTGGCGGCGCTGCCTTTGGCCTGGGCTTCGGCGGCTTGGGAGGCGGCCTTGGCCTGGTTCTTTTCCTCGGCGCGGGTGCCGTTGACGAGCTCTTTGAGGGCGGCTTGGGCTTGGTCGACTTGGGCTCGGGCGGCGGCGATGTCTTCGGCGCGGCTACCGCGTTGGAGGAGCTTCAGGTTCTCGAGGGCGGCTCCGTATTCGGCGTTGGCGGCCTGGATGTCTTCGATGCGGGGGCCTTTGACGGCGAGGTCCAGGCGGGCTTTGGCTTGGCGGTAGCCCTCCTCGGCGACACGGGTTTCCTCGGGCGGGGAGCCTTTTTGGGCGCGTTCGAGGGCGAGGGCGGCTTGCTGTTTTCGGGCGAGGGCGGTCTCGTAGGCGTTTTGGGCGGCGTCGAGGTCGGCCTTGGCGACGGCTCCCTGGTCATAGAGGCGCTGCTTGCGGTCGCGCTGGACCTGGGCGAGGGAGAGGTTGGATTCGGCGGCTTTGAGGTCTTCGGCGAGGCGCTCTTTGTCCTCCGGGGAGGGGCCACGGCGGGCGATCTGGAGCTGGGCGTAGGCGGCCCTTTCGGCTCCACGTGCCTCTTCGATCTCCTCGGGGCGGGAGCCTCTTTTCAGCTCCTGGAGCTTGGCGAAGGCTTCTTTGGCACGGTGGTCGGCGGCCTTGATCTCCTCGGGGAGGGGGCCGTTTACGAGCTTGGTGAGGGTCGCTTGGGCTTCGGCTACGACGGCCTCTTGACGGGCGATGTCCTCCTTGCGGGAGCCGTTCATGGCCTCGGCTTCCTTGGCCTTAGCTTCGCTCGCCTGGGCGGCGGTGGATTCGGCCTGGGAGGCGACGTCGGGGGCACTGAGGACGACGAGGGGCTGGCCCTTCTTCACGGTGTCGCCCTCCTTGACGAGGATGCGGGCGACCCTGCCGGAGATCTTGGGGGCGAGGCGGCTGGGCTGACTCTCGAAGGTGCCGGAGAGGACGCTGCGGGCGGCGTTGCGGTTCCGGTCGACGATGTAGCCGCCGGTGAGCAGGGCGATGACGACGATGAGCGGGATCAACCGCGCCCTTAGGGCTTTCATTCGGGAACCTCCGTAGTGGTCGAGACGAGGCGGAGCAGGGCCGCCAGAAACCGGTCGTCGTGGCCGCTCCCCTCGTCGGGGATGAGGGCCATCGTTTGGTAGATGGTGCGGTAGCGGAACCAGCCATCCATCGCTCCCATGGCCATCGCGCCGAGGATGTCGGGCTCGATGCCGAGCTGGGCGCCGCGGGGGGCGAGGTCTTGGACGGCCTTGCCGATGGCGCGGGGGCCGAGGGTGCGCATGGGGTAGGGGGTGAGGCGGATGGGGTCGAGGCTGATCCAGGCCATGATGCGGCTGATCTCCGGCCTGCTCTGGATGAGCCGGAAGCGCCCCTCGATCATGCCTTTGAGGTCCATGGGGGGCTGAGCGTCGCCTACGTAGCGCTCGATGAGCTCGACGAGAGGGCGGGCGCGGTAGGTGACGGCGGTCTGCCACAGCGTTTCTTTAGACTCGAAGTGGTAGAGGACGAGGCTCTTTCGGACCTTGGCGGCATCGGCGATGTCGGCGATCGACGTGGCGTCGAACCCGCACTCGGCGAAGAGCTCGAAGGCGGCTTCGAGGATGCGCTCGCGGGTCTTTTCGGGGGTCTGCTTCTTGCGTGTTTCGCCTTCCACGCTTCGATTATACTGACCGATTGATCAAAAGTTTGACCGATCGGTCAAAAGACCCTTTGAAAGCGAGATCGGACGGCTCCTGTGAGAGGAGCCGTCCGATGGTTTGCCTTACTTATCCGTCGGCTCGTTCAGAACCTTGGGTTTTTGGGCGGTGGTGGACGAAGCGGGTGGGTTGGGCGGATTCTTGATGCCTTCCTTGAAGAGCTTGTCCATCTGCTTCGATTCTTCTTTCGTGAGCTGTGAGCCGCCGTTTCCGCAGCCGGAGATGGCGAGAGCGCCGAAAGCGAGAATAGAGACAAGGATGATGTTTTTCATAGATCAGTTCGTGGGCTGAAGATGGATCATGCAGCGGTTGGTGGGAGCCAGGTTGCAGTCCTCGGTCTTGTAGAGCTGCAAGAGCCCCATCGACTTGATATGCCCATCGGAGAAGCCAACGTTCGCTTGGCCGTTTCGGATCTTGGCGGCGACGTTATCGGGGATGGTGTAGCGGCTTCCGGGAGGGATGCCGCGAAGTTCGGAGCAGGTCTTGGGGCCGCCGGTCCAGCGCGGGGTGGCGCCGCCGATGCTGTCGCCGCCGGGGCTGTAGGGCCGGGAGGCGCAGGTGCCGAGTTCTTCGTCGACGGGCCTGTTGGTGGAGTAGTCGGCGGTGGGCTCACCGGCGTCGAAGATCAGGGCCTGGTTGGCGACGTCGCCGATTTGAGTTTGGGAAAGGCTGGGGGTTGTGACGTAGGCGCACGAGCCCCAACATCCGATGCCGCCCGTCGGAGCCACCCAGCCCATAACGCCGTTGTGGAGCGAGCCGACGGCGCCAAGAGCCCGGGCGATCGCGTTGGCGCTGCTCACGTTGTAGAACTGCTGCCCTTTCATCTGGGCGCGGGGGATGGAGCCGTAGGTGCCGCCGACCCACTTCCAGAAGGTGGCGTAGAGCGGATCGGTGTTCGCGCTCGGATTCGGCTCTCCCTGGGGATTACGGAAGATCTCAAGATTCTTCGAGTAGGGATAGATCGAGAACATCCAAATGAATTGGGTGTTCGATGCATCGGTGAGGGACGCAACAGGGAAGATGTCGTCGAAGTCTCCGGCGTACATGACGCAAGCAAGATTCATCTGCTTGACGTTCGATAAACCCATCGATTTCTTCGCGGCCTCTTTTGCCTGCGCAAAAACGGGGAAGAGGATCGCGGCAAGGATCGCGATAATTGCAATTACTACCAATAACTCGATCAAGGTAAATGCCTTGTATCTTTTCATGAGTCACCACCTATACGGTCCATCGTTGACCGCTTCCAAAAGCTACTATAGGGTCATCCAGGTTGGTTTCCGAATGAATAAATTTGTTTGGGAAGGGTGATCGTGGACAACAATCGGTGATTCGACTGGGAGGGTTGGGCTACTCGTTTCGCATCGCTTCGACGGGATCTTTCCTTGAAGCTCGGACGGCGGGAACGAGTCCGAAGAAGACGCCGACCAAAACACAGACCAGAAAGCTGAGGCCGACGATGGCGGGGGTAATCATGGGTTTGACGGGCGTTTCGTAATAGAGTGCCAGGCAAACCACATAACTTAGAACCAGCCCTACGGTGCCTCCGGCGATGGAGATTGCGACGGCTTCGCAAAGGAATTGCGCAAAGACGTCTTGGCGCGTCGCGCCGACTGTTTTGCGTATGCCGATCTCCTTTGCGCGCTCGTTGACGGACATGAGCATAACGGTCATGATGCCTACTCCGCCAACGAATAGGGCGATGGAGGTAAGGCCGGTAAGCAGCCACGTTAGAATGCCCATTAGTTTGTAGACTAAACCCAGTAGGTCTTCTTGGGTGAGCACTTGGAATTGTTGCTTGTCCAGCCTTTGCAGGAGCACTTGGTCGAGCCTTTTGATGAGGGCTTTGGGCTCGACGTCGGGCTGGATTTGGATCATGATGCGGTCTGTTTGGAGGTCGGGCTCGACCTCTTTCAGGCGGCGGTAGGGGACGTAGACGAGGTTTTGGAGGGAGCCGAATGAGAAGAGGCTTTGCTCCTGTTTCTTGTCTTGGGTGACGCCGATGACGCGGTAGTCGCGCTTGTTGATCTTTACCGTTTCGCCGACGGCTTTCTTGTCACCGAAGAGCTGCTGCTTGGCGAGGGAGCCGAGGACGACGACGTCGGTGTGCTCATCGGCGGTGGAGAAGGTGCGGCCGTCCTGCATGTTCAGGGGGCGCATCTGGAACCAGCCGGGGGTGGCGGCGGCGAGGAAGGGGTTCGCCATCTTCTCCTTGTAGCGGATGCCTCCTCCGACGAAGGTGAAGGGCTCGGCTCGGACGACGCCGGGGACTTTCGAGAGACGGTCGGCGTCTTCGGCTTTGAGGTAGCTCATGCCGCCGAAATTGGGGTTGAAGGTGCCGTCTTCGATGCGTCCGGGAACGACGACGAGGACGTTGACGCCTAGGTCGCGGACTTGGTCGGTGACGTCGTTACGGACGCCGGTCGCGATGCTGATGAGCAGGACGATGGCGACGCTGCCGACCATCACTCCCAGGGCGCTCAGGACGGCTCGCTGCCATTGCTCTCGCAGGCATTGCAGGGCGGCCCGGGCGTTCGACGGGAAAGATGCCACGCCCAAGTTAACCGCAAATGGCCTTCGGCCCTATGGGCTGGGACTATTCCATGCTGCTGTTCTTCTGGGTGGTTTTCGGAGCGCTCGCATTACCGCCGTGGGGTCCCATGGGACCGTTGTAGTAGTCGGGCAGGTCGTAGTGCTGGTGGGGGTCCGTGTCGTGTGGCATTCCGTTCGCGAGCGAGAAATAGAGCGCGCCGATTCCACATGCCACGAAGAGGACGATCAGAAGATTCTTTAAGGTCGTATTCATGGTGACGGAAATCCTTTGCCGTCCCCCGCCGAGGGGGTTGTGGCGGGGGACGGCGGGTCTATTGCGATTGGCCTGGCCCGCTCTTCTTATTGCCGCCGTGAGGCTGCATAGGGCCGTTGTAGTAGCCCGGAGCATCGACCTTGGCCTGGGGATCGGTGTCTTTGTTGCCGCATCCGGCTATGACCACCGTCGATAAAAGAGCGAGGAAGGCGATTCCTATCTTTGTCAGCATGGTTTCTCCAAAGGGAAAGTCGGCGCGCGAGGCAGCGGCGCGCCGACTTTAGGAATCCCTTATCTATCGATCGTGAAGTACTTCATGTACCAGCGGCCGGTGCTGTCCTGCACCAGATATCGCTGGTTGTTGCCTTTCACGAACTTGACGTGGCTGTCGCAGAAGGAGACGTTGCCGCCGCCTTTGTACATCGTCGCCGCTTCGCAGCCGACGGTGACGCCGAAGCCTTGATTGCCGAGTACGCCTGTGAAGCCGTCGGTGATCATGGCGGTGCGCGCGACCTCGGTGATCGAGTCGTTGCTCATCGTGCTATTTCGGCTGAGGCGTCCGTTACCGGGGGTTCCGGGTAGGTAGCTGCCCGCGAAATAGTAGTCGGGGTCGGCTTGGGTGCCGGCGGCGGAGCCGCCGAGGTAGCCGACGCCACGGGTGTTGAACGGAACGGTCAGGCCGAAGTGGGAGTGGACCACTTTCACCGGAAGCCAGCCGCTGGCTGTCGAGATGGCGCCCGCGCCGTCGCAGTCGGGCAGGTTTGCGGCGTCGGACCATCGCTTCTCAGTCCACATCGGGCTAAATTGAACGCCTGTGGGAGGCACGTAGCCGGGGTCGGTCGTAAACGGGACTCCGCTCGGATAGGTCGGATTGCCATTCTTGATATAGGGGAAGAACAGCATCGGCCAGGAGACAATGTCTTTCCGAGCCCAGGTGGCGTCCGAGAAGTCGGCAGCTTTCGTAAACCAGGCGGGGAGTATATCGTCGTAGTCGGTGATATACATTTGTTGGGCAAGGGCCATCTGTTTCTGATTGCTCAGAATCTGAGTCGCTTTGGCGGCTTCCTTGGCCTGGGCAAAGACCGGGAAGAGAATCGCCGCCAGAATGGCGATGATGGCAATGACGACCAATAGCTCAATAAGAGTAAAGGCTCGATATTTCATTTTTGGCAACTCCAAGCCCGCCAAGTTAGCAGGCTAATAAACAACGGCATTATACGTAACACTGCCTAAGTTGCCAAAGGTAAACCTCCACATATTCCTAATAATGCGTTGAGATAGATAGTATTTCGGTTTGCACTTGCACACACTTTGTTTCCTGTGCAACGAGGTGTGGAAATCGGCTACTCCGACAGGGCTTCCGTCGCCCTTTCTTCGCCGCCCTGCCAGGCTGAGCGCTCGGTGCAGACGACCATCACGTCGTCGTCTACGGTGCTCGCTGTCAGGGCAATGGCGACCTCGACCTGCGTCCCGTCGGCGCGTACGCCGTAGATGGGCGGATGGTAACCCATCTCCCTTTTGCGGATGCTCGAGAGGAAGCCAATGCGATAGGCTCCGTGGATGACGCGGTGCTCGTCGGGAACGAGCTCTTCGACCGACATGCCCACAAGTCGGCCGGGGGCAAAGCCGAATAGCTGCTCTGCGACGGCGTTGGCCTCTTTAATCGTTCCCGTCCGTCCGTCGGCGACGATCACGGCCTGGGGAAGGATCTCCATGAGGGCATGGAAGCGGCCTTCGAGCGACTGATGTTTGTTCTCCCATCGGATGCGCAGCGATCTTTCGTAGAACCTGCCCGCGTCGTCGGACTCCACGATGGCTCTCGCTTCAATGCGCTTGAGCGCCTTTCCCAGGGCGGCCTGGCTCAGCTTGAGGGAGCGGCAAATCTCGAAGTCGGAAACGCCTTCGCTCAGCAGTCTCAGGACTTCGCGATCACCTTGCGAAAGGGCTTTCATACTCAGATTCTAGGATAGCTTCAATCGATACAGCCTCGCTGTTTCGGCAGATCTCGGCGCTAGAAAGTAATCTATAGACTCATGTCGCACGAACGTCCCCAACAGGAGCTTTCCGCGCGCGAAAAGCAATTGCTCCAGCATGCCGCCGAGGGCTTCACGGACACGGCTATCGCCACAAAGCTGGGGATCAGCGAAGCTACCGTCGCGACTTACTGGGGAAGGATTCGGATTAAGCTTGGTCCATACAGCCGCACCGAACTCGTCGCAATCGTTTTAAGGGCAGAGCAGGAAGCCGCCGTCGAATCGCTCCGACGCGAAAACGAGGAGCTTGTGCGCAAGCTCACGGAGCAGGCAGTGGCGGGCGAGTCCTCACTCTATCGAAACCTTATCGAGAATGCTCCGGACGCGATGATTCTCGTTCGCGGGACCGGGAATATCGAGTTCGCGAATACCGCCGCTTGCGAGCTCTTCGGATACGACGCGGGGGAGTTGGAAGGGTGCGACCTTACGACGCTTGTGCCGGCGAGATTCCATGAGAAGCACCGAACGCATCGGGAAGAGTACGTTTCGGAGCCTTTGCGGCGGGAAATGGGGGAACACTTGGAGACGCCTGCCGTGCGCAAGGACGGCTCGGAGTTTCCCGTCCGAGCCGCCCTCTCCGCGATCGAGACCCCTTCGGGGCTTCTCGTCACGTGCGTAGTCCGGCCTGTACGGCCTACCTAGCCGTATATCCTCCATCGATCACGAGCTCCGTGCCAGTTACGAATTTGGCTTCGTCGGAGGCCAGGTAGAGCACGCCGTAAGCGATGTCGTCCACTTCTCCGATGTGTCCTACTGGATGGAGGCTGTCGAGCGCCTTGCGCCCGGTTTCGACGTCTCCCGATGCCCGGAGGAAGTTGTCCACCAACGGCGTCCAGATAAAGCCCGGATGAACCGAGTTGACACGAATGCCTTTGGAGGCGTAGAGCAGGGCGTCCGTTTTCGTCATCATGCGGACGGCGCCCTTGGAAGCGTGGTAGGGAGGAATGTCGGGAGCGCTGACGATTCCATAAATCGAGGACAGGTTGATAATGCTGCCTTTGCCCGCTCCGAGCATCTGGGGAATCGCATGCTTCGTGCAGAGGAAGACGCCTTTGACGTTCACGTCCATGAGGTGGTCCCACTCGGCGACCGAGATTTCGTGGGTCGGCTTGTTGACGCCAGAGATTCCGGCGTTGTTGACGAGGACCGTTACTGGGCCGAACTTTCGCTGGACCAGCTTCATGACCTCGGTTACCTGGGCCTCGCTGGTGACGTCCAGGTGCCAGTAGCCCACCGTTCCGCCCTCGCCACAGATCTCGTCCACGACCTCCTGCCCTTCCTTGTCGAGGACATCTGTGATCGCCACGGCGGCGCCCTGGGCGGCGAGCATCTTGGCGCAAGCCCTTCCGATTCCCAGTGCGCCACCTGTTACGAGGGCCACTTTTCCTTTGACTCTTCCTTCCAACATCGTTTGATTGCTCCTTCCTGATCCGGCGTCTTCGATGACACGGGCTTTGATAGAACTATGTCCCTTGAGTCGGCTTTGTGCCAGTCGCGACTTCTGCGTCATCCATTCCGAGGACACGCCCGGCGAAGTCTTCAAAAACCTAAAAAGCCCCACTCATAAACCAAATTTAATATTTATTGGAATATAATTGATTTGCTTTCGTGCATTTGCATTTTCAAAGCTTGGAGAAGAGAGATGAGAACGTTATTCGCGCTCGGCGCGCTTTTTTGCGTATCTGTGGCAAGCGCCCAGATCAGCTTTTACGACGACCACGATTCGGGGTCGACTTTCACACAGACGGCGATCGTGCCCGGCAACCCTTGGGTTTTGGAGAGCAATCCCCTCAATTCCCACACGGGCGATTCCTATTGGCGCCTGCGGGAGCCGAGCAACGTCAGTGACAGCGTCCTGACCTCGCCGACCCTTAACTACACGGCCACGACGACCGGCCCCGTCACGCTGAGCTTTTGGCACAAGTTCGGCTTTTCGGACGCGGGCTTCGACGGCGGCATCGTGGAGATGCAGGTCAACGGAGGGAGTTGGAATAACATTGGTGCGGGGGCATTCACTCAGAACGGATACACCGCCACCATTTCCCCCTTCTTTTCGAGTCCCATCGCGGGACAGAGCGCGTTTACGGGCAACTCACCAAACTTCCCGGGCAACCCGAGAAAGGATAACTGGATCAATTCGGTAGCTACCCTTGGTGGGATTTCGACAGGCGACAACTTCGCCATCCGGTTCCGCGGCGCCTCCGACATCAGCGTCTCGGGCGATGGCTGGCTAATCGACGAGGTCAGCATCAGCGCAGCCCCTGTACCGGAGCCGGCCACGATGGCCGTCCTCGGCATCGGAGCGCTCGGCATGCTTCGGCGTCGCCGCAAGTAAGGAGCTTGGCCGGGCGAGAAAATCGCCCGGCTGCCTTATACTGGGATAGGAGCAACATGACTATCCTCGAATTTTCACCGGCGGAGCGTGCCGCCGGAAAGCCGACGCGGGCTTCGATCGAGACGGCAAAAGAGGCCCTCGAGCGAGACGGAGTCGTCGTCCTCAACGACATCGTCGACCTGGACCATATCGCGACTATCCGAGACCGGATGTTGGAGGATCTTCCGAAGGTTCTCAATCGGAAGGATGCGCCGTTCAACTTTACGAAGAGCAACGTCCAACAGGACCCACCGCCATTTCACCCCTACCTATTTGAGGATGTGCTGCTTAACGAGTTCGTCATCGCGGTGACGGAGTCGGTCCTCGGTCCCGGGCTGTACAACGCCTACTACAGTGGGAACACGGCCCTCCCGAATACCGAGCAAAGGCAGCCAGTCCACGCAGACCTGGGCCACCTTTGGGCGAACTCCAAGGTCGCCACTCCGGCTTATGCCCTCGTAGTGAATATCCCACTGGTGGATATGGGGGCCTTCAACGGTAGCACGGAGATTTGGCCGGGGACCCATTTGGACACTTCCGTGGCGATGCAGGCGGGGGATATCACGGTCGCCGAGGATCGGCTTGAGGCCCAACGCAGGGTTGAGCCGCCCCTTCAGCCTGAGGTCAAGGCTGGGAGCGTCGTCATTCGGGATATCCGCATGTGGCACGCGGGCATGCCGAACCCCTCGGATCAGCCTCGCCCGATGATCGCGATGATCCACTGGGTCGGCTGGTGGCACCCAGGCGAGCAGCCGACGTTTCCGGCGGAGACGCGCGAGTTCTTCGAGCACCCTGTCTTGTTAACGAAGGCAGACTTCGTGGAGGGTCCGATCGATTACCTGGGCAATAACGAAGCGTTCGATATGCAGCCGTCCGCTCGCTAGTTTGGGGACATCGGAGGACTCGAAGTAGACGCGCCCAAACGTGTGGACGAAGTCGGGCAGGGGCATGGAGAAAACGCCGTTCTTTCGCTCATAGCCGAATTCGGTTCCTTCCGGCCCCTTGGGTTTGAAGTCGTTTCCGTGGGGGTTCCACAAGGTGACGCGGTCGGTGGCCGCATCGAAGGCGAAGATGGCGTAGGCGTGGTTTCCGTTGATGCTCGTCGGCATGTCACGCGACGGGGTGGAGGCGAGCACGAGGCGCTTGTCGGCGAGGGCTTTCGGCAGATCCTGGCGTAGGCGGGTAAGGCGCGTGTTGAGATCGTCGGCCGTCACTTCCTTCTTGAAGTTGCCCACGAGACCGTAGGACGTGAACGTGTGACCCGTGAACGCGATGCCCGCTTTGCCGGGGTTTCCTCCGTTCATCCCGTCGCGGGCGATGCCGACTTCACCGTCTCCGAACTTCCGGCTTCCGTACGCCTTCTCGATCACACGAATCCAAAGGCCCTCGGCGACGCCCGAGCCGCCCATCGCAAGCTCCGCGTCGGTGAGTGGGCCCACTTTGATCTCTTTGCCATCGGCGAAGTGAATGGCATAGCCATCTCCGTCTGGGCGGATCATGCTGTGAACCGCTTGAGGGTCGCGGTTAACCATCGCACCAAGAGGCGCGAGCATATAGCAGTCGCCGAGTGCGCCCTGGCGGATGTCGGTCAATTCGGGGCCTGAGTCGGCAAAGAGCTCGGTGCTGTTCTTGATCTTGCCAAGGCGTCTGATCCCGCTGACGAAGCTGCTTTGGAGGGAATCGGGGGACGTGGCATAGGCCTTGCGCGCCTTCTTCGCCTCGTCGGCGGGCGTGCCCTTCTCGATATGGATTCGGACAGGTTTGTACGTCTGAAACCAGGACTTGGTGAGGGGAGGAACGGGGTCTTTCGTCGCGGCGAGCCATCCATGAAGGGCGGCGAGAGCGGCTGCGTCATTCCCGTGAAATCGCGGACTGAGTACGGCTTGATCGACCTCAGCCTCGGTCAGGGCTCCGTTATGATCGGTGTCCCAAATCTCGAAGTCGTGAAGCACCGTTTCGGAGAACGATGGGGCAGGGGTTTGGGCATGGATGAGCCCGACAAGGGTCAAGACCTGAAGAAACATTGCAATGAAAAACGTATCAGAACCGAATCGGTTCAATAGAGGCTTCATTGGCGCGGCTGAAGGGACTCGAACCCCCGACTTCTTCCTCCGGAGGGAAGCGCTCTATCCACTGAGCTACAGCCGCGCTGGGAGTTGAAGGATACCAAATAAAAAAACGAAGGCGGACATTTCTGTCCGCCTTCGTTTTGAGGGGCTAGTGACCGCCTTTACCGGGAACCGAGAGCTGGGAGGGATTACCACCAGCGGCGGCATTCCGATCGGGAGCAGTGCCAGGAGCGTGTTGATCTTTCATGATCTCCTTTTCCTTGGCTTGCTGCTCAGGAGTTTCCTTCACTTCGGTCTTGTAGTTCGCGTCGAACTCGCTGTGGCAACCGGCGAGGCCAAATGCCATGAGGGATACGACGAGAATTCCCAGAGCGGCCTTCACTAGAACTGGCCTCCCCAGAGGTACTTCTCGAAGTCGAAGACCGAGGAGGTAGCGGGGTTAGCGCCAGCCCACAGGGACGTCGTCGGCATAACCTTGGCGTGGCCGTCTACGAAGGACATCGAAACGCGGCCGCGTACGTAGTCATAAGCGCCACCATACTGGAACCAGCTGGTCGTGTCGGTGAACGCCCACGGGCCGAACCAGTAGTAAGTGGTGGAGTTGGCATAGCTGGGAGCCTGGACGAACCAGTTACCGCCGCCAATCGGAGTCGTGCCGCTCTTGTCCCACAGGGAGTCGACCGTCATGATCGTCTGCGCAGGCCGGGAAACCGAAGTGCCCGAAACGCCCTTGAAGTACGCACCACCGGTGTCGTTCAGAAGCGGGGAAAGATAGAAGTAGTTGAAGCCGCGGTGCGAGCGCAGACCCATGTTGTATTCCTTCTGCAGCTGCGTGGTGCCGCCGGCTTGAAGGATCGTATCGGTCGCGTTTGCGTCTACGGTGCAGCGCTGGATGAGCCAGTTCTTGGAGTACGGCTGAACCAACTGAGCGCGAGTAACGCTGAAGTTCTCGTTCTGGAGGTAGTAACCGTTGTTGCAGGGGGCAAGGTAATCGTCGTAATCATTTGCATACATGATGTTCGACAGGTTGTCCTGCTTGGTATTCGACAGGTTGGCGGAAACCTTAGCGGCAACCTTCGCCTGTGCGAAAACCGGGAAGAGAATAGCAGCCAAGATGGCGATGATGGCAATGACGACTAATAGCTCAATGAGCGTAAAAGCGCGATTTTTCATATAAAAGGCAACCTCAGACTCGCTTAGAAAGCGAGGAATTAAGCACGGTCATTGTATCCCAGATAGTTCCCGTAGCCAAGGAAAAACTTGATCGTTTTCTTATTTCTACTAAATGACAGTGGGCTGACGGGTAAAAAACCGGCAATACGCCTGGCCTAGGGAGCCATGGCGGCCATGCGGTTTTTCTCGACGATGCTGTGGCCGTTCGCGATGAAGTACTCGAACTCTTCGGGGAAGACTCGGAGAGCCGCGGCTACCGGCCAAGCGGCGGCATCGCCCAGGCCGCAGAAGGATCGTCCGTCGATCTGGGAGCAGATCTCCTTGAGCAGATCGATGTCTCCCGCCTGACCATTGCCCAACCGGATGCGGTCGAGGATTTGGAGCATCCAACGGGTGCCTTCACGGCAAGGCGTGCACTTGCCGCAGCTTTCGTTCGCATAGAACAGGGCCGTACGCCAGATGAAGGTCACGATGCAGGTGTTCTCGTTGAGGAACATGCAGCCGCCGGACCCGACCATCGATTTGACCTCCGACATCTCTTCGTAGCCGAGGATCGCCTTGTCGACATCTTCGGCGGTGATGATGGGGACGGAGGAGCCGCCGGGGACGCAGGCCTTGAGTTTGCCGCCCTTGACTCCACCCGCCATCTCGAGAAGTTCTTTCAACGGCGTACCGAATTCGATTTCGAAGTTGCCCGGCTTGTTGACGTGGCCGGAAACGGAGAAAATCTTCGTGCCCCGCGAATTCTTCGTAGAGGCGCCAAGCGAGGCGTACCACTCGCCGCCGTTGTTGAGAATGAACGGGGCGCAGCAATAGGTTTCGACGTTGTTGATGAGCGTCGGACGATCCCACAGGCCCGCCACGGTGGGCAAGGGAGCGTGGGGAAACTTCAGGCGCGGCATTCCACGCTCGCCCATGAGGGAACTCATGAGGGCGCTTTCCTCGCCGCACTCGTAGGAACCGGCGCCGAGGTGGATATCCAAATCGAAATCCCATCCGGACCCCTGGATGTTCTTGCCAAGCAGGCCCGCCGCGTATGCCTCGTCGATCGCTTTGCGAAGGGCCTTCGCCGCATCGATGAATTCGCCTCGAATATAGATGTAGCCTTGGTCGGCGTTCGTGGCGTGTCCGGCGATGGTCATGCCTTCGACGAGCAGGAACGGAGTCGCCTCCATGAGCTGCTTGTCCTTAAACGTGCCGGGCTCGCCCTCGTCGGCGTTGCAGAGGACGTAGTGGCTGGTCTTCTTTTCCTTGGGAATGCCGTTCCACTTGATCCAGGTGGGGAAGCCGGCGCCGCCTCGTCCGCGAAGGCCGGAAGCCTTCACCTCGTCGATCACGGCCTGGCGCTCCATCTTGAGAGCTTTCTTGAGAGCTTCGTAGCCGCCCGTCTTCTGATAACCGGCAAGGGTCGCAAAAGCGGGATCGTGGGCGTGTTCGAAGAGAAGCTTGCGCTCGGCCATAGACATTTATTCTACCGAGTGAGGCGCGCTTTGAAGTGAATGGGCTGGTGGGATGTCCAGGGACGACCCTATTGCCATATTTGCACAATTTATGCGCGAATTGTGAACTTTGACGATTTAGGATTCGTCGTTTCGGTTAAGAGGATGATTCCGTGCCTCTTCCTGTGCTTTACCTGCATTTGCCACTAAAAATTAAATTTGTAGTGGAGGAATCATGCTCCGAAGAGCTTTTACTCTCATTGAACTTCTCGTTGTAATAGCGATCATCGCGATCCTTGCCGCGATTCTATTCCCAGTCTTTGCGCAAGCAAAAGTTGCGGCAAAGAAGGCCGCCAACATCAGCAATCACAAGCAGATTTTGACGGCCTCGCTTATGTATTCGTCGGACTACGACGATATCTTCCCCCTGGTGCTTCAGCCCGATATGTCGGGCTCGACCGACGTCATCAATCCCAACGTCTATACGTGGCAGAACTCGGTTCAGCCATACGCGAAGAACTGGGCGATGATGGTTGACCCCGTGAGCCGCTACAACAATCCGGATCCGAAGAAGGCAGTCGATGTCTTCATCAACTACGGAATGTTGCCGCGCGCTGGAACGGCGAACCGGGCTTTCTTTACCGACTCCTGGTACGTACCTTCGGGAACTGCTCGTTTCGATGGCATCTTGGGCGCCGCAGACAATGCGACTCAAACGCTCTACAACAACTGGCTCATCAATCCCCTTCCGGGAGTTGTGCCGAGTTTGAGCCAAACGCAGATCGCCGGCGTGGCGAGCACGATCCTTGCTACCGACGCTACCGCGCCGGACATGTGGCTGACGACGTTTGGCGAGTCGATCGCCGACGATGCCTTTGACTTCTGCATCACTTGGTATCCCGCTTACGGAAGCCAGACGACGGGACCTCTTTCTCGATACAACGCTTCGGACAATAGTCTTTGCAGCGGCCAGAAGGGCGAGACGGGCCTGATCTGCACGCAGTTTGCGGATGGGCACGTCAAGGCGGCGGCGATCGGAGAGGTCTTTAAGTCCGGCAACGATTCCGCCGGTGATCGCGTGTATGTCCACATGTGGCCGACGGAGCAGCTTTGATGGTTCGATACCTTTCGATCGCGACTCTCGCGCTTCTGCTGGCTGGATGCAGCAGCGGAGGCGTTGCCGGAAACGGCGCCGTCGGCGAGGATACGAAGGCGGCGGCTTGGGGCTCCAAACCTGGGGCAAAAGGGGCCGCGGTCGGTGGTGCGGGTGAGGCCGTGAAGAAGAAGGGCGGCTAGCCGCCTTTGAATCTCACTCATGAAAACGGGACTCTCTTTTGAGAGTCCCGTAAACCGTGGCGCTACTTCTTCTCAGTCGCCCGCAGGTGGACCTGGACGATCTCGTCAGCCATCTTGACGACCGTCGATTCCTCGCTGGCGCGGAGTTGATCGATGAGCTTGTCGAAATACGCTTCGTCCACCGGTCCGTGGTAGGCATCGCCAACCTGGATGACGGGTGCGCGGTCGCAGGCGTCAAGGCATTCGACTTCCTCGACGGTGAAAAGTCCATCGGGGGTGGTTTCACCGTGGCCGATGCCGAGCTTTTGCTTGATGTAGTCGCGAAGGCGATACGTGCCGCAGAGGTGGCAGGATAGGCAGGTGCAGAGCTCGATCTTATGCTTGCCCGGCTTGTGGGCCGTGTTGTACATCGTGTAGAACGTGGCGACGCCCTCGACTTCGGCATAGCTTCGCTTTAGCCGGAAGGCGACCTCGGCGATCGCGTTGCCGTCCAAGAATCCGCCGTATTCGCGCTGGGCGAGCCAGAGGCCTGGCAGGATGCACGACTTCAGGTCGGGGTAGTGCGTCTTGAGCGCTTCCAGTTCGGCGACGCCTTTATCCGAAAAACGGAGCGTGACTTCTTCCGCGGTGGGAATGCGGGGGCGCTCGTTTGGACTGCCGATTTGAAGGAGTTCGCTCATAGCTTGACGGGACCGAGGATACCCCTTAGCGGTCGATCTCTCCCAGCACGATGTCGATGGAGCCGATGATGGCGATCACGTCGGCGATCATCCGGCCGATAGCCAGGACTTCCAGGGCCTTCAGGTTCATGAAGGACGACGGTCGCTCGTGCCAGCGGTAGGGCCGGTTCGTGCCGTCGGAAACGATATAGAACCCGAGCTCTCCCTTGGAGCCTTCGACGGCGGCGTAGGCTTCGCCGACGGGGGGATGGAAGCCTTCGGTAAAGAGCTTGAAGTGGTGGATCAGCGATTCCATCGAGCTGTCCAGCTCTTCGCGAGGTGGTGGGGCGATCTTTCGGTCGGTCGTACGGAAATCGCCTTCGGGCAATCCGTCGATGGCCTGGCGGATGATCTTGATCGACTCCTTCATCTCCGCGATGCGGACGAGGAACCGGTCGTAGACGTCGCCGCGCGTGCCAATGGGGATCTGGAAATCGAAGTCTTCGTAGCAGCAGTAGGGGTTGCTCTTGCGGAGGTCGAAGGCGACGCCGCTGCCGCGAGCGATCGGGCCGGAGCATCCAAGCTCGAGGGCTTCCTTGGCGGTGAGGACGCCGACGTCGTAGGTTCGCTCTTTCCAGATCGGATTCTCGACGAGGAGGTTCTCGACGACTTCGAGCTCTTTGACAAACTCGTCGAGGAACGGATAGAGCTTCTTCTCAAAACCCTTCGGCATATCTCCCCGAAGCCCGCCGGGAACGATCCAGGATGGCATCATGCGGACGCCGGAGAACATCTCGAACATGTCGAGGATATTTTCGCGCTGCTGCATGATGTAGAAGAACGGAGTCATCGCTCCCAGGTCGAGGCCGTGGGTTCCCAGCCAGACGCAGTGGGATGCGATTCGCGAAAGCTCGGCGAGGATGACGCGCAGGTATTGGGCTCGCTTGGGGATCTCGCAGCCGAGAAGCTTTTCGACGGCGAGGGCGTGGGCGAGGTTGTTGCCGTTCGCGTTCAGGTAGTCCATGCGATCGGTCATGACCACGCACTTGTGATACTGCTGGTACTCGGCCTCTTTCTCCATGCCGGTGTGGAGGTAGCCGATGACGGACTTACATTTGATAATGGTCTCGCCTTCGAGTTCGCAGATGACGCGGAGGACGCCGTGGGTCGATGGGTGCTGCGGCCCCATATTCACGACCATCGTGTTTTCTCCGGTTCTTTCGAAGATGGTCTCCGTCGACGGCATGAAGGTTTGTTGGGACATGGCGGATTAGGTTCTAGGATACCAACTGAAGCGGATAAAAGAAAAAGCCCCCAGCTATTTAGCTGAGGGCTCTTTCTCTCTCGACGACTTTATTTAGCCGCCGTCGCCTTTCTGGTTTGCTCCGGCCGGAGTGCTGGCTTTTTGGCCTCCACCAGCTCCACCTGCGGCTGATCCAGCAGCACCTGCTTTGCTACCAAAGGCGGGGGCTGGTCCGGCATCGGCGTTATCGCCGCCCGAACAACCGACTAACGATGCGATTGCGAGAATCGAGATCAGACTCAGAATTGCGATTTTCATTTACTAACCACCCGACGGGAAGAATCGGAGCATGTACCAGGTACCGTCCGAAGCCTGCTTCGGCGCAACGATCTTACCACGGAAGTCGATTGCCTTGGCAGAACCGTCAGCAGCGACGTAGATGGTCATACCCTTCGGCTGAGCGCAACCCGTAGCGAGACCGGAGCCGTCGCCCGAGGTGGTAGCGTCAGTCGTAGGATTCTTGCGAGCGTGAGGGCCACCGAAGGACCAGTAGTTGTCGATGAGGTTCCAGCCAGCGCCGAGCCACATACCGCAGATTCGGAGCGGGGTGCCGCCGCCGAAGATGCCCCACCAGAAGTCGAAGTTACCGGCTTGGGAGGTGAGGACCGCGTCCGAGATGTTCTCGATCTGGGTCTGGGAAAGCGACGGAGCGCTCTTCATGTTGTACCAAGTTGCGCCGCTAGCGGAGTCGACGCCAGCGCCGAAGATACCGTCGACCTTAACCGTGGCAACGCTGCCGGGATAGCCCCAGCGGATGCTCGGCGGAACCGACCAGTAGGAGATGTTGTCCAGCGAGGCGGCTGCGCGGGGCGGAACGCCGAAGTGCTGGATGCGCTGCCAGTAAGCCTGACCGCCACTCGGAACGGGAAGCAGAGGATCGTTGATCATCTGCCAGTTCTTCGTGTAGGGCTGAATGATGCCCTGCCAGGTGTCCCAACCGGACGAGTCGCTGCGAGCGGTAAGCACGAAAGCGTCGTCGTAGTCGGCGGCATACATGAGGTGAGCGGTTCCGTTCTGCTTCAGGTTGCTGAGACAGGACGTGTACTTCGCGGCCTTCTTAGCCTGAGCGAAGACGGGGAACAGGATCGCCGCGAGAATCGCGATGATGGCAATAACGACCAAGAGTTCAATGAGCGTAAAAGCTCTATTTCGGCTATTCAAAAGATGCCTCCAAGAGAGATTTGAGATGATTACGGCCAGTGCAAACGTTTGCAACCTTTCGGGATGCAAGGGCAATTTGCTATTAAGACAACCTGATCATAACACGAGAAATCGCAATTTGCACACCACTTTTTTCGGTTTTGGTGAGTTTCCGGCAAGCTGCGTTTTCGGTTCTGAAAGCCTCCTAAATTGACCACTCTGAGACGATGTTCGAGTCGTTTTAGGCTGTTCGAGCTTAGGACGACACTGTGGCAATAGGCCGATCAAGAAAGGTGCCTGGCAAGGCCTTTCTTTTGAATTCCAGTATTTTTACTGGGTCTGCCGGTGAACTTATCGCCCAGAGACGTCTTCGGAGCCCGTTTTGCCCTCGAAGCTTTCCCCGGCGTGGGGCATGCTGACGTCTTCGACTGCGGGGCCACGGTCGCCCTTGTCGAATAGAACGTCCTCGCCACCCAGGGGGTATTCCTTTCGCAACGGGAAGCCGATCCAGTCGTCGGGGAGCAGGAACCGCTCGCCCTTCTCCAACTCGTTCCCGACGAAGACGACGCCGTAGAGGTCGCCGATCTCCTTCTCAGGGTATTCGGCGCCCAGGAAGACGTCCTTGAGGCTGGGGATGGTTTGCCCGTCGTCTACGCCGACCTTAACGAACACGCGCGCGTAGTGCTTGGTGGAATAGAGGTTGTAGACGACCTCGAACCGTTCGGTGAGATCGCGCTCGTGAGGCCAGGTGCTGTAGTCGACGCCGACGCACTCCGAGAAGTAGTCGTAAGCAAGCTCGGGATCGTTCTTGAGGAATTCGACGATCTCAACGATCTTCTCACGCGCGACGCATAGATACGTTTCGCCACGGTATTCCTTCACGTTGAGCAGAGCGTCGCCGAATTGCTCTCGGACGCGCACCGTCTCAAGTCGCTCAGTGCCGGACATCGGATAAGCCATTACGCCGTCACCCCGATGGGAGTGGTGACGACCGGCTCAATTTCCTGCGCCGGGCCTTCGACCGCTTCTAGGCCGAGCTTCGCCGGCTCCAGGGAGGTCGTTTCGTCCCAGTCGATGGCTCCAACCTTGATGACGTACACGTAGCCGACGATGAACGTGAGCATGTACAGGCAGAAGGAGGTGAAGCTCGTCACGAGGAACGCGGGGTCGCTCGTCTTGAAGACCGTCATCCACGGCCACAGGAAGACCACTTCGATGTCGAACAGGATAAATACGATCGCAACCAGATAGAACTTGATGGGGAAGCGCTCTTTCGCATCGCCTACCGGGGCGACGCCGCACTCGTACGGGGACGCCTTGTAAGGAGTCACTTTTTTGGGACCGAGCACCCAGCTCAAGGTCACCATCGCGCCGCAGATAACGGCTGCCACACCCACGAGCAGCAATAGACCGCCGTACGTGCTCCAAAACGCATCGGGTTGCATCGAACGGAAAGCATACCCAGGGGCCTGGCCCAATCCTTCAATCCTGTAAACTCCTGCGATGCCATTTCCCGATTTGATCCTCCCCTTGCTTGAACGGCGCGATTTGTCGCCCGAGGAGGGTTATGGGTTGATGGCCTGGCTTCTGGACGGGGAAGCCAAGGATGCCCAGATCGGGGGAATCCTTACCGCTTTAAAGATAAAGGGGGTTACTCCCGAGGAACTTACAGCCTTTGCGAGGGCTTTGCGGGACCGGGCTTTGCGTCTGGATTTGGGAGACGACGTAATCGATACCTGCGGTACCGGCGGAGGGAGATCGACTTTCAACGTCTCGACAGCCGCTGCTTTTGTGGCGGCGGGGGCGGGGGCGAAGATCGCGAAGCATGGGAACCGGTCGGTCACCAGCAAGTGCGGCAGCGTGGATGTTTTGGAAGCGCTGGGTGCGAAGATCAGTGGCGACTTGCCAACGTTGAAGGCGATTTTCGAGCTTTCTGGGATCGTCTTTCTCTTCGCGCAGTCGCACCATCCCGGGATGAAGCACGTCGGACAGGCTCGCCGCGATCTTGGCTTTCGGAGCGTTTTTAACCAGCTAGGCCCTCTCGCCAACCCCGCTTTCGCCCGACGACAGATGATCGGCGTCTACGATATGGCACTCGTCGAGCCGATGGCGGTGGCGCTCTCGAAGCTGGGGGCGGAGCGGGCGATCGTCGTATGCGGGGAGGATGGTCTCGACGAGATTTCTCCTTCGGGGGGGACGAAGGCCGCGTTCGTGATGAATGGGGAAGTGCGCCATGCCCGCCTTACGCCTGCCGACTTCGGCCTTCCCGAGCTCGATCCGGCGGCATTGAGCCCTGGTGAGGACCCGGCGGAAAACGCCGACATCCTGCGGATTGCCATCGCCGAACCTGGGTCCTCGCGTTCGCGCGCGATCCTTCCGAGTGCGGCGACCGCGATTTGGCTCGCGGGGCTGGCCGAGGATCTGAAGACGGCGCGGCAAGTGGCCGAACAAACTATTGCGGACGGCAAGGCTTCCGAAAAGTTGGACTTATTCATCGAGGCAAGCGCTTAATGGCAGACGTTTTGGATAGGATTTTCACCCGAAAGCGGGAGGAGATCGCGGCAGCCAAGGAAGCCGTGCCTTTTGCCGATCTTCGGCAAATCGTCGCGGACGTGCCGGCCGCGTTGGGGTTCCGAAAGGCGCTCTTGGAAAGCCCTCGCCCCCTGTCTTTGATCGCGGAGGTGAAGAAGGCGAGCCCTTCGAAGGGGCTCATCCGACCCGATTTCGATCCGGTTCAGGTCGCCTGCGCATATAAAGAGGCGGGCGCTCAGTGCCTGAGCGTGCTCACCGACCGCGACTACTTTCAGGGCGCGCCGGAGTATTTGACGGCGGCAAAGAAGGCAAGCGGCTTGCCGTGCCTTAGGAAAGATTTCGTCTGCGATCCTTACCAAATCTACGAGGCCAAGGCCTGGGGAGCGGACTGCATTCTTCTAATCGTGGCAAGCCTTTCGAAGGGTGAATTGGCCGACCTCAGCGCCGTTGCGCGGGAGCTTGGCCTCGACGTTCTTGTCGAGGTTCACGACGAGGGCGAAGCGGAGACTGCGATAGAAATAGCGAGCGACCTTGTTGGGGTCAACAACCGCAACCTCCGCGACTTTACGACGAGCCTGAGCGTAAGTGAACGCGTGATGCCGATTTTGCGTAGTGGGCTGCCAGAGGCAGTGCTTGTCAGCGAGAGCGCACTTGAGACTCAGGCTGACCTTCTTCGAGTCGAAAAGGCCGGAGCACGGGCGGTTTTGATTGGCACGACCTTCTGCGCCAGTCCCGATATTGCGGCGAAGGTGCGCGAGGTGATGGCTTGGTAAAGGTCAAGATTTGCGGATTGACGAGACGGGAAGACGCGGAGCTTGCCGTCGAGCTTGGAGCCGACGCTATCGGTTTCGTTTACGAGCCTGCCAGTCCTCGGTACGTCGGGGACGATCCCGAGAAGTTGGCGGTGCCCCATGCGATGGCCCCTTACACACAGTGCGTGGCCGTTTATGGCAACTATCAAAACGGGTGGACGGGCTACACAGGCTGCAACGTGATCCAATACGCCGACGGCGACCCTTGGCCGAATCCGATCCCGTATGTGCTTGCTTGCCGGATGGCGGCGACCGACGAAGTCGAACCGTTCGTGCGCGCCGTTAACCAGAACGTTGGGGAGCACGAAGGGGTGAAGGGGATCTTGCTCGATGCCTACGATCCGGAGCGGTATGGGGGGACAGGGAATACCGTCGATTGGAATTTAGCGGCTGAGGTGGTACGGCAATTGGACCTTCCCGTGATCCTTGCCGGAGGCCTCACACCGGAAAATGTGGCCGACGCGGTGCGAATTGTTAAGCCTTATGCAGTGGATGTGAGCAGTGGAGTCGAACTTTCTGCGGGTGTAAAGGACTCTATGAAGTTACGCGACTTCATTGTTGCTGCCAAAACTCAATAAAAAAACGCGGGAAGGTTGAAAGGAGAGCAAAGCACCTTCCCGCAAGGCTTCCACCAATGTCGTCCTCTTCATTCGGCACGCATGCCGGTGCGAGAGCACTAACTTTTTGGCTGCCTAAGTTATACGTCTTTTTAACACTCCGCGCTACCCCTACATTTGTCTATTCAAGCGCAAATGTCACTATCGCTCACCTGTTCAAATAAGGTGGTTTTCGTATTTGGGGAACCAGCGGCATGACTCCTGCGTTGCGTCTGAGCAGGTTCGCATCGTGCCTTACGTTAAGGGGAAAACCCCGTAGGTATACTGCGTGCCGAACCACCGTAGGGAGGTGTGCTGCCATTGGGCGCCGCCATAGAAACACGACAGCTGACAAAGACGTATAAATCACGCGCTTTAGGCAAAATCAACGTTGTTGACCACCTCGACCTTCAAGTCGAGGAGGGCGAAATTTTCGGCTTTTTGGGTCCGAACGGCGCCGGCAAGACGACCACGATCAAGATGCTCCTCGGCATCATCTATCCGACCAACGGCGAGGGCTACGTCCTCGGCCGAGAAATCGGCGATATGGATGTCCACCGAGTCATCTCATACCTTCCGGAACGCCCGTACTACTACGAGCACATGACGGGTATGGAGATCTTGAAGTTCTACGGCTCGCTGTTTGGAATCAATGACAAGGACAAGTTCCAGAAGCTGCTCGAGAAGGTCAACCTGGCCGCCGACGCTTCGAAGACGATCTCCCAGTATTCCAAGGGTATGCAGCAGCGCATCGGTCTTGCGCAGAGCTTGATCAATGACCCGAAGCTCCTGTTCCTGGACGAGCCCACCGGCGGCTTGGACCCCATCGCGCATACGGAAATCCGAGACCTTATTCTTCAATTCCGCGATGAGGGCCGAACGGTGTTCATCTCCAGCCACGAGCTGAGCGAAGTTGAGCGAATCTGCGACCGGGTTGCCATCATCAACAAGGGCAAGATCGAGCGGCAGGGCAGTCTCGAAGACCTCCTCCGGGGCGGTCGTATCGAGATCATTGCCGACGGCGTCACCCAGCAGCTTGCGGACGATTTCCGCGCGCCTGAGTCGACGGTTTCGTTCCACAACGGACGGTTGATCATCGATATGAGCGAGGACGGCGACGTCAACGCGATCATCGACGGCATCCGCACCGCCAAGGGGCACGTCATCAGCATCATCCCGCGCCGCCGACGTCTTGAGGACCTGTTCATCGAAACGGTTTCCGCCAAGAAGACCAGCGGGGAGGCCGCCTAAGATGGGATCTATTTTTTCAATTGCCACCACCACCGTTGGTGAGGCGATTCGCCGCCGCGTACTGCTCGTCATTTTGATGATCGGCGTGCTGCTGCTTTCGATCATTCCCTCACTGTCCGTCCTTTCCGCTCGTGCGGAAACGAGCACGATGATCGGCACGATGTTCGCCGTACTTCGCGGTACGAGCGCTCTCATCGCCATCGTTCTCACGGTCTACATGATTCCGAACGAGATTGAGCGACGCACGATCTATACGATCCTGTCGAAGCCGGTCCAACGCTGGCAGTTCCTCGTCGGGAAGTTCCTCGGCGCGGTCTTCGCTCTCGGGCTGATGATCTCGCTGATGTCGCTGGTTATGATCATCCTGTTCCAGATCTTCCAGCATCCCGAACCGGGCAAGCTGTTGGAGCTGGCGCGCCAGGCAGTCCTTTACTTCATCGAAATGAGCCTGTTGGCATCGGTGGCGATCTTCTTCTCGACGTTCACCACTCCGCTTGTCAACTTCTTCATCTCGATCGGTATGTGGCTGGTCGGTACCGTCCTGAACCCGCTCTACGATTCGATCCAGAGCAACCAGGGCGCCAGTCCGATCATGCAGAACGTGGCCAAGTTCGTCACGTCGATTCTCCCGAACTTCGCGAACTACGACGTCAAGAACCCGATCATCAACCCCGGTCAAACGATTCAGAACGAGACGACTTACTATCTGGGAACCGCCGGCTACGGCCTGTTGTACATCACGATATTGATCATCGCCGGAATTCTGATTTTCGACCGGCGAGAGGTTTGACGAGATGCCAAAGTCCAACAAAGTCGCGATCGGTGTCCTCGCCGCGGCCTTCATCGGCCAGGGCGTTCTGCACGGGGGCTATCTCCAGAATTTCTGGGGCAAGCACTATAACCCGGGCAACACGAACGGCGTTGTCAACAACACGACTCCCGACCAGATCCTGCTTCAGCTCTTCGGTTTCCGAGAGTTCCTGGCAGGCATCCTCTGGGTGCGTGCGGACAGCTTCTTCGACCAGGGCAACTACGACGCGGTTCTCCCGATCATCCGCCTGTGCACGATCCTAGACCCGAAGCAGATCGACGTCTACGCGACGGGCATGTGGCACATCGGCTACAACTTCACGGATGAAGAGCAGCGGTCCGACCGCCGCTACATCCAGTCGGCTCTCGCCCTCGGAAAGGAAGGCGCTCGCCAGAATCCCAACACGTACGAGATGTTCTTCGAAACGGGTTGGATGTGGTACCACAAGGTGGACGACGACTACGGCCAGTCCGTCAAGTGGTTCGAGGAAGCCGCCAAGCGAGAGGACATCATTCCCGCCCGCCGCAACCTCCTCGCGATGTCGTATCAGCGAAACGGCCAGATCGACGACGGACTCAACCTCCTCTACAATCTGTTCGACATCGCCAAAGAGCGCATCAAGAAGGATCGCCAGTACGGCGCCCAGCAGCAGCTCGGAACCATTGAGAACAACCTCGACACGATGCTCGTTCGTATGACGCAACGTGGCTGGGTCGCTCAGCATTCCAAGGAAGGCAAGGCCAACAACTGGTACGCCTCAGGCGCCTACGACACGAAGCCGCCGTTCGACGTGGGCTTCAGCGCGAAGGTGACGGTCCTCAGCGACCGCGTCCTCCGCATCGAAGGCACCTGGAACGTTCTGCCCGTCGGTACCCGCATCCGCATCGTCCTCCGCGACGCCGACTATCCGGGCGCGAAGGCCGCCGAGTTGGATTGGGACGCCCAGAACACAGTCGCCCTCGATCCGCCGCGCAACCTGACGTTCATGCAGGACCAGCTCTTCGTTCGAAACCGACGGTTCAACCGAAAGATCGACATGAGCAAAGACCCGACGATGTACCCCTTCCTCTCGAAGAAGTATCTCGTCGAGTTCTACTACAACCCGCGTAGCGCTCCGCCTCACATGCAGGACAAGTTCGGTTACAACGGAGAGGGTTTCACCGATTCCCACTTCCTGCGAACCGACGTTCGGGAAAGCGTGAAGTACAAGCCCGCCAAGCTTGACGACAACAAGTTCCCGGTCGAATGGGAGAAGATCCCGCTGGAAGACCTGCAGCAGCGCGTGATGTATACGACGCTGGACCTGAGCCAAGATCAGATTCGCCGCAAGGGCGAGTGGCTGGATCGCACGCCGGTCGTCAAGACGTCGAACTACCTCGAGACGACAAAGGCAAAGGACAAGGAGGACGTCATCATGGTGCCGACTCTCCGATCGTCCGGCGCGCCCGAGACTCCGAAGACGACGACCCCGCCGCCTTCCGGGCCGAGAACTCTCACCGTCCCTGGCAAGAGCAAGTAAGGCGCAAATCTATACCCACCTGACGGTCAATCCGTCGGGTGGGTATTTTTCATTTTTGGACTTCGTAGACGCTTGGCTAGGTGCTAAACTGTGACGCCGGGAACTGCGCGGCAGCAGTCTGGTGAACCCCGCCAGGGCCGGAAGGCAGCAACGGTAAGTCGGTTCTCTGTGCGACGCATCATTCCCGGTATTCGCCAGCGTCGATGTCCTACCTTTCCCTGTATCGTAAATACCGCAGCCAGACCTTCGGCGACCTCGTAGGGCAGGATCACGTCGTCCGGACGCTGCAAAACGCTATTTCCAGCGGGCGGATCGCGCACGCTTACCTCTTCACCGGCCCACGCGGAACGGGTAAGACCTCTTCGGCCCGCCTTCTCGCGAAGGCCCTGAACGCCGAAAACGGCCCTACGCCTAGCCCGAGCGACGACGACCCGATCTGCCAGCTTATCGCTGAGGGCAATTGTGTGGACGTCGTCGAGCTCGACGCGGCCAGCGAAGCGGGCGTAGAGAACATCCGCGAGGCGATCGTCGACGTCGTCGAGTACAGGCCGATGATGTGCCGGTACAAGATCTTCATCATCGACGAGGTCCACGACCTTTCCGGCAAGGCCTTCGATGCCCTCCTGAAGACCATCGAAGAGCCGCCTCCTCACATCATCTTTATCCTCGCGACGACGGAGTACAACAAGGTCCCGCCGACCATCCGCTCCCGTTGCCAGAAGTTCGAGTTCCACCGGGCCAGCATCCAAGACCTCGTCCAGCGGCTGAACTACGTCGCCAAGGCCGAGGGTGTAACGATTGAGCCTGCCGCCGTGACGGCGATCGCCCGCATGGCCGACGGCGGCTTCCGCGACGCCCTGACCCTTTTGGAGCAGGCCATCATCACCTCCGATGGCACGGTGACCCTCACCCACATTCAGGATCAGCTTGGCCTGATCTCCGAGGAAGTCGTGGACGGCCTGCTGCTTGCGATTCGTGAGGGCGACGTTGGCACGATCATCAACCTCCTGAACGAAGTCGCCCGCCTTGGCCGCGATCCCCGGGCCGTGCTCGAATCGATGCTCCATCGTCTTGGAGACCTGACTCGCGCCGCCTACGGCATCGACGCCGGTGCAGCCGGGGACGCAACCCAGGAAGCCTCCTTGCACGAAACGGCCGCTCGGCTGGGCCGAGATCAAATGCTCGCCTTCCGAAGCGCGCTCGCGGAGGCTCACAAGGTTATTCGCGACATCACGCTCCCGCGCATCTGGCTGGAGTCCGAGTTGATCCGCTTAGCCACGGAAAAGACGCTTCCAGCGAAGGCCGTTGTCGAGGCGGTCAAGCCCATCGAGACGAATGCGGCCAATGGCCACGTCGAGGCCAAGCCTGTCGAGGCCAAGCCGGTCGAAAAGAAACCCGCCGAGACAAAGCCGGTGGAAGCAAAGCCCGCAGAAGCCGCTCCCGAAGAGCCGAAACCGGAAGAACCCACTCCGGAACCCGAAGCCAAGAAGCTGGAGCCGACGGGCGATCCCGAATTCGACCGCGTTCGCCAAGCCTGGCAAGAGGTTTTCGAAGAGCTGGGCGGAATGTCGAAGACAATGGCGAACAAGCTGCTGGAAGCCAAAGTCGGTACGGTCGAGAACAAGAAGGTTTATATCGAATTCAGTAGGCAGATCGACTACGAATGGGTCATGGAAAGCCCGAAGCGGTTTTCCGCCGTGATCGAAGCGCTCAAGAAGCGGACAGGCGAGGACTGGGAGATCGATCTCGGGGTGGGAAAACGCGAGGCGGCTCTCGTTGAGCCGCAGGCGGTAGAATTGCCACTTGAAGGCCAGAAGCTTGCGGAGACCGTCCGCGAGATTTTCGGAGCCAACTAACAAGGAAACAGGATGAAACTTCCGAAAGGTTTTGGCGGACAAGGATTCGGCGGCGCGCTTCAACAGGCGCAGCAAGCCATGGCGCGCGCGCAGCAACTCGAGCAGGAGCTCGCGAATGAGCGCATCCCGATTGACAAGGGACCCGTGAAAGCCGTCTTCGACGGTACCGGCCAACTCCTCGCGGTCAAGATCGACAAGTCCGTCGTCGATCCGGAAGACATCGAGGCCCTGGAGGACCTGATCGTGAGCGTGGTACGCGACGGCTTCAACACCGCCACGGACGCTCGCAACGCCAAAGTCCAGGCCATCATGCCGAACATTCCTGGCCTGGGCTAAATGCTCTTCGCCCGCCCCCTTGCCGAACTGATCTCCGAACTCGAAAAGCTCCCTGGGGTCGGCCCGAAATCGGCGCAGCGGCTGGCGTACCATCTGCTCAAGGCCACGGATGCCGAGGCGAACCGCCTCGCAGATTCCATTCGCAACGCGAAGATCAAGCTTCGGTTCTGCGCCAAGTGCCAGAACATCAGCGAGAAGGAAGTCTGTGAGATTTGCTCCGACTCCCGCCGCGACCGCCAGGTGATCTGCGTCGTGGCGGAGCCACGAGACATCGCGGCCATCGAACGGATCAACGAATACAAGGGGCAGTATCACGTCCTGCACGGGCTCATGAGCCCGATGGACGGGATTGGCCCAGAACAGCTCCGGGTGAGGGAACTCCTCGTCCGCCTGGGCGAGGGAGAGGTCGAAGAGGTCATCCTCGCGACCAACCCCACCATCGAGGGCGACGCCACGGCGCTCTACCTGGCCAAGCTGATCAAGCCTATCGGGATGCGCGTCTCACGCCTTGCCCACGGGATGCCCGTCGGAGGGGAATTGGACTACGCCGACTCCGCCACCCTCATCAGCGCTCTCGAATACCGTCGGGAAATGTAGCTAGAGCACGAGCTTGTCGATCAGCTCGTCGTGCCCGAAATAGAAATGCTGGGTAAACGAACCTGGCTTCAGCCAGATCAACGCACTCGGCAACCCTTGCAGCAAGTAGCCTGCGACTTCCTGTCCTTCTGAAGGCGCGATCTCCGCCCCGTCTACTCTGGTGACGAAGAGGTGCAGCAGATCCTCCTCCCCCTCGAACTGGTACCGATAGCCGCCAACGACGCCCCCAAACTCGTTTGGCTCAAGTCCCACCGACTGTAATGCGAATTGATCGCTCGGACGGCTAAGGCGGGGATCGAAGGGGGGCAGGAAGATCTTCCGATCATGCCGCACGTGCTCGAGAATCTTTTCAAGGACTGCGCGGCGCTGCTGCGTCTCTTCGGAGGTCGGCGAGAGGGGCACGTCTATAGTGTGACTTGGATTCGAGTAGTCTTGCCCGATGCGTTTCAGGCTCCCTATCTTCCTCGCATTGGTTCTATCCCTGGCTGGCTGTAAGGGTGGTTCCGATTCCACGGCTCCTCCCAAGGTCGCCTCTTTTCCAGAATTGGGGCAAGGGACGACGGTTGGGGAGGGCATCCAGCGCTTCGAGGTGAAGATTCCCACAGACGGCGAGTCTCACCGCCTCTGGGTTTACCTGCCGACGGAAAAGCAGAAGGATATGCCGCTCATCCTGATCGGCCCTGCGGGCAGCCCGCTCATCTACGGTATGGCCCTTGGAGACGGCGATGTTGACGAGCACCTTCCCTATGCGACCGCTGGTTTTGCCGTCGTCGCTTACGACATCTCTGGCGGAGTGCAAGATCACGCCCCGGAGTCAGAGGTCGTTGCCGCCGCGAAGGCGTTCAAGGATTCGGAAGGCGGGGTGAACGACGCCAAAATCGCTCTCGATTACGCTTTCGCCAAGCTATCCATCGACAAAAAGCGCGTTTACACGGCAGGCCACAGCTCGGCAGCGACGCTCTCCATGCAGGTCGCAGCCAGGGACCCGAGAATTACGGGCTGCGTGGCCTACGCTCCGGTAACCGATATCCCCAAGCGTCTCGGAGATGCGCTGCTTGCCAATTTGGATTCGAAAATTGGCGGCTTTTCCTCGTTCATCAAGGACGTCTCGCCTTCGAACAACGTCGACAAGCTGAAGTGCCGCACCTTCATCTTCCAGGCGGAAGACGATGGAAACGTGCCGATCGCCGACACGGAGAGGTTCGTCGAGGCCCTCAAGAAGAGCAATCAAGATGTGACATTCAAGCGCGTTCCCACGGGCGGACACTACGATGCGATGATTCGGGAAGGGATCGCGGATGCCATTCAATGGCTGCGCGGGAAGTAGAAGGGAAGCTGGCAGAGCGGGTGGGATTCGAACCCACGACCCGTTCATCACGAGTACGAGCTTTCCAGGCCCGCTCCTTAGACCACTCGGACACCGCTCTGCGCTAGCGTTTATTATGGCCGGATTGGGGCAATACCCGCAATGGAGCCTCAGTGAACGGGTTTGCCGATCACATCCGCACCCATGTCCCGGAACTGCCGGTAGGGAATGGTACGATCGCTGACGCTTACTGGTCGTCCTATGCGCAAGGCCGTTCTTGCAAGCTGCTCCATATTCCCGCCTTCCGTGATCTGGACGAAGCAAAGGGACGAGGAGAGACCAGCCACGAGCCGATCCCGCACCCGGTTGTTCGCGCCGATGAAGTCGGCTTCCGGTCTGAAGGGCGAGATCGCAAGGTCGGTTCGTGGGTCGAACTCATACCGCCAAAGCCGGGCGGCTCGAAAGGCTTCGTCCCGCAGATCGTCGCCCAAGACTTTGAAGAGTCCCCGGTCTAGACAAAGAACCCGAGGCGAGCCCCACCTGAGCGGAACGATGGCCGAACGCTGGTATTCGGGCGTATCGTGTCCGGTGACGAGGATTTTGCCGTGCAAAACCCCTTCTTCCGTGATCCGCTCGATCTCGTCGAGGTCGGCGGGATAGGACTTGCGAGAGGAGAGAACGCAGAACGTGTCCGCATCGAGCAGTTTCGCATTTCCGTAGAGGAACAGCACGCCTGGCGGATCGGGGTCCATAGCTTCGATACGTACGGGATAGTGAGCATCCGCCGCAGTCACGAGCGAAACGCCAAGGCGACTTAAGCGCCGTTCAAGCGCCTCCGTCTCTTCGAGACTCTGCTGGTGCAAGTGGATGGCCGCTTTTTGGGTAAGGCGATACTCCTCCCGGTAAGCCTCAGGCGATAGCCGAAGGAACTCCTCGGGGGTACGTCCAAGCAGGTTGTTTCGAGTCAGAACACGGGTCACGGACTTCCCGCCGATTCCCGGCGTCATCGCCAAGTGGAGGGCGAAAGTACGTGACAGCATTCTACATAGAAGTTACTCTATTCGCATCCTTTTCGCAACTGGAATTATGAGCTTTTCACCCAGGCAGCGAAGTAACGGCGAGCTTGAGCAAGTCGACCACGCCCGGACCGAGCTTCTTCATCGTGTCGCCGACCAATCCATGTTCGACGGCGCCGCCCAGCCCCTCGCCAAGGTTCGTAATCACGGCAAGGACGGCGTACTCGATCCCTGCTTCCTTCATGACGACCGCCTCGCTAGAGGCCGTCATTCCGACCACGTCGCCGAGTTTCTGCAGCGTTTGAATCTCATGCGGCGTCTCGAATCGAGGACCGTTCAGGCCGAGGTAGACGCCTTGGGCATGCACGTTCACCCCCAGCCGCTTTGCGGCGGCCAGCAGGGCGGCCCGCGCGTCAGGGCCGAACGGTTGCCCAAACGGCGTGTGCTGGACGGTTCGATCGAACAAAGTCAGGTTTCGGTGGGTTAGGTCCAGGAAGTCCGAGCAGACCATGAAGTCGCCAATTCCTCGTTCGGTATTGAGCGTGCCCACGGCGGCGGTCGCGAAACAATAGGGTGCTCCAACCTGGCGCAACGCCAGGGCCATCGCCTTATAATTCACCCGATGGGGAGGCACGGAGTGGCCTGCCGAATGGCGGCTCAAGAGCAGCACGTTGCGACCCTCGAGGGCAATCAGCTTTCCTCGCACCGTCCCCTCGACCGTGGGGATATGTACCGCCCGGCCCGACTCCCGCGCCAAGAGCTCACCGACCCCGGTGCCCCCGATCAAACCCGCGTGAACCTTCATCGGCACGATTATAGATGTTTGCCAAGTAAAATCCCTCACTATGATCCTTCGCGAGGTGCTCCACGCGCACATTCCGACGCTGAGTGCCGAAAGCACGGTCCGCGACGCGGTAGACAAGATGGACGTCTATCAATTCCCGGCCCTCGTCGTTGTCGACGAGGACACGATGCCCATTGGAGTGCTCACGGAGGGCGACCTATGCCGGGTTGTCACGACTCGCGAGAATGTCACCAGCATCGGCAACGAGCCCGCATATGTCCACGCGTCGAAAGAGCCAACGACGGCCTCGCCGGACATGGAGATCGGCGAAGCGTTTCATCTCATGCTCAACTCTGGGCTAACCCTTCTGCCTGTGGTGGAAGAGTCGAGGCTTCTTGGCGTGGTCCTTCGCGTCGATCTGATGCAGGCGATGTTTTTGGATTGCGTGGAAGTTGCTAACGAAAAGGGAGCGGGAGCGTGATCGAAGAGGGTAGTTCGTTCCCCGATTTCAGCTTGGCCGACGAAAGCGGCCAAACCGTTTCGCTCAAGGATCTTGCCGGGCAAAAGGCGGTGATCTATTTCTATCCCAAAGACGACACCACGGGATGTACCGCAGAAGCCTGCGAGTTCCGCGACCTCATGCCCAGCATCAAGGGTGCTCGTATCGTCGGCGTCAGTCCCGACGATACGAAGTCGCACCGGAAGTTTGCCAACAAATACAGTCTGAATTTCACCCTCCTGGCCGATGCCGACCACAAACTGGCGGACAAGCTCGGCATCTGGGTTGAGAAATCCATGTACGGCAAGAAGTTTATGGGTGTCGAGCGCACTACTTTCTTGCTCGACGAAAATGGAAAAGTGATAAAGATTTGGCGAAAGGTTAAGCCTCAGGGCCATGCGGCAGAGGTCCAAAAGGCTATCGCTTAATTTACCGACGGTACACTGGCTGGCATGGCCGACAAGATGACGGCGCCCAAGTTGCGGGCGATGAAGGCCCGGGGGGAGAAAGTCGTCTGCATCACCGCATACGACGCCTATTTCGGCCGCTTGGCCGACGAAGCGGGGGTCGATGCGATCCTCGTGGGGGACTCCGCGGCGAATGTGGTTCTGGGCTATCCGAATACCCTTTTCGTTACGCTTGAAGAGATGCTTCACCACGTTCGCGCCGTGCGTCGCGGTGTTCAGCGTGCTCTTCTTGTGGCCGATATGCCATTCGGCTCTTACAATTCCTCTACCGCCCAAGCCGTCGACTCTGCGGTCGCGTTTATGAAGGAAGGAGCCGAGGCCGTCAAGCTTGAAGGGGACTATCCCGAAGCGATCCGTGCGATTGTAAAGGCGGGCATTCCCGTGATGGGCCACCTCGGCATGACTCCCCAATCCGTAAATAATTTCGGTGGATTCAAAGTGCAAGGGAAAGGGGAATCTGGGGAAACCGTGCTGGAACAGGCGGTAAGTATCGCCGAAGCCGGGGCGTTTAGCATGGTATTAGAGCTCATTCCCAAGGGGTTAGCCGCGCGCGTTACGGAAAAAGTCGCGGTTCCAACCATCGGGATCGGGGCAGGTCCTGGATGCGACGGACAAATACAGGTGATCCACGACGTTTTGGGATTAGCGAATGAAACCTATCGACATGCCAAGCGATATGTCGAAGGCGAAGCTATCGCGCTTCAAGGCCTCAAGGAATACACGTGCGAAGTTCGCAACGAAGTGTTTCCCTCCACGGAGAATAGTTTTTGACCGTCGCCAGGCATCGCGACGAAATTCGACTCGATCGCACCAAGTCCATCGGCTTCGTTCCCACGATGGGGGCTCTTCACGAAGGCCACTTGCAATTGATGCGGCGGGCACGCGAAGAGTGCGACCAAGTGATCGTTTCGTTGTTCGTGAATCCACTTCAGTTCGGTAAAGGCGAGGACTTCGAGCGATACCCGCGTAACGAGGAAGCCGATGCGGCCATGGCGGAATCGGTGGGAGTAGACGTCTTATTCGTCCCAAGTGTCGAGGAGGTCTACCCGCAAAAAGTAACAACCACTATTCATGTGCCTCAGGTTACGGAACATTGGGAAGGACAATCTCGTCCGGGGCATTTCGATGGGGTAGCTACCGTAGTAGCCAAGCTTTTTAACATGGTTCGCGCCGATGCGGCATTCTTTGGACGCAAAGATTTTCAGCAGTGCCTCGTCGTAAAACGGATGATCGAAGACCTTAATATTCCCATTCGGCTTCATATAGAGCCTACGGTTCGCGAGGAAGATGGGCTTGCGTTGTCTTCACGCAACCGTTACTTAAATGCCGGCGATCGCGCCCTTGCTCCAACAATCTATAAAGAACTTAACATACAATCGGAAGCTATTCGAGCAGGAAAACCAGCAGCAGTGGCCTGCGCCGAAGCAGGTAATCGACTCGCATCGATTGGCTTTTCCGTCGATTATTTTGCTTATATTGATGACAAAACGATGGAGTCGTTGGACCAATTAGCCGAGAATTCAAGTCTTATCTGCGCGGCAAAGCTCGGAGTCACTAGGTTAATCGACAATATTCAGGTTTCGTAGAAAAAATTTAGGCGCCTTTTGACGACTTTGTTCGTATTAGAGTATATTTAACGCCTAAGTTCGGTGTTGACGATGAAGACAGTTCAAAGCGTAAAGAATTCTCTTAAATTCAAAGCCCAGCCAAAGCCCGGCATTCTTTCCATTAAGGTCGGAGTCAAAAAGTATTCCGTACCTGTTGAGGCACGAATGCTGAGCAACGGCGACTATTTGTTTCTCTCTTTCCCTGCGTCTTCAGAGCTTTATAAAATTGAGAACAAAGCTTTGGCCCCCCTTCCCAGCAACGCCGATGCCAGCGACGCGCATTCCGCATTAACTCCCAAGCGGCGACGCGGTCGACGCAAGGCCTCCGGCGTCGAAATGCCTGCGGAATTGGCTGCTGCTCTGAAGTCACTACCGAACGGTTTCAAGCTAGGCTATTCATCCGACGGCACCCCAAAGCTGGTTAAGGCGCGGGCTCGCCGTAAGAGCAAGAAAGCCTAAGCCCCTTTCATATCTTCCGGTATGTGAGTCACAATGCCTTGTCGGAAGCGCCGACGTAGCTCAGTGGTAGAGCGGCTGTTTTGTAAACAGCGGGTCGCGGGTTCGAATCCTGTCGTCGGCTCCAAAAGTTAGGTTCAAAGTCAACAAAGAAGCGAGGCGCCAAGCGCCTCGCTTCTTTGTTGTAGCGACATCTGCGATGGCGGCAATATGCCTTTGTGGATGCTTTCGGTGAAAAAGCCGTTAGAAGCCTGGAAAGTTACTTCGGGCGTAACATCGATTCCCTGTGAATTTTGCCGATGATTTAATTCGTGCCCAGGAAAGTCGGACGCAAAGAGACTCACTTTATCGCGAGCCTGTTCGAGGTTCCGCGCGCGACCGAACAGGCGTCCCTGACCGAGTTCCTTGGCCAGATCGTTCACCGGTCCGCGGAATGGTTCGGGGCCACAACCGTGTCCCTTTTTCTTCGCGACGGCGACTCCTCCTACATGACTCTTGCCGCTACGGGCGGTGAGACGGTCTCGATCCCCAAGGAAGCTCAGATCGAGATCGGTAAGGGCATTGCGGGAATAGCGGCCCTCGATGGCGCTCCCGTGCTGATCAACGATATGAGCCTTACGAGCTCCGCCCGGACCCGAAAGCCGCTTGTGAGCTCGATGGTCGTTCCGCTTAAGTCGACCAGCGCGGGATGTATCGGCGTGCTGAACCTTTCCAGGATGAGGGGACTGGAGCGCTTTTCGAACGCCGACCTGCGTCTGGCACGTAGCGTCGCCAGCCACTTGGCCCTCGCCGTCGAGAATGCGCGCTTGGTGGCGAATCTACGGCAGGCGATCGACGTTGCGGACGCGGAGCGAGCGAAGTTTCATAGCATTTTTCAGGGCCTCGGTCTTGCCGCCTTCTTGCTCGACGATACGGGTGAGATCGTGGAGTCGAACGCGCGGGCCAAGGAATATAAGGAGCTTCCCCTGAAGCCCCTCAAGGACCATGTCCGCCGCGCCAGGCGGCTGCGGCGCAAGGACCTGGAGTTCGTGGACGAGGAGACTGGGCGAAGTTGGTATGCCGTTCTTGCTCCGTTCCCCGACGGCGGGGCGACACTCGTCTTGGAGGAAACGACGGAGAGGGAAAGCCATCGCCGTGAGATCGACCGGCTCAATCGCCTGGCCGAAATCGGCCAGATGACGGCCGCCATCGCTCACGAGATCCGAAACCCCCTCACCGGCATCCGCAGCGCTGCGCAAATGGTCCGCCAGGCTCCGGAAGCCGCCGACGAATTCGCGCAGATCATCGAGGACGAGGCGATGAAGCTGAACGAGCTTTGCAGCGAGTTTCTGAACTTCGCTCGACCCCTGGAACTCCGCAGCCGTCCGATCGATCTGGGCGATGTTATTCGAGGCACGGCAAGGCTCATGGAGCCCCAGTTCCGAGCAAAAGGGGTGCGCCTCACCGTGGAGATTAGTACGCATTTGCCGATGATTCACGGTGATCCGCTCCGTTGGGAGCAGGTCCTGCAGAATCTTATGTTGAACGCGTTGCAGGCATCCGGAACGGATAGCGAGGTAGTTGTGGGTCTGGGGCAAGAAGGTCTGTGGGTTGAAGATCGCGGCTGCGGCATGGGGCCGGAGCAAGTTGAGCGTATCTTCACACCCTTCTTCACGACCAAGCCGCAAGGCACCGGACTGGGATTGAGCACGGTCAAGAAGATCGTGGACGCCCATGGCGCGGCGATCTCCGTGCGATCGGAGCGGAACCAGGGAACCCGGTTCGATATTTCATTTGAGCGAAGGAAGGTGGCCTAATGTCCAAGAAGCACCTGCTGCTGGTAGACGACGAGCCGAATATCCGCCGCATTCTCCAAGTGGCGTTTGAGAAGGCGGGCTATCTCGTCACCGCCGCCGAGAATGGGCACGAGGCGATCGACCTACTCTCCCAAAACACGCCGGATTGCGTCCTCACCGACGTCACGATGCCCGGGATGACGGGTTATGAGCTTCTCCGCGAAGTGAAGAGCCGCCACGAGGTGCCGGTCGTGATTATGACCGCCTTTGGCACCATTCCGCAGGCCGTGCAGGCTATCCGCGACGGCGCATTCGAATATGTGACGAAGCCCTTCGATCTCGATCAGCTTAAGAAGATCGTGGCCTCCGCCGTCGAGGCCGAGCCTGTTTTTCAGCCTAAGAAGGCGAGGACGGCCAAGCCAGGCGGGCAAAGTTCGACGAGTTGGATCGCCGAGTCTCCGGCGATGAAGGAAGTCTTCGAGACGATCGAACAGGTTGCCGATTCCCGCGCGACAGTCCTGATCACGGGCGAGAGCGGCGTGGGTAAGGAGGTCGTCTCCAAGGCCCTGCATACGCTATCGAAACGGTCTAACCAGCCGTTCGTGGCTGTCAGTTGCGCGGCCCTGCCCGAGACGCTTTTGGAAAGCGAGCTGTTCGGCTATGAGAAGGGTGCGTTCACAGGCGCGACCGGTTCGAAGATGGGCAGGTTCGAGATGGCTCACCAGGGGACTCTGTTCCTCGACGAGATCGGCGATATCCCCATGGCCGTTCAGGTCAAGCTTCTGCGCGTTCTCCAGGAGCGTGAGTTTGAGAAGCTGGGCTCGAACAAGCCAACCAAGGTCGATGTGCGTCTCGTTACGGCAACCAACCGCGACCTGATGCAGGCCGTGGAGGAGGGCACCTTCCGGCTGGATCTCCTTTACCGGCTCCAGGTCGTCGAGCTCCATATTCCGCCGCTGCGTGAGCGAGTCGAGGATATCGAGCCGCTTGCCGTCCACTTCCTGGCCAAATATGCCGTCGAAAACGGCCGGTCGCCGCTCACCATCTCCGACGAGGCGCGGGACCTTCTCTTCCGTTATGCCTGGCCCGGAAATGTGCGGGAACTGGAGAACGTGATGGAGCGGGCCTCCGTTATCGCAGGCGAAGACGCCACCGAGTTGACTGCCAAATTGTTGCCGCCTTCGCTCAAGAAAGCTGCGTAAAGTTGGTCGTTTCTAATCCGTTAAGGGAGTGTTGGGTACCCAGGACCCCACCCTTCCGGACGGTATAACCTATAACAAGTTCAACGAAGATCTTCACGTGACATCGCATTTGTCCGCCCGGCGCACGGGACGTGCGCGACAGACAAAAAATGGAGGTCACCCCATGATAAACGTAGTCCGAACTTGGACTCGTAAGCCATCGGCGGTCACGCAGACCGCGATGAATCGCAAGGAATCGGCCGGTCTTACGCAGAAAGAAGCGAAGCCGCGCGTCGGATTCTTCGAAAGCTTTTATCGGATGTGGGAGACGCAGGCCGACTTGGTCGTGCGCAACATCAACAACGAGAGCTAAAGCAAGATTCAAGGGCCGCCCGCAAAGGCGGCCCTTCGGCGTTTTTGTTCCGATAAGGGAGACGGTCCCAAACCTCCACCAATCTGGAACCGTGTATAGCTTTCGCGCATTGTAGAGTACGTCGGCGCGAACTTGTATTTAATAGGGCAAAGTACAACTTTTGCAGTCCCTAGATTTTGCTAAATGAAGTTCCTATGAAGTTCCGGGATAGGTCCGAACGTTTGTCTGGTCCTTAACCGTTCAGTAGGACATGATTTACTCAAAACCAACCGTCGCCGAAAACTTAAAGAGACGCGTTAAACGTCTATCTGTAGTAAACAAAACTTGTGCAAAACCGAATGGGCCGAAAGGCCAGTCGGACGCCCTTCCGAGGAACCCGGACCAGGGTTCAAGTGTTCCAATGAGTAGCTGCGCTGATGCGGCTAACACCCGGGCGTCCAGAGACGCAACCTACATGACAGAAACGACTTTTAGACTGGAACCGAATGAAGAGGCACGCTTTAACGAGCTTCTCGGAGATAGCTATAAGAAGGTCTACAATATGGCCTTCCGGCTCTCTGGGAATCGTACCGATGCCGAAGACCTGACCCAGGAAGCGTTCTACCGCGCGTACCGAAGCTTCCGCGACTACGAGGGCGACAGGCCTTTCGAGAATTGGATATTCCGAATCGTCACCCGTCTGTTCCTCGACCTCCTGCGCAATCGCCGCCGACGAGTGAAGGTCGTCTCGTACGACGCTCCCCTCCAGCGCGAGAGCGGCGACGACAACCTCTACTTTGAGATGGCTGATAACTCGCCGACCGCAGAGCAGCAAATGCTCAAGAGCTCCCTGAGTGAAGAAATGCAGGCGGCCCTGGATTCGCTGACGCCTGAGCAGCGCACGCTCGTGATCCTGGCGGACGTCGAGAACGTTCCGTACAAGGAGATCGCCGAGATGCTGGACAAGCCTGTCGGAACGATCCGCTCACGGCTGCACCGAACTCACAAGCTCATCCGCCACCGGCTTGAGCAGGCTCGCCGTAAGCCGGGGAAGCCCCTTAAGCTGATGGGCGGCCTCATGCCCTCCTTATGAGGGCGTCTATGCGGGTTCGGCCTCCCACCGGAATCGCGTCAAAGCGATGATCCCGAAGAGGAGTCCGAACCCGAGCATGACTGCGCAGGGAACTAGCACCTGCTGAAGCCCCAACCCGCGCCAGGTCATGCCATCGAACCCATCTACCGCCCATCGGGCGGGGATCGCCAGCGAGATCGTCTGGACCCAGCTAGGCATGAGGAAGGTGGGGAACCAGGCCCCGCCCAACATCACCATAACGAGCACTGCGAGGATCGAAAGGCCCCGGCTCTGTTGTTCTGTGCGTCCCAGGGCGGCGATAAAGAGGCCGAAAGCCGAGACCATCAGAGCCACGCTGACGCTCACAAGTCCCATCCCGATCCAGCTTCCCGTGATCTTAAATTTGAATACAAGGGCGCCAAACCCGAAGAGGGCCACGATCACGAGCAGAGAGCGGATAGCCGTGCTCAATAGCCGCCCCAGCAGGAGCAGGTAAGGCGGAACGGGCGCGGCCCGCAGACGCTTCCACAGACCCTGTTGCCGGTCGCGCATCAATCCCATCGCCGCTTCGATCGCGCCGAAGAGAAGTCCTTGTACGGCCATCCCGGCGAAGGCATGAGCCGTTCCGCTCCATTGCTCGCCAGCCTCTTCCTTCGTCATCGTCTTCGCTTGAACGTCGAACGGAAGCCCGTCCCCACCACCGCCGACCGGGCTGTCTTTCAGGATCGCCTTCATGGCAGCTTGAGCGACGACGCCGCGTACGGCCAGGTAGGCCGTGGACTGGGCGGGGTCCGTTAGAAACTTGAGCTCCGGTTTCTTCCCACCGGCCATCATTGCCGCGGTCACGTTGGTTGAGAAGTGTTCGGGGATGACGATGGCTACGGCGATGTCTCCGGATTGCACCGACTTTTCAGCCTCCGCTTCCGAAGTGACCCGCGGCGCCACCATCCCGGAAGCCTTTAGGTTCGCCACAAGAGCGGCTGAGGAGTCGCTTCGCTCGTTATCAACGACGAGCACGGGGATGGCCGAAGCCGGCTTCGCTTGCCCCGCCGATCCGAACACCAACGCCATGAACGTCGCGATCATGATCGGAACGGCGAGGGAGATGATGAGGGCCCTGCGATCGCTGATGAACAGCTTCAGGTCCTTGAGAACGAGAGTCCAGAGTAGGCGCATAGATCAGTCGCGGAGAGCTTTGCCGGTGAGGTGCAGGAACACTTCCTCCAGCGATGGGCGATAGGTACTAACCGATGAGTAAACGATCCCCAGCGAACTGAGGTTGCTTAGCAACTTCGGTAAATCGTCGCCAAGGTTCGACAAGTGGGCCTTTAGGGTCTGCCCATCCAGGTCGCCTTCAAATCCTAATCGGGAAAGGAGGTCGGCTGGCGGGACCGTCTCCAATTCGATGGTGACATCGTTCCGCTCCGGCAGCAGCCGATGCAGCCCTCCCAAATCGTCTTCCGCCACGATCTTTCCCCGGTCCATGACCGCCACCCGGTCGCACAGACGTTCGACCTCTTCCATGTAGTGAGTGGTGTAGAGGATGGTCTTCCCGCTCCCCCGGAGCGATTCGAGGGCCTCGAAGATGGCGTTGCGGCTTTGCGGGTCGACGCCGACCGTCGGTTCGTCGAAGATCATCAACTCGGGGTCGTGGACGACGCCGACGGCGATGTTGAGTCGGCGCTTCATGCCACCGGAGAACGTCTTGACCGCTTCCTTCGCCCGGTCGGCAAGTCCCGTGAATTCAAGGGATCGGTCGATCGCACGGGCAAGCTCATCGCCTTCCAGGCCATACAGCGAGCCGAAGAAGCTCAGGTTGTCCCGAGCCGTCAGGTCGCCATAAAGGGCAAGGTCTTGGGGGACGTAGCCGATGGCCCGCTTGCCATCGTTGCTACCTGTCGTCACGGGCTTTCCGTGGATGGAGACGGACCCGCTGTCTGGGTCCAGAGTCCCAGCGATAACGGAGATGGTCGTGGTCTTGCCCGCGCCGTTGGGACCTAATAGTCCAAAGCAGCATCCCTGGGCGACGGTGAAGGAAATATGGTCGACAGCCTTAAGTGGACCAAAAGATTTGGTGAGCGAGGCAACCTCAAGCACCTGCCCATATTAGCGATCTCCCCGCAATATTCAAAGGATTTATAGAAATGATAGGCCCAAAGATTGGATTGGGCCTAATTTGTGCTTTAATCACCGGGACTGAGACACAGTCCTTAACTTCTCCTTAAAGATTATTGTATCGAGTGCCATTTTTTTGCATTAGCCGTACAACCAAGAGTTGTGTTTCAGATATTTCGGAGGTTGTATGAACAACACGTTACGCCGATCGGCCTTTACGCTCATTGAACTGCTGGTCGTAATCGCAATTATCGCCATTCTTGCCGCTATCCTCTTCCCGGTATTTGCCCAAGCGAAGAAGGCTGCAAAGTACACCGCCTGCCTCAGCAACCTGAAGCAGAACGGTACTTCTCATCTTATGTATGCCGCCGACTACGACGACGCGTTCGTGCTTGCCGCACGCAGCGACTCGTCCGGTTGGGATACCTGGCAGGGCATCATTCAGCCCTACACGAAGAACTGGCAGATCGTTAACGATCCGCTTCTTCCGAACCCCAGCGGCGCCCAGGCTTACTGGCAGCGAATTCAGCACTTCGGCGTTCCGCCCCGCGCGGCCGCTTCGAAGGACAACATCTCCTACTGGTCGGTTCCGCCGAGCATCCGCTGGGGCTACCCCGGCAGCGTTGCCACGGTTAAGGTCGACGGTATCTTCGGCGCCGGCGTCGACACCGGTTCTGCTTGGTACAACATGAAGAGCGCTCCGTCGCTCTCGCAGACGCAGATCGAGAACATCTCCGACGCAGTCATGGTTTCCCAAGCGGGTAACTGGGACATGTGGTGGGGCATCTTCGGCGGCGGCACGCCGTTCCGAATCTGCGGCGTCTGGAATGGTGCGGGTTGGGGCGTCTACGACGGCTACTACTCGTTCGCCGGTCCTCACGCTCGCAAGAATCCTCAGACCGATGCTACAACCTCGGGCGACGGCTCCGGCTTCGCCACGGGTTGTGCTCAGCCTAAGGGTATGACCATCTACGTTGCTGCTGACGGTTCCGCTAAGTCGGTTGACTTCCGCGGCAAGATCGTCGCTCCGAAGCAGGCTTCGGACGGCACTTGGTACATGCTCCGCTTCTTCCCGTCGGGCGGCTAACCTAGCCCTATCGGAAGCAAAAACCCCGGCCCTCTTCGGAGGCCGGGGTTTTTCGTTTTAGGTTCAAGAGCGCTTCTACGGGGCGCTCAAATACGCTTACCATGTGCAGGATTGCATCATTTGCTTGGGTTTTGGCCTGACTTGTGATTAAATGTCAGTCACGAAGCACTGCTTCGTTTACTTTTAATTAGCATTCATCGTTTGTATTACATAATTGCATTAGCCATACAACCAAGCCTTGTGTTTCTAATTATTCGGAGGTTGTATGAACAACACGTTACGTCGATCGGCTTTTACGCTCATTGAGCTGCTGGTCGTAATCGCAATCATCGCCATTCTTGCCGCGATTCTATTCCCGGTATTTGCCCAAGCGAAAAAGGCCGCCAAGTACACGGCTGCACTTAGCAACCTGAAGCAGAACGGCACTTCGCACTTAATGTATTCAGCCGACTATGACGACGCCTTCGTGCTCACCGCGCGCAGCGACTCGTCCGGCTGGGACACCTGGCAGGGCATGATCCAGCCCTACACGAAGAACTGGCAGATCATCACCGATCCGCTTCTTCCAAATCCCAGCGGCGCTCGCGACTACTGGCAGCGCATTCAGCACTTTGGCGTTCCGCCGCGTGCCGCAACCCGCGGCCGAACCTGGTGGTCGGTAACTCCCAGCACGGTTTGGGGCTATCCGGCCGGCGCTTCCCCTGTTAAGGTCGACGGCATCTTCGGTGCAGGCGTCGACACGGCAGGCGGCAGCTCCTGGTACGGCCAGGTGAGCGCACCATCGCTTTCGCAGACGCAGATCGAGAACATCTCCGACGCGGTCCTGATCGCCCAAGCGGGCAACTGGGACTTCTGGTGGGGCGTTACCGACACCGCCTTCCGCAACTGCTACAACTGGGGCGTAGGCTGGAGCGTCGTCGACAACTATTGGAGCTATAACGGCCCCCACGCCCGCAAGAATCCCACTACCGACGGAACGACCTCCGGCGACGGCTCCGGCCTGACCCCTGGTTGTAACTATCCGAAGGGCATGACGATCTACTGCGCGGCCGACGGTTCCGCCAAGGCGATCGACTTCCGCGGCAAGATCATCGCTCCGAAGCAGGCTTCGGACGGTACGTGGTACATGCTTCGCTTCTTCCCCGCGGGTGGCTAGCTCTATGAAGATCGCAATCCTGAGTCTGGTTTCGATCCTCGCGATCGCATCGCTCGTCGGTTGCTCGGGCGGCGGAGACACCTCCGCCTCCGGCCCTGCCCCTGGCTTTGGAAGCAAGGCCGTAGCGGGCGCCGGTGGCGGCACGACCGGAGGTGGACAGGCTCCCTCCGGCGCTCCTGCGACCGTCAATTCGAAGGACGCACCCCCCTAGGCTCTCAAGCCTAAAATGGGAAGGCCCCGACCGTTAAACGGTCGGGGCCTTCTTTTGTAAAAAAATTTCCAAAGAAGCTTTAATCACATTTTTTGAGTGATGTTAAGTATAAGAAACGGTTTGGGAAGCCTCTCACAACCCCTTGCACTTGTTAAGGAGAGATATTTCAAACTTGTGTTATGGCTTGAGTTGTGCTTAAATGAAAGGTACTGAAACGCTGTCTTAACGTTTCGTAAATTAGTCTCTTTTTAGTTTGATATGATTTAGCCATACAACCAAGACGGCGTTTTAGGATTTGGAGGTTGTATGTACAATACATTACGTCGCTCGGCGTTCACTTTGATTGAACTGCTGGTCGTCATCGCAATTATCGCCATTCTTGCTGCTATTCTGTTCCCTGTTTTCGCCCAGGCCAAGAAAGCTGCCAAGTACACCGCCTGCCTCAGCAATTTGAAGCAGAACGGTACGGCTCATCTCATGTACTCCGCCGACTACGACGACGCGTTCGTGCTCACCGCGCGCAGCGACTCGTCCGGCTGGGATACCTGGCAAGGCATTATTCAACCGTACACTAAGAACTGGCAGATGGTCAACGATCCTCTGCTCCCCGTTCCGAGCGGTGGCCAGGCTTACTGGCAGCGCATCCAGCACTTCGGCGTTCCGCCCCGCGCGGCCGCTTCGCTGGACAACATCTCCTACTGGTCCGTTCCGGCTTCCACCCTTTGGGGCTACCCGGCCGGCGCTTCGCCCGTAAAGGTCGACGGCATCTTTGGTGCCGGCGTCGATGCGGCCAGCGGTGCCACTTGGTACAACATGAAGAGCGCTCCGTCGCTCTCGCAGACCCAGATCGAGAACATCTCGGACGCGGTCCTCGTTTCCCAAGCCGGTAACTGGGACTTCTGGTGGGGCATCTTCGGTGGCGCCCTTCCGTTCCAGACCTGCGGAATGTGGACGGGTACCGGTTGGAACCTGATCGACAACTACTGGTCCTACGCGGGCCCTCACGCTCGCAAGAACCCCAACAACGACGGCACTTCCTCCGGCGACGGCTCCGGCCTCGCTACGGGCTGCGCCTATCCGAAGGGTATGACGATCTACTGTGCGGCAGACGGCTCGGCTAAGTCGGTCGACTGGCGCGGTAAGATTGTTGCTCCCAAGCAGGCTTCCGACGGAACTTGGTATATGCTCCGGTTCTTCCCGTCGGGTGGTTAATCTATGAAACTGACACTTCTGAGTTTAGCTTCGATCATCGCGATTCTTTCGCTCGTAGGTTGCTCCGGCGGCAGCGATAGCTCCGGCGACGGCACCCCTCCCCCTGCGTTCGGCAGCAAAGCCGGACCTGCGGGCTCGGCTGGCGGCGGACCCGCCGGTGGAGCGCCCGGTCCCGGTGGCGCACCTTCAGGTGCTCCCGCTGGGAAATCGATGAAAGTTCAAGGCAGCTAAGCTCGCCGTACGTGTACAAGACCCGGTCTTTGGACCGGGTCTTGTACTTTGTGGGGAAGTTCTTTGCGTTTTTGCACAAATTGTGGTTAAATGTGCGATACCGGAGCGACTCCTAAATCATTCACAAACTGCTCTACTAACTAAATTACGTTCGCCATACAACCCTGGAGCGCCACCGGATATCGGAGGTTGTATGAACAAAACTTATCGCCGATCGGGCTTTACCCTGATCGAACTTCTTGTCGTTATTGCCATCATCGCGATCCTCGCGGCGATCCTCTTCCCGGTTTTCGCGCAAGCGAAGAAAGCCGCGAAGTACACGTCCTGCCTCAGCAACCTGAAGCAGAACGGCACCGCCCACCTGATGTATTCCACCGACTACGACGACGCATTCGCGCTCTCCGCGCGAAGCGACAATGCCGGTTGGGACACCTGGCAGGGCATGATCCAGCCCTACACCAAGAACTGGCAGATCATCACCGATCCACTGCTTCCCAATCCTTCGGGCAGCCTCGCCTACTGGGAGCGCATTCAGCACTTCGGCGCCCCGCCCAGAGCCGCCGTCCGCGGCCGCGCCTTCTGGTCGGTCACGCCCAGCATCTACTGGGGCTATCCCGCAGGTGCCACTCCGGTAAAGGTTGACGGCATCTTCGGTGTCGGCATCAACGCTGCAGGCGGAAGCACCTGGTACGGCGAGGTCAGCGCTCCCTCCCTCTCCCAAACCCAGATCGAGAACATCTCCGACTCCATCCTCGTCTCTCAAGCCAGCAACTGGGACTACTGGTGGGGCGTGACGGACACGGCGTTCCGTAACTGCTACACCTGGACGGGAGCGGGCTGGAACGTGATCGATGGCTACTACGGGCTCAACGCGCCCCACGCGCGAAAGAATCCGCAGACGGACGCAACAACCGCGGGAGACGGCTCCGGCCTCTCCACCGGATGCGCCCAGCCCAAGGGCATGACCATCTACGTGGCCGCCGATGGTTCCGCGAAGGCCGTCGACTACCGAGGCAAGATCGTCGCTCCCAAGCAGGCGGCGGACGGCACTTGGTACATGCTCCGGCTCTTCCCGTCAGGAGGCTAGTGACGATGAAACTGGCTCTCCTCAGCCTTCTCATCCTGACCTTCCTGGTGGGATGCTCGGGCGGCGACAACGCCGACCCGGGCCCCGCCCCCGCCTTTGGCAGCAAAGCGGGTTCCCCCGGATCTCCAGCCGGGGCCGGTGGGGCCGGAACGCCCAGCGGGTTCAAGTCCGGCGGCGAGACCAAGTAGGTCGCATAACGTACGTAAGGTCTAGCTTTCAAGCTAGACCTTACAGGAATCTTTTGGAGTTTTGCGCAAAGTATGTTTAAATGTGCTGTACCGGAGCGACTCCTAGATAGATTCCATCAATGTTGATCTTCTAATAAATTACGTTAGCCATACAACCCAGTGGAGCGCGGCCGGATGTTTGGAGGTTGTATGTATAAATCTAATCGCCGATCGGGCTTTACCCTGATTGAGCTCTTGGTAGTCATTGCGATCATCGCCATTCTTGCGGCGATTCTTTTCCCAGTCTTTGCCCAGGCTAAAAAGGCCGCGAAGTACACGTCCTGCCTTAGCAATCTTAAGCAGACGGGCACCGCCCATCTGATGTATTCCACCGACTACGACGACGCGTTCTGTCTTGTGTGGCGCGCCGACGACACCGCCAACTGGGATTCCTGGCAAGGCATTATTCAACCGTATACGAAGAACTGGCAGATCATCAACGATCCGCTGCTTCCCGTTCCCAGCGGAGTTCGCGCCTATTGGCAGCGCATCCAGCACTTCGGCGTGCCCCTCCGGGCCGCCGCCGTGAAGGACAACATCTCCTGGTGGTCGGTCCCGCCGAGCATTCGATGGGGCTATCCCGCCGGAGTCGCCACCGTCAAGGTCGATGGCATCTTCGGTGCGGGTATCGCTCCTGTCGCCGTCGGAACGGGCATCGACTATAACTACCGCTCGACCCCATCCCTCTCCCAGACGCAGATCGAGAACATCTCGGATGCGATCATGGTCACCCAGGCCAGCAACTGGGACATGTGGTGGGGCATCCCCGCCAACCAGACTCCGATGCGTACGTGCTACACCTGGAACGGCGCGGGTTGGAATCTGCTCGACGGCTACTACGGCATAACGGGCCCCCACGCCCGCAAGAACCCGCAGACGGATGCGACGACCGCCGGAGATGGCTCCGGACTCGCCGCCAACGCCTGCGCCCAGCCGAAGGGGATGACGATCTACGTGGCCGCCGACGGCTCTGCGAAGGCCGTCGACTATAGAGGAAAGATCGTGCAGCCGAAGCAAGCTTCGGACGGCACGTGGTACATGTTGCGTCTCTTCCCGATGGGCGGCTAAGTCCGACCACCGAGAAACAGCAAAAGGCCCGGCGGGTTGTCCGGGTCTTTTGCGTTTTTGGCCATAATAGAAGGTGCTGAGGAGCGTTGCGATCCCTGGTTGGGGACTAGGCTCAGCGGAATAGACCAACGGCGCTCGCAATCGACTCGGTTGCGAGCGCTTTTGCGTTTAGGGAAGGGCGCCCGGGACCGATAACAGTAAGGAGGCACCGATGCAAACTGTGAGCAGTCCAACTTTTATCGATTACCACGTCGCCGACCTGGCCCTTGCCGAGTGGGGACGCAAAGAAATCAAGATCGCCGAGACGGAGATGCCTGGCCTGATGGCCATCCGCGAGGAGTTCGCCGCCAGCCAGCCGCTTAAGGGCGCCCGGGTTGCCGGATCGCTCCACATGACCATCCAGACCGCCGTCTTGATCGAGACCCTCAAGGCTCTCGGCGCCGACGTCCGCTGGGCGTCCTGTAACATTTTCTCCACCCAGGACCACGCCGCGGCCGCTATCGCCGCCGGCCAGACTCCAGTCTTCGCCTTCAAGGGCGAAAGCCTGGACGAGTACTGGGAGTTCACCCACCGGATCTTCGAGTGGAGCGACGGCGGAACGCCGAACATGATCCTCGACGACGGCGGCGACGCCACCCTCCTCGTCCTCCTCGGCTCCCGCGCGGAGAAGGACCAGAGTGTGCTTGCCAACCCCACGAGCGAGGAAGAGGTCTCCCTCTTCAACTCGATCAAGCGCAAGCTCGCTGAGGACTCCACGTTCTACAGCCGCATCAAGGCCAACGTCAAGGGTGTCAGCGAGGAGACCACGACCGGCGTCCATCGCCTCTACGAGCTCCAAAAGAAGGGCGACCTGCCTTTCCCCTGCTTCAACGTGAACGACTCGGTCACCAAGTCTAAGTTCGACAACCTCTACGGCTGCCGCGAGTCGCTGGTGGACGGTATCAAGCGCGCCACCGACGTCATGGTAGCGGGCAAGATCGCTCTCGTCTGCGGCTACGGCGATGTGGGCAAGGGAAGCGCCCAGGCCCTCCGCGCCCTCAGCGCCCAGGTTTGGGTCACCGAGGTCGATCCGATCTGCGCCCTCCAGGCGGCGATGGAAGGTTACAAAGTCGTTACAACCGAATATGCGGCGGACAAGGCGGATATCTTCGTGACGTGCACGGGTAACTACCACGTCATCAAGCACGAGCATATGGCGAAGATGAAGAACAACGCCATCGTTTGCAACATCGGCCACTTCGACAACGAGATCGACGTCGCGTCGCTCGAGAAGTACCAGTGGGACGAGATCAAGCCCCAGGTCGATCATATCGTCTTCCCCGATGGCAAGCGGATCATTCTCCTTGCAAAGGGTCGCCTCGTGAACCTTGGCTGCGGCACCGGACACCCGTCCTACGTGATGTCCAGCAGCTTCGCCAACCAGGTCCTCGCCCAGATCGAGTTGTGGACGAAGCAAGGCGAATACGCTCCCGGCGTGTACGTGCTGCCGAAGCACCTGGACGAGAAGGTGGCGCGCCTTCAGCTCAAGAAGCTGGACGCCCAGCTCACCGAGCTCTCCAAGGAGCAGGCCGACTACATCGGTGTGGCCGTGGAAGGTCCGTACAAGTCCGACCACTATCGCTATTGATCGATCCGATCCAAGCCGACGGCCCTGACCATCGTCAGGGCCGTCGGTGTTTGTCGATATGCTAACTTCAATCGCGATGCAACAAGATCGGCAAAAGAAAGCGTCCTCCAAAGGCTGCTGTGGCTGCGTGCTCCTCTTCGGAGGCCCGTTCGTGCTGATCTTCTACTTCGCCTTCTTTACGAACGTCTGCGCGCGGATGAACGGCAAGGAAACCTATCCCCTCAAGTCGAGCGCCACGCGCTTCGACCCCTTCGCCGCGATCCCCGAAATCCGTGAACGGGTCGGCAAGAACGCCCACCTGATTACAATCGACGCTCGCTACGTAGGTTCCGACGGCACCATGAACCTGGAGGCGAACTACAAGCCGCAGCCGAACGCCACTTACGTCTTCCAAGTTCCCCTCGACAATCCGCCAGCCAACTCGTCTCCTGTTGGCGCCGGACATGGTCCGGGTGGCGTCTGGATGCAGACGGTCACCGTGGAGTGTTACCAGCCCGGCCAGCGCCGGACGATCTCCACCTTCAGCGGCTCGAGCCGCAGCCAATACTTCCTGATCAACGAGGGCATGGAAGTCGACCGGTCTCGCCCCACCCAAAGAGACATCGAGCCCGACGTCGCGCCGAGCATGTCCACCGCCGAGCTCTGGAAGATTGCGCTCGAAAAGGGCGCGCCCAAGGATGCGGTGGCTACGATTACGGCGAATCGGTCCGGATGCACGTTCTCCATTACGGGAACCAAGGTAAATTTCTATGTCGATTATTCTGGAAAACTCCAGAATTAGAATATAGATGTCTCAACCTAAAGGAAATAAAGTCGTCAAGTACGCCGTGTGCGGGGGCTGCCTGATCGTCATGGGCGGTTTCGGGTTCTTCATTTTGTCGATCACTCTCTTTGCCGTACACACCGCGGCGGCTCATATGCCCGGTATCGGCAAGGACCTTGAGACGTTGTCCAAACTGAAGCAGGCTGGACCTCACCAGCAGGAGACTTACGCGTTCAAGGAAGACACGAGTCATCTCGATCCTTTCGCCGTTCTCGACGAAGTCCGCGAGAAGGTTGGAGGGAAGGCGCATCTCTATTCCATCGAGGCCGAATTCGTAGGTTCCGACGGCACGATGAACCTAAACGCCACCTACAACCCCGGCCCCAAGATCAAATACAAGTTCTATGGGGAGTCCGAGCCTGGAAGCGGGGAAGTGCCGCCGATCGGGGCAGGCCGCTCCGCGGGCGACGTCTGGTACAAGCGAACCCAGGTTGAGTGCTATCTCCCCGGAGAAGACCGCCATATCGTGCTCCCGAGCGGGCGGCACAACAGCTCCTACACCTACACGAACCTAGGCATGGACTTCGAGCGGGGCTCGCCGACGATGGGACGCCTTGACGAGGAGATCGGCAACCCCACGGTGACAACCCAAGACCTCTGGAAGATCGCTCTCCAAAAGGGAGCGCCGAAGGACGCCGTCGCCACGATCAGGTACAGCAAAACGGGCTACCACTTCCAGATTTCCGGAGCGGGGATCGATTTCGTCGTGGACAAGACGGGCAAGCTTAAATCTTAGGCTAGCCGGTGACTCGGAAGGGCAGGTTCGCCGTCGCCGCGTTGCCCTTGCCATCCTTCACCGTGATGTAGAGCCGGTAGGCTCCCGCTTCGCTGGGTGCCTTGAACTTGATCCTCGGGGAGCCGAGGTTATCCACCAGGCCGGGAATCGGCGGGGGAGTGCGCTCGCCTTGCCCAGCGTAGCCGTTCGTGCCGGCCTCCTTGCGGATTTCCCATAGGTAGGTCAGCGGATCGCCGTCCTCGTCCTTCGCCTTGACGGCGGCGGATATCTCGGCGCCTGGAGCTACGTCCTTGCCGGATTGGTCCATCTCGAACGAAACGAGCGACGGCACGCGATTTTTGGGCCACTTGCCCGACCACGCGTAGGTCATCACGTCGATGGATTCCGTCCGTTCGCCGGTCGGGAGGAACATCCCAAACCACGTCGGTGTCTGTTCCTGCTTGTGCCCCCACAGGAAGGCGTAGGAGCCCAGGCACCAACCCTTCTCCACTTCCACCGCGTCGTGATAGCTCTTCGCATAGAAGGCTGCCTTCTCGGAGCTGGTCGGCTCGAGGGCCGCGCCCCACGGGGTCTTGGGTCGCTCCCACCAGCCGACAGGGCCGAACTCCGTGACGACGTACGGCTTGTCCCATCCTGCCTCCTTGAGGCGCTTGGGCATCGTGGGCATGGAGCCGTAGGAGTTCACGCCCAAGACATCGATGCTGGGCGCGTATTGTTTGATATGAGCGATCTTCTCCGGGCTGATCTCCGCGACGACGGTCATGGTCGGGTGGCTTGGGTCGAGCTTCTTGCACAGCTTGGCAAGGTCCTCGATCGCTTTCCAAAGCTCGGGCGTGTCGTTGCCCATCTCCATCTCGTTGCCCAGTCCCCACATGAGGAGGGCCGGATGGTCTTTGTATTTCTCGACGACGGCTCGGGTCGATTCGTACTGCTGCCGCACCTTGGCGGGGTCGCTGTAGTCGAAGGAATCCTTGTGTCCCAGCCAAATGCCGATTGTGAGGGTGAGCCCATATTTCTGGCACTCGTCCAACTCGCGGGCGGCCTGCTCGGGACCCCATGTCCGCATCGAATTGCCACCGGCTTCTACGAGGACGTCAGGATGAGCGGTTCCGCCAACTCCCTTGATCGTATATGGCTTCCCGTTTCTCAACAGTTGCCAGCCGTCGGAGGTTTTTTGGACTGTCGTCATTGTCGGAGTCAGCAAAAGAAGGGAGACCAAAGCGGTAAGCATTGTTCTGGGAGGGGCTACTTGCCCTTGCCGATGATGCCCTGCTTGGCCGCATCGGGCATGTTCGAATTCTTGATAGCGCCTTGATAGGAGTTCTGATCCGGAGCCTTGGCGCTGGTCGACTGATAGGTCTCCACGGGGGTATCGCCCGACGCGCATCCCAGGACGGCGACGAGGCAAAAGGCGGAAAGAATGAGAAGCTGTAAGTTGCGCATCGTCTTGTTAGGGGTCTGCCGCCGGTTTTGACACCGGCGGCAGGATTTGAGGACTTACTTGTACTCGGCCCAGGCCGTGTTGACGACGTTCTGCCGGTCGGCTTGCGTCCAGTAGGTGCCTGTGCGCGGGTTGATCGCGTACTTGGAGCCCCAGTCGTCGCGAGTCGCGTTAGCGGCATCGAGCGTGGCGAGGGGAGCCTTCACCTTCGCATGCCCGTCTGCCCAGATCCACGCGACCTGCTTGCCGACTGCATGGACGGGACCGTTCTGGCCCGAAGGACAGACCGCAGCCGTGCCGCCGATCGGCGTGATGCACCAACCCGGCTTGCCTTCCATCGTGCTTAGGAAGCTCGGCTTGAGGTCAAGGTACTGGGTGCGGTTCGGCGCCATGATGATCGTGCCCGCCGGCTCGTCGAGCTGGTCGAGCGAGTTCAGGCCGTCCGGCGTCCAGACGCTGGCGCAGTGGCCATTGGCGAAACCGATGACGTCGTTGTTGACGGCAAAGTTGGTGGGGTAGTTGAATACCTGTCCCGAGGCGTCGGTAAAGGAGTCAACCCAGTAGTTGGCCGCGTTAAACGGGTTGGTCGGGTCGGCCAGTAGACCTTTGCTCTTGGCCACGTACGGCGCAAGGACGTAGCGCCACCCGTAATATCCGGAAGCGGGCCAGCTTGTACAGTCGGCCGGGAAGCCGTAATACTCTTTGATCAGAGCATCGTCATAGTCACCCATGTAGATGAAGTTGCCGAGCGCCACCTGCTTGGCGTTGCTGAGAGCGGTGGTCTTCTTTGCGGCTAATTTGGCTTGAGCGAAAACGGGGAAGAGGATCGCCGCCAGGATGGCGATGATCGCGATAACGACTAATAGTTCAATGAGAGTAAATGCAGACCTGAGCTTATTCACTATCGGTCCTCCTTTGGACGTGAGGTCGAATCTCTTACGATGAGTTCTGTTTCAAAAACTTTGGAGCTCGGTTGGGAGTCGCCTTCGATCATGGCGACCAGAGCTTGAGTGGCGAGGGAGGCGATCCGGTCGACGGGCTGTCGAACCGTCGTGATCGCCGGAAACATAACGGACGAAAGCGGGACGTTGTCGAAACCCGCGATGCTGAGATCGGCGGGAACGTCTAGCCCCTTACGGCGCGCGCTCCGGATCGCCCCAATGGCGATCTCGTCGTTCGCGCAAAAAATGGCGGAGGGAATATCCGGGCTTTGGAGGATGCGATTCATCCCTTCCTCACCGCCTTCCATCGTGAAGTTGCCCGGCTGAATCCACGCGTCGCGGTATTCGCCGCCCAAGTCCTTCACGAACTTGCAGAAATAGTCGTGTCGCTCGATGGCGTCTTCCATCTGCATCCGCCCATGGATGTGCCCAAAGCGCCGATGGCCGAGCTCGAACAGGTGCTCGACGACGGCGCGCACTCCACTCTCGTTGTCGACCGAATACTGGATGGAAGTTGGCCGCTGCTCGCCCGCAATCACGATATGGGGCACTTTGTGGTCGACGATGATGTCGAGCACAGGCGCGTGCTGGGGCGGAGCCAGGAAGATGAGGCCGTCCACCCGCCCATCGAGCAGAACGTCGCTCATCTCGCGCGTTCGGCTCTGGTCGTACCGGGTGAAGAAGAGAACGTCGTAGTGCAGCTCTTCGGCGGCGTTGACGACGCCGTTAAGCGCATTCTGAAGGTAGGGGCTGAGGACGATGTCTGTCCCAGCCTCGCTGGGAACGATCCCGATCGTGTAGGTCCGGCGGGTAATCAACGACCGCGCGACCCGGTTAGGCCGGTACTGGAGTTCTTTTGCCGTGTCCAGCACTCGCTGCTTCACCTCATCCGGCACGGAACGCGGCCCGTTGTTGAGCGCGTAACTCACCGTGCTTACGGAGATGTTCAGCTTTCTCGCGATATCTTTGATCGTCGACGCCATCGTCTTTTCACGCTTCCGAAACGTTTCGCGAAACGTTTCTCAGCACAATATAAGCCACATTTGGCCTTTTTGAAAGGGCTTTTTTCACGGACAGGCAAAAACTCCAGGATCGCCCAAGTGGCGCTGGCTTCAAGCCGGCAGCCAAAACCAGAGCGCTAGAAGTTCACAAACCCCGAAAGGTCTTACAGTGGGCAACGACCACGTAGTAAATGAAGTCTAAACGGTAACCGACGTCCTAACTGTCCCTGCCCGCTCGTGCTTCAATACGATGTCGTAAACGCCCGCCTCAGCCACGACCCACTCGACAACAGTTAAGTTCTCGTTGCCAAGCGCCCCCCAACTCATTGTGGCCGCTGCGCCGAGGTTGCTCCAGCCTTCGAGCTGGCCGCATTCCTGGCGAAGCATCCCGCTGGCCAGCCAAGATGGTTCGGTCTCGCCGGAAGGCGCTGATCCCTGTCGCGTAATCTCGCCGACGATCCCTCGGACGAGCTTTCGCTGCAAGCCGATCTTGGAGACATAGGTCGGCAGCCACCCGACGTTCTCGATGGCGACCCGAATCCGCATGCCCTCGACCCGCACTTCTCGAACAGACAGCCGCGGCGCGAGGTTCGCTTGCCAGATCACCCAGTCGCTCAGAGGAGCCACCTCCGCCTCGAGGAACTTCAAGGGCGGATTCCGGAACGCGTACTCACGGTCCCAGCCTCCAATCTCCACCGAGCCCAGCTGCGGGTGCTCGAAAGGCTTCCAATCGATATAGCCCAGCCCATCCAACTTCTCGTCGCTCCACTTGAGCATCGTCACGTCGTCCTCGTGCGGATGCTCTCGGAACCAATCGATGTACTTGTAATCCTTGATCCCCGCCTGCCGTTGGGGCGACCAGATCTCCGTCGTCCACGCGAAGGCTCCCCGATGTTCGTACATCCAGTCGTCGAAGACGCCCGTAATGACCTCCTTCGGGTGGTACCGGAACTCGTGGTAGTTCGAGATTCCCGGATAGCCCGTCATTTCGAAGCCTTTGTCGCCAATCGCCTTGTACGCCCAAAGGTCTTCGGCGGGAATGTCGTCGTCCGGCATTCGGCTGGGTGGCCTCAGGTGAACGCCCGAGAAGGTGTGGAAACAAACCGCTCCCGAGATATTCGGCCGTTGGCAGATCGCCGAGACCGCCGCGTGAATCTCTGGCTCGCTGGTGGGGAAGGGGCCTGCCCCGTGCTGCTCGCTCTCTAGCCGCCACGCCGAAGGGAAGTTCCGGTTCATGTCCAGCCCCTCCTTCACGCCGCGAGCCCGCATCGTCAGCCCATCCCAGTTGTGGAAGATGCCTTCGGGCAAAAGCCGATAGCAGTTCGCCCCACCCGGCTCTCCAGGATTGCGCTTACGCAACAGACGAGGCTCTAGCTCCGAGACGATCCAAGGTCCGTTCGGGTCGGGAACCCGCATCCAAAGAATCCGCCCGTCCCCGTCCATGTCCTTCCGCTCGATCCCATAAGGATCTTCCTCGTCGTAGGGATAAGGCCGGGTCGAAGACCGGATCACCCGAGGCGGACTCTCCAAAGCCCACTCCGCCCCGTCCGGATTCAGTCGAGGCACGATATAGAAAGCGTGCGTCTTGAGGAGTTCTGGCTTCTCCGAGGTCAGCTTGTTGAGCAGATAGAGCGCCGCCGTGCTCGCGCTCACCTCGCTCGCGTGGATATTCCCATCCACCCAGAAGGCGGGCTTCTCCAGCGCCGGTCCCGTGGCCTTGTCCGTAACCGTCATCAACCAAATATCCCGCCCTTCGTGCGATTTGCCGATGGAAGACATCTCCACCAACCCTCCAAACTCCGCCTCGTAGTCTCGAAGCAGTTGGGTTAGTTCGTCGTAGCGGTAATAGCGATTGAAGGCCGTCGTTGGCATAACGGAAGAATACTACGCACCTCTTTTGGGTTCCGGCTGCCGTTGGCGAAGAAAACTCGTCCGAGATCCGCCCTCCAAGATCCAAAATCACGAACTCTTTGCATTTGCATCGGTGCCTAGGACGCAGGCAGGGGGACCCGTCATAATCAGGGGCGGAATGCAGGAGCGGCCGAGCTGGGACTCTTACTTCATGCAAATCGCGCACCTCGTGAAAACGCGCGCGACATGCCCCCGAAGGTCCGTCGGCGCGCTGATCGTGCGAGATAAGCGCATCGTCTGCACGGGCTACAACGGCGCGCCCCGAGGAATCCAGCACTGCCCCGAATTGGGCCCAACCCACGAATGGCCGGTCGGCTGCCTTCGCGCAGGGCACTGCATCCGGGCACTCCATGCCGAGCAAAATGCGTTGCTTCAAGCAGCGATGATCGGAGTCGCCTGCGATGGAGCCACGATGTACGTCACATGCCAGCCATGCAACACCTGCGCGAAGATGATAATCAACGCCGGCATCGTGAAAGTCATCTACGAGGGCGACTATCCCGACGAATTTAGCCTTGAGCTGTTTCGTGAGTCAAAGATGGAAGTCTTTCGATACCGCGAAGGCGTCTTAGAAAAAGTAGATTTCTAAATGATCGACTCGTTTCTTGCCGTCCTGCATCAAGACCCCAAGGTTTGGGGAGGCTTCCGCTTTCCCCTGCTCACAGGGCTGATCGCGATGGCTGTCTGCTGGCTGCTCACGCCCGTCGTTCGCAACATGGCGTTCAAGTACGGCGCCGTCGACGACCCCAAACGAGACGACCGCCGCATCCATAAGGAGCCGCTCCCACGGTGGGGTGGCATCGCCATCTACATCGGCATCGTCGTCGCCATCGCCGCCGTCCTCCCATTCGCCTTTCCCCACACGACCGCCTATCCCTTGTATTTGATCGGCGTCGTCGTCGTCGGAGGCCTCCTCGTGGTCGCGGGAGCCCTCGACGATTTGTATCAGTATTCGGCGAAGGTCCAGCTTTTGATTCTGCTTGGAGCAGGCGTACTTATACAGTTCATCGCCGGTTCCATCGGCCACGTGCAGATCAAAACGATCGGCGTTCCGTTCTCCAATCCCGCCCAATACATCGTCCTCGGTCTCGCCGCGATCCCCTTGACCGCCATCTACATCTTCATCGTGACGAAGACGATGGACACCATCGACGGCGTGGACGGCCTGGCCTCAGGCATCGCCGCGATCTCCGCTGGCACCCTCATGATCATCGCCGTCTACGAAGGCCAGCCCCGCGTTGCCATCGTAGCCGCCGCCATCGGCGGCGCCGCCATCGGCTTCCTCCGTCATAACTACAACCCCGCTAAGATCATCATGGGCACGGGCGGAGCCTACATCCTCGGCTTCATGCTCGCCTGCCTGAGTATCGTTGGAGCCGTCAAGACCGCCGCTGCGATCTCGCTCATCATTCCCGTCTTCGTCTTCGGCGTCCCCATTTTCGACGCCATCCAGGTCGTCATCCGGCGCAAGCTCAGCGGCGTCCCGATCACTCAAGCCGACAAGCGCCATCTGCACCACCAGCTTCTCAAGCGAGGCCTAACCCAGCGTCAAACCGTTCTGGTACTGTATCTAGCTGCCGCCGCCCTCTGCGGCACCCTCATCTTCATCATCCTGCGAAGCTATGCCTAAACCCCGTCTCCTGTGCGTCGTCGGAACACGGCCCGAGGCGATCAAGGTTTCCCCCGTCGTGCTAGAGCTGCGCAAGTTTGCCGACGTTGCCGAAACGGTTCTCGTCTCCACCGGCCAGCACCGCGAAATGCTCGCCCAATCCCTCGGCGCCTTCGGCCTGACCCCCGACGAAGACCTCGACATCATGCAGCACGGCCAAACCCTGGCCCAGGTCACTTCCCGAGCCCTGACCGGCCTCGACGCCCTGATCGACAAGCTCTCACCCGCGATGATCGTGGCCCAAGGCGACACCACCACCACCTTCGTCGCCGCGCTCAACAGCTTCTATAGAAGAGTCACCTTCGCCCACGTCGAAGCCGGACTCCGCACCGACACCATCGACAACCCGTTCCCCGAGGAGTTCAACCGCCGCGCAGCCGGTCTCGTCGCGAACATCCATTTCCCCCCTACCCAATGGGCCGCCAACAACCTGCTCGCCGAAGGCAAGAACCCGAAAGACATCTTCGTGACGGGCAACACCGGCATCGACGCCGTCCTCGCCATGGGTAGCAAAGCCGAAACCGCCTGGTATCCCGAACACCAAGGCCGCGTCGTCCTCCTCACCACCCACCGCCGAGAGAACTGGGGTGAGCCCCAGCGAGGCATCGCCCGCGTCGCGCGCAAGCTGGTCGAGGAGTTCCCCGACATCCTCCTCGTCGTCCCCATGCACCGCAACCCGCAAGTCCGCGAGGTCCTTACCTCGGTGCTGGATGGCCACGACCGAATCAAGCTCATCGAGCCCCCGGACTACACCGAATTCGTTCCCCTCATGAAGCGCAGCGCCCTCATCCTCTCCGACTCTGGAGGGGTGCAGGAAGAAGCGCCCGCCTTTGGCATCCCCGTTCTCGTCCTGCGAGACACGACGGAGCGCCCGGAAGGGGTCGAAGCGGGGACGGCAAAGCTCGTCGGAACCCACGAAGACAGGATTTATATGGAATCACGAAAGCTGCTATCGGACGAATCCGCCCACCGGGCGATGGCAAACGCCGTCAGCCCCTACGGCGACGGCAAGGCCTCCGCGCGTATCCGCTACGTCGCGCTCAAAGCCCTCGGCATCGACTCGCCGGAGGTGCCGATGTGGGCATAGTCCAAGCCATCGTCTACGGCATCGTGCAAGGTCTGACGGAATTCCTCCCGATTTCCTCGAACGCACATATACGTATCCTCCCGTCGCTCCTGGGCTGGGAAGACCCCGGCGCCGCTTTCACCGCTGTCATCCAGCTCGGCACCGTTCTCGCTGTCCTGATCTACTTCGCCAAGGACCTCGGCAAAGACCTCTCCGCCTGGGCAGGCTCCTTGACCGGCAAAGTGGACAAGAACACCCCCGAGGCCCGCATGGGTTGGGCCGTCTTTTGGGGCACGATTCCTGTCGTCGTCGTTGGCTTCCTGCTTCGGCACAAGATCGAAACGACCTTCCGCTCCCTCTACATCATCGCCTTCGCCCTCATCGGCATGGGCATCCTCATGTGGATCGCCGACCGTGTCGGTACCCGCAAGCGCAACGAGCAAGATGTACAAGTTTCGGATGGCGTGAAGGTAGGTTTGTGGCAGGTACTTGCCCTGATCCCCGGTATGAGCCGAAGCGGCAGCACGATCACAGGAGCCCTCTTTGGTGGCTTCGACCGCGCCGCCGCTGCCCGTTTCTCGTTTTTGCTGAGCGTCCCCAGCGTCACCGCCGCCGGAATCTTCGAAGCCGTCCAGGCTCGCCACGAAATCAAAGCCATCCTCGTCCCAACCCTTGTGGCCATCGTCTTCGCCTTCATCGTCGGCTACGCCAGCATCGCCTTCCTCATCCGCTTCCTCCAGAAGCGCGGTGTCACCCCCTTCGTGGCCTACCGCATCCTCCTCGGCATCATTCTCCTCGTCCTCCTCAAGCAAGGCACGATTCAGCCCGACGCCGGAGCGAAGCCGGAGACCAAAGAGCCCGCCGTCGCAGCGGTACGCTAATCGAGGATGTTTTGGAAGAAGACGGGCCCGGAGGTAACCCCCGAGTGGATGATCGTCGGCCTGGGCAACCCAGGCGGCGAATATCGCGGCACGCGGCATAACGTCGGATTCGACGTGGTCGATCGCCTCAGCGAGCGAAACCGTATCAAACTCGGCAAAGCCCGTCACCGATCCATCAGCGGTCTCGGCAAAATCGCCGAAAGCGCCATCCTCCTTGTCAAGCCGCTCACCTACATGAACCTAAGCGGCCAGGCCGTGGCCCCCCTCGCTCGCGACCACCAAATTCTCCCCGCCCACATCTTCGTCGTCGCCGACGACCTGGACCTCCCCGTAGGGAAGTTGAGAATCAAACTCACTGGCAGCGCAGGCGGCCACAACGGCCACAAGTCCCTGATCCAATCCCTGCACACCCAAGACTATCCTCGCCTCAAAATCGGCATCGGAAAGGGCGCGGCCGGCACCATCGACCACGTCCTCGGCGGCTTCAAACCGAATGAAAGGGACCTGATCGAAGAGGCGCTGAAAGCCAGCGTCGAAGCCTGCGAGGAGTTGGCGCGAAGTGGCATGCAAGCCGCCCTTAAAGTAGTAGAGGACCACAACCGCCGCTACGCTCCCGGAGGAGCGGACTCCAAAGACGACTAGGAAGCCGCCAGAAGCGCGGCCCGAGCGGCGAACGAGTGCTGGCGGTTCAAGAGGTGCAGCGGTCCCAAGAGGTCGTTCCACACGCTGCGATCCCGCCCCATGTAGCAGAAGTAGACGAGCGCGTTGTCCTTCGTCTTCGCCCATCGAGGTGTTCCGTGCCCGCTGTACAAAATAACGTACATGCCGGACGGCACCTGCTCCTCCTCACGAAACACGTGCGAGCAAGCCACCAGGTCGGCCCGGTCGAGGGCCTCTTCGCTGAGCACGACATGGCCGCGCAACGACTCGCGCAGCGTGCCTTGGTTTTGAAAGAGCACGAACTCCTGGTCCGGGCATTCATTCCTTTGAACACCGACAATCCGGATCACGATCCTAACCTCCGACCTGTAATGTACTGACGGGCGGAGACTGAAAAATGAAGTCGAGTTTTCACTTTTTGTCCCCACCTGCGAAGACCGTCTGAGCAAGAAGGCGGTTGGCCTTCTTCAATACTTCAATGGCGAGCGCGACCTGCTCTTTATCGATACCGGCCACAATCGCGTTGGAAATCGATTCGATAGCTTTCACCGCCGCCGTAAGCGCTTTGCGCCCCTCGACCGTAAGCTTTAAATGTTTAACCCGGTTGTCCCTTTCGCTCGGAACCTGGTCCACAAATTTCCTTAGGCCCTGCAACGATTCGGTTAACGAAGGAGGTTTGATACCCAACCGCCGCGCGATCTCCGCTTGAGTCGCTTCCGGGCCTGCTGCGTGGATGGTGCTTAGGAGATCGAACGTCCCCGGCTTGAGACCGTTCGCAAGCAGGGCTGGCTCCATGGCCGCCGCCAGTAATTCGTTCAAAAGAATCGCTTGGGCCGTCAGGGAATCCGATCCTACCGTAAGTCGTTCGGTCGCCACATCGTTAGGATAGCAAAGGGTTTCCGAAAAGACAACCCCTCTACGTCAAAATATAACGGAATGCAGCAAGAAGCCGATGTCCTTGTGATTGGAGCGGGCGCCGCGGGCATCGTGGCCGCCTGGCGCGCGGCCTCGTTAGGGGCTCGAACCGTCCTCCTCGAAAAGACCAATCGCATCGGAACCAAGATTCTCATCAGCGGCGGCGGCAAGTGCAATATCACGCACGACGGCGAACTAGAGGCGGTTCTCAAAGCCTTTCGCCCGCAAGAAGCTCGCTTTATTCGCCCCGCCTGCTATCGCTTTACGAACCGCCAAATCGTAAAAATGCTCACCGATCGAGGCCTGGAGGTTTACACCCGGCCCGACGGCCGGATATTTCCCGTCCACCAAACGGCCAAAGATGTCGTCGCCATTCTCCGCACCTATCTCGTCGACGCGGGCGTCGATATCAGGCTCGACACCCCCGTCCAAAGCCTTATCGTCGAAGATCAGGCCGTCAAGGGTGCCAACGAGATCAGATCGAAGACAACCATCCTCGCCACGGGCGGTAGCTCCTATCCCAACAGCGGCACCACCGGCGACGGCTGGCCTTGGGCCAAAGCCGTCGGCCACCAGATCGTAAAAGTGAGAGCCGCCCTCGCCCCCATCTACCTCGACACCGACCCCGAAAAGGCAGGGGTCGCCCTGCGCGATATCGTCCTCAAAGCGAGGACCAAAAAGGAAGTCGCTCGCTGGCGCGGAGACCTTCTCTTCACCCACAAGGGCATCTCAGGTCCCACGGCCCTTGGAATCAGCCGCATCGTCACCGAAGAGAAGGAACACTCCGAAGTCACCCTCGAAGTCGACCTCGCCCCCGATGAGACCTTCGAAACCCTTGGCCAAAGGCTTAAAACCTGGTGCCAACAAAACCCGAAAAAGCAAATCGGCACGTGGGTCGAAGAGTTCGTCCCCAAATCCCTCTCGGAAGAAATCCAATCCAACAAACCGGTGACCGCCTTCAGCCAAAAGGAAAAAAACAAGCTCGTCGAAACCCTCAAAGGCTGGAAGCTAGGCCCCGTAAGAACCGTCCCTCTGGAAAAGGGCGAATGCGTCGCCGGAGGAATCGACCTCGACGAGGTCGATCCCCAAACCATGCGCTCCAGGAAGGCCCAAGGCCTCTACCTCTGCGGCGAAGTCCTCGACATAGCGGGGCCTGTGGGAGGATATAACTTACAAGCCGCATTCGCCACCGGCTACGTGGCGGGAGAGACCGCGGCGAAGGACGCGAAATGAGCTACTGCGAATTTGCCCCCGGCAACCCCATCCACGGCCCCTATCACGAGGGCGAATACGGGTTTCCCGCCCGAGAGGACGACGTCCTCTTCGAGCGCCTCATTCTCGAAATCAACCAAGCGGGGCTCTCCTGGGAGACGATCCTGAAGAAGCGAGAGGGCTTCCGCCAGGCGTTCAAGAACTTCGACGTGGATACCGTGGCCGCCTTTACGGAGGAAGACAGGACAAGGCTCCTGAACGATGCGGGAATCATCCGGAACCGCCTGAAGGTCGACGCCGCCATCCACAACGCCAAGGTCGTTCAAGAGCTGCGCCAGCAACACGGCAGCTTCGCTAACTGGCTCGACGCCAACCACCCTCTCGACAAGGCGGCATGGGTCAAGCTCTTCGGCAAGACTTTCAAATTCACGGGTGGAGAAATCGTCGGGGAATTTCTCATGAGCCTCGGCTACCTCCCGGGCGCCCACGACGAGGCCTGCCCCGTCGGGCAAAAAATAAAGGCGCTCAACCCACCATGGTTGAGCGCCTCCAAGACCTAGGAGGACTTAGTCCTTCTTGGCGTCCTCGATCGTGATTTTCTTGATAACCGCCGGATTCTCCTCTAGCGGGTTGTCGCGAGGGTCACGGGGAAGGGCGACGATCTTGTCGACCACATCCATCCCTTCGATCACGTGGCCAAAGACGTTGTACTTGCCGTCCAGGTGGTGGGCCGCTTTCACGACGATGAAGAACTGGCTGCCCGCCGTGTTCGGCCCCGAGCTTGCCATCGAAACGATGCCGCGCTCGTGCTGGATGTCGTTGAACTCGTCGTCGATCGCGTAGCCGGGGCCGCCCGTGCCCATGATGCTGCGATCCTTGCCCTTGCTGTTCGGATCGCCGCCCTGGATCATGAATCCGGGGATGACGCGGTGGAACCGGGTCCCATCGTAGAAGCCCTTCTTCGACAGGTCGATGAAGTTCTTCACGAAGCTCGGGGACTTGTCCGGGAAAAATGCGATCTTGATGGTTCCCTGATTAGTTTCGAGAACCGCGATTTTGTTGGTATAGGCTTCCATATTGGTTTGGGTTTTGCCGCCGGTCGATCCGGTCGTAGCCGCGCCAGTCGTCTGGTCGGAGGAAGAAGATGCCTCCGTGCTAGCACAGCCGAGCGCGATAACAAATGCCGTTACCAGAGGAATCCAGCGAATTGACCTCATGATCGCCGAGTCTACCGTGTCAGGCGACGTTTACCGACTCGCTCACGTAAGTCGCGTGGAAGTAAGGCGTGTAGCCGTCGATGGTCCAGAGCTCCGCGACGCAGTCCACCGCGCCATCCGTAAGGGGCCTGAACTTCACGCGCATCTTCTGCAACCCCCAAAGCATTTCCGATGGACCGCTTACCAGCGCCAACGTGTCCCCGTGGAAATTCCCCACCAACACTAAAGGATCTTCCTTAGAGGTCATAAAGCACCAAAGCACATAGGCTTCCTGCTTCTTGCTATAGGTTAGGAGCGCGTGGACGGACTCGATTCCTACATCCGGAACTTCGGCATAAAACTCGATGCGAAAGAACCGTTCGCATGCTTCCCGCGACACGGTTAAGTGGCTCATAAACTGAATCGGACTACGGTCCGGCGGAACGAGCGTACTCCTTCCGGCACTTTCCCCGATCAGAAACTCCACTCGCTTGAGCTCCGCGAGCGGGATATCGAATCCAGCGTTATCTAACACCCTCAGTAGGGCATTGTACGACAGGTTTTGCGTACGATGGAATTCTATTTGCGGACCATGAAACTGGCCCTCGTGTCAAGATGCAAGATCAAGTTATTTGCAGATGCTTTTTCCCTCAGAGTGGAGAGAGAGTAGCCACCCTTATGATCTACGGATGAAACTCTTTGTTGAAACGGTAAATCCGGCGACTTTCGAGTCTGAAATAACCTAAAAATAAAATAAGAGCGCATGTCTGGGGAGCCTGAAAAACCTCCAGTTGCTGCCTCAGGCCAAAGGCATTACCGCTTCTGGCTACTGTCCGAGCCTCAAGCGGCCAAAGGACCTACAAACACGCTATAAACACATTTTATCTAATATTTTATCAGCCTGTCAGCTTCGGTTTAGGTTGCCGGAGATCACAACAACAAACGCGCATTTGATGATAATTTGCAACACGGCCATGGGTGACGGGCGTACGCTCAGCTTGCTATCATGTCTCGGGTGCTTCACCCGGAGGTATGCATGATAAAACTGATGAAAGGCGTCGTAGTGGCCGCCTGCCTAATGGCCATGGTGGCCGTCGCGGGCGCCGACGACCTGAAGGCTCAAGTTCAGAAGGCGCACGACACCGTCTCCAAATTAGCCCTTAAGAACGACAGCGCCGCACTCTCGAAAGCGATGGCGGGCTTTGTGACCAAGGACTTCGTTTGGAAAGAGCAGGGCCAGACCATGAATCTGACCCAGTGGCAGGGGATGCTTCAGCAGCAGATGAAGGCGATCAAGATCACGGGCTGGAAGTTCACATCCAAGAACCTCAAGCAGGCCGGAAACTCCGCCACCGGAACCGCTGTGCTGGATATGTCGGCCACGATGAAGAATCCGCAAACGGGCAAGACGTCAGTGCTCAAGTCCCTCTCGACGGCGAAGGAGACCTACGTCAAGGTAGGCGGTGCGTGGAAGCTCAAGTCCCTGGAGATTCTCTCCGACAAGAGCACGATCGACGGCAAGCCCGCAGGCTAGGAGCCGCCGCCCTGTAGCTTCTTCCAGGCATCCAGGTAGCGTTTCGTCTTCGGATTCGTCTCGTTCCAACGCGGCTCTTGGGCCGCGTTGGCCAGCTTCAAGACGGAGGCGCCAATCGCCTTCGTCACCTTCGCCAGGTTGTCGTAGTCGATCTTCTGCCACTCGTCCCCGACTCTGTGATAGTCCGGAAACTCGTAGGCCACGCTGATCGTGTGGGCCGGAACGCCGAAGCTGGCGAGGGCCGCGTTGTCGCTGGCCAGGAAGTAGAGGTCGCCCTGGGGACGGTGGTCCACCTGCACGCCTGTCTCCTTGCCCGCTGCCTCGATGGTCTTGTGGATGTCCGTGTAGTCGTAGCCGGTGATGGCGAATCGTCCTACCTGCGGTCCATCCGTATCGTCCGTTCGCCCCACTTGCTCGATGTTGATCTGGGCGATGGTCTTGGCGAGAGGGAAGAGCGGGTTGTGGCCATAGTAGGTCGAACCCAGCAGCCCCTTTTCCTCGCCCCAAAAGGCCATGAACAGAATCGACCGCTTGGGTGGCGTCTTCATCGAACCGAAGACTTTGGCAAGCTCTAGCACCGAAACGACGCCGCTGCCGTCGTCGTCGGCTCCGTTGAAGATCGTGTCCCCCTCGCCTGCCCGGACGCCCAGATGGTCGTAGTGGGCGCTAACGATGATGTACGTATCGCGAAGCTTGGGGTCGCTCCCCTTGACGAGGCCGATCACGTTCCGCACCGGCTTCTCCCGGTACGTCGCCATCTGGTAGTAGCCATCTTTGCCGACCGGCTCCAGGCCGAAAAGCTCATATTCGCTGGCGATCCACCGCGCCGCGATATCCAATCCTTCGGAAGGCGTATCCCGCCCCTTCAACTCATCGGAGGACAGAAATTTTAGGTTGGCACGGAGCGAACGCGCCGAAACGGCGTCAAAGAAGGAAGTCTCACGCCTACTGGTGATGCCTGCGAGGGCCATATGGCCGACACCGAAAGCAATGCATATCGAAAGGATAATGGTACGTCGAAGCGGTTTCAAGCTTCCGTGATATTAGCAGCCTTTCCCAAAGGCTCGTTTTCGGGGATGATGAAATGAGCATAAGAGTGGGAGAACGATTGAACAAGGATCGAGAGGAGACACTTCTGGCCTTCCAGCAGGGAGTGCGTGAGCGATGGGGGACATTCGAAGATGTCTTCTACGAGAAGCTTCTCAAGCTCACCTCGTTCCTCGGCGAAGGATGGCAGTGGGTCTATAAGCGCAACGCCGTCTTTCAGATCGGAACCGTCGTTTTTGGACTCGCTCTTGCCTTCTTGATCGGCAGACTCCTGTTCTGGCATCAACCCGTCTACAGCCCGCTGCTGCTATTTTTGCCCGCCGTGCTTTTGAGCACTTCCTATGGCGGAATGGTTGCCGGACTCATCACATCGCTCGTCGGCGCCGGATTGGTTTATGGCTTCTGGCGCGACGACTTTTTCCTCTACTACGTGAACACGGCCGCGGGGCAGACCTATGCGAATATGCCGATGGTTCCGTATCTGCTGTACTTCCTCGCCTGCATCATGGTCATGGGCCTTTGGAAGCTCCAAGAGCGAAAGCAGGTCGAGGTTGTCCGCCTCAAAGATGGCTTGGAGGAAGCCGTGCGAGAGCGAACGGCCGAGTTGCAAGCCGCGAATGACGAGCTCAGCAACTTCTGCTACTCGATCTCTCACGACCTCCGCTCGCCGATGCGGAATATCGTCGCGTCGAGCGCTCTCCTGAACCAGGAGATGGAAGGGAAGCTCGACGTCCACGGCGAGGAGCTCGTCAAGGGTATTGGACGCTCGGCCGGCCGGCTTTCTGAGCTGGTGGACGACCTGCTCAACCACGCCCGCCTCGGAAATGCCGCCATGAAGCCCCGCTGGGTCAACATGACCGGCATCGCCGACGAGGTCGGACATATGCTGCGTCAAGAGCCCTGGCCTGCCCGCACGATCGAGTTTCGGGTACAGCCGAACATGGTCGTCACCGCCGACCCTGTTCTCATCCGTCTGGCTCTCCATAACCTGATGGAGAATGCTTGCAAGTACTCCAAGGCCGACAGCGATCTGGTGATCGAGGTCAAAGAGCTGCGTACTCGCACCGGCGCCATCTTCTCCGTTCGCGATAACGGTATCGGATTCGATATGCAGTACGCGGATCGCATCTTCGAACCGTTCCAGCGCCTGCATCGGGACACCGAATATCCAGGCACCGGCATCGGCCTCGCGAACGTGAAACGCATCATCGAGCGCCATGAAGGACGAATCTGGGTGGATTCGAAACCGGACATGGGCTCCACCTTCTTCTTCACCATCGGTGAGCTCAAGAAGAACCGCGTCGAGCTCCCCGAGACGGAACAACTTTAAGGTTCGTTTGTCGGCAAAACTGCGGACGTCCGATTTTTTTGCCTTACGGCACACTAAGGTATTCGCCGTCGAGCCGTCGCATTGGCGCGGCGCTATCGACCTAACCTGAGGAGGAGAGCATGGAACGTGCAATCACCAACGACATCGTGTTAATCGAACGCTGTCAACAAGGAGACCGCTGGGCATTCGACGTCCTCGTCAACCGCCACGAAGCGAGAGCCTACCAATACGCACTCAAACTCACGAAGCATGCGGAAGAAGCGAGGGACGTGGTTTCCGAAGCCTTCATCCGGGTCTATCGGGCCATCAACCAGTTTCGCAGCAACAGCGCCTTCACGACGTGGCTCTATCGGATTCTTCGGAACTGCTTCCTCGATATGCGGAAGCGGAAGACCCTGAAGATCGTCGCTAGCATCGACGCCGCCAAAGAGACGGACGACGGGGAAGTCCATCTTCAGGTCGTCGACCCTGGCTACTCGCCGCAAGACCTCGCCGAACAGCGCGACCACTCTAGCCGCGTGATGCACGCCATCGGCCATCTCACCGAGATTCAGCGCCGCATGATCGTCCTCTACCACGGTGAGCAGATGACCTACGAGGAAATCGCCGAACAGCTCTCGCTGCCGGTGGGAACGGTCAAGAGCCGCTTGAACCGGGCGAGAATCGCTCTCAAGGACCTCCTCAAAAGAGAACCCGGCCTCATGGTCGAGCCCTAGAGCAGCGCCGAAACGTCTCCGCCGCAAATGGTGGAGGCGTCCCCATCTCTTAACGCACAAACGATACTGTTGTGTGGCAGACTGAGAAGATGAGAAAGATAGTTGCCTTTGCAGTATTGGTTTGCCTGACCGTGGCTGCCGTCGCCCAAAACGCAGCAGGGACTTACAAGGGTCATGTCAAGCTCGATCGAAAGGTTTTCCTGGATGGATTGACCGGCGCAAAAAGGGCCGAGATCGAGAAGGGCATGAACGAAATCACCTCGGGAACCTTTACCTTGGTGCTTAAGCCGAACAAGACGTTTCGCCTCACTTCGCCTCCGCTGGGCAAGCAGCCCGTCCGCCACTCCGAGGGCAAATGGATTCAAAAGGGTAATCGGATCACCTTGATCACCCTGAGCACGGACAACGGAAAGGGCAAGAACGATAAACCCCTCTCAGGCTTCATCTCCCCAAATGGAAAGACGCTTACTTTGGACCAGGGCAAAAACGAAGAAGGATATGCCTTGGTGTTTTCCAGGTAACCCTGTCAAACTAGCCGAATGATGAGAAAGTTCCTTGCCCTCACAGCCCTCACATGCTTCGTTGTTGTCGCCTTCGCCCAGAATGCAGCCGGTAGCTGGAAAGGCAAAGTCAAGATCGACATGAGTACGATGCCGAAGGCCCAAAACGCCCAGCAGCAGGCTCAGCTCGACGCTGCCATGAAGCAGCTATCGAGCATGGTCATCACCCTCGTGATGAAGCCCAACAAGACTTTCACGATCTCAGCCCCTGGCATGGGCGGCCAGAAACCGCATTCCTCGACCGGTACCTGGAGCCAAAAGGGCAACCAGGTCACTCTCACCACGGTGACCACTGACGGCAAGCCCGAAAAGAATCAGAAGCCGATGACGGCTACGATCACCCCCAACGGGAAAACGATGACCGTCCAGCCCGACACGAACCAGAAAGGTCTTCAGATCATCTTCTCGAAGTAGGGAACGCCTTCCTGCGATAGCCCCGTAGGGTTTTGAGTTCTATGGCGGCACATGGATACACTCCGTGTGCCGCCTTATTCTTATGAAACGTTACGAACTGCCGGTCCTCATCGCGATCTTCCTGGATCTCATCGGATTCGGTATGGCGTTTCCCGACATCCAGCTTCGTGCCCAGGCTATGGGTGCCTCCGGCCTCGTCATCGGTCTCCTGCTCGCCAGCCTCTTCGCCGTCCAGTTTGTCGTCTCCCCAAAATGGGGAGCACTCAGCGACCGGGTAGGCCGTAAACCCATCGTCGTCGCCTGTACCGTCCTCAGCGCGCTTTCGATGCTCGTCTACGCCACGACGGACAGCCTTTGGGGCATCCTCGCCAGCCGTATCCTCGGCGGCTTCGCCGCCGCAAACGTCGTCGTCGCCCAAGCCTATTTGGCCGACCATAGCGACGAAGGCGACCGAGCCGCCGTGATGGGCCGCATAGGAGCCGCCATCTCTATCGGGCTGATCGTCGGTCCGTTCGTGGGAGGACAGCTTGTCGAGGCGGGGGGCAGCCACCTGATGGGCCTCACCGCGGCTGCCGCGTCCGGGTTTGGGGCGCTGGCGCTTCTCTTCGGCATGAAGCATGAACCGCCCACCGAAAGCCGCGAACCGGGCAAGGCGCCCATTATCGACCTGCGGCTCTTGAAAGATCTTCCCGATCTTCGCCCCATGTTTGTCCTTGCCGCCGTCGCATGGTTTGCCCTTGCCTGCCTTGAGGGAACGTTCGGCCGCCTCCTCGCAGCCCGGTACCACTTCCCCCTGACGGAGTTAGGCATGCATTTCACGAAGGCTCAGGGAGCCTCCGGAGCCGTCTTTGCCATGGAGTCCTTGATCAGTTTTGCGATCCAGGGCCTTCTGTTCGCTTGGATTGCGAAGCGAATAGCCGACCGCAGCCTCCTCCGCATCGGATACGTCCTCCAGGGAGTAGGCCTCCTTCTCACTCCTTTCGCTCCCGCCCTCGGCCTTCTCTTCGCCTTCAGCGCCATCTATAGCGCAGGGGGAGCGCTCTCCGGGCCAACCATCAACACAATCTGCTCGAACCTCACCCCTGAGAAGCGGCAAGGGGAGTTGTTCGGCCTCCTCCAAGCCGCCCGGTCCATTGGATTCCTCGTCGGGCCCATGCTCGGTGGCGTACTGTTCGACTGGCATCCGGCTGCTCCCTACGTGCTGGCCGGAGGTGTCGCTACGTTCGCCGCCCTTCTCGTCCCAACCGGGATATTAAGCGTTCAAAAGAAAGTGGCCTAATTTTTCTTTTTCGCGAACTCCCCCGTTTGCGCGATGCGTCTTTCGCACGAATCTTCTGTTTTTGCTGTCTAAAGTGAGCGTTAAGTGCGCTAATGCACGGTATTTGTGCATTCTGGTTTTTATCGCACAAATTTAATCCTCTAAGAGGCGTCCCACCCCCTCGCCAAAATGCGGTTTTCAGATTCAAAACTGCGGGACTTTTGCCTCAAGTTAATTTTTATCGAACCATCGGGAACTCAAATGCGCTCATATTGAGTAGGGATTACCAGCGTGAAGGTTAAACTCCCAAATTCGCAAGAATTGGAGCGAGATCCCTTAAACCTCAAGGCACTCTTCCACGCTTTAACAAGAAGAGGCCGTCAGGCCCGCCTTTTCCGGGTGGGTCCGGCATGGTCGTCCAGTTGAGAGACTGGGCGGCCTTTTTTCTTTGTGGACGTCCTACGATGCCGGAACGACGATAGGTACGCTCAAGGCATGCTGAACCCGCTGATCGTCGTCTATGCCCTCCTGAATATCGTCCTCGGGATCGTTGGTGCGATTCGAGCTCACGAAATCTGGTCGCTCGCAGGCGTAGTCATCGGACTTCTGGTCTTCGGCTGTTTGGCTTGGACAAAGACGAACCCCCGAGCCGGGCGTATCGCTACCCTGGTCATCGCCCTCTTGGTGGCAGGCCGCTTCGGCAAGAAGTTCTTCGGAGAAGGTCAGTGGTATCCCGCAGGCATCGAGGTCATTTCCTCGGTCGTCGTCATCGTTGCCCTGCTCGCCGGACACCTGATGGCTCAAAAGAAAGCCTAACCTGCAAGTTAGTCGAGCCGCATAATCGGCATCTCGCGAACTTCCGCATCGACCGGCCCTTGCGAGGTCTCGACGGTGACCCACTCGCCGTCGAAGGCTGCCTCGTTCCGCAGGATCGCCGCGCCGATAAAGCCGTGAGCCGGGGAAAATGCCGCACTCGTAACCTCGCCCGCATCCGGACGCCGGGAGTGGCTAACCTTCGCCCCCACTTCCAGAGGCGACTCGGAAAGCAGTCCCATCCAAGTCTTGTTCGTATGCCCGCGGCTATGAATACGCATCAGCACTTCCTGCCCCGTGTAGCAGCCCTTGTTGTAGCTGACGTGGCGGGCATCGAAAGCTGCCCCAAGCTCTGGCGGCATCGTCTTCGCATTGATGTCCGCCCCCATTCGCGGAATCCCCGCTTCCAGCCGCGCGATCTGGGCGATCTCCTCACCGATCGGCTCGAACTCCTTCTCGATCTTCGCTATCGCCTTCTTGGCATCGGCGGGAAGCAATACGTCCCAGCCACCTTGCCCAGCCCGATTCGAGCGAAGCAAAGCGACTGTCGTCTTTTCAAATTCGAACTCGTTCGCGTCCAGCGCCGGAATCTGAACGAGATTCCCAAGTCGTGCCGTCGCCGCTGGCCCCTGCACGCTGACTAAAACGGAATCGTCCAACACTCGCGCGACCACGTCCTCGAGGATCACCATCTGCTCGACCCGTTTCAGAAAGGCAGGCAGGGCGCTCTTCGCCAGAACGACGATAAACCGGTCCTTCAGCGACCAGATTTCGCATACGCAAAGGATCTGCCCGGTAGGCTCGCAAAGGCAGAAAGCGGAAGACGCGCCGAAGTCCAGTGACCGCAAATTGTTGCTGGCCTGGCCCTGAAGCCAACCCTTCCGATCCTCGCCCGTAAGCTCGACGGCAACGAGGTCGCCCAGCGGAAACCGGGCGCATTCGGCGCGCAAGAGATCATACGACTCGACCTCCCCGGGCGCGAGTGGTTCTACGAGAGACTCAAACATCCTGTTACTCCGAGACTTTTCTGCCGCGATGGGTTATGATCCCAAAACGCAGGCTGGCCGCAGCGTTACGGTCCAAGTATGAACTACGTTAAGAAACAACGTCAGGTAGCGGGTCAATGTTCCTAATCGCCCTCGGCCTGGCAGGACTCGCATTTGGACTAGGTTCCGGAGAGGTCCGCAGATTCGAAAACGGTGCCGCCAACGACATCTCCGCCAAACTTCAGGGCGAGCACAAACAGGTAAAAGTCCGCACAAAATTCGATCTTTTCGCCGCCCTCGGCGGTAGGGTCAAGTCCGCTACCATCACCGCGACGGACTTCACCACCGACGGTCTCCCTCTCTTCACCCAGCCAACGGCTTCCCAAAGAGGCCGCCTCGACGAGTTGAAGATCGTCCTCAAGGACTTCACCCTCGGCTCGCTCCAAGTCAAAAGTCTCCAAGCCCGCATCCCAGGCTGTCGCTTCGACCTCAACCTCGCCCTCCGCCACCGCCGCATCCGCCTCAGCAAGAGCGGGGAAGGCCAGGGCTCCGTCCAAATCGCCGCCGATGCCCTCGCCGAATTCATCAAACACAAATTCCACGAGATCAAACGAGTCACCATCCGCCTGGAAAACGATAAAGCCTATGTCGAAGGCTACGGCGAATTCCTGATCTTCAGCACCAACTTCGCCGTCGAAGCCAAGCTCGTCTCCCCCGACGGAAACAAGCTCCTCCTCACCGACGCCAAGATCACCTTCGACGGCAAGGAAGCCGACGAAGCCTCCCGCGACGTCCTCCTCAAGTCCCTCAACCCCGTAGTGGACCTGGACGAAGACCTGAAACTCTACGGAGCCATCCGCGTAGGCAAGATCACCCTCTCCAACGGCATGCTAAATGCGGAAGGAAAAACCCGCATCCCCGATGACCCCCACACCCACCGGGAACCAATCGAGGCCGTTAGTGAATTGAAGAGATTGCTTGAATACTAGATTGCTGGATTGACCTTATGACCCACTCCCCAACCTCCCCTCAATCGAGCAATCAAGCAATCCAACATTCCAGCAGTTCAAGAAGTATCATCACCGCCATGCCCGAAGGCCAGCCGGATGTGACGGTCATCGTCCCGGCGCTCAACGAAGAGGACACGATCGGCGAAGTCGTCGAGCGGCTGCTCGCCGTTCCCCTCACGACCCAGATCATCGTCGTCGACGACGGCAGCACCGACAAAACCCCCGACGTCCTCAAGAGCTTCGGCGACCGAATTCTCGTCCTCACGAATCCTGCCAAAAGCGGCAAAGGCAACGCCATTCGCAAAGCCCTCCCCTTCGCCAAGGGCCGAGCCACCATCGTCCAAGACGCCGACCTCGAATACCTCCCCGAGGAAATCCCCACCGTCGTCGAACCCATCCTCGCCGGGCAAGCCAACGTCGTTTACGGAACCCGGTTCTCAAAGGGCATGCCCAAAGGCATGGCCCTCCCCAACAAGGTAGTCAACGTTCTTTTGGCCTGGTCGGTAAGAATCCTCTACTTCCAGCCCGTAACCGACGAAGCCACCTGCTACAAAGCATTCCGCACGGATGTCCTCCAAAGCATGGACCTGACCTGCCAACGCTTCGAGTTCTGCCCCGAAGTCACCGCCAAAGCCGCCCGCCTGGGCGAGAAGATCAAGGAAGTCCCCATCCAGTACGTCCCCCGCTCAAAGGCCGCAGGCAAAAAAATCCGCTGGACCGACGCCCCTGAAGCCTTCTGGACCCTCCTCAAGCACCGCTTCTGGCGAAAGAAATAGTGCATATCACCCGCCGAAGCTTCCTCGGAATGTCCGCCGCCACCCTGGCGAGCCCCCTCCTCCCTCCCGAAGACGACAAGACCTACCTACGCAACCTGACCCTCGAAATCCTCGCCCAAGCCAGGGTCGCCCCGGGCACAAACGGCCCGCCGGGTTGGAAAATCAAAAACACTGTCGGCTTCCCCCTCGTCACTCCCGGCCGCACCGGCTACCCCGCCTTCTGGATTCGCGATTTCTCCATGGCCACCGACTCCGGCCTCGTCCCAACCGAAGAAATCCGGAATCACCTCCGCCTCGTCGCCCAAGTCCAAACCGGACAAGAGTCAAGAAAGCTCCAAAGCGGCAGCACCCTCCCCCCATTCGCCATCCCAGACCACATCAACTTCGACGGCTCCCCCGTCTTCTTCCCCGGCACCTACTCGCCCGGCGAAGACCAAGGCGGCGAGCAGTGGGGCCTCCGTCCACCCTTCGACGACCATTACGAGTTCGTCCACCTCGCCTACATCCTTGCCAAACAAAGCGGCTCCAAAGGCTTTCTCAACGAAGAAATCAACGGAATCCTGCTCAAAACCAGGCTCGAAAAAGCCTTCGAGTGCCCTGAGTTCGACCCCAAGACCGAACTCGCCCGCACGACAGCCGCGACGAGGGGCGTAGGCTTCGGCTTCTGCGATTCCATCGTCCACACCGGCAACCTCCTCTACGCCTCCCTCCTCCGTCTAAGATCCGCACGCGAACTCGCCGAACTTACAAAAATCGATAAGTACAAATCCATCGCAAAAACTATCCAAAGCAACCTGAAAACCTTCCACGAGGAGCAAAGCGGCTGGCTCCTCGCCGCGACCGAAATAGGGAAGCAGCCCGACGTCTGGGGCACCCTCTACGCTCTCCACCTGAACGCCCTCGATCAAGAAACCGCCAAGAAAGCTAGACAAACCATCGTCGAAGCTTACAAGCAGGGAACCATCGAACTGGAAGGAGCCGTCCGCCACGTCCCAACCGACCGCGACTACAGCCCCGACTCCGCCTGGGAAAAAGCCTACGAACCCAAGGGCTACTACCAAAACGGCGCATACTGGCACACCCCCACCGGCTGGCTCATCGAATGCCTGGTCCACGAGGACAAGACGCTCGCGAAGAAAACCCAAGAAGCCTACATAAAACATCTAAAAGGCGACCGGCAAGCCCCTTGGGAGTGCTTCAACCCCGCCAAAAACTACAAGCAGAACGGCGGCTACCTCACCTCCGTAGCCTTGCCCTACGCTACTCTCAAGACCCTGAAGCTATAGCTCGAAGCTGCGCTCCGAAGTGCAGCCACCCCTCGATAATCCCTTCGCGGGCCTCCGCATCCTCCGCGCCGAAAGGTCCATGCTCGATCAGCAAAACCGACCCCGAATCCGTCGCCCCAAACCCCAACAGAACCCGCAAAGGCTCGAAACCCTTGGCCCCGTGATCCCAAACCCAGGTGAAGCCAAATCGCGTCGCGGGCTCAAAGCAAGTCACCTCCCCCCGCAAAGTCCACCCCTGCGCGGGCCAAGACAGCACGTACTTACCACCCACCCACGCCTCGATCTCGGCCTCCTTGGGCCACCACTTCGTAATCAGCTCCGGCCTGGTGAAGAAATCGAACAGCAAGGAAGGCCCAACGGGAAACTCCCCCATCATCACGATCCGCCCAGAGTCCGTTGGCAAAAGCTGCATGAGCCGATTTTAACCCGCCCTCCCCCTTTCGATGGCCCGATCGATCTGCCGATTTATAGCCCGAGCTTCGGCCGCGTGGCCGAGGAAACTCAAACTGAATAACGGAGCGAGAAGCAGGCAGCCGCCGAGCACCGCTGGGAGCCGCCACGTCAAAAAATACTCAGGCAAGATCAATGCGAGCATCAAAACCGCTGCCCAAAGGCTCCCGGCAAAGATGAGACCGAAGCGCACTAAGAACCGAACCGGAACCGGCGCTCGGCTGGCCCGCAAAGGCGGATACAGCGAAGGGGTCCGCGAAGCAGCCGCCGACTCCCACTGCCGAAAAGGCCCCTCAAGTCGCTTCCAGGCCCCCGGAATTGCCATCCACTGGTCGTCCCGGCGGGCGCAGGGAATCAGTGTCAGAGAGTTTTGGCTGATCCCTTTCGGAGTGACTACTTGAGCTGTTGCCGCTCGAAAGGCACGAAAGAGGTCTTTCGGGCGAAAGTCCGACCGCCGCAGGCGAAACTCGAACCGGTCGCTCTCAAACCGCATCCATTCTCCGTCGAACCACAGCCATCCGAAGCCGGATCCGCGAGACGAAAGTGACGCGCGAACGAAGACCGCATGTATCGGAAGGCCCTGGGGCGCTGCCTCCGGTTCAATCTGGTTCTGCCTTCGCGAAACGAGGAGGGCTACCATGGGAACAAGATAGACAAGTCCGAGGAACACCACAAAAGCGACTGGCCCGGCTATGTAGTTACCGTGTTGGATTTGTCCAATAATCCACCGAGCCCCAGCCGCGATAACGGCAAGGATCACCAGCAGTACTGGGAAAAAGGAGCCGGAGAAACGTGGCATCTGCTCTTCATCCGCCTCTCGCTTCCAAACGGAAAACCGGTAGTCGCCAATCGACTCGTAGCCTGTATCCAACTCAAGCAGTCTACGCCCCAGGACCACTCAAGGTTGCGGCATCATAAGCCCCCCAAATAACGTCTTAAACAACGTGACGCTGACGCACGAAGTGCGCTTACTGACCGAACAGCGCGAATGCGAATGGCTTTCTCCCCACGCCGCCAAGGCGGCCGAGAGCGCCGGACGTGCCCGCCCGGAGGAACCCGACCCCATCCGCACCTGCTACCAGCGGGACCGCGACCGCATTCTCCACTCCAAGGCGTTCCGAAGACTGAAGCACAAAACCCAGGTCTTCATCGCCCCCGTAGGCGACCACTACCGAACCCGCCTCACCCACACCCTCGAAGTCGCCCAGATCGCCCGCACCATCGGACGCGCCCTCCGACTGAACGAAGACCTCACCGAAGCCATCGCCCTCGGTCACGACGTAGGCCACACACCTTTCGGCCACAGCGGCGAGCAAGCCCTCAACGAAGTCGCCCAGGGCTTCCGCCATTACGAACAGTCCCTCCGCATCGTCGAAGTCCTCGAAAACCTGAACCTCACCGAAGAAACGCGCAAAGGCATCGACGGCCACAGCAAGGGCACCAAGGACCTCACCGCCTTCGACGGCGAACCCACCTCCACCCTCGAAGCCGCCGTGGTCAGAATCTCCGACCGCATCGCCTACCTCAGCCACGACATCGACGACGCCCTCCGCGCCGGGGTCATCGAGCGTGTCCCGCAAGAGTTCGATTGGCTGGGCACGAACCAATCCAAGCGCATCAAGACGATGGTCTTCGACGTCATCGAGCAAAGCCTCGACCGCCCCCGAATCGCCCTCTCTCCAAAGCTGCTGGAAACGATGAACGACCTCAAGGACTGGATGTTCGAGAACGTCTACTACAACGAGGAGCGGGTCTTGCCCGAAGCCGAAAAAGCCCAGCGCATCGTCAAGGAGCTCTTCGCCCACTTCACCCAAAAGGGCCACCTGCCCCCAGGGTACGAGGGCGTCCAAGGGGCCGTGGACTACATCGCGGGAATGACCGACCGCTTCGCCATTGAGACCTTCGAAAAGCTAAGAATCCCCCACGGATTCCGCAGTCTTTAGCGCTTCAGCTCCACTTCCGCCCCCGCTTCCTCCGCGATCACCGGCGCGGGCGGCAAGGGCTTGGAAACCCGCACGGAGACGCCCAAAACCAGCGGATACTCCGCCAAGATACGCTCCCCCATCAGGCGAGCCAGGCGCTCCACCGTATGCGCCGCCTCCCCCTGCCCAATCGTCGTAACGAGAGTAGCCACCGCCCCGTAGTCCACGGTGTCCGAGATGTGATCGGTACGGTCCGCGTGGCCGTTCACCGCCATCTCCACGTCCACCTTGTACCGGTGGCCGATGAATCGCTCCTCGGCGGGCACGCCGTGGTAGCCGTAAAACTCGATCCCCCGCACGAACACCGTAATCATGAGGAGATTATGGACGTACCGGGCCTAGCCCCAGGTTTAGTTAAATCTCCGTGTGCTATACTCGCCTTAATAGAAAAAAGGCGCCTAAAGGTGGCTTTGTGCCGCCTTTTTTTGTATCGCCTTGAGGAGAAGACCGCGATGGATATCATGCTGCAGCTGAAACAAATCGCCCAAGAAAGGGACATCGCCGTCGAGGAGCTAGTGCAGCAAATCGAAGCGGCGCTGGCGGCTTCTTACAAGAATTTCATCAACGTCCCCCACGACGTAAAAGTGGAAGTCCACGTCAAGCTCGACCCGGTCCAGGGCTGGGCGGCGACGGTGGGCAAAGAGGTCGTGGCCTTCGTACTCGAGCCCGCCTACCAGATCAGCGTGATGGACGCTCGCAAGAAGCGCCCGGATGCGGAAATCGGCGACTTCATCGAGATGGACGTCGATCCCAACCGGTTCGGCCGCATCGCCGCCACCGTCTTCAAACAGGTTCTTAGCCAGAAGCTCCGCGAGGCCGAGACCAAGCAGATTCACGACGTCTTCAATGAGAAGATGGGCGACGTCGTCTCCGGCACCGTCACCCGCCGCGAGGGGTCCAGCATCTACGTACAGGTCAACAAGATCGAGTGCGAGCTTCCCAAGCGCGAGCAGGTGCCCACCGAGCCCTACCGGCAGAACGACCGCCTGCGCGTGTACGTATTAAGAGTAGACGACAGCACAAAGCGGCTTCGAGTCATCGTTAGCCGCACGCACCCCAACCTCCTCCGCAAGCTGTTCGAGCTGGAAGTTCCCGAGATCGCCCAAGGCATCGTGGTCATCAAGAGCGTGGCCCGCGAGCCTGGCCAGCGAAGCAAGGTGGCCGTGGTCAGCACGGACGAGCGGGTGGATGCGGTGGGTTCCTGCGTGGGACCGCGTGGCGCCCGAGTCCAGGCTATCGTCGACGAACTTTACGACGAGAAGATCGATATCGTGCCGTACTCGGATGACCCGTACGCGTACATCACCAACGCCCTTAGCCCGGCCAAGGTGAACTCGATCAAGTTGAACGAAGAAGAGCGGAGCGCCTATGTTGTCGTTCCGGATACGCAGCTTTCGCTGGCGATCGGCAAGGGCGGCCAGAACGTGCGCCTCGCCGCGCGCCTGACCGATTGGAAGATCGATATTCGAAGCGAGAGCCAGGCGACTGCGGAAGGGAAGAAGTGAGAGCGGTGTGCGGATTGCCGTGCGCCAATGACAGACATGCCCGAAAGGACCTGTATCGGATGTAGACGTAAGGGAGAACAAGCTTCTTTCCTACGCGTCTCCCGAGAGTCCGGGGGGCGCGTTGTTTTGTTTGAGAACGGGCGTCAAAGGATGGGACGGAGCGCGTATTTCTGCCCAGACTTGAAGTGCGTCGAACAGGGACTGAATAAGGAAAAGCTAGGGCGCGCGCTGAAATGCGCGGTGACTGAGGCTGAGAAGGCGGAGTTAAAGCAAGAATTAGTATGCAAACTGAGGTAAAGAAGAAAGACATGATGGTTGCCATCCCAGATCTGGCCAAGGAGTTTGAGGTCGTTCCCGGCGTCGTATACGGCGTGTTGAACGAGCTTGGGCTGGAGCACGATGGCTCCCACTTCGAAGCGGACGAGGAAACCGTCGGGCTCATCAAAGAAGCCTTGATGGACAAACTCGGCAGCAAGGAGATCACACTTCAGCCCGGCCGTACCCCCCGCGACATCGCTACCGCCCTCGGCGTCGCTCAGCCCGATATCCAAAAGGCTTTGATGATGAAGCTGAAGGTCATGGCGACCCTCACCACCGTCCTCAAGGACGACGTGGCCGAGAAACTCGCCGAGAGCTACGGCTTCACCATCCGATGGGCCGATGCACCCAAGCCCAAGCCTGCCGGAGCAAAGGCCGGAGCCAAGAAGGGTGGCGCGCAAACCCGCCCGCCGGTTGTTACCATCATGGGTCACGTCGACCACGGTAAGACCTCGCTCCTCGACTACATCCGTAAGGCCAACGTCGCTGCCAAGGAGCACGGCGGTATCACCCAGCACATCGGCGCCTATCAGGTCCAGTTGCCGGAAGGGAAGATTACCTTCCTCGATACCCCCGGCCACGCCGCCTTCACCGCCATGCGAGCCCGTGGAGCCCAGGTCACCGATATCGCGATCCTCGTGGTCGCCGCCGACGACGGCATCATGCCCCAAACTCGCGAGGCGATCCAGCACATCAAGAACGCGAACGTGCCCATGATCGTCGCCGTCAATAAGATCGACCGCGCCGAGGCCCAGGTAGACCGCGTCCTCCAACAGTTGACCGAGTTCGAAGTCATCCCCGAGAAGTTCGGCGGACAGGTCATGTGCGTCCCCGTCTCCGCTCACACCGGCGAAGGCGTGCAAGACCTCCTCGAAGGCATCCTTCTCCAAGCCGAAATCATGGAGTTGAAGGCCGACCCGAAGGGCGAGCTCGCCGGCTCCGTCATCGAGGCGAAGCTGGAGAAAGGCCGTGGCCCCGTCGCCACCGTCCTCGTCCAGGAAGGCACCCTCAAGACCAGCGACGCCCTCGTCGTCGGCAGCACCTACGGCCGAATCAAGGCGATGACCGACTACAACGGCGAGAAGATCGCCGAAGCCGGTCCGAGCACTCCGGTCGAAATCCTCGGCCTCAGCGACGTGCCCCAAGCCGGTGACCGGATCGAGTTCGCCGAAGACGAGCGCAGCGCCCGAGAAGTCGCTTCCAACCGCGTGGACGACGACCGAGCCAAGAACCTCGTCGTCAAGAGCCGTGGCATGACCCTCAGCGAGCTTCGTAAGAAGCTCGACGAAGAAGAGCTCAAGGAGCTTAACCTCGTCATCAAGGCCGACGTTCAAGGCTCCGTGGAAGCCGTGCGCGGCATGCTGGAGAAGGTCAAGAACGACGAAGTCGAAACCAAGATCATCCTCAGCGGCGTCGGCTCCATCACCGAGTCGGACATCCTCCTCGCCAGCGCCGCCAACGCCATCGTCGTCGGCTTCAACGTGAAGCCCGAAGGCAAAGCCAGATACGAGGCCGAGCGTCGTAAGGTTGAAATCCGAACTTACACGATCATCTATGAATTGATCGAGGACATCGAGGCCGCCGTCAAGGGCATGCTCGAACCGAAGTTCGCGGAGCAGGAGCTCGGCGAAGTCGAAATCCGCATCCGCTTCCAGTTCGGCCGCAAGGGTGTCATCGCCGGTTGCTACGTCACCGAAGGAAAGGTCACCCGAAACGCCCTCTGCCGCGTCTACCGAGACCGCGAACTTGTCTACACCGGCAAGATCGGCTCCCTCAAGCACCTCAAGGACGACGTCCGCGAGGTCACTCTCGGTATGGAGTGCGGTATCACCTTCGACGACTGGGAAGGCTTCAAGGAAGGCGACAAGATCGAAGCCTACGAAATGGTCCAGATCAACGCGTAACCTCGTTCCCAAGGCCCCGGCGCACTCAACGCGCCGGGGCCTTTTTACGTATGCTTTGTCGCAGTGTTTCGGCTAGCGACGATTGGAAGAGCCTGGAAGGCGGTCTACGCGGACCTCACTATGTGGGTCTTGGTTGTCATTGTCTGCTATGGCGTGATGTCCGCCGTTCCGTTCCTCCAATTCTATGTTTTGAGTCTCTTCACCGACACAGCCAAGTTCTACAAATCGCATTCGATCGTGCGCGAAGTGTGGATGCTCTCCAGTCAAGCTTTGTACGTTGCCCTTGATAGCTTGCTTGCTGGCGGAGCCTGCTGGCTGGCTCTCCGGCGGGTGCGAGGCGCGACTCCCCTGGTCATGGAACTTCTTGCTGGCTGGAAGATTATAGGAGCCCTTTTCGGTATCGGTGTCGTATGCTTCCTGCCGCTCTACTTCGGCACCTGGGCTGGGCATGTTTGGTTTACACACCGACTCGTCCCACGGCCGTTATTTGATCCGATCTGGGAGTCGATCGCTTGCATGGCCTTTACCTTCGTCTTCGGCTTCGCCACCCTGCCTCTGGCTCTCGCCCCTCTCTTCGCCATCGATCAAAACATGAGCTTGATTGGTTCCATCAAGGCCAGTTGCAAAGTGCTCCTACCCAAATTCGGACAAGTCTTCCTACTGCTCAACCTTGCATATCTCGCCAGCCGATCAGGTGTTATCCTGTGCGGCATCGGTCTGCTCTTCACCATCCCCATCTACTGGCTGACCCTGGCCATGGTCTACGACCAGGCCACCAGTCAAGTAACCTAAAACCATGGCTCGCACAACGGACTGGAACGCCCACCTCTACGACTCCGCTGCCCACTTCGTCACGGACTATGGCGCCGCCATCGTCGATCTGCTCGCTCCTCAGCCTGGGGAGCGCATCCTCGATGTCGGCTGCGGCACCGGCCACCTCACGAAGCAGCTTAAGGACGCAGGTGCCGAGGTCGTCGGCCTCGACGCCAGCCCCAACATGATCGAAACGGCGAAGCAGACCTATCCCGACCTCGAGTTCGTCCTCGCCGACGCGAGCGACTTCCACTTCGACCAGCCGTTCGACGCCATCTTCTCCAACGCCGCTCTCCATTGGGTCCAGAACGCCGAGGGCGCCGTCCGGTCCATGAGCGAAGCCCTCAAGCCCGGCGGAAGGTTCGTCATCGAGATGGGAGGCCACGGCAACGTCTCCGTCCTCATCGGCGGCCTCTTTGAGGCACTGAAAAAGTTCGACTGCGAGAGCCCTTCCCATAAGTGGTATTTCCCGTCCATCGGCGAATATGCGTCTCTCTTGGAGAAGCACGGCATCGAGCCCACCAGCGTCTGGCTCTTCGACCGTCCTTCCAAGCTCGAAGGTGACCAGGGTTTCGAAGATTGGTTCACGATCTTTGGCAGCAACGTCGTGGCGGATGTCACCGAGGACTGTTTCAAGGAAGCCGTCCTCGCCGCGAAAGAAATCCTGAGGCCGAAGCTCTACAAAGAAGGAGCCTGGTACGCCGACTATCGAAGACTTAGGATAGTCGCCAGGAAACTCCCCTAAGTCCAGCAAATGCAGCCCCCACCCCAATTCTCCGGCTACCCGCGCCTAAACGCTCGGCCACGCATCCGCTTCGAATCCATCGGCGAAGCCTGGGGCTTCTTTAAGGCCGAGATGGGCACGTGGGTCCTCGCCGCGTTCCTCACGATGGTCCTTACCGCCGCCTGCGCCGCTCCGTTCTATGTTCTCGCCGTGATGCAGATGGTGGGCGCTGACAAGCAGAAGCCCGACTTTGGCACGATCATGTCCGCCTACGGCTATATGCTTGTCGCCGTCCTGGGACTCCAGATCGCCCAATGCATCGGACGCGCCGGGATGCATAACATGGCCTGGAAGCAGATAAACGGAGAGGAGATTTCGATTCGCGATTTCTTCGCCGTCGGTCGCATCTTGCCAAGTGTGATCGGGGCTAGCATTCTTGTGACCTTCGCAACCTACATCGGATTGATGGCCTGCTACCTTCCCGGCCTGCTCGCCCAGGGATTGCTGCTGTTCACCTTCCCGATTCTGGTCCGCGAGCGCGGTGGCGCGATTGCCGCCATGACGACCAGTTGGAACATGCTCAAAGGCGACATGTGGATGGCGCTGGCATTCGCGTTCGTCATCGCCCTCTTGTCCGGTCTCGGAGCCATCGGCTGCTGGATAGGCATCGTCTTCACCCTTCCACTTTGGCCGCTTGCCGTAGCTATCGTTTACCGGGACTTCGCAAACTTCCAGTACGACCCAGCGGCTCCCGTCGCCCCTTACGACATCACTGCCCGATAATCTCCCCCTCTTTACGCTCTCAAAGTATCATTAACAACCGTGTCCGACATCCCACCCCAATTCGCCTCCTACCCCCGCCCGACCGATCCTCGGCAATACAGCGGGCCGCCCGCCTTCCGGATCGAGGCGATTACTGAAGCCTGGATGATCTTCAAGTCGGATATGGCGACATGGGTGGTAATCGAACTTCTGATGGCGTTCATCGGCTTCCTGACCCAATTGCCCGGCACGGTCTTCGCAATCATGAACACGGATCACCCGGCCGTATTGAAGACGCCCACCGCTCTCGCTCTCACCGGCGTCTTCGCCCTACTGTCCGCGGGCGTCGTCGGAGTCCTGCAGGGAGGGTTCTACCGGGTCATCCTCGGCCGGATGCGGCTCCAATACGAGGGCATCCTCGACATCTTCAAGGCCAATGGCGAGGGGGTGAAGCTTATCCTTTGGAGTATCCTGCTCGCCCTTCCAAGCCTCGCCGCTTCGACGTACTACACGGTCACCGCCCCTGTCCAGACGAACCCACAAAATCCCTTTGGCGAGATCAACAGCGTATTGATTCTGCTCGTCGTTTTGCTGCTCATCGGGCTGCTCCTCTTCCCGTTCTTCCTCACGCCGCTGATCATCGTCGATAAGAAGCTCTCTATCGGAGAAGCCGCTGCCCTAAGCTGGAAGACCGTCACAAGGAGCCTGGGCAAGGCCCTTGCGTTCTATTTTTGCGCCAGCGTCGTCAGCGCCCTGGGAATCGTGGCTTGTGGAATCGGCATCCTTTTCACCCTTCCGCTGTTCAGCCTTTCGATCGCCGTTGCCTACCGCGACCACTTCATGCCGCCTCTCGCATCGGACGGGGTGACGACCAACTTCGAGGGTCCTACTCCACCCTCGGGAACGACAGCCTACTAGCCTCATTTTGTCGTCGTATATTCTTGGTAGGCTCACAAAGAAGGAAAGAAATGAAGACTATTGCTAAGAACGAGATTTTCGACGAACAGACGACTGCAAAGATCGTAGACGCGCTCCAGCCGTCCCTTTACGACCTCCTCGCCCTTGGCCTTATCACAAAGCAGGCCCACTGGAATGTGACCGGCCCTCACTTCCGCTCGCTTCACCTCCACCTGGACGAGATTTGGGATGGCGTTCAAGAGGCCGTGGACACCGTCGCTGAGCGTATTCGAGTCTTCGACGTCTCCCCGTCCGGTCAGGCCAAGGAGATTTCCGAGAACGCCGAGCTCAGCCAGATCCCCCTCGGAACCCTGCGAGACGCCCAGGTAATCGACCTGATGACCGAACGCCTCACGATCACCTCGCGCAACATCCGCGAGCGACTGGAAAAGATCGAGGACATCGACACCGTCACGGCCGACATACTCCACGGAATCCTGGAGGTCATCGAAAAGCACCTCTGGATGATGCGATCCCAAATGTAGGAACTCAATCCATCTCTCCACCCTCCCGGTGGAGAGATGGACGATCCCAATGTAGTCGAGGGCTTCAGCCCTCGTGAGCGCTGTCGTAAATAAAGCGCCTCCTCCAAGCCCACGCGAAGCGTGTAGCCGCGGGTGGGGTCCCGCGCAACAAACGAAGCCAAAAAAGAGCGCCACTGGGACCGCCGACTCGCAGTCGGCTCCGGAAGAGAACCCCAAAAGGAGTTCCGCCAAGTAGCGAAGGGTAGGCCGAAGGCCTACCCTGGAAAAACGCTAGCCACAGGCGCGCCCTTGACCGCTTCAAGCACCCGTCGAATGCTCCAATCGTTCTTCTCCAAGAGCGAATAGGCCTCGTCCAGGGTAACCGGCGCAAGCTCCGTCACAATCCGCGCGCACCGCTCCTTCCACCCTCCCGGTGGAGAGATGGACGATCCCAATGTAGTCGAGGGCTTCAGCCCTCGTGAGCGCTGTCGTAAATAAAGCGCCTCCTCCAAGCCCACGCGAAGCGTGTAGCCGCGGGTGGGGTCTCGCGCAACAAACGAAGCCAAAAACTAACTAGCCACAGGCGCGCCCTTGACCGCCTCGAGCACCCGCCGAATGCTCCAGTCGTTCTTCTCCAAGAGCGAATAGGCCTCGTCCAGGGTAACCGGCGCAAGCTCTGTCACGATCCGCGCGCACCGCTCCTTGAGCTTCTGGTTTCGCGCCTTGACGTCCACCATCAAGTTCTCGACAACCTTGCCCGCCAGCACCATCGCCCCCGTGCTGATGCGGTTCAAGACCAGCTTCTGAGCCGTACCCGCCTTCAGCCGCGTCGAACCCGTCAAAACCTCGGGACCCGTGTCGAGCAAGATTGGGTGATCGGCCAACTCCAGCAGGGGAGCGCCCTTGTTGTTCGCGATGCCGCAAGTCCAAATTCCTTTCTGCTGGGCATGGCGAATGCCGCCCAAAACGTAGGGCGTCGTACCGGAGGCCGCGATGCCGAAGATCACGTCTCGCGTATCCACCCGAAGCTCGTTCAAAGCGATGACGGCCTGGTGGGGGTCGTCCTCCGCATCTTCGACAGCCTTCGTTCCCGCCGCCGGTCCGCCAGAGACGAGGGCGATAAATCGGTCCGGCTCTATGCCGAAGGTCGGCGGCATCTCGGCCGCGTCCATCGTAGCGATGCGTCCGCTCGTGCCCGAACCCATGTAGATCACACGTCCGCCGCGTAGGAACGCCTCGCCCGCCCGTTCGATGGCGATGGCAGTGGCCTCCTCGGCAGCCTGAAGGGCACGAAGGACGATGGCTTCTTCCTCGTTCATGAGCCGGACCACTTCCCGGGCCGTCATCTTATCCAGGCCATAGGATCGTGGATTACGGGACTCAGTTGACATAGGCCATCTCCTTGGCAAGCATCACGGCGCCGTACACAGGCGGTCTGACGATTCGATGAACTTCCAGGTTCATAGTTGGCAGCTTTTCGTGAAGCTTTCGGTCAAAAGTATCACGAAATTGGGGTGCGTTCTGCCAAAGGCCCCCTGCCAGCGTGATTCGAAGGTCCCGCCGGGACGAGAAATAGGCGTTGGTGTGTTTCACGACGACGTCCGCCAGCAGCCCCATCTCCGAGCCGATGATGGTCAGGGCGTAGTCCAATCCCGACCGCGCGTCCACTCCCAGCGCTTTGGCCAATTTTGCCAACGCCGATTGGGGAGAGGGAAGCTGGTACAGGTGGCTCACGATATCGCCCTCGACCGTGCTCTCGAAGACCTTTCCGATCACTTCCTTGAGGTCCGCGCTCGCATCCCCAGGTCGGTTCAAATAGAACAGCAAAGCTTCCCGGCCGATCCGAAATGCCGATCCGAAATCGCCAAGGAGATAGCCGCGCCCACCGCTTTTCACCATCTGTCCATCGATCCGAGAGCACACGAGCGAACCCGTCCCCGCGATGATGCAAACGTCCGTCCCCGCGTCGCTTGCCGAGTAGGCCGCCGCATAGTCCGGCTCGGCCTGTACGCGCGCGGCAGGGAAGAGCGACTGCAAATAGCCCTCCGCCCGGTGCCGGTCGTGGTCCGTCATGAGCCCTGCGAAACACCCGCAAATGAAGTCCGCGCCGGGACACTCGCGCGTCGCTTGAAGCAGGTTGGATCGCAAGCGGCGCTCTGGTGTCGAAACGAGGTTCGCGGAACCAGCTTGTCCTTGGTGGATGACTTGCCCGTCGTGGTCCAAAGCCATCGCTCGAGACGAGGAGCCACCACAATCAAGCCCAAGATAAATCGGCATGGGACTCAGTGTTTATACCCGGCCCCAGGATGAATCCTGCCCGTCTTATTCGTCTTATAGGCCCTATCCCCTGGCACGCCCCAACCGAACCGTGAGGGGAATCAAAACCACCGCGAACAACGCCAACCCCGCCCCCGCCAAAAACGTCGCCGAAGGAGAGAACGACGTCCACAGCCAACCTGCCAAAACGTTCCCAACGATCGTCGTAAATCCCGCCGCCATGTAGTACAGCCCTAACGCCGATCCCCGCATCTCGCGAGGCGCATAGTCCGCCACCAACGCTTTCCCAACCCCATCCGCGAGCCCGATATACACGCCGTAAAGCCCGAATAGCCACCAGATCGAAACTCGACCCGCATAGGCGAACCCCACGTACACCGCCGCATACAGCAGCCACCCCACCCCGATCACCTTCCACCGCCCAATCCGGTCGCTCACCAGCCCCGCAGGGTACGAGAATGCGACGTACAAGATGTTGTAGAACAGGTAAGCCAATGTCGTCAAAATCAACGGCAAGTGGTTCGCCACCACCTCGGAAGACAAAAACCCCTTCAAGCCGCCGAACGCCGACGGATTCTTCAGCACACCGCCAAAAACGTCGTTCGCTCTCAGCAGCAAAAAGGTATCGCTCGAATTCGCCAGCCCAAACACGAGCGCGATAACGACGGCTCGCCAATAACCCGCTGGGAGGTCCCGCATCCGAAGCTTCGCCACCGGCTCGTCCGAAGGCTCCGCCTCATGCTCCCGATCCTTCACCCGAAACGTGATCAAAACCGATAACAGCCCCGGCACAAAGGCAATCGCGAAAATCCACCGAAGGTCGCCCGGAAAGACGATCAGCAGGAGGATAGCGACCACGCCCCCTAAGAACGCCCCGGTCGTATCCATCGACCGATGCAGCCCGAACGCCGCCCCATACTGCGACTTGTCCACCGAGTCCGCGATCAGCGCGTCTCGCGCCGTTGTCCGAATCCCTTTCCCAAGACGGTCCGTCGCCCGGGCCAAAAACAGCATCGGCCACCCACCCGGCAGAACGATCATCGGTTTCCCAATCGCACTCAGCCCATATCCCCATCGAATATAGGGCAGCCGCCGCCCACTCCGATCCGAATGCCACCCCGACCACCCGCGCATAAAGCTGACGATCGCCGCCGCAAATCCCTCAATGGCTCCCAGCACCGTCGGCTGTGCCATCAGCACTGTCGTCACGTAGATAGGGATGATCGGATACACCATCTCCGACGCGATATCCGCGAACAGACTGACCCAGCCCAACAGGTAAACGCGCTTCGGAAGTCTGTCCGCCATCGTCGCAGGTTAGCACGTGGGCTAAAATCTCGCCCATGAAACGCTATCGCGGCGAGGATCTGCCGGAGAACCCGAGAATCGCCGTGATCGCCAATGATGCGCTGGGGAATTTCGTCGCTGCCACCCCCCTCCTGCAAATGCTCCGCTACAAATGGTCGCCCTGCGCGATCAACTACTTTGGCGGCAAACGCACCCGCGAGCTTCAAGAAGCCTCCGACCTGTTCGAAGCGAACGACGAGCTCCACGGCTCCCCCTTCCGAGACAGTATCTTCGACAATGCCGACCTCGACTTCGACTTGATCGTCAATCTCGAACAACAGCCCATCGCCCGAGCCTTCGCCGCCTTTCTCGCGAAAGAAAAAACCTACGTCGTCGGGCCCTGCTTCAACGCCGACGGCCGAGGCGACCTCCCCTACGCCGAAGACGAAGTAGGCAGACTCGCCGCCGACAAAGGCTGGCTCAACGAAGACACCCCCCAACGCTTCCCGTTCCTCCAAACCGGCTTCATCTCCGAAATCTTCTGCCGCCTTTGCTACCTCGAAGGCCCCATCCCCACCTACAAAGTCCCCACTGCCGACCCCGAACGCGAAATCCCCGACGTCCTCATAGCCACCGCCGCCAGCCTCCCCGAAAAACTCTGGCCCATCGAAAAGTGGCTGACCGTCGTCCGCCACCTCCAGTCCCAAAACAAAACCATCGGCCTCCTCGGCGCACCCCCCAAAGAGCAAGGCAAACACTGGAAAGGAGCCGACCTAGAGGACCAACTCATCGAAGCCGGAGTCCAAGACCTCCGAGGTGCCTTCACCCTCCCCCAAGTCGTCGGCGCCCTCGAAAAAGCCCGCGCCGTCCTCACCCTCGACAACGGCATCCTCCACCTATCCTCCGCCGCAGGAGCTCCCACAGTCGGCCTCTTCCGCCACGGCATCCACCGCCTTTGGGCTCCCCCCTTCGCCAACCTCACAGTCCTCACCCCCGGCGAAGGCAGGGAAGTGTCCGAGATCGAAACGGAGAAGGTAACGGAGGCCCTTGCCCGTGCGCTTTGAACGGTCCATCGTCGTCCTTAAAAACTATCTAGGCGACACCGTCATGGCCTCCCCCTTGGTTCGAGAGGTCGCCCGCCGCTCCACCGCCATCGATCTCCTCGGCAACCCCGTCGTCGAGCAAATCCTCCGTTCCAACGACCTCCGCGCCCGCGCCCACGACCCCGGCAACCTCAACAAAGTCGGCCAGCTCTTCCGCACCGCCTCCAGAATCCGCCAAGGCCACTACGACGTCGCCTTCGTCGTCAACCGCAGCTTCCGCTCCGCCCTCCTCGTCCGCCTCGCCGGAGTTAAAACCAGAGTCGGCCACGCCACCGAAGGCCGAGGAGTCCTCCTCACCCACCGCGTCCCCTACGTCGAAGACCGCAACGAAGCCGAGTGCTACCTCGACCTCCTCCGCTCCCTCGATGGCGGCGTTGAAAACCTCGACCCCAAACCCCACCTCTGGATATCCGACGAAGAAAGGGCAAAAGGCAAAGAACTGGCCGGAACGGACGCGATCGGCATCCAACCCGGCGCCCGCCACGAATACAAACAAATCCCAACCGCCATCCTCCGCGAAGTCGGCCAAACCCTCTCCCCCCTCGTCTTCATCGGTGGCAAAGAGGAAGCCCCCATCCTCGCCCAACTCAACCTCGAAGGGACCGACCTGATCGGCAAAACCACCCTCCGCGAAACCATGGGCGTCCTCGCCAATCTCCGCCTCATGGTCGGCGGCGACACCGGCGTCATGCACCTCGCCGCCGCCCTCGGTTGCCCCACCGTCACCGTCTTCGGCCCCACCCCCGCCAAGAAGTGGGGCTGGTTCGATCCCCCCAACCAAGTCGTCCAAGCCCCCAACGGAGACATCTCAAAAGTCGACGCGAAATCGATCCTAGACGCCGTCGGGAGGGCCACTTGCGCCTAACGGCGCTCCTCCTCCTGCTCCTAGCCTTCGTCGCGGCCCGCGCGTCCGACGTCCTCGTCCTCATCGACCCAGCCGACGCCGGCCCCAGAGTCCCCACCTCCGACTACATGCATCCCCTCTGGATGCTCTGGCCCCACGAGTCCGGCAAAAACCAGCTCATGTCCCTCCCGTCCGGCATGGATTGGCGCGCCCAACTCGGCGACGACTTCTTCGACGAAACCGGCCACGCCCTCGCCGCCCCCAGCCTCACCCGGCGCGGCTACTTCCAAGCCGTTCACCAATACCTCCGCTACCAAACCGTCGCCGCCCTCCCCGACCGCCACGGCAACTACGCCCCCAGCACCCTCCAAGCCGCCCTCACCGCCCCCCAAGTCCAGCTCGCACAAACACAAGCCAGCCTCCAAGTCACCACCGTGAGCGGCCCTCACGCCTGGGACGATATGGCCGACATCGCCCGCCACTCCGGTGGCAAGGTCATGGTCGTAGAACTCCCTACCAAAGACGGCGTCCCCTGGTCCCGAATCTGGCTCAAGGGCGACGGCTGGCCCGACGGCCTCCCCATCCTCCCATCCACCCGAATCCCCGGACTCATCCCCGCCCGAGAAGCCCTCAACTTCTTCGCCGATCCCAGCCGCGTGGAGTGGGAACCGAACGAGGTCTATCGCTGGGGCGGTGCCAACCGTTGGCTCGAATACGGCCATTTCACCGTCCCCGTCTTCCTCGTCTTCGTCGGCGTCGTCGCGATCTACATCGCAGGCTGTGCCGTCTACTGCATCGTCCGCGAGGAGCGCGGCCGCATCGCCCTCTTCCTCCTCCGCGCCCTCGTGCTCGGCCCCGCCATCCTCATTCTCGGAGGCAGATTCGCCGCCCACACGATGGTCAACGGCTGGCCCCAATGGCTCCTCGCCGGAGCCGTCTGCACCGGGCTGGCCGCCTACGCCACCAACCTCCTCGCCGCCCGCTACCTAAAGACCGCCCACCCCCTCTTCGGCGAAATGTGGATCGGCTTCTGCGTCTGCGCCCTCGTCGACCCCGTCTGGAGCGTCTTCAGCCAAACCCTCGGCTTCCACCAGGTCCCCATCAGCCCCGAAGCCTTCGCGTCCCTCTGCACCTACGCCGTTGCCTGGATCGCCTTCTCCCGCCAAGACCCTAACCTCGACCTCAAGCAAGTCGCCCAGTGGGCAGTGATGGCCGCTCCCTTCGTCCTGATCGCCCCCATCGCCGCCGTCGCTATCGGTGCAGTCACCGGCCTCAAGAAGCACCTCCCACTCCTAACCGGCGCACTCCTCCTAACACAGGGCATTCTGGGAAAGCACGGCCTCACCTACGCCGCAAACGACCTGTACGCATCCCTCAAAGAGAAGCAGGCCGTCAACCTCGCCGACCACGTGGCCTTCGTCTCCTCCCCCGCCTTCATCGGCTTCGCCCTCTTCGTGTTGATCGTCTGGATCGCTGGAGATCGCTTCCTCACCCACCAAATCCGCCGCTCCCTCACCTTCAACCGCCAGCCCATCGCCCTCGCAAAAGCTGCCGCCGTCTTCCTGCCCCTAGGCATTGTTGAACCGCCCTACCTCTACGCCGCTCTGGCCTGTGCGATGGCCGCCGCCACCTGCACCCTCTTCGACGCCGTCCGAGCCCCTTAAGGCCGCTTCAGCCAAGCCGACCGCAACTGCGAGACCTTGGCCGAAGCGTCCGGATCCTTGACGACCATGAACTGGTCCGCCTTCGCCCCGTTTCCACCCGGAATCTCCTGCCCCGGCGTGATCACCAGCATCCCCAGGTCCTTCAGCAACCCGTAGGGAAGGCCCTTCGTCGAGCGCACCATATCCCGGTAGAGCCCGCTCAAATCCTTGCCTGCGACTTCGTTGATCGTCGCCATCAGCCCATCCTCGTCGTACCCAGGGTTCGGTAGCTTGCACCGCGCATAAAGCAGCCGCATCACATCGTCCAAACTTTTCGCCCCGTGGGTCAAAGACCGGATCTCCGCGTCGAAAATCCACCCGATCAACAGCCCCTTCGTGTAGTAGCTCAGGTCCCCGACCCCGAACCCCCCGTTATCCCAGGTCTCCCGGCTGGAGTCTTCCACCGTTTTCGTCAATCGCGTCTTGCCGTGCTCCAAATCCGAGACCTGCTGCCCCAGCGCGCCCAATAGCCAAGCCTCGTCCAGCACCCCGCTCGCATAGGTGTGCATCGTCCCGTAGTAGTCCGTCACCCCCTCCGCAAACCAGAGATTCCCCGTCCGGCACTCCTTCGTATAGTCGAACGGCCCCAGCACCTTCGGCCGAATCTGCTTCACGTTCCAGGCATGCACATACTCGTGCACCGCCAACTCGTCCAGGTTCAAAGGCTTCACATTCGACACCGCTTGCACATTGCAAGCCCGGTGCTCCAGCCCTCCTGAGAAATTCCCGATCGACAGGTGGATGATGTACAGGTACTTCTTGAAGGCGGACCCGTGAAACATCTTCATCGTCGGGATCGAGAGCTTTCGCAATCGCTCCGCCTCCACGTCCGGATTGCACCGAATCTGCCCATCCGGCGCCACGAAGATCGCCTCGAAAGGCACCCCTTCCACTGTAAACCGCTTCCGCGTGAACTCGCCAAGCTGAAGCGGATGGTCGATAAACTCGTCATAACCGTCCGCTTTCCAGCCTCCGCTCCCCGGCTCCATCGCCGTCGCCACGTCCCACCCGATAGGCAGCTTCAAAGCCAGCGTCGTCTTGTCCGTCAGGTGCCCATCGACGTACATAAACGCCGCCGCCCCGTTCACATAAGCCTGCTTGTCGTTGACGTTCACCCCAAAGAAGCCCAGCCCCGGATCGTCTCCCAAGACCCGATAGCTCACGGTAATCGGCTTCCCAGTCGGGTTTGCCACCTCCCATCCCCGCTTATCGAGGGTCGGCGTAACGGTCAAAACGCCACCGTCGGGATTGGCCGCCTTCACGTCGCTGACCTTCTCCTGATATTTCATCAGCTCGTACATCCCAGGCGTCCAAGCCGGAATACGGAAAACCTCTTTCACTCCCGACGAATCCATCGTCACCGCCACCCGCACGCTCTTTGCGGCAGTCATCGGTTCGAGCGTGTAGTGGATGTCCGCGCACGCGAAGGCGGGCACGCATAACAGCAGGGGGAGTAAGCGTTTCATAAGGGGCTTGGACGATTATACGTAGCCCCGGGCAAAGCCGTTACTCGGCTGCCGAGGATAAAAGGATGAGAGGATCGTAAGGACTGGGCAACCCCCCCAATCCTTACGATCCTCAATCCTAGCAAAGCGAAATCCTGCGAAGCTAAAGCCCCGACTTCTCAAACGACTGCTTCATATCCGCGATCAAGTCCTCCGGCTCCTCGAGTCCACAGAAGAACCGCACGATCCAACGCGCTTCTGGCCAGTTGTCCGGCTTGAACTGCAAAGGCACCGCCAAACTCTCGTAACCGCCCCAGGAGACCCCCAACTGGAAGAGCTTCAGCCCCTCTACGAACCGCATAATCGCCGCCTGGTCCTGGTTCTTCGGCACGAACGAAAACAGGGAAGTGCTCCCCCGCATCTGCTTCAAGAACAAATCCCGCTGCGGAAAGTCGGGCAGCCCCACGTGAAAAATCTCGGAATGGTACGACTGCGAAGCCAGCCACGAAGCCACCGTGTTTCCCGTCGATTGGTGCCGCTGCATCCGAATCCCCAAGGTTCGCAAACCACGAGTCAATAGCCAAGCCGGGAAAGGAGCCAAGATCGACCCCAGCAGGTTCACCTCTTCGCGGAGCAACGTCTCCATTCGCGACCGCGAGGTGCAGAGCGCTCCGGCCGTCAGGTCGCTGTGCCCGCCGAAGAACTTTGTCCCACTGTGCAGCACCATATCGACCCCCATTCGGGCCGGGTTGCTGAAGACGGGCGTGCAATACGTGTTGTCGATTGCCGTCGCGATCCCTTTCTCCCGCGCGAACTTCGTCACCGCCTCTACGTCCTGTAGCCGGAAGACGACGCTGCTCGGTGATTCCAGATAGATCAAGGAGGTTTCCGGCGTCACCGCGTCGAAGATCTCCGAAGTGTCCAGCCCGCTGACAAAGGTGACCTTGACCCCAAACCGCGACAGATATTCCGTCAGCAAATACCGAGTCGGCCCGTAGCAGGTGTCCACCGCCACGACATGAGCGCCCGACTTCACGCAGCTCATAATCGCCGCCGTGATCGCCCCCTGACCGGTCCCAAAAAGCTTGCAGGTCTCTGTCCCTTCCAGATCGGCGATCTTCCGTTCCGCCAAATCCACGCTCGGATTCCCGATCCGGCTGTAGTGGAAAGGAGGCCCCTCCGGCTTGTCCACGATGCCTGACACGAAGTTGTCGTACGAGTCGAAAACGAAAAGAGAAGTCTGAAAGATCGGGGGAGCCACCGCGCCCTTCAGCTTTTCGTCTTCCCCGAAATGCGCAAGGCGAGTATTCAACCCCAGTTCGTCATGCGAGTCCATTGATGCCTAGATTGTGACCGTGGGGATTGCGGGAATGCTGGATTGCTTGAGTGCTCGATTGCTAGAATCTAAAAAACCGGAAAGCCTAAAATATAAGTCCTACAAGTCCAACCCGTCCTATAGATCCAAAAGCCAACCAAGCAATCCCAGGTCTCTCATGCCCGTCGAGCTCAACGAAACCCTAGAAATCCTCCTCACGACCGAGGCCATCCAGACCAAGGTCAAAGAGCTCGCAGACCGAATCAAAGCCGACTACGGAAGCGAGCCCATCCTCCTCCTCGGAGTCCTCAAAGGCTCCCTCCACTTCATCTCCGACCTCGGACGCCTCCTTCCCGAAAACACCAAAGTCGACTTTGTCCAGGTCAGCAGCTACGGCCAGGAGAAATCCAGCAGCGGCGTTGTGCAAATTCGCAAAGATCTTGACGTCAATATCGAGGGATTGAACGTCTTAATCGTTGAAGACATCGTGGATACGGGGACCACGTTGACTCACCTTCGTGAATTGCTAGGAACCAGACGCCCGAAGACCCTCAAGGTCGTCTCCCTGCTTTCAAAGCCGGAAGCAAGGAAACACAAGACCCAGGTCGAATACGTCGGTTTCGAGATTCCGAATGAATTTGTGGTAGGATATGGGTTAGATTACGGCGAAAGGTATCGTAACCTGCCGTACATCGCCATTCTCCACGAAGGGTGATTTCCCCGCGAGTCCTTTAGACACGCACTCCATTTATCTGAACTCGCTTCAGGAGCCAAATGACGCATCAGTTTCGTCCTAGAAAATCCGATGGTGGCGGTAACCGCCGTCGCGGCCGTAGCCGCGAGGGCTTGCCCAAATCCGACCTCCAATCCGATCTCGAATCACTTCCAGAGATCGATTTCAACCACTTTGACCGAATGACCCCTGCCGACCTTCTCAAGGCGGCGAAGGCGGCCAAGATCGACCCGAAGAGCCTCCTGCGCCACGAGTTGATCGAGATTCTTCTCGTGAAGAAGAACGAGGAGCATGAGGCGGCTTACGCCAAAGGCATTCTGGAAATCCTCAACGACGGATGGGGCTTCCTGCGGAAGGACAACTACCAGCCCTCCCCGGAAGACGTCTACGTCAGCCAGTCCCAGGTGAAGCGATTTAGCCTGCGCGCCGGCGACACCGTCTTCGGCCAGGTGCGCCTGCCCAAAGAGGGCGAGAAGTACAAGGGAATGCTGCGCGTCGAGAGCGTCAATGGCTTCGGCACCGCCTCTCCCGAGATGCAGCACCGCAAGAATTTCGACGAGCTCACCCCCCTCTATCCCGACGAGAAGCTCGTGATGGAGACGGTGATGGAGAACATCCCCGCTCGTATCGTCGATCTCATCTCACCCATCGGAAAGGGCCAGCGCGGCCTGATCGTCTCCCCGCCCAAGGCCGGTAAGACGACGATGATGAAGACGATCGCCAACGCGATCAGCTCCAACCACCCCGAGGTCTATCTCATGGTCCTCCTCGTGGACGAGCGACCGGAAGAGGTCACCGACATGCGGCGCTCCGTGCGCGGCCAGGTCATCTCGTCCACCTTCGACGAGCCCGCCGAGAACCATATGCGAGTCGCCGAGCTCTGTCTCGAACAGGCCAAGCGCCTCGTCGAGTCGGGCCGAGACGTCGTGATCGTCCTCGACTCGCTCACCCGCCTTTCCCGAGCGTCCAACCTGACCATCAACCCGTCGGGCAGGACCCTTACCGGTGGCCTCGATCCCTCCGCTCTCTATCGCCCTCGCCGATTCTTCGGCGCCGCGCGAAACATCGAGGAAGGTGGCTCGCTCACGATCATCGCTTCCGTCCTCGTCGATACGGGCTCGAAGATGGATGAATCCATCTTCGAAGAGCTGAAGGGTACGGGCAATAGCGAAATCGTCCTCGACCGCGAGCTCTCCGAGCGCCGCATCTGGCCCGCCATCGATATCCGCCGAAGCTCGACCCGCCACGAGGAGCTCCTTTTCAAGAAGGAAGAGCTCGAAGGAGTCGTCCAGCTCCGCCGCCTTATGGCCAAGGAAAAGGACAGCGTGGACGCCACCGACAACCTCATCAAACTCCTGAAGCGAACGCCTACGAACGGATCTTTCCTCGAAACGATCATTCAGCGCGTGAAAGCCACGGTCTAAAATATCCCCCGTGTTTTCCGTATTGCTCGCTTCGTTTGTCGCGGGTTCCTCGCCCATGCTGGAAGAGGAATCCGCGTCGAGAGATGTGTATGTCTGGGACGGGAAGACCGTCCACGTCGAGTCCTTCGACGCCGGGACCTCCGCCGATGCGGCCAGGCTCCAAAAATCGAAGGCTGATCTCCTCATCGTTCGCCTCGCCAAGTTCGATCCCAACGGTATTGCCCTCTACGGCCGCCTGAAATCCGGCCCCAAGGGCCGAAGGGTCGTCCTCGTGGAATTTCCCGCCATCTCCGTCCGGGCCGACAACGGCATCCTGTGGGACACCGCCTGGGACAAAAACCGCGACGGCAAGCCCGATAAAGGCGCGCCCGCCTGGCTGGGCAAGCGCAACCGCTTCGGCGACTATGTCGTAAACACTTCAGATCCGAAGTTCCGGGCCACCGTCGTTAGCCTTGCCAACAAAGTGGCGGCCGCTGGGTTCGATGGGTTCGTGTTCAATACGGCGGCCGAGAATCCGAAGAACGCCGAGGTGGACGCGCGGGTCGTTGCCGACGTAGCCTTCGGTGCGAGGAAGCTCAAGAACGGCTATATCGCCCTCTTGCGTAACCCAGGCCACGTGGCGGACTATCCCGCCATCCGGCACTTCTTGGACGGATTCGTCGTCGACGGCCTCTACTACGGCCTCGACCGGCCGAACGAGAAGACCGACAAGGAGGAAGCCGAGGAGTTGGAAGAACGTCTGGAAGAACCGGCCGAAATGAAGCGTATCGTCCTCACCATCGCCTACACGAACGTTCCGAGTCAAATCCGGGCGAATCGCAAGCGGGCTGAGGCGAAAGGTTTCATATCGCTCGCGCTTCCCAAGCGATTCTAGGCGTTCAATAGATAGGGGCTAAGCCCCAAGGTAATGTAAACCATGCCCGAAGAATTCGAAGGACCGGAAGAACCGGAAAACCTAAGCGAACCCCCGCCATTCTTCCCGTACGACGGAAACGGCTCGGGGCGCGATACGAGTTCCTTGGGCGAGCTGATCGAGGTTCAGATCGAAGGCGTCTTCGCCGCTGAGAGCAACGGCTCTATCTCCCGCTTTGTCCTCCTCTCCGACGGCGACCGAAAACTCCCTATCCTCATCGGCCCCTTCGAAGCCCAGGCCATCAGCCTCCCCCTGGAGAGCACCCGCCCAGACCGGCCCATGACCCACGATCTCGTAAGAAGCATCCTGGACCGCCTGAACGCCAGCCTGGATAGAGTCGTCATCGACGACCTCTGGAATACGATCTACTACGCCAAGCTCTACATCCGAAGCGCGACGGAAGAAATAGAAATCGACGCCCGCCCCTCCGACGCCATCGCCCTAGCCGTAAGATTCGACGCCCCCATCTACGTAGCCGACGGCATCCTGGAAGCTGGCTTAGAAGAGTAGCGAACGAGGCCAAACAAAGCGCTCTCTGCAAGCCTCCGCAAATGCTGTAGCCGAGGGCTTTAGCCCTCGTGGGTGTGGCCGCCCAACAGAGCGCAAGGAATCAACAAACCCCGAAGGGTGTAGCCGTGGGCAACGACCACGTCCGAAGAACTACTGCTTCCTCCCCCGACGCGCTGCCTCCAGACGCGCCGTCTGGAGGCTAACAAAACCGTCTAAAAAAAGAACCCCAAAGGGGTTCAATAATTAAGCGAAGGGTTGTCCCAAAGGGACTACCCTGGTAAACAAGCCCGCAAACCAAACCAACCCTCAAAGGGTTGAATCACTAACGCACCCCCCCCAACGCACTAATCCAAAATCCAAAATCTAAAATCCAAAATCGAACGCCGGTATCCTCCAAACATGGACCCCGCTGCCCGAGCCGCCGAGCTGCGCCGCCTTATCGAGCACCACAACTATCGCTATTACGTGCTCGACTCTCCCGAGATCAGCGACACGGAATGGGACAAGCTCTTCCGCGAGCTCGTCGATATCGAGACCGCCCACCCCGATCTCAAAACCCCCGATTCGCCCACTCAGAGCGTCGGCGCGCCCCCTATCGCGGGCTTCGAGTCCCACCGCCACCTCATCCCTATGCTCTCCCTCGACAACGCCTTCGGCCATGAAGAGCTAAGGGAGTTCGACAACCGAATCAAGCGCGTCCTGGAGACCACCGAAGACGTCGAATACTTCTGCGAGCTCAAGTTCGATGGGGCCTCCATCTCCCTGACCTACGTGGACGGCATCCTCACCATCGCAACGACGAGAGGCAACGGCACGGAGGGCGAAAACGTCACCCACAACGCCAAGACCGTCCGCGGCATCCCCCTCCGTATGCAGGAGCCACTTCCCGGCCGTATCGAGGTCCGCGGCGAAGTCCTCATGTTCAAGTCCGTCTTTGCCGAGCTGAACAAGGGTAAAGCCGAACGGGGCGAGCAGCAGTTCGCCAACCCCCGCAACGCTGCCGCCGGAGGCCTCCGCCAGCTTGATAGCCGCCTCACCGCCGCCCGTAAGCTCAACTTCCTCACCTACGGCGTAGGAGCCGTGGAGCTAACCCAAGGTCGGCGTCTCGCCAATACCCAGAGCGAAATCCTCGCCCGTCTCCGCGCCCTCGGTTTCGCCGCCCGAACCGAAGCCACCGTCCTGACGGGTATCGACGCCGTTATCGAGTTCGTCGATAAGGTCCACGAAATGCGCGCGGGCCTACCCTTCGGCATCGACGGCGCTGTCATCAAGGTCAACTCTCTTGACCTCCAGGAAGCTCTGGGAATGACCTCGAGGGGCCCCCGCTGGGCCACCGCATACAAGTTCGCCGCCGAACAGGCCTTCACCAGGCTCAACGCCATCTTCGCCCAGGTGGGCCGTACAGGCGCCGTAACCCCCGTGGCAGACCTGGAGGCCGTCAACGTCAGCGGCGTCACCGTAACCAGGGCCACCCTCCACAACTACGAGGACCTCCGCCGCAAGGACGTCCGCCCTGGCGACATCGTCATCGTCCAGCGAGCGGGCGACGTCATCCCCGAAGTCGTCGGCCCCGTCCTGGATAAGCGCACGGAAGACCTCCCCATCCCCGAGGAACCCAAGGAATGCCCTGAGTGCCAAACCCCCTTGACCAAGAGGGAAGGCGACGTCATCCTCCGTTGCCCCAATAAACACTGTCCGGCCCAAGTCTCCGCCAAAATCCGCCACTTCGTCAGTCGCGGAGCCATGGATATCGAAGGCCTCGGCGAAAAGCTCATCGACCGTTTCCTCGAGCTAGGCCACATCACCGACCTCCCAAGCATCTTCAAACTCAAAGACCACAGGGAAGACCTCGTAAAGCTGGAAAAGCTCGGCGACCAAAGCGTCGATAACCTCCTCGCCGCCATCGAAGCCAGCAAGACCCAAACCCTCGACCGCTTCCTCTTCGGCCTCGGCATCCGCTTCGTCGGCGACCGGGGAGCCAAGGACCTCGCCAACGCCTTCCTCACCCTGGAACGCCTCCGCACCGTCACCCTCGAAGACCTCCTCGCTGTCCCCGACGTCGGCCCCAGAACCGCCGCCGAAGTCGAAGAATGGGTCCAAGACCCCGCCAACCAACAGCTCATCGACGACCTCCTCGCTTGCGGAGTAACCCCCACCGAACCTGAAGGCCCCACCAGCGACCTCTTCGCCGGACAAACCTTCGTCTTCACCGGCAAACTCGAACGCTTCGCCAGGGAAGCCGCCGAAGAGCTCGTCATGAAAATGGGAGGCAAAGCCGCCGGAAGCGTCAGCAAACAAACCACCTACGTAGTAGCTGGCCCAGGAGCAGGGTCCAAACTGGCCAAAGCCGAACAACTGGGAGTCCAAGTCCTATCCGAAGAAGACTTCCTAAACCTCCTCCCTGAAGGCTCGCTTTAATGCCCAAGTGCCGCCGCAACAAAATGTAGCCGAGGGCTTCAGCCCTCGTGAGCGTGACCGCATACAGAGCGCTTCCTCCAAGCCGACGCGAAGCGTGTAGGCGCACCTATTCGGTGCGAACAAACGAGGAAAGAAACAGAGCAAACGGAACCCGCAAACCCCGAAGGGTGTAGCCGTGGGCAACAACCACATGAAAAACTCCCCCCTTCGCACGCTGCCTCCAGACGCGCCGTCTGGAGGCTAAAAAAACACCCAGACAAGAACCCCAAAGGGGTTCCGTAACAAAGCGAAGGGTTGGTCGGAACGACCTACCCTGGTACACCTCACCGCCCCGGATTCCTACCCCAACGGGGTTGCGGAACACACGCACGTAATACACAACCCCCTCGGGGCATTTCACAAAAAAGGAACCCCAAAGGGGTTCCGCCAAATAGCGAAGGGTTGGCCGGAACGGCCTACCCTGGTAAACAAAACGCAAACTCAACACCTACCCCAACGGGGTTGCGTCAAAATCCCACCACCGATTACAAATGAACCGCTTCCAAATCGAAGTCCCTAAAGGCCACCTCGACCTCGACTACTGTCTAACCAGCGGCCAGGTCTTCCGCTGGAACAGACACAGCGACGGAAGCTGGGTAGGCATCGACGGCTACACCTGGTACCACATAAAGAGGACCTCAAAAGGTCCCTTGGAAGTGTTTTCCAACAATGGCCAAGAGGCCCTCGAAAGCTTCCTCCGCCTTGATTGGAATGCCGACGAGGTCGTAGAACAAATTATCAAGAATGGCCCCGAACTCGAGCCATACATCGGCCAGCTTAGAGGCCTGAGAATCTTGCGTCCGAGCGATCCCGTCGAGATATTCTTCTGCTTCCTGTGCAGTGCCAATAACAACCTCAGCCGTATCGTCCCCATGTGCAAAACTCTGGGCAAATACGGCCCCCTCGTAGGCGGAATCGAGGGCTCTCCGTTCTATGTCTTCCCGCGCCCAGAAACCATCGCGAATATCCCCGAGGCCGACCTGAGGGCTAAGGGTTTCGGCTACCGCGCCGCCACGATCCCCGACGTCGCCCGCCAAGTTCTTGCCAGAGGTGAAACCTGGTTCGGCCAAGTCCGGCAAGCGGGCTACGAAGAAGCCCACAAAGAGCTCCTGACGATCAAAGGCATCGGTCCCAAACTAGCCGACTGCATCTGCCTCTTCGCCTTCGACATGACCGAAGCCGTCCCCCTCGACACCCACATCTGGCAAGCCTTCACCAGACTCTACTTCCCCGAATGGAAAGGCCTCGCCGTCACCGAAAAACGCTACCGAGAAGCCACCGAAACCTTCCGCCAAAGATTCGGAAAACTAGCAGGCTGGGCCCACCAATACCTCTTCTACGACAACGTCCTAAACTGGCGAAAGCGCAAATAACCCCGCCTTCCCCAAAATGTAGCCGAGGGCTTCAGCCCTCGTGAGCGCTATTTCCTTGCCGACGCGCAGCGTGTAGGCGCACCTGTCCAGGTGCGAACAAATTCCCTCGAACAGAGTGCCTCCTCCAAGCCCACGCGAAGCGTGTAGCCGCGGTTCCGTCCGCGCAACAAACGAAGGCAAGAACAGAGCGCAAGGAACCCACAAACCCCGAAGGGTGTAGCCGTGGGCAACGACCACGTCCGGGAACTCTGGGGAACGCCGGCTTCAGCCGGCTCCGGAAAAAGAACCCCAAAGGGGTTCCGTCAAATAGCGAAGGGTTGGCCCAACGGGCCTACCCTGGTAAACAAACCGCAACACGAAAACAACCCCAACGGGGCTGTGCCAAACTCTCACGCCGCGCTCACCGCCTCGCAAACACCGACGACAACGAACCCCAAGCGCCGCCCAGTATAATCGCGGTGCTTTGAAGCCCTTTTTCCCTACCCTCGGACTAGTAGTCGTTTGTACTTCGTGTACTCCACACCAAGTAATTTCGCTGGACGCGGGGACAAGAGAATTCGGAAAGCCAAGGGTCTACGCGAAATTGTCCGACGACCGAATCGACGAGAGTTCCGGCATAGCCCCCAGCCACATCCACGAAGGCATCTACTACACTCATAACGACAGCGGCGACACCGCCCGCGTCTTCGCCTTCGACAAGTCAGGGAAGACCGTCGCCACCGTCAACCTGGACGGCGTCGACGCCGTCGATTGCGAGGACATGGCGAGCGCCGTCATCGACGGCAAACCCACCGTCTACCTTGGCGATATCGGCGACAACAAAGCCAAGCGAAAATCCATCGCCATCTACCGCTTCACGGAGCCCGCGAGCCTCAACGGGGAATCCCACCAGTCTCCCGAAGTCATCGAGCTCACTTACCCCGACGGAGCCCACAACGCGGAGACTCTCCTCGTCCACCCAACCACCGGCGCGATCGCTATCGTAACTAAGACCTCAAACGGGCCTTCGGGAATCTATACCCTGACCGATTCCCCCACCCCCGGCAAGCACAATCTCAAGAAAATCGGCGAGATCGAGGTCGCCGCCATCGTCAAGATGGGCCACCTCATCACCGGCGGATGCTGGTCCCCCGACGCCAAACACGTCGTCCTCCGCACTTATCTCCAAGGCTACGAGTTCGCTGTCCCCGACAATGGCGAATGGTGGAAATCCGACCCCGCATGCGTTAAGACCGCGTTGGAACTTCAAGGCGAAGGGATCACCTACTCCCCCAAAGAGGACCGTTTCTTAACCACCTCTGAGGGCAAACCGTGCGTGGTCAATGAAATTCCCATCAAGAAGTAGTTTTCTTGCAGGTTCCTCCTAACCTATCGATTTTAGTGTACAAGGTCCTATAAAGACCTATGTTCCCTGGGACTGAGTCGGCTTTTTGGGGTACAACCTCTGGGTCTGCAGCCAGGCAAGAGGAGGTTCCAAATGCGCAACTGCTCACATATAGTGAGTGCAATCTGCTTCGCGCTCTTATGCTCTATTTCGGCATTTGCGGCGAAGAAGCAAGATGAAAAAAAGGCGGTCGAGACTAAGGTCGAGACAAAACAAATTCCATCGACCGTCGAATATCAGTTCAGCCGATTGGTCGGCCCCGGGCGATTACAGAAAGCACAGGACGGCAAGCCCGGCGAAGTCCGTAGAACTTATGAAATCATTCGTAAGGATGGCAAGGCTTCCGGCAAGAAACTGATCAAGGAAGAGCGAATTGAGCCCCAACCCACGGTATTCCTGATGGGTAAGGCGGGCTATCAGACCAGCCGCGGCGCGTTTTCGCGCGGCAAGGTCGTCGTCATGAACGCGACAGCTTACGATCCCGGTCCCGCATCTTGCGGTCCGCACTCGAACGGCTACACTCGCATGGGACTCAAGGCGGGCTTTGGTCAAGTCGCGGTAGATCCGCGAGTGATACCGCTTGGCACGCTCGTTTTCGTCGAAGGATACGGTTTCGCGATCTGCTCCGATACAGGGAGCGCGATCAAGGGAAACCGCATCGATCTCTGTTACGAAAGCCGCTCCGTGGCAATGGACTTCGGGCGCAAGAAAGTGAGGGTGCACATCCTCAAAAAACTTGGTTAATTTAACGGATCCTGGCGCATTAAAGGCGTTCCTCGATCGTCACGGCCTCAAGGCCGATAAGCGGCTTGGGCAGCATTTCCTATGCTCGTCCAAAGTCGTGGAGGCGATCGCGGGACGCCTTTCTCATTGCGCGGGCATCCTGGAGATCGGCCCCGGCCCCGGCGTCATCACGTCCCGAGTAGCCGAGACTGCCCAAAAGGTCATCGCCATAGAACTGGACGACCGTATGATCTCCGCTCTCGGCGAATCGGCGCCGACCGTCGACGTCCGAAAAGCCGACGCCCTCCAAGCCGACCTCGCCGCCATCCTCCAAGAACTCCCCGAACCCAGAGGTCTCGTCTCCAACCTCCCCTACTACATCACAGGCCCCCTCCTTACAAGGATCGCCGCTGTCCGGGACCACTACGAGCGAACCATCCTGATGATGCAAAAGGAAGTCGCCGAACGCGTCCAAGCCGAAGCCAAAACCTCGGCAAGAGGCTCCCTCTCCGTCTTCCTCCAAGCTCAATTCGAGATCGACAAGGTAGTCCAAGCCCCCGCCGGAGCCTTCCTCCCCCCGCCCAAGGTCGATTCCACCGTTCTGGAGTTCACCCCCAACGACCTCGGTGTCCCCGACGAGAAACCTTTCTTCAAACTGATCCGCCAAAGCTTCGCCCAACCCAGAAAGACCCTCGCCAACAACCTGGTAGCCGCCTACCACGTCCCCAGAGAAGAAGTCCTGACCTGGATCGCAGAAGCAGGCCTAAAAGAACTCGCCCGCCCCCAAGAGCTCACCCTCAAAGAATGGAAGACTCTGAATGCAGTCCTCGCACTCCCGACAATGTAGCCGAGGGCTTCAGCCCTCGTGAGTGCCGCTAAACAATCGAGCGTAACCTCCAAGCCGACGCGAAGCGTGTAGCCGTGGGCAACGACCACGCCAAAGCCCGATCTTAACGAACCGTCAAAATAACCCCATGGAGCCGACCGAAGCCCTTAAAGCGCAAGCCCAAAGCCTTGGCTTCGACCTGGTCGGCGTCTGCCCCATCGACGCCCCCACCCACCTCGCCGCCTACCGCAATTGGATCGCCAAGGGTCACCAATCGAGTATGGGTTACCTAACCGAGCAGCTACCGCTCAAAGCCGACCCCCGCCAACTCCTCCCCTCCGCCCGCTCCATCGTCGCCGTAGGCCTCAACTACAACCAGCCCAACCCCCCAACCCCAGGCCAACCCCGAATCGCCCGCTACGCCCTCGGCCGCGACTACCACAAGGTCATCCGAGCCAAACTTCGCCACCTGGCCGCCTGGGTCCAAGCCCAGCACCCAGAAGCCGAAACCCGTCCCTGCGTAGACTCCGCCCCCATCCTGGAACGTGACTACGCCCACCAGGCAGGCCTGGGCTGGTTTGGCAAGAACACGATGCTCATCGACTCCCAAAGAGGAAGCTGGTTCTTCCTCGGTCTCCTACTAACCTCCGTCGAATATCAACCCGACAAACCCGCCCTCGGAGGCTGCGGCACCTGCCAAGCCTGCATCGAAGCCTGCCCTACTGGAGCCATCGTCTTCGAAGACAACCACTGGCAAGTAGACGCCCGCCGCTGCATCAGCTATCTGACCATCGAACACAAAGGAGAAATAGATCCAGCCCTCGAGAGCCAAATCGGCGACTGGACCTTCGGCTGCGACATCTGCCAAGAAGTCTGCCCCTTCAACACCGAAAGAGAGTCCCAACCCCAAAGAGCCACCCAAACCCGCGAACCGGATTTCAAAAACCGCCGACCCTGGCCGACCCTGATCGAACTGGCTCAGATCGAAGAAGAACGGTGGGACGAACTAACACGAGGCTCCCCGATCAGGAGAACCGGCCTCCAAGGCCTGCGCCGCAACGCTCAGATCAACTTGAAAAACTACGAAGCCGCCGCGCTGACCACCGAATGACGAGCCTTAACGGCTCGCCGGTAAAGCCCGACGTAATCCTTCGCGCTTCCAGTCCAAGTGAAGTCCGAGTTCATCCCAGCTTGAACAAAACCCGCCCACACGTCCCTGTCCTGGAACGCCGCGGAAGCCCGCTGAATGGCTTCCCAAAGCGCCACGCTCGACAAGTCCTCAAAGACAAACCCGTTCTCGCCTTCAAAGACCGTGTCCGCCAAGCCACCTGTCTTCCGAACTACAGGCACCGTCCCATATCGCATAGCGATCATCTGACCCAATCCGCAAGGCTCGAAAGCGCTTGGCATCAGAAACATATCCGCCCCCGCATAAACGCGCTGAGCGAGGTCGGCGTCGAAGCGTTCGATAAAGTGAATGTGATCCGGATACTTCCTGGAAAGCTCACGGAGACCTTCAGCCAACATCGGATCGCCAAGGCCCTGCACGATGAGCTGCGCCCGCAACGAAGGCATACGATCGGCGACCTCGATGACAAGGTCCAGGCCTTTTTGGGAGCTTAGTCGACTAACGACGGCAAAAATCGGCGTATCGTCTAGAGTTGCCAATCCGAGTTCCTTCCGAAGCTCGGCCTTGCATGTCGCCTTACCGGATACATCGTCAACCGAGAAATGCGCGGGCAGCGCGGGGTCGGTCTGGGGATTGAAGAATTCGAGGTCGATCCCATTCAGGATGCCGCTCAAGCGCCCCTCGGTGGCCAGATGCCGCATCAGGCCGTCCAAATGGTTGCCATAGCGAGGGGTTTGGATCTCCTTCGCGTACGTCGGACTTACCGTGTTGACCTGGTCTGAGAAAACGCATCCAGCCTTAAGGAAATTGACGCGCCCCCATGTCTCCAACTGATGCATGTTGTAGAGCCAGTTCGGCAGTCCGGCCTGGTCAAGCAATTCAGGGCCGAATTCGCCTTGGTAGGCGAGGTTATGGATGCTGAAAATAACCCCTGTCTCGTCCCACGCCTGGGACAGCTTCTCGCGCATCACGACCGGAATCAAGCCGGTGTGCCAGTCGTTGACATGGATCACGTGTGGGTTAAGATCCAGGGCCTTTGACGCCTCTAGGACGGCGTGCGAGAAGAAGAGGTATTGCTCGATGCCTGGCGTGTAGATCGACTCGCTGGATGTTGCGTTCTTGAAGAAGTCGTCACCGCCGATCAGGAGGACCCGGACATCGTCCAGCCATGCCTCCTTAACCCAGGCATTCACGACCCAAAAGGGATTTACGGCTACGGGGAGCTTGTCGAGAATTGGCTTAACTTTCCAGCGAGGGTCGTCGAGGACCATCTTGTAGGCGGGCATCACGATGGTTACTTGATGGCCATCGGCAGACAGCGCCTTGGGGAGGGAGCCCGCTACGTCGGCGAGTCCTCCAACCTTTGCGAAAGGCGCCACTTCGACCGAGACGAAGACGACGTTTAATGAATCCGATTTACCTAGCCCCATACCCAAACTGTGCTATTCCTGCGCCGTCATCCATACCGGCAGGTAATACGACGGGGTAGCAGGGCTAATTGTTGCGGGAATTAGTCTTTTCTGCCCTTAATACGTGGCTTCCAGAAGGATCGCGGTGGCTTCGCCGCCTCCGATGCAGGGCGAGCAGACCGCGTACTTGCCACCTCTTCGTTTGAGCTCATACAGGGCGGTGAGGATGAGGCGGGCGCCGGTCATGCCTATTGGGTGACCGAGGGCGACAGCTCCTCCGTTTACGTTTAGCTTCTCGCTTGGGATTCCGACCTTGTCGGCGACTACCATGGCGACTACGGCGAAGGCTTCGTTGACTTCGAAGAGGTCGATGTCCGCAACAGTTAGGCTGTGCTTATCCAGGAGCTTTTGGATAGCGAAGGCGGGGGCGGTGGTGAACCATTCGGGTTCTTGGGCGTGCTGGGCGTAGCCGACGATACGGCCTAGGGGGGTGACGCCTCGGCTTTGGGCTTCGCTCTCGGACGTGACGATCAGGGCGGCTCCTCCGTCGTTGATGGAGCTGGCGTTTCCGGCGGTGGTTACGCCTTCCTTGTCGAAGGCGGGGCGGAGGCCGGCCAGTTTGCTTACGTCGCCTTTGCCGGGTTCTTCGTCGGTCGAGACGATGATGGGATCGCCCTTTCTTTGGGGCACCGGGACGGGGGTTATTTCATCGCTCAGGCGGCAGTTTTGTTGGGCGTCGATGGCTCGGCGGTAGCTTTCGGTTGCGTAGGCGTCGAGTTGTTCCCGGGAGACGTTGAATTCGCGGGCGGTTTTGTCGCCGCAGCTTCCCATGTGGACGTTGTGGTAGGGGTCCCATAGGCCGTCGTGGATCATGAGGTCGATGAGGGTGCCGTTGCCCATTCGGTAGCCGGATCGGGCTTTTTCGAGGGCGTAAGGGGCATTGGTCATGGACTCCATGCCTCCGGCGACGACGATTTTGGCGTCACCCAGGCGGATGGCTTGAGCGGCCATCATTGCGGTTTTCATGCCGCTGCCGCAGACCTTATTGACGGTCGTACAGGGGACGGATTTTGGGAGGCCTGCGCCCAGGGCGGCTTGGCGGGCGGGGGCTTGGCCTATTCCTCCGGTGAGGACGCAGCCCATGAGGGCTTCTTCTACTTCCTCGGGTTGGATGCCGGCACGGGCGATGGCTTCGCGGATGGCGATGGCGCCGAGTTGGGGGGCGGTGAAGGAGGCGAGACTGCCCGAGAAGGCCCCTATCGGGGTGCGGGCGCCAGCTAGTACGACTGCGTTTTCCATTGGGATTTGGTGAACCTCATTGTTCGGTGGGGATTGGCTTTATGGTACCTGCGCGATTGGAGACCCTAGGCGATTGGAGAGCCTATGGTTGGTGTCTTCGCGTGCTGGTATTTTTACTGGGTCTAGTTAGAGCCGGAGTGGTTAGTCGATGGAGGCTTCGGCTTCGGCGATGGGTCTTTTCTTTCGGTTGATTCGGGTCATCGCTTTTTGGACGTAGTCGGTTTCTGGCATGTTGAACTTCGTCGTGATGTAGATGTAGATCCAGGCGGCGCAGAGGATTATGGCGGCGAAGGCGAGGACGGCTATTGGGCGGCGGAGACTGGTGAGGGAGAGGAAGTGGAAGACGCCGAAGATGAACGCGCCCATAACGACTGACGCTAGGCCGCTTTTGACCAGGGTCTTCACGACGCCTTTGCGGTCCAGTTTGCCAATGGGTTCTTCGTCGGGGCCGGTTTCTCTTTCCAGGGCGAAGTAGAGGACGATGGAGAGGAGGATGGCGGCTATATCGGTCGCCAGGGGGAGGCCTTTGTAGCCGAGGCCGCTGTAGCTGTTGGCCCAGCAGAGGACGATGAATAGCACGGTGATGCCGGTGCTCATCATGATCGGCTTGAGGGTCTTGTGGAGGGAGAAGAAGGCGCGCATGAGGATGGGCTGCATGCACCAGGCGACGACTCCGAGGGAGAAGACTTGGAGGGAGACAGCGATTTCCTCGTTGGCGGTGTGGCGGCTGGCCTGCTTGCCGTATTCGTAGAGCACGTGGACGATCTGGGGGGCGGCGGCGAGCATGATCGCGGCGGCGGGGAAGGCGAGGTAGATCGTCGTGCGCATCGTCCGGGTGACCTGGTTTCGATAGAGGTCCATCCGGTTTTGGGCTACGAAGTGAGAGAGAACGGGGAAAGCGGCGAGGGCGAGGGCGTGGCCGAAGATGCCGAGGGGCGCCTGCATCAGGTTGTTCGCGGTCGTCATGACGGTCGTGATGCCTTCGTCATAGAACGACGTGAACTTGGTGGTGATGAGGTTGCAGACGCTGGGGAGGGAGAAGCCGAGGATGACGGGGAGCAGGAGTTTGAAGAACTTGCTGACGCCGGGGGTCTTGAGGTCGAACGAGAATTTGTAGCGGCTGCCCAGCTTGGCCATCACGAGGAATGGGATGAGGAGGTTGCCGACCGTGGCGCCGATGAGGGCTCCCCAGCACATACCGAAGATGCCGATGCCGATGATGGGGCCGAGGAAGGCTCCGGCGATGAGGCCGATGTTGTAGACGTTGGGGGCGAGGCCGGGGGCGACGAACCTGTGGCGGGAGTAAAGGGTGCCGATCAGGATGGAGCCGATAAGGAAGGCGAACTGCGCCGGGAGCATGATGCGGCTCATGGCGACCACCTGGTCCAGGTAGGCAGCGGTTACGGGGACCTCGACGCCGTTTTGGTGGAAGGTCTTGCCCGCGGAGACGAAGTTTACGACCACGGGAGCGATGATCCAGGTAATGGCGATGAGGCCGGTGACGACGACTGAGCAGACGGTGGTGACGACGCTGAATACGTTCCAGGCGTCTTCCTCGCGGTCCGTGTGGAAGTATTCGCTGAAGACGGGGATGAAGGCGGAGCTAAGACCGCCGCCCGCGATGAGCATGAACAGCAGGTCGGGGATGGTGAATGCGAGGCGGTAGGCGTCAGTTTGGAGGCCGACCTGGAACTGCGACAGCATGACGGTGTCGCGGAGCATGCCCAGCACGCGGCTGAGGAGGAGGCTCGCCATCATGATGCCGCCTGCTTTGGCTACATTGGGGCCCTTTGGGGGAGGGGGCTTGGGGCGATCTTGCACGGCTGCCACGTCGGATGATTAAACCTGACTCTGGATAAAACGATGGGCTCGGACCTATAGGTCCGAGCCCATCGTTTTTGTTTTGAGAGGCTTACAGAGCTCGGTCGATCATGCCGGCGAACTTCTCTTTGGGAGCGAGGCCGACGTGCTGCTCGACGACTTTGCCGCCCTTGAAGACGAACACGGCGGGGATGCTGAGAACGCCGTATTGGGTCGCGAGGTCGGGGTCGGAGTCGACGTCTACCTTGAAGACCTTGGCCTTACCAGCGTATTCCGAGGAAAGTTGCTCGATCGAAGGGCCGATGGCCTTACAGGGGCCGCACCATTCCGCCCAGAAGTCAATGAGAACGGGCACTTCCGACTTCAAAACCTTCTCTTCGAACTCGTTGCCGCTTACCGCTAAACCTGATGCCATATGTGTGATTCTCCGTACAACTCTCTTATAAGACAGGTTACCTGACGCGGGTTCCAGGGTCCTGGGAGGATTTTTTGGGCTTGAGGAATAGGGCGCAGGAGGGGAGTGGGGAGTTTGTTATTATGAGTGGCGTTATGAGTGCTTGAGGGGCTTATTGGGATGGGGATTTCTTTGAGGCGTCACTTGTTTTTCGCGGCCATTTGCTTTGGTGTTGGGTTGCTTGCTGGGGGAATCGCGTTGTCGATGGCTGCCTCGATTACCGTTTCGGTCATCGTCGCGTGCCTTGCGACGTCAATCACGGTTGGGTTTCGGGATAGATTCTTTCGCAGATAGGGACGTGGAATTTAGTGGGGAGCATAACTTCGACGGTCTTAGAGGAGTGGCTCGGCCTTTGGACGGTTGGGGTTTTGCTGGCCATTGCTTCGAAGTTTATTTATGCCAATGTCGTCTTGAGGCCACTTTCAGCTTCCAGGTCTGTCTTTTGTGTGGCGGAGCAGTTGACGAGCTTAGTGGTTCACGATCTTCCGGTATTCATTTGCCTTAGTCTGATGAAGCAAGGGCCAGAGACGTTGTGGCTTTTCGTTCTGATCGGGAGCCGGATTTGCTTGTTGGCGCCTCGACTGCATGTTGCGAGCAGGAAGGGAACTCCGAACCTAAATGTCGATGCAGCTAGTGAAGTTGCTGCGATGGTTCTGGCTTATATCGTGGCCCTCGCGCTCTTGGTTTGATATTCCTAAGCCAGGGTCTGCCAGGCACTTCGATGTTGGTTCAGGAACGTGTGATCTCCATGCAACCCTCTGATAGGTCGGGTTTCGGGCTTTTTGGCTTATGGGTGGCTCCAGTTCAAATGAATTGAAGGGTCGTCAAAAATGTTGAATCGCCATCAAAAATTTTTATTGCAGTTTCGATGCAAGCAATTGTATGGTGAAAGTAACTCCTTACTGGTGTCTTAACTGGGAGTCTTAACGTCCATAAACGAGTACCCATATGTTCTTACGACTACCTGTCGCGTACGTCGTCGTCGGTCTTAGTGCCGCCCTTGCCTATTTTGGAGCAGGACCAAGTTCTTCGGAGCTTGTGCCGGGTGGGACTACAACCACCACAACTACTGCCGGTTTGCCCACCGGTGGCGGGGGTGCGAGCGTCAGTGGCAGCGTTTTTTACATCAGCGGCCTGCAGGAGCACAAGTCGGCCAGCACTACCGGTTACTTCAGCAGTACCTGGCAGACGCTGACGGGACGGCATACGGCGGGAATCGAGTGTACGGTGATCCCCTATACGTACTCGGGCACTCCGCCTTCCAACGTGAGCAGCTACGTGTGCAATCAGTCGGTTTACGTCGAGCAGGGAACCGAGGTGAGCGTGCCTTCGGGGACGAGCATGGGGACGAGCACTCCGACGGCTGGGGTCACGGCGTACGGCGGGTTGGTCAGCAGCGGCAACAAATTTATTATCCAGACCTCCGACACAAGTACGATCCCGTCGGACAGGCACTTGGCTTATTGGGTGAAGACGGATGTTACGATCCACTACAACGACGGGACTCCGACCTATAACAACACGTCTTGGGGGCGGTCGGAGTATGTGTTGGCGAAGCTGACTTGCTACGACGCGAGCGTCGATACGCGGCGGACGTATGGGCAGCCCAACAAGGCTGGGGAGCAGCCGGGCGATCCCAATGCGCCGCTGCGGTCGGTGAACTTCGGGTCTTGGGACTTCAAGGGAGGCGTCTTCCTTGGGAATATGCCGACGCTGGGGGCGGACCACAGTGGGACGGCGCGGACTCAGCTTTACGTGCAAGGTGGCAGCACCTATTCGAGCACCTACCTCTTTGCGGCGTTGTCTCTGTTCGACGAAGGGAAGCCGAACGACTCGTCGATTAGTGGGGCGATCGATGCGGGGATCTATTTCCCGAGCTCCAGCGATACGAACCTTTCCGTGGGGGAGGGCGACGTTACCTGGCCGACGCAGTGGCAATCGATCACGCCTGGGGCGGTGAGCAGCACGAGCACGGACTATACGCAGCATCCGTACTACGACATCACGTTGACGGACGGCAATTCGAACGACTATGCGGTGTTTCAGCTCACGAAGGTTGGGGGGACGAAGCCATCGATGGCTCTGTCGAACATCTGCCTGGCAATCGTGGACGAGGCTACTACGGTGAGCTACTCGTTCCAGTGTTGGCATTACTTCGCGAGCCGCGAGTTCCAGAACACGAGCTCGGCTTTCCCGAAGAACGACTGCGCGCCAAGGGTTTGGCTGATCTATCCGGCATGAAACAGCACTACTATTACGTCGCGGGGGCGATGGGTTTGCTCGCCCTCGGGTTGGTCTTTGCTCCTCGGCGCCAGGCGCCGGTGACTCAGCAGCAGGTGGCTCGGAAGGAGAGCTTGAAGGCGGATGGCGTCTACGGGACTCCGCAGGCGCAGAAGTCTTACGAGGACTTCGTCTCGAAGTGGCAGGCCAGTCCGGACAAGAACATCCAGGACGAAGTCGGTGAGGCGCGAATGCACCTGGCTTACATGGCGGCCAAGAAGAAGGATTTTACGAAGGCTCGCCAGATGTTCTTGCAGACGGCTTCTTCCTATAAGGGAACGGGGGCTGCGGGCTCCGACTTTGGGGGGATTCCCGACCAGGCGGCCTATCAGGCGGCGGTTTGCCTTTCGGCGGATGGGAAGAAGGATGAAGCCCGGACGGCTTTCGTAGGCTTTATGAAGCAGTACGAGTTGAGTCCGCTGGTTCATGCGGCTCGGCGTCGGCTGAATATGCTGGGTGGCGAGGCCTACAAGGGCGAATACGACGCGCTTTTGAACCAGGCGATCGCGGCGCAGGAGAAGCATATTCGGTTCGAGCTGTCTGTCTGCGGCCCGAAGGCTTTGGCTTATGTGTTGTCGAAGCTCGGAAAGGGCGATCTGGATTACAAGCAGCTTGCCAAGGAGTGCAAGACGAACAACGACGGATCCTCGATGGAGGACTTGAAGCTTGTTTTGCGCAACCACGGGGTTTCGGCTTACGGCTATGTGCTGAACCGGTCGGACCTTGTCCGGCTTTCTCCGGGCTCGATTCTATCCGTGGCCAACCACTACATCGTTTTCGACCACGTGGCGGAGCCGTTTCTTTATGCTTACGACCCGACGACGAATTCCGTCCAGAAGCAGCTTTTGCCGAAGAAGGGCGACTCTCAGTTTTCGCTCCCTGTTTTGTCTCTGACCCAACTTGACCTCAATTCGAACTGACATGGAAACTTCAACTCTTTTGTCGACGGCTTGGACTTTCGTTCGCCCGCGCGCGGCTCGGGCGTCGGCGGTCGTTTTGTGTTTGGCGGTGGTCAACCTTGGGTTGCCGATGGGGATGGCGACTTTCGCGCCCGATCCGCATTCGGTTCGGCCGGTGCCGAAGCCGGTTTTGCATGAGCCGGTGAGCCGGGTTTTGTCGGCGCGCGATATGCGGGGCATTCGGGGGAGCTTGGGGACGAACCCTTATATCGCGGGGCAGAACAAGTGGGACGTGGTTTATAAGGGCGTTAACTTGTTGACGGGGAATTTCACGACCTCGGGGACGGACTTGACCTTTGAGGGTGGGTATGGGATTCCGGTGAACGTAACTCGGAGCTATTCCTCGAATAGCGCCGAGGAAGGCCCGATGGGGTACGGCTGGAGTTTGAGCGTCGACGTGCGGAGCACGGCGGGTGGGCTTTTGAAGGGGCCTTCTGCGCCTATTCGCAGCGTTCCCGTGATCTTTAAGGAGCGACCGGCGGCGGAGCACGACGCGAATATTGCGACCGATCCGGTCGAGGCGGTTACTTCAACCGATGCGGGCGGGAAGGAAGAGACGGTTCAGAAGGACGTCGATGGGATTTTGACTACGCCGCCTTGGGACAAGAACGAGATCGCGAGCACTTATGAGACGGTTTCCTCAGGCGGGAACGATTACCAGATCCTTTTGAGCAATACGCTCAAGACACCGGACGGGACGATCTACGTTTACGCGAAGAAGGGTTATTACACGAGCGGCCAGACACCCTACAACAATACGAGCGCGACTGCTACTCCAGCGAACGTTCTGAAGATCGTCAGTGCGACGGACCGGCAAGGGAATGAGACGGACTACACGTATAACACTACCGATGTGACGTTTACGAAGACCAACGGGCAGACGACGGAAAAACAGTTGACGGCGATCAACATGCCGAACGGGCATGAAATCGACTTCACTTGGGGGAATGGGACAACCGCACCTACGAACCGTATTCGGACGGCTTCGGATGGGGTTCGGACGGTTACCTATGGGTACACGAGCGGGGCGCTTACGAGCGTTACTTCACCGGCGGGGAAGGTGACGAGCTATGGGTATGGGGCGTCGGTGAATTACGATACGTTTAATTCACACGATACGGCGAGCGGGCTTTTGACTTCGATCACCGATCCTCGCGGGTTGACGACCTCGATTTCCTATGCGGCGGGTCAGTCGTTCGTCGATCCGTACAATGCCAACGTCGACGCGGCCGTGGCATACAAGGTTTCGGCACCAAATGGAGTGGACACTTATGTTCACATTGCGGGAATAAGTGCGTCATATCCGATAAATACTCTAGCGCCCCTCGCCTACCGAAGCGAGTTCTATGACTACGCAGGCAGCGCGATAGTTAACTATGGAGTTTTAGGCGTTAGTACAGATACCACGGATAAGTGGTTCAAGGTCAGGATAGGCCGATTCACGTCCATTGGAGCCACTGATCCTAGCTATGGATTTTTCGACTACCACGACGATTTAGAAGCGCGCGCCAACTGGGGGAAGACCTACGATCTGTTCACTCAAGATTTGCTCCAGGAGGATCACTTCATCTACCCTCGCGTAGACTACGGATCTGGCTCTGGATTGTGGCTAGACAGGCAGATGATGATTCCCACGTACTTGCAACGAATTGGGACAGCGACTAGTTACAATTTTATGGGGAAACCACTCGCGCAGACACGCGCAGAGCAAGTCCTGAATTCGAGTTACGTTCAGCAGTCTCTTCATACCTCCAGCACGGACTATGCTTACTGGGGTGCTGAAAAGTATTACCAGCAGAAGGCGGTCAAGGATACAGCCGGCCGTTACAGCTTTACAGATTACTACGACTCAAGTGCATCTGCCGGACAGAAAGGACAGACCTATAGACTCTACGATCAGAAACGAGTGGGTTCTTCCGGTTGGGGGACCGACTCTGGTGCAACGGTTCCAAGTGGTACTCCTAGTGGTGACGTCTGGAAATACAATCTTGTGCCAAGTGATTTCTCCAAATATAGTGGGCAATTCAGTTACGATTCTAAAGGGCGTACTACAGATGTTTGGAAGATCCAAAGCACTTCCACTACGCCTTGGACGTATGTACAAACGCATACGGACTATGGAGCAGATTCTTCGCCAATTTGGGGAGCAGCAACTTCAGTTATAGAAGATTACGGTTCGGGAAAAATCAATCGTACAACTCAAAACCTAAGTTATGATTCGATTGGAAGAGTCACAAAAGTGCAAGATGCTGCAGGGCAGCAGTTCCAAACCGCCTATGACGACGATGGCGTGATTCAAAGTGTCTATAGGGTCGATGGAACGCACAATGATCCTATCGCTACTTATACCTACGGATCTAGTGGCATTTTGAATGGCATGGTGACGGAGATTGTTGATGGGCTTTCTGGCGTGACGCAAGACTTCACATATCAAACATCTGGTGGCGGTACTGGGCAATTAGCGACCGTCGTGGAGACAAATGGCAGTTTTGGCTACGAAGTAGATTATAGTTACGACAGTGTTGGCGATCGACAAGCGTCAACTTACACAACTCCGAGCAGTACTACTAAATGGAAATTTACGGATTACACACCTCTGGGCGACCCATCATCCGCGGCTAGGGCGTTTCAAACACTAAATAAACTTGATGGTTCCGGTAATCCAACCAATGAAGAGTTTCATTATCAATATGACTCCTCCGGTCGGTTAATCGATGCCTGCTTTGCACAGACACCGCCGTCTGGCCATAGCGGTTATTCCGGTTCTTATCCTGCCACAACTAGAGCTCGCGCCTACTACGCTTACGATCCCGCAGGGCGAGTTACAAGCGTAGAGCATTATTGGGACACTTTCGGTTCTAGCTCGTACTCCTCAACGCCGATTCTCGGGAACTCTTGTTCTTACGAACTGAGCAGTTTAAACCGTGGCTTAAAAACGGAAAGTGACTTTTACACAAATAATAGTGGTTCTTGGTCTCTCGATCACTCGGAGTTGTATGGCTATGATGCTGAACTCGATTACCTTACGTCTGCGAGCTACAATGGGGGGACAACCAGCACGACATGGTCATATGATGCGGCGGGGAATCGGAATGATGTCAGCGTTGTAGATCATCTTAATCGAGCCTCAACGATTAACGGAGTCTCGCGTACATACGATGAGCTTGGAAACACCTTGACAATTGGCTCTTCCGAGACGATGACCTGGGATGTCTTAAACCACCTAGCCTCGCTTACAAGCAGTTCTGTGACAACCACTTATCAGTATCGAGTAGATGGGATGCGAACATTCAAAGGAACGGATTCTACGCACTACTCTTACTTCTGTTACGATTCTCAAATGCCAATTGAGACTACTCTTGTAAATGGAGCTACTACGGTGATTACTCAAAATGGTCTTGGGGCTAGGGGAATTGAGTATATCAACCAAATTACATCTTCGGGTTCGGCTAGCGAATATCCTATATACGATGCGCACGGTAATATGATTGCGGCGTTGGCAAAATCTGGCTCTTCTTATGTGGTAGGAAACCAGCGAAATTATGGCGTTTGGGGTGATATTCTAACTGGAAGCTCAACCGGTACGCCGGACAATAGATATTGTGCAAGTCTTGGCCATGTTCGGGACGACGAATCTGGTTGCGACTATATGCGCGCAAGGTATTATGATTCATCTTCCGGACGCTTTCTAAGTCAGGACCCTGTTAGGAATGGGGATAATGTCTACGCTTATGCGGACAATTCTCCAGTTGACAAGGCAGATAAAACCGGTAAGATGTCATTCGCGGACATTCTTGGCGCTGCTACAGACTATGCTGCAGAGCTAAGTGTGGAATTTAATAACAAGATGGCTGTCTACGGATTTGCGGTTTACAAAATTGTAGATGTTTTAACTAAGTGGGCTGAGAACTTATCGCCCGAGTTATCGGAAGCTTTGTATGGTGAACAGGAATTCGGAAGTATTTATCAGGATGGTATGCGCGTTGAGATTACCGGAATCGATAAGATCGTAAAGATCGCGATCGATCTCTCGGAGCATGGAGGATCGGAGCCGCATGTAAACACCTATCCCGAAAATGGTATGCCTGGGTTCCCTCATTTCACCGAACTTAAGGACTTTTTGACCCCAAGGCAATGAAGAAATCGATCATCTTTGTGAAAGATATTCCAAAGCAAGAGCCCTGGCCGATCCCCTTGGAAGAGGACAGAGGGCTGACTGAGAGAGTCTTCTGTATTTTTAGAGGCGTGGAACAGGCGTCACAGTTAAAGAAAGCTATTCGGAGTCCTTCGTTAGAGTGGGTAACTGCGTTTGCAGAGGAGATTTCGCTATTAGCCTTCGCTGGGCAGGGCCGAGTCTGTCTTCATAATTCTAAGCTATATAAGCCGAATCCTGATAGTGCTTGGGCTAGGTTGGTTTTTCAAGCTCTGCCAACGATATTTGAGGATAGAGATTCATTTGTGAGATTTTTGCGGGAATCACCGTCTAATCTTATGCACGCGACATTTCTCTTCGAAAGTGAGAAGGAATCCGATCGGATCTCTGCGCAGGCCAGTTTCGGGTTCTTTAGCGACATTGTGGGTTTATGCGTTTCGTGCACGCGAGAATTCGACTCCCACTTGTGGGAGTCTTTCAGTAAGTGGGGTTCGGCTGAAGCAGTCAGCTATTCTGTTGAGGTTGTTCGCGGGTTGACGAGCGCTACCGATGGTGAGAGCTGAGGATTCTTGGGGCCCTGAAGGTGTCTGTGAAGATTGTGGCTGAATAAACGTCATTCGTCGGTCGTTGCGACACCTAACTATTCTTCACCGAATCTGGCCGCCCGAGGACTATGCCAACCAGAGTTTTACGGATGGTTTGGCTAGCGCTGTGAGGAGGTGCAGGCGACCTTTGAAAAATGCTCCTGTGTCCTGTGACTTCCACAAGAGAATCAGCGTCCATAATAATCGGACACGAATCGTTACCGGTTCCGTCATTCAGGAGGACGAACGAGTTTGAATAAGAAATGGATTGGTACGGCTCTGAGCGTCGTCGCAACCCTTACCGTGGCGACGGGAGCCTTTGCACAGAAGAAAAGCGGCGCCGAAGTCAGCCTGATCGGCATTAAGCTCTACGACACGGGCCTCCGCGTCGTCAGCCTGTATGGCACCCCCGACTCGGTCGAGGCGGTTAATGCGGGCGGCACTTCGATCGGCCCTGGCGGCGGCGGTCCCGGTGGACCTGGCGGACGCGGTGGTCCTGGTGGCCTCGGCGGACCCGTTGGTGGTCCTGGCGGTGGCGGCGGCCCGAGCACGGCTTCGGCTGACATCACGAGCCCATTCGACTTTGGCAACGACCTGTTGCCCTCCGACCCGACGAGCATTCGGCAGGGCGCGACTCCTCCGAGCGGACCTCCGGTTTCCGCAGGCGGCGGACGCGGCGCGGCTCCGGCGGGAGTCGGCGGCGGTGGCGGTCGTGGCGGCGGTCCGAGCATCGGCGGCCCTGGCGGCGCGCCGATGGGTCCTGGCGGCGGTGGAGCAGGCGCTACGAATGGCCGCATCCTCTACACGCGCTGGATCTACAACCGAAACGGTTCCAAGTACGGCTTCGTGCTGGACAAGTCGAACCGCGTCGTGCAGATCGAGGCGATCGGCCTGAGTAACCCCAAGGTCAAGACCAAGAGGGGTGTGGGCTTCGGAGCTACGTTCGCGCAGTTGATCAAGAAGTACAGCGCTCCGGACGGCTACGAGATCAACGGCGACAACGTCGTGGTTCGCTTCCTCGTGAAGAACAAGGTTGCGTTCCGGCTCTCTCGACTCGGCCCGAACAAGCCGCAGGTCGTGACCGGTATCGTCGTTGCCGCAGGCAAGACCTAAGGTCGACGAGCGTTGGCCGGCGAAATCGATGACATCCGAGCGCGAATCAATATCGTCGATCTGGTTGGCCAACGCGTCCAACTGAAGAAAACCGGTAAGAACTATACAGGCCTCTGTCCGTTTCACGACGACAAGAGGCCTTCTTTTACGGTAACCCCCCAGCTCGGCCGCTATAAGTGCTTCTCCTGCGGCGAGGGGGGCGATATTTTCACCTGGGTCATGAAGACCCAGAACGTGGATTTTGGGGAAGCCCTACAGATTCTGGCTCCCATGGCGGGGGTCGAGCTTTCCAATCGTCCGACGGGGCAGAGCCGTTCGGAGAAGTCCCAGCAGCTTGAGATCATGGAGGAGGCGTTGCGCTTCTTTCGGGAGCAGCTTGGGCGGTCCGCTACGGCGCGCGACTACTTGAACCGCCGGGGATTGGATGAGGCGGTGGTGTCGGAGTGGGAGCTGGGCTATGCGCCGGACGTGGGCGAGGCGCTGGCGGTACACCTTTATAAGAAAGGGTTTCCATTGGCCTTATGCCGGACGCTGTTCCTGGTGGAGGAGGACCCCTCGGGCGGGTACTACGACAAGTTTCGAGGACGGCTGATGTTTCCCATCCGCGACGAGCGCCAGGATTTGGTGGCGTTTGGGGGGCGCGTGCTGGGGGATGGGATGCCGAAGTACATCAACTCCAGCGATACGCCTCTGTATCGGAAGGGCAGAGTGCTGTACGGGATGCACCGGGCTTCGAAGTTCATCACGAAGATGAAGCCGCGCCAGATGGTGCTTTGCGAGGGGTATTTGGATGTGATCGCCTGCCACCGGGCGGGGGTTCGGGGGGCGGTGGCGTCTTTGGGGACGGCCTTGAGCGAGGACCACGCAAAGTTGATGAAGCGGTGGTGCGACGAGGTCGTGATCCTTTACGACGCGGACTCGGCGGGGCAGAAGGCGGCGGAGCGGGCCATCGAGGTTTTGAAGGCAGAGAGCGTGCTGACCCGTGTGGCGCTGATGCCGAGCGGGGAAGACCCGGATACGCTCTTGCGGTCGCAGGGGCCGGGTGCGGTAGAGGCGGCGGTCAAGCAGGCGACCTTGCCGACGGATTTCAAGCTGGATCAGCTCATCGCTTCGCACCCGGAGAAGGGACAGGCGTTTTGGGACGCGGCGGCGGAGATCATCGCGCAGTCGTCGCACCTGGCGGAGTTGGAGCGGCACATCGAGCGGGTTGTGAGCCAGCACTCGGGGGTGGAGGACCAGCTTTATCTGCGGGAGTCGTTCCGGAAGCAGGTTTTGGGCAAGCGGCGGACGATGGCTCGGCATCGGCGGGATGAGCCGCCACCGATTGGGGAGCCGCCTCCTTCCTTCGAGGAGCAAGAGAGGACGCCGCTGAACGTCTTTGAGGCGACGATTGTGGCGGGTTTGATGTCCACGGAGTTTCGGAAGCACTCGCATGGGGCTTTGCTGCGGAAGGAGCTTTACGAGACGGGTGAGGGGCGGTTGGTGGCGGAGACTTATGGTGGGACGTTCTCTGGAGGTGCGCCTACGGGTGAGGCGGCTACTTGGCTTCCCAGCCTCGACCTCTCGGTGGTGGCGGCTTTTGAGCGAGTGAGCGTCGATCAGCGGTTTGCGATGCTGAAGGAAGAGGACGTTTTGGCGGCGATCAAGAAGTTGGAGGATCGGTCGAAGCGGCGGAAGTTTGGGCAGATTCGGTCTTCGAAAGACTTTGGGTTGATTCAGGAGACGCTGAAGGATATGAAGCCGAAGCGGGAACCGAAGGATGGGGACTCGGGTGGGGCGTCGCTTTTTTGATTTCTGGGGCTCCGGCTTTGCCGGAGTTCTAACCTCTATCCCCCCAGCCCCTATCTCCTGATCTCATCATGAGAAAAGGGAGAAGTTTATGGTCGATTGATTTATCGTTCGATTATCCAAGATTAGGGTAGGTTTGGGGCTGTAAATAGGACACTTCAAACTATGTCTTTGCGGATGTTACTAAAACGGTTTTCTGATTGATTTTCTAACCCTCAAGTTTTTTCTTAGGTTTTTTGGGAAACGACGAAACGTCTGCTATATTGAATTGCCTTTGGTCAGCTAGAGAGGGCAGGTTCGCGGGGAGGTTGGGGGTGCGTCTTGTGCTTTCACCTGTTTCCGCAACACGTAACGGAATATGGTCCAAGCCAACCTACTCGATCAGGTCCACGGAGCGAGCGCCCCAACGTCGGGGCACTCTGGGACAAATCTTACGAAGATACGGGGTTTCGACGCGCCGGAGGCGGATGAGTCCCACGATCTCGATGTTTCCATTGCCGGCCCTTATGTCGATCCCGAACTCCAATCGGTGGACGACTCCGTCAAGATGTGGCTGCGCAAGATCGGCCGCATTCCGCTTCTAACGGCCGAGCAGGAGCTTGCCTTAGCGCGGGCGGCCCAGACGGGGTGCATCGACTGCAAACAGGTTCTTATTGAGTCCAACCTGCGTTTGGTCGTTAGCATCGCGAAGAAGTTCTTGGGACGTGGGCTTTCCATGCAGGACCTCATTCAAGAGGGGAACATGGGGCTTATTCGGGCGGTCGAGAAGTTTGACGCCAACAGGGGATTTCGGTTTAGTACTTATGCCACTTGGTGGATTCGCCAGGCGATCTCGCGGGCGATCAGCGACCAGGGGCGGACGATTCGCGTGCCGGTGCATACGCTTGAAGCGGTCAACCGGTTGATGCGCACGGCCAATCAGCTTCAGCAGCGGCTGGGGCGTGAGCCTACGGCTCACGAGCTGGCGGACGAGCTGGGGATTACGGAGGATAAGGTTCACGACTTCTTCCGGGCGATCACCGAGCCTTTGTCGCTGGAGACACCGATTGGCGAGAGCGAGGATTCGACTTTGGCGGAGTTCATCGTGGACGGCCATGGGGAGACTCCTGCGGACGCGGCTTTGCGGTCGGTGTTGCGGCATCGGATCGACGAGGTTTTGGACGCTCTAACGGAGCGCGAGCGGGATGTGATCTTGATGCGGTTCGGGCTTTTGGACGGGCAGCCGCATACTCTTGAAGAGGTTGCGCGGTCATTCCAGGTCACTCGGGAGCGGATTCGGCAGATCGAGCAGAAGAGCTTGAAGAAGCTGAAGCATCCTTCGCGGTCCAAGCACCTTCAAGAATTGCTCGATTAGTGGCGTAGAAGGCTCTATGCGCGCTCCCGACCTTTCGGTCCATCTCGACGATGGTTCGGTGGCACCCTTTTCCTCTTTGTATCGCGACGGGGCTATCGCTCTGGTTTTCTTGCGGCACGCGGGGTGCGTGTTTTGCCGGTATCAGGTGGCGCAGCTTCGGCCTTTTCCGGACCTTCCACTTTACTTTGTGTGTATGGAGGACGTTGGGGAGGCGGCGGCTTTTCGAGGGCAGATGCGGTCGCCACATCGGTTCATCTCTGACCCTTCGCGGGAGTTGTATCGGGCTTTTGGGTTGCCGGAGGCGGGGCTTTCGCACTTTTTGAATGCACATACGCTGAAGATCGGTATGGAAGCAATGCGGGCGGGGTATCGGAACAGCCGCCCGACCTCGAACGCCCGGCAGCTTGGGGGGACGTTTGTGTTGGACGCCACGGGGGATGTGGTTTGGTCGCACTGCGCAGAGGATGCGGGGGACGTGATTACGGAGTCGCAGATTCGGGAGCGGCTGGGATAGCTTCTCGTTTACGCCCGGGTTGGGGCTGCCGGCTGGAAGCCGGCGCCACTCTTATTGTTCGGTTAGGTGGAAGCCGGAGCCGCTTGGGAAGATGATCCAGGCTTTATCGAACGGGGCTCCTTGCATGTGGCGGGGGATGTCGAGGGGGGTGCCGTCGGCGTTTCGGATTTCGGCTCCAAGCTCCTGGCAGATCAGGACGGCGGCGGCTACGTCGTAGAGGCGCTCTCGCATGCAGAGCATGCCTCGGAAGCGCTGGCGGGCGGTGAAGGCTCCATCGATGACGAATGCGCCGGAGCAGCGCATCTTGCCGGGGATCTTCTGGCCCGCGTAGCCGTTGGTGATGCACTCGTTGTAGCTGACCAATTGGTGGGACAGAATCTCGCCGCTGGGGATCTTGGCGAGGGGTTCGCGGTTGCAGGTGGGGATGTGGCCTTTCTCGACGAGGTAGAGCTCGTTCAGGTCGGGGAGGGCGATGGCGCCCATTTCGATCTCGCTGCCTTTGCCGAGGGCGATGCTGATGCCCCAGAGGGGGGAGCCGAAGGCGAAATTGGAGGTTCCGTCGATTGGGTCGATGAGCCAGAGGCCGTCTTCTCCCTCGTCTCCGCGGCCGAACTCCTCGCCCCAAATGCCGGTCTTGGGCCAGGTCGACTCGAGCTCCTTTCGGATGAAGGTTTCAACTTCCTTGTCGGCGTTGGTGACGATGGAATTGTCGCCTTTGAGATCGACTTTGAGGACTTGGCGAGCTTGGCGAGCGACGTCTACGGCTCTCTCGGCGATACGGGCGAGCTCAGTGAGACGGTCGGAAAATAGGGCCACGGGAAAATTATGGCCGGTTTGGCCTAGAAGGTTGGCATTGGCGAGCAGGTCGGGTATAACTACTTCCCGTTGCGGGCGTAGCTCAGTGGTAGAGCGATTCCTTGCCAAGGAATAGGTCGCGGGTTCGAATCTCGTCGCCCGCTCCAAGAATCTTCTCTTGGAGCATTTCCCTTTGGGAACCTGATTAGCAGGTCTTTCGCAACTTCCCTTAACTCTTGAGACGCGTCCGAGGGTGTCGGACGCGGGCTCGTTTTCCTCGCCAGAATTCGACGGGGACGTTTCCGATGCGGTTCGCGGTGATGTTCATGATTACCGGGGGGTGATCCTGGGGGCCGATGGGGTGGGCGGGTTCTACGAAGGATGGTTCCGCTCCACTGAAACCGACGGCATCTCCTTGCCCGAGGTGGATTTCTTGTCCCAGAACGGTTACGACGACCTGCCCGGAAACGCAGTGGCAGATGCAGTCCTCATAGGATGGATTGGGGCCGAGCTTGACGCGTTCGTAGATTTCGGAGAAAGAGATGGCGGGACCGGCGGGCATGGCGAAGAGGTATGCCTGGAAAAATTCGACGACCTTTGAGCGGCCGAGTCTCAGCCGCTCCTCCCGATCTTGGATTCGGGCCTGGTTGTCGTTCGGGACGCGTTTGCGTTTGTCACCGACGGTAAACCAGTTCAGCTCCGCGTTTCGATGGATGAAAAGCTGATGTCGCTGGCCGGGCATTCCGTAGGGAAGCACGGCGTTCATAAACTCGACCGACTCTTTCAGCACGATGGCGACCTTTTCGAGTGTCGTCAGCCGAACCCTATGCCCCGTCTCCAGCCGGTGTAGCGTCGCATGGTCGATGCCGGCCTTTTGGGCCATCTCGGCCTGCGTCATGTTGCGCGCCATTCGCATGCAACGGACGTTGTAGGCAATCAGGTCGAAGTCCAAGTTCATTTTTCCCAGTTTTGCATAGTTATCGTTGAATAAATAGGCAATTATGGTGGCCACATTTTCATGGAAAGGGGTTGTCGAGGGGGACGATCCGCATACTCGAAGCGTGATGCCACCACGACTCGTCTTGCCGCTCTCGGGGCTGCTCCTGATTTCCGTTTCCTTGGCCCAAGCCTTCAAAACTCACCCGGACATTCATGGGGACAGGTTGGTCTTCACCGCTGAAAGCGACCTGTGGATGGCGGACGTGAAGACCGGGGAGGCGTGGCGTGTGACGAGCGACAAGGGCATCGAAAGCAATGCGCGATTCTCCCACGACGGGAGTCAGATCGCGTTTACAGGCAACTACGAGGGGGGCATGGACGTGTACGTGATGCCGACCCAAGGGGGGATTCCCCGGCGACTCACCTACGACCAAAGCGGCGACGACTGGTTCGGCTCGGTCGTGGCGGGCTGGAGCCAGGACGACAAGGATATCTTGTTCACCACTAGCGGCAAGATCAGCGCCGGTTACTTGGAGCAGCATATCGCTCGTCAGCTTTTCAAGGTCTCCGCCAAAGGGGGGCTCCCGGTGCTGTTGCCCGTGCCTCGGGTGAACTTTGCGGCTCTGAACGCCGACGGACATACACTCGCCTATGTCCCTACCCAGAGCGACTGGATGAACTGGTTCAGGTACGAAGCGGGGCGGGCGGAGAAGATCTGGCTGACCGATCTCCGAACGGGGAAATTCACCCGTCTGACCGATTTCCCAGGGCGAGACACCCAGCCGATGTGGATAGGCTCTCAGATCGTTTTCCTTTCCGAACGGAGCGGAAACAACAATCTTTGGCAGCTCGATCCGGCGACGAAGGCGGTCAAGCAGCTCACGTTTTACAAGGACATTCCCGTGAAGGACCCATCGACCGACGGCAAGCGGATCGTCTTTCAGCTTGGTACCGACCTGGCGATCTACGATCCGGCCACGGGTAAGGCGGCGACGGTACCGTTGCAGCTTCACTCGGATCGCATCCACGCCCGTCCGTTTCAATTTGCCGTCGCAGAAGCCGATGCAGCCGCGCTCGAGCCTGCGGCGAAGAGGGTCGCGCTGGTTGCCCGAGGGCATCTCGTTACGGTCGCCGCCGAGGAAAGCTCGATGCGGGCTCTCGTCGACGATTCGGCACAGCGGGTTCAAAACCCAAGCTGGTCGCCAAACGGCAAGCAGATCGCTTACCTCAGCGACGCTTCCGGCGAGGAGGAGGTCTACCTTGTCGGGGACACCGATCAGGCCACGCCGCGACAGCTCACGCATGGACTCCACGGGCAGAACGGCTCAATCGTCTGGTCACCCGACAGCACCCGCCTTCTCATCGGAAATCGCACGGGAGATATCTGGCTGGTCGACGCTAACAACGGCGAGATGCGCCGGGTCGTTCACGATGCGGGGCAGTTAGGTTCATCCAGTATCGAGACCGATTTCCGTTTCAGTCCGGACAGCAAATGGGTCGCCTATTCCAGCAGCGTCAACACGATCACCTCTACGGTCTCGCTTTACGAGATTGCAACGGGAAAATCGACGCCCCTTTCCGATCTCACCATCGATTCCTGGTCGCCGACTTTCTCTTCGGATGGCAGATACCTGTACATGCTCCAGCAGCGCAGCCTGACCCCTCAATGGGGCGGGAACAACCATAAGATGGTCGTCACTTACGAGGCCCAAGTGGCCGGATTGGCGCTCGTTGCCGACATCGGGACGCCCTTCGATGCCGACACGAGTACGAACAAGGATTTCAGGATCGACCTGGAGGGAATCGAGGATCGGTACTTCGACCTCGGCGTTCCCGCCGAGAGCTACCTCCAGGTTTTGGCAATTCCGGGGCGGCTGTTGCTGCAAGGGAGGGAAGTGGTCGACGCCTACGATATCTCCTCGAAATCTCTCACCCACCTAGCTCCCAAGTCGAACATGCTTGATCTCTCGGCGGACTCCAAGAAGCTGCTTCTCAAGGGACCGAACGGCTATCAGATCGTCGACCCCACCGGCGCTGCGGTGTCGGACACGGCGGGGGCTCTGAAGCTCAGCGACCTCACCGTCCGCATCGACCTGGAGGCGGAATGGCGGCAGATATTCTATGAATCGTGGCGGGCCTGCCGGGACTTCTTTTACGATCCGAACATGCACGGCGCGGACTGGAACGCTATCAAGGCCAAATACGAAAAGGAACTGCCTTACGTAGGTGCGAGGTGGGATTTGAGCATGATCTGCCGCGACATGCTCGGCGAATTGAACGTGGGGCACACGGCTGCCGGAGCCTATTTCGACTTCTTCCAGCGTCCATCCAGAATCGGCGTGCTCGGGGCAGACCTCGTTTGGGACGAAGCGGCGGGCGCTTACCGTATCCAGCACGTCCTTACCGGTAATCCCTGGAACCCAGATCAACGCTCTCCCCTGGCCGGGATCGGTATGAACGTTCGCGATGGCGACTACTTGCTGAGCATTCAAGGCCAGAAGCTGCGAAAGGACCAGGACCCTGCGGCACTACTGGTCGGCACGGCGGGTCACACCATCGCCGTCACGGTGAGCGATAGTGCCACGGGACGGCCGCGCACGCTGAAAGTGAAGCCTGTCGGCAACGATCAAGACTTGCGCTTACAAGACTGGGTAAACAGCCGCCGGGCCTACGTCGAGAAGATGTCCGGGGGGCAGATTGCATACGTCTATCTTTCGGACATGGGTGGAACGGGGGCGAAGCAGTTCGCGCAGCAGTACTACCCGAACGTTGATAGACCCGCGATCATCGTCGACGTCCGAGGCAACGGGGGCGGCAATATCTCGGGCAATGTTCTGAACGATCTGGGCGGGCGCATCTCGGGCTACTTCAGCTACCGCGCGGGCGGTATCTATCGCCGCGAAGCGTGGGCTCCCCTGGGCCACGTCGCGGCGGTTACCAATGAATATGCGTTCTCCGACGCGGAGTATTTCTCCGAGTTCTTCAAGAGGATGAAGATCGGTCCTTTGGTCGGGCACCGAACAGGCGGTGGTCTGGTGGGTTCGACCGGATACAACCTGGTGGACGGGGGAGTGATCTACGTGCCCAACTACGGCGCATGGGTTCCTGGGGAGTGGGTGGTCGAAGGTAGGGGAGCGGTACCCGACTACGAAGTCGATCAAGATCCCACCTCTGTGATGGCGGGCAAGGACCCTCAGTTGGATAAAGCTATCCAACTTCTTCTAGACGAACTCAAGAAGCATCCCTTCGAGCTACCCGATCATCCCGCCTATCCGATCAAGAAGGGAGGCAGCCGGGGGGAACCTCCTCCAAAGGGATAAGGCGGCGAGGGGCGATGCAGTAACCTGGGCGTCTTCTATGGCCCCTTTTTTGGTTCTTTTCGCACTCGCCAGCGGTCGCGAGGCTCCTATCGATCGGCAGGCGCTTGTGAGCCGGCATAACGTCGTTCTTACGGAGTTCGATGGCGAGCGGCCTTTGCAGGTTGGGAACGGGGAGTTTGCTTTTGGGATGGACATTACCGGGTTGCAGACCTTTGCGCCGTTTAACACGATGTCGCAGTGGGGGTGGCACTCGGGGGCTTTGCCCGTAGGGCAGAAGGTAGAGGATTTCGAGGGGCAGGTTTGGGATACGCATGGGCGTCCGGTGCGCTATCCGATGTTCGATCCCAAACATCCGGAGATTTCGGAGTGGTTGGCGGCGAACCCGCATCGGATCAATTTGGGGCGGATCGGGCTTGTTTTGCGCCGGAAAGACGGGACGTTGGCGGTTCAGGGCGATCTGAAGGGGACACGGCAGAAGCTGGATCTTTGGAACGGGGTGGTGACGAGCCAGTTCGAGCTCGAGGGGCAGCCGGTTACGGTGGAGACGGCCTGCCATCCCACGATGGACACAGTGGCGGTCCGGGTGGATTCGCCACTGGTGAGGGCGGGACGCTTGACGGTTTTTGTGGACTGTCCGGGGAACAACCCGCTGCAGTTCGCGAACTTCGTGGGGGACTGGAGCCATCCGGGGCAGTTCGAGCCGATTGGAACCGCTGGGGACGGGCGCGCGGATTTCTTGCGGCGGCTGGATAACGACAGCTACTATGTCGGGCTCGCCTGGAAGGGCGATGCAAAGCTGCGCTTGCCGGGGTGGGGGGTAGCGCCTCCGTTGACGATCGTCTCGGCGAAGTATGGGGCGGGGGACAAGTGGCTGGACGTGACAGAGGCGGCTAGGGCGGCGGTGCGCGACGGGCGGCTTTCGATGCGGGCGGGCAACTCGCTCGGGCCTGACTCGGTCCATGGGGTCCAGAAGACGCTGCGGGTGGTTTATTCCTCGGGCGGGAAGGAGTCGGTGGCGGAGGCGCATGAGAACGCGGATGTGGTCGTGGACCCGGCTCCAGAGCGGCGGCAGTTGACGCTGCAGCCAGGACAGACGGACCGGATTTCGTTCGTTTGCGCGTTTGCGCCGAAGGCTCTGCCGAAGAGTTTGCCGGATGCGGATGCGACGTTCGCGGCTTGCCGCCGGGAGTGGCCTGCGTATTGGCGGCGGGGCGGGGCGATCGACCTTTCGGGTAGCAAGGACCCTCGCTGGAAGGAGCTCGAGCGGCGGATCGTGCTCTCGCAGTATCTGATGAAGGTCAACGAGGCGGGGTCTTTGCCTCCGCAGGAAAGCGGGCTGGTGAACAACGGCTGGTTTGGCCGGTTTCATTTGGAGATGGTTTGGTGGCATGCGGCGCATTGGGGGCTTTGGAACCGGTGGCCGGAATGGAATCGGAGTCTGGGGCTCTATCAACGGCTACTGGACGGAGCGCGGAAGCTGGCGAAGAGCGAGGGGTATGAAGGGGCTCGATGGCCGAAGTGTATTGGGCCGAACGGGCGGGAATGGCCGCATGAGATTCACTCGCTTTTGATTTGGCAGCAACCCCATCCGATCTTCTTTGCGGAACTGGACTACCGGGCGCATCCGACGCGGGCGACGCTTTTGAAATGGCAGCCTATCGTCGAGGCGACGGCGGACTTTTTGGCGTCTTATGCCTTTTTCGATACGAAGACTCAGCGGTACGTCTTGGGGCCACCCGTGTTTGTGGTTTCGGAGAACACGGACCCGAAGACGACTCAGAATCCGACTTTCGAGCTTGGGTATTGGCGGTTTGGGCTGCGGACGGCGCAGGAGTGGCGTCGGCGGCTTGGCATGTCGCCCAAGGCGGAATGGGACAAGGTGGCGCGGGGGCTTTCTCCTTTGCCGGTGCAGGACGGGGTGTATGTGCTGCACGAGGGGGTGAAGGACATGTGGACGAAGTGGGCCTTCGAACATCCGGCTTTGACGGGGGCTTTTGGGATGTTGCCGGGGGATGGGGTGGATCGGGCGACGATGCGGCGGACGATCGACAAGGTCTCGGCTTCGTGGGACTTCAATCGGACATGGGGCTGGGATTTTCCGATGTTGGCGATGTGCGCAGCTCGGTTGGGCGAGCCGGACAAGGCGATCGACTTTCTGCTTCATTCTTCGCAGGGGTTCCAGTTCGATGCCAGGGGCCTGGCGACTGGGGGGCCATTCCCTTATTTCCCTTCCAACGGCGGCTTGCTCTACGCGGTGGCGTTGATGGCGGCGGGATGGGATGGGGCCCCGAAGGGGAACGCGCCAGGGTTTCCGAGCAATGGGCAGTGGAAGGTTCGGTGGGAGAATCTGAGCCCGGCGCCTTAAAAAACCGTGGGGCATCTCGGAGTATTTCAGACATCTTAAGTCGTAATCTGAATTGAGATGCTTGCTTACCTCTTTTTGCCCGCGTTGCATACCCTCGTGATCGGGGGCGGGCCGAGTCCGTTTTACAACCAGGTCGCGATCGAGAGCAACGTTCGGTACATGGGCAAGCTCGTGCGGGCGGGCGATCCGTTTCGCGTGCTCTTCGCGGATGGAAATCCTCAGACGAAGTCGGTTCGGTTCGAGTCGGAGGAGACGGGGCCGGATTCGAAGGTGGGGCCGTTCTCCGTGCCGGGATCGAAGAACCAGTATCGGGCGCCGGACCTGCCTCGGTTGGATGGGGCTTCGGTTCACGACAACGTGGTGAAGGAGGTTGCGGCTTTTTCGGGGGACCGGAAGTCGCCGGTTCTGCTCTACTTTACGGGGCACGGGAGCTTGGCGAGCGATTTGAAGGTGAGCCAGTTCGACCTTTGGAACGGTGGGCGGTATGCGGTGCCGGATCTGGTCGAGGCTTTGAGGTCCTACGGGACGGACCAGCCAGTGACGATTTTGATGGTGCAGTGCCATTCGAGCGACTTCGGGAACACGCTTTATGTCGGTGGGGATCGGGCGAAGGGGTTGGCGGCGAACCGGGTTTGCGGGTTCTTCGCGAGTATCTCGGCGCGGGTGGCGGCGGGGTGTTCTCCGGCGGTGAACGAGGCCTACTACAAGGATTTTTCGAGCTACTTCTTGGCGGCTTTGACGGGAGAGGACCGGCTGGGGCGTTCGGTGACGGGGGCGGACTACGACCACAACGGGAAGGTTGGGATGAACGAGGCCTTCTGTTGGTCGCTGGTGAACGACGATTCGATCGATACGCCGATTTGTACGTCGGACCTGCTTTTGAAGAACGCGGAGCAGGAGACGGATACGGAAGTGTTTGCTACTCCCTATAAGGACGTTTTGAAGTGGGCTTCCCCGGCTCAGCGGGGGGCTTTGGAGGGGTTGTCTTCGAAGCTTTCCTTAGACGGGGATGGGCGGTTGGCGGATGCCTACAAGAAGTATGCGGGGTTAGGGAACGAGGATATGAACTCGATGCCGATCCTCGGGTTCCGGTTCGTTTCCTTGGCGCGGAGCGTGGTTTTGGGGCATGCGATGGCGCGGAATCCGGACGCCGGGCTTCGGCGGCGGTATGGAGTTTTGGTTCGGGACGAGGCGTTGAATCCTTTGCGGCCTTAAGGGGGCGTTTTGGGTGCGTTGGTGCGTAACCGGCGACGGGCTACGGGTGACGGGTTTGACGGAACCCCTTTGGGGTTCTTTTTCCAGGTTGTTTTGTTAGCCTCCAGACGGTGCGTCTGGAGGCAGCGCGTTTGCGGTGGGGCGGACCATGGGCGGGACGCCCATGGAAACCTTGGCCGGGACGGCCAAGCCACAAGCCGGACGTGGTCGTTACCCACGGCTACACGCTCTGCGTGGGCTTGGAGGAAGCGCTCTGTATGCGGTCACGCTCACGAGGGCTGAAGCCCTCGGCTACATTTTTTTGTTTGCACGCTGCGCGTCGATGTTAGCTGTTGATGGTGTCGTCCAGGGTGCGTTTGCCTTCTTCGATTCCTTTTCTCAGCTCGGAAATGCCTTGGCCTACTCCGCGCATGAGCTCGGGGATTTTTTGGCCTCCGAAGAGGAGGACGATTACGAGAAGGACTACGATGAGTTCGCCTGAGCCTAGATTCATGGTTGTTTCTACCTCAGAGTATTTTGAGCTATTTATTAAGACGGTTCTGGGACTCCGAAGATCGCTTCGGCGGCCATTACGGAGACGGATTCGCCGTTTAGGGAGCAGATGAGCCGGCCTTCGGGACCAACGCCGAGGGCGATGGCTTCTTGGTCGCCGGCCAGTTTGTAGGTCTTGCCGGGGGTGTGGTCGAAGAGCATCCAGACGGGGCCGACCTCTTGCCAGGAGTTGGGCTCGGGGAGGAGGGGGAGGCCTTCGACGACGGTTCGGCCGATCTTTTCGGGATCGTAGGAGCCACCTCGGTACATGGCGAGGCTGATGGCTCGGTGGGCGATCTCCTCGGGGAATTGTTTTTGGTTGAGGTTGATGCCGACGCCTACGACGGGGACCATACGGCCCTTTTCGTCGGGGAGGAGCTCGGTGAGGATGCCGCCGACTTTCTTGTCTCCGAAGACGGCGTCGTTGGGCCATTGGAGCTCGCTGTGGAGGACTCCGGCGACGGCTATGGCGACGTTCATGCCGACGAGGTAGGCGGCGGGGTGGTCCGCGTATTCGCGGAAGATGAGGGACATGGTGAGGGAGTCGCCCGCCTCGCTATGCCAGCCCCTGCCGAAGCGTCCACGGCCTCCCGCCTGATGCTTTGCAAAGATGACGCCAATGGGCTCGCCGCGTTGGAGGTGCTCGGCGGCGACGTTTTGGGTGGACTCGACTTCGTCGAACTCTAGCCAGATGCCGAGATCGAGGGGGGATTTCAATCGAACTCCATGTGGATGGGCAGGGAGACGGCGGAGTGGGTGAGGGCTCCCACGGAGACGATGTCTACCCCCGTCTGCGCGACGCCATTCACGGTATCGAGAGTGATACCTCCGCTTGCTTCGAAGAGGCAACGGCCACTAAATTGCTTCACTGCCTGGCGCATCATGAAAGGGTCCATGTTGTCGAGGAGGACGATATCGGCTTTGGCGTCGACGGCCTCCTGGACTTGCTCGAGGGTTTCGCATTCGACCTCGATTTTGGTCATGTGGGAGGCGTAGCCTCGGATGGCTTCGACGGCGGCGCCGATGGAGCCCATGGCGGCGATGTGGTTGTCTTTGACCATGGCTCCGTCGTAGAGGCCCATCCGGTGGTTGTGGCCTCCGCCGCAGCGGACGGCGTATTTTTGGAGCATGCGCAGGCCGGGGAGAGTCTTGCGAGTGTCTACGACTTTGGCGCGGGTGCCTTCGACCTTGGCGACGAACTGGGCGGTGAGGGTGGCGACGCCGCTGAGGTGCATCATGAAATTGAGGGCGACGCGTTCGGCCATGAGGGCTTTGCGGCCGAGGGTGACGCCTTCGACGATGGTTTCGCCTCTGGAAACGCGGTCGCCATCGAACTTGAAGACGTCGATGCTGGACTCCTCGGGATCTTCTTGGGTGGGGGCGAGGAGGTAGTGGGCGATACCGACGCCGCAGACGATGCCTTCGGCCTGGGCTTCGATCCGCCAGCGGATCATGAGGTCGTTGGGGAGGCAACCGCCGCTGACGTCGCCGGAACCTACGTCCTCGGCGATGGCATCTTCGACGGTGTTATACCAATTGGTGGGTTCGGGCTGCAGCCAAATGCTCACGGGTTGTCGAGGTTTACCCCACAGCGTGCACATAACTCTTCGATGAGCAGCTCGTAGGGGACTTCCATTCCGTTGCGGGACCAGCCGACGGGGACCTTGACGCGTCCGGCGACGACGTAGGCGTAGGGCTTGATGGAGAGGGAGCCTTTGTCGAGGGTGAGGGTGATGGTGTCGTTTTTGAGGGTGACGCTTTCGACGCGCTTGTAGTCGATGGTTTTGATCGAGTTGCCCTTGACGACGTCGAAGTGGTCGTCCTGGAGGACGTACTCGCTGGCTTCGGCCTGGTGGTGGAGGAGGTCGGCCCAGGCGCTGCGGCCGAAATCGTAGATGGCGCCGGCTACGTCGGCGACGTTTTGGCCGACTTTCTTGAAGTCGCTGCGGTCTCTTTTGGGATCGACGGCTTCTTTGCCTTTGGCTTTGGCGGTGCGCTTGAAGTTGTCGGCGGCGGTGGATAGCCAACGGATCGCTTCGCCTGGTTTGTATCGGATGGGTTCCATGACCGGCTCGATTATAAGCCGGGTCTGATTTCGCGGGTAGAAGCTGATGCCGAAACGAGGCTTTTGTCCGTAGACCTACGTGGGCCGCGAACAATGGGGTGGCGGCTCTTTGAGAGATTCCTGGAGGGATTGGATTTGAACTATCGGAAATTGGGCCGGACCGGCCTGAAGGTTAGCCCACTGTGTCTGGGCACTATGAATTTTGGACCTCACACCACCGAGGCGGACAGCTTCGCGGTGATGGATCGGGCACACGAACTTGGGATCAACTTCTTCGACACGGCGGATGTATACGGGTGGAAGCGGGGCGAGGGCGTTACCGAGAACATCATCGGGCGCTGGTTTGCCCAGGGCGGCGGGCGGCGAGACAAGACGGTCATCGCGACGAAGCTCTATGGGGAGATGGGAGATTGGCCGAATACTTCTCGGCTGTCGGCGCTGCATATCCGCAAGGCTTGCGAGGATTCGCTGCGGCGGATGCAGACGGACTACATCGACCTGTATCAGTTCCACCACGTGGACCGGGACACACCGTTCGACGAGATTTGGGAGGCTTGCGAGGTTTTGGTTCGGCAGGGGAAGGTGATCTATTTTGGGTCGTCCAACTTCGCGGGCTGGCACATCGCGCATGCGAACGAGGTGGCTTCGAAGCGGCACTTTCAGGGGTTGGTTTGCGAGCAGTCGCTGTATAACCTGAACGCCCGGACGGTTGAGATGGAGGTCATCCCGGCTTGCAAGCAGTATGGGCTGGGGCTGATTCCTTGGAGTCCTTTGGCTAGCGGCTTGCTGGGTGGGGCCTTGCAGAAGGTTAGCGAGGGCCGGCGCGCTTCCGAGGGGATGCAGAAGGCGATCGAGGAGAACCGGCCCAAGCTGGAGAAGTGGGAGGCGCTTTGCGGCGAGCTTGGCGAGAAGCCGGCGGACGTGGCGCTTGCTTGGCTATTGAACAATCCGGTGGTGACGGCTCCGATTATCGGGCCGCGGACGATGGAGCAGCTCGACGGGTCGCTTCGGGCGCTGGATATTACGTTCAGCGAGGAGACGCTTGGGAAGATCGACGCGATTTTCCCTGGGTTCAAGACGGCGCCTGAGCATTACGCCTGGTGAAGGTAGAAGGAAGGCCCCTGCAGGGGCCTTCCTTCTACCTTTTTGCGGACAGTCCGAGACGATTCCGCGCGATTTGTCCGAGCGGGGTATTTAGGTTAGCCGCCTGTTTGAAGTAGGGCATCGCCTCTCGCTTCTTTCCAAGATGGACAAGCGACATTCCTGTGTAGAAGGCAATTACACCGTTCTTGGGGACGATCCGATTTGCCTCATTGAAAGTTTCGAGAGCCTCTTCATCGCGAGCCCTGAAGAATTGATCCAGGCCTCTGGCCATCAAAATACTTGCCTCTAACCGCTTGGTGTTTTGGAGGCCCGGGAGGTCAGCAGGCGTAATCTTTTTGTAGCGGAGGATAAGTTCGTTGCTATAGATCCTACGCGCATTCTGAGGCTTGCCTGCCCGGACGTAGCAGAGGGCCAGGTCCAGGTTCATTCCGCTGTACCACTCGTTCTTGGAAGAGCGCTCCAGCCGTGTCGCAGCATCCGAGTAGTTCCCTCGTTTCATGTCGATTTGGACGAGCAGGGCGTTGGCTCCCAAAGGCGGACCATCCTTCTGTCCACCGATCACGGGAGCAAGATCGATCGCTCGCCGAGCTTCGACTTCCGCTTGAGCAAGATTCCCTGCTTTGAACAGGCTTTCAGCTCGATGCAGTGCCTGGTAGGCGGGTGCGCGAAGCGTATCTAATTCAGCCTTTTCGGCTGCGGTCATCTTCCTGGAGATAGGCACTTGACGATGAGCGCTCTGAGGCGGCAGTGCTGCCAAGGCGATCATTGTCGTCAACAGCAAGGACCCTGAGAGGATGTATCTCATTTGAACTGTCTGCATTGTTATCTTCATCTCCGCCTCACGGCCCATCGAAGTAGAGCTTGTCATTCAGACTTTGAACTCCCCAAAGTGGAAACTCAGGGAAATCGGAATTGAAGCTCCATTGAGCATTGGTACCAGTCACCTGCCAAACGTTGCTACTATCTCGCGTTGCATGGAGTTCCCAATACCATTTATATTTTTTTAGAGGCACGGGGAGACTTCCTGCTCCTGGGGGCAAATACATCATGTAGTCATCAAAGCTGTCCAAAACATCGTAAGCTTTGATGTCCGTATTAGCTTCAAGTTCCTGGCTGGGATAATCTTGACTGCCCTGGTAGTAATTGACCATTACGGAGTCCGAAGCATAAGACGTGTACCATATGTCATACGGAAAGGTATTGTCGAGACTTAGTGTGCCGTTCATAGCCTGTTTTGTCACTGGACTTGTCGAAATATCTTCGAATAGTTGTTGCCAGTTGGTCAAATATTTTCTCTGGCGATCTTGTGTAACGAGTTGTACTATGCTCCAGACTCCGTCTCCGCCAAAGCCAGCCGTTGTGACAACTTTTCCTGAGTACTCCATTGGAGGCGTTAGCGTTACAATCTTCCAGGCCCCTCCCGTTGAAGTATTCGTTACGGTAGGAGAGCCTATGGTTACGCCCAATGAGATCGAATCAGGTTTGATCGACGTACAATCTTTTTCCAGATCGACCGTCAAAGTCGTTGCGGGTAAAGCACCGGACGGAAGCGTAATCCTTGTGTGAGAAGAGACCGTTTCCGTATCTTCGATCTTGAAGTGGCAAACCAAGGAAGGTGCCGTGCTTGGCGAAGTGTAGTTTGTCAGCGTGGAAGACCATTGATCATAAGGCGAAAGCCAGGAGTTGATCGCGTAATTGCTAAATGGCTCCCCGCCACTGACCGACCAATCGGTGTCGTCGAAGTTGAGTCCGAGAGGCAGACTTCCCGCGCCAGTGGCCGTGACATACGCCGTACATTTTTGGCCAATCAAGTATTGCTTGCCGTCGCTTGGACCCTTACCGCCAGTAAATGCAATATCTAGCACATAATACGTTGCCGAGTAGCTGACAGAACAAGTCCCGGCTGGCAGACCGCTAGGAGAACTAGTGCCATACGAGACAGTTGCCGTTGGCGTGCAATTAACAGTGAACGATTGCCCGGGATTCACCTTCACTATGTAGAAGTCACCGCCGGTATAGCTCCCATACGTGCTCGTGGTTACTGGATGTCCAAAACCATCGGAACAGGATCCGCTATCGCCTGCCCAATTCGCAGACGCGGTCTCGCGGACCAAAATAACCGATGGAGGCTCGTTGCTGTCGTCGCCCGCATTATTCCACGTGAACGTCGCGGTGATCTGATTACCGCAGGATGCCGAACCGGGACCTGCCAGATAAATTGGTTCTTCGCTGGCAGGGCCAGGGCCGCCCGTCGTAGCGCTGCCACCGTGGGGACCGTTGCCTGTGTCGTTGCCCCCATAGGAACCGTAAGGGCCACTCGACGAATAGGTGCCCCCTGAATAACTGATGTCGTAGTGTGGGGTCCCGCCTAGACCGCCTTGGGCCCACGATGTTCCCGCAGTTACGACAATGAACGCCAGAACGCCGATGAGCCTCAATGTCGTCAAGCAATTGACGACAAAGCTTTTGAGCTTCATGAATCCTCCGCTTCGAGATGAAATGAGGACAGTACTCCAGACACCTGCCCAATCGAGGTCCTAATTTTGGGCCTCCGGATTCTTCCCTTAAGTCAGTTTATCAGGACTTGCAATTTAGAAGAAACTAAATTTCCGGTTTTTCCTCACCCATTCCCAACGAAGGAATTCCGCCGGGGCCTAGGGCGTGTTGGGCGTTGTAGTTTAGGAGCTTTTCTCGGGTGTCCTGGATGTCCAGGTTGCGCATGGAGAGTTGGCCGATTCGGTCTTCGGGGCCGAATTCGGATTCTCCGCTTTCCATGCTCAGCTTCTCGGGGTGGTAGCCGAGGTTGGGGCCGGTGGTGTCGAGGATCGTGTAGTCGTCGCCCCTTCTCAGCTCCAGGGTGACTTCGCCGGTGACGAGGCTGGCTACCCATCTTTGGAGGCTGTCTCGGAGCATGAGGGATTGGGGGTCGAACCAGCGGCCTTCGTAGAGGAGGCGGCCAAGTCTTCGCCCGAAGGTGCGGTAGTTCTCGATGGTGCCTTCGTTGTGGATGGCGTTTACGAGGCGTTCGTAGGCGGCGAAGAGGAGGGCCATGCCGGGGGCTTCGTAGATGCCTCGGCTCTTGGCTTCGATGATGCGGTTTTCGATCTGATCGCTGCAGCCGAGGCCGTGGCGTCCGCCGATCTCGTTGGCTTTCATGACGAGGTCGACCTGGGTTTCGAAGGCTTCGCCGTTGATCTTGACGGGCCAGCCCTCGGCGAATTCGACGGTGACGGTTTCCGTTTTTATCTCAACCTTGGGGTCCCAGTGTTTGACGCACATGATAGGCTGGACGATGTTGAGGCCGTTGTCGAGGAATTCGAGGTCTTTGGCTTCGTGGGTGGCTCCCCAGATGTTGGCGTCGGTGGAGTAGGCCTTTTCAGTGCTGGCTCGGTAGGGGAGGTTGCGGGCTTGGAGCCACTCGCTCATCTCCTTTCTTCCGCCTAGTTCGTTTACAAAGGCTTTGTCGAGCCAGGGTTTGTAGATTTTCAGGTTGGGGTTGGCGAGGAGGCCGTAGCGGTAGAAGCGCTCGATGTCGTTGCCTTTGTAGGTGCTGCCGTCGCCCCAGATGTTCACGTCGTCTTCGGCCATGGCGCGGACGAGGATGGTGCCGGTGACGGCTCGGCCGATGGGGGTGGTGTTGAAGTAGGTTTTGCCTGCGCTCGTGATATGGAAGGCTCCGCACATGAGGGCGATGAGGCCTTCGCGGACCATTTCGGGGCGGCAGTCTACGAGGCGGCCGAGCTCGGCGCCGTACTCGGTGGCGCGGCCGGGGACGCCGTCGATATCGTCTTCGTCGTACTGACCGAGCTGGCCGGTGTAGCAGTAGGGAATCGCGCCTTTTTCACGCATCCAGGCGACGGCGACGGAGGTGTCCAGTCCACCGGAAAAGGCGATGCCGACGCGTTCGCCGACGGGGAGCTCGGTAAGGATTCGTGACATGAGCCTCTATTGTGAAGCGCGGGGGCTCGCGGTCGCAAATCGGGGCCTAGTAGGCGTTGCGAAGCTGTCCTTTAAATTCGTAGGCGTACTTGAAGGCGACCCTGGCCAGCGGGTGTTTTGGATATTCGCGTTGGAGACGTTCCAGTCGATGAATGGCGATTTCCAAGGTTCGATCCTTTTCGTGGCTCCGGGGATCCTTGTCCACGTCGTGATAGGCGGCGATGGCGTCGGTGTAGAGGGTCTTTGGGATGACCGAGGAGTGGGGATATTTGCGGAGGATTTCCTCGCAGATGAGCACACAACGGCGGGCGCAATCGTGTTCGTGAAAGTGCCGGGCGACGGCTTCGCTATCGGCCTTGTCGCTGGCGGCGGGGTTCCAATAAAACTGAAAAGCGAAGGCACGTTCACCTTCCCACAGACCTGGGCTATAGAAGAGCAAGTTGCGGCCTTTGTAGATGTAGGCGGCTTTTTGGTAGAGGGCCTGGGCTCGGATTTCGGCGGTTCTACCATGGTTGGCGCGGTTCGTGAGCGTTTGTAGGGTGTCGACGATGAGGACGGGGTCTTGGACTTTTGGAGCCCGGTCATAGCCAAGTTGGTGGTCTTCTCCCTCCAGCTTCTTTCGTTCGGCGACGGTGAGGCCCCAGTTGGTGCGGATGACCTTGGGGAGGAATTTGAAGGCTCGGCGGGCTTCGTCGAAGCGTTCGGTGCGGAGGTAGCGCATACCGAGGGTGTATGTGAGGACGTTCTTCGTTTCGCCCGAGGGCAGGGTGCGGATGTAGCGGCGGAGTTGGGCAGGGGTCAGCCGGATATCGGAGAGATAGTCGACGTCGTATTCGTACTTGAGACGCCTGTAGATGTCCATGGCGACCAAAGGATCGCCGTATCGCTCGTGTTGGACGGCCAGGCATTCTTGGGCGGATTGGGCGAGATATTTCGAGGGGTGCTGGCGGAGGAGGCGATTGTAGAGAGCGATGGCCTCGTCGTGCTTACCGAGGTGTGCCTCGGCACCGGCGAGGATATAGATCGCGCGTTGCTGGGGCTCTCCTTTTCCAGAGCGGCGGATGGCGGCTTGGGCGAAGGCTTTCGCGGCTCGATACTGGCTGTTGTTGTAGTTGAGCTGGGCGACGCGGGCGAGTAGAGGCGCGGGGGCGTTAGGCATCCGTTGGAGCGATGAGATGGCGAACTTGAGCAGGTTGCGCTCTTGGGGAAGGCTGAGGTTGGTGTCTTCGATCCGGTAGGTGATATAGGCTTCGAGCAATTCAGGGTCTTGACGGATAGCTTTTTGGACCTGGGCAGCTTCGTCGATATTCAACGAAGCGAAACAGTCTCGCAATTGGTCGCCCGATCTTTCGAAGTGGGGGCCGTCGGTGACGATGAGGCGTTGGCGGAGGACTTGGACGATTTGGCGGTCGGTGCGATTGGTTTCGGCGCAGACTCTGGCGAGGGATTCGTAGCCTTGCCACCTCTGGGAGTTGGCGAAAGACTTCGAGGTTTGGCGGACGTAGAGGTTAACCGCAGCTCCGACGTTATTGCTTAACCATTCGCACCTTCCGAGCCAGCCGAGGGCGTTGTGGCGGAAGCGAGAGTTTGGGTAGTGGGCAAGGAACTTGGAAAGAAGCTCTTTTGCTTCGGCAACGTCCGCTTGCGTGGGCTTGTCGCCTTTACGTTGGCTTACAAGCGAACGGATGGACATGATGAGGGCGGCTTCGCCCCTTGGGCTTTTGGGGAAGGCCTTGTAGACGTCGAGGTAGCGGTGGGCGAGATCGGGACCGGGATCATCCGGCTCCGTGGATGCGAGGGCGTAGGCGGCGTATGGCTTCAGGGCGAGGGCGGGTTTAAGGGACCTTAACGATGCGGTGGCTCTGAGGGCCTGGGTTTTATTGCCGAACTTGATGAGGTAGCGATCGCGGAGGTAGGTTTGTAGGCCGGCGGCGGTATGAAACCGTAGGGCTTTGAACAATTCGGTGCGCTCTTGGACGAAGCTGGGGGAGGCGTTGGATAAGCGGAAGGCACGAAGCGCTCGTTGGTAGAGTCCTCTCTTCTCGAAATTTCGGGCTCGGACGAGATCGTAGGGTTGGCGGCGCTCGTCCTCATCCAGTTTCCGCCAACTGGCGTAGTAGGGGCCTACGTCCGTGCCGGCGCGGAGGGGTTCCCTGGTGTCGAGGCGATTCATGTATCGCTGCGGCGCCCTTCCGAAGTCGATGGCATTATCGCCGCCATAGAAGAAGGGGGTGTAGAAGTGTACGGACTCGGTGAAACCGTCATAGGAGGCGGCGGCGATGGTGGGGAGGAGGGCGAGGGCGATGAGGGATCGGTTAGCGGCTTTCATAGTCGGACTTGGCCTCTCCCTTGAATTCCGCGGCGTACTTCTCGGCCGATTTGGCAAGGGGATCGTGGGGGAATTGGTGGACCAGGCGAGTCGCTCTATCCACAGCGATTCGCCAGAGGTTTAGGTCGTGGGCTCTCCACCAGGAATTGAAGTGAGCGAGGTGTTCGGCGGCGATGGCTTCGGTGTAAAGGGTTTTGGGGACGACGGCGGATTTGGGGTAGCGGCGCAGGATTTCCTCGCAGAGACGGATGCATTGGGCGAAGCATTCGTGTTCGTGGTTGTGGTGAGCCAGCGCTTTTTCGTCGGAGCGGTCGTTGACCTCATTAGTCCAGAAGATGTCGATCATGAAGGAGCGTTCGCCCTTCCATAGAGCGGGGCTATAGAAGAGGAGATTGTGCTCGCGGTAGATGTAGGCGACCTTGTCGTAGAGGGCTTTTGCGCGGCGGGCTTTGGTTTTGGCGGTACGCGAAAGGGTGGTGAGATGGGCAAGTTTGTCGACGACCTCTAGCGGGTCGCGGACCTTGGGGGCCTTTTCGAAGCCGAGAGTCTGGTCTTCACCCTCGAGCGCTTTTCGGGCGGCTACCGAGAGGCCCCAGTTGGTGCGGATGGTCCTTGGGAGTCTTTGGAACGTGCGGCGGGCCAAGGCGTAACGTTCGACTCGGAGGTAGCGCATACCAAGGGTGTAGGTGAGAATGTTTTTGGCCGCGCCGGTGGATAGAGTAGAGATGTGGTGGCTGAGTTGGGCAGGAGTCAGGCGAGCGTCGGCGAGGTAGGCGACGTCTTTTTCATAGCCCAGCTTCTCGTAGATCGCGATCGCTTTTTCGGGATTGCCGTGGCGTTCATTGAGCAGAGCGAGGTGCTCCTGGGCCGAGGCGCCGAGGTAGGTGGGAGGGTTTTGCCGAACTATGGCTTCGTAGCCTGCCATCGCCCTTTGGTAGCGGCCTTGCCTCGCGTCGGTGGCGGCGAGGATGTACTCGGCTTGGCAGCGTTGTTCCTTCGGGCTGCGTTTGGCGGCTACTCGGAGGGCGAGACGCCTGGCAGAGGCGTAGCGACCGACGTTGTAGTTGAGTTGGGCAGTTCTGACCACCAGAGCAGGAGGCGAGCTTGGCAGGCGGTCAAGGGAGGTGGTGGCGAAGGCAAGAAGGTTTCGTTCTTGGAGGGGGGAGAGGCGGGTGTCTTCGATGCGAAAGGCGAGGTAGGACTCCAAGAGCTGAGGATCGCGGCGGATCGTCCTTTGGACTTCTTGGGCTTGGGATGGGGTGAGGGTCGCGAAGGTGTCGCGGAGGGCTTTCGAAGAACCGGCTCGGAGGTTGGCGTCTTCGCTGACGTTCCGCTGGCGGAGAGTGACGGCGACGAGACGGTCCGGGCGTTTTTCGAGGCGGCAGATGGCGGCGAGGGAATCGTAGGCTCGCCAGCGTTGGACCGCATCCGCGGAGCCGGTGGTTTGGCGGACATAGTAGGCGGTGGCCTTCCGGAAGTCGTTTTGGAGGAAGGCGCAGCGGCCCAGCCAGCCGACGAGGTTTTGGCGGAAGCGGGTCTTGGGATATTTCGCTTGGAGTTGGGCTATCAGATTTTTCGCCTCAGCGACTTCAGGGCCGGAGGGTCTGCCTTTTTTCCTTTCGCCGAGGAGGGAGCGGATCGCCATCATGAGGGCGGCCTCGGCGCGGGGGCTCTTTGGATATTGGCGGTAGATGGAGAGGTAGCGATTGGCCAACTCGGGACCTGGGGCACCGCCTTCCTGGTCGGCGAGGGTGAACGCTACGTAGGGTTTGAGGACGGGGGCCGGGTCGATCGTGTGGAGGCTTTCTAGGCCTTTTTTGCGCGTCCCTTTTTCGTCGTAGCTGAGGAGGAATTTGGCGCGGAGATAGGGGCGGAGGCCTTTGACCTCTTGGAAGCCGCATGCTCGAAACAGCTCGACGCGCTCTTGGCACTCGGACTCGGTGAGGTTCGAGAGGCCACCGCTCTTTGCGATCTTGGCGGCTTCGAGGTAGGCATTTATGGCCCGTCGGTATTCACCGTGCGCCTCGAAGTGGTGGGCGCGGGCGATTTGGTATTGGGTGTCGGTGGTGCCGTTGTAGCAGTCCCATCCATTTCCCAATGAGCAGCCGTATTCGGAGCCGTAGCGAGCGACCTCGTTGTTCCAGCCGGGGTACATGGTGGGTTGGGGGAGGCGTCCGAAGTCGATGGGGCTCTTACCTCCCCAACCGCTCCCCAGGCTGTAAAAGTGAAGGGAGGGAGCGAGGCCGTCCCACGACGCACCGGCGAGGGTGGGGAGGAGGGTCAGGGCCAGGGCGGCGGTCTTAGTAGTCATCGTTCATCTCCGAGACGAATTCGGAGGCGTATTTCTTGGCGGGTTTGGCGAGCGGGTCGTGGGGGAAGTTTTGGGCGAGGAGGTTGAGCCGGTTGACGGCGATTTCCACGAGGTGTCCTTTACGCTTTCGCCACCAACCGTTGAGGCGGGAGAGATGGTCGGCGGAAAGTGCTTCGATGTAGAGGGCTTTGGGGACGAGGGGGGAATTTGGGTATCGGCGAATGAGGTCCTCACAGATTTTCATGCAGTGGGCGAGGCATTCGTGTTCGTAGCAGTGCCGTTCCAATATCTTTTCGTCCGACTTGTCATTGACGGTTTTGCTCCAGAACAGGTCGAAGGAGAAGGCACGTCCCCCTCGCCACAGGGCGGCGCTGTAGAAGAGCAGGTGGCGCTCTTTATAGATGTAGGCGGCCTTATCGTAGAGGGCTTGGGCTCTACCGGCGGGTGTGGCGCCGCGATTCGCGCGGCGGGTTAGATTTTCCAGTTTGGCGACGACGATGAGGGGATCGCGGACTTTGGGAGCTACTTCGTAGCTGAGGGTGTGGTCTTCGCCCTCCAGCTTCCGGCGTTCGCCGGGAGTGAGGCCCCAGTTTTTGCGAATGGTCTTTGGGAGACGTTGGAAGGCTTGGCGGGCGTTTCGGTAGTCGTCGAGGCGCAGGTAGCGCATGCCGAGGGTGTAGGTGAGGATGTTTTTCGTTTGGCCGGGTCGGAGGGTGGCGACGTAGTGTTTTAGCTGGGCGGGCGTCAGGCGGGCGTCAACCATATAGGCGAGGTCTTCTTTGTAGTCGAGCCGGCGGTAGAGGTCGGTCGCATGCTCGGGGTTGCCGTGCCGCTCCTCCAGCAAGGCCAGGTACTCCTGGGCCGAACGCTTCATGTAGTCGGGAGGGTTGTCGCGGATGAGGATTTTGTATTGCTCGATGGCGGCTTTGGGGAGGCCTCGGCGGACCTGGGAGGCGGCGAGGACGTAGCGGGCTCGGGCTCGGGTTTCGGGGTCGGATTGGGAGCGGAGAACTCGCTGGGCGAGGGTTTGGGAGGCGCGGTATTGGCCGTCGTTGTAGCTTAGCTGGGCGATGCGGGCGACGAGGATGGGGGAAGCCTTCGGCATCTTGGAGAGGGCAGAGGTCGAGAATTGGAGGAGGGTCTGCTCGCCTTTCGGGCTGAGCTTGGTGTCTTCGATGCGGAAGGCGACGTAGGATTCGAGCAAATCCGGGTCGCGGCGGATGGCAGCCATGACTTTTTGGGTTTCCGGCTGGGTGAGGGCGCCGAAGGTGTTGCGAAGTTGGTCGCCGGAATCGATGTGTTGCTTTTGGTCGCAGTGAAGGCTGCGTTGGCGGAGGATGGCAAGGATGCGGCCATCGGGCCTGCCGGTGAGCTGACAGGCTTTGGCGATGGATTCATAGCCTTGCCAGCGCTGCTCTTCGGGGAATTTTTTGGACGTTTGACGGGCGTAGTAGGCCATGGCTCCCTCGACATCGTTGCGGAGGAAGGCACAGCGGCCAAGCCAGCCGAGGGCGTTGTGATAGAAGCGGGTGTGGGGATATTTTTTCAGGAAGTCGAGGAGTAGGTTTTTCGCTTCTTTGACATCCTGGGGAGAGGGTTTGCCTGCCTTCCGTTCGCTAAGGAGGGAGCGGATGGACATGACGAAGGCCTCTTCTGCGCGGGGGCTTTTGGGGGCGAGCTTGTAGGCGGCGAGGTAGCGGTGGGCGCGCTCGGGGCCGAGGGGCGATTCGGCGGCGAGGGTGTAGGCGATGAAGGGCTTCAGGGTTTGGGTGGGTTCGATGGCCCGGATCGCCAGGAAGGTTTTCGTGCGCGCGAAGTATTTATCCTGGGGGACACCTTTGCCTTTGAAGCCATAGTCGAGACGATAGCGCGCCTTTAGGTAGGCCTGGAGGCCGGAGATGGTTTCGAAGTGGGCGGCTTGGAAAAGCTCTTCGCGTTCGCGGTTGAAGGCGGGCGTCGTATCGGAAAGGCGATAGGCGCGTAGGGCGCGGCGGTATTGGCCTCGGACCTCGAAGTTGCGGGCGCGGATGCGGTTGAAACGGGCTTCGTTATCGACCTCCCACCAGAGGCGGGGTCGGCATGCGTATCCGAACGAGGTGCCTGCACGCTGCAATTCGTTGGTGACGCAAGGTTCCATGATCCGTTGGGGAACCCTGCCGAAGTCGATGGCGGGGCCGTCATTGCCCAGCCATCGATCTATGGTGTAGAAGTGGATCGATTCGGCCACGCCATCCCAGGATGCGGCGGCGAGGGGGGGCAATAGGAGAGCTGTCGTCAAGATGACGAGGTGAAGGGGAAGGCAGCTCCGGTTATTCACTTGTTTACTTCTTGGGGCTTTCCAGCAAAAGGCCGACGGCCTTTCCCTGGTAGGAAGTGAGGCCGTCGCTATCGCGAATTATCCATCGAATATCGACCTTTTTTGCAAGGGAAGTTAGCAATCTTATGGGGCCGACATAAGCTTTTTGCCCGGGGGCTAAAAAGCCTTTCTGCAGGCGTATCGCGGTGGCCTCCTTTGGAGGTGTTTCTTGGAAGGTTCCGTCCTTCGTTTCTTGGCCGGGGACGGCTTTGTCCATATCCCTCAAGCGGACCTCGTCGATGCCGGTTACGTCGAGGGCGACGTCAACGACGATGGCGTCGGGGCCGATGAAGGTGGGAGCGTTTCCGGTGTTTTGGATTTCGAGGAAGACGTCTCTGGGGGCGTCGGTGGGGTGGTCTTCTCTTTCGATGAGGTCGTAGTTATCGGTGACGGATTCGACCTTGACGCTGAGGTCTGGCTTGGTGGGTTTGTCTTGGATGGTGCGGAGGGCGGTTTCGAAGGGGAGGGTGAGGACGGAATCGGGTTCGGGGTAGCGGTAGATAATCGCGCCCAGGCAGTCGGAGGTTTGTTCTTCCTTGGCGGCTTGGAGCATTCCGGCGAGGAGCTTGGGGGAGGGGATGGTGAAGGCGAGGGTGTAGCCGAGACCACGGCCATCGGGGGCGGGGCGGATAGCTTTGAACTTCATGATCTCCTCGCCGGTGGCGTTGCCTCTGGCGGGCTGGCCAAGGCGGTCGGATGGGTAGGCGGAGAGGAGTTTGAAGGAGGGGTGGCGGAGGGCGTCTACGGGGCTGAGGGTTCGGTAGATGTTGGCGAGGTTGTCTTTCTCATCGAAGAGGAAGGCGTGGCCGTAGGCGGGGATGCCGACGAAATAGGGGCAGGCGAGGCGGTCGGCCTTTTCGATACGGCGGCGGAAGTCTTGGATGTCGGAGACGGGGCGCATGGTGTCGACGGTCTTACCGGTGACGCCTTCGTAGGCTTGGGGGGCTATGAAGTCGAGCTGTTCGGAGAGGGTGCGGATTCCCTTTGTGCCGAGCCAGCTTAGGAGGGCGGTGGTGGAGAACTGCAGGCGATCGCTTTTCAGTTGCTCCTTGATGCCATGGACGAGGTCGGCGTAGCGGGGGAGGAGGCGGGTGGGGACGTCGAAATCGAACTGGACGCCGGTGACTCTTTCGCCTTTGCTCTTCGCGGCTTCGACCTGGATTTTGACGCGGGTGGCGATCTGTTTGGTGATGAGGGGGAGGTCGTAGTGTTCGAAGTGTCGGATGACTCCGGAGTCGAAATTGAAGACAAGGTGGAGGTCGAAGGGGGCCTTGGTGGCGTAGGTTTGGGGGATGGCGAGGACGATGTTGGTCCCGTCGCTGGTGAAGGTTCCGGCGCGGACGAAGAGCCGCTTGACCTTAAGGTCTTGGAGGCCTTTGACCTCGTTGGGGGCGATCTGGAAGGGGGAGTGCCAGTACCAGAAGGAGAGCTCGAAGGGTGGCTTGGTTCGGGCCCGGCAGGAGCGGACTCCGGCGTAGACAGCGGGGAGGGCGAGCAGTCCGGCGATCCAGGGGCTCAGGGTTCTCGCCGCTCGTTGTTTCATCGCTTTATCGAGGGACGGATAAGGCGGCCACTTATAACTTGAATTTCTCAATACTTTGAATCGTCCCAGAGATATGGGGTTGCTTTCGACTCTTGTATTAGCCAGCCTCTTGAATCAAAACAGCTCGATCGATTGGTCGGCGTTTCCTTCCTTCGAGCAGAAGATTACGGTGCGCGACCGGATGGCGCGGCTGCCCGACTTGCTGACGGAGGTTGGGCAGAAGGTGGGGGTGAGGATTTCCTGCGCGCCAACGGCGAACGATTTGAAAGCGACTGTGATGGTGCACGATATGCCAGCACGGGAGGTCGTGGACCGGGTGGCTGACGTACTGGGGTTGACAGTGAAGTCCCTAGGAAAAGGCGTGGAGGTCTACGAAGACTTAGGTCGCAAGGCGCTACGCGAGGGCTACCTCGACAATGAGAATCAATTCTTGTGGATGCTCGCCTTGAAGCGGTTGGATGCCCTTCTGGCGGCGGTGCCAAGTGTCGAAGGGGATGAGCCACCTCAGCCGAGCGACGAGGATTTAGCGCGAGTCGACGAGTCGGCGGACCTACTTCACAAGTGGGCTCAATACGAAGTGCGGCAGCCATGGGGGTATGCGGCGGCGATGATTCAGTCGAGTCATAGACCGGCAGCCCACGCATTGGACGTCAGGCCATTTGCCCACCGATTCGAGCTTTCGCACACGGCACGTTCTGCGGAGTTCGGGATTCAATCCCTGGATCGTTACTCGTTGCAGTTTCGGGGCCGCCAATTTATGTTGTACTTCGACATCGTTTCGGGCGCATGGATGTCGACCGAGATCGGGGGCGATCCCTTCAATTCTCAGATTGAGAAGGTTCGCCCATTTCCGCGGTTTACGGAGCCACCCGAGCGGTTCAGCAAGCAGGCCTACCCGCAGCTCGTGGCGGCCTGGCCAAAGGACAAGCTGCCCGAAGAGTATCAGAAGAAAAGGGCGGTCGAGGAGACGGAGGAGTTCAAGTTGCCGGTCTACAGTTCCGGCGGATACACGCTTTCGGATCACCTGACCTGGATGCACTATCACACGGGCATGAACGTAATCGCGGACGCGTACCGGATGCCTTCGAAGCGGTTGAGGCTGTTCGCAGCCGGGGATAGCGTGGAAGGCATTCTGCGCGACCTACAAAAGGCCGATAACTGCTACTTGAAAGCAGACACCGATTGCGTCGAGGTCCGTCATTGTTGCTTTTGGCGGCTACGCGCTACGGAACCGCCCGAGACGGCAACCCTTCGTTTAGAGAAAGCAGCGGCTGCGCGTCAAGATGGTTTGGACGCTTATGCGGACTTTGCTGGAACTGTGTTTTATTGGTACTGGACGCGAGTCACGGAGCCTGGGCGTTTCTCTGCGACTTTCGATATGGAGCCTTTGCGGCGCTCCTTTTGGCCGCTCTGGTCGATAGGAACGATGCCACCGGAGGATAGAAAGCGTCTTTGGCAAGGTCAGGTCCTGTCGATGCGGCAGGCAAGGTCGCTTGACACGCACTTTCCGTCGGGCACCCAGCTTTATTTTGCGGGACGGCTCATGTGTTTTGGGCAAGCCCAGATCGTTGGGCGTTACGCGGATCTCTTGGAGGAAACCCTGGTCGAAGGCGCAAGTCCCTTCCTGACTTTGGAGGGCCGGGTAGCGGGGGAGATGGTGGATTTGGTGAAAAACCTTCCGGCGCTGTATCTCAGCTTAGTCTTGCCGAACGCTCCCGACGGACTCGTCGGAATTTACCTTTCGGCCTCGGCGAGGGATGGCGCAATTTCATGGCTCACGCCTCCCCACGGCTCGTGAGGCCATGCGTACGGACCTCGGCGATGTGGTTTACGCCGAAGAAGTAGGGGATTTCTCGGTAGTCGTTCAGGTTCCAGAGGACGAGGTCGGCTTGTTTGCCGGGTTCGAGGGAGCCGATTTGGTGGGCTCGGTCGAGGCTGTGGGCGGCGTTGATCGTGGCGGCGGTGAACGCTTCGGCGGGGGTCATACCCATGTGGGTGCAGGCTAGGGAGAGGACCATGGGCATGGAGGGGGTGGGGGAGGAGCCGGGGTTGAAGTCGGTGGCGAGGACGACGGCGAGGCCCTTATCGATCATCTGGCGGGCGTCGGGGTATTTGGTTTTGCCGAGGGCATAGACGGAGGCTGGGAGGAGGACGGGTTGGACGTTCGCCCGTTTGAGGGCCTCGATTCCCCGGGCGTCGGTTTGTTCCAGGTGGTCGGCTGTTTTGGCGTTTAGCTCGGCGGCGAGCTGGGCTCCTCCGCCGCATGTGAGCTGGTCTGCGTGCATCCTTAGCTTGAGGCCGTGCTTTTTGGCTTCGGTGAGGATTTGGCGACTGGTTTCGATGTCGCAAGCGATGTGCTCGCAGAAGATGTCGCAGTATTCGGCGAGATCTTGCTCTTTGATGGCGGGGAGCATCTGCTCGATGAGGGTTTGAACGTAGTTGGGTTGGTCGGCGGGGATGCTGTGGGCTCCGAGGAAGGTGGGGATGTATCGGAGGTTGGTCTCTTGGTCGAGACGGCGGATGACGCGGAGCATCTTTAGCTCGTCTTCGAGGGTGAGGCCGTAGCCGGATTTGGCTTCGACGGTGGTGGTGCCGTTTTGGAGGAACCAGTCGGCGTAGCGCCTCGACTGTTGGAAGAGGTCTTCTTCGGTGGCTGCTCGCGTTTGCCGGACGGTGGACATGATGCCGCCGCCTTTTTGAGCGATCTGTTCGTAGGTTTCGCCTTGGGATCTCTGTTCGTACTCGGCGACGCGGTTTCCGGCGAAGACGGGGTGGGTGTGGGCGTCTACGAATCCGGGGGTGACGATTTTGCCTTGGGCGTTTACGACTACGGTGTCTTTTTCAATTCGTTGAGTGATTTCTTCGGTGGTTCCGACCGCTTCGATGAGGCTGTCTCGGATGAGGAGACCGCCGTTTTCTACAATGCCCAGATCGAGCATTTCGGGGCCGACGTGGGGATGGTTGGGGCCGCGGAGGGTGACCAACTGACCGCAACCTAGGAACGCCGTCGTCATGGCGTCATTTTGGCTTTGTTTTGGGCGGGATAGGACAAATGGGACGGATAGGACAGATTTGGCGCGGGTGGGTTTTTGAGGGGATGAGCGATTCAAAATGGTGCATATGAGCATGTCGCTTATTGAATGCGTTCCTAATTTCAGCGAGGGACGGGACGATGTTGTCATCAGGGCGATTGCTGCCGCGGTTGAGGCGGTGGATGGCGTTCGGTTATTGGACGTCGATCCGGGACGGTCGACGAACCGGACGGTTTACACGTTTGCGGGTTCGCCTTCGGCAGTTTTAGAGGCGGCGTTCCAGGCGGCTCGGATTGGGATCGAGTTGATCGACATGCGGCGGCACACGGGGGAACATCCCCGGTTTGGGGCGTTGGACGTGTGCCCGATCGTGCCGATCGCGGACTGTACGATGGAGCAGGCGATGGGGTACGCGCGGCAGTTGGCTCGGCGGCTGGGGGACGAGCTTGGGCTGACGATCTACTGCTATGGGCAGGCGGCTTTCTCGGAGGAGCGGCGGGATTTGAGCGTCGTGCGGGCGGGGGAGTACGAGGGGTTGGCGGAGAAGCTTTCGCGGCCCGAAGGGAAGCCGGATTTTGGGCCTGCGGCATTTAACGCCAAGTCGGGGGCGACGGCGGTGGGGGCTCGGGACATCCTCGTCGCCTACAACATCAATTTGAATACGACCTCGACGCGGAGGGCGAATTCGGTGGCCTTCGACGTGCGGGAGAAGGGGCGGATGAAGCGGGTTGGCGATCCGATCACGGGGGAGATCGTGCGGGACGCGGAGGGGAATGCGGTTTACGAGCCTGGGGTGCTGAGAAACGTCAAGGGGATCGGGTGGTACATCGAGGAGTACGGGGTTTGCCAGGTCTCGATGAACCTGACGAACATTCGGGAGACGCCGGTGCACGTGGCGTTCGACGAGACGGTGGAGAAGGCTGCGGCCCGGGGGATTCGGGTGACGGGGTCGGAGCTGGTGGGGCTGATCCCGCTTGGCTGCATGCTTGACGCGGGGCGGTATTTCCTGCGCAAGCAGCGGCGGTCTTCGGGGGTTTCGGATTCGGAACTGATCAAGATCGCGGTTCGGTCTTTGGGGCTGGACGAGCTTTCGCCTTTCGACCCTTCGAAGAAGATCATCGAGTATGCGATGGCCGGTTCTTCCTTGCGTTTGGTCGATATGACGGTTCGCGAGTTTGTCGAGGAGACGGCTTCGGAGTCTCCGGCCCCAGGGGGCGGGTCTATCGCGGCGACGATGGGGGCCATGGGGGCGGCCTTGGCGACGATGGTGGCGAACCTATCGAGTCACAAGCGGGGCTGGGACGAGCGTTGGGAGGAGTTTTCCGATTGGGCGGAAAGGGGGAAGGGTTATCACGACCGATTGCTGGCTTTGATCGATGAGGATACGGAGGCTTTTAACGCTTTGATGGCGGCTTTTGGGTTGCCGAAGGGGTCGGAGTCGGAGGTGGCGGCTCGGGCTCTGGCGATTCAGGAGGCGACCAAGCATGCGATCGAGGTTCCTCTTCTGGTGATGCAGACGGCTTTGGATTCGATGGAGGTGATCGGGGCGATGGCGGAGATCGGGAATCCGAACTCGGTTTCGGACGCGGGGGTGGGGGCTCTGGCGGCTCGGTCGGCGGTGATGGGGGCGCACCTGAACGTGAAGATCAACTGTTCGGGGCTGAAGGATTCGGAGTTTGTGGATTCTGTGCGGGCTCGGGCGCAGGGTTTGGAGGAGGAAGCTTGTCGGCGGGAGGCTTCGATATTGGCGGTGGTCGAGGGGAAGCTTTAGGGCTCGTGGCTAACCGCGTTTTCGAAGGCCGTTGACCCACTGTCGCGTTCCGCTATCGGCGTCCCGGCGGAAGAATTCGATCTCTTCTCGCGTGAGTTTTCTTCGCTTTCCCAGGAAGCCGGCGGAGGCCGAGCGGCAGATCGAGCAGGGGACGTTGCCTGTCATGTAGGTAAGCGTTTCATTCCAATCGGCTTGGGGATTCGCCTCGATGACTTCGATCGTGGCAATGATGTCCGAATGATAGTAGTGGCTGGTCGGATCGCGGGTGAGCTGTTGGAGGACCCAGGTTTCGTCGCCGTCTCTGAAATGAGTTTTGAGGACGGAGATTGCTTCGCTTCGAAGGAATGGGTCGTCGCAGTTTCGAAAGGCTAGCTCTCGGATATTTGAGCCTGTGAGCAGGGCGAGAGAGCCCAGGGCGGCGCGCCGAATGTGCGGATCCTCGTCCTCGTACCACTTCCACAGGAGCCTGGGGTCTCCGGGGAAGGGATAGTTTTGGAAGACTTCGAGGGTCCGGCGCAGGACCTTCTCTGCGAGATCGCATTCGAGGAGCTTGGCGACTTCGGCGGCTTCGCCGGGTTTTAGATATCGTCCTGAGACCCGCTTGCCAAGCCGCAATCGCTCCGCTGCGGGCAGACGCAGTTCTGGGGGCCGGTCGGTCGAGGTCCTGGGGACCAAAAGGTCACTGAGCCTGGCCATACGGTCGTCAAAAGCAGGGACTTCGTTTCGCATCCGCTCGGCCTGTTTGTCTCCCCAACGCTCCTTCGCGGCGACGTGGATCATCCATGCTTCGACGGGCTTCCGGCGGCGACGCCAATGAATCGTCATCCATTCCAGGATTTCTCGGTAGGCATGCCGACCCCCTACCTTGATATACGCCTCGGCCTTATCGCAGTCGTCCCGGAGCAAATCGTCGCTCCACCGTTCTCGAAGGATGATTTTTGCTTGGGCATCGCCTCTGAGGGCGAGTTCTTGGAGTAGCGCTGCCCATTGCCTTCGGTCTCGCCGCCTTCGAAAACGCGACTCATGGGAGCCCAACTCGGAGAGGTACTCCTTCTGGCGGCCGGTGGCTTGCAGCAGTTCGGCGAGGTACCAGCCGCGGTTATCCTCGCACATTCGGTCGTAGTTGTCGTTCCTTCGACAGGCTTTGAGGATGAAGTCCGTTCGGCCTTGGTCGCCGTTGCGGAGAACGTCGACGATTGCGGCGCCGTGGCCGATTTTTAGGAGGTGGCGGAAGCGTTTCCGGGTCAGCGGTTACCTCTTCCTCACGAAGGGGTTGTCGGAGTATTGGTCGAGGAACCATTGGCTGGGGGATTGCCAGTTGACTCTTAGTTTTAGGGTTTGGCCGATGGTTTCTTGGAAGAATTCTTTGAGGTCGCCGCCTTTGATTTTGCCGTCGGAGTGCATGGATTTGACGGTGAGGTAGAGGTTGTCGTGGCTTGCCGTCCAGGTTCCTTCGGATGCGATCCAGGCGCTTCGGGCGGGATCGTAGGCGTCTTTCGCGAGGCGGGATTCGTAGGTGCCGTCGGCGTGGAAATCGATGTGGGCCTGGCTGTCTCGTTGACCGATCCACTTACCGACGAACTCGGGGCGGGGGTGGGGGAGAGTCCAGATGGCGAAACCGACCAGGGCGGCGATGAGTACCAGGCCACCGAGGAGGAAGAGGAGCGTTTTAGGTTTTTTGGGGTTTTCTTCGAAGTGCTCTTCGACCGATTTCGTCATGAAGTGGGTTCAGTCTAGGACAACGACTCCGAGGGGGCAAGACGTGGGGGACCTTCGGCGAGGCTATTGGCGTTTGTAGGCGGAGTTTTGGTCGGCGATCGTGAACATGTTGTGATCGTTGCCCCAATAGAACGGGCGCACGGCATATGCGTTCAGGACTTGGAGATCGTAAGGTTTATTGGCCTCGGATAGCGCACGGGCCGCTTCCATTTTGGCTTTGTCGGTCCCGTCGATTTGGTATTGGATATCTTTGAACACGAAGCTGAGGGTGTGGCCGTTTTCGTCGAGCTTGTAGGTGCCGGTGGAGATCGAATTGACGTTGACGGGCGCGGTCGGATCGAGTTTGCCTATCGTCCACTCGAAGGTCGAATCGTCCTTGAAGACGATCTTGGTTTGGGGCTTCGTGGCGTCGGGGATGAGAGCCCAGCTTCTCCAGGTTCCGACGAGAGGCGAACTGCCGTGGCAGCCGGACAGCACCCAGCAGATCAGGGGAAGAACCGCCGGGAACTTTATGGCGAAATAGCGCACGTTTTCAGTCTAGGACAGACTCGGGGTTTCTGACAACAGTTAGCTCTTGCGGTGGTACACGGTGGTCTTGCCTTGCTCATCGGCGGAGAACTCGTCGTTGCCGTTCCACTTGATGGTTTCGGTTGGGTTCTTGTTGGACTCGTCGATGATCTGCTGCTTTTTTTCCCTGACCCTTTCCTGAGCCTTTTGGATGCGCGCTTGGTCGGTGCCGGAGAATTGCCAATCGACGTCGGTCATTTTGATCGTCAGTTTGTCGCCGTCGAGAGTCCAGTTGCCGGTATCGGTGGCGGTGAGGGTGTTGGGGCCGTTGGCGACCTTGGAGACGCTCTTGAACGTGCCATCGGCGTTGAAGGTGACTTCGGGATTGAAGTTGATGCCGTTTACGGTTTCGGAGGACGTCCAGGTGCCGACGGGGGAGGCTTTCTTGCAGCCGCCGAGGGCAAGGGCGAGAGCGACGATGGGCACCAGATAGACGCGCATGTCCGATTCTGGCAGAAAGCTACTCGCGCATTGGGATTCGGATGTCGTTGTTCTGGGCGAAGGCTTCGGCGGACTCGTAGCCGGCGTCCACGTGGCGGACGACGCCCATACCGGGGTCGCTGGTGAGGACCCTTTCGAGGCGGCGACGGGAGTTTTCGGTTCCGTCAGCGACGACGACCATTCCGGCGTGCTGGGAGTAGCCGATGCCGACGCCTCCGCCGTTGTGGATGGAGACCCAGGAAGCTCCGGCGGCGGTGTTGACGAGGGCGTTCAGGAGGGCCCAGTCGGCGACGGCGTCGGTGCCGTCCTTCATGGCCTCGGTCTCGCGGTTGGGGCTGGCGACGGAGCCGCAGTCGAGGTGGTCTCTACCGATAACGATGGGGGCTTTGATCTCGCCCTTTCGGACGAGATCGTTGATGGCGAGGCCCATTTCGGCGCGCTCGCCGTAGCCAAGCCAGCAGATGCGGGAGGGGAGGCCTTGGAAATGGATTCTGGGAGTGGCCTTTTCCATCCAGCGGCGGAGGGTTTGGTTGTTGGGGAAGAGCTCCAAGGCGAGGCGGTCAGTGCGGGCGATGTCTTCGGGGTCGCCGCTGAGGGCGGCCCAACGGAAGGGGCCTTTGCCTTCGCAGAACAGGGGGCGGATGTATTCGGGGACGAAGCCGGGGATGTCGAAGGCGTTTTCGCAGCCTGCCTCTTGGGCGAAGGCGCGGATGTTGTTACCGTAATCGAAGGTGATGGCGCCTTTGGCTTTGAGGTCGAGCATGGCTTGGACGTGGGTGGCCATGCTGTTTTTGGACTTGCGGATGTATTCGTCGGGGTTGTCGTTTCGGAGGGTTTCGGCTTCCTTGAGGGTGAGTCCGTGGGGGATGTAGCCGTTGAGGGGGTCGTGGGCGGAGGTCTGGTCGGTGAGGACATCGGGGACGATGCCTCGTTGGACCATCTCGGGGAGTACGTCGGCGCAGTTGCCGACGAGGCCGACGCTGATGGGCTCTCTCGTTTCGAGCATGGCGAGGGCTTCATCGAGGGAGTGGGCGATCTTGTCGCAGTAGCCGGATTGGAGGCGTTTTTCGATGCGGGCGGGGTCGACATCGATGCCGAGGAAGCTGGCTCCGTTCAGGGTGGCGGCGAGGGGTTGGGCGCCGCCCATGCCTCCCATGCCGCCACTGACCACGAGCTTGCGCTGGAGGGAGCCTCCGAAGTGCTGGTCGGCGCAGGCGGCGAAGGTTTCGAAGGTGCCTTGAACGATGCCTTGGGAGCCGATGTAGATCCAAGAGCCGGCAGTCATTTGGCCGTACATCATGAGGCCCTTGCGTTCGAGCTCGCGGAAGTGTTCCCAGTTCGACCACTTGCCGACGAGGTTGGAATTGGCGAGGAGGACGCGGGGGGCTTCTTCGTGGGTGCGGAAGATGCCGACGGGTTTGCCGGATTGGACGAGGAGGGTTTCGTCGTTTTCGAGGGATTGGAGGGCGCGGACGATGGCGTGGAAGCAGTCCCAGTTGCGGGCGGCTTTGCCGGTGCCTCCGTAGACGATCAGGTCGTCGGGGCGCTCGGCTACCTCAGGGTCGAGGTTGTTCATCAGCATGCGCATGGCGGCTTCTTGATGCCAGCCTTTGCAGGAGAGGGAGGTGCCGCGGGGAGCTCGGATCGTCGTCGACGTAGCCATCTCTCTATTTTGGATTTTCGATTTCGGATTTTGGCGATCTGGCGGTAATTAAAAAGCAAAGCCCTGGCGACGTGGAGGTGTCACCAGGGCCTAAAGCATGAAAAGCGGAAATCTGTTATTGGGTGGCGAAGCTTACGAAGAGGACTTTTAAGACCGGGCCTTTGGCGGAGTCCCAGCCTTCGGGGATTTCGTCGTAGCTGGACGAGTCGTCCTTGGCCTTCTTGTCCTTTTCTTTATCCTTTTTGTCTTTGTCCTTCTTGTCGCTCGAGTCGTCCTTGGAGTCTTTGTCCTTGTCGTCGGCGGGGTGCTCGTTCAGGATTTTGTTGATCGAGGCGGCGAGCTCTTTTTTGAGCTTGCGCATTCCGTCGAGGGAGGCGACATCCTTGAGGCTCGTGGCTTGGAGCTTCATGTTGATGGCGTCTTGGATGCCGGGCATGTCTTCTTCGATCTTCTTGGGATCGAAGCCATCTTTGACTTGCAGCGAGATTTTGGCGCGGACGTAGGAACTTCGCTCAGCCATGTTGGTGAGAAACTCGTCTTTGATCTCGGCGGTTGGGCCGAGCTTGATTTCCGGTTCTTTCTTCTTTTCGCCGCCGCCGCGCATCTTCATTCCGAAGAATCCGCCTGCGCCGAGGACGACCGCCAAGATAATGACGACCGGTAATTTGCCTTTCTTTTTCGGTGCTTCGCTAGCCTGTTCTGACATACCCTTACCCGTTATTTCTTATTCCTCGAATGCCTGGGAAATTCACATGGATTCTTAAGGTTTTGGGGCTTGGTACACTGCTTGTTCCCATGAACCCGATCGAGCAACTGGAACGTGAAGCCATCGCCGAAGTGAACGCGGCGGCGACTACTTTGGAATTGCGGGACCTTGAGATCAAGTTTTTAGGGAAGAGCGGGCTCTATACGGGTTTGTTGCGGCAGATTGGGCAGTTACCGCCTGAAGAGAAACCGACTTTCGGGGCGAAGGTTAACGAGGCGAAGCAGCGGCTCCAGACCTTGATCGAGGAGCGGACGGCTTCTCTGAAATCTGGGGAGCGGGCGTCGCAGTTCGAGGCGGAACGGATCGACGTGACGATGCCGGGGCGTCCGGCGCGGGTCGGCTACGAGCACGTTTTGCAGCTTACGACGAACAAGATCAAGCGAGTTTTGGGCGGGATGGGCTTCGTGTATGCGGAGTCGCCGGAGCTTGAGGAGTTTCGCTATAACTTCGACGTTTTGAACTATCCGCCGGACCACCCGGCGATGGACGAGCAGGACACGTTTTACATCGACGACACGCACGTTTTGCGGACCCAATGCACGGACTTGCAGGGACATGTGTTCGAGAAGACGAAGCCGCCGCTACGGTTCTTCACGGTGGGGCGGACCTATCGGAACGAGGCTGTGGACCGGACGCACTCGCACACCTTCCATCAAGTGGACTGTTTCATGGTGGACGAGAAGATTTCGATGGCTCACCTGAAGGGGACACTGGGGGCCTTCGCGAAGGCGATGTTCGGGGACGACGTGAAGATTCGGTTCCGGCCGGACTTCTTTCCGTTCGTGGAGCCGGGCGTGGACTATGCGATCTCGACGCCGAAACTGTTCAACGGACGTTGGGTAGAGCTTGGCGGGGCTGGGCTGATCCACCCGAATATTTTGGAGAACTACGGGATCGACACGGAGCGGTACAGCGGGTTCGCGTTCGGGTTAGGTGTGGAGCGGATTCCGATGATGGCTTACGGAGTGGACGACCTGCGGCATTTCCTTGAAAACGACTTGCGGTTCCTCGAGCAGTTCCGGGCGATGGCGTAGGCCGATTTTGGATTTTTGATTGCGGATTTTGGAGGGCTTTGGGCTTTTCTCCTTGGGGCATTCATCTACTATTTGTAGATGGCGGATGAGATTTTAAGCCGTATTCATCGCGAGCATGGGGAGGACCTTTTGGAGGTTCTTTCGTCTCGACTTTCGCCTACCGATTTGCAGTCGCTGCTGCTGGAGGTCTATCGGCGGCGAGCTTTGCGGCAGGCTCCAGGGCGGTTGCTTGCGCAGCATGAGGAGAACCGGTTTGTGCGGCCTTCGCCGCTCGATCCGCGGGTTCGCTTGGGGTTCGATCGGGTCGCTTTTTCTTTGGCGTCGGAAGAGTTCGAGCCGATCGAGCTGGCTCCCATGTGTCCTCTGGGGACAACCTCGGCGGTGACGACGGTGAGTCAGAACAATCTCGTTTCCACGGCGCGGAACACGGAGGTCATGGCGGACCCGACGAATGCGATGGCTTTGGAATGCGCTTTGCGGCGGCGGAAGTCGCCGGAGCCGGTGCGGCTTTGCTGCAGCGAGCGGGTGACACGGGCGCAGGGAGTGAGCGGGCCTCAGTCTTGGGCGCATTTCCGGCTTTTCGCTTTGGTGAGCGCGGGGCGGGATGAGGGGGCTTACCGTTTTGAGTCGGCGGAATTGGCTCGGCACATCGGGTTTTACTTGCGGCTGTTTCCGGCGCTTGGGTTTTCCGGAATGGCAGGGGTGCGGGCGGCTTTGACGAACTTCGTGGGCGACGAGATCGCGGCGCATCACGACGTCTTGCTGGCCGACTTGTCGGCAGCGTTTCCCGGGGTGGAGTTTGGGCATTACCCGGAGCGGGAGACGGGGCGGGGTTACTACGTCGGATCTTGTTTCCACATCTACGTGCGGGATGGGGCAGGGGAGGAGTATTTCCTGGCGGATGGGGGCGTGGTGGATTGGACGCAGAAGCTGCTGAGCAACAAGAAGGAGAGGTTTTTGATCAGCGGGATTGGGACGGAGCGGCTTTGCTCGGTGTTTGGCGGCGTTTAGCTTTCTTAGCCTCCAGACGGCGCGTCTGGAGGCAGCGCACGCACTAGTTGTCTGGGGTTGGGTTGCCTAGGAGGTGGCGGTTTTGGTACATCTGGCCTGCGTGATAGGCGACGTGGTAGGCGGCGAATCTTAGGCGGACTTCTACGGTGGGGGCGGGGGTCGACCATTCGTCGTCGAATTTGTGATCCAGGGGGAGATCCAGGGTGAAGGCTCTTTGGTAGATGCGTTCGTGGCGGTCGTAGACCATGAGCTTGGTTTCTTCGACGGTCATCGCTTGTAGCCTGGGGTCGATGGGGGCTTCTAGGATGTCAGGGGGCCAGCCGTAGGGGGCTTTTAGCATGAAGTGGTCCTCCCAGAATTCGGCGGGCTCGCCGAAGAGGTAGCGAAGGACGATGGAGGCTTCGCTTCTGAGCAAGTGGGCGCACATCTCGCTTATGGAGATGGTTCCTGGGCCGGGCCTGACGTGGAGGTGGTCTTGGGAGAGACCTTCGAAGACCATGTCGAAATCGACGTAGCTCCAATGCCAGGCTTCGATCAGGGCTCGTTTGGCGTCCATGTCCCGGATATTTCTAGGAGATTGGCTCAGGGTCCTTGGAAACTTCGCATGTTTGGCCGGTGTCTCTAAGATGCAAGATGCTTACGACGCTCATTGCCCTGGCTGCCGTCGGTCCCCGGCTTCCGTTTAAGTCGCCGATCTGGGGGTTGGCATTGTCGCCAGACGGGAAATGGTTGGCGGCGGCGCATCGAGGGGCGTCTGTCTCAGTGGTGAGTTTGAAGACAGGACGGCTTTTGCGGAAGCTGATCGGGGCTGACGAACGGAGGGATTCGGCTTTCTTCGAGAATCCGGTTCTTTCGCCAGACGGGAGGTATCTGACGGTAGGGAGCGCGTCGGCGGAGGCGGAATCGAATCCGGTTTGGCGTACTTCGGATTGGCGAATCAGAAACCGGATATTGGGCGGTTACGAGTCTTTACAGTTTGCGGAAGGCGGGAAGACTTTGGTCGGCCTTAGCTACTGGATCGAGAGACCTCGGCATCTGGACGTAATTCGGTTCTCGGACGGGCGAGTCTTGAAGAGGCGGGACCTGCGAGAGATCGACTATTTGGTGTCTTTCGCTGCCGATCCGAGGGGCGCCCAAGCTTGGATATCTTCGGACTTTGGGCCGGTCCAGTGGAATTGGCGGGGGAAAAGGAGCCCACGGTTTCCAGTCGGGATGCGGGATTGGCAGGGCGTGGTCATGTCAAGCTCTCCCGGAGCTCATTGGCTTCTCTCGGCGGGCGACACGGGACGCGGTGGCATTGCCTATCTAGCGAAGGCGAAGTCCTACGATCTACCTGATTTTCTGGAACTCGATTTCAGGGTGCGGGCGGTGGCTTGGACGGGCGATGGGCAGTCGGCCGTGTTGGCGGGGTTAGGCGGGAAGATCGCCGTAGTCGACCTCGGCCGGAACAGGATCGTGCGGGAGTGGGTTGGACACGAGAGGCGAAACATACGGGGGGCAGCGATTCGGGGGAACCGGCTTTATACGGGAGCGGAATCGGAGTATGTGGATCCTCGGTCGGGGTTGAAAGGCGGGCAGATTTGCGAATGGCGGCTTTCGGACGGGCGGCTGCTGCGGGCGTTTACCCCTTGATTGCGTTCTGCAAAGTAAAATCTGCGTTCGCATGAAATTCCCTATCTCAATGCTTCGCGACTTTGTCCAAACGGACCTTAGCGCCGAACAGGTGGGCGACCTGTTGACGATGGCGGGGTTTGAGTTGGAGGGGATCGAAGACGTGGATGGGGAGTCGGTGCTGGACATCAAGGTGATGAGCAACCGCGGGGACGGGCTGAGCGTCTTTGGGTTGGCGCGCGAGGTGTTGGCGAAGGATGGGAATTCCCGGGCGACCGACCTTTACGACAAGACGCGGACCTACGCATTTGGGCAGCGAGCGGAGACGCTTTCGATTTCCGACGACGTGGCTACCGTCGAGGCGGAGGAGTGCAATCGGTTTGCTTGCCGGGCATACGAGAACGTAGATGCCAAGGGGCAATCGCCGGAGTGGATGCAGAAGCGGCTCGCGCAGGCGGGGATGCGGCCAATTTCGATCCTTGTCGACCTGACGAACTATGTAATGCTCGAACTGGGGCAGCCTTTGCATGCCTTCGACCGGGACAAGCTGGTGGGAGAGCGGATCGTCGTGCGGCACGCTCGTCCGGGCGAGAAGCTGACGACTTTGAACGAAGTCGAGCATGAGCTCGATGGGCAGATGATGATTTGCGACGGAGGGCGCCCGGTGGGCGTGCCTGGTGTGATGGGCGGCCTGGAAACGGAGGTCACCGACTCGACCAAGCGGCTCTTGCTGGAGTCGGCTAATTTTCGAAATACGACGGTGCGGAAGACTCGGAAGCAGCTTGGGCTGAACACGGAGGCGAGCTACCGGTTCGAGCGGAGCGTCGATCCCGAGGGAGTTGTGCGGGCGATCGAGCGGTTCACGGATTTGCTGGTTGCTTCCCAGCCTTCGGCGACGATGTCGCGGGTGGTCGATCATTATCCGGGGAAGAAGACGCGGGAGCCTTTGACCCTTCGGGTCGGTCGGGCTTCGATGTTGCTGGGGATGGAGATCGCGCCTGGGCAGGCCAAGGGCTATTTGGAGCGGCTGGGGATGAACGTTCAGGGCGAGGAGCCGTTGACGGTCGTGCCCCCATCCTGGCGGCCGGACATCGTGCGGGAGATCGACCTTGTGGAGGAGCTTGGGCGCGTCCACGGGTACGAGCGGATTCCGGAGGAGCTTCCCATCGGGCATACGCCGGTGGGAGGGGCGAAGGGCGAGTATCTGGACAACGACCGGTTGCGGGAGGCGTTGGTTCGGGCGGGGTTCATTCAGATTTGGTCGCACTCTCTGCGGGACTTGCACCCGTTGGACGAGCCGGGCGAGCGGGTTGGGCCGAAGAATCCGGCTTCGCCGGAAATGGCGTATCTGCGCAACAGCCACTGGCCCTGCCTGGCGGACGCGGCTTTGCGGAACGGGGGGCGGGACTTGCACGTGTTCGAGATGGGGAAGGTTTTCTCGCGGCATGGGGCGGAGTTCGCGGAATATTTGGAGTTTGGGGTGTTGAGCGTGGGGGCTCTGTTGCCTGCGAACCGGCAGAAAGAGGATGTGCCGGAGGCGGATTTCTTCTCGCTCAAGCAGTCGCTGATCGAGGTCGCGGGGCACGTTGGGGTCGGGTTGAAGTTCTTGCCGCCCACCAAGACGGCGGATGGGCGATTGCATCCGACTCGCCAGGCGACGATTTTGAACGACGGCGGGGAGATGGTGGGGGTGATCGGGCAGATCCATCCCGATCTGGCGGAGAAGGTTGGGCTGTCGCCGAACACCGTCTTGGCGGCGGGTTATGTGGATGTGCTCTTTGGGAACGCGGCGCGGCACCTGGCGCTGAAGTCGATCAGCCGTAATCCGGCGGTGCGGCGAGATATTTCGTTCGAGATCGCTAAGGCGGTGCCTTATTCGTCGGTGGAGGCGGCTATCGCTCAGGCGGGTGGGGACGTGTTGGAGCGGCAGTGGCTGTTCGACGTTTACGAGGGCAAGGGGATCGGCGAGGGGAATCACTCGCTGAGCATTGGGCTTCAGCTTCGGAAGCAGGGCTCGAATTTCACGGACGAGGAAGCGAACCAGGTGCGTGAGAAGGTCGTGGCGGCGCTTGCGGGGCTTGGGGCGAAGGCGCGTTGATTTTTGGGCGTTTTTTGACGCAACCCCTTTGGGGTAGGTGTGGGTTGTTTGCCGTTGTTACCAGGGTAGGCCTGTTGGGCCAACCCTTCGCTATTTGACGGAACCCCGTTGGGGTTCTTTTTTTGAGTGCGTTGAGGGTGCGTTAGTGCGTTTGCTGCAACCCCTTCAGGGTTGAAACGTTGTTTCGGCCTTGTACCAGGGTAGGCCGTTGCGGCCAACCCTTCGCTATTTGACGGAACCCCGTTGGGGTTCTTGTCTTGGAGTGCGTTCCGGGTGCGTGAGTGCGTTTGCTGCAACCCCTTCAGGGTTGTTTTCGTGTTGCGGTTTGGTTACCAGGGTAGGCCGTTTCGGCCAACCCTTCGCTTAAGTCTGGAACCCCTTTGGGATTCTTTTTCCGGACGTGGTCGTTGCCCACGGCTACACGCTCCGCGTGGGTTTGGAGAGAGCGCTCTATTTAGCCTCGCTTGTTCGCCGGGCTTGACCGGCGGCTACACCCTTCGGGGTTTGTTGGTTCCGTGCGCTCTGTTTCTTGCCTCGCTTGTTCGCACCGAATAGGTGCGCCTACACGCTTCGCGTGGGCTTGGAGCCGGGGGCGGGGGTTGGTCTTTTTGGGGCTTGTTTGGGGGTGGGGGAGAGGGCGTTTACGATGAGTTCCCAGACTCCCCAGGCGAGGACGACCACGTAGAGGGAGCGGAGGGCCATGGGCCAGTAGTGGTAGTGGTCGAAGGGTTTTAGCCAGGCCATGGGCAGGTAGGCGAAGAAGGACAGGGCGAAGCCGGTGAGGGCGAGGACCCAGTGGCGCCCGGCAGCGAGCAGGGCGGAGGCGTTCGCGTAGGCGTACCAGACGGTCGAGTAGACGCGGTCCGTTACGAGGATCATCAGGCCGTCCCAGGTTTCCCGGAGGTTGTTGAGGGCGGTCATGCCGGGGCTCAGATAGTCGAAGAGGGCGACGTAGACGCCGGGGCCGTGGCGGAACTGTTGGGCCTGGTAGCTGGACGTGCCGCTTGGGATATAGGCGTGGCGGACCAGCCAATAGGCGACGATGAGGCTCCAGAAAGCGACCTGCCAACCCCAGCGGACTTGGTAGCGGCGGAGGCGGAAGGAAACGGCGACGCCGAAGAGAGCGGTGGGGAGCATGACGGCTTGCTCGTAGCTGGCGAAGGCGAGGACGCTCGCTACGAAAGCGAGGATCGCCCAGAGCCAGGACTGGCGGCTTGCCGTCGTAGCTTGGACTGAGCTTTTGGTGGCGGGCTCATCGGTGGCGGTCGGTTCGGCTGGAGTTTGCTTGGCGGAGGTGCGCTCGTAGCGGGCGTAGGCGGCGAGGGCGGTGAGGCAGAAGACGGTCATCACGGACGCGGTTCGTCCGGGGAGCCACGCGATCATTCGGGATTCGAAGCCGACGATGCCATTTAGCTCGGTGCAGAGGAATACGGCGGCGGCGTAGGCGAAGACCCAGCGCCGGAGTTTGGAGCCCTTTTGGAAGAGCTTCGGGAAATCGCGGAGGGTGGCTTTGTTGAGACCCTTCACGCCGTGGATAGCGAGGTCGGCGATGGCGAGCGCGGCGGCTCCGTGAAGGACGGCCCAAGAGAGCCAGCCCGTATTGCCCCAGTGCCAGAGGCCAAAGAGGGCGGTTCCGGCGGCGGTGAGGGCGACGCTGTCGGTGATCTCCCGCAGGAACCAGGCAAGGAGGAGGACGCAGACGGCGCAGAGGAGAGCGTTCGTCATGCCGTAGCCAGCGGCGTCGTCTTTGTAGAGGCGGTTATCGGCCTCGAAGGTGAGGGTGGGGAGAGGGCGATAGAAATGGTTTTCCAGGGGCCAGTCGCTCGTGAACCAGCTCATGGGAGCGTTCCTCTCGCGGATGGTTTGGAGGAGCACCTTGGTGTCGGTGTCTTGGAGCAGGGCGGGGTTCGTGGCGTGGCGGAGGAGGATGGGAACGCAGGAAAGCACCGCGACGATCAGGGCGACGCTCCAACGTTTCATCGCAGGGATTATCCCCCGCGCAGGCGAGGTTTTTGGTTTTTGCTTCTAGGTTTTAGGTTTTGAGAAGGGGAGGTCTCAGGTCTTAGGCGTTAGGTCTTGGGGATCGGGCGTAACAAGGGACGGGGCTGGGGGAGTAATCTTTGGGTAGGTCAAGCTTTATGAAACCACTCGCACTTTGCTCCGTTCTCGCGTTATCTCTCGTCGCTCTGGCGCAGAATTTTCCCATTCAGAAATTCCAGAACAAGCCGTTGCCCGCTATGAAGATGGTGGACACGAAGGGGAAGACCCATACGAACGCTTCCTTGAAGGGCAAGGTTGTCTTGATAGACTTTTGGGCGACGTGGTGCGGCCCCTGCAAGCAGGCGATGCCGATGCTGGAGCGGCTTCACAAGAAGTACGGTTCGAAGGGGTTGATGGTGATTGGGGCGGACGTCCTCGAGACCAAGAACAAGCTTAATGCGGCGCGGGACTTCGTGAAGGCGACGGGCTATACCTACACCTTTACGAGGGACGACGCAGGCAACCAGGCTTTGGCGGACAAGCTTCAGGTCCAAGGCATTCCGGCGATGCTGTTGATCGACAAGAAAGGAACGATCAAGCAGGTTACCGTTGGGTTCAGCCCCTCCGAAGAGGCCGCCCTATCCGGGATGATCGAGAGCCTTTTGAAAGGCTAGCTCCGGCGGGCGGTCGTGATGACCACGCCGCCAGCCTGAGGAAGAATCTGGGCCCAGTCTCCCTGACGTTTCAGGAGCTGGGCCTGGGCTACTTTTCCGGCTCCCAGGGGGATCCAAATCGGCTTGTCCTTCAGATAGTCGGGGATTGACAGGGTGATTTTGGGCATCTCCTGAGTTGCCTCCAGGAGGGCTTCGGGATAGTCCTTGGCGTCTTGCGAGCCCATGAGCTTCATGGAGCGGGCGGCGACGGAATGGGGGAAGATGGTGTCCGCGTAGAGGACGAGACCCATGTAGTTGTCCATCCCGACGGGGCCTTTATCGGCCATTCCCACAGCGGTGGGCGGGCCAGACGCGGCTTTCATTACGAGGGTGTCCACATTCGTCTTGACCCAGGCGTTGAGGTCCTTTAGGGTCGCGCCCATGGCGTCTTCGGGAGTGTATTTGCCTGCGGCCATCTCGTCGCGGAGCCAGCGGAGAAAAAGTTTTTCGCCGAGGTAGCCGTTGGCCCAATCCTCGGGGGCGGAATAGCCGTTGACGCCGGGGAGGACGGCGTGGCCGTACTCGTGGGCGACTTCGCGGGCCATCTCGACGGGGCTGTCGAAGCTGCGCAGGTCGTAGATGTAGATGTTGCTGACGGTGACGACGCGGTTGTTCGGGAGAATGTCTTGGGCTGTGAGCTGTTCGCCGCCTGCCTTCCCGCCCCAGCAGAGATAGTAGTCGACGATTCCCTGGTTGATCGACTCGTTGTTGGCGAAGTGGAACCGGGCCATCATCATGTCCCACAGGCGAAGCGCCTCTCGGGCGACCATGGGGGCTTTGTCGCCGTCGGACCTTCGTTCCTGGGAATAGATTCGGAAGCGGAGGCGGCCTACCTGCTCCTTGGTTTGGGGGTCGCGGGGGGCGTCGGCGTCGGGGGCGAAGCCGGTGGTTATCCAGTCGAACTCCCAGCGGGTGGGCGGGTCGCCGAACTGCTTGGGGGAGAGTTTGGCGGGATCGAGGCGGCCATCGCGAATCCAAATTTGCAGGCGTACGGGCTTATTGTTGGGCTCGACGAGACTGATTCGGCGCATCGAGTAGCCCTCGTTGGTTTGTCCGATGGCGATGGCGGCCAGGAGGCTGAGCATAGTTTTAGTGTCCTAAGTGTTCGAGATAGCGTTCGGCATCGATCGCGGCCATACAGCCTGTTCCTGCCGCACTCACGGCTTGGCGATAGATGCTGTCGGCGACGTCTCCGGCGGCGAAGACGCCTTCTATGTTGGTCTTCGTGGAGCCCGGTTTAGTTTGGATGTAGCCGACGTCGTCCATGTCGATAACGCCCTTGAAGAGGTCGCTGTTGGGTTTGTGGCCGATGGCGACGAAGACGCCGTCGATGGGCATCTCCTTCTTTTCGCCGGTGACGACGTTATGCAGCCGGACGGAGGTGACCCTCTTGGCCGGTTCGTTGACGCCGAGGATCTCGTCTACGACCGTGTTCCAGATGACTTCGATCTTCGGATTGTTCAGGACGCGTTCCTGCATGATTTTGCTGGCGCGAAACTCGTCGCGCCGGTGGACCACATAGACCCGACTGCAATGACGGGTCAAGTAGTTCGCCTCTTCCATCGCGGTGTCTCCGCCGCCGACGATGATGACTTCCTTGTTTCGGAAGAAGAAGCCGTCGCAGGTGGCGCAGGCGCTGACGCCGTGGCCGCCGAAGTGGATTTCGCTCTCGATGCCGATCCACTTGGCGCTCGCGCCGGTGGCGATAATGACGGCTTCGGTTTCGAAGACCTCGTCGCCGGTCCAGACCTTATAGGGTCGTTGGCTGAGATCGACCTTGGTGACCTCGCGGTGCTCGATGCGGGCGCCGAAGCGGGCGGCCTGCTTTTGGAAGAGCTCCATCATCTCGGGGCCCATGATGCCGTCGGGGAAGCCGGGGTAGTTCTCCACGTCGGTCGTGATCATAAGCTGACCGCCGGGCTGTAAACCGGCGAAGACCAGCGGATTCAAGTTTGCGCGCGCAGTGTAGAGGGCCGCTGTGTAGCCGGCCGGCCCCGAGCCGACGATGATCACTTTTTCTGACATAGCTTTAATTTGATTCCGCTGAGGTTACCCATCCTTTAAGTGCATCGATTGGCCCTCGGTTCCCGTCTGTAGGCATAACCGTATGGCTGAAAACGAGGCTCTGCCACCCGAAGACGTTTACGCGGTGATCATGACCATGGTCGACCGGATGTCGGCGGTGGCTTGGTCGAAACTTGGGCTGCAACCGGACTTTATGACGGGCAAGATCGAAAAGGATCTTGGGCAGGCGAAGGTGGCGATCGACGTCACCACGCACCTGGCGAGCATGATCGAAGGGCAGCTAGACGACGAGGACAAGCGGCAAATCCACACGCTGGTCCGGGATTTGAGATTGAACTACGTAGAAAAGATGAAGGAGCACCAATCGTGAGCGCGGAAAGAGCGGCCGGGTCCAAGCGCAGATCGCGCAGTATCGGAGACCACCTCGGGTCTATCGTGAACCGAGTCAAGTCGGCGCGCTTGGATCGCTTTGAGGCTGTTGAGCGGGTTCGGTCGGAGAACGCGGGGCCGACGGTGAAGGAGCGGCAGCATGAGCTGATTCGCTTCTACCAGGAGTACGAGACGCTCGTGGAGACGGTTTGCGATGCGGCGCAGTACGGGCCGACGCCCAAGTTGGAGAACCTCTATCAGACCGAGCGCAAGTGGATGCTGGAGAACTATTCCAGTCTTCGTAAATACGTTGTGGCCTACCTGAGATACGACGTGGACGACGTCGAACAGGGGGGCGATGCTTTCGAAGCGCTATTTATGGCGGCAAATCTTGACGCTTTCCTTAATTCCGATGACGGTAACATGATCTCGCGGATCACCCGAACGCGGGAGGCATTGTCCCTTTACGGCGATCACCTCCGGCAACTCGCGGCGGCTGCATAGTGCATGCGTCAGACTTTCCACCACGCTGACTTTGAGGCGCTCACCCGCCTTTGGAACCAGTTCTATCCCGAAAAATTCCGGATAGACAGCGATTTGTTACGCATGAACACGGTGGATTCTCCGGTGTTCGACTGGGGCGTATCGCTCTTTGAGGGTTCGGGTGGGTTCGTGGCTTTCAAGCGGTCGGCGGCGGGGCTTTTCAAGGGGCCTTCGGTGGATCAAGCGCACCTTTCGGCCATCGCTTACACCGATCCCAAGATCGCGGTGGACCTGATGGCGGAGGCGAAGCGAGTCCTTGCGAACCGCGGGGTCAACAAGATCGTTTTTGGGGGCGATTCGCGGCACTTCTTTCCTGGCTGCCCGGACAACTGCCGGTCGCTTTGCGACTTCTTGATGGTGGAAGGGTTCGAGGACGGCGGGGAGGCTCACGACTTGGAGCGCGACCTTTCCGACTATGTGGCGGCCTATCCGGCGCCGGAAGGCTACGTTTTGCGCCCGCTCGGTGGGGACGACGACATCGTGGCGCTGCGGATTTTTCTGGAAGCGGAATTCCCGGGTCGGTGGTTGCACGACACGATGGACAAGCTGCGGGTCGAGGACGATCCTTCGATCGTCTTCGCGGCGTTCGACGGCTCGCGGGTCGTAGGTTTTGCCATGTTGCAGAACTGGAACTGCCGGCAGCCGATCGGCGGAGGAATCTGGCGGAACGACCTCGGGGCGAATTGGGGCAGTTTGGGGCCTATCGGGGTTTCGGCCGAGCTTCGGGGGCAGGGGATTGGGCACGGTTTGCTTGCGGGGGCGCTCGCGCATCAGCGCGGCCTTGGGGTGAAGCGCTGCATTATCGACTGGACGGGCCTCGTCGACTTTTACGGGAAGCACGGCTTCCAGGTTAATCGCACGTACCGTATGTCTTCGCTTCGCCTCGGCGAATAGACCGGTTCATCTTCTTTTCAGCTTGCGTTCATCTGGCGTTCAGGTTGGGGCGGGACAATTTGTTGATATAGTGCCAACGATGCCCACCGAGCCACATTGCAATCGCACCGGTGTTGTCGTCCGCGAATCTACGTCGGAGGACTGGGAAGATATTCTTCGCGCCGTTTTGAGCGCTACCGACTACGGGTTTCTGCTTACCGATCTGGACCACTGCGCTATCGCTTGCAACGCGGAATTTGGGCGGCTTTTTTCCATCGAGATCGACCTTGTTGTGAGGCAGGACGTGAAGGCGGTTCGGCAGATGGTGTTGGACCGGATCGCGGACCCGGAGGTTTGGGAAAAGAATTTGGACGTCGTTTACGCCGATGCCAAGTTGGTGCAGGTGGACGAGCTGCTGCTAAGGCGGCCGCATGCCCAGCTTCGGCGGTATACGGGGCCGGTCCTTTCGCGGGACGGGGTTCCGATTGGGCGGCTTTGGACTTTCCTCGACGTTACGGCGGAGGCGCGGCTGCGGCAGATCCGGGAGTCGTTGGCGGAGGCGAGTCTGTTTTTCGACTCGGAGCCTCGGCGGGTCTACGAGTACCTGGTGGAGTTGTTGGGGGACCACTACGGTTCGCTGGCTTTGATCTCCGTGCAGAACGGGGATTTCCTTCGGTTTCAAGCGGCGGGGGGGCCGAACCGGGAAGCGGCGATGGCTTTGGGCGGGAACACGATGGTGGAGTCGTACTGCCAGTTCTGCATCCATTCGCGTTCGCCGTTGATCGTGCAGGACGCGAAGAAGGACGATTTGTATACGGACGTGCTTCCGGCGCGGCTTGGCCTGACTCGGTACGCGGGGGTGCCGATCATCGCGCCGAACGGGGAAGTGATTGGGACGCTTTGCATCCTCGACGACCGGTCGGACGAGATATTGGACGACGAGGACATCCGGTTCCTCAGCTTGATCGCGGTTCGCATCAGCTCCGAGCTGGATCGGGAGCATCAGCTTCGGTCTTTGGAAGGAGATTTGGAGGCGACTGGGGATGCGCTGAGGATGATCCAGCACAAGCTGATCCAGAGCGAGAAGCTGGCGGTGACGGGGATCTTGGCGGCTTCGATCTCGCACGACATCCGGAACATCCTCTCGGCGATCTCGTTGGAGATGTCGATTTTGGCGGACAAACCGGAAGAGATGACGAAGGTCGTTCGGGATCAATTGGACCGGTTCGCGGTCTTGTCGCACCGGCTGCTTTCCTATGCAAAGCCGAACGAGATTGCTTTGGGGCCAGTCGAACTTCGGGATGTTATCGACAACGTTTTGACACTGTTGAACGCCCACCTGCTCGTGAGCGGGATCGAGGTGGACGTGGTGATGTCGAAGGCGTTGCCCTGCGTCCATGCCGATCCGGTGCGGCTCGAGCACCTGTTCGTGAACTTGATCATGAACGCGATTCAGGCGAGCCCGAGTGGGGGGCGGATCGTGATCAAGTGCGAGGGCAAGAAGGACAGTTTGGGGATCGAGATCAAGGACTCGGGCAAAGGGATGAACTCGCACCAACTTGCCCGGCTCTTCGAGCCTTTCTCATCTACCCGGATCGGCGGTTTTGGCTTGGGGTTGTATAGCTGCCGCCAGATCGTGGAGGAGGCGGGCGGGGAGATCCGCGCCAACTCGCGCCTTGGGGTGGGCACGACATTCAAGATCAAGCTTCCGCTAGCGCAATGAAGGACATTCTGATCATCGACGACGATCGCTTTATCACCGACTCGGTCGGTCGATTTTTGGCGTCCCATGGGTACGAGATAAGGCGGTGCCACACGGCCGGTGAGGGCTTCCGGTCTATCGCGGAAGTGCAACCCGATCTGCTTGTGCTCGACCTTGGTTTGCCCGACCAGGATGGGATTTCCCTTTGCCGGCGTCTGAGGTCGCAGTGGAGTTTTCCGATCTTGATGCTGACCTCGCGGGGGGCTTCGATGGACAAGGTCGTTGGGCTTGAAGTGGGTGCGGACGACTATCTCACGAAGCCTTTCGACGCGAACGAGCTTTTGGCTCGCATCCGGGCTTTGCTCCGGCGGGTCGCGGAGTATCACGGGAAGTCGCTGGTTCAAGAGAAGAGCATGCGGGTCGGGCCGTTGACGGTCGATATGGATGCTCGGGCGGTTTCTATCGAGGGAGCGGCGTTGGAGATCACGGAGACGGAGTTCAAGATTTTGTCGTACCTGGCGTCCAACGCGGGGCGGGCGATCAGCCGGGAGATGCTTTTCGAGACGATTTGGGGTTACGACATCGAGTTCAGCAGCAACTCGCTGGAGGTGTTGATCTACCGGCTACGGCAGAAGCTGGAGCAGGCGGGTTGCCCGAACGTCATTCGAACGATGCGAGGATATGGCTATAAATTGCAAGTGTAAGGCTATTGTTCATCTTACGTTCATCTTTTTGTAAGGAAAATGTCAGGTTCGAGTGCTTTAATTTCTTGTAGTCGCTGTTGACGCTGGGGAGTGTTCCAGTGAACACGCTGTGGATGGCGCTCGATACTCTAAGCTTTTGGACTTTTAACGTCTTTTAACTCCCCCACAGTGCGGTGCTCCGGTCCCCAGCCGGACACCGCCTTAAATCTTTTTGGGCTTCGCGAAAGTCCCACTCCTCGCGCCTTTTGCGTCAAAAATGAAGGAAGGCACGATTCCTCGTTTGGGGGACTCGTTGGAAGAATCGATGACCACATTTTCTGGGGCGAAAAAGCGAATCGTCGTCGTGGGGGGCGGGTTTGGCGGGGCGTACGCGGCGCAGACCCTTTCCAAGAAGGCTCCCAAGGACTGGGAAGTGGTTTTGCTGGACCGCGATAACTTCCTGCTCTTTTATCCCTTGCTCGTCGAGGCAGGTGTGGGGCATTTGGAGCCGCGGCATGTGACGGTTCCGATCCGGAGCTTTCTGCGGAAGCCGGCCTCGTTCACGATGGCGGAGGTTTCGCGGGTGGATACGGCGGCGCAGCAGGTGTATTACCGGGTGGCGGGAACGGGGGACATCCAGACCCTCCACTACGATCATTTGATCTTGTCGCCGGGATCGATCACGAAGATGCCTGCCTCGATTCCGGGGTTGGCAGAGCATGCTTTCGAGCTCAAGACTCTTCGGGACTCGATCGAGTTCAGGGACCGGGGGATTCGGCTTCTCGAGATCGCGAATACGGTTTCGGACAAGGTGACGCGGCGGGCTTTGCTGCGGATCGTCGTCGTCGGATCGAACTTTACGGGGATCGAGCTGGCGGGCGAGTATCAGGAGTTCTTGACGGAGCAGACGAAGAACTATCCGAATTTGTCGGAGGACGACGTGCAGGTGGTGGTTGTCGAGTATGCGGAGCGAATTCTGCCCGTTCTCGATGCGGATTTGGCGCGGTTCGCGCGAAAGCACCTTGAGAAGCGCGGGCTAAAGATTTACACAAAGACGAGCCTTTCCGAGGTTCGGCGGGACTCGGTGACGCTGACCACGGGGGAGATCCTGCCTTGTTACACGACCGTATGGTGCGCGGGGATTTCGCCGTCGCCCTTTATCTCCAAGGTGGAAGGGTTGCCGGTGAACGAGCGCGGGTACATCCTTTGCGACGAGACGACGCGGGTGAAGGGGTTCGACAACGTTTGGGCGATTGGGGACTCGGCGTTTATCCCGGGGGCAGATGGAAAGCCCTTCGCGGCGACGGCGCAGAACGCTTCGCGCCAGGGGCCGACGGCGGCGTTGAATGTGGTTCGGTCGATCAAAGGAGAGGATTTGGTTCCTTTTCGACACAGCGACATCGGGTCTCTGGCGGCGATCGGGTGCCGGACGGCGGTGGCGCGGGTCTTCGGGGTGAAGCTGGCGGGGTTCCCGGCCTGGTTTATGTTCCGGACGGTGTATCTGATGAAGATGCCGAGCTGGTCGCGGCGGGTGCGGATCGTGATCGACTGGACGCTTTCGCTTTTCTTCAAGCCTGAGGCGTTGCAGCTTGGCGTGCACCAAGGGGATACGGTTTTGGATTCGATTTTCGAGGATGAGTCTCGGACGTCGGTCGGGGTTTCGTGATTCCTTGTTAAGATAGGTGTATGACCACCCGGGGCGTCGATCCCAAGATCAAGCGGTTTATTGCGATCTGGGTGATTTTGGGGATTGGGATCGCGATTGGGTTCTTTATTGGGGCGGCTTATCAGGCGTCGCGACCGTTCATTTACTTTCCGGGGCGTTTGAACTCGGGAGAGTAGCGATTCGCATGCGCTTCTAACCTCTATCCCCCAGCCCCTTTCTCCTGGGCATCAGGAGAAAGGGGAGTAGCGATCTATAGGAGTTCTTTTGGGGGTTTTAGGCGGTTCCGTTCCTTGTCCCTCGTGCCCCAGCGGACGAAGGTGACGAAGCCTACGATGACGACCAGAAGGACGATGGGGATGACGACCATCATCACGGTTTTGACTTCTTCGATGGACAGCATCAGCCCTGGGCTCTGACTCCCTTTTGGTCAACCCACACCGCCCTTCCGTCGCGCCAGACGACGACTTGCTCGCCACGCGAAAAGTGGGACCGGATGGCTTTGCGTACGGCTTCAACGACGAGCTTGTCGACCTGCTCGTCTTCGTTAAACCTCTTCGCGATCGCTTCGTGGTTCAGGGCTTTCATGACTCTTTGCTTTGACTATTCAGAGTATTCCAGATGTCTTGCAAGGCAACTATGATCTCCCCTTCAGAACTACGTTTTGCGATCAACTTTGGGTCCAAGCCCCGTGAGTTGTCGTAGATACGCCAGGTATCGACGAGGGGCATGTAGGTTGAGAAGAGCAATTTGAGGCTGGCGGCGAAACGACGACGTATGGTTGTCTCGGGAACGTTATGACCACCCGCCCTGACTCGACCGGCAACCCTTTGTACGGCCAGATCGGGGCTTGGAAGCCAGAAGTAGAGAAGGTGGATCTGGTAGCCATCGGCTTGCCAGTCGCGGACTCGGTTGGCGAGCATTTTGGTAGCGAGGGTGGTTTCGAAGGCGAAATCGCTTCGCTCGTTCTCAAGAGTGGAAAGGCGTTCGAGTAAAAGGCGTCCAGCGTTGATGTCGCCGGAGGTTCCCGGTTTCCCGGTCAGTTCGGCGGCGATCATATCGGCATTCACGAAGGGTATCTCCTTGGGTAGGAGGGTCGCAGCGCAAGTCGACTTGCCGGAGCCGTTCGGTCCAGCGATGATGACGGCCTGGGGTGGCGAGGCCATGGCTAGACTTCGACTGTCTCGTATTTCTCGATGAGCTCAGCTTCTCGCTCGGGGGTGAGGCCGGTGGGGAGGGGGGCGGGGATGGCGTCTAGCCACTCGAGGGTGTCTTCGATGATTTCGCTGAGGGGGCGGAATTTTAGGCCGTTTTGGATTCCCTTTGTGTTGTCGACCTCGTAGAAGCCGGGTTTGTCGAGCTCGGAGGGGATTTGGGAGGGGAAGGCTTTGCCTCGTTTCACGCCTTGTTCGTCTAGCCATTCGAGGGAGGGGCGGATGAGTTCGTAGCTAGCGCCGCCTTGAAGAGCGGCTTCGTCGAAGATGTCGCCCCAGGTCATGGGGTATTCGGGGCCGGTGGCGAAGTAGGCGCCGTGTGCTTGGACATCGAGGAGGTGGTAGCAGAAGTTGGCGAGGTCGCGGCCGTCGATGAATTGGACGGCTTCGTTTCGCTCGTGGAGGGAGAGTATCTTGCCGCCCTTCTTTGCCCTTTGGAACCAGTAGGGGAAGCGGAAGGTTTTGTCGTAGGGACCGACGATCATGCCGGGGCGGACGTTGAGGGCGCGGCTTCCGTAGATCTCGTCCACGACTTGCTCGCAGAGGACTTTGAGTCCGCCGTAGGTTTCGCCGGTGATCTCTTCGACGTTGGGGTCTTTGACGGTGGCGAGGGGTGAGGTTTCCGTCTGGTTGACCTCGGACGGGTCGCCAAGGACGCTGATCGTGGAGATGAACAGGTAGCGGTCGACGCGGTCTTTGAGATACTCGGCGGACTGGCGGACGATGCGGGGGACGTAGCCGCAGGTATCGATGACGGCGTCCCACTTTCGGTCGGCGAGGACGGCGAGGCCGCCATCGCGGTCGCCGTGGATTCGCTCGACTTGGGGGAAGAGATCGGAGCCGTGTTTGCCGCGATGAAAGAGGGTGAGTTTGTGTCCGAGATCGAGGCCTCGCTCGACCAGATGCCGCCCTACAAATTCCGTTCCGCCGATGACGAGGATGTCCACCCCTACTTCATACCTCGCCCGGCGGACGGACGTTAGCGGCGGTGGCTGAAATTCAGGACCTGAATCCCGCCCGATTCAAGCGGGGCCAGGTTCAAACCTGGTATAATCGTGCCTTGTTATCCCCCGTCCACAGGCGCGGCTTTTCGTGTCTCTGGGACGTCTTGGAACCTGAGAAATCGTGGCAGAAGAAGATCCCAACGTTTCAATCGTTAACGTCGACGAAGAGTTAGGCCGTTCGTACGTTAACTACGCAATGTCCGTCATCATTGCGCGCGCCCTTCCGGACGTGCGCGATGGTTTGAAGCCGGTCCAGCGCCGCATCCTTTACGCGATGCGCATGCTGAATTTGTCGCCTGACAGCAACTACGTCAAGTGCGCGAAGGTCACCGGCCAGACTAGTGGCGACTACCACCCTCACGGCGACCAGGTCATCTATCCGACCCTCGTTCGTATGGCGCAGTCCTGGTCCTTGCGGTATCCGCTGATCCAGGGCCAAGGGAACTTCGGTTCCGTGGACGGCGACAGCCCGGCCGCCCAGCGATATACGGAATGCCGTCTGACGCCCATCGCGATGGAGATGTTGGAGGACCTCGACCGGGAGACGGTCGACTGGATCGACAACTATTCCACGACGCTTTTGGAGCCGACGGTTCTGCCGAGCAAGTTCCCGAACCTGCTTTGCAACGGTTCGCAGGGTATCGCGGTCGGCATGGCGACGAACCTGCCGCCGCACAACCTGACCGAGGTTTGCAACGCGATTTTGCTTCGACTGGACAACCCCGAGTCGACGTTGGACGATGTGATGCAGCTTATGCCCGGGCCGGACTTCCCGACTTACGGCATCATCATGGGCACGAAGGGTATCCGCAGCGCCTATGAGACGGGCCGCGGGTCGATCATCATGCAGGCGAAGACGATGATCGAGCCTGGGGACGCGGGCAAGTCGGTGATCGTCGTTACGGAGATTCCGTATCAGGTCAACAAAGAGACGCTGATCAAGTCGATCGCGCAGATTGCCAAGGAGCGCAAGTTCGACGGCATTCTGAACGTGCAGGACTACTCGGACAAGCGCGGCATGCGCATCGAGATCGAAGTCCGGCGCGACGTGAACCCGAACAAGGCGCTGAACTACCTGCTCAAGCATACGAACCTGCGCACGACCTTCGGCGCGATCATGCTTGGCCTGGCGGACATGGCTCCGCGCACGTGCGCTTTGCTCGTGCTGCTTGACGAATACCTGAAGCACCGAAAGCAGGTCATCGAGCGACGGACGCGCTATGAGCTTTATCGAGCCCTTGAGGAGATGCACCTCAACGAGGGCTTCCAGATCGCGCGGCGGTTCTTGGACGAGGTCATCGCGGTCATCCGGCGCAGCCCGGACCCCGGCGTGGCACGTGCGGAATTGGTGCGGGAATTCGAGATGTCGCCCTACCAGGCGAACGCCGTTCTCGCGATGCCGCTTCGCCGCTTGACGCAACTCGAGCAGCAGAGGCTGGAGAACGACTACAAGGATGCGCTCCGACGGGTTCAGAACCTGATGGACATCCTGAATAGCCCGGAGCGCCTGAAGGCGGTCACGCGGGACGAGATCGTCGGTTTGCGGGACAAGCACGGCGACGAGCGCCGCACGAAGATCGTTACCCGCGAGGCGGGCGAGTTTACGGAAGAGGACCTGATTCCCGAGGAAGAGGCGATCATCTCGATCTCGCGCGACGGCTACATCAAGCGTGTGTCGATCGACTCCTACCGCCAGCAGAAGCGGGGCGGGAAGGGCGTGAACAACACGCTCAAGGCAGACGACGAACCGGCGCACCTGTTCCAGGTCAATACGCACCACACGATCCTGTTCTTTACGGACCGCGGGCGCGTGTACAAGCTGAAGGCTTACGAAATTCCCGAGTCGGGCCGCTACGCCAAGGGCATGCCGGTCATCAACTACATCCAGATTGTGGGTGGCGAGCGGGTGACGGCGACGATCAGCGTCAAGGACCTGAACGCGGAAGGCTTCCTGACGATGATCACGCAGGGAACGGGAGCGAACCGCTGGGCGGAGATCAAGCGTACGCCGATGAGCGCGTTCGCGAATATCCGCAACAACGGCCTGATCGCCTTCGACATCGAAGAGGGCGACGAGCTTGGCTGGGCGCTCAAGACGCGAGGCAGCGACGACCTTATTCTCATCACCCACGAGGGCCAGAGCATTCGCTTCAACGAGAAGGATGCGATGTCCCGATCCCGTGCGGCTGGCGGCGTTCGAGCGATTATGTTCAAGGAGAGCAATCGCGAGGACAAGCTTGTGGGCGCGGATATCGTGAACGACGAATCGACCCTGTTGGTCGTGAGCGAGAACGGCTACGGCAAGCGCACGTCTCTGAGCGAGTACCGTATTCAGGGCCGAGGCGGCTCTGGCATTCTCACGATGAACTGCACGGCGAAGACGGGCAAAATCGTGGGAGCGGAGATCGTCGAGGACGACGACAAGCTGCTCGTGATGACGGTCAACGGCAAGGGCATCCGGGTACGGATCAAGGAGATTCGCACGACCGGCCGCGTGGCCCAGGGCGTGAAGCTGATCAACCTCTCGGACAACGATCAGGTGCGCTCGATCGCACGGCTCGTCCAGGATACGGACGATGGCGAGTTCGAGGACGCGACGATCGCGGACGACGGCGAGGAATCGGAAGAGCCGGAAACGGAATAGTGGTTTTCCAAATGGGTCCCTCTTGGTTGAGAGGGACTCATTTTTGTTTTTCGGGGTCTCGTATTACGTGCGTTTGGCGTTGGTAAGGGTTCCGGTTGGGCGCGTGTGTTCCGCAACCCCGTTGGGGTAGGTATCGCGCGTCGTTCATTTACCAGGGTAGGCCCGTTGGGCCAACCCTTCGCTACTAGACGGGACCCCTTTGGGGTTCTTCTTTCCGGAGCCGGCTGAAGCCGGCAGTCCCCAGGGGAAACCCCATTCCCTGCCCCTCCCCATTTTCGCTTTGCGAAAACAGGGAGGAGCGGCTATTTCTCTATTTGGTGGTGGATGGGGAAGTTGACGCTGCTGGCGATGAAGCATTCCTGGTTCGCCTTTTCATGGAGGTGGGCGGCCTTTGCTTTGTCGGTTCCTTCGGCGAGTGTGACTTTGGGTCTCAGGGTGGCTTCGGTGATCCGCATCTTTCCGTCTTTGAAGGTCATGATGGCGGTCGCGTCGTCTTCGTAGGCGGTGACGGAAATTCCGGCCCTTGCGCAGAGGGCGAGGTAGCTGAGCATGTGGCAGGAGGCTACGGAGGCGAGGAGGAGGTCTTCGGGGTTGGGGAGGGAGCCGTCGCCACGGAACGGGACGGCGGCGGAGCCGGTGAGATCGGGTTTGCCTTCGATCGAGACTTTGTACTCGCGTGAGTAGGCCTCGTAGTTGGCGGTGGGGCCTTTCTCGGCTCCCGTCCACGTGAGGTGTGCGCGAAAACGATGTTCGTGCGGCATGTCTAAGGATGGCCTGCTTTTGCAATTTGCCGACAGGTACATTCACGTGCATCGTGGACTTCTCAACTGTTTTCCTTGCCATCGCCCTTGCTCAATCCGCGGCCCCGGCGGACGACAAGGTTCCGCCGATCAACCCGGACAGGCCCGATTTTACGAACGGGGCGGGGATTACGCCACAAGGGAAGGTGGTGGTCGAATTGGGGTACCGGCAGACGGCGACGAAGACGTTTACGCTGCGCCAGTATGGGGACCAGCCGGTGGTTCGGTTCGCGCTGAACCCGAACCTGGAGCTTCGGGTGGGGCCGGGCGACTATGGGACGGTGCGGTGGTTTGGAGGGACGGACCAGGGTTGGGAGGACTCTTCGCTGGGGGCGAAGTGGTGTTTCCACAACGGGAAGGACAAGTCGGGGTTCGGCGATCCTTCGCTGGCTTTGGAAGCGGATGTGGAGATTCCGTCTGGCGGACGCTTTTTCCGGGCAGATCGAGCGATTCCTTCGTTGACGGGGATCGTGGATTTCTCGATTGCGGACGGCTGGGACTTGGCGGGGAACCTGGTGTTCGCTTGGAACAAGGACGACGCGGGCGACTTTTGGCAGACCTCGGCGAGCTTGTCTTTGGGGCACGACCTTGCTGAGCGCGTCGGCTCGTTTTTGGAGACGTACATGACGATGACCGCGCGGCATGGGGTGCCCACGGACCACTTCGCGGATGCGGGGCTGACCTATCGGCTTAACAACGACTGTCAGTTGGATGCAAGCGTGGGGACGCAGTTGGACCGGCACCGCCAGACGGGAGTGTTTGGGTTTGGGGTCAGCGTTCGGTTCTAGGGGTTAGGTCCATGCCGGAGAGAGCGGCCTTTACTTGGTCGGTCGTTTGGTCGTAGGCGGCTTGGTAGAGGTCTTCCAGCTCGACTTCCGACCTTCCACTTTCGCTTGCCACCTTGGTCGCTGCGGCGAGGACCGTTGCGAGGTTGGCGTCGTTGTCGTTCCATTGGGTCATGGTTGCGACGATGGCGGGGAGGACCCAATCCAGGGATTGGCATTTTTGGCGCAGGCGCTCTCCGAGGCTGGTGCTTTTGTCGCTGAGGAGGCTTAGGAGCAGCAGGTCTACAGGGTGGAGGTTCTGGAGGTCGTAGGAGACTGGAAGGGCCTCGAGGCTGGGCTGCTGTTTGCCGAGGATTCTCTCCTTGAGGGACTCGAAGGGGCCTTTCGGTTGCTCAGCGATTCGGTCCTCCTTCGATTGGAGGTCCATCACGGTTTTGCGGGCCGACTCTATAACGATCCCTTCGCCGGCAAGGATCTTGGATGCCAGTCCTTCGCCCCGGACGAGCCCAAGGAGAAGGTGTTCGGTGCCAATGTAGTTGTTGTTGAGGTTCCTGGCCTCGTCGTAGGCGTAATCGATGACCATTTTGGCCATTGGCGTCAGAGTCATGTGTTCCGAGGACTTCCTTTCGCTCTTGTTGGACATCTCGCGGACTCTTTCGGCGAAATCTTCGATGTCGATGCCCAGCATCTCAAGCACACGGGCAGCCAAGTTGTCGGATTCTCGGAGAAGGCCTAACAGGAGGTGCTCGGTAGAGACGTATCCATGACCGAGTTTTTGAGCTTCCTCTTGTCCGTAGAAGACGGTCTTGCGAGCGCGTTCAGTGAACCGTTGCCACATGTTATTTGTCCTTACCGGTCAGGCCGAGTCCGTCGAGAGCTTTGCGGATTTCCGGAGTGGTGCTTCGGACGCACGCCTGGTAAAGAATTTCTGGGGTCATGTTGTCGGCTGAAATGGTGCTAAGGGCGGTGGCGAGGCTTTCGCGGGACTTCGATTTTTCCGATCGCATCATGGCGACGATAGCGGGGAGGACCCATTCGAGGGAGGGGGCTTCTTCGCGGAGGCGTTTGCCGAAATCGGACTCTGTGTCGCAGAGGATGCCGACGAGGATTTGGTCGACGGGGTGGAGGAGGCTGAAGTCGAATTTGACGGGGAGGTGAAGCGTTGCCGGGCTGGTGGCGGCAGGGGGCCGGGTGGTGTATCGGACGGCTGGAGGAGGCGAACTGCTGACTCCACGTTCCTTTTGAACGTCGGCAACCATTCGACGCGCGGGTTCAAGGTCGACGTCGAGGTTGGCGAAGACCCGTCCGGCAATGCCGTCGCCTTCGCGGATCAAGCCGAGCAGGAGGTGTTCGGTGCCGATGTAGTCGTTGCTGAGGTTCCTCGCCTCGTCGTAGGCAAGGTCGATGACCCGCTTAGCCCTTGGGGTCAGGGTCATGTCTTGGGAGGGACGGGTGTCTCCCCTCGGGAGCTGCTTTTCCACTTCCGCGCGAAGCCGATTCATCGAGAGCCCGAGGCGATTGAGAACTTCAGCCGCCTTATGGCCGCTCTCGTGGGTGAGGCCGAGCAGGATGTGCTCGGTGGAGACGTAGCCTTCGCCAAACCTTTGTGCTTCCTCTTGCGAGTAGAAGATGACCTTGCGCGCGTTTTCGGTAAATCGTTGCCACATGGGATCCGGTTTTAGAAACGTTTCGCCAGACGCAAAGGTTTAGCCTTCTCAAATTTTCGGCAAGAAATGCGATTGGCGCTCGATCTCGTAGACTAGGGCAGATGTCGACAGGCCGGTTGGTTGTAGGTGTGACGGGGGCGAGCGGGGCGATCTATGCCCAACGTTTTCTGGTGCAGGCGGCGAAGCATTTTCGGGAGATCTATCTGATCCTCAGCGAGCAGGCGATTCAAGTCTCGGCGACGGAGCTTGGGGTTGCGCCTCGGCGGGATGGATTTTCGACCTTGGAGTGGCTGGGGGCCGAATATCCGCAGATCAAGCTGCTGGACAGCAAGAACTACTTTACGCCGCCCGCGTCGGGGTCTTTCCGGCATGACGGGATGGTGATCGTGCCTTGCTCGATGGGGACGGCGGGGCGGATCGCGAATGGCCTTAGCGACGATCTTTTGACTCGAGCGGCGGATGTATGTCTGAAGGAGCGGCGGCGGCTGATCGTCGTTCCGCGCGAGATGCCGATGAACACGATCATGCTGCGGAATCTTACGACGCTTTCGGAGGTTGGGGCGACAGTGCTTCCGGCTTGCCCGGCTTGGTATTACAAGCCTTCTTCGCTGGAGGAGTTGGCGGATACGGTGGTTGCGCGGATTTTGCAGAGCTTGGGCGTGGAACAGGATTTGATGCGGGAGTGGGCCGTTGGGGGAGCGGAGGAGTAGGGGGATTTTAGATTTTGGATTTTAGATTTTGGATTTTGGGGCCAGGGGCTTTGGCGTGAGTGGGCTCCGTCGGGTCGTTCTTGCCGGGGGCGCTGGATTTGTTGGGCGTGCCTTGATCCGGGAATTTGTGGATGCGGGGTATGAGGTGGTCGTGCTTTCGCGGTCGGGGAAGGCGGTCGAGGGGACGACGGTGGCTCGGTGGGACGGGGCGAATCTGGGGGACTGGGTTTCGTACTTGGACGGGGCTTCGGCGGTGGTGAACCTGGCGGGGGAGCCGGTGACGCTGCGGTGGACGGACGAGAACAAGCGGAAGATTTTGGAGAGCCGGGTGGAGAGCACGGCTTTGATCGGAAAGGCGATTCGAGGGTGTGGTACGCCACCGCAGGTTTGGGTGAACGCGAGCGCGGTCGGTTACTACGGCGACACGGGCGATACGCAGATGGACGAGGCGAGTCCGGCGGGGGAAGGGTTTTTGGCGGAGACCTGCTTGGCTTGGGAGCGAGCGCAGGAGGAGGCGGAGACGCCCTCGACCCGGAAAGCACGCGTTCGGATTGGGTTTGTTTTGGGGCGGGACGGCGGGGCTTTTCCGGAGCTTGCGAAGTTGACGAAGAGGTTTTTGGGGGGAGCGCAGGGAAGCGGGCGGCAGTGGATACCTTGGATCGACGTGCGCGACTTGGCGCGGTTGTTTCGCTGGGTTGTCGAGGGCGAAACGAAGGGGGCCTTGAACGGGGTTGGTCCATCGCCGGTGCGGAACGGCGAGCTGATGGAGGCGATGCGGAAGGCGGGGCATCGGCCCTGGTCGCCGCCTGCGCCGGGGTTCGCGATCAAGCTCGCGGGGGCATTTATGGGGATGCAGACGGACGTGGCTTTGGTGAGTCAGCGGGCAGTGCCTACAACCGCTTTAGCTTCGGGTTTCGCATTCGAGCACACCGATCTCGACGCGGTGCTCGCCGAGCTTTTCGCTAGCCGCGAATAGCGCCTCCGACGATGCTGCCAAGCAGGGTCAGGAGGACGATCAGGGTGATGACGACGTAGGTGCGGTCCTTTTCCTTGACGAAGCCAAGAAGGGAGACGAAGACGCGGGCGACGGGGGTGGCGATGAGGACGAGCGCGCCGAGCTGCATGATGGACCTCGCGCGGAAGGCGAGGACGCCCTTGAAGACTTCGCCGACGAGGCGATTTGGGTTCGCGTCGCCGGTGAAGGTGTGGTAGGCGACGGGCTCGCTGCCGTGGCGAATGAGATAGTAAACGCCTCCCAGCGCGCCGATGGCGGCGGCGAGGACGACGCCGAAACGGAGAACGGCGCTGACCCAGTGTTGGAGGCTGCCCTCGGTGTCGCGGTTCATTTAGGCTCCTCCCCTGATGCCGGAGACGATCATTTCGATGGCGATAGCGGCAGTCACGACGGCGAAGACTTGGCGGAGCAGCTTGACGGGAAGACGGGACATGAAGCGCGCGCCGGTGACGGAGCCGATGAGGACGCCGAGCATGACGGGCATAGTGAGGCCGGGATCGACATAGCCTCGGCTGAGATAGACGCCCGCGCTGGCAGCGGCGGTGACGCCGATCATGAAGTTGCTGGTGGCGGTCGAGACCTTGAAGGGGAGCTTCATGATCTGGTCCATGGCGATGACCTTGAAGGTGCCTGAGCCGATGCCGAGAAGGCCGGAGATTGCTCCTGCTCCAAACATCATGGCGAAGCCCGCCTTTACGCGGTGGACCTCGTAGGATTGGGGGCCCTCGGGGGTTTGGTAGGTTCCTGCGAGGGCGAGCTTTTGGCCGAGGGGGTCGGGCGGGGCGTCGGCTTTGGCTTCCTTGTGGGCGCGGACGGTTTGCCAGGCGGCTTGGAGGAGGACGAGGCCGAAGATGGTTACGAGGACCTGGGCGTTTACATAGAGGGCGAGGAAGGCTCCGAGCAGGGCGCCGAAGGTGGTGGCGATCTCGAGGAACATGCCGATGCGGATGTTCGAGAGCCCATCGCGGACGTAGGCGGCGGCCGCGCCGGAAGATGTGGCGATGACGGAGACGAGGCTGGCGCCGATGGCGTAGCGGATATCGACCCCGAGGAAGAGGGTGAGGACGGGGGTGATGATGACGCCTCCACCGAGACCGGTGAGGGAGCCCACGAAGCCCGCCAAGATCGCCGTGACGAAGACGATGAGGGTGAAAACGAGGACGGTCACCTTCCCTGCCACCTCGCAAATCGAAAGAGTCTAATGGACGAAGCATACCAAGGGCTCGCTTTCGGGCGGATATAGTAGCGGGGTCGGATCGTATGGAATCTTCGCTAACCAAGATCGTTTTTCGGTGGGAGAGGGAGCGTTGGCAGCCCCAGGCGGCCTTGCTGTGTGCGGCGGGGGTGGCGATTTTGGTCGTCGGTGCGGTGCTGCTCGGTCATCCGGAATGGGGCATCCTCGGCGGCTTGGGCGGACTGTATACGGGAATGGCTTCCTACGGGGGTGTGCAGCCTGCGAGGATTCGCCGCATGCTGGCCGTTGCCTTTTCTACGGCGAGTATCACGCTTTTGGGCAGCGTCGTGAGCCCATCGATTTTTGCGACGGTGGCGACGGTGATGGTCGTCAGCTTCCTGCTTGCGGCTCTTTCCACCAAGAGCCAGGACGCTTCGACGGTGGCGGTGCAAGCGACGGGCGTGCTGATCGTCCTTTCCGGCCTGCCCGAACTGGCGCGCGAGCCTTGGGGGAACGCGGGGCTCGTCTTGGCGGGAGGGCTCGTGCAGACGCTTTTGCAGTCGCTGGTGGGTCCGGCTCAACCGTACTATGCGGAGCGGAGGGCGACGGCGGATGCCTTCCGCAGCTTGAGCACGTTTCTGGACGGTCTGACCGGCGGTGATGCGGGCTCGCTGATTCCGGATGCCCAGCCGTTTCAAAACGCGCGGGACCGGTTAGAGGAGTCGATTCGGTACGGGCTGGCGGAGAAGACGGCGACTCTGCGCCACGTGGTCAAGGCGGCGGAGACGATGCGGGCCACTTTGGTCGGCTTTGCGAGAACGTACTTGGCTTTGGAGGATCGCGCATGGGCCAATCAGGTGGCCCGGAGCTTTTCGGGGGCTTTCCTTGCCGTCGGCGATTCGATCGAGCATGGGCGTTACCACCTACACATCCGCCCGATTTGGCCGGGCCGGACGGACTTGGAGGATGGGGAAAAGGAATTCGAGTATTGGGCCGAGCTGCTCGCGGCGGCGTTCGAAGACCTCTGTGCGCCACCGAGCGAGTCCGATGCGGTCCAGGATTCGGAATCGTCCAAGCCGCCTGGTTTTCGTCAGCGGACACGAGATTTCTTTGCGTGGATTTTGGACAGCCGGGCGGTTCGTCGCTTGGCGGTGGGGCATGGGCTTCGCTATGCGATCACACTTGGTCTGGCTACGGCTTTCTACCGGATCGAAGGGATCGCGCACGGATATTGGTTCCCGCTGACGATCGCCATCGTGCTCCGGCCCGACTATGCGACGACCCTGACGCGCGGGGTGGCGAGGATGATTGGGACGGTGGCGGGGGTGGTGTTCTCGACGCTGATCTTGATGACGCTTCACTTGAGCGCGCCGGAAATGATCGGGATTATGCTGATCGCGACCTGGCTTGCCTTCGTTTGCTTCCAGGTGAGCTATCTCGCCTATAGCTTCGCCTTGACGTTGTTTGTCGTTTTCTCTTTGGCGGCGGTTGGAGCGCATGGGGACGCGGTCGGGATCGCTCGGTTGGAGGCGACGGGGCTGGGGATCGGGACGACGCTTCTCGCGGCGTGGATTTGGCCGATTTGGCAATCGGCGAACGTGAACGGGGTTTTGAAGGAAGCCTTCCAGGCCCAGGTCGATTACGTCGATGCGGTCAGGGCGATGTTCGAGACGGGCAATCACGAGCTTGCGGACCGTATGCGTTACCGGGGCCGGACGCTACGGATCGAGGCGGAGCGAATCGTCCTGGCGGCGACTCTGGAGCCGCGTTGGAGTCATCGGGGGCGGCTGAAGTCGGCGAAGGAGGACCTGGCGAAGTTGGACGAAAGCGCGGCGGTTCTGCTTTCGATCCATGCGGAGGCGTCGGATGGAAAGGAGCGGGACAAAAGCAAAGCCCTCGAGAGGCTTGTCCGAGCAGGGGGCGTGTCGGTAGCGATGCGGGACCGGCTGGCGGGGGAGTAGGGTCCTGTGGGACTTTTGAAATTTTCGGAACATCTTTGAAACCGGTGCGTCTGAATTCTCCTGCCTGGTCATACGGGCAGGACTGGGGCATGGCCCAGGATAAGGATAAACGTTGGTAACAGCGCCAAAGGGTTGGGCCCCATCCCAGCCGCCTCGCAAGGGGACCACTATGCAATCCGAGGCTTCTCAGATGTCCGACCTGTCGGGCGTTGATCCGGAAGGCCGGGACTAGGACCGACGGCGAGTGCTGAGGTCCGCGCGAGGATAGCTCTTCGCAATGTCCCACGCTAAAGGTCCAGGGGTGAAAGCCGAAGAGAAGGAGTGTTGTGTTCGACCGAACCGTCGGAAGAGCCGATCTCCAGTCACCGGGGCGCGCCGGCTTCGCTAAGAGCGAAGACGCCGTCCGGGATGACCGTCTGGTACCCACGGTTTGGGGAAGGGCAGGATGGCGTGGCGCATTTTGTGTCTAACAAGACACGGAACGCCTGACCGCGCACGTCGTTCGGGAACGTACGAATAGCTCAGTGGTAGAGCAATCGACTAATAATCGATGGGTCGTGGAGTTCAAATCCCACTTCGTCCTCTAAGCGAAAGAGCGGTCCGTGTAGGTGCGAAAGCAGCCTGTTTCCCTCGGCTTCGGCCAGGAGGGAGCGTGAAGGATCTCGCAAGGTCCTTGACGTAGAGTCGTGAAAGTTTGGTGTTCCCGGTCATGCGGGATTAGCGGAGGTTTGCAGCCTTCGGCCGATGGAAGCGGCATAGCAGCCCTATGCGATGGAGGTAGCCGAACCTCTGGAAAAAGACGGCGGCTGAGGCGCTTGCCTGGCTACGGTTCTCACACCGGGCCCGGCGGACGAGCGGGGAACTCATAATCCCGCAAGAGCGACCAGGCCCGCACCTAAGTCTAGGGTGCGGGCATTTTTGTTTTTGGCAGTTGCGCTATCTGCGCCTTGAGGACACCCATCCACACTTTCAGCCCGGTTCCGCGACCGTTTTCGAGGTATTCGAGATAGACCTTGGCGTCGGGGGCGCCGTCGACGACGCTTGGGTACATGCGCGTCGTAAACGTCGTCGAGGCTCCGGGCGGTATCGTAACGAACTTCGCCTTTCGGTCGGAATACCCCGTAAATCCGCCTGAGGACGTACCGTCCTTCCAGACCTGGTTCATGGCAGTGGGTAGGGTGGGGACGGTCACCGAATGTCGAGTGTGGTTTGTAAGCCTTACGGACACCAAGACCTCGTCATTGCCGCTATCGCGACTGCGGCGAGTGATTTGAGCGCCGTTCGGCTTTAGAATCGGGCTTATTTTTGCTTCTAGCGGTCTGTCCCACTGTCCAAGCAAGCCCGTTAGCTTGAGGCTGCGGCCGGTAGGCTGCGGATCGTTTTTTGCAACGTTCCAGGCTCGCAGAGAACCCGCCACGTCGTTCGGGAAGGTGAACGATGTCAAGTCCTTCAACGCTGCGCGGGCATAGAGCGGCGGCGCAAAGATGTCCTCGTTTATAGACCCTCCGTCGCCGGTGTCCTGAAGGAAGTGGATCAGGGTGGGAACGTATTTCAGATCCTTCGATATCCTCATCGCTTCGATAAGTTCGCAGACGAGGTTCGTGTCAGTCTCCCGGCGGCAAGCGACCTCGAAAGCGAGGAGGTCATCGACGGCGTTCAATCGAACCAGATATCCAGCCGCGACCGCGGCGACGCCTGGGTCCCTGTCGCGCAGGAGACGGCGGAGGGTGGGGACGGCTTTCGGACCTGCGATTTCGGCGTAAAGCGCGGTGGCGAGAGGGCGGCTTGGCGCGTGAGAATTGCCGGCGAGCTGTCCGACTTTATCCGCGTAGGCAATCAGACGACGGGGTTTCTTCGTATAACGGCCGTCGCGGAGAACGTAGAACGGCATGATCGGCCACGGCTCGATGTCGCCTGCGATGTAGTGGAGGGCTCTATCTACAACGTTGGGCGAACGGCTTTGAAGGCATATGCCGATACGGTTATCGCGGTCGGGGCGGCGAAGGACCTCAAAGTAGGGCAAGAGCTTTGGCTTCTGGATGCATTGAAAGTTGAAAACAGTGAGGTAGAGCTTCGAGTCTTTTTTGTCCCAACTGCGCCCATAGGATAGGAACCAGATGTTTTTCTTGGAGACGTCGATATCGGTTAGCTCCAAGGAAGACGATGCGGAATTGAGGTCGCTTCCATTTTCGGCCCAGCCGATGCCGTGGTTGTAGACGATCGGAACGATGCCGAGTTTGATATTGCCGTGGATGACTTTGTCTATGACAAGCTTCGTGTGGTACTCAAGAACGGAGAGGGTGTCGCCGTGTCGAATCGCCTTCAGCGTGCGCTCGGCTTTCGGCCAGTGGCCGATGACCACAATCTCCTTCGAAGCAAGCTGGGTATCGGTTAGCTGCCTGTAGATCACGGACCATGCGGCCGATGCCTGTAGGCAAAGTGCGATTGAGACGATCCATCTCTGACATTTCATTGAGGTTATTGTCCCTCCAGTGGAGTTTAGGGAAGTGCCCCTAGGTCGGAGCATCCACGCCATAACGACATTGTTATCGCAGATTTGAACCAATGGCGGCAAATGTCGTATATCCAGGCCATGGTTACTTGCATTGCTCTCTTGGCGCTTGTGGTTCAGGGTTCGAGCACACGCGGCCTTAGGAGTAAATAGAAAAGCCCTGGAGTCCAATGACTCCAGGGCTTTGAGGCTTTGTTTTAGTTCGAAGCCTTTGCGTGAGCGGCGATCTGCTCTTTCATTTTCGTGAGAGCGGTCTTGGCGTCGGCGCTGTCCTTGAACTGGCTGTTCGGGAGAGCGGCGATGGCTCGGTCGATCATGGAACCGGCTTTCTTGAAGTCCTTGGTCTGGTCGAAGAACGTCGCGGCAGTGTAGAACGTGGCGACGTCGTCTTCCTTGGAAGCACTCACAACGAGGTCCATGGCTTCTCCGCCCTTGGCGACGTCGCCGTTGGGCCGCGTTTGGGCCATGGCGAACATCATGAGGGTTTGGAGACCGGCTGGGGTCTTGCCTGCGGCCAGCGACTTGGCCTTGGCTTCCCATTGGGAGGGATTTTCCTTGGCGAGAAGCGCAAACTTCAGGCTGTCGGTCTGATCCTTGAGCTTCGGATACTTCGCGTCGATTTCGGCGATCTTGGCCTTGGCCTCAGCGATCTTGCCGTCTCCGATCAGCTTCTGGGCGTCGCCCATCGCTTGGCCGGCGGCCATCTGCTGGCGGGCCTCGTCGGCCTGCTTGTCGAACTGGACCTTGAAGGCGGCTCGGTCGAACTTACCGGCCTTGATCTGGTTGAGGGGCTCCTCCATCGTCATGGGGTGGCCGACCCACTGGATCTCGCCGTTTTGGATGATGAACGCGGTGGGGATACCGTTTTGTCCGGCGGCCTTCATCCACGTCTCGGCCATACCGGTCTGGTTGCCGGAATAGCAGACGTTGTAGTTCATCTTGTCACCCATGTCGTCGACGAACTTCTTGACATTGGTGCCGTTGTCGTCTTCCCAGATGCTGACGCCGATAAAGGTGACGTCCTTGTTCTTCTGAGCGAGCTCGGTGAGGTGGGGGATGCTCATCTTGCAGGGGCCGCACCAGGTGGCCCAAAACTCGACGACATAGAGCTTATCTTTCTCGAAGCTCTTGACAGGCGTGCCCTTGTACCAAGTCTTGATATCGAGGGCGGGGGCGGGGGAGCCGGGACCTATCCCGCTGGCGTGGGCGGCTGTGATTCCCATCGCCAACCCGGCAGCGATAAGGATATGTCGATGTAGTAGCGGCATAGTTAAGTATGACGCTGATTTAGGGCGTTTAGAGTTCCCAACTTTTCAGTAAACGCGTTACTTGGGCGACGTTAAGTTGCGTTTTTTGGCGGAATCGCAGGAGGCGGTTCCTGCCGAAAGTCATTCTCGATACACTAACTTACGATCCAAACCCTGCTCGGGCAGATGTCGTCTAGTGCAGCTATGGTTATGTGCGTTTCACTATTGGCACTTGGTTTTGGGGGCCCGCAGATCGAGGTCCTCAACGTTAACGGCGTAAAGCGAGAGGCGGAGGTCTACGCTCCCGCCAAGAAGACGAAGAATCCGCCCATCGTCTTCGCTTGGCATCCCCACGGCGGCACGATGGTGGGGGCGGCGAATCTTTTTAAGATTCAGCAATATTGGCCCGAAGCGGTGGTGGTGTATCCACAGGGATTGAAGACGAAGAGTCCGGTCGATCCCCAGGGCCATACGTTCGGCTGGCAGCGCGTGGAGGGTGACGACGGCGACCGCGATCTGAAGTTCTTCGACGCGCTCTACGCGAAGATGGACCAGCAGTTCTCGTTCAACCACAAGCGGTGCTACTCGATGGGGTTCTCGAACGGGGCGTTCTTTACCTACCTGCTGTGGCATGTGGATGGCGACAAGCTCGCGGCGGCCTCGATGGCAGCGGCGTCTATCGACGATCCGAACAAGCCCCTCAAGCCGCTGCCCGTGTTCGTGATCGCGGGGACGCACGACACGACGGTGCAGTTCTCGGATCAGCGGACGGCGATCATGTACGACCGGCAGGTCGATGGTGTGCCGACGAACGCGACGCCCCAGATTTCGAACGGCATCCGGCACTTCCATGGGTCGAAGGCGGATTTGAATACTTACATCCATCAGGGCGGGCATATCTACCCTCCATCAATGTCGCCCTTTGTGGTTCTGTTTTTCAAGAACCACCCTCAGCCCTAGAAGATGGGCAGGCCCTCCCCTTTTTCGGGGAGGGCTTTTCTTTTTTTAGGCGGTCGCGGGGACGGCGACATAGTCGAGGAAGCCGGTTGTTTCCTGCATGCGTCCATCCTGGGCAATGAGGCAGTAGTCGGTTCCGCGGGCGATGGTGTCGCCATTCTCCGGGCCGAGGGCCCAGGTGAAGCGGAGGCGGTCGTTGTGACCTTCCACGTCGCTGACCAAACGGAACTTGAAGTCGGGGAACCGCTCCTGGACGGCTCCGATCAGGCCATCGATACCGGTGTGGCCTTCGCCCTTCATGTGAGGGTCCATGTAGAGTGCGCTTTCCGTCCAGGTCTGAGCGACGAGAGCGGCCCTTTTGGCGGCGTCGGCTTCGTTCCAAGAGGCGATGTAGTTGTCGACGATTTCGTTGAAGTTGCTCATTTCGCTATCGATGATTTCCCAAGTGAGGTAAGTGATTCAATTACTTTTTAGGTAATGGTTGGTCTGTGCTATCTTGCTTGTATGGCCGAATCGGTAGGCGACCATTTAAGGGTTTGGAGGCAGCGTCGGCGGGTGAGCCAATTGGACTTGGCTTATGACGCGGGGGTGTCGGCTCGGCATTTGAGCTTCGTGGAGACGGGGCGGGCGCAGCCTTCGCGGGATATGGTGATGCGGCTGGCAGAACAGCTCGAGGTGCCCTTGCGGGAGCGGAACGCGATGCTGTTGGCAGCGGGGTTTGCGCCGGTCTATCAGGAGCGAGGGCTGGACGCTCCGGAGCTTGCGGCGGCGCGGGCGGCGGTGGATTTGATCTTGGCGGGACACGAGCCCTATCCGGCTTTGGCGGTGGACCGGCATTGGAATTTGGTGGCTGCCAATCGAGCGGTCTTTGCCTTGCTCTCTGGAGTTTCGGAGGAGTTGCTGGAGCCTCCCGTGAACGTGTTGCGCTTGAGTTTGCATCCTTCCGGTTTGGCCTCCAGGATCGCGAACTATGGGGAGTGGCGGGAGCACCTTTTGGAGCGGCTTTCTTTGCAGGTTTCGCGTTCGGGCGATCCGGTTTTGGCGGCTTTGTTGGAGGAGCTTTCTTTGTATCCCTCCGTTGGTTCTTCGGTGTCGCGGGCTTACGATGGGATCGTGGTGCCTTTTCAACTCCGGGACGGCAATGCGGTTTTGTCGTTTTTCAGTACGACGACGGTGTTTGGGACTCCGGTGGAGATCACGTTGTCGGAGTTGGCGATCGAGGCGTTTTTTCCAGCGGATGAGGCGACGGCGTTGTTGTTGCGGGGCGGGTGACGCAACCCCTTTGGGGTTCTTGTCTTGAGTGCGTTGAGGGTGCGTTGGTGCGTTTGATGCAACCCCTTCAGGGTTGAAACGTTGTTTCGGCCTTTTTCCAGGGTAGGCCTTTCCGGCCAACCCTTCGCTTAAGTCTAGAACCCCGTTGGGGTTCTTTTCCGGACGTGGTCGTTGCCCACGGCTACACCCTTCGGGGTTTGTTACTTACGTGCGCTCTGTTTTTTGCCTCGTTTGTTCGCACCTAATAGGTGCGCCTACACGCTTCGCGTCGGCTGGGAGGGGGCGCTGTTGGGCTGCCGGCTGGAAGCCGGCGCCACTGTTTAGGCGATGCCTTTTTTGGCGGCGATGAGGAGGGCGTCGCCTAGGCGGTCTACTTCGCTTACCGTCGAGTAGACGTTGGGGGTGACGCGGATTCCTTTGAATTGGGGATGGTCGATGGTGGTGGTGTAGATGCCGTGTTTGGCGAGGAGCCAGGCTTGGAGGTCGCCTGGTTTGATGTCTTTGATGCCGACAGTGGTCAGGGCGCAAGAGTGTTCGGGATTCAGGTTCGTGTGGAACTCGACGGCGTCTTCGTTTTGGACCTTGGAGGTCCAGCGGGACCTCAGATAGCGGAATCTCGCGGCTTTGCGTTCGACGCCTAGCATTTCGTGGAAGGTGAGGGCTTCGCCGATGGCGTTGTGGTTGGCGGCGGGGTGGGTGCCGATCTCTTCGAACTTGCGGATATCCTTCGTTTGCTCGGCGGTGGCGGCCATGAGGGGCCAGAGGCTTTCGATCTTTTCTTTGCGGACGTAGAGGAAGCCGGTGCCGATGGGGGCCATGAGCCACTTGTGGAGAGAGGTGCCGTAGTAGTCGCAGGTGAGGCCGTCGCGGGTGATAGGGAACTGGGCGAAAGCGTGGGCCCCATCAACAATGACAGGGATACCACGCTTTCGCCCTAGCTCCACGACGTCGCGGACGGGATAGATTTGGCCGTTGAGGAAGGAGACTTGGGAGACCAGCATCAGCTTCGTTTTGTCGGTGATGCCCTTTTCGAATGAGTCGCGCAGCTCCCTCGGCGAGTTGGGCTTGTGGGGCGGATCGACCTGGACCATCTTGATTCCGTCGCGCCGTTCGCGCTGGCGGAGGGTGGTGATCATCCGCGGGTAGTCCATGGTGGTGGTCAGGACTTCGTCGCCGGGCTTCAGGTCGAAGCCCATGAGGCAGATTTCGAGGGATTCACTGGCGTTCCGCGTGATCGCGATCTCCTCGGTGTCGCAGCCGAAGGTTTTGGCGAGGCGGCGGCGGACACCCTCGACCTCGGGCTCGAGGTGCTGCCACATGTAGTAGCTGGGGGCCTGGTTCGAGTATTCGATCTGGCGGCGGAGTGCGTCTTGAACGATGCGGGGAGAGGGGCTGCATCCGCCGTTGTTGAAGTTGATGACGTTGGGGTCGAGGGCGAAGGCCTCGCGGACCTGCATCCAGAACTCTTCGTCTTCGGCCTCGGCGCTGGAGGTCTTGAGGAGGTTTTCGATGAGGAGGACGGTGTCGTTGCGGAAAGCGGCCAAGGCGACGGCGGCGCCCATGAATTCGCGGCGGGAAAGCACGATTCTTTGTTCGCGGCTACTTTAGGTTGTCCTTTATTTTGGATTTTCGATTTTGGATTTGGAGGGCTTGCGGGTGGGCGGCAATTCCAAAATCCCCAATCCAAAATCCAAAATCAGATAGCCTTTGGTCGTGTCCGTTACCTTTGAGCAGATTGTTGCCGCTCGCAGCCGCATATCGTCGGGGATTTTGACGACTCCTTGCCAGGAATCCGTTGCTTTCAGCGAGCTTTTTGGGTGTCAAGTTTTCACCAAGCTTGAGTATTTGCAGCGCACGGGGAGCTTCAAGGAGCGGGGGGCTCGGAACGCGCTTTTGCTTTTGCCCGCCGAGGCGAAGGCCAAGGGCGTCGTGGCGGCTTCGGCGGGGAACCATGCCTTGGCGTTGGCCTACCACGGGCGTGACCTGGGGATTCCGGTGACGGTCGTGATGCCAGTCTTCGCGCCGCTTGTAAAGCAGACTCGTTGCCGTCAGCTCGGCGCGAAGGTGATTTTGTTTGGGGCAAATATCGGCGAGGCGAAGGTGGAGGCGGACAAGCTTGTCGCTTCGGACGGGCTGACGTACGTTCACGGCTTCGATTCGCCGGAGGTGATTGCGGGGGCTGGATCGCTGGGGCTCGAGATTTTGGACCAGGTGCACGAGCCGGATGCGATCGTCGTGCCGATCGGGGGCGCGGGTCTGATCGCGGGGTTGGGCTTGGCGGTGAAGACGATGCGGCCCCAGACGGAGATCATCGGCGTCGAGCCCGTTTACGCGGCTTCGTATACCGAGGCTTTGGCGTCGGGGCATCCGGTGCAGGCTTTGGTCCAGCCGACTTTAGGGGACGGCTTGGCGGTGCCTTGCGTTGGGGCGGAGGCGTTTGCCCTGGCGCGCCAGTCGGTGGATCGGGTGGTCTTGGTCGACGAGGGGCAGATCGCGGTGGCGATTTTGCGACTGTTGGAGCTTGAGAAAGGCGTCGTCGAGGGAGCGGGGGCGGCTCCGGTGGCGGCGATGCTTGGGGGGCAGCTTGGCGATCTTCGGGGGAAGCGGGTGGTGCTCGTTCTCTGTGGCGGAAATATCGACCCGGCGGTTTTGGACCGGGTGATCGACTTTGGCCTGGTGGCGGACGGACGCATGTCGCGGTTCACGGCGGTGATCAGCGACCGTCCGGGCGGGCTGGCGGCGTTTACGCAGGCGATCGCGGAGGTTGGGGCGAGCGTGAAGCAGATCGAGCACGAGCGGGCTTTCGCTTCGGCGGACGTGTCGAAGGTGACGGTGGTTTGTACGGTCGAAACGCGCGATCGAGCGCATATCGAGCAGCTTCATGCGAAGCTGCGGGAAGAGGGGTTCGAGGTCTTTTAGCGTTTCTTGGCAGCCGTACGGACCCGATGTAGTTTTTCGGTGAATCCACCTTCTTCAACAAACTGCTTTTCCAGTTGCCTTAGGAGTTGGTCTAGGAGATACGTCGTTTGATGGATTAGGCATATCAACGTGTTCGCGGCGTTGGCAGGGCCTTTGTCTTCGATGTAAGGCTTATAAGTCGAATAGGATCTGTTTTTCTTTTTTTGCAGGCCTCGTATGAAAAGCGCCTTTTCGTGATCCTTTTCCCACAAGTCGTGGCCGTTTTGCCTGAGGAAATCTTGGTAATCGAGCAGGAGTTCTTCTTGACTAGCTCGGGCGATGCCTACGAGCTTTAGTTCGATCTTCTTCGAGGTTCCCGATGCCATGCTGCCTTCGGCAATGTTCTGTCGTCCGCTTCTGGCAGCTTGGACCATCTGGTCTACTGTTCGGGATTTGGAATTGAGATAGAGACGACAAAAGGCTACGGTGGCGTCGTATACGATCTCTGACATTTGGAAGGCCGCGAGATTTTTGTAGCCACCGTGTGGGCCGATCAGGGGCCGGTCTTCCATGGCTCAGATTGACATTTGTCGCTTCATACAGGCAAGTATTTCTTGAATATGTCTTATAGGACTCATAAGACATATATGGCTTGTTCAATTTAGGGAAGTCGTGGGGAATCTTCCTTCACCGTTGGGCCGTATAATCTCCCGCGTCTCGGTCAAGGTGGTTCTTGAGGGTTTTTGTATTTGCCTGTTTGCTGCTGTGTGCTGCGTCGGTTTTGGCCGATGTGCCGCGCTTGCCTGCGCGGAAGATTTCCAAGCCGCCCGTCATCGACGGGAAGATCGATCCTGAGGAGTGGAAGGAAGCTTCCCATGTAACGGGCTACTTCGATCCTTTGACAGGGCAGGCCTGTACCGATCAGACAGAGGCTTGGCTCGCCTACGACGACGACGCTATCTATGTGGCGATGTATGCCCATGACGTGCACCCCGAGGGGATTGTGGGGCGTGAGATCACGCCGGGGAGCGACTTTAACGGGGAAGACTTCCTGACGTTCATCGTGGGGCCGAACGGAACCCGGACGTACGACGGATTCTCCTTTTTCCGGGTGAACGTGCTGAACACGCGCAACGAGACGATCTCGGGCGGACGGGCGGCGAAACGGGAGTGGCGGGGGGAATGGACCTCGGCGACTCGGCGGATGCCGGACGGGTGGTGCACGGAGTTTCGGATTCCGTGGAAGGTGCTGAACTACGCTTCGGGCGGGAAGCGGACGATGGACTTGAACTTCCGCCGGTACCAGACGCGGACGAACATCCTTTCCGAGTGGGCCAATACGACGGCTCAAGGGCGAGGGGAGTTGTTTGGGCTCTGGGTGGACGTTTTGCCACCGGCCCGCTCGGATCGGAGCCGACCCAAGTTTCTGGCCTATACGGCGCCGGAGTATGACAACGGGCGGGTGGGTGTGCGGTCGGGGTTGGACGTACGATATGCTTTCACGCCGCAGTTCACGGGCCTGCTTGCGATCAATCCGGATTTCAAGAATATCGAAAGCCAGATCGAGGGAATTCAGTTTTCGCGGACGGAGCGGTTCCTGGATGAGGCACGGCCGTTCTTTAACGATGGCGGCAATCTTTTTCAGCTTGGGGGAGGCGATTTCGGGTTCGCGCGGATGTTCTACTCCCGGCGGATCGACTCGTTCGACTGGGGGGCGAAGGCTTACGGACAGATCGGCCCGAGCTTGCAGGCGAGCGCCTTGGCGACGGTGGAGAGTGGCACCCAGACCTCCGGGGTTGCCAAGGTCGCGAAGACCTTCAACTCACGCACCAACGTGAACGCATGGTTCACGGGGACGGATACGCCGGCAGGCTCCACTTCGGCCTACGGTTTTTCGGCGGCGACGGGGCGGGGGAACTTCAACGGCGGGGTCAATGTGGCGACGTCCCACGACATCGGCCAATCTGGGAGTCCGACGGCGGGAGACGCGGGGTTCGAGTATTCGGTGCCGCACTGGTATTCGTTGTTGAAGTACGAGTGGATTCCTCCGACCTTTTCTTCGCCGCTCGCTTACATTCCGTGGGTGGACCGGCGAGGCGGATATTGGTATTCGGAGTACAACCGCGACTATCGGAGCGGGCCTTTGAAGGACATCCACTTCGACCTTTTTTCCGACTGGTTCTACCAATACGACGGGACGCAGCAGGAGCAGGGGACGGAAGGGAATTTCCTTTTCGACACCCGGAGCGACGTGCAGTTTCAGGCAGGCATGTCGCGGTATCGATTCTTCGGGGAGCCGGAGAACCTACAGACGATCCGGACGACTTTCAACAACAGCAATCGGTACAAGCGGTACGGGTTCAGCTATCAGTGGGGGACGCGGAGTGGGGACCCGACGAGTTACACGACGGTGGACGTCTCTTGGCGGCTGTTCAAGGGGTTCGACGTGGGCGTGGATTGGTCGCTGCTTTCGTTCGACGGGACCGACCGGCTGGGAATCGTTACGTTGGGCTACCAGCTCGGTCCGCTGGATTCGATCTCGGGGCGATTCGTGGATCGGAATGGGGACCGGAACGCGTATCTGGCCTACCGGCATAGCGGCGGGTCGGGGATGGAGTACTTCGTCATCGTCGGCGACCCGAACGCGGAGCGGTGGCAGAGCAGGGTTTCGGTGAAGGTGGTTTGGGCTTTCTAATTTTGGGTTTTAGATTTTGGATTTTGGATTTTGGATTGGGTTAGTCGCCGAATTTTTTAGGGATTTCCGCAAGCGGCTTTCTGCCGAGGGCTTTTCTGATCGTGTCGTTGAAGCCGTTGTTGTCGACGGGGCCAAGGGTGTTGCCGTGGTATTGGGTGCCGACGCGTTGGTGGTAGCCGGCGCTTTCGAGCATTCGGTCGTAGGTTAGAGCGACGAGTTGGCGGCCTTTTTCGGGATCGAGGACGGTGGCGCAGATGGCTAGCTCGTGGGCGAGGGAATAGTCGTTGAAGCTGGAACCATGCTGCATGACGAGGGAGGCATCGGCGTAATCCTGGGCGGTCATGAGCTTGATGTTTTGGAGCATCGCTCGGAGGCGCTTGCGGCGGGCGATGTCCTCGCCGTACATAGCCTTCATCTGGGCGGCGGTGAATTTGGAGAAGTCGCCTTCCCGCGCCTTTTGGTCGGCGGTAACGAGGTCGTGGATCTCCTTGTTTGGGGGGAGCATTTTGGCGTCTTCCTTCGCCTTGGCAGGGTTGGCGGTGACGTTTCGGACGCCGGCTACGGTGGGGTCGACGGCGAAAGTGTCGTCGTCGATGCCGGGGTAGCCCTTGATGCTGCCGATGTGCTGGTGGCGGCCGGTGGCGAGGAGGAATTGGTCCCAGGTGTAGGCGAGTCGCTTGGCGGCATCGGCGCTGCCGAGGGCTACGGCGGCGAAGGTGAGCTCGTAGCGCATGCGGTTGTCCTCGAAGGTGGCATTGATGGTGGTAACGATGGCGGCGGCGCGGAGGAACTCTTCGGGAGTTTTGAAGGAGTCGGACTCGACGAGGCGGAAGAGATCGTCCTGAAACTGTAGGCGCGCATCATTGGCCAGGAAGGGATTTTGCTGGGCTTGGAGGTCTTTGGCGGTCTTCTCCAAGTCGGCCAAAGACTTCGTTTGGGCGGCGGCGAGCGCGGGGAGAATGAGGGCGGCTCCAAGCAATAGTTGGTACAGTCTCATGTTTTTGACAATACCAGACTCTTTAAGGAACGGTACGTATCCGCCTGGGCTCGGTATCCTAGGGAACCATGCCAAGTTCGATCACGATGACCCAATCGGGTCTCAACGTCCCCAACGATCCGATCATCCCGTTCATCGAGGGTGACGGCACCGGCCCGGACATCTGGGCCGCCAGCGTTCGCGTCTTCGACGCCGCCATTGAGAAAGCCTACGGCGGTTCGCGGAAAGTCGAGTGGAAAGAAGTGCTCGCCGGAGAGAAAGCGTTTAACGAGACCGGCAACTGGCTTCCCGACGCCACGCTCGAAGCATTCAAGGATCACCTCGTCGGAATCAAAGGCCCGCTCACGACGCCGGTTGGCGGCGGCATCCGTTCGCTGAACGTTGCGCTGCGCCAGATTTTGGACCTCTACGTCTGTTTACGGCCCGTGCGCTGGTTCGAGGGCGTGCCCTCGCCGGTCAAGGACCCGGGGGCGGTGGACATGGTGATCTTCCGCGAGAATACGGAGGACATCTACGCCGGTATCGAGTTCCAGGAGGGTACGGACGAGGCGAAGAAGTTCTCGCAGATTCTCCAGGAGAACTTCCCGGACAAGTTCAAGAAGGTGCGGTTCCCGGCGACGGCGGGCTATGGCATCAAGCCCGTTTCCGAGGAGGGCACCGAGCGGCTCGTGAAGGCGGCGATCAAGTACGCCATCGAGACGGGGCGCAAGAGCGTGACGCTTGTCCACAAGGGGAACATCATGAAGTTCACCGAGGGCGCGTTCCGCGACTGGGGTTACGAGACGGCGAAGGAGCAGTTCGGCGGCGAGGACTGGGACGGCGGGCCTTGGCAGAAGCTGCCCAACGGCATCGTCATCAAGGACGCCATCGCGGACGCCTTCCTTCAGCAGATTTTGCTTCGGCCAAAGGAGTATGAGGTAATCGCAACTCTGAACCTCAACGGCGATTACATCAGCGACGCCTTGGCGGCGCAGGTGGGCGGCATCGGTATCGCTCCGGGTGGCAATGTGAACTACGACACTGGGCACGCGATCTTCGAGGCGACCCACGGGACCGCGCCGAAGTATGCGGGGCTGGACAAGGTCAATCCTTCCTCGGTGATCCTGAGCGGCGAGATGATGTTCCGCTATCTGGGCTGGACGGAGGTCGCGGACCTAATCATCAAGGGCGTCGAGGGAGCTATCGGCTCCAAGAAGGTCACATACGACTTTGCGCGGTTGATGGACGGGGCTACCGAGATCAAGTGCTCGGAGTTTAGCGACAACATCGTCGCGCATATGTAAATGGCGGCTCTAGGTCTCCCGGCGATGCCGGGAGACCTTTTTTGCTATTAGCCAGGCGATCAGGAGGGCAGGGAAGATGAAGGGCAGGGCGAAGGGGATGTAGCTTGCCTTTTGGCGAAGATTGTCCCAGAGACTCGGACCTGGCTGCCTTGTGGCGGGCTGCTCGACGAAGGAGAGATCGATCGTCGATTCTGGAGGCTGGGCTTGGAGAATGACGCCCCGCGTGGCTTTCAGGCTTTCGATTTGTTTCCTGATCTTTGGCAGCTCCTTCTTCGCGGCGGGGGCGTCGGTCCTCCGCATCTCGTCCTCTTTCTTGCGCAGATTCGCTAGTTGGCCGTCCGTATCCCGAAGCTGACTGGTGAGATCGTCGTGGGTAACGGAGTCGGTCGAGACCCGGCCTATGCCTCGGAGGCGAGTGATCGAGTCTTCGAAGTCCTCCATGGGGACATGCAGGGTCATCTGGCTTGCCTTGCCTGTGGGCTGGGAGCTGGTCTCCACGCGGCCACCGACTTCCTTCACGATCGCTTCGGCTCTCTTACGCGCTTGCGGCACACTTTCGACGACGAGGCCGATGTTGGCTTTCTTCTCGGGCATGGGCGCCCCGGCGAAAACGTTCAGGGTTGTGCCGATTTGCGGCGGAGCCTGAGAGACATTCGGCGGTCTGCCCGTCGCCGGCGTTTGCGGTTTAACGACGGGAGTCTTGGTGTTCGGGGCGGCGGGGGTACGCGATTCCTTGAAGGCAGCCCCGGCTGGACTGTAGTCTCCGTTGATCGCTCCGTTCATCGAGCGCTGCATCTCTTTTTTCGAGTCGTCCGGGCTGGCGGCAGCGCCAGCGGCGGCGTTTTCGTCGCTCTTCGCGAATGAGAAACTCAAGCTTTTGGCGGCGCTTTTCGCCTGGGCAAATACGGGGAAGAAGATGATCGCGCAGACGGCGACGGCGGAGGCCACGGCGAGGGTCATGCCGACTTTCGGGTCGAGCCACCAAGGGGTTCGGCGTTTGGCGGTTTCCAGGGCGGCGAGGGTCTTTTCGAGGCCGACGGGGGCGGGCTGCCAGGCTTCCTCTCGGACGACGCGCGACATCTGGCGCAGCTCGATGACCTCGGCTTGCAGCTCGGGGTTGTTCTCCAGGGCGCGCAGGATTTCGGCCCGGCGTTCCTCGGGGAGCTCGTTATCGACGAAAGCTTTCAGGTCTTCTCGCATGTTCATCGCGCTCCCTCGTGGTGGTCCGAGAGCGACTTTCGCAGGTTTGCGAAGGCGTGGTGGAGGCGGGACTTAACCGTTCCTACGGGGATATTGAGGACGAGTGCCGCCTCGTCGTAGCTGAGTCCCTCTACTTCGTGGAGGAGGACGACTTCGCGGTGTTCGGCGCTGAGGCGGGCGAGGGCCTGGCTCAGGGCGTGGCGGTTGATGATCGTCTCTTCGTGGTGTTCGGCGGAGCCGTATTCGGTGAGCTCCAGGGTTGGAGGCTCGCATCTTCGTTTTCGGGCCATTCGGCGGCATTCGTTGTTGGCGATGCCGAGCAGCCAGGTGGTGAGGGAAGATGCTCCTCGAAACCGGGACAGGGCGCGCTGGGCGGTGAGGAAGGTTTCCTGGGCCGTGTCGGCAGCGGCATCGACGCCAACGCGCCGGGCGCAAAAACGATAAACGAGATCGTAATGCTCCCGGGCGATCACGGCGATGTCGTTATAGTCTCGCGGCGTCCCCATTTCGGTTATTGCGTGCATTGTGATGCCTCGGAGGTTTGTGCCGCCGTAACGTGGATTCGTTCAACCGGCGAAAAATAGTTGAACGAATCGGTTCTTGAGTCTCACCCATCGATTATGAGAAGCGACCTGCGCATGCTCGACCAAATCCACATTGCGAAGCCCTGCCCGGCCAATTGGGACGAGATGAAAGGAGACGACCAGGTGCGGCATTGTTCGCAGTGCCGGTTGAACGTTTACAACATCTCCGAGATGTCGGCCGAAGAAGCCCTGCGCCTCGTGCGGAACGCGGAAGGACGGATGTGCGTTCGGATGTATCGCCGGGAGGATGGCACCGTGATCACTCGGGATTGCCCGAAGGGCTTGGCGGCCTTTCGGCGACGGGTCGTTCGCCGGTTTGCCCTGGCGGCCTCCCTGGTTCTCACTTCGGTTGGGTGCGGACAGATCGGGGAACGGCTAAAGGAGGACTTCGGGGTGACGAAGTACCTGCCCTCCAAACCTCCCTCGGGCGGCACTTATTTGGCAGGGGCGGTCGCGATGCCGGCCAAGACGGCACCCGTTAAGACTGCGTCTCCTCCTGGGCACGGAACGAAGAAATGACCCGATCGGTGGCTCTGTTGTTGGCGGTTACTGTCATCGGCTGCGGGCAGGTGAGCAACGAAACAAGGCGTGAGTTCGGGTTTTCTCAGACCGCGAAGGTGCGTCCTGCGGCGATTGGGACAGGGCGCGTCGCCTATCACTTGGCAGCGGCCAAGGCAAAGGTGGCGCCTTGAGACGCGAATTGCCGTTGAGGGTGGAGGTCGGGGATCCAAGTGCGCCTGCGGTGAAGATGGGGCAGGTGAGGACTTGGTCCAAATACCTTTTTTGCGGTTGGCGTCTGGATGGGTTCGGCCCCGGGCGGGACGCCCGGGGAAACCTTGGCCGAGACGGCCAAGCCACTAGTCCTTGTACGGATCGTAGACGTCGGCGCCTGCCATCGCTACGCCGATTGGGCGCAGGCGGTGGAGGACCTGGATCGAGTCACCGTGGTGACCGAGCACTTCTTCGAGCGACTTGTAGACTTCCGGCGCTTCGTCCGGTCCTCCGCCTCGCAGCTCGATGCCCTTTTCCATCATGTCCAGTTGGACGGCTTCCCAATCCACGACTCCCTTGGAGACGCGTTGGGGGACGCCCTTGACCCATCGCATTTTGCCCGCGGCCTGGGTTCGGCTCATGACTCGGCCCGCGCCGTGCACGGTCGAGTAGAGGCCTTCCTTGGACTCGGGCGTATCGACGCCTTCGAGGATGACGGACGTGCCGCCCATCGTCGAGCCGACGAATCCCTTTTGACCGGGAAACGCCGGGGTACAGCCCTTTCGGACAACCCAGACCTTCTCGCCGAAGTGGTCCTCGAGCCAGGCGAAGTTGTGGTGGTTGTGCACCTCTTCCACAGCCTTCGCGCCGAGGATCTCCAGCACCTTGATCACGACGAGGTCGCGGCCCGCGTAGGCGTAAGCGCCCGCCAGGTTCATCGCCTCGATGTAGTCTTGGCCCAGGTTCGTGTCGATCCGCAGGAGGGTCGGCTCGGAGTCCATGGACCCGTCCGACGCCTTGTCGTCGAAGTTCTTGTTCTGCGCCAGGTTCAGGAATCCGGACGCGGTCCGGTGGCCGAAACCGCGCGAACCGAAGTGCACGCCGATCCACAGCCGTCCCTTTTCGTCTTCGAAGAGGTCCACGTAGTGGTTCCCCGAGCCGACGGTGCCGAGCTGGTTGGTAGCGAGCTGGATCATCTTGCGTTGGGGTCGAAATTCCGCGTGGAAGATCTGCTCCAGGACGGGATGGTCCACGGGCTCCGGGTTCGGGCGTCCGACGCCGAAGCCGATGAGACGCTCGATGTCGTCCATGACCCGCTTGACGCCGATGTCCGACGCCATCGCGTCGGTAAGAACCGCCTTGTTTCCGCAGGCGATGTCATATCCGACACCGCTGGGCGAGATGTAGTCGGCGTAGGCGACGGCGCCACCGATCGGCTGAGAGTAGCCGGGGTGGTGGTCGGCGCACAGCACCGCGAACTGCGCCTTCTCGGCGCATCGTTCGATTTGTTGCTTGGCCCGCTCGTCCACCGGGCCGAAAGTCTTCAGTTTCATCTTTCTCTCCACTGCGCCTGTTTCCGCGCTTGCCCAAGGCGTACCAGCGGCACAGAAAAAGCTAGACGCGGCACTCAGGGGCCAGGTTTCTCGGTCGGGGCTTTAGGCCTTTGAAAGGGACTTGATGCGGAGCATCGCGTAGACGATCACGACGATGTCGAACATGATCTCCGAGCCAAAGTAGCGTGGCCCGCCCGCCCAAGGGTAGGTGGCGAAGGCGCCAACCATACGGACAACCGAGAGCGCGATCGTCAGCCGAAACGCCTTTGGTGTCGAAAGGGTGGCCAGCCAGCACACGGCAATGCCCAGGAGGATCAGGAAGATTCGAACGGATTCGAGCCAGAGGACGCCATGGAATAGCCGATAGACGGCGACGCCGAGAACGCAGAGGGCGAGCGAGAGGCTTAGCCAGCCGAAGAGCTTGTCGAGAAAGACGTCGCCGCGGACGGGCGTGACCTCGTGTTCATAGCTCCCGCTGTTCATCACTGCCTGAGTTTACTTCTCCAGCTCCTGGATGAGGTGTTCGGAGATGAAGGGGATGAGCTTGGGTTCGTTGCTTTGGGCCTTGGTGAAGACGGCGAAGACGTACTCGTGGCCGTTGGGAAGTTTGAACCAGGCGATGTCATGGCGGACGGTGTCGGTGTAGCCTGCCTTCGACCAGAGCTCGCTGCCCTTGGGGAGGATGCCTCCTGTGAAGGCTTTGGCTTGGAAGTCGTCGGTCTGGCCGTTGGCGGGGATGACTCGGTTGAGGGGCTTCTTGATCCAGGCCGACCACTCGGGGTTTGCGACCTTGTCGAGGGCAATGAGGGACATCATCGCGAGGGCGGCATGGGGGGTGAGCGAGTTTCGGTTCTCGTACTTGGGGCCGAGGGACTGGCGCTCCCGGCCGTAGGGGCCTTCGTTCCAGGTCTTTTGGTTGAGGTTGATGCCGGTGAAGCCTTGGGCGGTCAGCCACTTGTTCACGGCGTTGCGCTTCTCCTGCCACTTTTGGAATTCGCTCGGGGCGAGCTCAGGGCCGCCGGTGGTGCCGGTGATCGTGTCGAGGACGAGTGCGGTGGCGTCGTTCGAGGATTCGACGATCATGTCGGTGACGGCGCGCTGGAATTCGTCGGTCATCTTGAGCTTCTTCTTCTCAAGTTGGGTGGCGGCGTAGGAGATGTAGAAGAGCTTGACGGTGCTGGCGGGATAGAACTCTTGATCGGCCCTTAGCTGGCCCCACTGGACCTTGCCCGCGGCACGGTCGATCTTGCCGACGGCAATGGCGAACTGCTCGTCCTTAAGGTCCTTGAACTCGGCTTTGGCTTCCGAGGCGACTTGGGCGGCCAAGGTGTCGAGTTTGGGGTCCGGCGAAAGGAAAGACTGGAAAGCAAGCGCGGCAAGAGCAACCGTCATATGGTTTTTTTACCTCGTATCGACATAGGCGAGGGGTAAACCTTAACGAATGAAATTTCGTCTGGTCGCGGCTACTACCGCACTGCTCTTGGCTTCCAACACGTTTATGACCCTCGCGTGGTACGGCCACCTCAAGTTTGGGAACCAGCCGCTTTGGAGGGTGATCCTGGCGAGCTGGGGCATCGCTCTCTTCGAATATTGCTTTCAGGTGCCGGCCAACCGGCTTGGGTATGAGGTCTTGACGGCGGCGCAGCTTAAGGTGATCCAGGAAGTGATCACGTTGACTGTCTTCGTCGTATTCGCGTGGGCGTATTTGAAAGAGCCGCCGAAGGCTTCCACGTTCATCGGTTTCGCCCTGATCATCGCGGGGGCGTTTTTCATCTTTAAGAAGTAGGGAAGACAGATGCCGCAGGTGCTTTTGACGATTACGGGACGGGTACAGGGGGTGGGTTTTCGGGCCTTTACCCGGGCGGCGGCGGATCGGCTTGGGGTGCGGGGGGCGGTTTGGAATACGCGGCAAGGGACGGTGGAGGCGGTTGCCGAGCACGATGACTCGGACGTGCTGGAGCGATTTTGCGCGTCCCTGGAGAACGGACCGGGGTATGTGCAGCAGGTTCACAAAGCAAAGGCCGAGGTTCAAGACCTCGGCCCAGGATTCGAGATTCGCCCCACGATTTAGGCCATGCGACGGGACGTCGGGTTCGGCACCGCCGTGGCGGCTACCGATTGGCGGCTCGCCTTGCGAAGATACATGCTCTTGTCGGCGGCCACCATCAGCTCACGGAGCGAATTGCCGTCGGCGCCGATTCGGGAAAGACCGTAGGTGAAGCTGGCGCATCGGTCTCCAACGATGGTCGCTTCCCGGAACTTCCAGTTGACTCGGTCCATGATCGCCTTCGCATCGCCAGGCGTGCGGCCCGGGAGGACGAGGACGAACTCGTCGCCGCCGTTGCGAGCGACCACTCCGCCTTGGGAATAGCGTCGCAGGATGCGGGCGAGCGTCTTCAGAATGTGGTCGCCGTAGTCGTGGCCGTGCTCGTCGTTCAACTCCTTGAATTTGTCGCAGTCGATCATCGCGATGGTGAGCGAACTGCCGCTGACGAGGGCTCGGTCGATTGCCTTGGTCGCGTACTCGTCGAGACCGAGGCGGTTCAGCGAGCCGGTGAGGGCATCGCGCTTGGCCATGTTGGCGTACTTGCGCAGATTGCTCTCGAAGTGCTCGATGAAGGCCATGAGGCCGCAGAGCACGCCAAGGCGCAGGAAGCTGTTGATCCAAGCGGCGGATACGTTCGCCGATTCCGTTTTCAGCTCGATGATGGTCAGAGCAATCGTCGTCGCGGCGACCGCTACGTAGCCGGAGATGCGCCCTCCGCGCTTCGCGGCCAGCCAGATCGGCAGGATGTAGATCATGCGCAGGCCGCCCGGGTGGCCCAGAAGGTGGTCCACAACCAGGAGCGCGGCTAGCACAGCAAACGAGTCGAGAGTTGCACGAACGGCGGGTACATGCAAATAAGTGTCACGACACCACATGATGGCGTCGTATGTACGTTCGCGGAAATCGTGTACGAGCTTCCGCGTGCTCTCCTTAAATTCAAATGTAAAGTCTCCCACGTTCTAGATAGTCGTCAGGGTTGAGAATCTACTTTAGGTTTTGACCGGTATTTTTGCGGTCATTCTTAGAGTTTTTTAATGTATCAGGCATGTAAGCGGAGTGGTCACAATCCAAGTCATGCTTTTTTCAGTCGCTAACGGGGTTTCTTCGTCCGGCCCACGGCTTGTTTTGCTGCACGGATTTGGGGCCGACGAGAACGATTTGATCGGCCTCGCTCCTTACCTGGATCCCCGTTTTCGGATCGAGTCGGTGCGCGCGCCGCTCCGTTCGCCGATGGGTGGATATGCGTGGTTCAATATCGAGTTTCGGGAGGAGGGCTTGGAAGTCGATCCGATGGAGGTCCGGTCGAACTTCGACAAGTATCTGATCGAGTTTCTGGAAGCCAAGGAGGAGCCGGTATTTCTGGCGGGTTTCAGCCAGGGAGCGATGATGGCGTTGGGCGTGTTGCTCGAACGTCCGGACCTCGTTCGTGGAGTGGTGGCGATGAGCGGACGGCTTTTGCCGATCTTCGAGCCCACCGACGGGCCGAAGACGCCGGTATTGATAACCCACGGGACCTATGACCCCGTGGTGCCGGTGGAAGACGGACGCTCGGCAGCGACTGCGCTCACCCAGACGGGGTTGGACGTGGAGTACCGCGAGTATCCAATGCAGCATGAAATCAACCTGGAATGCCTTCGAGACATCGATGCATGGTTGCGGCAAAAGAGTGAATGATGTGCACGATAGAACCAAACTCGTGCAATATTCCGTCGTTTTTTTAAACAAAGCAGGGTTACAATGAGGACTGTTGTGAGTGGAAATCGTTTAGCCATCAAAATCGGAGCCGGGGTATGCGTGGGTGCATTACTCGGCGTGGGGGCTTGCCGTCTGGCGCAGGTTCATCAACTGAACTACGATTTCTTACGCGGCGGCGAGATCGTTTATACCGGAACGAGCGTCGACGGACATAACCGAATCCGCGCGACAGACACCCTCATCAATGTCCACGCGGTCGCCGACCGAGCGATGGAACTGCTGCGCCAAGAGGTTCCTCAGGCGATCCAGAAAGTGGACGAGGACGGCAACGTTTCCTTCGTTCTTCCTCAGATGGAGGGCGGGCGCATGAAGATCGCGGAGTACCCGGAGCAGACGATCCAGGTGAAGCCGGGACGTCTCGTGAAGGACGGCTCCAAGATCATCGTGATGAACGAGTCGGCCAAGGTCTGGTCGCACGTCGAAATCAAAGATTTTCGGCAACCGTCGGCGGTGGAGTCGGCGATGACTTGGCTGGGCGACCGGTTAGGTATCTAAAGCCGAACCTTGAACGCGGCTCCCACTCCGGGGTCGCCGATCGCTTCGATCGTTCCGCGGTGCTTTTCCACGATTCGCTTTACGCTAGCGAGGCCGATGCCGGTGCCTGGGTAGTCGTTTTCCCTCACTAGCCGTTCGAATGGCTGGAAGACTTTTTCCGCGAACTGGGGCTCGAAGCCGATGCCCTTGTCCTCGACGATAAACGAGACGGTGGGATCGGAGTTATCCGTGCGAACGTTGATCATGGCAGGCTCATCGGCCTTGGCGAACTTGACGGCATTTTCAAAGAGGTTCTGGAGGAGGACGCGTACGAGGCGGGGGTCGGCTCCAACGATGATGTCCGGCTCGACGGAGAAGCGCGGCGTGTTGACGTTGTTCATGCGGATGAACTCCAGCGATAGCTCCTCGGCCATTCGGGAGAGGTTCATCTGGCTCTTTTGAACCTCGTGGCGGCCGATGCGCGTAAGGGCGAGGAGGCCGTCCATCATGTTCGCGAGCCGCTTGGCGGACGTCGATTGACGCTCGATATAGGCGTGGGAACCCTGAGGCAGCTGCTCGCCGAAGTCCTCGACGAGGATTTGGCAGTTGCTCACGATGCCGCGCAAGGGGGCCCGCAGGTCGTGGGCGACGGTGTAGGTGAAGGCCTCCAATTCGCGGTTCGCGGCTTCCAGTTCGGCGGTGCGCTCGTTGACGCGTTGGTCGAGATCGGCGTTGAGCTGGTTCAACTCCTCGAACAGCTCGTGGTTGCGAATAGCGACCATGAGATGGTTGGCAAGAGCGGTGAGAACATCGAGGTCAGCCTTGTGGAAGACGCGCTTTCGCTCGTAGGTGAAGACGCCAAGGATGCCCATGACTACCGAGCCGACGAGCATGGGCGCGCCCGCGTAAGAGGTGAACTCGATGGCCTTGGGGCGGCGGAGGTACGGCTGGGATTCGGCATCCTCGTGGACGTCGTTCACGGAGGTGGCCGTCTTGGTGTCGATAATTCTCCGACCGAGGCCGAAGTCGCCCTCCAATGTCTCTTCGAGCTGCTCCTCGGGGATGCCGTAGGATGCGATGAGGTCCAGCCGGTCGCCACGCAGGCGGCGCATGACGCAGAAGTCCGTTTGCAGAACTTCGCAGACACGCCGGGCATGGTCGACGAGGTCCTCCTTGAGAGGGCGGGTACCCAGCACCGTACCGGCGACGACGCGAAGAAGGTCGAGATGTTCTTGCGCGGTCGCTGAAGGATGTTCCTGCATTTCGACTCTCAGATTAGCCCCTTTTTGCCGCTTAGCGGCAAAAAGGGGACAAGGTTAGCGATGTTTTGGAACGACCGTCTGTCCGAGCTTGGACGAATCCTCGGCAGCTTCGATGATGGCGATGTTGCGGCGGGATTCCTCGGCGGTCACGACCAGCTTTTCGCCCTTGGCGAGGTGACCGTGGATGTTGCGGTAGTAGGCCTTCCAGTCGGATTGCTGCATGGGAGCATCGAACTTGGCGAGGTAGCCCTCATGGTCCACAGTGACCTCGATGCGATCCCATCCCGTCATGACGATGGCTCCCTTGGTGCCAAGGATTCGCCAGCGCGGCTTGCCGGCAGCGGCGATGTAGGAGATTTCGACCTGGGCGGTCGGGCCTTTCTCGAAGCGGATAACGAGCTCAGTGTGGTCCTCGTTGGAGACGTCGGTCCAGCGCAGCTTGTGATAGTAGCCGTCGACGCCCTTGACCTCCTGCGGTACGAATTGGAGGATCCAGTCGACGATGTGGGCGCCCCAGTCGAACATGGCCCCACCGCTGATGTTCTTATACGATCGCCACCAGGTTCCGGGGTGGTGCATGCCGCCCATGCAGGCTTCGATGTGGAAGACGTCGCCGACGATGCCACGCTGGATCAGGTCGAGGATGGTCCGGAAATCTCCATCCCAACGGCGATTGTGGAAGACGCTCAGCATCTTGCCGCTCTTCTTGGAGGCGTCGACCATGGCATCCGCCTCGGCGACGTTCATACACATCGGCTTCTCGACGACGACGTTCTTGCCCGCGTTCAGGGCCTCGATGCAGACGCTTGCGTGGAGGTTGTGAGGAAGGATGTTGATGACCAAACCGATCGAGGGGTCCGCGACGAGCTCTTTGTAGTCCGTGTAGAACTTGGAGCCGGGGAAATCCTCTTGGGCAACGGTGGCGCGGGATGCGTCGATGTCGCAAACGGCGACGACTTTCATTCCCGTTTCTTCGCACGCTTCGCCGTGCGCGCGGCCCATGTTAAATGCGCCGCCGTAGCCGACGATGCCAACGTTGATCGTCTTGGTTTCTGAATCGGACAAAGTAAGACCTCCGGAGCCTCTGTGAGGGGGTTCCGGAAGTTTACTGCCCTCGGGACGGCTAGACGCCGTCCGCGACTCGTTTTCTCAGGCGGTGCTTGCCGTTTGCGGCAACGTGGTCGCTTTCAACGACCGCGTGCACGTCCATATGCTCTTCGGAATCGTCCGATCCGGCCCGGCGTTTATGATTCCACTTATGCAGCACGAAAGCGCTGACGAGTAATCCGACTCCGGCGGAAGCGACGATTGCGGCTCGTTTCTTATCCATGTTCTCTCCCGAGACTGTTCTTCGAATCGCGTCCCATCTGTTCAGACGCCTTGGCGAGATTCCCAGTTCAAACGCGTCCTAGGTTCTGTACGAATACCAGCTTGGCAGAAAACCCCGTATCGATACCGTGCAGCATTTACGCGGATAACCAATGCTCCCGGTAGGTGCATTTCGCATCGATATTGCCTTGGTTTTTGCGTAGGGGATGGCTGTGACAAGTTGGCAACTAGAGGATCTGCTCAAAGATGAGCTGGCCGGGGATCAACCGATTGGGGCGTGGGAGTTCGCGCTACAGTCGATGTTCCTCCGGACGGATCGTGCCAACTTCAGCCAATTCCGGCTGCGACGTCTCCACGACGACGCGATCCTGGCTCTCGCCAACCTTCAGAAGATCATGGCGCAGGCGGAGCAGCTTGGCTTTCTGCGCAAGGCCGACCCGGACGGGGAGCTGATCAAGTTTACGGCCGGCCTCTCGGCGGCGGTGGAAGCCCTGACCTCTAGCTCGGGCGGGGCGAACGATGTCAAAGAGGTTCGCGCCGGGATCGTCGAGGCAGTCGACGAAGAGGTTTACCAGCACCAGCTTCGGCAGGATCGCTTCTATAGCCAGGCCGACGAGCAGTGCAAGCGGCTTGACGGGGAAGCGCGGGACCACTTGGCGGGCGCATTTATCTCCCTGGAGAAGGGTCTCAGCCAGCGCGGCGAGGACCGCGCCTCGCTCATCCGGGAGGCCCGGTACGAATCGAACCTGGCGAACGCGATGCTCGCAGGGGAGCACTGGTCGCTGGCCCCGCTGGTGGGGGCGATCACGGAGTGGAAGCTGACGCGCTCGGCCTATGAGGCGGAAAAGATTTTGCGCCGCTCGTGGCCGATGACCCTACGCGACCACGACCTGATGACCCATCTGTCGGGCCGCATGTTCGCCCACCTGCTGCTTCTCGAGGAGGATCGTGCGGGGGCGTGGGAGCCGCTGCTGGAAAGCGCGGAGGTCGAGAACGACTCGGACGTCATCTTGGAGGCGTTCCAACTGGCCGTGAAGCTGAACAAGTGGGAGCAGGCCCGTCGCCTGGCGGAGAAAGGAGCCGAAGTCAGCCCTCTTTTCTTGATCCGGCTTTTGGCTTCCCATGAAGCTGGGGCGATGGCGGGCGATGTCCTGACCCTGGTCGTGGCACGGCAGCAGTCGATGCGCAACGAGATTCGCGCCGAGCTGACCCATTGGCAAAACGAAATCCGGCGCATCCGGCAGGCGCGAAAGGCGCTCGATATCGAACTCGAATTTGTGGCGACGATGGAGGCCATCCGCAAGGACTTGGCCTCGAAGGTCAATGCCGTGGACCTCATTTCGGCCCTCTCGTTGAAGCACAGCGCGGTCTCCTTCCGCTCGGAAACGATGCGGATGGCGACGGACCGATTCAAGTATGAGCATGGGACGGCGGTAGACGACCTGGAGATGGCGAAGACGGGCATCGACCAGGCTTGGGCTCAGCGCGACGCCATGGTGGATGCGGCGGTGAAGACCCAACGTGTGGAAGCAGACCGGGCGCGGGAGGCCCTTCGAAGCTCCTTGGCCGAATCGGAGAAGAACCACGCGGGTTGCGTACTCGGTTTTGGCTCGGGCTGCGGGGCGTTCCTGCTCTATCTCATGATCGCGGCTTTCCTTGCGACGCAGGGCGTGGAGGCGGGCTTTGGAACGGTCTTTGGTTGGTTTGGACTCGCTGCGACAGGCGTTCCGATCCTGTTTACGGTCGCCATGCAGGTGACCTACGGATTCCAGCGCGTGGCCCTGGATGCGGCGCTGCACGAGAAGATCAAAGCTACCGAGGCGGCTTACGAAGCGGCGGTGAAGCGCGCGGACCAGTTCTACCGGGAGAAGGTGCTCGACCTGCGAGGGAACCTGACGGAGATCGAGGCGCGAGTGAAGAAAAGCTCCGAGGCGCTGCAGATTCTCAACGCCTCGGGCTAGTTCCGGCCCTTACTGTTTCGGGATCTCGAAGTTGGGCGGGCTGACGACAGGAGGCTCCGTGAACTTGGAACGTACCCCTTCGATCTTCTTTGGCTCAACGACCTTTGGGGCGGGGGCCGGTTGGGCGGGCTGCGAGGTTTGGATCGCGGGAGCGGTCGCTTGAGGGCTGTCCATGCGGATCGAGGTGTTCACGAGCTGGGCGGCGAGGACCGTTTGGATGACCGAGGTGATCTGGTCTGCGGTGCCGTTCGCTGCACTCTTGCCGTCGCCGGAGATCGTGACCAAGCGGGCCTGGGCGAGGGCGTTGGCGATGACGGGGGCGATCTGGGGCAGCATCTCTAGCTGGCGAAGGGCGAGGTAGGCATCGCCGCCTTCCGCAATGGCCGCGTTGACCTGGCGGATGGCATCTGCTTGGGCTTCGGCGACCGTTCGGAGCGTGATGGCTTCGGCTTCGGCTTCCGCTTGGCGCTGGACCTTCAGCTTTTCGGCGTCGGCTCCGGCTTGGGCGATCTGGGTGGCGCGAAGTTCGGCTTGGCGCAGGTCGCGGAGGGCGTCCTGCTTCTTGGCCTCGGCCTGGGCGACGACGGCCGCGTTTTCAGCCTTGCGCTGCTCGAGGTCGCGGGTTTTGTCGTTAACGGCCTGCTCGGCTCCAAGCTGGGCCTCTCGGGACCGGCGCTCTTGGTCGGCTTGGACGATATCGGCGTTGGCCTTCGCTTCGACCGCGGACTGGCGGCGGCGGGCTTCGGCGACTTCGCTCTGTACTTCCTTGATGTTCAGGGAGTTAAAGACGAGGCCGAGGTCCTGAAGCTCGCGGGAGCAGGCGCTCTTGATGATGATGGCAAGACGGTCGTCGTCCTCCGTGGCGGCCAGGAGCTGCGAGGAGGTCTGGACGGGTAGAGGAGTAGGCGCGGCGGCGGTGGCGTTTCCGGCGGCATCGAACATGAACGGGGCTTTCGCGTTGAACAGCTCGTCGTGGTGGAGCAGGTTGATGGCGCGGCGTCCGGTGGAGGTTAGAAGGTCGGTAAGGGTCGAGGTCTGGACTGGGAGCGGCATCGCGAAGAAGCGGTTGGCGGCGGTGCGGATCGACTCGTTCGCGTCGCCGACGCTTACGATGGCGCTGGCGAGGACGCGGACCTTGATCGGCCGGGGCTTGCCGTCGGGGCCGACGTCGGCGGTTTGGTCGGCGATGTCGAGGTCGATGTTGATCGCCTTGGACGGGATCGTCGTGCCGGTGGTGATCAGCGGGATTTCCCACGATTTGCCAGGACCTTTATAGATCGCGACGCGGCCCCCCAGCCAGCTCACGAGCCGAATCGTTCCGGCTTCCACCGTGCGGAGGAATGCCGTGATGAACATCGGCAAAAAGATAAGGCATACGACGGCGATGATGGCGCCGATTGCAAGTGGACTTAATTCCATTGAGTAGTCTCCAAGGCTAAAACGGTGCGGTTATTCATGAGGTTGCGATCACATTTTCGCGACCCGGCAACTGTTTTTGACCGGGTCGACTTCGACGATCAGCAACTCGTCGCCACGTTGAATTTGGTTGCCCAGCGCGAATTCGCTGGAGTCCTGGATCGCCAGGAGCTGCTTCTCCTCGTCGTCGAGAATCAGCTTGACGATGCCTCTCCCCTGAGCGTCGAATTTGCTGATGGCGATGCCGGTCTTGGCGACCATGCCCTCGATCCCCTCGCTCGGTTTCGAGACGAACTTGGCGGCGAGGGCGAAGATGGGCTTGACGAAGCCGTAGGTGAAGAGGAGGGCGCCCAAGACGGCCATCCAAGGCAAGAGCCCCGGACTGACGATCGTCTTGAACAGCAGGCCGAACGCGCCCGCCCCGAATGCAAATCCGAAGATGTCGATCGGCGAGATGGCCAAGAGCAGGTTGGACCAGGCGTTCGTGCCGTCCGATTGCGAGCTGTGACGCCCGCCGCGATGTCCCCCTTTCGCGCCGTGCCCGTGCCCATGTCCGCCGTGGCCGTGTCCTCCATGCCCCCCATGTCCGCGATGTCCGCCGGTCCCATGGCCGAGTCCCATCAGCGCCGTCGCGCCGATTCCAATGGCTCCCGCTAGAAACAGGATCAGATAGATTGACACTTCACTATCAATCTACACGTTTTCCGGTTCAGATAGGTTGAGCGGGAGGGGTCATTTGGCCCCTCCTGCTTCTGCCATAGGTCTGAAACAGGTAGGAAAGGCCAGCCGCGACGAGGACGCCGCCTACGTCGATCAAGACATCCGTCACCCGACCGCCACGATCTTTAACAAAAGTTTGGTGATACTCATCGGAGGCGGCGTAGACGGCGCATACGAGAATGGGCGTCCAGAAGGCTTTTTTGCCCTTATCAGCCGCCGGGATGGCCCATCGGATCAGCCAGAAGAGGATCGCGTACTCGGTGGCGTGCCAGCCCTTGACGAAGACCCACCAATAGACGTCCCAAAAGCTGTTCACACTCGCGGTCGTCGGATGGGTCGGAAGTTGGCGAGCTACCGCCTTGGCAAAAACGCGGTTGTTAATGTAGAAGCACGAGGTGGTGAAGATGGAGGCCGCCCACAGCACGGGCCACAGGTAGCGCTTCATCTTAACCTCAGCAACACCGTTCTCGCGATGGCCGTTCCTTGACGCCATACTGAAATCATGCCGAATCGTCTGGCGCGCGAGACCTCGCCCTACCTGCTTCAGCATCAGAACAACCCGGTGGACTGGTTCCCGTGGGGCGATGAGGCGTTCGCCAAGGCGGCAGCCGAGGACAAGCCGGTTTTCCTGAGCGTGGGCTATTCCTCATGCCATTGGTGCCACGTGATGGAGCACGAGTCGTTCGAGGACGCGGAGATCGCGGCGTTCCTGAACGAGCATTTCGTCAGTGTCAAGGTGGACCGCGAGGAGCGGCCGGACGTGGACGAGGCGTACATGATCGCCGTGCAGCTTAGCGCCGGGCGGGGCGGGTGGCCGATGAGCGTGATCTTGACTCCGGATCGGCGTCCGTTCTTCGCGGGGACCTACTTTCCAAAGGAGGATCGGGACCGTTTTCCTGGCTTTTCCACCGTCTTGCGGCAGATCGAAGGGGTTTGGCGGACGGAGCGGGGAAAGGTGGACGATATCGCGGGGCAATTCGCGCAGGCGATGCGGGACAGCCTCACGCGGGACGCGCCGCCGGTAGAGGTCCAATTCGACCGTGAGCTGATCGACGAGGCGGTGCGAAAGCTCACGATGGACTTCGACGAGGAGCAGGGCGGTTTTGGAGGCGCGCCGAAATTTCCGCCGCACACGGCGGTTGCTTTCCTGTTGGAATACGCGTTGCTGGAGGATGCGCCGGACGAGATGCGGCAGGCGGCGGCGGACATGGCGTTGTTCACGTTGGAGAAGATGTCGCTGGGCGGGCTTCACGACCACGTCGGCGGAGGCTTCCATCGGTATTCGACGGACGGGCAATGGCGGCTGCCGCACTTCGAAAAGATGCTGTACGACAACGCCCTGATGCTGGCGAACTACGTGCAGGCGGCGGCGATGTGCCACGGGCAGCTTCCCGAGCTGGAGCAGCTTTATGCGAAGACGGCGGATGGGATTATTCGGTGGTTAAACGGGGAGATGACCTCACCGGAGGGGCTTTACTACTCCGCCCTGGACGCGGACAGCGAGGGGGAGGAGGGGAAGTATTACGTCTGGACCTCTGCCGATATCTCGGAGGTGCTGGGGCAGGGAGCTTCCGCCTTTATCGATGCTTTCGATATTCGGGAGGGCGGCAACTTCCACGACGAGGCGACGGGGGAGCTTACGGGGGCGAATATCCCGGTGCTCTCGGAGGATGTGGGCGACCGATTCGACCTCCAGCTTCGACGGCTGCACGAGGCCCGTAAGCAGCGGGTGCGTCCTGGTCTGGACGACAAAGTGCTCGTGGGGTGGAATGGCCTTTTGATCGCCGCCTTGGCAGAGGCCGCGGAGTTGGAGCCCGCCGAGCGGGCGGCGGAAGCGATCCTTGGGTACGAGAAGCAGTTTGGGCAGTTGCCGCATCAGATCGCGAAGGGACAGCCGAGCGGGGCCGGGTACCTCGAAGACTACGCGTATTTCATCGATGGGCTGCTCACCTTGGCGAACAGCAAGTCGCTCTTCGAGGAGATCAGCGACACGTTTTCGGGTCGGTCGGCGGAGGAGTGGCTGAACGAGGCGGACCGGTTGATGCAGGTCGCCATCGCGCGGTTCTACGACGAGGAGCGTGGCGGATTCTTCGCGACCTCCGATGGGCATGAGCAGCTATTCGGGCGTTCGAAGCCGGTGCTCGATCAGCCTTTGCCTAGCGCGAACGCCATCGCGATTCGTTCTTTGCTCGCCTTTGGGGACGACGAGCGGGCGCGAAAGTCGTTCGAGGCTTTTCTCGGCTGGATGTCGCGGGCTCCTTCCGCGACTGAAGCGCTTTATCATTCGGCCTTGTACCTTTCGGCCTCCGACGAGGATTTGGAGGAGCCGGTGAAGGGGTTCGCGGTTATTACGCAGGAAACCCTTGGGGTATCGGTTCAGATGCCATCCAGGGAGCTTGTCGCCTCGAACGGAGTGGCTTCCGGCTTGATCGTGCTGGAAGTGCCGCCAGGGTTCCACGTGAACTCCAGCGAGCCTCCGGCGCGGTGGTTGATTCCGACGCGCGTTTCCGTGCAGCCGGTTGGGTTTACCGTTTCGTATCCCGCGCCGGTCGACGATCGATACGAGGGGCGGGTGGAGATTCCGTTTACGGTCAAGCTTCCAGCAGGCAAGTCTGAGGCGGAGTTCGAGGTCCGGGTGAGCTATCAGGCTTGCACGGAGACGGAATGCCTAGCTCCAGAGGAGAAGGCTTTCGACGCGGTGGTTCGGTCCTAAGTGCGGGCTTTCCAGCCGTAGGGGACGTATTCCCACTTGAGGTCGGTGGCTCCGCAATCGACGACGCAGAAGCCTTCGGGATGGACGCCCAGGCGGGGACCTCGCCACCACTCTCCGCAGACTGCGCCGCCCGTGACGTACTTGGTGCCTCTGTACGTGCATTCCTCCAGCACGTGAGTGTGGCCTTGGAAGACGGCTTTCACGTTGTGCTGGCTGAGGATCGTGAAGACGTCCTTCGCGTTCTCGACGACGGTCGAGCTGTTGGGCGGTGTCATCGCGCCTTCTGTGTATTGCTCGAAGATGGTGAAGAGGGGGACGTGGACGGAGACGATGACGGGTGTGCCTGCGGGGAGGGCTTCGAGATCGTTCTTGAGCCAGCGCAACTGGTCGTCGTCGATCCGGGCGAACCAGCCGCCTTTGGTAGGTTGGATGCTGTCGAGGATGACGAAGTGCCAACCGCCGGTGTCCCATGAGCGATAGGTGCGGTCTCCGGCGACCTTGTCTTGGTACAGCTTCTTGCCGTACTCCGCATCGGAGCGAAGATTCTCGTTGCTGGACGCCCAGCCGAAGCAGTCGTGGTTGCCGACGGTGTAGTAGACGGGCATCTCGACTGGCTTAAGGGCCTCTTTGAAAAGCTGGAATTGAAGGTCGGCGCGTTCGCGGGTGACGTTCAGGAGGTCCATGACGGTATCGCCGCCGACGAGGATGAACTCGGGTCGGGGCTTGAGGGAGAGGACCTTCTTGACGGCCATCGCCACCCCTTCTGGTGCGCCGAGCTCGGGCTCGATGTGGAAGTCGGTCATGAAGACGAACCGCGTGCCTTTCTTGGCAGGGGCTGCTTCGCCGAGAGATGGCAGCAAAGGGAGAGCTGCGAGCGACAGGGCGCCCGCGAGAAAGCCGCGGCGAGTCACCGGTTCCATACCTTCGACCTTACCCCTCCCTGGTGTTATGGGAGGGTGAAGGCTACTTGACGCCGCGAACGTTCCGGAGGAGGAACGCGCCGAGTCCGAAGCTGATTGCGCAGAAGATGAAGATCGTGGCGTAGCCGCTCTGCTGGTAGTGGACGACGGGGTCGGCGACACCTTTCACGATCTCGATCTTCTCGCCGAACTGGGCGAGGGCGAAGCCCGCCAGGGGAGCGCCGATGGATTGGGGAAGGGTCATAGCGATATGCCAAACGGCCATCTCCTTGGCGGCGTTGGCGTCCTTGCTGGGCAGGACCTCGGTGCCGAGGGCCCAGTCCACGCTCGTATAGGCGCCGAAGCCGAGGCCGAAGAAGAGACCGGCGACGAGGACCTGCATCATGCCGTCGCAGAAGATGAAGGCGATCGTCATGACGGCGATCATCGCGTTTGCGTAGTAGACGACCTTCTTACGCCCGATCTTGTCGCTGATCATGCCTCCAAGCATCCCGCTGATGCTAGCGGCGATCAGGATGACGCCGAGGAGCTTGGTGGCTGCGCCATCGACGTGCTTGGGCGAGATACCGATGACGTCGATGAGATAGTAGTTGATGTACGGCTGGATGGTGTAGAAGCCGAGCATCACGAGGGCGCGGGTGATCCAGACCCAGGCGAAGTCGGGGAATTTCTTGGGGCTGATCCAGAGGGACTTGATGTAGGGGCCCCATTGGATTTTAGGAGCGCGCTCGACGAGGGGATATTCCCGGACGGACAGCACGGTGGAGAAAGCGACGAGGAGCAGGACGCCCCCGATCACGGCGTACTTCATCCACTCGGGAGCGCTGCCGAGGATCATGCCGCAGACGACGGCTCCGGCCAAGGTGCCGATCTGGGTCATGAGAGCCATGAATCCACTGGCGGTGCCACGCTGCTCGTCTTCGATAAGGTCGGGGATGAGGCCGCTGTAGGCGGCAGAGGCGACGTTATTGCCGAACTGCACCACGAGGTACGAGGCGAAGAAGACTATGAGGCCGGGGCTCTTCATGATGGCGTCGATGACGCCGTGGGACGCGTGGACGGGGACCGGCTTCGTCAAGTAATACGCACCGCACATCAGAGCTAAGCCGAAGACGTTGATGACGGAACCCCAGAGAATGTAGGGACGACGACGGCCGAGGCGCGAGAAACAGCGGTCGCTGAGCGCGCCTGTAATCAAGGGAACGACGAGAGCGACGACGGCGGCGAGCCCGGTGAGCAGGCCGAGGACGGTGGCGCGGTATTCCGGCACCATGTTTCGAACCTGGTTTGGGAGGAGCAGGATGAGAAGCGCACCCCAATGGAAGTTGGTGGCGAACCAGTAGCCGCTGATGGCAAGGTGCTCCCAGAGCTTGACCTTTCGTCCAGCGTAGGGGGAGTGCAGCTTTGGGTCGCGCGAGTCGGCGCTTTCGACGGTTTCGAACCCGCTCACTTTTTGGCCGCCTCGACCAGCTTCACGGCGTAGTCATAGTCGTCGAGGTAGTCGATGTCGTAAGAAAGCTCGACCGGTGCGCCGACCACCGCCTTGCCCGTGCATCCCAGCATGGCAACGATCTTCCGCTCTAAGTCGGGAATTGTCAAAGACTTTGTCAGCCATTTGAGGACAAAGGCCGGGCCGAGCATCTTGGCCATGCCGATCTTGCTCTTGCGCTGGTCGAAGACCTTTTGGATGGCGGGCCGGATTTCCGGAAGCTTGACCGCGTTCATCATGAACATGCCGCCGAGCGTGTAGATTCCGTCCTTCAGGGCGACGAAAGTCGAATCGGTGCCGGGGTAGGAACGCTCGAAGTCTTCCTTATGGATGATGGGGATGCAGACGTCCTTGTCGGCGGGGCAGGCTTCTATGAATCTTTTTACGATGTCCCCGGTTAGGAACGGGAGATCGCAGGTGACGATGAGCACTTTATCCATCGCGGAGCCAGACTCGCGGAGCTTGTCGAGGCCGCGGTAGATGTTGTCGGGGCCGGACGAGCCTTGGTCGAGGGTGTAGGTGGCGAGGCCCTTGGCTTTTTCCTGCACCTCGGCGGAGCCGATGACGACGGTGTTGCGGATGACGCCCGAGTCCTTGAGGGCGCGCAGGATCGTTTCCAGCATCGTTTCGCCGTTGAAAACGATGAGGGCCTTCTGATCGATACCGGCCTTCGCGGCGAATTCCGGGTCGATCGTGCCCCCGGCGGGGATGATCGCATCGTAGGTGCTCACGGCGAAGAGTATCGCACAGGCCCGCGTTAGGAAAGGGTTGGGTTTTTCGGGACCCTCACCCGAAGAGCTTTGGGTTCCACGTCGATTTCTACTTTGTTAACGGCGACAAGCTCGCCATCGATGAGGAACGGGGAGGGTTGCGCCGGTTCGAGGACGATCTTTCGGGCTCGGTAGTGGTCGACGGCGGGGTGGCCGAGGTGGGAACCCTTGAAGACGCGAGGGAAGGCAGTGAGAAAGGCGGCTTTGCTTAGCGAACGGACCAAGATGACGTCAAGAACTCCGTCGTTTACGCGAGCCATCGGGGCGATCTTCATTCCACCGCCGTAGGTTTGAGCGTTCGCCACCGCGATGAGCATGACATCCTCTTCGATCACTGCGTCGTCTACGGTCAGCCGGATGGGTTGGGGCCGAAACGTGCGGAGGGTGGCAACGACTGCGGCGAGATAAGCGCTGGTTCCGCGCAGCGAGTTGAAGCCCTTATTGATGCGCTCCGCGACGGCGGCATCGAAACCCATCCCGGCGACGTTGACGAATGTTCCTGTACGGCCGTCCGCTTTCCACCGCCCGACGTCCATCAACATGTCCTCGCCAGAATAAAAGGCGGCAAATGCTTTTTTCATCGAGGGGCCGACCCCCAGAGTCCGTGCGAGATCGTTGCCGGTTCCGAGGGGAAGGATGCCGAGAGTTGCCTCCGTGTTTACGAGCGCCGAGGCGACCTCCGATACGGTGCCATCCCCTCCCGCCGCAATGACCCAGGAAGCGCCTTCGCGGAGGGCGCGCTCCGCGAGAAGTCTCGCATGTCCAGGCCCATTTGTGCTCGCGAGCTCTACGTCTCCAATGCTGTAGATGCGTTCGTCCAGGAATCGACGTTTCTTGGCGCCACGCCCCCTGCCGCTCGCTGGATTGCCGATGACGAAGGTGTCCATTAGTTCGCGATACGGTAACGCGAAATATTATGTGAGCCGCAAAGGAGGAAATCGTCTCCCAGGGCGCGGGGTTGGCGGCCGAAGAAGTCTTCGTGGAGATCCGACTCCCATTGCTTGTCGCCCTCGCCGTTCAGATAGGCGAGCTTGGTCTGATCGACGACGAGGAAACCGTCTTTCCAAGGTAGGGGCTGGGAGAGGCCGAAGTTCTGTTTGTAGCTGAGGGATTTCGTCCAAAGCTCTTCGCCGTTCATGCCGGCGATGGAGAAGAACTTGCCGCCCGCGCTCGTGACGAAGATGCGGCCATCCTTGAAGAGCGGGGTGCCGAAGATGCCGTTGTTCGTGTAATAGGCCCACATCTTCTGGCCGGTCTCCAGACTGACGGCGATGACGGCTCCATCGTCGAAGAACAGATAGGCGCGGTCCTCGCCGACGACGATGGCCTGGGTCTTCGCGTTCTTCTTGTCGTAGTGCCAGAGGGGCTTGCCGGAGTCCTTGTCGAAGGCGAAGACGATGCCGAGCTTGGTGCCGACGAGGATAGCGCGGCCCGTGCGGACGGGCTTCGCGGAAACGCTTCCGCCGCCCATGTCGGAGGTCCACAGCGGCTTGCCAGTGGCCGAGGCAAGTGCGGTGAGCTTGCCGGGGCTTAGCTCAGCGTAGACGGCTTGGTTGTAGGTGGCGATGGGGCTGGCGTAGCCGTCGCGCTTGGCCATCCAGGCTTGCTTGCCCGTGTTCTCATCGTAAGCCCAGAGTGCGCCTTGGCCGACGCTGGCGTATAGTTTGCCCTCGCCCTCGGCGACAAAGACGCCCATCTGGGGGGAGGCGACGTTCTTCGTCCAGATCTTCTTGCCGTTGGCCTGGTCGAGAGCGCCGAAGCTGTCGTTGGAGCCGAAATAGACGGCCTTTTCACCCACGACCAAGCTCTGAATCTCCGTCTGGAGCCGAACCGACCAAACCTTCGTGAAACTCGGGGCCTGCAGAAGTGCCAAGGCGCAAAGCATCGTCGTCATCGCCCTATTCGGACGTTTCAACCCACGGTTTCAGTTCCACGAGCCTGTAATTCGACTGGGTTTACAAAGCGTTAACCACACTATTGCCAGACTTTTCGAATACCATTGTCCGGGTGTGTAAGGGGAATTCAATGAGAAAACATTTGGTCTGTTTCGTCTTGGCTGGTAGCGCTTGCGTGGCTGTCGCCGCGCCTGAGTATTCGGCCGTCGAGCTGACCCCCTTGGCGGGCTACGACTACACTTACGTGAGCAGCGTCAGCGCGAACGGGATCGCGACCGGATACTGCTACACCAACGGTGGCCAGTTCCAGGGCTTTACTTGGCAGAACGGAGTGATGACCGGGTTGGGCTACGACACTGGCTTCGTAAATAGCATGGCTTACGCCGTCAACAGCGCGGGCGTCGTTGCGATGGCTTCATACGATACGACATTTACTTCGTTTGTTAGCTACACCTTGTCCGGCGGAGTCAAGACCTATCTGAATCCTCTTGATCCGGGAGTGCCTGTTACCCCAACTGCGATCAATGAGGCGGGCCAGGTCGTCGGGTACACAGACGATAACAAAAGCGTGGTCTGGACTGGAGGCGTCCCGACCCTACTTGCGCTTGCTCCTGGAATGGTCAGTTCGTACGCATCTGTGATCAACAACTCCGGAGACGTGGCGGGATCTTTCATCGATGGCAGCCACGGTCACGCCGCCGCTTGGTTCGGTGGGACGCCCGTCGACCTTGGCGTGGGGGCGGGCGGGGACCCACGGGATTCAGCCTCTGCCATTGGTATGAACGACAACGGCGTCATCGTCGGCCAATCCGTCAACTATGAGGCGGCCAGTTTTGGGACCCACGCTGTCGTTTGGCAAGGTGGGACAATGACCGACTTGACCCCCGGCCCAGCCAGCTCGGCGGCGACGAGCATCAATAATGCGGGCGACATATTGGGCCGTACCTACAACGACATGTGGCTCTTGCACGATGGCGTCTTTTACGACATGACGGCACTGATCGGCGCCGATGGGGCGAACTGGGAGTTGTACGACCCCCGAACGATCAGTAATGGCGGCTTCATTGCCGCCAACGGGTACCACAATGGCGCCACTTCGGCCGTGATCCTCGTTCCAGTTCCGGAACCGGCGACTCTGGCTGCCCTTGGCTTGGGCGTTTTGGCGCTGCGACGGCGCAAGCGCACTCAGTAGGCGGGAGCACCCCCACCCCTGGCAGGCAGGGGTGGGGTCTCGTAAAGCGAAGAACAGAACAACGCCGGTCGGCACGGCAAATCCGTCCTAGCGGTTTAACGACGTGTCCGAAGTCCGGTTTTGGTTCCGAATGCAGGTAAATATACTTGGATTTGAAACATGACGGAACATGGCGAAGTCGTAGTCGCAGGTTGATTTGCAATTCTTTCGTCCGCCGATCTTCGTGGGGGCTTTTGACGAAGCCTTCCTTCGGCATTTATCACGGGGACAGCACGTCCTTCGCGTCCGCGCACGCGTGGCCGCCGAGGGCGGAGTTGCCGGGATCGGCGGGGTCTTCGGCGCCGCCCCTTGATTTGGCTAAGTAGCACTTATAACCCACTCACGGAGCAGGGCAGGCATATGGGACCTGCCCTTGCTCTTTTTTGGGGCGCTCTGCTTGGCTTTGCATTGCTTGGCGTGGCTTAAGTTGCCATGCAAAGCCACTGCAAAGCAATGCAAAGCCAAGCAGAGCTCACTCAAAGTAATGCGGTACGAACCTTGAGAAGTTGTCGGTGACGAGCGAGTCCGCCTCGCGGACGCCCATGCCCCTTGCTTCCGCGTCCAAGACCCATGTGCCCAGCACGGGGCGGCTGCCCAAGAAGTTCGGAAGCTCGACGTACTGCTGGAAGATGTAGCCTTCCTCGCCGTATTCGCCACCCGTCCGCATGAGGGTCCCGCCTTGTTTGACGGTCACATTCGCGCCTTCTCGGGATAGGAGCGGCTTCTTCACGTATTCCTTCAGGTCGTAGGAGCGGTCGAAGTAGGCGGGGAGGAGGTTCGGGTGGTTGGGGAACATCTCCCAAAGGATCGCAAGGATGCCCTTGTTGGAAAGGATCATCTTCCAGATCGGCTCGATCCATTGCACCTGCTCGTAGGTCTCCAGCGCGTGGTTTCCGAACTCATCGGCCAGAAGCCATTCCCACGGGTAGAGCTTGAAGATCGTCTTGATCGGGCGGTTTTGGAGATCGACGAAGCACTTGTCGGTGTCGTCCCAGCCGATGTCGCTCATGTGGAGGGCCACCGTTTGCAAACCCGCTTCCTGGGCTGTGTCGCGGATCGTCGTCGCCGTCATCATGTCCTCGATGGACTGGGTGTGGGCGAAATGGACGAGATCGCCCTTCAGGTAGCGGTTCTCGATGCACCACTTCCAATACTCGACGAATCCTTCCCAGATGGAATTGAACTGGTCCGACTTCGGATAGCGGTCCTCCAACCAGTGCCATTGAATCACCGCCGCTTCCAGCAGGGAAGTAGGGGTGTCGGCGTTGTATTCCAGCAGCTTGGGCGCGGAGCGACCGTCGTAGGCGAGGTCGAAGCGGCCGTAGATGCTGGGCGGCTCGGCCTCCCAGGCCCACTTGATGGCGGGAATGGCCTGGGGCGGAATCTTAAGCTGGGCGAAACGGTCGTTATCGATGACGAATTGGACGGCTTCCAGGCAGCGGGCGTGGAGGTCGTTGGTCGCCTTCTCAAGCACGTCGATCTCGTTGGAGGAGAAGCGGTAGCAGGCTTCCTCGTTCCAGTAGGGTTTGCCCTCGGGCGAGCCGTCTTCGGTGGTGTGGAAGAGGAGGCCGAGCTCCTCGACCTGTTGCTTCCATCCCGAACGGGGGATCAGGGACATTCGCTCCATAGCTAGCTTCCCGCTTCGCCGCCGTGGCCGCCGCCGAACCCGCCGCGGGATATGGAGTGGCCGCTCGCCGTGGTTGCGTTGCCTGACGTCGGGCTGGAATGGTAGCCCGAAACGCTGCCTCCGCTCACGTGCCCGCCATAAACCCAGTGGGGATACATGTAGCCGTGGTAGCCGCTGGAGTAGCTACCCGATCCATAGCCACCCATCGATTGGCAGGCGGAGTCGGGCAGGAGCTTGCCGCTGGCATCGACGCAACGGCCAATCTCCGCCGAGCGAGAGCATCCGTTAAGGGTGATGGCGGCAATGGTCGCGATGAGGGTCGCAGGAACGGCTTTTGATTTTTTCATTTTTTGGAATATGGTACAGGCAAGAACCCCCGGTTGGGCGGTTGTAACGCAATTTTCCCATTGTGGCAAAGCCGTTGTAGAATGGCCGCATGTTCCTGGGCGTTTTGCTTGCCGTCTCTCTAGCACCCATTCAGTTTGAGGCCAAGGGCATGTCGGTGAAGAACGCACTCGCCCGCCTTTCGACCGCAACGGGGGGCAATTTCCAGGCGAACGGAGCGGTCGGGGACGAGGTCGTCTTCGTGAAGGTCAACGAGGTGACCCTCGACGAGCTTAAGCGGAAGCTAGCGGACGTGCTGGATGCGACCTGGATCATAAAGCCCGAGGCCGAATACCTCGCACGGACTCCCGCCCAGGATGCGGCCATTTGGCAGAGGCACCTGGAACTGCGCTCGCGCCTCCTCCAAGACTCGCTGGAGAGCGTCAAAAAGCAAATCGCACAACCGTTCTCGGGCCCGACGTTGGCGAAAGGCCTTGCCGACTTGAAGCCTCAAGACCCGGCCGCCGGTCGTGCGGGCGCCACGCAGCGCTATCAAAGGGAACGCGCTCTTTTTCAAAGCGCGCCGATGGCCCGGCTGCTCAACCGCCTCCTCCTCGCTTGCGACCCGAAGGATCTGGCAGCGGTAGGACCCTACGAACGGCGGATTTTCTGCCTGCACCCGACGCGAATGCAGCGCGGCATCAACGCGAAGGCGTTCCAAGCTGCCCTCGACGCCTTCAATCGCGAACAGGCCGACTGGGTGGAGGCGGCGTCCAAGGTGACCTTTACCGAGGACCCGAACGGGCGCATGGTGAGCGATCCTCGCTCCCAAACGGAATTCACGGGCAAGGACATGGAAGGGGTCGAGTTGGAAGTCCGGCGCGGCGAGATGACGGCCCTCTTCAACGTCAACATGATCGCTCCCAACTCCGGGCCGCGAGGACGATCCATCGTCTGCCAGGCCGACCTCGAAGACCCGGCGCGGCGGTTTATGAACAAGCAGATGGAAGCGGGTCCGGCTCCCACCAGCGACCCTGTCGTGACCCTGTCGGAGGATTCGACGGAGTTTCAGAAACGGCTTTCATCAGTCTTTCGCAGCGGCACGGCGGGAGCGTTGAGCGAGCGGATGCTGCGGATGATGAAAGAAGTAGACAAAGCAGATCCCCTTAGCTGGACTCCCGGCGATGCGATCTCTGCCTATGCCGACCTGAAGAAGGTGAACGTCGTTGGCGCTCTGCCGGACGACGCGCTGACCCTCGGCACCTTCGTCGCGGGCGATGGGCCGTTGCGGACGCAGCAATTCATGACGACCCTCACCGAGTTCGGAACGATCGTTCCGGCGGAGGCGAACGGCTGGTTGACCTTTGCTCCCACCGATGCCTGGGAGAGTCACCTCCTCACGACCAGGCGCGGAGCCCTCGCGACCCTCATGAAGGCTGTCGATGCGAAACATGCCCTCGACATCCGCGACTACGCAAAGTTCGCGTTCGACTCTCGTCTGCCTTCACGGATGACCTTCGGCCTCCTCTTCCTGGGAATGTACGACCGGACCATCCTCGGCGCCTCCGACCAGACGGACTGGAACGCCCTGCGCCTCTATGGCTCCTTCACCCCGGACGCGCAGATGGACCTGGAAGGCGGCAAGCAGTTTCTCTTCGGCGGCCTCAACGCCGAGCAGCGGAAGATCGCGGAAGCCATCGTCTACCGCGGCATGATCGAGAGCAACGAGGCGATCGACGGACGCTCGGCATCGCTCAAGCACGAGCCTGTGGAGCCCACGGAAGCCTTTCCCGGCGGTTTACCGCCGAACGGGTTTGTCACCGCTCGTTCGCGCAGCCTTCCTGTGATCGTGGCCTACGGCAAAGGGACGGACGGGAAGGTGCGGCCCCTCCGGACCGCCGATCCTTACACCCTCGCAACCATTGAGACGGAGATCGTCGGTAATCCCACGATGATGGAGCAGTACGGCGTCGCCGGCCTCGTCGGCTACGCTCCTGGCAAGGACAAACTCGTCTCCCTCCGGGTGCAAGTCGGAGACGGCCTCTGGAAGGAGTCGAACATCACCATCCCGGACTACAACCTCAACGCGACACCCGTGTCCTGGGACAAGCTTCCCGAACCCTTTAAGACCCAAGTTGCGGCTGCGATGGAGCAACTGAAACAGCGCAAGCAGCAGGGCGGCGGAACGATTCCGCCGCTTTGGTGAGTTTGCTCGGTCTTATACTGAAACCATGCGGCGCCGGTGGCGGGTTCTGGTTGCGATTGGAGTCTCGGGCTTGGCCGCTGGGTTGGGCTTCTTTATCTCCGAGCGGAGCGACGAATACGCGGTCCTGCGACCGTTCGATCCGGTGGATCAGCGGTACGAGGTGACCATGGGGAGCGCCATCGGAATAGGAACGGACGGCAAGTTTCACCCGGCGGGCTGTGGGATCTGGTGCCGGGAGTTTCGATTCCCGAAGGTGACTCCGGCCTTGATCGCGACGCTTAAGAAATACAGCGAGTTCGGTTATTACAATGGGCAGATGGACGTGAAGATGCCGAACGGCCGCGAGGGGCATTTCGAAGCTTCCGACGCCACGATGGTCTTCTTCGACGAGCCTCAGCCTTCCTGGTTCGACCTCAAGGTGGACGCGCTTAAGCGGGCGTTTCATATGCGGCCTGGGTGGGTTCCTGCGTTGGAGCAGTAGGGGTACCGGAGAAAACCTCTATCCCCGACCCTTTCTCCTGGTTTCAGGAGAAAGGGAGGTTAAGCGTCGAGCGCCGCTCGCTCCTGCTCCAACTGCTGATACGACTCCTCGAAACACTGCAGCATCCGCTCGACGGCGAGGATGGGGCCGCCGGTGTAGGGCCAGACGAAGGAATCCCTTGTCAGGTAGCACTCCCGGTTCTTGCGGCCCATGATGGAGAAGACGCGGGGCGGGACCTTGGCTTTGTCTACGAACAGGACGTTCAGCCGGCCTTGCGACGCCTCGACTTTCGACAGCCCCAAGTCTCGCGACCTGAGGCGCTGGCCCATGATCGCAAAGGCGTTGGTGACCTGCTCCGGCGGGTGGCCGTAGCGGTCTTCGACTTCGCCTTGGACCTCGCCGAGCATGTTCTCGGTACGGGCCGACATCATGCGTTGATAGTAGTAGAGGCGTTGGGAGGCGTCCTTGATGTAGCCGTCGGGGATGAGGGCGACGACGGGGATGTCGAACTGGGGCAGGGGAGTCAGCTCTTCCAACTCGTCTACGGAGCGAGAGTCGGAAGCCGCGTTCTCCTCGTCGACGGCGGACTTGAGCATGGCGACGGCTTCGTTGATGAGCTGGGTGTAAAGCTCGTAGCCGACCGTCTGCATCGTGCCGCTCTGCTTGGCCCCGATCAGTTCGCCCGCGCCACGGATTTGGAGGTCGCGGAAGGCAAGGGAATAGCCCGATCCCAGCGAGGAGAATTCCTGCAGTGCCTGAAGACGCTGGATGGCCCCTTCGGACACCGTCTTCTTTTTCTTTTTCTCGTTTGTGTGGAACCCGCTGGCTCCCGCGGTTTGGGCGTAGCCGACGTTGGTGCGGCTGTCCATGCCTTCCGCGATGGGCTCGAGGAGTCCGGCCCGGATGGTGGAGTCGAGCGCGCCGGAGTAGAGGAAGTAGGCATAGGCCTGGCGGTCGGATCGCCCGACACGTCCGCGCAGCTGGTAGAGCTGAGACAGCCCCAAGCGGTCGGCGTTCTCGACGATCAGGGTGTTTGCGTTCGAGATGTCGATGCCGTTCTCGATGATGGTCGTCGAGAGGAGGATATCGATCTCGCCTTTGATGAAGCCGACCATGATCGGCTCCAACTCGTGTTCCGTCATTTGGCCGTGGCCGACTCCGATACGAGCGGTCGGAACCAGCTTGCGCAGCTTCTCCGCGACGTGCATGATGGAGTCCACGCGGTTGTAGACGTAGAAGATTTGCCCGCCACGGGCAAGCTCGCGGAGGATCGCTTCGCGCACCACCTCGCCCGCGTAAGGCCGAACGAACGTTCGTATCGGAAGGCGTCCGGGAGGCGGATCGTTGATGAGGGACATCTGGCGGATGTCCATCAGCGCCATGCTGAGGGTGCGCGGGATGGGGGTGGCGGACAGGGTCAAGACGTCCACCTCCGTGCGGAGCTGCTTTAGCATCTCCTTCTGCTTCACCCCGAACTTCTGCTCCTCGTCGATAATGACAACGCCGAGGTGTTTGAACTCGATCCCTTTGCCGAGGAGGGCGTGGGTGCCGATGATGATGTCGATCTCGCCCTTCTTGAGCTTGCCGTAAATCTGGGTCTTCTCGGCTTGGGTGCGGAAGCGGTTGGAGATGTCGAGCCGGACGCCAAACGAGCCGAGCCGTTCCTGGAAGTTGCGCAGGTGCTGCTCGGAGAGGATGGTGGTGGGGCACAGAACGGCGACCTGACGACCGTCCTGAACGATCTTGAAGGCAGCGCGGATGGCGACCTCCGTCTTGCCGAATCCGACGTCGCCGCAGACGAGGCGATCCATGGGATAGGGGGCTTCCAGGTCGCGCTTCACGTCCTTGATGGCGCGCATCTGGCTGGGCGTTTCCACCCAGGGGAAGGTTTGCTCCATCTCGTGCTGGAACGGAGTGTCAGGACCGAACGGACGCCGCGTAACTTCCTTGCGCTTCGCGTAGAGCTTAACGAGATCCCTCGCGAATTCCTTGGCGTCCTCCCGGGCTTTTCCCAGGGTCCGTTGCCATTCACCTCCCGTAAGCTTGTTCAGCTTGGGATTTTCGTCGCCGGGGTTGAGATATTTCTGGATGCGGTCGAGCTGGTCGGCGGGGACGAACAGCTTGTCCGGCGCCTGATACTCGACGTAGAGGAATTCCTTTTCCACCCCATGCTCTTCGCGCTTGATGAGTCCGCGAAAGATGCCGATGCCGAAGTTGATGTGGACGACGTAGTCGCCGGGCCGCAGGTCGAGGACCGTCGCAATTGGCGCGCCCTCCATGAACCGCTTCTGGGGAAGTTTGAGCCGGGCGACTCCGAACAGCTCCGCGTCGGTGACGACGGCGAGCTTGAGCTCGGGGAAGACGAACCCGCCACCCAGGTTGCCGGTGGCGAGAATTGAGCCCTCCTCTGCCGCCTCTGCCTCGCCCACGAATATCTCCGCCTGGCTCAGCACCGTCTTAGCCCGGTTCGGCTGGTCGGTGGAGAAGACGACGGTGAACTTGTCCTTGAGATAGTTTCGAAGCGTCAGTGCGAGGGCGTCGGCCCGGCCCCGGTACGGTTCCAACGACACCGCCTGGATGTCGTGAGCGCGGTTGGCCTGAATCCAATTGGGGAGGGCGTTCATGCCGGTGACGGCAATGGTCTGAGGATGGCTGGCCAGGTGTTCGGGCGGGAGCATGAAGTCGTGCGCTGGGGTGGCGAGGATTTCGCCCCGGTTGGCGCGGGCCGACATCGCCTGGGCCAGTTCCTCCTCGGCGCGGGTGCCGATGGTTTCAAGCTCCAAGGGCTCGTCGAGGACGAGGAGGTCTTCCTCCAAGAGCAGGTCGATGGCGCAGCCGGAGTCGGGGTGGAGCAGGGGCCGGTAGAGGTCGAGGCGGTCGAAGTAGACCTTCTGGCGAAGGGCGTCCGCGTCTCCCGCGACGAGCTCTTCCAGGCGGCGGGCCGCTTCCTCTTCCAACATCGACGCTTCGCGCTCGGCGGTGGAGACGAGCATGTCGCGGATGCCGTCGTCGAGATCTGTGTAGAGGGTTTCGCGGGAAGGGGTGAGGGCGAGGTATTCGACCTGGCCGACGGATCGCTGGTTGTTTGGATCGAAGAGGCGGATGCTCTCGACTTCGTCTCCGAAAAGCTCGATGCGGAACGGAAGGTCGTGCCCCGTGGCGAAAATGTCCACGATGCCGCCTCGGCGGCTGTACTGCCCAGGAAGGCGGACCGGCTCCTGGGGCTCGTAGCCGAGATTGACCAGGCGGCGGATCAGGTCGTCGGAGTCGATGGTGTCGCCAACCTTGATGTTGAGGAAGGCGTCGATGAGGATGTCGCGGGGCAGGGTGCGTTCGAGCACGGCCTGGGGAGTGGCGAGGATGATCTTGGGTCCATCCTCGACGAGGGCCCGCAACGCGCCCAGGCGATCGGAGAGGGCGACGTGTTCCGGAGCGGCGTCCTCGAACAGAGTCGAGATACCGCTCGGTAGCTGACAAATAGCGTCGTGGGGTATCCCGCACAGCTCCAGCTTTGCCTGCCAGGCCAGCGCGCGCTCGTAGTTCGGAGTGACGACGAGCGTCTTCGAAGGGTGCGCGTGGTAGCGGGCGGCGATCAGGAAGGGCCTGGCCTCAGGCGCGACAGAACGCCACTCCGACGTTCCATCGAGTGGTTGAAAAGCCTCCGCCAGGGCTGGAATATGGGTTACGCGACGCGCCCAATCGGCGATGCGCATTGGAGGGAGTTTACCTTGCCGGAACAGGGTGCCGGAGGACCTAATTTAACGAGTTAATAACGATAGAGGGGTGCTTTCCATCCGAACTTTGCCCTACAATAACTCGTCTAGTAAAATTGCCAGCGTCGGCAAAAACAATGCAAGGCCGAGGTTGGCTTTGCTTATTGAAGAGGAGAGCTTCATGGGTAAAAAGCTGATCGCGCTACTTGGTATCGCCCTGTCTGCACAGGCGGTCCATGCGAATACTTATCTATACACGTCAGCCCTGAATGGATTTCAGGAGGTTTCCGCGACGCCCTCTCAGGGGGTCGGAGTCATCCAACTTACGCTCGACGATTCCGCGCTTACAGCCAGCGGGACGGGTGTGGTGTTCTTTATCGCGGGACCGCCAACGGGATTTGACATTCACAACGCGCCTTTCGGCAGCAACGGCCCTCAGATCCTGAATATCGGACCGGGCGGCATTTCTGGCGTCAACATCAACTTCACGCAGACGCTGCCTGACCTAACCACCTTTAATAGCCTGAAGTCGATCCTCGATGCGAGGAACGGATACTTCAACATCGATACCGCCGCATTTCCCGGCGGAGAGATTCGAGGTCAAATCGCTCCGGTGCCCGAGCCTATCGCAATCGCGTCGCTCGGTGTCGGCCTCGTCGCCCTCGTCGGGCGCCGTCGCCGCAAGCGCATGATTTGATCGTCACGATGTCCGCGCGGCTCTTGGAAGGGAGGCCGCTGCGGGCAGGCCGTTTTTGAAGAAGGCGCTCCCAGCACCAAAAGGAGCGCCTTCTTCGTATCTAAAGGGGAGCCCGCTTCGGTAGAATCCGAGAGTCGATCATGCCTAAAAGAGTCGAAACCGTCGTTCTTCATGACAGCTCCACCCCGGTCATCGGCGATGTCCAGAAGGGGGGAAGCGTCGTCGTCACCTCGCTCGATACGCTGCTGAACCAGGCCCGCGCGAATGCGCTGTGGCCGCTGACCTTTGGTTTGGCCTGCTGCGCGATCGAGATGATGGCCACCGTCGCCTCCCGCTTCGACCTCGCCCGGTTCGGCTCGGAAGCGTTCCGTGCGACGCCGCGCCAGGCGGACGTCATGATCATCGCCGGACGCCTGAGCAAGAAGATGGCTCCCGTCTTGCGGCAGATTTACGACCAGATGCCCGAACCCAAGTGGGTGATTTCGATGGGCGCGTGCGCGTCTTCCGGCGGCGTCTACAACAACTACGCGATCGTCCAAGGCTCGGACCAGGTGGTGCCCGTCGACGTCTACGTCCCCGGCTGCCCGCCATCGCCCGACGCCCTGATCTATGCGGTTTTGAAGCTTCAAGAGAAGATCAAGCGCGGCAATAAGCCTAAGAATCTGATCGACCTGCGACTGGTCGAAGGCCTGACCGGCGCGCGCACTCTCGAAGAGGTGAAGTCTTGAGCGTCGATCTGATGAAGGGGGTCGTCAAGCCGATCCTCGCCGGTTTCGGCATCACGGCCCGCCGACTGAAGCACAAGAAGGTCACGATCATGTACCCGGAGCACATCCGGGAGCAGTATCCTCGCACTCGCTGGCGCCACTTCCTCACGCGCTACGAGAGCGGCTTGGAGCGCTGTATCGGCTGTTCTCTCTGCGCAGGCGCCTGCCCGGCGCGGTGCATCTACGTCGAAGCGGCGGAGAACACGGACAGCGAGCGGTATTCGCCCGGCGAGCGCTACGCCACCCGCTACGAGATCAACATGATCCGCTGCATCTTCTGCGGCTATTGCCAAGAGGCATGTCCGACAGGGGCGATCGTGTTGCGCAAGAATTTCGAGCTGGCGGACTACAAGCGCGAAGACTTCGTGTACACGAAGGAAATGCTCCTGGAGAAGTATTCCGGCGAGGCTGACGAGCCGTTTACCGGACACTATGCTTTGGGACCCGCGCCCGTCTTCGAAGGCTAAGCACCTCGATCTTGTAAAGTAGTCACGTGCACCCTGCCGCGTCCTTGCGCGTATTAATCCTCTGCCTTGCGGATTGGCAAGGTCCTGCCCGACTTCCCAAAGCCCTGAAGAACGTCGGTTGCGAAGTGGGGATGCTGTGTCGGCGGAGCTACGCGGCGGCAAAAACGCAATACGTCGACCGGTTCTTTCTCGTGAACCCCTCGACTGAGATCGATACGATCACCGATATCGTGAACGCCATCGGAGCCTTCGAGCCCGACATCGTCATCCCGTCGGCCGAAAACACGGTGATGGCCCTCTACGATATTTGGCAGCTTCACGTCCAAGGCCGCTTGCCGAACGTCGGCGAAAAAACGATGGAGATCGTTCGACGGTCCATTCCCGATCCGGCCAAGCATCACCTCTTCTACAACAAGATCGATCTCCTGAACGCCTTGGACGAGATGGGTGTGAGGATTCCGCCACAGCGGGAGCTGCACTCCTTTGGCGATGCCGATCGATTCATCCAGGAACATGGCTATCCGGTGATTCTCAAGCCGAACAAGGGGCAAGCGGGAATTGGAATCGCCATCTGTCGAAACGAAGAAGAATTGATCGCCGGTCTCCGCGAACGGCTTCGACCGGGGAGCAGGGAACGCTGGGCGATCCAGAGGCTTGTCGATGGCCGGCCTGCCAACTATCCTTTTGTGGCTCGAGACGGCTTGCTTACGGCGGGCATGTCGTTGGATCGATTGGTGGTGCATCCGGCTCCGATGGGACCCTCCACAGTCATGCGGATGGTCCAGAACGACGAGATGGAATCCAGCGCGACCAGCTTTGCCAGGTTATTGGGCTACAACGGCTTCGGCTCTGCCCAGTTCATGGTTGAGGGCGATGGCGAAGGGCCCGCCTATTTCATCGAAACCAACTTCCGCATCGGGGTGACGACCCACCTTGGCTATCTTCTCGGCCCCGATCTGTGTTCGGCGCTCGTTCAAACCTGGAAGGAGCAGCCCATCGACCTGCAACCCCCGAACAATGGTGTGGTCGTCGCCCTCTATCCCCAAGAAGCATTTCGCGATCCGAAGAGCGAGTACTTGAAGGGTGTCGTGGATTGGGTGACGGAAGACCCAGCTCTGGCCGAGCATTTCGCTCAGCAAATCGAGGCGAAGTGGGGCAACGCCCCGGTCGCCCGGTAAGCTAAGCCTTCATGCCGCCGCGAATCGCCGCCGTCATTCCGACGTACAACGAGGTCGACCTACTGACGGCATGTATCGAATCTCTGGAGTCACAGGGCGATCCTGCCCTGGAGATTGTCGTCGCCAATGCGGGCGACCCTTTGCCTCCAGAGTTGGCGAGCCGGATCACGGAACTCGACGTCCCCGACAATTTCTTCTGGACTGCATGCATCGACGCGGGCGTCCAAGCCGCGAAGGACCGGTGCGACTACTTCCTCTTCACGAACGCGGATACGACTTTCCTGCCGGGCAGCCTCGCCCTTCTTCGGGAGGCCGTCGAAGGGAAGTCAAAGACGATCGCCTGCTCCCCGGCCTATATCCAACTTGGCGACCAGCCGGTGACGCTGCTCTACAGTGACCAGTCGGACCTCGGTCCGCTCCTCTACGGCAAGCTCGTCCGCCGCTGGACGAACCCCGCCGACGCTCCGAAAGAGCCGTTCCCCATCGACCTGACGGGAGGCCAGGGCGTCCTCATTCCCTCGGTTCTCTTCAAGGAGGCGGCCATGGATATCGCCCGCTTCCCCCACTACGCCAGCGATCACGATCTCTGGCTGCAAGCCCGCTCTAAGGGCTACAAGCTTCTCCTCGTTCCCCAGGCTGGCATCATCAACAAGAGGGACTTCAACGAGACGAAGCGCAAGAACCTCGGCCCCCTTTTCAAGGCGTTAAGAAAGAGAATGACCTCCGTCTACACGCCGGAAAGCTGGCCGATCATGTGGCGTTTACGCCGAAAGCATCAGGGGCCGGTGGTCGGGTTTTTCACGACGTTAACCAGTTTCGGGTTGCGGTGGACGATCGGATTACCGAAAATCCTACGGCGGACATAATCTGGCTAGGCATTTATGAAGAAAGCATTGATTACAGGCGTGACGGGCCAGGATGGCGCGTATCTCGCTGAGTTTCTTTTGGCGAAAGGCTACGAAGTGCACGGCATCAAGCGCCGCTCTTCGCTATTCAACACGGCTCGTATCGACCACCTCTTTCACGATACGCACGATCAGGGCCTGCCCTTCTACCTCCACTACGGCGACCTGACCGACGCGACCTCCCTCATCCGGGTCATCCAGAAGGTGCAGCCGGACGAGGTGTACAACCTGGGCGCCCAGTCCCACGTCAAAGTCAGCTTCGACTCGCCAGAGTACACGGCGGAAGTGGACGGCTTGGGCGTTCTGCGGCTCCTGGAGGCCATCCGGATCATCGGCATGGAGAAAGACGTGCGGTTCTATCAAGCGTCCACCAGTGAGCTTTACGGCCTTGTGCAGGAGATTCCCCAGAAGGAAACGACCCCCTTCTATCCCCGAAGCCCCTATGCCGTCGCCAAACTCTACGGCTATTGGATCGTGGTCAACTACCGCGAGGCCTATGGGATGCACGCCTCGAACGGGATTCTCTTCAACCACGAATCGCCCATGCGAGGTGAAACGTTCGTCACGCGCAAGATCACCCGCGCTGCGGCACGAATCGCCACCGGTTTGCAGCACAAGCTGTTTCTCGGAAACCTCAGCGCCTTGCGCGACTGGGGGCACGCCCGTGACTACATCGAGATGATGTGGCTGATGCTTCAGCAAGACACGCCGGACGACTACGTCGTGGCGACCGGGCTGCAACGAAGCGTCCGCGAGTTCGCCACCTTTGCCTTCCAGGAAGCTGGGATCGAGATCGAGTGGCGGGGAAGCGAACAGGCGGAAGTGGGCGTAGATAAAGCAACGGGCCGAGAGCTGGTCGCCGTCGATCCGCAGTATTACCGCCCGACGGAAGTGGAGACGCTTCTGGGCGACCCGACTAAGGCGCACGAGAAGCTGGGATGGAAGCCAAAGGTCGGGTTGGAAGACCTCGTCAAAGAGATGGTCGCCGCCGACCTCGAAACGGCAAAGAAGGAAGCCCTCGTCAAGGACAGCGGATACAAGGTGTTTCAGAGTGCTGAAGAAGACCGATAAGATTTTCCTCGCCGGCCATCGCGGCCTCGTCGGCTCGGCGATCCAACGGCGTCTAGAGAGCGAAGGCTTTCAGAATATCGTCGTCCGTACCCGTGCCGAATTGGACCTATTGGACCAATCGGCCGTATATGGGTTCCTCCAAGCGGAAAAGCCCGATGCCGTGATTTTGGCCGCCGCCAAGGTGGGCGGGATCAACGCCAACAACACGTATCCCGCCGACTTCATCGGGCAGAACCTCGTGATCGAGACGAACCTGATCTGGGGCTCGCACCTGGCGGACGTGCCCCACTTCCAGTTCCTTGGCTCGTCGTGCATCTACCCGCGCGAAACGGCTCAACCGATCCCCGAAGACGCCCTGCTCACCGGCAAGCCGGAGCCGACGAACGCGCCCTACGCGGTAGCGAAGATCGCGGGACTCGTCCTGTGCGACTCGATCCAGCGGCAGTTCGGGAGGAACTACTACACGGTCATGCCGCCGAACGTTTACGGCGACCGGGACAACTACGACTTGAAGACCTCCCACGTCCTCCCTGCACTCATTCGGAAGTTCCATGAGGCTTTGCCCGATAAGACGGTGACCTGCTGGGGAAGCGGGAACCCCCGCCGGGAATTCCTCCACTCGGACGACGTGGCGGACGCCTGCGTCTTCTTGCTGGAGCAGGAGCGCGTGCAAGGCCACATCAACGTCGGGACTGGCTCGTCGGTTTCGATCCGAGAACTGGCGGAGACGATCCAGCGGATCGTCGGTCACGAGGGACCGATCGAGTGGGACACGTCGATGCCCGACGGATTCCCGGAGAAGACGATGGATGTGACCCGCCTCTTCGGGCTCGGATGGCGTCCCAAGATTTCCCTCGACGATGGCATCCGCAGCGCCTACGATTGGTTTTTGGCGAACCGAGAAGCGGTAGCCGCGACTTTACCGGTTTAGCTCAAACCGTCCCGGCATTGCTGCCTGTCCTCAGCCTTCCTACTTGGGGAATTTTCCTAAAGGAGGAAGGAAAGGATGAGCAAGATTTTCTGGGCGATCTTGGGTGGCATTGGCCTCCTGATCATGGCGGACAGCACGCTGGGGGAGCTTTACTCCCGCAAGACCGAGGTGTCGGCGGCCACGTTTCACGACTTCAAGCAGATGGCCAAGCCAAACGGCGAGATCGACGATCAAGGGCTGAAGAACCTCCGACCGCAATCGGAAGTGGGCAAAGCCCTGCTGCCCTACCTGCGAAAAACGCGCGAGATCGCCCTCGCCTTTTCCGAACAGCTAAAAAAGGTTCGCCTCGTCCATGTGCTGGATTGGAGCAACATGGACACGCCCGAAGCCCGGGCGGCGACGCTTCACCGAATCGACCTCTGCCAGGATGCCTGGCGCGCGTATTACTCGAAGGTCTGGCAGAATCGAAAGGACATGCTCAAGGCGTTCGAAGGCTATAACGTAAAAGCCGCCGAGGCCAAGTTTGCCGACTTCGATGCCGAAGAAGGTCGCCTACTTCGCCTCCGGTTTGCCCTCTACGACGGCTATCGCGCGCTTGTAGCCCAAGCGGGGAAGGCGAAGCTAAAGGAGGAAGGCGGTAAGGTCAGCTTCGTCGAGGAAGCCGAGTGGAAGGCTTTCAAAAAGTCCGCGGGGGATTGCATCCGTCAGGCGAACGATTTCGACCGGCGCTGGAAAGCAGTGGAGGAATCTCGGAAAGAAGGCATCGCCGATAGCTACGACAAGATGGCGTCCCAGGTGCGCGGCTTTTAGCCAAAGAACTTGGTAAGAGACTCGCTCAGCACGTTTGCCGTGTAGGCGACGAGGGGAATCCCTGCGTCGTAGGCCATGCGCGTCGGACCGATGAGCGAGATCACGCCCGCTTCGTTCTCACCGATGAAGAAGCTCTGCCGGACGACGGACATCTGATGCATCCGTTCATGCCGGTTCTCCCGCCCAATGGTGATCGGCTGGGCTGTCGGCTGTCCGCTCACGGCATCGTAAAGCGTATCGGAGTCGTTCAGGTAGTCGATGAACTCGGCCAGCGAGCTCAGATCGCGCTGGAACTCCGGCTGGGCGAACATGAACTCCTCACCCTCCGTGATCATAAGTCCGCGGGTCATGTCTTTGGCAATGGAGCGAAGCTGGGTCCAGATGAGGCCGAGCAACTTATCCGCGGCGGGACTGCTCGCGCTGGCGGGCGTTTTCGCCTTGACAAGGCTGCGAAGCGCTTTACCGGAGACGCCTAACTGTAACTGCTCGTTGGCGACGCCGACATCCTGAAGGCTGAGCCCGACGGGACACTCGACGATGCGGTTCTCGATGTGCCCATTGCTCATCATCAGGACGAGAAGCGCCTGGTTCGGGCCGACGGCGCTGACGAGGGCGCTGCGTACGGTGAGGCCCACATCGCGTACGGTGGTCGCGACGCTGAGCAGGTGGGTAAGGCGGCTGAGGGCCCGAGTGGTCTCTCTGAGCAGCTTCTGCAGGACCTCGCCTTCCTCGCTTGGCTTGCCCAGCTTTTGCTTGGTGGCTTCGTCGGGGTCCTTCTTGTCGATCAGGCGGTCAACGTAGAAGCGGTAGCCGAGATCGCTGGGGATACGTCCGGCGCTGGTGTGTGGCTGCTCCAGGTAGCCAAGCTCCGACATCTCCGCGAGCTCGTTGCGCACGGTCGCGGATTTGACCCCGAGGCCGTATTTCTGCACGAGCAATTCGCTGCCGACCGGCTCCGCGCCAGTGACGTATTCGATGATCACAGCTTGGAGGATCGTTCTCTTGCGGCTATCGAGATCGTTCATCGCCTAGGTTGATTCTACGTTTTTGTGCGGCCAAATAAAACGCTGGCAGGGTTACCGGGACTCTTCGTCCAAACTAAAGGACATGACGTTCCTCGCCGTCCTTTTGCTTGGGCAATCGCCGATCATTGTCAAACCGGATCAGTTTCTTACTTTTTCGCAGGCGGCAGTCAGTAGCGGGACCCAGTCGCGAGTCGAAGAACTGTTCCAGCGGAAAGAGGATGCGACCTACCTCTTCAACATGGCATCCCGAAGCGGCGGGCTACGAAACGTCAAGGTGGCGGTCATTCCCGCTCCTCCCGGTTGGGAGGATACCGGACCTTTCTGGGCGGTTTTTCACGCGAAGCAGGAGATCGAGCAGGATCACGACCCTGTGTATCCGATTTTGCGGACCACAAACGGATTGAAAATCGGTAAGGAAATGCCGGAGTGGGCGGGGCACGAGACCCAAGTTTCGAGCGCATCCGTGGACGCGCACGTCGTCCCTCAGGGCAGCAAGGTCACTATCCGCGCCATCGTCAACCTGGACGGAAAGAAGACGACGAGAGCCGCGATCCTACGGCTGAACGACTTCTATCGCGTTTCTACCGCTGCGATGGCGGACGTCGATGCGAAAGTCGTCGACGCCAACACCTCCGTTCCCACGCCGGAAGAGGGGGACGTCGTCCGAGCGGGAAGCCTTCTGATCCCCTGGACGAAGAAGCCCGCCCAGAAGCTGGAATTCAAATACGACGGGGTCGTCCAAAGCGACAACCAGGACAAGATCAACGACAAGCAGGTCTACCTGACGGCTTGGTGGGTCCCCTCCATCGCCCGGTTGCCGTTTACGACGACCGTGCGAGTCACGGGACCGAAAGAGTGGGTCTTGAAATCGGAAGGACCACAGATTCCCTCCGCCACAGATGGATTGGGACCGCTTCCCGCCGCGCAGGACAACGAGCAGACATTGTCGTTCCACTGCCAAATCCCCATCAGCTACCCAAAGATTATCGGCGGAGCCTACACGCTGGCGGCAGAAGCGAACGTCGACGGAAAGCAGTTCCGCTCCTATCAGCTCGACCCGGTGGACAAGGCGCGCGGCCAGCAGGAAGTGAACCTGATGATCGACGCGATGCGGTTCTACGAGAAGAACCTCGGCCCGTTCCCGTTCGACCACTACTGGTGCTTCGATTCGGTGGGCTACTACGGCATCGAAAGCTACAGCCACACGCTCCTGCAGAAGGGCTACACCCTCCGGTTCGTGAGCCATGAAATGGGCCACACCTACTTCGGCGGAATCGTCCCCTCGGCTTACGCGAAGGACACTTGGAACGAGGGTGTGACTCAGTACATCGACAGCATCGCTTTCCAGAACAACATCGACCGAACCCTCGAAGCCGGTATCCGGACAGTGGGCCTGAACGTACCCCTGACCAACATGTCCGTGACCTACGAATACGCCAGCGCGACCTATTGGCGCGGAGCGTATGTCATGAAGATGCTGGAAGCGGAGATCGGGAGGGACAAGGTGCTGGAAGGCCTCCGAGCGCTGATCAAAGACCGCGAAGGGAAGGACACGACCTGGCCCGACCTGCGGCCGTACTTCGAGAAAGCAGGCGGAGAGAAGCTGGATTGGTATTGGAATCAGTGGATTTCGAACGCCACCTTCCCAACCCTGGAGATCACCGACTCCGAACCAATCAAGATCGAGACGAAGTACAAGACCCGAGTGACGGTGAAGCAGTCGGGGACCGCCGACCCCTTCCGTCTTAAGTTCATGGTGCGAGTTAGGAGAGGACCGCAGAAAGTGGAGCAGCTCGTCTCCATGAATTCGCCCCAGGCCACATTCCAGATCGAGTCGGACTTCGAACCGACCTCGAGCGAAATCGACGTCTTCCCCTACACCCTCGCCACGGTCGTGAAGCGGTAGTGCGCGGCGACGTCATTGGGCATTCCGCCTCCGGCTCCGCGGAAAAACCGGAGTGGCTGAAGGAGCGGCTGGAGTGGTTCCAGGATCAGAAGTTCGGCTTGATTCTCCACTGGGGGATCTACGCCCTCTGGGACTGTTGCGAGTCGTGGCCGTTGTCACCCGGCGACCCCTGGGCGCGCAACGACGACATGGAATGCTGGACCTCGCGAGGCAAGGATTTGGACCTCTTCCAGCGTGACTACTGGGCGCTGAACGAAGAGTTCAACCCCGTCGACTACGATCCAACGGTCTGGGCCGACCTCGCCAAGCAGGCGGGCATCCGCTACGTGGCGATGACGACGAAACACCACGACGGCTTTTGTATGTGGGACACCGCGACCACGGACTACAAGTTCGTCGGCCGAGACCTCTTCGGCGACCTTTGCGCTGCCTTCCAGTCCCGGGGACTCGCGATCTCCGCCTACTACTCGAAGGCCGACTGGCACTGCCCCTATTACTGGTCCCCGGATAAACCGGTAGTAGACCGCCAAGCCAACACCACGGACGACGCCCTCGTCTGGTCACAATTCGTCTCTTTTACCCACGATCAGATCAGGGAGTTGATGACGAACTACGGCAAGATCGACATCCTCTGGCTGGACGCCGGTTGGGTCAAGAATGAGCGCAAGGAAGACATCGACATGGCGGGAATGGTGGCGATGGCGCGCGAACTGCAGCCAGGCCTGATCGTCGCCAACCGAACCGTCGGCGACGAATTTGAGGATTTCATCACACCTGAGCATGAGATTCCGGACGAGCCGCTGGACGAGCCCTGGGAGTCCTGCCTCTGCATGGCCCAAAACTGGAAGTACCACCCAAGGGATACCTACAAGCCGGCGTCGGAGATCCTTTCCATGCTCGTCGACATCGTCTCCAAAGGCGGTAATTTCCTCCTTGGCGTCGGGCCGACGCCCTCCGGAGAATTTACGCCGGAAGCGGTTTCCCGCTTGAAGGAGATCGGCGAATGGATGGCGATCAACTCGGAGGCTATCCACGGAACGCGAGCCATCGCACCCTACCGAGAAGGCGGCTTACGGTTCACCCGGCGCGAAAGCCAGGTGTACGCGTTCTTCATGGAGGGCGAGACGGCTACGCTGTCGTCCTTACCGGTCACCGGAGACATCCGGCTACTGGGTTCCGACGCGCCGGTATCGTTCGCGGACGGGGTGATTGCGCTGCCGGAGAACGACTTGCCGTTTCCCCGCGTCGTCAGCTTTGAGCTAGGCGCCTGAGATAACCAGTGATGGCGGGCTCGGCATCGAGCTCGATGCCGAAGTGGTCTTTGATCTTCGAAACGTCGAAGACGTGCTCTGGCACGTTCTCTTCGACGATCTGGCTACTTGAGCCGGTCAGGTTGACCGCTAATTCCGCAATCCGACGCCACGTCGTTGATTCCTTCGCGACCGCGATGTAGGTTTCGCGGTTCTTATACGAATCGACAAGGGCCGCGTACAACGCAGCCAAGCCTCCAACGGGAGTGAATTGGCGTGCCCCCTCGACGTGGATCTCCTCGTTTCGAAGGGCTGCTTGGACGACCTCGCCAAACCTCCTATCCGCGTTCACGGACGCCCCTTCGATCGCCGGAACTCCGACCGTCGGCCCCGGTCTCACTATGTTGCAGCGCATCGAGGTCTGGTAGGAAAAGGCGGCAAGGAACGCCTCGTTGGCCGCTTTGGTCGCTCCGTAGAAGTCGGTAGGAGCGAGGCGCTGAGTCTCGTCCATGCGCGGCAGGAAAGGCCGATGGACGGCGGTCGAGGATGTATAGATCAGTTGTTTCACGCCCGCGCTCGCGGCCGCCTCAAAGATTTGGACAGAGGTCCGGCTGTCCTTGAGTTGAAGCTCGGTCGGCTCGTCTTCCCAATACACGGAGTTATGGATGCAAACGTCTTGACCGCCGAGAGCTTCTCGAATGACGCCGATGTCGTCCAATGTGCCCTGGACTAGCTGGATTCCCGGCATATCTCGAAAGGCCGGAATCTTGGCTGGGTTGCGCGCCAGAATCGTGACCTCATGGCCGCGCGAAAGCAGTTCGATCACGATGTGGGAGCCGATAAAGCCGGTGCCACCGGTGACGAAAACCTTCATTTCGGCACGAACGCGCCGTTTTCCAACCGATGGGCCGCGACAAAGGTCGCAAGCTCTTTCATCTCACCGCTGGCGTTGTCGATCCAACTAACGGTCTTGGCATAGTAGGTCAGGTGCTGCCACTGGGAACGGGAAATGGAAGGCAGAGCCTGCCCGGAACCAAGCAGCGTGGCAATAGGCGAGCAGAGATTGGTCGCCAGGTCTTGCCGGGCGCGCATCGGCAGCCGGTCGATATAGAGCGGCAAAAGATGCGGAGTCGGCGGCATTGCGCAAATTTCGTCGACTATTTTCTGCGCTTTGCGCCGACTGACCAAGCCCTGACCGACCTGAGCCGCGAGGCAAACAACCAGCCACGGGCCTAGGACATGCATGCCCAGGTGCATGGCGGCGACCGCTGCGCTGCCGATCAACATCACGGCCATGATGATAAGCGAAGTCTTCGCCGTCCCCACGCCCAGCGCCTTGATCTGCTCGAGTCGCTCTTCCATCGATACTGAAATCCTAGCAGGTTAGTCGTCGTCTTTTTCGACTCCACCTTCCAGCTTCAGCCCTCGCTTCTTCAGCCCCTTTCCATGCGCGCCGACCCACTTGGATGGGTAAGGCTTTGCTCCGAACACCGAGTACCAGATGGCACGGTTGAACTGGTCCGCCTTCTTCAAATCCATCTGGTCCGGCTTGTCGAGGTTGACGGAGGCTGAAACAGCTGCCCATTTTCGGCCAGCCGCATTGAGCGCAGCCTTCGCCGGGTTCAGCTCGTTCAAGGGAATCTTGTTGGGTACGCAGGCGTAGGGTGTCGTATTCGCTTTCGCCACGAAACAAGCCGACATCAAAGGCGACCGCGAGTCCATCTGGTTCAGCGGTGGCACACCCAAAATCTGCTGCATCGTGTGCAGCACGCTCGTTTGGTTGTAGAAATTCTTTACAACCTTTCCGGTCCGCGAGTAGGGGCTGACGACGAGGCAGGGCGAACGGTGTCCGTCGATATGGTCGAACCCGTTCTGGGGATCGTCCTCGATAACGAATACCACCGTGTCCTTCCAGAAGCTGGACTTGGAGAGCGCCTCCACACATCGCCCGAGGGCCAAGTCGTTATCGGCGACCTGAGCGCGGGGAGTCGGTCCGCCAGGACCGGTGCCGCTCGTATGGTCGTTCGGCAGATAGAGGATCGTGAACTGGGGAAAGATGCCCGTCTTTTCCGCCTCGCCCACGTACTTCACAAAGATGTCGGCCCGAATCTGGTCCGGGATGCCCAGGTCCCAGCCCGGGAAACCCGCCTCGGAGTAGCCCCGCAACCGCTCGACCCCGATGTTGTGCTTGATGGCGTACTTGCCCGTCTTGCCCGCCCAGTCGTCGTACACCTGCTTCCAGGAACCATTTGGTGAGACAGATGCATAGTCGAACTCGCCGAAGTTATGGAAGGTCTTGCCGAAGCGGAGAAGGTTGTCCCAGACGAACCCACTGCTGGATGGGCTTAGCGGATCGTCGCCAAACGGGTAGCTGCGAGTAAAACCCCCGAACGAACGCTCGAAGTGGCTCGTCGCATTGCCCTCCATGCTCCACGCGTGCCCATCCGCGCTGTTGACCCCGTTGCAGTAATAGTTGTCGAGCAGCACGTACTGATCGGCGAGGGCGTGGTGGTTCGGCGTCACGTCCTGCCCAAACATGCAAAGGCGGGGGTCGCCGTCACCTTTCTTCATGTCGCCCAGCACCTGGTCGTAGGTACGGTTCTCCTTGAGGACGTACACCACGTGCTTGAACACGCTGGGGTCGCCGAGGCGGGCTGGGACAGGGACGGGCTTCGCATTCCCCGTAACGGCGCTGTTGGCCTCGACGATCTCCTTCGTGGCGTTGAGGGCACGCACGGTTTCGGTGAGCGCCGGAAGGTCCCGGAGTGTGGCCAGATCGACGCGTTGGACGCTGCCCGTGAAGCTGTAGACGGAGAAGCTGCCGTTCGACTCCGGGCGGCGAGCGCCCGTGCCCTTCGAGTTGGCGATGTACATCTTGCCGCGGTCGATGGCGACTCCGGCGGGGAACCAGCCGGTGGGGAGGAAACCCTTCACTTTCGGCGATCCTGCCACGTCAACTACCGCAACTGCGTTGCTGCCGCCACAGGCGACATACAAGCTATCTCCATCGAGGGCGAGCGCGTTGGGCTGGCTTCCGAAGGGCAACTTGTCGTCCGGTTTGACCCAAAGCTGCTTGACCTGGGCGAGGTCGGACGAGACGATGGTGACGGTGTCGCCGTTAGCGTTGGCGACATAGGCACGGCCATCTTTACCGACCACCACTTCCGATGGCTGGAGTCCCGTGGCCAGGGATGTGTAGCTGCGGTCCGCCAAAATGTGAACCGCGAGCGAAGCCGCTTTGGCGATCCCTCGCTCGTCGACCTCGACCTGAGTGCCCGCCGAATCGGCGGTCTTCGCCTGCGGCACCGGGCGTTTGCCGCCCCAGCAGGAGACATACAGCCGCTTCATGTCGGGCGAGAGCGCGCAGTCGAAGGGGGCGATGTCGGTAGGGAAGGAGGAGGCCACCTTGCCGTCTGCGAGGCTGAAAACGTCTATCTCGTTGGCTCGGGAGCCACAAACGAAGAGCTTGCTCTCGCTGGGATCGAGGGCCATGCCGCAGGGATAGGCTTCGCCGCCGATCTTCGGCTTGGGCAGGTCCAGCTTGCGGGTCCAAGCAATCTTGCCATCCTCCCCAATCGTTCCCTCGTGAACAGTCGATGCGGCATTCGAGAGCCACATGCGCTTGCCCGCTTTGTCGAGGAGGAGGCCGGTATAGGAAGTGCCGCCGGGACTGGCGAGCTCTTGGACGGTCTTCCACGTCGCCGCGTCGATCACGCTCAGACCGCGGTCCTCCTTGACGTACACCCACCTTCCGTTCGGATGGACGGCGATCGCGATGGGCCGAGCGGGAAGGGTGAGGGAATCGCCGATGGGTTTGAGGAACTGGCCGTTCGCCATCAGGTTCGAATCGACCTTCTGTTTGTTCGGAACTTGGCCCCAGGCGACGATGCCCGCGAGCAGGAGGAAAGGTGCGACGATACGGAGCATGGCTGGCCGGAGAGCTTACTTGGCCCGGTGCTCCCTGGGACCTCGTCGGCTAAATCCGAAATGAATCCGTCCGTTACACGTTAAAATCAGGACATGAAGCTACGGATTGGCATTCTGGGTATGGCGCTCCTCCTGAGCGCGCTGGCATCCGCTCAAGATTCACTCTCGCTTGCCCGCACCTATGTGGCAGGAGACAAGGACGTTTTTGGGGCGAGCATGAAGATGGATGGCCCGGTCGCCGTCTCCATCACGTTCAAGATGACCTACGAGGTCAAGAAGGTTTACGACAACGGCGACGGGGACATCGAGCTCAAGATTTACGACCGTGTGGCGGAAGTAGGCGGACAGACGGCCAAGCAGCAAGACTCTCCTCCCACCGTGACGCGGACGGATAAATTTGGCCTGCCCGCCAAGGCGAGCAACCCCATGGGCGTCGAGCAGCCCGCCTTCATGAACTTCCTCGTGTACCGGAGCCCATCGACGATGAAGGTTGGCGAACCGGTCAACGTCGACGAAAAGATGTCGGATAAAGCGAAGACCCAGGTGAAGGGAACCGCAAAGCTGGAGAGCATCACGGACGGCGTGGCGAAGGTCGTGACGAGCGTGGACATCACCAGCGAGAAGTCGAAGAAGCCGATGCACCTGGACTCGATCGCCTACCTGGACGTAAAGACGGCCAAGCTGAACCGGGCAGAATCGCATCTGACGAATATCGATTCCGAGCAGATGCAGGGAATCACGTCCATGACGGTGGTGATCGAACGCGAAAAAGCGTCCTGACTCCGACTTAGGTACAGTCGGAGGTCTAATCACGCAACAGCATGTCTGAATTCGCCGCGAGACGCTGCTTCTTTAGGGCCGCCTACTTTAATATCTGGAAGGGTGGGGAACAGGCTTACCCCCTCGCCCGGACGGCCGACGTCGTCCGGCGCTCGCTGGCGAATGTGGTTGCCGTCCACGAGTCGGAGGGGGCCACGCCCAGGTTGGCCGAGATGCTTGGCACGCAATACGACGCGGAAGCCTCGCTTCTTTCCGACTACGAGATATTGGACCGGCGCATCCTCGAAGACAGCGACTTCACCGCCATTCTCGTACGGCTGCCCAACGCGCGGACCGTTTGGGCGGTAAAGGGTTACCTGCGGGAAAAGCTTTACGGGCCATATGAGCTGCGCAAGGGCGTCACCGGCTTCGAGGTGGGAAAGAACGAAGAGGTTTCCGGCCGTCTGGAGGCGATTCGAAAGGCGCTGGCTTGGATCGACGACATCGCCGCTGGACAGGACGTGGTCCTAATGGCGGGCCTGAACTCGCCTTCCCACCTGGATTGGACGGAACGGGCGGCCGATCAAAATTTCGGCCTTGCCGTGGCTTGGCCCGTCACGCTCGAGCTTCAAGCCGCCGGGTTTATCGACGCCTACCGAGCCTGCCATCCCGACGAATTGCGGCATCCGGGGCATACCTGGACACCGGGCTACCCCGCGCCGAAGGTGAAGCGGAACGAGAAGCACGACCGGATCGACTTTGTTTTCTATCGCGGCGACGGTTTGCGGCTCGCCGGATGCCAGGTCGTGGGCGAACATGGACGCACCTCCGACATCGTCGTGAGGCCCTGGCCCTCGGACCACAGAGTGGTCGTCGCAGAGCTCGAATCGGTCTGATTTAGTTTTCGTTTAGGAAGTCGGCCCGGGATTCTCTATAATGGAGCACTGGCAGCGTTGCCAACTTAACCGGCGGTTAACGTTGTCCATATAGAGTTAGATGTCCGAGAAATCGGGGCACCTAAAATAAAAAAATTGGGTTCATAGGAGTCATCCAGTGAAAAGGCATTATGTCGCTGCTGCGGCGCTACGGCCACGGGTACGTGCCGCGTTTACGTTAATCGAGTTACTTGTCGTCATCGCGATCATCGCGATTTTGGCGGCTATCCTCTTCCCAGTCTTCGCCCAAGCGAAGAAGTCGGCCAAGTCTACGGCCGCTCTCTCCAACCTCAAGCAGTTGTCTACCGCCGCGCAAATGTACGGCGCGGACTACGACGACGGCACGGTCTTGACCGACCAGGCTCCGACGGCGTATGGCACTCCGACTTGGGCCTTGTTCTTGTTCCCGTACACGAAGAACAAGGACATCGCATTCGATCCGGCTCGCCAGGTTCCCGCCGGCCCTGCCTCTTTGGCCGGCTATACATGGGACGCTGTTCCGACCATCGCCATCAACGACGGCGGATATTCCGGCTACTGGGATGGTACGTGCCAGAGCATGGGCAACTACCACTACGGTCGTAGCCAGACGGCGATCGATTCTCCCGCCGAGCGAGCCATCTTCATGACCGACATGTGGGCGGGCACGAGCGTGGGTTGGTACTACTTCCGGCACTACCAGGCAAGCTGGGTGGACATGAGCCAGGAGTATACGAGTTGGTCTTGGTACAACCAGGTCTGGCAGACTCGCCTGGCGCACTCGGGCACTCGGATTCCCGTTTCCTACGCGGACGGCCATGCCGGCAAGGTTGGGCGCGACAAGTTCATTTCTTGGACCGAAGCGCCTGGCACGACTCAATACTGCAACCTGATGACCTCGCGCGGCCTCACGAAGTTCTGGGGCGGCTGGGGAGGCGCTGACCAGTGAGGCTGAAGCTAGCTGTGCTCGCTTCGATCTTTGCCTTGCTGGCGGTCGGGTGCGCCAGCAAGATCGAAGGCGAGACAAGCGCTCCGCCTCCCGCGGGCGGTCCTGGTGGAAGCGCGAAGCATCCCCCGGGGCTGACGCAAGACGAGATCAAACAGGACGCGAAGCACTAGCTTCGTCTCCGCGATGAAAGCCGCCCGTTTTAGGCCGGGCGGCTTTTTTTATCTCTCGACGCTCTCCGGCCATTCGTGGAAGTACCACCACTGGCGTTCGGGAGTCCAACCGCGCTCTGCCGCGTTCTCGGCTCCCCACAGACAGGTTTCCGATCTCCTTACCGCACTCAAAAATCTCTCATCGTCTCCCGCCGTATCGGTGGAACCAGGGAACTGATGCTCGATACGGTCGAGAATGTCTCGTCCGTCCATGTCGTTGAGATACTCGTACTCGTTCGTCGGTTCTTCTCGCACGACGTCGGAGACCGTCTTCGCCCAGTCATCCTGCAGCCGCCGCACGCCTCCCTCGATGACGTGGTCGGCAACCTTTTGGGACCTTATAAACTCTCGGATAGGATCGTCAGTCATGGGGTCGGTTTAGCTGGCGGCGAAAATAGGTCTCTCCATCGTTTGGCTTGAAGAATGTCCTGATCGTGCCATCGCGATTGAACGCGATGAATGCGCCGGTGGAGCGGTCGAAACGGGTGGTGACTCCATCGCTACGTTTAGACTCCAATATGTCCCCGCCAACCGGCGCATCGCGGAGGGTTTGGGCGAGGGCAAGGTAGGTTGCTTCGTCGACTTTCCCGAATTCGTCGCCGTGCTTATGAAAGTGCTCTTCCAAGCGATTGTGACTACTAAAGCCAGGACCCGAGCCGTGGACGGCGACATTCGGATGGGGATGGCTGCATCCGGTCAGGGCAAGCAACGCTAGAAGAATCCAAAGCGCGCGTGCCATCGACCTCATTATCGCACTCGGGGTTGGGCCGGCTACGGTCTCCAGATCGGTGATGGCTGCGGGTTCTTACCGTGGAGACATCGGATAACGAGGAAGAGCCCGAGAGAACCAAGGATGCAGAGGATTCCGGCATCGCCAAGCAGCATCGCCAAAGGCATATTCGAGGCCCAATCGCCTGCGTAGTTTCCGACATCGATGATTGGGCCAAATTGCTGAATATCGACCGGCTTCTTGGTACGAACAGAGATAAGGAACGATTCTCCTCGCTCACCTTCGAAAACAGCAGCACCATAGCTGAGGTCCTGATCCAGGTCCGTTACTTCGACGGGCCGGTCATTGTGAAATACCTTGACGTCGAGATGCGGATAGGGAATCTTGGTGTCGCGAAGTTCAAGGTCGACGTAGTACCTCCGCGAGGCTGGCGCTCGAATGGTTTGCGTCCAGGTACGCCCATGGTCCAGGTTCGCCGGGAATGCCCGATAGAAGCTCGGATAGACATAGTCGAGCAATACCGCGTTGGCTAGGCAGCCAAGACCCACGGCGGCGACGAGCAACGGAATAATCCAGTGGGTTCGTCCCCGTACCGTCTCGATAAAGGCGCGCATCGGACTCCTAGCAGAGCTGAGCTTGTGGCATTGCGAAAGCGACCTTGCCGAGGCGGGCGAAGAGGGATGCCGCCGCGTCCTTGTTGTCCAACGCCTTCACTCCGCCGTACTTGGTACAGGCGTTAGCGAGAACGATCTTCGAGGCGTCGTCGAGCGGAATATCGAGGATGTCGGCGAAACCCGCCACCAATTGCTCGGGCGTGGTGACCTTGTCGTCTTCCTTGAGCTTGGCTGCCATGCGGACGGCATAGATGCGGTCTTTTCCTCCTCCGTAGAAGAGGTTGCCCGACATATTCATGCGCTGAGACGAGATCGAGGAGTTGATCCACGCGTCGTACCAATCCCACCCGGCGACGTTTGGCGGGAAGAGGATGCGCATCCCTTGGAGCGACATCAGATAGAAAAGTCCGCCGCCGAGGTCGCGGAGTTCTTGGTTGATCGGGGCAAAGGTGTTGGTAGGAGTCCCGCGCAGCTTGAGAAGGTCGTCGGCCATGTCGAGAGACCGGAACATCCCGATCGTAAAATCCACCGGGCTCTTCGGCATCTTGCCCACGCACCCGTCCGACCAGAACTCGGGCGCGTTCACGATGGCCTGAAGCACCGCGCGAATCTCGCCCTTGGACGACTTCCAAGCCCGCTCCAGCTTGTCGATAGTTGCTTCCGTCGGGTTCTCGTAGGCGAACCATTCCCAAAGCTTCTTCGAGATGTAGCGGATAGTCTTCGGATGATCGGCCACTGCGTCCAGCACGTCCTCCGCCGTCCAAGCCTTGGTGACGCCGAAGATCGTCTTCTCGCCCGCGTCATGAATGGCGGGAACGTAGCAGACGTTGTTCAAGGACAGGTTGTTCTTGACCGCCTGCATCCGCAGCGTCTCGTAATCCATGTTAAAGCCGGTGCCCAGGTAGTGGGTCGACCAGCCGGTGAGTGCGCGAGCCGTCTCCTGAATGTCCTTCTCGGTGTAGTTGCCGATACCGAGGGTGAAGAGCTCGAATAGCTCCCGCGCGAAGTTCTCGTTCGGGTGCATACGGTTGCTCGCCTCGTTGTCGAGGAAGACGTACATCGCTCCCTGTTTGAAGACGGCGTGCAGGAGGTCGCGAAACTTGCCCCGCCCCTTGGTGCGCAGCACTTCGAGATAGCCCGCCATCGTCGGAAGCTCATAGATTTTTTCCGCGTCGAGGGCGAAGTGGTCGTGCCAGAAGAGGGTCAGCTTTTCTTCCAGCGGCCGCTTCGTCATCATGAACCGCAGCGACCACCATCCAGCCAACTGGTAAGCCCCGGAGTCGATCTTGCCGTCCTTCTGCGCCCCAAATTCCCAAGGGCTGATCGGAAATTCAGAACCGCCCTCGTCGTCGTGAAGAAGCGCGTCGACAGCCTTCTTGAAGCCCATCGCGATGTAGGGCTTGGCCTGATACCGGCCACCACCCAACCCGAAACGACGAAGAAGATGCCGAACCTTATCGGATTCGGACATGTGTTCGACACGGCCAGCGGAGCTCATAGCTTATTGTAGGACCGGACGGTATTTGGGGGAAGAAGTTTAGTTTGCTTCTTTTGATGAACGCGAGCCGCCCCGGCGGTGGGTCGGCTCGCGATAAGCACGTATGTATTCCATAAGCCCAAAGCTCCTCGGTAGGATACGAAACCTATGAAACGCGGCGATCTAATCCGGCACCTTGCGAAGGAAGGATGCGAGGAAATCCGGGAGGGCGGTCGCCATACCGTGTACCGAAATAAGTCCAACGGCGAGTCGACCGGCGTGCCGCGTCACAACGAAATCGACAACGGATTGGTCCGCCGGATTTGTAAACAGCTAGGGATCAAGTCGCCGCCGGGGATTTAGCTGGCGAGCGGAATGTTCTCGATCTCGACGCCAGGAGCCGCTTCCTTCAGGGCGAGTTCTCGGCGTGCGGCCATAAGCTCTTCGATAAGATCGAGGACCATTTCTTTGGCTTCTTCCTTCGTCTGACCTTGGGAGAAAGCACCCGAAATCTCCGGCACGGTGGCGATCCACCAGCCGCTTTCGCCCTTCTCGTAAATGACCGTCAACGAAGTTGTCATCTACGTTAAGTATATTCGCCGCCGGTGCTAAAAGCGCAAAAAATGCGAACCGCGCCCAATGTCCTGATTCTCTTGACAGTCGTCGGAAAATGGTCCCTAACGACTTGGCAGAATGAACCGGACTTTGAATAGTGGAGCTTGCCATGCTGTTGCAAGCACTTGTCCTCCACCAAGCCTCTTCGACGCCCATCTCCTCAAACCGCCCCCGCATCGCCCTCGCGTTCAGCGTCCCTGACAAGGCAGGGGAAGAGGAGTTCTTGGCTTCGGCGAGGGAGCAGATCCGGTTGCGGTTGGATGGCTTTCAGATCGCAGTGAAGTGGAGCGAGCTAGAGCCGACCCCTGGGCGCTACGACTTCAAGAAGCTGGACGACTCCCTGGGTATGGCAAAGCTGATCGGCGCCGACGCCTCCCTGACCATCCAAACCATCGACACCAACAACCGGGCCCTGCCCGAAGACTTGGCCGCCCAGCCCTTCGCCTCGGCGGACATGACGTCCCGCTGGCAGGCATTCCTGACGAACCTCGCGCCGAGGCTAGGGAAGAGGGTGCGCTGGATCAGCCTTGGGAACGAGGTCGATGTCTATCTGGGCGAGCACTCGGACGAGGTCGCCGACTACCTTTCCTTCCTCCAATCCGGTCGCTCGGTGCTAAAGCGCCTCGCGCCCCAAGCGGCGATAGGCGTCACCTCCACCTACGACGGCTCCGTCAAGCGAGCGGACCTGGTGGAGAAACTGGAAGCTTGGACAGACGTCGTCTACCTCACCTACTACCCCCTCACCGACAGCTTCGGAGCCAGGCCGGTCAGCGAGGTGCCAAGCGACTTCGCACGGATGGTTCGGCTTGCCGCAGGTAGGAAACTCGTGTTGCAAGAGATCGGGCTTCCTGCCTCGGAGACTGTCGGTTCGAGCGAGCAGACACAGGCGGATTTCATTCATGCCGTCTTTCAGCAGCTCGGCGAGAAGTCGGCGAACATCGCCTTCGCAAGCTACTTCCTCCAATACGATTTTTCGCCTTCGATTCTCGACGTCCTTGAGTCTTACTACCGACTGAAAAACGAAAGGTTCCGGGCGTTCTTGGGAACGCTCGGCCTGAAGAAATCGGACGGGACACCACGGAAGGCTTGGTTCACCTTCGGCAACGAGGCTTCGGCGTTCCTCGGTAAGAGCTAAGCAATAGCCGTATCCTTGCGTTCACCTGGGCGTCCCATGTTCATGTCGGGAGCCTATGTTCGCGCAACCCAAGACGCTCTGGCCGGATTCCTCAATCTGCTGGTCCGCCTTGCCTTACCCCTTTCGATCCTCTTTGGCCTGACGCTGATCGCGGTGGTGATTGGATACATGCGCGACCGGGATTCCGCCCAGGAGAGCCTGCCCTTCCTGAAGAAGGGGCTTACCAGAGCGTTCGGTTTCGTCCTCGTTGGACTCACGTTTCTCGTTTGCTGGTCCGCGTTAAAGCAGACGCGAGCGGTAGCGGTGGACGCCTTGCGATGGCGAGACGCCTCAGAGTCGGTCGCAAACCCGACGACCGATGCTCCCGCCGTGGCCCAGTCCGGTCCAGTCGTTGCTCAAATCAAGGAACGGACGTTCACGAAAACGATCAATCTCCCGCCCAACATCGGCGAGTTGCTCAAGACGGAGGGCGTCCAGGCGTTGCGGCCATACCTACCCGACTCCGGCTCGCCGGATGCCTTGGGCCAGGCCGACAAGCTGGAACAGAAAGGCAACCTCTACACCCTCGCCCGCCAGGTGCGTCAGTTGGAGGAGTACCCGGTGCCGTTCCAGGATTCCGACGTGAAGGCGGTCTTCAAACGAATCGGCGGACGAGCCTACGAGATGCGATTCCAGGGAACCTACGCGTTCAAGAATCCGCAAGCCGAGCCTGCCCACATCCGCTTCTGGTTCCCGTTGCCAGAATCGGGCACGGTAGACCAGCTCGAGGTGAAGGTGGGAGCCGACCGAATCCTGCAGCCATCGCAAAACGGCAGCCTGGAATGGTCAGGCGATATGAAACCGGGCGAGGCGCGGACGGCCGTCGTCACCTACCGGGTCGTCGGGTCGAAGACCTGGGCTTACGACATCGGCTCCCAAAGACGCCGCGTCGAAAAGTTTGCCCTCCACGTCGAGCCGAATGGCCCGATGAAGTTCCTTCGAGGCAGCCTCCAACCCTCCCAGGGAGGCTCGAATCCTGCCTGGAGCCTGTCCAACGTCGTGACAACCCAACGGGTGGCCGTCAGCTTCCCGACGGACGCGGTAGCACGTGAAACTTTCGTGCAGACCCTCTCGATGCTCCCCGCCGCCCTCGCCCTCTTCCTGTTCGGAACCTGGCTGGTAGCGTGGCGAACGAGAGAAGTCAAAGAGCCCGTCCTGATGGCCCTCGCCGTGGCTCTCTTCGCGTTTGGCCTGGGCGGATCGACGATCCTCGCCGCCTATCTGGGGCCGCTCGTGGGCGTGTTCGTATCCCTGGGCGCTGGCTGTTTGGCTGTGCTGTTCGTGTTGGGACCGAGGAGCCTATTGGCTTCGATCCCGGCAGCCGGTTTCGCCGCCGCATTCATGAGCCCCGAGCACACGGGCATCATCGTCGCCGCGATCTTGCTCGTAGCGATGGTTCCACTGTTGCTGGTGGGAAGGGAAAGAGCCGTCGCCTAAGCCTTGCTCTTGGTGGCGGCGAGCTCCGCGAGCAGCTTCTCCGTCTCCTCGATGGAGATGCAGCTATCGGTGATGCTCTGGCCGTACACGTGTTGCACGCCCGGAACGTAGTCCTGCCGCCCCTCCACGATATTGCTCTCGATCATCACGCCGCAGATGCCCTGAATGCCGTCCTTGATCTGCTCGCAAAGGTCTCGTAAGACGGCGCCCTGCTGGCGATAATCCTTCTTGCTGTTGCCGTGGCTGCAATCCACCATCAGCCGCGCCGGAAGCTGCTGCTTCTCAAGGGCCTGGCAAGCCTTCTCGACATGCTCCCGGTCGAAGTTAGGCCCCGTCCGCGAACCGCCGCGCAAGATGATGTGACAATCCTGGTTGCCGGAGGTCTGGAGAATAGCCGCAATCGCCTGCTTGGTGACGCCAGGGAACCAATGCTGGCTCCGCGCCGCAACCACCGCATCCACGGCTGGCTGCACGCTCCCTTCGGTCGTGTTCTTGAACCCAACCGGCATCGAAAGGCCGGAAGCCAGTTCCCGATGAACCTGGCTCTCGGTCGTCCGTGCTCCAATCGCGACCCAGGAGGTCACGTCGGAGATGTGCTGGGGAATCTGGATGTCCAAGAACTCCGAAGCCGTCGGTAGGCCCAAAGCGTTGATCTCGACCAGCAACCGGCGAGCCTGCCGCAGACCCTTGTTGATATGAAACGTCTCGTCGAGGTCCGGGTCGTTGATGAACCCCTTCCATCCGACGCTCGTGCGCGGCTTCTCGAAGTAGGTGCGCATGACGATCAGCACGTCGTCGCTGAACCTGTCGGCAAGCGTCTTTAGCCGCCCAGCGTAGTCGACCGCCGCAACGGGATCGTGAATCGAGCAGGGGCCTACGATGGCGACGACCCGCTTGTCCTTTCCAAGGACGATATCGGAAATCTGGCTCCGCGTCTCCAAGACGAGGTTGGAAATCGCCTCCGTAACAGGAATCTCCTCCTGAAGGATAGCGGGCGGAATCAGCGGCCGGATCTGCTTGATCCTAAGGTCGTCGGTCTTAATCTGCATGGGATCGTCTGGGGCAGAAATCGTCCGCCAAACCAGCTAAGACGATACCCGTTCGGCCCTGTCCGACTCAGGGACTCGGTAGGCTTGCCGGGTGAAGCGATTTGTCGACGATGGGCGAAGGCTCTCGGCCTTTGCGCAGGGGATTCTCGTCCGATGTCCTCGGTGCGAGAAGGCGGCGATCATCGCCTGCGATTGGCCAAATCGACAGGTTGCCTTGACCTGCCCACAGTGTGGGTTCTCGAAGTCGAAGCAGCTTCTGAGCTGGCGAGTCGACTATTCCGCCTCTGATCCGTATTTCGAGCAGCCGCTTTGGATTCAGACTCGGTGCTGTTCTTCGACGCTTTGGGCTTATAACTGGGCGCACCTGGCGGCTTTGCGCGAGTTCGTTGAGGCGAACGAGCGGGTGCAGTCGATCCGGTCCTCGCGGTCGTATTTCAACGCGCTGCCACGATGGTTAGGGGCGCGTGGAAATCGTCGCGCGATCCTCGCCGCTATCGATCGGCTTTGGCGTGGGCGCTAAGGGCCGTCGGATCGTGTGCGCTATAGGAAACGGTTCACTGTCTTTTTAAGATTAACCGCGCATCGTTTTACATAACGTGGTCGTCTTCCTTTTGCCTCGATCGCAAATAGCTGCGATTACCCGGGCGAGCCCTGGGTAGGAAGGTAGGAATCCATTAATGAAAACTAAACAGAAGAAGATCGAGATGCCGAAAAAGAACCTCGGCGTCGAATCGCTTTTGCGGACAAGGGAGGCCCCATATGCCTAGCAAGGTTAGCCTTTTTCCGCTCTCGAAATTTTGCGTTGCCGCCCCGTCCGAGCATTTAGAGCATGTAGCGAGTTTGATCGTTCAGTCACTCCGCTCAGGTGGCATGAATTATTGGCAACCCAGCATCAACGCTTACATTCGATGGCTGAGGTTAAAGAAAAAGCCATCGATTCAAGAGTTTCTTGATTTGCAAAAGATGGACCGGAATCGCGTCAATATGCTGCGGCGCCTCATTGCCGGGGATCGCCTTAGGGATTCTGTCGTGCTTCTGAATCCGCAGCGGCACTGGGAGACCCAAGGCTTTAAGATGTTTACCAAACCAGACATCCTCGTTAGAATGGATGAAAGCCTTTGGGCTATCAAACTGTTCATCTCGAAGGACAAGGAAGACGCTAGGGAGTTTGGGCCAGTTGCCGCAGACTTGCTCAGGCTCTCATACACTGGTACGCCCCTTCAAGACGCAAGGGTAGTCGTAGTTGACGTCATGAACGGTGTCCTCTATGCACCTAGAAATAATGCGAAAGTCGCGAACGCTCAGGTGACTGGGCAAATAGCCCTCCTAAGGGCTCTTTGGAATGCCCTCTCGGGAGAAGAAGCAGCGTAGTTTGCTTTACCTCCAGACGGCGCGTCTGGGGGCAGCCACGCTGGGGAGACAACAAAAAAGCTGCCCCTGGGACGATACCCGGAGGCAGCTTTTGGAGCCTGATTACTTGTCGAGCGTAACCTTGACTTTGCCCTTCGACTGAAGAGCGGCCTGCGCCGCCGCCAACCGCGCGATAGGCACGCGGAATGGGGAACAGCTTACGTAGTCGAGGCCGATCTCCTGGCAGAAGGCGATGGAGGCGGGGTCGCCGCCGTGCTCGCCGCAGATGCCGCACTTCAGGCCGTCGCGCGAGGCGCGACCCTCGTCGACCGCGATCCGCATCAGCCGCCCAACGCCCACCGTGTCGATGCTCTCGAACGGGTTCGTCGGGAGGATCTTCTGCTCGACGTAGCGCTGAAGGAACTTGCCCTCCGCGTCGTCGCGCGAGTAGCCGAACGTCGTCTGCGTCAGGTCGTTCGTGCCGAAGCTGAAGAACTGCGCGTACTCCGCGATCTCTCCGGCCGTCAAAGCCGCGCGCGGAATCTCGATCATCGTTCCGAAGGTGTAGGGAATATCCACGCCCTGCTCGGCGACGATCTTCTTCGCCTCCGATTCGAGCTGGCCCTGAACGACCTTCAACTCGTTCACGGTCGAAACGAGCGGAATCATGATCTCTGGCAGGACCTTCTTGCCTTGCTTGATGAGCTTGGCGGCCGCCTGCAGGATCGCCCGGGTCTGCATGATGACGAGGCCGGGTAGGATGATCGACAGGCGCACGCCGCGCAGGCCGAGCATCGGGTTCTGCTCCTTCATCGCTTCGACTTCGGCGAGGAGCTTCATCTTCTCCTCATACTGCTTCTGCATGTTGGCGCGAGCGTCGTCGCCGGGAGCGCTGAAGCCCAACCGGGTCTTCAACTCCGTCGTCTCCCGGATAAGAGTCTCGAAGGAGGGAAGGAACTCGTGGAGCGGCGGGTCGATGAGGCGAACCGTGACAGGCAAGCCCGCCATCGTCTCGAAGATGCCCTCGAAGTCGCCCTGCTGGATCACTTGAAGCTTGTCCAGCATCTCCTGGCGAACCGACTCTTCCTTCGTGAGGATCATCTCCTGGACGAGGGGAAGCCGGTCGGCTTCGAAGAACATGTGCTCCGTGCGGCAAAGGCCGATGCCTTCGGCGCCGAACTCGAGCGCTTGCTTCGCGTCGCGAGGATTATCAGCGTTCGCGCGCACGCCGAGGGTTCGGGTTGCATCCGCCCAAGCCATCAGCTCGCCGAACGAGCCGCTGACTTCCGCCGGAATCAGCTTCAGCGCGCCGAGGTAGACCTTGCCGCTGGAGCCGTCCATCGTGATCACATCGCCTTCCTTGACGATGTGGCCCCCGACCTTGAAATGCTTCGAATGCGTATCGACTTCGAGCGCTTCCGCACCCGCCACGCAGGGGATGCCGAATCCGCGAGCGACGACCGCCGCGTGCGACGTCTTGCCGCCGCGGGCTGTCAGAACGCCCTGGGCTGCGAGCATGCCATGCACGTCGTCGGGGTTCGTCTCGTCGCGGCAGAGAATGACCTTCTCACCCGCTCCGCCGTGAACGCCGCGAGCGGCGGCGGTGCCGGCGTCGAAGACGGCGATGCCAACGGCAGCTCCAGGCGAAGCGGCAAGGCCGGTCGCCAGCAGAGTAGCCGCCTCAAGCGCATCCGGGTCGATGCGGGGGTGCAGAAGCTGGTCGAGGTGGGAACCCGTCACACGCTGAAGCGCGACGTCCTTCTCGATCAGACCTTCCTTCACCATCTCGACGGCCAGCCGAACGGCGGCCGGGCCGGTTCGCTTGCCCGAGCGGCACTGGAGCATAAACAGCTTGCCGTGCTCGATCGTGAACTCGAGGTCCTGCATGTCCTTGTAGTGGTGCTCGAGCGTGTCGCAGGTTCGGACGAACTCGTCGTAAACAGCCTTGTTCTGCTTCTCGAGCTCGCTGATGGGCACCGGGGTGCGGACGCCGGCCACGACGTCTTCGCCCTGCGCGTTCATCAGGTACTCGCCGAAGAGATACTTCTCGCCGGTCGAGGGGTCGCGAGTGAAGGCGACGCCGGTTCCGCAGTCGTCGCCCGCGTTGCCGTAAACCATCGACTGCACGTTGACCGCCGTGCCGATCTCGTCCGGGATCTTCTCCGTGCGGCGATAGACGATCGCGCGGTCGTTGTTCCAACTCTTGAAAACGGCTTCGACCGAGAGAGCAAGCTGCTCGAAGGGATCGGTGGGGAAGTCGCGGCCCGCGTGCTTCTTCACGTGGTCGAGGAAGAGCTGGGAAATCTCCTTCAGGTGGTCGGCGTTCAGGTCGAGGTCGTTCTTCGCGCCAACCTTCGCCTTGTACTGGGCGAAAATCTCTTCGTCGAACTCGTGCTTGCTGATGCCGAACGAGACGTCCGAGAACATCATGATGAACCGGCGATAGGAGTCGTAAACGAACCGCGGGTTTTGGGTCTCGGCGATCAAGGCCTCGATAGTCGTGGGGTTGAGACCGAGGTTGAGAACGGTGTCCATCATGCCCGGCATCGAGAATTTCGCCCCCGAACGAACGGAGACGAGAAGGGGTTTGGTCGAACCGCCGAAGGTGCGGTTCATTTCCTTCTCGACGTCGGCGATGGCGGTCTTGATCTCATCCATCAGACCATCGGGCAGCTTGCGTCCGGCGGTGTAGTACTGCATGCAGACTTCGGTCGTAATGGTGAAGCCTGGGGGCACCGGGAGCCCGATGTTGGTCATTTCGGCGAGGTTTGCACCCTTTCCACCGAGGAGGTCGCGCATGGTAGCGTTGCCCTCGCGGAAGAGGTAGACGCGCTTGTTGCTCATATAAGTCTGGTTACTCCTGACAGGATCGAATGAGCGCTCGGCGACATTGGCGAGACGTTCTTCTATGAAGTTTGTCGAGTTTACCAGCGCGAATAGTTTGCGGTTTGGGCTTACGCGGCGAGCGGGATATCGAAGACCTGGGCGCAATAGTCGTCGACGGCCTTCTTGATAGCGGCGATCTCCGACTCTTCCAGCGAGAGCGTGTTCTTACTCTCCATCCAGGGTTCGAAGCCGTATCCCAGCGTCTCCGAAAGCAGGCTGACGTTCGTGACGATGTCGCAAACCTGGTCCAGATCGCTCGCCTCGGCTCGGCCCGTTAAGGAATGAAGAAATTCCGTGAATAGCTCGGGAAGGTCCCAAGCCGTGGAAGCTGCCCAGGCGACCGTGACCAGCGGCTCTTTGAACTTCGTCTGGAAGCGCTGCGCGAAAGGAATCTTTGCGTTTTTAGCCTGAACCCAAAGCTCGTCGAAAATCTCGGGAGCCACGTTCGCCAAAAGACACGCGCCGAGATCGTGGAGCAGACCGAAGGCGAAAACTTCCTCCAGGTCGTGTCCCAGATGCCCACACTCTTGGTCATAGACGTACTGCGTGGCGATACCGACGAAAACGCTGTGCCGAGAAAAAGGGTGCGGATCGTAGTGCTCACTGCCGTTGCGGCGGTCGAGCAGGGCTCGGAACGTATAAGTCATTGCGAGCGCCTTCAGGGCGCGCAGGCCCAGCCGCATCACTGCCGAGGAAACGGAAGTCGTGGGACCGCCCATTCCGAAAAACCGCGCCGTGGAGGCTGCCCGGATAACGGTGGTGGCAAGACCAGGATCGCTTGCGACGATTTTCTCGGCGTCCAAAAGGGTCGCTCCGTCGCTTTCGCAGGTCTGAACCAGGCGGATAGAGGATTCGGGAAGTTGCGGGAGTGCTTCAATGGTCTGGAACGTCTTCACCAGATTCTGAAATTCAATGCCATCCATGACTAGGGCAAATTATCGGTTGGCCCATCGGGAATCGTGAGTAACGAAGTCCACCAACATGGGCCTAGCTATCGCCGAAGCCGATATGCAATACTAACCGTTCGATTTAGAAGGTTTGGACCAAGATGAAGCAAGGCATTCACCCAGCGACATATCCCGTGCTCTTCGTTGACGGCGAGCATGAGTGGACAGGGATTTCGACCACGAAGACGAACTCGACGCGAAACATTAACGGCGTCGACCATTTCGTCGTCAACGTTGAAATCAGCGCTTTCAGCCACCCGTTCTACACCGGCCAGAAGCGACTGGTCGACACCGCCGGCCGCGTGGAGAAGTTCATGCGCCGCTACGGTCAGCAGATGCAGAACCAGGGCAAGAAGTAAAAGGCTTGGGGCAGGGCCTCAGAAAGGCCATGTTGAACGCGATGCGCCAGGACCCGAAATACAAGAGGCTCCTGGCGTTTTGCTGTGCGGCCATCCTGTTCGGAGCCGTCTTTGCCTACCACCGGAACGACGTTCCCAAGACCGCCGCCAAAGGACCACTCCCCGAGGCCGACCTTTTCAACGTCTCCGAATCTCTGTTTAAGCGCGGCCCGCGCGACCTCGAAGAAGTCTGCCTCACCTTCGACGATGGGCCTCACCCCGTGGCCTCCCCGGTCATCATGAACGTCCTGAACCGCTACAACGTGAAAGCGACGTTCTTCATCGTAGGCAAGCGGCTCGCCGCCCACCCCGAACACGTGCTGCGGATGCTGGAGGACGGCCACGAAGTCGCGAACCACACCCTGAGCCACCGGCGAATGGACTTGATGTCGGAAGACGACGTACGCTCCGAACTGGAAGGGTGCCAGCGCGAGTTCGAATATACGACGGGACGGACCATGACCATGATGCGACCGCCGGGGATGCGGCTGAGCAAGACGGTCTTGGATGTGGCAAAGGCGATGGGCTACGTTACCGTCGGGTGGAATGTCGGAGCCAAGGACTACTTCCTGCCCGCCAACGCCGATGCAAAGACGCTGGACCACGACCTCGATTACGAATTCAAAGGCTCCCCCACCCAAGTCGCCGACCTGGTTCTGAAGCAAGTGAAGAAGGGCACGATCATCCTCCTTCACGAAAACATGACCACGGCTCGAGCCCTGCCCCGAATCATCAAGACGCTTAAGAAGCAGGGCTACAAGTTCCGCACGGTCACCCAAATGCTGGGCGACATACCGGGCGCGCCACGCATCCAGGCGAACCCGCCCAAGAGCTAGCTTCTAAAGGCTTGAAGCACCTCGTTCACCTCGGGTGAGCCCATGTAGTGTTCCGGAACGAGCGCGCCGCGCTCGATCAGGAGACGGACGGTGGCGGCATAGTCGCCGTGATCGTCGTTCCAGTTACTGCTGCCCCATAGAGCCCAACCGAGTGGATCCGAATGATGTTCGGCGTCGTAGACGTTCAGAACGGCGCCTCGATCGAGGAGGAGGCGTGCAACCTCCGTGCGAGCGGCGATGCTGGCCCAGTGAAGGGGCGTTTGATCCCACTCGTTTCGAAAGTCGGGCTTCATCCCGATGTCGAGAAGAGCTCGGACCACTTCGAGGTGCCCATAGCGAGCCATCTCGTGCAAGGTCATCGGCGAAGAGCCTGGGAACCCGTCGCCGGGTTGCTTCGACCGTTCGGAGATCTCTTGGACGACGTCGGGATGCTTTTCGATGAGGTCGCGGAGGAGGCCCAAGTTCCCGTCGACGGCGGCAGCGAGAATGGCGTCTTCGGGGCCGAGGTCCGGGCGAGCGCCATGGTCCAACAGAAACTGGGCGGCCTCTCGGTTGCCGATGCGGCGGGCCATCCCATAGGGAGCGATGCCGTCCTCATCGGGAACATTGGGATCGGCTCCCGCATCGACGAGCATTCCGAGTATTTCGGGCGACCGCCGGCGGAGTACCGCATGGCTGAGGGCTGTTCTCGGATTGGTGCGATTGGGATTCGCACCGTGGTCCAGATAGAGTTTGAGCCCTTCGGGATCTTCGAAGTCCAGTTTGCGTTTCATGCACCAGTTCATCTCATCCTGACTTGGCTTGGCCTCAAGCAGGTAGCGGACGCATTCGTTGTCGCCATCGTGCTCGCTGGAGTGATAGAGCGATTCGCCATCGTTCGGGCTGGCGCCCGCATCGAGGAGCATCTTTGTCAGCCTCGGGTTGTTGCTATAGCCCGAAGCTCCGAAGAGGACCGTCTCCACCCCCCAATCGCGTTGGGTTGAGCCGTTTGGGTCTGCGCCAGAGCTGAGTAGGTAGCGGGCCGTGCTAAGCAGGCCAGCCTCGAACTCAGGAGCCTTCAGCAAGGGCGAGAACGAGATATAGGACAGAGCCGGCTGATCGTACGGAGGCAGGCTCTCGTTGATGAGGCCAGGGTGGGCCTGGCACGCCGCCTCCACCGCTTCGCGGTCGCCTGCGCGGAGCGCGCACTTGAGATCGCCGCGGATCGCGTCTTGGTGCTCCGCCCAAAGCTGGCGGGCTTCGTCGATACGCGACTCCTGAACGGCCGTGAAGAACTGGTCCTCGACCGACGTCCGATGAATCGCCTCGACATGGTCCTTCAGCTTCGGCCAGCTTTCGAAGCCATATTCGCGAGCGACCACCAGTTGGGCGTCGTTGAGCCCGACGGAGTGCTGAGAAGGGAAGTAGCGGCGGACCGTTTCGATTGCCGAGGGGTCCGCGCCTTCGAGGGCGGAGAGCAGGTCTTTGGCCTGCTTCTTCAGATGCTCCAGGCTGGGCCTGGCGGGCAGTTGTTTCGACATATAACCTCCATGCCTGCGGCCTGTGGTCCGCGATCAGGCGGCACAAAGGTGTCTGTACGCATTGAGATTTGAAAAAGGTGGGTTCAACCCTGCCCGCGGACCCGGATGCGCCCTTCTAGCGCTCCGTTATTATATCGCGATTACCCCGCCATCGCCAGCGAGGTCTGGAGGAACGCCTCCGCTTCGTTTCGGACAACGAGCATCAAATCCTGGAGGTCGTCGTTCGGAGGAAGCGGCCAGACATGGAGATCGATCGGTTTCGCGACGACGTCCCAGTCTTCGAGTCCGCAATCGACCTCGCGACAGAAGTCGTGAGCCGCTCGGATCGCCCCGAAGCTCCGCACGTTGTCCTCGTCGCGGACGACGCCGTGCAGCATGTGCAGCGACTCCGTGAAGATGTGAGGCAACCCCCACGTCTCGTACATCAATTCCGAGAGACGCCAGGCCTGGTGGCCGTAGAGGGTCTCGAAGGCCACGTCCATCTCAAGCTTCTCCTGCTTAGCGAAAACGACGGTACGCCCGAAGACCTCCGGTGCGATGCGAGCCAGAACTCCGTAGTGCAGGTCATGGAGGATGCCGACGGCCAAAACTTCCTCGGACTCCCACTCCAGGTTGCCCATCGTCGTCGCGATCTCCGCATGGAGGGTGCTCGCAAGCATCCCCGTGAAGAGAGCGTGCCGCGAATGGCGGTACGGATCGAAGAGCGATGTGTTCGTCACGACGCGGCCCACGCTTTGAAGCGCGAGCGACAAGGCGAGGGAGCGCATCGAGCGTTCGCCGATGCGGAGGATCGCCCCTCGGATGGTGGTGATCTTGGCCCCTCCGTAGAGAGCCGAAGATGCGATGCGAATCATGCTCGCCGACAGCGCGGGGTCGGCAGTGACAATCCGTTCGATGGTCGAACCGCTGGCGTCGCCAGCGTCGAGAATCTTGAGCAGGTGAACAGCGGACCCGGGCAGTTGCGGCAGCAGCACCGAGCGACGAAACATTAGAGACAGCCGATCGTATATGTCCGATTTTGGCACTTGGTATTCAATTCCCCCTAACCTGCTTTTTGGTTCAAACGGCGAAGGTACTCACCGTGAATCTACGGGTTTGGCCGTCATAATAGGCCATGTCTTCCGTATCCGTCACGACGTCGCACCGCCGCGACCTGCCTGCGGCCGATCCGGCCATCTCCGATCTGATCAAAAAAGAGGAATTGCGCCAGGAGCATAACCTCGAATTGATCGCCAGCGAGAATATCGCCAGCCTCGCCGTGCGTCAGGCCATGATGAGCGTTTTGACGGACAAATACGCCGAGGGCTACCCCGGCGCGCGCTACTATGGCGGCTGCGAAGTCGTCGACGAAGTCGAGAACCTGGCCCGCGACCGGGCAAAGGAGCTTTTCGGCGCGGAGTACGCGAACGTCCAACCCCACTCCGGCAGCCAGGCCAATATGGCCGTCTACTTCACTTTCCTGAAGCCGGGCGACACCGTCATGGGCATGGACCTCTCCCACGGCGGCCACCTCACCCACGGCTCACCCGTGAACTTCAGCGGCCAGCTATATAACTTCGTACCCTACGGCATCGACCCCGCCACCGAGCTTCTGGACTACAACCAGATCGCCGACAAGGTGAAGGAGGTCAAGCCGAAGATGATCACCGTCGGCGCTTCGGCCTATTCGCGAGCCATCGACTTCAAAGCTTTCCGCGAGATCGCCGACTCAGTAGGAGCCTTCCTCTTCGCCGACATCGCACATCCGGCGGGCCTGATCGCCAAGGGACACCTGCCGTCGCCCATCCCCTACGCCCATGTCGTAACGTCCACCACCCACAAGACCTTGCGCGGCCCGCGCGGCGGCCTAATCATGCTTGGAAAGGATTTTGAGAATCCCTTCGGCATCGTGGCTCCCAAGAGCGGACGAACGAAGATGATGTCGGAACTGCTCGACAGCATGGTCATCCCCGGGATCCAAGGCGGCCCCCTCATGCACGTCATCGCCGCGAAGGCCGTTGGCTTCGGCGAGAACCTTCAGCCCGTCTTCACCGAGTACGGCTTCGAGGTCATCGAGAACGCGAAGGCCCTCGCCGCCGCCCTCGCGGAAGACGGCTTTAAGATCGTCAGCGGTGGCACGGATAACCACCTCATGCTCCTCGACCTGAGGAACAAGGATCTCACCGGCAAAGCCGCCCAAATCGCCCTCGACAAGGCCAGCATCACCTGCAACAAGAACGCCGTCCCCTTCGACGACAAGTCGCCGTTGATCACGTCAGGCATCCGGCTCGGCACACCCGCCCTCACCACCAGAGGAATGAAGCGCCCCGAAATGCGAGAAGTAGCCTCCCTGATCGCCCGGGTGCTCCACAACATCGAGGACGAAAAAGTCATCGCCGAAGTCCGCCAAGAAGTCCACACCCTCTGCAGCCGCTTCTCGATCCACTAGGGCGAGCGAGTCCAAGTGAAGGGGCGGCCGCCGTCTGGTAGGAATTCGATTCGGTCCTTCGAGATCCATCGCATCTTGATGCGCATCTCGTGGAAGTCCGAATTCGAATCCGTGTCGCCGTGGCGGGTGCGTTTGAACGTGAGCTGATCGGTGACGAGCTCGTTTCCTTCCAACCGGTAAGTACCGGTGCCCAGGATGGTTTGGGGCGGGCGCGTCGACTCAAAGTGAGAGCTGTACGTACCGTCCGGCTTGAACTCTTCAAGGGTGTGCCAATCAGGGGAGGTCATCTGATCCGATTTCCAACGTCCAACCAGCGAGGGCCTTGCCGCACAACCGACGAAGAACAACGGCAGTAAAACCACGACGATATTCCGCCGGAGGTCCATTTCCCAAGAGTACATGAGGAGCATGAGACATCATGTCCACATGCGCCTAAGGAACCCACCGGCCAGCTCGCGAGGCGATATCGTAAACGACTTCGCCCTCGACGAGGTCGTGCGGGAGCTCTACTACGATGACAACCTGGACGCCGCGTGGGAACGAGGCTTGGAGCGTGGGCTGTCGAGGTTGGACGTCAAGTTCTACCGCCTACTCGAAGCCGAATACCTGACGCGCAAGGAGTCGCACGTCGTCCCCCTCAACGACAAGCTTTCTCTAGAGTACGACCCGCACGAGCACGGACTCCACGCGCTCGCGACTCAAGAACTGATCCGCCAAGAGTGCGACGCTCTGACGAAACGGTTCCGATGGCTCTACCTCTCGCCCGTCCGGGTAACGATCCTGATCGCGGCGGTGGACGCACCCTGGCACTACCACCGAGCCGGGTACTGCATCGACAAGTACCCCTTCGAGAAAATCTGCATCCCCGCCTCCGCCCTGGCCGACGAGGCAGAGTTGCGCCACCTGATCCGCCACGAATTCATGCACGCCGTCACCATGAACATCTGCAACGGCCACGAACCGGTCTGGCTCACGGAAGGCTTGTCGATGTTCGTCGAGGGCCAAGGTCCGACGGTTTACTGGCAACGGTTCAGGGACGGCCACTCCGAATGGCGATCGCCGATGTTCCTGAGCGGAGGCATCAAGGCCAACCGCTGGGGCAACTCCGTCGAGGCCATCCGCGAGGGCTACGAACAGGCAAGCGTCGTTGTGGCCTACCTCCACTCCGCGGGAGGCGACGACAAACTGATCGCCATGATGAACGACATCGGCGACGAGTCGGTGGGTCGGAATATTAAACGAACGCTCCTTGGCCAGTCCAGAACGGACGCGGCACTGCGGGATGTCTACGGACTGAGCGAAGCGAAAGCCTTTGGAGCCGCCTTCGATTGGTTGAAAGGTCTCCGGTCGTAGACGATACAATCTTGATCGACTTTTGACATTTCCATCGACATGAGTATCTTCACCGCCCTCCTTGCCGCCGGCGCCATGCAGAGCGCGCCCCACCCATTTCTGAATCCCGACGTTCCGACACTGACCAAATACTACGACCTCGGAAGGGAGTGGAAGAAGCGGCACAAGTCGTTGATGGAGGCCCAGGACGACTGGAACAAAGATTTCGGCGAGCGTCGAACCGACCAAAAGCGGTCGCGGATCACGATCTATACACCCAAGTGTCTCGCCCTCACCGCCGGTTACACAGACGAGATGAACTTTGTGCCGCACGACGAAGGTCTTGCCGCTTTTCTCAAGAGCGCCGAAAAGCCGGTGACCAGCATCAAGGCCGAATTCGACTTGTACGATTGGCAGTCCGCCAGCTCCCACGAGCCGCGGTTGCGGGACGAGATGGGGTTCGCCCTCCTTGTCGACGGCAAGGACCCGATTCGTGCATCCGACAAGGTCGAGACGATCCCTTTGGAGAAGGTCACATTCGACTATACGAAGACCGAGACATATTCCGAATACGATTCGAAGACGCATCGTCGCGTACGCGGAAGGGAGTATGTGCCGGGTCATTCCCACGGCGAGCACATCCGCTTCGAGGCGACGTTTCCCGTATTTCGAGACTCTGGCGAGCCCTTCTTTACGGATAAAGCGAAGTCCGTCGAGGTTCGCGCCTTCAACGTCAAGTACGAGGGCAAGGTGAGCTTCGGTCTGAAAGATCTCTAAGATTGCGCGATCTTTGCAACAGGTAGGCTCGTAGTTACGATGATGAGGATTTTGCGCACCTTGCCCTTGCTCGTTCTTGCCATGGCCTTCGGCTGCTCGGGCGGCGACAAGTCGGCCTCCGAAACGACCGGCTCAACCCCTGCTTCCACCGCGACCACCGGCTCCACCGGTGCTCCAAAGGTCGAAGGAACTCTCAAGGTCGCCCTGCTGACCCCGGGGCCTGTAAGCGACTCCGGCTGGAACGCCCTCGCCTACGACGGCCTCCAAAGCATCAAGACGGAAATGGGAGCAGAGGTGAACAATCAGGAAGCAACCGGCGACGGCATCCGCGACGCCATGCGAACCTACGCCCAGCAAGGCTACAACCTCGTAATCGGCCACGGCTACGAGTACAACCAGGTCGAATCCGAGGTCGCGAAGGACTTCCCGAAGACGGTCTTCGTAAGTAGCTCCGGCGGACTTTCCGGTGGCAACTACGGCGCCTTCCGCTTCTACCTGGAGCAGGGCTTCTACTTGGCGGGAATGATGGCCGCCAGCATGAGCAAGACAGGTGTCGTCGCCTGCGTCGGACTCGATGTCCCTTCGATCAAGTCCACCTTCAAGGGATTCGAAGCTGGAGCCAAGGCCGTCAACCCGAACATCAAAGTCGTCACGAAGATGGTCCCCCTCCCCGGCAACGATCCCGCCGCCTATAAGCAAGCCACCCTCGCCGCCATCGACGACAAGGCCGACTTCATCATCCACCAGGCCAACCAGTGCGCGGGAGCCGTTTTCGGCGCGGCCAAAGAGAAAGGCGTGTTCGCCTTCGGCTCCAACGCCGACCAAAACGCCGACCCCAGCGGAGTCGTCATCGCCTCCGCCGTCATCGTC